>JAESFK010000005.1_pt1:182500-984117 | contig 984117 bp, 928 predicted proteins | sample 9269391 | NCBI WGS metagenome assembly JAESFK01 (sample SAMN14506231, study PRJNA617097) | algae metagenome | isolation source: Drouetiella hepatica UHER 2000/2452 and co-occurring heterotrophs from... | place: Slovakia: Slovak Paradise National Park, Hrabusice, Kosice Region...
CTGGGAGAGCGCGTGCTTTGCAAGCATGAGGTCGTCGGTTCGATCCCGTCTGGCTCCACCAGGATGCCTGTCCGCAAGTGAGAAAGTGTTTTGCCGTCCGGCCATCGGGCCGTTCGGCGAGTTGTCCGACATCGTGAAGAGGCGATTTTACCGGTTCGTGCCGTCCATTCTTGGGACGGCCGTAGCGAACTCAAGAGTGACTGTGCTAACCGCCGGTCCCGGTATCATCGTGAAGCAAGCTGGTTTTTCCGGTCGATGCCCCATTAGCGCAATCAACACCTGCGCAACCTCTGCCGAGGGGTGGGCATCGATCATGAGAGCGATCAAGTGTCGTAAGGGCGTTCGGTGGATGCCTTGGCACTGAGAGGCGATGAAAGACGTGGTACGCTGCGATAAGCCATGGGGAGCTGCGAACAAGCTTTGATCCGTGGATTTCTGAATGGGGAAACCCACCTCCGACAATTAGAATTCAGAGGCCGGGCAGGGCAACCTGCGCGGTTTTCGGCTTCTAATTGTCATAGCGAGGTACAAAATCCTGAATACATAGGGGTTTTGAGCGAACCCGGGGAACTGAAACATCTAAGTACCCGGAGGAAAGGACATCAACAGAGACTCCGTTAGTAGTGGCGAGCGAACGCGGACCAGGCCAGTGGCATGCGAAAGACAAGTCGAACCGGTTGGAAAGCCGGGCCTTAGTGGGTGATAGCCCCGTAGACGTAAAGTATCGCATGTCCTCGAGTAGGGCGGGGCACGTGAAACCCTGCCTGAACATGGGTAGACCACTATCCAAGCCTAAGTACTCCTCAGTGACCGATAGCGAACAAGTACCGTGAGGGAAAGGTGAAAAGCACCCCGACTAGGGGAGTGAAATAGTTCCTGAAACCGGACGCTTACAAACAGGCGAAGCCCGCAAGGGTGACGCCGTACCTTTTGTATTATGGGCCAGCGACTTAGCGTGACGAGCAAGCTTAAGCCGATAGGCGAAGGCGCAGCGAAAGCGAGTCTGAATAGGGCGTTCAGTTCGTCGCGTTAGACCCGAAACCTAGTGATCTAGCCATGTGCAGGCTGAAGGTGAGGTAACACTCACTGGAGGGCCGAACCGGTGTCTGTTGAAAAAGACTCGGATGACGTGTGGCTAGGGGTGAAAGGCTAATCAAACTGGGAGATAGCTGGTTCTCCGCGAAAACTATTTAGGTAGTGCCTCGAGTGAATACCCTGGGGGGTAGAGCACTGGATGGGCTAGGGGGTCCTACAGACCTACCAAACCTAACCAAACTCCGAATACCCAGGAGTAATACTCGGGAGACAGACGGCGGGTGCTAACGTCCGTCGTCGAGAGGGAAACAACCCGGACCTACAGCTAAGGCCCCCAATTCGTGGCTAAGTGGGAAAGGATGTGAGGATCCCAAAACAACCAGGAGGTTGGCTTAGAAGCAGCCATCCTTTAAAGAAAGCGTAACAGCTCACTGGTCTAAATAAGGGTCTTTGCGCCGAAGATGTAACGGGGCTCAAGCCACGAGCCGAAGCTTAGGATGCGTCGCAAGACGCGTGGTAGCGGAGCGTTCCGTAAGCCTGCGAAGGGAGACCCGTGAGGGCTCCTGGAGGTATCGGAAGTGAGAATGCTGGCATAAGTAACGACAAACAGTGTGAGAGACACTGTCGCCGTAAGTCCAAGGGTTCCTGCGTAAAGTTAATCTGCGCAGGGTTAGCCGGTCCCTAAGGCGAGGCCGAGAGGCGTAGTCGATGGGAATCACGTTAATATTCGTGAGCCAGTGGGTAGTGACGGATGCTTACCGTCGTTCGGGATTATTGGATTTCCCGGGCGGCCGCGGTGTCCCAGGAAATAGCTCCCACATCAGACCGTACCCGAAACCGACACAGGTGGACTGGTAGAGTATACCAAGGCGCTTGAGAGAACTATGCTGAAGGAACTCGGCAAATTACCTCCGTAACTTCGGGATAAGGAGGCCCATGTGTTGCGCAAGCAGCATGTGGGGGCACAGACCAGGGGGTGGCGACTGTTTACCTAAAACACAGGGCTCTGCGAAGTCTAAAGACGACGTATAGGGTCTGACGCCTGCCCGGTGCCGGAAGGTTAAGAGGAGAGGTGCAAGCTTTGAATCGAAGCCCCGGTAAACGGCGGCCGTAACTATAACGGTCCTAAGGTAGCGAAATTCCTTGTCGGGTAAGTTCCGACCTGCACGAATGGCGTAACGACTTCCCCGCTGTCTCCAGCATAGACTCAGTGAAATTGAATTCCCCGTGAAGATGCGGGGTTCCCGCGGTTAGACGGAAAGACCCCATGAACCTTTACTGTAGCTTTGCACTGGTATTCGTGTTGGCATGTGTAGGATAGGTGGTAGGCTTTGAAGCTAGGGCGCTAGCCTTGGTGGAGCCATCCTTGAAATACCACCCTTGTAGACATGGATATCTAACCGCGACCCTTTATCGGGGTCCGGGACAGTGCATGGTGGGCAGTTTGACTGGGGCGGTCGCCTCCCAAAGAGTAACGGAGGCGCGCGATGGTAGGCTCAGTCCGGTCGGAAATCGGACGTCGAGTGCAATGGCATAAGCCTGCCTGACTGCGAGACTGACAAGTCGAGCAGAGACGAAAGTCGGTCATAGTGATCCGGTGGTTCCACGTGGACGGGCCATCGCTCAACGGATAAAAGGTACTCTGGGGATAACAGGCTGATGACGGCCAAGAGTCCATATCGACGCCGTCGTTTGGCACCTCGATGTCGGCTCATCACATCCTGGGGCTGGAGAAGGTCCCAAGGGTTCGGCTGTTCGCCGATTAAAGTGGTACGTGAGCTGGGTTCAGAACGTCGTGAGACAGTTCGGTCCCTATCTGCCGTGGGTGTTGAAGACTTGAGAGGATCTGTCCCTAGTACGAGAGGACCGGGATGGACACACCTCTGGTGGAGCTGTTGTCGCGCCAGCGGCAGTGCAGCGTAGCTATGTGTGGAAAAGATAACCGCTGAATGCATCTAAGCGGGAAACTTGCCTCGAGACGAGGTCTTCCTTGAGAACCGTGGTAGACCACCACGTTGATAGGCCGGGTGTGGAAGCGCAGCAATGCGTGTAGCTTACCGGTACTAATCGTTCGATAGACTTGAACGCTCTCATGACCAATGCCCATCAGGGCAGGGTCATCGACCAAAGAAATCCAGCTTGCTTCGTTTGTCCTTCGCCGGCCTGGTGGCTATTGCGAGGAGCCTGAACCCGATCCCATCCCGAACTCGGCCGTTAAACTCCTCAGCGCCAATGGTACTATGTCTCAAGACCTGGGAGAGTAGGTCGCTGCCAGGCCTGCCAAGGACAAAGCTCTTCAACAATGTTCGTTTCGAAACCGCGCTGCTTGCGCGGTTTCGTCGTTTTCGGGCCTTTGCTGCGCAGCAGCACCGGCCTCACAAGGTGGCGCGGGGTGGAGCAGCCCGGTAGCTCGTCAGGCTCATAACCTGAAGGTCGTCAGTTCAAATCTGGCCCCCGCAACCAAATCAAGCCCGCCAACTCCTTGGAGTTGGCGGGTTTTTTGCGTTTGGGTGGGGTGCAAGTTGCACTTCCTTTGGACGTCGGGCCAATGCGGCTGAGCAAAGGATCTTTCAGGATGTACCGCTTGCTGTTGGCCTTAGTGATTGGCTTCTGCTTCATGACCGAGGCCGTCTTCGCCGTGAGCGAACGCGGGCAGCCGCATCCAATTCTCGGCTGCTGGTACAAGACGTCGCACGAGGCAGGCCGCCAGTCTCTCAGTCATGTCACGTTCTGCTTTCGCGGCCGGCCGCCGATCATTCAGGGCTCCACCTTCGATGCCGACGACGGTTGGGACTGGCGAATGACATGGCGATTGTCCGGCAGGCACAGAATTATGCTGTCGGGAGAGGATGGCACCTCGCAAGTATGCGCGTTTCGCGTTCGAGCTGCGAGGACAATGTTGGACATCCGCGATTGCCGCTGGGAGGGAACGTACATTCGGGACAACAGGGTCGCGAGGCCCTGAGTTACACTGCGGAACGATGCCGTCCATCCTGCCATGCCGCGGCAAGACGCCTGATAGGATCCGCGTAGCAGGGAAGGACACACCATGGCGAAGCAGGGAACAATCCGGGTCGGCATCGGCGGCTGGACGTTCGAACCGTGGCGCGGAACCTTCTATCCTGCCAAGCTGTCGCAGAAGGACGAACTGCGGCACGCCAGCCGCCAGGTCACGTCGATCGAGATCAACGGCACATTCTACGGCTCGCAGAAGCCGGAGAGCTTCGCCAAGTGGCGCGCCGAGACGCCTGACGATTTCGTCTTCTCGATGAAGGGTCCGCGCTTTGCGACCAACCGGCGGGTGCTCGCCGAGGCCGGCGATTCCGTGAAGCGGTTCCTCGACAGCGGCATCACCGAACTCGGTCCGAAACTCGGGCCGATCAACTGGCAGCTGGCGGCCACCAAGAAGTTCGATCCCGCCGATCTCGGCGCCTTCCTGCGCCTGCTGCCGGCCGCACAGAGCGGCCACGCGCTGCGACATGTGCTCGAGGTGCGCCACGCCAGCTTCATGGTGCCGGAGTTCATCGCGCTGCTACGCGAGCATGGTGTCGCCGCGGTCTTCGCAGACGAGCCGGACTATCCCTATTTCTTCGACCCGACTGCCTCGTTCCTCTATCTGCGCCTGCAATGCGCGCGCGAGGAGGAGGCGCTTGGCTATGCGCCGGATGTGCTGGACGCCTGGGCGGCACGCGCGAGGGCCTGGGCGGCGGGCAAGCTGCCGGACGGCCTACCCCTGATCGCAGCAGGCGATCCGGCGGAAGCCAAGCCACGCGACGTGTTCCTCTACATGATCAACGGCCACAAGCCGAAGGCGCCTGCCGCCGCGATGGCGCTGATCGAACGGCTGGGGTGAAGACGCCTACTTCGTTCCGAACATCCGGTCGCCGGCGTCGCCGAGGCCGGGCACGATATAGCCGTGATCGTTGAGATGGCTGTCGATCGAGGCGGTCCAGATCCCGACCTCGGGATGATGGGCGTGGAAATTGGCGATGCCCTCGGGCGCCGCCAGCAGGCAGACGAAGCGCAGGTTGGTCACGCCGCGCTCCTTCAGCCGTTCCACCGCCGCGATCGCCGAATTGGCGGTCGCCAGCATCGGGTCGGTGACAATGACGAGGCGGTCGGCGACGTCCTCCGGCGCCTTGAAGTAATATTCCACCGCGGTCAGCGTCTGGGGGTCGCGGTAGAGACCGATATGGGCCACGCGAGCGGAGGGCACGAGTTCCAGCATGCCGTCCATGAAGCCGAGGCCAGCGCGCAGGATGGGCGCGAAAACCAGCTTTTTTCCGCCGATCTGCGGCGCCTTCATCGGCCCGAGGGGGGTCTCGATGTCGACCTGTTCGAGCGGCAGGTCGCGCGTCACCTCGTAGCAGAGCAGCATGCCGATCTCGTGCAGGAGCTGGCGGAAGCCCTTGGTCGAGCGGTTCTTGTCGCGCATCAGGGTCAGCTTGTGCTGAACCAGCGGGTGGTCGACCACCGTTACGTTGCTCATCATCCCCCCCAGCCCTTTTGCCGGCTCGTTATCTCTAGAAGACCGTTCCGTCGCTGACGACGCGAATGGGCGGGCCGCCATCGGCACGTTTCTCTCGCGCCAGCCTGCGGCCGGCCGCCCATGTGCCACCTTCAAGGACGCGCGCCAAGGGAAAGTCCTCGGCGGCGAGGCCGAGGCGCTCGCGGACAAGCGGCGCAATGCGGTCGAGGAGGGCGACGGTCAGCGCGCGCCATTCGACGACGAGTGCGCTGTCGACGGTGTTCGGTGCCTCCGCAGCTGAAGCGTCTCGCAGGGCTATGACTGCGGTGTCCACGAACAGCCCGCCGTTGCGGTATTCGGGAAGCCCGGTCAGTCCGTCGACGTGGATGACCTTGAGCCCGGCCCATTCCAGCGGCTCGATCAGCGAGTAGGACAGCCATTGCGAGAGCTTATGGAACGGCACGAGGCCATCGGTCGCGTCGCCCGCGCGCAGGAGTGGATGGTGCCAGCAGTCGCCGAGCGCGACCCCGCCGAGCAAGACGCGGCTCGGCCAGATCGGGCCGAGATGGGTCAGCACCGCCGCGAGGATGTCGGTGGCAGGCAGCGCGCCGTCGCGGGCTGACGCCGCCAGCTTGTCGAACAGGCCGCCCGGCCGCCGGTCGTCGCCGGCCGCGAAGGCTGCGTCTGTGCCCATGGCCGCACCAAGCCGGCTAAGGAGCTGTGCGCGGCCGTCCAGTCCGACCAGCGGATTGGTGTCGCTAACCTGGAATCCGGCGGCAATGTCGCCGGGCGACAGGGCCAGGAGCCTTGCTGCATCGACACGCGCGCTTTTACCGTCGGTGGAGAAGGCGCCAGCCTCGAACATCCGGAGGGACGCCACGGCGAGGCCCTCCGACTTCGAGAGTTCCGCGCCAGTCGCGGCGTCCCGGTAGCGCCATCCCATGCCGGCGCCGGCATCCAGCAGCACGGAGACGATGGCGAGGTCGAAGGCTGCGCGGCCGCGCTCGGTCGGATCGGCGATCGTCTCCAGCAGCTCGCGGCCGAGATCCCGTCCGCCCACGATGAAATGCCGCCAGCGCGCATGGAAGGGGATGGCGAGTGATGGGTAATTGGCGCGGATCACCTCGGCGACGAAGTCCGCTGCGGCCGGCAGCGGGTCGAGATCTACGGTGAAGGCGGTCAGCTTCCCGTCGAGGCCGAGCGCCAACATCTTCGCCGCCCGGTCGCGTACCGCCGCGGCGGTGAGCAGGGAGCGCGCGGCGCGCGGGGCATCGAGCATCGCGAAGGCCATGATCGGTTCAAGTCCTCTCAGAAATCTTCGATCTTGCGGCCGACAACCTTCGAGAGGTCGCCCGCGGAGGGCGGTGCGTCCGGCGTGAAATAGCCGGCCGCCTTCTTGGCCTCCATCTCCACCGAGGCGTCCTTGGGCACGAGGTCGTCGGGGATCGGCACGCGCTCAACCACGTCGATGCCAGCCTCCACCAGCGCGTCGTGCTTCATGTTCGACATGGACATGAAGCGGTCGATGCGGCGGATGCCGAGCCAGTGCATAACGTCGGGCATGAGTTGCTGAAAACGCGCGTCCTGCACGCCGGCGACGCATTCGGTGCGCTCGAAATAGGTAGCGGCCTGGTCGCCGCCCTCCTGCCGCTTGCGGGCGTTGTAGACGAGGAACTTGGTGACCTCGCCGAGCGCGCGGCCTTCCTTGCGGTTGTAGACGATGAAGCCGACGCCACCCTTCTGGGCGTCGCGCGCTGCCTCCTCGATGCCATGGACGAGATAGGGCCGGCAGGTGCAGATATCCGAGCCGAACACGTCGGAGCCGTTGCACTCGTCGTGCAGGCGGCCGGAGATGAAGGTGGCGGGGTTCCCGAGCTTCGACACGTCGCCGAAAAGATAGATCGTGGTGTTGCCGATGGGCGGCAGGAACACGCTCATGTCGGGCCGTGTCACCAGTTCCGGATACATGCCGCCGGTCTGCTCGAACAGGGTGCGGCGGAGGTTCGTCTCGGTGGTGCCGAAGCGATCGGCGATGCCCGGCAGGTACCAGACCGGATCGATGGCGATCTTCACGCAGGCGATGTCGCCGCTCTCGCGCACGATCTGCCCGTCCGGCTTCAGCCGCGTGCCGATATCGTGCTGCAACTCGGGCAGGGTCAGCCGGGCCTTGGTGATGGCGATGGAGGGGCGGATGTCGACGCCCTCGGCGATGTCGCGCTTGAAGGCCTCGCCGACGAGATGGCCGAATGGGTCGATCGAGACGATGCGGCCGGGCTCCGACCATTGCGGGAAGGGGCCGATCTCGACGACGGGATGTGTGTTGGTGAGATCCGGTCGCTGGATCGGGTTGAGCGCGCCTGCCGAGACCGCCAGCGCGCGGTAGAGCGCGTAGGAACCGCCATGGGTGCCAATGGCGTTGCGGTCGGCGGCGGCGTTGACGGTGGCGACCACCGGGCCGCGTTCGGAGGGGTTCGGCGCTCCCCAGGCCACCTTGAAGCGCGAGGCCGTGCCAGCGCCGGGATGCGAGGTCAGCCTGATATGGCCGGACTTGTTGACGCTCATCCTCTCCTCGATGCCGCAAGGGCCCTGTCGGAACGGATACGGCCCCCCGTCCGGAAATGGCGGAGGGCCGTCTTATGAGCACCTGATGATGGCGCAGCGCGCGGCCGCTCGCAAGGGGTATCGGCGAACCGGGATTGCCGGCTAGAGATTGACGCGCGAGCGCACGGCATGCTGCACGCGACTCTCGTCGACGCCGGCCTCCTGGAGCTCCTTGCGGAAGATGTCGCGACGCTCGTGGACCGAGGCGATGACGAGGCCGGCGGGCACGCCAAGGTCGAACAGCACCGCCTCGGAGAGCTGCAGGCTCGCCTCGATCGTCTCCGGCACCGCGTCGGTGACGCCCAGCTTGTAGAGGCGCTTGGCGTGATCGGCGTCGCGTGCGCGGGCGATGACGGTGAGCTCAGGATTGATCTCCTTGGCGAGCGCGGCGATTTCGTCGAGCGCGCCGGCGGTGTGGAGGGTGAGCACGAGGGCGGAGGCGTCCTTGATGCCGCACATCTCCAGGAAGGCGCGGTTGTTGGCGTCGCCGAAATAGACGGGGTGGCCGGCCCGGCGCAGCTCGGCGATCTCGCGCGCATCCTTGTCGACGGCGACGAAGGGGATCGTGTGCCGCGCCAGCATTTCGCAGACGAGTTGGCCGACCCGGCCGTAGCCGACAACGATGACGCGTTTCTCGGAGGCGGCTGGCGGGGCGACCTTGAGCTCGGGATCGGGCGCGACCTTCGGCTGCATCCGGCGCGCAAAGACATCGCCGAGGCGGTCGAGCAGGGGCACGGTCGCCATGGAGAAAGCAGTCAGCGTGATGATGAAGGCGCCGGTCGCCGGCGAGACCACGCCGGAGGCGGTGGCAAGGCCCATGGTGACGAAGGCGAACTCGCCGGCCGGGGCCAGCAGCAGCGCCGAGCGGATCGCCACCAGCCAGCTCTGGCCAAAGGCACGGACGAGCGGGACGAGAATGGCGATCTTGACGGCGATCAGGAGGACCAGCGCGAGGAAGAACAACACAGGCTGGGCGATGATCAGTGACAGGTCGATGGACAGGCCGACCGAGAAGAAGAAGGCGCCGAGCAGGATGCCCTTGAACGGCTCGAGCGTCGCCTCCACCGCGCGGCGGTATTCGGTCTCGGCCAGCAGCAGGCCGGCGACGAAGGCGCCCAGCGCCATTGAGACGCCGAAGGCCGCGGTGACGACGCCGGTGCCGATGGCGATGAGCACGGCGGCGGCCATGAAGACCTGCGGCTCGTCGGCCGATGCGACCATCCGCATGAACGGCCTCAGCAGCAATCGTCCGACCACGACCACCAGCGCAATTGCGACGACGCCCTGGGCGATGGCGGTGACGAGGCCGAAGGCGACCGATCCCTCGCCACGGGTCGCCAGCGCGCTGACCAGGAAGAGAAGGGGGATGACCGCCAGGTCCTGCATGAGGAGGATGGCGAAGCTGGTGCGGCCGGTGGTGCTGGTGAGCCGCTTCTGTTCGGCGAGGTGCTCGACGACAACGGCGGTCGAGGAGAGGGCCAGCGCGCCGCCGATGAGGATCGCGGCGGCAACCGGCCGGCCGATCCACCAGGCGGCGAAGGCGATGATCGACGTGGTGGCGACCACCTGCGCGGAGCCGAGGCCCAGCACCAGCTTCTTCATGCGGGTGAGGCGCTCGTAGGAAAGCTCCAGTCCGATGAGGAACAGGAGGAAGACGACGCCGAGCTCGGCGAAGGCGGAAATCTGGGCGCTGTCCGAGACCGTGAACCAGCGGATCCACGGAAAGGTCTCGGCGAGGCGCCCGAGCGCCGAGGGGCCGACCAGCGTGCCGACGCCGAGGAAGCCGAGAACCGGGCTGATTCCGAAGCGCCGGAGGATCGGCACGGTGATCGCCGTGGTGCCGAGAATGATCAGCACGTCCCTGTAGGCGGCGACATCGACCGCAGCTGCCATCCCGTTGGAATCCTTTCCATCTCGTCGGTATCAGGGGAGTGCGACAGGATAGCGCAGCGCGTTCCGGCTTGTCCACGCGGGACACCCAGTCGCCGCAATCCTGAACACTTGTTAAGCCGATGACCTGCCAAGGGAAAATTCTTGTTCCTGGAGGCCTCCAAAGGCCTTGCACCCCCGGAATAATCTGCTATCAACACCCCTGCCCAATTTCGCACGTGCCTGTGGTTGCGTGCCGGTTGGTGGGCATCCGGACAAGAGGCCGGACAGCCGCCCGAAGACTTGGGGATACGCCGGTGTTTTCCGGGCCGTGTCCCAGGGGCAGCGCAAGCTGCGGGGTCTTCGATACCTAACCGGCAGCCGGAGGCTAACCGGCGAACCCTGCCCTCCGCAGGGGACGCGACTTGAAGCAACGACGATCGGGCTTTTTTGGTCTCAGCTGGTGTCCAGAGCCAGCAACCGAAGAGGCTTGTTCTTCTTGCCGGCCGTGCGGAGCGGGATGTCCCCAATCCAATCGAAGGCGTCATGTTCCGGTTCCGGGCTTTTGGCCCGGGCTTGATTCGACGTCTCGGCGAACGTCATCGGGTGACGACCGTCACCGGTGTTCCGTCTCCACAGCGGACCCGGAAAGCGGAAGTTGCCCATGGGTTCAACCCTTTGCTGGTCCTCGGGAGAGAGGGCTGGGGGGACAATGACATGACCGACCGCATCCGCGAATTCCTGCGCAACCGACGCGACGATGGCCCGATCATGGTCGTCGATCTCGAGGTCGTGGCCGAAAACTTCGCCAAGTTTGCCCGGGCGCTTCCTGACACGCGCGTGTTCTACGCCGTGAAGGCCAACCCGGCCCCCGAGATCCTCAACCTGCTCGCCGAGATGGGCTCGTGCTTCGACTGCGCGTCCGTGGTCGAGATCGAGCAGGCCTTGGCAACCGGCGTCTCCGCCGACCGCATCTCCTTCGGCAATACGATCAAGAAGGAGAAGGACATCGCGCGCGCCCTGCAGTATGGCGTGCGCCTGTTCGCGGTCGACTGCGAGCCGGAGGTCGAGAAGATCGCCCGCCAGGCCGATCTGATCGGCGCCCGCGACGCCAAGATCTTCTGCCGCTTCCTGCAGGACTGCGAGGGCGCCGAGTGGCCGCTCTCCCGCAAGTTCGGCTGCGCGGCGGAGATGGCTCCGCGTGTCCTCGAACATGCGCATCGTCTGGGCCTGCAGGCTTACGGCCTGTCGTTCCATGTCGGCTCGCAGCAGACCAATATGGGCGCCTGGGACCAGGCCCTGACTACCGCTTCGTCGATCTTCCGCACGCTCGCCGAGCGTGGCATCGAGCTGAAGATGGTCAACATGGGCGGTGGCTTCCCGACCAAGTACCTCAAGGACGTTCCGGCGGCGGAAGCCTATGGCGCGTCGATCTTCGAGGCGCTGACCAAGCATTTCGGCAATCGTCTCCCGGAAACGATCATCGAGCCGGGTCGCGGCATGGTCGGCAATGCCGGCATCATCGAGTCCGAGGTCGTGCTCATCTCGAAGAAGTCGGACGAGGACGAGGTTCGCTGGGTTTATCTCGACATCGGCAAGTTCCATGGTCTCGCCGAGACCATGGACGAGGCGATCCGCTACCCGATCCGCACGGAGCGGGACGGCGACGCCATGGCGCCCTGCGTGCTGGCCGGTCCGACCTGCGATTCGGTCGACGTGATGTACGAGAAGAAGCCCTACGACCTGCCCGTGTCGCTCTCCATCGGCGACAAGGTGCTGATCGAGGCGACCGGCGCCTACACCACGACCTATTCGACGGTCGGCTTCAACGGCTTCGCGCCGCTGGCCAGCGTCTGCATCTGACGGACGTCAGTTGAGACTTCTCCCGCCCGGGTCTGTCCCGGGCGGGGTTCACCCCTGAACAAAGTCCCGACCGGCCGCGGCTCACGCCTCGGTACGAGGGCTGTCGTCTCTCTCGGTGCCTTGGAGGCACCGGGTTCCCAGTGGTCGCATTTTTCAACAGCAGAACCGGTTTCCACTTCTGCTGAAAATGCTCCTGCCGAGAAGGACCGCGGCCATGACGCTGCATGTCGCCCATTTCGTTCCCGCCTCCGTCGTCATCACCGACGAGCAGGCCTCCCACGCCGATGCCCGCGAGATGCTGCTCGACGCCGCCTTCGGATCGTCGCGCCACGAGAAAACCTCCGAGCGCCTGCGCGAGGGGCGTCTGCCGACCGATGGCCTCGCGCTGGTCGCGACCGTCGGCGAGCGCCTGGTCGGCACCGTGCGGCTGTGGAACGTCACGCTCGGCCCGTCGCGGCCGTCGCTGCTTCTGGGTCCGATTGCGGTTGACGGTGCGTTGCGGTCGGCCGGCATTGGCGGCCAGCTCATGCGGGTGGCGCTTGGGCGCGCGAAGGACGAGGGCCACCGCTCCGTGATCCTCGTCGGCGACGAGCCCTATTACCGCCGCTTCGGCTTTGCCACGGCGAAGATGGACAGGCTGTGGATGCCGGGGCCGCTCGACCGGTCGCGCTTCCTCGGCCTGGAGCTCGCCCCCGGCGCACTGGACGGCGCACGGGGGCTCGTCAGCCCGACGGGTGTCGAGGCGCCGCGCTGGAGGGATGTGGAACTTCCCGGCGCCTGGCGCATTGCCGCCTGAGAAGGCCAAGGGTGCGCCGGTCACGGTTCTTCAAGACTGTGACCGGCATGCTCTCGACCGGAACGCGGCGCAACGGTAGTGTTGCGCGACGCATCGGGAGCCCAACATGATCCGCCAGTTCGCCGCCGGCCTTGTCGCAGCCACAGCCCTCATCGCCGTGGAGGCCGCGACCCACGAGGCTCAGGCGCAGCAGCGCCGTCGCGCGGTTCCGGAAGTGCGCGTGTCGCGGCCGAGCTGGCTGGTGACGCCCAAGGTGGAATTCCCCGGCAACCGCCTGTCGATGCGCCCCGATATCATTCACGGTCCCTATTCGACGACCGGCGACCTCGCCATCCTGTCGACGTCCATGCGCGGCAATCCCGGGCCGGACCGGTTCTGGGGCGCGCCGGCCTATACGGTCCAGTGGCCGTGGGCGGGATCGTTCTACGCCGGCAACTGATTCGGCTGTGCCCTGATCTCATACAAGCCGGCCCTCGGGCCGGCTTTGTCGTATCCGGAGCAAGAATTTTCTTCGCGGAGGCTCGCCAGAGTTCACAAGGCGGGCTAAATCCTTCTCAAGGCAGAAAAGTCTGATGCCTGAGGAAGGGCCGCGCATGGACGATACCGACCGTCGCATTCTCTCGGTGCTGCAGACCGACGCTTCGCTGTCGATCGCCGAGGTCGCCGCGCGATCCGGCCTGTCGACGACGCCCGCTTGGAAGCGTATCCAGAAGCTGGAGGCCGAAGGCATCATCAAGGGCCGCGTCGCCCTGCTGGACCCGAAAAAGCTTGGCCTCGGCCTCACCGTCTTTGTCTCGGTCGAGACCTCCGACCATTCCGAGGGCTGGCTTGCCCGGTTCGCCGAGGTTGTGTCGGCCATGCCGGAGGTGATGGAGTTCTACCGGATGGCCGGCGACGTCGACTACATGCTGCGCGTGGTGGTGGCCGACATGGACGCCTATGATTCCTTCTACAAGCGCCTGATCGCCCAGATGCCGCTGAAGAATGTCACGTCCCGATTCGCCATGGAGCGGATCAAGCAGACGACGGCGCTGCCGATCCAGGCCGGGAAGATGTGACGCCATGCTGGACAAGCGCACACCGGCGGCGCTGCCGGCGCCCTTCGCCAAGTACTCGCACGCCGTCGTCGTGCCGGCCGGCACGCGCATGCTGTTCTGCTCGGGCCAGCTCGGCATGGCGCCGGACGGCGCGGTGCCGGAGAGCGCGGAAGCGCAGGCCGATCTCTGCTTCGCGGCCATCGGCCACATGCTGGCGGATGCCGGCATGACCCGCGACGACATCGTCCGCATCAATGCCTTCGTCACCGACCGGACGCATATGGCTGGCTACATGGCCTCGCGCGACCGGCATGTGCCGAGTCCGCCGCCGGCCTCGACGCTGATGATCGTGAGCGGCTTCACCCGCCCTGAGTTCAACGTCGAGGTGGAGATCGTCGCCGCGCGAAAGGACTGAAAGCCATGCTGCCGCGCCAGCTCTGGGCCGAGATGACCACCGAGGAGTTCCGCTCCTCCGATACGGCGGGCTGGATCGCCGTCCTGCCGATCGCGGCGGTGGAACAGCACGGGCCGCACCTGGCCGTCGGAGTCGATACGGTGATCGCCGAGGGCAATGTGCAGGCCGCGCGCGATATCCTCCCGAAGGGATTGCCGGTGACCTTCCTGCCGACCGTCTGGATGGGCAAGTCGAACGAGCACATCGCCTTTCCCGGCACCGTGACCATCTCGGCCGAGACGCAGATTCGGCTGCTGACGGAGATCGGCGAGAGCGTCTCGCGCGCGGGCGTGAGGAAGCTCGTCATCGCCAATTCCCATGGCGGCAATGTGCCGGTCATGGACATCGTCGCGCGGAGCTTGCGCGTCCAGCACAGGATGCTCGTCGTCCAGTGCTCCTGGCACCGGCTCGGCTCGCCGGACGGACTGTTCTCCGAGACCGAGGCGGCCCACGGTATCCACGGCGGCGAGATCGAGACCGCGCAGATGCTGCACTTCCGCCGCGATCTCGTTCACATGGCGAAGGCGCGCGACTTCACCTCCGCCGCGATCGTGATGGAGCAGCGCTACAAGCAGTTGCGCGCCACGCAGCGGATCGCCTTCGGCTGGGCCAGCGAGGATCTTTCCCCGTCCGGCGCGATCGGCAATGCCGCTGCGGCGACGCCCGCCGCGGGCCGCGAGCAGACCGCCTTCACGGCGAAAGCCTTCGTCGAACTGCTGGAGGACGTCCACGCCTTCCCGGTCGATCGGCTGGGCTCGGGGGTGCTCGCCTGAGCGCGATCGAACGCTAGTGCAGGAACGGCAGGTACTTGGCGAGGTAATTGCCGGGCGCCAATAGCGCGCCCGCCCAGATGAAGGCCGAGAGGACGTTGGCGATCTGGAATTTCCACTGCGACATGGCCAGCATGCCGGCGACCAGCGGCACTGAGGCGCGCAGCGGGCCTGAAAAGCGGCCGATGAAGATGGCCCAGACGCCCCATTTCTCGAAGAAGGCATGGCCTTTGGGCAGCATGTCCGGATGTTTGGACAACGGCCAGATCGTGCCGATCTTGTCCTTGAAGAAATAGCCGAACCAGTAGGAGACGGCATCGCCCAGCGTCGCGCCGAGCGCGGCCGCGACGAGGATCGGCCAGAACGGGATGCCCGTCGTGCCGATCAAAGGTCCGAAGGCGATGATCATCGCCCAGGCCGGCACGATCAGCGACAGGACGGCGAGCGACTCGGCGAAGCACAGCGCGAAGATGATGGCGGGGGCCCAGGCCTGGTTGGCTTTGACGAACTCGATGACGGGGCCGACGTAGGTTTCCATGAAGCTCACGCTGGGTCAGATGGCCGGCAAGCCAAGACGATAGCATCCTGATGGTCAAGCGTTTCCGCCGCGACTCGCCGGCCTGCCAAAGGGTTTCCGCGGGTCGACCGCGCCATTAACCATCCCGAAGGGCGGCGGTAGCACAATAGGCATCCCGGTGCGGTTGAAAGTGCCGGACGATGACCCAAAATCTCGCAGAGCGCCTTACAGAAAAAGATCCGGACGGAACATCCCATGGCCATTCACCTGGTGACCGACACGCTGCCGCGGGAGCAGTTGGTCAAGGTTGCCTATGCGGCTTGGGCGCGCGCCGACCAGATGGCGCTGCTGTCGCTGGCCACGGACGACTGCGAGTATCAGCTTATCGGCAATCCGGTGCTCAATCCCCATGCGGGTCTCAGGATCGGCAAGGCTGGTCTGCGCGAGACGATGCGGCAGTTCCACGCCGATTTCATCGTGCACGAGTTCCTGATCGAGAAGATCATCGTCCAGAACGACGACGCCGTCGTCATCTGGCACTCGCACCTCGAATTCGTGAAGACAGGGCGCATTATCGAGAGCGAGCGGTGCGACGTCATCGCATTCCGCGGCAACCTGATCTGCAAGATCAAGTGCTTCTTCGATTCCGCCTCAATGGCCGTGGCGACCGGCCGCGCCGTCTCGCCTGCGCCGGATGCCGAGGCCTCGCGCAGCCGGCCGCGGCGCAAGGCCTGAACGGCGTCAGCCCTCCAGCACCTGCCGGCTCTCGACCGTGGTGTCGGCCTTCAGCCGATAGACCAGCGGCACGCCGGTCTTCAGTTCCAGCGTCGGAATGGTCTTCTCGTCGAGACGGTCGAGCACCATGGCGAGCGCGCGCAGCGAATTGCCATGGGCAGCGACGAGAACGCGTTCGCCGCGCATCACGCGCGGCAGAATTTCCGACACGTAGTAGGGCAGGACGCGGGCGACCGTATCCTTCAGGCTCTCGCCGCCGGGCGGCGGAACATCATAGGAGCGGCGCCAGATATGGACCTGCTCGTCGCCGTATTTGGCAGATGTCTCGGCCTTGTTGAGCCCGGAGAGATCGCCGTAGTCGCGCTCGTTCAGCCGCCAGTCGCGGATCGTCTCGAGGCCCGGCTGGCCGATTTCGTCGAGAATGAGCGACAGGGTTCGCTGGGCACGCGAGAGCGCCGAGGTATAGGCGATGTCGAAGGACAGGCCGAGCTCCTTGAGCTGCCGTCCCGCGCGCTTCGCCTCCTCGACACCCTTGTCGGTCAGGCCCGGGTCCTTCCAGCCGGTGAAGAGGTTCTTCAGGTTCCACTCGCTCTCGCCATGGCGGGTGAGCACGAGAAGCCGTTCGGTCATGTCGGAGTTCCTTGGGGGATGTTCAGAGGCCGAGCACATCGGCCATGGAATAGAGGCCGGCGGGCTTCGCCTTGGCCCAGAGGGCGGCCTTCAGCGCACCGCGGGCGAACAGCGCCCGGTCCTCGGCGAGATGGCTCATGACGATCCGTTCGGTCGGGCCGGCGAAGATCACCGAATGCTCGCCGACGACGGTGCCGCCGCGCAGAGCCGCGAAGCCGATATTGCCGCGCCCGCGGGCGCCGGTCTGGCCGTCGCGGCCACGCTCGGACCGTGCCGAAAGCGCAATGCCGCGCCCCTGGGCGGCGGCTTCACCGAACATGAGCGCCGTGCCGGAGGGAGCGTCGATCTTGCGGTTGTGGTGCATCTCGACGACCTCGATGTCGAAGTCCTCGTCGAGCGCTGCGGCGGCGCGCTTCACCAGCGCTGCCAACAGGTTCACGCCGAGCGAGAAATTGCCCGACTTGACGATGGTGGCGATGCGCGCCGACGAGGCGATGGCGTCGTTCTCGGCGGCCGAGAAGCCGGTCGTGCCGCAGATATGGACCTTGCGGTGCTTGGCCGCGAGGCCGGCAATGTCGACGGAGACGGCAGGAATGGTGAAGTCGATGATCCCGTCGGCCTGGGCGAGAGCCGCGTCGGCGTCGGAGGTGATCTGGACGAGGGCGCGTCCGGCGCCGGCGAGCAGGCCGGCATCCTCGACGATGGCGACATGGCCGGCGGGCTCGATCGCCCCGGTCAGCTTCAGCCCGGGCGTCTCCTGGACCAGCCGGACCAGCACGCGGCCCATATGGCCGGCGGCTCCGGCAATGACGAGGCGCATCTCGGACATGGGTCTTAAGCTCCCGGTCGCTCCGGCTCGGCGGTCTAGCAGCGAAGGGGGGCCAAGGGAAGCCGGCCTACCCCCGCGCGTCGTAGGCGAGGACAGCCTCCAGCAGCACCTGGGCGCCGTGGGCGCAGTCGCCCTGCGTCGCGCTTTCCGCCTCGTTGTGGCTGAGGCCCTCGGCGCAGGGCACGAAGATCATCGCGGTCGGGCAGACGCGCGCCGTGTACATGGCGTCGTGACCGGCTCCCGAGGTGATCTCGCGCGCCTTGAGGCCGAGCTTCTCGGCGGCGGCCCGGACCATGGCGATGCAGGTCGCGTCGAAGGGCTGGGCGGGCGAATCCTGCAGCGGCTCGACCGTATAGGCGGCATCGTGGCGGGTGGCGGCCTCGGCGAGGGCGACCTTCGCCTTGGTCACCATCTGCTTCAGTTCGGCGTCCTGATGGTGGCGCAGGTCGAGGGTGAAATTCACCTCGCCGGGGATGATGTTGGGCGAGCCCGGATGGGCCGAGACGATGCCGATGGTGGCGAGGCCCTTGTGGTCGAGGGCGATCTGCCGGATCGCGGTCGCGGCCTCCGCGAAGGCCGCCAGCGCGTCGCGGCGATAGGCCATGGGCGTGGTGCCGGCGTGGCTCTCGCGGCCGGTGACGGCGCAGGTGAACCACTTGATGCCCTGGATGCCGGTGACGATGCCGATGGTCTGGCCTTCCTCCTCGAGGATAGGCCCCTGCTCGATATGCAGCTCGAAATAGGCCTGGAAGGAAAGCGCGCCGGGCTTCTCCGGCCCGCGATAGCCGATCGTCTCCAGCGCCTGTCCCTGCGTGACGCCATCCCTGTCGGCGTAGCCGTCCATCTGCGCCTGGCTGTAGACGCCCGCATAGACGGCCGAGCCGACCATGGAGGGCGAGAAGCGCGCGCCCTCCTCGTTGGTCCAGTTGACGAGGGCGATTGGCGCATTGGTCTCGTAGCCGGCCTGGTGCAGCGTCTTCATCACCTCGATGCCGGCGAGCACGCCGAGCACGCCGTCGAACTTGCCTCCCGTGGGCTGGGTGTCGAGATGGCTGCCCATGGCGATAGGCTTCTTCGTGCGGTCCTTGCCGGGCCTGATCGCGATCATGTTGCCGGCGGTGTCGACATGAACCGTGCAGCCGAGCGCCTCGCATTCCCTGCGGAACCAGTCGCGCACGCGCCGGTCCTCGTCGGACAGGCTCAGGCGGCGGATGCCGCCCTTGGGCGTGCCGCCGATGGTCGCGGTCTCCATCAGCATGTCCCAGAGACGGCCGCCGTCGATGGTCAGATTGGCAAGCATGGTATCCTCGATTGTGATGCGGCGACCATTTCACTCGCCCAAACGTGAAGCAACCCCGCCCGCCCCAAGCGAGCCATGCACCTTCCGTTAACCATGTCGTCCGCCATATCTTGGCCGCCTTCGGACCCCTAACAGGGGTCTGCAATCACCATCGGGGTTTGCCGTGCCGCCGTTCAGGCTTGTCGCCTTCACGCTTGCCGCCTTTGCAGCTCCCGGAGCCGGGGCGGCGCTCGCCCACCCGCATGTGCAGGTGGAGACCGAGACGCGCATCGTCCACGACGCGTCGGGCCAGGTGGCCGCGATCGAGCAGATCTGGACCTTCGACGAGCTCTATTCGACCTATGCGACGCAGGGGCTCGACAAGAACGGCGATGGCCAGTTCAGCCGCGAGGAGCTGGCCGAGCTCACCAAGGTCAATGTCGAGCATCTGGGACAGCAGCGCTTCTTCACGGTGCTGAAGCACGAGCGCCGTTTCGTGTCCTTCGCAGCCGTGCGGGACACCTGGTCGGAGGTCAGGAACGGCAAGCTGACGCTGCATTTCACCATACCGCTCGCGACCCCCTTCGCAGCGGCTGGCAAGCCGGTGACGGTCGAGATCTACGACCCCGACTATTTCGTCGCCTTCGTGCCGGCCGATGGCGAGCCCATGCGCCTCGTCGGTGCGCCGGCGAGCTGCAAACTCGACTTCACGCCGCCCCGCGGCGGCGGCCAGTCCGCGGCGACGCTGTCGGAGAGCTTCTTCCAGGCGCTCGGACCCAACGCCAATTTCGGCGCGCAGTTCGCTGGCCGCTACACGGTGAACTGCCAGTGATGTCACGCCGCCTTGCCGGCGCGGCGATCCTGCTGGTCGCCGGCGCTGCCCTCCTTGCGATCGGCGACGCGCTGGCTCAAGGCCCGCCCTCGGCTTTCGGGGGGGCACGGCCGCCGGCCCCAACCGGGCTCTTCGGCTGGATCATGGAACAGCAGGCGGCCTTCTACCGGCAGCTGTCGCTGGCCGTGCGCGGCATCCGCTCCGGCGACCGGACGGCCTTCGGGACGCTGGTCGGCGTGTCGTTCCTCTACGGCGTGTTCCATGCGGCGGGGCCTGGCCACGGCAAGGCGGTGATCTCGTCCTACATCGTCGCGACCGGCGAGACGGTGCGTCGCGGCCTCGTGCTCGCGGCGCTGTCCTCGCTGGTGCAGGCCTTCACCGCCATCGCGCTGGTCGGGATTCTCGCCGCCGTCCTCGGCGCCACCGCGCGGACGATGGGGCAGGTGGTCAACTGGATCGAGATCGTCGCCTATGCGCTGATCGTCGTGATCGGCCTGCGGCTGCTCTGGTCGAAGGGCAGGGCCTTCATCGCCCGCTTCGCGTCGTGGCGGTCGGGCCGCCCTGTCGCCGGCATGGCCTGCGACGACACCTGCGCGCATCTGCCGGCGGCCGAGCAGGTGGCGCGCATCCATTCCTGGCGCGAGGTGCTGGCGGTCATCGTCAGCGTGGGCTTGAGGCCCTGCACGGGTGCGGTGCTGGTGCTGGTCTTCGCGCTGTCGCAGGGCATTGTCTATGCGGGGATCGCGGCGACCTTCGCCATGGCCGTCGGGACGGCGCTGACGGTCGCCGCCATCGCGGCGCTTGCCTCCGGGGCCAAGGTGCTGGCGGTGCGGCTCGCCGCGGCGAGGACCGGCGCGATCACGCTGGCGCTGAGCGCCGTGGAGGTCGCGGCGGCGCTGGTGGTGGTGCTGTTCGGCGCCGCTCTGCTGACCGGCCATCTCGTCGTCGAACGGATGATGCCGTTCTGAGGGGTGGATGCACTGCCGCCTTCGCGCTTCCCAAGGGAGGGTGCAACGGCGCTTCGCTTTCGCCGCGCGAACCCTCTCCCATCGTGGGAGAGGGTTCACGGACGCGCCGCACTGCGCCCACGTAACGCACGAAGGGCAAGCGCTGCTCTTTACCCTCCCCTGGATGGGGAGGGTCGGCGGCCCATGGGCCGCCGGGGTGGGGTGGCTTCAAGATGCGTCCAGCCATCGCTGAGCGACACGCGAGATATCGCCCCACCCCGATCTCGCTAACGCTCGATCGACCCTCCCCCTCCAGGGGAGGGTGAAGGCGGCGGCGCGGGCGAAAGAGGCTCTAGCGAACCCTCTCCCATGGGGAGAGGGTGGGTGCGGAGGACCCGGGTGAGGGGTTCGGGCCCGACAGGTGATCGTGGGTTGCCGCCGCCATCCGATGAACTCTCGATGAGGTCATACCCCTCACCCGCCTGCTCCGCAGGCACCCTCTCCCCCTGGGAGAGGGTTCACCCCAGCGCGACGGCTCCGCCCTTCATCCTCCCCCTCCAGAGGTTCATCCTCCCTCCTCCAGGGGAAGGTGATGGCGTGTATCGCTGCCTGCGCCATCGAGAGGTTCCTGCGACGCCGCACCGATCCAAAGAAAAAGCCCTCTCCGCGAGGAGAGGGCCGTTTTGGGTCGCGCATTTTCTTGTTGTCGAAGAGGCCCCGGTCAGCGGCCGCCGGCAACCTTGCGGCGGCGGTCGGCAATCGGCTGGTAGGCGATGCGGGCGTGATAGCCGCAATAGGGGATGCCGGAGCCCGAACGCGCGCCGCAATAGCGGAACTCATCGGTGCCCGGCTCACCGATCGGCCAGCGGCAGGAATATTCCTTCAGCTCCATGATCGTGCAGCGCTCGCCCATGGGCACGACATTGTCGATCTCGCGCAGCGGCGCCAGGTCGACCGCCGGCATCAGGTCGGGCGCGGGGCGCGGCTTGAAGGCGAGGTTGGAGCGCGAGGCCGGCATGGAGGGACGCGGCGGCGCCGAGGGGGCCGCCCGCGTCGGCTTGCGCACCCGGGGGGCCGAGGAGGAGGGTGCCTTGGCCCGGCCGGACAGACCGAGGCGGTGAACCTTGCCGATGACCGCGTTGCGCGTCACCTGGCCAAGTTCGCCGGCGATCTGGCTGGCGCTGAGACCGTCGTTCCAGAGCTTCTTCAGGAGCTCGACCCGATCGTCGGTCCACTGCAACGGCTGCATGTGCCTGTCTCCCCCGGGGTTGGGCGGCGGCCGCCAGAATCCGCTCTCCCGCGCCGCCCCGGGATGGGACGTCGCTGGGACACCGATACGCCTGTGGTTAGGTCCGCCGCACGAGATGTCGTATGTCGATGCCCGGACACTACGCTATCGATTGAATCTGGCGCAAGAGTCCGGGGAATCTGCGGGTTGTTTTCCCCAGTGGTTTCGGACCCGTTCGGAATCCATCCACAGGACGTTCCGTCACCTGGGCGTCGGATGGTTGAGTCTTACCAAGACCTTAAGCCGGGTGTGCTTTTTGAGTCACTCCGGACGCTCGTTTTGGCCCGGCTGTTTCCGGAATTCCGGCCGGCCAGGCTTCCCTGCCGAGTCACCTGCCGGTGGCCTGACTGCCTGTCTTGCGGGCGTCACGTTGAATCGATAAATCGCGATATATGGATGATATCGAGACCATCGCGGCGCTCGCCGCTCTCGCCCAGCCGACGCGGCTCGCCACCTTCCGGATGCTGGTCGGGCGCGAGCCCGAAGGCATGGCCGCGGGCGAGATCGGCCGGGACCTGGCGGTGACACAGAACACCATGTCCGCGCATCTCGCGGTGCTGACGCGCGCCGGGCTCGTGCGCGGCGAGCGGCGCGGCCGCTCGATCATCTATCGCGCCGATCTCGACCGCTTCCGCGCGATGACGCTGCACCTCGTGCAGGATTGCTGCGGCGGGCATCCAGAGGTCTGTGCGCCGCTGGTGGCGCACCTGTCGCCTGGCTGCGGCGTCACCGCAGGGCGCGAGGGGGCTGCCAGAACCACGCCGCAGGCAGTCGACCGATGACGGGCTTCGACCTTCCGCGCCGGCTCGCCGCCGAGGCGCTCGGCACCGCCATCCTGGTCGCGACCGTCGTCGGCTCCGGCATCATGGCCGAGAGCCTGACCCGCGACCCGGCGCTGGCGCTGCTCGGCAACACGCTGCCGACCGGCGCCATCCTCGTGGTGCTCATCACCATCCTCGGACCGATCTCGGGCGCGCATTTCAATCCGGCCGTGTCGATGGTCTTCGCACTCCGGGGCGAGATCGCCCACCGGGATGCCGCTCTCTATGCCATGGCGCAGATCGCGGGCGGCATCGCCGGCACGATCGCTGCCCACCTCATGTTCGGGCTCGCGCCGCTCGACGTCTCGCTGAAGGTCCGGACCGGCGCCGCCCAATGGTTCGCCGAATGGGTCGCGGCCTTCGGGCTGCTGGCGACCATTCTCGGCGGGCTGCGCTTTGCCGCCGCGTCGGTCCCCTGGCTGGTCGGGCTCTACATCACCGCTGCCTACTGGTTCACCGCCTCGACCTCCTTTGCCAATCCGGCGGTCGCCATTGCGCGCTCCCTGACCAACACCTTCTCGGGCATTCGGCCCGCCGACCTGCCCGGCTTCATCGCCGCCGAGTGTCTCGGCGCGCTCTGCGCCCTGGCGGTCATGGGCTGGCTGCTGCAGGGCCCGCGGGCAGAGCCATCGGGGACATCGCCATCGGGGACATCGCCATCGGGGACATCGCCATCGGGGACATCGCCATCGGAGACATCGCCATCGGAGACATCGCCATGACCGTGACGATCTACCACAACCCGGATTGCGGCACGTCGCGCAACACGCTCGCCATGATCCGCCGGAGCGGCGAGGAGCCGGTCGTCATCGAATATCTGAAGGACCCGCCAGACCGCGAACGCCTCGTGGCGCTGATCGCCGCCATGGGCATCACGCCGCACGATCTCCTGCGCCAGAAGGACACGCCCTATGCAGCGCTCGGGCTCGGCGATCCCGCGCTGACCGACGCCCAGCTGATCGACGCGATGATGGCCCACCCGATCCTGATCAACCGGCCGATCGTCGAGACCGAGCTGGGCACGCGCCTCTGCCGGCCGTCGGAGGCAGTGCTCGACATCCTCGCGAACCCCCGGATCGGGGATTTCGTCAAGGAGGACGGCGAGATCGTCCCGGCCCGGGCCTGAGGTCCTTGCCGGCTCGCCGCGACCTGACCCACCGGCAGCAACCTTGACTTTTTCAGGGCCGGATCGCATAGACTGCTCGTCGAGCCGCCCTCCGGGGCGGCCGTTTTTTTCTGACTTTCGGGAGTATTCGACGAGGAGGTCGAAGTGATCACGCCGCTGATGCCGAACTATGCACGGTCCGAACTCGCTTTCGAGCGGGGCGAGGGTTGCTGGCTGGTGACGGCGGACGGGCGACGAGTCCTCGACTTCGGCGCAGGGATTGCGGTCAACGTGCTCGGCCACGCCCACCCCCATCTCGTCGAGGCGCTGACGGAACAGGCCAAGAAGGTCTGGCACGTCTCCAACCTGCATAACGTGCCGGATGCCGAGCGGCTGGCGAAGCGGCTGATCGCCGCGACCTTCGCGGATAGCGTGCTGTTCTGCAATTCGGGCGCGGAAGCGAACGAGGGCGCCATGAAGATGGCGCGCAAGTTCCACGCCGTGCGCGGCGAGGAGAACCGCTACCGTATCATCACGTTCGAGGGCGCCTTCCACGGCCGCACGCTGGCGACCATCGCCGCCGGCGGCCAGAAGAAATATCTGGAAGGCTTCGGCCCGAAGGTCGAGGGCTTCGACCAGGTGCCGTTCGGCGACCGCAAGGCGCTGGAGGCCATGATCAGCCCGGACACCGCCGCGCTGATGATCGAGCCCGTGCAGGGCGAGGGCGGCCTGCGCGAAGTGCCCACCGAGGAGCTGCGCTACCTGCGCGATCTCTGCGACAAGCACGGCATGCTGCTGATTTTCGACGAGGTGCAGACCGGCGTCGGGCGCACCGGCAAGCTGTTCGCCTATGAATGGGCGGGGATTGCGCCTGATATCATGTCGATCGCCAAGGGCATCGGCGGGGGCTTCCCGCTCGGCGCCGTGCTGGCGGTGGAGAAATGCGCGGCCGTGTTCACGCCGGGCACGCATGGCACGACCTTCGGCGGCAATCCGCTGGCGGTTGCGGTCGGTAACGCCGTGCTGGACGTGGTGCTGGAGCCGGGCTTCATCGAGGAGGTGCAGCGCAAGTCGCTGCTGTTCAAGCAGAAGCTTGCCGGTCTCGTCGACCAGCACCCCAAGGTGTTTGACGCGGTGCGCGGCATTGGCCTGTTGACCGGCCTCAGATGCGTGCTGCCGAACGGCGACGTCACGGCGGAGCTCCGCAAGGAGAATCTGCTGGTGGTGCCGGCGGGCGACAACGTCATCCGCCTCATTCCCCCGCTCACCGTCTCCGACGCCGAGATCGACACCGCCATCGGCATGCTGGACAAGGCAGCACGCAATCTCGAGGCCACCCTCGTCAGGGGAGCGGCCGAGTGACCAGTTCGTTGATGAATTTGTCCGCTGCCGGCACAGGTGCCGCAGCGGATGGCCCGAAGCATTTCATCGACCTCGGCGACTTCGCCGGGGCCGAGCTGAAAGCCATTCTCGACCGCTCGCGGGACCTGAAGAAGACGCGGCGCACGCCGGCGGCGGAAAAGCCGCTCGCCGGCAAGGTGCTCGCCATGATCTTCGAGCGCCCGTCGACCCGAACCCGCGTCTCGTTCGACGTCGGCATGCGCGAACTCGGCGGCGAGACCATCATGCTGACCGGAACCGAGATGCAGCTCGGCCGCGGCGAGACGATCTCGGACACGGCACGCGTGCTCTCGCGCTATGTCGACGCGATCATGATCCGCATGCTCGACCACAATGCCGTGCGCGAACTGGCGGCGGCGGCGACCGTGCCCGTGATCAACGGCCTGACGAAAATGTCGCATCCCTGCCAGATCATGGCCGATGTGCTGACCTTCGAGGAGAAGAAGGGCCCGATCCGGGGCAAGACGGTCGCCTGGGCAGGCGATGCCAACAACGTGCTGGGATCGTGGATCCAGGCGGCGCCGCGCTTCGGCTTCAAGCTGAACATCGCGACGCCCGAGGAACTCGCGCCGCGTCGCGAGATGATCGCCGCCGCCCAGCGCGAGGGCGGCGACATCACCTGGTCGTCCGACCCCTATCATGCCGTCGAGGGCGCCGACTGCATCGTGACGGATTGCTGGGTGTCGATGGGCGATGAGGATGCCGGCCGACGCCACAACCTTCTGAAGGCCTATCAGGTCAACAAGCAGCTGATGAGCGCGGCCAGTTCCGACGCCATCTTCATGCACTGCCTGCCGGCCCATCGCGGCGAAGAGGTCACCGACGAGGTGATGGACGGGCCGCAATCCGTCGTCTTCGACGAGGCCGAGAACCGTCTGCACGCGCAGAAGGGCGTGCTGGCCTGGTGCTTCGGGGTCTGACCTTCTAGAGGGCGCCGGCCATTGGCGGCCTGAGATAGAAGCCGATCAGGCGGCACAGCTCGTCTTCGAGGGCAGGCGATCCGAACAGGGGCGATCGTTCCTCGAAGGCCGCGCGCACGATGCCGATCACCGCGCGCGTCAGCACGAACAGTGCTGCCGGGTTCTCCAGCGCTTCGCCGCCGGCCTCGCGCAGCCGCGCCGCGACGTCCTGCACCGGCACGGCATGTTCGTGGCCGAGGCCATGGGCGATATGGGCGCCCATGATCGCGCGGCGGACCGGCGAGCGGTCGGCATGGAGGGCCATGAGGGCGCGGACGATCGGCCGCTCTGGTTCCGGCGATCCGGAGGCGAGCGCCGCGGCGAGCGTGCCGCCGATCGTCCGGCGGTCGAGGTCGAGCTGCCGGCGCGCCAGGGCGATCAGGATCGCCTCCTTGTTGGGGAAGTAGCCGTAAAGCGAGCCGACGCTGACGCCGGCGCGCTCGGCAATGTGATTGGTCGTCAGTCCGGCTGTTCCTGCCTCTTCGATAATCCGAGCCGTGGCTTCGAAGATCGCGTCCACGGTGACCAGCGCGCGCGCCTGTCGCGGCGATTTCCGCGATTCCACAACATCCTGGTTCTTGCGCGCCATCGCGGCCCCGTCGCGGAGAAAGCCGAGTAAGAAAAAACGAGCTTAGCTCGTATTCTGTGCCCTGTCGCAAGGCAAGGGAACGAGCGAATGACGCGGATCAGGCATCGGGCGTGGCGGAGCGGAACGGAACGGATTGGCGCCGGCCTCCTGGGCATCGTGCTTGCGATGGCTCTGCCAGCGGCGGCGATGGGCGCGGAAGCCCGCTGCGCCGAGCCCGCGCAGCTGGCCGACGGCTGGGCTGTCGGCCGCCCCGGCGATCAGGGGTTCGACGCTGCGGCGTTGTGCCGGGTGCTGGCTGGCGTTGCGCAGGGCGAGGCCAATATCCACGGCGTGGTGGTTGCCCGTGGCGGCCACATCGTCGCCGAGCTCTACCGTCAGGGACCCGACCGCTCGATCTACAGCCTCTTCGCGAGCCGGACCGCCTTCGACGCCGCAACGCTCCACGATGTCCGGTCGATCTCGAAGTCGGTTGTCGCCCTGCTGGTCGGGATCGCTGCCGGCGAGGGGCGTATCGACATTACTCGCCCTGCACTCGACTTCTTTCCCGAATTCGCAGACCTGCGGACGCCGGAGCGGCTGGCCGTCACCGTCGAGCACCTGCTCACCATGTCGAGCGGGCTCGAATGGCACGAGATGCTGAGCCCCGGACTCGGCAACAATGAGACGCGGCTCTACTGGGACTTCCGGCCGTTGCGCTACGTGCTCGCGCGCCAGCAGGTCGCGCCGCCGGGCCGGGTGTTCAACTACAGCGGCGGCAGCACGGCGCTGCTGGCCGAGATCGTCGAGCGGGCGACGGGCAAGCGGCTGCTGGACTATGCGCGGGACAGGCTGTTCCAGCCGCTTGGCATCGACCGCTGGCAGTGGGTGGCGAGCCCCTATGGCCGGCCGCTGGCCTTTGCGGGCCTCCGCCTCACCCCGCGCGACCTGATGAAGACCGGCCGGATGCTGCTCGACGGCGGACGCTGGAACGGCCGGCAGGTCGTGCCGCAGGGCTGGGTCCGGCAGGCCCTGAAGGCCCATGTCGCGACCGGGGATGGCCCGGCGCCGGGCTACGGCTACCAGTTCTGGACCGGCGAGGTGGCGCATGGCGGGCGCTCGCTCGCCTATGCGGTCGCCATCGGCAATGGCGGCCAGCGCCTTTTCCTGGTGCCCGATCTGGACCTGGCGGTGGCGATCACGGCAGGCGCCTATAACGAGATGGCGTTCAACCGCGTCGTGCAGCGCGTCTTCGAGCAGGTGGTGGCCTCGGTCCGTCCTTAAGGCCGGCGCGCCGCCCTGTCATGCATTTGCCGGATGGCCTCTTCTCTCTCGAACCGTTCAACGCTATGAGACGCGCCACGTTTTTCCGAACGGGAGGTCCGCCATGGCCGCGCCGCGCACCATCTACGACAAGATCTGGGACGACCACGTCGTCGACACGCAGGACGATGGCACCTGCCTTCTCTACATCGACCGCCACCTCGTCCACGAGGTGACCAGCCCGCAGGCCTTCGAGGGCCTGCGCACGAGCGGCCGCAAGGTGCGCGCGCCGCAGAAGACGCTGGCCGTGGTCGACCACAACATCGCCACGACCCCGGACCGCAAGTTCGGCATCAAGGACGAGGAAAGCCGCACGCAGGTGGAGGCGCTCGCGCAGAACTCGAAAGAGTTCGGCATCGAGTATTTCGACGCCGCTGATATCCGGCAGGGCATCGTCCACGTGATCGGGCCGGAGCAGGGCTTCACCCTGCCGGGCACCACCATCGTCTGCGGCGACAGCCACACCTCCACCCACGGCGCCTTCGGCGCGCTCGCCCATGGCATCGGCACCTCGGAGGTCGAGCATGTGCTCGCCACGCAGACGCTGATCCAGAAGAAGGCGAAGAACATGCTCGTCCGCGTCGACGGCACGCTGAAGGACGGCGTGACGGCGAAGGACATCATCCTCGCCATCATCGGTGAGATCGGCACGGCCGGCGGCACCGGGTCGGTGATCGAATATGCCGGCGAGGCAATCCGGGCCATCTCGATGGAAGGCCGGATGACCATCTGCAACATGTCGATCGAGGGCGGCGCGCGCGCCGGCCTGATCGCGCCGGACGAGAAGACCTACGCCTATCTCAAGGGTCGGCCGAAGGCCCCGAAGGGCATGGCCTGGGACATGGCGGTGAAATACTGGGAGACGCTGGCGACCGACGAAGGCGCGCATTTCGACCGCACCGTCGTGCTGGACGCGGGCGACCTGCCGCCGATCGTCTCGTGGGGCACGTCCCCTGAGGACGTCATCTCGGTGCAGGGCGTGGTGCCGAACCCGGACGAGATCGGCGACGAGAACAAGCGCCTCTCCAAATGGCGGGCGCTCGAGTATATGGACCTGAAGCCGGGCACGAAGGTCACCGACATCCGTCTCGACAAGGTGTTCATCGGCTCCTGCACCAATTCGCGCATCGAGGACCTGCGCGAGGTCGCCCGCATCGTCAGGGATCGCAAGGTCGCTTCCACCGTCTCGGCGATGATCGTGCCGGGCTCGGGCCTCGTGAAGGAACAGGCCGAGCAGGAGGGCCTGGACGCCATCTTCATCGCCGCTGGCTTTGAATGGCGCGAGGCGGGCTGCTCCATGTGCCTTGCCATGAACCCGGACAAGCTGAAGCCGGGCGAGCGCTGCGCCTCCACCTCCAACCGCAATTTCGAGGGACGTCAGGGCTACAAGGGCCGCACTCACCTCGTCTCGCCGATCATGGCGGCGGCGGCGGCGCTGGAAGGCCACTTCGTCGACATCAGGACCTGGAGCTGAGTCCAACTGGCGCCTGATCCGATCTTCATCCACGGGCGGCCACGGGCCGCCCGTTCGCGTTTCAGCTGTTGTTGCGCTGGCGGTCGCGCGCCAGCAGCATTGCCTGCCGGCGCAGCCAAGTCTGGCGCGTGTAGGCGGGCGTGAAGCCCTCCTCCATCCGCCGGATCTGGGCGAGCATGTCGGCGACGAACAGCGACAGCACGGCTGCGAGGGCGAGACCGGTCAGCAGGACCAGTCCGATCAGCAGGGGCTCGGTGATCAAGGCACTTCCAATGTGCTGGGAATGCATGATGGCCTCCATCGGCAACTGACCGAATTCGACACGCATCTCCGCTTCCCCGATGTGATGGTCGGCACGGATCTACGCTTCTGGTCATGAGTATCGATGGCGACCGGCGTGGTTCGAATGTTCCGTCGTGACGGTATTTGAACGGCGCATCCGCGATTTCGTTCCACGCCTGCGAACCGATCCCGGGCGAGGCCTCGAAAGTCCGGCAGAGGCCGATGGGCCGCCGGCGGGGCTGGGAACGGTCCTCAGCGGATCGGCGAGCGCCGGGCCGTCCCTGTCGCCGCGGCGGCCTTCCCGGCTCAATGACAGGCCTGCCGCCGCGAGTTTCCCGAAACCGCCCTAGTCTTGCCGGGATTGGCCCCCAAGTACCTCCGCCGGGAGCGACACCAGCCGATCTTGCCTTTCCCGGAGCCTTTCGCCATGGAAAGGGCCTCGTCTTTACCGCATGTTTACCATGATCCTCGACACCATACGGACGTTCCCGGCGGAGCCGCCGTCTCCCGAAGTCCGACAGAAGAGCCGAGTTCCGTGATGCGCTCCACGCGATATCCCACTTTTCCGATCCTTCTCGCCGCGGTCGTTCTGGCTGCCGCCGCATCCGGCATCCGCGAGGCGGACGCCCAGGCCGCCCGTCCGGCGGCCAGCGCGGCTGCCGGCCAGCAGGGCTCCGCCGTTGCCCAGTTCGGCGATTGGGGGGTGTTCACCTCCACGACGCAGCGCGGCAAGGTCTGCTACGCGGCCTCGCAGCCGAAGCAGCGCGCCCCGACGGGGCTTCAGCGCGACCCGGCCTTCTTCTTTCTGACGTCGCGCCCCGGCGAGAACGTGCGGAACGAGGTGTCGCTGACCCTCGGCTTTCCGCTGCGCGGCGATGCGACCGTGACGATCGGCTCGACCAATTTCGCCATGTACACGCAGGCGAACGGTGCCTGGATCAAGAACGCCCAGGAAGAGGGCCGTATGCTGCAGGCGATGCGCGCGGGCTCGCAACTCACAGTTCGCTCGACCTCGCTGCGCGGCAACGTCACGACCGACACCTATTCGCTGACCGGGCTCGGCCAGGCACTGGATCGCGTCGCGCAGGAATGCCGCTGACCGCCCGGTGTCTCGCCTGTCTCGTGGCCCTGCTGGCCGGGAGCCTCGGCGTCGCGGGTGCGCAGGAGATCAGGGGCACCAACCGCGTCGTCGCCACCTATAGCGACTGGCGCGTGGTGCTCGCCGACACCAACCGCGGCAAGGTCTGCTATGCCGCCGGCTCGCCGCTGATGCGCCGGCCCGAGGGTGCGGTCCGGGGCCGCGCCTATATCTTCGTGACGACCCGGCCGGAAGACCGCGTGCGCGACGAGATCTCGGTCATGTTCGGGTTCGAGGTGACCCGGCGCTCGAACCTCGAGCTCGGCGGCGAGACCTTCGCGCTGTCCGGCGACGAGCAGGGCGCCTGGATCGCCGATCTCGCCGAGGAGACCCGGCTGGTCGCGACCATGCGCCGGCAGTCGCGGATGCGGGTCAGTTCGCTCTCTGAACTCGGCGAAGCGACCGTCGATACCTATTCGCTCAAGGGCTTCGGCGAGGCGCTGGACCATGCCCGCCGCGAGTGCAGCGATCCCGCCTCGACCAGCGCTGCCCCCGCTCCTCCAGCAAGGCCTGCCTAAACGACGCCGGCCGTGCTATAGGCCCGGCTTCCCCGAGGATTGCCCGAACCGATGCCGACGCTCGATCTCGCGAATGCCAAGCCTGTTCCGCGGCCCGCCGCCGCGGAGACGCCGGTGCATGCGCTGCCGGCCAAGCCCTCACTGGTCGGCCTGGACCGCGCCGGCCTGAAGGCGGCCCTCGAAGCCATCGGCATCGAGGGCAAGGAGACGCGGATGCGCGTCACCCAGCTCTGGGGCTGGATCTACCAGCGCGGGGCGAAGACTTTCGAGGAGATGTCCAACGTCTCCAAGCACCTGCGCTCGGCCCTTGCCGAGGCCTATACGCTCGACCGGCCGGAGGTCGCGGTGGAGCAGGTATCGGTCGACGGCACGCGCAAGTGGCTGATCCGCATCCCGCCGAGCATGGCCGGCGAGAAGTGGCACGAGATCGAGACCGTCTATATCCCGACCCGCGACCGCGGCACGCTGTGCATCTCCAGCCAGGTCGGTTGCACGCTGACCTGCACCTTCTGCCATACCGGCACGCAGAAGCTGGTGCGCAATCTGACCGCCGCCGAGATCGTGGCGCAGATCATGGTCGCCCGCGACCAGCTCGGCGACTGGCCGGGACAGGAGCCGCCCGAAGGGGCTTTCGTGCCCGGCGACGGCGGCCGCTTCGTCTCCAATATCGTGCTGATGGGCATGGGCGAGCCGCTTTACAACGTCGAGAACGTGACGGCGGCGCTGAAGGTCCTGCTCGACCAGGACGGGCTGCAATTCTCCAAGCGGCGCATCACGCTGTCGACCTCGGGCGTCGTGCCGGAGATCGAACGGGTGGGCGAGGAAACCGGCGTCTCGCTGGCGATCTCGCTTCATGCGGTGACCGACGACCTGCGCGACGAGCTGGTGCCGCTGAACCGGAAATATCCGATCGCCGACCTGCTCGATGCCTGCCGCCACTATCCGGCGGCCTCGAACGCGCGCCGGATCACCTTCGAATACGTGATGCTGAAGGGCGTCAACGATTCCATCGACGATGCCCGGCGGCTGGTGCGGCTGCTGAAGGGCATTCCGGCCAAGATCAACCTGATCCCGTTCAATCCCTGGCCGGGTTCCCGGTACGAGTGCTCCGACTGGGAGCAGATCGAGCGGTTCTCCGAGGTGGTGTTCGACGCCGGCTATTCCTCGCCGGTGCGCACGCCGCGCGGGCGCGACATCCTGGCCGCCTGCGGCCAGCTCAAGAGCGAGACCGAGAAGCTGCGCGCCAAGGATCGGGCAGCGCTCATGTCCAAGGCCGAACAGGATGCCTTCCGCGCCATGAGCATGGTGGATTGAGCCGCCTCAAGCCAAGGCGCACCAGTCCCGCATCGTCCGTGCTTGACCCTCGCCGCCCGCCAGTGGTCAGCTTGTGCCCGACCGGCGCCAAGACCGGCCCATAGCACCACCAATGCGGGAGGAACCCATGGGGTTCATGCGACACGGCGCTGCGGCGCTGGTTCTGACGTTTGCCGGCACGCTGGCCATCACCACCACTGCTTCCGCGCAGCTCGGCCCGGGCCCCGGCACCGGCGGCGGCCGTTTCGAGCGCGACGGCGGCCCGGATCGCGGCCCTGGTTTCGATCGTGATCCCCGCTCCGAGCGTCGTGGACGGTTCGAGCGCGAGGGCCGTCGCGGCCGCGAAGACACGATCATGGGCTTCTCGCGCGACCGTCTCGGCCGGATCGGCCCGGTCATGCGCGCAGAGGCTGATCGCGGCATGTTCCCCGGCGCGGTAACGCTGATCGCCCGACGTGGGCGGATCATCCATTTCGAGGCGCACGGCTTCCGCGACGCGGCCAAGACGCAGCCGATGACGCGCGACACGATCTTCATGCTCGCGTCCATGACCAAGCCGATCGTCTCGGTGGCCGCGGTCATGCTGATCGAACAGGGGAAGATGAAGCTCTCCGATCCGATCTCCACCTGGCTCACCGAACTGCGCGACATGAAGGTCGAGGTTCGCCGCACCAACCCGGATGGGACGACGACATCGGAGGATGTGACGCTGACGCGGCCGATCACGGTGCAGGACCTGCTGCGCCATTCCGCCGGCTTCACCTATGCCGGCGCGGTGCGCTCGCCGCGCATCAAGCAATTGCTCGACGACCAGAACATCGAGGGCCGCACGGCCAATATCGCCGGCGATGAAATGCTGCGCCGGCTCGGACAGATCCCGCTCACCCAGCAGCCCGGCACCAATTTCGAGTATTCGATCTCAGTGGACGTGCTCGGGCTGCTGCTCGAGCGGGTCAGCGGCAAGCGGCTCGACATCCTGATCAAGGAGATGATCCTCGATCCGCTCGACATGCGCGACACCGGCTGGTTCGTGACCGAGGCCCGGCGCTCGCGCCTCGCCGAGGCGCTCGACAGCGACCCGCTGAAGGCACCGTTCACATCGTCCTACCGCATTTTCGAGAATCCGGCCGACTCGGGCCAGTATTTCCGCGGCGGCTCCGGCATGGTCTCGACCGCCGAGGACTATTTCAAGTTCGCCCAGATGGTGCTGAACGGTGGCGAGTTCGAGGGAACGCGCCTGCTCTCGTCGCGCTGGGTCAATTTCATGCTGTCGAACCACCTGGTCGGCATGGGCGGCTCGACGGCAGCCTCCACCGGCCCCGGCTACGGCTTCGGCCTCGGTTTCGCGGTGCGGTTGCAGGACGGGTTCGCCGTGGCGCCGGGCTCGACCGGCGATGCCATGTGGGCGGGCGCCTGGGGCACCAGCTTCACCATCGATCCGCGCGAGGGTCTGGTCGGCATCCTGATGGCGCAGGGGCCGTCCAACCGCGTCCACACCCGGATGGTGTTCAAGAACCTGATCTACGGCGCGCTGGTGCGCTGATAGCGTCGGGCCGCTCTGCGGCGCTGCGCTTCCTTGTCTGGGCGGCGGCCACTAAGGTCGCCGTCCATGATGAATCGCGTTCTCCACTATCTCGTCCGGCTGCTCAGGGTCGCCGCCGGCTTCATTCTCGCCATTGCCGTCGGCGCGGCGATCGTGCTGCTGTTCGACCTCAATCGCGGCCGCATCCCCGAGCCGCTGGCGGGCGGCGTCATGGTCGGATTCCTGACCTTCCAGGCCGCGCGCTTCATGTGGCCGCTGCTGATGATCGAGTTCGTCGCGGAGGCCATGCGCTGGCGCTCGCTCGGCTTCCATCTCGGCGTCGGCCTCCTCGGTACGGCGGCTTCCCTCGTCTTCGCCTGGCTGCAGAGCTCTTCCGAGCCGCCGGACCCGATCCTCGGCGCCGAACCGGCGATCACCATCACCAAGGTCGTCGTCGCCATTGTCGCCGGCCTCGCCGGTGGCTTCGTCTACTGGCTCGTCGCCGGCCGGACGGCGGGCATCACTCTTCCCGAAAGAACCGAACCATGACCTTCACCTGCCGCGCGCCCGCTGACCCGCAAGTCCTCGTTGACAACGACAAGGTCAAGGTCACCCGCTGGAACTTCACCGACGGCGCGGAGACCGGCTGGCACCGCCACGGCTGGGACTACGTGGTCGTTCCGCTGGCCGACGGCAAGCTGATCGCGGAACTGCCGGACGGCACGTCGTCCGAGGCCGTCCTGACGGCGCACGTGCCCTATTTCCGGCAGGAGGGCGCCGAGCACAACATCATCAACGCCTCCGGCAGGCCTTACGCCTTCATCGAGATCGAGGTGAAGCCGTAGGGCCAGGTCCGCGCCCATTCAGGGGCTCCGCCCAAGCCGCGAGCAGCCCGTTTGCGCGGCATTTCGTCCACAACGCTTCCGTGACAGTGCCGAATGGCCTGTTTATGATCGCTCCAATGAGCCGGGCGGCCTGCCCGGCTGCAACTCGCTTTGCGGAGACGTTGGATGCGTTTTGGATCAAAGCTCCTCGCCGGTGCGCTGCTCGCCGCGGCGACCTTTGCGACCGTGGCCGCCGAGGCCCGCACGGTGCGCTGGGCCCGGTCGGTCGATGCCCAGACCCTCGACCCGATGTCGGCCAATATAGGCCCGACCTCGAACCTCGCCCACCAGATCTACGAGCCGCTGGTCATTCGCGGCTATGACGGCAAGCTGGTGGCGACGCTCGCGACAGAATGGCGCATCCTGCCCGAGGATCCGACCGTCTGGGAGTTCAAGCTCCGCCAGGGCGTGAAATTCCACAACGGGACCGACTTCACCGCCGACGACGCGGTCTTCTCGTTCGAGCGCGCCCGCCGCCCGACCTCCGACTATCGCGGCCTGCTGACCTCGATCGAGAGCGTCACCAAGGTCGATGCCAATACGATCCGGCTCAAGACCAAGGCGCCGAACCCGCTGCTGGTCGAGAACCTCACCAACATCTTCATGATGTCCAAGGCCTGGGCGGAGGCCAACAACGCCGCCGAGCCGCAGAACATCCGCGAGCGCCAGGAAAACGGCGCGACGCGCAACGCCATGGGCACGGGGGCCTTCACGCTCGTCTCGCGCGAGCCTGACGTGCGCACGGTGATGCGCCGCTTCGATGGCTATTGGGGCCGCAGCCAGTTCCCCATGGAGGTGTCCGAGCTGATCGTCGTGCCGATCCAGCAGGATGCGACGCGCATCGCCGCGCTGCTCTCCGGCGAGGTCGACGTGGTCCACGACGTGCCGGTGCAGGACATCGCGCGCCTGCAGCAGAGCCAGGGCATCAAGGTGACGACCGGACCGGAGAACCGCGTCCTCTTCCTCGGCTTCAATGTCGGCGCTGCCGAGCTGAAATCGTCCGATCTGAAGGGCCGCAATCCCTTCGCCGATCCGCGCGTCCGCAACGCCATCAACGGCGCGATCAACCGCGACGCCATCACCCGCGTGGTGATGCGCGGCCAGGGCCAGCCGATCGGCTATGTCGGAACGCCCTTCATCTCCGGCTATACGCCGGAGCTGGCTGCCGTGCCGCGTTTCGATCCCGCAGCCGCCAACCGCGCGCTCGACGAGGCGGGGGTCAGGCGTCGCCCTGAGGCCAACAACACCCGCTTCTCGGTCACGCTCCAGTGCACCAACAACCGCTACGTGTCGGACGAGAACATCTGCCAGGCGGTCGTCGCCATGATGGGGCAGCTCGGCATCCGGGCCAATCTCGTCGCCAAGCCGGCGGCGCAGCACTTCCCGGAGCTGCAGCGCGAGGAGCTCGACTTCTTCCTCGTCGGCTGGGGCATCCCGACCTATGATGCGGAATATATCCTGACCTTCCTTTATCATACGCGCACCGCGAACAACGGCACCTGGAACGGCACCCGCTATTCCAACCCGGCGCTCGACGCGCGGATGCTGGCGCTCCAGACCATGCCGGATCTGGCGCGCCGCAACGCCGAGCTCGCCGCCATCCAGAAGCAGCTGCGCGACGAGGCGGTCTATGTTCCGCTTCACCTGCAGTCGATCAGCCATGCCTCGCGCGGTGGCATCGAGGTGCCGGTTCACCCCGATGCGGGCGCCTGGTTCAAGCTGTTCCGCTTCGTCGGCTCGTGATCTCAGCCAGTTTGGCCGGCGGCCTCACCCTTCCGGGTTGGGCCGCCGGTCTCGTCCGGCCTTGCCGCCGGTCCTGATGCCCCGGTTCCGCGTGCCATGATCGCTTATATCGTCAAGAGCCTTGCCCAAGCGGTGATGGTCATGCTGGCGGTCGCGCTGGTCGCCTTCTCCATGTTCCGCTTCATCGGCGATCCCGTTTCCAACCTCGTCGGCCAGGAAGCGACCATCGCCGACCGCGAGGAGCTGGCGCGCGACCTTGGCCTCACCGACCCCATTCCGGTGCAGTTCGCGCGGTTCGTCGGCAATGCCGCGCGGCTCAACTTCGGCGTCAGCTACCGGCAGGGCCGCCCCGTCTCCGACCTCATCGCGGAACGCCTGCCGGCGACCGTCGAACTGGCGCTGCTCTCGGCACTCTTCGCCCTCGTCGTCGGCATCGCGCTCGGCGTCTATACGGCGATCCGGCGCGACGGAATCCTGTCGCACGTGATCCTGTCGGTCTCGCTCATCGGCGTGTCGCTGCCGACCTTCCTGATCGGCATCGGGCTCATCTGGCTGTTCGCGGTCGAGCTGCGCTGGCTGCCGTCCTTCGGGCGCGGCGACACGGTGAGGATCGGCTGGTGGACGACGGGCCTGCTCACCACATCCGGCCTCAAGTCTCTCGTCATGCCGGTGCTGACGCTCGGCTTCTACCAGCTCACTCTGATCATGCGGCTCGTGCGCTCCGAGATGCTGGAGACCATGCGCACGGAATACGTCAAGTTCGCCCGCGCGCGCGGCGTGCCGGAGCGGGTCATCTGGTTCCGCCATGCCCTGAAGAACACGATGATCCCGGTCATGACCATTGCCGGCCTCCAGCTCGGCGGCGTCGTCGCCTTCGCCATCGTCACCGAAAGCGTGTTCCAGTGGCCGGGGCTCGGTGCCTTGTTCGTGCAGGCGGTGCAGTTCGTCGACATTCCGGTCATGGCCGCCTACCTGATGTTCGTCGCCTTCGTCTTCGTGGTCACCAACCTCGTCGTCGACCTCCTCTATTTCGCGCTCGACCCCCGCCTGCGTGGTGCGGGTCCGGCGACGGCGCATTGAGGCGGTCATGGCCCTTGCCGACGACGTCAAGATCCTGCCGGCCCCGACCATCGGGCAGCGCCTGTCGCGCGCCTGGAATTCCGACATCGCGTGGAGCTTCCGCCACTCGCCGGTGGCGATCGTCGCGGCCGCGATGACGGTGATCCTGCTTGGCGCCTCGCTGCTGGCCAACTTCATCGCGCCGCAGGATGCCTTCGACCCGGCGGTGCTCAACCTGCTCGATGCCTATACCCGGCCGGGCGAGCCTGGCATGGGCTCCAACACCGTGTTCATGCTCGGCTCGGACAATCAGGGCCGCGACCTGTTCTCGGCGATCCTTTACGGCTCGCGCGTCTCGCTCTTCGTCGGCTTCTCCTCGGTCGCCTTCTCGGTGGTGATGGGGGTCGGCCTCGGCCTCGTCGCGGGCTATCTCGGCGGGCGCACGGACGCCTTCATCATGCGCGTCGCCGATATCCAGCTGTCCTTCCCGGCCATCCTCATCGCGCTCCTGTTCTTCGGTGTCGCGCGCGGCCTCATTCCGCCGTCGCACCACGAGCAGATGGCCATCTGGGTGCTGATCGTCGCCATCGGCCTGTCGCACTGGGCGCAATATGCCCGCACGGTGCGTGGCTCGACCATGGTCGAGCGCAACAAGGAATATGTACAGGCCTCGCGGGTGATGGGCCGCTCGCCCCTGTTCATCATGTTCCGCCACGTCCTGCCGAACGTCACCGGCCCGGTGCTGGTGATCGCCACGATCAACCTGGCGCTCGCCATCATCGAGGAGGCGACGCTGTCGTTCCTCGGCGTCGGCGTACCGGCGACCCAGCCCTCGCTCGGCACGCTGATCCGGTTCGGCCAGCAATATCTGTTCTCCGGCGAGTGGTGGATCCTGCTCTTCCCCTCGCTTGCCCTCGTGCTCCTCGCGCTGTCGATCAACCTTCTGGGCGACTGGCTGCGCGACGCCCTCAATCCGAAGCTGCGTTGATGTTGTCATGACCGTTCCCGTCCTTTCCGTGCGCGACCTCGTCGTGCAGTTCCCCACCCGACGAGGGGCGCTGACCGCGGTTGACCGCATCTCGTTCGACATCGCGCCGGGCGAGGTGCTTGGCGTCGTCGGCGAGTCCGGTGCCGGCAAGTCGATGACCGGCACGGCTGTCATCGGCCTGCTCGAACCGCCCGGCCACATCACCGGCGGCGAAGTGCTGCTGAAGGGCGAGCGCATCGACAATCTCGACGCGGAATCCATGCGCCGCATCCGCGGCAAGCGCATCGGCATGGTGTTCCAGGATCCGCTGACCTCGCTGAACCCGCTCTACAGGATCGGCGAGCAGCTCATCGAGACGATCCGCACGCATAGCAACCTGACGCACAGCCAGGCGCGCGCCCGCGCGATCGACCTGCTCACCGAGGTCGGCATTCCCGCGCCCGACAAGCGCATCGACAACTATCCGCACCAGTTCTCGGGCGGCATGCGCCAGCGCGTGGTGCTGGCGCTGGCGCTGTGCGCCGAGCCGGAACTGGTCATCGCCGACGAGCCGACCACGGCCCTCGACGTGTCCGTGCAGGCGCAGATCATCACGCTGCTCAAGAAGCTCTGCAAGGACCATGGAACGGCGGTCATGCTGATCACCCACGACATGGGCGTGATCGCCGAGACCGCCGACCGGGTCGCGGTCATGTATGCCGGACGGATCGCCGAGATCGGCCCGGTGCAGGATGTGATCAAGCGGGCGCGCCACCCCTATACCGAGGGGCTGATGGGCTCGATACCGACGCTCGATTCCGACTCCGAGCGGCTCGTCCAGATCCCCGGCTCCATGCCGCGGCTGACTGCCATCCCGCAGGGCTGCGCCTACAACCCGCGCTGCCCGAAGGTCTTCGACCGCTGCCGCGTGGAGCGGCCAGACCCCATCGCCGTCGGCGCCACCTCGGTCGCCTGCTGGCTCTACGACAATGCCGGCGGCTCCGTCCTGGCGGATGCCGCCGCCACCGAGATGCGGCCCGCGTCATGACCGAACCCCTCGTTTCCGTCCGCAACCTGTCGCGCACCTTCGACGTCTCGAAGCCCTGGCTGAACCGGGTTCTCGAGCGCGAGGAGAAGCGCCTGCTGCGCGCCGTGCAGGACGTGTCCTTCTCGATCGCGGCGCGGGAGACCTTCGCCCTGGTCGGCGAGTCCGGCTCGGGCAAGTCCACCGTCGCCAATATGGTGGTGGGCCTGCTGACGCCCTCCAACGGCTCGGTGGTCATCGACGGCGTCGACATCGCCAAGCCCGTGGACGCGCAGACGCTGAGGGACCTGCGCCGGCGCATCCAGATGATCTTCCAGTCGCCCTATGCCTCGCTCAATCCGCGCTGGCGGGTCGACCGGATCATCGCCGAACCGATCCGCGCCTTCAGCATGATGCGCGACAATCGCGAGATCGAGGCGGAGGTCGGCCGGCTGCTGCGCACCGTCGGCCTCGACCCGGCCGACGGCACCAAATATCCGCACGAATTCTCCGGCGGCCAGCGCCAGCGCATCGCCATCGCGCGGGCGCTGTCGTCGAGGCCCGAATTCATCGTCTGCGACGAGCCGACCTCGGCGCTCGACGTGTCGGTGCAGGCGCAGATCCTCAACCTGATGCGCGACCTGCAGGACGAGTTCGGCCTGACCTACCTGTTCATCTCGCACAACCTGGCGGTCGTCCGGCACATGGCGACGCGCATCGGCGTCATGTATCTCGGCCGCCTGGTCGAGGTTGCGCCGGCGCGCCAGATGTTCGCGAACCCGCGGCATCCCTATACGCGCATGCTGCTCGACGCCGTTCCGGACCTCGAAATGTCCGGCCGCGCGCGCAAGCCGGTGGACGGCGAGATACCCAACCCGATCACGCCGCCGCCGGGATGCCCGTTCAACCCGCGCTGTCCGCTGGCGAACGGCCGCTGCCGGACGGAGATGCCGGCGCCGGTCACCGATGCCTTCGGCACGGTCGCATGCCACGCGGTGGCAGAGGGACGGCTCGCAGCCTGAGGCAGCCTAGCGGCCGCCGAACGGCCATTCGGCAATGTTCTCGGTGGGCAGGGTGAACCAGCCGAAGAGCTGGTTCGCGGCATAGACGAGCATGTAGGGGAAGACCGACCAGCGCGGCTCGCCGCCGCCGACCCAGGTCAGCGGCATCACGGCCCATAGGACGAAGAGGCCGGCGACCTCGCGTCGCGACAGCGCTTCCAGAAAGGTCCTGTTCGAGAGCCAATGGGCGAACAGGAGGGGGAAGGTCACGTTTGCCATGACCCGCGTCCGGTCGGCGACGAGGACGAGGACGGGCAGCAGGGCGAGCAACGTGCCGGCGAGGATCACGCCGCTGCGGCCCTGGTCGAGATAGCGCAGCACCACCAGCCAGCCGAGGCCCAGCATTCCCCACACGATGACCTGGCTGTGCAGCCAGAACTGGCTCAGCAGGTTCGACAGATATGTCGCGGCCCACCCGATCCGCCCCGTCGTGACGACATCGTTCATGTGGAAGAGGCCCATCAGGGCCAGCTTGCCGGCGCAGATCGCCAGGACCACGACGACGCCGGTCCTGAGCGGGAACAGTTCCTTTTCCCCGAACCGGATCGCCAGGAATGTCGCGGCGCTCAGCGCGCCGAAGCCGACGACGGCCTGTTCGAAATGCTGCAGGCCGAGCAGGAAGCCCAGCAGGCTCGCCACCACCGGGCGGTGCCGCGTCATGAGGGCGCCGAGCATCAGGAGCAGCGTCAGGGAATCGATGCCGACCCAGAAATAGGCAATGGTCGAGACCGGCAGGGCCGCGAAGATCACCATCGCGCTGCGCGCCGTCCGGTCGTCGAACTGCGAGAAGCAATGCACGACGAACAGGGCGGTGAAGGCGATCGAGAAGCCCAGATGCAGAAGGAGGAAGGCCCCGTCGCTCGTCGCTCCCAGGCACCACGCCACGAACGGCGACAGCCAGCTGGTCATGATGAACTGGCTGCTGGGGTCCGCGATCGCCGGTGTGAATGGCGCTCGCGCCATCGATATGGAGAGATTGATCGCCGGGAAGTGCCAGACGCCGGTCTTCACGAACATGAGGGCGAACAGGAGGGCGAGGAACCTCGCCCGCGGCCAGGCGAACACCACCCGTTCCGCAGCGGTGAGAATCATCATCGATCAGCGCTTCCTGGCGAAGGACATTGCCTCCACCTATAGCCGCAGCCGGCCGGAATGACATGTGCGGCGGGCGGCCAAACCAACGCTGATGCGGCGGCCACCGGCTTCCCGATGCTGACGTCGTTCGGATCAGTTCCGGACATCGTCACGTTGCGTCAGCGGTCGTGCGATGGTACCGCTCCCGTGAGACTCTGGGGGAGTTGTCGTTGCGTACCCATACGTCCGCGGTCGGCGAGTCATTGCTCGTTCGGGGCATCGTCGTCCTGTGCCTTGCCGGTTTCGCGGTGGTGATCCTGCACCGCTGCGTCACCCCCATCCCCGACTCCGAATATGTCCACCGGCTCGCGACCTATGCGGATGGCTTCATCCGCCGGGCTCTGGTCGGCGAGATCTATTCCTGGTTTCTGCCCGCGGTTCCGCCGAGCCTCGTGCGCATCGAGGGACTGGCGGTTGTCGCCTTGTCGCTGGGCCTGTTTGCCGTCCTGTTCCGCAAGCTGCTGCCCGGCCGCGGCGTGGACATCGTCCTGATCGCCTGCTTCCTGATCGGCTCGCCGTTGCTGTTCAAGAACTTCATCGGCAATCTCGGCAAGTTCGATGCGTGGGGCGCGATCGTCGCCATGCTGGCCGTGCTGCGGCCGCTCCGGAGCCGGACGATCGGCCTGATCTGGGCGCTCTCGGTCGTGTTGCTGTTCATGCACCACCTGCACGCGACTATCTACATTCCGACCATCTACGCCATCCTGCTCGTGCGCATGGTCGCGGCGCGTGGCGGCTTCGACCCGGCCGACATCGCAGTGCTTGCCGTCTCGGTGGCCCTGCTCGCGGCTGTCTTCTATGGCCTACTGGTCTTCGGGGTGCCGGATGTGTCGCGCGCGGAGTTCCTCGATGCAATGCGCGAACGGTCGCTTAAGAGCTTCCCGGACCTGCATGTGGGCATGTGGTACTCGAGCATCGGGCAGGAGGTGGCGGGCACGCTCGCCATCCTGCCGCATCAGATGGTCCGGCTGCCGATCTACGCGATCTTCGTCGTCATGCACCTGCCGGTCATCGCGTTCTTCTGGCGCCGCCTTCAGCCGCTCGGCCGGACGCATCGCGCCACGCATCAGGCGGTCGTGCTGGCGGGCATGGTGATCGTCGCAGGGTTCCTGGCGACCAACGTGGTCACCTTCGACTATGCCCGCCACCTCGGCAATATGGCGCTCTGCTTGGTGCTGCTGGCGGTCGCCGCGATCCTCACGACGACCGGACCGATCACCGATGCCAGTGACATCGAGCCCGACAGCAAGGCGACGCTCGTCGCGGCAACCACGGTCGCGGCCGTGCCGTGGATCGGCACGGTCTACCCGCTGATCTGACCGCGATCAGGCGGCCTTGTCGCCGATGACCCCGCGGCGGATCTGATCTTCCTCGATGGACTCGAACAGCGCGCGGAAATTGCCCTCGCCGAAGCCGTCGTCGCCTTTCCTCTGGATGAACTCGAAAAAGATCGGGCCCAGCACCGTGCCGGAGAAGATCTGGAGGAGAACGCGCGACATGCGCCCCTCCTTCTCGCCGACCGCCACCGCGCCCTCGCCATCGATCAGGATGCCGTTGGCCTGCATGCGGTCGACCGGCTCGCCGTGGCCGGGCACCCGCGCGTCGATCTTCTCGAAATAGGTCGCGGGCGGGGCGGGCATGAAGGGCAGGCCGTTCGTGCGCAGCGCCTCGACCGTCCGGTAGATGTCGCGCGAACCGCAGGCGATGTGCTGGATGCCCTCGCCCTTGTAGAGCGCGAGGTACTCCTCGATCTGGCTCTTGTCGTCGAGGCTCTCGTTGATGGGAATGCGGATCTTGCCGCACGGCGAGGTCAGCGCGCGCGAGATCAGCCCGGTGAGCTTGCCCTCGATGTTGAAGAACCGGATTTCCTTGAAGTTGAACAGCCGCTCGTACCAGCCGGCCCAGTGGTCCATGCGGCCGCGATAGACGTTGTGGGTGAGGTGGTCGAGGTAGTAGAGCCCGGCGGGCTCCGGATGCGGGTCGCGCTCGCCCGTCCAGACGAAGTCGACGTCGTAGATCGAACCTTTCTCGCCGTAGCGATCGACGAAATAGAGCAGCGAGCCGCCGATGCCCTTCACGGCGGGGATGGACAGCTCCATCGGCCCGACCTTGCCGATATAGGGCTCGGCGCCGAGCTCGATCGCACGCTCATAGGCATATTTCGCATCCGTCACGCGGAAGGCCATCGCGCAGGCACAGGGGCCGTGCTCGGCGGCAAACCCCGCCGCGAAGGAATCCGGCTCGGCGTTGACGATGTAGTTGACGTCACCCTGGCGGTAGAGCGTGACGTTCTTGGAGCGGTGGCGGGCGACGGCGGTGAAGCCCATCAGCTCCAGCACCTTCTTCAGTTCGGCCGGATCGGGATGGGCGAATTCGACGAATTCGAAGCCGTCGGTGCCCATCGGGTTGTGGGCGCTGATCTCGGCAGGCGGGGCATCGTGGGGGAACGGACCCATGGCGGGCTCCTGTCGTCGGAGTGCGATGGGGAGGGAGTATCGTGCAGAATCGATGCAAAGGGCGTGCGAAGCGTCCGATCGCTTGGCAGTTGATCGCACGAAACGTGCATGATCATATCAATCTATGAACGCGATTGCCGAGATCGACACCTTCGACCTGCGCCTGCTCGACGCCCTGCAGGCCGATGGCGCACGAACCAACCAGCAGCTTGCCGATCTGGTGCGGCTGTCGCCCAGCCAAGTCTCGCGCCGCCGGCAGCGGCTCGAGGAGACCGGGCTCATCCGCCGCTACCGCGCCGACCTCGACGCCGTGCGCCTCGGCTTCGGCGTCAGCGTATTCATCTTCGTCTCGCTCGCCACCCATTCCGGCCTCAACGCCAAGCGCTTCGCCGACCTGGTCCGCGCCATGCCGGAGGTGCAGGAGGCGCATGCCATGACCGGCGATGCCGACTACCTGCTGAAACTGATCGTCCGCGACCTCAAGGGCCTGTCGTCGCTCGTCAACGAGGTGCTGCTGCCGCACGAGAGCGTCGCGCGCGTGCGATCCTCCATCGTGCTGGAAACGCTGAAGGACGACCCGCGTCTGCCATTGGGACGATGAAGGCGGGTGGTTTCGCGGTGTTGAAGCAACGCAATTGAAACGCTTCGCCGCGATGTCTGTGCCGGTCTCAGGCCATCTGGAAATGCTGCATGCCCATCGCATCCGCCAACAAGGCAGCGCCAATCGCGCGCCGCGTCCTCCTCGCCGGCGCCGCTTCCATCGGATTGGCCACGATCCTGCCGTCACCGGCCAGCGCGCAGGCGACAGGCTCTGCGGGGGTCGCGGCGCATTTCGCCGGCAAGCACCCCTCCGCCTACTATCAGGAGGCGGCCAACCTGTTCCGGATCGGACGGCGCGACGAGGCGGTGTTCCTGTTCTACCTCGGGCAACTGCGCTATCGCAGCCATTTGAGGGCCCGGCCGAACCTGCCGCCGGGCGGCGACCCCGCGCTCTTCGCCTCGCTCTCGGAATCGGTGGGCCGGCCGCTCAACGAGTATGCTTTCGGCGATATTCCCGCCCTCGATCGCACGCTCGCCCAGGTGCTCGCCTTCGATCTTGCCTATCCCGACACGTTCACGGCGCCCGCCGAGTTTCCAGATGCCGTCCGCGCCAACCGCGAAGGCATGGAGACGCTCCGGCGCCGGATCGTCGCGGATGCCGACAAGATCCGGGAAGGCCGTCGCGCCAACGGTCTGCCCAACCGGAACTGACATGTCGGCGTCCTGCCGGAATCTGGTTGTCGCGGCGCTTATGAAGCGCTGGTCCCGTTGCTGACCGAAAGGGCCTTCGAGTGCCAAGCCGCGAAACCGTCGAGCGCTTCATCGCCATGGTCGAATCCAACGACCATGTGCGTGCCATCGAGGAATTCTACGCCGAGGATGCCTCCATGCAGGAGAACCTTTCGGCGCCGCGCATCGGCCGGGACGTGCTGGTCGCGCACGAAAAGGCGGCCCTGGCGCGGGTGGCCAGCGTCCATACGCATGAGGTCACGACCTTCCTCGTCGATGGCGACCATGTGGCGATCCACTGGACCTTCGACTTCACGCTGCCCGACGGTTCGTCGCGCCGCTTCGATGAGGTCGCGCTGCAGGTCTGGCGCGGCGAGAAGATCGCGGTCGAGCGGTTCTTCTACGATCCGGCGACCGTCGCGCCGAAACCGCCGGCAAGCTGACCCTGCGCCATTCCAGCCGCGCGCCGCCGATGCTAAGTGTCGCGACCCGCATCCGAGGCCGCCCATGCCGATCGACGCCCGTCCGCTGCTCGCCAAGTCGCCGGTCATCCCGGTCCTGACCATCCGGGATGTCGACAGCGCGGTGCCGCTGGCACGCGCCCTGGTCGCCGGCGGCCTGCCGGTGCTCGAGGTGACGCTGCGCACGCCGGAGGCGCTCGACGCCATACGCGCGATCGCGCGCGAGGTGCCGGAGGCTATCGTCGGCGCGGGCACCATCGTCCACGAGCGCGATATCCAGCCGGCGACCGCCGCCGGGTCGCAGTTCCTCGTCTCGCCAGGCACGCCGGCCGCGCTCGCGGCGGCGCTCGCCCATGTGCCGGTGCCGGTGCTGCCGGGCTGTGCCTCGCCGACGGAGGCGATGGCGCTTGCCGCGCTCGGCTTCCGGGCGCTCAAGTTCTTTCCGGCAGAGCCTTCGGGCGGGATGCCGTTCCTCAAGGCGCTGCACGGCCCGCTGCCGGATCTGACGTTCTGCCCGACCGGCGGCATCGATGCGGCCAACGCCGCCGCCTATCTGGCGCTGCCGAATGTCGGCGCTGTCGGCGGCTCCTGGGTCGCGCCCGCCGATGCGGTTGCCAGGGCCGACTATGCCCGCATCGAGGAGCTCGCTCGCGCGGCGCGCGCCCTGAGGCCCTGATCGGCTGCGACCTGGAGTCGCTGACATCAATCCGTCTTGGTTGTGCTTCTTGCTCCCTCGCGCAGGATGACTAAGTCTCGCGGCGGACGGGTGTTTCCGGAGGAGAAGCCAGGTGACCGATATTTCCAAGATTCTGACCTCCGTCCTGTCGGGCGGGACCCAGCAGGGCGGCGCGGGCGGTCTTCTCGGCCAGTTGGCCGGCATGGCCCAGCAGGGCCGGGGCGGGCAGGGAGGCGCTGCCGGACTTGGCGGTCTCGCGGGGCTTGGCGGCCTCGGCGGGCTCCTCGGCGGTCTTGCCGGCGGCGGCCAGCAGCAGACCGGTGCGGCCCGTCCTGCCGGCGGCGGCACGCTTCTCGACCAGCTCGCAGCGGCGCTCCAGCAGGCGCAGGGCGGCGGCGCGCAGACGCGCAATGCCGCGCCCACCTCGCCGCCTCCGGCCGGCGGAACAGGCACTGCGCCGGGCGGCGGGCTCCTGGACCAGCTCATGGCGACGCTGCAGGGCGCGCAGGGCCAGATGGGCGGCCAGGGTGGCCTCGGTGGCATGTTCGGCCAGGCGGCCGAGGTGCTGAAGCAGAACAGCGGCGGCTTCGCCGGCGGCGCGGCAGCGGGTACGCTCGCAGGGCTTCTCCTCGGCACCGGCGCAGGCCGGCAGATCGCCGGCACGGCGGCCCGGCTCGGCGGCCTCGCCGCGATTGGCGGGCTCGCCTATGTCGCGCTCCGCAACTTCCAGCAGGGCAAGCCGGTGGTGCAGGGCACGATCAACGACGTGTCCTCCATTCTCGGCCTCGGCCAGGCCCCGCAGGGCTTCGCGGATGCCGCCGGCACGATCGACGACACCGCCGAGATCCTCCTGCGGGCCATGGTGGCCGGCGCCTTCGCCGACGGCACGATGTCGCCGGACGAGCGCCAGCAGATCGTTGGCCAGCTCGATTCCATGGGTCTCGGCACGGCCGAGAAATCCTATCTCGATGGTGTGCTGGCAGCTCCGGTCAGCATGAAGATCATCGCGGCGTCCTGCGTCACCGACGAGATGAAGGCGCAGGCCTATCTCGCCGCCCATCTCGGCATGAACCTCGACCATCCCGGCGAGGCGAAATTCCTGAAGGATTTCGCGACGGCGCTCGGCCTCCAGCCGCAACTGGTCGCCCATCTCGACCAGGCCGCGGCCGAGGCCAAGGCCGCGCGCGACGCCTGAGCCTTGCACGCCTGATCCGCTTCGCGCGGCTTCCGGCGTCCCATCGGCTCGGTCTAGAGTGCGGGCGGATCGTTGCGATCCGCCCGTCTCGCTGTCCGGCGCCCGTTTGTCTCCTCCCGTATCCCCCGCACCGAAGAAGTCCCGCAGCCTGGTCGATGCCTCGACCGCGGTGGTGCTTGCCCTCGTCCTCATCGGGGCGGTGATCGTCTATCGCCGCGAGGGGTTTGCCGGCGTCGCCCATGTGCTGACCGAGGACGCCTGGCTCTTCGCCGACATCCTGCCCAAGGTGCTCGCCGGCTGCCTGATCGGCGCTTTCGTGACGGTGCTTCTGCCGCGTGAACTGGTGTCGCGCTGGGTCGGCGGCGATTCCGGCCTCATGGGCCTCGTCATCGCGACGCTGATCGGCGCGATCATGCCGGGCGGCCCCTTCACCATCTATCCGCTGGCGGGCGCGTTCCTCGCCATCGGCGCGGGCGTCGGGCCCGCCGTCGCTTTCGTGACCAGCTGGACGCTGATCGGCCTCAACCGGGCGATCATCTGGGAAGTGCCCTTTCTCGGCATCGACTTCGTCACCACGCGCATGCTCGTCTCGCTGCCGCTGCCGGTCGTCGCGGGTCTCGGCGCGGCCTTCCTCGCGCGGTTCGTGCCGGGCGGGCCGAAATGACCGCAACCCTCGCCATCGCGCTGCTGCTCTGGCTGATCGTCGCCGTGCTGGCGCTGCTCGCCTGGCGGCGCGGTGGAACGGTGCTGCCGGGCGCTGTCCGCAATGGCGCGCTCGACTTCCTCTACCTGCTGCCGCGCCTTGCCATCGGCGTGATCGGCGCGGGCTTTCTCGCAGCCCTTCTGCCGCAGGAGGTCGTGCGCTCGTGGCTCGGGCCGGAATCCGGCATCACGGGCCTGCTCCTGGCAACGCTCGCCGGCGCGCTGACCCCCGGCGGCCCGGTCATCGGCTTCGCCATCGGCGCCTCGGCGCTGAAAAGCGGCGCCGGCTATGTCGCGGTCATGGCCTATGTCACAGCCTGGGCGCTGTTCGCCGTGCAGCGCCTGTTCGTCTGGGAGATCCCGGTCATGCCGGCGCGGGTGGTCTGGCTGCGGGTGGCGGCCTCGCTGCCGCTGCCGATCATCACGGCCTGGGCGGTGATGCTGCTGACCGGACGCTAGCTGTTCCTTCTCTCCAGGAAGCCCTTCATGCGGTCGAGCGCCTTCAGAATGTTCTCCGACGAATTCGCGTAGCTCAACCGGATATAGCCCTCGCCAAAAACGCCGAAATCGGGTCCACCGATGGTGGCGACGCCGGCATCTTCCAGAAGTGCCGAAGCCAAAGGCTTCGCCTTCCAGCCGGTCTCGCTGATATTCGGGAAGGCGTAGAAGGCGCCCTTCGGCACGATGCAGGAGACGCCGGGCAGCTTGTTGAGGCCGTCGACCACCAGCTTCCTGCGTGCATCGAATTCGGCGACCATCTTGCCAACCTGATCCTGCGGTCCGGTGAGGGCCTCCAGCGCGGCGAACTGCGATGGCGCATTGACGCAGGAGAATGAATTCACCGCGAGCTTGCGGGCGTACTCGTAGAGCTTGCCCGGCCAGATCGAATAGCCGAGCCGCCAGCCGGTCATGGCATAGGTCTTGGACCAGCCGTTCAAGAGGATCGTGCGGTCGCGGATGGAGGGATAGGAGAGCAGGCAGACATGCTCCTCGCCGTCGTAGACCATCTGGTCGTAGATCTCGTCGGACATGAGCGCGACGTCGGGGAAGCGCTCCATGCCCTTCACGAGCTTGTCGATCTCGGCCTTGGGCGTGACGCCGCCAGTCGGGTTGGCCGGTGAGTTGACGATGACGAGGCGCGTCTTCGGCGTGATCAGCGACAAGAGTTCCTCGGCCGAGAAGGCGAAGCCGTTCTCCTCGCGGATCGGCACGGGGATCGGTGTTGCGCCCGTGTACTCGATCATCGAGCGGTAGATGGGGAAGCCGGGATCGGGATAGAGGATCTCCGCGCCGGGCTCGCCGAACATCAGGATCGCCATGAACATGGTGACCTTGCCGCCCGGCATGATCATCACCTCTTCGGGCGAGACCTCGACCTTGAAACGGCGATCGAGATCGGCGGCCACCGCCTCGCGCAGGGGCAGGATGCCGTTGGCCGGCGTATAGCCATGATGGCCGTCGCGGATCGCCTTGATGGCGGCCTCTGTGATGTTCTGGGGCGTCGCGAAGTCCGGCTGGCCGATGCCGAGGTTGATGACGTCCTTGCCCGCGCGGGCGAGCGCGGTGGCGCGCGCGAGCACCGCGAAGGCGTTCTCCTCGCCGATGCGGTCGAAATTGGCGACGGTCTGCAGCGTCATTGCGTGATGTTTCCCGTGGGCGTTTCTTGATCCCGGTATGCCGCAAGTCTCCGGCCTTGGATAGCTTGGCGCCGTCCGGCGAAAGTGCATGGCCAATCCCGTCGATTTGCCGTTGCCAGAGCGGCGTTTCCCGGCTCAAACTGTCACAAACGACGATGCTGCCGCTACTTCAATCGATTTGAACGCTTGCAGCGCAGCATGGGAGAGACGCAATGGCCCGCCGGAAGATGAAGCCGCAGAACCTCCGCTCGCGGCAGTGGTTCGACAATCCCGACAATCCCGGCATGACCGCGATCTACCTGGAGCGCACCGTCAACTGGGGCCTGACCGTCGAGGAGCTGCGCTCGGGCAAGCCGATCATCGGCATCGCCCAGACCGGCTCGGACATCTCGCCCTGCAACCGCCACCACATCGAGCTGGCCCAGCGCGTGCGCGACGGCATCCGCGACGCCGGCGGCATTCCGCTGGAATTCCCGGTCCACCAGATCCAGGAGACGCTGAAGCGGCCGACCGCGGCGCTCGACCGCAACCTGCAATATCTGTCGCTGGTCGAGATCCTCTACGGCTATCCGATGGACGGCGTGGTGCTGCTGACCGGCTGCGACAAGACCATGCCGGCCATGGTGATGGGGGCTGCGACCGTCAACATCCCCGCCATCGTGCTGTCCGGCGGGCCCATGCTGAACGGCTGGTGGAACGGCAAGCGGGCCGGCTCCGGCACGGTCGTGTGGGAGGCCCGCAAGCTGCAGGCCGACGGCACCATCACCTATGACGAATTCATCGATGTCGTCACCAAGTCGGCGCCCTCCATCGGCCATTGCAATACGATGGGCACGGCCTCGACCATGAACGGGCTGGCCGAGGCGCTCGGCATGTCGCTGCCGTCCTGCGCGGCGATCCCGGCGCCCTACCGCGAGCGCGGCCAGATGTCCTATGCGACCGGCCGGCGGATCGTCGAGATGGTCTGGGAAGACCTGAAGCCCTCCGACATCCTGACCCGCAAGGCCTTCGAGAACTGCATCGTGGCCAATTCCGCCATCGGTGGCTCGACCAATGCGCCGATACACATCAACGCCATCGCCAAGCATATCGGCGTGAAGCTGGATATCCAGGACTGGGAAACGGTTGGGCATGAAGTGCCGCTGCTGGTTAACATGCAGCCGGCCGGCGCCTATCTCGGCGAGGAATATTTCCGCGCCGGCGGCCTGCCGGCCGTGATGAACCAGCTCCTCAAGGCCGGCAAGATCCATGGCGATGCGATCACCGCCAACGGCAAGACGATGGGCGAGAACGTCAAGGACGCGGCCATCTCCGACGAGGACGTGATCCGGCCCTTCGGCAAGCCGCTGGTGAAGGATGCCGGCTTCATCGTGCTGAAGGGCAACCTGTTCGATTCGGCGATCATGAAGACCAGCGTCATCTCCGCCGATTTCCGCAAGCGCTACCTGTCGAACCCCAAGGACAAGGATGCCTTCGAGGGGCGCGCCATCGTGTTCGAGGGGCCGGAGGACTATCACCACCGGATCGACGACCCGAAGCTCAAGATCGACGAGACCTGCGTGCTGTTCGTGCGCGGCGTCGGCCCGCTCGGCTATCCCGGCTCGGCGGAGGTGGTCAACATGCAGCCGCCGGCGGCCCTCCTGAAGAAGGGCATCCGGGACCTGCCCTGCATCGGTGACGGCCGGCAGTCGGGCACGTCAGGGTCACCATCGATCCTCAATGCCTCGCCCGAGGCGGGCGCCAATGGCGGCCTCGCCGTGCTGAAGACCGGCGACCGGGTCCGCATCGACCTGAAGAAGCGCTCGGCCAACATCCTGATCTCGGAGGAGGAGTTCGCGGCGCGGATGGCCGAACTGAAGGCCAATGGCGGCTTCAAGATGCCGAAGAGCCAGACGCCCTGGCAGGAGATCCAGCGCTCGATGGTGAGCCAGCTCGCCGACGGCATGGTGCTGAAGCCGGCGGTGAAATACCAGAAGATCGCCCAGAAGCGGGGCATTCCGCGCGACAACCACTGATGCGGATTGCAGCTGCAGGACTGCTGATTGCCGCTGTGCTGGTGTGTCCTGCGGTCGCTCTCGATTGCGCGCAACCTGCTGGCTGGCAGTTGGCTGAACTGGCGCGGGGGGAGGCGCATGCTCCCGGCGCGAGGGACGCTCTGATCCACACGGCGGTTGCGAACATCCTCGCTGAGCCTGTCGCCTTCGAGGGCCGTCTTGTACGCGAGACCGTTCAACAGTCGAAGCCGAACACTGATCTCCGCGAGACTCTGCTGGAATTTCGCGACGTCTTCTGGCTCAAGGGGCCAAGTACGGGTCTTCGGGAGAGCAAGGTCTTCGTTATCCGCGCAGACTGGTGTGACGGCGGGTGTCGTGATCCGCGCCGGGTGGTGAGGCACAGCGTCCCGCCGCATCCTCCCGGGACGGTCTTTCTTGCTGACTGGGCGCTTCGTTCATCGCAGGCCGACTACCGTCGACGCTTTGGTGTTTCGGTTCGATACACGAACGGCATTTGTTCTCGGGGGACCGCCACCTTCGCCGGCCAACCCGAAGTCGTGTCGGCGCTTGAGCAGACGCTTCAACAGATGCGAGCCGCGGCGAACGACGAGGCAAGGCGGCTTGTGCGGCCAACTCGGCGAGCGCGCTAGTTTTCGAATTGGTCCTTGGGTGCCCGCATGGCGCATAGGGCGGCCGCACGATAAGAAGCGCGGCATGATTGCATCCTCATCCGCACCTGTCGGCCTCCATGGCGAGCCGCCGGCCGAACTCGCCGATTCTCCGGCCGGGGCGACGCAATTTTCGCCGCTGATGCCGGGTGCGGGGGTCCTCGAGGACCAGCCGCCACGTTCGCTCGCTCGCATGGTCATGCTCGCGCCACCGGGCACGATCGAGCGCCGCTGCGCCATGGCGCTGGCGCTCAGGGCGCTCGGGGAGGGAGCACCGCTCACCGTCCTCGCGCCGAAGGACAAGGGCGGCTCGCGCCTGCGCAAGGAACTCGAGGCCTTCGGCTGCGCGGTCGGCGAAGAGGCCCGCCGCCACCACCGCATCTGCATGACGGTCCGGCCCGCCGCGCCTGCCGGCCTCGACGAGGCCATCGCGACGGGCGCGCCGCGCCTCGTCGAACCGCTCGGGCTCTGGTCGCAGCCGGGCGTCTTTGCCTGGGACAGGATCGATCCCGGCAGCGCGCTGCTGATGCAGCACCTGCCGCCGCTGGCCGGACGCGGCGCCGATCTCGGCTGCGGCATCGGCGTGCTGGCGCGCGCCGTCCTCGCGGTGCCGGCCGTGACCGAACTGACGCTGGTCGATCTCGACCGGCGGGCCGTCGATGCCGCGCGCCGCAACATCGCCGATCCCCGTGCGCGCTTCCTGTGGGCGGACCTTCGCCATCCGGCGGCCAGCCTCGCCGGGCTCGATTTCATCGTCACCAACCCGCCGTTCCACGATGGCGGCGCGGAGGATCGCGCGCTCGGCCAGGCTTTCGTGCGCCGGGCGGCGAATCTTCTCCGCCGTGGCGGACGGCTGCTGCTCGTCGCCAATCGTCACCTGCCCTACGAGGCCGTGCTGAAGGCCTCGTTCCGTTCCGTGGCCCTGAAGGTGGAAGCCGGCGGCTACAAGGTCTACGAGGCCGAGGCATGACCAGGACCCGCGCATGAGCAAGCCGCCCGCCCAGCTGCGCCTCGACCGGCTGCTCGCCAATCTCGGCTACGGCTCGCGCCGCGAGGTGCAGGCGCTGGTTGGCGCCGGACTCGTGATGCTCGACGGCGTGCCGGTGGAAGAGGCCGACGGGCGGATCGCGCTCGCCGCCGACCTGCCGGCCCGCCTGACCGTGCGCGGCCGCCTGCTCGACCCGCTGCCGGGCGTCGTGCTCCTGCTCCACAAGCCGCTCGGCATGACCTGCTCGCACAAGGAGGCGGGGCCGCTGGTCTATTCGGTGCTGCCCGAGCGCTGGCGCCGGCGCGACCCCGCCATCTCGACGGTCGGGCGGCTCGACAAGGAAACCTCGGGCCTGTTGCTGATGACCGATGACGGCGGGCTGCTGCACCGGATCATCTCGCCGAAGAGCAACGTGGCGAAGCGCTATGTCGCGACGCTCGACCGGCCGCTGAAGGGCAGCGAGGCGACGCTGTTCGCGTCCGGAGAGCTGCTGCTGGAGGGCGAGGCGAAGCCGCTGCTGCCGGCGGAGCTCGAGGTGCTGGAACCGACGCTGGCGCGCCTCACCATCCACGAGGGGCGCTACCATCAGGTGCGGCGCATGTTCGCCGCCGCCGGCAACCACGTGGTGGCGCTGCATCGCGACCGGATGGGCGGCCTCGACCTGCCGGCCGATCTGGAACCGGGCCAGTACCGGGCGCTGGGGCCGGCGGAGATCGCCGCCATCTTCGCGGGCGGCTGATCAGCGCCATTCGCTGGCGCGATACCGGCCATCACGAGGTTTGGCTTGGCCGCGGCCGCCTGAGGCGCGACACTCCTTGTCCCATCAACGAGGGCCCCGACCATGACCATGCCGGATGACGCCCGCACAACGACGGCGCGCGCCGCCTTTGCGAAGCTCCACGCGAGCGGCTGCTTCGTCATTCCCAATCCCTGGGATATCGGCACCGCGCTGATGCTGAAACATCTCGGCTTCAAGGCGCTGGCGACCACCTCCTCGGGCTTTTCCTTCTCGCGTGGACTGCCCGATACCGACTGGGCGGTGCCGCGCGACATGGCGCTTCCGCATATTGCCGAGATCGTCCGGGCGACGGACCTGCCGGTAAACGCCGATTTCGAATCCGGCTATGCCCATGCGCCGGAGGAGGTTGCGGAGAACTGCCGGCTCTGCGCGGCAACCGGCGTCGCCGGCCTCTCCATCGAGGACAACAGCGCCTCGGCGAGCGAGCCACTCTATCCGTTCGAGCTGGCCGTCGAGCGGATCAAGGCGGCGGTTGCGGCGCTGAAGGGCACCGGCGTGCTGCTGACTGCGCGTTCCGAGGCGCATCTGTCCGGCGTGCCGGAAGCGCAGAAGGTGGTGGTGAAGCGGCTCGTCGCCTTTGCCGAGGCCGGAGCGGACGTGCTCTATGCGCCGGGACTCAAGACGCCCGAGCAGATCCGCGAGGTGGTGCAGGCGGTCGCGCCGAAGCCGGTCAATCTCCTGCTCTCCGGGCCGATCGGCATCAGCGTCGCGGATGCGGCAGCCCTCGGCGTCCGGCGCATCTCGGTCGGCTCGGCGCTCGCCCGTGCCGCCTGGGGCGGGTTCCTCAAGTCGGCGCGGGAACTCGCCGGGCATGGCACCTTCAACTCGCTCGCCGACGCCGAGCCCTTCGCCGCGCTCAACAGCTTCTTCCGCACCCACGGGCCGAAGGCCTGATGTCCTGCCGCATTCGCCTTTCCGGAGCCCCATCGTGACCGAGCCCGCCTTCGATTTTACCGTGGACCCTAAACCGGCGCCGCGCCCGACCCATGTGACTATGGAGGGCCGCTTCTGCCGCCTCCGGCCGCTCGACCCGGCGCGCGACACGGATGGGCTCCACGCCCTCTCCCACGGGCCTGAGGCGCCGCAGCAATGGGCCTATCTGTTCACCGGCCCCTATGCCGACAAGGCCGGTTTCGACGCCCATGTCAGGACCATCGCGGCGGGCACCAACGACCCCGTCTACTGGGCCATCTGCGACCGCGACGACCGCGCCATCGGCTGGCTGTCGCTGATGCGGATCGACACGACCCATCGGGTCATTGAGGTCGGCTCGATCCTCTACACGCCGGCGCTCCAGCGCACGCCCGCCGCCACCGAGGCGGAATTTCTGCTCGCGCAGTATGTCTTCGAGACGCTCGGCTACCGCCGCTACGAGTGGAAGTGCCACAATTTCAACGAGCCCTCGAAGCGGGCGGCCGTGCGCTTCGGCTTCACCTACGAGGGCCTGTTCCGCCATCACATGATCGCCAAGGACCGCAACCGCGACACGGCGTGGTTTTCCATGCTCGCGAGCGAATGGCCGCAGCGCAGGCTCGCCTTCACCCAATGGCTGGCGCCGGAGAATTTCGACGCCGAAGGCCGGCAGAAGGTGAGCCTCGGCCTGTTCAACCGGCTGGAGGCGCGCGAGGGCGGCCTCGTGCTCCGGCGCGCCACGCTCAGCGACGTGCCGGCGATCCGCGCGCTGAAGGATGCGGCCTACGCCCAGAACGAGGCGATCATGGGTGTCACCGCCATGCCGCGGCTCGCCGACTATGCCGCCATGATGGCCGACCACGAGATCTGGGTGGCGGATGGCGAGGGGCATCTGGCCGCCTGCGCGGTGCTCCAGACCACCGGTGAGCCGACGATCTATTCGCTGGCCGTGCATCCGGCCGAACAGGGCCGGCGCTACGGCGACGCCATCCTCGCCTTCTCGGAGAAGCGGCTGAAGGAACTCGGCGCCAAGCGTGTCGCGCTCTACACCCACGTCAAACTGGAGGAGCGAATCGCCTGGTATGGCCGCAAGGGCTACCAGCGGACGCGCGTCGAGACGCTGTCGGACCGGCAGGTCCAGCACATGGCCAAGGATGTCGGTTGAAGCGGCGCCGGCGCCCGGCCCGTCAGCCGGGCGACCTCAGCTGAACGGCTCGACGCGGTGGGCCGAGCGGAAGAAGGCGACGGTCGCGAAGAGGCCGATCGCGACACCAGCGATGGTCGCACCCAGGATGACCTGGTCGCCGAGCTTCATGAGGCTGGCAATGGCCCAGCCGGTCGCGCCGCCCGCGCCGACTGCCTCGGAGCCGACGATCATGGTCGCTCCGATGACGTTGACGACATTCGTCCAGTTGGTGGCGGTGGTGGCGGCGGCCATGGAGTTCGTCCCGGTCGGCTGATGCGGATATCGGCGGCAGTTGTGGCGTTAAATGGCGGCGGGATCAAGATGCCGCAAGACCGTGCCGCTGCCGGCGCGTCACGTCAAGGCGCCCAGGACCTCGCCGAAGAAGGCGTCGAACTGCGTCTGGTTCATCCAGCGCGCGACCGCGACGATGTCGTTCTCCGGCTCGATCCAGATGATGTTGGAGCCCGCCCCGAGGGCGAAGACACTTCCCTCGGTGGCATGGGGGTAGCGGGCGCGGCCGCGGTTGAGCCACCACAGGAAGCCGTAATCGGGGTTGGTGGCCGAGGGTGCCAGCATGTCGGCGATCCAGCCCGCGGAGAGCAGCTGGCTGCCGCCCCAGGTGCCGTTGCGGGCGATCAGCAGGCCGAGGCGGGCATGGTCGAGCGCCGAGATGAAGATGCCGCCGCCCCAATGGGCGCCGCCCGGCACGGACTGGACCTGTTTGCCAGCGATATCGACAAAGGACGTGCTGTAGCCGTGCCACTTCCAGGTGTCGGAGGCGCCGATCGGGTCCATGATCCGCTCCTTCAGCACCTCCGGCAGGGCGCGGCCGAAGGTGCGCAGGAGGGCGTAGGACAGCACGTTCACCCGGACGTCGTTGTATTCGTAGAAGGCGCCGGGCGCTTTGAGCTCCCGCAGATGCCCCTTGCGGCTGTTGTCGGCGCCCGCGCCGATCTGGCGGTTGTGGTCGACCTGGTCGGACTTGCCGAAGATCGTGCCCTGCCATTCGCTGGACTGGGTCAGCAGATGCCGCCAGGTGATCAGCGCGTTGCGGTCGCCTGAGAAATGTGGGTCGTCCAGCGTCTTCGCGACCGGATCGTGCAGGGCGATCAGGCCGTCGTCATGGGCGAGGCCCGCGAGGATCGCCAGATAGCTCTTGGCGATGGAGAAGGTCATGTCGACCCGTGCGACATCGCCCCATTCGGCGGCGATCTTGCCGCCCTTCACGATGACCCCGGCCGGCTTGCCGCGGGGGATGACCGGGCCGACAATGTCGCTCCAGGGGCCGGTCTCGTTCCACTCGACGATGCCGACATAGCGGCCGTCCGGGTAGTAGAGGCTCACCGGCCAGGGGCTCTCGGCGCCTTCGGCAAAGGTCGTGGCCGCCTTCAGCCTGTCAGGGTCGAACCCGGCCTCGGCCGGTGCGGCGCGCTCCCAGCCAGCAGCGACGGGCGAGGGGACGAAGGTCGAGGGCATGGAGACAGTCCCGATTGAGCCGGCAGCGCAGGTAGTATTTGTCTGTTGCATGATACAGCCGGGACGGGTAGGCGCGTTTGCGCAACCCGTCCCGTCATGGCCGGGCAGGGCCAGAATAATATCCTCAACTAGGATCACGGTCCTTGACAGCGCAACGCTGGTCCGGTACATTTCCGGCATCTTCGACAACTGCGCCTGATGGCAACCGGCGGTCGCGCCGCCTATTCCGCCGCCAGCTTGATCTCCGGCTTCGGGCCGGCCCGGAATTCGGCCAGCAGGGCCGCCTCTTCCTTCTTCGCCACGTCGAGATGGCGCGCCTTCACATGGCCGAAGCCGCGGATCTTCTCGGGGATATTGGCAAGGCCGACCGCAAGGGCATGGTTGTCCGGGGTCAGCTTGCCGACGATCTCGGCAACCAGCGCCTCGTAGTCCGTGACCAGCTGCCGCTCGGTCTTGCGCTCGTGGGTGTAGCCGAAGATGTCAAAGGCGGTGCCGCGCAGGCCCTTCAGCCGTGCCAGCACCTTGTAGCCGGTCATCATCCACGGCCCGAAGCTGATCTTGCGGGGCACGCCGGTCGCCGGGTCCTTCTTCGCCAGCAGCGGCGGCGCGAGATGGAACTCGAACCTGAGGTTCTCGCCGTCGAATGTCTTGGCGACCTGCTTGAGGAAATTGCCGTCCGTGTAGAGGCGCGCGACCTCGTACTCGTCCTTGTAGGCCATCAGCTTGTAGAGATAGCGGGCGACGGCTTCGGTCAGGCCCTGCTTGCCGGGGGCCTTGTCCGCCTCGGCCTTCTTCACGCTCTCGACCAGCCCGGCATAGCGCTGTGCATAGGCGGCGTTCTGGTAGGCGGTGAGCTGCTCGACGCGGCGCGCGATGATCTCCTCCAGCGAGCCGGACAGCCGTTCGACGCCGATCGGTGCGGTGAGCGGCGCAACCAGCGTCTCGACCGATGCGTGGTCGTGGGCGCAGAGTCGGCCCCAGCGGAAGGCGGTGATGTTCATCTTCACCGCCTCGCCGTTCAGTTCAATCGCCCGCTCGATCGAGGCGGCTGCGAGCGGCAGGCCGCCAATCTGGAAGGCATAGCCGACGAGGAACAGGTTGGTGGCGATGGAATTGCCCATCAGGGCGGTGGCCAGCCGCTGGGCGTCGACGAGATGTGTCGTCTCGCGGCTCGCGTGGGAGATGATGGCGCGCTTCAGCCGCTCCGAGGGCAGCGAGAAATTGGCGTCGCGGGTGAACTGGCCAGGCAGCATCTCGATGGTGTTCACCACCACCTTGGTGTCCGGCTTCATGGAGGCGAGGGATTTCTTGCCGCCGGCGATGACGATGTCGCCGGACAGCACGAGGTCCGCCGATCCCGCATGAACGCGGATTGAGTGGATGTCCTCCGGCGTGCGCGCGATGCGCATGTGGGAGAATACCTCGCCGCCCTTCTGGGCAAGGCCCGCCATGTCGATGAGGCCGACGCCCTTCTTTTCGAGGTGGCAGGCCATGCCAAGGATCGCGCCGACGGTGACGATGCCCGTGCCGCCGACGCCTTCGATCAGTACGTTGTAGGTGTGGGCGAAGGAGGGGAGGACGGGCTCGGGCAGGTTCGAGATGTCGGCGGCGACGCCGAGCGCCTTGCCGCGCTTCAGCTCGGCGCCATGGACGGTCACGAAGCTCGGGCAGAAGCCCTTCACGCAGGAATAGTCCTTGTTGCAGGACGACTGGTCGATGGTGCGCTTGCGGCCGAACTCGGTGTCGAGCGGCTGAACGGAGACGCAGTTGGAGACTACGCCGCAATCGCCGCAGCCCTCGCAGACGGCCTCGTTGATGATCACGCGCTTGACCGGATCGGGGAAGGTGCCGCGCTTGCGGCGGCGACGCTTCTCGGCAGCGCAGGTCTGGTCGTAGATCAGCACCGTGACGCCGGAGATACCGGCGAGTTCCCGCTGGACCGTGTCGAGATCGTCGCGATGGTCGATGGTGGTCGCGGTCGGGAAGGAGATGCCGAGGCCGGCATATTTGCCGGGTTCGTCGGTGACGATGGCGATGCGCTCGACGCCCTCCGCGCGCATCTGCGCGGCGATCATCGGCATGGTCAGGCCGCCCTCGTGGCGCTGGCCGCCGGTCATTGCGACCGCGTCGTTGAACAGGATCTTGTAGGTGATGTTGACCTTCGAGGCGAGGGCGAAGCGGATCGCCAGCGAGCCGGAATGGTTGTAGGTGCCGTCGCCGAGATTCTGGAACACGTGGCCGCGCTTCGAGAACGGCGCCTCGCCCACCCAGTTGGCGCCCTCGCCGCCCATCTGGGTGCAGCCCTCGGTGTTGCGGTCCATCCACAGCGCCATGTAGTGGCAGCCGATGCCGGCATAGGCGCGCATGCCCTCGGGGACGACGGTCGAAGTGTTGTGCGGGCAGCCCGAGCAGAAATAGGGGATGCGGGTCGCGATCATCGGCGTGGTCTTGAGCACGTCCTGCGCTTGCCTCAGCCGCGCGACGTTCTGCGCGATCTCGTCGACATGGCCGACATGTTTCAGGACGCGCTCGCCGATGCAGATGGCGACGTCGTTGGAGTCGAGCGCGCCGTGGACCGGGAAGAGCCAGTTGCCCTGCTCGTCCCTCTTGCCGATGACGACGGGCTGTTCGGGGTTACCGTAGAGCTCCTCGCGGACCTGCACCTCGATCAGCGAACGCTTCTCCTCGACCACGATGCAGAGGTCGAGGCCGTGGACGAAGTCGCGCAGCTCGCCCGGATCGAGCGGCCAGGGGCAGCCGATCTTGAACAGGCGGAGGCCGAGGTCATTGGCCTTCACCTCGTCGAGGCCGAGCTCGTCCCAGGCCTGGCGGACGTCGAGATAGCTCTTGCCGGTGGTGATGATGCCGATCTTCGGCTTGCGGCCGCCTGACGTGATGATCCGGTTGATCTTGTTCGCCTTGACGAAGGCGAGCGCGGCGGCGCGCTTGTACATATGGAGCCGCTCCTCCTGCACGTTCCGGTCTTCGTTCGCGCGGATCGAAAGCCCGCCCGGCGGCATCTGGAACTGTTCTTCCGTCGGGATGACGATCTTCACCCGGTCGATGGAGCCATCGACGACGCCGGTGGATTCCACCGTGTCCTTCATGCATTTCAGCGCGACCCAGCAGCCCGAATAGCGCGACAGCGCCCAGCCGTAGAGGCCGTAATCGAGGATTTCCTGCGCCCCGGCGGGGTTCAGGATCGGCATCATGACATCAATGAAATGGAACTCGGACTGGTGCGCGACGGTGGAGGATTCCGCCGTGTGGTCGTCGCCCATCAGGGCGAGCACGCCGCCGTTCGGCGAGGTGCCGGCGAGGTTGGCATGGCGGAACACGTCGCCCGAGCGGTCGACGCCGGGGCCCTTGCCGTACCAGACGCCGAACACGCCATCGAACTTGCCTTCGCCGCGCATCTCGGCCTGCTGCGCGCCCCAGACGGCGGTGGCGGCAAGATCCTCGTTGAGGCCGGGGGTGAAGACGATATCGGAGGCGAGAAGGTTGCGCTGGGCCTTGAAGAATGCCTGGTCGAGACCGCCGAGCGGCGAGCCGCGATAGCCGGAGACGAAGCCCGCGGTATTGAGGCCAGCGAGCCGGTCGCGCTCCTTCTGCATCAGGCCAAGACGCACCAGCGCCTGCACGCCGGTGACGAAGATGCGCTTTTTCGTCAGGTCGAATTTGTCGTCGAGCGAGATGTCGTCGAAGTTGATCGCGTTGGCGAGTCCGGACGATGCACCTTTGTCTGTGGCCATCGCGCGCTCCTCAAGCCTTCAGGCGCCCGCGGCGCCGATCCAAAGGCCTCGAATGCACTCACCCATTTCAGATGGAATGCGCGGCCCCCTGGGTCAAGAACGCTGTCACACTGGAATCGTTCTGTCGATTTCGTTATCTGCGGGGCCGGCGCAACGAGATTGCGTAACGGCTTGAGAAACCGTGTCTTCTTGCTGCGATGCACAATGAAATATCGCGCTTGCGAGACGATTCGGCCTAACCGGGAACCGCGAACAGGTCCTCGTGGCCGACATGGCAGGTGACGCCGGCGAGCCGCGCTGCGAGCCAGGCGTCCACCTCCGCTCGCGGCACGGTTCCGGTTTCCCGAACGGCGCCGGCAAAGCCGCGCGTGAGTTCCCGCGCAAGCGCGGCGAAGTCCGGGCCAAGACGCCAGGGGCTGTTGGCCCGTTCGACCCGGTAGCCGGCGGTTGCGAAGGCGCGGGCCATCGCCTCGGTAGCGCGCGGGCCGGCGGCCGGGCCGAAGCCCTTGTCGGTCGCCTGATGGGCGTGGAAGGCGGCGAGCATGGCGGCATCGGCCGGGTGCGGCGGCTCCCAGCGTTCGGTGCCGTCATAGGTCAGCACGGTGTAGAGCGGCAGGCGCCGCGTCTTCAGCGCCGCGACGAAATTGGCGATCCAGGCTTCCGAGGCGAGGTCGAACAGGGCGGCGGCGGTGACGAGGTCGGTGCCGGACGCGAGGACGCGGTCGAGGTCGGCGGTCAGGTCGGCCTCGACGAAGGAGACGTGCAAGGTCTTGCCATCCTTGGCGAGGATCAGCGCCTCACCTTCCGCGCGTGCCTCGTCGGCCCATTCCGAAAGCCGCTTGCGTGCGGCTGCGAGCAGGTTCGGGTCATAGTCGACCAGGCGCCAGGTCTGGCGGTCGGGCAGGGCGGCGTAGGTGCCGCGCAGGTTCGAACCGGCGCCGCAGCCGAAATCGACGAGACTGATCGTGCTGCGGCCGGCGAAGTGCCGGGTGACGGCGTCGAGCATGGCCTTCGAGCGGGCTGCGTGGTCGGCCGGTTCGCGCAGTGCCAGCCATTCGGGCGAGAAGCTCATGCGACCTGTCCCTGATGCGGCCTTCTGGCGCCGATACTGGCGATGACCGAGGCGATGATGCGCGCGGTGTCGTCCCAGCGCGGCAGCGCCCGTCCGGCCTCCCAGGAAGCGGCGGAAAGCGCGGCGCGCAGCTGTCCATCGCCCAGCGCGCGGGCGATGGCGACGCGCAGTTCCGTGACATTGCCGGGCGGAACCTTGAGGGCAGCCGCATCCGGAACGGTCTCGGCCGCTGCCCCGCCGGTGGTGGCGACGATCGGCAGGCCGCGCGCCATGGCCTCGGCGAGCACCATGCCGTAGCCCTCGTAGCGCGACGGCATGACGAACAGGTCGGCACGGGCGTAGAGCCCTGCGAGCGCCTCGTCGGCGAGCGAGCCCGCGAAGGTCACGCGGGCGTCGAGCCCGTTGCGCGCGACGGCCCGGCGGGCCTCGTCATAGGCCCTGGTATCGCGATCGGTGGCGCCGACGACGGTGAGGGTCCACGATAGTGCGGCGAGTTCGCCGAGCGCGTCGATCAGCACGTCGTAACCCTTGCGCGGGGAGATCGCGCCGACCGCGAGGATGGCCTGCTCGGCGCTGCCGGAGCCCGTCGCCTGCGCCGCCGGTTCGGTGCCCGGTTCAGCAACGGTGATCCGGTCGAGCGGCACGTCGTAGTCCTCGGCGAGCGTTCTGGCGGTCACCCGGCTCGTCACGATCACCGCCGCCGCATGGCGAAGCGCCACCGCTTCCGACTGTCGGAAATGCCGGACGGCCATCGGGCCGATGCCGCTCTCCAACGCCAGCGGATGGTGGACCAGCGCGACGATCGGACACTTGATCGAGGCGCAGATGCTCTCGGGCAGGGCGCCATAGGCCAGCCCGTCCGCGAGCAGGACGCGGTCGGCGGGCAGGGAGACGAGCGCGCCGGCGGTGCGCAGCAGATCGACGCTGGAGGGGTTGGGGAAGGAGGCCGGCAGGGCCAGATGATCCAGCGCGACGCCAAATCCGCCGGCGCGCGCCAGAACCTCACGGTCGTAGCGATAGCCGCCGGTCGGGGTCGCGATGTCCCCGGGTATGGCGAAGGCCGCTGATATCATGGGCGGTTCACGGCAGCGGCCCCTCGAAGGTGGCGCGGGCGAGATCGTGCTCGTGCAGGGTGACGCGGATTTTGGCGAGGCCGTCGGCGTCCTTGCCGAGCGCGCCGGCCTTGCCGGCCTCCACCATGCAGTCGAAGACATATTTGCAGAGGAACTCGGTGGTGGTCAGCTTGCCCTTGAATTCGGGCAGCGTGTCGAGATCCTGGTAGGCGAGGCGCTTCAGCGCATTGGACAGGGCGTCGAGCGCCGCGCCGATATCGACGACGACATTCTGCGCGGTCAGGCGCTCGCGGAAGAAGGCGACATCGACCACGAAGCTCGCGCCGTGCTTGCCCTGTGCCGGCCCGAAGAAGGGGTCGGGCAGCGAATGGGCGATCATGATGCGGTCGCGGACTTCGACGGAATACATGCGGATGCTCCCAATCAGTATTTCACGGCGGTCATGAGGCCGGGCGCGCCAGGCGTCAGGATGCCGGGCAGTTTGGCGGGCAGATCGGTGAAGGCGATTTCGGCGGTGATGAGCTGGTCGAGCCGGTCGTCAGCGAGCAGCGAGATGGCTTTCTCGAGACGGCGCGCATAGGTCCAGCGCGGCCGGCGCGAGGTCGCGACCATGCCGACCTGCGAGGAAATGAGCCTCAGCCGTTTCGCGTGGAAGGCCGCGCCGAGCGGCACGGCGGGGTCGCTGTCGCCAAACCACGACAGTTCCACCACGGTTGCCTCGTCGCCGCAGCAGGCAAGGGCGCAGGCAAGGCCGCCGGAGGTCGCCGAGGCGTGGAAGGCGATGTCGCAGTCGCCCGGTCCGTCCAGCGGCTTGGAGAAGCGCACGCCGAACAGGTCGGCGAAATGCCGTCGTGCCGGGTCGAGATCGACGAGGGTCACGTCGGTGCCGGGCAGTTTCGAGACGAGATAGGTGACGAGCAGGCCGACCACGCCGCCGCCGACCACCACGATCCGGTCGCCGGGTCCTGCGCCCGAATCCCAGACGGCGTTGAGCGCGGTTTCCATGTTGGCGGCGAGGATGGCGCGTCTGGCGGGCACGTTGGCGGGTAGTGCCACCGCCGACACCCGGTCGGTGGGCACGAGGAGGCGGTCCTGATGCGGTGCGAGCGTGAAGATGGTCTTGCCGGCCAGGGCCTCGGGGCCTTCCTCGACCGTGCCGACGGCGCAGTAGCCGTATTTCACCGGGAAGGGGAAATCGCCCTCCTGCAGGGGGCAGACCATCCGTTCGCGCTCGGGGGCCGCCATCAGGCCGTTGAAGACGAGCCTTTCCGTGCCACGGCTGACCCCGCTATAAAGCATGCGGACCAGGGCATCGGCCGGACGTCGTTCATCCAGCGTTGCATCGCGCAGCTCTACCTTGCCGCGCGAGGCGTACCAGAGGGCGCGAGCCGCCATGGCCATGTCGAACTCTCTTTCTGCGCCGCCCGCATGGGCGACGGAGGCAATTGAATGAACGATCTCACCCCGTTTCCGGCGCAAGGCAGCACGCTGCCGCATGACGCCTCTACGACGCCGGCGGGCATTCAGTCCACGGGCGAATTGCGGAAACGACGCTGGATCGTCGTCGCGCTGAACGTCGTGACGTGGTGGCTGCTGAACTCGGCGGCCTGGACGATCCTCGGTTCCGGGGGCTGGACGATCGTCGATATCGTCCTGGCGCTGTGCTTCGCCATCGCCACGCCCTGGACCGTGCTCGGCTTCTGGAACGCGCTGATCGGGCTCTGGCTGCTGCATCGCGGCGGCGATCCGCTGGCCGAGGTCGCGTCCTTCGCCAAGGCGGGCGACCTCGACACGCCGCTGACCGTGCGCACGGCCGTATTCATGACGCTGCGCAACGAGGACCCCGAGCGCGCCATTGCCCGCCTGAAGATCGTCAAGGACAGCATCGACCGGACGGGGCAGGGCGCCCAGTTCGACTATTTCATCCTGTCGGACACCAACCGGTCCGACGTGGCGGACAAGGAGGAGCGCGCCGCGGCTGCCTTCGCGGCGGAAGCGGGCGGCGACCGGGTTGTCTATCGCCGACGTGTCGACAATACCGGGTTCAAGGCCGGCAATGTCCGCGACTTCCTCGACCGCTGGGGCGCGCGCTACGAACTGATGCTGCCGCTCGACGCCGACAGCCTGATGTCGGGCAAGACCATCGTCCGCCACGTCCGCATGATGCAGGCCTATCCGAAGCTCGGCATCCTGCAGAGCCTCGTCGTCGGCATGCCCTCGGCCTCGGCTTTCGCGCGGGTGTTCCAGTTCGGTATGCGGCAGGGCATGCGCTCCTACACGATGGGGCAGGCCTGGTGGGTCGGCGATTGTGGGCCGTTCTGGGGCCACAACGCGCTCGTCCGCATCAAGCCCTTCATGGACCATTGCCACCTCCCGGTCCTGGCGGGGGAACCGCCGCTCGGCGGCCATATCCTGTCGCACGACCAGGTGGAGGCGACCTTCATGCGCCGCGCCGGCTACGAGGTGCGCGTGCTGCCCGAGGAGGAAGGCTCCTGGGAGGAGAACCCGCCGACCATCCTGGAATTCTCGCGCCGCGACGTACGCTGGTGCCAGGGCAACATGCAGTACCTGAAGCTGCTGGACCAGCCGGGGCTCAAGCCCATCAGCCGGTTCCAGCTCGTCTGGGCCATCCTGATGTTCGTCGGCGTGCCGGCCTGGACGCTGATGATCGCCCTGTCGCCGTTCCTCGCCTGGCATGGGCCAAGCCGCGAGGCGTTCCCCGTCGGCTTCGCCATCGCGACCTATCTCGCCTTCTTCCTGATGTATCTGATGCCGAAGATCGCTGGCTTCATCGACATCCTGATTTGCAAAGGCGGGACCGACCGCTACGGCGGCCGGGCGCGGTTCCTGACCGCTGCCGCCATCGAACTCGTCTTTTCCTTCCTGCTGGGCGCGCTGACCTCGTTCCGCATCTCCGTGTTCATGGTGGGTCTCGCGCTCGGCCGGTCGGTGGTCTGGGGCGGGCAGCAGCGTGACGCCATGGCCCTCTCCTGGCGCGAGGCATGGGACGCCTTCTGGCCGCAGATGGCCTTCGGCTGGGTGGTGTTCGGCCTGTTGTGGCTGGGCTCGCCCGCGGCGGCCTACTGGTCGCTGCCGCTGACGGCGGGGTTCCTGATCGCCGTGCCCTTCGCGGTGCTGACGGCGGCGCCCGTCCTCAGCCGGTTCTTCGTCCGGCAGAGGCTCTGCGGCATCCCCGAGGAGTTCGATACGCCGGCCGAGATCGCGGCCGCGCGGGCCGGCGCCTGAGATGAAGCATGTCTGAGATGGACCTCGATAAGCGCATTGCCGAACTCGTCGCCGTCGCGAAGTCGGTCGTCACCTATCACGGCGACCCAACGAAGAACGCCGCCATGGACGCGCTCTACGGGCGCTTCGTCACACCGGGGGCGCTCGCCTTCGACATCGGCAGCCATGTCGGCGACCGGGTGGCGAGCTTCCGCCGCCTCGGCGCTGTCGTGGTGGCGCTGGAGCCGCAGCCGGGACCGGCCGGGATGATCGAGCAGATATTCCGGGGCGATGGCGACGTCACCCTGCTTGCCGCCGCCTGTGGCGCCCGCGAGGGCGACATCACGCTGAAGGTCAACACCGCCAACCCGACTGTCACAACCGCCTCTGCCGCCTTCGTCGCCTCGGCCGATGGTGCCGAGGGTTGGCAGGGACAGGTCTGGGACCGCGAGATCACCGTGCCGTGCCTGACCCTCGACCGGCTGATCGCCGATCACGGCGTGCCGGCTTTCGTGAAGATCGACGTCGAGGGGTTCGAGGCCGACGTGCTCATGGGGTTGTCGCAGGTGCTGCCGGCGCTGTCGTTCGAGTTCACGACCATCCAGCGGGACGTCGCTTTTGCCTGCCTCGACCGTCTCGCGGCGCTCGGCCCCTATGGTTTCGACGTGGCGCTGGGCGAGAGCCAGAGCCTGACCTTCGGGCGGTTCGTTACGCGCGACGAGATGGCGGCGCACCTTGCCGGGCTTCCGCACGCGGCCAATTCCGGCGATGTCTATGCGGTGATCGCGAAGGACTGATCGATGCGCCTCGCTGCCCTTGCCGCCACCCTGCTGTTTGCGACCGCCGCCCATGCCGCCTCCCTCGACGGCCTGCCGGTGGAGATCACCAACACGTCCGAGCCGGTGCTCTGCGCCGAGAAGGACAATGTTACGCTGAACCTGACCAATCCGGCCGTGCGCGCCTTCCGGATCGAGGCCGCCCACCCCGCCTATATCGGCTCGCTCGCCATCGACCGCTTCGCGCCGGACTGGACCGCCTGCCCGATGAAGGAGGAGGCGCTGGCCCAGCCGATGCCGCAGCGGATCACGCTCTACGAGACCGTGGAGTGGCAGGTGATCGGCTATCGCGAGCAGCGGTTCTGGCGCGCCTCGGACACGACGGTGACTGTCGGCGACAGGACCGAGCGCGACATTCACCTGATCCAAATCTGGTATCGCTTCCAGGACCGCGCCGAGGAGGTGCTGGTCCTTTATCCGATGGACGGCTACTGGCGGGCGCGGCCGCTGCCGCCCTCCAACCTGCGCTGGACGGCCTATGGCTCGTCGTTCCTGATCGGCCCGGTGGTGGTCGAGGGGCGGCCGATCGTGAAGATCAGCCGGATCGCCTTCGATCCAGCCACCAAGACCTTCACGCTGACCTATCCCGACGGAAACTCGGCGACGGTCCGCCTGTCGACGCTCAACCAGGAACTGATCGGGCTCGACGTTGCCTTCGCTCGGCCGATTTCCGGCACGCCCTTTGCAGCGCTGCGCTCCATGTATGTCACCGAGTTCAACGCCGATGTGGCGCGCGTGGCCGTGCGCGAAAAGGACGCTCCCGGTTGGCGGGAAGAGGCGATCATGCCGTTCCGCCAGGCCAATGCCACCGATCTCTGGGCCGGCCGCCTGTCGGCTTCCCGGCACAACACCTCGGCCCCTGACATGGTGTTCAACGCTTTCCGCCCGGAGCCGCCCGCGCTGCCGGCGCTCGCCATCCAGAAATGACGGGAACGCGCCCGGTCACCACACGTTCAACTTCGTTGCGCTAGATGGCGCGCCCTTTCCACCCTCCCACGAGGCTTTCTTCATGGTTCGTCGCATCCGCAAGGCCGTGTTTCCCGTTGCAGGTCTCGGCACGCGCTTCCTGCCCGCCACCAAGGCGATCCCCAAGGAGATGCTGACCGTCGTCGACCGGCCGGTCATCCAGCACGTGGTCGACGAGGCGCGCGAGGCCGGTATCGAGCATTTCGTCTTCGTCACCGGCCGCAACAAGCAGGTGATCGAGGATCATTTCGACAAGTCCTTCGAGCTCGACACGACGCTGGCGGCTCGCAACAAGACGTCGCAGCTCGACGAGCTGAAGCGCGACCTGCCGGCCGCCGGCGCGACATCCTTCACCCGCCAGCAGGAGCCGCTCGGCCTCGGCCATGCGGTCTGGTGCGCGCGCGACATCATCGGCGACGAACCCTTCGCGCTGCTGCTGCCGGACATGCTGCACCTCGCCAAGGCGGGCAGCAAAGGCTGCATCGGCGCGATGATCGAGGCCTATAACGCGACCGGCGGCAATTACATCGCCGGCTACGAGGTGCCCGACAGCGAGACGCACCAGTATGGCATCATCGGCAAGGGCAAACCGGCCGCGGGTGGCGGCTACGAGATCGGCGAGATGGTCGAGAAGCCGCCAAAGGGCACCGCGCCGTCCAATGTCGCGATCTCCGGGCGCTACATCCTCCAGCCCGACATCTTCCGCATCCTGGAGACCCAGGAGCGCGGCGCGGGCGGCGAGATCCAGCTCACCGACGGCATGCTGAAGCTCAAGACCCAGCAGCCCTTCTTCGGCTTCACCTTCGACGGCGAGATCCACGATACCGGCACGAAGCTCGGCTTCCTGACGGCCAACCTCGCCTATGCCATGCGCCGCGACGACCTGTCGGGGCCGCTCAGGGCCGAGATCGCGCGGCTCGCCAAGGCCTGACATTGCAGAGAGTTTGGAAGGGGGCCGGGTGCTCGACGTCCGGCCCCCTTCCGCTCAACCCGGCTTCTGGACAGGTTGCCGGGGAGAACTGTGGTGGAGCTAGTGCACGAGCACTGCTCCGTCGCATCTGAGGCCGATGCCCCAGACATCGGCCTGGCCGAGCCCGATGCCGAGCGTCGCCAGAACCTGGTTGAGTAACTGGTCGATGGATGGCGTCGCGGCATTGATGACGCCGGCGAGCGTCGCCTGGACGCCGCCGGGAAGACCGAGGCCGAGCCCCAGCAGCTCCGCGTCGATGGTCAGGTCCGAGACGAGCCGGGTCAGCAGCGAGCGGGTGAAGTCGCGGGTGCCGACGGTCTTCTTGGTGCGGCGCGAAATCTCGGCCATGGAGAAGGTCACGGGCTCGGGCGCCATGTTGGTGACGGCCGCGTGCGCGCGCCCGCGAACCCTGAGCAGCGGCGTGTCGACCAGGAGGGCAGGCGTCGCCACCGGCGCCGTGCGGAAGTTGGTGAAAGGCGCGGCGCCGACATCGCCGATCCAGGCATCCACCACGGCGGGCGTGACGCCCAGCGTCATGGTCGAGAAGCTGGCGTCCGGAAAGCCGCAGTGGATGGCGGTGAGGCGGGCGGTTGCGGAAGCGACCTCGACATAGAGTGGCAGGTTGACCGAGGCGATGCCGCCGGCGCCGAGCAGGCGGACGCTGAGCAGGACGCGGGTCTGTGCCGTGTGGACGCTCGCGCCGATGCTGCCGACCGTCACCCAGCTCGTGCCCACCGGTCGCTCGCCGATCGCAACTTTCAGCGAGGCGGCGGCGATGCCCGGCAGCTTGACCCCGAGCGCCACCTCCACCTGCCGCGCGCCATTGGCGATCTGCGCCGCGGCGGTCGCAAGGTCGAGCGCCGACACGGCGACGCCCGCGGCCGGCGCCTGCCCGACGGGGATCGCGCCGTAGGGCCCGACATTGACCAGCGAGGACAGGGGCAGGGTGGTGGACGTTCCGCGCAGGCCCTGCGCGATCTGGTCGAGTGCGCGGCTGGCCGTGGTCGGCGCGCCGCCGGGACCGAGCGTGGTCGTGGTCATGGCGCCGACGACGTCGACCAGCTTCACGTTGGAGGCCAGAAGCTGGTCGTAGGTCGCGACCTCGATCCGGCCGCGGTGGGCGACCTCGGGCAGAAACTGGAACAGGTCTATCCGCGCATCGACGAGCGCCTGGTAGTCCATCACCGACAGCGAGACGCTGGTGCCCAGAAGCGCGCCGAGCAGGTTGTTGATGAGGCCGCCTTCGAGCGCCAGCAGGCGCGAGCCGATGGCGAAGGAGGCGAAGGCGGTGGTCGCCGCGGTCGCCGTCGTGCGGATCGCCATCGCGCGCTGTCCGGTCAGCATGCGCGCGAAGAGCAGCTCGCTCTGTGTGTCGATGGTGACGCGGGCGGCGTTGGCGCCAGGGCCACCGAGCGCTCGGAAGCGGCTTCCCGCGGGGATCGCGGCGTCCGGTGCATAGGTGCCGATTTCCACCGCGACCGTCGAGCCTTCGGGCAGGCTGTTGCGACCGGCGGTCGCCGTCGCGGCACGCGAGGCGCGCGTGAGGTCGCTGGCTGCTGCTATCGCTGCGAGATCGGCGACGCTCTGGGCGCGGCGGCGGTCGACCGAGACCTTGCCGAGATCGACGCTGAGGGCGGCAAATCCCATGATCGCGATGGTGGCGCCGGCGGAGATGACCGCGATCGAGCCGCGTCGGTCCTCAGGGAACTGCCGTAAGCGGGCTCTCAAGACGGCCTCCTCAGTAGCCGCCGCGCTGGATCGCTGCGGAGCGGACGATCTGCGGCGGGGGCATGGGCACGAAACTGGGGAGCTGGAAGATGAACATCTCGGCGGCGTCGTAGCGCAGCCTGACGGAGAAGGTGCTGGTGGCGGCGTCGGTGGTCGCCTGTTCGACGACGAGGCGGGCCGGATCGATCAGCAGATAGGCGCCGACATGGTTGCGGATATTGGCCTCGGCGAGCGTCACGCGCTCGGTGTCGGTGAGGCCGCCGACCGAGGCGCGGGCAGCTTCGGCGGCAAGCTGCTGCACGCTGTGGACGACGCTGAGATAGGCCCCGAAGGTGATGATGCCGAAGACGATCATCAGGAAGACCGGGATGATGATCGCGAACTCGACGGCGGCGGCGCCTTCGTCGCGCCGCCTCAGACCGTTCCACATTGTCGCGATCCGTGTCATGCGACGATTGTGCAATCAAAAGTTGAATAAACAGCTAATGCAACCGATAGGACGAGTATCACCCGGCAGCGTGCGGATCGGGAAGGGTGGGAGGCAGGGACCCGCCTTCAGTGGCGGCAGGGGACCAAGGCGGGCAGGGGCCTCAGCGCTGGAGGCGCAGGCCCAGCAGGACGATGTTAGCCGAATAGCTTTGGCCGGCCTGGTTCGAGAACAGCGCCTCGCGCCTGACTTCGCCGCGGATCTGCATGTTGCGCGAGGCCCGATAGACGAGGTTGACCGAGGCGACCATGCGCTGGTCGACGCGCGTCGTGCCCTGATAGACGTCTTGGCCGTAGGCGAGGCGGGCCGTGCCGGTCAGCCAGCGCCGGAACGAATGTTCGAGTTCGACCGAGATGTCGCGCCGCTGGAGGCCTGAAGCCCCCGTGGTGAAGCTCTCATCGATGACGGACTTGGCCGCGAAGCGGACCGTGGTGAGGGCGGTCGGCGTCCAGACCAGCGCCGCGTCGAAGACCGGCACGCGGATGTCGCCAAAGGTCGGTTCGCGGTTGTCGCGGATCATGGTGCCGGCCGAAATCTCGCCGGTGATCAGACGCGTCAGTTCGAAGGTCGAGCCGATCCGGTAGGTGTGGGACGTGGAGCCCTGAAGCGTGCCGCCGGACGAGACGAGCCGGTCGAAATGGCGCTGCTCGATGCTGGCCTCGGCGAACGGCTTCACGCCCGGCGTCATCTCGTAGGAGACGCGCAGCCGGCCGCCATAGGCGTTGTAGTCGCGTTCGGCCTGGGGGATGACGACGCCGGCATTGGTGATGGCGTCGTCGTTGCTGTAGCGGTCGAATGTGCCGCGCAGCGAGACCTGCAGCCGTCCGATGTCCTGCACCACGCCCGCCGTGGCGCCGATCTGGCGGATCAGCGGCAGGTTGCGCAGGCCATCCGGCGAGGAGGGCAGGTTCGAGGAGCCCGGCGAGGTGGCCGTCAGATTGTAGCGGGCCTCGGTTTCCAGGCGCGTGTCGCGGGCGATATCGAGCCGGCCGTTGGCGACGGCGTTGAACTCGGGCCGGTTGACGCCGGGATCGGAGAAATAGGCGGAATAGGTGCCGCGGATGCGGGCGGTCAGTTCGTGGCGCGACCGGTCCGAGCGGGCCTGCAACTCGCCGTAGGACTGGCTGAACAGGGAGCTTTGTCCGCCGCTGGGCAGGCGGCGTGGATTCGAATCGTAGCCGAGCGTCGCGTCCGCCGTCGGCGTCACGATGAAGGTGCCGACCCGCAGGCCGATCGGCGCGAAGGGATCGGCCTCGGTCGGCGCGCGGCGGTCGTAGGAGATGACCTCGCCGGTGCGCGGATCGATGACGGTGTTGCGGCCGAGCGGGTTGGCGTTGGGCAGTACGCGGCCGGCCGGCAGCTGGCTGCGCTCGGTGACGATGGGCACATCGACCGGCCGGCGCGGCTGGTTCGGCACAGCGACGCCGCGCAGGCCGCGGTCGAGAGCGCGTCCGTCGTCGCGGCTCGGGGTCAGCTGGCTCGGCGCGCGGGCGGATGGCGAGGCCGCGGTGAAGGTTCTGAGGCCGAGCTGCCGGCCGGTCGGTGCTGTCTCGGCCTGGGCCGGCCGCCGTGGCATCCGCCCGGTGCGGCGGTTCGCCATCGGGGCGGGCTGCGAGGTTGCCCGTCGCGCGGCGGGCGTTGCCGACGATGGAGCGGAGACGCCGGCCGTCGCCACCAGCGGCGCGGGGCGCACAGGTGCGGCGTTCCAGGGCGCGCGCCGGGACTGCGCGCGCTCGGCCTCGCGCTGCGCTCCGGGCGTTCGCGGCGCGCCGGGCGGCGGCGTGGTGCGCAGGCCCGCGGCCTCGGCGTCGGTGCGCGGGGCTCCGGCGGCAGGGGCGGGGGGATCGACCTGCGGCAGGCCTTGCCAGGCCTCGTTCCGGCGGGAGTCGTCCTCGGCGGGAGTTGTCGGCTGGATCGTCCGCAGACGCTGGGCATGGGTCATCGCGCCCGCCCAGCCAAGGACGAGCGCGACGACGCTGACACCCAAGAGGTGGCGGGCGGTTCGGCCCACGATCGGCGGTTCCCCTGTTGAATTTCTCAACAAGAGGTAAAGAGCCGTGGTTAACGTCGGGTTGACGCCGGCACTGCTCCCGTACGGGCAAGGGATGCGCCGGGCCGCCCGCCGTGCTAGACGGACGGCCCTCCACACGAATCCGGTTTCGATGTCCACGGATCACACCCCGTCCACCGCCCTTGCCTCCGCGCTGCGCACGCTTTCGGTCGAAGCGGCGGGGCTGGCGGCGCTCGAAACGGCGCTGGCCAACGGGCTCGGCCAACCTTTCGAGGCGGCGGTGGCGCTGCTCAAGAAGGCCAAGGGCCGCGTCATCGTCACCGGCATGGGCAAGTCCGGCCATGTCGGCCGCAAGATTGCCGCGACGCTCGCCTCGACCGGCACGCCGGCCTTCTTCGTTCATCCGGGCGAGGCCAGCCACGGCGATCTCGGCATGGTGACGCCGGACGACGTACTGCTCGCCCTGTCCTGGTCGGGCGAGACGGCGGAACTGCGCGACCTCGTCGCTTTCTCGCGTCGGTTCGGCGTCGGCCTCGTGGCGATCACGGCGGCGGCTGATTCAGCGCTCGGCAAGGCGGCGGATGTCGTGCTCGACCTGCCGCGCGCCGAGGAGGCTTGCCCGAACGGCCTCGCGCCGACCACCTCGACCCTGATGCAGCTCGCCATCGGCGATGCGCTTGCGATCGCGCTACTGGAACAGCGTGGCTTCACCGCCTCGGACTTCCGCGACTTCCACCCCGGCGGCAAGCTCGGTGCGCTGCTGGCGCAGGTCCGCGATGTGATGCATTCCGGAGAGGAGCTGCCGCTCAAGGTCGTCGGTACGTCGATGTCCGATGTGCTGATCGAGATGACCCGCAAGGGCTTCGGTTGCTGCGGCATCACCGCTCCGGACGGGCGCCTGATCGGCATCGTCACCGACGGCGACCTGCGCCGGCACATGTCGGCCGACCTCCTCGCTCTGCCGGTCGAACAGGTGATGAATCCCGCGCCGAAGACCGCGCGGCCCGACCAGCTCGCCAGCGAGGTGCTGGAACTGGTCAACCGGACCAAGATCACTGCGCTGTTCGCGGTCGAGGACGGTCGTCCGGTCGGCATTCTGCACGTCCACGATCTCCTGCGCGCGGGCGTCGCGTGAGCGCGGACGCGGCGCGCCGCAGCGCGCGCCTCGGCATGGCGTCGATGACGCTGGCCATGGGGCTGTTTGCCAGCAACGACGCGCTCGTGAAGGCGACGGCGGTCACCGTGCCGGTGGCGCAGACCATGGCGGTGCGCGGGCTGTTCGCGACGCTCGCCGTGCTGATCTTCATCGCGGTCGCGCGGCCGAGATCGGCCTTCTCCGGCGTTGCCAGCCCGCTGGTCACGCTGCGCTCGCTCTCCGAGGCGCTTGGCATCTTCTGCCTGATCGTCGCCTTCACGCGTCTGCCGATCGGTGACGTGACGGCGGTGTCGCAATCGGTGCCGTTGCTGCTGCTGCCGGCGGCGGCGATCATCCTGAAGGAAAAGATCACGCTCATTCAGTGGTCGCTGGTCCTGCTCGGCTTCTTCGGCATCCTCTTGATCGCCAAGCCGACTGCCGCCGGCTTCGACCCGACCATGGGCCTCGTGCTGATCACGCTGGTCTGCTTCGCCTTCCGCGACCTGACCGCGCGCCGGCTGCCGCTCACCTTCTCGAACACGGCGGTGACGCTGTCCACCGTCGGGGTCGTCATGCTGGTATCGGCCGTCGCGGCCGCCATCCAGGGCTTCGTGCCGATGACCGGCCGCGAGATCCTGAACCTTGCCGCGTCCGGCGTTTTGCTGGCCGGCGGGCAGGCAGCCGTGATGCTGGCCTTCCGCCTCGGGCCGGTCGCCGATGTCGGGCCGTTCAACTACACGAAGTCGTTCTTCGCCCTGACGCTCGGCATGGTGTTCTTCAGCGAACAGCCGGATGTCCTGACCTTCGCCGGCATGGGGCTGGTGATCGTCTCGGGCCTCTGCGTCGCGCTGGGGCTTGGCCGCGCGAAGGGCTGATCAGCCGCCGCCGGCGAGATACCGCAGCACGACGATGCTGCCGACGCCGACCGCGATGACCCCTAGCAGCGGCAGGCGCGTGGCCGCAAGGATGGTCAGCGCTCCGGCCACCGTTTCCGGCCAGCCGGTGGCGAGCAGGGTCGGCGCGATGACAGCGGTCAGCACCGCGGGCGGGATGGCGTCGACCGCCGCCTTCATCCGGCCGGTGGGGGAGAGCCGCCCGCCGATCATCAGGCCGCCGAAGCGGCAGGCATAGGTGGCGAGCGCCATGCCCAGGATGGCAGCAAGCGTGATGGGGTCGAGGCTCATGCCGGCTGCTCCTCGCGCCAGAAGGCGACGGCCGCGGCCATGCCTGCGAAGGCTCCGGCGAGCACATGCCAGGGAGAGCCGAATGCGACATAGGCGCCGGTGGCCGCCAGCGCGCTGGCGATGACGACGATGCCGGCCGAACGCGACGTCACGAAGCCGGCGACCAGGCCGATGAAGATGGCGGTGAAGGCGAAATCGGCGCCGAAGCGCCGGGGATCGCCGAGCAGCGGGCCGAGCACCGTGCCGGCCCAGGAACAGAGCACCCAGTTGACCCAGAACACGGCGCCCATCCCGAAGAAATAGGCGGCGGTGAGCCGCGTACGCGCCGCGCGCCGTTCGGCCAGCGCCCAGTTCTCGTCGGCCAAGACATGGAAGCCGAGCAGGTTCCCGGCGAAGGGCAGATGGGCGACCTTTGGCGCGAGTGAGGCGCTCATCAGGATGTAGCGGGCATTGATCAGGAAGGTGGAGAGGACTAGCGCGGCGATCGGCACCGGGGTGGTCCACAATTCGATAGCGGCGAGCTGCGCGCCACCGGCGAAGACGAGGGCCGAGGATAGCGCGACCTCAAGCGGGGACAGGCCCTTGCTCGTGGCGATGGCGCCATAGAGCAGCGCGATCGGCGCGGCGGCGATCATCGCGGGGGCGAGCTCGACCACCCCCTCGCGGAATTCGGACCAGGAATCGACAGATGTCTCGGACATGGCGGCACCATGTCAGGGCTGGCAGGCCCGCTCTTGAACAAAATCGGCATGGTCGGCGCGATGAACCCTGGTCTCGCCAGGCGTCACGCCGCCACTGCCCGCCGATAGGCGCCCGGCGTCACGCCGAGCCGGGCCTTGAAGGCGCGGGTCAGGTGCGCCTGGTCGGCAAACCCGACATCGACGGCGACCTCGGCCGGCGCCTGGCCGATACGCAGGCGGTCCTGGGCGCGGCGCACGCGCACGTCGACGACATAGGCGTGCGGCGTCAGGCCGATCTCGCGCCGGAAAGCCCGGATGAGGTGATGGGTCGAGAAGCCGGCGGCGGCGGCGAGCTCATCGAGCGGGAGATCCTCGGCATAGCGCGCCTCGATCAGCGCGCGCACGCGGCGGATTGGGCCGTCCTCCCGACCGACGGAGGCCTCGGGGATATCGGCGTGAAGGACGAGGCAGCGGGCATAGGCACGCAGCAGAAGCTCCTCGCCCGCCAGTCCGTCGGCTGCCGTTTCGAGGGCACGATGGGCCAGGCTGAACAGCCGCGCCCCCTCGGGATCGTGGACCATCGGCGCCCGGAACAGGGGCGGGCCGGAGACCGGTCGGCTCGACACCGCCTCGGCGACCATCCGGATGAAATCCGCGCCGGGATAGCTCATCCGGTAGGAATAGCCGCCGTCCACCGGCGCGCCGTCATGGACGTCCTGCGGCATGATGAAGATGATGTCGCCGGGTCCCGCATGGCCCCTGAAGCCGCGCGCCGACACGACGTCGCGGCCGGTCTCGATCGTGCCGATGACATAGGTTTCGTGGGTATGCGGCGGATAGACGTGGGTGCGGAAGGTGGCGGTCAGGCAGTCGATGCCGCTGAGCCGGCTGGCCGCGAAGAAGCGCGCCGTCTCGCCCTCGGCGAGCGGCAGCATGCTCATCGCGTCAGCCTGGGCCGTCGAACCGTCCACGGCGCCGATCTAGCATGAAAGCGCGGAGCGCTTGATCGAAATCGCCGCCCGGACGACGGCTGCTGACACGCCATCCCCCTTTGGTCCGATCCGGCTCTCCCGTTCGTCCTCTTGATTTCGTCGACCGCGCGTTCAACTATCCGCCCGTTCGCCGGCCAACGGCGGATCGCGGTCGCTTGCGGCCGATACGAGCCTGGAAACCGGGCCGACGAGGGAACACAGACCGGCGGCCTCACAGGGCCTCCGGCGAGGACAACCAGGGAGGACGCCGGCCGTGGCAGACCACGCCGACGCGCGCGCCGTTTCCGGCGCTCACGACACGTTTCCGAAGCTGCTGGCGTTGAACGCGCAGCGCTTCGCGGCGCGTCCGGCCATGCGCCAGAAGGACCTCGGCATCTGGCACACCTGGACCTGGAGCGAGGTGCAGGCGATCGTCCGCCATTTCGCGCTCGGGCTCGGCGAACTCGGCCTGAAGCGCGGCGACAAGGTCGCCATCGTCGGCCGCAACCGGCCGCGGCTCTACTGGTCCATGGCCGCCACCCAGTGCTGGGGCGGCGTGCCCGTGCCGGTCTATTCGGACTCGGTCGCCGACGAGATGGCCTATGTGCTGGAGCACGCGGAAGCCTCCATCGCCATCGTCGAGGACCAGGAACAGGTCGACAAGCTGCTGTCGATTTCCGACCGGCTGCCGAAGCTGACCCACATCATCTACGACGAGCAGAGGGGCCTGCGCGACTACGACCATTCGCGCATGCATTCCTTCGGGCAGGTCGAGGCGAGCGGCGGTAAGGCGGCGAGCGATCCGGCCAAGGCCAGGGCCCTCGACGACGCCATCGCGGCGAGCAAGGGCGCCGACCTCGCGATCATGCTCTACACCTCCGGCACGACCGGCCGGCCGAAGGGCGTGATGTTGTCCAACGACAACGTCATCATATCGGCGCGGAACGGCGGCCTGTTCGACGGGCTGAACGAGAACGAGGAGACGATCGCCTACCTGCCGCTGGCCTGGGTCGGCGACAATATCTTCTCGTACGGCCAGTCCTATGTGCTGGGCTTTTGCGTCAATTGTCCGGAAAGCGCCGAGACGGTGGTCGAGGACCGCCGCGAGATCGGCACGTCCTACGCCTTCGCCCCGCCGCGCATCTACGAGAACCTGCTGACCCAGACCATGGTGCGCATGGAGGATTCCGGCCCGTTCAAGAAGAAGATGTTCGACTACTTTCTCGGCGTCGCGAAGGAGTGGGGGGAGAAGATCCTCAATCGGGAATCCGTGCCGCTCATCGCCCGGCTGCAATATGCCGCCGGCGAGGTGCTGGTCTATGGGCCGCTGAAGAACCGCTACGGGCTGACCAATATCCGTGTCGGCTATACGGCGGGCGAGGCGATCGGGCCGGAAATCTTCCGCTTCTTCCGCTCGCTCGGCATCAACCTGAAGCAGCTCTACGGACAGACCGAAGCCAGCGTCTACATCACCGCGCAGCCGGACGGCGAGATCTATGCCGACACGGTCGGCAAGCCGAATATCGATGTCGAGGTCAAGATCGACGACAATGGCGAGGTGCTCTACCGCTCGCCGGGCGTCTTCATGGGCTATTTCAAGGATCCCGAAAAGACCGCCGAAACCAAGACGCCGGACGGCTGGGTGCGCTCGGGCGATGCCGGCTTCTTCGATCCGAAAACCGGCCACCTGAAGATCATCGACCGGGCCAAGGACGTCGGCAAGCTCAGCTCGGGCGCGCTGTTCGCGCCGAAATACATCGAGAACAAGCTGAAGTTCTATCCGAACATCAAGGAGGTGGTGGCCTTCGGTCAGGACCGCGACTTCGCCACCTGCTTCCTCAATATCGACCTGACCGCGGTCGGGTCCTGGGCCGAGCGCAACAACGTGTCCTACGGCTCCTATCAGGAACTGGCCGGCCACCCCGAGGTCATCAGGACGGTCACCGCCCATGTCGACGAGGTGAACCGGTCGCTCGCGGGCGAGCCGCTGATGGCCGGCGCGCAGATCCGCCGCTTCCTGATCCTGCACAAGGAACTGGACGCCGACGACGGCGAACTGACCCGTACCCAGAAGGTGCGCCGCGGCTTCATCGGCGACCGCTACGAGCCCTTGGTGAAGGCGCTCTATGACGGCTCCAGGCGCGCCCATATCCGCACCGAGGTGACCTTCGAGGACGGCCGCAAGGGCGTGATCGAGGGCGACGTCGCCATCGTCGACATGCCGGTCCATGACGCGACCGAACCATTCCGGGAGGCGGCCGAATGAGGGCTCCGTCGGCAACCGACATTGCAGCGGGCGAGGTGATCCTTGCCGTCGAGAACGTCTCGCTCGCCTTCGGCGGCGTGAAGGCGCTGACCGATGTCTCCTTCGATATCCGCAAGGGCGAGGTGCGCGCCATCATCGGCCCGAACGGCGCCGGCAAGACCTCGATGCTGAACTGCATCAACGGCTTCTATCACCCGACCGAGGGCCGCATCACGTTCAAGGGCAAGACCCGCCCGAAGATGCGCCCGCACGAGGCGGCGGCCGGCGGCATTGCCCGCACCTTCCAGAACGTCGCGCTGTTCAAGGGCATGTCGACGCTCGACAACATCATGGCCGGCCGCACGCTGAAGATGCACAAGAACTTCTTCTGGCAGGTGCTGCGCCACGGCCCGGCGATGGACGAGGAGATCGAGCACCGGAAATTCGTCGAGGAGATCATCGACTTCCTGGAGATCCAGCACATCCGCAAGACGCCTGTCGGCAAGCTGCCCTATGGCCTTCAGAAGCGCGTCGAGCTTGGCCGGGCGCTCGCCATGCAGCCGGACGTGCTGCTGCTCGACGAACCGATGGCCGGCATGAATCTCGAGGAGAAGGAGGACATGTGCCGCTTCGTCCTCGACGTCTCCAACCAGTACGGCACGACGATCGCGCTGATCGAGCACGACATGGGCGTGGTGATGGACCTGTCGGACCGCGTTGTCGTGCTGGAATATGGCCGCAAGATCGCCGATGGCACGCCCGACGAGGTCAAGCGCGACCAGCGTGTCATCGACGCCTATCTCGGCGTGGCGCATTGAGGGACCGGCGATGACTGACCTCACCATCAATGCCCGCGAGGCCCGGCCGATCCCGAAATGGGCGGTGACGGCTGGCGCCATCGTCGCGGTGGTCCTCGCCATCGTGCTGGCCAATGCGGCCGGTCTCATGCCGAAGGGCTCGTTCCTCAACAACGCGCTGATCAAGCCCTTCGTCGATATGGTCGACCTGCCCGACCTGTTCGTGCAGACGATCTGGGAGGGCTTCGTCGGCGGGGTGCTCTATGCGCTGATCGCGCTCGGCTTCGTGCTCATCTTCAAGGCTTCGGGCGTGTTCAACTTCGCGCAGGGGATCATGGTGGTCTTCGCCGGCCTGACCCTCGTCGGCGTCTACGAGAAATTCGCCGCCTTCGGCTTCACCGGCATGGCCGCGGCCTATCTTGCCGTCATCGTCGCACTCGGCGTGATGTTCGTCCTCGCGGTCGCTGTCGAGCGGGTGGTGCTCCGCCCGCTGGTCAACCAGCCGGACATCATCCTGTTCATGGCAACCTTCGGCCTGACCTATCTCCTCATCGGTCTCGGCGAGACCATCTTCGGCGGCACGCCCAAGGTGATGATCGCCGACCAGCTCGGCCTGCCGAAAGGGGTCATCGACCTCGACATCCTCGGTGGCAGGGTCAGCCTGCAGAGGCTCGACATCGCGGCTGCCGTCATCGCCATCGTGATGATCGCGCTGCTCGCCTTCTTCTTCCAGTACACCCGCATCGGCCGGGCGCTGCGCGCGGTCGCCGACAGCCACAAGGCGGCGCTTTCGGTCGGCATCTCGCTGAACCAGATCTGGATCATCGTCTGGTTCACCGCCGGCATCGTGGCGCTGATCACCGGCATCATGTGGGGCGCGCGCTCGGACGTGTCGTTCGGCCTCCAGACGATCGCCTTGAAGGCGCTGCCGGTGCTCATCCTCGGCGGCTTCACCTCGGTTCCGGGCGCCATTGTCGGCGGCCTCATCATCGGCATCGGCGAGAAGATCGGCGAGTTCTACTGGGGCCCACTGTTCGGCAACGGCATCGAGAGCTGGCTCGCCTATGTCATCGCGCTCGCCTTCCTGATGTTCCGGCCGCAAGGCCTGTTCGGCGACAAGATCATCGAGCGGATCTAAGGAGAAGCGACGTGTTCTACCGTGAAGCCGGCCAGTACAAGACGACCTACAAGGCCGACATGGCGGTGTTCCCGCTGTTGCAGGACCGCGTCGGCCTGATTGCGATCCTCGCGGTCGCGTTCATCGGCATCCCGCTGTTCGCCTCCGAGTTCATCATTCTGTCGGTGATGCTGCCGTTTCTGGTCTTCGCGCTGGCGGCGATCGGGCTCAACATCCTGACCGGCTATACCGGCCTGATCTCGCTCGGAACCGGCGCCTTCATGGGCGTCGGCGCTTATGCGTGCTACAAGCTGACGACGATCTTCCCGGGCGTGAACATCATTATCTGGATCCTCGTTTCGGGCTTCTTCTCGGCGGCCATCGGCGTCGTGTTCGGCATACCGAGCCTGCGCATCAAGGGCTTCTATCTCGCCGTTGCGACGCTCGCCGCGCAGTTCTTCCTGCAATGGTGCTTCGTCCGCATCCCGTGGCTCTACAACTACAATGCCTCGGGGGCGATCGAGGTGCCGGAGCGCACGCTGTTCGGCGTCGCCATCACGGGCGCGCGGGCAACGCCGGAGATCCGCTATCTCGTGCTGCTCTCCATCGTCGTCCTGCTGACATGGCTTGCCTCCAACCTCGTCCACGGTCGCATCGGGCGCTCGTGGATGGCGGTGCGCGACATGGACATCGCCGCCGAGCTGATGGGCATCAAGCTCCTGCCGACCAAGCTGCTCGCCTTCGCGGTCTCGTCGTTCTACTGCGGCGTCGCCGGCGCCTGCATGATGTTCCTCTGGTACGGCGGCGGCGAGGCGAACGATGCCTTCAACGTCAACCAGAGCTTCAACGTGCTGTTCATGGTCATCATCGGTGGCCTCGGCAGCATGATCGGCTCGTTCTTCGGCTCGTTCTTCATCTCGACCCTGCCGACGATCCTGAAATTCGGCGTGCCGGCCATCGGCATCCCGCTCACCGGCGCGGTCGCCGAACACCTGACCCACATCATGGTCGGCGGCCTGATCATCTTCTTCCTCATCGTCGAGCCGCACGGGCTTGCGCGATTGTGGCAGATCGCCAAGCAGAAACTGCGCGTCTGGCCTTTCCCCTATTGAGGACGGGCGCGCTCCAGAACGAGACCGGCCATAAAGGCAGGCGCACACAACAGAATGACCCCGGGCGCCGCCCGGTCATCCAAGGAGGAACTTCCATGAAAGGCTTCAAGTGGACGATGGCCGCGGCCTTCGCCGCCGGCATCGCCTCGATGGTTCCGGCGCCGGCCCAGGCCCAGGCGCAGGACACCATCTTCATCCCGTTGCTCAGCTACCGCACCGGACCCTTTGCCTCGTCGGGCATCCCGATCGCCGACGGCATGCGCGACTACCTCGAAATGATCAACCAGCGCGACGGCGGCATCAACGGGGTCCGCATCGTCATCGAGGAATGCGAGACCGGCTACGACACCAAGAAGGGCGTCGAGTGCTACGACTCGCTGCGCTCGCGCAATCCGGTCGTGGTCAACCCCTATTCGACCGGCATCACGCTCCAGCTCATCCCGCGCGCGGCCGTCGACAAGGTGCCGCTGCTGTCCATGGCCTACGGCCTCTCGGCCTCGGCCGAGGGCAACATCTTCCCGTGGATCTTCAATCCGCCCGCGACCTACTGGGACGGCGCCTCGGTGATGGTGTCCTACATGGCCCAGCGCGAAGGCGGTTTCGACAAGCTGCGCGGCAAGACGCTCGGCCTGATCCATCTCGACGCGCCCTACGGCAAGGAGCCGATCCCGGTGCTCCAGGCCATGGCCGAAAAGTACGGCTTCACCCTGAAGCTCTATCCGGTAGCCGCCGCCGACATGCAGAACCAGAGCGCGATCTGGCTCAACATCCGCCGCGACCGGCCAGACTATCTCTACAACCAGGGCTGGGGGGCGATGAACCCCACCGCGGTGCGTGAGGCCATCCGTAACAACTTCCCGATCGATCGGCTGGTTGGCGTCTGGTGGGCCGGCGGCGACGACGATGCGCGTGCCGGCGGCGCCCAGGCGGCCGGCTACCGGATCCTGAACTTCCATCAGGCCGGCGCCAACTTCCCGGTCATCCAGGACATCATCCGGCATGTCGTGGAGAAGAACCTGTCGCGTGTCGCCTCGCGCGATCGGGTCGGCGAGAATCTCTACAATCGCGGCGTATACAACTCGATGCTGATGGTCGAGGCGATCCGCACGGCCCAGCAGCTCACCGGCAAGAAGGTCGTGACCGGCGAGGATGTCCGCCGCGGCTTCGAATCGCTGAACATCACCGAGGCGCGGCTGAAGGAGATCGGCATGGAGGGCTTCGCGGCTCCCGTGCGGGTCACCTGCGCGGATCACAACGGGCACAACAACGTGTTCGTCGCCCGCTGGGACGGCACCCGCTATGTCCGCGACAGCGACTGGATAGCGCCGATCCGCGATCTCGTCCGTCCGCTGATCGAGGATGCCGCGAAGAAATACGCGGAAGCCAATGCCGGCTGGCCGCGCCGCACGGAAGCCTGCGACCAGCGGTCGTGAGGTTCTGATCGAGATCGGGGGCCGCGGAGCGATCCGCGGCTCCCAACCTGCCCTGCATCGGGGAAGTGCGTCCTTCGAGGCTCGCTACCGCTCGCACCTCAGGATGAGGAGATGGCGGATTGCGAGGTGACCGGAGAGGCTCCGTCGTCGCGCTCCGTTGCCGCTGATGCCATGCACCAAACCACCTCATCCTGAGGTGCGAGCGGTAGCGAGCCTCGAAGGACGCACTTCGTTGATGAAGGCCTCCTTCGACGTCGTGCACTGCTTCTGACAACCGGACGCTTCATGACCACCCAGACCAGCGCCACGCCTGCCGCCGATGCCGCCCAGGATCTGATCCTGGCCGTCAGCAACATCGAGGTCATCTACGACCACGTCATTCTCGTCCTGAAGGGCGTGTCGCTGGTTGTGCCGCGCGGCGGCATCGTCGCCATCCTCGGGGCCAATGGCGCCGGCAAGACCACGACGCTGAAGGCGATCTCCAACCTGCTGCATGCCGAGCGCGGCGAGGTCACCAAGGGCCATATCCTGTTCGAGGGCGACGAGGTGCAGAGCCTGTCGCCCAACGACCTCGTCCGGCGCGGCTGCATCCAGGTCATGGAGGGCCGCCATTGCTTCGGCCACCTGACCATCGAGGAAAACCTGCTCACCGGCGCTTTCACGCGCCGCGACGGCCGCAGCGCGATCAAGGACGATCTCGAGAAAATCTATGCCTACTTCCCGCGTCTCAAAGACCGCCGTCATTCCATGTCCGGCTATACCTCGGGCGGCGAGCAGCAGATGTGCGCCATCGGCCGCGCGCTCATGTCGCGCCCGAAGATGATCCTGCTCGACGAGCCCTCGATGGGCCTTGCGCCGCAGATCGTCGAGCAGATTTTCGACATCGTCCGCGACATCAATGCCAAGGAGGGCGTGTCCTTTCTTATCGCCGAGCAGAACACCAACATGGCGCTGAAATACGCGACCTTCGGCTACATCATGGAAACCGGCCGCATCGTCATGGATGGCGACGCCAAGGCGCTACGCGAGAACGAGGACGTGAAAGAGTTCTATCTCGGCGTCGCCGAGGGCAACAAGCGCAGCTTCCGCGACGTGAAGAGCTACAAGCGGCGCAAGCGCTGGCTGGCGTGACCTGAGGCATTCGGCCGCTTCGGCGGCCGGTGCCCTTGAACTTCCCCCCTCGCCATGCCGACCTAAGGGTCGCCATGCCCGTTCTCATCATCCTCGGCGTCGTCGCCCTGATCGCTCTCATCTTCGGCCCGCAATTGTGGGTGCGCGCGCAGATGAAGCGCCATGCCGCCGAGCGCGCGGACATTCCCGGCACGGGCGGCGAACTCGCCGAGCACCTGCTCGAACAGGCGGGGATCGGCGGCGTGAAGGTCGAGGTCACCGATGCCGGCGACCACTACGATCCCATCGACAAGGTCGTGCGTCTGTCGCCGGACGTCCATGGCGGCCGCTCCGTCACCGCAATTGCGGTCGCGGCCCACGAGGTCGGCCATGCCATCCAACACCGCGACGGCGATCCCCTGCTCGTCACGCGCATCCGCATGGCGGGCGGCGCCCAGAAGCTCGAAGTGGCGGCGGCCGTTCTATTCGCCACCGCGCCGCTGGTACTCGCCTTCGTCCATTCCATGCCGCTGGTCATCCTGCAGATCGTCGTGGCCTTGGCGCTGCTCGCTTCGCGGCTGGTCATGCATGTGCTGACCCTGCCGGTGGAATTCGATGCGAGCTTCGGCAAGGCCCTGCCGATCCTCGACAAGGGCGGCTATCTGCCGCCCGCGGACCTGCCGGCGGCGAAATCCGTCCTGCGCGCTGCGGCGCTCACCTACGTCGCCTCTGCGCTGGTCACCCTGCTCGACCTCACGCGGCTCATCCGCGTCTTGCGCTGAGCCACGGACGACGGCATCACTCAGCGATGAGCACCGAGATTCTCGATCGCTGGTATGCAGCCATCCGCGCAGGCGATGCGAGCGCGCTTGCCGACGTCACCACCGACGATGTGGTCGTGCGCTGGAACGGGCCGGTCGGGGTCGTGCCCTGGGCGGGTGTCTGGGAAGGCCGGACCAAGGTACTGACCTTCTTCCGCCGCGTCGCCGAGCATCTCGACGTGCTCGCCATCGAGCAGGTCCATCGCGTTGAGACAGAGGGCAGCATCGCCATCGTGCTTGCCGGCCACTGGCGCGTGAAGGCAACGGGCGAGGAGCTGCGCGTGCGCGCGGCCAACATCTTCCGCTTCGAGGGCGGCAAGGTCGCGGCCTACGAGGTCTATCCGGACAGCTACGCCTTCGCCAAGGCGCTGGCGAAGGCGTGAGGTCCTAGAGGCTGACGCCGAGGTTTTTCACCCAGGCGAGGCCCACATCCATGTCGCCGCGCGGGCGATATTCAGCGCCCACCCAGCCCACCCAGCCGAGGCGGTCGATCGCCTTGAAGACCTCCATGAAGTTGATCTCGCCCTCGTCGGGCTCTGCCCGACTCGGGACCGCCGCGAACTGGATATGGCCAATGTGCGGAAACCAGTATTCGAGATTCGCCAGCACATTGCCCTCCGACACGCCGACGTGATGCACGTCGAACATGATCTTGACGTTCGGCTTGCCGACACGGGCGATCATCTCGCCGGCGCCGCGCAGGGTCGAGTAGAAATAGCCCGGCGATGCCCGCGGGTTGAGCGGCTCCAGCAGGATGGTCAGCCCGTGCCGCGCCGCCTTGTCGGCCGCCAGCGACAGGTTCTCGGCCCAGACGCCCGTCGCCTCCGGCCTGTCCGCGGGCTTCACGATGCCGGCCATGGCGTGGATGGACGTGCCACCGGCGGTCACCTGCCAGGCGATCGCCTGGTCGATCGCGGCCTGGAACTCGGCCTGCCGGCCGGGCAGTGCGCCCAGGCCGTTCTCGCCCTTCGCCGTGTCGCCGCGCATCGTGTTGACGCCCAGCATGGCGAGCCCCAGCCGTTCGCAGGCGGCGCGGACGGCCTTCGGATCCGTGTCGTAGGGCCAGTGCATCTCGACCGCCCGGAAGCCGGCTTTCGCGGCCGCCTCCATCTGATCAAATACCGGACGGTTCGGCCACAGGAAGCCCAGATTGGCGGAAAAGCGTGGCATGTCATTCAGCCTTGTACTTGCCTTGGGGATCATTTGATGCTGTGTGCGGAGCGGAATTTCAGCGGCAAGAGCCGACCGGGATAAAGTTCATGCGCCAGTTCATCACCCTTCTTGCCCTTTCCTTCGCGCTCGCCGGCTGCTTGGGCGGTGGTGCTTCGTACCGGACGGTACCGGCGCCGACGCCGACCCATAACCCGGTGCCTGGCATTCCCGATCATGACGGCGATATCTCCCAGCGCGAACTGGGCTGAGCGGGCGCTCATCCGTTCAGCCTGCGGCGCTCATCCCTTAAGCCTGAAGGTTGCCTCAAGATCCGCGATCTCGGCCGCGCCCAGCGGCCGGATCGCCATGCCGCGTGTCATCATGACGAGCCGCGCGGTCTCCTCCAGTTCCTCCATTGCGAAGACGGCGGCCTCCAGGCTGGTGCCGGCGACCACCGGTCCGTGATTGCCGAGCAAGATCGCCGGGTGCTCCGGCGCCCTGGCGCGGATCAGCGGCGCGACCTCGGGCGAACCCGGGCGCGTATAGGCCACCACCGGCACGCGGCCGACCCGCATCACCACATAGGGCGTGATCGGCGGAATGGCGTCGTCGGGATCGGTGTCGGCAAGGCAGGAGAGCGCCGTGGCGAAGGTCGAGTGGAGATGCACGACCGCCCGCGCCGTCGGTCGCGATTCGTAGAAGGCGAAGTGCAGCGGCAATTCCTTGGTCGGTGGCTCGCCGCCGACATGCTGTCCTGCCGCGTCCAGCTTCGACAGGCGCTTGGCCTCCAGGAAGCCGAGGCAGGAATTGGTCGGCGTGAACAGATAGCCGTCGGTGAGCCGGACGCTGAGATTGCCGGACGAGCCCGGCGTCAGGCCGCGGTCGAACAGCGACTTGCCCCAGCGCACCAGCCCCTCGCGGGCGATTTGCTCCTCCGTGCCGAGGCCCGCGCTCATGGCGTTCCGAGCGCCGCCAGCGCCTTCTCGTAGAAGTCGATCGCACCGAAATTGCCGCTCTTCAGCGCGAGGCGGATCGGGCGCGGGCCTTCCGCAGCCAGCGCCGGCACGCCTGGGTCGATCTCCGGCCCGATGTGGAAGCGGTCGACCTCCAGTGCGGTCACCACCGCGCCGGACGTTTCGCCTCCGCCGACGACGAGACGGGCGACGCCGGCATCGGCGAGCATGACGGCGAGCTCGCCGAAGAAGCCCTCGATGGCCTCGGCAACCTCGGTCTTGCCGTGGCGGTCCTGTGCGGCCCGCACCTCGGCCGGGTCGGCGGACGAATAGACCATGGGGGCATGGCCGATGCGCTCCATGACATGGTCGAAGGCGAGCCGGGCTGTCATGGCGCCGCCGACCACGTCGTCGGGCATGACCGCGAGGCCGGGGTGCTTGGCCGTATAGGCCTTGACCTGCGCGCGCGACTGGTTGGAGCAGGAGCCGGAGATCACGGCCGCGCTGCCCCGGCCCGGGGTGAAGCTGGTGCCGCGGCCGGACAGCAGCCCCTTCTTGCGGAAGTTCTCCGGCAGGCCGAGCGCGATGCCCGATCCGCCGGTCACCAGCTTCGCCTCGCCGAGCGCGCCGCCGATAGCGAGCAGGTCGTCGTCAGCCACAGCGTCGATCACCGTCAGCCGGCGTCCCGCCGCCGCTTCTTCGGCGAGCGCGAGGCCGATGGCGTCGAAGCCCTGCCGCACCACGGAGAAAGGCACGAGGCCGACCTCGCCTTTCGTCTGATGGCTAAGCCAGCGCCGGATGTCCGGATCGGTCATCGGTGTCAGCGGGTGGTTCTGCATGCCGCTTTCGCTGAGCAGCACACCGTTGACGAAGAGGTGGCCGTTGAACAGCGTGCGACCGGTCGCCGGGAAGACCGGGCAGACCACGGTGACGTCGGCGCCGAGCCGCTCGATGAGCGCTTCCGCGACGGGGCCGATATTGCCCTCCTTCGTGGAATCGAAGGTCGAGCAGTATTTGAACAGGATCTGCCGCGCTCCTTGAGCCAGCAGCCAGTCACAGGCGGCAAGCGACTGCGCGACGGCGTCGGCGACGGGGATGGTGCGGCTTTTCAGGGCGACGACACCGGCTTCACATTCGCCGGGAGCCTGTCCGCGCGGAATGCCGACGAACTGCATGGTCGCCATGCCGCCCTTGGCCAGCGTGTTGGCGAGGTCGCTCGCGCCGGTGAAATCGTCGGCGATGCAGCCGAGGAGCATGCTTTCCCACCCGTTTTGTCGTGCCGTCGGATAGGTCTAACCGTTTGAATGGCACCCGGCAAATTATGCCGGTACCGGCAGGCTCTGCCGCGGTCGCAACTGCCTCCTTTCCTGAGCGCCGCTGAAATCATTCGGCTTTTCATCCGAAATCCGCTGGCCCGCCGCTTGCTGAGCAGTGTCCGGTCATGTTTTCCGACCGGGTGAGGCATACCGTGGTGGCATCGTCGACGACGGCAACAAGCTCTTCTCAGGCGGCGCGCGCTGGCGATGCGACGCAGCGCAACCGCTCGTCGCGCGAAGGCGGTGCAACCTCCGCCTTCGCGGAAGCACTGGACGAACAGCAGCGCGCGCTCGGTGAAGCCGAGCAGGACAGCCGCGTGGCGCGCAGCCGCAACCAGCGTCGTCCCAACGCCCAGCCCGAGACCATCAGCACCACTGCGGACAGCGCTGTCTCGCGTCGCCTTGCCGACGACAAGCCGGTGATCGACGACGACAAGATGGCCGAGGCGACGGCGGACAAGGATCGGCCGGTGGAGCCGGTGGTCACCGCCGGGGCAGGAGCTGACGCGAAACCGGCCGAACCCGCCGCCACCTCGGTGGTGGAGCAGACGGTCGTTGCCCAGCCCGAGACGGCGCCGGTCGCGCCGCCAACCGAGGCTGTGCCGCAGGCGGACGCTCCGATCGTTCCCATCGTGGCGGAGGCTGCCGTCGATCCCCAGGCGGCACCGGTCCCGGTCCCGGTTCCGGCTGCCGCCGCCGCCGCGCCCGCGCCGCCGGCGGTGGATACGCCTGCAGCAGAAGCCCAGGCCGCGAACGCGCCGGCCATTGCAGCCGTCGCCGCGCCCGTCACCGACAAGCAGGCTGCGCCGGCCGAAGCCGCACCCGCTCCCATTGCCGAGCCCGGCAAAGTTGCGGCGGAGCAGCCTGCCGCACGGGTTCAGGCAGCTCCAGAGGCCAAGGTCGAGGCCCGAGCCGAGGCAAAGGTCGAGATGCGTCCGGAGACGCGCGCCGAGCAGCCGGCACCGCCGCCGGCCGCTCCCGCACAGACGGCCGCCGCCGATACCGCCCCTGCGTCCGCCCCTCAGCTGCCCGCGCCGTCGCCAGTTGGTCCGCTGTCCTTTGCCAGCGAAGTCGCCCAGAAGGTCGCTGCCCAGACTCAGGCGGCCGGCTCCGTCGTCCCGGTCCACGCGCTGGCCGTCACGATCGCCGCGCGCGCCTCGACCGGCTCGACCCGCTTCGACATCAAGCTCGATCCGCCCGAACTCGGACGGATCGAGGTGCAGATGACGCTCGATCGCGAGGGACGGGTGAAGTCGAAAATGGTCGTCGAGAAGCAGGAGACGCTGGAACTGCTCCAGCGCGACCAGCGCAATCTCGAGCGCACGCTTGCGCAGGCGGGGATCGAGACCAGCGAAGGCGGCATCGAGTTCTCGCTGAAGGACCAGGGCGCCGACAGCCGCCAGGGCGACCGCCAGGGCCGGACGTGGCAGGCGGTTGTCGAGGACCCGGACGCGACTGCGACGCTTGCCGCCAATGCCGCCACCTATTCACGCCTTGCCGCGGCCCGCGGCGGCATCGACATCCGGATCTAGGGGAAAGCCATGGCCACCACCTCCGGCGTCTCGAACAACGCCAGCGCCGCCACCACAGCGACGGGCGCCGGGGCGCGGCTGTCGAACAATTTCGACACCTTCCTGCGACTGCTGACGACGCAGTTGAAGAACCAGGATCCGACCCAGCCGATGGACGCCAACCAGTTCACCCAGCAGCTGGTGCAGTACTCGCAGGTCGAGCAGCAGATCGCGACCAATTCCAAGCTCGACACGATGCTGACGGCGTTCCAGGGCAACCAGACGACGGCCGCGCTCGGCTATCTCGGCAAGAAGGTGAGTTACGACGCGAGCACCGTGTCGCCCAGTGGCACCGGGGCGACCTGGACCTTCACGCCGGCCACCAGCGGCGAGTACACGATCCGCATCCGCGACGCCGAGGGCAATCTCGTCAAGGAAACCACGGCGACGATGACCGCGAACCAGTCCTCGGAATATGCCTGGGACGGCAAGCGCAGTGACGGCAAGCCGCTCGGCACCCAGCCCTACACGATGGAACTCTACCGGGGCACCGGCAACAATACCGCCCAGGTGGCCGTCAACCACACCGGCACGGTCTCCGCCGTCGACATGTCGACCGGCACGCCGCGGGTCACCGTCGGCACGCTCAACATCCCCATCGCCAGGCTCACCGGCATCTCGCTCTGAACGCGGAAAGGGCGCGCCGTGCGGGGCCGGACATGGTTGACCGGACGCCGGAAAATCCGCGGTTCCGGTACCGAATCGATCAACGAAAACGTTGAGTTTCTTTGTCGATTCCCATTTAGGCCAAATTTAACACCCTGCCGGTATTCTCTGCATCAGACGTGGTCAGTCGCGTGCGTTGTGTGAGAGTGAGAATGACCGAGCCCATGCGTCCCAGGGTGAAATATGTGATCGGGCCGGACGGCAGTCCGCTGACGATCGCCGATCTCCCACCGCCCGACACCCATCGCTGGGTCATCCGGCGCAAAGCCGAGGTCGTCGCCGCGGTGCGCGGTGGTCTCCTGAGCCTCGAAGAGGCCTGCAAGCGCTATACGCTCACCGTCGAAGAATTCCTCAACTGGCAGGCCTCCATCGACCGCCACGGCCTCGCCGGTCTGCGCACCACGCGCATCCAGCAGTACCGCCAGTAGGCGATCGGAATCCCGAGAAAGCGCCGGAACCCTTGCTGGGTCCGGCGCTTTCGTTCGTCTGGATGGCAATCAGCGCATCCGCGCGCGTTGCAGCGTCAGGTTGCCGACGCCGAGCGCGAGGTTAAGCCCCGTCTGGGCCTGCACCGACAGCGGCTGCAGCGCCACCGTGTCGCGCGAGCCCCCGACCAGCACATTGGCGCCGAGGCCGACCCCGAGCGTCGCCTGGCCGCTGGCGCCGCCATAGTTGCCGGCAAGCTGATAGGGCGAGAGCGTGCGGGTGGGCGCGAACACGGTCCAGGCGAGGACGCCGCGTCCGGTAACGCCGACATCGAGACCGACGCGGGTGATGCGGCCGACATAGGCCTCGCGTCCGCGGCGGCGATCCGGCCGGAAGACGCAGGTCATGTCGCGCTGGGAGGCGACGATGAAGCCGATGCCGGGCGCGACATTGCAGGTCAGCACGCCGATCTTGGTGCGGCCCTGGGCCTGTGCCGGGTAGGCAAGCGCGAGGACGGTTGCGCCGGCGAAGGCAAGCGAAGCGAGTTTGGTCGTCATGGCGGGCTCCGATGGTTGCGGGAACTGCCATGACAATGCGCGGCCGGCGGAAAGGTTGCCGCGGCGGCGTCAGCCGGGTGCGTTGGCGGCCTCCGGCAGGCGCTGGCGCACCCACGCCTCCATGACCGCGAAGAAGCGGCTGCGGGCCGGCTCCGGTGACAGCGCCAGGTCGTGGATGCCGTCGGTGATGCGCTCGAGCGTGACGCCCGCGCCGAGCCGCGGCGCGCGATCCGCGATCTGGCCAACATCCAGCACGCTGTCGGTGCGCAGGATCGCCTCGTGCCAGCGATCGCTCGGACCGGTCGCGGTCGAACAGGCGACGAGGACGGGGCAGTCGACGGCAAGGCCGCGCGCCAGCTGCGCATGGCCGCGCCGGACGGCCCTGAGCCAGCCGGCGAGGACCGGAAAGCCGGCGAGCGGCTTCAGGGCGAGGTCGTAGTTCCATTCGCCGCCGGTCGAGTGGTGGATGCTGCGGCCGTAGTGCTCGCCGAGACCGCTGATGAACCGACGTGGCGCGAAGCCGCCGATGATGTCGATGGCCCAGGTCAGGGGGCCGCGCGCCAGCCAGTTGCCCTTCAGGTCGAACCAGGGGCTGTTGAGTACCAGGGCATTGATTGTGCCTTTGCCACGCCGGCGGTCAGCCCAAAGGCTGGCAATGAGGCCCCCCGTGGAATGGCCCATCACGACCAGAACATCGTGGTCGCGGCGGATGATCTCCGCCGCGGCGTCCAGCTCCTCGTCATAGACGGCGAGGTCGGTGCAGAAGTTCGGGGCCTGGTGGGGACGCATCGAACGGCCATATTTGCGCAGGTCGAGGGCGTAGAAGTCGAAGCCGAGCGCCTCCCAGCGCTCGGCCAGATGGGTCTGGAAGAAGTAATCGACGAAGCCGTGAACGTAGAGCACGGCCCGCCGCGACCGCGGTGGTCCCGCCCGATGGACCAGCGTCGCAACGACCGCGCCTTCCGCGTCCGGCGCAAGGGCAAGGGTGCGCGCCACCCAGTCGCCGCCGAGGATGTCAGGCTTCACTGCGGGATCGGTCATGCCGGGCGCTCCATTGACCGGACACTAGCCGGCGGGGGCCGGGGCGTCACCGCCGGCCGCTCCGCCGATGGACGGAAGGTTCGTGATGTTATAACTTAAGCAACTCACATTCCCGGATCATCGCACCGTGCCAGCCCACGCCCATTCCCACGACCATGGTCATGGCCACGTCCACGGTCACCCTCACGACCATGCGGATCATGGCGAGCCCGCGCGCATGGTCTCGGCCATGCTGATGTCGGCGCCTGCCCGTCTCGGGGTCGCCGCCGGGCTGGTGGTCGTCCTCTGGGGCCTCGTCGCCTGGGCCCTGACCTGAACGCCGGAATTTGAACGCGAAGTCCCGAAACGATGTCCTCCGTCCGCCTCCGCAACCTGACCCTCGGCTACGACCGCCATCCGGCGGTGCACCACCTCGACGGCACGATCGAGGAGGGGGCCATGCTCGCCGTGGTCGGTCCCAATGGTGCGGGCAAGTCGACGCTGCTGAAGGGCCTTGCGGGTGCCATCAGCCCCCTGAGCGGCGCCATCGAGATGGCCCGCTCCGACCGCCATGCCGTCGCCTATCTCCCGCAGGCTGCCGAGATCGACCGCTCCTTTCCAATCACCGTCATGGAACTCGTCGCCATGGGGCTGTGGCGGCGCACGGGCCTGTTCGGCGGGCTGTCGAAGGCCGACCGCCACGCCATTGACCATGCCCTGGCGGCGGTCGGGCTTACGGGCTTCGAGCGACGCACCATCGGCACGCTCTCCGGCGGTCAGTTGCAGCGCATGTTGTTCGCCCGGCTGCTGGTGCAGGACGCGCGGCTGATCCTGCTCGATGAGCCGTTCACCGCCATCGACGCGCGCACCTGCGCCGACCTGCTCGATCTCGTGCGCCGCTGGAATGCCGAGAAGCGCACGGTGGTGGCGGTGCTTCACGACATGGAGACCGTCCGCCAGGCCTTCCCGCAATCGCTCCTGCTCGCGCGGCGCTCCATCGCCTGGGGTGCGACCGACGAGGTTCTGACGCCGGAGAACCTGCTTGCGGCGCGGCGGATGACGGAGGCCTTCGACGACCACGCCGCCATCTGCGCCGACGCGGCCTGAGCGGCGATCCCATGTACGACCTCTTCATCGGCCCCTTCGTCGAGTTCGAGTTCATGCGCCGCGCGCTGGTTGGCGCCGTGGCGCTGTCGCTTGGCGGGGCGCCGGTCGGCGTCTTTTTGATGCTGCGGCGCATGTCGCTGATGGGCGATGCCATGGCCCATGCCATCCTGCCCGGTGCCGCGATCGGCTACCTGCTGTTCGGCCTCGCGCTGGTGCCGATGACACTGGGGGGTATTGCGGCAGGCTTCGCCGTGGCGTTGTCCGCCGGCCTCGTCGCGCGGTTCACCGCGCTCAAGGAAGACGCCTCGCTCGCGGCCTTCTACCTGATCTCGCTGGCCGTCGGCGTCATCGTCGTCTCCATGCGCGGTTCCAATGTCGATCTCTTCCGCGTGCTGTTCGGTTCGGTCCTGGCGCTGGACGACCCGACGCTGCTGCTGATGGCCAGCATCACCACCGTGACGCTTGTCGCCCTCGCCATGCTCTGGCGACCGCTTGTCCTCGACTGCGTCGATCCCGGATTCCTGCGCTCGGTTTCCGGCGCGGGCGCGCCGGCGCATCTCGTGTTCCTTGCGCTGGTCGTGCTCAACCTCGTCGCCGGGTTCCATGCGCTCGGTACGCTGCTCGCCGTCGGGCTGATGATGCTGCCGCCGATCGCGGCCCGGTTCTGGGCGCGCGACGTCACCACCCTTGCCGCCGTGGCAGTCGCCATCGGCGTCGTTTCAGGCTATGCAGGATTGATGTTATCTTATAACATGTCGACACCGTCCGGCCCTTCGATCGTCCTCGTGGCGGGGGTGATCTACCTGGTGTCGCTGCTGTTCGGTCCGCGGGGAGGGCTCGTGCCCACCTACTGGCCGGCGCGGCACCGAGAGGCCTGAGGCGGCCCGCTGACAAGGACGCCCGCATGATCACGCGCCGCTCTGCCGTTCAAGGCCTTCTGGCTACTCCTTTCCTGATCCGTTCAGTTCGCGCGCAACCTGCACCGGTTCCGGTGGTGGCGACCTTCTCGATCCTCGCCGACATCGTGAAGGCCGTTGGCGGTGAGCACGTCGCCGTGTCGGCGCTGGTCGGTCCGGATGGCGATGCCCATTCCTATGCGCCGACCCCGGCGGATGCCCGCCAGCTGGCCCAGGCAAGGCTCGTAGTGGTCAATGGCCTCGGTTTCGAGGGCTGGATCCAGCGGCTCATCCGGTCTTCCGGCACCCGGGCGAAAGTCGTCACCGCGACGGCGGGCCTCACGCCGCTCAAGGCCGAGGGCGGCCATTCCCATGGTCATTCGCACGGCCACGCCCATTCCCATGGCGCCAGCGATCCTCACGCCTGGCAGAATGTCGCGAACGTGAAGACCTATGTCGCCAACATCGCCGCGGGCCTCGGCGAGGCCGAGCCGGCTCACCGCGACGCCTTCGTGGCGGCGGCCGGCGCCTATGTGGCCCGGCTCGCCGCGCTCGACGCCGAGATCAGGGCGACACTCGCCGCGGTGCCGGCGCAGCAGCGCCGGATCCTGACCACCCACGATGCCTTCCAGTATTACGCCAAGGCCTATGGCGTGGAATTCGTCGCGCTGCGCGGCGTATCGTCGGAATCCGAGCCCTCGGCCCGCGAGGTCGCGGCGATCATCCGCCAGGTCCGCGACAGGAAGGTCTCGGCCGTGTTCATGGAGAACATTTCCGACCCGCGCGCGATCGAACGGATCGCCGCCGAGACGGGTGCCAAGATCGGCGGCCGGCTCTATTCCGACGCGCTGTCGGAGGCGACCGGCCCGGCTGCGACCTATCTCGACATGATGCGCCACAATACGCGACAGATCGTCGGCGCGATCAGCCAGTCGTGAGCGGCCATTCCGCCCGTCGCGCGGCTTCCTATATGATGCCTCGCCAGTGATTTTCCGCCCCCTGCCAGCCGGACACCCGACATGACCGACGCCGCCCCGACCGCTTCCTCGCTGAGCAAGATCCCCGTCACGGTGCTGACCGGCTATCTCGGCGCCGGCAAGACGACGTTGCTCAACCGCATCCTGACCGAGAACCACGGCAAGCGCTTCGCCGTCATCGTCAACGAGTTCGGCGAAATCGGCATCGACAACGACCTCATCGTCGGCGCGGACGAGGAAGTCTTCGAGATGAACAACGGTTGCATCTGCTGCACCGTGCGCGGCGATCTCATCCGCATCATCGAGGGGCTGATGCGGCGCAAGGGCAAGTTCGACGCGATCATCGTCGAGACCACAGGCCTCGCCGATCCGGCCCCGGTCGCCCAGACGTTCTTCGTCGACGAGGAAGTCGGCGCCAAGACGGCGCTCGACGCGGTGGTCACGGTCGCCGACGCCAAGTGGCTGCTGGACCGGCTGAAGGACGCGCCGGAGGCCAAGAACCAGATCGCCTTCGCCGACGTGATCCTGCTCAACAAGACCGACCTCGTCTCGGACGGCCAGCTCCGTGAGGTCGAGGCGCGCATCCGCGCGATCAATCCCTATGCCGTGCTGCACAGGACGCAGAACTGCGCCGTCGAACTCAGCGACGTGCTCGGACGGGGCGCCTTCGATCTCGAGCGCATCCTGGAGATCGAGCCGGCCTTCCTGCAGAAGGACGACGGCCACCACCACCATCACGACCACGATCATGGGCATCATCATCACGGGCACGACCATGATCACGACCATCACCATGACCACGACCATACCGGGCCGGACTGCGACCATCCGAGCCATGGCCTGAAGCACTATCACGACGAGCACATGCAATCGCTGTCGCTCCGGACCGACAAGATGCTCGATCCCGACAGATTCTTTCCGTGGATCCAGGATCTGACCCAGGTCGAGGGGCCGAAGATCCTGCGCTGCAAGGGCATCATCGCCTTCAAGGACGACCCGGACCGCTTCGTGTTCCAGGGCGTCCACATGATCCTCGACGGCGATCACCAGCGCGCCTGGAAGGATGACGAGAAGCGCGAGAGCCGCCTTGTCTTCATCGGGCGCGAGCTGCCGATCGAGAAGATCAGGTCCGGCTTCGAGGCGCTGACCGCGTGAGCTTGGTCAGTCAGCCGACGCGACCTGCGGCCTACACTGCGCCGGTACCGACGCGGAAGCGTCCTGCCGCACCAGCCGGAAAGTCGTGCAGCCGCGCGGCCCCAGCACCTTGCCGGTGATCGACGTCCCTGTCGGGTCCAGCCGTCCGGCGAATCCGACCGTCAGGTAGCCGTCCGGCTGCAGCAGCCAGCGTCCGCCGCGCAGGGCGAGCTGGCGCGTTCGGGGATTGTAGGTGCCGCTCTGGGTGAAGCAGCCGGTGGGCACGCCGGGATTGCTTGGGTCCGCATAGAAGTGGAACAGCGCTTCGGCCCGTCCCGCGTGGGTCTCGGTGATGGTCAGCGACACGGCGGTCAGGCCCTGCAGGCACGTATAGGTGCCGGTCCATGGCCCCAGGGCGGAGGGGCCTTCCTCGCTGGGCTGCGGCCTCGACTGGCCGAGCACCGGCGAGGCCGTCATCAGCGCCGCCACCAGCGCCAGGGCAGCACCTGCGCGAGCCGTTGCAGACCGGACCAGCAACCATCGAACCATCGGCATTTCCCCTGCCATCCCTATCGTGACACCGACGATACACGCCTTCGTGAGTGCCAACAGGTCCCATGCTACCGCGACGGGCAGTCGCGGTCGAGAATGACCGGAACCGGCCCAATCCGGCAACGTTGAGCCATCACGGACCAGGATTGCGGTCGCTTTCGCGCTTTCCCCGGATGGTCCGGCACGCTCACAAGGAGATCCGCCATGAAGAAGCTCATCATCGCGTCGGCCCTCGCCATCGCCGCCTCGACCGGCGCCTATGCCCAGAGTTCGGCGCCGAACCTGTCGACGCCCGACGCGACCTCGCCGCAGACGACCGGCTCCATTCCGAATGCCCGCATGGAAGTGATCCGCAACTACTGGCAGCGCGAGCGGCCCGCGGCCGTCGTCCTGCCGGGCGGCGTGGTGATCTCGCGCGGCGCGGTGGTGCCCTCGGGCGTCGAGCTGCGCACCTTCCCGGATGACGTCGGCGTCGCCCAGTACCGCTACATCGTGGTCGGCAACACCATGTATCTGGTGAGTCCGTCCGACCGCCGCGTCGTGCAGGTCGTTGAATAACGAGGCGTACGCCTGAATTCCAGCGCTGACGTCTCTGCTATCTCACCAGCGCCGGTGGCGTCCGGTCCTCCCCGAGGGCCGGACGCCTTTTTCTTGGCGGTCGCGGCTGCCGTTCAGTCGACCTTCCAGGGGAAGGTCCAGGTCTCGGTCAGTGCCCGGTTGCCGGTGCGCAGGAAGGCGCGGAGATTGGCTGTCTGGCCGGCGTCCCCGACCACGTCGATGCCGGCCCGGAAGCCGCGCGTCTGGGGATTGGGCACGAGGAAGGTGCGGGTGATCCGCGCATGGGTCGCCGACGGCACGATCTGCACCGAGTCCGGCTGGCCCAGATGGTACTCGAGATCGCCGCCGACGAAGTCGATGATGAACCGCGTCGAGTTTGGCGGCACCGGCTCGCCCGAACCGAGCGCGGTCGGGCGCGTGCGGTAGGTATTGCTGGCATAGCCGCCGGGATGCAGTCGCGCCTCGTTCATGGTCGCGACGATCCGATAGGCGTAGGTCAGCGTCTGGCCCTGCTCCACCGCCCGGTTCGGCACCCAATAGGCGACGATGTTGTCGTTGGTCTCGTCGGTGGTCGGAATCTCGACCAGTTCGACACGACCGTCGGTGAAGCCCTCGCGCGGTTCGACCCAGTAGCTGGGGCGCTGCTCATAGGCGAGGTCGAGGTCCTGATAGTGCTCGAAGGTGCGGTCGCGCTGCATCAGGCCGAAGCCGCGCACCTGCCGGTCGGCAAACTGCGAAACCTCGACGCTGCGCGGGTTGCGCAAGGGCCGCCACAGCCACTCACCGGTATCCGAATGGATGAGCAGGCCATCGGAATCGTGCAGTTCGGGACGGTAGTCGTCGAAGCTGCGCCGGTCGTTCTCCGAATAGAAGAACATTGAGGTCAGCGGGGCGACGCCGAGTTTGGCTATCGGCCGCCTCGGGAACAGCGTGCAGTGGATGTCGAGCACCGTTTCCTGCGCGGGGAACACCGTGAAGCGGAAGGCGCCGGTCAGGCTCTCGCCATCCAGCAGCGCCAAGATCTGGCAGGATTGCGCTTCGGCGCCTGGCGTCTCGACCCAGAACTCGCGGAAATTCGGAAACTCCTCGGCGCCCGGGCCGGCCGTGTTGATGGCGATGCCGCGCGCCGACAATCCGTATTTCTGGCCGCGGCCGAGGAAGCGGAAATAGCTCGCGCCAAGGAACGAGATCAACTCGTCGTGGACGCGCGGATCGTTCAAGGGATGGTGGACGCGGAAACCGGCAAAGCCGAGATCCACCGGCAGCGGCCGTTCGAAGCGGTTGCGTCCGTAGTCGAACAACGCGGCGGCATAGGGAATGGGCGTTGCGATGCCGTCCCGGATGACGTTCACCACCACCGGCGTGCGGTAGATGAAGCCGAGATGGAACATCTGCATGCGGAACGGGCCGCCGCCCTGCGCCAGGAACGAGCGGTCGGCGCGAAAGCGCAATTCGCGGAACTGGTCGAAGCTGAGCCCTGCCAGTGGCTGCGGCAGTTCGAGGCGCGGCGCCTCGTAGGGCAGGGCGGAAAGATCGCGGGCCCGGCGCACCACGTCCTCGTAGCCGAAGCGGGCCTGCGGCTGGGGCGTACCCGGCTGTGGCTGGGGCGGGCCGTTCTGCGGCGCCTGTGCCAAGCCGGCGGCAGGCCAGGCGATGCCTGCGGCAGCGATCAGCTTCAGGGCGTCGCGGCGGGCGAAGGCAGGCAGGTTCATGAGGCCTCTGGCAAGCGGTCACGGGTGCCGGCGCGCGGCACGGCAAGGGACATGCGGCTTTCGCGCGTGGGTCGTCAAGGGGCAGGGCCGATGCGCCCGTATCGGCATTGCATCGCTGTCCGTCACAGGGCCGGCTTGCCGGGCAGGGCGCTCCTTTGCCAGTGTGCGCAGCCGAACACGGAGAAGCGCGTGGCGCCGAGAGACCTTCTGGACATGACCGGCCGCGTCGCGCTGGTGACCGGTGCGGGAACCGGTCTCGGCGCCCGGTTCTGCATGGCGCTCGCCGAGCACGGCGCGGAGGTGGTGGCGGTCGCCCGCCGCGCCGAGAAGGTCGAGGGTGTCGCGGAGGCGATCCGCAAGGCAGGCGGCAAGGCCATCGCCGTCTCCGGCGACGTCACCGATACAGCGTCCATCGGTTCTGCCTTCGACGCGGCCGAGAAGGCTTTCGGGACGGTCGATGCCGTGGTCGCCAATGCCGGCATCGCACAGTCGGGGCGCGCCGCCGAGATCACCGATGAGGACTGGCGCCGGACCATGGCGACCAATCTCGACGGCGTCTTCTACACCGCCCGCGAGGCGGCCCAGCGCCTGCTCAGGGCCGGCAGGCACGGCTCCATCGTCAACATCGCCTCGATCCTCGGCTACGGCGTCGGCAAGGGCAACGCGTCCTATGCCGTGTCGAAGGCGGCGGTGATCCAGATGACCCAGGCCCTGGCGCTCGAATGGGCGTTCAAGGGCATCCGCGTGAACGCCATCGCGCCCGGCTATGTGGTGACCGACATCAACCGCGACTACCTGACCGCCGGTAAGGGTGCGGAGATGACCCGCGAGATCCCCGTCGGTCGGTTCGGGCGGGAGGACGAACTCGACGGCGCCCTGCTGCTGCTGCTGTCCGATGCGGGCTCGTTCATGACCGGCACGACCGTCACCGTCGACGGCGGCCAGCGCATCGGCCTGCGCGGTTCCTAAACCCTCGCCCCTTCCGGAGTTTCCGCCATGATCATCGACGAGCGCACCTATACCTGCCACCCCGGCAAGGTGAAGGCCTTCCTGGAGGTCTACGAGCGCCTCGCCAAGCCGATCCAGTGGCCGATCCTCGGCGATCCCATCGGCTTCTTCGTGACCGATATCGGCACGCTGAACCAGGTTGTCCATCTGTGGAAATACGACAACATGGCCGATCGTGAGCAGCGCCGTGCGAAGCTCGCGACAGCCCCCAACTGGGGCGACTATCTCGACGCCGCGACGCCGAACCTGCTCCGCATGGAGAACCGCATCCTGGTTCCCACCGCCTTCTCTCCGATGAAGTGATCCTGATCCCATGACCAAGCCGATGAACGGGGCCGAGAGCCTCGTGCGAACCCTCGTTGCCGGTGACGTGACAGTGAGCTTCACCAATCCCGGCACGTCCGAGATGCATTTCGTCGCGGCGCTCGACAGGGTCGACGGCATGCGCTGCGTGCTCTGCCTGCACGAAACGGTGACGACCGGCGCCGCCGACGGCTACTGGCGGATGACCAACAGGCCGGCCTCGACCCTGCTCCATCTCGGGCCCGGCCTCGGCAATGCGCTCGCCAACCTGCACAACCTCAAACGGGCGCGCTCGGGCGTCGTCAACATCGTCGGCGAGCATGCGACCTACCACCGCCAGTACGACGCGCCGCTGACCTCCGATATCGAGGGTATCGCAAGCACCATGTCGCACTGGGTGAAGACCTCCATGTCGGCCAAGGACGTCGCAGCCGATGGCGCCGAGGCGATTGCCGTCGCCATGCAGGCGCCCGGCCAGATCGCGACGCTGATCCTGCCGGCCGATACCGCCTGGACCGATAGTATGGGCCCGGTGGCGGTCACCGCACCGTCGGCACCGGCGAAGGTCGGCGAGGATGCCGTGGAGGCTACCGCCCGCGCTATCGAGGCCGGCGGCGGCTCGGCGCTCATCGTGCTCGGCACCTGGGCGGTGCGGGCGAAGCCCATGGAGCACGTCTCGAAGATCGCGGCGAAGACCGGTGCGAAGTTCCGCGCCGAGGGATCCAACGGCCGTGTCGAACGTGGCGCAGGCCGCGTCGCCATCGAGCGCGTGCCCTATCCGGTGGATGTGGCGCTCGCCGCCACCAAAGGCGTCACGCACCTGATCCTCGTCGGCGCCAAGGCGCCGATCGCCTTCTTCGCCTATCCCAACAAGCCCTCGCTGCTTTATCCGCCGGAGGCGGAGGTAGTGACGCTGGCGACGCCTGGCGAGGACGCCGAGGATGCGCTGGCAAGGCTCGCCGACCGGCTCGGTGCGTCTAAGGAGGCCCCGTTGCTCAATGCGCCGCGCCGGCCCGACCTGCTCCGCGGCAACCTGAGCCACGAGGCGGTCGCTGCGGTGGTCGGTCACCTCCTGCCGGAGAACGCCATCGTCACCGACGAGTCGGTGACCACCGGCCGCAATTTCTTCCGGGATACCCACGGCGCGCCGCCGCATGACTGGCTGTCGCTGACCGGCGGGGCCATCGGCGAGGGCCTGCCGCTGGCCGTCGGCGCCGCGGTCGCCTGCCCGGACCGCAAGGTGATCGCGCTGCAGGCCGACGGCTCGGGCATGTACTCGCTGCAGGCGCTCTGGACCATGGCGCGCGAGCGCCTGGACGTCACCGTCTGCATCTGGGCGAACCGCACCTATGCGATCCTCAAGGGCGAACTCGCCAATGTCGGCGCCGAGAATCCGGGCCGAAAGGCGCATGACATGCTCTCCCTGGGCGATCCCAATCTCGACTGGGTGAAGCTCGCGGGCGGCATGGGCGTCGAGGCGACGCGCGTCGACACGGCCGAGGCCTTCGCCGATGCTTTCGCATCAGCCAACAGGCGCAGGGGCCCGTTCCTCATCGAGGTGCTGAACTGAGCGGGTCGCGCGCGGGGCCGCGCTCGTTCATGATGCTCTCGTGACCGAGACGCCCGCCGATTCCAGCCCTGCCTTCGCCATGCGCTACCTGCGCCTGCTGACCGATGCCGGCTGGCGCGTCGCGCTCCATGTCCTGCCCTATGCTGTCGCGGCGGGGGTCATTACCGAGGGCTTCCTGCGGCTCAGGATCGTGCTGGTCTGGAAGCTGCCGCTGGCGCTGACCGTCATCGCCTGCCTGCATCTGGCGACCCTGCTCGGCGCTCATGTCGCTGCGCTGAGGGCGGCCGGACCGGGCTCGACGGCCATGCCGCCCGTGCGCCACCACCTGCGTGCCGCCGGGCGGATCACCGGCGAAAGCGCGCTGATGCTGCTGGTCGTGCTCGTCGCGGCGCTGGCCATGGTCGGGACGCTGGACCTTGCCGTGGCGATCACCGATCCGGTGCTTGGCGCGCGCTGGCCGGGCCTCGTCCTCCGGGGCATCGCGATCCTCGCCGCGCTCATGGTGACGGGCGTGCTGCTGGTGGGCGCAATGGCGCTCGCCGCCTCGTTCGATGGCCGGTCGGTGGGCTTTGCCCGCGTGCTCCGCATGCTTCTTGCCCGCAGCGACAGGGCGACCGGCGTGCTGTCGGCGGTGATCGTCGGGGGAACGCTCGCGGTCCTGCTTGTGACCGTCGCGATGAGGGTGTTCGATCCGCAGCCGCCGATCATCGGCGCGGCGCTCGCCAAGGCGGCCGGCTATCTCGTCGCGGTCATCACGCTGTCGGTCGGGGCTGCGGCCATCGCCGCAGCAGAGTGAGCCCGGCGCGCGCCGGGCCTGTCAGTCCTGCTTGCGCCGCAGGCGCACCACGACATCAACACGGGCGACCTCGTAGCCGGCAGGAGCCTCGGGCAGCCGGTCCACGGCCACATGCGGGCCGGGAATGTCGAAGACCGTCGTCTCGCCATCCACGATGAAGTGATGGTGGTCGGAGAGGTTGGTGTCGAAATAGGCCTTCGAGCCGTCGACCGCGATCTCGCGCAGAAGGCCTGCCTCGGTGAACTGGTGCAGCGTGTTATAGACGGTGGCGAGCGACACCGGCACGCGGGCCTTGGTCGCCTCGTCGTAGAGCATTTCGGCGGTGACGTGCCGGTCCCCCTTGGCGAACAGGATCCAGCCGAGCGCCATGCGCTGGCGCGTCGGCCGAAGGCCCACCTCGCGCAGCATGGTCCGCACGTCGTGAATGGGGCAGCCGGTCTTCTGCAGCAGCGTCACGCGCTCCTGGGCGGACAGCTTGCCATCAACCGGGGCGGCCGGCTCCTGGAAGGTCCGGTCGATCAGGGTGCGAATGGTCATCGTTTATTCTAACAATTCTAAGAACGGTTTCAGTCATTCATTCTAAGAACAGTTCGAGCCGCCTGCAAGTCATTCGCAGTGATCGGTCCTCTGCCGTACGTTCCGCCTGGCGTCGATGCACGGCCGGCAGGTCCTGTGCTGGCCGGCCTAGGCCATTTGCCCGGCGGAACCCGTGTGTTAGAGAGCAGCCCCACCATGACCGGAGAGCCGGCAAGCAGGGGGCGGGCGCAAGACGACGATGACCGAACGACAGTCGAGCTTTACCTACGAGGATCTCCTGGCCTGCGGCCGCGGCAAGATGTTCGGCCCCGGCAACCCTCAGCTGCCGCTGCCTCCCATGCTGATGTTCGACCGCATCACCTCGATCGGCGACACGGGCGGTGCGAACGGCAAGGGCCATGTGCTCGCTGAGCTCGACGTCAAGCCTGACCTCTGGTTTTTCGCCTGTCATTTCAAGGGTGATCCGGTCATGCCGGGCTGTCTCGGCCTCGACGCATTGTGGCAATTGACCGGCTTCCACCTCGGCTGGCTGGGTCTTCCCGGCCGAGGCCGGGCGCTGGGTGTCGGCGAGGTAAAGTTTTCCGAACAGGTCCTGCCGACCGCGAAGAAGGTCGTCTATGGGGTCGACTTCAAGCGCGTGTTCAAGTCCAAGCTGGTGCTCGGCATCGCCGACGGCTGGTTGGAGGCGGACGGCAAGCGCATATATGAGGTCAAGGACATGCGCGTCGGCCTGTTCGGCTCCGCAGCCTGATTCGCCCATTCAGAGCCGCGTTCAGACGCGGCCAGCACCAGAAAGAGGCCCTCATGCGCCGCGTCGTCGTCACCGGAATGGGTATCGTCTCGTCCATCGGCAACAATACGAACGAGGTTCTGGCCTCCCTCCGCGAAGCCAAGAGCGGCATCGCCCTCGATCCGGCCTTCGTCGATCACGGCTTCCGCTCGCAGGTGTCGGGCGCGCCGACACTCGACCCATCGACGATGCTCGACCGCCGCGCCATGCGCTTCCACGGCGGAGGATCGGGCTGGAACCACGTCGCCATGGACCAGGCCATCCTCGATGCGGGCCTCGATACCGCCGACATCACCAGCGAGCGCACCGGCATCATCATGGGCTCCGGCGGCCCGTCGACCCGGGCGCTGATCGACGCCTACGAGAAGGCCAAGGAGAGCAACAACTCCAAGCGCGTCGGCCCCTTCGCTGTGCCGAAAGCCATGTCCTCGACCGCCTCGGCGACGCTCGCCACCTGGTTCAAGATCAAGGGCGTCAACTATTCGATCTCGTCGGCCTGCGCGACCTCCAACCACTGCATCGGCAATGCCTACGAGACGATCCAGTGGGGCAAGCAGGACATGATCTTCGCCGGCGGCTGCGAGGAGCTGGACTGGACGCTGTCCGTGCTGTTCGACGCCATGGGCGCCATGTCGTCGAAGTACAACGAGCGGCCCTCGACCGCCTCGCGCGCCTATGACGCCAACCGCGACGGCTTCGTCATCGCCGGCGGCGCAGGCGTGGTGGTGCTCGAGGAATACGAGCACGCCAAGGCGCGCGGCGCCAAGATCTATGCCGAGATCGCCGGCTATGGCGCGACGTCGGACGGCCACGACATGGTCGCTCCCTCGGGCGAGGGCGCGGTACGCTGCATGAACATGGCTTTGCAGGGCGTCGGCCCGAAGGTCGACTACATCAACCCGCACGGCACCTCCACGCCGGTCGGCGATGTCACCGAGATCCAGGCGATCCGCGATGTCTTCGGCGGCGCCGACAAGAGCCCGCCGATCTCGGCCACCAAGTCGCTCACCGGCCATTCGCTCGGCGCCACCGGCGTTCAGGAGGCGATCTACTCGCTGCTGATGATGAACAACGGCTTCATCTGCGAGAGCGCCCATATCGAGAACCTGGACCCGGAGGTCGCGGACATGAACATCGTCCGCAGCCGCATCGACGACGCGAAGCTCGGCTGCGTGCTGTCGAACTCGTTCGGTTTCGGCGGCACCAATGCCACCATCGTCATGAAGCATGTCGATGCCTGACGGACACCTGTTCGACCGGCACCTGTCACTTGCCGGTCGCAGGTTCGTGGCAAGGCGAGGGGGATCACCCCCTCGCAGTGAACGGCCATGTGGACAGACCGATTTGGGCATTCCCGCCTTCGGGTCGCTGCACGCGCCCTGGAGCCTGACAGCGAAGCGAGGAGTTCGCGCGTGACCGCACTGATGAAGGGCCGCCGCGGCCTGATCATGGGAGTGGCCAACGACCATTCCATCGCCTGGGGCATTGCCCGCACGCTTGCCGCGCACGGCGCGGAGCTCGCCTTCACCTATCAGGGCGAGGCGCTCGGTAAGCGCGTGCGCCCGCTGGCGGAAAGCGTCGGCACGCCGATCGTCATCCCCTGCGACGTCGAGGATCTGTCGACCGTCGACGCCACCTTCGCCCGGCTCGCCAAGACATGGGGCGGACTCGACTTCATCGTCCACGCCATCGGCTTCTCCGATAAGAGCGAGCTGAAGGGCCGCTACGCCGACACCACGCGCGACAACTTCACGCGCACCATGGTGATCTCCTGCTTTTCGTTCACCGAGGTCGCGAAACGCGCCGCGGCCATGATGCAGGCTGGCGGCTCGATGCTGACGCTGACCTATGGCGGCTCGAGCCGCGTCATGCCGAACTACAATGTCATGGGCGTCGCCAAGGCCGGACTCGAAGCCTCTGTGCGCTATCTTGCCAACGATTTCGGTCCGTCCGGGATCCGTGTCAATGCACTCTCGCCCGGGCCCGTGCGCACGCTCGCGGGCGCGGGCATCTCGGACGCCCGCCTGATGTTCAATTTCCAGAAGCGCCATGCGCCGCTCAGGCGCACCGTGTCACTCGACGATATCGGCGGCTCGGCGCTTTACCTGCTCTCTGACCTTTCCGGCGGCGTCACCGGCGAGGTCCACCACGTCGATTCCGGCTACAACATCGTCTCGATGCCGCGCCCCGATGCGCTGAAGACCCTCGATGCCGCCGAGCAGGCGGTCGAGGACGCGGCGAGCCGCGCTGCAGGCCAGGCGGCGGAGTAGACGCAGGTGCTACGCAGCGCGCTTGCCGCCCCTGATCGGAACCCGTACCTCCAGGCTGTCGTAGGGCACTTCTGGCCGTAGCCGCCCGCGGGCGTCCTTGGTCAGGGAGACGAGGCCGTAGATTGCCATCGTTTTGAGCGTGCGGGAGAGGTTGGAGGGCCTGCGTCCGGTCGCTTCCGCGAGAGCCGCGAGCGATGTCGGTCGCGACCGCGCGATCTCCGCCAGCAAGGTCCGATTAGGCTCCGACAGGATGCGGCCCAGCGTCTCGGTGGAAGGCAGCCAGACCTTCGGATCGTCTGGAGCGGGCTTGAGTTCGCCTCGGGCGATGGCGAGGGTGCGCGCCTTCATCTCCTCGTAAGGCAGGATGCCGATGGTCAGAATGGTCACGGTCTTGCTCCTCTCTCGATCAGAACCGCGTCGACCAGTCTCCAGAAATCCTCAAGGAGTGTCGCGGCGTCGCTGTAGTCGTATGGCTGGATCGTCCGAAACCGATGGCGATGATCCCACGCCTTGCGTCGCGCGGGCGACCGGCCTGCGATCGCGTGGGCGTTGTCGAAACCCGCGAGCCGCTCTCCGTCGGACCCGTGAAGCGTCAGGCTGTAGTCCAGGCCATGGGGCTTGGCAGCCGTCGCCGGCAGGCGGCGAACCTCGAACTTCACCCAGAACGCGCCTTTCGGATCGAGGACGAACACCTGACCGTCCAGATCCCGAAGCGCATCGAGCGAGGGGTCGCTGTCTGCCACGACAGTCATGTTATCAGAGACTGATAACATGTGGAAGCCGATACGGAAAAGGCGACCTCGCGGCCGCCTTTGCTCGACTTCGCCGACTGCCAGAACGCGATCAATCCTTGGCGCGCTCCGAATAGGAGCCGTCCTCGGTCAGCACCACCACCCGGGTGCCGACGCCGATATGCGGCGGGACCAGCGTGCGCACGCCGTTCGACAGGATCGCCGGCTTGTAGGACGACGAGGCCGTCTGGCCCTTGGTCACCGGCTCGGTCTCGACCACTTCGAGCGTCACCCGCTGCGGCAGTTCAATGCCGACGGCATTGCCCTCATAGACCGAGAGCTTCACTTCCATCTCGCTCTGCAGATAGGGCTTGGTATCGCCGAGGATGTCGTCGGGAACGGAGATCTGATCGAAGTTCTCCTTGTTCATGAAGTGGTTGCCGTCGCCGTCCGAGTAGAGATAGGTGTGCGGCCGGTCCTCGACATAGGCACGCTCGACCATCTCGGTGGTGCGCCAGCGCTCGGACACCTTCACGCCGTCGGAGAGGCGGCGCATGTCGACCTGCGTAACCGGCGTGCCCTTGCCCGGATGGATGTTCTGGGCAGCGACGATCAGGTAGAGCTTGCCGTCGACTTCGAGGATGTTGCCCTTGCGGACGGAGGAGGCGATGACCTTCGGCACGGGTGTGGTCCTTGGGATAAGCGGGTCTCATGCCCGCGATATGGGTCGGGCCGTCGCATAGACGAATTGGCCGATCAGCGCCACCCCCGCGCGTGCTCGGGCCTCGTCAGTCGCGGAACCAGACGACCTGCGTGGTCGAGGCCAGCAGCTTTCCTGTATCAGACCAGACCTCGCCCTGCTGGTCGAAGAACTGGCCGCCGAAGCGCATGGAATCGGCTTTCGCCAGCACCGGGCGTGCGCCTTGCGCCGCCAGTTCCTCCGCAGAGGCATGGAAATAGGATGTGATCGACACAGTGCCCGACGGCGTCCGCGTGCCGCGGACCTGATAGATGCGGATGATGAAGATGTCGCAGAGGGCGGCGAGCGAGAGGTGGTCGAGCGGCCTTGCCGGATTGTCGGCGACCCATAGCACCGAGCGCCCCGATTGCGGTTCGGCATGGGCTGTGCCGGGAATGAAGGGCGGCCCCTCGGCGTAGCGGAAGTCGTAACGGGAGAGCCAGGCCAGCGGCGGCTTGCCGGTCAGGATCGGCACGGCGTCCGCCGGCGGGGCGCTGGGCATCAGGGCCGACTGGTGCGTCCAGGTGGGCGCGCGCACGGCGCAGACGATGGTGGCGTTCGCAGTGATGGTCTCGCCCTGCCGCAGTTCCACATAGAGGTGCTGGACGGAACGCCCGCTGCGGATCTCGCGCACCGTCACGGCGAATTCGCCCTCGGCGATGGCGGCGCAGAAATTGACCGTCTGCGCGACCGGCTCGCCGATACGCGTCTCGTGGTCCAGCGCCGCGCGCAGCATGAGCGCCGCCGTCGCGCCGCCGAAGGGGCCGGCCATGTTGCCATAGGCCGGCGAGGTGCGGCCGATCAGCGTGCCGTCAGGACCGGGCGTCAATCGGGTAGCGGCATCGAGGGGATGGAGGTCGGCAAGGCTGTCGGACATGGCGGATGGGGGTCGCCGTTTCGTGTTGTTGCACGATACCCTATGAGGGAGCGCGCGGCCGCCGCAATGACGCCGAAGGTCATGGGTCATGCCGCTTGAGGAGACCGGACGGCCGATGACCGATGCGACTGCCTCGCCCTGGTGGGATGCCAGCCGCCACGCCGACCGCCGGCCGCTCCTTGCGGCGCGTGGGCGCATCAAGGCGGCGATGCGAAGCTGGTTCGCTGCGCGGGATTTCACCGAGGTTGAGGCCGGCATCCTGCAGGTCTCGCCCGGCAACGAGGCGCATCTCCATGCCTTCACGACGGAGGCGGTGGCGATCGATGGCGCCCGCGCGCCGCTCTACCTCCACACCTCGCCGGAATTCGCCGCCAAGAAGCTGATCGCGGCCGGTGAGACGCGCATCGTCGATTTCGCCCGCGTGTTCCGCAACCGCGAGCGCGGGCCGTTGCACCATCCCGAATTCACGATGGTGGAATGGTATCGCGTCGGCGAGCCCTACGAGAGCCTGATGGCGGATTGCGCAACGCTTCTGGCGCTTGCCTGCGAGGCCGCCGGGCGCCACGCTCTGGTCTGGCGCGAGGCATCTTGCGATCCCGCTCTGGAGCCGGAACGGGTGACGCTGGCCGAAGCCTTCCACCGCCATGCCGGCATCGACCTGCTGGCCACCGTCGCGATCGGCGGCGGGACCGATCGGGACGGGCTCGCCGGGCGGGCTCTAGCGGCCGGCATCCGTGTCTCGGCGGACGACACCTGGGCCGATATCTTTTCCAAGGTGCTGGTCGAGAGGGTCGAGCCGCGCCTGGGCTTCGGCCGGGCCACCATCCTCTGTGAGTACCCGGTCAGCGAGGCGGCCCTGGCGCGTCCGAAAGCCTCGGACCCGCGCGTCGCCGAGCGATTCGAGCTCTATGCCTGCGGCGTCGAACTCGCCAACGCCTTCGGCGAACTCACCGATCCTGTCGAGCAGCGCCGGCGTTTCGAGATCGCAATGGCCGAGAAGCAGCGCATCTACGGCGAGAGCTATCCGATCGACGAGGACCTGCTGGCGGCGCTTGCGCATATGCCACCGACCTCGGGCATCGCGCTCGGCTTCGAGCGACTCGTCATACTGGCGAGCGGCGCCCGGCACATCGAGGAGGTGATCTGGACGCCGGTGCCCGACTTGCTCAGCCGATGATCGGGATGTGCGGCGCGGCGGCGCGCGGCAGGACGCCGGACAGGCGCGGATCGTCGACCACCTCGACGGACCGGGCGAAGGGCGTGAAGCCGCAGCGCCGGTAGAAGGTCAGCGCGGCCGGATGGTCGAGCGTGCAGGTGTGCAGCCAGACCCGCAGCGTGCCGGGGTGCCAGGCCAGCCGGAGGGCCTCGGTCATCATCGCGCCGCCGAGACCCTTGCCGGTCGCGCCGGGCCTCAGCCCGAAGAAGCTGATCTCGACATCGGCGGGATCGCGGCGGTCCAGTTCGACAATGCCGACCTCCTCGCCGTCGACGACGGCAACATAGGTCTCGTTGCCCTGGCGATGGAGAATGCCGGCGAGATCGGTCTCGTTCATCTCGATCCGCGAGAACCACAGCCAGTCCTCGCCGATCGCGCGGTAGAGTGCGCGGTACCAGCCGAGATCAGGCCGCTCGACACGGCGGAGTGTGATGCGCGGCGTAGGCTCCGCGAGGGACGGCCGTTCGCGCATGTCCAGATTCGTGACCACCGCGGCGAGCTTTCCCAAGGGAAGGTCCGTGTAGCCGTCGAGATTGAGTTCGGTCATGTCGTGCCTGCCGGTGTGAAGCCGATGGCTTCCAGCGCCGCCCCTGCCTCGGCAATAGCCCGCCGGAACGCCGCGATGGCCTCCGGCGCGCGCGGGCTCGCCGCGACGGCGAAATCGTAGTGCTCCTCGGCCAGCGTCATGAAGCCGAGCCCGTTCGCCTCCGCCACCGGCCGGATCGCGACGCCCCAGTCGGCCCGACCCTGGGCGACGGCGGCGGCCACCGCATTGTGCGAACGCGGCTGGTTCCAGTAGCCGGGCGGCTTCGCGCCGGCGAGCAACTGGTCGATCAGCACCCGTGTGCCGGCGCCCTGGTTGCGGTTGACCATCAGGCAGTCCGGATTGGCAAGGGCAGCGGCGGCCGCCTGTCGGACATCGCCGAGGCCGGCGAAGCGGGCATCGTCCCGGCGGTGGACCATGCCCTGCATCCGCCGCCAGCCGGGGACGAGGTCCATGCCTTCGGTAAGGAAGGGGCGGTTGTAGATGCCGCTTTTCGGGTCGAGCAGGTGGATCGGCGCGAGGTCGCATTCGCCACGTCGAAGCGCGGAGAGGCCGCCGAGGCTGCCGAGGGCCAGCGACCGCGCGCTCAACCCGCGTTCGCCGAGGCGCGCGATCACGGCATCGAGGCCGACGCAGTGGCTGCCCATAATGACGAGGTCGGGAATGGCGAGGTGCGGCGTCAACAGCGTGACCTCGGCCGTCGTGTCCGCCGGCAGGGCCTCGCTCAGCGCATCGATGGTGACGAAGCCGTCCGCCTGGCTGAAGGCCGTCACCGCGCCGGAGCCCTTGCCAACGGGGTGTGCGACCTTGCCGGTGGGCGTCTCGGCCAGCGCCACCATGACGAATTCGGTGCGGCCGAGATCCGAGGCCACACGCACGGGCACGCGCGCGAGCACCTTCGTCTCCGCCCGCTCAGGAAGACCCGCCAGAATCCGCAGAACCGGCGCGACGATGTCGTGGAAGGTGAACATGGCGGAGGTCGGGAAGCCCGGCAGGATGACCACGGGTTTGCCGTCACAGACGGCGAGGCACAGCGGCTTCCCCGGCTTCAGCGCGACGCCATGGGCGACGATGCCCGGCGCACCCAGCCGCTCGACGATGGGGTAGGTGAGGTCGCCGGCGCCCTTCGACGTACCGCCCGACAGGATAACCGCATCGCAGGTCGCATGCGCCTTGCGCATCGCGGCCTCCAGCAGCGCGACATTGTCGGGGATCGCGCCGAAGCGGACTGGCTCGCAGCCGTTCTCCTCCAGCGCGGCCGCGACGATCGGGCCGTTGGAATCGTAGATGGCGGCGGGCCGGAGCACGCCGCCCGGCGCGACCAGTTCGTCGCCGGTGGAAATCACCGCGACGCGCGGCTTCCGCCAGACCGGAATCCCGGCGAGGCCGACGGCGGCGAGCATGCCGATCTCGCGCGCGCCGATAGACGCACCAGCCCGCAACAGGGTTTCACCTCGTGCAATATCGGAGCCGGCGAAGGCGATGTTCTGGCCCGGCGCGACCGCGCGGCCGACGGCGAGCCGGCCGTCGGCGGCGGGCTCGGTCTGCTCGATCATCACGACGGCGTCGGCGCCGCGCGGGATCGGACCGCCGGTCGCGATCGGCGTCGCCGTGCCGGTCGCAACGGCAAGCCTCGGCTCGACGCCGCAAGCGATGGTCTCGCCGTTGACCGCCAGCAGGATCGGGGCTCCCTCGGTGGCGGTGGCGACATCGGCCGCCCTGACCGCAAAGCCGTCGACCACGGAGCGGTCGAAGGGCGGGGTATCGACGGGTGCTGCGACATCCGCGGCCAGCACGCGGCCGACCAGGCGTTCGAGCCCCACATGCTCGCTGCCAAGCGGTTTCGGCATCAGGGCCGCGCGGAACCGCGCCACGGCCTCCTCGCGGGAGAGAACGGTGAGGAACTGGTCCTGGTCGAGGGCAGGGGGCTTGGTCATGCGGGGCCGAGGGGGTCGTGCATCGAGATAGCGGCGATCGGGGCGCCGGCGGCGGCGCCCTCGCTCTCCGGCGGGATCAGCGCCACGGCATCGGCGGCGATCAGGGCGGAGAGGGTCACCTGGCCGACCGACAGGGGTTCGTAGCCGCTTTCGACACTGCGCAGCAGGGCGATGTCGGTGAAGCCGACCTGCGAGGTGATCCTGCGGGTCAGCGGTCGTGTTTCGTAGCGGATGGCGCGTTCCGAGAGACGGGCGATGGCGGGCAGGACCAGCGCGTGGAACACGGCGACGACGCTGTCGAAGCGACCGGGCGTGATGAGCGTGGGGCAGCCCCGTCCCGCCTCGACCACGCCGGCGGCAGCGCCAGGCCGCAGCGCCAGGCCGGACCGGCAGGTCCAGGTGGGGTTCGCGACCTGAGGCAGGGTCTCGGGATCGTCGGGAAACACGAACAGCAAATCGCCGATCCCGTCTCCGCGACGCGCGCCGGCGGCCGCAAGCGCCTGCCGCAGCCAGTACCGCGCCGGCGTTTCCTCGCCGGGCCCGTCGTCCCCGGGATCGAGGCAGTCGTAGCGCAGGCGGCGGACGGCAATGGTCTCGATCCCTGCAGTATAGAGAGCCAGAGCCACCGCCGGCGTGACCGTCTGTCCGGTGCGTATGATGGTCGCGCCGGCCGCGAGATCCGCGCCGGCCATGGTCGCGTTCTCGCCGGGATAGGCGGCCTGTCCGATTTCGGCGAAGGCTCCTGCGGTGGAGGCGGCATCGGCCGGCAGCACGGCATCCGTGCCTGCGGGAAGCGGGCAGCCGGCCCGGATGGCCGGCGGCGCCGACATGAGCATCGCGGGAGCGTGGACCGAGGCGCCCACCAGATCGGTCGACGAGACGGCGATGCCACTGCGCTGCGCGATCGCACTTGCCGGGACCGGCGCGGGCGCGACGACCGTCTCGGCCGCCGGCAGGCCGACCGCCTCCCAGGAGCCGAGGCGCACGGGCAGCACGGGCTCGACACCGGCAAGCATCAGATTCAGGGCGTCGGCAAGGGGCGTCAGGCGAGTGGTGGCGACCATGGCGTTCATATGGAGCACTTGGCGCCGTTCGTCACATGTTGAGCCGGACGATGCCGGCCTCCGCCACGTCATAGCCGCCGAATTCGGCCGCCCGCTTCGCGAATTGCGGGGTCGCCATCCAGCGCAGCAGCTTCTGTGGCGCGGGATCGAAATAGGTCCGACGGCGCAGGACGAGGTCGAACCGCTCCCAGGTCAGCGGCAGGAAGCCGAGCCCATGCGCGGCGGCGACGGCCCGGGTGGCGATGCCGCAATCGGCTTCGCCGGCGCGGATCGCCAGCGTCAGGTCGGCGCCGGTCGGATAGTGGCCGGGCGCCCGCACGAGGCCGTCGATGCTGGCGCCAAGCGGGCCGAGCATGGCCTTGAGCAGGAGCTGCGCGCCGGCGCCCTCCTGCCTCAGCCCGAAGCGCGCGCCGGCGGCGATGGCGCCGGCAAGGCCGTCGAGGCCGAGCGGATTGCCGCTGGCGACCACCAGTCCCTGCTCGCGCCGGGCGAAGGCGATGACGACGGCGTCGTGCAGGCCCGCGCGGGCCGCGACCACCTCGACATTGGCGGCCTCGTCATCGCCGCTCCCGTGGAGATGGATCGCCGCCGCCGCCACCTCGTTGCGCTCGAGCCGGCCGAGGCCGGTCTCGGAGCCTTCCGCGAGGAGCGCGAGACCGGAGCCGGACTGGCGCGCCGACCATTCAAGCAGCGGGTCATGGCTGCCGCCGATGATCGGCGGCGGTGCCTCCGCGACAAAGCCGTCGGGCCGGGCCAGCCCGGCCGAGACCCATCGATCGAGCGCGGCACGCGGAAACAGCCATTTGCCGGTGACCTTGGAACAGGGCACGGCGCCGAGCGACACGAGCTCGTAGAGCTTGCGCTCCTTGAGCTTGAGATAGGTCGCTGCCTCTTCGGTGGTCAGGTAGATATCAACCTGCATATGTCTGCGCTCATATGCGTGAGTTCCAGATTTGAAATCTTCTAGGCCTGATCCATAACAGATGCAATCGAAACGAGGGCGTCGAGCAGGGAGGCCGCCGAACTTGGATGTTGCCGCCGCCTTTGCCGCAGCCCTCGCATTGATCGTCGGGCTCGACCCCGGCTTTCTCGCCATCGTCCGCCTGTCGCTGACCGTGACGCTATCGGCCGTCGTGATCGCGGCGGTCATCGGCCTGCCGGTCGGCGCGCTCATCGCGCTCTCGCGCTTTCCGGGACGCGGCGCGGTCATCGTGCTGGTCAATGCCATGATGGGCCTGCCGCCGGTAGTCGCGGGCCTTGTCGTCTTCCTCCTGCTGTCGCGATCGGGGCCGCTCGGGCCGCTCGGCCTGCTGTTCACGCCCGGCGCCATGATCATCGCGCAGGCGCTGCTCGTCCTGCCCATCGTCATCGCGATCACCCGCCAGCTCGTCGAAGACCTGCACGGCGAATATCGCGAACATCTCGCCTCGGTCGGGCTCGCCGGCTACCGGGCCATCCCGACGCTCCTCTGGGACGGCCGTTTCGCGCTTGCCACCGCCATCCTCGCCGGCTTCGGCCGCGCCAGCGCTGAGGTCGGCGCCGTGCTGATCGTCGGCGGCAACATCGCCGGGTACACGCGCACCATGACGACAGCCATCGCGCTGGAAACGTCCAAGGGCGACCTGCCGCTCGCCCTTGGGCTCGGCATCGTGCTGATCCTGCTAACGGTCCTCATCAACGCGGTCACCTATGGCGCCAGCCGCATCGGCGCGCGCTATGCGGGCTGACGCCATGCGGGACACCACGTCCATCCTGCCGCTAGTCGTCGAAGGCCTCGTCTTCGAGGCCGGCGGCAAGCGGCTGGTGGACGCTATCAGCTTCACCGTTCCACGCGGCGGGCTGACCGTGATCCTCGGGCCGAACGGCTCCGGCAAGTCGCTGACGCTCAGGCTCTGCCACGGCCTGCTGGCGCCAACCGCAGGACGCATTGGCTGGGGCGCTGCGGACGGCGTCGTCGCCGGCACCAAGCGTCACGCCATGGTGTTCCAGAAGCCGGTCATGCTGCGCCGTTCGGCATTGGCAAACGTCGTCCATGCGCTCGCCGCAGCCGGCATGGCGCGCAGTGAACGGCAGGCCGCCGCCCCGGCGGCGCTTGCCCGCTTCGGCCTCGCCGAGATTGCCGACCGGCCGGCGCGGCTGCTGTCGGGCGGCGAGCAGCAGCGCCTCGCCATCGCGCGCGCCGCGGCGTTGAGGCCCGAGGTGCTGTTTCTCGACGAGCCGTCCTCGCAGCTCGATCCCGGCGCCACCCGCCAGATCGAGGAGATGCTGGCGGCCATGAAGGCCGAAGGCGTCACGCTGGTCATGGCGACCCATGACATGGGGCAGGCGCGTCGCCTCGCCGACCGCGTGCTGTTCCTCAACCGGGGCCGCCTGATCGAAGACCGGCCCGCCAGCGAGTTTTTCGCCGGGCCCGCCAGCGCTGAGGCGCGCGCCTTCATCGCCGGAGAGCTGCTCTGGTGACGACCCCTCTCGCCGACAAGAACCGACGTTCCAAGGAGACCGCCATGATCACCAAGCGAAGCCTCGTCCTGTCCCTCGGTGCCGCGCTGGCCTTCGGCTCGGCCGTGCTGGCGCAGGACTCGCGCACGGCGACACCGCCCGCCGGGGCCGCGACGCCCGCTGCCGGCACGCAGTTCATCACGGTCGCCTCCACCACCTCGACGGTGGATTCGGGCCTGTTCAACCATCTGCTGCCGCTGTTCAAAGCGAAGACCGGCATCGACGTGCGCGTCATCAGCCAGGGCACGGGCCAGGCGCTCGACACCGGCCGTCGCGGCGACGCCGACATCGTCTTCGTTCATGCGCGCGCGGCCGAGGAGAAATTCGTCGCCGACGGCCATGGCGGCCCGCGCCGGCCGGTCATGTACAACGACTTCGTGCTGATCGGGCCGAAGGCGGACCCGGCCGGCGTCAAGGGCTCGCGCGACATCGTCGCGGCGCTCCGCGCGATCCAGTCGAGGGCACAGCCCTTCGTGTCGCGCGGCGACCGGTCCGGCACGCACCAGGCGGAACTCGCGCTCTGGCAGGCGGCCGGCATCGATCTCGCGGCAACGCGCGGCTCCTGGTACCGCGAGATCGGCCAGGGCATGGGCGCGGCGCTCAACACCGCCTCGGGCATGAACGGCTATGTGCTGACCGACCGCGGCACCTGGCTGTCGTTCCGCAACCGCGGCGAACTCGACATCGTGGTCGAGGGCGACCGCCGGCTGTTCAACCAGTACGGGATCATGCTGGTGAACCCGCAGCGCCACCCGCACGTGAAGGTGGCCGACGCGCAGGCCTTCATCGACTGGGTGGTCGGCCCCGAGGGGCAGAAGGCCATCGCCGACTACAAGATCGGGGGGCAGCAGCTGTTCTTCGCCAATGCCACGGATTCGGGCGCGTGAGATGAGGCGCTTCATCGTCGCGATCGCGCTCGCCATGGCCATCTCTCCCGCGGGAGCCAGCGAACCGGTCCTGCTCCATGCAGCGGGCAGCCTGCGTGGCGCCCTGGCCGAGGTCAGTGCCGCCTTTCAAGCGCGAACGGGCGTGGCGGTCACTGCCGCCTACCGCCCGTCAGGACTCATTCGCGATGCGCTGGCCGGCGGCGAGCGCGCGGAGGTCTTCGCCTCCGCCAACATGACCCACCCGCAGGCCCTGGCGGCCGCGGGCAAGGCCGGATCGGTCGTGCTGTTCGCCCGCAACGAACTCTGCGCCTTCGTCCGGCCGGGCGTCGAGGCGTCGACCGGCAACCTACTCGACCGGATGCTCGATCCGACGACGAAACTCGGCACCTCGACGCCGCGCGCAGACCCCGCAGGCGACTATGCTTTCCGGGTCTTCGCGCGTGCCGAGGCGGTCCGGGCCGGCGCGAAAGCCGCGCTGGAGGCGAAGGCGCTGCAACTCACGGGCGGGCCGGCAAGCGCGCCCGCACGGGAGGGCCGGAACGTCTACGGCCATGTGCTGGCATCGGGGCAGGCGGACATCTTTCTCGCCTATTGCACCAATGCCGGCCCGATGGCGCGCGAACAGCCGGGCATCCGGGTCGTCCGCCTGCCGGACGCGCTGGCGGTCGGCGCCGACTACGGGTTGACGGTGATGAACTCCGCTTCGCCGGACGCCTACCGCTTCGCGCTCTACATCCTGTCGCCGGACGGCCAGCGCATCCTCGCCAGGCACGGCTTCGCCGCGCCCACCACGCCGCGCGAGGAGTGATCGGTCACTACCGCCCGACCGCGTAGCCCTGCATGCCCCTGGGGTTGGCGGCGGCCTTCAGGCGGTTGCCCTCCTTGCGCGCGCCGGTGAGCCGTCCTTCCGACCAGGCGCCGCCGATTTCGACCTCGTGGCCGCGGTGGCGCAATTCCGCGATGGTCGTCTCGGGAAAGCGGCTCTCGACCACGATGACGCCCGGCCGCGAGGTGCGTGGCCAGAACGAGCCGGGGAAGTGCTCGGTGTGCCAGGCGGGCGCGTCGATTGCCTCCTGCAGGTTCATGCCGGCATGGACATGGCGCAGGAACATCTGCGGTATCCACTGGTCCTGCTGGTCGCCGCCGGGCGAGCCCCAGGCCATGTAGGGCACGCCGTCGCGATGGGCGATGGTCGGTGTGAGGGTCGAGCGCGGCCGCTTGCCTGGTTTGAGCGCCGCCGGGTGGCTTTCGTCGAGCCAGAACATCTGGGCGCGCGAGCCGAGGCAGAAGCCGAGGTCCGGGATGATCGGCGAGGATTGCAGCCAGCCGCCGGACGGGGTGGACGAGACCATGTTGCCCCAGCGGTCGATGATGTCGAAATGGACGGTGTCGCCGCGCGTGCCGCCGCTCTCGGTGGTCTCGATGTCGCCGACGGTGGGCTCGCCCGCGCCGGTGGCGCCGACCGCCACGCGCTTGCCCGAGGAGACGCGCGCATCGACCTTGCCGCCCGCGCCCGCAATGATTCCGGGGCGCAGCTCGAAGGAGGCGCGATCGGTGATCAGCCGGCGACGCTCGTCGTTATAGGCATCGGACAGGAGCGTTTCGATCGGCACGCCGACGAAGTCCGGGTCGCCATAGAAGGACTCGCGGTCGGCGAAGGCGAGCTTCGTCGCTTCCGTTACCCAGTGGACGAAGTCGGGTCCGGTCACATCGGCCTTGTCGAGGTCGAAGCCCTTGAGCAGGGCAAGCTGCTGCAGGCAGACGAGACCCTGGCTCCAGGTCGTCGGCTTGAACACGCGGTAACGGCCGTAGTCGTAGTGGATCGGCGCCTCGACGGTCGCCTTCCAGGTTGCCATGTCCTGGCCGTTCAGCACGCCGCGATTGTGCTCACCGGTGACGTCATAGACCGCCTCGGTGCGGCAGAATCTGTCGATGGCCTCGGCAACGAAGCCCTGGCTCCAGACGAACCGCGCGCGGGCGATCTCGTCCTCGCGCGTGCCGCCCTCGCATTCGCGCAGGACGCGCTCGTAGGTCTCGGCGAGCCTGACATTGGTGAAGAGGTCGCCGGGCTTCGGCACCTGCCCGCCTGGCAGATAGACCGCCGCCGAGGTCGGCCAGTGGTCTCGGAACAGCGCCTCCACCGTGCGGATGGTGGCGGGAATGCGCTCGACCAGCGGATAGCCGTTGCGTGCATAGCCGATGGCGGCCTCCATGACGTCGCGCGGGCGCATGGTGCCGTAGTCGCGCAGCATCACCATCCAGGTGTCGAAGGCGCCGGGAATGCAGGTGGCGAGGAGGCCCGTGCCGGGCACGAGGTCGAGCCCGAGCGAGCGGTAGTGCTCGATGGTGGCGCCGGCAGGGGCGGGCCCCTGGCCGCAGATGACCTCCACGGCTTCCTTCTTCGCGTCGTAGAGGATCACCGGCACGTCGCCGCCAGGGCCGTTCAGGTGCGGCTCGACGATCTGCAGCGTGAAGGCCGCGGCGCAGCCGGCGTCGAAGGCATTGCCGCCGCGCTCGAGGATGCCCATGCCGACGGCCGAGGCGATCCAGTGCGTGGTGGTGACGACGCCGAACGTGCCGTCGATCTCGGGACGGGTGGTGAAGCGCGGCGCGCTCATGATGATCTCCTCAACCCCTTAGAGGTCAGCCTCTGAACGCGCTGCCGCCGTCGATGTCCAGCACGGCGCCGGAGACATAGCCGCAGGCGGGCGAGGCGAGGAAGGCCGCGGCGTTGGCGATCTCCTTCGGCTCGATCAGGCGGCCGAGCGGCAGGCCGGTCAGCATCTCCTCCCAGCGGCTCTCGTCGCCGTATTTCGACTGCGCCTGCTGCTTCGACAGCGACATGACGCGGTCGGTGCGGGTGAGGGAGGGATTGATGCCGAAGACGCGCACGCCCCACTCCTGCGACTTGCCGCCGACCGCGCCGGTAAAGGCCATCAGCGCGGCATTGCCGGTGCCGCCGCAGACGTAGTTGTAGCGCGGCGAGCGGCCGGCCATGCCGATGATGTTGACGATGATTCCGGCCTGCCGGTCCTTCATCGCGGCGAGCGCCAGCTTGGTCAGGTGAATGTAGCCCATGACCTTCAGCGCCCAGGCCTGTTCCCAGGTCTCCATGGAGAGGTCGAGCAGGCCGCCGCCGGGGATGGCGCCAGCATTGTTGACGAGGATGTCGACGTCAGTGTGATTCTCCCAGAGCGCCTCGCGGTCCGCGGCGCGCGACAGGTCGGCGGCCGCGATCTCCACCGGCGCCTGATGTCGTCCCTTCAGGTCGGCGGCAGCCGACTGAAGCCGCGCCTGATCACGCGCGACCATGATCACGTGGGCGCCCTCGGCGGCGAAGACCTCGGCGCAGGCGAGGCCTATGCCCTTCGACGCGCCGGTGACGAGCACCTTCTTGCCCGCAAGGCCGAGTTCCATGGTCGTTGCTCCGGGTTACTCGCCCTTGAAGTCGGGCAGGCGCTTGGCGAGGAAGGCCTTCTGACCCTCCTTGTAGTCGGCGGAATCGAAGCATTTTGCCACCAGCGCATCGACGGCGGCGGCGTCCTGTTCGGCATCCGGTTTCGACAGTTCGACCAGCGAGCGCTTGATGGCGGCAAGGGTCAAGGGCGCGTTGGCGGCGACCGTGTCGAGATAGGTCTTCACCTCGGCCTCGAAGCGCTCGCGCGGCCAGGCGCGATGGATGACGCCCGAGCGCTCGCCATCGGCACTGTTCAGGATGCGCGCGGAGATCAGGATGTCGGCGACCGCCGCCATGCCGATCTTCTTGATCATCATCTTGACGCTGGAGAAGCCGTAGCCGAGCCCGAGGCGCGCGGCCGGCACGCGGAAACGCGAGTCGGCGGTCGCAAACCGCAGGTCGCAGGTCAGCGCCAAAGCGCAGCCGCCGCCGAAGCAGATGCCGCGGATCACTGCGATGGTCGGCTTGGCCGCATCGTGGATCGCCGCCATGCCAGCGGCGACCGCCCGGTCATAGGCGCGCACGGCGTCCTCGCCGGTGCGCTTCTCGCCGAACTGGGAGATGTCGGCACCCGCGCAGAAAGCCTTGTCGCCGGCGCCGGTGACGACGATGACGCGCACCGAGCGGTCGTCCTCGGCCCGCTTCACGAGGCCGGGCACGCTCGACCACATGTCGAAGGTCATGGCGTTCATCTTCGCCGGCTGGTCGATGGTCAGCGTGGCGACGCCGCTCGCCGCCTCGTAGCGCACGGATGGCTGGGTCAAGGCAGATTCCTTCAACGTGTTTCGTCTTTCAAACGATCTTCCGATCGCGCAGGCGCGCGATCTCGTCGGCGGCAAAGCCGGCCTCGGCGAGCACCTCGTCGGTATGTTCGCCGGCCTCGGGGATGGGAGTCTCGATCTTCGGCGGGGTCCGCGACATGACCAGCGGCTGGGCGATAAGGCGGATGTCGCCACGCGCATGGTGGGTCACCGGCACGGCCATGCCGAGATGGTCGACCTGAGGGTCCTCGAACACCTCGTCCATCTGGTAGATCGGGCCTGCCGGAACGCCTTCGGATTCCAGCAGGTCGAGCCAGTGGGCGGTCGGCTGCGTGCGGAACAGGTCGCCGAGCAGGCCCATCAGGGCCGGTCGGTTCCTGAACCGCTGCTTGGCGACCGCATAGTCGGGATGGGCGGCGAGGTCTTCGCGCTGCACCGCCTTGCAGAAGGCCTTCCACTGGCCCTCGCCGCCGACGCCGACGTTGATGTAGCCGTCGGCGGTCGGCAGCACGCCCATGGGCGTCGAATGGGGATGGTCGTTGCCGTTCTGCGGCGGCACCTTGCCGTCGACCGTGTAGACGGCCGCCTGGAAGTCGCACATGGCGATCTGCGCCTGCAGGAGCGAGGTCTGCACCCACTGGCCCTCGCCGGACTTGCCGCGCTCGGCGAGCGCCACGAGGATGCCGGTCGCGGCATAGATCCCGGCGGCGGAATCGGCTACCGCGATGCCGGCGCGCATGGGTCCCTGGCCGGCATGACCGGTAATGCCCATGAGCCCGCCCATCCCCTGGGCGATCTGGTCGAAGCCGGCGCGCGTGCGGTAGGGGCCGGTCTGGCCGAAGCCGGAGACCGAGGCGAGGATGATGCGCGGATTGACGGCTTTCAGCGCCTCGTAGCCGATGCCGAGGCGCTCCTTCACGTCTGGGCGATAGTTCTCGACCACCACGTCGGCGGTCTCGACCAGCTTGAGGAAGACCTTCCGGCCCTCCTCGGTCTTGAGGTTCAGCGTCAGCGACCGCTTGTTGCGATGCAGGTTCTGCATGTCGAAGCCGTGGCGGTCGCCGGACATGCTCTCGTTCGGGTCGACGCCGGGCGGCGCCTCCACCTTGATGACGTCGGCGCCGAAGTCGGCGAGCACGCGGCAGCAGGTCGGGCCCGCCCGCACGCGCGTGAGGTCGAGGACCCTGATGTGGTCGAGCGCAGTGGAGGGGCGCGGTCGCGGCATGTCCTGTCCGGCACTGGTGAGCGCGGCAGACTAGGATTGTTTGGCGGTGCGGCGGAAGGGGACAGGCGGCATGACAGGGATATGCCGAAGGGCCGGCTTCACAGGCGCGCGGCGAAGGCCCTGATCGCCGCGTTGAAGGCTTCCGGCTGCTCGGCATGGGGCATGTGGCCGGCATCGGCGATGGCGGCGGCGCAGCCGCGTGACGCATTGTCCGCGATCCAGGTCGAGACCTCCGGCCGGTAGAGCCGGCTCTGCACACCGGCGACGGCGAGCACGGGGACGTCGAGCTGGCTGATGGTCCGGCGGTGGTCGGCTTCGACAAGCGAGCGCCAGAGAGGGGCCATGGCGGCCGGGTCGCGTGCGGCGATGACTGAGCGGGCGTGGTCGACGAGAGCCGCGTCCGGTTCCGGTCCGGAGGCGAACAGCGCATCCGCGATCTTCGGCGCGTAGCGTTGCCAACCGCTCTCCATGCGGGCTGCGGCGTCGAGGGCTTCGTCCAGCGTCTGGCCGTCGGCAAGGCCAAGTCGCCAATCAGCATCGTTGGCGACCTTCGGCGTCATGTCGACCATGACCAGGCCGGCGATGCCTTTCGATCCGCGCCGCGCGAGATGGTCGAGCGCGACGGTCGCCCCCATCGACCAGCCGATGATCACGACGCCGTCACCGAGTGCGGACAGCAGTTCGGGCAATTCATCGGCGAGATCGGAGATGGTCAGGGCATGGCCGGGCAAGACGGCCCGGTGGCCGGCCTGGTCCGGTGCGACGACGCGGAAGCCCTCGCTGGAAAGCGCATGCTGGCCGGCAAAGAACGAGCGATCGACCGACCAGCCATGCAGGAAGAGGAGGGGCCGTCCCTGCCCGAGATCGGTCAGCGCCGTGCGCTCCATCGCGTCAGGCCTCGACCACGGCTGCAACATCCTTGATGAGGACGAGCGCGCGGCCGCTGGCGAGCACCCGGCCGCCTGAATCCGACAGCGTGGTCGCAAGGTCGCAGAGGTGCTTGTCGGGCCTGAGCCGGGTGATGGCGACGCGCGCGGTGACCTCGGCATCGAGCGGGACCGGCTCGGCGAAGACGAGCTGCTGCTTGAGGTAATTGGTGCCGCGTCCCGGCAGTTCGACGCCGAGGAGATAGGAGAACAGCGCGCCGACCAGCGGTTCGGGCACGTGACGGATCGTGTCGGGCGCGACGCCCGCCAGCGAGGCGAAGGCGTGGATGTCCACGCTGTTGTAGCGCCGCGTCAGGCTGGCGCTGTCACCGACCTTCATCGCCGCCTCCGGTCAGGATGTCGGCGCTCGCCTCGCAGACGGTCTCGCCGTCACCGGCGCGGACGATGCGCAGCGAGAGCCGCGCGGCGCCCGGGGTGGCCTCCTCGACCACGCCGGAGAAGACCAGCGGCTCGTCGGCGAAGGCAGGTGCGGGGAACATCAGCGTCTGGCCGGCCTGGCGCGCGCCGGGGACGTGCTTGCGCATCAGGCCCCAGAGCACGGTGTAGAGCAGCATGCCGTGCGAGACGGTGCGGCCGAACCGCGTGCGCTCCGAGAAAGTCGCATCGACGTGGATCGGGTTGTCGTCGCCGCTGACCCTGGCGAACAGGTCGAAATCGGCCTGCGTCAGCGCGCGCGTTTCGGAGAACAGCGGTCCGGCGGCGATCATCGGCCGTCCCCGGAGACGATGCCGCGGAGCACGTGCTTCTGGATCTTGCCCGCCGCCGTGCGCGGGAAGTCCTCCACCAGCGTGATGTGCTTCGGCACCTTGTAGCCGGCGAGATGGGCGCGGGCATGAGCGCGGATGTCGTCGACCGTTGCCGTCATACCCGGCCTGAGCAGGATGACCGCGTGGCCGACCTCGCCCCAGGTCGCGTCGGGCACGCCGAGAACGGCTGCCTCCAGCACGGCGGGATGGGCGTGGAGGACGATCTCGACCTCGGCCGGATAGACGTTTTCGCCGCCCGAGATGAACATGTCCTTGATGCGGTCGACGACGAAATAATAGCCGTCCGCGTCCTGACGTCCGACATCGCCGGAGCGCAACCAGCCTCCCGGAGCGAAGGCCTTTTCCGTGGCCTCGGGATTGTTGAAATAGCCGGGCGTGATGCCGGGTCCGCGGAACAGGAGCTCGCCGCGCTCGCCCTGCGCCACGTCCTCGCCGTCGATATCGACGAGCCGGACCTCGGCCAGAACCTGCGGCTTGCCGACCGAACCGATCTTCTCGACCGCATGCGCCGCGTCCATCAGGAACACGGTCGGCCCGGTCTCGGTCATGCCCATGCCGTTGCAGACGGTCACGCCGCGACCGAGGAAGGCGCGCAGCATCGGCTCGGGGATCGGCGCGCCGCCGCAGCCCCAGTGGCGCACGCGCGAGAAGTCGGTGGTGGCGAAGGCGGGGTGCAGGCTGATCGCCTGGTAGATGGCGGGAACGCCGAAGAACAGCGACAGCCGCCCGCGCGCGATCAGGTCCATCACCGCGTCCGGCTCGAACTTCGGGATGATCCGCGACGTGCCGCCAGCGATGAAGACGGGGAGGGCATGAAGGTTGATGCCGGCGGTGTGGAACAGCGGCAGGAAGTTGAGCGTGTCGTCGCCAGCCCCGAGGCCCGTCGCCTGCTGGATGTTGACGGCGTTGGTCAGCGCCATGCCGGCCGTCTGGATGACAGCCTTGGGCTTGCCGGTCGTGCCCGAGGTATAGAGCAGGTACCAGACGCGGTCGGTGTCCCAGGGCTCGGCGGGACCGCGCGGAAGGGGCGTTGCGGTGCGCTGCGCCTCGTAGTCCGCGAAGGACAGGACCGGGATGCCGGCAAGCGCCGCCGCCAGATCGGCATTGGCGGCGTCGGCGAGGAGCAGCTTCGCCGCGCAATCGGCCAGGATGGGGCTGAGCTCGGCCGGCGTCTGCCGCCAGTTGAGCGGGACCAGGACGAGCTTCGCCTTGGCGCAGGCGAAGAGCAGTTCGAAGAAAGTTGCGCCGTTGTGGCAGAGCACGGCCACGCGGTCGCCCTCGGCGAGACCCTTCGCGCGCAGCAGGGCGGCGCCGCGCGTGGCATTGGCCTCGACCTCGGCGAAGGTGAACGAGCGGCCTGTGACGATCTCCTCGAAGGCGACGGCGCCTGGCGAGAGTTCCGCGCGGCGGCGGCAGATATCGGGGATCGCCTTCATGCGGCCCTCGCGAGGAAGCGGGCCATGCCGGCCTCGGTCTCGTCGGTCTCGATCAGGTCGAGGAAGTGGCTGCGCTCGCGCTCGAGGCCGTCGGCGATCGCTCGCAGGCGTTCCGGCGGCATGAGCAGTGCGCGGGTGGCGGCAAGGCTCGGGCCGATCTGCGCGCGAACGGTGTCAAGCCAATCCGTCACGGTCGTCTCGAAGTCATCAGCGGATGGCGCCGCCTGTGCGATGCTAAGCGCGACGGCTTCCTCCGGCCCGATGCGCCGGTTGAGCATCTGGATCGCGCCGGCGCGCGCCGCGCCGATCCGCTCGGGCAATAGGGCCGTCCAGCCGCCGTCCGGGCCGAAGCCGACATCGACATAGTAGGGCTGCAGGAAGGCACGCGGCCCCATGGCGACGAGGTCGCTGGCAAAGACGAGGCCGCAGGAGCCGCCTGTGACGGGGCCGTGGACCGCGGCGACGACCGGGCAGGGCAGGGCGAGCAGCCTCAGGATCGCCTGGTTCAGCGCGCCGACGAGTCCGGCTGCATAGGCGCGCCGCTCGCCCCGCGGCAGGGCGGCGAAGGCGGCGACATCGCCGCCGGTCGAGAAGGAGCGCCCAGCGCCGCGCAGGACGAGGGCGGCGGGTCGCAGCGCGGCCACCTCGTCGAGCGCGGCGTTGAGCGCCGCCATCAGCTCCGGCACCAGCGCGTTGTGGCGCGCCGGGCGATTGAGGGTGAGCGTCGCAACCTCGTCGGCGACCTGAAACAGGATCAGCGGCTCAGCCATGGCGTTTCGGTGCCATGCCGTTGGCGACGAAGTCGAAGGCGGCTTCGGCGACGTCGTCGAGCGGGCCGGTCTCGTCGTAGAGCGAGTAGCGCCGGCCGATCATATCGGTGACGCCCATCAGCGCCCAGGCGCGCACCTCGGCATCGCCGGGCGAGATCTCGCCGCGCTGTTCGGCTTCTTCCAGCAGCACTCGGTAGCTGGTGGCAAATTCCTCGTAATAGGCGCGGTGGACCGCCTGATCGACGAATTGCGACTCGGCGACCACCCGATAGAGGTTGGGATTGTCGCGGATGAACTGCAGGAAGGCGTGGATGCCCTTGCGCTCGGCCGACAGGCGGTCGGGCGCGCCCGCGATCGCGCGCGTGAGGTGGTGACGCAGTCGCCGGCCCATCAGCAGGACCAGTTCGCGCAGCACATCCTCCTTGGAGCGGAAATAGAGGTAGAACGTGCCTTGCGCGACCTCCGCCTCCGCGGTGATGGTGGCGATCGAGGCGTCGGAGAAGCCACGTACGCCGATCTCGCGCTCGGCCGCATCGAGGATCTTCTGGCGGGTGCGCTCGCCGCGCTTGGTCTTCGGCACCGGCAGGGGAGCTGCCGGATCAATGTGTGCCATGGCGTTTCCGTCATCGGTCCTTCGCCCGATGGGCTCAGAACCGCCTTCTCGCTTGACGCGTTTCGGTGACAAGGCTAGCGTCACATGAAACATGACTCAAGTGTCAGTTTTGATTTCTGGATCAGGGAGGATCCCATGCTGAGGAAGACGCTGGCGATGGCTGCTGCCTCGCTCGCTTTGGCCGTGACGGCTTTCGCCGTTCCCGCCGTCGCGCAGACCCGAGACGTGAAGATCTGCCTCATCGCCGGCCGCACCGGCGCGCTCGAGGCCTATGCGAAGCAGACCGAGGTCGGCTTCATGATGGGCCTCGAATATCTGACGCGCGGCACCAACATGGTCGGCAACATGCGCCTGCAGGTCATCGTCAAGGATGACCAGCTGCGCCCCGACCGCGGCAAGGCGCTGCTCGAGGAATGCTACAACGACGACCGCGCCGATATTGCGGTCGGCACCACCGGCTCGCCGGTCGCGCTGGCCATGCTGCCGGTCGCCGAGGAAGCCAAGAAGATCCTCATCGTCGAGCCGGCGGTCGCCGATTCCATCACCGGCCCGCGCTGGAACCGCTACATCTTCCGCACCGGCCGCTCGTCCTACCAGGACGCGCTGGCGGCGGCCGCCTCGGTGCCAGAGAACGAGGACGTGTTCATCGGCATGATGGGCCTCGACACGGCCTTCGGCCGCGACGGCGTCGCCGCCTACAAGGCCGCGCTCGCCGCCATCCGACCGCGCGCCCGCATCGTCGCGGAGGAATATGCCGCCGGCAACACGGCTGACTTTACACCCTTCGCCGAGCGCCTGTTCGCGGCGCTGAAGGATCGTCCGGGCAAGCGCATCATCGGCTTCATCTGGGCCGGCGCGCATCCGATGGCGAAGTTCGTCGACATGAAGCCGGAGCGCTTCAACATCGCGCTGGCGCCGGGCGGCAACATCCTGCCGGCCATGAATGCCTGGAAGGCCTTCGCCGGCACCGAGGGCGGCATCTACTACTATTACGGCTTCCCGCAGAACCCGCTGAACGACTGGCTGAAGGCCGAGTACCAGAAGCGCCACAACGCGCCGCCGGACTTCTTCGTGGCGGGCGGCTTCGCGGCTGCTGCTGCTGTCGTCGCGGCTCTGGAGAAGGCCGGCTCGACCGATACTGAGCGGCTGATCGCGGCCATGGAGGGCATGACCTTCCAGACGCCGAAGGGACCGATGACCTTCCGCGCCGAGGATCATCAGGCCATGCAGGACATGTATCAGTTCCGCATCCGCCCGAACGGCCGCGACAACGACATGCTCGACCTGGTGCGGACGATCCCCGCCTCCGAGATGCCGCTGCCGATCACCAACCGGCGCACGAACTGACGGAACGCCTGTCATCGTCATGCCCGGGCTTGGCCCGGGCATGACGCGATGGTGCCTCGCGAGAATTGCCGCCCATGGCCCCCGTCCTCGAAACGCGTGACCTGACCATCCGCTTCGGCGGCCATGTCGCGGTGGACAGCGTCTCCTGTGCCTTCCACGCCGGCACGCTGACGGCCATCGTCGGCCCGAACGGGGCCGGCAAGACGACCTATTTCAACCTCATGTCCGGCCAGCTCACCGCCACTGCCGGCACGACGCTGCTGGATGGCGAGGACATCTCGCCGCTCGGTGCGGCGGGCCGGGCGCAGCGCGGCATCGGGCGCGCGTTTCAGATCACCAATCTCTTCCCGAACCTCACAGTGGGCGAGAACGTGCGGCTCGCGGTGCAGGCCCGCGGCAAGGCCGCGGCGAGCCTCCTTTCGCTCTGGTCGCGTCACCGCGACTGGATCGACAAGGCCGAGCACTATCTCGAACAGGTCAACCTAGCGGGCGTGCGCGACACCGTCGCCGCCGCCCTGCCGCATGGTGACAAGCGCAAGCTGGAAGTCGCCATCATGATGGCGCTGGAACCGCGCGTCTTCATGTTCGACGAGCCGACGGCCGGCATGTCGGTGGACGAGGTGCCGGTGATCCTCGACCTGATCCAGAAGCTGAAGGACGAGGGGACCAAGACCATCCTGCTCGTCGAGCACAAGATGGACGTGGTGCGCTCGCTCGCCGACCGCATCGTGGTGCTGCACAACGGCCGGCTTGTGGCCGACGGTGAGCCGGCGGCGGTCATCGCCTCGCCGGTCGTGCAGGAAGCCTATCTCGGCCAGGCGCCCAAGGCGGAGGCGGTTGCTCATGGCTGACGATCAGGCCAGCGCCAATCCGCTCCTCAGCCTCGCCGGCGTCCACACTCATATCGGCCAGTATCACATCCTGCAGGGTGTCGATCTCGTGCTGCCCCGCGAGGGCATGACCGTGCTGCTCGGCCGCAATGGCGCGGGCAAGACGACGACGCTGCGCACGATTATGGGCCTGTGGCAGCCCTCGCAAGGCACGATAACCTTCGACGGTCGGTCGATCGGCGGCCTGCCGACACCCGACATCGCGCAGGCCGGTATCGCCTACGTGCCGGAAACGATGGCGGTCTTCGCCGACCTCACGGTCGCCGAGAACATGACGCTGGCGGCAAGGTCAGGGCCCATTGATCAAGCGCGGCTCGACTGGATGTTCGGCCTGTTTCCGGCGCTGAAGAAGTTCTGGCAGCTGCCGGCCGGCGTCCTGTCCGGTGGCCAGAAGCAGATGCTGGCGATCGCTCGCGCCATTGCAGAGCCGCGCCGCCTCATCCTCATCGACGAGCCGACCAAGGGTATCGCGCCCGCCATCATCGAGGCGATGATCACGGCCTTCGCGGAGCTGAAGCGCGAGACCACGATCCTGCTGGTCGAGCAGAACTTCCGTTTTGCCGCGAGCCTCGGCGACCATGTCGCGGTGATGGATGACGGCCGCATCGTTCATCGCGGCGCCATGGCCGACCTGGCGCGCGACGAAGGCCTGCAGCAGCGCCTGCTCGGCCTGTCGCTCGACGTCCATCAGTGAGGGCTGCGCGATGACCATGGCAACCACGACCGCCCCGGCCGAGACGCTTCCCACCGTCAAGCTCGACTACCTGCCGATCCTCCTGCCGATCGTGCTCGCCGCTGTGGCGCTTCCCTTCATCGGCAATCCCGTCACCTGGGTCACGCTGACGGTGGCAGCCCTCGCCATGGGCATGATGATCTTCGTCATCGCCTCGGGCCTCACCCTCGTCTTCGGCCTGATGGACGTGCTGAATTTCGGCCACGGCGCCTTCATCGCCGTCGGCGCCTATATCGCGCTGTCCGTGCTGACGCTGCTGTCGGGCTGGATGCAGGTCGATTCGCTCGGCTGGAACCTGATGGCTCTGGGGTTGGCCGTTGCCGTCGCCATGATCGGCACGGGCGCGCTCGGCTGGGCCTTCGAGCGGATCATCGTCAAGCCGGTCTACGGCCAGCACCTCAAGCAGATCCTCATCACCATGGGCGGCCTGATCGTCGCCGAGCAGCTGATCCATGTCATCTGGGGTGGCGACCAGAAGGCCATGGCCCTGCCGACCGCGCTGCGCGGTGCGGTCGTGTTCGGCGACTTCGCTATCGAGAAGTTCCGCATCCTTGCAGTCGTGGTTGGCCTCGTCGTCTTCGCCACGATGATGCTGGTGCTGAACCGCACGCGCATCGGCCTCCTGATCCGCGCCGGCGTCGAGAACGCCGAGATGGTCGAAGCGCTCGGCTACCGCATCCGCCGGCTGTTCGTCGGCGTCTTCGTCGCCGGCTCGGCGCTCGCCGGGCTTGGCGGCGTCCTCTGGGCGCTCTACCGCGAGACGCTGACCGCGGCGATCGGCGGCGACATCATGGTGCTGGTGTTCATTGTCATCATCATCGGCGGGCTCGGCTCGGTCGGTGGCTGTTTCATCGGCGCCATCATGGTGGCGATGATGGCCAACTACACGGCCTTCCTGCTGCCCAAGGTGGCGCTCGCCTCCAACATCCTCCTGATGGTGGCGATCCTGATGTGGCGGCCGCAGGGCCTCTATCCCGTGGCGAAAAGGTGAGGACGCGCCGATGCTGAACAGCCTCCTCTCCGGCGACTATCCGAAGAGCCGCGTGCTCTCGGCGATCCTGCTCGCCATCCTCGTCGGCCTCGCCTTCGCGCCGTTCCTGTTCCCGGGGGCTGCGGCCATCAACACCGCCGCCAAGATCTGTATCTTCATCGTGCTGGTGGCGAGCTACGACCTGCTGCTCGGCTATACCGGCATCGTGTCCTTCGCCCACACCATGTTCTTCGGTATCGGCGGCTACGGCGTCGGCCTCGGGCTCTACGCCTTCGGCGCGACCTGGGGAGTGGTAGCTCTCGGCATCCTTATCGCGCTCATCGTCGGGGTGGCGCTGGCCTTCCTGATCGGGCTCCTGTCGCTGCGTGTGCGCGCAATCTTCTACGCCATGATCACGCTGGCGGTCGCCTCGGCCTTCCTGCTGCTGGCGACCCAGTTCTCCGAATATACCGGTGGCGAGGACGGCCGCACCTTCTCGGTGCCGCCGGTGCTGCGACCGGGCTACCGGTTGATCGAGACGCCGATCCTTGGCGTGACGATCAACGGCCGGATCCTCGCCTACTACCTGCTCTTCGCCTCGGCGCTTGCGCTGTTCCTGGTCGCCCTGCGGATGGTTAACTCGCCGTTTGGTCGTGTATTGCAGGCGATCCGCGAGAACGACATGCGCGCCGAGTCACTCGGCTACCGCGTGGTCTATTACCGGACCGTCGCCAATTGCCTCGCTGCAGCCATGGCGGTTCTGGCAGGGGCGCTCTATGCGCTTTGGCTGCGCTATACCGGACCGGAGGCGACCCTCTCCTTCACCATCATGCTCGACATCCTGCTGATGGTCGTGATCGGCGGCATGGGCACCATGTACGGCGCGGTGATCGGCGCGACGCTGTTCATCGTGGCGCAGAACTACCTCCAGAAGCTGATGGGCACGGCGTCGGCTGCGACCGAGGGCATTCCCCTCCTGCCCAAGCTGCTCCACCCGGACCGCTGGCTGCTCCTGCTCGGCGTGCTGTTCGTGCTGAGCGTCTACTTCTTTCCCACCGGTATCGTGGGACGGCTGCGCGCCGGTAGACGGTAACCCGTTCTTCTGTCAGTCATTTTGTCTTCCAGGCGGAACCTCCGCCGGGACTGTTCCGTTGTTGGGGCAGTCAATCCGAAGGAGGACTTTCCGATGAACTGGGACCGTGTCGAAGGCAACTGGAAGCAGCTCAAGGGCAACGTCAAGGAGCAGTGGGGCAAGCTGACGGACGATGATCTCGATGTCATCGCGGGCCGCCGCGACCAGCTCGAGGGCAAGCTCCAGGAGCGTTACGGCTACGCCAAGGACCAGGCCAAGAACGAGATCGATTCCTGGTACAGCAGCCGCAACTGGCTGTCGTAACGCGAAGAGAAGCGGAGACATTTCGGCCTCCGCGCCGTCGTCTCCACAAGGCCCGTCCGGTTCGCCGGGCGGGCCTTTTCGTGCGCGCGACCATCTGCCCCGAACTCGTCCGGGAGAACCGGCACACGACTTCGTTAACCGCTCCGGGCTTTCCCCAGGGGGATTTCGCTTGACGCTTTGCTGATGAGTGATAAGTTTCCAAAATCATCAGTTATCAAGAATCAGGCATCACAAGCCCGTCGATCATGACCCTGAAGACCCGCCTCACCGCCGACGAGACCCGCGAGCGCATCCTCGAAACCGCCGAGGAGCATTTCCGCAGGATCGGCTATGGCAAGACGGCGGTGGCGGACATTGCCGGTACGCTCGGCATGAGCCCGGCCAATGTCTATCGGTTCTTCGCGTCGAAATCGGCGATCTGCGAGGAGATCGCCCGCCGCCTGCTGGCCAATTGCCACGACATCCTGCGCGACATTGTCGCCGAGAAGCAGGTGCCGGCCTCCGACCGCCTCGCGCGCATGACCATCACCATCCACCGGTTCAACAAGTCGCAGATGTTCGATGAGAAGCGTCTGCACGACATGGTCGAAGCGGCCATGACCGAGAACTGGCATGTCATCAAGGCCCATCTGGAGACGCTGGTCGCGCTGTTCGCAGAGGTCATCCAGGACGGCATGGCGTCGGGCGAATTCGTCGTTCGCGATCCGGTCGAGGCCGCCTGGTCGTTCAAGCAGTGCCACGTCACCGTCTTCCATCCCTCGCTGATCGAGCAGTGCGCCCAGCTCTTCGATCTCGACGAGCAGACCCACCGCCTGACCCAGTTTGCCATCCGCGCCCTGAAAGTCTGAGGACCGTCGCCATGTCGCCCAGCGTCCCGCCGTCCAGCGTCTTTCTTTCTTCCCAGCCATCCACCGCCATTCGCTCGTTCGCCCTCGTGTCCCTGTTCGCGCTCGGCCTTGCCGCCTGCACCGACAGCAACGCCCGCACCGACGCCAAGGCCGAGGAACTGGCGGCCCAGGGCCGCGCCGTGGTGGTCGAGACGATCGCCTATGCCCCGCGCAATCGCGAGCGTTCCTTCGTCGGCACGGTCCGTCCGCGTGTCGAGAGCGACCTCGGTTTCCGCGTCGCCGGCAAGATCGCCGAGCGCCTCGTCCAGCAGGGCGAGCGTGTCAGGCAGGGCCAGCCGCTGGCGCGACTCGATTCCGCCGATCTCGCGCTCCAGCGCGAACAGGCCGATGCGGAACTGACCGCCGCGCAGGTCAATCTCAATTCCTCGCTCGCCCAGGACAAGCGCACGCAGGATCTGCGCGTCGCCGGCTGGGCGACGCAGGCGACCCTCGACACGCAACTCGCCCGCACGGCGGATGCCCGCGGCCGGCTCGATCGCGCCAAGCGCGCCCTCGACCTCGCCAACAACCAGTTCGCCTACGCGACCCTCATGGCCGACACCGACGGCATCGTTACCGCAACGCTCGCGGAGCCCGGCCAGGTGGTTGCCGCCGGCACGCCGGTCGTGCGCCTTGCCCGGTCCGGCGAGCGCGAGGCGGTGGTGGCCGTTCCCGAGGCGCTGATCGAGCGCGTGCGCACCGGCCAGGCGACCGTTTCGCTCTGGTCGAACGCCGGCAAGACCTATCCCGCGGCCCTGCGCGAGTTCGCGGCCTCCGCCGATGTGGCGACCCGCACCTTCCAGGCCCGTTTCACCATCCAGGACGCCGATGACGGCGTGGTCATTGGTATGACCGCGACCGTCGCGGTCGGCGAGCCCGCGTCCGCCCGCGTGGCTCGCCTCCCCATCTCCGCGCTCTATTCGGAAGGGCGCGGCCCCTCGGTCTTCGTGGTCGATCCGGCCACCGGCAAGCTGACGCTGAAGCCGGTGACGGTCGCCGGCTATGACGGCCGCGAGGTGCTCATCTCCGACGGCGTCGCCGACGGCGACAAGGTGGTCGCGCTCGGCGTGCACAAGCTCGACGAGAGCCAGCGCGTTCGGATCGTCGCCGCCCGCTGACGACCAATCCCGGGCGCGTCACGGCGCGTCCGTTCGCCATTCCCGCAGAACCTGCCGCCCTTCTCCTCGCGGAGCGAACCGCCATGTCTTCCGCCCACAATTCCGCAGGGCCTGACGGCCACGACCCTAGCCTCGTGCGCAACAACTGGTCGCACTGGGCGGTGACGCATCCGGCGCTGGTGCTGTTCATGCTGCTGGCGATCGTCGCGGGCGGCGCCTTCTCCTTCATGCGGCTCGGCCGCGCCGAGGACCCGGCCTTCACCATCAAGGTGGTGATCATCACCGCCATCTGGCCAGGCGCGACCGCGCGCGAGATGCAGGACCAGGTCTCCGAGCGGATCGAGAAGAAGCTGCAGGAGCTGCCGTGGTTCGAGCGGGTGCAGACCTATACCAAGCCCGGCTTTACGGCGATGCAGGTATCCTTCCGCGATCAGACGCCAGCCCGTGATGTGGCTCAACTGTTCTACCAGACCCGCAAGAAGCTCGACGACATCCGCTCCGAGCTGCCCGCCGGCCTGATCGGCCCGAACATCAACGACGAGTACGGCGACGTCGATTCCGTGCTGTTCACGCTGACCGGCGAGGGCGCGACCTATGCCGATCTCAAGCGCTATGCCGAGACGCTGAAGAGCCGCATGCTGCGCGTGCCGGGCGTCACCAAGGTCAATATCTACGGTGCGCAGGACGAGCGCATCTTCGTCGAGTTCAGCCACGCCAAGCTGGCGACCCTCGGCGTGCCGGCTTCGGCCATTTTCGACAGCCTCCAACGGCAGAATGCAGTGGTGCCTGCCGGGACGATCGATACGGGCGCGAACCGCGTGCCGCTTAGGGTCACCGGCGCGCTCGACGGCGTGGCTGCCGTGGCCGCGACGCCGGTCGACGTCAACGGCCGCATCTTCCGGCTTGGCGACATCGCCACCGTGACGCGCGGCTTCGTCGATCCGCCGACCTATCTCATCCGGCAGGAGGGCCAGCAGGCCCTCCTCGTCGGCGTCGTCATGCAGAAGGGCGGCAACATCTCGCAGCTCGGCCACGAGCTTGCCGGCGCGCGCGAGGAGTTCCGCCGCGAGCTGCCGGCCGGCATCGATCTCGGCCAGATCGCCGACCAGCCGCAGGTGGTCGAAAAGGCGATTTCCGAGTTCATCAAGGTGTTCCTCGAGGCGCTGGCGATCGTGCTGTTCGTCTCCTTCGTCTCGCTGGGATGGCGCACCGGCATCATCGTGGCGCTGTCGGTGCCGCTGGTGCTGGCTGTGATCTTCATCGCCATGTACGCGCTCGGCATCGACCTGCACCGCATCTCGCTCGGCGCGCTGATCATCGCGCTCGGCCTGCTGGTCGATGACGCGATCATCGCGGTCGAGATGATGGTGGTGAAGATGGAGCAGGGCTGGGACCGCCTCTCCGCGGCCGCCTATGCATGGACCTCCACAGCCTTCCCGATGCTGACCGGCACGCTGGTCACCGCGATCGGCTTCCTGCCCGTCGGCCTCGCGAATTCGGGCGTCGGCGAATATACCGGCTCGATCTTCTGGGTGGTCGGCATCGCGCTCATCGTTTCCTGGTTCGTGGCGGTGATCTTCACGCCCTATCTCGGCGCCAAGCTGCTGCCGGACTTCCACGCCGTCGAGGAGCGCAAGTATCAGCGCCGCCTGGCGCGCGCCGTGAAGCGTGGCAAGCCGCTGCCGCAGAAGCCCGATCATTCCAATCCGCACGCGCTCTACGAAACTCCGATGTATCGGGGCCTTCGCCGCGTGATCGGCTGGTGCGTTGACCACAAATTCCTGGTGGTCGCTGCGACGGTCGTGGTCTTTGCCGGCTCCATCGTGGCCTTCGGCCGCGTCCAGCAGCAGTTCTTCCCGGTCTCCGAGCGCGGCGAGCTGTTCTTCCAGATGCGCCTGCCGCAGGGCACTGCCATCAGCGCCTCGCTGGAGACGGCCAAGCGCGCCGAGGCCATGCTGAAGGGTGATGCCGATATCGGCACCTACACGACCTATGTCGGCCAGGGTTCGCCGCGTTTCTGGCTAGGGCTGAACCCGCAGCTGCCGGACGAGTCGTTTGCCGAGATCGTCATCCAGGCGAAAACCCTTGAGGGCCGCGAGCGACTGAAGTCGCGGCTGGAGCGGGAGGTCGCCGCCGGCGCGCTGTCGGAGGCGCGGGTGCGCGTCGACCGCTTCAATTTCGGCCCGCCAGTCGGCTTCCCCGTGCAGTTCCGCGTCATCGGCCCCGAGCCGCAGCTGGTCCGCGAGACGGCGGTGAAGGTGCGCGAGGTCATGCGCGCCAACCCCAACGCCCGCGACCCGCATCTCGACTGGAACGAGCAGTCGCCCTCGGTTCGCCTGGTGGTCGATCAGGATCGCGCCCGCTCGCTCGGCCTCAACGTCCAGGACGTCGCGCAGACCCTCCAGACGCTGCTCTCCGGCGTCACCGTCACGACGGTCCGCGACAGGACCGAGAAGGTCGATATCGTCGCCCGCGCCGTGCCCAACGAGCGCGTCGACCTTGGCCGCATCGGCGACCTGACCATCGTCGCCCGCGGCGGCGTGCCGGTGCCGCTGGCGCAGGTTGCCCGCATCGAGTTCCAGCAGGAGGACCCGATCCTCTGGCGGCGCAACCGCGACCTCACCATGACGGTGCGCGCCGACGTCGTCGACGGTGTCCAGCCGCCGGTTGTCAGCGCGCAGGTGCAGGAGGCGCTGAAGAACCTCATCGCGGCGCTGCCGCCGACCATGCGGATCGAGCAGGGCGGTGCGGTTGAGGAGTCGGCCAAGGCCAATGCCTCCATCTTTGTGCTGTTCCCGATCATGCTGTTGGGAATGCTCACGGTGCTGATGATCCAGCTCCAGTCGTTCTCGCGGCTGGCGCTGGTGTTCCTCACCGCACCGCTCGGCATCGTCGGTGCCGCCTTCGCGCTCAACCTGATGAACGCGCCGTTCGGCTTCGTCGCCCTGCTCGGGCTCATCGCGCTCGCCGGCATGATCATGCGCAACACGGTGATCCTGGTGCAGCAGATCGACGAGGAGGTGGCGTCCGGCTATTCGCTGCACGACGCGATCATCGAGGCGACCGTGCGGCGCTCGCGCCCGGTCGTGCTGACCGCGCTCGCCGCGATCCTCGCCATGATCCCTCTGGCGCGCTCGCTGTTCTGGGGGCCGATGGCCATCACCATCGGCGGCGGCCTTGCCGGTGCAACGCTGCTGACGCTGCTGTTCCTGCCGGCGCTCTATGCGGTCTGGTTCCGGGTCAAGCCCTCGCACAAGCAGAAGAAGGACGAGCCGATCAATACGGAGGAACCGCTGCCCGCCTTGCCCATGGCCGCGGAGTGAGACGGCGCCTCGGCCGACCATTCACCTCCGGTTCAGGCCGCTCGCCCGAGTTTGCGTGCGTAGGCCGATTTATCAGGAGGATCGAAGGATGAACCGCAGGTCGCTTTTCACAGTGCTTGCCGGCGTCGCTGCCGTGCCGGCCTTCGCCATGGCCGCGGGCGCATCCCCGCTCGCCCTGGAGTCGCTGATGCTGCCGGCCGAGATGCAGCGTCGTATGGTGGTCGTGCGCCGCCCGATGCGCCGCGCGGTCGTCGTGCGCCGCCCGGCGGTCGTCGTCCGTCGCCGCGCCGTCGTCGTGCGCCGTCCGGCCGTCGTCGTCCGCGGGCCGCGGCGCGTCTGCGTGCGTCGCATGGGCGTGCTGGTCTGCCGCTAAGCTGACGCTGCCATTGACGAAGGATGCCCGGCCAAGCGCCGGGCATTGTCGTTTCAGGCGGCCTTCTCGAATTCGGCGCGGGTCGCCGCGATATCGGCAAGCGTCGGCAGGCTCGCCTCGTTGCCGAGCCGCTGCACCGAATGGGCTGAGGCCGCGCGCGCGAAGCGGAAATGGTCCTCCCAGTTCGCCTCCGGATGAGCGAGGTAGGAATAGCAATAGGCGCCGTGGAAGATGTCGCCGGCGCCGTTGGTGTCGACCACCCGGGCGCGCGGCACCTTCAGCGCGGCCATCTCATGCTTGATGCCGTTCTCGTCGATCCAGACGATGCCGCGCTCGCCGAGCGTGACCGCGCCGATCCGGCAGCCGCGGGCATTGAGATAGGTCAGCATTTCGTTGGGGGTCAGTTCCATTTGCTCGCACAGGCGCTCGGCGACCACCGCCACGTCGATGAATTCGAGCAACTCGTGGGTGTTGGAACGCAGGCCGCCGCCGTCGAGCGAGGTGAGGATGCCCTTCTCGCGGCAGGCCTTGGCATAGGCGATGGCGGCATCGGCCTGATGGCCGTCGAGGTGCAGCAGCCGGCAGCCGTCGAGGTTGAGGGTGGGGTAGGGGTGCAGGTAGGCGTCGTCGCGGGCACGAAGGATGGCGCGCTTGCCGTTGTTCGGGATGACGAAGGACAGCGACGAGCGCTTCACCGGCCTGGGGTGGATAAACAACCCGTAGCGCGCCGCCATGTCGGTGAACATGCGGCCGAGCCAGTCGCCGGCGAGCGAGGTGAGCAGGTCCGGCGCGATGCCGAGCCTGGCGCAGGCGAAGGCGGCGGTGACCGCATTGCCGCCGAAGGAGACGGCGTAATCCTTGGCCACGGCCTTGTCGTCGCCGGTCGGTATCTCGTCCGCCAGCAGGGTCACGTCGATATAGGTCTGGCCGATGAAGAGCGCGTCCATGCCGTCGGTCCCTTGGAGGACCGGCAGAGTGGGGGAGGCGGGCCGGGCTGTCCACCCGCGAGGCCGGTTCCATCCTGGCCGGCAGGGTCAGGCGGAAGGCTGGTCTGCCGCGCGCGTCAGACGAAATCCTCGCGCATGGGCGCGAAGGTGTCGACGAGTTCGCCCGCTTCCAGCGCCACCACCGAATGCACGACATTGGTCGGCACGATGAAGCTGTCGCCAGCCTCCAGGATAGTGGTTCGGTCGCCGATGGTCATCTCGAAGCGGCCCGAGGCGACCAGCGTGCACTGGATGTGGGGGTGCTTGTGGGGCGCACCGATGCCGCCCTTCTCGAAGACGACGCGCACCAACATGACGCTCTCGTCCCAGGTCAGGATCTTGCGCTTCACGCCGCCGCCGAGATCGGTCCAGGCGACGTCGCGGTCGTGGACGAAGATGTCGGTGCCCCGCGCCTTCTGCTCGTTCATCGCAGCGCCCCTATCGGCACCATATCCATGTCGGTGAAGTCCTGGTTGTCGCCGCCCATGGCCCAGATGAACGAATAGGCCGCCGTGCCGCAGCCGGAATGGACGGACCAGGGCGGCGAGATGATCGCCTGGTCGTTGGCGACGACGAGGTGGCGCGTCTCGTCCGGCTCGCCCATCAGGTGGAAGACGCGCGCATCGTTGTTCAGGTCGAAATAGAGATAGGCTTCGCAGCGCCGGTCGTGGACGTGGGCCGGCATAGTGTTCCAGATATTGCCCGGCTTCAGCGTGGTCAGCCCCATGACGAGCTGGCAGGAATCGACCCGGCCCGGGATGATGTACTGGCGCAGCGTGCGGGTATTGGCCTGCTCCTGCGTGCCCAGTTCCAGCGCATTGGCGTCCGCCTCGCTCACCAGCACGGTCTTGTGACGGGCATGGGCGGGCGTCGAGAACAGGTAGAACTTGGGCGGGTTGCCGGGATCGTCGGCGTGGAAGGTCACTTCGCCCGTGCCCATGGCGACATAGAGCATGTCGCGCAGGTTCACCTGGAAGCTTTCGTTGTCGCAGAGAACCCGGCCGGGGCCGCCGACATTGCAGATGCCGAGCTCGCGACGGGCGAGAAAGGTCGCCTGGCCGATGGTCGCCTTGTCGGTCTCGAGCCGCAGTGGCTTCGATACCGGCATGGCGCCGCCGACGGCGATCCGGTCGATATGGCTGTAGGTCAGTTCCACCGCGTCCGGCCGGAACAGCGTCTCGACGAGGAAATGCGCGCGCAGGGCGGCGGTGTCGAACTGCCTGGCGGCCTCTGGATGGGAGGCGTGTCGGACGGCGATGGTCATGGCTAGCCCCGGTCGATGCGGATCAGTGGAACAGTTTCGGCAGCCAGAGCGAAAAGGCCGGCACGTAGGTGACAAGTAGGAGCACAGCGACGGAGGCGCCGTAGAACGGCCAGATGGTCTTCATGCTCTGGCCGATCGAGATCTTGCCGATGGCGCAGGCGACGAACTGCACCGAGCCGACCGGCGGAGTGTTGAGTCCGATGCCGGCATTGAGGATCAGGATGACGCCGAAATGGATGGGGTCGACGCCGAAGGCCTTGACCACCGGCAGGAGAATGGGGGTGAGGATGATGATCATCGGCGCCATGTCCATGAAGGTGCCGAGGAACAGCAGGATGACGTTGATCAGCAGCAGCATCGCGATGGGATCGTTGGTGATGCTCTTCATGAAGGCGACGGTCTGGGCCGGCACTTGCAGGAACGCCATCAGCCAGCCGAAGGCGGCGGCCGTACCGATCACCAGCAGCACCATTGCGGTGGTGCGGACGGCGCCAGCGGTAGCCTCGACAAAGGCGCTCCAGGTGAGCTGCCGATAGACGAAGATCGTCACGAGCAGCGCATAGACCACGGCGACGCAGGAACTCTCGGTGGCGGTGAATACGCCGGAGCGCACGCCGCCGAAGATGATGCCGATCAGCAGCAGGCCGGGCAGCGCCACTACCAGCGTTCGCACCACCACAAGGAGCCCAGGAAAGGGCTCCGCCGGATAACCCCGGTGACGCGCGACGAAATAGGCGGCGACCATCAGCGCGGCGGCGAGCATCAGGCCGGGCACGATGCCGGCGGTGAACAGGTCGGCGATCGACAGGTTGCCGCCCGCCGCCAGCGAATAGATGATCATGTTGTGCGAGGGCGGCACGAGCAGCGCGATGATCGCGGCATTGGCCGTGACATTGACCGCATAGTCGGCGTCGTAGCCGCGCTTGACCATCTGCGGGATCATCAGGCCGCCAACGGCGGAGGCGTCCGCGACCGCCGAACCGGAAATTCCGCCGAACAGGGTTGCGGTGACGACGTTGACCTGTCCGAGCCCGCCGCGAATGTGGCCGACCAGGGATGCGGCGAAGGCGATCAGCCGCTCGGCGATGCCGCCCCGGATCATCAGGTCGCCGGAATAAATGAAGAACGGGATCGCCATCATGGCGAAAGCGTTCATGCCGGAATTCATCTGCTGGAAGACGACGATCGGCGACACGTCCATGTAGAACACGGTGGCGAGGCAGGCGACGCCGAGGCAGAAGGCGATCGGCATGCCGATCAGCAGGAGAGCCGCGAAGCTGCCGAAGAGGATCAGGAGTTCCATGGGCGTCAGATCTCGTTGGCGCTGGCGGCCGCTGCGTCGAACGCCGTGTCGACGCCGGCCAGCACGGCCAGAAGGCGCTCGAAGGAGAACAGCGCGATGAGTGCGCCGCCGATGGCCATGGGCACGAGATCCCAGCCCTGGCTGATGCCGAGCATCGGCGTCATGCCCGCCCAGTTGCCGGCGGCAAGCTGGGCTCCATAGACCAGCATGGCGATGCCGAAGCCAAGGATGAGCACTTCTGTGATGACGCGCAGGGCGAAGCGCAGCCTTGGCGGCGCCATGGCCAGCCCCAGGTCGAAGCCCATGTGGCTGCGCTCGCGCACGCCCACTGCCGATCCCAGCAGTATGAACCAGGACATCAGCAGCAGCACCGCGGGTTCGGTCCAGGTCGGCGTGTTGTTCATGACGTAGCGGCCGAAGATGCTCCAGAAGACGAGCACGGTCATCGCGAGGACGCCAAGGCATGCCGCCACGAGGGCAATGCGGCTGAGCGTCGCCGTGATGGGGTCGAGGGCTTTCAGGATCGAGACCATGGCTCGCTGTTCCCGTAGGGGAGGAGGCAGACGAAACGGCCTGCCGCAGCGGGTGTCGCGGCAGGCCTTCGAGCGTCAGTCGGCGATCAGGTCACGGCCTGGATGCGCGCGACCAGTTCCTTCATGGGCGCGCTGGTGACGAAGCGGTCGTAGACCGGCTTCATCGCGTCGATGAAGGGTTGCTTCTCGACAGCGTTGACCTGCGCGCCGCCAGCCCGAACCTTGGCTTCGGACTCCTTCTCTCGGGCATCCCAGAGATCGCGCATCCTGGCGACCGATTCCTTGGCGGCGGCGCGGACGAGCGCCTGGTCGGCGGCGTTGAACCTGTCGAAGGAGCGCTTCGACATGACCAGCACCTCGGGGCTCAGCGAGTGCTCGGTGAGCGAGTAGAACTTCGAGACCTCGAAGTGGCGTGTCGATTCATAGCTCGGCCAGTTGTTCTCGGCGCCGTCGATAACGCCGGTCTGCAGGCTGGTATAGACCTCGCCGAAGGGCATGGGCGTGGCGTTGGCGCCGAGCGCCTGGACGAGCGCGACGAACATGTCCGACTGCTGGACGCGGATCTTCATGCCGCGCATGTCGGCCGGCGCGTTGATCGCGCGCTTCGAATTGTAGAACGAGCGCGAACCGGAATCGTAGAAGGCTAGGCCGACCAGGCCATGCGGGACGAAGTCGTTCAGGATCGAGTCGCCGATGGCCCCGTCCATCACCTTGCGCATGTGCGCCACCGACCGGAAGATGAACGGCAGCGAGGGCACGTTGGTCGAGGCGATCAGATTATTGAACGGCGCCATGTTGATGCGGTTCATGTCGATGACGCCGAACCGCGTCTGGTCGATCGTGTCGCGCTCCTGGCCGAGCTGGGCGGAGTGGAACACGTTGATCTTGATCCGCCCGCTGCTGCGCTGCTCGAGCAGCTGCCCCATGAACTTCACCGCCTCGATGGTCGGATAGCCATCGGGGTGGATGTCAGTGGAGCGGAGCGTGACGGCGGCCTGGGCCGAAGCCGGGCCGATGATCGCGGGCGTCGCGGCGAGCGCGCCGGCAGTGGAAATGAAAGTGCGGCGTGTGAGCATTGGAAATCCTCCCGGGCGAAGCTTGGGTTCCTCTTTTCAGGGCGGGAACCTTGAGATCGGAGCCTCGTGGAACTACGGGCTTCCTGTCTAGCGCTCATCCTAGTATACACTTGTATGGAAGTTCAAGACGGTCGTGACGATGGACGTTGAATTTGCTCCCAGCCCGACGATCCGCCCGCAGGAAAGCGCGGCGGCGCGGGTGGAGCGTGCGCTGCGCGAGAAGATCATCGACCTGACCATCCGACCTGGCGAACGCCTGTCGGAATCGGAGATCGCCGAGCGCTTTTCCGTGTCGCGCCAACCGGTGCGCGAGGCCTTCATCGCGCTGATGCGCCAGGGGCTCGTCGACGTTCAGCCCCAGCGCGGCACGGTGGTGGTGAAGCTGTCGATCCGCCGCATGCTGGATGCGCGTTTCATCCGCGAGGCGATCGAACTGGCCATCGTCAGGCGCGCCTGCGAGCGCTTCGACCCGCATTACCGGGACCGGGCGCAGGCGCTGATCGAGGCGCAGACGACGGCCGCCGCCGCCGGCGACCATCGCAGTTTCCAGCACCTCGACAACCTGTTCCACATCGCGCTGGCGGAGGGCGCCGGCTGCTCGGAAGCCTGGAAGGCGATCGAGATGCAGAAGGCGCACATGGATCGCGTCTGCATGCTGACGCTGCACATGGCCGGGTCCGCCCAGCACCTTGTCGACCAGCATCGGGCCATTCTCGATGCCATCGATCATGGCGATGTCGGGCGCGCCATGACCGCGATGAGCGACCACCTGACGGCCATCCTGAACGCAGTGGCGGGGGTTGAGCTGAAATATGCCGATCTGTTCGAATAGGCGCGGCTAGGCGACCTCTCCGAGCGCCTTCTTGAGCCTGCGCAGGATCACCCCGCGCGCGCGATCATCAGCGGCAGCATCGAGCGTCGCCTTGAGGTCGAGCAGGAAGGCGGCGCTGTCGTTGTGCCAGTCCTGCCCCCTGGCGCGTTCGGGCTCCACCCGGCGTGGAGCGGCCGGCAGAACGAGCCGGATCCGGCCCGGAGCGATCTCCACGACGTCGTCGAGATGCGGGGCGACGACCCGGTCAGGCGACACCACCTCAGCACCAACAGCGGGTATGAAGGCAGCGATTGCCCGTTCTTCGGCATGGACCAGCGCCACGCCGCCACGAATGGGTCGGCGTGCCTTGAGCCAGTCCAGCACCTCGGTGCGGTCGGCATGACCGGAATAGCTGTCGAGGCTACGGATAGCGGCCTTCACCCGCACCGGCTCGCCGTGGATGGTCACGGTCGGGGCGCCGTCGAGCAGGATGCGGCCGAGCGTGCCCTCGGCCTGGTAGCCGACGAACAGCACGGTGGTGGACGAGCGCCACAGGTGGTTCTTAAGGTGATGGCGGATACGACCCGCCTCGGCCATGCCGCTGGCGGCGATGATGATGTGGAAGCCGCGGAACCGCGCCAGCGACTTGCTCTGCTCGGCGCTCTCGGTGAAGCGCACATGTGGCGAGTTCGTCAGCCGCGCCAGGGCGCCGCCTTCCTCGAGTTCCCGCGCGTGGCTGCGGAACACCGCAGTCGCCTTGATGGCGAGCGGCGAGTCGACGAACACGGGCGCGCGCGGCACCTGCCCGGCATCCATCAGGTCGAGGAGGTCTGTGAGGATTTCCTGCGTGCGCTCGACGGCGAAGCAGGGGATGAGCAGCGGCCCGCCGCGCTGGGCCGCCGCCCGCACCTCGCTCGCGACGATAGCGCGCCGGTCGGCGATGGTCGTGTCCGGCCTGTCGCGGTCGCCATAGGTCGCCTCGCAGACGACGAGATCAAGGCCCTGCGGCCCGTCGGGATCGGGGTGGAACAGCTTGGCGTCCGGCCCAAGGTCGCCGGACATCAGGATGCGGATGGGATCGCTGCCCGCTTCAGCGACTTCGATCTCGATGGAGGACGATCCGAGGATGTGGCCGGCATTCCACCAGCGCGCCCGGACGCCGCCGCCGAGGTCGAGCCAGGCGCCGTAGTCGACGGGCCGGAACTGGGTCATGCAGGTGACGGCATCTTCTGCCGTGTAGATTGGCTCGACCGGTGGCTCGCCGCCGCGCGAGCGGCGCCGGTTGAGCTGCTCGACTTCCATCTCCTGGATGTGCCCGGAATCCGGGAGCATGATCGCGCACAGCTCGATCGTGGGGCGCGTGGTGTGGATCGGCCCGTGGAAACCGGCCCGCGTCAGCTTCGGCAGCAGGCCGGAATGGTCGATATGGGCATGGGTCAGCAGCACCGCGTGCAACCTGTCGGGCTGGTAGGGGAAGGGGCGGTAGTTCAGCTCCTTCAGCGTCTTCGAGCCCTGGAACATGCCGCAGTCGACGAGAATGCGCCGGTCGTTGGCCTCGATCAGGTAGGACGAACCGGTGACGACATGGGCCGCACCGAGGAAATGCATGCGGACGGCCATTGGCTGTTCTCCTTGCCGGTTCGACGGGCTCAGGGTTGCACGAGCGGGCGGTCGGGCGCGATGCCCTCGGCGGTGGCGATCAGCTCCCAGACGCCGGCGGGCGTGTCGGCATACTGGACGAGGCCGAGTTCGGCGCGGGTGATCATCCCGGCCTCGACCACCATGTCGAAGTTGAAAACGGCGCGCCAGTAGGCGCTGTCGAACAGCACGACCGGCACGCGGCGCATCTTGCCGGTCTGGATCAGGGCGAGGATCTCGAACAGTTCGTCGAAGGTGCCGAAGCCGCCGGGAAAGACCACCAGCGCGTTGGCGCGCATGGCGAGATGCATCTTGCGCATGGCGAAATAGTGGAACTGGAAGGTCAGGTCAGGGGTCGACCAGGCGTTCGGCTCCTGCTCGTGCGGCAGGCGGATGTTGAAGCCGATGGATGGGGCACCGGCCTCGGCGGCGCCGCGGTTCGCCGCCTCCATCAGGCCGGGACCGCCGCCGGTGGCGATGACGTTCTCGCGCGGCGTCGCGCCGGCGTTCAATGCGCCACCGTTGGTCGAGGCGATCCGGCCGAACTCGCGAGCGGCAGCGTACCAGTCGGCGTGGCGGCCGGAGCCGTCCGCGCGTACGCGCGCACTGCCGAACACGACGATGGTCGATCTGACGCCCCAGCGGGCGAGCGCCTGCTCGGCCTTTTCGTATTCCAGCAGGAAGCGGACACCGCGCTGCTCCTCCGCCAGCAGGAAATCCTGATCGAGCGCCGGCAGCCGGAAGGAGGGCGAGGCCATCTGGGCGGCGTTTGGCTGCGGCGGTCTGGTTTCGGACATGTCGGTCGCATCTGCCTCTCGGGGCTGCGGAATCTAGGCCGGCACGCGGCGATCCGCCAGCCGGGGCGAGGCTGCCATGCGCGCGGGTCCGTCTGGTCGGCCGCCTGCGAGTGTGGTTCTGTGCCGCCCGATCCGGCCGGCGCAAAGCCTGCCGCCGCAAGAATGCGTTAGAGGAGGCAAGCCCCATGACCACCGTGTTCCGCAACTTCATTGCCGGTGAGTTCGTCTCGCCCGCCAAGGCCGCGCCGAACCTCAACCCGTCGAACACCAACGAGATCGTCGGCGAATATGCGCAAGGCACGGTCGACGACCTGAAGGCGGCGGTGGCGGCGGCCAAGGATGCCTTCCCGTCCTGGAGCCGCTCGAACCCGCAACTGCGCTACGACGTGCTGATGAAGGCCTCGAACGAGGTCTTGGCCCGCAAGGAGGAGCTCGGAGCGCTCTTGTCGCGCGAGGAGGGCAAGACCCTGCCCGAGGGCATCGGCGAGGTGACGCGGGCCGGCCAGATCCTGTCGTTCTTCGCCGGCGAGGCGCTGCGCCTCAACGGCGAGCTGGTCAATTCGATCCGGCCCGGCGTCGGTATCGAGATCACCCGCGAGGCCGTCGGCGTCGTCGGCATGATCACGCCGTGGAACTTCCCCATCGCCATCCCTGCCTGGAAGATCGCGCCGGCCCTCGCCTATGGCAACACCGTCGTCATCAAGCCGGCCGACCTCGTGCCGGGTTCGGCCTGGGCGCTGGTCGACATCCTCAACCGCGCCGGTCTGCCGAAGGGCGTCCTCAACATCGTCATGGGCCGTGGCTCGGTGGTCGGCCAGGCGATGCTGGAGCACCCGGACGTCGCCGCGATCTCCTTCACCGGCTCGGTGGCGACCGGCCGGCGTGTGGCGGCGGCCTGCGTCGCCTCAACGCCGATGAAGAAGGTGCAGCTCGAAATGGGCGGCAAGAACCCGCTCGTGGTGCTCGACGATGCCGACCTTGCGATCGCGGTCGAGTGCGCCGCCAACGGTGCCTTCTTCTCGACGGGACAGCGCTGCACGGCGTCCTCGCGGCTGATCGTGACCGAGGACATCCATGATCGGTTCGTCGATGCGCTGACCGATCGCATGAAGGGCCTGGTCGTGGACGACGCGCTGAAGTCCGGCACCCATATCGGCCCGGTCGTCGATGAGAGCCAGCTCGGCCAGAACGAGAAGTACATCGCCATCGGCCGCGACGAGGGCGCCAAGCTGCATTGGGGCGGCGAGCGGCTGAACCGCGACAATCCCGGCTTCTACCTGCAGCCGGCCCTGTTCACTGGCGTCACGAACTCCATGCGGATCGCGCGCGAGGAAATCTTCGGACCGGTCGCAGCCGTCGTGAAGGCGAAGAACTACGACGAGGCACTCGCCATCGCCAACGACACCGAATTCGGCCTGTCTTCGGGCATTTGCACGACCTCGCTGAAATATGCCTCGCACTTCAAGCGCAATTCCGAGGCCGGTATGGTCATGGTCAACCTGCCAACGGCGGGCGTCGACTATCACGTGCCGTTCGGCGGCCGGAAGGGCTCGAGCTACGGCCCGCGCGAGCAGGGCGCCTATGCCCGCGAGTTCTACACCACGGTGAAGACCGCCTACACGCTGGCGTGAGGGCGATACGGTCGCAAGGCTTCAGGGGCGGGGGGCGCAAAGCGCGCCCCCTCGCTTGTCACCCCAGCAACTGGCCGCCATCCACGACGACCGTCTGCGCCGTCACCCAGCTCGCCAGCGGCGATGCCAGGAACATGACGACGTTCGCGACCTCTTCCGGTGCGCCGAGCCGGTTGAACGGGATCGACCCGAGGATGCGGTTGTAGAGCGTCGGGTCGGAGGTGCGCCGCGCCTCCCAGGTGCCGCCGGGAAACTCGATGGAGCCCGGCGCAACGCAATTGACCCGGATGCCCTTCGGCGCGAGCGCCGCCGCCTGGCTGGTCGTGTACTGGATGACCGCCGCCTTGACCGCCGCATAGGCCGGCGTGCGGGTGGAGGCGCGATAACCCGAGATCGACGAGACGTTGACGATCGACGCGCCCTTGCCGGCTTCGAGGTAGGTCAGCGCGGCGCGGCTCGCCCGCACGGTCGCCATCACATCGACGTTCAGCCCCTTCTCCCAGCCCTCGTCGGTGTCGCCCATGCCGAAGCCGGAGGCGTTGTTAACGAGGATGTCGATGCCGCCGAGCGCCTTGGCTGCTGCGGGGACGTAGCCGGCAATGGCTTCGGCGCTGGCGAGGTCGCAGGGCGCGTAGTGGGAGGGTGCGCCGAGCGCGGCGATCTCGGCCGCCGTCGCCTTCAGTCCGTCCGCGCCGCGCGCGCAGATCGAGACCCCGGCCCCTGCGGCTGCAAAGCCCAGCGCTATCGACCTGCCGATGCCGCGGCTGCCGCCGCAGACCACCACGCGCTTGCCTTTGAAATCGAATGCCATGGCTTCCTCCCGGGCCTTGTCGCCCTGATCGGCCGATCCTGTCACGGGCGTGCGGGACCTGTCCCGCCCGCTGCCTCGACCCAGCCATGCAGCGGTACGCCTCCCGTTCGGGCGATGCCGGAGGGCCAAGGTTCCTGTTGCCTTCGCACGCAGGCGGGGCTTGAATGCAGGCAAGAAACATTCGCGCGAGTATGTTTTTCGCGCGGCGAGGAAACGGAACATGGGGACGGCGCCACCGGGCCGCTCCCCTTTCAGGAGGCAGGGCCCATGGAACTGAGGTTCACCGACGAGGAAATCGCCTTCCGCAAGGAGGTTCGCGCCTTCATCGAGGAGAAGCTGCCGAAGGCGCTGCGCGAGAAACTCGCCGGCGGCCACCACGCCTCGCGTGATGACATCGTGTTCTGGCAGCGCACGCTCAACGAGAAGGGCTGGGGCGTCGCGCATTGGCCCAAGGCCTATGGCGGCACGGGGTGGACCGCCGTGAAGCAGTACATCTTCCTCGAGGAGATGATGATGGCGCCCTCGCCGCCGCCGCTCGCCTTCGGCACCTCCATGGTCGGCCCGGTCATCTACACCTTCGGCTCCGACGCGCAGAAGCAGCGCTTCCTGCCGCGCATCGCCAATCTCGACGACTGGTGGTGCCAGGGCTTTTCGGAGCCTGGCGCCGGCTCCGACCTCGCCGGGCTCAAGACCAAGGCGGAGAAGGTCGGCGACCACTGGCTCATCAACGGCCAGAAGACCTGGACCACGCTCGGTCAGTATGCCGACTGGATCTTCGTCCTCGCCCGCACCGATTCCACCGTGAAGAAGCAGGAGGGCATCTCGTTCATCCTCTGCGACATGAAGACGCCCGGCATCACGGTGAAGCCGATCCAGACGATCGACGGCGGCCACGAGGTCAACGAGGTCTTCTTCGACGACGTCAAGGTGCCGCTGGAGAACATTGTCGGAAGTGAGAACAAGGGCTGGGACTACGCCAAGTTCCTGCTCGGCAACGAGCGCACCGGCATCGCACGGGTCGGCATCTCCAAGCAGCGCATCGCCAAGATCAAGGAAATGGCCTCCATCGAGCAGCGCGCCGGCCGGCCGATGATCGAGGACATCCGCTTCCGCGAGAAGATCGCGGCGGTGGAAGTGGAGCTGAAGGCGCTGGAGATCACCCAGCTGCGCGTCATCGCGGGCGAGGCGAAGCGCGAGAAGGGCAAGCCGGACCCGGCCTCCTCGGTGCTCAAGATCAAGGGCTCGGAGCTGCAGCAGGCGACCACGGAGCTTCTCATGGAGGTGATCGGCCCGCATTCCGCGCCGTTCACGCCGGACGAGCCGGGCTCCAACGAACCGCCGATTGGGCCGGAATGGGCCCAGACCATCGCGCCGACCTATTTCAACGTGCGCAAGGTCTCGATCTACGGCGGCTCCAACGAGATCCAGAAGAACATCATCGCCAAGGCGGTGCTGGGGCTCTGAGGCCGGGCGCGCGGCACTACTGAAGTGCGTCCTTCGAGGCTGGCTTCGCTCGCACCTCAGGATGAGGAGGGGCGATGGTCTGCTCGAAGGGCGCGACAAAGTCCGGCATCGGTGTGATCGCCGATGCCATACACGACCCTCCCTCATCCTGAGGTGCGAGCGAAGCGAGCCTCGAAGGACGCAGTTCCGCAGAGCCATGCATCGTCGCCACCCGTTTCGACAACGAGATCAGCAGGCAACCCATGGATTTCGACCTCTCCGAAGAACAGCAGCTGCTGAAGGACTCCATCGGCAGCTTTCTCGCCGATACCTATGACTTCGAAAGCCGCCGCAAGATCGCCGTGCAGCCCGGCGGCTACAGCCGCGATGTCTGGGCGAAGTTCGCCGAGCTCGGCCTGCTCGGCCTGCCCTTCGCAGAGGAGGACGGCGGCTTCGGCGGCGGACCGGTCGAGACCATGCTGGTGGCCGAATGCTTCGGCAAATATCTCGTGCTGGAGCCTTATCTCGCGACCATCGTCCTCGGCGGCGGCGTGCTCAAGCGTGCCGGTTCGCCGGCCCAGAAGGCCGAGCACATCGCGGCCATCGGCGAGGGATCGCGCACCTTCGCGCTGGCCACCACCGAGCGCCACTCGCGCTACGACCTGTTCGATGTGACGACGACGGCAAAGAAGGATGGCGACGGCTATGTCCTCGACGGCGAGAAGGCCGTCGTGGTGAGCGGCGGCACGGCCGACTACCTGATCGTCTCGGCGCGCACGGGTGGTCAGCGCCGCGACAAGGCCGGCATCGGCCTGTTCATCGTCAAGGGCGATGCGTCCGGCGTCTCGCGGCGTGATTCCGTCACCCAGGACGGCACCCACGCTGCCGAGGTGACGCTGTCGGGCGTCAAGGTCGGCGCCGACGCCGTGGTCGGCGATCCCGCAGGCGGCCTTGCCGTGCTGGAGTCAGTCGCGGACGAGGCGATCGCCGCATTGTGCGCCGAGGCGGTGGGCGCGATGAGCGAGCTGACCGACCTGACCGTCGACTACCTCAAACAGCGCAAGCAATTCGGCATCAATATCGGCTCGTTCCAGTCGCTGCAGCACCGCGCGGCCGAAATGTTCGTGGCGCTGGAACAGGCCCGCTCCATGGCCATGTTCGCCGCCATGACCGCGTCCACCGAGAACGTGACCGAGCGGCGCGCACTCGCCTCCGCCGCCAAGGTGCAGATCGGGCGGTCGGCCAGGTTCATCGGCCAGCAGGCGATCCAGCTGCACGGCGGCATCGGCATGACCATGGAGTACAAGGCCGGGCACTATTTCAAGCGCCTCACCATGATCGACACGCTGTTCGGCGACGCCGACCACCATCTCTCCGAGGTCGCAAGCTACGGCCGGCTCGTAACGACGGGCTGATCCCTCTCGAATTGTCGGTCTGCCCGTCCGGGCCCGCGTGAAACTTTTTCGCGCGGGCCCGAACCTTTTCCGGGAGTGCCGCGACTGATGGAGGACCGGGCTGCAAGGCCCACCTTCAAACCTCTCGGAGACCCAACATGACGCGCATCAAGACCCTCGCCATCGCCGCCCTCGCCGTCGCCACCCTGTCGGTCGGCGTGTCCTCGCAGGCCGAAGCCGGCCCGTTCCTGAACCGTCGCCTCGCCTGGGGCGTGGGTGGCCTGGCCACCGGCCTGATCATCGGCGGCGCGCTCGCTTCCTCCCGCGCTCACGCTCATGGCCACAGCTACGGCTACGGCTACGGCGGCGAGTGCTTCCTGACCCGCCGCTGGGTCGACACCCCCTACGGCCCGGAGCGCCGCACGGTTCGCGTCTGCAACTGATCGCAGACCCGCTTCTCCCGACCTCCAGAACTGCAGAGCCCCGGCTTCACCGCCGGGGCTTCTTTCTTTGAGCGATCAGGCATCCTGGTGCTACCAGGTCAGTTCGGCGACCGCGATGCGGTTCTCCGCTATGGGTTCGGCGCGAGCGACCACGCGCTCCTCGTTGAACAGGCCGGCGACCGGCCGCCCGACGGCGCTGGCAGGCAGGCGCAGGGTTGTCGCGGCATCTGTGGCCACGCCGCGCGTCACGTCGGCCGGCTCCTTGCCGTCGATCAGCACGACATCACGGGGGATGCCGAAATAGCCGCGCGGCCGGGTCAGCAGGACCACCGCGCCGGCGGCGCGGTCGGCATCGTTCAGCGGTCGCGCCGGACGCAGGTGGACCACGTCCGACGAGCGCGGGAAGGGCGAGCGGAAGATATGAGTCCGCGGGTGGCCCGGCGCCTCGATCACGAATTCGAGGCAGTCGGCGGCGGATACGGGGACCGGCCCCCAGCGGCCGTCGGGACCGGTGGTCCTGCGCAGGAGTGCCGCGCCCTGCCGCGCCCCGGTCTCGGCCTGCACGCGATAGACCTCGACCATCGCATCGCCCAGCGGCCGGTTGGTCGGCACTCCGCCCGGCGTGCCGGTGACGAGCCCGTCGAGTGCGACAATGCTTTCCGGCATCACCGCCAGCATCGCGGGCTCGGCGCCCGCGATGAAGCGATACATCTCGCGGAAGGCGCGCGGGTGGAAGGCGACCTCGCGATGGTCCAGCGCCCCCAGCCCGATATTCGTCGCGCCGCGCAGCGTCGGCCCTTCGGTGGTGATGCCGGTCGGCGTGCCGGGGCGGCCGACGAACCGGCCGTCGGGCTGCGCGAACTTGTCGTTGCCCTCGCTGTAGAGCGTCAGGAAGGCGGTGCCGGGCACGACGTCGGTGTCGCGGCCGTTCAGCCGCTTGAGGAACGGTCCGCGCCCGTTGAACTCGCTGCCCGGATTGAACTCCCAGTCGAAGACGCCGCGGTTCGGCGTGCCGCACAGCACGGCATGGCTCACCTGGCTGGCGCCGTCGCCGGTGACGAAATTGCGGATGGAATTGCCGCCGCGCGAGGAGCCGACGAGCGCGACTTTCGCGGCGCCCGTGCGCGCAAGCGTCGAGCGGACCACCGCCGTCAGTTCCTTCAGCTGGTCCTCGGTTCCCGAGCGGCCGGGCATCGGCACGGCATCGTCGTTGCGCGACAGCGGATCGGTGAAGTTGAAGGCGACGAGACGGTCGCGCGGCCAGCCATTGACCTCGAAGCGCCAGAGCGTGGTCATCCAGAGCGCGGCGTGGTCGCCATTGCCGTGGACGAAAACGACGGGCGGACGGATGGGGCTTTGCGCGCGCGCGCGCCCGATCAGGGGCGGCAGGGCCAGCACGGCGGCGGATTGCAGGATGCTGCGGCGGTTCATGGTCATCTGCGGCTCTTCTCCGGCCGGTTCTCCCGGGTCCGGGATGGTCTGCCCGCCGCGCGACGGGGTCAAGGCGGGCAGCGCCTGGCCAGATTCTGACAGCAGGCGGCAGCGCTGCGTCGCAATGGGGTCGACGGCCCACCGCGATGGCGTCACATTCGCCTCCTATCAGCCTGTCATCCGAAGAGTCGTTTCATTTCAGCCGGAGGGCAGGTCCGCCCACCGGCCCATTCGTCGTCCGGTCCGCCATGTATCGCTATTTCGAAAATCACCTTGATCCCGTCGCGCCGCCTCCCGAGGGCGGGCCGCCTGCGGGGCTTGTCGCCTTCTACTGGTACTTCGTGAAGCAGGCGAAGTGGCTGTTCGCCGCGCTGTTCGTCGTCGGCATCGTCGTGGCGGTGCTGGAAACGGCCATTCCGTTCTTCATCGGGCGGCTGGTCACCATCCTGACCACGACGCCGCGCGAGACGCTGTTCGCCAGCGCCTGGCCGACGCTCGCCGGCATGGCCTTCGTCATCCTGGTGGCGCGCCCCTTCGCGGTGTTCCTGCAGCGGGTGATCTCCAATCACTCGATCTCCGCGCCGTTCAACACGCTGACCCGCTGGCAGAGCCACTATCACGTCGTCCGCCAGTCGCTGGGCTTCTTCCAGAACGACTTCGCGGGCCGGATCGCCAACCACGTCATGCAGGCGGGCGCGGCGGTGCGCGAGACGGCGCTCGCCCTGATGCGCTCGGTGCTGCACATCCTGTTCTACGGGCTCGCGGCGATCAGCCTGATGATGGTGCAGGACTGGCGCCTGGCGCTGCCGCTCGCCGTCTGGTTTGCGCTCTACATCGCCCTGCTGGTCCTGAGCGTGCCGCGCATGCGGGACCTTGCCCGCGCGGCGTCGGCGAAGCGCTCGACGGTCACCGGCAAGGTGGTCGACAGCTACACCAACATCCTCACCGTGAAGCTGTTTGCGCGCACGGTCGACGAAGACCGCTACGTGCGCGACAGCATGGTCGACCTCAACCGCGCCTTCCTCGACCAGCACCGGGTGACGACGATCTTCACCGTGCTGCTCAACGTGCTCAACGCGCTGCTGCTGACCGTCACCGGTGGTCTCGCCGTCGTGCTCTGGCAGGCGGGTTCCGTCGAGATCGGCACGGTCGCGATGGTGCTGCCGCTCACGGTCCAGATCATCGCCATGTCCGGCTGGGTCGCCTTCGAGGTCCAGGGCATCTTCGAGAATGTCGGCGTCGTGCAGGAGAGCATGGGCTCGATCGCCCGGCCGCTCGCCATGCAGGATACGCCGGGCGCGCTGCCGCTCGCTGTCTCCGGCGGCGAGATCGGCTTCCGGGCGGTCAGCTTCGGCTATGGCCGCGCCGACCGGACAGTCATCGACGACCTGACGCTGACCGTAAAACCGGGCGAGAAGGTCGGCCTCGTCGGCCGCTCCGGCGCGGGCAAGTCGACGCTGGTCAGCCTGCTGCTGCGCTTCCACGATACGGAACAGGGCGCGATCACCATCGACGGGCAGGACATCCGCGATGTCACGCAGGAAAGCCTGAGGCAGGCGATCTCGGTGGTGACGCAGGACACCTCACTGCTGCACCGCTCGATCCGCGACAACATCATGTATGGGCGGAGCGGCGCGACCGAGGCCATGATGGAGGCGGCCGCCGACAAGGCCCACGCTGCGCCGTTCATCGCCCATCTTCAGGATAGCGCCGGCCGCAAGGGCTATGAGGCCCATGTCGGCGAGCGCGGCGTGAAGCTGTCCGGCGGCCAGCGCCAGCGCATCGCCATCGCGCGCGTCATCCTGAAGGATGCGCCGATCCTCGTGCTGGACGAGGCGACCGCCGCCCTCGACAGCGAGGTGGAGGCCGCGATCCAGGATAATCTTGACGACCTGATGAAGGGCAAGACCGTCATCGCCATCGCCCACCGGCTGTCGACCCTGCAGATCATGGACCGCCTCGTCGTCATCGACGGCGGCCGGATCGTGGAGGAGGGCACCCATGCCGAGCTGATCGCCAGGGGCGGCCTCTACGCCGATCTCTGGGCGCGCCAGTCCGGCGGGTTCATCGTCGAGCCCAAGGATCTCGTTAAATCCAACCTCGCGGAAATCCGCCAGGCGGCGGAGTAGCCCCATCCTCAGTGGATGCAGTCGAGCGGCAGGACGACCGGGAAGGCATAGTCCTGCATGCTCGGCACCCGGCGCGTCTCGCCGGCCGGTACCTCGACCGCCTCGACATTGTGCGCCTTCAGGAACCGCTGGATCGCCTCGCGGCTGACCGCCGTGCCGGCGCGGCCCATGAATTGCGGATCGTTGGCGATGCCGACGACCAGGCCGTTCTGGTCGTAGATCGGCGCCCCCCACGGCTCCTCGACCGGGCCACCCTGGAACTGGAAGCGCGTTGCCTCGCCGCGCGCGCCGGTTGCCGCCGTCACCGAACTCTCGACCACGGCGACCTGGCCGAGCATCCGGCGAGCGGGGTAGCCGACCACGATCAGCCGCTCGCCCGGCCGGACCGGCGCCTGCGCCATCCGGAATGGCGCCACCGGGCTGACGAGGTCCGGAATGCGGTAGAGCGCGAGGTCGTTCTCGGCGTCGTCGGCGACACGCACCATCGCGATGCGCTGGCCGCCCTGGCGGGCCACCGCGACGGCCGAGCAGTTGCGCACGGTGTGGAAGGTCGTCAGCACGTGGCCGGCCCGGCTGACATAGAAGCCGGTGCCCGACGCGATCGCCTGGCCCGCCTGCGGGCGCGCGGACAGAAGCAGTTCGGGCGTTCCGCAGAGGTCGATATTGTTGCGGGTCTCGGCGCCGCCGCCGGCATACTGGATCCGGACGTTCCACGAACAGCCCTGGTCCGCTGGCAGGCGCAGGTGGAAGCGCCCGGTGGCGCGCAGCGTGCCGCTGCCGAGGCGGTCCTGGCCCCAGTCGCCGCCGGTGACGGGCTGGAGGTGGAGGCCGACGACCGTCGCCGGACCCTGATTGATGATCATGGTATCAGCGGAACGCGGTGGCGGTGGTGGAGCCGGGGGCTGCGGAGGTGGCTGCGGCGGCTGCGGAGTGCGTGGCGGGGTTTGCTGCCCCTGTTGCCCCTGCTGCTGCGGAGCACGGGCGTTCTCGCCGGTGAACACCACCTCCGAGACCGCGCAGAGCTCGACCCGGCGCTTCTCCTCCTCGCGGCCATTCTGGTAGATGACGCGCAGGTCCCACATGCAGCCGCGGCCGCGCTCGGGCCGCAGTTCGCTGCGTGCGCCGGGCCGGATCGTCGCGCCGTTCAGCCGGTCCTGCCCCCAGTTGTCGTCGGAGACCGGCGAGGCGAACAGCCGCGTGATGGCGCTGGTGTACTGGTTGGAGACGTAGACGTCCGGATTGATCGTGCTCGACTGGGCGGCCGCCGGACGCAGCCCGGCGGGGGCGAGGACCAGCGTCGCGAGGATCACGAGGCAATGCCGCAGGCGCATGGACTTCTGGACGACCCGGGACCGGACAAAGGAAAACGGCCGGCAGTCTATCTGCCGGCCGTCCTGATGTCATCGTCGGGGAGGGGGCCGCTCACATGCGGTTGCGGTCGGCGCTCCGGTCGGCACGGAACTCGCGGCGCTGCGGCTGGACCGGCGCTGCGTCGGGGGCGTTGCGCCGCTGCTGGCCGTTCTGGATGAGCTGGACCGCGCCCTGCCAGAAGGTGGTGAGCGAGGCGCGGGCCGCATTGGCATCGCGGGTCGCGCAGCCCTGCTCGCCCAGGAAGGCCTTGGCGTCGGCCAGGCCGATGCGGACAGCTTCCGCCGTGCCCTCGACCTCGGCTTCCCGGTTCGCGTTCTCGACGATCGTCTTGATCGCCTCGAAGGTCGGCATGGGCAGGAAATCACAGCGGCTGTCGTACCAGTAGCTGAAGCCGGCGAGATAGGCGGCGCGGATAACGCGGGCATTGGTCTCGCGATGGTCGAAGCCCTGCTCGATCTGGTTTGCGACAATCGACTGGACCAGGTGCTGGTGACGGTAGGGGCTGGCTTGGACGGTGGTCACGCTGGCGAGCGTGGCGACGGCGGCGAGGAGGGCGGCGAACTTCGTCATGACATGCTCCCGTTGGTTGGCTGGTGGTGATCTCTCGGCCGGGTCGACCGGCCTGACACGAGGATTAGGCGACGACGCGGAGCCGCGGCATTGTGGGGGCTTGGGGCGGGTTGCGGCGGGCCGCGGACCGCTTGTCGCGCGGCTGACGCTCGACCGCCCAATGGGCCGGTCCGAGGACGACCACCACCGTCTGCCGGCGCTTGTCGAGGACATGCAGCCAGATCAGGGTCGCCGCGAAGGTCGCGACGCCGAGCAGGGCAAGGAGGAGGGTGATCTTCATGGCGTTGCTCCCGTGACGGCCGCCGATCCGGCCTGTCTCCGGTCTAGGGACCAACTGGCGGGAGGGGCATTGCGCGGGGTTGCGGCGGCTTGCGAGGATTGGGGCACCAGCATGCAAAAACCCCCGGCGCGCGGCGCCGGGGGGCGAGGCAGATCAGGCGAGAACCGACGTGAAGGGGCTCAACCCGCCTTGGGCTCGCGCACCACATAGTCGCTGCCGCAATAGGCGAGCGCATTGGCGTGGCTCTTGGCGACGCGGGTGAGGTTGGTCAGCAGTCGGGCGGTCTCCTCCTCGTCGAGCGGCGCGGCGGAGGCATTGGCGCCGCGCGGGTCGAGGCGCGACAGCACCGCCGGATCGCGCACGACGATGGCGGTGAGGCGGAAGCGGCCGGGGATCGGCTGGACCGGCTTCGGCTCCTTCATCAGCAGGATGCGCCCGCCCTCGACGACCGGCTCGAAGGGCGAGGGCAGCCAGCGGATGGCGTCCTCGAACGAGATGTCCCAGATCCGCGAGCCCTGGATCGAGGGGTCGCGCGAGAACATCACATAGACCTTCAGCGGCCGGGTTGCGTCCTCGGGTGGCAGGCCCTCGATGGCGAACAGACCCTTGTGACGGCCGATCTCGAAGACCGGCGGGCCGGAGGCGGCCGCGGTCGCACCCTCGAAGAAGCGCGTCGTGCCGTATTGCTCGATGGCGACGTGCATGCCGCCGCCCGAGGAGGGCGTATCGGGCGAGAACTCCTTGACCAGCGCCTTGTGGGTGCGGTCGAGCGCGTCCTGGTCGATCACCTCGGTCGTCTCGACGAGCTTGCGGGCGAAGCCGAAAACCGGCGCCTCGAAATCCACCGGGCGGAAGCTGTAGCCGGCCGCGTCGTGCCGGCCGGCCGCGCCGCGGACGATGGCGATGCGCTTGTTGACGACCTCGGCGAGTTCGCCGGCGACGTCCGGCTCGCAGCCATAGTCGCCACGCAGCATTTTGGAGAACTTCGACGGTCCGTCGTCCGGTCCCCACAGGCGCGTGGCGATCTCGGCATTGGACTGGGGAAGACGGAGCAGCTCGCGGACGGCGAGCCACTTCAGGAACAGGTTGGGGATGGCGGTTGCCATGGCGGAGCCTCGCTGGTTGGCAGGCGACAATTCATGACGCCAGCAAGCCCCATCCCGGCCCTTAAGGAAAGAGCCATGGCAAGCGGGGCCAAGCCGCCGCAACCCGCAGCAATTCTGGTGACGAGGAAGAGCCGCGATGGTCCGGTCACACGGAACGGAAGGCATGGTGCCGGCCGATCGGAACCGAAGGAGTTCGGGACATGCGCAGCCGCTTCCTCATGGTGGCCCTCCTCGCCGCCCTCTCGCTTGCGATCGGTGCCGATCGTGCTTCCGCCACCGGTCAGCGGGTCGCCCTCGCGATCGGCGTCTCGGCCTACCAGACCTCGCCGCTGCCGAGCCCGGTCAAGGACGCGACCGAAGTCGCCGGCGCACTGGCCGGCTTCGGCTTCGACGTGACGCTGGTCAGCGATCCGAACTCCGCCCAGTTCAAGGCGGCGGTCGACGCCTTCATCGCCAAGGCGCGCGGCGCTTCCGCCGCCGTCGTCTACTTCTCCGGTCACGGCATCCAGGTGAACGGCGAGGTCTACATGATGGCCTCCGACACCCGCATCGACCGGCCGGAGCTCTTCCAGCGCGACGATTTCACGGTCAACGGCATCGTCGACCGTCTGCAGGCCGCCGGCGTCGACTTCAAGTTCGTCATCGTCGATGCCTGCCGCTCCAATCCCTTCCTCGACGCCAACGGCCGCTCGGCTCTCGCCGCCGCCAATGCCGGTCGCGCCGAGCGCCGCTCGCCCGCCACCAACACGCTGGTCAGCTTCTCCTCGGCCTCGGGCCAGAACTCGCAGGACTGGGGCACCTCGATCGGGCTCAGCCTCTACACCGCAGCACTGCTCGACGTGATGAAGCGCAACGACCGGATCGACGTGCGCGACCTCACCCAGCAGGCCCGCGTCCTCGTGCAGGACCTGATCGCCCGCCAGGGCGGCAGCGCCCAGATGCCCTGGGAAGGCTCCTCGCTGATGCGTGCCGTGCATCTGGAGCGCAGCAATGCCGGCGCCGTCGCCGCCTTCCGGCCGGGTTCGGATCGCCAGCAGCTCGCCGCCCGCTCGTTCGACGAGCAGCCGCGGCAGGCCCGCCCGGTTCGCCCCCAGGCGGACGAGAGCTGGGCTCGCCCGGGCTCCGGTTCCGCCCGCCCGGCGCGGCAGCGCCAGGCCGAGATCCGGGACGACGGCGACCTGCAGTACGACTCCTCGCTCGACCGGGTGACAACCGCGTTCAACTCATCCAGGCCGCGCGGCCAGTCGAACCGCCGGATGCGCGACATCGAGGTGTCGGTCGAGGACTGACACCGCCCAAGACGAGGGAATGCAGGCAGGAAGGGCCGCCCCACCGGGCGGCCCTTTCGCCGTCCGCTCACCAGAGCGGCCCGACCAGACAGTATTCGTCGTTCTCGAGCAGGGTGGTGAGACGCGGGCAGCTGGTCAGCCGGCGATAGGCCGCGAGCCGGATCGGGCTTGCCTGGGCGCTGCCCGACAGGCGCTCGTGACCGAGCACGGTCGGCGTGACGGTCCCGAAGCGCGCCGCGCCGGTCAGGCAATAGCCGGAGAAGGGAAAGGTTGCAGCGCCCGCGGAACAGCCGGGCGAGGAGCGCGGCGTCAGCTCCGCCTCGCCCGCAAGGGGGCCGGCAATGTCCATCTGCATGGCCTGCCCGGCGCGCACGCCGTCGCTCATCCAGTCCGGCCGAACCGGAGCGAGGCAGGCATTGTCGGCCTCGAAGACGGTCGCGTCGGGGCATCGGGCGCCGGTGCGGGCGCTCGCCTTCAGGGTCATGGCGGTAGCCAGCGGCAGAGCGAGGCGGCCGCTCTCCCAGACCGCGCCGAGCGGGTCGCCGCTCCGCATGCAGTAAACGCCATCGACGACGCGCGACCAGCCGCCGGGGCAAGGCTCGCCATGCGGCACGCGCCAAAGCACCGCCGCATCCTTGGCGACAGGCCACGAGGCCGGGCTGGCAATGTCGACCGGCGTGTCGCGCTGGCGCAGGACAAGGCCCGCGACCACCGCGCCGATGGCGATGACGCCGGCGACGATCGCGGCGAGCGGCACCCATTGCGATGCCGATTTCGCGGCGCCGGGCCGCACCGGCGGACGCGCGGCCAGCGGCCCGAGCAGGCCCTGCGGTGGTGCGAAGACGGGCGCCGCGGGTGGCGGCGGAGCGGTCAGAACAGCCACCGGAGCGGCCGGGGCTTCCATCACCGGCAGGGCCCGGGCGTTCTCGGGGTCCGGAAGGGCCACGGCCGTGACCGGCGAGATGGGAACCGGAGGGGTCTCGATCTCGAGAGGTGCGGAGGGCGGCGCGGCGGCGAGCGGCTGCGCCTCCGGCGGGGCGGGCGGCACGGGATCGGGCGCCGGTCTCAGCACGACCTGGGCGATGGCCCCCTGGACGAACAAGGCCGGCCGCTGGATGTTACCGGTCGCCTGGGCGACGTCGCGCGAAACCGCGAAGAAGATCTCCTCCAGCCGCCGGTTGGGCTCGGCGAGGTTGCGCACCAGCGCCTTCGCATAGGGGCTGTGGTCGCCGTGGCCGTCGTCGGCGAGCTGGCCCGCGGCAGTTGAGAAGACGACGAGCGTGCCGTCGGGGAGATCCTTGATGGAGGCGAGGCCCTGCGTCATTCCGCCGCCCGAGTCGCGGACGGCGCTGTCGCGGCAGGCGTCGAGCACGACGACATTGGCGAGCGCGTGGGACCGCGCCAGCTCCTCGACCAGATAGTCGACCGTCACCGCGCCGCTCTTCAGGTAGCGCGTATCGGGGATCTGCGCGTCGACGGGAACGAGGTAGTTGCAACCCTGATGCTGGATGCCGTGGCCGGCGAAATAAAAGAACCCGACGGCTTCAGGGCCGGCCTTCTCCAGACGCTCGCCGAGCCGGACGATGGCCGTCTCCAGCACGGCCTTGCCGGCGTCGATCACCAGCTCGGTATCGAAGCCGAGTTCGTCCAAAGTCGCGCCGATCAGCCTGGCGTCGCGGGCGGGATTGTCGAGGCGGCTGGAGGGGTAGTTGCCGTTGCCGATGACAAGCGCCACCCGCGACGTCGGCGGCGAAGCCGGCGCGGACCATTGCGAATCGTCGTCGCCAAAGAAGCGGGTCGCCATTCCGTCCGTGCGTTCTCAAGGAGGCACATGAGGATAGAGCGCCGGGGCTAACCGTTCAACGCATGTCGGAAGGGTGGGACGTCAGACCTGGCTGCGCTTGCAGTCGGGCACCTGGCGGGCCTCGGCGGTGCCGAGGAAGCGGATCGGGCTGCGGCAGAGGCGGTGGGCCGGGCGGCCGCCGGCCATCGCGCCCGGCGCCACATCGTCGCTGATGAACTGGACCGGCTTGGCGATGACCGGGGTGGCCTGGGTCTGCGTGGAGGAGGCGATTCCGGCGACGACCGTGAGCACGGACAGCCCGGAAAGAATGGCGGAGGCGAACCGCACGTCGATGCGGCGGAGACCGGCCGGCTGGAGAATATTATTGCTGTTCATCGACCCGCTCCCGAAAGACGCATCTACGCTTTCGAAAGGTGTAGGCCGCTGCGGCCGGGCCGGGGATTGCTGCGGGTTGGGGCAGGTTGTGAAGCGTTTGCAGTCAGTTGCATACAAGCTGTTCAACCGCCGTAAGCGGGTGGGGACATTCGTAAGTCCGTCGCTGCTTGCAAGTTGACCTTGCCCAAGGAAACTGCTCGGATCGCGCCCCGGAGCGGGACCTGGGGCAAACAAGCCAGGCTCGCCGCAGAGTGGGCGCCGCAAGCGGTTCGCAAGGAGGCTTGGCGATGGACGAGAAACAGATAGGCAAACTGGTCGGGCGGGTGAAGGACGGCAAGCTGTCGCGCCGCTCATTCATGACGCGTATGGCCGCTTTCGGCATTGGTGCGCCGACGGCCTGGCACATCCTCGACTTCCACGGCGTGGCGCGCGCGCAAGCGACGTTCGCCTACAAGCCGACGAAGGCTGGCGGCGGTGGCGCCGTCAAGATTTTGCTCTGGCAGGCTCCGACCCTGCTCAACCCGCATTTTGCCATCGGCACCAAGGATCAGGAAGGCTCGCGCGTCTTCTACGAGCCGCTCGCCGGCTGGGACAATGACGGCAACCTCATCCCCTTCCTTGCTGCCGAGATCCCGAGCCGCGAGAACGGCGGCGTCGCCGCCGACGGCCTGTCGGTGACCTGGAAGCTCAAACAGGGCGTGAAGTGGCACGACGGCCGGGCCTTCACCGCCGACGACTGCGTCTTCACCGCGCAGTACGCCGCCGATGCCGCCACCGCGGCGACGACGATCGGCACCTACAAGGACATCACGGTGTCCAAGGTCGATGACCATTCGGTCAAGATCACGTTCCCGAAAGCGACCCCGTTCTGGGCCGACGCCTTCGTAGGAGCGGTCGGCATGATCCTTCCGAAGCATGTCTTCGAGCAGTACCGTGGCGCCGCTTCCCGCGACGCCCCGGCAAACCTCAAGCCGGTCGGCACCGGCGCCTTCAAGTTCATCGACTTCAAGCCGGGCGACATCCTGCGCGGCGAGCGCAATCCCGAATACCACATCGCCAACCAGCCGCATTTCGACACGGTCGAGGTGAAGGGCGGCGGCGACGCGGTGTCGGCGGCCCGCGCGGTCATCCAGACCGGCGAATTCGACTATGCCTGGAACATGCAGGTGGAGGATGAGATCCTCCTGCGCATGGAGCGCGGCGGTCGCGGCAGGGCGGTTCCCGTCGCCAGCGGCAATGTCGAGTTCATTACCCTGAACACGACCGATCCGTGGACCGAGGTCGACGGCGAGCGCTCGAGCGTCAAGACCAAGCATCCGACGCTCACCGATCCGGCCGTCCGTCAGGCGATCAACCTTTTGATCGACCGCGAGTCGGTTCAGAAGTTCATCTACGGCCGCGGCGGCACCGCCACCGGCAACTTCGTCAATGCGCCGTCGCGGTTCGCCTCGCCGAACATGAAATACGAGTTCAACATCGACAAGGCTAACCAGATTCTCGACCGAGCCGGCTGGGTCCGCGGTGCGGACGGTATCCGCGCCAAGGACGGCAAGAAGCTGAAGTTCGTCTATCAGACCTCGATCAACGCCCCGCGCCAGAAGAACCAGGCGATCGTCAAGCAGGCGGCCCAGCGCGCCGGCATCGACATGGAGCTGAAATCGGTCACGGCTTCGGTCTTCTTCTCCTCCGACGTCGCCAATCCCGACACCTACTCCAAGTTCTACTGCGATATGCAGATGTACACGACGACCATGCTCCAGCCGGACCCGGAGCGGTTCATGCTGCAGCTCGTTTCGTGGGAGGTCGCCAATAAGGAGAACAAGTGGCAGGGCCGCAACATCTCGCGCTTCACCAGCAAGGAGGCCGATGACGCCTTCAAGGAGGCGGTGGGATCGCTCGACCCGGCCAAGCGCGCCGCACTGTTCATCCGGATGAACGACATCTTCTGCGGGGAGAACATCATCGTGCCGGTCCTGGCCCGCACGCGCATGGCCGCCTGCAGCAACAACCTGACGGTCAATCCCAGCGGCTGGGACAATGATCTGTGGATGCTCAATGCGTGGCACCGCCCGACTTCCGGTTGAGGCTGTTCCTCGCGGCCATCGACAGGCGGATTCCACATAATGGGTACTTATCTTGCGCGGCGATTGCTGATCGCCATTCCAAGCCTGCTTGGCATCAGCGTCGTGCTGTTCACGGTGCTGGCGCTGGCGCCCGGCGATCCTTTCGAGGAAATGGCCACCAATCCGAACATTCCTCCCGAAGTGCGCATGGCGCTTCGGGAGAAGTTCGGCATCGATGATCCTGTCTATCTCCGCTACTTCCGCTGGCTGATGGCGATGCTGCAGGGCGACTGGGGCTTCTCCTTCGCCAGCCGCGTCAATGTCGACACGCTCATCCTCCAGCGCCTGCCGGCGACGATTTTCATCGTCGGCTCCTCGCAGATCCTGGCACTGGCGATCGCTCTGCCGGTCGGCATCTATGCGGCGACGCGGCCCTATTCGATCTTCGACCAGATCGCCAACACCATCGCCTTCATCGGCTTCTCGCTGCCGACCTTCTTCACCGGCCTGCTGTTCATCCTGGTCTTCTCGATCTGGCTCGACTGGCTGCCTTTCGTCTTTCGCACCGACATCGATGCGACGGGCTGGCGCTGGTTCTGGGAGCAGATCAAGCAGGCGATCATGCCGGTGGCGGTGCTCGGCCTGTTCCAGGCAGCGTCCTACACGCGCTATGTCCGTTCGGCCGTGCTGGACGTCATCCGCCTCGACTTCGTGACCACCGCCCGCTCGAAGGGCCTCAACGAGCGGGTGGTGATCATCAAGCACGTCGTCCGCAACGCCCTGATCCCGGTGGTCACGCTCGTGGCGCTCCAGATGCCGGCGGTGTTCGGCGGTGCCATCGTCACCGAGCAGATCTTCCGCATTCCCGGCATCGGCTCGCTCCTGATCAGCGCCATCCTCGCCAACGACACGCCGGTGATCATGGCGGTGACCTTCGTCTTCTCGTGCCTTGTCGTCCTCTTCAACCTGATTGCAGACATCCTCTATGGCTGGCTCGACCCCCGCATCTCCTACCGCTGAGCAGGCGGCCGTCGTCGCCGGCGCCACCGTCAGGGACGGCCACGTATCGCCGTGGCTCGACGCCTGGCGCAGGTTCAGGCGTCACAAGCTGGCGGTCGTCTCCATGGCCGTGCTGTTCACGATCATGCTGGCGGTGGCGATTGGCCCCTGGCTCTGGCCGGTATCGATCAACGACATCGATTTCACAGCCCGGCTGGAGCAGCCCTCGCGCGCACATCCGTTTGGCACCGACGATCTTGGCCAGGACCTGCTGGCCCGGATGATCTATGGCGGGCGGATCTCGCTGGCGGTCGGGCTGGCGGCCATGGTTGTCGCCATCGTGGTCGGCGTGATCATCGGCGCTATCGCCGGCGTTGCGCGCGGCAGCGTCGATGCCGCGCTGATGTGGGTGACCGACCTGTTCCTGTCGCTGCCGACCCTGCCGCTGCTGCTGCTGATCATCTACCTGTTCCGGGACTCGCTGAAGGGCCTGTTCGGCGTCGAAATGGGAGTCTTCATCCTCATCGTCGTCGTCATCGGCGGCCTGCGCTGGATGCCGGTCGCCCGCCTCGTGCGCGCCCAGTTCCTGTCGCTGCGCGAGAAGGAGTTCGTCGAGGCCGCGCGCGCGCTCGGCGCCTCGAAGACGCGGCAGGTGGTGCGCCACATCCTGCCGAATGCGATGGGGCCGGTGATCGTCGCCGCGACCATCGATGTTGCCGCCGCCATCATCGCGGAATCGACGCTGTCCTTCCTCGGCCTCGGCTTCCCGCCGGACATCCCGACCTGGGGCCGCCTGCTGTTCGACGCCAAGGACTATCTCGACCATGCGCCGCATTGGGCCATGTTTCCGGGCGCAGCCATCTTCCTCACCGTGCTCTCGATCAACTTCATCGGCGACGGGCTGCGCGACACGTTCGATCCGCGCAAGGTGATGTGATGCAGTCCGACCTCGCGACGTCTAAAGCCGGCGCCTCTCCGGCGCCGGCGGACCCGCTCCTCGACATCCGCAACCTCAAGACCTGGTTCAAGACCGACGATGGCATGGTGCAGGCGGTCGACGGCGTCGACATCGCCGTCAACCGTGGCGAAACCGTCTCCGTCGTCGGCGAATCCGGCTGCGGCAAGACCGTCACCGCCATGTCGGTGCTCAAGCTCATCGCCATGCCGCCGGGCAAGATCGTCGACGGCCAGATCCTCTGGCAGGGCCGCGATCTCGTGCCGCTCAAGTCGGACGAGATGAACAAGATCCGGGCGAAGGAGATCGCCATCGTCTTCCAGGAGCCGATGACCTCGCTCAACCCGGTCTTTTCGGTCGGCGAGCAGATCGCCGAGGTGATCCGCCTGCACGAGAAGCTGAGCCGCAAAGCGGCGATCGAGAAGACCATCGAGATGCTGCAGCTCGTGCAGATTCCCAATCCGCAGCGCCGCGTCCACGACTATCCGCATCAGTTCTCCGGCGGCATGCGCCAGCGCGTGATGATCGCAATGGCGCTCTCCTGCAATCCGCAACTGCTCATCGCGGACGAGCCGACGACGGCACTCGACGTGACCATCCAGGCGCAAATCCTCGATCTCCTTCAGGACATGAAGGACAGGTTCGGCATGGCGATCATGCTGATCACCCACGCCATGGGCGTGGTGGCCGAGACCGCCCAGCGCGTCGTCGTCATGTATGCCGGCAAGGTGGTGGAGGAAGCGCCGGTCGAGAAGCTGTTCGGCAATCCGCTGCACCCCTACACGCAGGGCCTGATCCGCTCGATCCCGCGGCTCGACCTCGCCGCCATTCACAAGACGCGGCTGGAGGCCATCGGCGGCGTCGTGCCGAGCCTCTTGAACCCGGTGCCCGGCTGCCGTTTCTATGCCCGTTGCAAGCAGGCCATGCCGGCCTGCCGCGAGGCCATGCCGCCGCTGATCGAGGCGGAGCCGGGCCACAAGGTCCGCTGCATTCTCTATACGCCGCATCAGGAGACGGCCGCGTGAGCACCGAGCCGCTTCTGAGGGTCAAGAACCTCGTCAAGAACTTTTCGATCACCGGCGGCCTGATGGCGCGCGAGGTGGCCAGGGTTCACGCCGTGGACGGCGTGTCCTTCGATATCGCCCATGGCGAGACACTGGGCGTGGTCGGCGAGTCCGGCTGCGGCAAATCGACCACCGGCCGCTGCATCCTGCGCCTGATCGAGCCGTCCTCCGGCGAAATCTGGTTCGAGGGCAAGAATGTCATGGACATGGACCGCGGCGCGCTGCAGGCGCTGCGCCGCGACATGCAGATCATCTTCCAGGATCCCTATGCCTCGCTTAACCCGCGCATGACGGTGGGTGCCATCATCGGCGAGGCACTGATCATCCACGGCCTCGTGAAGTCGCGCCGGGAGATGGAGGACAAGGTCGTCGACCTCCTGGAGACCGTCGGCCTGCAGGCATTCCACGCCCGCCGCTATCCGCACGAGTTCTCCGGCGGCCAGCGCCAGCGCATCGGCATCGCGCGCGCGCTTGCGGTGGAGCCGAAGCTGATCGTCTGCGACGAGCCGGTCTCGGCGCTCGACGTGTCGATCCAGGCGCAGGTCATCAACCTGCTGGAGGACCTGCAGGAGAAGTTCAGCCTCACCTACATGTTCATCGCCCATGACCTGTCGGTGGTCGAGCACATCTCGACCCGCGTGGCCGTGATGTATCTCGGGCGCGTGGTCGAGATCGCGCCGGCGCGCGAGCTCTACACCAACCCGCTGCACCCCTATACCGAGGCGCTCCTGTCGGCGGTGCCGATCCCCGACCCGACGATCAAGCGCGACCGCATCCGCCTGCAGGGCGACGTGCCGAACCCGATCAGCCCGCCGCCCGGATGCCACTTCCACACGCGCTGCCCGATCCGGCAGCTGCCGCTGTGCAGCGAGTTGCGGCCCGAGCTGAAGCAGACCTCGGAAGGCCATTGGGTGTCCTGCCACCTCAGGAGCTGACGGCTACCCGCCCGGCGCGCCCTGCGTGTTGACGTAGAGCGCGTAGACGCCGCGGCCGGTCGCCATGAACAGGCGGTCGCGGTGACGCCCGCCGAAACAGACATTGGCGCAGCGTTCCGGCAGGCGGATGCGGCCGATCGGTGTCCCGTCCGGCGCGAAGACCATGACGCCGTCGAGCTCCGGCGTTCCCATGCCCCAGCCGCACCAGAGATTGCCGTCGATGTCGACACGCAGGCCGTCCGGCGTGCCGCCGGGACCGGCGTCGACAAGCACGCGGCGGTTCACAAGGCTGCGCCCGTCCGCCGCGACGTCATAGGCCGCGATCAGGCGGTTCGGTGCGGCGCGCGACTCGACGAGATAGAAGATTGTCTCGTCGGGCGAAAAGCAGAGCCCGTTCGGTCCCCTGATATCCTCGGCGACTGCCGTGATCTCCCTTGTCGCGGCATCGACGCGATAAGCGTTCTGCGGCAGTTCGGCGTCGGTTACCGTGCCTTCGTAGAAGCTGGTCAACCCGAAGATCGGGTCGGTGAACCAGATCGAGCCGTCCGACTTCACCACGACGTCGTTGGGCGAGTTCAGCCGCTTGCCCTGGTAGCTGTCGGCGATGACGGTGATCGATCCGTCGTACTCGGTTCGGATGACGCGTCGCCCGCCATGCTCACAGGTGACGAGGCGGCCCTGCCGGTCGCGGGTATTGCCGTTGGCCTTGTCGCTGGGCGAGCGGAAGACCGAGACCGCGCCCGTCTCCTCCTCCCAGCGCAGGATGCGGTTGTTCGGGATGTCGCTGACCAGGAGGTAGCGGCCGTCGCCGAACCAGACCGGGCCTTCGCCCCAGCGCAGGCCGGTGGCAACGCGCTCGACCGCCGCGTTGAACAGCCGGTATTTCAGGAAGCGGGGATCGAGAATCTCGATCGACGGATCGGGGTAGGTCGGGCTCGGCTCCCACACGGCGTTATCCTCAAGGCTTGTTTCTGGCGAAACCAGCCTCGCGCGCGCACTGCCGGCCCGCAACCCGTGCGGTGGCGGATGCTGCCTTGCGCGCAAACGAAAAGGGCGCCCCGAAGGGCGCCCTTTCCCAGGTCTTGATCGCAGTTACTTGGTCGCGGTTACTCGATGACCTGGACGATGCGGCCCGTCTCCGGGTCGACCAGCACCGTCCGGTTGTTGACGATCGTGTAGCGATACTGCGTCTCGCCGTACTCGCGCGGCACCTGGTAGTAGGTCACGCCCTGGCGGGGCAGCTGGCGACCGACGACGATCTCGCCGTCATAGTCGTAGGAGCGGTGCTGGCGGGTCACCACATATTCACGGAACCGCGGACGGGTGCCCTCGGCGATGCCGCCGACCACCGCGCCGGCAACGCCGCCGACCACCGCGCCGACCGGACCGCCGACGATCGCGCCGCCGACCGCACCGGTCGCAGCGCCCGTGCCGACGCCCGGCGGAATGCCAGGCTCACGGGTCTGGGAATGGGCGGCCGACGACAGCGCGAAGGCGCCGACGAGGGCAGTGGCGAACAGGAACTGGTGTTTCATGACAAGATCTCCTCTTGAGGGTCGATGCGGTCACAACCCGCGCCAAGCCGGATTGTTCACCTGTCGCGTTCACGGTTCGTGACGGGCCGAGACAACGGCCTGTCCGGCGCGCGCGAGGCAGCCTTGCCAACAAGGTGAACGACCTGCCCCGAGGCCCCGCAGAACAGGCGATGGTGGGCGCACCCACCCTCTGTCGAAAAACATGAACCGTGCGTCATGTTATCGGTTGACGTTGGAGCAAGCCGCGTGCAGCAATGCCGCCGGACAGGAACAAGACGAAAAGTCGCATGGTGGGAACGTCGGACGACATCATCCTTCGCACGGAAGGACTGACCAAGGATTTCAAGGGTTTCACGGCCGTCAGCGAGGTCGATCTCTCGGTGCGCCGGGGCACGATCCATGCGCTGATCGGCCCGAACGGCGCTGGCAAGACGACCTGCTTCAACCTCCTGACCAAGTTCCTCGACCCGAGCCGGGGGACGATCACCTACAAGGGTCGGGACATCACCTCGCAGAAGCCCGCGGATGTGGCGCGGCTCGGCCTCGTGCGCTCGTTCCAGATATCGGCGGTGTTCCCGCACCTGACCGTGATGGAGAACGTGCGCATCGCCCTGCAGCGCAAGCGCGGCGACAGCTTCGACTTCTGGACATCGGAGAGCGTTCTCAAGTCGCTCGATGGCGAGGCCATGCGCCTCGTCGAGGCGGTCGGGCTCGCCGATTTCGCCCGGCATGAGGCGGTCGAACTGTCCTACGGCCGCAAGCGCGCGCTGGAGATCGCGACGACGCTGGCGCTCGATCCGGAGATGATGCTGCTCGATGAGCCGATGGCCGGCATGGGCCACGAGGATGTCGACCGCATCGCCGAACTCATCCGGCGCGTCGCCGCGAACCGGACCATCCTGATGGTCGAGCACAACCTGTCGGTCGTCGCCTCGCTGTCGGACTACATCACGGTGCTGGCGCGCGGCAAGGTCCTCGCGGAAGGCGACTACGCGACGGTCTCGAAGGACCCGCGCGTGATCGAAGCCTATATCGGAGCAGGGCATGCCTGAGGCAGCTGTGGAACTGGTTCCCGCGACGGCGGTCGGCAAGCCGATGCTCTCGGTGCGCGACCTGCACGCCTGGTACGGCGAATCCCACGTCCTGCACGGCATCAGCCTCGATGTCGCGGAGGGCGAGGTGATCACGCTGCTCGGCCGCAACGGCGCCGGCAAGACGACGACGCTCAAATCGATCATGGGCATCATCGGCAAGCGCCGCGGCCAGGTGACCTATCAGGGACAGGACACGATCGGCCTGTCGTCGCGCGCCATTGCCCGGCTCGGCATCGGCTACGTGCCGGAGGAGCGCGGCATCTTCGCTTCGCTCTCGGTCGAGGAGAACCTCCTGCTGCCGCCGAAGGTCCGCGAGGGCGGCCTTTCGGTCGACCAGATCTTCGAGCTGTTCCCGAACATCAAGGAGAGGCTCACCAGCCAGGGCACCAAGCTCTCGGGGGGCGAGCAGCAGATGCTGGCGATCGCGCGCATTCTGCGCACGGGAGCGAATTTCCTGTTGCTCGACGAGCCGACCGAAGGTCTCGCACCCGTGATCATCGAGCAGATCGGGCGGACCATCGCGCGGTTGAAGCGCGAAGGGTTCACGATCATTCTGGTCGAACAGAACTTCCGGTTCGCCCAGTCGGTCGCCGACCGGCACTACCTGGTCGAACAGGGGCGCGTCGTGGACATGATCCCCAACGCCGAGCTCGACCGGAACATCGACAAGCTGCACGCCCATCTCGGCGTCTGAGCTCTGCAACAACAAGAAAATCCGACCCATCCGGACCCATTGGAGGATCTGACCATGACCAACTTCCGCCTGAACCGCCGCCACCTTATGGCCGGCGCCGCCGCCACCGCCTTCTCCGCCCGTTCGATGGCGCAGGCACAGCAGCCCATCAACCTCAAGATCGGCGTGCTCAACGACCGCTCGGGCCTCTACGCCGACCTGACCGGCGAAGGCTCGGCCATCGCCGCCCGCATGGCCGTCGAGGATTTCGGCGCGGCCGCCAAGGGCCTCAACGTCCAGATCGTCTCGGCCGATCACCAGAACAAGCCCGACGTCGGCGCCAATATCGCGCGCCAGTGGTATGACAACGACGCCGTCGACGTCATCGCCGACGTGCCGACCTCTTCGGTCGCGCTGGCGGTCAACCAGATCACCCGCGAGAAGAACCGCATCATGCTGAACTCGGGCGCCGCCTCGTCCGATCTCACCGGCGCGCAGTGTTCGCCCAACACCATCCACTGGACCTACGATACCTATGCGCTGGCGCAGGGCACCGGCGGCGCCATGGTGAAGGCGGGCGGAGACACCTGGTTCTTCCTGACCGCCGACTACGCCTTCGGACACGCGCTTGAGCGTGACACCGCTGCGGTGGTCACGAGGTCCGGCGGCCGCGTCCTCGGCGCGATTCGCACGCCCTTCCCGGGCACCGATTTTTCATCCTTCCTGCTGCAGGCGCAGGCCTCGCGCGCCAAGGTCATCGGTCTCGCCAATGCCGGCGGCGACACGATCAACTCGATCAAACAGGCGGCGGAATTCGGCATCACCCAGGGCGGCCAGAAGCTCGCGGGACTGCTGGTCTTCGTCACGGATGTCCATGCCCTCGGCCTGCAGACGGCCCAGGGCCTGATCCTGACGGAATCCTTCTACTGGGACCTCAACGACGGCACCCGGGCCTTCTCGGCCCGCTTTGCCCCGCAGCGCGCCGGCAACAAGCCGACCATGGTGCAGGCCGGCGTCTATTCGGCGGTGACCCACTATCTGAAGGCGGTCGCGGCGACCAAGTCGAAGGACGCCGCCGGCAACATGGCGTGGATGAAGGGCAACGGGACCAACGATCCGCTGTTCGGCCAGGGCACGATCCGCGCCGACGGCCGGAAGCTGCACCCTGTCTTCCTGTTCGAGGTCAAGAAGCCGTCAGAATCGAAGGGCGCCTGGGACTATTACAAGCTGGTCTCGACGCTGTCGGCCGAGGAGGCCTTCCGGCCGCTCAATGCCGGCAACTGCCCGCTCGTCCGCGCCTGATGCATTGACGACAAGGGAGCGCCGGGTGCGGCGCTCCCGCTTCGTTCAGGAACAGCCAGACCCATGTTCGAATTCCTTGGCATTCCGCCGCAAGTTCTGTTCGGCCAGCTGCTGCTCGGCCTCATCAACGGGTCGTTCTACGCGATCCTGAGCCTTGGCCTTGCCGTCATCTTCGGCCTCCTGAACATCATCAACTTCACTCACGGCGCCCAGTACATGATGGGCGCGTTCATCGCCTGGATGCTGCTCAACTGGATCGGCATCGGCTACTGGCCGGCACTCGTCCTTGCCCCGGTCATCGCCGGCGTGTCCGGTGTCATCCTCGAGCGGCTGTTCCTGAAACGCCTCTACCATCTCGATCATCTCTACGGACTGTTGCTGACCTTCGGCCTTGCGCTGATCATCCAGGGCCTGTTCCGGAACTATTTCGGCTCGTCGGGCCTGCCCTATCAGATCCCGCCGGAGCTGCGTGGCGGCCAGAATCTCGGCTTCATGTTCCTGCCCAACTATCGCGCCTGGGTGGTGGTCGCCTCGCTCGCGGTCTGTCTTGCGACCTGGTTCGTCATCGAGAAGACCCGTCTCGGCGCCCTTTTACGAGCCGCAACCGAGAACCCGACGCTGACCCAGGCCTTCGGCATCAACGTGCCGCTGCTGATCACGCTCACTTATGGCTTCGGCGTCGGTCTCGCCGCCTTCGCCGGCGTACTCGCCGCGCCGATCCAATCCGTAAACCCCGGCATGGGCGACAACATCATCATTGTCGTGTTTGCGGTGGTGGTGATCGGCGGCATGGGCTCCATCCTCGGTGCCATCGTCACCGGCTTCGGCCTCGGCGTCGTCGAGGGGCTGACCAAGGTCTTCTACCCGGAGGCCTCGGCCACCGTGATCTTCATCATCATGGCCATCGTGCTGCTCGTGAAGCCCGCAGGTCTGTTCGGGAGGACCGCCTGATGGCCGATATCGCAGCCACCGGCTCGCCCGGAGCCGTCGTCGCCCCCAAGGCGGCCGCCGATAGCGCCGCGCTGCACAGGGCGATCTTCATCGGCCTTGCCGTCGTGCTGGCCGTGCTGCCGTTCATTCCGGTGATCGGCTATCCGTTCTTCCTGATGAAGGTGCTGTGCTTCGCGCTGTTCGCCTGCGCCTTCAACCTCATGCTCGGCTATGGCGGTCTCCTCTCGTTCGGCCATGCCGCTTATTTTGGTTTTGCGAGTTATGTTTCGGCCTATACCGCAAAACACGGATTTCAGTTGGACGAGATCGGCATTGGTTTCGGAAAGCTCAAACTGACCATTTCCGTTGGATTGGCGCTGCCGCCGTTCAGCCCAGAAGCGGCAATACTTACTGGTACAGTTTCCGCAGCGATACTGGGGCTGGCATTCGGCTCGCTGGCAATTCGACGGCAGGGCATCTATTTCGCCATGATCACCTTGGCGCTGGCGCAAATGGTGTATTTTTTCGCCCTTCAGACGCCGCGATTCACCGGCGGCGAGGACGGAATCCAGTCTGTGCCCAGAAATAATATTCTAGGGTTCATTCCGGTTGGCAGTAATGATCTTGTCATGTATTACTTTGTTGCAGCAATATTCGTATGTGGCATTCTCATTATCTACCGAGTTATTCATTCGCCGTTTGGCCAGGTTCTCAAGGCCATACGGGATAATGAGCCTCGCGCCGTCTCGCTCGGCTATCGCGTGAATCAGTACAAGCTTGCGGTCTTCGTGCTGTCGGCGACGCTCGCCGGGCTGGCCGGTTCCACAAAGGCGATCGCCATGCGGCTGGCTTCATTGACGGATGTGCAATGGCAGATGTCGGGCGAGGTCGTGCTGATGACGCTGGTCGGCGGCATGGGTACGGTGTTCGGGCCGATCATCGGTGCTGCGGTCATCATCTCCATGCAGAACTTCCTCGCCGGGCTCGGCGCTTGGGTCACTGTCGTCCAGGGCCTTATCTTCGTTGTCTGCGTGCTGGTGTTCCGCGAAGGCATTGTCGGCGTGATCGGGAAATACCTGAAGCGCCCGCTTTGATCCGGAGCGAGGCGACCGTTCTTCGGTCTTGCCTTCCATCCGGAACCCCCGAAGATGAACAACGTTAAGGCAAATGCCGCGGCTCGCCCGCGGTCGGTCGCGATTGCGCCGCGTTTTGGCGATCCGATGATCGTCCAAAACGGCCAGTCCGCATCCGGCCGAGACGAATTCTCTGGGAGTTGACCCGATGAACCCGATCAAACGCGCCCTGCTCGCTGGCTCGATCATGCCGGCCGTGCTCGGAGCTCCCGCTTTTGCGGAGACGCTGCGCACAGATGTGCCCGTTCTGATGGCGCAGGCGCCGGGTCAGCAGCAGGGCGAGGATCCGCGCCGGCCGCGTCCGGGCGCGGCGCCCCAGCAGGCTCGTCCGCCTGCAGCCCCTCCGCAGCAGGCGCGCCCGCCGGCACAGCCGGCCGCTCCCCGTCAGGCCGCCCCGCCACCGCAGCAGGCCCGGCCGCCCGTCCAGCAGGCACGCCCCCCGATCCAGCCGACCGCCCCGCGACAGGCGGCCCCGCCCCAGCAGCAGTTTCGCCCGCCCGTCCAGCAGGCCCGCCCGCCCGTGCAGCCGGTCGCTCCGCGACAGGCCACACCGCCGCAGCAGGCCCGTCCCCCGGTCCAGCCGACCGCGCCGCGGCAGGCCACGCCCGGCGGGCAGGGCGGTTCCGCGCCCTCCACGCGCCCTGCGCAGGTGACATCGCCTCCGGCGACGCAGCAGGCACCGCCAGCGGCCATCGGGCGTCCGGCCACGCCGCCGCCGGCAGGGTTCGGTCAGGGCGCTCCCGGCCAGCGGGCTCCAGCCGGAACAGCGCAGCAGCCGCCCGGAACGGCGCAGCAGCCTCCGGGCACCCGCGCTCCCAGCGCGCCGCCCCAGCAGGCCGCGCCTGGCGCCATCCGTCCGGGCGATGGTCGTCCTCCGTTCAGCGGTGCGCCGCCGGCCGGCACCGCCCAGCAGCCTCCCGGCTCGGCGCCCATCGGCCAGCGTCCGCCCGGCACGCCCGTCACGCCGCCGGCCGGCACCGCCCAGCAGCCTCCCGGCTCGGCGCCCATCGGCCAGCGTCCGCCCGGCACGCCCGTCACGCCGCCGGCCGGCACCGCCCAGCAGCCTCCCGGCTCGGCGCCCATCGGCCAGCGTCCGCCCGGCACGCCCGTCACGCCGCCGGCCGGCACGGCCCAGCAGCCTCCCGGCTCAGCGCCCATCGGCCAGCGGGCTCCGGGTGCTCCGGTCACGCCGCCGGCCGGCACCGCCCAGCAACCTCCCGGCTCGGCGCCCATCGGACAGCGGGCTCCGGGTGCTCCGGTCACGCCGCCGGCTGGCACCGCCCAGCAACCTCCGGGCTCGGCGCCCATCGGACAGCGTCCGCCCGGCACGCCGCCTCCCGGCTTCGCCGCGCCCGGACAGGGTGCGCCCGGCACTCCGGGAACGCCCCCACAACCCGGTATCGGTCAGCGTCCGCCGGGAACGCCGCCTCCCGGATTCGCCGCTCCCGGTCAGGGCGGTCCCGGTGCGCCTCAGCAGCCTGGCTTCGGCCAGCAGCGCGGTCCGGGCACGCCGCCCGGCATCGCCGCTCCCGGTCAGGGCGGCCCCGGTGCGCCTCAGCAGCCGGGCTTCGGACAGGGCGGTCCCGGTGCGCCTCAGCAGCCGGGCTTCGGCCAGCAGCGTGGTCCGGGCGGCTTTGCCGGCGGCCAGCCGCCGAGCGGCCCGCCCGAGCAGCGCCGCGGCTCGCGCATCGGCCCTGCGGGCGCCGCCGCACTCGGCGTCGGTGCCGGCCTTGTCGGCGGCTTCCTCTTGAGCCGCGGGGCACGGGCCGAGCAGCGCGTCGACGAGGTTCGCGGCAGCCGCCGCGAATTCACCCAGGACGGCGTCACCGTGATCCACGAGCCCGGCCGGACCATCATCCGCGACGGCGAGGGCACCTTCATCCGCCACGACGAGAATGCCCGGTTCCGCGATCTCGGCGGCGGCGGCGAACTGCGCTCCGAGCGGCGCGGCAACGAGACGGTGACCTTCTTCGACCGTCCCGGCGGCGTCAGGATCATGACGGTGACCGACCAGAACGGCCAGATGCTGCGCCGCATCCGCCGCTACCCGGACGGCCGCGAGGTGATCCTCATCGACAACTCGTTCCGGCCGATGCCGCGCACCTTCGAGGAGCAGATCATCATCCTGCCCGAGCCGGAAATCCGCATCTCGCGCGAGCGTTACATCGTCGATGCCGGCCACGCCGACGAGGGCATGATCTACGAGGCGCTCACCGCCCCGCCGGTGCAGCGGCCGCCGCGCCGCTACACGCTCGACGAGGTGCGCCACAGCCCGACCGTGCGTGCCTATACCCGCAGCGTCGATGTCGACACGATCAACTTCGACATCGGCTCGTGGGAGGTGAAGCCCGATCAGGTCAATCGCCTCGACACGATCGCGGCGGCGCTCGGCAAGGCGATTACCGCCAATCCGAACGAGGTGTTCCTGATCGAGGGCCATACCGACAAGGTGGGCAACGACGTCGACAATCTGTCGCTGTCGGACCGCCGGGCCCAGGCCATCGCGGCGATCCTCACCCAGACCTACAACGTCCCGCCGGAAAACCTGACGACGCAGGGCTATGGCGAGCAATATCCGAAAGTGCAGACGGAAGCGGCCTCGCGGGAGAACCGCCGCGTGACGCTCCGCCGCGTGACGGACCTGCTCAACCAGCAGAATACGCAGGCCCCGCAGTAGCAGGGCGGGCCGCACAGCCGATGTCGGAGCGGGCGCCCTTTTGGCGCCCGTTTTCGTTGCCGGCCGGGTCGTGCTGAACGGTCGCGCTTCACCCTCCCCTGGAGGGGGAGGGTCGGCGGCCGAAGGCCGACGGGGTGGGGTGCGTTCCCCACTTCCACGTCCGTCACCCCACCCCGATCTCGCTGCGCTCGATCGACCCTCCCCCTCCAGGGGAGGGTGAAGGTGGCGCCCGTGTCGTTTCAGGACCGGTGCCAGTGCAGCCCGACCAGCGCCTGTTCGAAGCGGAAGCCGAGCGTCGCGTAGAGATTGACCACGCCGATATTGGCCGCCGAGATCATCGTCTCCGCGCGGCCGACGCCTTCCTGCTTCAGCCGCTTCATCACGGCGATCCAGAGCGGGTAGGCCAGGATGCCGAGCTTCGGCTTCGTGCCGGCGAGGATGAGGTCGGCGATGCCCTCGTGGACCTTGAAGGCCATGAAGGCGCCGGCCGCGCCCTCCACGTCCACCACCAGCACACGCGCGCGCCCGCCCAGCAGACCCGCCATCCAGTCGATCTGGCGATTACGGTTCACCTCTTCGGGGATCGCCGGATCCTCGGCGAAGCGGCCGTATCTGAAGCTCTCCGCAGCCTGTTCGATCAGGGCGTCGTGGTCCGCCGGCACGGCGTCGCGCAGTTCGACAGTGCGCGTCACCCTTGGCGGCGGCTCGAAGCGCGCGACATTGCGGCAGCTCAGGCGATAGGCGGTCTCGACATAGCGGAACCCGACGCTTTGCAGACGGCCGATCGCGACGCGCCGGTCAGCGTCGAGACGGACGGTGACAAGCCCGGCCTGCCTCCCGGCACAAAGCTGTTCAAGTCTGGCGAGAAGCTGTTCGTCGAGCCCGGCTTCGTCACCGCTCTCGGCCGCGAGAGCGATGTCCGTGATGTCGAGGGTCGGTCGCCTCAGCGCCTTCGCGTCCCAGGGCGTCTCGCGCAGGCGGGCGAAGACGTCCGGGGCGACGGCGATCTCGATGGTCATGTCAGGGCGGGCAGCGCCGGAAGGCGGCGGCGAGGTCGACCACGATGTCGGCGGGGCCGAGCAGGTCCGGCGGGGGCGGCTGGAGCAGCGCGAAGGCCTTGGGCGTTGCACTGGCCGCACGCGGATCGCGCCGGCGGATGATCGACGCCCGCAGCTTCGGGGTGAGCCCTTCCAGCGTGTCGTCGGCGATGATGTCGTCGAGCACGACGAGGCTGCGGGCCTGCGCCTGCGCTTCGATGATCACCGCCTCGATGGCAGCGAGGCCGGAGACGACCTCGCGCATGTCCGGATGGACGCCGGACTGGCCATAGGCGCGCAGGCGGCGCTCGAGATTGTAGGCGGTGGTCCAGTTGCCGGCATTGACGTGCAGGTTGGTCGCGACCGCCATGCGCTTCAGGGTGAAGTCCTGCAGGCGCGGCAGCAACTCCGCCATCGGCATCGCCGCCGGGTCCTCCGGCTCGATGAAGGAGGCGAGATATTCAAGGCCGCCGCGGAAGCGGTCCCAGCCGTCCATGGTCTCGCTGTTGCCGGTGTGGTTGTTGGCGCCCTTGGAAACGGCCGTCACGCGTGCGAAGGGCTCCGGCGCGAACAGCACCTTGCCGACATTCAGCGCACGGGCGAGGTGGGCGAAATAATGGAAGACGAAGGTGTTGCCGGGTTCGAGGATGTCGGCCATCGCGTCGGTCCGGATGATGAACCATTCCGGGAAGACGTGGCCGGCCATGAGAAAGTCGAGGCAGCGCGCATGCTCGCCCTGCGCGAACAGTTCCTCGCGCTCCATCCGGTAGAAAGTGCCCATCTCGGCATCGCCGCGGGTCTCGTCGATCAGCAGCCAGGGCGACTGCAGCATGACGATGTCGGGCGAGGCCGACAGCCGGCGCAGGTAGGCGTCGACCTTGTCGGCGATCAGCAGGTCGTCGTCGCCGACCCAGATGGCGAAGGCGCCGCGCGACTGGCGGTAGGTGTAGAGGAAGTTGCCGTAAGCGCCGATGTTCTCCGACTGGCGCACCGAGCGGATGCGCTTGTCGTCCTTCGCCCAGCGCGCGACGATCTCGGGCGTCTCGTCGGTGGAGCAATTGTCCGAGACGAGGATCTCGAAGTCGATGCCGCGTGCGCCGAACTCTTCCAGATGATGCTTGAAGAAGCGGTCGAGATAGCGGGCGCGGTTGTAGGTCGGCAGGGCGATGGTCAGGAGCGGGCGCGCCGGTTCGGCGGCAGGTATGGGCTGCCGCGCCGTCGAGAGGGCTGCGCTCGGGGCCATGGCTTGTCCGTTCCGTCAGGCGGCGCGGCGGGCGTGCCGCGCGAGGATCGATGTCAGCGAGCGCGAGACGCGGGCGGCGATGTCGCGGGTGACGTTGTAGCCGCTCGGCAGGTTGATGCCGGTCTGCGAGATCGCATAGGCGTTGGGATTGCGGATCGCCGCGTCACGCGCCGAGACCTGGTCGCGAAAGGCCGGCTGCCAGCTGAGCGGATAGAAGAACGGACGGGTGTCGATGCCGTCGGCGCCGAGTTCGGCCGCGACCTGTTGCTTGAGGAGGCGCAGCGACGGGTCGAGGACGGCGGTGACCATCCAGTAGCTGTTGAAGACCTGCGCGGGCTCGGCGTTCAGCGTCAGGCCCGGCTGGTCGCCGAGCGCCTCGCGGTAGAAGGCGAAGATGTCGCGCTTCATGGCGATCAGCTCGTCGAGCCGCTCCATCTGGGCGACGCCCATGGCGGCCTGCATGGCGGACATCCTGTATTTGAAGCCGACTTCCTCGGTGATCAGCGCGCGCGAGGTCGGGTGGCGGCCCTGGTCGCGCAGGATGTTGACCCGCTCGGCGATGGCATCGTCGTCGGTGACCAACATGCCGCCTTCGCCGGTGGTGACCGTCTTGGAACCGTGGAACGAGAAGACCGAAGCCTTGCCGAAGGCGCCGGCGGGCTTGCCGCGATAGCGCGAGCCGATCGCTTCTGCCGCATCCTCGATCAGCACGATGCCGTGGTCGCGGGCGATGGTGTCGAGGCGCGACCAGTCGGGCATGCCGCCATAGAGATCGACGACGATGGCGGCCTTGGTCTGCGGCGTGATCGCGGCGGCAAAGCTCGCCGGCGACAGACACCATGTGACCGGATCGATGTCGCAGAAGACCGGCGTCGCGCCGACCTGCACCACCGGCGAGGCGGTGGCGACCCAGGTGCATTCCGGCACGATGACCTCGTCGCCCGGGCCGATGTTCAGGGCGGCCAGCGCGAGGTGGATGGCGGAGGTGCAATGGGCGACCGACACCGCATGCTTGCGGCCAGTATGCGCGGCCACCATCGCCTCGAAGCGGGTGTTGTATGTGGCATGGTTCTCGAACCAGGCGGTGCGGGCGGCCTCGGCAACCAGTTCCACCTCGCGCGCCGAGATGGAGGGGCCGGCCACGGGAATCCGCTCGCGCTTGACGCCGATCGGCGCCGTGTCGCGGGCGCCTTTCCAGGAGAGGTCTGCTCCGAGCCTGCCGCCGTCGATCAGCGCCTTCAGCCTCGCGAGACGGATATAGCGCTGTCCCGTGAGGTCTTCCGGCGTGGTGCGGCCGGCCAGCGCCGCGACGAGTTCCTTGGCGCCGGTCGCGGCCGTATGCAGGAAGCGGAAGTCCGGGAAGGCGGCGGCGAATTTCGAGAAATCGACGCGGTAGGAGCGCGGGTCGATCGTGTCGCCGGCGCCGTAGGTGACCTTGGAGCCGGGCACGGCCTCGGCAACGATGGACGCGATGTCGCGGACCAGATGGTTCTCGCCGTTCTGGCCGATGTTGAAGGCGACGCCCCGGACGACATCGGCGTCAGCGGCGAGGATCGCGGCGGCGGCGCGGGCAAGGTCGCGGCAATGGAGCAGCGGCCGCCAGGCAAGGCCGGAAGACAGCAGGCGGACCTCGCCGGTCGACAGCGCCGAGCAGACGAGGTTGTTGAGGACGAGGTCCATGCGCACGCGCGGCGACAGGCCGTAGCAGGTGGCGTTACGCATGAAGGTCGGCGCGAAGGTGGCGTCTGCCAGCGCGAGCAGGCCGGTTTCCGACTCCACCTTGCTCGCCGCATAGGGCGTCAGCGGGTTGGTCGGCGCGGTTTCGTCGAGCAGCAGGTCGGGATTGCCCGCGCCGTAGATCGAGCAGGACGAGGCGAAGATGAAGCGCGTGACGCCGGCGGCCTTGGCGGTCTTCGCCAGCGCGATGGTGGCGTCGCGGTTGATGGCGGCGGTCAGTTCCGGGGCAAGGTCGCCCATCGGGTCGTTGGAGAGCGCGGCGAGGTGCAGAATCGCGTCGATACCGACGAGATCGCCCGCCGTGACCTCACGCACGTCCTTCAGGATGACGCGGGCGGGTTCGGCGGGCGTCATGCCCTCGGTGTGGCAGGGCAGGAAATAGCCGGTGTCGAGGCCGACGACCGCGTGGCCGGCCTCGGCGAGAACGGAGGTGGCGACCGATCCGACATAGCCGGCATGGCCGGTGACGAGAACCTTCATGCTGCCCTCACGCCGCCGCGACCGAGCGCTGCGGTTCGTCTTCCCAGGTCTTCCAGGGTGCCTTGCCGCTCTCCCACAGCCCCTGCAGCAGGCGCAGTTCGCGCAGCGTGTCGACGCATTGCCAGAAGCCGTCGTGGCGGTAGGCGCCAAGCCGGCCCTCGCGCGCGAGTCTCTCGTAGAGCGTGATCTCGAGCGAGCCGGTATCGCCGTCGACCGCCAGGTAGTCGAAGACGCCGGGCTCGAAGACGGCGAAGCCACCGTTGATCCAGCCCTCGCCGATCTGCGGCTTCTCGACGAAGCCGGCGACATCCTCGCCGTCGAAGCGGATGCCGCCGAAGCGGGCAGGGGGGCGCACGGCCGTGATGGTGGCGGTGTGGCCTCGGGCGCGGTGGTGTTCGACGACCTGTCGCACCGGCACGTTCGAGACGCCGTCGCCATAGGTCATCAGGAAGGGCGCGCCCTCCAGATGCGGCTTCAGGCGCAGGATGCGCCCGCCTGTATTGGTGTCGAGGCCGGTATTGACGATGCGGACGCGCCAGTTGTCGAAGATCGGGCCGGAGCGCGAGACCTTGCCGCGACGCGTGTCGACGGTGAGGTCGCCGGCCATCTGGATCTCGTCGAGGAAGAACCGCTTGATGACATCGGCCTTGTAGCCGCCGGCAATGACGAAGTCGTCGAAGCCCTGCGCCGCGTAATGGCGCATGATGTGCCAGAGGATCGGCCGCCCGCCGATATCGACCATCGGCTTCGGCTTGGTGTCGGATTCCTCGGAGATCCGGGTGCCCCGGCCGCCGGCAAGTATGACCACGCGCATGGATTGTCCCTGGCCGTGCTTTGCCGGGAGCATCGCGGGTTTATGGTAAACGGGGAGTAAAGACGCCCTGCGTGTCAGGGCCGCGTGGCGCAGGCGCGCTGGTGGGCCAGCGCCAGTTCCGTCAGCGCCGTTTCGCGCTCGACCAGCAGGCGGGCGTGCTCAAGGGCGAGGGCGAAGTCCTCCTCGAAAATGGCGAACTGCATGCCGAGGACAAGCGGCCGGGCGCTCGGCATGGCGGCAAGGATGGCCTCGACCTGGGCGGCCAGATCCGCATGCCTGATGGCGTCGAAGCCGCGCAACAGCATCTCCTGCACCATGAAGGCGATGGTCTTGCCGACCGTGTCGACCTCCTCCGCGCGCAGCAGCAGGCCGAGTTCCAGATCGTCTGCCGGACCAGCAATGCCATGGGTTTCGGTTGATACGGGCAGGGTCACGTCGGTCATCGCGCCGCTCTCGCAGGTGTTACCAAATTGTTTCCGTAAGTAATTTGTTAGGGTTAATATCTGGTAAACAAAGTAGTGTTTGCATTCTATTCACCATTAATTTGAATGCCTGCAAGTGTGCCCAAGAAAAAAGCATTCTTTAAGAGCCCCAGCCCAAAGTCGGCGAGCCTTCGAGAACTGAAGGCCCTCCCAGGACCGGGAGGCGTCATCGACCACCCCTCAGAAGCAGGGGTCCCTAGGAAAGGGCACTACACATGTCTGACATCACCATTTCGCGTGGCGTCCGCTCGAACCTCCTCTCGCTGCAGAACATCGCTTCCCAGCGCGAGACGATCCAGGGCCGTCTGGCCTCGGGCAAGAAGGTCAACTCGGCCCTCGACAACCCGACCAACTTCTTCACCTCCGCTTCGCTGAACTCGCGCGCCAACGATCTGGGTTCGCTGCTGGACTCCATGTCCAACGGCATCAAGACGCTGGAAGCCGCCGACAACGGCCTCAAGTCGGTCACCAAGACCGTCGAGTCGCTGCAGTCGTCGATCCGCCAGGCCCGCCAGGACAAGTCCTGGAAGGGCGAGAGCTACACCTTCACCGCAACCACCGGCACCGGCGACATCGTGTTCACCGGCGGTTCCGTCGGCACCACGGCCGTTACCATCTCGATCGCAGCCAGCGCCACGGTCGACGATGTCGTGGCCCAGGTGAACGCCTCCACGTCGCTGACCGGCAAGGTCCGCGCCTCGAACGACAACGGCAAGCTGCGCGTCGAGAACCTGTCGACCTCCGACCTGACTGTCACCGACACCGCCGCTGCCACGACCGGCACCGGCGGCACCGTCGGCGGCAACACGGTCCGCGCCGACCTGATCAAGCAGTTCAACGATCTGCGCCAGCAGCTCGACCGCACCGCGGAAGATGCCTCCTTCAACGGTATCAACCTGCTGCGCGGCGACAGCCTGTCGATCACCTTCAACGAGACGGGCTCGAGCTCGCTGAACATCCAGACCAAGGGTGGCAAGGCGATCAACGCGACGAACCTCAGCATCGACGCTCAGGCGACCTCGGTGGCCGACACCGACACCGGCCTCGACACGGTGCTCGGCAAGCTCTCGACCGCGCTCGGCTCGCTCCGCTCGCAGTCGTCTTCCTTCGGTTCCAACCTCTCGATGGTGCAGAACCGCCAGGACTTCACCAAGTCCATGATGAACACGCTGAAGGGCGGCGCCGACAATCTGACGCTGGCCGACCAGAACGAGGAGGGCGCCAACCTGCTCGCACTCAACACCCGCGCGCAGCTTGCCACCTCCGCCCTGTCCTTCGCCTCGCAGGGCGATCAGCAGGTGCTCCAGTTCCTCCGCTGATCCAACAGCGGGACGTTTAGACCACCACGACTTGAAGGGCGGCCCTCGGGCCGCCCTTTCTTCGTTCCGGAGGGCCGTTCGGGCGCTCGCGTCAGACGCCGCCGCGCTGCCGAATTCGTTAAGGAAAACCGAACGTTGAGGAGCATGGTAAAATTCTGATTGCCGTATGCGCTTTATTAACGATGTCGGGAGCAGGATTACCTCGCCTTCAAGAACCGAAGGCCCTCCCAGGATGTGGAGGCGTACCGACCAACCCCTCAGAACCAGGGGTCCCTAGGAGAGGGTAGTATCCATGTCTGACATCACCATCTCGCGTGGCGTCCGTTCGAATCTTCTCTCGCTGCAGAACATCGCTTCGCTGCGTGAGACGGTTCAGGGCCGCCTTGCCTCGGGCAAGAAGGTCAATTCGGCCCTCGACAACCCGACCAACTTCTTCACCTCGGCCGCCCTGAACTCGCGCGCCAACGACCTCGGCTCGCTGCTGGACTCCATGTCCAACGGCATCAAGACGATCGAAGCCGCCGACAACGGTCTGAAGTCGGTCACCCGCACGGTCGAGTCCCTGCAGTCGTCGATCCGCCAGGCCCGTCAGGACAAGTCCTGGCGCGGCGAGAGCTATCTGTTCACGGCGACGACCGGCACCGGCGACATCGTGTTCACCGGCGGTTCCGTCGGCACCACGGCCGTGACGATCTCGATCGCCGCCAGCGCCGAGCTCGACGCGGTCGTCGCGCAGATCAATGCCAACACGTCGCTGACCGGCAAGCTCCGCGCCGTCAACGACAATGGCAAGCTGCGCATCGAGAACCTGTCGACCGCCGACCTGACCGTCACCGACACCGCCGCTGCCACCACGGGCACGGGCGGCACCGTCGGCGGCAACACCGTCCGCGCCGACCTGATCAAGCAGTTCAACGACCTGCGCCAGCAGCTCGACCGCACCGCGGAAGATGCCTCCTTCAACGGTATCAACCTGCTGCGCGGCGACGCTCTCTCGATCACCTTCAACGAGACGGGGTCGAGCTCGGTCACCATCCAGACCAAGGGCGGCAAGCCGATCAACGCGACCAATCTCGGCATCGACTCCCAGCTCACCTCGGTGGCTGACACCGATGCCGGCCTCGATGCGGTCTCGACGGATCTGTCGACCGCGCTCGGCTCGCTCCGGTCGCAGTCCTCCGCCTTCGGTTCCAACCTCTCCATGGTGCAGAACCGCCAGGACTTCACCAAGTCGATGATGAACACGCTGAAGGGCGGCGCCGACAACCTCGTCCTCGCCGACCAGAACGAGGAAGGCGCCAACCTGCTCGCGCTCAACACCCGCGCGCAGCTTGCCACCTCCGCCCTGTCCTTCGCCTCGCAGGGCGACCAGCAGGTCCTCCAGTTCCTCCGCTGATATCCCGGTCGGACCAGACAATCGGAAAGGGCGGCCTGCGGGCCGCCCTTTTGTCGTTTCAGGGTCCGCGTTAGAGCCACGTTAACCATCTGCGGCAACATTGCGTTAACGGCCGCACCTGCGCCTTCACGCGCGGGACGGCGAGCGCCTTGCTGGAGATCATGGGATGGCCACCTCCCTGGAATGGGTTCGCCCGCTCGACGAGCGCAGCCGGCGCTATGCGACCGACTATGCGATGCGGACCGCCGAATACGCGCTGGTGCGCGGCGAGGCATCGATCGCCCTGCGCATCGCGCGCCAGCTCGCCTTCGCCGCTCCGGGCGATGCCGCCCGTGCCGACCTCATCGCGCGCGCCATGGCGGCGCGCGATACAGCGAGCGACACCATCGCCCGCGGCACGGGCAGCGAAGACCCTGACGTTCTCAACGCCGTGGCCGCCGCCCACCTCACGCTCGGGGAGACCGCGACCGCCGCCAATCTCTGGCTCGCGCTTGCCCGCGCGGATTCGACCCGCCTCGACGCCTTCGTCAGTTTTGCCTGGTGCATGGCGCGTGTCGGCAACTGGGAGACGGCGTCGCAGATAATCTCCCACGTGGCCGGCCTTGCCAGCCATCCGAAGATCGATGCCGTTGGCATGATGATCGCCCTCGCCGCCGGTGACCAGGACACCGCGCTGGTCTGCGCGCAGGCGGCGCTGGCGAGCGACCCGGAAGCCCATGCCTGGCTGCCGCTCGGCGCGGTCTTCAGCATCGCCGGCACGGTGAACGCCGCGGCGGTCTCGCTTGGCCTTCGGCTCGAGGATCTCAGCGTCAGCCTGCACCTGTTCGAGATCGGCCAGTCGATCCAGTCGGGCCGCCATGACGAGGCCGTCCGTGCGGCGGACGACGTGCTCGCCGCCATCCCCGACGATCGCTGGGCGTGGATGTTCAAGATCATCGCCCTGGTCGCCAAGGACGACAAGCTCGGCGCCGTGCGGGCGCAGGCGGCGCTTGCGTCGGCGATGGGCGCAAGCCTCGACACGCTGACCCGCCTCGTCGACCTGCTGTTCGAGATTTCGGCGCACCAGCAGGTCGTCGATATCGGCAGCATCGTGCGCGAGCGGCTGCCGAACCACTATTCACTCTTGTCCACGATGGCCCACTCGGCCATGCACGTGGTCGAGATGGATCTCGCCGAGGAACTGATCGCGTCACTGCACCCGCTCAGCGAGACGATCGGCAAGACCGGGCTGTCGCCCTTCATCGTCATGACCATGACGGACGACCCGGCCGTGCAACGAGCCGCAGCGGAAAGGCGCGCGCTCATCCTGCCGGGCCCCGAGGCTCCGCCGGCCGCGCCGGCGACGTCCCCGCCGGCGGGCCGCGAGCGGTTGCGCATCGGCTACTTCTCCAACGACTTCCACAATCACGCGACGATGAAGCTGCTCACGGAGGTGCTGGAATGCACCGATCGCGAGCGCTTCGAGATCGTGGCCTATTCCTACGATTCGGCGCCGGATGACGACGAGCGCGCCAGGGTGCGCGACGCCTTCGACCGCTTCGAGAACGTCGCCCCCTTCGCCGAGGGCGATATCGCCGAGATTATCAGGCGGGATGGCATCCACATCCTGGTGGACCTGAAAGGCTATACGGGCGGGTCCCGCCTCGGCCTGCTGAAATATCGCGCCGCGCCCATCCAGGTGAACTGGCTCGGCTATCCCGGCACCTATGGGATGGCGGAGGCTGACTACATCATCGCCGACCGGTTCATCATCCCCACCGGTGCTGAAGCAGGTTATTCGGAAGCGGTGGTCCGCCTGCCGGACTGCTACCAGCCGAACCGGCGCAGCCGCGACGTGGTCGCCATGCCCACCCGCGAGATGGTGGGGCTGCCCGAGGGTGCTTTCGTCTTCGCCTCGTTCAACCATGTCTACAAGATCGGCGGTGCGCTCTTTGCCGCCTGGATGGACGTCCTGAAGGCCGTGCCCGGCTCCGTGCTGTGGCTCCTGTCGAAGGACCCTTCCATCAGCGACAGGCTGAAGGCGCGCGCCGAGGCTGAAGGGGTCGATCCCGCGCGTCTCATCTTCGCGCCGGTCATGGACAATGACTATCACCTCGCGCGCTACGGGCATGTCGACCTGGCGCTCGATACCTTCCCGGTCGGCTCCCACACGACGGCCAGCGACGCCCTGTGGATGGGCGCGCCGTTGCTCGCACTGGCCGGGCAATCCTTCATCTCGCGCGTGTCGGGCAGCATCGTGAAGGCGGCCGGACAGGAGCAGCTCGTCGCCTTCTCGATGGACGAGTACAAGGCCAAGGCCATCGCGCTCGGCAACGATCCCGGCACGGCGCGGGCGCTGCGCGAGACCCTGCTCAGGACGCGCGACAGCGTGCCGCTGTTCGATCCCGAACGCTTCGCGGCCCATCTCGGCGCAACCTACGAGGCGATGGTCGACATCTGGCGCCGCGGCGAGAAGCCGCGCAGCTTCGACGTGGCGCCGATGGCCGGGGCGAGCCCGGCGCAGGCGCTGGCTGGATAGTGCCGTTTGGCGCGGTTGGGCAGGCGACGTTCAGGCCACCGCTTCGGCGGCTTTCCGCGCCACCACGGCCTCATAAGCCGCCTGCAGCTCGGCGAAGACCGAGCGCTGCGGCGCGGGTGCGCCCAGATGCTGGTGACGCAACTCGTCCATGAAGGCCTCCCACAGAAGCGGGCCGCCCTGTTCCAGCAGTTCCGCGCGGATCGACAGTTCCTCGGAGACCGGCAGGTGGCGGCGGCCCCAGGTGGCCATCTGCGCCAGAACCGGCACCAGCTGGATCGCCGGCTCGGTCAGGCTGTAGATCGCCTTCTGCTTGTGGCTGGGGTCGTCGCGCTTCGACAGAAGCCCGTTTCCGACCAGCCGCTTCAGCCGGTCGGCGAGGATGTTCGAGGCGATGCCTTCCTCGGACCTCGCCATCAATTCGCGGAAGTGCCGGCGATTGCCGAACATCAGGTCGCGGATGACGATCAGGCTCCAGCGGTCGCCGAGCACTTCGAGGGTGAGATTGATGGGGCAGCCCGAGCGGTTGGCGGTGTCCATAGGTGAAATCATTACCTCCGAACAAAACAACTTGCAAGATGAAAGCAGTTTTGCTAGGTCACAACCGATTGCAAACCGCAAGCGGTTGTGACCAGAGGAGGCCTCCATGGCCAAGGTGGTTCTGTCGGTCTTCACGAGCATGGACGGCTTCTATGCCGGCCCGAGCGGCGAGTTCATCCCGCCGGAATGGTCGGACGATATGGGCGCATGGGCCGGCGAGGCGATGGATCAGTCCGGCCACTTCATCTACGGGCGGATCAATTTCGAGTTCAACAAGGCGCACTGGTTGGCGGAGAAGGGCGACTTCGCCGTGGGTATGAACGCCAAGCCGAAGACGGTGTTCTCGCGCACGCTGAAGGGCGACCCCGGCTGGAACGCCACCGTCAGCGACGATCCCGTAGGCCGCGTCGCTGCGCTGAAGGCGAGCGTCGACAAGGACATCTTCATCTTCGGCAGCGGCAACCTGGTGAAGAGCTTCGTGGCGCTGGACCTGATCGACGAATACCGCATCCTGCTGACGCCCTTCGTCCAGGGATCGGGCAAGAGGCTGTTCGCAGACGATGCACCGACCCTGGACCTGACGCTGGTCGAGACGCGCCCGATGGACACCGGCGCGGTGCTGCTGCGCCATGCACGCAAGCGGGAGAACTGAAGCCGTGACGCTGACCTTCTACGGGCACCCCTTGTCCTCCTACTGCCAGAAGGCGCTGATCGCCCTCTACGAGAACGACACCCCGTTCGACTTCCGGATCCTCGGCCTCGATGATCCGGCGGCCGGCGAGGAACTCGCCGCGCTGTGGCCGATGAAGCGCTTCCCGGTCCTGGTGGACCGGGGGCGCAGTGTGATCGAGAGCAGCATCATCATCGAGCACCTGATGCTCCACCATCCGGGGCCGGTGCGGCTGGTCCCGGAAGACCCGAAGGCGGCGCTGGAGGTGCGATTCCTCGACCGCTTCTTCGACAACTACGTGATGACACCGCAGCAGAAACTCGTCTTCGACGCGATCCGCCCGGAGGAGGAGCGAGACGCCCGCGGCGTCGCCGACGCTCGTGCCATGCTGGAGATGGCCTATGAATGGCTGGAGACCCACATGGCCGGCCGCGAGTGGGCGGCGGGTGATGCTTTCAGCCTTGCCGACTGCGCGGCGGCGCCCGCCCTGTTCTACGCCGACTGGTCCCATGCGATCGACGCACGCTTCCCGGTGGTGAAGGCCTATCGCGCCCGGCTCAACGCCCGGCCGTCTTTCGCGAAGGCCATTGAAGGCGGGCGACCGTACCGGGATTTCTTTCCGCTGGGCGCGCCGGACCGGGACTAGGGAACTGCTTGAAAAGCTTCCGATATCAACACGTCGTGCCGGGGCTCGTCCCGGGCATCCACGACTTGCTTGGGCTGCACGACCAAGCACGCCGGGTCGGCTCCGCGACCCCTCTCCCCTCGTGGGAGAGGGTGCCCGCGTTAGCGGGCGGGTGAGGGGGGAGACGTGGCACGCATCCCCTCATCCGGCGCCTGACGGCGCCACCTTCTCCCACAAGGGGAGAAGGAAAGGGCGCTTCTCGCACACTTGCCGAACGTGCCCGAAACATAGCGGACCAGCGTTACGCTGTCAAGGACAAAAATCCCAGTAGAGGATTTCAGTACTCGATCTCTGCGCCGATGCCGGCCGCGGCGCGGCCGTCGGCGCCGATCTCGGTCTGGATGCGAATGCGGCGGGTGAGGTCGATGTCGACCCCGACTGCGCTCGATTCCGGCTTGGCGCCGGCCCTGACGCCGATCCGGACCCGGTCGTTGATCGCGCGCGACGCGCCGACCGCCGGGCCAGTTGTACCGGTCGTCACGTCGAGGTTGTCGACGCCGAGCGCCCGGCGCGTCGCTTCGAAAGCGTCCGGCCCGCCGCGGCCGGAGAGCGTGGCGATAGCCTGGGCGATCTGAACCGCCTGGAACGGCGAGAGGCCCGTCGTGGCGCGCTGGAACAGCAGGCGCGACAGCACCTCGTCCTGCGGCAGGGCAGGGACCGAGGACAGGGTGAATTCGGGCTGGGTGGCGCGGCCGGTGATGGCGACGGTGGCGGTCACGTCGGTGGCGCGCGTCTCGGCGACGAAATCGAGGTCGGGGACGAGGTCGCCGCCGCCGAAGGTTACGCGGCCGCGGGTGAAGTCGAGCCGCTGCGTCAGCAGCGACAGCCGGCCGCGGCGCAGTTCGAAGGCGCCGTTGGCGCGCATGTCGGCGGTGGTGCCGGTGAGGCGCAGCTGGCCGCCGAGTTCGGCGTCCATGCCCCTGCCGCGGACGAAGACCCGGCCGGGCGCTTCGAGGGTCACGTCGAGTGTCGCGTTGAACCCCGGCGACCGGCGGCCACGGCCCGCCTCCGCCCGCTGGCGGGCGATCTGCGCGAGGCGCGCCCGGGTCTGTTCCGGCGCGTTGACGTGGCGGGCATCCCGCAGCGGCTCGGCGGTCGAGGGCAGGCGATCGGGGATGCGCACCTCGATGGTCGAGATGTCCATGCGGCCGGAGAGGCGCGGCGTCGTCGCCAGCGGGCCGGTGACGGCGAGGTTGAGGCTGGCGATCATGCTGACCACGTCGCTGGAGACGAGTTCGGCGTTCGTCGCGGCGATCCTGAGGTCGGCAGGGAAGCCGCGGTTCGGATCGGCGTTGACGCGGCCGGTGACCGAGATCGTGCCGCCGTTCTTGGCACGTGCGGTCAGGCGCTCGATGCCGATGTCATTGCCACGGCCGGTGACGCGGCCCTCGATGGCGGTCAACGTCACGCCCTGCAGCGGATCGGAGAACGAACCGCCGGAGAGCGTCGCCGTGCCCTGGATGTCGGGGTTGGCCCGCGTACCGCGCAGCGCCCCGTCGATGGCGACGCGGCCAGCCACGCGGCGGCCGGAGCCGGCAAGCTGGGCATTGGCCAGCGCCGCGTCGAGCGTGCCGCGGGCGCGCAGGTCGTAAGCGCCGGCAGGCCCGATCGGCGCCGAGCCACTGACATCCAGCGCGATGACGCGCCCGCCGGCGATGCGCGCCTCGACGGTCGCGCGCTGGCCTTGTAGGGCGCCGCGCGCGGTGATGTCGAGCGCCGGCACGCCGGCATTGCGGGTGGCCGGCGCGGAGAGGCCGCGCAGCGTCACCTCATAGGGTCCGGTCGGCGTCGCGGCGGGCCCGCGCAGGGTGGCGCGGGCGTCGAGCGTGCCGCGCAGCCCCGTGCCGGGCGCGAGGATGTCGAGGGCGGCCAGCGGCACGCGCCGGGCGGCGATCTGCGCGTCGAGGTCGGCGCCGAGCTTGCCGGAGACCTCGATCTCGCCACCCTGAAGTCCGACGACGAGGCGCTGGGTGCGGATGGCGGAGCCCTCCAGCAGCAGCGTCGCGGGCTGCGTCAGGGCGATGCGCGCGCCGGAGCGGGTGGCGCTGAAGGATGCGAGGTCCAGCCGGTTCGGCGTGCCGGGGATCAACCTGCCAGCTGCGGCAAGCGCGAAGCCGCGCGCATTGGCGGTGAGGTTCAGGTCGGTGGCGCCTGTAGTGCCGGTCGCCTTGAAGTTGATGCGCTCGATCGCCTCGCCGCCAGCGACCAGACGGTCGATGGTCGCCTCGCCGTTCAGCACGGGCCGGCCGTAGAGGTCGTCGCCGGAGAGGTTCGCGCGCAGGAAGTTGAGCGTTGCGGCGCCAGCAACCAGGCGCTGGGCATCGCCCTCCATGGCAACGCGCTGGCGGCCGTTGGCGGCGTCGGCGGTGATCGCGGCGCGCAGGCTGCCGGAGAGGCGCGTCAGCGTCAGCGGCGAGAGATCGTCGAGATTACCGGCGGTGACGGCGAGCCGGCCGGTGGCGAAATTGCCGGGGGCGATCTGGCCCTGGCCGTCGGCGGTGACCGAGCCGAGCCGGAACGACAGCTTCTCCAGCGCCCAGATGCCGCCGGAGCGGGCCTGCGCCGCCAAATCGGCCAACAGGGGCTTGCCGTCGACATCGCCGCTGCCGGTCAGCGTGATGTTGGGCGTGCTGGAGACGGTGCGGGCGGTGACGGCGAGGCGCAGGTCGCGGATCGGGCGCCCCTGCGCGCGCACGTCCGGCGCCACGACGTTCAGCGACACGTCGGGGTCGAGCGCATCGCCGAAGACATGCGCGTCGGCACGGGCGGCCCCGGCGAGCTGCGCATCGACATGCCGCAGGTCGGGAAGGGCCAGGACGGCGCGCAGGTCGAACCGGCCATCGCCCATGCCGCCATTGAGGGTCGCGGTGACATGCTGGCCGCGCAGTGTGACAGCCTCCAGCGTCATGGCCTCACGCTGGCGCGTCACTGCGCCGGAGAGCACGAGCTGGCGGCCGGCAAGGCGATCGGCGATCGGATGGCCGAGCACGAGCTCGGTCAGGCGTCCGTCCAGCACGGCGCGCATGCGCGACGCCGAGGGATCGCCGGTCAGGACGGCTTCGACGAAGCCGCGTCCGGTGAGCGGGCGGCCGGCGAGGCGCGACAGTGCCTGCAGGCGGAAGATCTCGGCGCGCACCTGTCCGTCGATCAGCTTGGCGCCGGTGCGGCCGGTGAAGGCGAGTTTCAGGTTCGGCGTGGTGGCCGAAAGGTCCGAGACATCGGTGACCGACTGGTCGTCGACGCTAGCGCGCAGGTTCAAGACGATGCGCTCGCCGAGCGCCTCCGACAGGCCCTCGTCGGCGAGCTTTAGCCCCTCCATCCGCCCATTGAGGGCGATTCGGTAGCGCTGGTTGCCCTGCGTGACCGGCTCGGCCGAGAGCGTGGCGTTCATCGCGCCGAGGTTGATGGCGGGACTGGCGAGGCCGCGCAGGTCGAGCCGTCCGTCGACGCGCGGTGCCGCCACGGGGCCGCGGGCCGTCGCATCGAAGACGAGCGTGTCGAGGCGCGTGTCGCCGCGTGCCGTCGCGCCACCGTCGTTACGCAGCGCCAGCGCCGTCGCCCTGACGTCGAGTGTGCGGTCGGCGCGGAGGTGACCGCCGAGCACGAGTTCGGCGAGCTGCGAGCCCAGGCGGAAGTTCTCGATGGCATAGCCGCCGTCGTCGCCGAAGACGAGATTGCCGTCGATGGTGGTGTCGCCGGCGAAGACCGCCGAGACGGCCGGCGGCAGCAGCTTCTCGATCCGCGAGGTGAGCTTCAGGCCGAGCCGCCGGATCTGGTTGTCGCGGGAGAGGATGGCATCGCCGCGCGCATTGATGTCGGGGCCGGCGTCGAAGGCGACGCGGCCGCGCCAGTCATCGAGCCGGCCGTTGCCGGCCAGGTCCAGCTTCACGGGCGGTTGTCCCGGAATGTCGGCGAGCCGGGCGACGATGCCGCCGGCCGGCTCGTCATGCTGGAACGACAGGTCGAGCTGCTGCGTCGAAGGCACGAAGGTCAGCTTCAGCGCGGAGTGCCCCGGCTGGTCGAGACGCCGGATCTCGACCGCCGCATTGAGCCCTTCGGCCGGCGGCCCGAGCGTCGCATTGCCGGTCGCCGAGAAGCGCGCGGCGACGCCGATGACCGGTTCGCCCAGCACCAGTTCGCCGATGCTCAGCTTGCCGATCTCGACCTTCAGCGGCAGTTCGGGCAGGAGCGGGCCATCAGCGGCCGGCGGCGGTGCATTCGGGTCGGGCAGCGGCTTGCGGGTGAACTCGACGCGGCCGATCTCGAGGGTCTGGATTTCGAGCCTACGGGAGACGAGCGCCATCCTGCGCCAGACGAGGCGGATCGTGTCGATGCGGAGATAGACGCCCTGCGCATCCGCGACCGTCACATTGCGGATCACGGCGTCGGAGGAGAGCGGGCCTTCCACCGCGCCGATGGAGACCGTCGAACCCGGCGAGGAGATCATGCGGGAGATGAAGCCCGCCAGCACGCCCTGGTCCTCCTGCGCGTGCGGCGCGGAGCCGCGCAGCAGCACGCCGAAGCCGATGCCGGCGACGAGAAGGACGAGGAGGGCGTATCGCAACCTGGTCATCAGAATGACTGCCCGATGCTGACATAGAAGGCATAGGGCTTCTCGCCCTGGCGGCGGGCCAGCGGCACCGCCACGTCGAAGCGGATGGGGCCGACGGCAGTGTAGTAGCGCAGGCCAAGTCCGGCCGCGTAGCGCATCGGTGCCGAGCCGTTCGGGAACGAGCCCGAATAGGCCTGGCCCATGTCGAAGAAGGGCACCACGCCGATCGTGTCGGTGATGCGGATGCGGGCCTCGAAGGAGGCCTCGAACAGGCTCATGCCGCCGGTCACGTTGCCGAAGGCGTCGCGGGGGCCGAGGCTCTTGTGTTCGTAGCCGCGCACCGAGCCGCCGCCGCCGGCATAGAAGCGCCGGGCCGCGGGAATGGCCGACAGCGAGCCGCCGAGGATCGAACCGAAGGCGATGCGGCCCGCAAGGATGTAGCGGGCGGCGTCGTCGAGCGCGTGATAGTAGGACGCCTGGAAACGGCCGATGGCGAAGAGTGGCGGCGCGTCACCGAACCCGTGATAGGGCGTGAACGAACCGGTGATGCGGACGCCGCGCGTCGGGTCGAGCGGCCGGTCGGTGGTGTCGTAGGTCAGGCCGAGCGGCAGGCCGATCAGCCCATATTCGAAGCGCCCAAGCGGATCGACGGAGCGGCCGATCTCGCCCTCGATGCCGGCACGCACCGAAAACGAATCCGAGAAGCGATGGCGGATCGAGACCGTCGTGTTGACGAGTTCGCTCGTGTAGTTCGGCGTCAGCTCGCGCTGGACGAAGGCATCGGCGAGCAGGTCGTTGCGGGTGCCCCACAGCGCCGGCTTCAGGAACGAGGCCGAGAGCCGGCCGCCGATATCGTTGGGGTCGAAGCCGCGGCGCGTTCCGCCGCCGAAGAAGTTCTGCTGTCCGGTGAAATAGAACAGGTCTGCGTCGAGCCTCAGGCGCTCCGCGCCGCCGAACAGGTTGCGGTGCATCCAGTAGGCTTTGAGCGCCGGCCCATCGACGGTGGAATAGCGGATGGAGCCGCCGAGCACGCGGGGGAGGCGTTCGGTCACCTCGACATCGAGCGGCAGGTTGCCGTCGGCCTCGAGCGCGGCGCCCTCGCGGACCCTCGCGCCGCCGATGGCCTCGATGCGGGTCACCGAGCGCCGGATGTCAGCGACGGCCCGGCGTGAATAGGGATCGCCGCGCTGCGCATAAATGAACGAGCGCACGACGGCCGGATCGACATCACGGGTGCCGGAGACGCCGATGCCGCCGATGCCGGCCTTGGCGCCGGGATCGACGATGAAGGTGAGGTCGACCGAGCGCGTCGCGTGGTCGATCACCGGCTGGCGGCGGCCGACCTTGACGAAGGGGTGGCTGAGGTCGCGGAAATGGTCGGCGAGCTCGGCGGCGGCCGACAGCACGCTGGTGGTGCGCGCGGCTTCGCCGGCCTTCAGCGTCACTACGCGCGGCGGCAGGACGGCGGGGGAGAAGGGCAGGTTCGAACGCCCGTCCAGCACCTCGACCCGGCTGAAGCGGTACATCGGGCCGGGGATGACCTCGATGCCGACCGGCACGAGAGCGCGGCCGCGGAAGCCATCGAGCCCAGAGCGCAGGCCGTTGGCGCTTGGCCGCTCGACGGTCAGCGTATTGCCGCCGACACGGATGATGACGCGGGCGGCATAGTAGCCCGAGCCCCAGAGCGCGTCGATGATGCGCGGCAGGTCGGCCTCGGCGCGGCGCATCAGCTCGTCGCCGTTCTGCGGGGCCTCGTTGCGCAGGCGATAGAGCAGCGAGACGTCGCGGACGGCCTGTTCGGCCTCGCTGTCGCCGGAGAGGCCGGTCACCTCGAACTGGTAGGCGAGCGCCTGGGCTGAGACGGCGGGCGGCTTCTCGGAGAACCAGCCGAAGGGGTCGAACGCATGGGCGACGCTCGGCGCGCTAACGATCAGCGAACCGACAACCAGTCCAACACCGAAACGGGAGACAATTGTCCCGCCAGCCACCATTCCCGACCTTTCGGACGCAATACGAGGACGAAACCGGAGAAACGAGGCGATGAGCCGATCTCGCGAAGAAACGTCCCGGCCGCACTTTAGCCAGAGGGGCTCCCCCAAGTCGACCTGGCCGGCCTGTCATCAGGGCACGGCGACCGCCGGAACACACTGCTGACATGCACCCCCTCCCGATGGGCCAGTCGAGCCTCTATGTTCCGCGCCATGACTAACATCATTAAGGTTTCCAAACTCTCAAAGCGCTACGGAACGGGCTTCCAGGCGCTCAAGGATGTCAGCCTGGACATCCGCAAGGGCGAAATCTTCGCCCTGCTCGGCCCGAACGGGGCGGGCAAGACGACGCTGATCTCGACCATCTGCGGCATCGTGCGCCCGACCGAGGGGCAGATTACCGTCGGCGGCCATGACATCGTCCGGGATTATCGCGCGGCGCGCGCGATGATCGGGCTGGTGCCTCAGGAGCTGACGACCGATTCGTTCGAATCGGTCTGGGCCACCGCGAGCTTTTCGCGCGGGCTGTTCGGCAAGGCGGCAAACCCCGCATTGATCGAGCGGATCCTGAAGGACCTGTCGCTCTGGGACAAGAAGGACGAGAAGATTATGACGCTGTCCGGCGGCATGAAGCGCCGCGTCATGATCGCCAAGGCGCTGTCGCACGAGCCGGAGGTGCTGTTCCTCGACGAGCCGACGGCCGGCGTCGACGTCGAGCTCAGGCGCGACATGTGGCAGCTCGTGCGGCGCCTTCGGGACGAGGGCGCGACCATCATCCTGACGACCCACTACATCGAGGAAGCGCAGGAGATGGCTGACCGGGTCGGTGTCATCTCGAAAGGCGAGATCATCCTGGTCGAGGACAAGGCGGAGCTGATGCGCAAGCTCGGCAGGAAGCGGCTGACCATCCAGCTTCAGGCGAAGCTCGATGCGATCCCGGCCTCGCTCGCGGCCTACGCGCTGGAACTGACCTGCGAGGGCGCGGAGCTTGTCTATACCTACGACACCCAGGCCGAGCGCACCGGCATCACAGCGCTCTTGCAGTCGCTGGCCGAGGCCGGCATCCGGCTGAAGGACCTCCAGACGCGGCAGAGCTCGCTGGAGGATATTTTCGTCACGCTCGTCAGCGACAGGCAGTGAGGCCCACCATGAACTTTCACGCGGTCAAGGCCATCTACCTGTTCGAAATGGCGCGCACCTGGCGCACGCTCTGGCAGAGCATTGTCTCGCCGGTGATCTCCACCTCGCTCTATTTCGTCGTGTTCGGCGCGGCGATCGGCTCGCGCATGACTGAGATCGGCGGGGTCGCCTATGGCGCCTTCATCGTGCCGGGGCTGATCATGCTGTCGCTCCTGACGCAGAGCATCTCGAACGCCTCGTTCGGCATCTATTTCCCGCGCTTCACGGGAACGATCTACGAGGTCCTCTCGGCGCCGGTCTCGCATGTCGAGATCGTCACGGCCTATGTCGGCGCGGCGGCCACCAAGTCGATCATCCTCGGCCTGATCATCCTCGCCACCGCCGGCCTGTTCGTGCCATTGAGGATCGAACACCCGGTCTGGATGCTGGCCTTCCTGGTGCTGACGGCGGTGACCTTCAGCCTGTTCGGTTTCATCATCGGCATCTGGGCAGACGGATTCGAGCAGCTCCAGTTCGTGCCCATGCTGGTGGTGACGCCGCTGACCTTCCTTGGCGGCAGCTTCTACTCGATCGACATGCTGCCGCCCTTCTGGCAGACGGTCAGCCTGTTCAACCCGGTCGTCTATCTCGTCAGCGGCTTTCGCTGGAGCTTCTATGGCGTCGCCGATGTCAGCATCGGGGTCAGCGTCGCGATGACGCTGGTGTTTCTGGCGCTGTGTCTTGCGATCACCTCGTGGATCTTCCGCACCGGCTATCGGCTGAAGAATTGAGGCCGGTCAGGCGGCTTCGGGCCAATTGCCTGCGCGGAGGCTGGTCGGGGCATAGGCGTCGAAGGCCCAGCGCAACGGTATGGCCCTGGCGCGCCGCCAGCCGCGCGTGACGCGGAAGCGCCAAAGGCGTTCCGCACCGGGCGGCGCGGGATGGCCGGCGATGTCCCAGACGATCTCGACCTCGCCGTTGAGATGCAGGACATCGCCGGTCTCGAAGTCGACGAAGAGGAGCCCGGCGCGCGGGTGGACGGCGAGATTGCCGAGCGTGTTGAAATAGCGGTTGCCGCGGAAATCCGGGATCGTCAGGACATCGCCCTCGGCATGGACGAATCCGGGCAGGCCGCCGCGGTGCGAGATGTCGACACCGCCGTTCGGGTCGCCGCCCGTACCGGACCAGCTGGCCACGAAACAGGTATCGGCGCGGGCGATGGTATCGCGGGCCGCCTGATCCAGCCCGGTCAACATCTCGAGCGGCCCAGGGGGTGCCGACTCCGCATGGACCAGCCGTGTCTGGATGTATTGCGGGCAGTTGCCGAAGCTCTGGCGCACGGCCATCACGAAGCCCTCGCCCGCGCGCGCGGAGACGATGCCGTTGGCCCGGTTGCGGCGGCGATTGGAGAGGTCGATGCCGAGCAAGCCGACAGCCGCGCCGGGCACGAGAAGGCCGTGCAGCGGGTCGCCGGGCAGCGGCAGTGCGCGGATGCCGAGGATCGCCGGATCGGGGCTGGCGACGAAGCCGGGTTCGCCGGTGAGAACGCCCGCCATCGGCCAGCTGTCAGCGTCCACGGAGGCGACGAACAGGTGCGGCAGCATGGCGAAGAACAGGCGATGCTGGTCCGGCATATAGGGGCGGATGCCGCCGCCGGGCGCGCCGCCGCCGGCGCGGTCCTGCGCGGCGAGTTCGCCGGGATGGAAGGGGAAGGTCTCCATCATGGCCTCACGCAGCCTCGGGCAGGGGCGACTTCGGCATGGGCCTGAAGGCCGGCAGGGCCTCGACCCGCGTCAGCCAGGCGCGTACGGCCGGGTAGGCGTCGAGCGGCACCCGGCCCTCCGGCGCATGGGCGATATAGGAGTAGCAGGCAAGGTCCGCGATGGTGGCGTGGTCGGCGGCGAGGAAGGCGCGGCCGGCCAGGTGCCCGTCCATGAAGGCGAGCAGCCGGCGTGCGATCTCGCCCGCGCGCACGGGATCGCCCGGCATGTTCCAGAGTGTCGCCATGCGCGCGGTTGCCGGGCCGTACATGACCTCGCCGGCGGCAATGGAGAGCCAGCGCTGGACCTGCGCTGCGGCGATCGGCTCCTCGGGCAGCCAGCCGCTGCCGGGCGCGTAGCGACGCACGAGATAGACGAGGATCGCATTGCTGTCGCAGAGCGTCAGGTCGCCATCCTGCAGGACGGGGATCTGGCCGAGCGGGTTCAGTGCAAGGAAGGCTGCCGATCGACGCACGGTCGCGTCCGCGATCTCGTAGCGATAGGACAGGCCGAGCATGCGCAGCATGAGCTCGACCCGGTGCGCGTGGCCGGACAGGGGCGTGCCGTGGAGGGTGATGACGGGGTCGGCCATGCGGGTCTCCGGGGGTGATTTCGCCGGACTGTCGCTTGTTCCTCAAATCTGCATAATCTGGAAAATCGGAAAGTCTGTATTCCACAAACAGGAATAACGAGTGGATCGTCTCGACGAACTCGCGATCTTCGCCGCCATCGTCGAAACCGGCAGCCTTGCCGCCGCCGGCCGCCGCCTGCGCCGGTCGCCGCCTGCGGTGACCCGCGCGCTGGCCTCGCTCGAGGAACGGGCCGGCGTCAGGCTGGTGGAGCGGACGACGCGGCGGCTGGCGCCGACCGAGGCAGGCCGCGAGTTGGCCGAGGAGGCGCGCCGCCTCGTCGGCGATTACGACACGGCGCTGACGAAGCTCGCCAATGCGCCGATCAAGGGGCTGGTGCGCATCACCGCGCCGGCCGTGTTCGGCCGCCGGCACGTGACGCCGGTCGTCGCGAGCTTTCTCGACCGCCATCCGGGGACCGAGGTCGAACTGGTGCTCAACGATCGCAACATCGACCTCATCGACAACGACGTCCACGTCGCCGTGCGGATCGGGCCGCTTGCCGATTCCACGCTCGTCGCGCGCCGCGTCGGTGCTGTCAGGCGCATCCTCGTGGCCGCGCCGGTCTATCTCGAGCGCCGCGGGACGCCCCTATCGCCTGCCGATCTCGCCGGCCACGACGCCGTCTTCGGCCTGCCGCAGCGTGGCGGCGACGAATGGCGGTTCGGGCCCGGCGAGCGTGGCGCCGTGGTGCGCTTCGTGCCGCGCCTGCGCATCAACGACGTCTCGGCCATGCTGCACGCGGTGCGCGCCGGCCGGGGCATCGGTCGGCCGTTGTCCTACCAGGTCGCGCGTGACCTCGATTCTGGCGTGCTCGTCCGGCTCCTCAAGGATTTCGAACCCGCGGCGCTGCCGGTCCAGCTCGTCGTGCCGGGCGGACGGCATATGGCGCCGCGCGTGCGCGCCTTTCTCGATCACGCCGCCGAGGCTTTTGCGGGTCTTGCCGTCATTCACGGCAACGACTGAACGTTTCGTTGGGGTTGCGCGGGAATTCTTTGCCTCTGCCCTGATTTCGCCATGGCCGAGAAACATGGCCCGGACGATCATGTTGCGGAGCAGAAACACGGGGCCGATAGGCAGGTCCTTTCGATTGGACATTTCTTCGTTGAGCCATGGGGCAATCATGACGGCAAGGCGGACGGGCAGGAATCTAATCGCGGGCGTGCTGGCAGCGGTGCTGGGCGCAGGACCGATCCTCACCCTCGACATCCGCTCTGCCGCCGCGCAGTTCGACATCGGAGCCGGCATGCGCGCCCTGGGCGGGCTCGGTGGCGCAGGCGGCGGCGCCCGGCAGGGCCAGCAGCGCCGGCCGAACGTTGCGGTGCCCCAATCGGGCCGACGCGGCACGGCCAATGTGCGTCCTCAGCGCGGCCAGCGTCCCGGCCAGCAGGAAGCGCAACCGCAGGGCGGCGGGCTGCCGGCGGCGCTCGGCGTGATCGCGCCTGCCGCGCTCGGCGCCATCGGCGGCGGCGCGCTCGCCCGCGTTCCGGGAATTGGCGGCGGTGGCCGCGGCATCATTCCGCCCGGCATTCCCGGCATTCCCGGAATTCCGGGCCTGCCGGGTGGCGGTGGGGGCGGCGGTCGCAACGCGATCCTCGGAGCGGCGGCAGCCGCCATCGCGGTGCCGGCCATCCTGTCGATCATCGAGAACGCTCGTGCCAATGCCGATCCCGGTGGTGGTGCCGTCGCCAACGAGCCGCCCGGCCTGCCGCCGCGCAACGAACGCCGGTTCGTGGCGGGCGAGGTGCTGTTCATCATGGCGCCGGATGCGCCGCGCGATGCCGTGCGGCGTGTGATCCGGCGCTACAATCTCACCCTGATCGAGGAGGTGCGCTCCGAGATGCTGGGCACCTCGCTCTATCGCTTCCGGGTGCCGAACCGGCTCACCGTTCCCGCCGCGATCCGCGCCATGCAGGCCGAGGCGGGCGTGGCCTATGTCCAGCCGAACTACGCCTTCGATCGCCCCGAATTCCGTTTCAAGCTGGAGAGCGCCACCAATGCGCGGGCGGGTGGCCAGCGGCTGCAATATGTCGTCGATGCGCTGCGGCTGACCGAGGCGCACCAGATCGCCCGGGGCGAGCGCATCGCCATCGCCGTGATCGATTCCGGGGTCGATGCCAACCATCCCGAGCTGCGCGGCCGCGTCGTCCAGAGCTACGATGCGGTCGGCGGCCAGTTCCGCGCCCACGAGCACGGGACCGGCATGGTCGGCGCCATCGTCGCCAACAACCAGCTGCTGGGCGTCTCGCCCCGCGCCGATATCTATGCCGTCCGGGCCTTCGCGCCCGGCCAGACGAACGGCTCGACCGGCACCAGCTTCCACATCATCAAGGCGATGGACTGGGCGATCCGCAGCGGCGCGCGGGTCATCAATATGAGCTTTGCGGGTCCACGCGACCCGATGATCGCCCGCGCGATCCAGGTTGCCGCCGACCGCCGCATCACCATGGTCGCGGCCATGGGCAATGGCGGCCCGGACGCGCCGATCGCCTATCCCGCCGCCGACCCCAACGTTATCGCGGTCACCGCGACCGACCAGCAGGGCCGTCTGTTCACCGCAGCGACCCAGGGCGATCATGTCGCCGTGGCCGCTCCCGGCGTCGAGATCCTGTTGCCGGCGCCGCGCGGCGGCTACCAGATCTCGTCGGGGACATCGGTCGCGGCCGCCCATGTTAGCGGTGTCGCGGCGCTGATTCTGGAGCGGCACCCCGACATGGACCCGGCGACGCTCAGGCGTCTCCTGACTGAGACCGCCCGGCAGGGTGACACACCCGATCCCAAGCTCGGTGCGGGCGTGACCGATCCGGTGCGGGCGTTGAACACGCCGCCATCCGCCGCGCCGGCCGCGCCCGCGCCCTCCGATGTCCCGATGGCGACGGCGCCGCCGGCACAGCCGGGGTCGCGCGCTGAGACCCCGGCTCAGGGACCGGCCCCCGCGCCGGCCACCGTCAGCCGTTAGGGTCGACGACCGGCCACCTGCTGCCATAGGTGCGTCCGACTCATCAATGGCTGCCGACCATTCACTTGCTCCGGGAACGCGGCCCGCTCATGGTCCGCTCACGGAACGGAGCAGCGATGGCGGCCGGTATACGATGTATGATGATGCGAGGCGGCACCTCGAAGGGCGCCTATTTTCTCGCCGAGGACCTGCCGCGCGATGACGGTGCGCGCGCGCGCATCCTGCTGTCGATTATGGGATCGCCCGACCCGCGCCAGATCGACGGCATCGGCGGCGCCCATCCGCTGACCTCGAAGGTGGCAATCGTCTCGCGCTCGGCCGAGCCGGGCATCGATATCGATTTCCTGTTTGTGCAGGTGCTGGTCGACAAGCCGCGTGTCGACATGAACCAGAATTGCGGCAACATCCTCGCGGGCGTCGGCCCCTTCGCCATCGAGCGCGGCCTGGTTGCCGCGCAGGGCCCGGTCACCCGGGTGACCGTCAGGACGGTCAATACAGGCACAGTGGCGGAGTTGCAGGTGGCAACCCCGGGCGGGCGCGTCACCTATGACGGCGCGACCGCCATTGATGGCGTGCCCGGCACGGCGGCGGCCATTCCGATCGACTTCCTCGACGCGGCCGGCTCGGTCTGCGGCGCGCTGCTGCCGACCGGACGAACGGTGGACATCGTCGAGGGGGTCGACGTCACGCTGATCGACAACGGCATGCCGGTCATCGTGCTGGCGGCGGAGAGCGTCGGGCGCACCGGCTACGAGCCACACGCCGAGCTCAACAAGGATACCGAGCTGAAGGCTAGGCTGGAGGCGATCCGCCTCGCCGCCAGCCCGCTCATGAACATTGCGGATGCCGCCAACAAGAACGTGCCGAAGCTCTGCCTCGTCGCCACTCCCAAGGACGGTGGCCATGTCGCGACGCGCTCCTTCATTCCGCACGAGTGCCATGCCGCGATCGGCGTCTTCGCGGCCGTGTCGGTCGCCACCGCCTGCGTGCTGCCGGGATCGCCGGCGAACCGGGTGGCTCACGTGCCGGCAGGTCGCGAGAAGCTGATCTCCTGCGAGCACCCGACCGGCGAGTTCACCGTTCGCCTGACGGTCGGCGGCACCCCGGAGGCACCGGTGGTCGAGCGCGCCGGCCTTCTGCGCACCGCCCGCGCGCTGTTCGACGGCGCCGTCTTCCCCCACGCGGGCCTATCGGCCGCCTGATCGACACGAGGTATCACCATGTCCAAGCCCAAAAGCGGGCTCGTCGTCACCGCTCATCCCGGTGATTTCGTCTGGCGCGCGGGCGGCGCCATCGCCCTTCACGCGCGCAAGGGCTACCGCATGAAGATCGCCTGCCTGTCGTTCGGCGAGCGCGGCGAGAGCCAGTTCGCCTGGAAGAAGGCGGGCGTCACGATGGCCGAGGTCAAGGCCGGCCGGAAGGCGGAAGCCGAGGAGGCCGCTGGGATCCTCGGCGCGGAGATCGAGTTCTTCGATGCCGGCGACTACCCGCTGCGGCCGACCGAGGCGATCCTCGACCGTCTCATCGATATCTACCGCGAGGAGAACCCGGCCTTCGTGCTGACCCACGCGCTGGAGGACCCCTACAATTTCGATCATCCGGTCGCAGCCCATCTCGCCCAGGAGGCGCGCATCATCGCCCAGTCGGCCGGGCACAAACCCGATCCCGAGCGCTCCTATGCCGCCCCACCGGTCTTCCTGTTCGAGCCGCACCAGCCCGAGCAGTGCAATTTCAGGCCGCAGGTGATCCTCAACATCGACGAGGTCTGGGAGACCAAGCGCAAAGCCTTCGAGGTACTCGCCGCCCAGAAGCACCTCTGGGAGTACTACACCCGCGTCGCGCTCAACCGCGGCGTCCAGGGCGGCCGCAACACCGGCCGTCCCATGACCCATGGCGAGGCCTACCAGCGGCTGTTCCCGCAGGCACTGGAGGAGCTGGCATGATCGGCGTCGTCGTCCGCACCATCCCGCGCGCCGAACCCTCCGTCATCGCGCGGCTGCAGGCCGCCGGCGTCTCGACCGTCCACGAGGCCATGGGCCGGATCGGCCTGATGAAGCCCTTCATGCGGCCGATCTGGCCGGGGGCCGCCATTGCCGGCTCTGCCGTCACCATCCTCGGCCAGCCCGGCGACAACTGGATGATCCACGTCGCCATCGAGCAGCTGAAGGCAGGCGACGTGCTGGTCGTCGGCATGACGGCCGATTCCACCGACGGCATGTTCGGCGACCTGCTGGCGACCTCCGCCATGGCGCGCGGCTGCCGTGGCCTGGTCATCGATGCCGGCGTGCGCGACGTGAAGACCCTTGCCGACATGGGTTTCCCCATCTGGTCGAAGGCCATTTCGGCCAAGGGCACGGTCAAGGCGACGCTCGGCTCGGTCAATGTGCCGGTGGTTTGTGCGGGCGCCGCCGTCCAGCCGGGCGATGTGATCGTCGCCGACGACGACGGCGTCGTCGTGGTGCCGATTGCGCAGGCGGCGGCGGTGGCAGACGCGGCAGACAAGCGTCTCGCCAACGAGGACGACAAGCGCCGCCGCCTCGCCTCGGGCGAACTTGGCCTCGACATGTACGGCATGCGCGAGGGCCTCGCGAAAGCAGGCCTGCGCTACGTGGACAGCCTCGCCGATCTCTACCGCTGATCCGGCTCCGCCCGGCCTGCTACCGGAAGGTCTGGCGCTGCACGCCGGCCCGGTCGATGACGCCGTTCCACTTGTCGATGTCGCCCTTCAGGCGATCGGCGAGTTCGGCGGGGGTCGAGCCGGCGGCCTCGATGCCGAGTTCGAGGAAGCGCGTCTTGACGGCCGGGTCGTTTACCGCCTCGCGGAACAGGCGGTTCAGCGTGGTCACGAGTTCTGCGGGTGTTCCCTTGGGCGCGAAGACGGCGTTCCACGAGGTCACGTCGTAGCCGGGGATGCCGGCCTCGGCCACGGTCGGGACATTCGGCAGGGCCGGCGAGCGCTTCGCCCCGGAGACCGCGAGCGGGCGGATCTGGTTGCCGGAGATGACGCCCGAGAACGATGCGAAGCTGTCGATGGCGAGATCCACGTCGCCGCGCAGCGTGCCGTTGGTGAGATCGGGCGTCGCGCGATAGGGCACATGGGTGAAGTCGAGGCCGGTCAGCGATTTGATCAGCGTCGCCGAGAGGTGCTGGGTCGAGCCGAACAGGATCGTGCCGATGTTGAGCTTGCCGGGATTGGCCTTCGCATAGTCCAGCAGGTCCTTCAGCGACTTGTGCGGCGAGTTGGCGCCGGTCACGAAGACGAAGTCGAACAGGCCGAGCGAGGAGACGGGCAGGAAGTCGGCGAGCGGATCGAACTGCAGGTTGGTGTAGAGCGCGCGGCTCACCGCCGTGCCGTTGGTGAGGAGCGCCAGCGTGTAGCCGTCGGCATCGCCCGAGAGCGCCTGCCGCGCCGCCGCCATGCCGCCCGGACCCGGCTGGTTCATCACGGTGAGCTGCTGGCCGGTGAGCGCCGAGAACTTCTCGCCGGCGATGCGGGTGGTGATGTCGGCGATGCCACCCGGCCCGAAGGGCACGAAGATGCGCACCGGGCGATTGGGGAAGGCGGCTTGCGCGCGGGCGGGCGCGCAAAGGGGCGCGAGGCTTGCGGCGCCGAGGCCGGCGAGGACCTGTCGGCGATCGATGCGGGCCAGAGCGTGGCGGCTGGTTTCGGTGCGATCCATGGATGTTCCTCCTGCCTCCGTGCCGAGGCTTGGCGTGATGGTCAGAACCCGTAGAGGCGGGCTGGATTGTCGACGAGCATGGCCTTGACCGCCGACCCGTCCCCATAGGCGGCGAGCAGGTCGACGAGGTCACCGTCATTGGGCATGGTCTTGACGTTCGGATGGGGCCAGTCGGTGCCCCAGAGCGCGCGGTCGGGCGCCGCTTCCATCAGTTGCAGGGCGAAGGGCACGACGTCGTACCAGGGCGGTCCACCGGTGGAGATGCGCTCCGGGCAACTCACCTTCACCCAGGCCTTGTCGTCGCTCTTCAGGAGCTCGACGAGCGCCGCGAAGGACGCGGCGTCGTGGTCCGCTCCGGTGCGCACGCCGCCCATGTGGTCGATGATGTAGGGCAGGGGCAGCGCGCGCATCATCGGCACGAAGTCCGGCACGTCCTGCGCCTCGAAATAGAGGTCGATATGCCAGCCGAGCGGCCTGATCCGGTCGATCAGCCGGCGGAAGACGGCAAGGTCCGGCACGTTGCCGAGGCGGCGTACGAAGTTGAACCGGCAGCCGCGGATGCCGGCCGCGTCCAGCGCCTCGAGTTCGGCGTCGGAGAAGCTCTCGTCGACATTGGCGATGCCGCGGTAGGCGCCTCCCGACTGGGCAATGGCGTCGGTCACCACACGATTGTCGCGGCCGTGGCAGGTGGCGTTGACGATGACGGCGCGTTCGATGCCGAGGATGCCGTGCAACGCCTGCAGGGCGGCGAGCGGGGCATCTTTCGGCGTGTAGGTCCGCTTCTCGGCATAGGGGTAGAGCGCGTGCGGGCCGAAGATGTGGCAATGGGCGTCGCAGGTGCCGGGCGGCAGGCGGAACGACGGCGTGCGGGTGTCCGGATCGGGCGCAAGGATGGTCGGTGTTGGCTGGCTGATCTTGGGCTGGCTCATTTCGGACGCGCTCCGCGCAGTTGCGCATCGGCGACCGCCGCGGCGAGACCGGGGTCGAGCCCGAGTTCGGCGACCATGTCGGCGGCTTCGCGCATCTCCGCCGCGCGGCGCACGCCGTGGGTCGCGACCCGCTCGGCCATGGTGGCGGCCAGCGCCCGCCAGTCGATCGAGGGGAAGGTCTCGCCGAGACTGCCATAGACCTGCGCCTCGACGTCCCAAGCGGCGGCGGCACGGCTGGCATCGACGATCAGCGCCTCGATCCCCTTGATCATGATCGAGCGGCAGAGCTTCATCGCCGAGGCGCGGCCATATTCGGCCGCAACGGGCGTTATGTTCATGCCGAGGGCGTTGAGCACCGCGGCGGCGCGCTCCGCATCGGGCCCGCCGGCGAGGATCGGTACTTTCAGCCCTGGCGCCTTGACCGGCGCCATGACCGCAGCCTCCAGATAGATCGCGCCGCTCTGGCGGACGAGTTCGGCGGCGGAGCGCTTGGTGTTGGGGGAGGCGGAATTCACATCGACGAAGAGCTGCCCGGCCCGCAGATAGCCGGCGGCCTCGCGGGCCACCGCCATCACGTCGGATGCGGTGACGGCCGAGAAGACCAGATCGGCGCCGGTAGCGGCCGCAGCGGCCGAGGACGCCGGCGAGACGCCGATCTCGCGCGCCGCAGCAGCGACGGGTTCGCGGCGCGCGGCATCGTCCAGCAGCAGGTCGTAGGCCGATACCGTGACGCCGGGCTTTTCAAGCAGCCCGCGGGAAAAGGTCCTGCCGACCTCACCGAACCCGATGAAGGCGACGGAGACGGAATTCTTCATGCCGGCACTCCCTGTCCTATCCACCGCAGGTCGGCACTTGAAGTCCAATGAAACCGGACCTGCGATTCATGAGGCCGGTTCAGCGGTCGCACTTGTCTTCAGCCGGCGGATGATGAGATCGAGCAGAGTTTTCGCGGCCCGGCTCGGCGGCACGCCGTGGCGCGCGACGATGCCGAGCGTCCGCGTCACCGCCGGATTGCGCAGCGGCACGGTCACCAGGCCCTCGGTCGCGGTGATGCCGAGCGCCAGCCGCGGCACAATGGCGAGCGCGATACCGGTCCGCACAATGCTGATCGCCGTCGCCAGATGCTGCACCTCGTAGCGCCATTGGAGCGTGTCCCGGCGCGTGCCGAGCGCGTCGTCGATCAGGATGCGGTTGCCGGTCTGCGGGCTGATCCGCACCAGCGGTTCGCCCTCAAGTTCCGTCCACTGGATGCCGCCGGTGCCGGCGAGCCTGTGACCCTGCGGGCAGACCAGCACGAAGGGCTCCGTCATCAGCGGGGTGATGTCGAGATCCCAGCGGTTGGACGAGACGATGGTGAGGCCGAATTCGGCGCGGCCGGATTGGACGTGGTCGGCAATCTCGCTCGCAGAATTGTCGAAGACCCGCACGCCGACATCGCGGTGCTTCCTGGCGAAGGCGGCGAGCACCGCCGGCAGATAGGCGACCGCGATGGTCGGCAGGCAGGCGATGGCGATCTGCTGCTGCTTGGCCCGCGACTGGCGGCGCAGGGCATCGATCGAGGTGGTCAGGCCGACGATGGCGGCCTGCGCCTTCGGCAGCAGCTCGAGCCCGGCCGGCGTCAGCGTCACCTGGCGGGTCGTCCGCATCAGCAGGCGGACGCCGAGATCGTCCTCCAGCTTCTTCATCCGGTGGCTGAGCGCGGTCTGCGACAGGTTGAGATGCGCGGCGGCCCGGTTGAACGAGCCGCGCTCGGCGATGGCGACGAAGGCCTCGAGCCCTGGAAAGTCGATGCGCATGCTGGCCTCCCGCGCGGCGGGACGGAGCGCCCACCTGCAGGAAATTCATATATCAGAACATCAGCAGGTCCAGATTCATGAGCCCCGTCGTCGATCCAGACCTGCGCGCCGCGCCTCAGCGGGTGGCGCCGGGCGGATCGAAGGCCTGGATGGGCGGCAGATTGGCGGTGAACTTCTCGACCTCCACGGCCGTGAGCTGGCCCGTACAGCCTTGGGCGAAGGACGAGGTGCCGATGTCGCGCGTCATGACGTTCGGATTGCCATGGACGCAGAGCGGCGCCTCCTCCTCGGGATCGACCGGATCGTACCAGGCGCCGGTGGGCAGCTGCACAATGCCCGCCGCGATGGCATCCGTCACGCGGACAGCGGCGAGGCAGGCCCCGCGCGTATTGAACAGCCTGATGACGTCGCCGTCCGCAATACCGCGCGCGGCAGCGTCCTTCGGATTCATCTGCGCGACCTCGCGGCCGCGGTGCTTGGCGCCCGTGGAATGTCCGCCGAAATCGAGCTGGCTGTGCAGCCGCGTGGTCGGCTGGTTGGCCACCAGATGCAGCGGCGCGAAGCGCGAGGGCGTATCGGTCTTGGTGAGCCAGACGGGATGGCCCGGGCAGTCGGCATCGCCATGGCCGGCGATGGTCTTCGAGTGGATTTCCAGCCGGCCGCTCGGCGTCGGCACCGGGTGGGCGGCGGGATCGTCGCGGAAGCGGCGCAGGGTGCCGCCGTCGTCGGGATGCTGGGGCACGGCGAGGCTGCCCCGCTGCCAGAAATCCTCGAACGCAGGCGCATCGTGCCCTGATGCAGCCAGAGCGGCGCGCGTCGGTTCGTAGAGGTAGGCCAGCCATTCGCGCGTCGAGCGACCTTCGGTGAAGGCTTCATGCGCGCCGAGGCGTTCGGCAAGGTCGGCGAAGATCGCATAGTCGTCGCGGGCGAGACCGAAGGGCTCGGCGACCTGGTGCATCGCCACCATCAGCGGGTCGTTGGCGGAATAGCCGATATCCTCGCGCTCCAGCGTCATGGTGCAGGGCAGGACGATATCGGCATGGCGCGCGGTGGCGGTCCAGGCGAGTTCGTGGACCACCAGCGTGTCGAGCTGCGCGAAGGCGCGGCGCAGGCGGTTCAGGTCCTGGTGATGGTGGAAGGGATTGCCGCCCGCCCAGTAGACCAGCCGGATATCGGGATAGGTCCGTGTCTCGCCGTTGTAGCGATAGCTCGTGCCGGGGTTCAGCAGCATGTCGGCGATGCGCGCGACGGGAATGAAGTCGGCGACGCCGTTGCGGCCCTGCGACAGAGTCGGGCCGGGCACCGCATTGGCGCGCCGGCCGTAATAGCCGATGGCACCCAGCGAATAGGCATAGCCGCCGCCGGAAAGGCCGATCTGGCCGAGCGCCGCGGCCAGCACCATGCCCATCCAGACGGGCTGCTCGCCATGCTCGGCGCGTTGCATGGAATGCGACACGACGATCAGTGCGCGCCGGCCGGCGAGACGCTGCGCCAGCGCGCGGATGGTCTCGGCATCGATGCCGCAGATGGCGGCGGCCCAGCCTGCGTCCTTCGGCGTTCCGTCGGTCTCGCCGGTCAGGTAGCCCAGGAAGACCGGCCAGCCCTCGGTGTAGCGATCGAGGAAGGCCTGGTCGTGCAGGCCCTCGCGGACCAGGGTGTGGACGATGCCCATCATCAGCGCCGTGTCCGTGCCGGGCGTGGCGGTCAGCCATTCGGCGCCGGCTTCCTCCGGCAGGTCGTCGCGCAGCGGGCTGACGAGGACAAACTCGCAGCCGCGCTTGCGCGCCTCGGCCATGGCGCCGCGCTCGACGTGCTTGCTGATCGAGCCGCCGGCGACCATCGAATTCTTCAGGGCCATGCCGCCGAAGGACAGGACGATCTCGGTCTCGGCCGCGATCTGCTCCCAGGTGACGTTGCGCCTGGTCATGTCCTCGTAGCCGCACATGATCTGCGGCAGCAGCACCGACGAGGCGCCGGACGAGTAGCTGTTGACCGACTTCACGTAGCCGCCCATGGCCGTGTTGAGGAAGCGATGGATCTGGCTCTGCGCATGGTGGAACCGCCCGGCGCTCGCCCAGCCGTAGGAGCCTCCGAAGACAGCCCCGGGGCCGCGGATATCGCGGATGCGCTTCAGTTCGCCGGCGAGAAGGTCCAGCGCCTTGTCCCAGGGCACCGCCACGAAGTCGTCGCGTCCGCGGCGCGGGTCGGGGCCCGGTCCGTTCTCGAGCCAGCCGCGGCGGATCGTCGGCTGCGCTATGCGCGCGCGATGGCGCAGCGCGCCGGGGAAGTTATTGATGATGCCATTGGGATCGGGGTCGCCCGCATAGGGCCTGACGTCGAGCACGCCGTCCCGCATGCGGGCGGAGAAGACGCCCCAGTGCGAGGTGTGCGGCCTGAAGCCGTCGGACAGGTCGAGACCCGGATCGGGTTGGTCCATGATCTCGCCCATCGCATCATCCTCGCTCATTGCCGGCGAGGTGACCATGCCATCTGAGCGTCGCCCGCGATATGCCGGCGGGCGCGGCCCTGTCATCGCAAGCCACCGCTTGTCCGCCCGCGGAAAACCTCCGACAAAGCGTCGCTGAGAACTGACAGCGTTGCTAGCGCTTCACGTGGGTGCGCTGGCTGGACGTGTTCTGCTTGAGGTTCTCCTGGTTGCCCTTCTCGGCGAATTTGTCGGGCGGCTGGGAGCCCTTCTCGCCGAGTTTCACTTTCGGATCACTCTGCCCGCCGTGCGGGCTTTGGCTCGCGGGTGGGACCGGCGGCATCTGCTTGGGCATGGAACGTCCTTTCCGAACCTATTGGAGCAGATCAACGCGCCGGCCGGCGACTGGTTGCGGCAAGGCAATAATTCTGGAAGTCAGTTCTTGTGGCGAACGCACGTGTGTTCAAGTGCTGGTCTCCGCATCGCCGCATCGCCGCATCGCGTACCAGCGGCACGAACGGACGAAGAGCTGAGATCAGCCCATGCAGGGCACGTCCATGTCATCGGAGCAGCGCCGTGCGGGCTTGCAGGGTGTTCGCCTGAACGACCGTCGTCACGCCTTTTGCGTCGATCGGGGCAGGGGCCGGTCCTGGTCTGCCAATCGTCGGCAAGCTGCTCGAGCATCCAATCGTCCGGATTGACAGCCTGATACTGCCCCTCAGTGGAAATCCCGCGATCTCGGCAGGATGCGCACGTCGCGGGGGTGGCGTCCGCGCGGCGGCTGGGGACGGGCGATCTCATCGGCCCTCGCCAGCGCTGTGTTGGGATGGTGGGTATCGGACAGGCTGAGCAAATCCGCCGTGCGGTCGATCACGCGCTGCGCCATCAGATGCACCACGCCTTCGGGGCTCTTCTGGATCACGCCCTCGATCAGCATGAGGCGCGCGGCCATGACTTCGCGACGGAAGCGCTCGAACTGGCTCGCCCAGAGCACGATATTGACGATGCTCGTCTCGTCTTCGAGCGTGATGAAGATGGCATTGCCCTTGCCCGGGCGCTGACGGACCAGGACGATGCCCGCCGTGCGCGCCGGGGAGCCGTCCGGCAGGGCGTTCGCCTCTTCGCAGCTCAATATGCCCTCACCACGAAAGCGCGGGCGCAGGATCGCCATGGGGTGGCCCTTCAGGGAGAGTCGCATCGTCTGGTAGTCGGCGACGACGTGCTCGGGATGCGGCATGACCGGAAGCGCTTCGGCTGTCTCCTCGCCGAGTTCGCGCGCGCGGGCGGCCGCGAACAGCGGCAGGCTCTCGTCATCAGGGAGCCGGCGCACCGCCCACAGGGCCTCCCGCCGGTCGAGCCCGAGGGAGCGGAACGTGTCGGCATCGGCCAGCAGGCGCATGGCGCGGGCGGGCAGGCGCGCGCGGCGCATCAGCTCCTCAACCCCGTCATAGCCGTTGCCGCAGGCGGCCGCGATGCGCAGGCCCCACTCCTCGGCAAAGCCGTCGATCTGGCGGAAGCCGAGGCGCAGGGCGAAAACCTTCCTGCCGTCCGCCGTCTCGGACGACGCGATCTCCTCCAGCAGGTTGTCCCAGTCGCTCCGGTTGATATCGACGGCGCGCGGCTCGACGCCACCATTCTCCCTGGCCTCGCGGACGATCTGGGCGGGTGCGTAGAAGCCCATCGGCTGGGCGTTGAGCAGCGCGCAGGCGAAGGCGGCGGGGTAGTGCTTCTTGAGCCAGGACGAGATGTAGACCAGTTTGGCGAAGGAGGCCGCATGGCTTTCGGGGAAGCCGTAGCTGCCGAACCCCTTGATCTGTTCGAAGCAGCGCTTCGCGAAATCCGGCTCGTAGCCGCGCCGGATCATGCGGCCGACCATCATTGCTTCGAAACTGTGAATGGTGCCGACATTGCGGAAGGTCGCCATGGCCTTGCGCAGGCCGTTGGCCTCGATGTCGGTGAACTCGGCGGCCACCATGGCGAGCTTCATCGCCTGTTCCTGGAACAGCGGCACGCCGAGGGTTTTCTTCAGCACCTCGACCAACTCGTCCGGATCGTGCGGCGGCTTGGGCGAGGGGAAGACGACCTCCTCCGGCCGGGCGCGACGCTTGAGGTAGGGATGCACCATGTTGCCCTGGATCGGGCCGGGGCGGACGATCGCCACCTGGATGACCAGGTCGTAGAGCGTGCGCGGCCTCAGCCGGGGCAGCATGTTCATCTGCGCCCGGCTCTCCACCTGGAAGACGCCGAGCGACTTGCCCTCGCACAGCATGTCGTAGGTGGCCGCGTCGTCGGACGGGACGTCGGCGAGGCCGAGGTCCAGGCCCTCGTGATGGCGCAGCAGGTCGAAGGCCTTGCGGATGCAGGTCAGCATACCGAGTGCGAGTACATCGACCTTCATCAGTCGAAGCTCGTCGATGTCGTCCTTGTCCCACTCGATGAAGGTGCGATCGTCCATCGCGGCATTGCCGATCGGTACGATCTCGTCGAGGCGGTCGCGCGCCAGCACGAAGCCGCCGACATGCTGCGAGAGATGCCGCGGGAAGCCGAGCAGGCGAATGGCGAAATCGACGGCGCGGCGGATGACCGGGTTGTCGGGATCGAGACCCGCCTCCCGCACCCGGTTGTCGCCGATATCCGTGCCCCAACTCCCCCATTGGGTGCCGGCGAGGCGGGCGGTCACGTCGTCGGTCAGCCCGAGCGCCTTGCCGACATCGCGGATGGCGCTACGCGGCCGGTAGCGGATGACGGTCGCGGCAATGCCGGCGCGCTCACGGCCATAGGTCTTGTAGATCCACTGGATCACCTCCTCGCGCCGCTCGTGCTCGAAATCGACGTCGATGTCGGGCGGTTCGCGGCGCTCGGTGGAAATGAAGCGGGCAAAGAGCACGTCGTTCTCTGCCGGATCGACGCAGGTGATGCCGAGCACGTAGCAGACGGCGGAATTGGCCGCCGAACCGCGTCCCTGGCAGAGGATGCCCTGGCTCTGCGCAAACTCGACGATCTGCCGGATCGTGAGAAAATAGCGCGCGTAGTCGAGCCTGGCGATCAACGCCAGTTCCTGTTCCAGCAGGCCCTGAACCTTGGCCGGAACGCCATCGGGATAACGCATGCGAGAGCAGCGGCGCACCAGTTCTTCCAGCCAGGCCTGCGGTGTCCAGCCCGGTGGAATGGGTTCGTCAGGATATTCGTAAGTGAGTTGGCCGAGGTCGAAGCCGATGCGCGACAGAAGATGACCGGTCTCCGCGATGGCATCGGGCGCATCGCGGAAAAGCCGGGCCATTTCCTGGGCCGCCTTCAGATGCCGCTCGGCATTGGCCTCGAGCAGCCGCCCGGCCGCGCCGATGGACACGCCCTTGCGGATACAGGTCAGCACGTCCTGAAGGTCGCGCTGCGCAGGTGCGTCGTAGAGCACGTCGTTGACGGCGAGCAGCGGCGTGCCGCTCCCGTCCGCCACCGCCTTCAGCCGCGTGAGGCGGCGCAGGTCGTCGCCCTTGCGATGCATGGCCACGCCAAGCCAGACGGCGCCGGGGGCGGCCTCGGCAAGCCGGTCCAGAAGCGGCGGCAGGCCGTCCTCCCCGCGCCCCGGCAGGACGACGAGCAGCAGGTCGCGCGAATCGGCGAGGAGATCGTCGAGGTGCAGGATGCATTCGCCCTTGCGGGCCTTCCGGTTGCCGGAGGTCAGCAGGCGGCACAGCCGGCCCCAGCCGGCACGATTGGCCGGATAGGCGACGATGTCAGGCGTTCCGTCGGCGAAGCAGAGCCGGCTGCCGACGGCAAGGCGAAAGGCCTGCGCCGTGGCGCGCAGTTGATCCGGGGTGAAGGGCAGATCGGCGAAGGCAGGGTTCTCGACGAAGACATATTCGCCGGGGCTGCCGCCCTCGCGGATCTTCTCGGGCGAGGGCAAGCCGGTTTCGCGCAAGGCCCGCAAGGCGCTCCAGGCGCGCACCACGCCTGCCACCGTGTTGCGATCCGCAATGCCGATGCCGTCATGGCCGAGCAGCATGGCGGTGAGGACAAGGTTCTGCGCCGGCGAAGCGCCGCGGAGGAAAGAGAAATTCGTGGCGGCGACGAGTTCGGCATAGGCGGTCATGCGAAGACCCCGTGCAGAAACCAGCGCGGCGGCTCGCTGCCCTGCACGTAAAGGCCGGCACGGAACAGCCAGAAGCGGCGGCCTTGCGCATCCTCGACCCTGTAATAGTCCCGGGTCGGCGGGTGCGGCCCGTCGTGCCACCATTCCGGTGCGATGCGTTCCGGCCCCTCCGCCCGCGCGATCTCGTGCAGCACGCGCCGCCAGCGAAATCGCAGCGGAGGACCATCGGGAACTTCGGCCAGTGTCTCGACCGGCTGAGGCGGCTCGAAGAGATGGAGGGGACGGGCCGGAGGAGCATTTGCCTCCAGAGCCGGCCATGCGACCGCGAGAGCCGCAGCGCCGGCCGTCATCGGGACGGCTCTCGCCTCGTGCCGCGGGTCGTGGGTGTCCTGCGCGACGAACCGCAGCACCCTGCCGCGCCCGAAGCGCGTCACCAGCCGATCGACCAGTGCGGCGACCGCATCGTCATCGCTGGACTGTCCATCAAGGCTCGTCTGTACGGTGTTCAGGGGTTCGCAGACGGAGACTGCAAGCTTGACCGCATCGAAGCCGAAGCCCGGATCGATGGGGTCCGCGAGGCTGTCGATCCGCTCTCGCCAGAGCCGCAGAAGGGAGGCCGTGTCGCGTGAGGGACGCCCGGTCTCGATGACCAGCCGGCGCACCGCGCCATCCGACCGGAAGAACGATACCTCGAACAGACGCCCTCCCATGCCGCGGCGCTCCAGAAGGGATGCGGCCTCCGTGATGAGCCGGGCGGCAACCACTTCAAGGCTCTCGGCATTCAGCAAGGGTTCGGGGAAATGCTGCTCGACGACGCAATCGGGCACTGGCCGCAAGGGCGAGATACGGATGTCCTCGTGGCCGAGAATGCGGGGCAGCCGCGCCGTAAGACTCGCGCCAAAACGGGCGGTCAGCGCGGCTGGCGCACGGTCGGCAATATCGCCCACCGTCTTCAGTCCGGCGCGCGACAGGGCAATCACCGTTTCCGCTGGCAGTTCGAGAGCCGCCGCCGGCAGTGGACGGACCGCTGCCTCCTCCCCACCGCGCGGAACGATGCCGCCGCCGCCGAAGCGGGCGACCGCGCGGGCCGCCTCCGGCGTGCCCGCTATGGCGCAACACAGCGCAAGGCCAGCCGCCGCCAGCCGCTGCTCCAGAAGCCTCACGAGCTCGTCTTGGGTGAACAGGCGGGAACAGCCGGTGATGTCGAGCACCAGGCCGTGCGGCGGATCGAGAGCGATCAGCGGCGTGAAGCGGTCGCAATAGGCGGCCAGCCGTTCCAGAAACATCTGATCGGCTTCGGGTTGGGCTTCAAGGGAGATGAGACCGGGAATGCGGGCGCGGGCATCGGCAAGGGTCATCCCCGGCGACAGCCCGAAGGCCAGAGCCCGTTCGTCGCAATCGGCCAGCTTCAGCGCGCCACGCTCCCTGGCGATGAGCACGAGCGGCGTCTCATCCGGTCTTTCGCGGAGCGGCGAAATGTCGGCCCGTTTCAGTCGGTCCGTCGGCAGGAAGGGAAACCACAGGGCGAGGTAGCGGCGGGACATGGGGCTTGGGCTTCGGCGAGATGAGAAGGGAGGGCTCGGGCATGGATCGGAAGCTCTGTCGTTCACGATCCCACTCCACCTGCCACTCCCGCTCAGCCAGACCGCCGCGATGGCGAACCAGCCGGATCGTCAAGGCCGGCTGCCCCGGTGCGTTTGCCTCCAGCGCATTGGACGGCCGGCTAGCAACCAGCCAGCGGGTATTGGCCGCGCTTGCCCCGGCATTCGCCGTTCGCACCATCAGGGTCATGACGCCGGAAGCCCCGGCCGCCAGCGCCAACCGGCGGCTTGCCGTCAGGTCGAAGATGCGCGGCTCGCCCCAGGGCTGGATCAGCAACGCACCGAGGGAGGGACAGCGAACACCCTCCCCCGCGGCGCGCAGCACACTGACCGCATCCAGGGCTTTCACGAGCAGGAAACGGCCGGGATCGAAGCCCAGTTCGGCAAGACCCGAGGGGTGCGGGTGCCCGGCCTCGCCGTCGAACGCATCCTGCCGCAGCCAGAGGATGGGCCGCCCTCGTGCCGCCCGCATGGCCATCCCCAAGGCAAAGGCTGTCGCAGCAGGAAGGTCCGCCGTGCCCTGCGAGTCGATCTCGTGCAGCGCCGCACGGGCCAGCCCGTTCCCCAAAGAGGCGTCCAGCGCGGCAATGCCCAGCCCGACATGGCCTTTCGCCACGACCGGATCTGGCAGGGAGAGAGCCGCCAGCTGGGATCGGAGTTCGGACAGCATCGCAGAGGGAGGCATGAAGGGTCTATCCCTGATGTTCTTATTTTGTTCTTATCAGAAAATCTCAGAATTGCGAGTCCTTCACGCTTGCTATCTGCCAGAGCGCCGGAGGCAGCGATATCAGATGAGCACGTGCGAGCATGGTTTGAATTTATTAGAACGCATTGAAAATATGGAGTAATATGACTTCTCGCATTGCGGCATGGCGCACTTAAGAACGACCTCCTGCCGATCGGCCGATCATCGGCTCTGCACGCAGCGGGCCGATGCGGGCGAATTCCATCGTCAACTGGTTTGTCGCGCTCTATTCCGAGCCTGGTCTCGAAGTTGCTCGTCGCATTCGAGCAGACGTACCTTCATCACCAATGCCGCGCGTCGGGCGCAGCCGAGCGCGCCGATCAGCAGCGCAGGGCCGATGGGGCTTTGCGCGCGCGCATGCCTGCGCGCGCCGCCAGGACGATCGTGTGAGTTGGGCAAAAAGGCACTCCCCCGGTCCACCTGAACGTCCGGATTGCGCCATAGCAGAAGTTGGCTCAGGGACCGTTGCGGGGGATTGACGATCATTCCGGCTTCCCTGCACCCTCGCACAAGCCAACCATCAGCGTGGGTCCGTCATGTCCATACCCGTTTCCAAGCGCCATCTGATCGCGGGCGGCAGTGCCGCTGTCGTCGTCGCTGCCTTGCCCGGCGCGCAAGAGGCACGAGCGCAGACGCCACGCAACACGCTGGTCATTGCAGCCCAGATCGACGACCTCGTGGCGCTCGACCCGCACCACGCGTTCGAGGTCACCGGCAGCGACCTCCTGAAGAACGTCTATGATCAGCTGTTCGCCATCGACGAGACCAAGGCCAGCGCCGAACTGATGCCGGGCCTCGCCGAAAGCTTCAGCGTCTCCCCGGACGGGCGGACCTTCACATTCGCGATCCGGCAGAACGTCAAGTTCCATTCCGGCAACCCGCTGACCGCGGCCGATGTCGCGTTCTCGATCCGCCGGCCGCTCATCATCAACCGCACGCCGGCCTTCATGTATCGTTCGGTCGGTCTCACCCGCGACAATGTCGAGCAGACCGTCCGCCAGACCGCCGACTTCGAGGTGCAGGTCACGTTCGACAAGGCCTACGCGCCGAGCCTGATCCAGAACCTGTTCACCGCCACCATCGGCTCGGTCGTCGACATGAAGGTGGTCGAGCAGAATGCCGGCACCGACCATGGCAACACCTGGCTCAATCGCAACTCGGCGGCGTCCGGCGCCTATCGCCTCGTCCGCCACCAGCCGAACGAGAGCTATACGCTGGAGCGCAACGACAGCTGGTGGCGCGGGCGGGCGACCATGCAGCGCATCATCGTCAGGCACGTGCCGGAGGCGGCGACCCAGCGCCTGATGCTCGAGCGCGGCGATGTCGATGTTGCCCGCAACCTGACGCCGACCGAGATCAGCGGCCTGCGCAGCCGCTCCGGGGTCGCCATCGCCGAGTTCCCGCGCGGCACGATCCAGTATTTCAGCGCCAATATGGGTGACCCGATCCTGTCCAAGCCCAAGGTGATCGAGGCGCTGAAGCATCTGATCGACTATGACGCCATCGCCACCCACTTGCTGCCGGGCCAAGTCTTCCCGCACCAGTCGTTCATCCCGCGAGCGATCCTCGGGGAGGTGGACAGCCGGCCCTGGCGCTTCGATCCGGCGCGCGCAAAGGCGCTGCTTGCCGAGGCGGGCCACGCAGACGGTATCCGCCTGACCATGGACACGGCCAACACGTTTCCGTCTCTGGACGTCGCCCAGGCCCTGCAGGCGAGTTTTGCCCGCGGCGGCGTGGCACTGGAGGTTCTGCCCGCCACTGGCGCGCAGGTGCTCGCCAAGTATCGCGCCCGCAACCACCAGCTGTTCATCGGCATCTGGGGCCTCGGCTATCCCGACCCGCACTACAATGCCGACAGCTTCAGCCACAATCCGCCCGGACGCGAGAATCCGGGCAAGCTGACCTGGCGCAACAACTGGAACATCCCCGACCTCTCCGGGCGAACGGAGGCGGCCATGCAGGAGCGCGACGTCAATGCGCGCGCCGCCCTGTATCGTCAGATTCAGGACGAGTTCATGGGCACCTCGCCATTCGCGGTTTTCGCTCAGCAGCAGATCCAGGTCGGCGTACGCAGCAACGTCACCGGCTACATGGCAAGTTCGCCCGGCCTTTCCGCCATCTACTGGCGCGTCAACAAGTCCTGAGCAGCCTGATTGTCCCTCCTGCGCCCTTCAGCTGGCTTCCTGTTCCAGGTCGCCCTCACGTTCCTCGGCCTGCTGGCGGTGACATTCTTCATCGGCCGGGTCGTTCCCATCGACCCGGTCCTGGCCGTCGTGGGCGATCAGGCGCCACGCGACGTCTATGAACAGGCGCGGCGCGAGCTGGGTCTCGATCAGCCGCTCTGGACGCAGTTCGCGATCTACGTCCGGAACGTGCTGACCGGCGACTTCGGCCAGTCGTTGGTCACCAACCGGCCAGTGATCGAGGACATCGCGCGGGTCTTCCCCGCCACCCTGGAGCTCGCCACTTTCGCCACCATCATTGGCGTCATGCTCGGCGTGCCCATGGGCATTGCCGGCGCCGTCTGGCAGGACCGCTGGCCCGACCAGATCGTTCGCGTCATCGGCCTTGTCGGCTATTCGGTGCCGATCTTTTGGCTCGGCATCGTCGGCCTGCTGGTCTTCTACGGTATGCTCGGCTGGGTGCAGGGTCCGGGGCGCCTCGGAGTCGTCTTTGAGGATATCGTCCGACCCGTCACCGGCGTGCTGCTGATCGACGCGGCGATCGCCGGCGAGTGGGAGGTGTTCCGCAATGCCTTCGGCCATGTCGTGCTGCCGGCGGCCGTGCTCGGCTATTTCTCGGTGGCCTACATCGCCCGCATGACGCGCAGCTTCATGCTGGAGCAGCTCAGTCAGGAATATATCGTCGCGGCGCGCGCCAAGGGTATGTCGGAGGCCCGCGTCATCTGGGTCCATGCGCTGCGCAATGTTGCGGTGCCGCTGGTCACCGTCATCGCCCTGTCCTATGCACGGCTGCTTGAGGGCGCTGTGCTGACCGAGACCGTCTTCGCCTGGCCCGGCATCGGGCGCTATCTGACCACCGCCCTGCTCGCCGCCGACATGAATGCCGTGCTCGGAGCAACCATCGTCGTCGGCGCGGTTTTTGTCGGCGTGAACCTGCTCTCCGACTTGCTCTATCGCGTGCTCGATCCGAGGGCGAAATGAGTGCCTGGCAAGACCGTCTGCTCACCGACGTGCCGCGCTCGCGCAGGGACGCCAGGCTCGGCGCGCTCTATCGCAACTGGCTGCTGTTCCGCAGCAACCGCCTGGCGCTGCTGGGTCTTGCCATCGTCGTTCTGTTGATCCTGATCGCGGCCTTCGCGCCATGGATCGCCACCCATCATCCGAACGAACAGAACCTCGCGCAGCGGCTTCTGGCGCCAAGCGGCGCCCATTGGCTCGGCACCGACGAATTCGGCCGGGACGTGTTTTCGCGCATCGTCTTCGGTGCCCGCATCACGCTGTACATCGTCGTCCTGGTGGCGGTGATTGCCGCACCCGTCGGGCTGATCGTCGGGACAGCCGCCGGCTATCTCGGCGGCTGGGTCGATGCTGTGCTCATGCGCATCACCGATGTGTTCCTGGCGTTCCCGAGCCTGATTCTGGCACTCGCCTTCGTCGCGGCGCTCGGGCCCGGCATCGAGAATGCCGTGATTGCCATCGCGCTGACGGCCTGGCCGCCCTATGCCCGCATCGCGCGGGCCGAAACCCTGACCATCCGCAATTCCGACTACATAGCCGCGGCGCTCCTGCAGGGCGCCGGCACCGGCCGCATCCTGTCGCGCCACATCATGCCGCTCTGCCTGTCCTCCCTGACGGTGCGCGTGACGCTCGACATGGCCGGCATCATCCTGACGGCGGCCGGGCTCGGATTTCTCGGCCTCGGCGCCCAGCCGCCTCTTGCCGAATGGGGCGCCATGGTTTCCTCCGGCCGGCGCTACATCCTCGACCAGTGGTGGGTCGCGACCATTCCCGGCATCGCTATTTTCGTGGTGAGCCTCGCCTTCAACCTGCTGGGCGACGGCCTGCGTGACGTGCTCGATCCGAGGCAACAGAAGTGAGCGCGACCGCCTCCCCGTTGCTTGAAGTTGACGACCTGAGGGTCAGCTTTCCGACGCCGACCGGGCCGTTCCATGCCGTGCGCGGCGTATCCTTCACGCTGGGCCGGGAGAGGCTCGGCATCGTCGGGGAATCCGGCTCCGGCAAGTCGCTGACCGGGCGTTCCATCATGCGGCTCCTGCCGGCGAACGCACAGCTTTCCGCAAAGCGCCTCGCCTTCGACGGCATGGACCTACTCACAGCCTCGTCGAGGACCCTGCGCCGCCTGCGCGGCGCGCGACTCTCGCTGGTGATGCAGGATCCCAAATACTCGCTGAACCCGGTGCTGATGGTCGGCGAACAGATCGCCGAAGCTGCCCGCATCCACGGCCGCGTCAGCCGGAGCGAGGCCCGGCAGAAGGCGCTCGCCATGCTGGAAGCCGTGCGCATCCGCGATCCCGAACGCGTCTATCGGCTGTATCCCCACGAGGTCTCCGGAGGCATGGGGCAGCGCATCATGATCGCCATGATGCTGGCGCCCGACCCCGATCTGCTCATCGCTGACGAGCCGACCAGCGCGCTCGACGTCACGGTGCAGATGCAGGTCCTGGCGATTCTCGACGACCTCGTGCGTCAGCGCGGCATGGGCCTGATCTTCATCAGCCACGACCTCGAACTGGTCGCCAGCTTCTGCGACCGGGTGCTCGTCATGTATGGGGGCCGTGTCATGGAGGAGCTCTCGGCCCGCGACCTGTCGGCGGCCCGCCATCCCTACACGCGTGGCCTCCTGAACAGCCTGCCGCGTCTCGATGAGGAGCACGCGGAACTGATCACCCTTAGTCGCGATCCAGCCTGGCTGGAGGAATCGTGATTACCGTCGGCGACCTCGTCATCACCTTCGGCACCGGGCACAGCGCGGTCCACGCCGTGCGCGGCGTCTCCTTCGACGTCGCGGACGGCGAGAGCTTCGGGCTGGTCGGCGAAAGCGGTAGCGGCAAGTCCACCGTGCTGAGAGCGCTCGCCGGTCTTAATCGCCACTGGACCGGCACGGCGACCATCGGCGGCACCTCCGCGCGGGTGCACCAGCCGCGTCTCGTGCAGATGGTCTTCCAGGACCCCTATTCCTCGCTGCATCCGCGGCACACGGTGGATCGCGCGCTGTCGGAGCCGCTGGAGATCCACGGCATCGGCGACGTGAACGGGCGGGTCGAGCGCGCCCTTTCCGATGTCGGGCTCGGCCCCGCTTTCCGCTTCCGCTATCCCAACCAGCTCTCCGGCGGCCAGCGCCAGCGGGTGGCGATCGCCCGCGCGCTCATGCTGGAGCCGCGGGTCCTCCTGCTCGACGAACCGACCAGCGCCCTCGACGTCAGCGTTCAGGCCGAGATCCTCAACCTGCTGCGCCGCCTGCGTGCCGAACGCGATCTGACCATGATCCTGGTGAGCCACAACCTCGCCGTTGTCGCTCACATGTGCGACCGCCTGGCAGTGATGAACCGCGGGCTGGTGGTCGAAGAAATGGACGTGGCGACGCTGCGCCGCGCCGAACCACGCGAGGCTTACACGCGGCAATTGCTGCTGGCGAGTAAGGGCTATGACAGGGACGTGGCCTCGCGGATCGTCACCTTCGACTGAGGCATTGCCCCTGGTGGCACGATCGTGCGTGCGGGAACGCAAGATGCGTTGAGCTGATTCTTTGGCGCTCCTAGGCTATGAATGGCCGTCGTTGAAGACCAGCGCGGAAGCAGGCGTGTTCCAGATCAGACCACCCGCTCCGATCCATGGACGGTTGATTGCCGCAGCGAAGAGCCGTGCCCGATGACGCCCGTCCGCCGCCGCATCCTCATCGGGTTGAGCGCGGCTTTGGCTCTGGCAATGCTCGGCGCGGGCATCCTCCTGAAGGCCCGGCAGGACGTCGTCGCGACGGTGTCGGCGCAGGGCGCCGCGCTCCAGCGTCTCGTCTCCCAGCGGGTCGACCAGCACGACGCCCATCTGACCAGCGTGTCGGCGCTGGCCCAGGCTTCCGATCCTCTGCCCATCGAGGCGTTGCAGCAGGTCATCGCCAGCATCACGCGCTTCTATCCGCGTATCGTCGCCATCGACGTTCTCGACTTGACGACGCAGCCACCCGCGGCCCTGCTCGGCGCGGCTGTTCCGGTCGAGGTCGCGGCGGCGGGCGGACGGCTGGCCGACACGCCCTTCCTGCTCGTGCCGAGGGAGCAAGGCGGCGTCCTGCATATCGTCAAGCGGTCGCCCACCGACGGCCCTGCACGGCTCGCCGTCATGATGTCCATCGATCTCGCGCGGCTGATCGCGTCCGACGACCATCTTGCCTCGACGATGCGCGTCAGCCTGCTGCTCGACGGCCGGACGCTGTTCAGCGAAGGTCCCGATGCCGGGCAGCGCATTCTGTTCGACCAGCCGCTGGCAAGCGGCACCCAGCCGCTGCGCCTAGTGCTCGCGGCCGAAGCCTTTCCCGCTATCCCCTGGGGCTGGCTGCTTCTCGCGACGGCCCTTGTCGCCCTGGGAGCTCTAGCGGTCGAGCGGCTCGCCGACGCCCGCAGCGTCGCTCGCGACGCCGGCCTTCGCGCACTGACCGCCTCGCACGACGCGAAACTCGCCCATGCCAGCCGCGTCAACGCCATGGGGGAGCTCGCCTCCGGCATCGCGCATGAACTGACCCAGCCGCTCACCGCCATCCTCAGCCACAGCCAGGCCGGACAGCGCCTCGCTGCCCGCCCCGAGATCGACCGGGAGTCCATCTCCGCCGCCTTCGACGCCACGACGCGCAACGCCAAACGCGCCGGCGACATTTTGGGACGCTTGCGGTCGTGGCTGACCAAAAGCCAGCCGACCATCGAGCAAGTCGACTTGTCGGCGGTGGTCGCCGACGTGGTGCAATTGCTCGGCGCAGAGGCCGCGCAGGCTGGCATTGCGATCCGGGTCGCCACCGCGCCGCGCGAACCTCTCGTGCTCGCCGATCGCGTTCATATGGAACAGGTCGTCTTCAACCTTGTCTGCAATGCCATGGATGCCCTCCGCGATCGCGGGCCCGGGCGCGCCGTCGACATCCGCTGGAGTGACGACGCGGGGCGCGTCGCGCTCGACATCATCGACAACGGACCCGGCTTTACACCGGAGGCGCTCGGCCGTCTGTTCGAGCCGTTCTTCACCACCCGCGCGGAGGGCATGGGTCTCGGCCTGTCGCTCTGCACCACGCTGGTGGAGCGCTATGGCGGCACGCTTGGCGCGGAGAACGGTACCGGGGGCGGCGCGGTGCTGCGCATGCGGATGCCGCGCGCGCGCTCCGGCGATGGACATGGTGCCAGCGATCGCGTGGCTGCCGAATGAACCGGGCCGGCATTGTCCATCTGGTCGATGACGACCTGGAGGTGCGCGACGGGCTGAGCTTCCTCATGCGCACGGTCGGGCTCACCGTCCATGCCTATGCGGATGGCCTCGCCTTCCTGGAGGCGCTGCCGAGCCTTCCCGCGGGCTGCATCCTCGTCGACATCCGCATGCCGCACGTCACTGGCCTCCGGCTGCAGGAACGCCTGACGGCGGCGGGCTGCGACTGGCCGGTGATCATCATCACCGGGCATGGCGACGTCGAAGCCTGCCGCCGCGCGTTTCGGGCGGGCGCGGCGGATTTCCTGACCAAGCCGATCGACGAGCAGGTGCTGATCGACGCCGTTCAGGGTGCCCTGTCGGTGCTCGCCGAGCGTGTCGCCTCGCGCAGCGAGGGCACGCGCGCCGCGCGGCTGATCGAGCGCTTGTCATCGCGCGAACAGGAGATTCTCGCACTCGTCACTGACGGCCTCGCCACCAAGGAGATCGCCCGCAAACTGGCGCTCTCGCCGCGCACGGTCGATACCCACCGGGCCCATATCGCCGACAAGCTCGGCACCGCATCCGTCGCCGACATGGTGCGGCTGCGCCTGAATGCGCGTAATCCCGGTCATCGGTAGCGCTACCGATCCAGGCCAGCGGCCGAGCGGATAGTGCGCGGCCGGCATTTCCAGCATCACTGACGGCGCTGCGGGCCGCCACCGGCCCGGTGACCTGGAGAATGCGAATGTCGAAGATGACCCTTGCCGTGGCCTGCCTCGTTGCTGCCGGAACCAGCGCCGCTGGCGCGCAGGTCCTGCAGGAGCGCAGCATCTCCGCTGCCCTCGCCGTGGAACTCGCCCAGGCGACGGTTGCGGCCTGTGCCGGCAAGAATTTCGCCGTGACTGCGACCGTGGTCGACCGGGCCGGTATCGTCCGCGCCATGGTCCGCGCCGACCGCGCCGGCCCGCACACCATCGATGCGAGCCGCGCCAAGGCCTTCACCTCCGCCTCCGCCCGCGCCAACACCGCGGCCATGGCCGAGGCCTCCGCCAACAATGCCGGCGCGCGCAACCTCGTGCATATTCAGGGCTTCCTCCTGCTCGGCGGCGGCGTGCCGGTGCGGGCCGGTGAAGAGGTCATCGGGGCGGTCGGCGTCGGCGGTGCGCCGGGCGGCCATCTCGACGAGGAATGCGCCAATGCTGGCCTGCAGGCGATCGCGGCGAAGCTGCGCTGACCCCGAGGCACCCGAGAACCGTCGGGGAGCGCAAAGCCCCTGACGCCTGCGGCAGGAGCCCACCATGATGCGACCGGTCACGACCTTCCTTGCAGCCCTCGTTCTGGCCGTCGGACTGGCCGGGACTTCAAGAGCGCAGACTGCACCCTCGGCGGCGGAGATCGCCGAATATCGCGGGCTGCATGCCGCCGCCCAGCGCGGCGATGCCGCCGAGATCGGGCGCCTCATCGCGACCCGCGCCGATCCCAATGCCCGCGACAGCCACGGCCGCACGCCGCTGCATGTCGCGGCCCATGCCGGCCGTCATGAGGCGATGCGCGCCCTCGTTCGTGGCGGCGCCGATCCGCGTGCCCTCGACAGCCAGCGCTACGATGCGATCACCATCGCGGCCGTGCGCGACGATCTCGCCGCCATGCGCGTCGCGCTGGAGATCGGCGGCGACCCCCGGGCGCTGACCAGCCCCTATCTCGGCACGGCCCTGATCGCGGCCGCGCACCTCGGCCATGCCGAAGTCGTCAAGGCGCTCATCGACGCCGGCGCGCCGCTCGATCACGTCAACAATCTCGGCTGGACCGCGCTGATCGAGGCGGTGATCCTCGGCGATGGAGGCACGCGCCACATCAAGACGGTCGCCTATCTCGTCCGGGCCGGCGCTCGCCGCGATATCGCCGACCGCGCCGGTCTGACAGCGATCGACCATGCTCGTCGCCGCATCTATTCGGAGATCGTCACGCTGCTGGAATAAGGACGATTTCGCCGGTTCATCCATCCGGGAAAAGACCTGGCGGCTTCGGCCGTCCGTTCTGCCATCGGGCAAGTTCTGCGAGCAGGTTGTGATCGTCTGAGACGCGCAGGACGTGCAGCAGATCGAAGAGGCCCTCGCCCAAATGGTGACGTGCGAGAGCGCCAACCGCGCGGCCAGCGAGCCGCCGCGCGTCCTGTGTCGCGCGGGGCCTGCACTGCACGTCGATGCCGCATTCCGCTGGGCCATCCGGAAGGCCATCTTGAAACATTCGCGACGATCTAAGGCGATGTTGCCACCGCGATCCGCGAAGGAGGAATTGCACAGCCGCAGAGCGCAACCTCGCCCCTACCATTCAGGACGGCGCTACGGGCGTCGCATTCATTCATGCTGCGCAAAGGTCGTCTGCGCGAAGGAATGCCTGGGTGGCCCCGGGATAGCGGAAGGCTCGCACCAGTCACCGGGATCATAGGGCGAGGCTGGCGCGGTCGAGCGGACAGCATGTGGGCAGCGAACGTGAGACGATGCCCGCAAGCCTGCCAGCGACCACCACTAAGCCATTGAAAACACTGGCGCGCCCGAAAGGATTCGAACCTCTGACCCCCAGATTCGTAGTCTGGTGCTCTATCCAGCTGAGCTACGGGCGCGCGCCGGTTCTTCAGGCGCGAGGCCTGCCGAACGGAGGCGGTCGGATACGCTGTTTTGGTTCGTATTGCAAGAGCCTCCGCCCTTCCGTGCGAGCCGGGGTCGGGCAGTCTGTGGCGAGCTTCACGCGCGCCGGCGCTGCGCGCGACGGATGGCGGCAAGATCAATGGGGCGGTCGGGAATGGCGATCCGGAATGTTGCACCCACGGTGCCGTCGGCGAGTGTGACCGTGCCGCCATGGGCGCGGATCAGTTCGGAGGCGATGGCAAGGCCGAGGCCCGTGCCCCCCGGCCGCGTCGAGCCCTGAAAGGCCTCGAACAGGTGCTGGCGCGCGCGCTCCGGAACGCCCGGTCCGGTATCGGATATCTCGACGACCGCGACCGCGCCCTCGCGGCGGCCGACGATGCGAATCTGGTCGCGGCCGGGATCGTTGGGTGCCCGCGCATCGAGTGCCTGGTGCGCGTTGCGCACGAGGTTGAGCATGACGCGGAATAGCTGGTCGGCGTCGGCGTCGACCGTCATGTCGCGCTCCACCGCCGTGACGAAGGCGATACGCGCTTCGCCGCCGAGACCGATCGTGTCGCGGACCTCCTCGGCCAGCTGGGCGAGATCGACCATGCGACGCTGGGGCGCTGCTTCGTGCGCGCGCCCGTAGGAGAGTGTCGACTGACAGAAGGCGATGGCCCGGTCGAGCGCCTGGATCATCTTCGGCGCGAACTTCTGCACTGTCGGGTCGGGCACGTTGGCGAGACGATCGGAGAATAGCTGCGCCGAGGCCAGGAGGTTCCGGAGGTCGTGGTTGATCTTCGAGACGGCGAGGCCGAGTGCCGCGAGGCGCGACTTCTGCGCGAGCATATCGTGGAGCGAATGCTGCATGGTCTGCAGTTCGTATTCAGCGACGCCCACCTCGTCCTTGCGGCCGGTGGGAACTATGGCCTGGCTGAGATCCTCGGGGTTTTCGCGGAAGGCGATCATCGTGTCGGTGAGCCGCCGCATGGGCCTGACGAACATCAGGTGCAGCGTCAGATAGACGAGCGCGGCGGTCAGCGCCGAGATGAACAGCGATACCGCGAGGATCGTCTGCGAGAAGCCCAGCATGGCGCGTTTCAGCGGCGTCTCGTCCATGACGATCTCGACGAAGTCGCCGGCGCGGCGGGCCGTGCCCATGACGCGCATGGTGCGCCCCTCGCGCGCGAAGAGGGTGGCGAAGGCTTCCGGGATTGAGCGGAAGATCGGCTGGTCGCGCATGTCGATGGTGACATCGACCTGCGGGGTCTCCTCGGAGGCGGCGAGCAGCCGGCGGGCCGGGCCGGTCTTGAGGGCGACGGCCTGCGCGCCGGTGCTGTCGAGGAGCTCGCGCACGAGCGCCTCCGGCACCATGCCGCTGGGGGCGGCTTCCAGCACCAGGGCAGCGGTCCGGCCGGCGGCCAGCCGGTCATCGAGCCAGGTGTTGCGGAAATTGGCGACGGCGGGAACGTAGATCAGGATTTCCGCGACCAGAACAAACAGCACCGTCAGGATCAGCAGTTTGCCGGACAGGCCGACCCCGCGCGAGGGTACGGGCGCCGCCTCGTCCAGCGCCTTGCGCCGGGCAGCGTCCGCCTCGGGGGCAGTCGGAATCGGGTCAGGTGTGCGATCGGCCATGAAGTCCCCGGCGGGACATGCGCATTGAAGGAATGAGGCTTCAGCCCAGGCGGCGAAGCAGGCGGATGATGCGCCCGATCCGCGGATTCGACAAACTTGCCTGCAGATAGGTCGCGGCAGCCCGTTTGCCTACATCCGAAACGGCTGGATGGGGCAAATTCATGGCAGCAAGGTCATGGACCGTCAGTCCCTTGTCGAAAGCCAGCGCGATCGGCGCCATCATGTCGCCCGCGCGGGCCGCCACGATGGCGCAGCCGAGAAGGTCGCCCTTGTCCGAGACGATCAGCCGGACATGGCCTTCCGTTTCTCCTGTGACTATGCCGGCCGCCGTTTCTGACAGCGGCCAGCGCAGCACCCGCAGGCCGGAGCGTCGGTACGGGTCGGAGGGGCCGGTCATGCCGATGCTGGCGATCTGGGGGTCGGTCAGCGTCCCCCTGGGGATCGCCGCTTCCGACAGGCGGATGCGCCGGCGCAGAAGGACGTTGCCGGCGACGAGCTGGCCCTGGGCGGTCGACACCTGGTCGGGTGCGGATGGCTGGATCGTCCGGCCGAGGGCAAGGACGCGGCGGTTGGCGGTGCGAAGCCCGGCATCCACCTCGACCTGTGCCGGCGAGGCGCGGATGCCGGCGAGGTCGAGCGCGAGACCTGCGATGTCGGCGCGCTCGCCGGTGGCGACGAGCACGTGCGAGGCCGCAAGCGATCCCTGCTCGCCGGCCTGCGCGGCGCTGATGCGAAAGCCTCCCGGCCCGGTTTCGACGGCCGTTACCGCTGACCGTTCGTGAACGACGATGCCCTCCGCGTCCAACTTGCGGCGGACCGCGAGGACCATCTCGGGCTCCTCTTCGGCGAGAAGGGCACCGGGCGCGAACAGGGTGACGGCCGCTCCGAATCGCCGGAAAGCTTGGCCGAGGGCGACGGCCTCGGCGCCACCGCCGACCACCGCGAGGTGGGACGGCAGCTCTGTGATGCCCAAAATGGTCTCGGTCGTCAGCACCGGCGCCTGGTCGATGCCGGCGATCGCGGGAGGGGCGGGCCGGGAGCCGGTCGCGAGCACGAAGCGCCGCGCTTCGATGGTGGCGCCGTCCACGTCGATCGAGCGGGCCGACAGGAAGCGGGTCTCGCCCTCGAAGACACGCACGCCGAGTGCGGAGAAACGCGCCGTCGTCCCATTAGCATCGATATGAGCCCGAACGTGGCGGATATGCGCCATGGCGGCGCGGAAGTCGGGCTGCCGGGGGCCACCGGTCACCGCGGCTAGCTGGCCCCCGGCGGCGGCCACGAAGGCGGCGAGTTCCGATGCGAAGGTGTGGCGGATGCCGGGGCGGCGGATCAGGGCGACAGGCGTGCCCGCGAGCGCGCAGGCGCCCGCGACGACCAGGCCTCCCGGTTCGTCCCCCACCACGCAGACATCGACTGCCAGACGATCGCTCAAGCCATGCCTCCCGCACCGGTTGCACTATTCGGGCCCTGCCGCCCCGATGTCGAGGGCGCTGTCGCATGAGAGGCGTCCGGCGCTGTTGGCAACCGCCGGATGTCATCCACGCGTCACCGGAGCGAGACGCCCGCGTCATCCTGCGCGCGCAGGGAACGGGTGCTCGTTCCCACTCACGGAAGCCCCATCATGCGCGCTCTCCTCGTTGCGGCGGTCCTGACCGTCGCCACTCCAGCCCTCGCCGAGGCCGAGTTTCCGGCAACGCTTGCCGGCCACGCCATCCTGCCAGCCGAGACCTTCATCCAGGCGCCGGCCGACGCCCCGGTCGATCTCCAGATTTCCGGCAAGTTCACTGGCGCCACCCGCGAGGACGGGATCGGAATCATCGTGGGTCGTTCGGCGGGCCGTCCGACCGGCGTTTCCGTTCCGTTCCGCGGCCAGCCGGTGCAGGGCCATTCCGGCATTCGCCGCATGGCGGATGGAACCTACTGGGTGCTCACCGACAACGGCTTCGGCAACAAGCGCAATTCGCCCGACGCCATGCTCTTTCTCAGCCACTACCGGATCGATTTCGAGAAGGGCACGCTGGAGCGCGTCGCCACCGTCTTCCTGTCGGACCCTGACAAGCGGGTGCCGTTCCGGATCGCCAACGAGGGCACGGACCGGCGTTATCTGACCGGTGCCGACTTCGACCCCGAGAGCTTCCAGATCATCAACGGCAAGATCTGGATCGGCGAGGAGTTCGGTCCCTATCTCATCCGCGCCGACATGACCGGCAAGATCGAGGCGATCTTCGAGACCATGGTCGACGGCCAGGTCGCCCGCTCGCCCGACCATCCCGCCGTGACCACCCCGAACGTGCCGGGCGGCGCGGTCGAGTTCCGCGTGCGCCGCTCCAAGGGCTTCGAGGGCATGGCGGCCTCGCCCGATGGCCGGTTCCTCTATCCGCTGCTGGAGGGCGCGCTCTACGATCCGGTTACCCGCGCTCTCGAGCAGGTCGACGGCCGCGAATATCTGCGCATCCTCGAGTTCGATGTGCAGGCCGGCCGCTATACAGGCCGTCACTGGAAATACGTGCTCGACGCCAATGGCCTGTCGATCGGCGACTTCAACATGATCGACGCCACTACCGGCCTGATCATCGAGCGCGACGACAACGAGGGCGTGCCGGAGCGAGCCTGCCCGGCCGGCCAGCGCACCGAGACGTGCTTCCACGCCCTGCCGCGCATCAAGCGCATCTGGAAGATCGAGATGACCGACGCCAATGCCGGCGGCCCGGTTCGCAAGATCGGCTTCATCGACCTGCTGAAGATCCGCGATCCCAACAACCGCGCGCGGGTGCCGCTGTCGGGGGGGCACTTCCAGTTCCCGTTCTTCACCATAGAGAACGTCGATATCGTCGATGCCGACCACATTATCGTCGGCAACGACAACAACCTGCCGTTCTCGTCGAGCCGCGACCCGAACCGGGCCGACGGCAACGAGATGGTGCTGCTACGTGTCCCGGAGTTCCTGCGCGCCCGCTGATACTCAGCACCACGTCACAGAGAAGCCCGGTACCATGTACCGGGATTTTCTGTTGGGCTGGAGGCGTCACGCGTCCGACGACCCGCGCCTTGGCCTGACGCTCCGCGAAAACTTCCGTATAGTGACGAGAGCCAAGCAAAGGGTTTGAAGACGATGGCCAAAGCCTATTGGGTCGCCACCTATCGTTCGGTCTCCAATTCTGAGGCGCTGGCTGCCTATGCCGCGCTCGCCGGCCCGGCGATCCTTGCCGCCGGCGGGCGCATCATCGTGCGGGGAATGCCTGCTCACACATACGAGGCAGGGCTTCAGCAGCGCACCGTGGTCATCGAGTTCGACTCGGTGGAGCACGCCAAGGCGGCACACGACAGCCCGGCATATCAGGCGGCTTTCGCTGCGCTGGCCGGCGGAGCGGAGCGCGACATCCGGATCGTCGAAGGCGCGTGAGCCGCGTCCGGCCGCGCTCTACGAGACGGCGGCCTCGCGCTTCGTCATCCGCGTCACGCCCTTGCGAATTGCGAAGATGCGGCCCCAGGCATCGCCCTTCAGATCCTGCCGGTAGCCCTTGTAGCCGAGCAGGTCGTCCCACGGATATTCCTCGTCGTGCAGCAGCTCGAAATCCTTGGCCAGCGTCGCACGGATCTGCTCGCGGTTCTTCCTGTTCTGGAACTCCAGCAGAATGAGCGACGTCTTCGACAGGTCGAGATGGGCCAGAACCTTGCCCTCGCCACCCTCAATGTCCAGCTTGACCACGTCGGCGGAGGGCAGGGTGCCGGGGTCGACCACGTCGACCTCATAGGTCTCGACCAGCGCATCCTCGACGAAGGTGTCGCCGGCATAGGCGGCCAGGCCGGATTCGCCGTCGCCGGCGAAGCGGCTGCGGAAGGTCGCTTTGGTTGCTGCGCCGGGAAAGAGCGCGGCGTTGACGATGGCGATGTCGCTGCGTCCGGCAGTGTTCTGCTTCAGGAACTCGAAGGTGCCGGGATGGGGTTCGAAGGATTGCACCCGGCTGCCCGGCCACCGCGCCGAGGCCCAGAGCGCGAAGGAGCCGACATTGGCACCGATGTCGAGGATATCGAGCCTGATGCCATCGTAGTCCGCCTCGTATTCGCCTTCGAGGACATGCTGGATCGCCGCCCGCATGGGTTCGGGGCAGACGAGTGTCATGGGGATGCGGGCGACGAAGCGATTCACAGGCGGGCTCCTTTGGGGACGCCATCTGACCCGCGATCATCATTGGGCGCAATGGCGCGACGGTCGCGTCAGGAGGCGTCCGCGGCCGTCATCGTACCTGCCACCACAGTCAAAAGGCGGCCGGCGGCCTCCTCGACGCCCGCCGCGTTGACGATCACCACGTCCGGCTCAACGGCGGCTGCGATGCGCCGGCCGACCCGGCTGGCGGCATCGCCATCGCTCGCGCGCGAGCGGCCGGCGACGCGCGCCTTGAGGATGTCGGCGGGCGCGGTGATCTCGACGACCGTGACAACGCCGTAGCGCTGGCGCGCGATGCCGACGACCTCGCGGGACACGTTGCAGAGAACGGTACGGCCTTCATGCAGCGCATGGTCGATGGCGGCCGGAATGCCGTAGCTGTGGCCATGCGCCGACCAGGTCAGGGCAAAGCCGCCGGCCGCGGCGATGGCCATGAAAGTCGCCGCGTCGGCCTCGACATTGTCTTCGGCCGCGGTCGGCGGGCGGGTGACGAAGCGGCGCGGGAAGAGATAGGCTTCGTTGCCGGCGAGCCGGTCGCGCACGCAGGTGATCAGCGTGTCCTTGCCGGCGCCGCTCGGGCCGACGACGAGGATCAGCCGGCCAGGGCCGATCGTGTTGCGGTTCGCGGCGGGGGCCTCGCTGCCGTCCATGTCAGGCGATCCGCAGGCCCGTGCGCCAGACCTGCCGCACGACTGGCTGTACGCCGACCATGGCGACGCGCACCATGTCGGCCCGTTTACCCACCGCGATCTCGCCACGGTCGGTCATGCCGGTGGCCAGCGACGGCGTCAGCGTGACGGTACGCAGCGCGCCGGGCAGGCCGCCCATGGCTGGCACGTCGGCGAGGCCGAAGGCGCCGTGGATGAGGCTGATCGGGACATAGTCGGACGAGAGGATATCGAGGACGCCGGCCTCGGCCAGTTCCACCGCCGAGACATTGCCGGAATGCGAGCCGCCGCGCACGACGTTGGGCGCGCCCATGAGCACCGAGATGCCGGCGGCGTGCGAGGCGCGGGCGGCCTCCACGGTGGTCGGGAACTCGGCGATGGAGACCTTGTCGGCAAGGGATTCGGCGACGTGGTCCTCCAATGTGTCGTCGTGACTCGCGAGCGCGATCGCGCGCGCGTGCGCAAGAGCGACCAGGCCGCGCTTGTTGGGCTCGCCGATCTCGGCCGCGCGGGCGCGCCGGTTGTCGAAGAGCTGGTCGAGATCCTTCTCCGACAGGCCGGTCTTGCCGCGGTAGTAGGTGCGCAGCTTCTCCTCGTCGCGGAACTGGCGCTGGCCGGGCGTGTGGTCCATCAGCGACATCAGCCGCACGTCGAAGCGGGCGAGATAGTCCTGCGCTTCCTCGACCACGCCGCGGGAGGGAACTTCGCAGCGCAGGTGCGTGTGGTGGTCCGCGCGCAGGAGGCCGGTCTCCTTGGCCTTCTCGATCGCTTCGGAAAGATCGAGCAGGCCGTCCGCCGTGGTGGGCCGGTCGTCGTCGGAGCCGATGCGCAGGCTGTCAAAGACCGTGGTGATGCCGGAGGAGGCGATCTGCGCGTCATAGGCGAAGACTGCCGAGAGCGGGTCCCAGTGGACGCTCGGCCGCGGCTGGTAGTGCGGCTCCAGATGGTCGGTGTGCAGTTCGACAAGGCCTGGGATCAGCAGGTCTTCGCCGAGGTCGACAGTGCCGGCGTGCTGGCTGTCCGGCTCGATGGCCGTGATCATGCCCTCGTCGACGATGACGGTGGCGGCCATCTCTCGGTCAGCCAGAATCACACGGCGCGAGAAGAGCCTGAGGGAGCCGATGTCGGAGCGGTCGCGTGGTTCGGTCATGGCGGGTTCCTTGCAGGCACGTCTCAGGCGGCGCGGGCGGCGAAACGGGTGACGTCGACGATGCGGGTGGCGACGCGCTCGCGGACGTCGTCGTCGTGAAAGATGCCGACGATGGCGGTGCCGGCAGCCTTCTTGGTCTCGATGAGGTCGACCACTGCTGCGCGATTCCTGGCGTCGAGGGAAGCGGTCGGCTCGTCCAGCAGCAGGATCGCGTGGTCGGCGATGAAGCCGCGCGCGATGTTGACGCGCTGCTGCTCGCCGCCGGAAAAGGTCGCGGGCGGCAGGGACCAGAGCCGCTCCGGTACGTTGAGCAGGCCCAGAAGCCGGCGGGCGCGCGCTTCCGCCTCGTCCGGCGCGAGGCCGAAGGCGGCGGCAGCCTCCGCGACCACTGCGAGCGCCGGCACGCGCGGAATGACGCGCAGGAACTGCGAGACATAGCCGATGGTGGTGCGGCGCAGCGTCAGGACCCGGCGCGGCTCGGCGGTGGCGACGTCGACGGTCTCACCATCCTCCGCGACGACGCGGATGGCGCCAGTATCGGTTCGGTAGTTGCCGTAGATCATCTTCAGGATCGACGATTTTCCGGCGCCCGAGGGGCCGCCGAGCACCACGCACTCGCCTGATGCCACGGCGAGGTCGATGCCGGCGACGACGGGGATCGCGAGCCCGCCCTGCAGGTGCATGGTGAAGCTCTTGGCGAGGTTCTCGATGATGAGGACGGGCTGGCTCATGTCTTCCTCACGGCTGCAGGATTGAGGACACGAGGAGCTGGGTGTAGGGCTCGCGCGGATCGTCCAGCACCTGGTCGGTGAGGCCGGTCTCGATTGCGCGGCCGTCCTTCATGACGAGGATGCGGTGCGACAGGAGCCGCGCCACAGCGAGATCATGCGTCACAACGATGGCAGCGAGGCCGAGATCAGCGACCAGGCCGCGCATGAGGTCGAGGAGGCGGGCCTGCACGGAGACGTCGAGCCCGCCGGTCGGCTCGTCCATGAAGACGAGACGCGGGGAGGTCACGAGGTTGCGGGCGATCTGCAGTCGCTGGCGCATGCCGCCCGAATAGGCGGTGGGCCGGTCGTCGATGCGGTCGCGGTCGATTTCGACGCGTTCGAGCCAGGTCTCGGCTTCGTTGCGGATCTTTCCGTAGTGGCGCCAGCCGACCGCCATCAGCCGCTCGCCGACATTGGCGCCGGCCGAGACTCCCATCCTGAGACCAAGCTCGGCGTGCTGGTGGACGAAGCCCCAGTCGGTGCGGAACAGGAAGCGGCGCTCTGCCTCGGAGAGAGCGAGGATGTCGCGTGTGACGCCATCGCGCATGCGATAGAGCACGCGGCCAGAGGTCGGTTCGAGATGGCCGGCAAGCAGCTTCAGCAGCGTCGATTTGCCGGAGCCGGATTCGCCAACCACGGCCAGCACTTCGCCGGCGTAGAGCTCGAAGCCGATGTCGCGACAGCCGAGGCGGCTGCCGTAGAACTTCGTGACCGCCTCGGCGGTGAGGAGCGGGGTGTCGGTCATGCCGCGGTCCCCGCGATCGCCGCCGGAGCCTCGCCGAGCAGGTCGCCGCGATGGCCGTCGGCCCGGCGTTCCTCGCAATGGTCGGTGTCGGAGCAGACGAACATGCGCCCGCCGGCATCGTCGGTGATGACCTCGTCGAGATAGGTGTGGGTCGCCGCGCAGAGCGCGCAGGCGTGGTTGAACTTGGTCGCCTCGAAGGGATGATCCTCGAAGTCAAGCGAGACGACGGAAGTGTGCGGCGGCACGGCATAGATGCGCTTCTCGCGGCCGGCGCCGAACAGCTGCAGCGCGGCGCAATCGTCCATCTTGGGATTGTCGAATTTCGGCGTTGGCGAGGGATCCATCACGTAGCGGCCCTCCACCTTCACCGGATAGGCGTAGGTAGTGGCGATATGGCCGTGGGTGGCGATGTCCTCGTAGAGCTTCACATGCATCAGCCCGTAATCCTCGAGCGCGTGCATGACGCGCGTCTCGGTCTCGCGCGGTTCGAGGAAGCGCAGGGGTTCGGGGATCGGCACCTGATAGACCAGCACCTGGTCCGCGGTCAGCGCCTTCTCGGGGATGCGGTGGCGCGTCTGGATGATGGTCGCCTCGGCCGTGTGGGTGGTCGTTGCGACGCCCGAGGTCTTCTCGAAGAACTTGCGGATGGAAACGGCGTTGGTGGTGTCGTCGGCGCCCTGGTCGATCACCTTCAGGCGGTCGTCGGCCCCGAGGATCGCGGCGGTGACCTGCACGCCGCCCGTGCCCCAGCCGTAGGGCATGGGCATCTCGCGCGAGGCGAAGGGCACCTGGTAGCCGGGAATGGCGATGGCCTTCAGGATGGCGCGGCGGATCATCCGCTTCGTCTGCTCGTCGAGATAGGCAAAGTTGTAACCGCTGGCGGCGGGTGCCGCGGCGTGGCTGGTCGCAGTGCTCATTCGGCGGCCTCCCGCAGGGTCGGTTCGTCGTCGGAGCGCCCTGCAGCCTGGCGAGCGGCGATCTCGGCCCGCATCTGACGGATCAGCGCGAGCTCGGCCTGGAAGTCGACATAGTGGGGCAGCTTGAGATGTTCCACGAAGCCCGTCGCCTGCACGTTGTCGGAATGCATCAGCACGAATTCCTCGTCCTGTGCCGGCGCCTTCACCTCCTCGCCCAGTTCGCTGGCGCGAAGCGCGCGGTCGACCAGCGCCATGGCCATGGTCTTGCGCTCGCAATGGCCGAAGGCGAGACCGTAGCCGCGGGTGAAGCGCGGGGCTTCCGTCGCCGAGCCCTTGAACTGATTGACCATCTGGCACTCGGTCAGCTCGATCGTGCCGAGCGGCACGGCGAAGCCGACCTCCTCGGCGCCGAATTCCAGTTCGACCTCGCCGAGGCGGACCTCGCCGGCGAAGGGGTGCGAGCGGCCGAACCCCCGCTGCGTCGAATAGCCGAGGGCGAGGAGGAAACCCTCGTCGCCGCGCGCGAGGTTTTGCAGGCGCAGGTCGCGGCCGGCCGGCAGATCGAGCGGCTCGCGGGTGAGGTCGCCGATGGGCACATCCGGATCGCCCGACGGGTTGCGTTCGATTAGGTCGTCGTTGCCGAGCAGATCGGTGACGCGCGGCATGGGGGCGTCGTCGACCGGCGCCGTCACCGGTTGCGGCACGTCGGCGCCAGCCTCCGTGAGGAAGTCGATGAGGCGGTGGGTGTAGTCGAAGGTCGGGCCCAGCACCTGCCCGCCCGGAATGTCCTTGAAGGTCGCGGAGACGCGGCGGGCGACCTGCATGGCGGCGGTATCGACCGGCTCGCTCGCGCCGAAGCGCGGCAGGGTGGTGCGGAAGGCGCGGACGAGGAAGGCAGCTTCCACCAGGTCGCCGCGCGCCTGCTTGATGGCGATGGCGGCGAGATCGCGGTCGTAAAGCGAGCCCTCGGTCATGACGCGGTCGACGGCGAGGGTGAGCTGCTCGCGGATCTGTGCGGGCGCGACTTCCGGCACAGCCGGGTCGCCGCGGCGCTTCGCGGCGAGCAGCCGGTGGGCGTTCTCAATGGCGCGCTCGCCGCCTTTCACGGCCACATACATAGCTCAGGCCTCCGTCAGGGTGACGCGCGTGGTGCGGGGCAGGGCGGCGACGCCGGTCGGGCCGGCGAAGATCAGGTCGACGCCGCGCGGAAAGAGAGCCCGGTTGGCGGCGAGGCGCGCGGCGATGTCGGCGGGCAGGCCGGCGACCGAAAAGGCCGTGGTGCCCTTGATGCCGGGGCCGGCGAGGAGAAGACGAGCGTCGGCGGCTGCAGCCGTGAGGCTCTCCACCTGCAGGATCAGCGTGGTCGAACGATCCGGATAGGTGTCCGTGCCGAGGGCGAAGTCGGCGAGGTCGCCAAGCGCCATCGGGTCGGCGACCAGCGCGAAGCTGGCCGTGGATGGCGATGCGGTGACCTTCGCGCCGGTGTGGAACGCAAGGTAGCGTGCCACCTCGGGGTTCGCGGCGAGCGGCGCATCGAGGAAGACCGGCGTCTCATAGTCCGCAAGCGTCAGGGCGATGGCGGCGGCGATCGGCGAGAGCGGCGCGGGCGCGTCGGCAAGCCCCAGGACCGGCTGGATCGTGCCGGGACGTGCCAGCGCAGCCATCACCGCGCGGAAGCAGGCCTGGGCCTCGTGGACGGGATCGGCGAAGGCGGCGGCGAGGACCATCAATTGTCTCCCCGCACCAGGGTGAAGAAGTCGACGCGGGTGGCGGCCGCCTGCGCTTTGGCGAGATGTCCCGCAGTGGCGAGGCGTGCCCGGATAGGAGCCAGAACGTCCTCCACCGCGGTGCGCGTGGCCGGCGCCTGCCAGAGGGCGTCCGCGAGGGCGGCAAGGTGGGCATGGTCCTTCTCCCGGCCGAGCACATGGCCGAAGCCGACCTCGCCGGAAGGCAGCGCCACCGTGGCGCGGGTAACCGTTGCCTCGCCGAGATTGAAGGGCGCGCCGTCGCCGCCGATCCGCCCGCGCACCATGACGAGACCGGTCTCGGGTGCGCGCAGGACGCGAACGCCGTCACGGGCCATGGCCGCGAGCGTCGCCAGTTCGGCCGGGCTCGCCTGAGCGGCTGCCGCCATGGCCGACTTGCGGCCGGATTCGGGGAGCGCGGGATCGGTGATCGTCATGATTTGTATATTCATCTAGACGATTACGGTTTTATGACAGCTGGCGCGGGCTGACAAGGCCCGTCCCGAAGGGATAGAGGAGGTGACGACCTATCGACGGGGGCCATGACAGCCGAATGACGGGCGAGACGATGCTGGCGCGGGGCAGGGGCGTGACGGTGTGGCGCCAGATCGCCGAGGCGATCGAGGCAGAAATCGCCGGCGGTGGCCTGGCGCCTGGCGTGCGACTGCCGACCGAGGCGGCGCTGTCGCTGCGCTTCGGGGTCAACCGGCACACGGTGCGGCAGGCGGTGAAGTCGCTGGTGGACAGGGGGCTGGTGCGGGTCACGCAGGGCTCCGGCACCTATGTCGAAGCGAAGCCGCTGGCCTATCCGATCGGCACGCGGACGCGGTTCTCGGAGATTGTCGTCGGGCAGGCGCGCGATCCCGCCGGCAAGGTGATCAGCCACCGGCAGGCCAGGGCCAGTGTTGACATGGCCGATGCGCTGGATCTGTCGCCTGGCGATCCCGTGGTGCTGGTCGAGAGCGCGCATTTCGCCGACGGCGTGCCGATCTCATGGTCGACCACGGCCTTCCCGCTGCCGCGCTTCCAGCGCGTGCCGGAGGTCTATGGCGCGACCGGGTCGATCACCGCGGCGCTCGCCGCCTGCGGCGTGCCGGATTATCGCCGTGCCTCGACGAAGATCGGCGCGGCGGTCGCCAACCGGATCGATGCCGAGCGGCTGGAGATCGCCGAGGGGCGGCCAGTGCTGCTGATCGAGAGCGTCAATGTCGATCGCAACGGCGTGCCGATCCAGTGGGCGCAGTCGCATTTCTGCGCCGACCGGGTACGCCTCACGGTGGGCGGCTGACTACCGCGTGCCACGCTCGCCGATCAGGGCGAAGCGCAGTCGCGTCGAAACCTGGTCGATCACCGCGACCGTGACCAGGATCATCAGGATCAGCGCCGAGACGTGCTGGTACTCGAGCACGCGGATCTGCTCGGCAAGGTGCAGGCCGATGCCGCCCGCCCCGACGATGCCGATGATGGTGGCCGAGCGCGTGTTGCTCTCGAAGAAGTAGAGCACCTGGCTCGCCATCACCGGCAGCACCTGCGGCAGCAGGCCGAACCTGACAGCATGGAGTCCGCTGCCGCCAGTCGAGGCGACACCTTCCACCGGCTTGCGGTCGGCGGCCTCGATCGCTTCCGAGAACAGCTTGGAGAAGATGCCGAAATTGGCGCAGAGCAGGGCGAGGACGCCGGCGAAAGGGCCGAGCCCGACGACGCTGACCCAGATCAGCGCCCAGATCAGTTCGTCGACGCCCCGGATCGTGTCGAGGAAACGGCGCGAGACGAAACGGATGACGACGTTCGGGATGACGTTCTTGGCCGCGAGGAAGCCGATGGGCAGGGCAAGCAGTGCCGCTGCGAAGGTGCCAAGGAAGGCGATGGCGACGGTTTCGGCGAGGGCGTGCAGATAGACCCAGAATTTCGCCCAGGTGCCGGTGGAGGGCGGGATCATGAACCACAGGAACTCGCCGAGCCGGCCAATGCCGATCATCAGCTTCGCCGGCGAGAACTCCAGGACAACGAGGCCATAGGCGAAGAAGCCGGTCATCAGCAGGACGATGGCGATGGCGCGCGTGCGTGTCGCCAGCGCCGGCCGGAACTGGCCGGGGTGGCGGCGCTCCAGGTTGATGCGGTCGGCGACGGCGGCCGCGCGCAGCGGATGGAGAAGGGTCGGCGGCACGCTCATGACCGCTGGTCCATGTTGAGGAGGCTGTGGCGCAACCGCTCGGTGAGAAGGTCGATGACCATGACGGTCGCGATGATCAGCACGAGGATGGCCGAGACGTCGGAATAGTAGAACTTGCGGATCGCCTCGACGAGGTCCTGGCCGATGCCGCCGGCGCCGACGAAGCCCATCACCGCCGCGCCGCGCACGTTGATCTCGAAGCGCAGCAGGGCGTAGCTGGCGAAGTTGGAGAGGACCTGCGGCACCACGGCGAAGCGCATCGTGGCGGCCCAGGTCGCGCCGGTCGCGGCAAGGCCGTCGACCGGCTTCATGTCGATGTTCTCGGCCACCTCGGCGAACTGCTTGCCGAGCGCGCCGAAGGTGTGGATGGCGATGGCCAGCACACCCGGCACGGGGCCAAGGCCGAAGGCGACGACGAAGATCAGCGCGAAGACGATCTCCGGCACCGTGCGGCAGAATTCCAGCCAGCGCTTGGCGAGAAACCCGATGGTGGTCGAGGGCGTGAGGTTCCGGGCCGACAGGAAGCAGAACGCGAAAGCCCCGATCGCGCCGGCGAGCGTGCCGACATAGGCGATGAGCAGGGTCTCCCACAGGAGCTTCATCCACTTGTCGAAGCCCCACATCCACTCGACGACGTCGTAGAGCACGAAGCGCCCGGCGGCTGGTCCTTGCTCCAGTGTGAAGATGCGGCCGAGATAATCGGTGAAGCGCCAGAGGTTGGCGAAGAAGGCGGCTGGCTTCACCTCGGCGACGACACCCGCGACGAGTGTCGCGAGGAGGAAGAGCGCCAGGCCGAGATAGAGCTGCCGCCGCTTGGCCGAGACAGCCTCGGCATAGGCGCGCGCGAGCGGTTCGAGCTGCGCATCGGGGAGGCGGGGAACGGCGATCGACATCGGTTGCGTCTCAGCTCCGGCGTCGGCGCATCTGGTCGATGAAGCGCGAGAGGTCGATCATCACCTGGTAGTCCTCGGCCTTCACCGGAACGTAACCAGTGGCGTTGCCGTCGCTGATGCGCAGGAACGCTTCACGCCCGTTCTCGGCAGCGGCGACGAAAGCGTCGCGAACCGCGCTGCGCAAGGTCTCAGGAGCCGACCGCATCATGGTGATCGGCGAACCCGGAATGAGGTCCGACTTGAAGACGATGCTGAAGTCGTCCGCGCGCGCCATGCCCTTCGCGACCATACGCTGAAGGTTCGACTCACGCTCGGTGTTCCACCAGTTGAAGGCGGCATCGCAGGTGCCCTGCGCGAGGCCGATCACGGCGTTCTCGTGGCTGCCTGAATAGACAACCTTGCTGAAGTGCGCCTCCGGTGCGATGCCGAGCTTGTCCAGTGCGAAGCGCGGCACGTTGTTGCCGGAGGCCGAGTTGGGGTCGACCAGGCAGAGGTTTCGGCCCCTGAGATCAGCGAGCGAGCGAGCCGGGTCACCAGCCCTCACATAGAGCACCGAGTAGTAGCCGATGGCGCCCTGCGAATTGGCCATCGTCACCAGCGGCTCGACGCCGTCCTGGGTGACGATGGCCGCGCGGGCGTAGGCGGCCGGTCCCATATGGGCGAAATGCACCTGGCCCGCGCGCAGGCCCTCGATAACGGCGGCATAGTCGCTCGCCACCCGCAGCGTCACTTTCACGCCAAGCGCCTCGGAGAGATAGGCCATGAACGGCGTGTAGCGGTCGAGGACGCCGGACGAATTTTCGGAGGGGATGATCGAGAAGACGAGTTCGGGATGGGTGCTGCGCCAGTCGGTGGTCTGGCCGATGCCCGGTGTCGCCAGTGACGCGGCGAGGACCAGTGCCATGGCGATGCGGCGTGGGATCATGGCGTGAGGTTCCCGAACACAGTGCAGGAGCTGGCACGGCTTCCGCACCAGGGCGGAAGCCGTGCTGCGGTGTGTGTCAGGACCGCGCACGCCGCATCTGATCGACGAACTTCTGGAGCTCGACGGCGGCTTCGTAGTCCTTATGAGTGACGGCCTGGAAGCCGAGATCCTTGCCGTCGGACAGACGGTCGAAGGCGACCTTGTCCTTCTGCGGCGCCTCGATGAATGCCTTCAGGATCGCGGCCTTGGCGTCGGCCGGCAGCGCGGTGAGCCAGGCATAGGGCGAGCCGGCGATGAGGTCCGACTTGAAGATGATCTTGAAGTCCTCGAACTTCACCATGCCCTTGTTGGCCATGCGCGAGAAGTTTGAATCCCGCTCGGAGTTCCACCAGTTGAACGCCGCGTCGCAGGTGCCCTGCATCACCGCAGTGACAGCGTTTTCGTGGCTGCCGGCATAGACGACGCGGGCGAAATGCTGGTCCGGATTGGGTATGCCCATACGGCTCATGGCGAAGCGCGGCACGTTGTTGCCGGAGGTCGAGTTGGGATCAACGAGGCAGAGGTTCTTGCCGCGCAAGTCCTGGATCGACGTCGCAGGATTGTTGGCGCGCACGTACAGCACCGAGTAGAAGCCGACCGATCCGTCTGAATTGATCGTCGTGACGAAGGGCTCGACGCCGCCACTCGTGACCGTCCACGCGCGGACATAGGACGAGGGACCGTAGAAGCCGATATGGATCTGACCGGCGCGCTGACCCTCGATCACCGCCGCGTAGTCATTGGCGATCCGTAGAGTGACTTTGGTGCCGAGTTCCTTCGACAGGTAGGCGTTGAACGGCGCCATGCGTTCGGTCAGACCCGAGGCGTTCTCGGCCGGAACCACTGCGAAGACGAGTTCGGGATAGCGGGTCTGCCACGCACCTTGCGCCGAGGCGGCGGTGGCGAGAGGCAGGCCGGCAAGGCCTGTGACGATCTGGCGGCGGTCGAACATGGGACTGGTTCTCCGGAGAGGGGAAGAGGATGTGTCAGGCGGATGCGAGCAGCGCTTCGGCATAGGCCGCCGCGGCGCCGGGGACGGGCGGATGGCTGCCGACCACGTCGCCGGCCTCAATGCCGTAGAGGTCGCGGGCCACACCGTCGGTGAGGGCCTCGGGCGCACCGTCGAACACGACGCGGCCCTGCGCCATGCCGATGAGACGGCCGCAATAGGACCGGGCGAGGTCCAGCGAGTGAAGATTGCAGACCACCGTGATGCCGTAATGACGGTTGATCCGCTGTAGGGCATCCATGACGATCTGCGTGTTACGCGGGTCCAGCGAGGCGATCGGTTCGTCGGCGAGGATCAGCTTCGGTTCCTGCACGAGCGCGCGGGCGATGGCGACGCGCTGCTGCTGTCCGCCCGACAGGCTCTCGGCGCGTTGGGCGGCGAGAGCGGCGATGTCGAACTGCTCGAGCGCGGACAGCGCGATGGCCTTGTCCTCGTCGCTCCACAGCTTGAGCACGGCGCGGGCCTGGCCGACATGGTTGAGCCGGCCCATCAGCACGTTGGTCAGCACGTCAAGCCGGCCGACCAGGTTGAACTGCTGGAAGATCATGGCGCAGGACTGACGCCAGTCGCGCAGCGCCGCACCCGAAAGCGCGGTGACGTCGGCGCCCTCGAACAGGATGCGTCCGGCGGAGGGTTCCTGCAGGCGGTTGACCATGCGCAGCAGCGTCGACTTGCCGGCGCCCGACCGGCCGATGATGCCAACGAAGGAACCGGCCTCGATCGTGAGCGAAACATCGTCGACTGCGGTCTTGGCACCGAAGCGCCGCGAGATCCCGTCGATCGTCAGCATGTGGCCACTCCTGGCGCCGGCGAGCCGGCAAAGGTCTAGACCTCCCGGACGTCTTCGGCTCTAGGGCAGTCGAATTACAGATTTGTGACGCGAAACGACTGCGAGCGGTCGGTTGGACAGCTCTGTGAATACTTGTCCGCCGTCATGAAAACGTCATTCGATTGTCATCTGCTCAACGGAGTGACGGATGCCTCCGGGCTGACCGGAGCCGTGCCATGCCGACACACAGGTTGCACCGACGATGAGCAGACTTGGCCCTGAACCTTCCATCCACCCGACTGCGCGGGTGACGCGTTCGCGGCTCGGCACCTATACCGAGGTCGGTGCCCATTCGGTGCTCACCGAAGTGACGATGGAGGATTATTCCTACGTGGCGCAGGGCGCGCAGTTCGACATGGCGACCATCGGCAGGTTCGCCTGTATCGCCGCCTATACCCGCGTCAATCCCGGCAACCATCCGATGAGCCGAGCGAGCCAGGCGCATTTCCAATACCGGGCGTCGAAATACTGGGAGGGAGAGGCGGACGAGGATGCCTTCTTCGACTGGCGGCGCGAGCACTGGGTAACGATCGGCCACGACGTCTGGCTCGGCCATGGCGCGGTCGTGCTCGCCGGAAACAGCGTCGGCACGGGCGCGGTGGTCGCGGCGGGTGCCATCGTGACGAAGGACGTTCCGGCCTATGCGATTGTCGCCGGCAATCCAGCGCGGGTGATACGCATGCGCTTCGAGGCTGATATTGCCGAGCGGCTGATGGCGCTCGGCTGGTGGGACTGGGACCACGACCGTCTCAGGCTGGCACTGCCGGATTTCAGGGACCTCGGCATTGAGGCGTTCCTCGAGAAACATGGGAGATAGCGGGCCTGTGGCGACAGCGCGTTCGCCGGCCCCTCGACCTTCCCGTCCGATCCTCTAGACTCGCGGCCGAAGCCCGACACCCCCATCGCCGGGAGGCCCGCTTGTCCCTCTACCGGCTCGACCGCCTGTTCGCGCCGCGCTCGGTCGCCGTCGTCGGCGCCACTGACCGGCCCGGCTCCATGGGCGCGGTGCTGATGGCGAACCTCAAGCGCGGCGACTTTTCGGGCCCGATCTTCCCGGTCAACCCGAAGCATGAGACCGTGGCAGGGCTTACCGCCTTTTCCTGGCTCGGCGCGTTGCCAACGGTGCCGGATCTCGTGATCGTCGCGACGCCGCGGCATGCGGTGCCGGGCATCGTGGAACAGGCGGCAGCGCTCGGCGTGCCGGCGGCGGTCGTCATTGCGGGTCTGGAGGCGGAGGGGCGTGCCGAGGGCGAGGCGCGGATTGCCGTAGCCGTGCGCGAGAAGGCCATTCGGGTCGTCGGGCCAGACACATTTGGCGTGCTGGCTCCGCATGGCAAGCTCGACGTCAGCTTTTCCTCGCGGGCGGCCAAGCCCGGCGCGCTAGCCTTCGTGTCGCAATCGGGCGCCATCGCCGCGGCGCTGCTCGAATGGGCGGAGCGCCGGCACATCGGCTTTTCCGGCGTTGTCGCGCTCGGCGGACAGGTGGATGTCGACCTCGGCGACTGCCTCGACTATTTCGCCGGCGACATGCGCACGCGCGCGATCCTCGTCTATCTCGATGCGATACGGGATGTCCGGAAGTTCATGGCTTCGGCAAGGGCCGCGGCAAGGGCCAAGCCGGTGGTCGTACTGAAGTCTGGCAGGGGCGCGGGCGGCCAGAAGGGAGGCTCGCATACCAGCGTGCTCGCCGCGCCTGACGAGGTCTATTCCGCCGCCTTCGCGCGGCTCGGACTCGTGCGCGTGGGCGACCTCGACGAGCTCATCGCCGCCGCCGAGACCCTGTCGCGCTATCCGGCGCTGAAAGGCGAGCGGCTCGGCATCGTGACCAATGCCGGCGGGCTCGGGGCGCTGGCGGTGGACGGGCTCTCGGACCATGGCGGCCGGCTCGCCGCGCTCTCCCGGCCGACGCTCGAGCAGCTTGGCCGGGTGATGCCGCCCGACTGGACGCGGTCCAACCCGGTCGATCTCATCGGCAATGCCGACGCCGCCCGCTATGCCGAGGCGATGGAGGCGGTGCTGGACGATCCGAACACCGACGCCATCCTGGTGATGAATTGCCCGACGGCGCTCACCCCGAGCCTCGCGGCTGCGGAGGCGGTGACCGGCGTGGTCGAAAGACGCCGGGCTGATGGCGGTCGGGTCAAGCCGGTCTTCACCGTCTGGCTCGGCGAGCAGGAGGCGGCGACGGCGGCTTTCGCGCGCGCTGGACTGCCAAGCTATCCGACCGAGTCCGAGGCCGTGCGCGGCTTCATGCACATGGTCCGCTACCGGCGCGGGCAGGATGCGCTGATGGAGACGCCGGAGAGCACCGCCATCGTCACCCCGGCGGATATCACCTCGCTCAGGGCGGCGGTCGCGGCCGAGGTTGCCGCCGGGCGGCGCTGGCTCGACCCGCTGCTGGTCGACCGCATCCTCGCCGCTTACGGCATCCCGACCGTGCCGCTGGTCGCGGCCAGAACGGCGGAGGAGGCAGGTGCGCTGGCGGCGGGTTTCCTCAAAGGCGGCGGCGCCTGCGCGGTGAAGATCCTGTCGCGCGACATCGTCCACAAATCCGATGTCGGCGGCGTGGCGCTCGGGCTCAGCACCCGCGACGCCGTGGAAGCGGCGGCCGCCGACATGCTCGCCCGCATCCCCCTGCAGCAGCCCGCCGCTGATATCGGCGGCGTGACCGTGCAGCCGATGGTCCATCGGCCCGGCGCGATCGAGCTGATCGCCGGCATGGCGGACGATGCGACCTTTGGCTCGGTCATGCTGTTCGGTCGCGGCGGCAAGGCGGTGGAGCTCATCCGTGACCGCACGCTGGCCCTGCCGCCGCTCGACATGCGGATCGCCCGCGACATGATCGCGGGAACCCGCATTTCCCGGCAGATGGCCGGCTACCGCGACGTGCCGCCGGTCGACACGGCCAAGGTCGCAGAACTCATGGTGCGGCTGTCGCAGCTGGCCGCCGACCTCGCCGAGATCGCCGAGATCGACATCAACCCGCTGCTGGCGGATGCCTCCGGCGTGCTGGCGCTGGACGCCCGCATCGCGGTCGGTGCGCCGAGGGCGAGGGGTCTGGTGCGCGGCGGCCATCCGCGCTTCGCCATCCGCCCCTATCCGAAGGAATGGGAGCGCGAGGTGGAGACCGAGAACGGCTTCCGCTTCCGCATCCGTCCCGTGCGGCCCGAGGACGAGAAGCTGTTTCGCGCCTTCCTCGAACGGGTCGACCCGAACGACATCCGCCAGCGCTTCTTCACGCCGATCAAGCACTTCAGCCATGCCTTCATCGCGCGGCTGACCCAGATCGACTATGCGCGGTCCATGGTGCTGGTCGCCATCGACATCGCCACCGGCGACCTTCTAGGCGCCGTTCGGCTGCACGCCGACCCCGACAACGAGAACGCCGAGTATGCCGTGTTCGTTCGCTCCGACATGCAGGGCCGGGGGCTCGGCGCGGCGCTGATGCGACTGATCATCGATTACGGCCGGGGGCAGGGCACGAAGCGCATCTACGGACAGGTGCTGACTGAAAACCGCGGCATGCTCGGCCTTGCCCGCCATCTCGGCTTCCGCGAGGGCCCGGACCCCGACGATCCCGGCCTGCGCAAGGTGGTGCTGGACCTTGGCAACCATTCCGGGCCCCAGTCATAGCGCAGCCTTGACGTCATGGCCGGGCTTGGCCCGGCCATCCACGACTTGATCAGAACCAAGGAAGGAATTCGTGGATGCCCGGCACAGGGCCGGGCATGACGAGTCTGGAGGTGCCGCCGGATTGATCGCTGATGCCTCGTCAGGGATGGGGATAAGTTTTTGCCGGAATCCAGTCCCCATCGGCCTTTGCAAGAAAAGTTATCCCCCAGCGTTACGCTGGATGGTATGATTTCGGCTATTCCCAGCGATCCGTTTTCCGAAGGAGGGCCTGCCATGAGCGCCGCCGAGATCACCGTCGTCGACAACCCCGCAGCACAGCAGTTTCAGGCTGATATCGACGGTCATGTCGCCTTCGCCGAATACCGGATGATCCGCGGCGCCATCATGTTCACCCACACCGAGGTGCCGGAGGCGCTGGGCGGGCGTGGCATCGGTTCTGCGCTGATCAAGGCGGGGCTGAAGGCGGCGCGCGAGCAGGGCCTGAAGGTGATGCCGGTCTGCCCGTTCTTCGCTGCCTGGTTCGGCAAGCACCCGGAGGACCGCGACCTGCTGCACCCGTCCTACAGGACGGCGCTGGGGCTCTGAGCCGCCCTACCAGCTGTGGCTGAGGCCGAGATTGGCGCGGATGGAGCGGTGGCGATCGCCGAGTTCGCCGTCGAGGGATGCGGTGGCGCGGGTGCCGGCGGCGAGCCGCACTTCGGTGCCGAGGGTTGCCAGCATGGTGTGGGTGGAGGCTCTGGCGCCGAACACGGTGAAGCCTGAGTTCGCCAGCTGCTGGAACGAGGCGTCGGCAGCGCGCTGGGTGTTGGCCTGGAAGGCATAGGCGATGCGGCCGAAGGTCAGGAGGTCGGCAGTCGGGGCGACGGCCCTCATGCCGTCGACGCGCAGGCCAACCTCGGTGCGAACCGTGCCGGTGGTGCGGGCGCCATAGGCCAGCGCGAAGGCGCCGGTAGCGGGCGGCCGGAAAGTCTCATTGTACGCGCCTGAAGCATAGCCGATGGCCTCGACCGCGGCGTAGGGGGTCAGCGCGAAGGCCCGGTTGCCGAAGCGCCGGCCGGTCTCGACGCGGCCACCGAAGGTGTGGGCAACAGGCGCGGAATTGTAGGTCTCGATGGGGCCGAGGCCGGCCCTGCGGGTGACGTCGAAACGGTTCCAGCCATAGGCGATGGCGGCCGAGAGATAGCCCTCGCCAAGCCGCGTCGAGCCATAGAGGCCGAGCTGCATGTATTCGCCGGTGCCGGAGCCACGGCCGCCGAGGCCAAAGGCCGTGCCGCCGCCGGCCAGCGCGAAACCGACCAGCGTGTCCGGGGATATGCGGCGGTCGGCGCCGGCCGCGACGCCGAACACGGATGTGGCGGTGCCTGCGGCCCCGGTGCCAGCATCCGAGGCCGAGCGGCCGGCCTGGCCGAAGGATTTGGTCCAGACGCTCCAGCCGGCCGCGACGCGGGCGGCGGGGGTCATGCCGGTATCGGCCATCTCGATCAGCGAGGAGCCGGGCGCCGCGGCGGTCGCGCCACGCGCACCCGCCATCGGGTCGAGCATGATCCCGAGGAAGGTCGAGGCGGTGGAGAAGGCGGTCGATTGCGCGCCGGTAGCAGATTCGCCGGTGACGCCGTTCAAAGCCGCCGCGAGGCTCGTGCCGTACAGGCCGAGGAGCGGGTTGAAGGCGGCAGGCGGCGGAGTGCCGGCGGAATTGAGGTTGCGGTCGATGCCGGCCGCGACGTTGCGGGCGTTAATCGTGCCGGTGCCGGAGAGGGCCGCCGCCCCCCGGTAGCCCTGGGTGGTCACGGTGACGTCGTTGGTGCCGTAAAGCACGCTCGCCGAGCTGCTGTAGGCGGGATCGAGCGTGAACGTGCCGGTGACACCGCCGGCTGCGGTCAGGAGCGTGCGGGTCTGTGTCTGGAAGCTCGTCGGGAGGAAGAGCCGCAGGCTGGCGCCACCGAGCGTCGCCGTGCCGGAAACGACCGCACTGCCGCCAGCGTAGAAGGAATAGATGCTTCCCGCCTGGAGAATCAGGTTGCCGTTGACCGCAAGGGTTCCGCCGAGGGGCGCGAATGTGGCGCTGGACTGGATGTAGGTGTCGCCTACGCCGCCCGAACCCGTTAGCAGCCCACCGGACTCGACGGTTATGATCGCAGCACCAACCATATTCGTCGTCGCGAGAATGGTGCTGCCCGCACTGAAAATTGTCGCGTTGCCGGTGCCGCTGTCCCCATAGAAGAACAGCCTGTCATTGTTGATGATGGTCGCGGAGCCGGCGCTGCTGTTGTCCAGGAACTGCAGGTATTCGTTGTTGATAATGCGGGCCGCGCCTGCGCTGCTGCTGTTCTGGAACTGCATGAAGCTGTTGTTGGTGATGAGGGCCAGCCAGGCACTGCTGCTGCCGTAGAACGAGAGGACATTGGCGTTATTGATAAGGGCTCCGCCGGCACTGCTGCTGCCGTTGAACGAGAGGGTATCGGCGTTGGTGATGATGGCCCCGCCCGCGCTGCTGCTGTCGAGGAAGTGCATGTCCCGGTTGTTGGTGATTGTGGCGAAGCGCCCATCGCTGCGGTCCCGGAAATACATGTTCAGGTTGTTCGTGATCGTGGCCAAGCCCCCGCTGCTGATGTCGTTGAACGTCAGGGTGCCGTTGTTGGCGATGGTCGCCGAGCCTGCGGTGCTGCGGCCGCTGAAGTTGAGGGGGGCGATGTTGGTGATGGTGGCCGAGCCGGCGCTGGCGGTGTCGTAAAAGTTCACGGAGCCGCCGCCGCTGATGATGGCCGAGCCGGCCGTGCTGTTGTGGCGGAATCCCAGAGAGCCGTTGGTGATGATCGCCGAGCCAGCCGTGCTGTTGTCGTAGAACTCGCGGGTGCCGCCGCCGGTGATGGTGGCCGAGCCGGCCGTGCTGCTGCCGTAGAAATAAATGATGCCGGTGCCGCTGACGGTCGCCGAGCCGAGGGTGCTACTGCTGGAGAGCTGCATCATGAGATGGTTCGCGATGACCGCCGAACCTGCGCTGGCGGTGTCGTAGAAGAACATCGACCGGTTATTGGTTATCGCAGCGGAGCCCGTGCTGCTCGCGTTGAAGAACTGTATGAGGGCGTTGTTGGTGAGTGTCGGGATGGCGCCGTTGACGACAATGCCGGGACCGGTGAACTGGTGGGACCCCGCCGACAATGTGATGGCATAGGTCGGTGCGCCGGACGCGAAGGTCCAGCCCGCGAAGCTCGCGCTGGTGCCAAGCGTGAGGTTGGTGATGCCCGACGGGCCGAAGGTTGCGGTGCCGGTGGGCAGCGCACCGGACGACCAGTTCAGCCCGTCCGTCATGTCGCCGGAACCCGGCGCGGTGAGCCAGGTCGCGTCCTGCGCCCGGACGGATGCGGCGGGAATGCCGGCAAGAGCGGTGGAGGCGAGCAGGGCGGCGGCAAGAGCGCGGCGCGCCCGCGGTGGGGGCGCGCTCATCGGCGTTCCGGACATCATGCACTCCCCAGCCCGGAAGACTCTTGCAGCCTCGATCCCGGGGAAAGCCTAGCCAGTCCCATGCCCGGAGTCGTCTCATTTTGCGCAGAGAACCAACGCGCGCACCAACCCTACCAGCTGTGGCTCAGTCCCACATTGGCGCGGATGGAGCGGTGGCGATCGCCGAGTTCGCCGTCGAGGGAGGCGGTGGCGCGGGTACCGGCCGCCAGGCGCACTTCAGTGCCAAGTGTCGCCAGCATGGTGTGGGTGGAGGCCCGCGCGCCGAACACGGTGAAGCCTGAGTTCGCCAGCTGCTGGAACGAGGCGTCGGCGGCGCGCTGGGTGTTGGCCTGGAAGGCATAGGCGATACGGCCGAAGGTCAGGAGGTCGGCGGTGGGGGCGACAGCGCGCATGCCGTCGACGCGCAGGCCGAGTTCGGTGCGAACCGTGCCGGTGGTGCGGGCGCCATAGGCGATCGCGAAGGCGCCGGTGGCGGGCGGCCGGAAGGTCTCGTTATAGGCCCCTGAGGCGTAGCCAATGGCCTCGACCGCGGCGTAGGGGGTCAGCGCGAAGGCCCGGTTGCCGAAGCGGCGGCCGGTCTCGACGCGCCCGCCAAAGGTGTGGGCGACCGGCGCGGAATTGTAGGTTTCGAACGGGCCGAAGCCAGCCCTGCGGGTGACGTCGAAGCGGTTCCAGCCATAGGAGATGGCGGCCGAGAGATAGCCCTCGCCGAGCCGGGTCGAGCCGTATAGGCCGAGCTGCATATACTCGCCCGTGCCAGAGCCGCGTCCGCCGAGGCTGAAGGCGGTGCCGCCGCCGGCGAGCGCGAAACCGACGAGCGTGCCAGGCGAGACGAGACGGTCGGCACCCGCCGCGACACCGAAGACGGTGGCGGCCGTGCCGGCGGCGCCGGTCCCGGCGTCGGAGGCGGTGCGCCCGGCCTGGCCGAAGGCCTTGGTCCAGACGCTCCAGCCGGCCGCGACCCGGGCGGCGGGTGTCATGCCGGTATCGGCCATCTCGATCAGCGAGGAGCCGGGTGCGGCAGCCGTCGCGCCACGCGCGCCGGCCATCGGGTCGAGCATGATGCCAAGGAAAGTGGAGGCGGTCGAGAAGGAGGTCGACTGCGCGCCGATTGCGGCTTCGCCCGTGAGGCCTGTCAGTGCGTTCGCGAGGGATGCACCTTCGTAGCCGATCAGATTGTTGAAGCGCGAGGGCGGCGCGCCGCCGGAGGCGTCGATGCCCCTGTCGATGCCGGCAGCGACATTGCGGACATTGGTCGATCCAGCGCCGGAGAGGGCGGGCACGGTCCGGAAGCCCGCGATCGTGATGGTCACGTCATTGGTGCCGTAGAGCACGCTTCCGATAGCGCCGTATTGCGGATCGAGCGAGAAGGTGCCGATGATGCCGCCCGCGGCGGTCAGGACCGTATGGGCCTCGGTCTGGAAGCTGGTCGCGTAGAACTGAAGCTTGGCGCCGCCCAGCGTCGCAAGCCCGGAAACGCTCGGACTTCCCGCGTAGCCCGGGTAGCGCGGGTAGAAGGTATAGATACTGCCGGAATTGAGTGTCAGGTTGCCGTTGACGGCGAGCGTGTAGAACTGGCTGGGCCCAAATGTGCCGCCGGACTCGATCGTCGTGTTGCCGATCGAGCCATAGCCGTAAAGCGCTCCGCCGGACTGGATCGTCACGGTGGCCGCGCCGGTCTGGTCGTTGGTCGAGAGAGCAACGATCCCCTTGCTGATGATCGTGGCGTTGCCGGTGCTGCTGTCGTCGAAGAACGCCAGATAGCCATTGTTGGTGATGGTGGCCGAGCCGGCCCTGCCGCCGCCGGTGAAGTATGTGGTCAAGTTGTTGGTGATGACGGCCGAGCCGGCGCTGCTTGTGCCGCCAATTTCCAGGGTGCCGTTATTGATGATCGTTGCGGATGCCGCCGTGCTGCTGTTCGTGAACAACACCGTGCCATAGCTGTTGTTGATGATCGTCGCCGACCCTGCGGTGCTGCTGCCGTAGAAGCCCAGAGAGTTGTGGGCGTTGGTGATGGTGGCCGAGCCGGCGCTGCTGTTGTCGACGAAATACATGTACATATTGTTTGTGATGTTCGCTGAGCCGGCGCTGCTGGAGTTGTGGAACTCCAGCTGGTGTCCGCTCGTGATCACTGACGAGCCGGCGCTGCTGTTGTCATAGAATCGCATGTAGTAGCCATTGGTGATGGTCGACGCGCCGGCGGTGCTGGTGTCGCGGAAGTACATGAAGGCGTTGTTGGTGATGGCGGCCGAGCCGGCGGTGCTGGTATCCCGGAAATAGATGCTGCTGCTACCGTAGATGTTGGTGATGGTGGCAGAGCCAGCGCTGCTGTCGTTGTTGAACTGGATTGTGCCATTGTTGGTGATGACCGCCGATCCGGCGCTGCTGTTGTTGTAGAAGTACAAGGAGCTGGAACTATTGGCATTGGTGACCGCCGCCGAGCCCAGCGTGCTGTTGCCGTAGAGCGTCATGCCGTAGTTGTTCGCGATGGTCGCCGAGCCGGCGCTCGCCGTGTCGTAGAAGAGCAGCGCCCCGTTATTGACGATGTTGGCGGAACCTGCGCTGCTCGCGTTGAAGAACTGGATGGTGCCGTTGTTGGTGAGCGTCGGAATGGCGCCGTTGACGACGATTCCCGCGCCGGTGAACAGGAACAGCCCAAACCCTGTGGCGATGGAATAGGCTGGCGCGTCGGACGCAAAGGTCCAGCCGCCGAAAACGGTGCTGGCGCCGAGCGTCAGGTTCGTGATGCTGGACGAACCGAAGGTTGCGGTGCCGGTGGGCAATGCGCCGGACGACCAGTTCAGCCCGTCCGTCATGTCGCCGGAGCCCGGCGCAAGCAGCCAGGTGGCGTCCTGGGCGGCGGCGGGCATACCGGCAAGGGCCGTGGAGGCGAGCAGGGCGGCAGCGAGAGCGCGGCGCGCCCGCGATCGGGGCGCGCTCTTTGGCGTTCCGGACATCATACACCCCTCGCCCGGAATACCATTGCGGTCCAGGCCCCGGAGGTACTTTAGCGTGTCGTGAGCGGAGAGTCGTCTCATTCTGCGCAGAAGACGGGGAGGGTCCGAAATTTACCAGCTGTGGCTGAGGCCCACATTGGCGCGAATAGAGCGATGGCGGTCGCCGAGTTCGCCGTCGAGGGAGGCGGTGGCTCTCGTGCCGGCGGCGAACCGGACCTCGGTGCCGAGGGTGGCGAGCATGGTGTGGGTCGAGGCCCGCGCGCCGAACACCGCGAAGCCTGAATTCGCCAGTTGCCGGAACGAGGCGTCCGCCGCGCGGGCGGTGTTGGCCTGGAAGGCATAGGCGATACGGCCGAAGGTCAGGAGATCGGCGGTGGGGGCAACAGCCCGCATGCCGTCGACGCGCAGGCCGAGTTCGGTGCGCACCGTGCCGGTGGTGCGGGCGCCATAGGCGAGCGCGAAGGCGCCGGTGGCGGGAGCTGTCCAGCTTTCGCGATAGCCGCCTGAGGCGTAGCCGATGGCCTCGACGGCCGCGTAGGGCGTGACCGCGAAAGCCCGCGATCCGAAGCGCCGGCCGGCCTCGACGCGGCTGCCGAAGGTGTGGGCGACCGGTGCGGAATTGTAGGTCTCGATGGGGCCGAGGCCAACCCTGCGGGTGACGTCGAAGCGGTTCCAGCCATAGGCGATCGCGGCCGAGAGATAGCCCTCGCCAAGCCGGGTCGAGCCGTAGAACCCGAGCTGCATATATTCGCCGGTGCCGGAGCCACGGCCGCCGAGGCCGAAGGCGGTGCCGCCGCCGGCCAACGCAAAGCCGACGAGGGTATCCGGCGAGATGCGGCGGTCGGCGCCCGCCGCGACGCCGAACACCGACGTGGCGGTGCCGGCGGCTCCCGTGCCGGCGTCGGAGGCAGCGCGCCCGGCCTGCCCGAAGGCCTTGGTCCAGACGCTCCAGCCGGCGGAGACCCGCGCGGCGGGCGTCATGCCGGTATCGGCCATCTCGATCAGCGAGGAACCCGGAGCGGCGGCCGTGGCACCACGCGCGCCGGCCATCGGGTCGAGCATGATCTCGAGGAAGGTTGAGGCCGTGGAGAAGGCGGTCGACTGCGGCCCAGTGGCGGCCTCGCCCGAGAGCGTGTTGAGGCTGTTGGCGAGGGAGGAACCATGAAGGGCGAGCAGGGGGTTGAGGGCGGCCGGTGGCGTTCCGCCGGAAGCGTCGATGGTGCGGTCGAGAACGGCCGCGACATTGCGGGTATTGGTGGTGGCGGCGCTCTGGAGATAGGCCTCCGCACGGTAGCCGGTGATGGTCAGGGTGACGTCGTTCGGGCCGTAGAGAAGGCTGGCGAGGGGCGTCGTGTCGGAGGCGAGCGTGAAGGCGCCGCTAACACCGCCAGCGGCGGTGAGCACCGTATGGCTCTGGCTCTGGAAACTGGCGCTGATGCCGTTGGTCTGTAACGTTCCGGCAAGGGCCGCGGCGCCAGTGACCGATGCCAGACTCTCCGGCGTGAACAGATAGGTCGCGCCGCTGTTCAGCGTCAGGCTGCCGTTGATCGTAAGAGTCCCGCTGGGCTGCAATGTGCCGCCCGACCGGATGGTAGTGTTGCCAACGCCGCCAGAGCCCACGAGCGAACCGCCGCTCTGGATGGTTACCGTTGCCGATCCGGCCGTGTCTGTCGTGGCGACATTGACCAACCCGTTGCTGGTAATGGTGGCGTTGCCGGTCGTGCTGGAACCCAAGAAATAGAGGTAGCCGGAATTGGTGATGGCGGCACTGCCGGCCGAACTGGAAAAAGAAAAATAGGTGAAGCCGGTATTGGTGATGATGGCGCTACCGGCGGTGCTGGCCCCGTTGAAATAAGCGTTGCCGGCATTGGTGATGGTGGCGGCGCCTGCGGTGCTGGAGTCGACGAATGAGAGGAATCCGGTATCGGTATTGGTGATGGCGGCGTTGGCGGCCGTACTGGACCCGAAAAAAATGAGGTCGCCGCGATTGGTGATGACGGCGCTGCCCGCCATGCTGGAGCCGGAGAAATAGAGGCCGTTTTTATTGGTGATGACGGCGCTGCCGGCCGTGCTGGACTGGGCGAAACTGAGGTTGCCGCTATTGGTGATGACGGCGCTGCCGGCCGTGCTGGAATTGAGGAACCCGAGGTCGCTGTTATTGGTGATGACGGCGCTGCCCGCCATGCTGGAGCCGGAGAAATAGAGGCCGTTGTTGTTGGTGATGACGGCGCTGCCCGCCATGCTGGAGCCGGAGAAATAGAGGCCGTTGTTGTTGGTGATGACCGCGCTGCCGGCCGTGCTGGAGTCGTAGAAATAGAGGCCGCTATTGTTGGTGATGACGGCGCTGCCGGCCTTGCTGGAGCCCAAGAAATTAAGGCTGCTGCCATTGGTGATGACGGCGCTGCCGGCCGTGCTGGACTGGGCGAACTGCATATAGCCGCTATTGGCGATGATGGCGTTGCCGGCCGTGCTCGAATCCTGGAAATTCAGACCGCCGGTCGAGGTGTTGGTGATGGTGGCGCCGCCGGCCGTGCTGCTGTCGTTGAAAAAGATGACACCCAGCGCTGTTGTGATGTTGGCGGTACCGGCCGTGCTGGAGCCGCTGAATTGCATATAGCCATTGTTGGCGATGGTGGTGGAGCCGGCGCTGCTGGCGTTTGCGAATCGCAAAGCGCCGCCGCTGTTGGTGATGACGGCGCCCGCCCCATCGACCACGATGCCCGCGCCGCTGAAATTGACATTGCCGCTATTGCTGATCGCATAGGCCGGAGCGCCGCTGGCGAAGGTCCAGCCGCCGACATTCATGAAGCCGGACTGCGTCAGGCTGGTCGTGTTCGAGGCGCCGAAGGTGGCCGTGCCCGTCGGCACTGCACCGCCGGTCCAGTTGCTGCCGGTCGATGTTTCGTTGGTGCCCGGGGAGAGAACCCATGTGGCGTCCTGCGCATGAGCGGCGCGGTCGGGAACCCCTGCCAGCGCGGTGGAGGCGAGCAGGGCCGCGAGGAGGGCGCGGGGCGCGCTGCGGCCGGCATGGCTCACGGTCGGTTCGGACATCGCGCACTCCCCTAGGACGGCGCCGCAGCGCCGTTCTCCCACGGCGGCAAAAATAGCGCGGTGGCTCGCGGGCGACGTCTCATTTTGTGCAGGGAAGGTCGGATTTCCGGGCCGCGGCCCCGCTCAGGGCGCCGTCTGCAGGGCGAGGAAGCCGCCGAGGACCGCCTGGCGATGGTTGCTCGGCGACATGCCGGCAATGGAGCGGAACACCCGGTAGAAGGTCGCAAGGCTGTCGAAGCCGCAGGCAAAGGCGATCTCGGAGACTGGCCGCTCCGGCATCGCGCCGAGCAGGCGGCAGGCTTCCGCCACCCGCATCGCCATGATGCTCCGGTGCAGGGTCATGCCGGTCGGTTCGAACAGCACGTGGACCTGGCGGAGGGAGACGCCGAGCAGGGTCGCGACGGTCTCGGCCGACAGGTCGGGGCTGTTGAGGTGGCGGGCGATGACGGCCCGCGCGGCGTCCAGATGGGCGGCGCGCAGGGCGGCCCGGCTTTCCGGTGCGCGGATGCTGACCGCGCCGCGGGCCAGCAGGACCAACTGCGCGAGATGGGCGGCCGCCCGATCGGCCTCCGCTCCGGAGAGACGGGGGGCGGCCTCGGCCAGGGCGGAAAACGAAGCGCCGATCAGCCTGGTGTAGCGGTGCTCCGGAGCGAGGGTCGCGACGTGGAAATCGCGGGCGGCCCGCGTGAGGCCGTCATGTCCGGCGACCGGTATCCGGAGCAGACGGATATGCATGAACGCGTCGCTGCGCTGGGTAATCGCGAAGGGCAGGTCGGTGTAGCTGGTCGACAGCGAGCTGACCGGCATGGAGCCGCGGCCGATCCGCGTGTCGGTCCATGCCGGCCCTTCGATCAGCTGCGCGATGCGCAGGCTGTCGGTGGAGACGCGGTTGATGTCGGCGGCGCCGCGGCTGACGTCGTAGGCGGTGGAGCGGATCTCGGAGAACATCGCGCTGCCCACCGGCATCATCGAGAAGCTCCCCTCGAAACCGGCGCGCCGCTCGGGCTCGACGTCCATGGTCACGCCGCCCAGATGCCGGCCACGTACTTCGCGCCAGTAGTCGAAGCGTTCGTGCGGGCGGAACTCGTCGGTGGACCAGGTCAGCACGGCAAACTGCGGATGGCGGGTTCAGGGACGCCGGAATTGAGCACGGCTCCCGATGCGCGGCAATGGCGCGGATGGGTGATTTGGTGTCGCGGCGGTGGCCTGTCGCGACGGCCTCACCAGCTGTGGCTCAGGCCCACATTGGCGCGGATGGAGCGGTGGCGGTCGCCGAGTTCGCCGTCGAGCGAGGCGGTGGCTCTCGTGCCGGCGGCGAGGCGGATCTCGGTGCCGAGGGTGGCGAGCATCGTGTGGGTCGAGGCCCGTGCTCCGAACACGGTGAAGCCGGAATTCGCCAGTTGCTGGAACGAGGCATCCGCCGCGCGGGCGGTGTTGGCCTGGAAGGCATAGGCGATGCGGCCGAAGGTCAGGAGGTCGGCGGTGGCGGCGACGGCCCTCATGCCGTCGATGCGAAGGCCGAGTTCGGTGCGAACCGTGCCGGTGGTGCGGGCGCCATAGGCCAGCGCGAAGAAGCCGGTGGCGGGGACAACCCAGCTGTCCCGATAGGCTCCGGAGGCGTAGCCGATGGCCTCGGCGGCGGCGTAAGGGGTCAGCGCGAAGGCCCGGCTGCCGAAGCGCCGCCCGGCCTCGATGCGACCGCCGAAGGTGTGCGCGACCGGCGCGGAGGTGTAGGTCTCCTGAAGCCCGATGATGCCGGCTTGGCGGCGGATGTCGAAACGGTTCCAGCCATAGGCGAGCGCTGCCGAGAGATAGGCCTCGCCGAGGCGGGTCGAGCCGTAGAGGCCGAGCTGCATGTACTCGCCGGTGCCCGAGCCGCGGCTGCCAAGGCTGAAGGCCGTGCCGCCGCCGGCCAGCGCAAAGCCGACGAGGGTATCAGGCGAGACGAGGCGGTCGGCGCCGGCCGCGACGCCGAAGACCGTTGTATTGGTTGCGACAGCGCCGGTTCCGGCATCCGAGGCCGAGCGGCCTGTCTGGCCGAAGGCCTTGGTCCAGACGCTCCAGCCGGCCGCGACACGGGCGGCAGGGGTCATGCCGGTATCGACCATCTCAATGAGCGAGGAGCCGGGCGCCGAGGCGGTTGCGCCGCGAGCCCCCGCCATCGGGTCGAGCATGATCCCGAGGAAGGTCGAGGCCGTGGAGAAGGCGGTCGACTGCGCACCCGTCGCCGGCTCGCCGGCCATCTTGTTGAGCCTTTCGCCGAGGGCGAAGCGGTAGTAGGCGCTCAGAAAGGCGGCCTGGCCGGGCGGCGCATTGCCGCCGAGCGTGTCCAGATAACGGTCGATGGCCGCGGCGACGCTGCGGGTGTTGCTCGTGCCCCAGCCTTGCAGCGCGGTGCCGGTCCGATAGGGCCCGATGGTCAACGTTACGTCATTGGCGCCATAGAGCACGGTGGCGAAACCGCCATAGAACCCGTCGAGCGAGAAGGCGCCGACGACGCCGCCGGCGGCGGTCAGCACGGTATATGTGCGGCTCTGCCAGGTCGGGCTGCTGAACCCCAGCGTGGCGCCGCCCAGCATCGCCGTGCCGGTGATGCTGGCGAGCGCGCCCGCGACGGCGCCATAGGCACTGCCCCTGGCCAGCGTCAGGTTGCCGTTGACGATGAGGGTGCCGTTGACCGGCGTGAACGTTGCCCCGGCTTCAATCGTCGTGTTGCCTACCGCGCCATAGCCGGACAGGTCGGCGAACGTGCCGGCCTGCATCGTCACGGTCGCCGCGCCGGTCGTGTCCGTGGTCGCCATGTTGATGTAGCCGGTGCTGGTGATCGTCGCGTTGCCGGTGCTGCTGGAGCCCTCGAAAAGCAGGCCGCCCGCATTGATTATGGTCGAGCTGCCGGCGCTGGCGGAGCCGTTGAAACCCATCATGGCCTGGGCGCCGTTGGTGATATTAGCATTGCCGGCCGAGCTGGAGCCGTTGAAGGCAATGCCGCGGCTGCTGACGATGGTGGCCGCTCCCGCCGTGCTGAAATTCTCGAAGAAGAGCTCGCCGCCATTGATGATGGTGGCCGTTCCCGCCGTGCTGAAATCCCGGAAGAAGAGGTTACCGCCAGAGGCGTTGGTGATGGCGGAGGAGCCGGCGGCGCTGGAGCCGACGAACGCCATCCCTCCGCTGTTGGCGATGGTCGCGGTACCAGCCGTCGTGACGTCCCAGAAGTTCAGGATGCCGCTGTTGCTGATGGTGGCAGAGTCAGCCGTGCTGGAGCCGAAGAACTGCGTGACATTGCTGTTGTTGATGGTGGCGGAGCCGGCGCTGGAGCTGTTCCGGACCAGAAGGCTGCCGGTCCCCGAATTGGTGATGGTGGCGCCGCCGGCGGTACTGCTGTCGTCAAAGAAGAGGTTGCCGCTGTTGGTGATGCGGGCGCTGCCAGCCGTGCTGGAACCACGGAAGACGATCGTGTTGGAGCTGCTGATGGCGGCGGTGCCGGCGGTGCTGAAATCCCAGAAATAGAGGAAGCCGTTGTTTGCGATGGTGGCACTGCCGGCGCTGGCTGAATTATTGAATCGGACCCAGCTGTTGTTGCCGTTATTTGTGATGACGGCACTGCCGGCGCTGGCTGAATCGTAGAAATTGATAATGCTGTTGTTGGTATTGTTGATGATGGCGCTGCCGGCGCTGGCTGAATGGTAGAAACTCATAAAGCTGGTGTTGCTGTTGGTGATGGTGGCGCTGCCGGCGGTGCTCGAATCGAGGAAATTGACAATGTTGTAGTTATTGATGGCGGCGGCGCCTGCTGTGCTCGAATGGCTGAAGGCGACGGTGCCGCTGTTGCTGACGGTGGTACTGCCGGCGGTGCTGGAATCGTTGAAGTTGAGTGTGCCGCCGTTAATGACGGTGGCACTGCCGGCGGTGCTGGAATCGTTGAAGTTGAGCGTGCCGTAGTTGCTGATGGCAGCGCTGCCGGCCGTGCTGGCCCCGAAGAAGCTCACGCCCACGCCATTGATGATCGCCGCCGATCCAGCCGTGCTGGTGTTGCGGAAATGAATGTAGTTGTTGTTGATGATCGTTGACGAGCCTGCGCTACTGCTGTCGTTGAAATAGAGGAAGTTGTTGTTGGTGATGGTGGCGCTGCCGGCCGTGCTGGAGTTCAGGAAATGAACGAAGCTGTTGTTGGTGATGGTGCTATTTCCGGCCGTGCTGGCGTTCAGAAAAGAAAGCCCTCCGTTGTTGGTGATGGCGGCGGTACCGGCCGTGCTGGTGTCTGTGAGGACGGTCGTGAGCTGGTTCAAAATGGTCGCACTGCCGGCGGTGCTGGAGCCGACGAATCGAATGTTGGCCTGATTGCCGATGAACACGCTGCCACCGTTCACGGTGATGCCGGCGCCGTTGAACTCCAGAAGGCCAGAATTGGTGACGTCGTAGGCCGGGGCGCCAGCAACGAACGTCCATCCGCTAACGATCGTAGAGGCTGTCTGCTGGAGGTTGGTGGCGGAGGAGGCGCCAAACGTGGCAGTACCCGTCGGCGCTGCACCGCCGGTCCAGTTGGCCCCGGTTGATATCTCGCTGGTGGTCGGCGAGGCGAGCCAGGTGGCGTCCTGCCCCCTCGCTGATCCGGTGGGTATGCCAGCCAGCGCCGTTGAGGCGAGCAGCGTGGCAGCAAGGGCGCGCCGCGCGCTGCGGCGGGCAACACTCACGATCGACCCGGACATCATGCACTTCCCCAGCAGCGCCTTGCTTTACGGGGCGGCAAACTAGCGGGGGATTTCGGAAAAGTCGTCTCATTCCGCGCAGGATTTCGCGGCCGAGCGCGGGCCGCCGCTAACCAGCCCGAACGTCGCTGGGCGTACGACCGGTGATAATGCGGAACGCACGGTAGAAGGTCGCGAGGCTCTCGAAACCGCAGGAAAAGGCGAGATCGGCGATCGATTCCTCCGGTCGCATCTGCAGGCGCCGGCAGGCCATGTCGACCCGCAGGGCCGTGAGTGTGCGGTGGAAGCTCTGTCCGGTCGGCTCGAAGACGACGTGCAACTGGCGCACCGAGATGCCAAGCGCATCCGCGACGCTCTCGGCGGTCAGTTCACCCCGGTGCAGGTTGCGCCGCATGATCCGCTGCGCGGCGTGGCGGTTGCCGGCGCGCAGCGCCTGCCGGCTCTCGTGGGACCCGGTCGCCACGGCGCGGCGTGCCAGGAGGGCGAGCTGCGCGATGGCGCCCACGGCGCTGTCAGCGTCGGCGGGGGCAAGGCCCGGCGCCTCCTCGATGAGCGCGGAGGTGGCTGCATCGACCAGCAAGGCGAGGCGGCCGTCGTGGACCGGCGCGAGGAACAGCCGCCGCGCAGCCGCGTGGCCCTCGGCGATCCGGTCGAGCGGGATCTTCAGCATGTGGGCGTGGAAATCGCCTGAGGTCGTCGGGGTCGCCTGCGAGGGCAGGTCGGTATGGCCGATGTTGACCGCGCCGACATCGACGAAGGTCTGGCCGGCCGGTGTGTCGCACCAGCCGGGACCGGCGACCTGCAGCCCGACGAGGAGGCTGTCGCTGGAGAAGCGGGCGATGTCGGCCCCGGTGCGGCTGACCTCGTAGGCCGAGGCGCTGAGGGAGGCGAGGGTGGCGCCGCCGACTTGGGTAGCGGAGAAGCGGCCGTGGAACGCGTGGCGGCGCTCGGGCGGCAGTTCGATGGTGACGCCGAACAGCTGCTTGCCGCGCTCCTCGCGCCAATAGTCGAACCGCTGGTGGGCGGGGAGCGAATCGGTGGACCAGGTGAGCACGGCGGCAAAATCCGGGACGACGGGCGGGAAGGAAGCACGGGTCGGCGCGGGCCGCAATGCCGATGCAGGCCGCAATCTGGGACTTCCGGTTTTCGGCACGCCGGCCCTGACGTTACGGCAACTTTCCGGCCCATCGGACGATGGCCGTGGCGCCCGCCGCGTGGCAGTCTCTGGATCATCCGAGACCTGCCGAGAGCTGCGGAGACCATCATGCCCCGCCACGCGCCCGCGACCCAGCTCATCACCCACGAGGTGTTCAACCAGCCGCCGGATTTTGCCGGCCGCAACCTCTACACGACCGACCCGATCCTGCGCGACTGGGCCGTCCGTGAGGGCGGCGACTGGGTGGACGCGCCCCTGTCAGCGCTCGGCGCCGATATCGGTACCGAGGAGGCGCTGCAATGGGGCGAGGAGGCGAACCGCTATCCGCCGGAGCTGACCGTGTTCGACCGCTACGGCCGGCGGATCGACGAAGTACGCTTCCACCCGAGCTATCACCGGCTGATGGAGCTGGCGATGCGCCATGGCATCCATTCCATCGCCTGGGCCGAGGATCGCCCCGGCAGCCATGTCGCCCACTCCGCCATGCTGGCTCTGCTGAGCGAGACCGAGCAGGGCACGATGTGCCCGATCTCCATGACCTATGCGAGCGTGCCGGCGCTCCGGCACAATCCCGCCATCGCGGCGGAGTGGATCCCGAAGATCGTCGGCGGGACCTATGACGCGCCCCTGAGGCCGATCGGCGAGAAGCGCGGCGTGACCGTCGGCATGGCGATGACCGAAAAGCAGGGCGGCAGCGACGTGCGCGCCAACACGACGAAGGCCTATCGCGAGGGCGAGGCCTGGCGGCTGGTCGGCCATAAATGGTTCTGCTCGGCGCCGATGTGCGACGGGTTCCTCACCCTGGCGCAGAGCGAGGCGGGGCTCTCGTGCTTCCTCGTGCCGCGCATCCGCCCGGATGGCGAGCGCAACACGCTCCACGTGATGCGGCTGAAGGACAAGCTCGGCAACAAGTCGAACGCCTCCTCCGAGATCGAGTATCACGACACCTATGCCGTGCTGCTGGGCGAGGAGGGCAAGGGTGTCTCGACCATCATCGAGATGGTGCATCACACCCGGCTCGACACGATCTCCGGCACGATCGGCATCATGCGGATGGCGCTGGCGCAGGCCCACCACCACGTCGCCAATCGCCGGGCCTTTCAGAAGACGCTGATCGACCAACCGGCCATGCGCGCGGTGGTGGCCGACCTCGCGCTCGAATACGAGGCGGCGGTGGCGCTGACCATGCGGGTGGCGCGCGCCTTCTCGGGAACCGGCGAGGGCGAGAAAGCCTTCGCGCGGCTGGCAGTGGCAGTGGCGAAATACTGGCTGACCAAACGCAACCCGAACTTCGTCTACGAGTGCATGGAGTGCCATGGCGGCGCCGGCTATGTGGAGGAAAGCCCGCTGCCGCGGCTGTTCCGGGAATCGCCGCTCAACGCCATCTGGGAAGGCTCGGGCAATGTCATTGCGCTCGACATCCTCAGAACGCTCGGCCGCGAGCCGCTGGCGCGCGAGGCCTTCGCGGCGGAGGCCTTCGCCGCGCGCGGGGCCCATCCGGCGCTCGACGCCGCCATGGAGGATGTCGCGACCCGGCTGAAGAGCGTGCCGGCGGAGGTGGAGGCAAGACGCATCGCCGAGCGGATGGCGCTGGTGCTGCAGGCCTCGCTGCTGGTGCGCCACGCGCCGGCCGCGGTGGCCGATGCCTTCGTCGCGACAAGGCTCGGCGGGGATGGCGGGCGCAGCTTCGGCGTGCTGCCGAAGGGCGCGGATGTGGACGGGATTGTGGGACGGGTGGTGGCGTGAGGCGCTGGCGCTATTTGGAGTCGTCGGTCAGGTATGAATCCGAGTAGTTGAATTCCTGTTTGATGAAGTGCCGGGCAAGCTGCCGAATGACCTTTGCGGCGTTCAACAATCGTCGGGCTTCTTCGGCGCCGTCAGGATCCGAGGGCGCATCCTGTGCAGCATGCGCGGTCGCAACACGGCACCACTTGTAGATGTATTTTCCGTGCCCAAGGCCAGTAGATTGCCTATCTAGCTCATATGTTTGAGCAGAGTCTTGAGTAGATAGGTGGTTCGCTTCGAAGGCAGCATCGATCCAACGGATGATCGCAGGCTTATCTTTTCCAAATTTCGTTTCGATCACCCGATAGAAACTCAATACAGCATGGCTTCCCAAACCTACCGAGAACGCATTCAAGCCGTCACGATAGAAAGCCAAACATCGCTTGAGCTGCTCATCACTCGGCGGCGTTCGATAGAAATGCCATTCATGCGCCGTCATAGACCCTGGATTTTTCTTAGGCATTGGAGCTGGGATAGGACTCCCAGACCATCCCTCATGGAGCGATGCAGGCTGATTGTCGCACCAACTCATAACGCTCAACATGCGATTCATAAGTGATCGTGCATTGTCCGCTGAGATATTCTCACGCGTCAGATCGATACTTATTGAATCAGATCTCTCCTTTGTCTTCGGGAAGAGAGCCAGATTGTGTCCGCCAAATTCAATTCTAGTTGGCTCTTTTGGCCATGTTACCTGTGCATCCACGCGCAAGTTCAGAAAATGAGATGATGGGCGAGCACCGAGTCGCTTGTGAAACTCTGCTATCTCTTCCTCCGTCTCATACTCGCGCCAATCGGTCTTGAAAGGGCGGTCAAGATGTCGCGAGATCGATATGGCCTGTGATAGGTCCCTGAAAAAAGTTGAACCAAATGATCGTTGGGTGGCCGAGAGTTTCATGAGCCGTTCGTGATTATAATTTTCCTCGGCGCCCGATTCCAAAAGATGCTCATCGTATTTTGAGGTGAATGATACAATGTTAGTTTGGTCGTGCTCGCGAAAGTAAATCCGTGCGGTGTATTCGTCTTCATTGAAATCGCGCTCGATGGATACAGTTAGACGCTGCAGATCGGAGCTGGCGCCATTTATATCAAACATGTGCGCGATTGCGGAGAGCAAGGTTGTTTTGCTCTTGAATGATGCTTTTCCCCCTCCAATTGGACGCAAGTCGCCCAAGACAAGCGAGGCATGGCCAGCAAAACCGGGCAAAGGATGGGCGAAACCCAGGACTGCGCTAGCAATTTGGTCATCGGATAATCTGACGCCAGCATTCTCTCGGCCCCGGGGGAGCAAACCGTATCCCCTTAACGCCTCGAAGCGCTTTTGCGTCTGCTCGAGGGTTCCGGGTTCAGCAAGCCGTTCATGTAACCAGAACATGAGATCGCGCGCGTACATTTTGAACAGCCTGGGTGTTCAGTCACATTGGATGTTGTCCACCACGTAGCCGTCGCCAAAAAGACAGCTATGGGCTCGAGGCGACAGTTCGAAGTGACCAATGAAGGTTCGAAGTAACGTCGATAGCGGCGGTCGTTGTGCCACGCTAGTGAGTTCTTCCGGCGTTCAAGCACTCAAGAGTTCTGGGATAATTTGACGAGCCTCATTCGTGAGGCAACTCTCTCCCTCTCCTGATCCTCGCTCAAGCTTGAGAGATGAGCAGCGAGACGGTCCCGCTGCCACGAACTGCCTCCCCCGAAAGGCCGGTCGTGTAACGACACAGTGCTGACATCGCCCGCCTCGAACGTCGGGCAGGATGGCGCAGCGACAACAGGGAGAGATCGATGGTCAGTGCAGCCGGGGCGCCGGGCGCCGTCGATTTCGAGGTGAGGCGCGACGACCTGCGCCAGACGCGCTTCGTGCGCGAGGCGATCGACAGCCAAGCGGTCGCGGCCAGCGGCAAGGCGCTGCTTGCCATCGACCATTTCGCGCTGACCGCCAACAACATCACCTATGCCGCCTTCGGCGACCAGATGTCCTACTGGAACTTCTTCCCCGCCGAGGAAGACCATGGCCGCATCCCGGTCTGGGGCTTCGCCGATGTCGTGGCCTCCGGTGTCGAAGGTCTGCCGGTCGGCGAGCGGATCTACGGCTACTTTCCCATGGCCTCGCATCTGGTCGTCGAGCCGACGCGGGTCTCCGAGCGCCGCTTCGTGGACGGCGCCGCACATCGCAAGGGACTGCCGGCGGTCTACAATTCCTACGATCGTGTCGCCGCCGATCCCAATTATCGGGCGGAGGGCGAGGCCGCCCAGATGATCCTGAAGCCGCTGGTCATGACCTCGTTCCTGATCGCCGACTTCCTCCAGGACCACGGTTTTTTCGGCGCGCGACAGGTGTTGGTGGTGAGCGCCTCGTCGAAGACCTCGCTCGGCCTCGCGCTGTGCCTCAAGCGGCTCGGCGTGCCGGGTCTCGGGGTGGTGGGGCTGACCTCGAAGGGCAACCGCGCCTTCGTCGAGGGCACCGGTCTCTACGACCGGGTGGTGACCTATGACGCCATCGCCGCGCTCGATCCGGCAGTGCCCACGGCCTATGTCGACATGGCTGGCAGCGCCGAACTGATCACCGCGATGCACGGCCATTTCGGCGAGACCATCGTCTATGCCTGCCGGGTCGGCGGCACGCATTGGCAGGATCTCGCCGGCCGGCTGGACCTGCCGGGGGCGCGGCCGAAGTTCTTCTTTGCACCCGACCAGATCGCCAAGCGGCACGGCGACTGGGGACCGGGCGGGCTGGAGGAGCGCTTCGCCGGAGCCTGGGCCGACATCCTCGCCTGGGCAGATCGCTGGATGACGGTCAGGCACGTCGCCGGCGAGGCGGCGGTCGAGGCCGCCTATCTGCAGACGCTGGAGGGCGCGGTGGCGCCCGATACCGGACTGGTGCTGTCGCTGCGGTGAAGAGGGCCGCTTTGACGCCGTCCTGCCGACGCGCGACACTCCGGCCATGGCGACCTATGCGACGTCCCTGACGCGGCCCGGCCTGCGCGGCATCCTGACCGGCACGCTCGCCGTGCTGATCGCCGCGCTGATCTTCTCGGTCACCGCCGTCGTCGTCTGGACGGCGACGCGCGAAGCGCAGCGCTCCATCGGCCGCTCGCTCGGCGATCTCGCCGCCTTCATGCGCGAGGCGCTGGAGAGCGACGTTTACGAGCGCTGGCGGTCGATGCGCACCATCGCGACCATTCCGGCCTTCGTCTATCCCGACCGGACCTACGAGTCGCGGCGGGTGGTGATGGACCGCGTGAAGGCCAATGCCGAGGAAATCGTCTGGATCGGACTCGCGGATGTCGACGGCCGGGTCGTGGTGGCCTCGGGCGGCGTCGACGAGGGCAACGACGTGTCGAGGCGCCGCTGGTTCAGCGCGGCGCGGGCGCGGGCGAAGGAGGCTTCGCAGGAAGCGCAGAGGCCGACCGTGCAGACCGGACCGGGCGAGCGCGTCATCGAGATAGGCGTCAACGTGCGCAGCGCGTCCGGCCAGCAGGTCGGGGTCATCGGCATGCTGGTCAGCTGGGACTGGCTCGGGCATCTCCGCCGCTCGCTGATCGAGCGGTCACGCGACAGGAGGTCCGACCTCGAGGTGATCGTGCTCGATCCCGAGGGGCGCGTGGTCATCGGCGATCAGAACCATCTCGGCGAGGACCTGGCGCGGCTGGTGGCGCGGCGCGCCGACGGTTTCGAGATAGATACCCTGCCGGACGGCCGCATCATGGTGGTCGGTACCAGCCGGGCCGCCGGCGGGCGCGGCATTGACGGGCTCGGCTGGCAGATCGTCGTGACGTCGAATGCGGCAGTGGCCTTCGCGCCGGTGGACACGCTGCGCTGGCAGATCATCGCCGCTGGCGGCGTCGTCGGCCTGATGGTGCTGGCGGCCGGCTGGTGGGTGGCCGGGCGCATCGCCAGCCCGATCCAGGCGATCGCCGCGCGCGCCGACCGCGTGGGCCTTGCCGAAGCGCTCGACGGCGTGGTGATCGAACTGCCGGAATCCTCGTCCAAGGAGGTGGTGTCGCTTGCCGCTTCCCTGCAAGGCATGATCGACCGCCTCTCCGACAACGAGGAGGCGCTGCGGCATCTCGCCAACACACTCGAACAGCGCGTCGCCGACCGTACCGCCGAGCTCGAAAGCGCCAACCGGGCTCTGTCGCAGGCGCGCGACGACGCGGTGGCTGCGACGGCAGCGAAATCACGCTTCCTGGCTGCGGCAAGCCACGACCTGCGCCAGCCGCTGCATGCGCTCTCGCTGTTCGCCAACGCCTTGTCGCGGCGCGTGCAGGGCGAGGAGCCGAAGCGCCTCGTCGCCAATATGGAGACGACGCTCGGCTCGCTGCAGGACATGTTCAACGCGCTGCTCGACGTGTCGCGCCTGGATGCCGGGATCGTCGTCGCGGAGCCGCGGATCTTCGTCATTGGCGACGTGCTGGAGCGGGTGACCGCCGGCTTCCGGGCGCAGGCGGCGGCCCATGGGCTGGAGTTCCGCCTGGTGTCCTCGCGCCTGTCGGTGGTGAGCGATCCCGTTCTGGTCGAGACGATCCTGCGCAACCTCGTCGGCAATGCGCTGAAATTTACGGCGGCGGGCAAGGTGCTGGTCGGCGTCCGGCGGCAGGGCGGCCACGCGGTGCTGGAGGTCCACGATACCGGGCCGGGCGTGCCGGCGGAGGATCGCGACCGCATCTTCGAGGAGTTCGAGCGGGTGAAGCAGGCAGCCCATGGCCAGAACGATGGCCTCGGCCTCGGCCTGTCGATCGTGCGCAGGCTCTGCGATCTGCTCGGCCACAGGGTCGTGGTGGACAGCCGTCGCGGCAAGGGCACGGTGTTCCGGGTCGAACTGCCGCTGGCGGCGGAGCAGGCCCCCACCGTGTCGGCGCCCGCGCTCTCCGCCGGGCTGTCGCTGGCCGGCCGCCATATCCTGGTGCTGGACGACGAGCCGATGATCGTCGATGCGCTGGCGCGGACGCTGCGCGACGACGGCGCCACGGTCACCGAAGCCAACAGCGCCGAGGAGGCGAGCGACGCGCTGGCGGGCGGGCGGCGGGTCGACCTTGCGGTCATCGACCTGCAGCTCGAGAAGGGCATCGACGGGCTCGATCTCATCACCCGCTGGCGTCAGGGGAGGGAGACGCGGTTGCCGGCGCTGATCGTTACCGGGGCGACCGACCCGAAGACGCTGGCGCGGCTGCAGTCGAGCGGGGTCGCCTGGCTGACCAAGCCGGTCGCCGTGCCGACGCTGCGCGCGACGGTGGCGCGGCTGGTGGCGTGAGCTTCAGCCCTTCGCCAGCAACGGCGCGGCCGCGGCGACGGCGGCGGCGCGGTTGCGGACACCGAGATGGCGGAACAGCGCGGCGAGGTGGATCTTCACCGTGCCATGGCCGAGATCCAGCGCGCGCGCGATCTCCTTGTTGGACCGCCCCTCGATGAGCAGGGAAAGCACGTCGCGCTGGCGCGGGGTGAGGCGGTCGAGCGCGAGTGGCTCGTGCGATGCGGGCCTGGTGCGGGCGATGCCTGTTGTCGCCAGTGTCGGGGGGACGAAGATGGCGCCGGATACGATGGTTCTGAGGGCGGCGACCAGCTCCTCGTCGACCAGCCGCTTCGGCACGAAACCGTTGACGCCGGCGGCGAGCGCGTCGAGCACGTCGTTGCGGCTGTCGGAGCCCGAGACAACCGCGATCGGCAGGTCGGGATAGCATTCGCGCACGGCGGCCAGGCTTGCGGCGCTCTCCATGCCGGGCATGGACAGGTCGAACAGCGCGAGCGCGACGCCCTCGGTTTCGCCGAGCTTCTCGAGCGCCTCGTCGAGCGAGCAGGCCTCGGCCACCTCGTCGAAGCCGAGGCGGTCCTTCAGCGTGAAGGCAAGGCCCATGCGGTACATGCCGTGATCGTCGGCAATGACGGCGATGCGGCGCGGGGCGGCGGCGGAAATGTCTTCCGGATGCGACATGAGCGAAAGGCGTAGGGCCGCTCCCGCGGCACTGTCAACGGTAACAAGTGCCGCGCGGCATCACGGCCGCGCGACCAGGGCCGGCGCTTACTCCGCTGGTTGGCTGTGCGGGGCACTCGCAGCGGCGGGCACAGGCTCGCTGGCGGGCTGGCTGCCGCGGCGGCCGATCCAGCTCGAGAGACCCTCGAACATCAGATAGACGACCGGGGTAATGTAGAGCGTGAGGAGCTGCGACAGGATCAGGCCGCCGACGACGGCGATGCCGAGTGGTTGGCGGAGCTCGGCGCCCGCGCCATGGCCGATGGCGATGGGCACCGCGCCGAGAATGGCGCAGAGCGTCGTCATCATGATCGGGCGGAAGCGCAGCACGGCCGCTTCGACGATGGCATCCTTCGCCGGCACGCCCTTCTGTCGCCGCTCGATCGCGAAGTCGACCATCATGATGGCGTTCTTCTTGACAATGCCGATCAGCATGACGAGGCCGATCATGGCGATGACCGACAGGTCGAAGCTGAACAGCTGGAGCGTCAGCAGGGCACCGATGCCGGCCGAGGGCAGGCCCGACAGGATCGTGAACGGGTGGATGAAGCTCTCGTAGAGGATGCCGAGGATGATGTAGATCACCAGCACCGCCGCGAAGAGCAGCAGGCCCTGGTTGGCCACCGCCTGCTGGAACACCTGGGCATTGCCCTGGAAGCTGGTCAGGATCGATGCCGGCAGGCCGATCTCGCGCGCCGCGATCTCGATCCGCTCGACCGCCTGGGACAGGGCGACGCCCTGCGGCAGGTTGAACGAGATGGTCACCGCGGGAAGCTGGCCGAGATGGCCGACGCTGAGCGCGGTCGGCTGCTCGCGTACCACCGCGACGGAGTCGAGCGGGATCACCGCGCCTGACGATGATCGGACACCGAGCCGCCGGAGCATGGTCGCAGTGTCCGAATACCGCGAGTCGGCTTCCAGAATGACCTGGTAAGTGTCCTCCGGCGCGTAGATCGTGGACACCTGGCGCGAGCCAAAGGCCGAATAGAGGGTCGAGCGGATCTGGTCGACACTGACGCCGAGCCGTGACGCGGCGTCGCGGTTGACGTCGACAATGGCCGAGCGCGCGCGCATCTGCAGGTCGGAATTGACGTCGAGGATGCCGGGCAGGGTGCGGATGCGCGCCTCGAGCTGCGGCGCGAAGAGGCGCAGCGTATCGAGGTCGGCCGATTGCAGCATGTACTGGTACTGCGCGCGGCTCTGCACGGTGCCGACCTGAATCGACTGGATCGGCGAGAAGAAGCCCTGGATGCCGGGCACGGCGGCGGTGGTCCGCCGAAGTCGCGCGATCACCTCAATGGCGCTGGCCTTGCGGGCGGGCTTGTCGCGCAGGGTGATGAACAGGAAGCCGGCGTTCTGGGTGGAGGCGCCGCCGCCGCCGCCGATATTGGCCATGACCGAAACGACGTCCGGATCCTGCCGCACGACGTCGGCGAGCCGCTGCGTGCGTTCGACCATGCTCTCGAAGGAGATGTCGTCGGGGCCAAGGGTCGCAGCACGGATGAGGCCGTTGTCTTCGTTCGGGAAGAAGCCCTTGGGGATGTCGCGGAACAGGATGAAGGTGACGAAGAAGGTGGCCAGTGTGATGCCGAGCATGATGATCGGCATGTTGACGACCTTGCGGACCGACCAGCCGTAGCCGCGGGTCAGGCCGATGAAGAAAGCCTCGAACCAGCGCAGCGGGAAGATTGGCCGCTTGTGGTGGTCGATCGGCTTCAGGAGCCGCGAGCACAGCATCGGCGTCAGCGTCAGCGAGACGATGCCGGAGATCAGGATGGCAGTGGAGATGACCACACCGAACTGGGCAAACATGCGGCCCACCACACCGCCCATGAACAGGACGGGGATGAACACGGCGACCAGCGAGATGGTCATCGAGATGATGGTGAAGCCGACCTCGCGCGAGCCGACCAGCGCCGCCTGGAAGGGGTCCATGCCCTCCTCGATGTAGCGCATGATGTTCTCGAGCATGACGATGGCGTCGTCGACGACGAACCCGACCGCGAGCGTCAGCGCCAGCAGCGAGATGTTGTCGATCGAATAGCCGAGCACGTACATGACCGCGAATGTGCCGACGATCGAGATCGGCAGGGCAACGGCGGGGATCAGCGTGGCTCGCCAGCTCTTCAGGAAGAACCAGATGACGATGATGACGAGCAGTCCGGCGAGCGCCAGCGTGAACTCGACGTCGGCGATGGATTCGCGGATCGATTTCGACCGGTCCATCATGATCTTGATGTTGTAGGCGGCGGGCGCCTCGCGCTCGATCTGTGGCAACAGGGCGCGGACCCGGTCGACGACCTCGACGGTGTTCGCATCCGGCTGGCGTTGGACCCCGAGCATGATGGTGCGGCGGCCGTCCAGCCAGGCGGCGACGCGGTCGTTCTCGACGCCGTCGACCGGGCTGGAGACGTCCGAGACGCGCACTGGCGCGCCGTTCTGCCAGGCGACGATGACGTTGCGGTAGTCCTCGGCGCGCAGAACGGGGCCGGTGGCGTCGAGAATGGCCGCGCGGCCACCCTCGTTCACCGAGCCGACCGGGCGGTTGGAATTGGCGGCGGCCAGCGCGTTCTGGAGGTCGGTGAGGGTGAGGCCGCGGGATGCGAGCTGCTCGAGGTCGGCCTTCACGCGCACGGCGTATTTCTGGGCGCCCCAGACCTGCACCTGGGCGATGCCGGGCAGGGTCGAGATGCGCGGCAGGATCGAGGAGTTGGCAAAGCGGTCGATGTCGGAGAGGAGCGCGGTCTCGGACGAGATCGAGATGAACAGGATGGCGAAGTCGGCCGGGTTGACCTTCCTGAAGCTCGGCGGCGTCGTGAGGTCCGGCGGCAGGCGGCGCATGGCGGCGGAGATCTGCGACTGCACGTCGAGCGCTGCACCGTCGATATTCCGGTTGAGGTCAAACTGCAGGACGATTGAGGTGTTGCCGTAGGTCGAGGTCGAAGACATCGTCGAGACGCCGGCGATAGTCGAGAACTGCTTCTCGAGCACCAGGGCGACCGAGGAGGCCATGGTCTCGGGGCTGGCGCCGGGCAGCTGGGCGGACACCTGAATGGTCGGGAAGTCGACACGCGGAACGGCGGCGACGGGCAACTGCCGGTATCCGAACATGCCGGCTGCGAGGAACGAGACCATCAGCAGGATGGTCATGACGGGGCGGCGGATGCAGAGCTCCGAGATCATGGCGTGGTCTCCTCAGCTCTGGCGATCGCGGATGGCCGGCTCGCTGGCGGCAGCGGGTGTCGGCCGCGCAACCACCGGGGAGCCGGCGACGAGCCGGAGCTGGCCGGAGGTGATGATGCTCTCGCCGCCGGTCAGGCCAGAGCCGATGACGGCGACATCGCCCATCATGCGGGCGACCTTGACGTTGACCAGCGTCGCGCGACCCTCGGTCGCGGTGAAGACATAGGCGCCGTTCTGGCCGATCTGAAGCGCGGCGGCGGGGATGACCACGGCATCGGCCTGGGTGCCGAGCGTCACCTTCACGGGAACGAAGGAACCGGGCCACAACTGCTCGGTGCCGTTGTTCATCAGGGCCTTGGCGGTCACCGTGCCGGTGGCGAGATCGACCTGGTTCTCGACGAAGGCGATGGCGCCGGTGGCGATCTGGCCGCCTGCCGTCGCCTCGATGGTGATGCTGCGCGGGTCGCCCTGAAGCTGGGCGCGCATCTCGTAGAAGGTCGCCTGCGGCACGGCGAAGGCAATGTAGATCGGGTCCATCTGGTTGATGGTCGTCATCGCGGTGGTGTCGGCGGAGCGCACATAGGCGCCTGGCTTGGCCGCGATGGAGCCGATGCGTCCGGAAACCGGCGCTGTGATCTGCGTGTAGGTGACGGTGGTGCGAATGGTGTCCCGGTTGGCCCGGTCGGAGGCTAGCTGTGCCTCGACGGCCCTGACGTTGGTAATAGCGTTGTCGCGGGCGACTTCAGTACCGACATTGCGGCGCGAGAGGTCGATGGCGCGGTCGCGGTCGCGCTTGGCCTGTTCGAGCTGGGCCTCGGTGCGCATGACCTGCGCTTCCATCTGGGCGAACTGGGCTTTCAGAACCCTGTCGTCGAGGCTGAACAGGAGGTCGCCCTGCCTGACCAGAGCGCCCTCGGCGACGTGGACGGTCATGACCTGGCTGTTCTCAATGCGCGACTTGATCTGCATGGAGGCGATGGCCTGCACGGTGCCGACCGCCTCGATGACGATGGGCATGGTGCGCTTCTCGGCGCGGGCAAGTGTCACCGCAACGGGCGGCGGGCCCTGCGGACGGCGCGCTTGGGCGGCCGGGTCGGCGGGCTTGGCGCCAGAGATCATCGCCTGGGCCTTGTGATAGGCCTGTTCGGCGAGATCCGGCCGCCAGGTGGCGATACCGCCGACAATGGCGAGGAGGCCGAAGACGACGACGATTCTCAGCATCGGACCAGTCCTTCGAGGCGGGGCGTGGATTGGCCGCGCGCGCCTGACTACAGAGTTTCCCAAGCGTCACCTTAGGCCTTGTATGGAGCAACAGACATTCGGCCCGATGGCCTAGACCGTCGCGCCCGGCGATTGCGCCGGAACGCGCCGCGCGCTAGCGGATCAGGCATGCAGGGCGCGGCGGGCGAGATCGGCGGGGCAGTGGAAGCGATGCGGCAGGCATTCCTGTCGCGGCGACCGGTGCGCACGGCGTCGCTGATCGTCACCCTGTTCGGCGACGCCATCGTGCCGCGCGGCGGGGCACTGTCGATCCGCGCGTTGGTCGACCTGATGGGTGCGCTCGGCATCGAGCCGGGGGCGGTGCGCACCGCCATGTCGCGGCTGGTGGCTGACGGCCTGTTCGAGCGCCGCGACGGCGGCCGACGGCCGCGCTATGGCCTCTCGCCCGCGGGCGCGCGCACGTTCGACGCGGCATTCCGGCGCGTCTATGCCGGTGAGCGGCCGGCGGCGGGCGGTGGATTCAGGCTGCTGGTCGTGCCGGCCGCGGCGAAGAAGGTGGTCGATACCGAAGCGCTGGCGGCGGCAGGCTATCGGACGCTTGCGGCGGGAACCTATGTTGCACCGGCCTCGGCCCCGGCGGTGATGCTGCCGGCGGGCAGCTTCCTGTTCGACGCGATGGGCGATGCGGAGGTCATGCGCCAAGTTGCGACCGATGCGCTGGGTCTCGGCGAGACCATTGCGGCCTATCGCCGGATTGCGGCGGAGCAGGCGCCGCTGCTGCGGCTCGTGGAGACCGATCCGCCGGCGCCGACCCAGGCCTTCGTCGCCCGGATCCTGACGGTCCATGCTTTCCGCCGGGCGGTGATCCACGACCCGGCCTTGCCGGAGGACCTGCTGCCGCCGGACCGGCCCGATCGCGCGGCACGGCAGATCATGGCGGCGCTTTATGCGACGCTGGCCGCGGCCTCCGAACGGCACATTGATGCGGTGACCGATGCGGACGGGGAGGGCCTCTCGCCGGTCGCCATCGACTTGAGGCGGCGGTTCGGCCTCGTCTGACGGGCGGACTTGTGCGGTGCAGCGACGATTTATCGCCTGTATGTTACGAAAAATATTGCATTCAGCAGTTTTTGTAACATAATGATCCCGACAACGATGGGAGGAGCGCATGTACACCCAGGCGCTGAACGTGAAGGACGAGGGTCCAGCTCTCGTCGATGTCGAGCGCGATGCGCGCTTCCAGGGCCGCATCGACCGCTACGAGAAGATCGAGCCCAACGACTGGATGCCGGAGAAGTACCGGCGCACGCTGGTCCGGCAGATTTCCCAGCACGCCCATTCCGAGATCGTCGGCATGCTGCCCGAGGGCAACTGGATCACCCGCGCGCCGAGCCTGAAGCGCAAGGCGGCGCTGCTCGCCAAGGTGCAGGACGAGGGCGGCCATGGGCTCTATCTCTATTCGGCCGCCGAGACGCTGGGTACCAGCCGCGAGGAACTGGTCGACCAGTTGCTGACCGGCAAGGCCAAGTATTCCTCCATCTTCAACTATCCGACGCTGACCTGGGCCGATATCGGCATGGTCGGCTGGCTGGTCGACGGCGCGGCGATCATGAACCAGATCCCGCTCTGCCGGACGAGTTACGGTCCCTACGCACGCGCGATGATCCGCGTCTGCAAGGAGGAGAGCTTCCACCAGCGCCAGGGCTACGAGATCGTCATGACGCTGGCGCGCGGCAATGCTGACCAGAAGGCCATGGCGCAGGACGCGCTGAACCGCTGGTGGTGGCCGGCCCTGATGATGTTCGGCCCGCCGGATGCGGAGAGCCTGCACACGGACCAGAACATGGCCTGGCGGATCAAGCGCTTTTCCAACGACGATCTCCGGCAGAAATTCGTCGATGCGACCGTGCCGCAGGGCCATCACATCGGACTGGAATTTCCCGACAAGGACCTGCGGTTTAACGAGGCGACCGGGCACTGGGACTACGGCGCGATCGACTGGTCGGAGTTCAAGCGCGTGCTGGCCGGCGAGGGGCCGTGCAACCGCCAGCGCCTGGCTCAGCGCAACAAAGCCCAGGACGAGGGCGCCTGGGTGCGCGAGGCGGCGCTGGTCCATGCTGAGAAACGTGCCGCGCGTCGTCTGACGCAAGCGGCGGAGTGATAGCGATGGCTGAGAAGAACTGGCCGCTCTGGGAAGTGTTCATCCGCTCGCGCAACGGCATGGCGCATCGCCATGTCGGCTCGCTCCATGCGGTCGATGCGGCGATGGCTCTGGCCAATGCCCGCGACACCTATACGCGGCGCGGCGAGGGGCTCTCCGTCTGGGTGGTGCCCTCCAACGCGATCACCGCGTCCGATCCCGCCGAGAAGGGCATGCTGTTCGAGCCGACGGCCTCGAAGATCTATCGGCACCCGACCTTCTACGAGGTGCCGGAAGACGTGGGGCACATGTGATGACCGACACCCCGCTCTTCCTCGTCACGCTGCGGCTCGCCGACGATGCGCTGATCCTCGGCCACCGCCTGTCCGAATGGTGCGGCCATGCGCCCGTGCTCGAGGAGGAGCTGGCGCTGGCCAATCTCGGCCTCGACCTGATCGGCCAGGCGCGCTCGCTCTACTCGTATGCCGGCGGGATCGAGGGCCAGGGCCGCGACGAGGACAAGCTCGCCTATCTCAGGCGCGAGAACGAATACCGGAACGTGCTGCTTGTCGAGCAGCCGAACGGCGACTTCGCCGCGACCATGGTGCGGCAGCTGATCTACTCGGCCTTCATGCATCCGTTCCATCAGGCCATGGCTGGATCGACGGACGCGACCCTCGCCGGTGTCGCTGCCAAAGCCGAGAAGGAAATGGCCTATCACGTGCGCCATTCCGGCGAGTGGGTGATCCGGCTCGGCGACGGCACGGAGGAGAGCCACCGGCGCGCCCAGAATGCGCTCGATACGCTCTGGCCCTATGCGGGCGAACTGTTCGAGGTGGACGGGCCAATGCGGGCGGCGATCGAGGTCGGGTTCGTGCCGGACCCCGAGAACCTGCGAGCGACCTTCGATGCGACGCTGGCAGAGGCGCTGGCCGAGGCGACCTTGAGCCTGCCGAAGCTCGGCTCGTTCCAGACCGGCGGCCGGGCTGGCCGGCACACCGAGCATATGGGTTTCCTGCTCGCCCAGCTTCAGTACATGCAGCGCACCTATCCGAACGCCGTGTGGTGACGTGATGGACGCGGCTCTGTCCCTCGATGTCGAACGCCAGCGCGCAGAGGCATGGGCGATTGCGGCGGAGGTCTGCGACCCGGAAGTGCCGGTGCTGACCATCGCCGATCTCGGTGTGCTGCGCGATGTCCGTATCGAGAACGGACGGGTCGAGGCGGTGATCACGCCGACTTATTCCGGCTGCCCGGCGATGAACCTGATCGCTCTCAATGTCGAGGTGGCGCTGGAGGAGGCGGGCTTCACCAACGTCAAGGTGACGACCGTCCTGTCGCCGGCCTGGACGACGGACTGGATGAGCGAGGACGGCATGCGGAAGCTCGCCGCCTACGGTATCGCTCCGCCGAAGGGCAAGGCGGGCCGCCGCGCGCTGTTCGGCGAGGAGGAGATCGCCTGTCCGCGCTGCGGCTCGGCCAACACGCAGAAGATCTCGGAGTTCGGCTCGACCGCCTGCAAGGCGCACTGGCGCTGCCGGGCCTGCGCCGAGCCCTTCGACTACTTCAAGTGTCTGTAGGCCGCGCCATGACCCCGCACTTCAACACGCTGACCGTCAGCGACATCCGCCGCGAGACGCAGGATACGGTGTCGATCGCCTTCGCCGTTCCGGAGGTGCTCAAGGGCGCCTACCGCTTCGAGCACGGGCAGTATCTGACGCTTCGCGCGACGTTGGGCGGTGAGGATGTCAGGCGGTCCTATTCCATCTGCACCGGCATCGACGACGATGACCTGCGCGTCGCGGTAAAGCAGGTCGAGGGCGGGACCTTTTCGACCTTCGCCAATGGGGTGCTTAAGGTCGGCGATCCCATCGAGGTGATGACGCCCATGGGTCGGTTCACCGCGCCGCTCGGCGGGGAGCGCAAGTCCTATATCGCTATCGCCTGCGGCTCCGGCATCACGCCGGTCCTGTCGATCATCCGCACGGTGCTGGCGCGAGAGCCGGATAGCCTGGTGATGCTGATCTATGGCAATCGCGACGCCTCGTCGGTGATCTTCAAGACGCAACTTGAGGACCTGAAGGACCAGTTCCTCGGCCGGCTCTCGGTGCATCATGTTCTCTCTCGTGAGGCCTCCGACTTTGCGGTGTCGCATGGACGGATCGACGGCCAGAAGATCGAGACGCTGACGCGCCACCTGCCGCGCGATGCCGCGGGGCGCTTTGCAGACAACGCCTTCCTCTGCGGCCCGCAGGCGATGATCGAGGAGGCGAGGGCGACGCTGCAGAGCCTCGGCATGGCGGCGGACAGCATCCACTTCGAGCTGTTCACGACCGACGGCGTCGCGCGCAAACCGACGCCGCCGCGCAAGCCGGACATTTCCAACGGGCTGCCGCTTGCTATCCGGCTCGACGGGGCGCTGCATTCCATCGCCATGGACCCGACCGAGACGGTGGTGGAGGCAGCGCTCCGCCATGGGCTCGATCTGCCCTATTCGTGCAAGGGCGGCATGTGCTGCACCTGCCGGGCGAAGCTCGTCGCCGGCGCGGTGGCGATGGACCAGAATTTCTCGCTGGAGCCCTGGGAGATCGAGGGTGGCTTCGTGCTGACCTGCCAGTCGCGGCCGGTGGCGGGGACCGAGAAGGTCAGCGTCGATTTCGACTATGCGTGATCGCTGCCGTCTGCATCAGGCAAGTGCGTCCTTCGAGGCTCGCTTCGCTCGCACCTCAGGATGAGGCAGCAGGAGATTGGCATCAGCGACGGTGATGCGCGAACGTCGCGTCTAGATCGACCCCGGTGCAATCCGCTCGCTCCTCATCCTGAGGTGTGAGCCCGAAGGGCGAGCCTCGAAGGACGCACTTCGGTCGTGCAGCGGCACCGCCTCAAGCCCCCGCCGGCTTGCCCTCGACCTGTGGCCGCACGGTGCGCGTCCAGAGGGAATGCTTCGGGTTCCCGATGAACTCGACCAGCAGCTTCGTCCACGAAACGTGGCTCGGCAGACTGAGGTAGAATTCCGGCGCGATGCGCGTGACTTCCGGCAGGCGGTTCCACGGGATCGACGGGAAGTCGTGGTGCTCGTTGTGGTAGCCGATATTCAGCGCGATGCCGTTGAGCGGGCCGTAGTAGTTGGCGGTGTCGTGCTGCTCGTCGCCGGTGAAATGCTCCTGCACCCAGCGCGCGCCCAGCGGGTGCAGGCTGATGGCGAACCAGAACGAGGCGAAGAGGTAGACCACGGCATTCCAGCCGACGAGCCAGGCGAGCAGGCCGGCGGTGCCGAAATTGACGACATAGTTGGCGACCACCCAGCGGTCGGCGGTGGCGACGCCCTGCACGCGCGTGACGCGCAGCCCCTGGAAGACCGGGAAGAACAGGAACCACAGCGCCTTGCGCCAGGCGGAATGACCGACGAGCCGGGCTTCCCACTCGTGCGGGATGTCCGTGTCGCCATCCATCTCGCCGAGGTGGGAGTGGTGGGCGAGGTGGCAGGCGCGGAAGCCCATGCCGCCGGGCAGGACCTGCGGCAGGTCGGCGGCAAGCAGGACAAGCCGGTTGGCGAAACGGCTCCTGAAGATAAGGTTATGGGTCGCGTCGTGGATGACGACGTAGAGCGCGTGATTGAGGAACGCGCCGAAGCCATAGGCGACGATCAGCGCCAGCCACCAGTATTGCAGGCCGGCGAGGCCGAAGCCGACGGCCAGCGCGAGCTGGGTGCCGACATAGGCGGCGGTGATGGCGGCCGTCCACGGATTGCGGCCGATCAGCTGGCGGATTTCCGGGTGAGCCTTGAGGATCGCCTTGGCGCGCGCCGAATGCGTGTCGCCGAGGGCGGGGACGAAGGTCTCCTCCCGGTCGACATCAAATTCAACGGCCTGCGGAATGGTCGTCATGCCTGTCCGTTCGCGAAATCGGCACCCCGCGCGCTGTTGCTACGCGAAAGGCTGGAAACCGAATGCCTGACGCGGCGGGGAGGGTCAAGGCAAACGGGCCACCGGGACTTCACGAATTGTACGTTTGGAAGGGCTTGAAAGTGGATTTCGGGCACTTTCGCCTCATTCGGCGGCGACGCGCTGCGCAGCGCCGACAACGTCGCGCGCGCCGGCGAGGATCAGGTCGGTGGCCAGGTCCGCATAGGCCTCGCGCGTCATGGTGCCCTCGGGGCGGAACCACATGTAGTGCCAGTTGAGCATGCCGAAGAGCGACATGGTCACCGGTTTCAGGAGCGGCGCGCCGTCGAGCGCAGGGACGGCACGGGCCAGCGCGTCGGAGAAGATGCCGACGAGCTGGCGCTCGACCGACTTGAGTTCGGCCTGCGATTCCGGCGGCAGGCGCGAGAGTTCGTTGACCTGGATCTTGTGGAGCGCATCGGCATCCCGGTAGGCCTCCAGCAGGGCATGGATGATCGCCCTCAGCCGACCGCTCTCGCCGGAGGTCCGAACTGCCGCCTCGACCATCTCCAGGAGGTCGGCAAGGTGTCGGCGGATGATGTCGACAAGGAGCTGCTCCTTGTTCGGATAGTAGTGGTAGATCAGCGCCTTGGAGACGCCGCAGGCGACTGCGATGTCGTTGATCGAGGTGCGGTCGTAGCCCTGCCGCGCGAAGAGGTCGGCGCAGGCGTGCAGGAGCTGCCGGCGCTTGTCGTCATAGTCGGCGGCGCGCGGACGGGCCATGGCGTCAGTTCCTCGGCCGGTTGTCGAGGACGCGGCGGGCCTTGCCGCCGGAGCGCTCCAGGCTGCCGGGGGCCACGACACTCACCGTGCAGGAAATGCCGATGGTCTCCTTGACCCGCTGGCACAGCAGGTCGCCAGCGCTGCGGGTCGCATCCGGAGTGCAGTGGGCGCGGGCCTCGACCTGAATGTCCATGGTGTCGAGACGACCGTCGCGTGCGAGCACGACGAGATAATGGGCCGAGAGCTCAGGCAGGGTGAGGATTTTCTCCTCGATCTGGGTCGGGAAGACGTTGACGCCGCGGACGATCATCATGTCGTCGGAGCGGCCGGTGATCTTCTCCATCCGCCGCATCGAACGCGCCGTGCCGGGCAGCAGCCGCGTCAGGTCGCGTGTGCGGTAGCGGATGATCGGCATGGCTTCCTTGGTCAACGAGGTGAAGACCAGTTCGCCCTTCTCGCCGTCGGGCAGCACATGGCCTGTCGCGGGGTCTATCACCTCGGGGTAGAAATGGTCCTCCCAGATATGCAACCCGTCTTTGGTCTCCACGCATTCGTTGGCGACGCCCGGGCCGATGACTTCCGACAGGCCGTAGATGTCGACGGCATCCATGGCGAAGGCGTGCTCGATCTCCGCGCGCATGGAATTGGTCCAGGGTTCGGCGCCGAAAATACCGATGCTGAGCGAGGTCCGGCGCGGGTCGACGCCGATTCGCCTGAACTCGTCGAGGATGGCCAGCATGTAGCTGGGCGTCACCATGATGATATCAGGCTCGAAGTCCTGGATGAGCTGGACCTGGCGCTCGGTCATGCCGCCGGAGACGGGGATGACCATGCAGCCGAGTTTCTCAGCACCGTAATGAGCGCCGAGGCCGCCGGTGAACAGGCCATAGCCGTAGGCAATGTGGATCTTCATGCCGGGCCGCCCGCCTGCTGCGCGGATCGATCGCGCAACGACCGAAGACCAGGTGTCGATGTCCTTCTGGGTGTAGCCGACGACGGTCGGTTTTCCCGTCGTGCCGGAGGAGGCGTGGACGCGGACGATGCGGTCCTGCGGCACCGCGAACATGCCGAAGGGATAGTTGTCGCGCAGGTCCGCCTTCGTGGTGAAGGGGAACTTCGCGAGATCCTCGATCCGCCGGAATTCGGAAGGGTGGACGCCGGCCGCGTCGAACTTCTTCCGGTAAGCCGCGACGTTGTCGTAGGCATGCTGGAGCGTCCAGCGGAGGCGATCTGTCTGCAGCGCCACGATCTCGTCGCGCGAGGCCGTCTCGATCGGGTCGACGAGCGGCTGATAGCGGGTCCTGTCCAGCATGGGCCTCTCCGGATCAGAGCGCGGGATGGTCGGGCGCGATGGCGCCGCCAAGCGTGCGGGAATGCCCGCGGAAGACGGCGATGGTCTCGCCGGCCTGATTGGTGACGGTGACGTCGCAGATGCCGGAGCGCCCCTGCCGGGTGATCTCGCGGGCGGCGGCGGTGAGCAGGTCGCCGAGCTTGCCGGGCGCTAGAAAGGTCACGGCGCAGTGCTGCGCGACGGTCTTCGTGTTGTGGCTGTTGCAGGCGAAGGCGAAGGCTGAATCCGCCAGCGTGAAGATATAGCCGCCGTGGCACATGCCATGTCCGTTGGTCATGGCTTTTACCACGGGCATGGACAGCGTGGCGGTGCCCGCGCCGGTCGCGACGATGGTCATGCCGAGGGCCTGGCTGGCATTGTCGTCCGCCCACATGGCGTCGGTCGCTGCGCGCGCCAGCGCGTCGCGATCGACTGGGGCGGCGAAGGCGTCGTTCATGGCCTGCGTGGTCACGAGCGGTCTCCGAAGATCGGCTTGCGTTTCTCCATGAAGGCACTGACGCCCTCCTCGTAGTCGCGTCCGCGGCCGAGGCGGCGCTGCTCGTCGCGCTCGTAGTCGAGCTGGGCGTCGAGACTGGCGTTGGCGGCATGTTCGAAGGCGCGCTTGATGGCGTCGAGCCCGGTGGCCGATGAGGCGGCGAAGCGGCTGCAGAGGCCGCGTGCCTCGGTCAGGAGGTCGGCGTCGTCGACGACCTTCCAGACGAGCCCCCAGCTCTCGGCCGTGTCCGCCTTGATGGTGTCGCCGGTCATCGCCCAAGCCCGCGCGCGCGCCGGACCGATGAGCTGTGGCAGGAGATGGGTCGCGCCCGAATCCGGCACGAGGCCGATCCTGACGAAAGCTTGGCCGAAGCTCGCGGAACGGCTGGCGATGGTCACGTCGGCAGCCAATGCCAGCGACACGCCCGCGCCGGCCGCGATGCCGTTGACCGCGCAGACCACCGGGAAGGGCAGGGCGCGCAGCTTGCGGATCATCGGGTTGTAGTTCTTTTCCAGCGTCTCGCCGAGATCGGGCTGGTCGCCGGGCTGGGGCTGGATCTCGGGATCGGCAAGATCCTGCCCCGCGCAGAAGCCGCGGCCGGAGCCGGTGATCAGCACAGCCTTGCAGGCCTTGTCGGCCTCGGCCTCGTCGAGCGCGGCCTTCAGCGCGCGATGCATCGCGCCCGTAAAGGAATTGAGCTTGTCCGGCCTGTTCAATGTGAGGACGCGATAGCCGTCCGCGACCTCGACGAGCACGCTCGTCCCGTCCATGCTTGCCTCCAGCATTTCCTCGTCCCGATGCCTTCTCCGGCAGTCGCCGGCAGCATCGCTTTTTCTTCTGGTTCGCCGTTTGACCACTTGACTGACCGGGCGGTTGGTTAATTAATACGCGGCAGCCGCGAGGTGTCAATCAGGGCCGGCCGACATGAGCCCCAAACGCCGCGCGCAGGAAATGACTGTTACAAGGGAGGACTGCCATGGCGGGTTGGACCCGACGTATTTTCGCAGGCGCCGCGGCGGCCGCGCTGATGGTTCTCGGCGCTGGCGCCGCTGACGCCCAGATCAAGGTCGGCGCGGTGCTTTCGGTCACCGGGCCCGCCTCTTTCCTCGGCGATCCGTCGAAGAAGACCCTCGAAATCTATGTCGAGCAGATCAATGCGGCGGGTGGGGTCAACGGCCAGCGCGTCCAGCTGATCGTCTATGACGATGGTGGCGACGCCAACCAGGCGCGCACCTTTGCGACCCGCCTGATCGAGGACGACAAGATCGTCGCCATGGTCGGCGGCTCGACCACCGGCACCACGATGGCGATGATCCCGCTGTTCGAAGAAGCTCGCATTCCCTTCATCTCGCTTGGCGGGGCTGTCCAGATCATCGAGCCCGTGCGTGCCTACACGTTCAAGACTCCGCATACCGACCGCATGGCCTGCGAGAAGATCTTCCAGGATCTGCAGCGCCGGCGACTGACGTCGGTTGCGATGATTTCCGGTACGGATGGATTCGGCGCCTCGATGCATGACCAGTGCGTGGCGGTCGCGCCGCGCTACGGCGTTACCATCGCGCACACCGAGCGCTACGGGCCGCGCGATTCTGACATGACGCCGCAGCTCACCAACATCCGCAACCGGCAGGGCGTGCAGGCGGTGGTCAATGCCGGCTTCGGCCAAGGCCCGGCCATCGTCACGCGCAACTATGCCCAGCTGCAGGTGCCGCATCCGCTTTACCAGAGCCACGGCGTCGCCTCGAAGCAGTTCATCGAGCTCGCGGGCGATGCCGCGAACGGCATCAGGCTGCCTGCCTCGGCACTGCTGGTGGCGAGCCAGTTGCCGGACAGCGATCCGCAGAAGCAGGTGGTTCTGAATTACGCCCGCACCTTCGAGCAGAAGACCGGCCAGCCGGTCTCCACCTTCGGTGGCCATGCCTATGACGGGCTGATGATCCTCGTCGATGCGATCAAGCGGGCGAACTCCACCGATCCGCGCAAGATCCGCGACGCGATCGAGGCGACGCGCGGCTTCATGGGCACGGCTGGCGTCGTCAACATGAGCGCCACCGACCATATGGGCCTCGACCTCACCGCGTTCCGGATGCTGGAGATCCGCAACCGCGACTGGACGATCGTGCCGGGTGGCGGCAGCGGAGATCAGACGACGGACAGCCGGCGGTCGCAATGGTCGACTGTCGGCTGCCCGTTGCCTGCACGTCCCAGGTGCGAACGGAGCGAGCCTCGAAGGACGCACTTGTCCGATGCAGGCCTCTCCAGTGCAGACCATGACTGACCTCGCCGGAATTTCCTGATGGCCGAATTCCTCCAGTTCGCCTTTTCCGGGCTCACCGTCGGCGCGGTCTATGCGCTGGTCGCGCTGGGCTTCACGCTGATCTACAACGCCTCGGACGTGGTGAATTTCGCGCAAGGCGAGTTCGTCATGCTGGGTGGCATGGCGACGGTGTTCCTCGGTCTCGCGGGTGTGCCGGTGCCGCTTGCCGCGCTGCTCGCCGTTCTGGCGACGACAGTGGTCGGTCTCGCGCTTTACAAGCTGGCGATCGAGCCGGCGCGCGGCGCCTCCGCGGTGACGCTGATCATTATCACCATCGGCGCCTCCATCTTCCTGCGCGGCGTCGCCTCCATCGTCTTCGACAAGCGCTTCCACCAGTTGCCGCACTGGTTCGGCGACCAGCCGATCATGTTCGCGGGTGCTTCGGTTCTGGCGCAGAGCGTGGTGGTGCTGGCCGGCGCCCTCGTCATCGTCGTGCTGCTCTGGGCCTTCTTCGAGCGCACGCTATTCGGCAAGGCCGTGCTGGCGACGGCGGCCAACCACGTGGCAGCTAAGCTCTCCGGCATCAACACGCGCTTCATCGTCGGCTTCTCCTTCGGCGTGTCGGCGGCCATCGGCGCGGTGGCCGGCGTGCTGGTGACGCCGATCACGCTGACGAGCTTCGACGTCGGCACGCTGCTGGCCCTGAAGGGCTTCGCCGCGGCCATGCTCGGCGGCATGGGTCATCCATTGGGCGCGGTGGTCGGCGGGCTGGTGGTCGGCCTGCTGGAGGCCTTCGGCGCCGGCTACATTTCCTCGCAATACAAGGACGCCATGGCCTTCATCGTCATCCTCGCCGTGCTGTTCGCCATGCCCAACGGGCTGTTCGGCCGCACGCGCATCGAGCGGGTCTGAGATGGCGAGCGTGACGTCGGACATTCAGGCGGAGCCGGTGCGAGCGGGACTCCTTGGGCGGCTCGCGGCCGGCAAGGGCGGCACGCTGATCGTGCTCGTCTTGCTGGTCGCAATCCCTCCGCTGTTCTTCCCCTCCGGCTTCTATTACCGGGTCGGCGCTATCGTCTGGGTTCTGTCGATCGCCGCCATCGGGTTGAACCTGCTGATGGGCTATGCGGGACAGGTCAGCCTCGGCCATGCCGGCTTCATCGGGATCGGCGCCTATGCGGTGGCGCTTCTGCCGTCCCGCTACGGCGTGCATGGTCTTGCCGCCATGGCGATCGGCGCCGGGTTGTCGGCTGTGCTCGCCTATATCTGCGGGCGGCCGATCCTGCGCCTGCGCGGCCACTATCTCGCGGTCGCGACGCTCGGTTTTGGCATCCTCATCGCCATGGTTCTGACTAACGAGCAATGGCTGACCGGCGGACCGGACGGCATGCGCGTACCGCGTCTCGTGCTGTTCGACTGGCCGGTGCGCGGCTCCGACACCTGGTATTGGATCGGAGGGGGACTGATGGTGCTCTCCGCCTGGCTGGCGCTGAACCTCGTCGACAGCCCGACCGGCCGGGCGCTGCGCGCCATCCACGACTCGGAGGTGGCCGCGCGGGTCGTCGGCGTCGATGTCGCCCGCTACAAGCTCGCGGTCTTCGTCATTTCGGCGGTCTATGCCTCGGTGGCCGGCAGCCTGCTCGCTCTGTTCGACGGCCACATCACGCCTGACGTCGCGGGCTTCCTGCGCTCGGTGGAACTCGTCACCATGGTCGTCATCGGCGGCATGGGCTCGATCGTCGGCTCGGTCATCGGCACGCTGGTCATCGTCGTGCTGCCGCAGAGCCTGACCTTCCTGTCCGACTACAAGCACATCATGGTCGGTGCTTTGATCATGATCTTCATGATCTTCCTGCGTGCCGGCATCGTTCCCGGCCTTCTCGCCCTCGTCAGGAGGGGCCGATGAGTGCGGTGCTGGAGGCTGAGGGTCTGGGCATCTCCTTTGGCGGGATCAAGGCGGTCGACGGGGTGTCGTTCCGCGCGGAAGCAGGCAAGATTCTCGCTATCATTGGCCCGAACGGGGCTGGCAAGACCACGTTGTTCAACATGGCCTCCGGCGTTTACCTGCCGAAGGCGGGAGCGGTGCGCCTCGCAGGCGAGAACGTGACCGGCATGGAGCCGCACCTGCTCGCGGCGCGCGGGCTCTCGCGCACCTTCCAGAACCTGCAGGTGTTCTTCCGCATGACAGCGGCGGAGAACGTCATGGTCGGCCGTCACCGGCACGAGAAACGCAGCGTGCTCGCGCATCTCCTCGCGCTGCCGTCGGTGGCGCGGCAGAACCGCGCGACACGCGAAAAAGCGCTGGAGCTTCTGGAGGTCGTCGGTCTTGCGGCGCAGGCTGACACGGCGGCGGGCTCGCTGCCCTATGGCGCGCTGAAGCGGCTGGAGATCGCCCGCGCACTCGCAGCCGAGCCGAAGGCGCTGCTGCTCGACGAGCCGGCCGCCGGCTGCAATCCGGTGGAAACGGAGGAGATCGACCGGGTCATCCAGCAGATCGCCGGCCAGGGCGTCGCGGTCGTCCTCGTCGAGCACGACATGAAGCTGGTGATGAAGATCTCCGATCGCATCCTCGTCCTCGACCACGGCAGGCCGTTGACCGAAGGTACGCCTGCCGAGGTGCGGGCGCATCCGGAGGTGATCCGCGCCTATCTCGGCGGCGATGGCGCGCGGGAGGCAGCCCGTGCCTGACGTCATGCTCGCGGTCGAGAACCTGCGCTCGTCCTACGGCCGGATCGAGGCGCTGCACGGTGTATCGCTGGAGGTGCGCGCGGGCGAGATCGTTACGCTCGTCGGGGGCAATGGCGCGGGCAAGACGACGCTGATGCGCGCGATTTCCGGCGTGCAGCCGGTGAGCGCCGGATCGATCCGTTTCAAGGGCGAGGCCGTCGACCGGGTCGACGCGCACAGGCGCGTGGGGCTCGGCATCGCACAGGTGCCGGAGGGCCGGCAGGTCTTCGCGCCGCTATCGGTGGAAGACAACCTGCGTCTCGGGGCATGGTCGCGGAAGGACGCAGGCGTCGCCGCAGACATCGAGGACGTCTATCGCCAGTTTCCGGTGCTGCACGAGAAGCGCGCGCTGCAAGCCGGTGGCCTGTCGGGTGGGCAGCAGCAGATGCTCGCCATCGGCCGGGCGCTGATGGCCAAGCCCGATCTCATCCTGCTCGACGAACCCTCCATGGGCCTCGCGCCGATCCTCGTGGAGCAGATCTTCGAGGCCATCGCCGGCCTCAAGGCGCGCGGCATCACGGTGTTGTTGGTCGAACAAAACGCCACGCAGGCGCTTGGCATCGCCGACCGGGGCTATGTGATTGAGACGGGCACGATCACGCATAGCGGAGAGGGCAGGGCGCTGCTCGACGACCCCAGGGTGCGCGGGGCCTATCTCGGCATCTAGAACCTGACCGTCGTGAAGAACCTGACGCTTCGGCCCGGCATCAGCACCTCGTCCTTCTTGAACGAGACGGCATTGCGGATGTTCTCGTCGAGCAGATTCGTGCCGACGACGCCCAAAGTCACATCCTTCGCCCCCGAACCCGGGCGCAGCGCCATGCGGTAGCTGACCTCGGCATTGAGGAGGTTGTAGCCGGGCGTGCGGGTCTCTTCCGGCGCCATCTCGTTCTGGCCGAAGGCATGCAGCAGCGTCACGCGCGCGAACCAGTGGGCGTCGCGCCAGTAGAGGCCGCCGCCGAGCCGGTGCGGCGGGATGCGGGGCACATTGGTGCCGTCGGCGAAGCGGGCGCGGACGAAATCGTACTGGCCTTCGACGCCGATCGTGCCGCCGGCGATCTCGCCGATGTCATGTTGCGTGCGGAACTCGGCACCATAGAAGGTGGCGTCCTGCTGGGCGAAGGCGAGCTGGCGCAGCTCGGTGCCGCCGCCGGTGCCGCAGCTCGCGAAATCGTCGTCGCAGGTAAGGCCTGTCAAGCGCTTGTAGATGAAGCCCGAGAAGCGCGTGTAGTAGGCGGTGGCGTCGAGGCGCCAGGGGCCCTGCGCACGGCGCAGGCCGAGTTCGATGGTCTGGGCCGATTCCTTGGTCAGGTTCGGGTTGCCGATCTCGAAGGTCCCCGAGGCCTCGTGCGGCCCCTTGGAGAACAGCTCCTGCGCGCGCGGTGCGCGCTCGACGTGCGAACCGGTCAGGCTGACGACGAAGCCGTATGGCAGATTCTGCAGGATGCCGAGGCTGGCACTCATCGGCGTGAAATTGCGCGTCGCGGCGAATTCGGCCGGCGCTCCCGAGCCGCCGTCGAAATCGGCCGGGAAGGAGGAAGCCGTGCCGCCGACGCGTGCCTGCTCGATGCGGACAGAACCTTGCAGGCGTGTCGTTGGCGTGAAGGCGAGTTCGTTGAACAGGAAGGCGGCGGCGGTGCGCGTGTTGGCCGGCGCGATGAGGCCTCCCGCCTCGCCTGACGTGCCGAGCCGCTGGCCTCCGAGCTGGATACCGAAGACGGAGTTCAGCGTGCCGATGGGGGTGGCGAGCGGCCGGAACGCGGTCTCGACCCGCGCTTCCAGTTCCTGGTTGCGAAAGGTCGCGGCGGTCTGGAACTGGCCGGCATCCAGCGCCTGCTCGTTGTGGCGGTAGAGCGAGCCGCCGAGCCAGAACCGGACGTTGTCGACTACCGATCCGTCGAAGCGGATCTCGCCCTTCGAGGTCAGCCGCGTCTGGATCATGTCGATGCGCACGCGGTCCGGCGCCGAACTCGCGCCGGGAATGCCGTAAAGCGAGCGGAACTGCGAGATGGCCGCACCGACATAACCCTGGTCGAAGAAGTAGGACGCGCCGAACGAGCCGCCGAGGGAGTTCGCGAAGGAGTTCTCCTGCCGCCCCCCGGGAACGGCGTAGTCGCCGGCATTGCGGCCGAAGACGTCGGCCGACCAGGCCCAGTTGCCGGAGGTGCCGCGCATCTGCGCCGCGCCGTCGAGACCGCGATCACCGCTGCCGAGCGAGCCACGGACCATGCCGGACACCAGTCCGTCGCGACCAACGGGTGTCGGGATGCGCTCGTTGGTGACGTTGACGACGCCACCAATGGCTTGCGAGCCAAAGCGCAGCGCGGCCGGCCCGCGGATCACCTCGATCCGCTCGGCGGCGAGTGGGTCGATCGGCACGGCATGGTCTTCGGACAGGTCGGAGACGTCCTGCGAACCAACGCCATTTTCCTGGACGCGCACGCGGGCATTGTCGAGACCGCGGATGATCGGGCGGCTCGCGGCATTCGGCGCGAAGCCGGAACCGGTAATGCCGGGCAGCGCGAAGAGCTGGTCGCCGAGCGTGCGGCCGCCATTGCGCTGGATCTCGCCCTCGCCGACGACTGTAACCGGAACGAAGGCGCGGTCGATGACCTGGAGCTGACCGTCGGAGAGACCCATGGCGGGCGAGGTGTCCCGGTGCGGCGTTTCGATCAGGATTTCCGGCAATTCGGTCTGTGCTGTTGCCGAAGGCGCGGCAATGGCAATGGCCAGAAGGCCCGCTGAAGACCAGAAGGCGGCGGACTTGTGCATCGGATTCATGCTCGACATGAGTAATGTTACAACATTACTTATCCGGCCGGAGACGACCCCGTCAAGAGACGGAGGCGCGGGCCGGCCTGGGCCCATCGCGAGCGCGGGTGCCCGCCATCCGGCGAGGTGTCGGGCCGCGGCCGGTTCCGCGCTGAAACGTCGACACCTTTCGGAACCGAGTGACTGAAACAGGCGGCGGTCATATCCGGTGCCGACAGGGCCGCGCCGGCGGCCGCCTACGAGACCCGCCTTCGCCAAGGACCCGACAATGACCGATGCTCCCCGCCGCGCCGTGCTGTTCGGCGCATTCGCCGCCACCCTGTTTTCCGCCTCTGTGCAGGCGTCGACGCCAGCGGTGATCCTGTTCAAGGTGATCAGCCCACGCGATGAAATCTTCATCGGCCTGACGGCTGCCGAACTCGGCGCGCTGCCGGGCGGTTCGCCGGCCGAGGCCATCGCCAAGAAGGTCGCGGCCGACGGCCAGATGACCGTCTGGCAATATTCGGTCCGCCGCGGCGACGGCGGTGCCCTCGTGGTGGCGCCGGTTGCCAGGATCGGCATCTTCGCCGCCGGCATCATGCGGATCGAGCCCTACACGGCCACGCATCCGGTCATCGCGCCCGGCGCGTGAGTTGCGATCGGAGCGGGGCTCCTATCGGTCGGCGACCTGGAAGCCTTGCCAGTAGGGGTCGCGGTCATCGACGAAGATCGTGTTGAGGCCTGTGACCCGTGCCCATCCCTCGATGGACGGGATGATGGCGTCGAGACTGCCAACCTTGGCACGACCTTCGATCCGGCCGGTGAACTTGGACCCGATGATCGATTCGTGGACGAAGGCCTCGCCCTCCTTCAGCCGTCCCGTTGCGGCGAGTTGGGCCATGCGGGCCGAGGTGCCGGTGCCACAGGGCGAGCGGTCGATGGCCTTGTCGCCGTAGAAGACGGCGTTGCGGGCAGTGCCGCCATGGCGCGGCGCGCCGGTCCACAGGACATGGGTCAGCCGATCCGGCGCCGGGTTCTCCGGGTGGACGATGGCATGCCGGGCGTTGAACGCCTTGCGCAGAAGGCCCGAGAAACGGATCACCTCCGAGGGCTGCAGGTCGTCGAGGTCTGCGTAACCCGGCTGCGGCTCGACGATGGCGTAGAAGTTGCCGCCATAGGCGACATCGACCTTCAGCGCGCCAAGCCCCTCGACCTCGACGTCGTAGCCGCGGCCAAGCAGGAATGAGGGCACGTTGGTGAGCCTGACACTGTCGACGAACGGGCCGTTCTGGGCATAGCGCGCCTCGACCAGGCCGGCGGGCGTGTCGAGCATCAGGAGGCCGGGCGTCCGCGGTGTCACCAGACCATGCTCGATGATGGTGGTGACCGTGCCGATCGTCCCGTGCCCGCACATGGGCAGGCAGCCGGAGGTCTCGATGAACAGGATGCCGACGTCGCAGTCCGAACGCGTGGGCGGGTAGAGGATTGAGCCCGACATCATGTCGTGGCCGCGCGGCTCAAACATGAGTGCGGTACGGATCCAGTCGTGGTGCGCGAGAAAGTCCTGCCGGCGCTCGAACATGGTGGCGCCGGAAAGCTGCGGGATCGAGCCGCCAATGACGACCCGCACCGGGTTGCCGCAGGTGTGGCCGTCGATACAGGAGAAGGTGAAGCGGGGCATGGCGCGGCCTGTCGTGGAGCGCCCTTCCTATGGAAGCTCCGCGCGATGCCGACAAGCCCTCGGGATCAGATGGAAGCCCGGCTGGATTGCGGCATCCGCAGCGGATCATCCGTGCCGGGCACGAGCGGTACGTCGATCGCTTCGCCGAAGGCTTCGTGGCCGGCCATGGCAACCCGGCACTTACCGATCGCCTTGGCGGCATAGAGCGCACCGTCCGCCGCCGCCAGCAGCGAACGGGTATCGCGGCCATGGTGCGGTGCGCAGGCAATGCCGATGCTGACCCCGATCTCGCAGCTGACGCCATCGCCGAGGTCGTAGGCGCGCGCAATCTTGGCGATGAGCCGCTCGCCGAACGCCAGGGCATCCGCCTCGGCGATATCGTCGACAAGCACGACGAATTCGTCGCCGCCGAGCCTGGCCGTCACGTCGGAGACGCGGACGAAGCCATTCAGCTTGTCGGCGACTATCTGCAGCACGCGGTCGCCGGCGGCATGGCCGCGCGTGTCATTGACCGTCTTGAAGCCGTCGAGATCAAGGTAGAATAGCGCGAAGCCCGGGGCGCCATTGCTGGTACCCTTCAGGCGTTCGTCCATCAGGCGGGTGAGATTGGAGCGGTTCGACAGGCCCGTCAGGTCGTCGTGGCTGGCGCGATGACCGCTCTCCTGTTCGGCGGTCATAGTCGAGACCAGCATCCTGTTCAGCTTGAACGCGGCCATGGTCATGCTGAACAGATACATCGGCACGAGCGCGACCAGCGTGAGCATGACCGGCTCGCCCGAGAGCAGGGCGCCAAGGCCGGTGGGTCCGATGCTGAGCACCATCATCGCCGTGGCGAGACGCGGAGCGGCGAAATTGCGGAAGCAGATGCCGCCGACCATGGCGGCGGCCGGAATGCAGACCAGCGTGGCGATCACCCAGTTGCCCGAGGTGAGCGCAAGGAAGGTGCCGAGCCCGAGGCAGGCGCTCCAGCAGAGCGCGAGGACGAGATGCAGGTCGGTCGGCGTCGGCCGGCCGAGCGTGGCCGCCCGGCGCGAATAGACGAGCAGACAGAGGCGGGAGATACCGACCGTCAGCTCTAGGGCGAACCAGATCATGAAGATCGGCGTGGGGTGAATCAGTACCACGACGGAGGGGGCCAGCATGGTGCTGACCAGCCCGCCGAAGAAGACCGGCAGGCTGCCGTACATCTCCGCGACAAGCTTCTGGCGGATATTGTCGGGCGTGCCTGCCGGCGGCTCGGCGAGCCAGCGTGTCAGGGTCCAGGTCGGTGAGCTGAAGGTTGCCGTGTCGCCGCGCATGCAATGTCCCGCTTGCGCGCGAGACAACATTCAAACCTTCACCAGCGGGTTAACCTGCAGGAAGCCCTGCCGCGGCTTGCTTGACGGGAAGCTAACGCGGCAGGGACAATTTTAGGGGATCGATCAGGCGGCGATCTTCAGGCCCACTTCGGGCAGCTTCGGCCGGCTCTTCAGTGCCTTCGCCATCATGGCCTCAACCTCGGCCTTCTCGTGCGGCAGCAGCGCCAGCCGCGGCGGACGGGTCAGCGCGGTGCCACGCCCCATGATGTTCTCGCAGAGCTTGATGCACTGGACGAGATCAGCACGGGCGTCGAGGTGGAGCAGGGGCATGAACCACTCGTAGAGCGGCATGGCCTCGGCATAGCGGCCGGCCCGGGCGAGACGGAACAGCGTCTCGCCTTCGCGCGGGAAGGCGTTGGACATGCCGGAGACCCAGCCGACCGCGCCCATGGCTACGCTCTCGACGATCACGTCATCCAGGCCGGCGAACAGCACAAAGCGGTCGCCCACCATGTTGCGGGTGTCGATGAAGCGGCGCGTGTCGCCCGAGGAATCCTTGAAGCAGACGACAGTGTCGACATCGGCGAGGGTGACCAGAATGTCCGGCGTGACGTCGTTCTTGTAGATCGGCGGGTTGTTGTAGAGCATCACCGGCAGATCGGTGGCGGTCGCGACCGAGCGGAAATGCGCGGCGGTCTCGTGTGGCTTCGATGAATAGACGAGAGCCGGCATCACCATCACGCCGTCGATGCCGATGCGCGCGGCTTCCTTGGCCGTCTCGACCGCGAAGGCGGTGGTGAATTCGGCGATGCCGCAGAGCACCGGCACGCGGCCGCCGGCGACCGCCTTGGCGGTTTCCATGATCTGGATCTTCTCGCGGCGCTCGAGCGAGGTGTTCTCGCCGACAGAGCCGCAGACGATGAGGCCGGACACGCCGTCGCGGATCAGGTTGTCCATCACCTTGGCGGTGGCGTCGATGTCGAGCGACAGGTCGTTGTGGAACTGTGTGGTGACGGCGGGGAAGACGCCTTCCCAGGAAATGCGGGGTGCCATTGTATCTCTCCGAAAGGGGTCGTCGGGGCCGACGACCGTCGGCCCCTCGCAATGTTCAGATGTTTGGTGAGGATCAGAGCGTCGCGCCGACTTTGCGAAGCTCAGCGAGGATCGGGGCCTTGGGCAGCCAGGCCTTGTCGAAGTCCGCGACGACCGCAGCCGCATCCGCCGGATTGGCGTTGCGGAACGGAATGCCCGTGGCCTTGAACTGCTCGACGAGCTTGGGCTCGTTGCCGGCGAGTTCGTCGATCTGGGTGTCGAGCGCGGCCTTCACGGTCTTGGTGATGAGCTCGCGGTCGGCCCCGGAAATCGTCTGCCAGACGCGGCCCGAGACGAGGGCGATGACCGGCATGAAGACGGCGTTCATCTGCAGGATCGACTTCGACACCTTGTCGAAGCGCTGGTTCCACGAAAACTCGAGGTCGGCCTCCAGGCCGTCGACCTGGCCGTTGGTCATGGCATCGAACACCTGTGGCGTCGGGATCGGCGTCGGCGCCGCCCCGAGCGCCTGGTAGAAGTCGCGATAGACCGGCGTCGGGTTGATGCGCAGCTTCATGCCGCGGATGTCGGCGACCCTGGAAATGTCGCGGGCCGCGAAGACGGCGCGCATGCCGGTGATGCCCCAGGCAAGGCCGACTGTGCCGGTCTCGCGCGGCAGCACCTCGAACAGTTTCATCGCAACGGGATCGCGGACCAGCTTGGCGATCTTCGGCGTGGAGTCGACGATGTAGGGCGCCGTAATGGCGGCGATGGTCGGCACGCGCGAGCCGAGTTCGGCCGCCATGATCCAGCCCATGTCGAGCGCGCCTGACTGCATCTGCTGCAGCATGGCGGCCTCGTTGCCGAGCTGGCCGGAATGGAAGACGGTCAGCGTCAGGCGGCCGTTGGTGGCGGCCTTCAGGTCCTCGCCGACCTTGAGCGCGGCGCGGTTCCAGGGGTGGCCACCGGGAGTGAGGATGCCGAGGCGGAACTCCTTCGCCTGGGCGAGAGCCAGCGCGGGCACGCCGAGCGGCAGCGTCGCGCCGGCTGCGATAAGGTGGCGACGGGACAGGGTCATGGCATCACTCCGTGGTTTGGCGAGGGTGCATTCACTTGACGAGGGCGAGCGACAGGAACGGGTAGAGCGAGAGCAGCACCAGCAGGATGCAGGACACGCCGAAGAACGGCATGGTCACGAGGAACATCTTGCCGGGCTTGGCGCCGGTCACCGCGGCGGCGACGAAGAAGCAGAGGCCGACAGGCGGCGAGAGCAGGCCCAGCACGAGGTTGATCACCACCACCACGCCGAAATGCCGGGGGTCGATGCCGTAGATCTCGGTGGCGATCGGCAGGAGGATCGGGACCGTCATAATGAGGCCGGGAATGCCGTCGATCACCGTGCCGATGATCAGCAGGATGACGTTGACCAGCAGCATGAAGGAGATCGGATCCTTGGCGACGGTCTGGATCCAGGCCGCGATCTGCTGCGGCACCTTCCCGTAAATGAGCACCCAGGAGAACACGGCGGCAGCGGCCACCAGGAAGAGGACGATCGCCGAATAGACGCCGGCCCGGAGCATCATCTCCGGCAGTCGCGAGAAGGCGAATTCCTTCGTCCAGTAGCGGCCGACGAGGGCGGCGGCGACCGCGCCCACGGCGGCGGATTCGGTCGCGTTGGCCAGGCCGGCGAGGATCGAGCCGACGATGACCAGCGGGATCGCGAGGGTAGGCAGGGCCGAGAGGATGGTGGCAATGCGTTCGCGCGGCGTGCGTTTCTCGGGCTTCGGGTAATTGTAGACATAGCCCATGAGGGCGATGACCACGAAGAACAGGCCGGTCAGGATGATGCCGGGCAGGATGCCGGCGACCAGCATGTCCGACACCGACACCTGGGCCAGCACCGAATAGACGACGAACATGACCGAGGGCGGGATGATCGGGCCGAGCATGCCGCCATAGGCGGTGAGACCGGCGGCGAAGGTCTTGTCGTAGCCCTGCTTCTCCATTTCGGGCACCATGATCTGCGCCATGATCGCGACCTGGGCAGTGGCCGAGCCGAGGATGGAGGAGACGAACATGTTGGCGAGGATGTTCACGTAGGCGAGGCCGCCGCGCACCGAACCGATGAAGGCCATGGCGAGGTCGACGATCCGCCGGGTGATACCGCCGCCGTTCATGATCTCGCCGATCAGGATGAACAGCGGGATGGCAATGAGGCCGTAGCTGTCGACGCCGCCGAAGAGCTGCAGCGGGTAAGACTGGAACAGCAGCGGGTTGCCCGTCGCCATGATGTAGACGATGCCTGCGAGGCAGAGGCAGAGGCCGATCGGAACGCCGACCAGCATGATCATCATGAAGGCGGCGGAGGTGATCATCAGTTGACCCCGTCGACATCGGCGAGGACGAAGCCCTTGATCGGGGCACGCGGCACAAGGCCGATATCCTCGAGGAGGTTGGCGAGGCCGTGGACGGTCATCGAGACCGCGAAGATCGGCAGGATGAGGTAGAGAACCCAGGTCGGCCAGTTCAGCGTCTGGGTGCGCTCGGTGTAGAGGAAGTTGAAGGTTTCGCCGGCGAATTCGCGCGCGTCGAAGCCGGCCCTCACGATCCCCACCGGGTCCATCCAGAGCCAGCACATGGCCGAGAGGGACAGGCCGAACACGACGACCATGCCGGTGGCGATGATCTTGGCGATCGCCTGGCCGCGCTCCGACAGTCGCTCGGTCAGCATCGACACCGCGAAGTCGAGCCGGAGCCGGGTCATGGCGGAGGCGCCGATGAAGGTGAGCCAGACCACCGAATAGACGGCCGATTCGTCGATCCAGTAGATCGGCATGCCGGAATAGCGGGTGACGACGTTCAACAGGATCAGGCCTGCGAGCAGGAACATCAGGCCCATGATGGCGACCCGCTCGAAGGCGAGCAGGCCTTCCGATGCCTTTGCGACGACCCGCCAGGGCGCGATCGCCGGAACTGGTATGATCGTTTGCTCGATCATCGATGCACACGCCCTTTCGAGTGCACTTTCCACTGGATTTCAATGATCGTAGATTTTATACAATCTTGGAGTCAAGGGTCGCTGCGAAGATTTCGTGACGGTTCCGGCGGCGCTAGCGAAAGCCTTTCCCTAGCTGCATTGGGAGAGTGGAAGCGGCTGTCCATTCGTGCCATCCAAGAAGCTCCGGGATCGGAATCGTATGACCGCAGCGCTGAAGCATCGCACCCTATCCGCCGCGATCGTCGACCGGCTGAGGCAGTCCATTCTCGATGGGACGCACGCCGCCGGCGCGCAGCTGCGCCAGGACGCGCTCGCCGACACCTATGGGGTCAGCCGCATTCCCGTGCGCGAGGCGCTGTTCCAGCTCGAAGCCGAGGGCCTCGTGAGGATCTCCCCGCACAAGGGCGCGATCGTCTCCGAATTGTCGCTGGACGAGATCAACGACGTATTCGACCTGCGCTGCATCCTCGAGCCGCGGATGCTGGCGCAGTCGGCGCCTGGCTTCACTGCAGAGGATTTCGCGCGGCTCGACGATATCCAGGCGCGGTTCGAGGCGGCGATCGCGAAGCGCGACGTCGGCCAGTGGGGCGTGCTCAACGCCGATTTCCACATGGCACTCTACGAGCGCGCGTCGCAGCCGCGCACGCGAGCAATCGTGGCGAGCCTCCTCCAAACCAGCGATCGCTATACGCGGCTGCAGCTCTCCGGCACCTCGGCCATGGGGATTGCAGAACAGGAACACGCCGAATTGATCCAGCTATGCCGCGCCGGGGATATCGATATGGCCTGCCGTTTTCTCGCGCGGCACATCGAATCGGTCCGGTCGGACCTGTTGCGCGTGGTCGGGCGGGGCAGCGCCGGCCTCTAGCCGCCGAATGGCAGTTGCGCGTCAACGGAATGTCACCCACCTATGGTTTGACGTTGACGTTCGGTGACGCTTTCTGTACGCGGGTGGCCGTCGCCACGAGGCCCTCGGCGTGAGCCGGGGACGACCCGCGTAAGACGACGACAACGACAGCCACCCTCACGATCGACAGAACCAAGGACCACTCGCCTTTGTCTTTCCCGTCCCAGAATGGCCTGACTGACCGTCTCGAAGCTTCGCACAAGGCGAAGAGTGACCTGCTGGAAAAGTTCCGTTCGCGCCCGGGTCCCGATGACCCGAGCTTCCTGAAGCGCCAGGCCGAGCGCCGTGCGATCGCCGAGGCGCGCGCAGAACGTGAAGCTGCAAGAGAGGCCATCCGTCGCATTGAGGCCGAGCGCCTTGCTGCGGAGGAGGCCGCCCGCAAGGAAGCCGAGCGTATCGCCGCCGAAGAGGCCGAGCTGAAGCGGCTCGAAGAGGAAGAGGCCCGCGCCAAGGCGCGACCGAAGCAAATCTACCGCGAGATCGCAGCCTATGCCGAGGCCCGTGCCAAGGCAGCATCCCGTGGCGGTCGTCGCTGAGCGTCTGCCATCCACAGCAGTTGAGCGAAAGGGCCGCCCTCAGCGGCCCTTTTTTTATGTGCATTTGGACGCCACGCGCGCCGGTCATGACTGGGCGGCGAAAGGTCGCTTGGCGGCTCCGAACCCTTCGGCCATGTTGTTCGGCCAAATGGCCTTGGGGTGAAATACCTTGAACCGTGCCTCCACCGTCATCGCCTACATCAATGTCGCGCACGCGCTCGATCATCTGTTCATGCTGATCTTCGCGACTGCGACGCTGACCATGGCAACCGAGTTCGGCGTGCCTTTCTCCGAACTCCTGCCGCTCGCGCTCGGCGGCTTCATCGCCTTCGGCGCGCTGTCGCTGCCCGCCGGCTGGCTTGGCGATGCCTGGAGCCGGCGCCACATGATGGCGATCTTCTTCATCGGTGGCGGCCTCGCGGTCGCGGTCACAGGCTTTGCCCGCAATCCGACCGAACTCGCCATCGGGCTGACAGCTATCGGGGCGTTTGGCGCAATCTACCATCCGGTCGGAACCGCCATGCTGGTGTCTCATGCGGAGAAGCTCGGCCGCGAGATCGGCATCAACGGCGTCTGGGGCAATCTCGGCGTCGCCTTTTCGGCGCTGATCACGGGCGGGCTCATGCAGGTCTTTGGCTGGCGCGCAGCTTTCTTCGTGCCGGGCCTCGTCAGCATCGCCATCGGCATAGCCTTCATGGCGCAGGTGAAGGACGAGAAGAGGCTGGGCTCGAAGGCGTCCAATCAGGCGCGCATCGGCAAGTCAGAGATGGTGCGCGTCTTCGCGATCCTGCTGATCGTCGCGTTCGCGCTGGGCCTGACATTCAATGCGGTGACCGTCGCCCTGCCAAAGCTGATCGAGGAGCGGGTGACGCTGTTCGGCTCGGCACCCGCCGTGATCGGCACCATCGGCTTCCTCGTCTACGCCTGCGGGGCGCTGTCGCAGTACATCGTCGGCAACCTGATCGACCGGCACCCGCTGCGCAGCCTCTTCATCCCGATCGGCTTTGCCATCGCGCCGTTCCTGTTCCTCGCCTCCTTCGCCAATGAGTGGGCGATGCTGGTCGCGGCGACGGGGGTCGTGGTCACCATGTACAGCCAGGTGACGATCAACGATGCCATGACCGGCAAGTACACCAGCGATGAGTGGCGGGCGCGGGCCTTCGCCGCCCGCTACACGATCACCTTCGGGGTCGGCGCCGCGGCCGTCGGGCTGGTGGCCTGGTTGCATCGTATCGGCGGGTTTCAGCTGACCCTTCAGGTGCTCGGTGCACTCTGCCTCATCATCGGCCTCGCGGCGCTCGCATTCCCTTCGGATCGGCCGGCGCCCGTCGCAGCTCCCGCCGAATGACGGGAACCAAACGCGCCGGCGCGCGGTTGTGACCCCACATACAAGCCGCTCGCCTTCCGCGGGCGGCTCTTTCGCGTTAGCCGGGATGCGCCAGTGGACCCGAACATTGCTCCCAGCGTGGACAGCATCTTCGGGCTCCGTCCAGGCCTGACGGCGGCTATCCTCGCCAATGCCAGTTCGGGGCTCAGCGAGCGGCCGACCTTTGCCATTGATGCGGTGGCACAGGCGCTGTCGCGTCACGGCATCTATCCGCGGGTGTTCATGGCGGAACGTGGCAGGCTCGAGGAGACGCTCGATGCCGCCAGGCGCGAAGCCCCGGACCTGCTCGTCGTCATCGGCGGCGACGGCACGATCCTCGCCGCCGCGGAGGCCTTTCTCGGAACGAAGACGGCGCTCGCCATCATCCCCGGCGGGACCGTCAACCAGCTTGCGCGCGATCTCGGCATCCCGCTCGATCCTGCAGGCGCGGTGGCGACGCTCGCCACCGGCACGCTACGCGCCATCGACGTCGGAATGGTCAACGGCCGAGCCTTTCTCTGCACCTCGGTCATCGGCCCGCTCGCCAAGCTGCAGCGCTATCGCGAAGAGGCGCGCGGACGGCTATGGGCGACGCTCGGCTCGTTTCTCGTCACGGGCGCCAAAGCGATCACGCTGCGGCCCGCGAAGCTCTCCATCCGAGCCGGCTCCGCCGCCTGGCAAGAGGAGACGCGCGGCGTCATCGTCTCGGTCAACCCGCTCGCCGAAGCCGCGGCGCGCGTGCCGCTGCGGGAGCGGCTGGATGGCGGGCGCCTCGCCGTCTATGCGGCGCGCGAGCGGGGCTATCTCACGCTGTTCCGCATGGCCGCGGCGATCCTCGCGGGGCGGGCGCGGCACAATCCGAACATCGCCTATCACGAGTGTTCGGGCCTGACGATCGGCGCGCGCCGACGCTTCCTGACCGTGCTCAACGATGGCGAGATCCGGCGGCTGGCGACGCCGCTCAGGCTTGAGGTCAGGCCGGGCGCGCTCACTGTCGTGGCGCCGGCCCTGCCAGAACCTGCGCAGGCCTGAGGGCGATGACGATCGTCGCCCATCTCTCGGACCTGCATTTCGGCTCGCAGCGGCCTATGGTGAGCGAAGCGCTGCTTCACGCCCTGACGGTCGAACCTCCCGACGTGGTCGTGATCAGCGGCGATCTCACCCAGAACGCCACGCGTCGTGAGTTCGAGGCGGGGCGCGCTTTCCTCGACCGGCTCGAGCGGCCCTATCTCATCGTTCCCGGCAATCACGACATCGTCGGGCACCGACCTTTCGAGCGGTTCACACGACCCTTCCTGCGCTGGCGACGCTTCGTCACGGAGGGGCTGCAGCCGGAATGGTCGGACGACACGGTGGTGGTGCGCGGCGTCAATTCTGCGCGGCCGTTCGGACCCTATCTCAACTGGTCGCGCGGCCGGTTCAGCCCGACCCAGATCGCCGCCATGGGTCGTACCGAGGTGGACCGGCGTTCGCTGGTGGTGGCGGCGCATCATCCGGTGGCCTGGGGCAACGATGCCGACCGCGGCTACGATCTCGTCACGCGCGGCCCCGAGATGCTGGCGGAGATCGCCCGCCAGCCACGCAGCGCCATGCTGCTGGGTCACCGACACCGCAGCCATACGAGCCTCTGGAATGCGGATAGCGGTGAGCGCGAGGCGCAGGGCGCCGTCACCGCCCGGCCTGACGACGTGCTGATCGTCCACGCGGGTACCGCCTGCTCGGACCGGCTGCGCGGCGAGGCCAATAGCTGGAACCGGCTGGAGATCGGCGCGGAGCGTCTGACCGTCGAGACGCGCACCTTCGACGGCACGGGCTGGACGCGGGCGCTACGCCTCGCCCTGACCTGGAATGGCGGCTGACCAGTCTAGCTCCGCGATCAGAAACCCTGTCGCGCGATGATCCGACCGTCGACCTGGTTGATATCCCGCAGCCCGCAGAGCGCCATGGTGATGTCGAGCTCCTTGCGGATGATCTCGATGGCCGTGGTGACGCCTTCTTCGCCCATGGCGCCAAGGCCGTAGAGGAAGGCGCGGCCAATATAGGTGCCCCTGGCCCCGAGCGCGACGGCTTTCAGCACGTCCTGTCCGGAGCGGATGCCGCTGTCCATGTGGACCTCGATGCGGCTGCCGGCAGCCTCGACAATGGCGGGCAGGGCCTCGATGGCCGTCAACGCGCCGTCGAGCTGGCGGCCGCCGTGGTTGGAGACGATCAGAGCGTCGGCACCCGACTTCGCCGCCAGCTCGGCGTCCTCGGCATCGATGATGCCCTTGAGGATCAGCTTGCCGCCCCAGCGGTCCTTGATCCATTTCACGTCGTCCCAGTTCAGCGAGGCGTCGAACTGGTCGGCGGTCCAGGACGAGAGCGAAGACATGTCGTCGACGCCCTTGGCATGGCCGACGATGTTGCCGAACGTGCGCCGCTTCGTGCCGAGCATGGCCTTGCACCAGCGCAGCTTGGTGGCGAGATTGATGAGGTTGCCGATGGTGGGCTTCGGCGGCGCCGAGAGACCGTTCTTCAGGTCCTTGTGGCGCTGGCCGAGGATCTGGAGGTCGAGGGTCAGCACCAGCGCCGAACAGCCCGCCTTCTTCGCGCGGTCGATGAGATTGCCGGTGAACTCGCGGTCGCGCATCACGTAGAGCTGAAACCAGAACGGCTTGTCGCTGTTCGCCGCAACATCCTCGATCGAACAGATGCTCATGGTCGACAGCGTGAAGGGGATGCCGGCCTTGGCAGCGGCGCGCGCGGCGAGGATCTCGCCGTCGGCATGCTGCATTCCGGTCATGCCGGTCGGCGCGATGGCCAAGGGCATCGAGACCGGCTCACCGATCATCGTGGTCGCCAGCGTGCGGTTGTCCATGTTGACGGCGACGCGCTGGCGGAACTTGATCTTGGCGAAGTCGGTGGTGTTGGCCCGGTAGGTGCTCTCAGTCCACGCCCCTGAATCGGCATAGTCGTAGAACATGCGGGGCACGCGGCGCTCGGCAAGGACGCGCAGGTCTTCGATGCAGGTGATGACGGGAGACATCGGAACCTTCTCTCGCGGTCGCTGATGTTGAGGCTTGGGCCTTGAGCGGGTTGTGAGCCGTCTCTAGCATGGCCGGCTGGTTGCGGGCCACAGTGTTCGCCGCACCAAGGGATTGCGCCCCGCGCGGCCGATCAGGCGAGTGAAGCCTGCTCGTCGGCCATCTCCCGCAGCACCTCGTGACCGCCCTCGACGAGCGCCGAGTTGCGATAGCGCCGATCGTTCGTCACTTCTCGACCGAGCCAGTCGGGCCGCGCAAAAAGCTCGTGTTCGTCGACGAGTTCGATCTCGGCAAGGACGAGACCGGCGAGGTGGCCCTCGAAGACGTCGATCTGCCAGAGCTTGCCGCCAAAGGTGAGCTCGTGGCGCTTCTTGACGATCGGCGGCAGGGCCGCGAGGCGCAGCATGTCGGCCGCGTCGGTGGCGGGAATCTCGTACTCGAACTCGTCGCGCGCGATGCCCTCGCGCTCGCCCTTTACCGTTAGTGTCCCCACGCCGTCCTGCGACCGGACGCGCACCGAGACCGGGCCGCGGCCAGAGAGATAGGCCTGCTGGATGTGGCGGACACGCAGCGCGGGGCGCCAGCCATCATTTGAAACGAGGAACTTGCGTTCGATTTCCAGGGCCAAGCAGTTGGTCTCCGGCTGGGAGCGATTGTCGATGCCGGCGCCGTTGCCGCGGATCGGCATCAAAGCCAATGGCCGTTTCCATGGCAAGCCATGCGTTGGTCGCAGGGGTCAGGCCGGGCGCACAGCCGTTTCCCTTGGGCGCGCCACCATTCTAGCCTCACGTCCGCCGACAGCGCGACAACGGGAAACGCCATGAACCTCGACATCACCGAACTTGCATCGGGCCTGTTGTTTCCGGAGGGCCCCGTCATCCTTGCCGACGGATCGGTCATCCTCGTCGAGATCGCGCGCGGCACGGTGACGAAGGTCGCTCCTGACGGCACCATCTCTTGCATCTCTGCTCAAGGCGGTGGGCCGAACGGCCTCGCGCTCGGTCCGGACGGCAAGATGTATGTTTGCAACAATGGCGGCTTCAAATGGACGCCGCCGGGCAGCGAGCGCGGCCTCCTGCCAATCGCGCAGGCCGACGACTATTCCGGCGGGCGGATCGAGCGGCTGGATATTGCCACCGGGACGGTCGAGGTTCTCTACACGAAGACCGAGAACGGCCCGCTGAAGGGGCCAAACGACATCGTCTTCGACGACCAGGGCGGTTTCTATTTCACCGATCTCGGTAAGGGCCGCGCCCGCGAGATCGACAGGGGCGGGGTCTATTACGCCAAGGCCGACGGCAGCTTCGTCAAGGAAATGATCTATCCGATGTTCACGCCGAACGGCATCGGCCTGTCGCCGGACGGATCGGTGCTGTACGTCGCCGAAACGGAAACGGCGCGGCTCTGGGCCTTCGACCTGAGCGCGCCGGGCGAGTTCGCGCGCCAGCCGTTTCCCTCGCCGCATGGCGGGCGGCTGGTCGCAGGCATCGGCGGCTACAACCGTTTCGACTCGCTGGCGGTCGATTCCGACGGCAACATCTGCGTCGCCACTTTGGTCAATGGCGGCATCACGGTGATCAGCCCCGATGGCGACTGGCGGCACCTCGCCGTGCCCAGCGAGCGCTGGGTCACCAACATCGCCTTCGGAGGTCCTGAGCTCAGGACCGCCTATCTCACGCTGTCCTCGACCGGGCGGCTCGTCTCCTGCCCGTGGGAAAATTCCGGCCTGCTGCTCAACTACCAGCAGGCGTGAATGCCGGATCAGGCCACCGGCCGCGCCTCACGCGGTCGGCGCGGTCTGCTTCATCGAGGGGCGCTCGGCGAAGGCGGCGTACCACTTCGACAGGCGCTCGTTGCCGTTGCGCCAACCGATGTCCGGGAACCGGAAGTCGAGATAGCCGAGCGAGCAGGCCACCGCGACCGTGCCGATGTCGAGCCTGTTCTCCACGTGGTCGATCCAGGTCGAGGAGTAATTCGCCACCGTAGTGTTGATCTTGGCGATCTGCCCCCTGTGCCAGTCATCCCAGCGCAGGGCTTCCGGACGGGCGACCGTCTCGTAGCGCGCGAGCAGGGCGGCATCGAGCAGTTCGTCGGCGGCCGATTGCAGGACGAGAGCCGGCCAGCGCTCCTTGCCCACGGCGGGGAACAGCTTGGGCGCGGCGCCAATGGCGTCGAGATATTCGCAGATGACGCGGCTGTCATAGACCGGCTTGCCATCCTCGGTGATCAGCGTCGGCACCTTGCCGGTCGGGTTGTGCGCCTTGATGCTGGCGTCCTGGTTGATCGGGTGGGCGGCCGAGGGCAGCTTCTCGATCAGCCCGCCGATGCCGCGCTCGATGGCGCAGACCATGACTTTGCGAACGAATGGCGAGGCGGGAGAGAAGAACAGTTTCACGGGCTAGCGTCCTGCAGAATGGAATGACTGTGAAGTGATAGGGCGCGCCAGCCGGATCGTCGAGACGGCCAGTCGGCGAAATCGTCATGGCTGCCCCGACACCGGGAACGTAACGCTTGTCAAACCGGGCGTTCCCGGTTCCGACTGGGCCCGACGTGACGGGCAGGGCGCTTCGATGGCGACGCCCGGGATGAGGGTATTGAGACGATGATGATGACCGGCGTTGCACCCCGGAATCTGCCGCGCGTGACCTATTCCAACGTCGGTGAGGATTTCTCGGACGTTCACGCGCATCTCGATGTGGTCATTCCCGACGTGAAGGGGCGGCTCCTCGGCGCCGATCGACCCAACTGGATTGCGGGCACGGACAATTGCGATGGCGTGGCGTTCGACGCGCCATGTCCGATCGACCGGCGGATCAGCCTCGGCCGTTTCGTGGAGGCCTCGCCGACGGCGGTCGATGCGGCCGTGACGGCCGCGCGCAAGGCGGCTGGCGGCTGGCGCCGGCTCGGCTGGGAGAAGCGCGTTGCTTTTGCCCGCAGGGTTGCTGCCGCCATTGAAGAGGCGAAGTTCGACATGGCGGTCGCCTGCCTGCTGGAGGTAGGCAAGTCGCGCATGGAGGCGCTCGGAGAGGTCGAGGAGGCGATCGATCTCGTGCGCTTCTATGCCGATGACATGGAGGCGAATGACGGGTTCGAGAAGCCGCTGGCGCGCGCCAATCCGCGCGAGGAGACGCGCGCCCTGCTGCGTCCCTTCGGTGTGTTCGCCGTCATCGCGCCGTTCAACTTCCCCGTCGCCCTGTCGATCGGCATGTCGATCTCGGCGTTGATCGCCGGCAATCCAGTAGTGTTCAAGCCGAGCCCGATGGCCTGCCTGACGGGTCGGATGCTCGCCGACTGCGTCAGCGCGGCCGGACTTCCCGATGGCGCGTTCAACCTCATCTGTGGCGGCGCCGAGACCGGCGCGGCCCTCGTGGCTCATCCTGGTGTCGACGGCATCGCCTTCACCGGATCGCACGCGGTCGGCATGGGCATCATGCGATCGTTCGGCGTCGGCGGGGCTCATGCCAGGCCGGTGCTGGCGGAGATGGGCGGCAAGAATCCGACCTATGTCACCGCCTCCGCTGATCTCACGACCGCCGCAACTGGCATGGCACGCTCGGCCTTCGGCCTTCAGGGTCAGAAGTGTTCCGCGGGCTCGGTCGTTTTCGTCCATGATGCGGTGATGGCCGCGTTCCTGGACAGCCTGGCGGCGGCCACCGCCGCGCTGAAGATCGGCGATCCGGTCGAGCGCGACGTTTTCATGGGGCCGGTCATCAACCGGGCGGCGCGCCAGCGCTTCGAAGCGGCGGTGGCCGCAGCGAAGGCGGCCGGCGGGACCGTTATCGGCGGCGGGGTGCTGTCCGGAGGCGCGTTCGATCACGGCAACTATATCGAACCGACCATCGTCACGGGCCTGCGGGATGACCATCCGCTGCATCGGGACGAACTGTTCCTGCCGTTCCTGACGGTACGCCCGTTCTCCTCGCTTGACGATGCTATGCGGCGCGGCAATGCCGTGCCGTATGGACTGACCGCCGGCATTTACGCGCAGAACGAGGCCGAACTCGACCTCTTCCTCGACACGGCCGAGGCCGGCGTCCTCTACGCCAACCGGGCAAGCGGCGCGACCACCGGCGCCTGGCCGGGAATCCAGACGTTCTGCGGCTGGAAGGGGTCGGGAACCGGCTCGAAGGGCGGCCTCGGCACCTGGTACCTGCCGCAGTTCATGCGTGAGCAGAGCCGCACCATCATGCGATGAGAGAGATCAGAGTGCGGGGCTGCCGGCAGGAGCCTCGAGCCGGCGCGCCAGCTGCTGCGAGAACTTGTCGGCGGCAACGGTTAGCGCGCGTCCGCGCAGCTGGCCGAGCGCCAGCAGTCCCGGCGCGACGTCGCGCGGATCGATCGGCCGCGCGACGAGGCCGGCCCGCTCGTCGAAAGCTGTCGGCGAGCCGACGGCGATCTGGAAGGTGATGGCGTCCTCGAGCCGGACGAAGTTGCGCAGGAACTCGAAGGAGTTCGATTCGACCGACGGCCGAAACTCGAACGACTTGCGGGCGGTTGCCTCCAACAGCATCTGCCGCCCGCCATAGGTCTGGTCCGGCAGGGCCAGCGGAAAGCGCGCGCAGTCGCGCAGTCGCAGCCGTTCCGCGGAGGCCAGCGGGTGGTCCGCGCGCATGATGGCGACGAGGTGCTGTTCAACCGCAGCGACGATCTGAAATTCGGTCGCGGTCGCCGGGCGGAAGACAAGCGCGAGGTCGACGTCGAAATCGACGAGAGCACGCAGGGCCTCGCCGTGGCCGAGCACTTTCACCTCGAAGCGGACCATCGGGAAGTCGCGGCGGTAGATCGCGATCTCGGAGGGCAGGAACTCGTAGGCGAGGGCATGACTGCAGGCGATCGATACCGAGCCGCGTCGGAATCCCGACAGATCCTCGATCTGGGAACGGATGCGGCTGGTATCAGCCAGTTGATCGCGGATATGGCGGATCAGGAGTTCACCGGCTGCGTTCAGGCGGACGCCGCGCGCCACCCGGTCGAAGATCTGCGTGCCGAGCTCTTGCTCGATGTCCTGGACGCGCCGGTTGAGCGCGGAGGCGGTCAGGTTGAGCTGCTCGGCGGCTTTGCGGATCGAGCCGGCGCGAGCGACCTCGTCGATATAGCGCAGCACTTTCAGATGCTTCATGGCTGCCTCCTCGGGTGATGCATTTTTCGAACAAGGCTGAGAGAAAGTCAGCACAAGACGGCATCGGTCAAGCGTCCTAGCCTCTCGCGATCTGAACAACCTGGTAAGCGAGGAGGCACCCATGTCCGCAGGATTAACGAGGCGAGCATTCGGTCTTGGCGTGGCGGCAGGTGCGCTCGTGCCCTGGACCGGTTCGGCCCCGGCCATCGCCCAGAGCGTCACGCGCCTCAAGATGGTACTGAACTGGCGCTATCAGGGGCCGCAGAGCTGGTTCTTCCTCGCACAGGACAAGGGCTATCTCCGGGCGGCAGGCGTCGAACTCGACATCGACCAGGGCAGCGGTTCGGGCGCAGCCGTCGGCGCGGTGGGCTCCGGCACCTACGACATGGGCTTCGGCGACATCAACGCGCTGATCGCGCTGGCCGGCCGGAAGGCGGCGCCCGATCCGGCCACGCCGATCGGCATCTACATGATGTTCAACCGACCGCCCTTCACCATTGCCGTCAAGGCGGACGGGCCGATCAAGACGCCGAAGGACCTCGAAGGCCGCAATCTCGGCGGTCCCGCCAATGACGGCGCGCTGCAGCTCTTTCCCGCCTTTGCCAGGCTCGCCGGCTTCGACCACTCGAAGGTGACCATCACCAACATGGCGCCGAACCTGCGCGAGCAGATGCTCCAGCGTGGCCAGGTCGAGGGCGTGTTCGGCTTCGTCAACACCATCCGCTTTTCGGCCAAGCTCGCCGGCATCGACTCAGACCGCCAGTTCCGCTTCATCAATTACGGCGACCACGGCATGGACCTCTATTCCAACTGCCTGATCGTCTCGCGCAAGCTCGTCACCGAGAAGCCGGATGCGCTGCGCGGTATCGTGGCCGCCTTCAACCGGGGCCTCGTCGACACGCTGAAGGATCTCGACGCGGCGGTGGAGTCGGTGTCCAGGCGCGAGCCCCTGATCAACAAGCCCGTCGAGAAGGAGCGCCTGATCGCCACCCTCAAGGACGAGATGGGCCATCCGGAGATCGCGAGTTTCGGTCTTGGTGCGCCCGATCCGGCGCGGCTCGCCAAGTCGATCGGCATCGTGCGCGAAGCCAACAACCTGCCGCGCCAGCCGGGGCCGGAGGAAATCTTCAGCGACGCGTTCCTGCCGCCGATGGCCGACCGCCTTCGCGCGATGGCCTGAGCATCGCCATGAACCTCGACATGAAGGGTCGCGTGGCGGTCATCACGGGGCCCGCGAAGGGCATGGGTGCGGCCGTCACCCGCCTGTTCGCGGCCGAGGGATGCAGGCTGGCCCTGCTCGGCCGCGACACGGCCGCGATCGAGCCGGTCGCCGCCGCCGTGCGCGCCGACGGCGCCGAGGCGCTGGTCATCGCCTGCGATATCACCCGCGGCAGCGACTGCGACGCTGCAATCGCGCAGGTGAAGGCGGCCTATGGCGGGCGCATCGACATCCTCGTTAATGTCGCCGGCGGGTCCGGCCCGGTCGGCAAGACCGGCTGGGAGACGACCGAGGAGGAGTTCGACGAGATCGTCGACCTCAACATGCGCGGCTGCTTCAACACGATGAAGGCCGTCACGCCGGTCATGATCGACCAGCGCTACGGCAAGATCGTCAATGTCGGCGGCACGTTCGGCATGCGCGGCCGCGCCGGCCGCATGGCCTATTCGGCCTCGAAATGGGGCCTGCGCGGCATCACCAAGAGCTTCGCGCTGGAGGTCGGCCCGCACGGCATCAACGTCAACTGCGTGGCGCCCGGCATGATCGAGGGCGAGCGGTTCCGCACCAAGGTCATCCCGGAAATGGCCAAGCGGCTGGGTATCACCGAAGAGGCGGCGGTGGCCCACCACGCGAGCGACTATGCCCTCAAGCGCATCTCCACCGATGTCGATGTCGCCAATGCGTGCCTGTTCCTGGCCTCCGACGCGGCGCGCCAGATCACCGGCGTCGATCTGCCGGTGGATGGCGGCTGGGCGATGCTGTGAGCGGGACAGGAGCAGGATCGATGACTGTCACGCCGGACCTTGTCATCCGCAATGGAACCGTGGTGTCGGGCGATGCCAGCATGCCCGCCGACGTCGCTATCAAGGACGGGCTGATCATGGCCGTCGGCGCGCCGGGAACGCTGCCGGCGGGACCGGAGACGCTCGATGCCAACGGGCTTCACGTCCTGCCCGGCGCGATCGACGTCCACGTCCACTTCCGCGAGCCGGGCTACACGCACAAGGAGGACTGGGAAACCGGAACGGCCGCGGCGGCCATGGGCGGCACCACCACGGTGTTCGAGATGCCCAACACCAATCCGCCGACCCGGTCGGTGGTGGAGCTTCGCCAGAAGCAGGAGGCGGCGCGGAAAGCCTATGTCGACTTCGGGCTCTACGGCCTGCTGGCCGAGGACAATATCGGCGAGTTGCAGGGCCTGATCGATGGGGGCGTCAACGCCTTCAAATGCTTCATGGGCAACACGTTCGGCAACCTGCCGTCGCCGTCGACCGGGGCCATGCTCGAGGGCTTCGAGATCATCGCGCCCTCGGGCCTGCGCATCTCGCTGCACGCCGAGACGGCATCGATCATGGCCTGGCGGCAGAAGCGGCTGGTGGCGGCCGGCCGCAACGATCCGCTGGCCCATATCGCCGCGCGGCCGGCGGTGGTCGCGGCGGAGGCGGTCGCACGGGCGGCGATCCTTGCCGAATGGACCGGCGCGCGCGTGCATGTCCTGCACATTTCCTCGGGGCTGGAACTCGGGCCGTTGCGCGATGCCAAGGCGCGCGGCGTCGACATCACCGGCGGCACCTGCCCCTGCTACCTGCTGCTCGACACGCGCGACTATGCCCGTCTCGGCTCGATCATCCGGGTCAATCCGCCGGTGCGCGACGCCGCCGACAGCGAGGCCATCTGGGCGGCGCTGAAGGATGGCACCGTCGACCTGATCGAGACCGATCATGCGCCCCACACGCCGGAGGAAAAGACCAAGCCGGTGATCTGGGAGGCGGATTGCGGCTTCCCCGGTGTCGAGACGCAGATGCCGCTGATGCTGAACCAGGTCGCGAAGGGCCAGATCACGCTGGAGCACTACGTGTGCATTTCGGCCGAGAACCCCGCGAAGCGCTTCGGGCTCTGGCCGACCAAGGGTCGTATCGCAGCCGGCGCCCATGCCGACCTCGCCGTCGTCGACATGCAGCGGAGCGAGACGATCCGCGCGGCTGCCCTGCACTCGAAGGGCAAGATCACGCCGTTCGAGGGCGACAGCGTGACCGGGGTGCCGATCCATACGCTGGTCCGCGGCCGCTTCGTGCAGAAGGACCGCCGCCTTGTCGTGGAGGCAAAGGGCCATGGCCGGCAGGTCACGGACATCCAGCGCATGCCGCCGCCGGTCGTCCGGCATGCGGCAGAGACGCTCGCGGTAGTGGTGAAGGCGGCAGGCTGAGGCTGGACGGAGTGTGGCCTCGACATGGCGAAGCGCTGGGCGAAGACATAACGGCGCGATCAGCCCCGCGCTGCGGCGCGCAGCCTTGCCAGCTCCGCCGCCGCCACGTCCTGGCGCACCTGACGCTTGGCGATGAGCGCGGAGGCGACCGCCTCGATCTCGTCGCCTTCGGCACCGACGACGATGGCGACATTCTTGGCGTGCAGCGACATGTGCCCCTTCTGCACGCCCTCGGTGGCGAGCACGCGCATGGCCGCGAAGTTCTGGGCGAGCCCGATGGCGCAGATGATCCGGGCGAGTTCCTCCGCCGTCGAGACGCCGAGGATCTTCAGGCAGGCGCGCGCCGTCGGATGCACCTTGGTGGCTCCGCCCACGAGGCCGACCGCGAGCGGCATTTCCAGCGTGCCGGCAAGGCCGCCGTCAGCCGTGACCTCCCAGGTGGTGAGGCTCTTGTAGCGGCCCGAACGCGCGGCGTAGGCATGGGCGCCCGCTTCCACCGCCCGTGTGTCGTTGCCGGTGGCCAGCACGACGGCGGACACGCCGTTCATGATGCCCTTGTTGTGGGTCGCGGCGCGATAGGAATCCGCCTCGGCGAACTGGTAGGCCGAGATCATCGCGTCGCGGACGGCCTCGCCGCCGATGGCAGCTGCCGGCCAGACGGCGCGGGCGCGGGCGAGGCGGCGGTCGGCGAGGTTCGACAGGATACGCAGCAGCACCTTGCCGCCGGCCCAGCGCTCGACGGAGGGCGCCAGCGCCTCGACCATCGTATTGACCGCGTTTGCGCCCATCGCATCGCGCGTGTCGACGATGATGTGGACGACCACGATTTCCCCGCCGCGCGTCGGCACGACCCGGACCTCGAGGTCGCGGAAGCCGCCGCCGAGCTGCACGAGCATGGGATCGCAGGCATCGCAGATGCCGGCGATCTCGTCGCGTCGCTCCAGGATGCGGATGCGCGCATTCTGCGGATCGGCGATGCCGAGCAGCTGGATCTGCGCGATCATCAGCGTGCCCGACACCGACGTCGTGAAGCCGCCGGCGTCATAGCACTGCCGCGCCGCGTTGCAGACCGCCGCGACAACCGAGGATTCCTCGGTCGCCATCGGCACCAGCACGTCGCGCCCGTCGACACGCATGTTGGTGGCAACCCCGATCGGGATGGCGATCGTGGCCACGACGTTCTCGATCATGTGGTCGGCGATCGCGGCGTCGAGATTGCCCGGCCGTGCGAGCTGTTCGACGCTTGCCGCATCGAGACCGGCGAAGCGCGCGACCTCGGCGCGGCGCTCGTCGGCCGTCATCCGGTGGAAGCCGGAAATGCGGGCGTTCCTCGGCTCGTGGGGCTTGTCCAGCATGCTCTGTCTCTGCGTGTGGGGAGGGGCGGCGCGTCCTGCCCTTAACCGAGGCGGATATTGGCCGTCCGGATGAGGTCGCCCCAGCGCTGCGTCTCGCTGGCAAGGGTCGAGCGCAGCATTTCGGCATCGCCGGTGACCATGTCGATGCCCTGGGCCGTCATCCGGGTGCGGATGGCCGGATCGTCGGTTGTCTTGCGCAGCGCCGCACCCGCCTTGGCGACGACCGGGGCCGGCGTGCCCGCCGGCGCGAACAGGCCCTGCCAGAAGGTCACTTCGCCGAAGCCCGGCACCATGTCGACGATCGGCGGCAGGTTGGGGAACAGCGGCACGCCGCCGCGAACCGAGACGCCGAGGCCGCGCGTGTTGCCGGCCTGAAGGAAGGACATCGCTTCCTGCACGCCCTGGAACACGGCATGGATGCGTCCGGCCTGCAGGTCGAGCGCCGCGCCGCCGCCGCCACGATAGGGCACGTGCAGGATGTCGACGCCGGCCTGCGCCTTGAAGATTTCGAGGCACAGATGGCTGACCGACCCGACTCCGGGCGAGCCGAACACGACCTTGCCGGGATTAGCCTTGCAGTGAGCGACGAGCTCGGCAACCGTCGTGACCGGCAGCGACGGATGCACATGCAGGATGAAGGCGGTGCGGAACACCATGCCGATCGGGGTCAGTTCCTTGTCCGGCTCGCGCGGGGTCAGGTGCGGCTGCAGCGTGCGGTTGATGGCGAGCGTGGTGGTGCCCATCAGCAGCGTGTAGCCATCGGGCTGGGCGCGGGCGACCGCGGTTGCGGCGATGGAGGTTGCGGAGCCGGGACGGTTCTCGACGATGATCGTGTTGCCGATCTGCCGTCCCATGTGCTCGGCGACGATCCGGCTGGTCACGTCGGTCAGGCCACCCGGCGGATAGCCCTCGACGAAGGTGACGGCGCGCGCCGGCCAGTCGGTCGCTCCCTGGGCCCTGGCGGCCGACCCGAAAGCGAGAGGCGCGGCGAGAGCTCCGCCGACGATGGTCCGGCGGGTGATCGCGGATGCAGGATGGGTGGTGTCGCGGCTCATGGGATCCCTCCACAGGATGGCGTTGAATGGGGTCTGGCCTATTGGACTGGCACAGTTGACGGAATTGTCCCAGTGAATGAGCCTGCATCAAGGGACGGTTTGCTGATTTGTCTGCGGCCGTGTCCGAGGTGATGGAGGGGGACAGTCGTGGCCGCAGCAGTCCGATCACCGCAGCGACCGACGCGCGTCGACGGCATCGTCGGCGACATCGCGGCGCTGATCGACAAGGGGCTCCTGAGGACGGGCACGCGTGTCGCCTCGGTCCGCAGCGCTGCGATCGAGCATGCGGTCTCCAAGAACACCATGGCCGAGGCCTACGACCGGCTGGTCGCCTCCGGCTACCTGCGCCCGCGGGCCGGGTCCGGCTACTACGTGGCGCGCGAGGCCCGCCCGGAAGGCCGGGCGCCGCGCGCCGACGTGGCCGAGGCGCTCGACCTCGTGTCGCTGCTGCGCGAGCAGTTCGACCAGCACTACGAGGTCCGGCCCGGCGACGGCCGTCCGCCGCCCTCATGGATGGAGAATTCGGAACTCGGCGCGCATTTCGGTGGCCGCAGGCGGAAGGGAGACCCGGTCGACGGCTACGGCAGTTCATGGGGTTATCTGCCCCTGCGCGAGCACATTGCGGTCACGCTCGGCCATCGCGCGATCCGGGCCATGCCGGAGCAGATCCTGCTGACGCTCGGCGCGAACCACGCGCTCGACCTGATCGTGCGCCGGCTGGTTGAACCGGGAGACACGGTCTTCGTCGACGATCCCGGCTACTATCCCCTGTTCGGCAAGCTGAAGCTCGCCAAGGCGCGCATGGTTGGCATTCGGCGCGGCCCGGACGGACCTGATTTGGACGACCTGCGCGCTAAGCTGGCCAATGGCACGCCGAAAGTGTTCTTCACCCAGTCGCTTGCGCACAATCCGACAGGCGGCAGCCTGACGCCGGCCGTCGCCTACGGCCTGCTCCAGATCGCCAACCGCCATGGCTTCCTGATCGTCGAGGACGATCCCTTCGGAGACATTCTGCCGGCTACATCGCCCCGGCTGGCGGCACTCGACCAGCTCGCCCAGGTGCTCTATGTCGGCACCTTCTCCAAGACCCTTTCGGCGTCGCTGCGCGTCGGTTTCGTGGCGGCCTCACCCGCCATGGCCGCGACGCTGACGGACATCAAGATGCTGACCGTGGCGGCGACCTCCCAGTTCGTCGAGCGCTTCGTCTTCGACCTGATCGTGGGCGGCCATTACCTGCGGCACCTGCGCCGGCTGAAATCGCGCATCGAGCGGGCGACAGAGACGGCGCTGGCCGATCTTGGCCGCGTCGGCCTCAAGATCGCCCGGCCCCAGTCGGGCTTCTATCTGTGGGCCGAACTGCCCGATGGCTGCGACGAGATCGACCTCTGCCGCAGGGCGGCCGCGGAGAGCATCTTTCTCGCACCCGGGCAGGTCTTCATGCCCGAACGCGATGCTGTTCGCCCGCCCGCGATCCGGATCAACGTGGCCCACGCCAACCATCCGCGATTCCTGGACTTCCTTGGGCGCGCGCTGCGATAGAGCGCCGCGCTTCCGCACATCCAGGATTGCCCGGCGCGTGGCCGCCGCCTGCGATTGGAAGACTGCTTCGGGCGTTCCAGTTTGGCCCAGGCACCGATACCAACGCGGCCCTCATTGCGCTACGCAAAAAGAAATCTGTCGCGACGGGATAGCGCCGAGCAGTTCTCCTGCGGCTTGCAGGCCGATCGGAGACCCGCGGGCTGCTCTATCGCTGCCGGCCGGTGTTCGGCCCCCAGCCAAGCGCCTTCGAAATCTCGACAGCAGCCTCGACCACGAGCGGTGCGAGAACTGGCAAGCGTGCTTCCGTCACGCGGTCTCTGGGTCCAGAGATGCTGATCGAGGCGAAGACCGAACCGCCGATATCGCGGATCGGCGCGCCGACGCATTGCAGATTGAGCTGGTGTTCGCTGCGGTCGATCGAGTAGCCGCGCTCGCGGGTCGCGGCGAGTTCGGCCTTGAGCGACGGCCCGTCAGTGATCGTCGACGGGGTGAAGCGCCGGAGGCCGGCGGCGATGACACGATCGACCGTCTCGTTGTCACGCCAGGCCAGGATCGCCTTGCCGACGCTGGTGCAGTAGCTCGGCGCGCCCTCGATAGTCATGACCACCGAACTGGGGCCTGATTCCAGCTCCTTGCGGTCGACGAAGACGGCGTGCAGGCCATCGAAGATGCAGAGGTGGACGACCTCGCCGGAGATCTTGGCCAGCCTGTCGACATGCGGCTGCGCCTCCCTGTGCAGGTCGAGATTGGCGAGGAACAGCGTGCCGAGCTCGAAGAGCTTGAGGCCGAGGCGGTAGCGGTCGCGGCCGCGCGCCTGCTCGACGAAGCCGATCTCCTTCATCGTCGACAACAGCCGATGCGTCGTCGCCTTGGGAAAGCCGGTGCGCGCATGGATGTCGTTCAGGCCGAGCGTGCGATCCTGCACGCCGAAGCAATGCAGGATCCGCGACATCTTGTGCAGCGACTGCACGAGATCCTTCGACGAGCCGCTCTCGCGCACGGCCCGTTCCGTCACCGGCCGCCCGTTGCCGCTCCTGTCAGGCTGAGGTCCCGCGTCGTCCATGCGCTCCACTCATACCCGCCTTTCTGGAATCGCGAAATCGGAAATCGGAGATTGACGCGCGCAAGATGTGGGTATTGAGTTCCGCAATCCGGTACAGATAGAACGAACGGACAAGGGAACTACCCATGACTTCCAAACTCTACGGGGTCATTCCCCCGATGACTACGCCCTTCCGTGCCGACGGCGATATGGTCCTCGACGCGGTCAAGACGCAGGTCGATTTCCTGGTTGAGTCCGGCGCCCACGGGCTCGCGGCCGGGGGGTCGACCGGCGAGGGCCATACCCTCGACCCGGAGGAGTACCGCGACCTCATACAGTCGACGGTGGACGCGTCCGCCGGCCGTATTCCTATTGTCGCCGGTATCATCGTGGACTCTACCCGCGACGCCATCCGCCGTGGCCGCATGGTGCGCGATCTCGGCGTCGCGGCGCTGCAGGTGACCCCGGTCCACTACCTGTTCAAGCCGGACGACGAAGCCATGGTCCGCCACTTCCGCACCATGGCGGACGAGACGGGCATGCCGATCATCATCTACAACGTGGTGCCCTGGAGCTATCTCTCGCCCGCGCTGCTGGTGCGGATCATGACCGAGGTGCCACTGGTCGTCGGGGTCAAGCAAAGCGCGGGCGACCTCAAGCTCTTCGCCGATCTCATGATCGCCGCGCCGAAGGACAAGCTGATCTTCTCGGCAGTCGATGCGCTGATGTACCCGTCCTATACGCTCGGTGCGGCCGGCTCGATCGCCGCCATTCTCGCGGCGGCCCCCAAGGCCTCGGTCGACCTGTGGAATGCGGTCAAGGCGGGCGACCACGCGACGGCTCTCGACCTGCACGAGAAGCTGTTGGTGCTGTGGAATGCCATCGTCTCGGACAACCTGCCAGCCTGCACCAAGTTCGCGCAGAGCCTGCAGGGCATCCCGGCCATGCTGCCGCGCCAGCCGATGCCGGTCGCCTCGCCCGCGCAACAGTCGGCGATCGTCAAGGCGCTGGCTGGTCTCGGCATCAAGGCGGAAGCCATGAAAGGCGCCGCCTGATCCTCATCCTCGCATCGCATGCCCGCCGGTGTGGCCTCGCCGCTGCCGGCGGTTCCAGATCAGAAACGTGCTTCCAGGAAAACGCACCAAGGGGAGGGCGCAATGACGCTCGACAGACGGACTTTCACGGCAGGCGCCGCGCTCGGCGCGCTGCTGCCCGCGCCTGCCATCGCGCAGGGCTTCCAGCGCGACATCACCATGGTCGTGCCCTGGGCTGCCGGCGGCGGCACGGACACGCTGGCGCGCACGCTGGTGAAGAACGCCAAGAACCACATCGGCGTGAACATCAACGTGGTCAACCGTACCGGCGGCACCGGCGCGGTCGGCATGCAGTCGGTCTCAGTCGCCCGGCCGGACGGCTACACGGTGGGGCTCGTCACATTCCACCTCTCCGCCTATCGCCTGATGGGCCTCAGCCAGCTCTCGTATCGCGATTTCCAGCCGATCGCGCTGCTCAACCGCACGCCGGCCGCCTTCAGCGTGAAGGCGGACTCGCCCTTCAAGACGCTGAAGGATCTCGTCGACTACGCCAAGGCCAATCCGGGCGTGGTGACGGTTGCCAACAGCGGCGCCGGCGCCAACACGCATCTGTCCGCCGCGGTGCTCGCCAAGAACACTGGCATCCGACTCTCCTTCGTGCCCTTCGACGGCGGCGCGCCGGCGCGCACGGCCATGGTCGGCGGTCACGTCACGTCGCTCGTTTCAGGCCCTGACGAGGTGCTGCAATATGTGAAGACGGGACAGGTCCGCTTCCTCGCCATGGTCGGCGAGCAGCGCCATCCGAGCTTCCCCGACGTGCCGACGGTGGCCGAGGCCGGATTCCCGATCAAGGACATCGTCTATGACTGGCGCGGCGTCGCCGGCCCGAAGAACCTGCCGGCCGATCTGACCAGGGCGCTCGACGAGGGCTTCTCGAAAATGGCGAACGACCCGGACTTCATCGCGCTGATGGACCAGGTCGCCCTGCATCGGGTTTACATGAACGGCGCCGACTTCACGCAGTTCCTGGCCGGCATGGAGACATCGCTCGAACCCGCGCTCGCGGAAGTCGGGCTGCTGCGGAAATGATGGAGCAGGCAACGAGGCGCGAGCTCCGGATGACCGTTCCGGATCTCGCCGCCGCCGGCATCGCGCTGGCGGCGGCCGTCTGGACCGTGATCGAATCCGGGCGCTGGCCGGCGCCCGACTTCGTCGGCGGCCCGGCGGTGGTGCCACGCCTCGTCGCCGCCATTCTGACGCTCTGCGCGGGCCTGCTCATCTGGAACGCGGTGCGCGGCCGATCCTCCGTCGTCGAGGAGCCGCTCGACCGCGCGAAGCTGCGCCGTCTCGCCATCATGATGTCCGTAACCGCCAGCTATGCTTGGGCGCTGGAAGGCGTCGGCTTCCTGCCGGCCACCATCGCCTATCTGGCAGTCTTCGCCGTCGTGCTGGGGCTTCGCAACTGGCCGTTGATCGGGGCCTATGCCGTGCTCCTGCCATCGGCGTTCTACGCGGTGTTCGGCTTGGTGTTGAAGGTGCCGCTGCCGCCGATCCAGTGGCCCTTCTGAAGGCGGCTGATCCATGCTCGACCTCAACCTCCTCCTGGCCGGATTCGCCACCGTCTTCCATCCGTCGCACCTGATCGTGCTGATCCTCGGCACGATTGGCGGGATCATCGTCGGCGCGCTCCCGGGCCTGACCGCGACCATGGCGATCGCGCTGCTCATCCCGTTCACCTTCTCGATGGGACCGACGGCCGGCATCTGCATGCTGCTGGCGGTCTATACGGCCGGCATCTATGGCGGGGGCATCGCCTCCATCCTGATCCGCACGCCGGGCACGCCCGCAGCCGTCGTCACCGTGCTCGACGGCTACCCGATGGCACAGAAGGGCCTGGCGGGCCAGGCGCTCGGCCTTGCCACCGTCGGTTCGGGCATCGGCGGCCTGTTCTCGGCCATCTGCCTTGCGCTGTTCGCCCCGATCCTCGCCGCCTTCGCGTTACGCTTCAGCGCTCCGGAATATTTCGCGCTCGCGGTGCTCGGCCTCTCGGTGACGGTGACCATGACCGGTCGTTCACCGCTCAAGGGCGCTATTTCGGCGACCGCCGGCTTGCTCATCTGCATGGTCGGTCTCGATCCGATAGGCGGCTTCCCGCGCTTCACTTTCGGGACGACGGAACTCGTCGGCGGCATCAGCTTCGTGCCCATGCTGATCGGCCTGTTCTCGTTGTCGGAAGCCTTCCGGCAGATCGAGATCATCGAGGGCGTCGAGCGGGTGACGGCGAAGATCGGCCGTGTCGTTCCCCGCATCGGCGAGATCATCATCCACAAGTGGACGATGCTGCGCGCCTGCCTCATCGGTATCGTGGTCGGCATCATGCCGAGCATGGGGCCGGAGACGGCCGCCTTCATGTCCTATTCGGAAACGAAGCGCACATCCGACCACCCGGAAGAGTTCGGCAAGGGCGAGCCGGGCGGTGTGGTCGCCGCCCAGACCGCCGAGAACGCCTCCACCGGCGGCGATGTGTTGCCGATGATCACGCTTGGCGTGCCGGGCGATGCGGCGACCGCCGTGCTGATGGGCGCACTGACCATCCACAATCTCGAGCCTGGCCCCCTCCTCTTCCGCGACCATGCCGGTGTGGTCCACACGATCTTCGCGGCGATGATCGTCGCCAATATCTCGTTCCTGATCATCGGGCTCTTCGGCGCGCGCTACTTCGCCAAGGTGCTGAATGTCGACCGCCGCCTGCTGGTGCCGGCCATCGTGCTGTTCAGCCTCGTCGGCGCCTATGCGCTCAACAACAACGGCGCCGACGTCTGGGTGTGCCTGATCTTCGGCATCGTCGGCTACCTGATGCAGCGCTACGATTTTCCGGTCTCACCTATGGTGCTCGCCATGATCCTCGGGGCGATGGCGGAATCGAACTTCCGCCGCTCGCTCGCCATGTCGCAGGGCGACCCAATCATCTTCTTCTCCCGCCCGATCGCCTGCGCGATCCTGATCCTTGCGGTGCTGGCGGCAGTGAGCGCAGTGCGCCGGCAGCTGGCGCTATCGCGCCAGACTACCGCGGCCGCCGGCTGATGACCTCCCGCGCGGAGAAGGCAAAGTCGTCATGAAGCGCGTGATCGCCGTCGGCATTGCCGTCATGGATCGCATCTTCGCGGTCGACGCGATTCCGGCCGAACCCACCAAGGTCTTCGCCCGATCCTGCACCGAGATCGGCGGCGGTCCGGCCGCGACCGGCGCCGCGACCGCCGCACGACTCGGGGGAGTTGCCGAACTCTGGGCGCGTGTCGGCGACGACCCCATCGGCCGGCGGATCGTCGAGGAGCTCAGCGAATGGGGCGTTGAGCCGCGCGTCAGGCACGCGCCCGGCGGACGCTCCGGTGTCTCCAGCATCGCGGTGGCCAATGACGGCGAGCGGCTGATCTTCACCTTCGCCGATCCCAACCTTGATACCGATCCATCCTGGCTGCCGCTGGAGCGGATCGCTGGAGCGGGTTGTGTGCTTTGCGATCTACGCTGGCCGCGGGCGAGCGAGCTCGTGCTGCGGACGGCGCGCGCGCTGGGCGTCCCGACCGTGCTCGACGCCGACCTGACGACCGACGACATTGCGCGGACGCTGGTGCCGCTCGCCGACTACGCGGTGTTCTCGCTGCCCGCCTTGCGCAAGCTCACCGGCATCGACGATCCCGGCCGCGCGCTCGGCGCCGCGCAGGCGCTCACCTCCGGCGCGGTCGGGGTCACCATCGGCGCCGGCGGTTTCCTCTGGCTTACCGACGGCCGGCTGGAGCACGAGCCGGGCTTTGCCGTGACGGCCATCGACACGCTCGGCGCCGGAGACGTGTTTCACGGCGCCTTCGCGCTCGCCATCGCGGAGGGCTGCAACATCGCCAGCGCCGCGCGCTTCGCCAATGCCGCCTCGGCGCTCAAATGCACGCGGCCCGGCGGGCGCGCCGGCATCCCGACGCGAGCCGAGACCGAACAGCTCATCCAGACATCAAAGGAATCGACATGGCCATCTCTGCAGGCAAGCTCCGGGGCCTGAGGCGGCTCGCCGACGCGGCGGGGCGCTTCAAGATGGTCGCGGTCGACCAGCGGCCGCCGCTGCTGAAGGCGATCGCCGAGAAGACCGGGCGACCGTCCACCTATGAGGAGATGGCCGGCGTGAAGGCGCTGCTGGCGCGCCGGCTGCTCCCGGCTGGGTCAGCCCTCCTGATCGATCCCGACTACGGTTTCACCACCGCCGAGCCGGATATCCGGCCCGACCGTGGCCTGCTCATCACGCTGGAGGACTTTCGTTTCGAGGAGACGCCGGGCGGGCGCAAGACGCGCCTGCCGGCCGACTGGTCGGTCGCCAAGATCAAGCGCCTCGGCGCGGACGGCGTGAAACTGCTGCTCTGGTATCGGCCGGACGCCGAGCCGGACGTACTCGCCCACCAGCGGCAACTCGTGCGCCAGGTCGGCGATGCCTGCGCGGACCAGGACATTCCGCTGCTGCTGGAACTGCTGGTCTATCCCTTCGCCGGGCAGGCGGGACACACGACCGACTATATCGAGGACCGCACCAAGCGCCCCGAACTGGTCCTGCAGAGCGTTCGCGACTTCGCCGGCCCGGAATTCGGCGTCGACATCTATAAGTTGGAGAGCCCCCTGCCTGCGAGCGCCCTGCCAGACCCGGCCGGAACCGACGCGGCGGCCCGCGAAGCGCAGGCCTGGTTCGACCGGCAGGGCGGCCTGATCGACAAGCCCTGGGTCATGCTGAGCGCCGGTGCAGGCATGGAGGAATTCCGGCGAGTGCTGGGCTTTGCCTATCGTGCCGGAGCCAATGGCTATCTCGCCGGCCGGGCGATCTGGTGGAAAGCCTTCGGCGCCTTTCCGGACCTTACCGCAATGGATCGCGAGCTCGCCGGCGACGGTGCGCGCTACATGGCAGAGATCAATCGCCTCACGGATGAACTTGCGCAACCCTGGCGGGAAGCATCCGCCGATGGCGGACGCCTTGCGCTGGCCGATGCCGGTTTGGAATTCCCTGCGCGCTATCCTGCCAAAGCTTAGGATCTGTCCCTACCGCGTTGGCCAGACCGGCCGACGGTCGAATAGCTTGAGCCAACATGCGTCCGGTAGACCCGGGCGCGGCTCAAGTCACTTTATGGCGCCATCTGAAACGCGCGGAGATTGCGCGCTGAATCCTCTCGATATCTGCTGACCTGCGCTCGGATCGGAACGGGTAACCGACTGAGAGGGTGGTGGACTGGCTTTCGGCTTGAGTCTGGCTTATGCGAGAGGCGCCTTCGGGAAAGGCAGCTTGCCGTCGTACCCATTCTCAGATTGGCACTATCGGCCCAGGCGGCGCGCTTGGTTTGATGATGCTGATTGCGTATGGCGATGATCTACCGAACTGTCGCCGCGAGCGTTGTTACGCCCAAAATAGCAGCGCCTACCGGCGTGACAGCGGCAGCGGCGGCGGCGGGGTGGTCGTGCCGGGCCCGAGTGACCGCTGGACCATGACACTGTCGGCCCAGCGCCCATAGCGATAGGCGACGCCTGGCAGATGGGCGACACGGGTGAAGCCGAAGGACTCATGCAAGCCGAGCGAGGCGGCGTTGTCGCCATCGACATAGCCAATCATCTGCCGGAAGCCGGCAGCCGCGCAGGCATCGATCAGCTCCTTTAGCAATGCGCGGCCGATGCCTCGCCCAAGATGATCGTGTTGCACATAGATCGAGTGCTTGACCGAGTAGCGGTAGGCCGGCCGCTTGCGGAAGAGCACGACATAGGCATAGCCGACGACGCGACCGTCAATGATTGCGGCGAGGTGCGGATATCGCCGTGTGCGCAGGTTCTTGCGCCGCTCCCGCAGATCATCTGGCTCGGGAGTTTCCGCGTCGTCAACGCCTTCCTCGACGCCGCGGCGGATATGATGGCGGTAGATCGTCAGCATATCCTCGACGTCGGTGTCGCGCGACGGCCTGACGGTAATCTGCGTGGGCTCGACCATGACTGGCTACTCCACAGCGACGTAGGTGTGGAGGCGGATGCGCCCGGCTTCGTCGATCTCGCGATAGACGCCCTGGATCTCAACCTCGAAGCCGGGGAACGCGTTGAACGAGGTCTCGAACATCTTGAGGTAGTCGATCATCGGCTGCGCCTTCCCGGTCAGCCGCTCGCCCGGCACCACGGTCGCAATTCCCGGCGGATAGACGACGAAGGGCGTCGTCGCGATGCGCCCGGCAATCTCGTGAATCGGCACGTAGTCGACGTCGTTGCGCACAAGGTATCGCGCTGCATCGTGCGGCGACATGGCCATGTCGGGCAGGTGATCGAGCGAGAACTGCCGAGCCTGCAATCCGCTCACGTCGGCCTGGCGGAAGAAGCGGTGCATGTCGGCGCAGAGATCGCGCAGGCGAACGCCCGCGTAACGCTGTGGCCGCCGCCGGAAGAATTCGGGGATGGCCTCCTCGATAGTGACGTTGTCGTCGTGCAGCTTCTTGAAGGCGACGAGCCCGCTGACGAGCGTTCCGGCCTTGCTGGCCTCAACGCCGGGGGTAAGCAGAAAGAGCAACGAATTGAGGTCGTTCTTCTCCGGCACAATGCGGTTCTCGCGTAGAAACTGCGCGACGATCGGCGCGGGAATGCCGTGTTCGGCATAAGCGCCGGTCGCGCGGTCGAAGCCGGGCGTGAGCAGCGTCAGCTTGTTGGGATCGGTGATCGCGAAGCCCTGCGACATGTCGGGAAAGCCGTGCCAACTCGCGCCCGGCGCCAGCTCCCAGTAGGATGGATCGGCGACGAGTTGATCGGTGCTGATCGATTCCCAGGGGACGTCGTGGAAAGCGCCCTCGCGGGCCGCATCGGGGATCGCGACCCGATCGGGAACGAAGGGCTCGAAGAACCAGCGCCGCTCAGGGCGCTGCTCCTTCTCCTCGAACTCGCGCCTGACCGCCCGGATCTTCTTGCGCAACTCGATGCCGAGCCGGATCGTGTCGTCCCACAGAACCACGCCGGAGCGGCCCTTCATCATCTGCGCGCCGACATCGAGCGAGGCGAACAGCGGATAGAATGGCGAGGTCGAGGCGTGCTGCATGAAGCTCTCGTTGAAGCGACGATGCTCGACGTGCCGCTTCTGACCCTTGATGTGCCGGTCCTTGATGTGGATCTGCGAGGCCTGCGAGAAGCTAGCGAGCTGCTTGTGCGTCGATTGCGTTGCGATGATGCCTGGCGCATCCGGCCCGAGCTCGCCAAGGCCCATGGCGAAGCGGCCCGCGTAGAGTGGGTGGAACTTCATGAAGCCCGCCCAGGCCTCGTCGAACAGGATGTAGTCGCAAAGGTGCCCGATGCGCTTGAGGATCATCTCGGCGTTGTGGATCGTGCCGTCATAGGTGCATTGCTCGACGACAGCCACGCGGAACGGCCGCGGCTTCTTCCAGGCTTCCGGGTCCTTGACCAGCGGATGGCTGCGGATGCGCTCGCGCAGCACGTCCTCGTTGAACGCATCGTGGCACATGGGGCCGATCAACCCCCAGGCATTGCGGACCGTCGGGATGTAGACCGGGATGCCGCCGGCGATCATCAGCGCGCCGTGATGAGCGGCCTTGTGGTTGTTGCGGTCGAAGAGGACAAGGTCACCGTCCGTAACGAGCGCGCCGAGCGCGATCTTGTTGGACGAAGAGGTGCCGTTCAGCACAAAATAGGTCTTCTCCGCGCCGAATATCTTGGCTGCTTCCTTCTGCGCATGAAGCGCCGGCCCCTCGTGGGTCAGCAGGTCACCGAGATCGAGCACGGAATTGTCGAGGTCGTCGCGGAATATTGCTTCGCCGAGATGCTCCATGAAGACGCGCCCGATCGGGCTGCGGCTGTAAAAAACGCCGCCGTTGTGGCCCGGGCAGGTCCAGAGTTGGTTGCCCTCTTCGGCATAGTCGACCAGTTGGCCGAAGAAAGGCGTCTTCAGCGTTTCGGCATATTGCTTCAGCCGGCTGATCAGGTTCTTTGCAATGAAGGCCGGCGTCTCCTCGGAGAGAAAGACGTAGCCGTCGATGAAGTCGAGCACCTCGACGGGCAGATCCTCGAAGCGCTTGCGGCGGATCAGCAGGATAATGGGGAAGTCGAGGCCACGCCGTCGCATCAGGTTGATCAGCCCTGAGGTCCGGCCCTCGAGGCCCTTCTTGCCCCAGTCGACAACCATGCAACCGATGGCAGCGTCCGTCTGCACAGCGATTTCCGCGTCTTCCAGCTTCGGCGCCTTGACCACCTCAAAGCCGGATCGCTCGATCTCACCGACGATCTGATGAAAGCGCTGGCCCTCCAGATCGCCTTCGTCAAAGGCGGGCGTCGCGAACAGGAAGTTGAAGCGTTTGAAGTAGTCCATTTAGCTGATGCTCCGGCCCGCGCGATGTGTCGGCGCCTTTTGTGACAAGAGGGTGACGTATGTGACAGAGGGCGGATCCGAGCGGCGGTGAAACCATGGCAGGGCGCCTCGATCCGGTGGCTGTTGTACGAAGGCCCAGACGGGCGGGTGAGCTTGCGCCGGCGACTGCCTGCCACATTCGTCTTTGACCCAACGTGGATAAGGGGACAGGCCTGCTTGATGCGAGCGTCAGTAGGCATGGCCCCGTCTGGCTGCCATCGTCGACACCCAACTGAATCCAACTAGCGCGATCCCGATGGCGAAGAACCGATTCCCGATCTGGCGGCTCATCCAGTCTGAACTGGAGGCGGAAATCCGCTCGGGCCTGATTGGTCCGGGCGATCAATTGCTATCGGAGAATGATCTCGCCGAGCGGTTCGCCGTCAATCGCCATACGGTTCGCACCGCGCTCGCCAACCTCGCCATCCTCGGTCTGGTGCGGGCACGTCGCGGCCGCGGCGTTTTCGTTGAGGACCGGCCGCCCGAGTATCGGATCACCCGCGATTCCAAATGGAGCGAGATCGAGCGTGAATTGAACGCAGCGCCGTCGGGCCGCCTGCTCGGCACCAGCGAACGGCCGGCAACCTCGACCATCGCTGCCATGCTCAGCCTTGTCGATGGTACACCGATTCTGATGGTCGAGACCCTCCGCGGCGCCACGCCATCCCTGCTCATCTACAGCTACCATATCTTCGAGGAGAGCCGATTCCCCGGCATCGATCAGGCGGTGGCGCGAACCGGAAGCTTCACGGTCGCGCTGGCCGAGTTCGGGGTCGACCGGTTCTTCCGCGCCTCGACCTGGATCGATTGCCGGATGCCGCGCCCGCGCGAGGCGGAGGCGCTCGGCATCCCGCTCGATGCCCCTGTGCTGGTCATGATGTATGTCGACAGCGACGCCGACGGCCGACCGCTTCTCTACGGCAACGCCGTCATTCCCAGCGGCAGCCTCGTGGTGCGCATCGACACGCTGTGACTTTGCCTGCTGCATCGCAGCAAGTTCCGCCGAGCCGTCACACGTCCGTTAACTTGTCGAGTTAAAGGCGACAAGCAAGTCGCCATCCCGGCGGCGTCGGACGGGGCATCATGGCCGGCATCTCGCTGCGGACCATCCGAAAGGCATTTCGGGACACGCCGGTCCTGCACGATGTTTCGCTCGACATCGCCGATGGCGAGTTCCTGACGCTTGTCGGCCCTTCCGGCTGCGGCAAGACCACGCTGCTGCGGATCATCGCCGGCCTCGAGACGCAGGACGCGGGCGACGTGTTCATAGACTCGACCATGGTCGACGACCTGCCGCCGAAGGCACGTGACGTCGCCATGGTGTTCCAGTCCTACGCGCTCTACCCCTACATGACGGTGGCCGAGAACATTGGCCTGCCCCTGGAAATGCGGCGCCTGTCGATGATCCAGCGGCTGCCGCTGGCGGGCAGGTTCATGCCGGGAGCGCGGGCTGCGCGGACGGCGATCGACGCCGACGTGAAGGCTGTCGCGGAGGGTCTCGGCATCGGCCACCTCCTCGCCCGCAGGCCGGCGCAACTGTCCGGCGGCCAGCGCCAGCGCGTGGCGCTTGCGCGCGCCATGGTGCGGCGGCCAAAGGCTTTTCTCATGGACGAGCCGCTGTCGAACCTCGACGCCAAGATGCGGGTCCAGGCGCGCACGGAAATATCCGAACTCCACCGCAGTCTCGGCTCCACCTTCGTCTATGTCACCCACGATCAGGCCGAGGCCATGACCATGTCGGACCGGGTGGCGGTCATGATGGGCGGCCATCTGCTGCAGGTTGCCCCGCCACAGGTCATCTACGACGAGCCACAGGATCTGGCGGTAGCGACCTTCATCGGCACGCCCGAGATCAACACGCTGCCCGGTCGCGTCGGCGTGGACGGCCGCGTGGAGGTTCTGGGAAGTCCGTGGCCGGTCCCGGTCGCCGCCCAGCCGGGGGCCGAAGTGACCGTGGCGATCCGGCCGGAGGCGTTGGCGATCGCGGGATCCGCGGCGACCGGCGACATCGCCATCGAGGGCACCGTCCGCCATGTCGAAATGCTCGGCGCGGAGACGCTCGTGCATGTGGTCGCGACGCCGCTGACCAAGTCGCTCGTGACGCGGGTCGAGCCGTCGGTCGGCGCCCGCCTGAGGATCGGCGTGGCCATATCTTTGGTGGCGCAGTCGCAGCGCGTGCTGGTCTTCGGCAAGGACGGCAAGCGAATCGCGCTGCGTCCCGTCCTTAGCGCCGTCCCGCATCCGGTTCGCGGCGAGGCGATCCATGTCTGATCTGGCCCTCGCCAGCCCCCTGACGATGCCGGTCGATCGCAAGGCGCGCGCCGGCGAGGCCGCCGAACAGCTCGCCGCCTGGATACTGGCGGGGCCGGCCTTCGCACTCATCTGGATCATGCTGCTTGGACCGACCGTCGCGGTGTTCGTTCTCTCCTTCACGGACTGGACTTTCGGTATGCCCGAGATCGGCTGGGCCGGTCTCGAGAACTACCGCGAAATGTTCGCCGACGACGTGTTCTGGAAGACGCTTCGGAACACCCTCGCCTACGTCGCTTTCGTCGTGCCGCTGTCGGTGTTCCTCGGGCTCGGCGCCGCCATTCTGGTCGAAGCGGGAACCAGCCTGCGCGGCTTCTATCGCGCCGCCTACTTCCTCCCGGTGGTCTCGACTCTGCTCGCCATGGCGCTGGTCTTCCAGTTCGCCTTCCACCCGACGGTCGGCGCCATCAACCGCACGCTCGCCTTCGTCGGTATCCCTACCACCGACTGGCTGAAGAACCCGGATACGGCGCTCTACGCTCTCGGCGTCATCGGCATCTGGCAGGCCATCGGCCTGTCGATGGTGCTGTTCATTGCCGGCCTGAAAGCCATCCCGAAGGATCTCTACGAAGCCGCCGCCGTGGACGGCGCGGACGGCGCCTTCGAGCGCTTCCGCCGTGTCACCTGGCCCATGCTCGGTCCCGCCACGCTGTTCGTCGTGACGATCACGGCGATCCGCGCCTTCCAGGTCTTCGACACGGTGCAGGTGCTCACCGACGGCGGGCCGAACAAGGCCACGAACGTGCTGCTGTTTCAGATGTACCAGGAGGGCTTCTCGTTCCTGCGCTCCGCCTATGCGGCGGCGCTCACCGTCATCTTCCTCGGCTTTGTCCTGCTGGTCACCGTCATCCAGGTGCGATTGCAGGACAAGAACACCCACTACGGCTGAGGCGAGCCATGCGAACCCGCTCGATCACCTCGACCGGTCTTGGCTTTCAGCTCCTCCGCCATGCCGTGCTCGGGCTCGGCGCGGCCCTGATGCTGGCGCCCTTTGTGATCATGATCTCGGTGAGCCTGAAGCCGTCCGGTGAGATTTTTTCGCCGGAGTTCACCCTTTTGCCGCGCGAATGGGCCGCCTGGCAGAACTATTCCGACGCCTTCACCAAACAGCCGCTCGCACGCTACATCCTGAACGGCTTCATCGTGACGGGCGCCATCTTCGCCTGCCAGCTCATCACCGCGCTGCCCTGCGCCTATGCGCTCGCCAAGCTGCGCTGGCGCGGCAAGGAAACAGTGTTTCTGCTGGTGCTTCTCGGGCTGCTCATCCCGCCGCAGGTGACGGCCATTCCACTCTACATCCTGCTCTGGCAGCTTGGGCTCCTGAACAGCTACGCGGCGATCATTCTGCCCTCGACTATCTCAGTCTTCGGCATCTTCCTCATGCGGCAGTTCTTCCTGACCGTGCCGGACGACCTCATCAATGCCGCTCGCCTCGACGGGCTCGGCGAGTTCGCAATCGTCTGGCGCATCATGATGCCGACCGCCATGCCCGCCGTCATCGCCTTCGGTGTGCTGTCGCTGGTGTGGAACTGGAACGAGTTCTTCTGGCCGCTGATCGTCGTCCAGTCGGAGCACCTGGCTACCCCGCCACTCGGCGTCGTGTTCTTCGCCAATGCCGAAGCGGGAACCAATTACGGCCCGCTCATGGCGGCGGCAACCGCCGTCACCGCTCCCCTCGTCATCGCCTTCCTCGCTGCCCAACGCTGGTTCATCGACGGCGTCACCATGACCGCCGTCAAGTGAGTGCAGTCCTTCGAACGAACAACACCCGGAGAGTTCCCATGACCACACGCCGCACTTTCCTGACCGCCTCGGCAGCGCTCGCCGGCACGGCCGCCATGCCTTCCTACCTGCGTGCGCAGTCGACGCCTGTCGAGTTGCAGGTCCAGTATTCGATCCCGGTCCTGTTCAAGGATCTGATGGAGAAGATCGCGGCCGACTTCCAGAAGGCCAATCCGGCGATCAAGATCACGCTGCGCGCGCCGGAACTCGGCTATGAGGAAATCCTTCAGCGCAACCTGCGCGACGTCGTCACCAGCACCCTGCCGGACGTCGCCTTCCACGGTCTCAACCGCCAGCGCACCCTCGACGAGCGTCGCATCCCGGTCGACCTGAAGCCGTTCATGGACGCCGACCCCGAGACCGCCTCGCTCGGCTTCTCGCCGACCCTGCTCTCGCTCGGCCAGACCGGCACGAAACAGACTGGCATCGGCTTCGCCATGTCGACGCCGATCCTTTACTACAACGTCGATGTCCTGAAGGCCGCCGGGGGCGACCCCGACAAGCTGCCGACCACCTGGGACGAGGTCATCCGTCTCGCCGCTGCAATCTCCGCTCCGGCGCACAACCGCACCGGCCTGTTCTATGATTGGACCATCACCGGCAACTGGGCCTGGCAGGCGCTCGTCATGTCGCATGGCGGCACCATGCTGAATGCAGAGGAAACCCGCGTCGCATTCGCCGAGGAGCCGGGCCAGAAGGCTATCCGTGTGCTGCGCAAAATGGTGGACGACGGCAAGATGCCCGACATCCGCCCGGATACCGCCTTCCAGGACTTCTTCTCCGGCCGCCTCGGCATCTCCATGCAGTCGACCGCCCAGCTTGGCCGTTACAATCGCGAGATCGGAGGTCGCTTCAAGCTGGTCTGCGGCCGCTTCCCGCTGTCGGCCGCCAATCCGCGCCTGCCGGCCGGCGGCAATGTCGCGATGATGTTCACCAGGGACCGCGCCAGGCAGGAAGCGGCCTGGAAGTTCATCAAATACGCCACCGGCCCGGTCGGCGCGACGGCCATGGTCAACGCCACCGGCTACATGCCCGGCACGACCATTCCGGCGCAGCGCGAGGAACTGCTCGGCAAGTTCTACCGCGACAACCCGAACCATCTCGTCGCCATCCGCCAGCAGGACGTGATCAACGGCTGGTACGCCTTCCCCGGCCAGAATGCGCTCCGCATCACCGACGTGATCAACGATCACCTGCAGTCGGTGGTGAACAAGTCGAAGGGCGCCGATGAGGCGCTCGCCGCGATGGGCGCTGCGGTGCAGCCGCTGCTGCCGCGTCGCACCGGCTGAGGTCGCTCTCCCGCCGCCATCGGCCCGTCCCGGCTTGCCGGGGCGGGCATTGCCCGATCCGCTGAACCCCGCCGAGCGATACCTGTCATGTCCCGCGCCGCCCGCCTGTGCATCGTCACCGACATCCATCACGGCAAGCCGTCCTTTTCCAAAGCCGGCCCGGCCGCGCTGGGGCTGATGGAGGAATTTCGCCGCTTCGTCGCGGAGACGAATCCGGACGCCGTCCTCGACCTTGGCGACCGCATCTCCGACGAGACGCGGGAGAGCGACCTTGTGCTGGAACGGGAGGTTGCCGAGGCGTTCGCGCCGATCGCTTTGCCGCGGTTCCATCTCGACGGCAATCACGACCGCGACTACCTCGACGTGGCTGACAACGACGCCATCCTCGGTCGCTGCGCTCACCATGAGATCGCCGATATCGGCGACTGGCGGCTGGTCGTCTGGCGGGCCGACGCGAAGCTGCATCGACCGAGCGGCTTTGCGTTACGGGATGCAGATCTCGCCTGGCTGGCTGCTGTGATCGGCACCGCCGATCGGCCACTCGCGATTGTCAGCCACGTGCCGGTCTCAGGCCATTCACAGGTCGGCAATTATTGGTTCGAGAACAATGCGCGCTTCTCGACCTATCCGACCGCAGACCGCATCCGTGCCGTACTGCGCACGGCGCGCGTGCCTGTCATCTGGATCTCCGGCCATGTCCACTGGAACACGCTGACCATGGTCGACGGCATCGCCCATGTCACGTTGCAGTCGCTGACCGAGACTTTCACGACGGCCGGCGAGCCGGCAGGCGCGTTCGCGCTACTCGAACTTTCGGATCAGGTCCTCTGGCGCGTCCATGGCCACGATGATTTCGCCTGGTCGACCCGGACCGAGGCACTGTCGCGCCGCTGGGCGGAACCGCTTCCCGACTTCCGCGAGCTCGTCGGCAGCAAGCTGCACCGCGCGGCCGAGCAGGCGGCCTGATCGGCGGACTGAAGGGCGCCGAGGAGCTGGGCGGCGCTCGAGGAGCGCAAGCGCTTCAAATCGGAGGCAGCCGCAGGCACGGCACAATGTTAGCAACCTGGCGCTCAAGGCTGTCGCTTCGCCTTGCCGGTGCCGACCCAGCCATATCGAGGCCGTGCGCACCGACACACCCGCAGCAACCGCCGCCGCCTTGACCGACCAGCCCTGGTCCACCCGATCGCCAAGCAGGGCTCGACCCGATGGCGTCAAACGCGCATTCTGGCGAACGTTCATCCGGGAATCTCCGGTGTTGGAGTTGGAGCTTCGCAACCCCAGCCTCTCAGCACCGGCCCGGATGAACAACCTTCATAGCCGCGACAGCTAGGTCTCAGGCCACAGGCACGCCCCGCGCCAGCAGTTCGCGGGCGATGATCGTGCGCTGGATCTGGTTGGTGCCCTCGTAGATCTGGGTGATCTTGGCGTCGCGGTAGAGTCGCTCCACCTCGAAGCCGCGGATGTAGCCGGAGCCGCCAAAAATCTGGACGGCATTGGCGGTCTGCGCCACCGCCATGTCGGAAGCGAAACACTTGGCGATGGAGCAGTGGATGGTTGCCGGCCGCCCGGCGTCCATGGCCTCCGCAGCGTTGTGCACCAGAAGACGCGCAGCGGAGATGTCCTTCGCCATGTCGGCGAGCATCCACGACAGACCCTGGAACTCGGCAACCGGCTGGCCGAATTGCTTCCGTGTCTTTGCATAGTCGAGTGCGGCTTCGAGGCCGGCCTTGGCGATTCCGACGGCCAGCGCCGCGATACCGACGCGGCCCTTATCAAGCGCGCTCATCATGATGTGGAAGCCGCGGCCCTCGGCGCCGAGCAGGGCGTCCGCGGGCAGATCGATGCCGTCGAACGACAGACCGCCGACCTGCGAAGCGCGTTGCCCCATCTTGTGCTCCTTCAGGCCGCGCGAAACGCCCGGCAGATCGAGGGGCACGATGAAAATGCTCATGCCGCGCTTGCCAGCGGCCTTGTCGGTGCGCGCCAGCACGAAACCCATATCGGCGACCGGCGCATTGTGGATCCAGAGCTTGGAGCCGGTCAGCCGCCAGCCACTCGGCGTGCGTTCTGCCGTCGTCTTGATGCCGGACACGTCGCTGCCCGCTTCCGCCTCGGTGATGCAGTAGGCGGGGCGGAATTCGGCGCGCAGCAGCGGACCAAGGTAGCGTTCCTGCTGCGCCGGCGTGCCGTGCACCGAAAGCAGAGTCGCGATCAGCTCGTAGAGCCCGCACTGGTCGGCGACCGAGGCATAGCCGCGTGACAGCTCCTCCATGACGAGGGCATAGGCGAGCACATCAAGTCCCGCGCCGCCGAGTTCGGCGGGAGCGGTGATGCCGAACAGGCCGAGTTCGCCCATCTGCTTGTATATGTCGGCCGGAAAGGCCTCGTCGCGATCCAGCGCCTCGGCGCGCGGCCGCACGACTTCGGTCGCGAAGCGCCGCGCGGCGTTGCGGATTTCCTCATGGGTTTCGGACAGGGGCATGGGATCGCTCGCTGTGTGGCGGTCGGCGGGGCGGAGATGGGACCAATGGCTTTGCTCAGGCCGCGTGCGCGACCCATTTCATGAGGTGCGTGCCAGCGAGGCAGGTCTCGCCGTTCTGGTTGGTGACCTCGACCTTCGAGCGGGAGCGCGCCGCTGCCGCGTCGATCTCCTCGATCGTGTAGCGGGCGGTCAGCGTGTCGCCGATGAAAACGGGCTTGAGGAACCGGATCCTGTCGTAGCCGAGCGAGACCGACGTGCCTGCCGAGCCGCGATCGACGGAGCGCCGCGACATCATGGAGGCGGTGGTGGAGAGAAGACCCATGACCAGCGCGCCATGGGCGATGCGGCGGCCGAACGGGGTCTTGCGAGCATAGTCTTCGTTGACGTGGATCGGATCGAAATCGCCGGTGAGTCCCGCGAACAGAACGAGGTCGGCCTCGGTTATGGTCTTGGCGAAGGTGGCGGTCTCGCCGGGCTCAAGGAAGGTCTCGATCATCATGCCTCCCCTATACGGTAGAACTCCGCTACCTGCTCCGCCTGCCCTTCCAGCATCGCCTTGCCACCGACCACCGTGCAGCCAAGCGCGCGCGCGTGAGCCATTAGCGGCGTCGTTTCGGGCTTCATGATCACGTCAATGACCAGCATGTCCGGCCTCAGTCCGCCGACCGGCACGGGCGTGCCGTCGCCGGGCGTCATGCCGATGGGCGTGGCATTGATGAACGTGTCGTGATCCGCGAAGTTCACCGGGCCGTGAGAGGCGGCGCAGGCGGGATAGTACTGGGCGACCCGCGCCGCGACCAACGCGGCCTTGCCAGCGTCGGCGTCATGGACCGTGACAGCCGCAGCACCCGCATCGGCCACCGCGATCGCGACGGCGCTGCCGGCGCCGCCCGCGCCGACGAGCATGACGCGGCGTCCCTCCATGCCGATGGAGCGGTTCTTCAGTCCGCGGATAAGCCCGGTACCGTCGAACATGTCGCCGGTCCAGGTGCCGTCCCTCTCGCGTCTCGCCGCATTGATCGCACCGACCTTCGCGCCCATCGGCAGCACGCGATCGACCAGCGGCATGATGCGCGACTTGAACGGCACGGTGATCATCAGCCCGTCGAGATTGCCGAGCCGCATCATGCCGCGCATGGTCTCGCCGAAGCCATCGGAGGGGACGTGCGCCGGCACGAAGACGGTGTTCATGCCAGCGGCCGCGAACTTGGCGTTGTAGACGCCCGGCGATTTCACCTGAGCGACGGGGTCGCCGATGATCACGTAAAGGCGCGTCGCGCCCTCGATGACCGGCTGGTGCGAGACATCGTTCATCGTTCGATCCTCACTCGGCCGCGACCGCATGGTCGGCATCGCGCAGATGTGCAGGGGGCGCGCGGCGCGGACGCTTGGCAAGATGGGCGGCAAGGCCGACCTGCTCGGGGCGGAACAGCCGGGCGTCCATCAGCTTGAGGTTCGGGGAGACGAGTGGCCGGAAGCCCATCCGCGCGATCACGTCGCGCTCGAGATCGACGCCCGGTGCAATCTCGATCAGTTCGACACCCTTGTCGGACAGGCGGAACACTGCGCGTTCCGTCACGTAGAGCGTGCGCTGGCCGCGCTCGGCGCCATAGCGGCCGGAATAGGTGATCTGCTGCACGGTCCCGACGAGCTTCGCATGCTGGCCATCCCGGGCGATCTTCATCGCGCCGTCGGGCCAGGACATGTCGGACTTGCCGGCGGTGAACGTGCCGGAGAACACCACCGTCCGGGCGTTCTGGCTGATGTTGATGAAACCACCGGGCCCAACGATGCGATCACCGAAGCGGCTGACATTGACGTTGCCCTCGCGGTCGACCTCGGCGAAGGACAGGAAGGCGAGATCCAGCCCACCGCCGTCGTAGAAGTCGAACTGGTAGGGCTGGTCGACGATGGCGGAGTAGTTGCGCGCCGCGCCCGCGTCGCCGCCAGAGGCAGGAGCACCGCCGATCAGGCCCTGCTCGTTGGTGAGGCAGACCTCGTCGAGCGCGTTTTCCTCCGCCGCGACATTGGCAATTCCAGTCGAGATGCCCGAGCCGAGATTGCAGATGGCGCCGGGAAAGAGCTCCAGCGCCGCGCGCCGCGCGATGATCTTGCGGGCATCGAGCGGCAGGACCGGGATGTCCGACAGCGGCATTTTCAGCTCGCCCGCATAGGACGGCGAATATTCGACGAGATAGGTCTGCCACTGGTCAGGCTCGACCACGACCAGATCGACGAGGATGCCGGGAATCTTGACCGCCTTCGGCGACAGCGTGCCGCGCTTGGCCATGCGCTTCACCTGCACGATGACGAGGCCGCCGCAGCGCTTGGTCGCCTGCGCCTCCGACAGCATTTCGAGGAACACCGCTTCCTGTTCCATCGTCACGTTGCCGTCCTCGTCGGCGGTGGTCCCGCGCAGGAAGCAGACGTCGACGTGGAAGGGCTTGAAGAACAGGTACTCCTCGCCGCGGAAATCGATCAGCTCGACCATGCCTTCCGGCGCGCATTCGCTTTGCCGGCCACCCTGCAGGCGCGGGTCAACGAAAGTATGCAGGCCGGTCTTGGTCATCAGGCCTGGCCGGCCCGCCGCCATCTCACGCATGAGCTGGGAGAGCGCGCCCTGCGGCAGGGTGTAGCCCTCAACCTTGTTGGCGAGCGCCATGTCCGAGATTTTCGGCGAGTTGACGAAGGTGCCGGACACGACCCGCTTCAACAGGCCCTCATGGGCAAAATGGCCGGCGCCCTTCGTGTCGCCGTCGCCGAGGCCCACGGGATGAACGGCGGTGATGTCGCGCGGCAGGTCCTCGGCGAGGAACCGCTTTTCCACCGCCGCCATCAGTGCTTCGGGAACGGCATGGCCGCCGCCCGATCCGCCGATCAGGATCGTGTCTCCGGAGCGGATCAGTTTGACGGCTTCATCCGCGCTCACGATTTGCACGGCATCCTCCTCACGACAATTGTCCGGCGAAATGACAGGCGGCGAACTGGCCGGGCGCGTGCTCGCGCAGCGGCGGTGTCTCGGCCGCACAGACCTCCCTGGCGAGCGGGCAGCGGGTGCGGAACCGGCAGCCCGATGGCGGATCGACCGCGCTTGGCAGTTCGCCTTCCAGCTTGAGATGCGTGCGCCCGCGCTCGACCGCTGCGTCCGGGATCGGCACCGCCGAGATGAGGTAGCGCGTGTAGGGGTGGAGCGGCCGGTCGAAGACCGCGCCGGCAGGCGCGATCTCCATGACCTTGCCGAGATAGAGCACCACCACCCGGTCCGAGATATGCCGAACCACGGCAAGGTCGTGGGCGATGAACAGATAGGTCAGGCCGAACTGGTCCTGCAGGTCGAGCATCAGGTTGATGATCTGCGCCTGGATATTGACGTCGAGCGCCGAAATCGGCTCGTCCGCGACGATGAAGTCGGGCTTCACCGCAAGCGCGCGGGCGATCGAGATGCGCTGGCGCTGGCCGCCCGAGAATTCATGCGGGAACCGCTCGGCATATTTCGGATTGAGCCCGACGGTCGCCAGCAGGTCCTGCACCCGCTCGTTCGTTTCCGCCTTGCTCGCGGTCAGGCCATGGAAGCGCAGCGGCTCGCCAAGGATCTGGCCGACCGTCATGCGCGGGTTGAGCGAGGCATAGGGGTCCTGGAAGACCATCTGCATGCGCCGCCGGAGCGGCCTGATCTGCTTGGGGCTCGCCTGCGCGATGTCCTGCCCGTCGAACGAGATTTCGCCGGCATCGGGCGTATGGATGCGGGTGATGAGCCGCGCGACCGTCGACTTGCCACAGCCACTTTCGCCGACGAGGCCGACCGTCTCGCCCCTGAACACGTCGAAGTTCACGTCGTCCACCGCATGGACCACGCGCTGCGGCTGAAAGAACCCGCTCTTGGCCAGGGCGAAATGTTTGACGAGGCCGCGCACCTTCAGCACCGGCGCGCCGGTTGTCGCTGGCGTGGTGCGCCCGCTCGTGGTCTCGGCAGCGACCCGGCGTTTGAGCTCGAGCTTCTGCCCGTCCTGCGTCACCCAGCAGCGTGCCTTGCGGCCGGGCAGGACTTCGTCGAGATCGGGATGCTGTTCGCACTTGGCCATCTTGAACGGGCAGCGTGGCGCGAAGCGGCAACCGGACGGCATGTTCAGGGGATCGGGCGGCTGACCCTCGATCGTCGTCAGCCGCCGGTCGCCCGAGGTCGTCTCGTCGATGCGCGGCACGGCGTTGATCAGCGCCCAAGTATAGGGATGGCGCGGGTCGCGCAGCAGGTCCTCGGTCAGGCCCTCTTCGACAACCTCGCCGCCATACATGACGATGGTACGCGTGCAGACGCGGGCGATGACGCCGAGGTCGTGGCTGATCAGCACGATGGCGGTGCCGAAGTCGCGGTTGAGTTCGCGCAGGAGGTCGAGGATCTGCGCCTGGATGGTCACGTCCAGCGCCGTGGTCGGTTCATCCGCGATCAGCAACGCGGGTTCGTTGCTCATGCCGAGCGCCAGCATGACGCGCTGCCGCATGCCGCCGGAGAACTGGTGCGGATAGGAATTGACCGCCCGCTCCGGCGCGCTGACACCCATTCGTCCGAGCAGGTTGAGGGCGCGTGCGGCCGCAGCCTTCTCGGAATATTTGCCATGAACGACCATGGTCTCGATCAGTTGCTTCGCGATCTTGATGACCGGGTTGAGCGAGGTCATCGGGTCCTGGAAGACCATGGCCATGCGGTCGCCACGGAGCTGGCGCAACTCTTCGGGGCTCGCCTCCAGCAGATCCTTGCCCTGGAACCGGATGGAGCCGCCGACGATGCGGCTCGGCTCTTCCAGCAGGCGCATGAGCGAGAGCGCGGTGACGCTCTTGCCCGAGCCGCTCTCGCCGACAATGCCAATGGCCTCGCCCGCCGCGACGGAGAAGCTGACGCCGTCCACCGCCTTCACCACGCCGTCGTCGGTGAAGAACTGCGTCTTGAGGTTCTGGACCTCGAGCGCGGGGGTCGCGACCGCGACCTCGGGCGGCTTGATGCTCATGGTCATCGCGGTCACCGCTTCCGCGCCTTCGGGTCCAGCCAGTCGCGGACGCCGTCGCCAAGGAAATTGAAACCTAGCACGATGGTGAGGATGGCAATGCCGGGGAAAGTCGCGACCCACCATTGCTGGACGAGTTCGCGGCCCTCGGCGACCATGGATCCCCATTCGGCGGTCGGCGGCACGACACCCAGACCGAGGAAGGACAGGCCGGCGAAGGTCATGATCGCATTGCCGACGTCGAGCGAGATCAGCACGACGAGCGGGCCGACCGAATTGGGGATGACGTGGCGGATCAGGATGCGCGCCGGGCTGTAGCCGATGACGGTCGCCGCCTCGACATATTCCTGGCTGCGCTGGACGATGACGAGGCTGTGGGCGAGGCGCGCGAATTTCGGCCACCAGACGACCAGCATGGCGATGATCGTGTTCGTCGTGCCGATCCCGAGCGCGGCGGCGATGGCCAGCGCCAGGATGATCGGCGGAAAGCAGAGGACCAGGTCGGTGAGGCGCATGATGATCGCCTCCACCCAGCCGCGCGCAAAGGCCGCGATGCCGCCGAGCAGCGTGCCGATCGCCGCGCCGACAATGACCACGACGAATCCGGTGGTAAGCGAGATGCGCGCACCGAACAGCAGCCGCGTGAGCACGTCGCGGCCGAGCACGTCGGTGCCCAGCCAGTGCGACCAGCTTGGCGGTTGCAGCCGTATCGTCACGTCGACGGCGTTAGGATCGTAGGGCGAGAGCCATGGCGCCAAGATCGCGATCAGCACCCAGAGCACCACGATGCCGGCTCCGACGGCGGCAAGGCCGTAGCGTTTGCGCCAGCGCTGCGCCTTGGTGGCGACCGGAGCGATGGGACGCGGAGCCGAGTTGCCGGACGAAACCGCCGTCATCGCATCACCCGCGGGTCGAGCAGGGCGTAGCTGATGTCGATCGCGAGGTTCACCAGCAGATAGACCAGCGCGACGATCAGCGTGATCCCCATGATCGCTGGGAAGTCGAGCGTCGCGGCGCTGCGGAACGTGTAGCGTCCAAGGCCCGGCCAGGAGAACACCGTCTCGGTCATCACAGCGCCGGTGAGCAGGTTGGCATAGGCGAGGCCGCCGAGTGTCACCACCGGGATCAGCGCGTTCGGCAGCACGTGGCCGGTGATGATCGTGTAGGATTTCAGGCCCTTGGCGCGGGCGACCCGGACATAGTCCTGCTGGATGCTCTCCAGCATGGCGGCGCGCATGGTCCGGGTGATCAGGCCGAGCGTTGCCGCCGCCAGCACGATGGACGGCAGGACGAGGTGCGCGGCGGCATCGCGGAATGTCTCCCAGTCGCCGGCAATGACGGTGTCGATCAGCAGCAGTCCGGTGATCGAGCGCGGCGGCATGGCGATGGCATCGAGCCGGCCAGGACCGGGCGCGATCTCGAGCCCGCCGTAGAAGATCGCCAGCATGATGAAGGCGAGCCAGAAGGTCGGCGAGGAGACGCCGATGAGCGACACGACGCGGGCGACGTGGTCGATCCAGGTGTCGCGCCAGACGGCTGCCGTGATGCCGAGCGGGATGCCGACGATGAGCGCCAGCAGGAACGACACGGTCGCCAGTTCCAGCGTCGCCGGAGCGAACTGCGCGATGTCCTCCAGAACCGGGCGTTGCGAGGAGATCGAGACGCCGAGATCGCCCTGGACGACGCCCTTCAGGAAGATCAGGTAGCGTTGCCAGAGCGGCAGGTCGAGGCCCCATTTGGCGCGCCATTCGGCGACGAATTCCTTGTTGGAGGCGGCGACATCGCCGAGCGCCGCGAGAATGGGGTCACCCGGAACCGCATTGGAAATGAGGAAGATCACCAAGGTCGCCAGCACCGCCATCAGGACGGTGATACCAAGCCGTGTGATGATGAACCGCGTCATTGGGGGCTACCTCGCGCGGTGCGCGCGAAACGGTGCTGCGGACACGTTCGCCGCTGCCCTGATCAAGCCGGATCCGTGGTTGCCGATCATGTTTCCTCCCAAGTTCTTTTTGTGATTTAGATCGTTCTAAATTTTGGTCGACGCAGTGTCAATCACCTCTTATGGTTTCGCCTCATGCAGGGGTTTCGAGGCAATCGGAGAGAGGGCAGGACAGGCGTCGAGGCAGTGCCGTCAGCGCTTGTCGCCGCTCGATTCGCGCAGGATGAGCTTCGGCTGCAACACCACCCGGCGCGTCGGCGCGGCCGGGTTCTCGATGCGGTCGAGCAGCAGGCGCGCCGCCGTCTCGCCGAGTGCCGCGGTATCGTTGCGAACGGTCGAAAGACCGGGCACCCAGAGTTCCGCCTCCGCAAGGTCGTCATAGCCGATCACCGCGAAGTCGCGGCCGGGCTCGCGACCGACCTGCCTGAGGCCCAGCATGACGCCGAAGGCGATGACGTCGTTGAAACAGACCGCTGCTGTCGGGGGGGCGTCGATCGTCAGCAGGTCGCGCACGGCCGCCGCACCGAAGCTGCGCGTGGCATTGCCCTCGACCACCAGCCGCTCGTCGGTGGCGATGTTGTGCTTGTGGAGCGCCTGGCGGTAGCCGCTGCGCCGCTCGCGGCCGGTGGAGACGAGATCGTTGCCGCCGAGCATGGCGATGCGCCGATGGCCGAGACCGATCAGGTGCTCTGTCGCCTCGCACATCCCGGCTTCGTTGGCATGGCCGGCATAGTCGAGGCCGGAGCCGGCGACGTCGCGCGAGACGAGGACGCAGGCGACGCCCTGCTTCTTCAGGAGGCGCAACGTATCGCGCGAGGTGCCGCGCGAGGGGCAGATGGCGAGGCCATCGGCATTGTACTCGCGCATGGTCGCGATGAACTGGTCCTGCCGCGCCGGGTCCTCCTCGGAATTGGCGATGAACACGACGCGCCCGTGCTGCAGGAAAGCGCGCTGGATGGCGGCCGTCAGTTCGGTGAAATAGGGATTGGTGATCTCGTTGATCGACACGCCGATCGTGTGCGAGCGCTGCGTCCTGAGATTGGCGGCGCCGCGATTGTAGACGTAGCCGAGCACGCGGACAGATTCGAGGACCGTTTCGCGCGTCTTGGCGGCCACCAGCGGGCTCTTGCGCAGCACCAGCGAAACGGTCGCGCGCGACACGCCGGCATGGTCGGCGAGATCGTGCAGCGTCACCCGCTGCGGCCTCGCGGCGCTCTTCCCCTTGCCCGCCATTCCGTCCTTTTCCACGCGCAGGGCCGCTGCCCCGCGAGTTCCTCGATTCCCGTGTCTAGAGCAAGTTCGGACGGGAAAGATACTGTTTCGCAAAGCAAGAGTGCGGTTTCGCACCATAGAGGAGGACAATGCCATGCCGGACGAGGTGCTGCTGGCCCGTGACGGTTTCGTCGCGGAGATCGTACTGAACCGGCCGGACAAGCTGAACGCGATCACGCCGCCCATGGCCGCCGAGATCGAGCGGTTGTGCCGTGCTCTCGACCGTGACGACGGCGTCCGCGCGGTGGTCATCAGGGGCGAGGGCGAGCGCGCCTTCTGCGCCGGCAGCGACCTCAACGCGCTGGCTGAATACCCGTCCGCCTGGGCCTTCCGGAACCGGATCGAGTATGCGACCGCGGTGCGCGAGATGCGCAAGCCCGTGGTCGTGGCGCTGCACGGCTGGGTGCTCGGCGGCGGCGCGGAAATGGCGCTGTCGGCCGATATCCGCGTCATGGGACAGAGCGCGAAAATCGGCTTTCCCGAGGTGCAGCGCGGCTGGGTCGGCGGTGGCGGCGCCTCGCAGATGCTGCCGCGCCTTGTCGGCTACGGGCAGGCAATGAAACTCCTGCTCACCGGCGACCCGATCGATGCCGGGGAGGCACATCGCCTCGGCATCGTCGAGTATCTGGTCGACGACGCGCAGGTGGTGGACGAGGCGCGATCCCTTGCGAAGAAATTCGCCGGCTACAGCCCGGTTGCGGTCGAGTCCGTCAAGGCGGCGGTGCGCGCGGCGCTGTCCTCCACGCTGCCTGCCGGCATCCGCTACGAGAACGAGATGAACACGCTGTGCTTCTCGGCCGGCGATCATATGGAGGGCATCCGCGCCTTCCGCGAGAAGCGCGATGCGGAGTTCAGCCAGTGAGCGCGCGCAGAAAGGTCTTCCTGACCCATTCGCCGGACATGCTGGCGAATTATTACGGGCCGCGCGCTGTGGCAGCCCTCCGCGACATGGCCGAGGTCGTCGTCAATCCGACCGGCGCGGTGATGGACGAGGCGGCGCTGATCGCCCATGCGCAAGGCTGCGCCATCGTCGTGTCCGACCGCCAGACGCCGGGATTTGCCGGCTACTTCGGGAAGGCGCCGGACCTCGTCGCCTTCCTGCGCTGTGCCGTCGACATCCGCAACGTCGACGTCGCGGCGGCGAGCGCGCAAGGGATCCTCGCGACCCGCGCGACGCCCGGCTTCGTCACCTCGGTCGCCGAGATGGGTTTCGGCATGATGATCGATCTTGCGCGGGACATCACAGCGTCCGCCGGCATCTACCGCGCCGGCGGCGATCCGGCCGCGCGGCTTGGTCGCCAGTTGCAAGGTTCGACCATCGGCATTCTCGGCTATGGCGCGATCGGCGTCCGCATGGCCGAGCTCGGGAAGGCCTTCGGCATGACGGTCCTCGCCGCCGATCCCCACAAGACAATCGACACCCCAGGCGTCCGGCAGGTGTCGATTGAGCAATTGCTGGCGGAATCCGACTTCGTCGTCTGTCTTGTCGTCGCCACCGAGGCGACCGAGAACCTGATGAATGCGGCGGCCTTCGCGCGCATGAAGCCCGACGCCTTCTTCATCAACCTGTCGCGCGGCAATCTCGTCGACGAGGCGGCGCTCAAGGCGGCCCTCGACGCCAGGCGCATCGCGGGCGCCGCCATGGATGTCGGCCGCGCGCCGGACCAGAAGCCCTCGCCCGATCTCGCCGCGCGTGCCGACGTGATCGCCACGCCCCATACCGGCGGGCTGACGCCGGCCGCCATCGAGCACCAGGCCTTCGACACGGTGGCGCAGGTCAAGGCGCTGCTGGCCGGCGTGGTGCCGCCCGGTGCGGTCAATGAGCAAGCCGCGACGCGCCTTTCGCGCCTGAAGACGGGAGCCTGACATGACGGAGGCAAGACCGATGATCGACGTGCCGCCGGGCGCCACCGACACCCATATCCATGTCTATGATCCGCGATATCCGCTGGCGCCGACGGCCCGCAGCGCGCCGCCGGTGGAGGCCACCGTCGGACACTACAAGGCGGTCCAGAAGCGCCTCGGCCTGACCCGCGCGGTGATCGTGCAGGCCTCCGTCTATGGCACCGACAATGCCTGCACGCTGGCCGGCATGGCGGCGCTCGGCGCCGACGTCGCGCGGGGCGTCGCCGTGGTCGACGACCAGGTCAGTGATGCGGAGCTCGATCGCCTCACCAGGGCCGGCATGCGCGGCGCACGGTTCCTGATGCTGCCAGGCGGCGCCATTCCCTTCGAGCAACTCGACACCATCGCGGCCAAGGTTCATGCGTTTGGCTGGCATGTGCAGTTCCAGATGGACGGGCGTCATCTCGGCGAGAAGGGGGCGCAGGTTCGCTCCTGGCCGGGCCGCATCGTCATCGACCACAACGGCAAATTCCTCGAGCCTGTGGCCGTCGACAGCGCCGAGTTCAAGGTCCTGCTCGACCTCGTGGCGACCGGCCGCATCTGGGTGAAGCTGTCGGCGCCCTACGAGACCTCGAAGACGGGCGCGCCCGATTACGAGGACGTCAGCCGGTTGGCGCGGGCGCTGGTCAGGGCCGCGCCGGAGCGGATGCTGTGGGCCACCAACTGGCCGCATCCCGGCCAGGTGCCGCGACCCGATGACGTGCACCTCATCGACATCCTCGCCGACTGGGCGCCGGACGCGGCGGTGAGGCAGCGCATCCTCGTCGACAATCCAGCGGAACTCTATGGATTCTAGGCGTTCGGATCGGTCGGGACTGGGTCATGCGGAGCCTCCTTGAGGTCGAGGGGGTGGGAGCGGATAGGTCCCTCTTTCCCCCTCCTCGCGGCGTAGCCGCGTGGCGGGGAGGGTCAGGGTGGGGGGTGTGACGCTCGCGGACCGTCCGAGGACGAGCACCGACCGGGACACGGCATGGCTCGGCGAGGCGTTCGACATGCCCCCCACCCCTGACCCCTCCCCACCGCAAGCGGGGGGAGGGGAAATCTGCACGGTCCTGCACGCAGCATCTACGCACGCCTCCCCGTTCCCGCGCCGCGATGGCCGGATTTTGAGCCGTCGGTCCCCGCTCCTTCCTTGCGAAAGGCACGAGGGGTGAAGCGCCGTCAGGCGCGGAGGCGGAACGCCGCCTCCAGTGGCTCCGCGAGGCGTACCCCGCGGAACCGGACTTCGGATCGCCGAAGCCCGCCGGCTCGCGTCCGGGCGGGGCCTCCAGTTCCAGCCCGGATGCTTGATCCGGGCCCACTGAAAACGCCCGCACGCGAGCCGGCGCGCCTCACGGCGCTTCACCGCGGCACTTGTCGTCATCCAGGTCCGCGCTTCCGGGGCGGAGGACAAGAGACGGGGTGGCCGGTAAGAGCCTTAAACCTCGCCTCTCCGGCCGCGGCTCCGGGGGATTGCCGCCCCCTGTGGAAGCCTCGGCCGTTGCGGGACATGGGGCTTATCGCCCCGGTCCCGTCCGGCGAAATGGTTGCCCATCCCGCCGGTTTCTCTCGCCCGCCTGGCGATGCTCCTCGCGCAACGGTCACCCCCGGCGCAGTGGCACCAAAGGGCCCGAAGGGGCGGTGTTCCCGGCGACGCCCCGGCGCTTCGGCTGGTGAAGCCTCCACGACGGGGAACCGCCCCTCCGCCCCATCGTCCACACCACCGGACGATGCCTCGACAGGGCAGAAGGTCGGACGAGGATGAAGGAGGATCGGGGGATGGGGATAAGTTGGCGGCCCGGATTCTGTCAGCAGGGCGAAAAAGCGCGGCGGATCAGAAGCTTGGCGGGAGAGGAATTTATGAAGGGGTGCGGAGTTATCCCCGTCTCCGGGGCGTGCTCCCTTCGCGTCATGGCCGGGCTTGGCCCGGCCATCCACGACTTGAACACGACATATGAAGGAATTCGTGGATGCCCGGGCCAGGCCCGGGCATGACGAGGGTGGGTGCGCGAACCCTCTCCCCTCGTGTGAGAGGGTGCCTGCATCAGCAGGCGGGTGAGGGGGAGTATCGCACCCCTCATCCGGCGCCCATCGCATCGAGCGAACGCGAGATGCGTTCGCCTCTCGCTATGCGGCGCCACCTTCTCCCACGAGGGGAGAAGGATCGCAGTGCGGCGGCCAGCGCCCTCTCCCCCCGCTTGCGGCGGGGAGGGGGCAGGGCTGGGGCTCCCTACGGAAGCCCGTCACATCACGACGAGACCGGCTTCACGTCGTACATGTCGAGCATCCAGCCGGCGGCCGTCAGCGGCAGCTTGGCCAGATTCGAGCGCACCGCGACCTGATAGGACGGCTGGAACAGGATGAAGTAGTTGGCATTGTCGACCACCCGCTTCTGATACTCGACCCAGAGGTCGGCCTGCTTCCTGGCGTCCTGTTCGGCCGCCGCGTCGCGGACGAGCTTCAGCACCTCCGGCGGCACCGGCCAGTGGACGCGCCGCGCCACGCGCTCGACGCTCGCCGCCGCCCACAGCAGGTTCTCCACCGCCGGCGGGTTCCAGAACGTCAGCACGCCGCCCTGCGCGCGGTTGCCCGTGAAGGTCGTGCGCAGGTTGACCTGGTCCATCGGGGTGAGCTTCGCCCGGATGTTCACCCGCGCGAGGTCCGCCTGGATCTTCTGGGCGAGCGTCTGGTAGGTGACGCCGGCGATGGCGGCATTGCCATAGGCGATGTCGAACTCGAAGCCGTCGGCAAGGCCGGCCTTCTGGAGCAGCTGCCGCGCCTTGTCGAGGTTCTCGTTGAAGCCGATCTCCTTGGCGATGGCCTCCGTCGATCCCGACACGCCGATCGGCAGGAAGTTGGCGCAACGCACGGCCGCGCCGCCGAGCAGGTTCTTGATGATGCCATCATAGTCGATGGCCTGGCCGATCGCCTGGCGGGCTTCCTTGACCGCCAGCGCCTTGTTGAACTCCGCGTTCTGCGTCAGCGCCATATAGACGAAGTCGAGGCTGGTCAGCGCCTCGAGGCGGATGTTCGGGTCGGACTTGATCGTCGCGATCTGCTCGGGAATGAGGTTGAACGCGATGTCGACGTCGCTGCGCCGGATCGACAGAAGCTGCGCCGCGCTGTCGCCGATATGGCGGATGATGACCCGCTCGAAAGGCGGGCGCCCGCGCCAGTAATTGTCGTTGCGGACGAACTGGATCTGCGCGTTGCGCTCCCAGCGGGTCACGCGATAGGCCCCGGCACCGGCCGAGTTCTCGTTGAGCCAGGCGGTCGCCTTGTCCTTGGTCTTGGCCTCGGGGCTCGCATCGCCACCGTGCTGCATGACCAGCTTGCTGTCATAGACCGGGAAGCCGGGCGCCGCGATGATGGTGAGCAGCGGCTGCGTCGGGTCCTTCAGGATGATGTCGACGGTCTTGGCATCGACCACTTCGGTGCGCTCGACGTGGCTGATGTACTGCGAGGTCTGGTCGCCGAGATGCAGCACGCGATCCATCGACCACTTCACGTCGGCCGAGGTCATCACGTTGCCGGAGGCGAACTTGACGTTGTCGCGCAGCGTGAACCGCCAGCCCTTGCCGTCCGGCGTGCGCTCCCATTTGGTCGCGAGCTGCGGGCGAATGGTGATGTAGTCGCCCGGTGCCATGGTGACGAGCATGTCGTAGGCGGCGAGCAGCGACATCGGCGGCGTGTACTGCGCCTGCCGGGCCGGATCGAGCGTCACCGTGTCGGAGATGTCGATGCCGATGACCAGCGTGTTGCGCCGCGCCTGCGCGTGGACGCGGTCGGGCAGGCCTGCAGCAAGGGCCGCGCCCCCGATACCAAGCAGCTTTGCCACGTCGCGGCGGCTCATCCAGCCGCGCCTGGCGGTCTCATGCGTGTCCTTGCTGGTCGTCATGTCATTCCTCCCGGGGGGTGTTGGACATGCCGCTTGGTTGCGCGGCTCTTTGTCTTGGATCGATCTAAATCGCGAGTGCGACCTGACCTAATCGATTGTGTTCGATGCCCGCGCGGACTGTGCGTCCTCGTCAGGCCATCGTCAATGCGCGGCGGATGCGGACCTGAACAGCCTGATTCTCACAGCTTCAGACGGGTCAGCAAAGCCGTCTCGCCCTCCTGCACCGTCTCGCCGCGCTGGTTGGTCACGACGAAACCCAGCGTGGTGATGCCCCTGTCGCCCTTCGAGGTCAGCCGCTTTGATCTGACCGTGACGGTCACGCCGATCCGGTCGCCGACCAGGATGGGCCCGCGGAAATTCCAGTTCCAGCCGAGCGAGGCTACCGCCATGATCCGGACCGATGACCGGTTCTTGAGGCCATCGGCCATGGCGAGGCCAAGGAGGCCGTGGGCGATGCGACCCGCAAAACCCTGTTCGCGGGCGAATTCATCGTCCATATGGACATCGAACAGGTCACCGGAGAGACCGGCGAAGCCGACAATATGTGCGTCGGTCATGACGATCTTGCCGGTCTCGTAGTGATCGCCCTCGCGGAGATCCTCGAACCAGTATTCGCCGGGGAGCAGCAGGCGCTGGGTCATGGCCATGCCGGGCTCACAGCTTCGCAACCGACAGGCCGCCGTCGACATGGACAACCTCGCCGGTCGAGTAGGCAAGGCCGCCATCGGCCAGCATGGCGACCGCGCGGCCGACATCCTCCGGTTCGCCCCAGCGGGCGATCGGCGAGAAGCCTTCCGCGAACATGCGGTCGTATTTTGCCGTCGCGACGGCGGTCATGTGGGTACGGATGACACCGGGGCGGATCTCGTAGGTGTGGATGCCGGTCTCCGCCAGCCGCAAGGCATAGAGCCTGGTCATCATCGACAGCCCGATCTTGGAGATGCAGTACTCGGCGCGATCAGGCGAGGCCGCCTCGGCATTCAGCGAGGACACGGTGACGATGCTGCGAAAGGCATCGGCGGGGGCGGCGGCCATGCGCTTCGCCACCGCCTGGGTCAGGAAGAACGGCCCGCGCAGGTTGATGCCCATCAGCTGGTCGAAGCTCTCGGGCGAGACCTCCAGCATGTCGCCGCGCGTCTTCACCGACACGCCGGCATTGTTGACGAGGCAGTCGATGCGGCCGAAGGCGGACCAGGCGGCGGCGACCAGCGCGGGATGCGCGTCGAGGTCGGCGATGTCGCCGGTGACGGCCTCGGCTCGCGCGCCCGCCACGCGCGCATGCGCGAGGGTGTCGTCCAGATCGGCCGAGGGGGCCAGGTCGTTGACGACGAGATCAAAGCCTCGCGCCGCGAGGGCCAGCGCGATCGCCCTGCCGATCCCGCGCTGCGCGCCCGTGACGAAGGCGGCGCGCCGGTTTCCGTTCCCCATGAGGCGTTTCCCGTTCTCGCGATTCGTCTCATTCGCGCGCCGAGGCAATGATGCACACCGCGCGATGAGAGGCCAGCTATCGGCTTCTTGCGCTCATTTAGACCGATCTAAATTGCATTTGGCAAGCGACTTTAGTCGGTCCATCTCGCGGCGCGAGAAGTCCGTTGCTGGTCCTTTTCCTGACGTCGAGGTGGTCGCTTTCGGACGACTCCGTTTGAGTAAGCCCGACGAGGATGAGCGGCGAGTACCGACGCGTGCCGGTCTCCACAGGAGTTCCGAAGCAACCCAGGTTGGCCTTCGCCACCATTTTGTCTCGCTCGCCTATACCCGGCGCAACTCCTCCAGGTCATGGGCCAGCGGCTTCGACAGCTGATAGGCCGGCCCGCTGAGCGGTCGATCGGTGGCCATCAAAAGCCGGATCTTCAGGGCGTTGATCGCTGGCGACGCGAAAGGTTTCCAGGTCAGTTCACCCTGCACGATCTCCTCCACAATCAGGAGTTCACTTCAAAGTAGCCAGGCAGTCGCTACGATAAAAGTATCGACTCGCGCGCACCGTCACCGAGAATTGGGGTAAGAAAAAACCCCAGCGAAATCAGAGATTTCACTGGGGTTTGAATGGTGGGCACGACTGGGATCGAACCAGTGACCCCTACGATGTCAACGTAGTGCTCTCCCGCTGAGCTACGCGCCCTTTGCGGCCCGGAGGCCGCGAATGCGAGGCGCACCGTATAGTGGGGATCGCGGAGCCGTGCAAGTGGCCGATGTGGCCTGCGCAAACACGGCGTCAGGCAGCTTCCTGGAGCATCTTGTCGACCTCGTTGACGAGGTCGCGCAAGTGGAACGGCTTGGACAGGATCTTGGCGTCCTTGGGGGCCTGCGAATCGGGCTGGAGCGCGACCGCCGCGAAGCCGGTGATGAACATGACCTTGATGTCGGGGTCGAGTTCGGTGGCCCTGCGGGCGAGTTCGATGCCGTCCATCTCCGGCATGACGATGTCGGTCAGCAGCAGCTCGAACGGCTCCTCGCGCAGACGGTGATAGGCGGACAGCCCATTGTCGAAATGGGCGACGTCGTAGCCGGCGTTCTCCAGCGCCTTGACCAGGAAGCGGCGCATGTCGTTGTCGTCTTCGGCCAGCAGAATCTTGCCCATGCTGAATGCGGTCCTTCGCCAGTCCGTCGTCGGGGAGGGGCGGTTTAGCGAACCCGGTCCCGGTTGTGCCCATGAAGCCTGAAGATGGTAAATGGGCGGTGAACGGCCGCGCGAATCCCCAGTCGAAGCCGGCTCTGCCGTCGGCCTGCTGCCCTGCCGAAGGGAGGCTTCACAGGACGGGTTCGCCCGCTAGACTGGCTGGTGGTGAGGCCCGCCCGGGACGGACATGAGCGAAGCCCTGATCCGCGATTTCGATCCCGCCTTCGAGGCGCTGGAGCCGGCCGAGCTGCGCGCGCCCGTGGTGTTCAACTCGCCGCATTCGGGCCGGGTCTATCCGCCGCTCTTCCTCGACCAGGTGCGGCTCGACCTGCCGACCCTGCGGCGCTCGGAGGATACCGACGTCGACACCCTGTTCGAGGGCGTGGTCGCGCGCGGCATGCCGCTGATGCGTGCGCATTTCCCGCGCTCCCTCGTCGATCTCAACCGCGAGCCTTACGAGCTCGATCCGCGCATGTTCGATGGGCGCCTGCCGACCTTTGCCAATACGCGCTCGATGCGCGTCGCCGGCGGGCTCGGCACCATTCCGCGGGTCGTCGGCGAGGCGCAGGAAATCTATTCGCGCCGCCTGCCAATCGACGAGGCGCTGACCCGCATCGACATCCTCTACAAGCCTTACCACCGCACGCTCCGCCGGCTGATCGCGGCAACCCACCGGGCCTTCGGCGAGGTGCTGCTGGTGGATTGCCACTCGATGCCGTCCATGGCGCCGATGCGCGAGGACCGGCCGCGCGCCGACATCGTCATCGGCGACCGTTATGGCACGAGCTGCGCGCCGGCGGTGACCGACCTGATCGAAGGCGTGCTGCGGGGGCGCGGCTATCACGTCGTGCGCAACAAACCCTATGCCGGCGGGTTCATCACCGAGCATTACGGCCAGCCGCAGACCGGCACGCAGGCGGTGCAGATCGAGATCAACCGCGCCATCTACATGGATGAGCGGAGCTATCGGCGCACCGCCGATTTCGGCCGGCTGCAGGCCGATCTCATGGCTCTCGCGGAGGCGCTGGCGCGCCTGCCCCTGGACCGCTCCGGCGACTGGCGGGTCGCGGCGGAATAGCCGGATCAGCATTTCCAATTTCGCATGGCTCGCCGCTTCGGGCGGAGTCGCCGGCGAATCGCCGGATCCGAAGCCGCCGCCGACTGTTCAACCGATCAGAGTGCGGCGCACAACAGAATCAAGGCTTCGCGTCGATTTTATACGATCAGGAACGAGCGCCTGGCCTGCCCGGGAACAGAGCGGCCAAGTGCTTGTAAAACCGTCGAAATAGAAACCAGCCGGAAAAGAAAGAGGCCGCTCACTTTCGTGAGCGGCCCAAGTCTAGGGAGGAAACGCCCAAGGAGGGCTGCGAGGCACCGCAAGGCGATACCGCGCTGCAGCAATATGCTCCCGGCCCCCGGAAAAGGCAAGAAGGTTGACCCAATTTTTCGCGGGCTTTGTCTTCGCTTCGGATTCAACCGTTTCAGCCGAGATTTCGTCGCGGATCGGGGGCTGTGCAGTACCAGAGGGTCGCTACAGCCAGCAGCATCGCCTGCATCGCGAAGGCGGCCTGGAACGCCGATGCCGGATAGATCGCCGCGGAGCCGGCGATGACCTTCACCACAAGACCCGTCAGCCACTGGGTCGCGAAGCCGCCGCTCATCGTGCCGATATTGATCAGCGACAGGCCGCGGCCGGTCAGATGCGGCGGGAACAGCGACTTCCCGTGCGCGACGAGGATGGGTGTGAAGGCGCAGAAGAAGCCGATCAGCCCATAGATGACCTCGACGCGCCCGGGTGACCCGCCATGGCCGAACAGGATCAGCACCACCAGCAGAACCAGGCTGATAACGGCGCCGGCCACCGTGATCGGCCGGTAGGCGCCGACCAGGCGGTCAGCGGCGCCCCAGGCGAGCGTGCCGGCGATCTGGGCCGCCGCCATGATGAACAGGGCGCGGCCCTGCGCGACGAGGTCCACCCCGTGGACATGGGCGAGATAGGGGCCGCCCCACAGGCCGACGATGAGGCCGAAGGTCGAATAGGCCGCGAAGGACATGAGGAACAGCGGCCAGAAGCCCTTTACGCGGATGGCCTCGCCGACGCCGGCAAGGGTCTGGCCGAGGCTTTCGCGCGCACCGCCAGTGGCGGGCCCCGCCGCCGCTCCGCGCACCACGACGAACACCGCCAGCGCGAACAGCGCGGCGAACAGTCCCGCGGCCACGAAGGCGCTGCGCCAGCCGACCGTCGCCGTGGCATAGGCGAGCGGCACGGTGGCCCCGAGCGTCCCGAAGCTGGAGATGGAGAGCTGGATGCCGGCAAGCGTCGCGAAGGTCCTGGGCGGAAAGGCGCGGGCATAGATGACCAGCGGGGCCATCAAGAAGGTCGAGCAGCCGATGCCGAGCAGGATGCGTCCCGCCACCAGGCCAGCTTGGCCCTCGGCCGAGGCGAAGGCCAGGGAACCCGCGACGACGAAGGCGCTGGAGCCGAGGATCGCGGCGCGCGGTCCCCATCGGTCGATGACGATGCCGACGGGGATCTGGCAGAGTGCGAAGATCAGGAAGAACGACGCGGTGATCGTACCGAGTTGATCGGCGGTCAACTGCAGTTCGCTGGCGAGCGTTGTCGCGATGACACCGACGGAGTTGCGGTAGAACTGGCTGATGGCGGTGGCGGTCGCGAGCACCGCCACCAGCACCACGATGCCCGTCCGGGCCGTTCGGCCCTGGATGCTTGTCCTCACGGCATGTCCTCCGGCCGCGACCCTGCCCGTGGCGGGCGCGGGCGGCAAGCTGGGCCGGGGCAGGCGAGGGCGGCGGCAGCCGCATGAGAGCCCGCGATTGCCCGCGGCAGGATGGCTGGCCTATAGCTCGGCCGGCAGTCAGGGGAGTTCGCTGTGAGCGCCGTCGATTTCGAGAGCTTCGTCCGCGACCTCGCCCGCGTTTCCGGCGAGGCGATCCGGCCGTTCTTCCGCTCGGCCATCGGAGTCGAGAACAAGGGAACCAAGGGCGCCTTCGATCCGGTCACCGAGGGGGATCGCGCCGGCGAGGCGGCGATGCGCCGGATGATCCGCGAGACCTTCCCGGCGCACGGCATCGTCGGCGAGGAGCATGGCGTGGAGAACGCCGGCGCCGAGCACGTCTGGGTGCTCGATCCGATCGACGGCACCAAGGCCTTCATCGCCGGCATCCCCCTGTGGGGCACGCTGATCGGGCTAGCCCGGCGCGGCCGGCCGGTCTTCGGCATGATGCACCAGCCCTTCATCGGCGAGAAGTTCTGGGGCGACGGCGCGGGCTCCCGCTATGAGGGGCCGGCGGGCGACAGGGTTTTGCGTGCCCGCCCGTGTGCGAGCCTGGCCGAGGCGACCATCATGACCACCTCGCCGAAACTGTTCGGGCGGCGGGAGCAGGAGCGATTCGACGCGGTCGAGGCGCAGTGCCGGACCTATCGCTATGGCGCCGACTGCTACGCCTACTGCATGCTGGCGGCCGGCCATGTCGACCTCGTGGTCGAGGCCGGTCTCAAGCCCTACGACATCCTGGCGCTGATCCCGATCATCGAGGGCGCCGGTGGCGTGGTGACCACCTGGGACGGCGGCTCGGCAGCCGATGGCGGGCGCATCGTCGCGGCCGGCGACCGGCGCGTCCATACCGAGGCGTTGGCGATCCTCAACGCCTGAACTGTCAGAGAAAGGCCTGCTCGCCGGGCACGAAGGCGTCGAAGGCCGCCCAGAACTGGGCGCGCAACTCGTCGCGCTCCATCATCACCTCGTGCAGCGAGCCGGGGATGACCACCGTATGCCCGGCCTTCAGCCGCCGCCCGAAGGCCTCGATGGCCGACGTGTCGATCAGCGGGTCGCGCGCGCAGCCGACCAGCAGCATGGGCTGGCGGATGCCGCGCGCATAGAGCGGGTGCGCGAAACGGGACGTCAGGGTGAGCGCCGAGCGCACCCAGCCGAGCGTCGGCGCGCCGAGGCCGAGCCGGCCGTCAATATCCGCATAGGAGGCCGCCAGCGCATAGCGTACCGGGTCCGAACTGACCGGATTGCCCTCGAACGGCTTCTGCGAGGTCGGCTCCAGCGAGCCGCCCGGAATGGTCATGGTCGACAGGCCGAGGGCGGAGAGCAGGGTCAGGGCCGTGCGGACCAGGCCGGGCCTGCGCACCGGTGCGAGCGCCACCATGGGGGCGGACAACACCATGCGGTCGAACCAGATGCGGCCGGCCTTGGCGGTCTCGATCAGGATCGCGCCGCCCATGCTGTGGCCCAGCGCATGGAAGGGCGGCCGGCAGTCCGGGAGTCCGACCGTGGTCATGATCGTCTCGAGATCGACCTGGTAGTCCGCAAAGCGCCGGACATGGCCCTTGCGCATGTCGCCAGTGAGCCGGCCAGAGCCGCCCTGGCCGCGCCAGTCGAAGGTGAGCACGCCGAAGCCGCGGGCGCGCAACTCGTCGACCACCTCGAAATACTTCTCGATGAACTCGCTGCGGCCGTGGCAGATCACCACCGTGCCGCGGCGGGGCGCGCCAGTCGCCTCCCAGCGCGCGTAGCGGATCGCCACCTTGTCGGGGGTCGCGAGCATGCCGGCCCGGACGCCGTCCGGGACCGGTCGGTTGGGCAGGGCCACAAGTTCCATCGTGCGGGCGCGCTCGCGAATCGGTGCCGCGACGGGGCAGCACGATCCATCCGCTAGCACGGTGTGGCGGGTCGGTCATCGCGCCAGGCGGGATGGCCTACGGGAGTGCGGGAGCCGTCTCGGGCGGATTGCGGCCGGCCTCGATGGCGGCCGGGATCATCGCGGCGGCGAGTTCGTAGCAGAAGGTCAGCTTGCGCTCCTGCGGGTCCCAATAGGCATTGGGCTCGCCGCAGGAGATTGCCTCCAGGCGAATGCCGGACCGGAAGGCGAAATTCTGCACGGCATAGTCGCGTACCGTCTCCAGAAGTCCGATCCGCACGAGAAAGCTGCGGACCGGCTTGAGGGCCTCCGGCGCCTCGCCATAGCTGACGGGCATGACAGAGGAGGAACTGGTCTCGCGGCTGCGCCGGAACAGCCGCTGCCAGAGGGAAGCGCCCGTGCGCCCGAGATTGGGCGCGAGGAGCTGCCGCCAGGTGTCGCTCATCTGCTGGAAATCGCCGATGCAGCCATCGCGCCGTCCCTCCGGCAGCCGGGCACGATCAGCGAGGGCGGTGAAGGCAGGTGGATCCGATCCGTAGAGGAGGCAGATGATCTGCGCAGCGCGTTGAGGGCCGAGGCCGTGCTCGGCGTAGAATTTGACGGGATCGTTGCTGCCGATCTCGTCACGGCTCATCGTGAGCAGGCCCTGCGCGGCGTCGATGACGACCTGATGGGCGAAAGCACCGCCGATTTGCACGAGCGTCAGCGTCGCGAAATTGTCGGCTGCGTCCTCCTCCCGGCCGAGAACCGGCAGGCCGAACTCGCTGATCACCGCGTGGCCGAATTCGTGCGCCAGCGTGAAGACGACATTGCCGACAAGGAAGACGACCAGCCGCTTGCGCTGCTCCAGCGTCATGTCCGGGACGATGCCCGGCTTGTCGGCGAAGGCGGAAGCCGCCTCCTCGACCCGCGCCGGAAACGACTGCTCCGCCGCGACGAGGCGAAGCGGCATGGCGAGGGACAGGAGCATGAGGGAGAGGGCGGCCAGTTTCACCGGACAGCGCATCGGATCCTCCCGCTTCGGGCGGCGAAGCGTGCCATGCCGCTGCCGGAGGCTCAACCGGCCCGCGATCCCGAGGTTCCCCTGGTCACGGGCGACCGGCCCAGCCATCCTGGAGTGACGACCGAGGCTCGCCGACGACCCTCAGGCCGATGATCTCGCCGTTGCGGGCATCCATGACGAGGCGGAGGCGCTGGCCCCACTTGTCCGTGCCGTGGGTGAGATAGGCGGTTCCGCGCCGGATCACCGGCGCGCTCACCACATAGCCGCGGACGGCGAGCCGGCCGGCGACCTCCTGCTGCGGAATGATCCGGCCCGCAGCGCCGTCGGCGCGGGCGAGATTGCCGGCGCAGGCCAGCATGAGGAGCGCGAGGGCGAGCGAGGTCGTGGCCGCCACCAGAACAAGGGCGAGCGAGGAAACGGAGGAGGAGCGGCGCGCGATCGGGCGCATGATGGATCAGGGTCCCTGGTAGGTGGATCGTGGAGAGCGGTCGGGCAAGCGGCCGGTGTTCTCCCATGGTGTCGACGCGTTTCTCGCGCAGCGCGCCTGAACCCGGGCGGAAACCGCCGTTCACCGGGCTTTCATCTGCGCGTTCCAGCGGAGCGGCACCCCTTGCGCGGCCAAACCGGGCTTCCTAACTCACGGTTCGTGCAGGCCCGCCAAGGGCTGCGCAAGCAGAACCGGCCCGGCCATCCGGCGGGCCAAACCATTCTGGTGTCGCTTGAAGGAGGACATCCATGCGCACATTCGATCTTGCTCCCCTCTACCGCTCGACCGTCGGTTTCGACCGCCTGTTCTCGCTGCTCGACCAGGCCACCGGCCATGACGCTCCCTCGGCCGGCTATCCGCCCTACAACATCGAGAAGACCGGCGAGAACGCCTACCGCATCTCCGTCGCGGTGGCCGGCTTCACCGACCAGGACCTGTCGATCGAGGTCAAGGAGCAGGCGCTCGCCATCCGCGGCGAGAAGGCCGTCGGCGAGGGCGAGACCAAATCCGACTACCTGCACCAGGGCATTGCCGCGCGCGCCTTCGAGCGCCGCTTCCAGCTTGCCGACCATGTCTTCGTGAAGGGCGCCGCGCTCGAGCACGGCCTGCTTCATGTCGATCTCGTCCGCGAGATCCCGGAGGCCATGAAACCCCGGCAGATCGCCATCCAGGCCGGCAGCGGCCCGCGGGTGATCGAGGCCGAGGCGAACCGCAAGGCCGCCTGAACCGCATCACCCTGACGGACCGGGCCGTCCTCCAACGACCCTCCTGAGATGCACGAACGCCCCGGTGAGGCATTACCGGGGCGTTTCGTTTGTCAGCTGGATGCCAGGCGGGCGGCGCAGTCCGCGCCGCCGGGTCAGTTCGAAGCGGGTGGCGGCGCAACCTGCCGCACGCCGGGCGTTGCCGGCTGGCCGAGGCCTCCTGCGGCGGGTTCGCCGTTCGGACCAAGGAAACGGCCGTCGATCAGGGTGCCTTCCGGCTCGGGCGCGGGCGCGGGGCGCGCCGCGGTGTCGGGCGGCGAAGCCGGTGCCGGGCTGGCGGCCGTCTCCGCCAGCGGGACAGGGGGTGCCTGCGGAACGGCCTGGACAGGCGGCGTCGCGATCACGGGTGCCGGGGCGGCCGCCGGAGGCTCGACCGGAGCCGGAACTGCCGGCAACGCAGCCGATGGCGGCTGCGGCGGGTCGGCAGGGCCAATGGCCTCGACAGGCGGGGCAACAACATCAGGCACAGGCGGCGCGGTCACCGACGGCTGTTCCTCGCGCGGACCGGTATCCGGCACCTGCGGCAAGGCGGCCGTCGGCTGCTCGGGGGCGGGCGGCGCGGCCGGCGCTGCTTCTGGCGCAGGCGGCGTGAACGGCACGCGCGGCTCGACGCTGAGCGGCGCGGTCGGGGCGACCGGTGTCACCTCGCGCGGGCTGAGGCGGGCGGCCGGCGGCTGGGGAGCGGGCTGCTCGGCGGGCGGCGGGCTCGCCACCGGCGGCACGACCTGCGGGCCCGGCTGGAGACCACCGTCGATGTCGGGGCGCGGGGTCGGCACCGGCACGATGCGCGCGGTGATGTTCGGTCCCGGACGGGCAGGGCGTTCGAGGCGCTGCTCTGGCCTCTGGTCCGGCCGCTGCGGATCGTTGTCGAGGCGTCCCTCGCGGAACTCCTGACCGTTGCGGCCCGTGTCGCGACCGAAGCCCGGCCGTTCGTCGCGCCAGACCGGCGGTGTCGGGAAGCGTTGGCCGCCCGGCTCCAGTTCGCGGATCGCGAGCGGTGCGCCGGTATAGGCGTTGATGCTGACGCGGGTGCGCTGCCCCTGCGGCCCGAGCGCATCGACCACCCAGGCGCGGCCGGCGAGACGAGGCCGGGAAATGGCGCGATAGCCCATCGAACGGGCAATAGTGATGGCGCGCTGCGGCGCGATCATCCCGTCGTCGTCGTCATCGTCGGGCGTGATGTAGCGGCGGCCGTAATAGGGCTCGGCATAGGGCCGCTCGTAGCGCGGCCCCCAGTCGCCCCAATATTGCACCGGCGTGACGGTTTCAGCAGCGAAAGCGGAGCGGGCAGCGTTCATCTGGCCGAGCGGCGCGGCAAGAGCCGAGCCGGTTCCGGCAGCGATGGCGGCGATGCAGGTCGCCCAAAGCAATCTCTGGCGCACGAACGCTTGTCCTTCTTCCCCATTCCGCCCAACGTCAGCTTTTCGGCAAGGAGAACGGCGATTTCGAGGCGGGAGCATGCGGACCGGTATCACCGAACCGATTTGCCGATCACTCCGCCGCGAGGGGACGGGCCGCCTTGGTCGCTACCCGCAGGAAGCGGTCGATATCCTCGTCGCGGGTGGCGAAGCTGGTCACCAGGCGCATCATGGTCTCGCCGGGCCTCGCGCGATCGGCATCGGGCAGGCCCTTGTCCGACCAGGGGTAGAAGACGGCGCCCTCGGCCTGCAGCGCCTGGACGATCTCCTGCCGCATGATCGGGAACAGGCCGTTGGCCTGTGGCATCACCGGCAGGCGGATGCCGGGAATGGCGGCAAGCCCGGTGGCCAGGCGTGCGGCCGCCGCATTGGCGTGGTGGGCAAGGTCGAGCCAGTGGCCGCCGTCGAGGAAGGCCTCCATCTGGGCCGCGAGAAAGCGGTGCTTGGAGAGCAGGTGGCCGCCACGCATGCGCCGGCGCACCATTTCCTCGCCCCTGGACGGGTCGAAATAGATCATCGCCTCGCAGGCGAGCCCGCCGCCCTTGGTGGTGCCGAAGGACAAAACGTCGACGCCGGCCTTCCAGGTGATCTCCGCCGGCGAACAGCCGAGCGCGGCAACGGCATTGGCGAAGCGCGCGCCGTCCATGTGGACACCGGCGCCATGGGTCTTGGCGATGGCGGAGAGCGCCGTCACCTCCTCGACCGAATAGACCAGCCCGAGTTCGGTCGACTGGGTCAGCGACAGCGCGTGGACCGGGGCATTGTGCGGAACCCGCCGGCCGAGGCCCGCAATGGTATCGGTCAGGGCCTCGGCCGTGATCTTGGCGCCGGCACCGCGGATGCCGACCAGCTTGGCGCCGCCGGTAAAGAACTCAGGACCGCAGCACTCGTCCTCCATGACGTGGCTCTCGTCATGGCACAGCACGATGCCCCAGGGCGGGGTGAGCGTTGACAGTGCGAGGCCGTTCGCGGCCGTGCCGGTGACGACCATGTAGACGCCGACCTCACGCTCGAACAGGTCGGAGAGCTGCTTCTCAACGCCCCGCGTCGCGTCGTCGCGGCCATAGCCGAGGCGTGCACCGCCGTTGGCGGCGGCGATCGCCTGCATCACCTTGTCGGAGGCGCCGAGGCCGTTGTCGCTGGCGAAGAACATTGCAAATCTCCCTGCCTCCTCGTTATCGCGGAGGCAGGGGCGATGTCATCCCTCACCGCGGCAGTGTGGTCGTGCCCGTCAGGTCCTTGTCGATCGAATGGGCGGCCTGCCGCCCCTCGCGGATGGCCCAGACGACCAAACTCTGGCCGCGCCGCATGTCGCCGGCGGCATAGACCTTGTCGACCGAGGTCCGGTAGTCGGACTGGTTGGCCAGCACGTTCTTGCGCGGGTCGAGATTGACCTTGAGGCTCTCGATCATGCCCTCGTAGACCGGGTTGACGAAGCCCATGGCGAGCAGGACGAGGTCGGCCTTCAGGTCGAACTCGGAACCGGGGATCGGCTGCATCTTGTCGTCGATGCGGATGCAGCGCAGCGTCTTGACCTTGCCCTTCTCGCCGCCAAACTCGGCGGTCATGACCGCGAAATCGCGCTCGGCGCCTTCCTCGTGGGAGGACGAGGTGCGCAGCTTGAGCGGCCAGAGCGGCCAGGACAGCGCCTTGTTCTCTTTCTCCGGCGGCTTCGGCATGATCTCGAGTTGCATGACCGAGACCGCGCCCTGGCGCACCGAGGTGCCGATGCAGTCAGAGCCGGTGTCGCCGCCGCCGATGACCACGACATGCTTGCCGGAGGCGAGGATCGGCTCGTTGGTGCCGATCGGCTCGCCGGAGACGCGACGGTTCTGCTGCGGCAGGAAGTCCATCGCGAAATGGATGCCGTCGAGCTCGCGGCCGGGGATGGCCAGGTCGCGGCCCTGTTCAGAGCCGCCGGTCAGCAGCACCGCGTCGTGGCCGTCCACCAGATCCTGCACGGGCCGTGTCACGCCGACATGCTCGTTGTAGTGGAAGGTGACGCCCTCGGCTTCCATCTGGGCGACGCGGCGGTCGATCAGGCGCTTCTCCATCTTGAAGTCCGGGATGCCATAGCGCAGCAGCCCGCCAGCCTTGGCGAACTTCTCGTAGAGGTGGACGTCGTGGCCCGCGCGCGCGAGCTGCTGGGCGGCGGCCATGCCGGCCGGTCCCGAGCCGACCACGGCGACCTTCTTGCCCGAGCGCGTCTTGGACGGCTCCGGCTTGACCCAGCCCTCGTTCCAGGCCCGGTCGACGATGGCGCATTCCACCGTCTTGATGGTCACCGGCGTGTCCTCGATGTTGAGGGTGCAGGAGGCCTCGCAGGGGGCGGGGCAGACCCGGCCGGTAAACTCGGGGAAGTTGTTGGTCGAGTGCAGGTTGATCGACGCCTCCTGCCAGGCGCCGTTGTAGACGAGGTCGTTCCAGTCCGGGATCTGGTTATTGACCGGGCAGCCGGTGTGGCAGAACGGGATGCCGCAATTCATGCAGCGCGAGGCCTGGTTGCGCGCGCCTTCCTCGCTCAGCGGGATGACGAATTCGCGGTAGTGGCGGATGCGATCGCCGGCCGGCGCATAGCGCCGGTCCTGGCGGTCGACCTCCAGAAAGCCCGTGACCTTCCCCATTTTCTTATTCTCCTGCCAGCGCGAGCGGGGCCTGCTGGGCCTGTTCCATTTCCTGAAGCGCGCGGCGGTATTCGACCGGCATCACCTTCCTGAATTTGGGCAGCATCTCCGACCAGCGGTCGAGGATGTCCTGGGCGCGCCTGGAGCCCGTGTAGCGGGCATGGTTGGCGATAAGCTGGTGCAGGCGCTCGCCGTCGAACCGGCTCATGTCGCTCATCACGTCGACGCGTCCGTGACTGTCGAGGCCGCCGGTCTGGTGATAGTGGCGGGAGAGGAGATCGTCCTCCTCCGGCACCGGCTCCAGCTCGACCATGGCCATGTTGCAGCGGCGGGCGAAGTCGCCTTCCTCGTCGAGCACATAGGCGATGCCGCCCGACATGCCGGCCGCGAAGTTGCGCCCGGTCTGGCCGAGCACGACGACGACGCCGCCGGTCATGTACTCGCAGCCGTGGTCGCCGGTGCCCTCGACCACCGCGATGGCGCCCGAGTTGCGCACGGCGAAGCGCTCGCCGGCGACGCCGCGGAAGTAGCACTCGCCCTCGATGGCGCCGTAGAGCACGGTGTTGCCGACGATGATCGAGTTGTCGGCGTCAAGGCTGGTCGCCTCGGCCGCCGGATAGACGATGATCTTGCCGCCGGAGAGGCCCTTGCCGACATAGTCGTTGGCCTCGCCCTCGAGCTCCATGGTCACGCCGCGGGCGAGCCAGGCGCCGAAGCTCTGGCCGGCCGTGCCCTTCAGCTTCACGTGAACGGCATCGTCCGTCAGGCCCTTGTTGCCGTGCTTGCCGGCGATGACGCCGGAAAGCATGGCGCCGGTCGAGCGGTTGAGGCTCTGGATGCGGGTGTCGATGACGACCGGGCGGCCTTCGTCGATGGCCGGCATCGCCTCGGCGATCAGCCTCCGGTCCAGCACCTGCTCCAGATGATGGTCCTGGTCCTCGGAGCGGAAGATGCCGACATCCGAGGGGACTTCCGGCTTGTGGAACAGCTTGGAAAAGTCGAGCCCCTTGGCCTTCCAGTGGTCGACGGCCTCGCGGCGGTCGAGCATCTGCATCTGGCCGACCATCTCGCTGACGGTGCGGTAGCCCAGTTCGGCCATCAGCTCGCGCACTTCTCCGGCGACGAAGAAGAAGTAGTTCACGACATGCTCGGGCTGGCCCTTGAAGCGCTTCCTCAGCACCGGGTCCTGCGTGGCGACGCCGACGGGGCAGGTGTTGAGGTGGCACTTGCGCATCATGATGCAGCCGGCCGCGATCAGCGGCGCGGTGGCAAAGCCGAACTCGTCGGCGCCGAGCAGGGCGCCGATGATCACGTCGCGCCCGGTGCGCAGGCCGCCGTCGACCTGTACCGAGATGCGCGAGCGCAAGCGGTTCAGCACCAGCGTCTGGTGGGTCTCGGCGAGGCCGATCTCCCAGGGGGAACCGGTGTGCTTGATCGAGGTCAGCGGCGATGCGCCCGTGCCGCCCTCGAAGCCGGAGATCGTCACATGGTCGGCGCGCGCCTTGGCGACGCCCGCCGCAACCGTGCCGACGCCGACCTCGGAGACGAGCTTCACCGAGATGTCGGCGCGCGGATTGACGTTCTTCAGGTCGTAGATGAGCTGCGCCAGGTCCTCGATCGAGTAGATGTCGTGGTGCGGCGGCGGCGAGATCAGGCCGACCCCCGGCGTCGAGTGGCGCACCTTGGCGATGACCGCATCGACCTTGTGGCCGGGCAGCTGGCCGCCCTCGCCGGGCTTGGCGCCCTGGGCCATCTTGATCTGGATCATGTCGGCGTTGATCAGATATTCCGTGGTGACGCCGAAGCGGCCCGAGGCGACCTGCTTGATGGCCGAGCGCATCGAGCGGCCATCGGGAAGCGGCTTGAACCGCTCCGGCTCCTCGCCGCCCTCGCCGGTGTTGGACTTGCCACCGATCGAGTTCATCGCCAGCGCCAGCGTGGTATGCGCCTCGCGGGAGATGGACCCGAACGACATGGCGCCGGTGGCGAAGCGCTTGACGATGTCGGCAGCGCTCTCGACCTCCTCGATCGGCACGGGGCTGCGCCCGACCTCGGCAGCGGTGCGGATGCGGAACAGGCCGCGAATGGTCTGCAGCTTCGAGGCCTGCTCGTTGATCAGGTGCGAGAACTCGCGGTAGCGGTCCTGGCTGTTGCCGCGCACGGCATGCTGAAGCGCGGCCACGGTGTCGGGCGACCAGACATGGTCCTCGCCGCGGATGCGGTAGGCATATTCGCCGCCCACTTCGAGCGTGGTCTTCAAGGTCGGATCGTCGGAAAAGGCCGCGGTATGGCGCTGCACCGTCTCCTCGGCGATCTCGGCAAGGCCGACGCCGCCGATGCGGGTGGCGGTGCCGGTAAAGAACTTCGCCACGAAGTCGTCGCCGAGGCCGACCGCGTCGAAGATCTGCGCGCCGCAATAGGACTGGTAGGTCGAGATGCCCATCTTGGACATCACCTTCATGATGCCCTTGCCGATCGACTTGATGAACCGCTTCACCACCTCGTCGGCATCGACTTCCGGCGGCAGTTCACCCTTCTCGTGGATCTCCTCCATGGTCTCGAAGGCGAGATAGGGGTTGATCGCCTCCGCGCCATAGCCGGCGAGGCAGCAGAAGTGATGGACTTCGCGCGCCTCGCCTGTCTCGACGACGAGGCCGGCGGCGGTCCTCAGGCCCTTGCGGATCAGGTGGTGGTGCACTGCGGCGGTGGCCAGCAGTGACGGGATCGGGATGCGGTCCGGGCCGACCATGCGGTCGGACAGGATGATGATGTTGTAGCGCCCGTGGACGGCGGCCTCCGCACGGTCGCAGAGCAGCTGGAGCGCCTCCGGCATGCCGGCCGCGCCCTTGGTCGCCGGGTAGGTGATGTCGAGGGTCTTCGTGTCGAACGAATCCTCGCTGTGGCCGATGCAGCGGATCTTCTCGAGGTCCTCGTTGGTGAGGATCGGCTGGCGCACTTCGAGGCGCTTGCGGCGCGAGGCGCCGTCGAGGTCGAACAGGTTCGGCCGCGGTCCGATGAACGAGACGAGGCTCATCACGAGCTCCTCGCGGATCGGGTCGATCGGCGGGTTCGTCACCTGGGCGAAGTTCTGCTTGAAGTAGGTGTAGAGCAGCTTCGACTTGGACGAGAGCGCCGAGATCGGCGTATCGGTGCCCATGGAGCCGACCGCCTCCTGGCCGGTCATGGCCATGGGGGCGAGCAGGATCTTGGTGTCTTCCTGCGTATAGCCGAAGGCCTGCTGCTTATCGAGCAGCGGCACGTCCGTGCGCGAGGCGCGGGGCTCGACCGGCGGCAGGTCCTCGAGGATCAGCTGCGAGCGCTCCAGCCATTCCTGGTAGGGGTTGGCGGCGGAGAGCTGCGCCTTGATCTCCTCGTCGGAGATGATGCGTCCTTCCGCGAGGTCGACCAGCAGCATCTTGCCGGGCTGCAGGCGCCACTTGCGGATGATCTGGTCCTCCGGCACGGGCAGTACGCCCATTTCCGAGGCCATGATGATCCGCTCGTCCTTGGTAACGAACCAGCGCGCGGGCCTCAGCCCGTTGCGGTCGAGCGTCGCGCCGATCTGGCGCCCGTCGGTGAAGGCGATGGCTGCCGGTCCGTCCCACGGCTCCATGATGGCCGCGTGGTACTCGTAGAAGGCGCGGCGCTGCTCATCCATCAGCTTGTTGCCGGCCCAGGCTTCGGGGACCAGCATCATCACCGCGTGGGCCAGCGAATAGCCGCCCTGGACGAGGAATTCGAGCGCGTTGTCGAAACAGGCGGTGTCCGACTGGCCCTCGTAGGAGACCGGCCAGAGTTTGGAGATGTCGTTGGCGTAAAGCTCGGAATCGACGCTCGCCTGGCGCGCCGCCATCCAGTTGACGTTGCCGCGCAGGGTGTTGATCTCGCCGTTATGGGCGACCATCCGGTAGGGGTGGGCAAGCGACCAGGCCGGGAAGGTGTTGGTCGAGAAGCGCTGATGCACGAGCGCCAGCGCGCTCTCGAACGAGGGGTCGTGCAGGTCGGGATAGTAGGCGCCGAGCTGGTCGGCGAGGAACATGCCCTTGTAGACGATCGTCCGGCACGACAGCGACACCGGGTAATAGCCCTTGGTGCGCGGGTCGTTGAGGTCATAGACGAGGTTGGAGATGACCTTGCGCAGTACGAACAGCCGGCGCTCGAACTCCTCCTCCGAGGCGACGCCCGCGCCGCGCCCGACGAAGATCTGCCGGTGCAGCGGCTCGGTCGGCTTCACGCTGTAGCCGAGCGAGGCGTTGTCGGTCGGCACCTCGCGCCAGCCGAGCAATGCCTGGCCCTCGTCGGCGATCACTTTCTCGATGATGTCGCGGACGATGGTCTGTCCCTCGATGTCGCGCGGGAAGAAGATGTAGCCGACGGCATAGTGACCTGGCTCCGGCAGGTCGAAGCCAAGCTTGCCGGCCTCCTTGCGGAAGAAGGCGTCGGGCATCTGCACGAGCATGCCGGCGCCGTCGCCGGCGCGCGGATCGGCGCCTACCGCGCCGCGATGCTCGAGGTTGAGCAGGATCTGGATCGCGTCCTGCACGATCTTGTGGGACTTGCGGCCCTTCATGTCGGCAATGAAGCCGACGCCGCACGAGTCCTTCTCGTGGCGCGGGTCGTAGAGGCCCTGCGCTTCCGGCAGGCCAGGGTCGACGACGGCGCGCGTGCGGTTTTTGACGCGGACGGGCAGATTGGCTTTCGTGGCGCGATTCGTCCGCGCCTCGACCCCCGCACCTGTCATCGCACCAATCCGCTGCGTGCTCATCGTTCACCTCGTTCTGCGGCGGGGTGGCCGCGGTTCGTGCCCTCGACTGTGACACTTCAAGCCGGCTCCGGCATCGGGAACATCCGATACCTGCCGGCATGCAAAGTCGGGGCCTTGGCGTGCCCCGCAACCCCGTTGTTCGGGGTCATTCCGGATAGGGCAGCGATGCTGACCTTTCTCTCGCCGTTATTTGACAGATTTCAAACAGCGACACAAGCGGCAATGCGACCTCCGGAAGGCGCGTTCGTCATGAATGTTGCCGGGCGCTCGAGGGGCGTGTTCGAAATGGAAAGAAATCGAACCATTCACGCAACAATATGACTTTGGTTGACGCGTGGCCGAGGGCTGGACTTCACGCCGCTAGCGTGTCGGATTGCCGCCGAAAGAGGCAGTCGGCGGCGGCGCGGCAGGCTCGGCGCGGTCGCGCGGCCAGCGGAAGTCGTCGGCGCGGCCGGCAACGGTTGGCGGCGCTTCGCCGCGCACCAGAACCGAGGCGGCGATGCCCTGGGGCGGGCGCCCCGCCGTGTCGCCAGCAAGGCGGCCAGGCTGGGCCGGCGGCGGAGGGTCGGCCATTCCCGGCGCGCGCGGAATGGCCGGTTGTCCGGCGAGCGGCAGGACAGGTCCGGCAAGCGGGCGAGACGGCACGGGCAGCGGCGCGCCGGGCAGAGCTGCTTCCGGCATGCGCGGCGGCGGCGATCCCGGATCGGTTACCGGCGGCTGGGGCGTCGCTGGCGTGATGCGGCCGAGCAGGTCGCGCCGCAGGTCCTGCTCCATGAACAAGGCGAGCTTGCGCGCGCCGGCCGCGGTGAAATGCACGCCGTCATTGGTGCGCAGGCGGCGCACCTGACCGGCGAAATCCGGGCCGAACTGGGTGTAGTTGCCGTGCTCGTCGACAAAACCGTTCCAGACGTCGACATAGGTCACGCCGTTCTTCTGGGCGCGCTCCTTATAGATCTCGTTGAGCTGGGCCATGTGCACCGAGATGCGCTGGCCGCGCAGCGGCGGCACGCCGACCCAGTAGACCGGCACGCCGCGCGCCTTCATGGCCTGCATCGCGGCATCGACGCGCTGCACGTAGAGCTCGCGCCAGCGGTCGGTGCCGGGCTCGAAGCTCTCGCGGTCGAGGCGGATCGCCTGGCGGTCGTTCGAGCCGACCATCATGACGATGAAATCGACCTTGGTTTCCTGCGCCAGCACTTCGGGAATGCCCTTGATCCAGTCGTGGAATTCCGGGCGGGCAAGCCCCGAGGACAGGCGCGACTTGTCGGTGACACCGAGTTCGGGAATGTCCTCGAAGGCCTCCTCCAGCCCGTAGGCGAGCCATTCGGCGAGATTGTCGCCGAGCACCAGCACGAAGGTCGTCGGCGCCGTCTCCTGCTCGGCGGACCGGGCATCGGCCGTGATCTGGGCAGGCGCTGTCGGCGCCCGCTCGCGCGGCGGGCGGGTCGTTTCCGCCGGGCGGGCGGCGCGCGGGGCGGTCGGCCGGCTGCGCTGCGGAATGGTGATGACCCGCGGCCGCTGGTCGCGCGGCGCGAAGAGATGGGGGAAGCGGTCGACGTCGAGCGTCTGGGCGCGCACCGGCGCCGACGGCCAGAACACCGTCAGGACGACCAGCAGGATCGGGACGAGACGCCAGGCAAATGGCAATGGACGGCACCTTCGGGTTCCGTGGCCCTCCGGAACGCTCCGACGGCTATCCTATCATCATCAGCCACGGCAGGAACAAGGCCGCCGGCGCGCCGGTCAGCCGCCCTGGCGCAGGCGCTGGAGCAGGGCGGCTGTCGGGAAGCCATCGGCGGCGAGGCCCGCGCGCGCCTGGAAGCGCTGCAGCGCCTCGCGGGTGCCGGCGCCGAGCTTGCCGTCCACGGTCCCTGTGTAGAGACCGACCTGCGCCAGCCGCTGCTGGACCTCGATCCGCTCCTCGCGCGACAGGGCGCGTTCCGAGGTCGGCCACGCGCGGGCGAAGCTGCCGCCGCCGCGCAGCCGATCGGCGAGGTGGCCGACCGCCATCGCGTAGTTCTCGGAGTTATTGTATTTCATGATAACGCGAAAGTTAGGCAGCATCAGGAAGGCCGGCCCGCGCGCGCCCGCGGGCAGGAACAGGAAGGCCTGGTCGCTCTTGCGGGGGAAAGGGCGGTCGCCGGCGCGACGTACGCCGCGCGCTTCCCACTGGGCAATGGTCTGCGGCCGGTCGCGATGGGCCAGCGTCAGGTCTAGGCCCGCCGGCACGGTGACCTCGTAGCCCCAGCCCTGGCTGCGCTGCCAGCCTTCCTCGCGCAACAGGTTGCCGGTCGACATCATGGCGTCCGGCACGGAGCCCATCAGGTCGATGCGCGGGCCGCCGTTGCCCGACCGCGCCGCGCGCAGGAAGGTCGAGGGCATGAACTGGGTGTGGCCGAAGGCGCCGGCCCAGGAGCCGCGGAAATTGGCGGGCGCGACATGGCCGCTGGCGATGATCTGCAGGGCGGCGAGGAACTCGCCGCGGAAGAAGTCCTGCCGACGGCCGTTGCAGGCGAGGGTAGCCGTGGCGCGGATCACGCTGGTATTGCCCTTGGCGCGGCCGAAGCTCGTCTCGATGCCCCAGATGGCCGCGATCACGTAGCGGTCGACGCCGGTCGCTCGCTCGGCTGCCTCGAAGGCGGCGCGGTTGGCCTGCAGCATCCGCCGGCCCTCGGCGACGCGGTTCGCGGCGACCACGCCATTGATGTAGTCCCAGGGCTGGCGGGAAAATTCGGGCTGGCGGTCCAGCAGGTTCAGGATCGAGTTGTCGGGGGTCAGGCCCTGAGTCGCCTGTTCGAAGACTTGGGGCAGCACGCCGCGCTGGCTCGCCTGCGTGCGCAAGGTCTGCAGGCAGCTGGAAAAGCCGCCGTCCTGCGCCGTCGCGGGCGCGCAAACGGCCAGAAGCCCCGCCAGGGCGAGGCCGATTGTCCCGAACTGTCCGTACCGATCCATGCCAAGCGCCTCGACGAGAAATAAGGCCCGCCAGGAAACCCAAGGAACAGCATGCATAGTGAATGAAGGCTTAAATCGGCTCAACCAAGGGGCGTCATCCGCGCCGCAGTCGCTCCAGGAACGCCCTGTCCGCCTCGCCGGTCGCGGACATGCCGAACCGGCCCTGCATGGTCCGCACCGCCTGTTTCGACTTGTCGCCGAGGATGCCGTCGACATCGCCGAGGTCGAAGCCGAGGGCGTTGAGCCGGGTCTGGATTTCCTCGCGGTCGGCGTGGGTGAGACCGCCTTCGCCCGGCGGCCAGGGCTTGGAGAACCGCCCGCCACCCTTGATGCGGTCGCCGAGATGGGCGACGGCCAGCGCATAGGAATCGGCGTTGTTGTAGCGCTTGATGACGTTGAAATTCTGCGTGACGAGGAGATGCGGACCGGTTTCGCCTGCCGGTTTCCAGAGACTTGCTGCCGCTCCGCCCGATAGCGGGCCAGCGCCGATCCGGCGCACGCCGGCCCCCGCCCAGCCGTCGAACGAGCGCCGCTCGCCGCGATTGCCCGCGATGCCCGGGGCATGAACCTCGAAGCCCCACGGGACGCCCGGTTGCCAGCCGTTGCGGCGCAGGTAGTTGGCCGCCGAGCCCATGGCGTCGGGGATCGAAGTCCAGATGTCGCGCCGGCCGTCGCCGGTGAAATCCACCGCGAAGGCGTGGAAGCTTGTCGGCATGAACTGGACGTGGCCCATGGCGCCGGCCCAGGAACCCAGCATGTTCTGCGGCGTGGTGTCGCCGGCCTGCAGGATGCGGAGCGCCGCGATCAGTTCGCGCCGGAAGAAGTCGACGCGGCGGCCGGCGGCGGCCAGTGTCGCCATGGACTGGATGACGTAATGCTCGCCGCGCGAGGTGCCATAGGAGGTCTCGTTGCCCCAGATCGAGCAGATGATCTCGCCAGGCACGCCGAAACGGCTCTGGGCCGCGGAGAAGGTCGCGCCGTGCTGGCTGAAATTGGCCCGGCCGTTGGTAACGCGTTTGTTGGAGGCGCGCACGTCGACATAGTCGCCAAGTGTGCGGCGGAACTCAGGCTGGCGCTGGGAGAGCTCGATGATCCGGGGGTTGGGGCCGATGCCGGCGAAGGCGCGGTCGAAGGTCGCGCGGGACACCCCAGCGGCAGAGGCGGCCGGCCAGAGGCTCGCCATCAGCCCTGCAAAGGCCTGCGCCTCGGCGGGCCTGACGAAGCCGGGCGCAGCAAAGGCAGCGGCTCCCAGCACGGCCATGCGGCGGGTGATCAGCGTCATCGAGGTCTCCGGTCCTTGATCCAGCGCAACGCGGCACGCCTGAGTCGCGCACAAAGATAGCGCCGATATGGCGACAGGGCACGCCGGCCGCCAATTCCGGGAACAAGCGCAGCCGGCGCGGGGTTTGCCTTCGACACAGGAGGACACGACGCCATGGACGACATCCGCATCCCCCACGACACGCTGGTCTTCGTCGGCGATGGCGAGAAGGCCTTGTTCCTGCGTAACAAGGGCGACGCGCAGCTCTTGAACCTCGTTGTCGAGCGGGTCGCCGAGCAGGACAACCCGCCGACGCGCGAACAGGGCACGGACCGTCCTGGCCGGTCGTTCGCCAGCGCCGGCACCCATCGCTCGGCCATGGCGGAAACCGACTGGCATCGGGTGGCCGAGGAGCGTTTCGCCGGCGACATGGCCGATCGCCTATACAAGCTCGCCCATGCCGGCCGTTTCGACCGCCTTGTGGTGATCGCGCCGCCGAAAGTGCTCGGCAATCTCAGGAAGGCCTTCCACAAGGAGGTCTCAGACCGCGTGACGGCCGAAATCCCGAAGGAGCTGACCTCGCACCCCGTCGACCAGATCGAGAAGCTGCTGGCCGCATAGGCACCGACCCGCCTTTCCTTCTCCCGGTTTCGGGCCTATCAGGAAGCTCGCGCCCTCGCGCATGTGCGCGCGAGCGACTATATGTACCGTTCCAGCTACACTGCCGGACCCGAATCGCGAGGCATGCGCGAGCCTTGATGGCGTCGCACGGCCGATGGAGAGACCAAGGCTCATGGCCGAACCCGTCCGCACCGAGATCAACGAAGCCGATTACGGTGCCGACAGCATCAAGGTGCTCAAGGGCCTCGATGCCGTCCGCAAGCGGCCCGGTATGTATATCGGCGATACCGACGACGGGTCCGGCCTCCATCACATGGTCTACGAGGTGGTCGACAACGCCATCGACGAGGCGCTCGCCGGCCACGCGACGGAAGTGACGGCGACGCTCAACGCCGACAATTCGGTGACCGTCACCGATAACGGCCGCGGCATCCCGACCGACCTGCACCCCACCGAGGGCATCTCGGCGGCCGAGGTCATCATGACCCAGCTGCATGCCGGCGGTAAGTTCGACCAGAATTCCTACAAGGTCTCCGGCGGTCTGCACGGCGTCGGTGTCTCCGTCGTCAATGCGCTGTCGAGCTGGCTGAAGCTCCACATCTGGCGCGGCGGCAAGGAGCATTTCGTCGAGTTCCGCCATGGCGACCCGATCGCGCCGCTGATCGAGGTCGGCCCGTCCAACGGCAAGCGCGGGACGGCGGTGACCTTCCTCGCCTCGACCGGCACCTTCACCATGGTCGAATACGATTTCGCCACGCTGGAGCACCGCCTGCGCGAACTCGCCTTCCTCAACTCCGGCGTCAAGATCCTCCTGACGGACCGGCGTCATGCCGAGGAGAAGGTGGTCGAACTGTTCTACGAGGGCGGCGTCGAGGCCTTCGTTCGCTATCTCGATCGCAACAAGACCCCGCTCGTCCCGAACCCGATCATGCTCAAGGCCGAGCGTGACGGCATCACCGTGGAAGTGGCGCTGTGGTGGAACGACTCGTATCACGAGAACGTCCTCTGCTTCACCAACAACATCCCGCAGCGCGACGGCGGCACCCATCTCGCCGGCTTTCGCGGTGCGCTGACCCGGCAGGTGACCGGTTATGCCGACAGTTCCGGCATCACCAAGAAGGAAAAGGTCGATCTCACCGGCGACGACTGCCGCGAGGGGCTGACCGCCGTGGTTTCGGTGAAGGTGCCGGATCCCAAATTCTCGTCGCAGACCAAGGACAAGCTGGTCTCGTCGGAAGTTCGCCCGGTGGTTGAGAGCATCGTCAACGAGGCGCTCGGCACGTGGTTCGAGGAGCATCCGGCCGAGGCGCGGGCGATCACCCAGAAGGTGGCCGAGGCAGCCGCTGCCCGCGAGGCCGCCCGCAAGGCGCGCGAACTGACCCGGCGCAAGACTGCGCTGGACGTCGCCTCGCTGCCCGGCAAGCTCGCCGATTGCCAGGAGCGCGACCCCGCCAAGTCCGAACTGTTCATCGTCGAGGGTGACTCGGCCGGCGGCTCGGCGAAACAGGGCCGTGACCGTGCCTTTCAGGCGGTGCTGCCGCTGCGCGGCAAGATCCTGAACGTCGAGCGGGCCCGCTTCGACAAGATGCTGTCGTCCGAGATGATCGGCACCTTGATCATGGCGCTCGGCACCGGCATCGGCCGCGACGAGTTCAACATCGAGAAACTGCGCTACCACAAGATCATCCTGATGACGGACGCCGACGTCGACGGCTCCCATATCCGGACGCTGCTGCTGACCTTCTTCTTCCGGCAGATGCCGGAGATCATCGAGCGCGGCCACATCTTCATCGCCCAGCCGCCGCTGTTCAAGGTCGCGCGGGGCAAGAGCGAGACCTACATCAAGAACGAGCGGGCGCTGGACGATTACCTCGTCGCCGCCGGCCTCGAAGACAGCCTGCTGACGCTCGGCAACGGCGAGATCTGCGGTGGCGCAGACCTTGCCGCCATTGTCGAAGAGGCCCGGCAGGTGAAGAACCTGGTCAATGCCGTGCACTCCCGCTACAGCCCGGTCGTGGTCGAACAGGCGGCGATTGCCGGGGCGCTCAACGCCGAGACCATCAAGGAGCCGGCCCGCGCGCAGGAGCTGGCGGTGAAGATCGCCAGGCGCCTTGATGCCATTGCCGACGACATCGAGCGCGGCTGGGAAGGCCATTTCGACGGCGAGCGCTACCAGTTCTCCCGCATCGTGCGCGGCGTGAAAGAGGTGGCGATGCTCGACGGGGCGCTGCTCGCCTCTTCAGAGGCGCGCAAGCTCGACGAGTATGCGGCTCGCCTCGGGGTCGTCTACGACAAGCCGGCTGTCTTTCGCCGCAAGAGCGACGAGGTGCAGGTGCCCGGCCCCGTCGCGCTGTTCGAGGCGGTCAAGGAGAAGGGCACCAGCGGCATCAAGCTGCAGCGCTACAAGGGCCTCGGCGAGATGAATGCCGAACAGCTCTGGGAGACGACGCTCGACCGCAATGCGCGCTCGCTGCTGCGCGTCCACGTCAAGGAAGTGGACGAGGCCGACGACATCTTCGTCAAGCTGATGGGCGACGTGGTCGAGCCGCGCCGTGAATTCATCCAGGAGAATGCGCTGAGCGCGACCGTGGATGCGTGAGGGCGGCCGTACTGCGCCCTTCGCGGGAGCCTGCTGCGCGTGACATCTGCAGCTCATGCCGATGCAACAGGCGCTATCCCGAGGCTCGATTTCGGCCGGGTCACGGTCTTTCTCGGCGAAAAGAACGGCAAGTACCCCGACGGCAACCAGGTGATCGTCCGCGGCTCCGATACGCGGGCGGTGTTCGACACGCCGCTGACCGCCAACCGCATCGGGCCTGACTTCGACACCGCCGACCTCGTCATCCTCGGCCATGTCCACGAAGACCACATGGCCGGCCTGCACCGCCTGCCGCGGGCGCCCGTGCATGTGCCGGAGGCCGATCTTGCCGCCGCGCGCAGCTGGGAGGGGCTCGCCGCCGCCTACGGCACGCGGGAAAACCGGCTGCCGCAGATGCTCGAGAAGTTTCGCCGCGAGTTCTTCTATACGGCCCGGCCCGATGCCATCGGCTATGGCGACGGTGCCGTCTGGGACCTGGGCCAAACGCGCGTGAGGGCCATCCACATGCCCGGCCATACTGCCGGCCATTCGGTGCTACTGGTTGAACCCGAAGGCGTCGCCTTCCTCGGCGACATCGATCTCTCGGGCTTCGGACCCTATTACGGCGATGCCTCGTCGAGCCTGGCCGATTTCCGCCGCACCCTTGAGCGCGTCGCCGATATTCCAGCGCGCGTCTGGGTCACTTTTCATCACCGGGGCGTCTATACCGACCGGGAGCGCCTGCTGGCGGACCTTTCGGCCTATGCCGCAAAGCTCGACGAGCGCGAGGCGCGCCTGCTCGCCCTCCTTGGCGAAGGCCCGAAGACGCTTGCCGAGCTGGTCGCCTGCCGGCTGCTCTACCCGCAGGACCATGCCGAGCCGTGGACCGAGGATGTCGAGACGCTGACCATTCGCCGGCATATCGAGGAACTGCTCGCGTCCGGGCGGGTCCAGGCCGATGAGGCCGGGGTTTATCGGCGGAGCTGAACACGCTCCCTGCGCGCGGGCTATACGGCGACCTATCGCCTTTGGCGCGCCGGCGCGCCATGATCTCTCCAACTGCCCGTCACGAGGCGGAGCCTGATCGACAGACAGGCATCGGGGGAGGATCCTTCATGCTCAGGACGACGATTGCCGGCTCGCTGCCGAAGCCGGGCTGGCTGGCCGAGCCCGGGAAGCTCTGGGCGCCCTGGCGGCTGGAGGGCGACAAGCTCGAGGAAGGCAAGCGCGACGCCACGGTCCTCGCCGTGAAGCTGCAGGAGGATGCCGGCATCGACATCGTCGGCGACGGCGAGCAGGCGCGCGTCCATTTCGTCCACGGCTTCCTTGCCAATCTCGACGGCATCGACTTCGCCAAGAAGACGATCATGGGCATCCGCAACAACCGCTATGACGCCGAGGTGCCGACGGTCGTCGGGCCGATCCGCCGCAAGGGCCCGGTCCATGACAAGGAGGCGCGGGCGGCGCGCGCCCACACCTCCCGCAAGCTGAAGTTCACGATGCCCGGCCCCATGACCATCGTCGACACCATCGCCGACGAGCATTACGGCCGGCGCGAGGACCTCGCCATGGCCTTCGCTGCCGTGCTGAACGAGGAGGCCCATGAGCTCCAGGCGGCGGGCGTCGATGTCATCCAGTTCGACGAGCCAGCCTTCAACGTCTACATGCCACAGGTGCGCGAATGGGGCATGGCGACGCTGGAGCGGGCGGCTGAAGGCCTGACCTGCACCACCGCGGTCCACATCTGCTACGGCTACGGCATCAAGGCCAATATCGACTGGAAGGCGACGCTCGGCGACCAGTGGCGGCAGTACGAGGAGACCTTCCCGGTCATCGCCGCGTCCAGGATCGATCAGGTCAGCCTCGAATGCGCGAACTCCCGCGTGCCGATCGACCTGATCCGCCTGCTCAAGGGCAAGGATGTGCTGGTCGGCTGCATCGACGTGGCATCCGACACGGTGGAGACCCCCGAAGAGGTGGCCGCCACCATCCGCGAGGCGATGAAACATGTCGCCCCGGAGAAGCTCTATCCCTGCACCAATTGCGGCATGGCGCCGATGGGGCGGGGCATAGCCTATGCGAAGCTTGCCGCGCTTTCCGCCGGCGCGCGCATCGTCTGCGAGGAACTCGGCGTGGGGAATGTCGGCTGATGATCTATGAACTGCGCATCTACAATTGCCTGCCTGGTCGGTTGCCGAAGCTGCTGGAGCGCTTCCAGAATCATACGCTGAAGCTCTGGGACAGGCACGGCATCCGGCAGGCCGGCTTCTGGACGACGGCCATCGGCCCGTCGAACAACGACCTGACCTATCTGGTCACGTGGGAATCCATGGCCGAGCGCGAGCAGAAGTGGGCGAAGTTCATGGTCGATCCGGACTGGATCGCCGCGCGCAACGACAGCGAGAAGGATGGGCCGATCATCGCCAATGTCGCCAGCTCGTTCCTGGCGCCGGCCGCCTTCTCGTCGGTCCGATAGGCCGAACGGGGCGGGCTTGTCGTCGCCCGCCCCTGGCGGCTCACTCGGTGGTGAAGCGCGTGGTGCCGGCAGAGCGGTTGTAGAAGATCGTCACCCGCGCGACCTGGCAGAGATTCACGCCCCGGAATTCCGCAGTCTCCTCATCGTCATAGACGACCTTGATGTCGAACGAGCATTCGTTGGCCCCGCCGGGGAAGCGGACGTTCAGCACCTGCCCGTCCTCGAGGCTGTTCTCGCCCATCAGGTCGTCGCCCCAGGAATTCTGCGAGGCGGCGCTGACATAAACCTCGTCGATCGTGTAGCCGGTGCGGTTGACCAGCTGGAAGTCCTGCTGCGACTGGGCCCGGGCGTTGCCTGCCGACATCAGGGTGAGTGCGGCAAAGGCCGCGAAGAGAAGCGCACGCATGGCGATGTATGTCTCGTGGTGGGTCCGCGGGCGGCGGCTGTCTGTCGAGCGGACCTGAATGAATCGGTAGCCGTGCCGCGGACACCTTCGTCACAGGCCTGACGCTGCGTCAATCCGCCGCGCTGTGCGGCGATGGCCTAGACCGTCTGGGCGGGTCGGTTCAGCAGCGCGATTGGCTGGCCGTGCGGCGTTGCTTCCGCCGCCGCGTGCCAGGCCTCGGCGGTCGCGTCGATGGCCGGAGCGGTGGTGACGCCGCTGGCAATGATCAGCCGCTCCAGCGCTTTCAGCCAGTGCGTGTAATAGGTCTCGCCGGTGTCGGGATCGCCGGCCGCCTGCGCCGCCCTGATCTCGGCAGACAGCGTCTCGGCCCATTGGCCCCAGGTGAAAAGGCCCTTCCCATGGAGTGTCACGGCCAGCGCAAAAGCATGCGCCTCCCAGGGGTCACGGAACACCGGGCCCTCGGCGTCGCAGGGAATATGGGGCAGGGCGGCGATGTCGGGCGTCATGCGGGGCTCAGGTAGCTGTCCCAGGCGTCGACCGAGACCGAGACGGAAGGGTCGGCTTCGGGGCCGAACAGGTCGTGGGCGGCGAAGCGCACCGTGTAGAGCCATTGCGGCGCCTCGCCGGCGCCGGTGGCGTTCACGTCGGCGAAGACATGGGCCCCGTGGGTGAGGGTCACGGTGCCGACCTTGCCCTGCACATAGCGCGGCAGGCGCGTGTGGCCGACGGGGTTCGGCGCGTCGCGGGTGCGGACACGGTCGCCGACTTTGAAGCGGGCGGGATCGCCCGTCTCGCGCCCCGTCGGGCCGCCGCGGGCGAGTGTCGCCGGCACATTCCCGGCGAGGAGCTTTCGGGGCAGAGGCTTGGGGGGATCGACGGCATGACCGGCGGCGAAATCCGCCTCGGTGACGAGGCCACGGTCGGCGACGAGACGTTCCAGCCCGCCGGTCCAGACCTCGTAATAGCTCATCCCGAGATAGCCGGGCTGCTGCTCGCGGGCGGCCCGCGACTGGTCGATGGTCCAGGCTCCCGTCGCGCCCATGGCGAGGGTCAGCGCCAGCGCCCGCTTCTCCCAGTCGGCATGGAACCAGGGCTCGTCCGGCTCCGGCTCGACATGGCCGAGGCCGAGGCGGCCGCCAAGGTCGGCATGGGTGACGTAGGGCGCGCTCATGCCGCTGCCCCGGGTCCGGCGGCAAGGCCGGTGCCGATCATGGAATCGCGGGTGACGAGGCTCGCGAGGCGCTCCTCGCTCCAGCCCTCGGTGCCGGCGGGACGCTCGGGCAGGACGAGGTAGCGGACCTCGGCGGTCGAGTCCCAGACCTTGATCTGCCGGCCCGCAGGCAGGGTCACGCCGAAATCGGCCAGCACGCCGCGCGGGTCGCGCACGGCTTTCGCGCGGTAGGGCGCCGACTTGTACCAGACCGGGGGCAGGCCGAGCACGGGCCACGGGTAGCAGGAGCACAGGGTGCAGACGACCATGTTGTGGGTGTCCGGCGTATTCTCCACCGCCACCATGTGCTCGCCCTGGCGGCCGGTGTAACCGAGTTCGCCGATCGCCTGCGTCGCGTCCTTCAGCAGGCGCTGGCGGAAGGCCGGATCGGTCCAGGCTCTGGCGACGACCTGCGCGCCGTTATGCGGCCCGACCCTGGTCTCGTAGGTCTCGATCAGCGCGTCCAGCGCGGCGGGATCGACATAGCCCTTCTCGACGAGAATGGTCTCGAGCGCGCGCACGCGCGCGTCCATGGCTGAGAGTTCGCTGTGGTCGTGGTGGTGATCGTGGTCGTGATGGTCATGCATGGCGGCGCTCCGCGAAGGCCCGAAGGCTAGCGCGAAGCGCCGGCATGAGGAAGCCGGCAGGCGGATGGCAGGCGCGAACGTGCCGCGCCGCCGCTCCAGCGCAGGTCAGCCCTTGGGCTTGGCCATTTCCTCGGCGCGCAGATCCTTGCGCAGGATCTTGCCGACGTTGGATTTTGGCAGTTCGGTGCGGAACTCGACGAATTTCGGCACCTTGTAGGCGGTCAGGTGTTCGCGGGCGAAGGTGCGAACCTCCTCGGCGGCCAGTTCCATGTCGGGCTTCTTGACCACGAAGGCCTTGACCGCCTCGCCGGCCGCCCCGTCCGGTACGCCGATGACGGCGACCTCGAGGACCGCCGGGTGCTTGGCGAGCGCATCCTCGACCTCGTTCGGGAAGACGTTGAAGCCGGAGACCAGCACCATGTCCTTCTTGCGGTCGACGATCTTGAAGAAGCCGTCCTCGTCCTGGATGGCGACGTCGCCGGTATAGAGCCAGCCGTCGCGGATGGTCTTGGCAGTCTCCTCCGGCTTTTTCCAGTAGCCGGCCATGATCTGCGGCCCGCGCGCGATCAACTCGCCCGGCAGGCCGAGCGCGACTTCCTTGCCCTCGTCGTCGACGCATTTGATGTCGGTGGACGGGACGGGAATGCCGATCGTGCCCTCGCGCACGTTGTTGAGCGGGTTGAACGACAGGACCGGCGAGGATTCGGTCAGCCCGTAGCCCTCGATCACCGGTGTCTTGGTGACCTCCGCCCAGCGCTTGGCGACGGCGTCCTGCAGCGCCATGCCGCCGGCCGAGGAGGTCTTCAGCGTCTTCGGCGGGTTGTCGCGGAACCAGGGCTCGTTGTTGAGGCCGTTGAACAGCGTGTTGACGCCGGTCAGCGTCGTGATCGGGTACTTCTCGAACGCCTTCTGGAGGTTGGTCAGCGGCCGCGGATTGGGCACCAGAATGTTGTGCGCGCCGAGATACCAGAAGCCCAGCATGTTCACCGTGAAGGCGAAGATGTGATAGAGCGGCAGCGCCGTCAGGATCGTTTCCTTGCCCTTTTCGAGGTTGGACGCGACCATTTCCAGCGACTGCGCCATGTTCATCAGCAGGTTGCCGTGGGTCAGCATGGCGCCCTTCGAGACGCCCGTCGTGCCGCCGGTATACTGGAGCACCGCCAGGGTATCGAGGCCGACGCCGTCGGTGTAGGCGGCGATGTTGGCACGGCCCTTGGCCGCATCGCCGGCGGCGAGTGCCGCCTGGAAGGTGGTGTGCGGCACGGTGACCGGCTTCACCGACTTGTCCTTGTATTTCTGGACGAGGCCAACCAGCGTGCCCTGCAGCCAGGGCATGAACTCGGTGATCCGGCTGACCACCACGTTCGGCACCTTGTGGATGCCGAAGGCGGTCGGCAGGTTCGAGGCGAACATGTCGATGACGACGACGAGGTCCGGCTCGCCGTCTGCGAAGACCTTGCCCATCTCGTCGGCGGTGTAGAGCGGGTTGATATTGATCAGCACGCAGCCGGCCTTGAACACGCCGTAGGCGACGATCGGGAAGGCGAGGGAGTTCGGCGTCTGCAGCGCGACGCGCGCGCCGGGCTTCAGCTTCAGCACTTCGCGCAGATAGACGGCGAAGGCGTCCGACCAGCGATCGATCTCGGCATAGGTCAGGCTGCCGCCCATGCCGTTGGGCAGGCAGAGCGTGAAGGCCGGCTTGTCGCCATAGGTGCGCGCGACGGAGCGGACCATGGCGGCGAGGTCGGGATGCGGCGCCTCGTCGATCGTGTGGCGCACGCCAACGGGGTAGAATTTCGACCAGGGCCGGTTCGGCGTCTCGGTGATGGTGGTCATGCTTGTCCTCCCAAATGTTTTGCCTAGTGAGCCCGAAGAACAGGCCGGCGGCAAGCGGGAGTGCGGCATTGGCGCCGATTTACATGCGGATTTCCGCGTTCTGGTTAGCGCAGGCGGCCGGCGGCGCGGAGAACAAAGCCGATGACCTCGGCAACAGCCCGATAAAGCTCTTCCGGGATCTCCTGGTCGATCTCGACCCCCGAGAGCGCCTCGGCGAGCAGCGGATTGCCCTCGACGGCGACGCCGTGCTCCTTCGCCGTCGCGATGATCTTCTCGGCGATGGCGCCGCGCCCGGACGCTGTCACGCGCGGAGCGGCGTCCTTGCCGATCTCGTATTCGAGCGCGACCGCGACGGCAGGCTTTGGCGCGGGGGCGTCCTCGGTCATGACAGGCGGTCCAGCCGAGGCGCGCGCGGAGCCTGGGCTTCGCGCGGGTCCGCCGGCCTGCCGGCGGCGATGGTCAGCCGGTCGACGGTGAAGGCCGACGCCTCCAGCGCTTCCGACAGGTTGGCGCGGGCGGCGTCGAGCTGCGCGGCGATGCCGTCGCGCTCGGCCCAGAGCTGGATGCCGACATGGCCGTCGCGCCAGCGCACCGCCGCATGGATGGGGCCGAGGGGTTCGGCATCCATGGAGAAGCGCATGGTCCAGTCCTGCCGCGCCGCACCCGCGGCGCCGGCCTCCTGTTGCTCCGGCTCGCGCTCGCGGACGATCTGGAACTGCAGGATGGCGGTCTCCGCGCCAATCCGCAGCGGCACTTCGACCACGGTCTGGACCGGCGCGTCGGGGCGGCCGATGTCGCGGGCATCGGGCAGGGATGCGGCCTGAAGCAGTGTCATGCGCGCGAGCGCCGCCTCGGTCCGTTCGGTGAGCACGCGGGCAACATCGGACGGGGAGGTATCGGGCCCGACGCCTGTCTGGGACGGCGGCTGACCGTGCGGCAAGGCGCCGCGGACAGGTGGGCGCTCGTGGACAGCCGCCTTCGCAGCGTCTGCCGCCGGCTCCTGGCCCATCGCTGCCGTCCAGCCGGCAAGGGCGGTCTTCAGGCCGGCCAGCGCTGCCTTGAGGTCGGCGGGCGGCGGCACCCCAGGAGCCAGCGCGGCCAGTTTCGCCTCCAGGAACGTGCCCGACTGGGCGATGGCGCGCGCCAATGGTTGCGGAGCGGCCGCGCTCTCGGCCGGCAGGCGGAATCCGAGGACCTGGGCCATCGCCCGCGTCACCGCTTCCGGCATGGCGCGCGAAGCCGCCGGCGTGCCGCCGTTGGCCACCGCCGACAGGTCGGCGAAGAGCGGGCTGAGGCTCTCCTGACGGCCGGCGGCGCTGCGGACTGCCTCGGCCAGCGCCTCGCGCGGCGTCACCGGAGGGGCTCGTCCGGCGGCATTGGCCTCGACGAGGCGTGAGGCCTCCTGCGAGCCGCGCACGGCGAGCGCCACCTGCGCGCCGTCGGTCGGGCCCCGCGCGGCGGGCGCGACGAGCCCACGGGCGACGAGATCGACGAGGGCGGCGGCCACTGCATTGGCGGCCGGAATGGGTGTCGCGAGGCCTGGCGCGGCGATGGGCAGCGCACCGCTCGCAGGTGGCGGCAGGGACGGGGCAGGGCGCATGGCTGCGGGATTTTCAGCCAGCAGGAGGCGCATGGCCTGACCTTGCCGCTCCACCGTCAAGGTCAGCGTTGCGCCGACCGGCAGGGGCTGCGGCGTCCTGACCTCGAGGGTCGTTCCGCCGACAGACAGGCGCGCCAGGCCGTCGCCGACCATGGCGGCGACGCGGGCCTGGATGGTCTCGCCGGGCTTCAGCCCCAGAGCCTCGACAAGCGCGCGCAATTGCTGCGTCTCGACGGGCGCGGTTGCAACAGCCGGCTGGATGCGCTCGACACTCACCTCGATCACCTCGCGAAACAGAGGCATGCGAGACCTTGACCGACAAATCATGACCGATTCGGCAATGCCGATCTTGACTTGCCGCACTTTGCCTCCCGAAATCCCGTCCTAGTTGCCTTTCGGTCAGCTTCCGGCGCGCGAGGGGCGGCGAGCCCGCCGGGACCGGCGGCACAGACACGAGGGCGAGTTCATGTTGCATCAGCCGCGTCGTTGGCTTTCCGGGCTCCTGCCCCTCGCCGTGCTCGCTGGCGGTTCGCTTTGGTGGAAACAGGCCGATATCGAGCGCGATCTCGCCGAACGGTCGCGCCAGGCCATCACCGCCTCGGGCTCGACGGTCGATGGCAAGCCCTGGGCGACGGTGACGGCCCGCGGGCGCGACGTGATCGTCGCCGGTGCAGCGCCCGCCGAGACCGCCGGGATCGGGGCCGCGGCTACGGCCCTCGGCCAGGCCGGCGTGCGCCAGGCGATCGCCGACACCGATGTCATCCCTGCCGCCAATCCCTTCGGGTGGTCGGCGCGCCGCGATGGCCAGACCATCACCCTGTCCGGCCAGGTCGCGCCGGACGGCTCGCGCGAACGGCTGGTCGATGCCGCACGCCGGGCCGTTGCCGGCGGCGAGGTCAGCGACGTCATGACGGTCGCCAGCGGCGTGCCGCCCACGGCGACGCTTGCCGGCATTGTTGGCATCGAGCAGCTCGGCCGCGTTGCCGGTGGCTCGGCGACGCTGGCCGGCACCGCCTTCCGGTTCACCGGCACCGCCGCCGATGCCGCGACGCAGGCGCTGATCAACGCGGCGCTCGGCAATCTGCCGCAAGGCATCACCCGCGCGGCCGTTAATGTCACCCTGCCCGACGCCGCGGCCGACCGGACGCCGGGTCCGGAGGCGATCCTGCCGCCCGCGCCGCCGCCGCCGGCTCCTCCACCGGCGCCGGTGGTTGTCGCGCCCCCACCCCCTCCGCCGCCCCCACCTGCGCCGCCGGCGGTTGCCGACTGGAGCGCGACGCGCAACCAGGACGGCTCGCTCGTCCTGTCCGGCACGGTCGCCTCCGAAGCGGCGCGCCAGCGCATTATCGAGGCTGCCATGGCCTCGACGACCGGCCCGGTCATTGATGCGATGGATGTCGTCGCGGGCCTGCCTGCCAATGTCGAGGCCAAGGCGATCGCTGCGCTCAAGCAGCTGGAAGGGCTGTCGACCGGCACGGCTAGGATCGCGGGATCGGTGTTCTCCCTTACCGGCGTTGCCGCCACACCCACGGCCTTCGACAGCCTTGCTGCCGCCGTGCGCGGCGCCGGCGACGGCTTCTCGGTTGGCGACCTGATCGTCGCGCCGCCGCGCATCGATCCCTTCACCTGGAGCGCCCGCAAGGGCGAGGGTGCGCTGACGCTCATGGGCTTTGCGCCGTCCGAGGCCGAGAAGGCTGCCGTTCTGGCCGAGGCGACCCGCATTGCGGGGAGCCTGCGGGTCGTCGACCAGATGCGCGTCGCGTCCGGCTTTCCGAGCGGCGTCGAGTTCGGCGCGCTGAGCCGCGCGGCGCTCGCGCAACTCGGCCGGCTGAGCGAGGGCTCGGCCCAGCTCGTCAGCAATCGGCTCACCGTTGCCGGCCGCGCGCCGGATGTTGCGACCTCCGCGTCGATCCGCGAGGCTTTGGCCGCCCTCGGTGCGCCGATCACGGCGGTCTCCGACCTGTCGTTGCCGGCGGCAGAGATACCCGCACCGGCCGAGGCCGCACCGCTCTCCGCCGACCTGACGCCGCCGCCCCCGCGCCTCGAGACGATGGTGCCGGCGGTGACCGACCTGCCGCTGCCGGCCGTGCCGCCGTTGTTCCCGGCACCGCCGCCGGCGGCCATCGCGGCGGTTCCGCCGCCGGTGCCATCGCCCGCTCCCCCGACTGCCGCACCCTCCGGCCAGTCGGCTCCGACCGCCGCCGCTCCCGCGCTTCCAGCCGCGCCTGCTCCGCCGGCCACGGGTGCAGCCGCTCGTCCAGCGGCGTCGCCGCCAGCCCCGACGGCCCAGGCTACGCCGCCCGCGATCATGCCACCGCCGGTCGAGCCCGCGCCGGTGTTCCTGCCACGGCCCGACTGTTCGGCTATCCTGCAGACCGCGCTTGAGGGGGACCGCATCCTGTTCGACTACTGGAAGGCCGAGCAGCGCGCCGAGCACGCCGCAGTGCTCAACCGGCTCGCCGATGCCCTGAAGCGCTGCGCCGCCGACGAACGGGTAGAAGTGGCCGGCCATGCCGACCTCCACAACCGCACCAACCAGAACCAGAAGCTGTCCGAGGACCGCGCGGCGATCATGAAAGCAGAGCTGGTCCGGCGCGGCGTGCCGGCGGCCATGCTTGACGTCGTCGGCTATGCCGAGACGCGGCCGATCGCGCCGAGCCATTCGGATGAAAGCCGCGCGCTGAACCGGCGCGTCGAGTTCCACGTCCGGCCGCGCAGCTGAGGAGAAGGCCATGATCTATCTCATCCAGACCTTCGCCCTGCCGCTCGCCGCAGCCCTGATCGGCGGCATCGCCGTCGGCTGGGTGACCTCCGACAAGGAGGACGAGGGACCGAGCGGCTGGGCAGCGCTCGCCATCACCGCCCTGGCGCTGATGGTCGTCGCCTCGGCGCTCAAATGGCTTCCGGGACGGCCCGGCCTCTGGCTCGATACGGCGATCCTGTTCTCGGGAGCCTATCTTGCCGGCTGCCTCACCGGTGCCTTCGCGCGCGTCTTCACCGACAAGGTGGAGGAGATGGTGACCGAACCGCTGACGCAGGCGGTGGGAGCCGGCCAGGCCTTCGCCGCGACCCTGGAACCCGCCAAGGCGATGGCCACCGCCGCGTCGGATGTCGCGAATGCCACGCTCGCGCGGGTCGGTGAGGCGCCCGCGTCGTCCGAGCCTGCCGCGCCGGTCCAGCGCGCCGCCTCAACCCCGCCTGAAGCGCCGCCAGCCTCCACGCCACAGCGCGCTGCCGAGCCGGCCCGCGCGCCGACCGGAGCGGCGGCAGCCGCCGAGGCCATGGCGGAGGGTACCAAGCCCACAGGCCTGTCGACGGCCCGCGGCAACAAGCCGGACGAACTGGAACTGATCCGGGGCATTGGCCCGCAAAACGAGGCGCGGCTGCACGCGCTCGGCGTCTGGCATTTCGACCAGATCGCTGCCTGGACGGCAAAGGAGGCCCAATGGGTCGGCGGCTATCTCGCCTTCCCCGGCCGGATCGAGCGGGAAGACTGGATCGGCCAGGCGAAGGTGCTGGCTGCCGGCGGCACGACCGACCATGCCGACAAGGTGAAGCGCGGCGACATATCGAGCACGCGCGACGAGCCGCCTGGCAGCTAAACGCAGGCCCCTGAACGAACGAAAGGCCCCGGCTCAGCCAGCCGGGGCCTTTCTCGTATGGGCCAGCCCGTTTGTGTCAGGCGAAGTAGTGAACGCCGACGGCGATGATCAGCACCCAGACCACGAAATTGGCGGTGAGCGTAAAGCCGACGGCTTGCGACGGAGACATGCGAAACCTCATCGATCCGGTCTTCCTGGACGGTCGACCCCTTCCCGGCGCCATGCTTAGCCGAACCATGTGGCCAGTCGATGAAAGGATGAAGGAAGGGTTAATGCCGCGTCCCGACGAGGGGCGGCAATCGCGGCCCCCGTCACGCGGCCCTCGGCAGGCGGGCAGCGATATAGCGGTGCTCTTGGGTCAGGCCGCCGAAGCCATAGGCCTCGGCGCGGACATCGTGGACATAGACGTAGCTCTCCGGATGCAGGTAGCCGAGGAGCTTGCCCATGGCCGCGAAGATGGCGCCGACATAGGCGGCCTTCTCGTCCTTGGTGTTGGTGCCGTCGACAATCTTGATGTCGAGGAAGAACGAGGCCTTGCGCTGCTCAGCGAGGGAGGAGCCGGCGACAAACCAGCGATCGGCAGGGATCGGCTCAACGGTGACGGCGGTCAAGCCAGGGTTCTTGCGCAGGACCTCGGTGGTGATCCGCACCGCCTCCGCTGCGATGCGGGCTGGCAGGTCGCGATCGGCTGAAGCTGCCGAGTACTTGATCTGGATGATGGGCATGACGTGCTCCTGAACCGGCCCGGGGGTGGGCTGCGAGGAGATTTCATCATCGCTTTGGAGGAAACAATTGCAGATCAATATGCATCAGTTGTGCAAAAATAGAAAAGACATCCTCAGATGCTGCCGACCGTCTTCAGACGCATGCGCGGATGAATCTCGGCCTGGCTGAGCACCGGCGTCTGCGAGCGGAAGCGCTCGACGATCGAGCGCACGAAGGGCCGGATGCCGGGGCTGGTGAGAAGGACCGGCGCCTCGCCCAAGCGCGCGGCGTCCTCGAAGGCGTCGCGCACCAGCATGATGAACTCGGAGAGCTTTGAGGGCTGCATGGCGAGCTGGCGGTCGTCGCCCTGGCCGACGATCGAATCCGCGAAGGCCTGTTCCCAGCCGGGCGACAGGGCGACGAGCGCGAGCGCGCCGTCCATGCCGGTGTACTGCGCGCAGAGCTGGCGGGCGAGACGGGCGCGCACGTGCTCGGCGATCTGCGCCGGCGAGCGCGTGAACGACACGGCTTCGGCGACACCCTCCAAGATCGAGGGCAGGTCGCGGATGGAGACGCGCTCGTTGAGAAGAACCTGCAGGACGCGCTGGAGGCCGGACATGGTGATCTGGTTGGGGACGAGGTCCTTCATCAGGTCGGCCTGGTCTTTTGGCATTTCCTTCAGCAGTTTCTGCACCTCACCGTAGCTGAGCAGGTCGGAGACGTTGGCCTTCAGGATCTCGGTGAGATGGGTCGAGAGCACGGTCGCGGCATCGACGACGGTATAGCCGCGCACGCTCGCCTCTTCCTTCAGAGCCGCATCGACCCAGGTTGCCGGCAGGCCGAAGGTGGGCTCGGTCGTGTGGACGCCGGGCAGGTCCACCTGCGCCCCCGATGGGTCCATGACCATGAACTGCATCGGCCAGATCTGTCCCTGTCCCGCCTCCACCTCCTTGACGCGGATGACGTACTGGTTCGGCGGCAGCTGGACATTGTCGAGGATGCGCACCGAGGGCATGACGAAGCCCATGTCGGAGGCGAGCTGGCGGCGCAAGGCCTTGATCTGATCCGTCAGCCGGTCCGAGCCCCCCTCGGACTGGACGAGCGGCAGGAGCCCGTAACCGAGCTCGATCTTGAGATCGTCGATCTTCAGGATCGCGGAGATCGGCTCCTCGGCGGGCGGCGCATTGGCGGCGGCGACCTCGGCGGCCTCGGCGTCATCCGCGGCCAAGGCAATGCGCTTCGCCTCGCGGCCGAGCGAATAGGCGGCATATCCCGCAAGGCCGGCAAGACCCGCGAACGGGATGAACGGGATTCCAGGCAGGAGCGCCATGGCGCCCATGACCGCTGCCGACAGGCCGAGGGCCTTCGGATAGCCGGTGAGCTGCTTGAGCATGGCCTGGTCGGCCGAGCCGGTGACGCCGGCCTTGGAGACGAGCAGGCCGGCCGCGGTCGAGATGATCAGGGCCGGGATCTGGGCGACGAGGCCGTCGCCAACGGTCAGGATCGTGTAGGTGCGCGCGGCTTCGAGGAAGGGCATGCCCTGCTGCGCGACGCCGATGATCAGGCCGGCGATGATGTTGATGAAGGTGATCAGCAGGCCGGCGATCGCGTCGCCCTTCACGAATTTCGAGGCGCCGTCCATGGCGCCGTAGAAGGCGCTTTCGTCCTCCAGATCCTTGCGGCGGGTCTTGGCGGTCTTCTCGTCGATCAGGCCGGCGGAGAGGTCGGCGTCGATCGCCATCTGCTTGCCGGGCATGGCGTCGAGGGAGAAGCGGGCCGCGACTTCGGCGATGCGGCCCGAGCCCTTGGTGATGACGACGAAGTTCACGATCACCAGGATCGCGAAGACGATGATGCCGATGATGAACGAGCCGCCCATCACGAAATTGCCGAAGGCCTCGATGACGTGGCCGGCGGCGGCGGTGCCCTCGTGGCCGTGCGACAGGATCAAGCGGGTCGAGGCGAGATTCAGCGCCAGCCGCAGCATGGTGGCGATCAGGAGGATCGTCGGGAACGACGAGAATTCCAGCGGCCGGTGGATGAACAGCGCCGTCATCAGGATCATGACGGAGGAGATGATCGACACCGCCAGCATGAGGTCGAGGATCAGCGCCGGCAGCGGGAAGATCAGGATGACCAGGATGCCTATGACGCCGGTCGCCATCCACAGGTCCGGACGGCGCAGCCACGCGGTCATCGTGCGGGCGGAATAGTCGCCCCTCGATCCCGCTGCTGCGATCCCGCCTGCCGTGACGTCGGTCATGCCAATCCCTGCGACCGCAATCCTGAACGGTCCTCGGCAAGATTTGCCGGGCGGATGGTTAACGGGAGGTTACGGACCAGCAGTTCGCGAACACTTGTCGTGCGCGAGCAGGGATGCCAGACCTCGGCAAGTCTCGTCCGGGACGCGTCGAGGAGCGATTCCCATGTCCGATTTCCGCCTGACCGGCGCCGGCGGCACGCCCGGAGGGCTCATCACCTTCTTCGTCGGCCTGGGCATGACGGTGGCGGGCGCATGGCTGCTGACCAACCAGGTGTCGGTTTCCGGCGGCTCATGGACGCTGGGCGGCTATTCGGCCTTCGGTCTGTCGCTGGTGCCGATCCTGTTCGGCATCGGCATGCTGTTCTTCGACGGTTCGTCGCGCCTCGGCTTCCTGCTGCTGTTCGCGGGCCTCGTCATCATCGTCGCCGGCATCCTGACCAATCTGACCATCTATTTCGTGCCGACCAGCCTGTTCAACACGCTGATGATGCTCGGCCTGCTGGCGGGCGGGATCGGGCTCGTCCTGAGGTCGCTGCGCTGAGCCTCGTTGCGAAATCGCCGCACTGGCCCGAAACGTTCGAGCCCGTTAACCAGTCGGTAACCACCCACCCGGCAAATCTTGCCCAGCGGATCGGCGCACAGCCGCTTCGCTGATCGGCATGAGGCTGGGCAGAGGGCTGGTGGCGTCTTGAACGGCATCCTGGAGTTCCTGAAGAATCTCGGCGCACCACGCGTCGCGGCGATGGGCGCCGTCGCGCTCGGGCTGGTCGGATTTTTCGTCTACATCATCCTGCGCATGAGCCAGCCGCAGATGGCGCTGCTCTTTTCGGATCTGACGCTCGAAGACTCCGCCCAGATCGTGAAGGAACTCGAGCGTCGGCAGGTCCGCTTCCAGATCAGGAACGACGGCGCGCAGATCTTCGTGCAGCAGGAGCAGGTGGCACGCGCGCGCCTGCAGCTCGCCGAGACCGGGATGCCGCGCGGCGGCGGCGTCGGCTACGAAATCTTCGACAAGGGCGACGCGCTGTCGTCCACCTCCTTCGTCCAGAACATGAACCAGCTCCGCGCGCTGGAGGGCGAACTCGCCCGCACGATCCGCGGCATCGAGCGGGTGCAGTCGGCGCGCGTCCATCTCGTCATGCCCGAGCGGGCGCTGTTCTCGCGCGAACGCACCGAGCCAACGGCCTCCATCGTGCTGCGCGTGCGCGGCGGACTGGAGCCGCAGCAGATCCGGGCGGTGCGCCACCTCGTCGCCTCGGCAGTGCGGGGCTTGTCGCCGCAGCGCATCTCGATCGTCGACGAGAGCGGCCGCCTGCTCGCCGACGGTGCCGGCGACGCCGCCGGCATGATGGGCAGCAGCATCGACGAACGGCGCGCCTCTCAGGAGCGGCACCTGCGCGAGCAGGTCGAGAGCATCATCGCCTCGGTGGTCGGCCCCGGCCGGGCGCGCGTCCGGGTGGCCGCGGACATGGACTTCAACCGCGTCACCCAGACCTCGGACGACTTCGACCCCGAGCGGCGCGTGGTGCGGTCTACCCAGACGCGCGAGGAGCAGTCGAATTCCGCCGAGGGCAACCGCGACGGCCAGGTGTCGGTCGGCAATGAACTGCCCGGGGCCAACCAGACCACGCCGCAGCAGGCCGCCTCGCGCGAGGCGAGCCGCAAGTCCGAGGAGACGGTCAACTACGAGATCGCTCGCACGCAGCGCACCGAAGTGACCGAAGGCGGCCGCATCAAGCGCGTGTCGGTCGCGGTGCTGGTCGATGGCCTTTACGCCCGCGATGCGCAGGGCAACGTCAACTACCAGCCGCGTCCGCCGGAGGAACTGGAACGGATCGGCGCACTGGTGCGCTCCGCCATCGGCTTCGACCAGCGCCGCGGTGACCAGGTCGAGATCGTCAACCTGCGCTTCGCCGAGGCCCCGCAGCTGGCGGCTCCGGAGGGCCCGAAGCCGTGGTGGATGATCTACGACCTGACGAAGGAGGACATCCGCTACGCGATCGAGCTGTTCGTGCTGCTGATCGTTTCGATCCTGGTCATGCTGTTCGTCGTCCGTCCGCTCCTGCGGCGCATCGTGACGGCCGACCCGCCGCCGGCGCTGCCGGCGCCGGTCCACGCCGGCAGGGGCGGCGGCGGTGGCAACGGTGGCGGCGACGCCGAGGACAAGCCGATCGTCAAGGCGCCGCCCATCGCCCCCCCGGTGGAGAGCGCCACCATGAAGATGATCGAGATCGCGCAGATCAAGGGCGAGGTTCACCAGGCCTCGCTCACCAAGGTCGGCGAACTGGTCGAGAGAAATCCCCACGAGTCGGTGTCGATCATCCGTCAGTGGCTGCATGACGCGGAGGCGAAATGACCATCGCACAGATCCAGCGCGATGCGGAATTCGGCTCGGCGCTCGCGGCGCTCTCCGCGGACGGTCGCATCAACACTGAGGCGGCGCGCGGGCTCAACGGCCACCAGCGCGCGGCGATCCTCATGCTCACGCTCGGCGACAAGGTCTCATCCCGCATCTGGAAGCTGCTTGACGACGACGAGATCCGCGTCCTGTCGATCGCCATGTCGCAGCTCGGCACGGTCGAGCCGGATGTCGTCGAGAGCCTGATGCTGGAATTCGTCGGGCGCCTGTCGGCCTCCGGCGGTCTGATGGGCAATTTCGACGCGACCGAGCGGTTGCTTACGCAGTTCATGCCGGCCGACCGCGTCGCGCTGCTGATGGAGGAAATCCGCGGGCCGGCCGGCCGCAATATGTGGGAGAAGCTCTCCAACGTGCAGGAGCAGGTGCTCGCGAACTACCTGAAGAACGAGTATCCGCAGACGGTCGCCGTCGTGTTGTCCAAGATCCGGCCGGAACATGCCGGCCGCGTGCTCGCCATCCTGCCCGAAGAGTTCGCTCTCGACGTCGTCGGCCGCATGCTGAAGATGGAGGCGATCCAGAAGGACGTGCTGGAGCGCATCGAACAGACGCTGCGCACCGAGTTCATGTCGAACCTCTCGCAAACCTCGCGGCGCGACAGCCACGAGGCCATGGCGGAAATCTTCAATTCCTTCGACCGCCAGACCGAGACGCGCTTCATCACGGCGCTGGAGGAGCAGAACCGCGACTCCGCCGAGCGCATCAAGAATCTCATGTTTACCTTCGACGACCTGTCGAAGCTCGATTCCGGCTCGGCCCAGACGCTGGTCCGCCAGGTCGACAAGGACAAGCTCGCCATTGCCCTCAAGGGCGCCACCCCGACCATGCGCGACTTCTTCCTCGGCCAGATGTCGACGCGTGCCGCCAAGATGCTTGCCGACGACATGCAGGCGCTCGGACCGATGCGTCTCAAGGATGTCGACGAGGCGCAGGGCCTGCTCGTCAACCTCGCCAAGGATCTCGCCGCCAAGGGTGAGATCATGATCTCCAAGAACCGCGCCGACGATGAGCTGGTGTTCTGATGGCCGCTCCCGTCAAGTTCCTGTTCGACACCGAGTTCGCCGCCGAGGTGAAGCGCGAGGCCGAGCCCAAAGTCACGCTCGCCGAGCATCGCAACCTGATCGCGCTTGCCCGCCAGGAGGGGCAGGCGGCCGGCTTCCTCGCCGGGGAGGCGCAGGCGATGGAATCGATCGTGCGCCAGAAGGCCATCGCGCTTGGCGCCATCGGCGACCGGCTGGCGGTTGCCGCCGAGGCGCTGCGTCAGCTGGAGGGACGGCTCGAGCAGGAAGCCATCGACATCGCCGTGGCGGTTGCGGGCAAGCTTGCCGCGACCCTGACGGCGCGCGAACCGCTCGCCGAAGTCAGGCGGCTGGTCGGCGACTGCTTCGCCAACCTGCGCGGCGTGCCGCACCTGGTCGTCCGGGTTCATGACGAGTTGATGGACGAAGCGCGCACCGAACTGACGCGCCTTGCTGCCGAGCGCGGCTTCGACGGCCGCCTCGTCATCCTCGCCGAACCGACCATCGCGCGCGGTGACTGCCGCATCGAATGGTCGACCGGCGGCATCATGCTCGACCGCGACGAGACCGCCATGCGCATCGCCGAGGCGGTCGAACGCTACGTCGCATCCCATTCGGCCGGAACGCCCGAGGCCCAGTCATGAGCAATACCGACAACGGCATGCCCCTGCCGGACCTGGAGAACGACGGCGACATGGACCTCGTGCCGGGCGCCGGCGCCGGTCTCGTCGCCTCAGGCCATGACGACGACGGTCCCGTCAAGGACGCCGCCGACCTCGAAGCCGTGTTCGACGTGCCAGTCCATGTTTCGGCGGTTCTCGGCCGCTCGCGCATGGATGTCGGTGAACTCCTCAAGCTCGGGCCGGGCACCGTCCTCGAACTCGACCGCAAGGTCGGCGAGGCCATCGACATCTACGTCAACGACCGTCTCGTCGCGCGCGGCGAAGTGGTGCTCGTCGAGGACAAGCTCGGCGTGACCATGACGGAAATCATCAAGGCCGAGCGGTGAAGGATTCCAACACATGCGCCTCCTGATCGTCGGAACCCTGAAGGGCCAGCTCTCCATCGCCACCAAGATGGCGGTGGACAAGGGCGCGGCCGTCACCAATGCCGAGGACATCGAGACGGCCCTGCGCGTCATGCGCGCCAGGGGCGCCGATCTCGTCATGGTCGATGTCGCCATGGACATCCGGGCGCTGGTCAAGGCCTTCGCCGACGAGATGATCGCGGTGCCCGTCGTCGCGTGCGGCACGTCGAACGACGCGCGGGCCGCGGTGGCCGCCATCCATGCGGGCGCCAAGGAATACATCCCGCTGCCGCCCGATCCCGAACTGATCGCCGCCGTGCTGGCGGCGGTCGCGGATGACGCCAAGCAGCTTATCTATCGCGACGAGGCCATGGCGCGCGTCGTCCAGCTGGCGAACCAGGTCGCGGGCTCGGACGCCTCCATCCTGATCACCGGCGAGAGCGGCACGGGCAAGGAGGTGCTGGCCCGCTACGTCCACACCAAGTCGAACCGGGGCAAGCAGCCCTTCGTCGCGGTCAATTGCGCGGCGATCCCGGACAATCTGCTGGAGAGCGAGCTGTTCGGCCACGAGAAGGGCTCCTTCACCGGAGCGGTTGCCCGGCGCGTCGGCAAGTTCGAGGAGGCCAATGGCGGCACCCTGCTGCTGGACGAAATCTCCGAGATGGACATCCGGCTCCAGTCGAAGCTGCTGCGCGCCATCCAGGAGCGCGTGATCGACCGCGTCGGCGGCACCCGGCCGGTACCGGTCGACATCCGCATCCTCGCGACCTCCAACCGGACGCTCGCCGAGGAAGTGCGCAAGGGCACCTTCCGCGAGGATCTGCTCTACCGGCTCAATGTCGTGAACCTGAAGCTGCCGCCGCTGCGGGAGCGCCCGGCCGACATCCTCGAACTCGCGGGGCACTTCGCGAAGAAATATGCCGACGCCAATGGCATTCAGGTGAAGCCGCTCTCCGCCGACGCGCGGCGCCAGCTGACCGTTGCCCGCTGGCAGGGCAATGTCCGCGAGCTGGAGAACACGATCCACCGTGCCGTTCTGCTCTCTTCCGGTCCCGAGATCGGGGTCGATGCGATCCGCACCCCGGACGGCGCGCGTCTCGACGAGCGGCGCGGTCCGGATGCCGTCGCCGCACAGGCGGCGATCGCGGCCGAGGCGGTGACGCGCGGCCTCGTCGGACGGACGGTCGCCGATGTCGAGCGTGATCTCATTCTCGACACGCTCGGCCACACGCTCGGCAACCGGACCCACGCCGCCAACATCCTCGGCATCTCGATCCGCACGCTGCGCAACAAGCTCAATCAATACGCCGACGAGGGCCACACCATCACGCCGCCGCCGCAGGGCGAGGCGCGGTACGAGGCGCGGTACGGGTGAACACCGACCATCAGACCTTCACCGGCGAGTGAAACGCTATTTCAAAATATAGCCATCCGACGGACTTCCGCGGGCTTCCGCAATCGGCTTTGATGTGACGTGTCGATACACGTCACGCACCCAGAGCTACGGATCGCCCGCCCATGTCGCTTCCCGCCTCGCTTGCCGGCCGCCTGCAGCTTCCGGCCATCGGTTCGCCGCTGTTCATCGTGTCGAACCCGGACCTGGTCATCGCCCAGTGCAAGGCGGGCATCGTCGGCTCGTTTCCGGCGCTGAACGCGCGCCCCGGCCCGGTGCTCGAAGACTGGCTGAAGCGCATCACCGACGAGCTCGGTGCCTATGACGAGGCGCATCCGAACGCGCCCTCGGCTCCCTATGCGGTCAACCAGATCGTCCACAAGTCGAACGACCGCCTCATGCACGACGTCGAGATGTGCGTGAAATACAAGGTGCCCGTGGTGATCACCTCGCTCGGCGCCCGCCCGGAGCTCAACGAGGCGATCCATTCCTACGGCGGCATCACGCTGCACGACATCATCAACATCAACCACGCCAAGAAGGCGCTGGAGAAGGGCGCAGACGGCCTCATCGCAGTCGCTGCGGGCGCCGGCGGCCATGCCGGCACCATTTCGCCGATCGCGTTGATCCAGGAAATCCGCGAGTTCTTCGACGGGCCGATCGCCCTGTCGGGCGCCATCGCCACCGGCCGCGCCATCCTTGCCGCTCAGGCCATGGGCGCCGATGTCGGCTATATCGGATCGGCCTTCATCGCGACGAAGGAAGCCAATGCCGATGCGGCCTACAAGCAGGCCATCGTCGACGGCACGGCCGGCGACATCGTCTATTCCAGCCTGTTCACCGGCGTTCACGGCAATTATCTGAAGGCTTCGATCGTCAATGCCGGTCTCGATCCCGACAATCTGCCGGAGAGCGATCCCTCAAAGATGAGCTTCGGCTCGGGCGGCTCGTCCAAGTCCAAGGCCTGGCGCGATATCTGGGGCTCGGGGCAGGGGATCGGCGCGGTGAAGGCGGTGGAGAGCGCCGGCGATTTCATCGCCCGGTTGAAGCGCGAGTACGCGCAGGCCCAGAAGGAACTGGCGGCGGCCGGTTCCTGGCCGCTGCGCGAGGCGCAGCGCCTGGCGAGCTGAGGCGGCGGCCGGCGAGGGCCGGCTTGTCCGGTCCATATGGCAAAGTTCTTGCGTGAAGTGTCCCCGGATTGATCGGCTGCGCTCCCGCGCGGCCTTCCAGGGAGACCGAGCCATGACCGCCTACGGATTGACCCGCCGCACTGTCGCCGCCGGCCTCGGCACGGCGCTGTTCGCCCCTGCCGTGCGCGCCCAGGGGCTGACCACCGTCAAGTTCACCCTGGGCTGGAAGACCCAGGGCTCCGATGCGCCCTATTTCGTGGCGCGCGAGAAGGGTTATTTCCGCGAGGCCGGCCTCGATGTCGTCATCGACCAGGGCGAGGGATCGGGCGCGACGGTGACCCGCATCATGGGCGGTGCCTACGAAGCAGGCTTCGGGGACATCAATGCGATCATCCAGAATGCAGCGACGCGCCCGGCCGATACCCCGGTCATGGTCTACCAGATGTGGAACCAGCCGCCCTTCGCCTTCGTCGCCAAGAAGTCGAGCGGCATAGCGAAGATCCAAGATCTGGAGGGCCGGAACCTCGGCGGGTCGCCGGGCACGCCCACCACGCGCCTGCTGCCGGTCTTCGCCAGGACCAACAATCTCGACATGGCCAAGCTGAAACTGACCAGCATGGCGCCCAACCTGCAGGAGCCGATGCTGATCCAGGGTCAGATCGACGCGGCCCTCGTCTTCAACATCACCAGCTATTTCAACCTGGTGCTGAACCGGCAGGATCCCGACAAGGATTTCGTCTGGTTCCAGTTCGGCGACTACGGGCTCGACCTCTATTCCAACGGCATGATGGTCTCGCAGAAGCTCATCAAGGACAATCCGCGGGCGGTCGCGGGGCTCGTGCGGGCGGTCAACAAGGCCAATATCGAGGTCGGCAACGACCAGAATGTCGGCATGGCGGCGGTGAAGAACTATGACGGCCTGGTCAATATCCCGGTCGAGAAGCGCCGCCTGCAATATGCCTTCGACAAGCTGATCATGTCGCCGGAGCTGCGGGAGATCGGTGCGGGCGATGTCAAGGACGACCGTCTCGCGCGCGCCATCGGCATGGTGGTGACTGGTTACGAGTTGCCGCGCGCGCCTGCGCCCGGCGAGGTCTTCAACCGCTCGTTCCTGCCGGCTCGGGCTGAGCGCGAGATGACCTACAAGATGACCTGACAGGGATTGCGCGAGGGGCTTCAGGCCCCTCGCGACCCCGGCACGATGCCTTCCGGCAGGCTCGCCACGTGTTCGGCGATGGAGCCAGCCGTGGTGATCCAGATGTCGTCCCGTCGCGCCGCGATATGGGCGAGCGCCCGGCGCAGGTGCCGCAGTCGGTAGGGTTGGCCGACGATGTAGGGATGCAGCGCGATGCCCATGACCAGCGGCATGGCGCGCGATTGCTCCAGCATCTCATCGAACTGGTCGATGATCATGTCGGCGAACTGGCTCGCGGAATCCTTGCGCGCGACGATGGCGGGGATGTCGTTCAGCTCCTGCGGATAGGGAATGCTGAGGACGCGCCCGCCGTCGCGGACGCCGAACCAAACCGGCTGGTCGTCCTGGCACCAGTCGAGCAGGTAGGTATAGCCGCCCTCCTTCAGGAGATCGGGGGTCACGAGGCTTTGGGAGATCCAGGGGCCGAGCCAGCCCTTCGGCGCCTGGCCCTCGGCCGCGACGATCACCGCGGTGGTCTCGTCGATCAGCGCCTTCTCGGAGACTTCGTCGAGCACGCCCTGCCGCTCGGAATTGGTGCGGCCGTGGCCGAGCACCTCGTCTCCGCGCGCGCGAAAGGCGTCCATCACCTCGGGGCAGTAGCCGTAGATTGCCGAATTGACGAGCACGGAGGCGGGCAAAGCGAGCTGGTCGAACAGTTCGATCATGCGCCAGACGCCGACGCGGTTGCCGTAGTCGCGCCAGGCGTAGTTCAGCACGTCCGGCTGCGGCCCACCGGGGGCGAGTTCGGCGCCAAGCCCCGTCCCGAAGGCGAAGTGCTCGAGGTTGACGCCGAGATAGACGGCGAGCCGCTTGCCGCCCGGAAAGTCATAGACCGGGCGCCTGGTGATGGCCGAGTAGTCGTAGCGGCCATGGCCGGACAGGACGGGCGGGATCGACTGCGAGATCATGGAAGCCTGCGGAGAGGAGGGCGATCGCGAAGGTGCCGGATAGAGCCCGCGCGAGGCAAGGCCCATGCCGCCGCATGCGCGTCATCCGGGCGCGGCCATTGCCTTCGCCGGCGGGGTGGGGATGATCGCGGCGAACCTCGAAGACCGGACGCGCAATGACCGCCTTTCCCGCCCTTTCCGACCTCACCATCGGCTTCGGCCATTCCGCCTATCGGCTCGGCGACGAGTTCGCCCGGCGTAACACCGGCATCCGCTTCGAGGAGTTTCGTTCCGCGGCGGATTTCCATGCGCGCATCGGCGATTTCGACACCGTCTGTGTCTCCGCTTTCTGGCGCGGCGCGCCGCTGGAGAATGCCGGCAAGCTCCGGTTTATCCAGTCGGTGAGCGCGGGCATCGACGTCTTCGGCCTCGACGCGCTGCAGGCGAAGGGCGTGCGGCTCGCCAGCGCCAAGGGCGCCAATGCCAATGCCGTCGCCGAACATGCCATGGGCCTGATTCTCGGCCTGTCGCGCATGCTTCACACGGCCCGCGACAACCAGGCGCTCAAGCACTGGCGCGGCATGATCGGCGACCCGGCTGCCCGCGAAGATGAGATCGCCGGCAAGACCCTGCTGATCGTCGGGCTTGGCGGCATCGGCGGGCGCATCGCACGCTTCGCCAAGGCCTTCGACATGCGGGTGGTCGGGTTGAAGCGCGACACGTCCGGCAGGGTCGAGAACATCGACGCCCTCGTCGGCCCGGGCGACCTCGACAAGGCGCTGGGCGAGGCTGACATCGTCGTGCTGACCTGCCCGCTGACGCCGGAGACGGAGCACCTGATCAACGCACAGCGGCTCGCCGCGATGAAGCCGACGGCGCATCTGATCAACTGCGCGCGCGGCAAGGTGGTGGACGAGGACGCGCTGATCGCGGCGCTACAGGCCGGCACGATCGCCGCCGCCGGGCTCGACGTGACCCGCGAGGAGCCGCTGCCCGAGGCCTCGCCGCTATGGGCCATGGAGAACGTCCTGATCACCCCGCATACCGGCGGCGAGACGGCGTCCTATGAAAAGCGCGTCATTGATCTGCTGATCGACAATCTCGGCCGGATGAGCCGCGGAGAGCCGCTGGTCAACCAGGTGGTCTGAGCCGCCGGGAACCGACGAACCCTTAGCCGGTTGCATTCTCATCCCGCTACCTCCCAATCTGGTGGCGAGGGACGAATCGCTTGCGACTGCGAGGGTCCATGGCGGATGGCAATCTGCAGCGTGGCATCGTGCGCCTTGGCGCTGTCATCGCCATTGTCGCAACGACAGCCGCGGCATCGGCGCAGACCGTGCGCACCGCCCAGTACCAGACTGGCGACGGCAATCGCACCGCCATCATCGTCGACCACGGCCGCAACCGACCGGCCCCGGTCGTCGTGGTGCTCCACGGCGCGCTTGGTACGTCCGAGCAGATCCGCCGCTACATGGCCTGGGACGAGGTGGCGGCGCGCGAGGGCATCATCGTCATCTATCCTCAGGGCGTCGGCAATTCCTGGAACGATGGCCGCCCGCCCGACGCACGCCGGTTCAACCCGACCAACCGGGTCGACGACGTCGGCTTCATGCGCCGGATCGTTGGCGAGCTGAACGTGCAGGGCAAGGTCGACCGCCAGCGCATCTTCGTCACCGGTCTCTCGAATGGCGGCCACCTGACCTACCGGCTGATCTGCGAGGCCAACGACCTGTTCACGGCCGGCGCGGCCATTATCGCCAACATGTCGGTCCTCTGGACGCGGTCATGCGGCGGCCGGCCGATCCCCGTGCTGATCATGAGCGGCACCGAGGACCGCCTGTCCCCCTGGAATGGCGAGGCGAAGCCGGGCGATGCCGGCGGCCTGACTTTGTCGGCGCCCGACACCTTCGCCTTCTTCCGGGCGCGCAACGGCTGCACGGGGGCAGGCGAAAAGCTGCTGCCCGACCAGAGCACGTCGGACAATTCGCGCGTGGTGCTGATGGACGGTACGGGTTGCCGCCTGGCGACCCAACTCTACCGGATCGAGGGCGGCGGCCACCAGGCGCCGACTCGGGCCGGGCGAACGATTCCGCCGCTGGTCGGCGCCATGCTCGGCCAGCAGAACCACGACATTGAGGCGGCTGAAGAAATCTGGGCCTTCTTCAAGGAGAAGGCGCGGCCGAACTGAGCGATAGGCCCGTGCCTCAGGGGACGAGGCTCCTGCGTACCTGCGGCCAACGAGCGTCCGCGCTCTCGATCATCGCCGAGGGGTCGTCGGCGAACCGTGTGCGGTTCTTCTCCGAATGGAAGACGAAGAGCCGCTCGCGATGGATCAGCCAGACCGAGGGATGCCCGCCGGTCGGGGTGCCTTCGGCGATCGCTACGGGATCGTAGCCGCCGTAGCGCGGCTCATAGACGTCCGGCGCCTGCATGAAAGCATCGCGGTTGCCTTCGTTCTGAAAGCGCCAGGTGGCGCCCGACCAGGCGAGCTCGACGGCGTCCGAGCCCTGGCGCGGGCCGCTCTCGGTGAAATAGGCGACGGGATCGAACCCGTAGAGAGCGAGGCCGGTGAGGCGGTCGGTCACCACCCGCTCGGTGGTGGCGGCGCGGGTCGAGGAATCGCCGCTCATGCCGATCAGCACGGCCACGCCCGCATAGAGTGCCGTGACCGCCAGGGTCCAGGCGAGAGGCCGCAGAAATTGCCTCATCACGGACATGTTCATCCCCGAATCTCGTCGTTGTCCCGGTTCTGGACGATGGCGCCAGACAGTAACCAGATCCTTACCCGGATCGCCGAAATTCCGGCCTGGTGACCAAATGGTTACCTTCGCCGCTTAGCATGTCTTGACCATGGGCGCGCCGTCTCCGGGGCTGCGCCCGATCACGTTTCGAGAGGTGACCATGCGTCGTCCTGCCCATTTCGACCGCCGTGCCCTGATCATCGGGCTCGGTGCATCGGCCATCGCCGGCCCGGCGCTGGCCCAGCGCTCCTACAGTTCCGAATCGCCCCGTACTTTCTCCGGCAACGAGATCGTCGGCACGGGCCACCGCTTCTTCGGCAGCACCAGCCGCGGGCTCGCCAACCTGGTCGAGCGGGCCACCCAGCAATGGGGTCAGCCGAGTGCCTATATCCTGGGACAGGAGGGCTCGGGCGCCTTCGTGGCCGGCCTGCGCTACGGCGAGGGCATGCTCTACACCAAGGGCGGCAACGACACGAAGGTGTTCTGGCAGGGGCCCTCGCTCGGCTTCGACTTCGGCGGCGATGGCGCGCGCACCATGATGCTCGCCTATCGCGTGCGCGGCGTGGAGGATCTCGATCGCCGGTTCATCGGCATTGACGGCTCGGCCTATCTCGTCGGCGGCCTCGGCATGACGGCGCTTGGGGCCGACAACATGCTGGTCGTGCCGATCCGCACGGGCGTCGGGGCGCGGCTCGGCGTCAATGGCGGCTATCTGAAGTTCACCTCGCGGCCGACCTGGAATCCCTTCTGATCGGCGGCATCCGGCTGAAACGCCGGGGCTTTATGACATCGTCTTGAGCGGCCGCGGCACTATCCGCGGCCGTTTGCGCATGGCAGAACGTATCGCGGCGTGCCGTCGCAGCCGGCACCCATTCGAGGGGGAGCGGAACAGCCGTGACCATCGAGACCGCCATGGTCTTCGCGCTGGGCTTCCTGATGGCGGCGATCCTGTCGCTCGCCCTGATGGGCGCGGTCTGGCGTCGGGCGGTGCGGCTGACCACCCGGCGGGTCGAGAACGCCGTGCCCCTCTCCATGGCCGAGATCAAGGCGGACAAGGACCAGCTGCGCGCCGAATACGCGCTTGCCGTGCGCCGCGTCGAGATCGAGGCGGAGAAACTCCGCGACACCGCCAATGGCCATGTCACGGAGATCGCACGGCGCAACGAGCGGATCCGGGACCTCAACGGCGAACTCGATGCGCGGGCAGCCCGCATCCACGGCCTGGAAGGCGCCAAGGCTGCGGTCGAGGACAGCCTGAAAGCGTCCGAGACAATCGTCATGGAACTGCGTGCCGGGCTGAAACAGGCCGGCGAGACGCTGGCCGCCCGCGAGGCGGCCTATGGCGAGCTCTCCGGCGAACATGCCGCCAAGCGGGCCGAAAGCGACGGCCAGCGCATCGAGATCGTGGCGCTGAAGACGCAGGTCGACAATCTGAAAGCCCAAGTCGGCCAGCTGACCGGCAGTCTTGCCACCGCCGAGGCGGACCTTGCCGGCCACCGGCAGTCCTTCGCCGAGACCTCCAACCTGCTCACGGCTGAGCGGCAGCGGATTGCCGACGTGCAGACCAAGCTGAAGCAGGAGACCGAGCTGACCTCCGTGCTGCGTGGCGAGATCGCGGAGATGCGCAAGTCTCTTGCCGAGACCGCTACGCTGCTCTCGGGTGAGCGGCGCAAGGCCGGCGACCTCCAGAACGACCTGAAATCCGCGCGCGCCAAGCTTGCGACGGAGGCAAAGCGCGTCGAGAAGCTGCAGGGCGAGGCCGCCGGGCTGAAGGCCAGGGCCGCCGAAGCCGCCGAGAAGGCCGAGCGGGAACAGCAGGCGCGCGATACCGCCGAGCGGGCGACCGCGCGGGTCGAGGCCGATCGCGACCGCCTGAAGAGTGAGATCGCGGCGCTGAGGCAGTCCACCGGCGAGGCCAGCCGGACGCTGCAGATCGTTGCGGAGACTGCCAAGGCTGAGAAGAACATGCTGGAAGGCTCACTCGCGCAGGCGCGCGAGGACCGTACCCGCATCCAGCGGGAGGTCGCCGCCCTCACGCGCGCGGCCGAGGGCGTGGCCGCGCGCGACGGCAAGGAGACGGTCGCCCTGCGCGATCGCATCGATCAGATCGCCATCGACGTGGCGCGCGTCACCGCCGTGCTGGAGGGACCGGGATCGCGGATCGAGCAGATTCTCGACGGCTACCAGGGCATGCCGGGCGGCGGGCGCAAGCGGCGCGCGGATCTGCCGCTCGCCGACCGCATCCGCGCCGTGCTCGACGCCTCGCGTCGCAACGAGGCGGCCGAGTAGCCTGCTGACAGCTTCCGTCCTACCGATGCGTAGGACTCCCGCCGTCACCGATGCGGGAGAAGCGCATGGCCTCCGGCGAAACGATCCGTCTCTATTCCGGCCCCCTCAGCATGTTCGGCGCGAAGGTCGAGATCGCGCTGGCCGAGAAGGACCTCGATTTCGAGCTGGTGATGGTGCCGTTCGCGATGCGAGTGCTGTATGAGCCGAAGCATCCCGAGGTGCTCCGCATCAATCCGAAGCGGCAGGTTCCGGTACTTGTTCACGGCGACCTCGAGATCTTCGATTCCACGCAGATTTTCGAGTATCTGGAAGACCTGAAGCCCGAGCCGGCGTTCTGGCCGCGGCCGCCTGCCGACCGGGCAGCGGCGCGCCAGCTCGAAATGATGTCGGACGAGGTCTATTTCCCTCACATCGTCAAACTGTTCGGCCTGCAGGATGCGCCGGACGATCCCGTCACCATCGCGTCCAAGGCGGGAGCTGCGAGCTTCTATGACCGGCTTGAAGGGACAATCGGCGACGGACCCTATCTCGCGGGACCTTTCACCTATGCCGATATCGCCTTCTACATGGCGCAGATCTTCGGCGAGCGGATGGGCGCACCCATCGGTGAGAGCCGTCCGCGCCTCATCGCCTGGCGCGAACGAATGGGCGAGCGGGCGCCGGTGCGCAAGGTCGCCGGGGCCATGGGCCGCTGGCTGGTCGGTCAGGGCCGGCCTTTGCCGGCATTCCTCGCCGCCTTGACGTAGGGCCGGGCTGGAAGATGCCGTCCGCGACAGGGGAAGCGCGGACGGGGTGCAACGGCAGGCGAATTTGGTGGCAGTCGATCAGTAGCCGATGCGGCCGAAGCGGGCGACGCGCTCGATTTCCGAGCGCTCGATCCCGATGTCGCGGAGCGCTTCGGGGCTGAGTGCGCGCAGTTCGTTGATGCTGCGCCGAACCTGGAAATGGTCCTGCACGGCAACGACGAAGCCCGTGAGGCGAGACGCGATACCGCCCGAGGCGGGCGCCGCGGCGGAGGTCGAAGAGGTCATATAGGCCATGGGAATGCTCCAACGATTAAAAGGGCGAACCGGCGCCGCCGAAGGTTCGGGGCGGCTGTTTCGGAGTGTTGGTCGCATTCATTCATGACGATGTTCGGAACGCTTTCATCAAAAGAATTGAAGGCGCGGATCAATCGTTACGCCTGTGTTTCGACTGTTTCTATCTCGAGGCTTTCTTGTGATGACTATTGTGCGCAGGACCGTTTCGGAGCCTGTTCGTTGCCAGAAAGTAAAAACTGTGCGCGTTTGCAGCGCAACAGCTATGCCGCATCGCAGCAACAAGGCATGCCTCGAAAAGCGGCAGAAGTCGCTTCTGGGCCGATCAGCGGCGGGATCGATGGCTGGGAGCTCTCAGTCCTCGTCGAGGAAGGCTTCGGCGGTCTCGGCCGCGCGCCGCGGGTCCGTGACGACGAACAGGTGGCCGTCGTCGACAAGATGGAGCCGCGCCTTCGGGATGAAGGCCGCGAGCATCCGCGCGTTGATCACCGGGATCAGCGGATCGTCGGTGCCGGACATGACGAGAGTCGGCTGCGGCAGCGTCCAGAGCCAGGGCAGGCTGGTCCAGCCGATCATGGCGAGGAGCTGCAGCGTGTAACCGTATTGGGTCGAGCCCTTCATCGCCGCTGCATGGCGGTTGATCAGGGTCGGGTCCTTTCGAAAGGCGCCGCCATAGATCTCCGATGCGATCTCGCGCATGTAGCCCTTGTCGGTATAGCGGCGCGGGCTCGCCATCTTCATCAGCACGCCCGGCGCGCCGGGCACCATGATGGCGCCGGGCGAGGTCGAGACAAGAATGAGCTTGCGGCAGACCTTGGGGAACTGGAAGGCGAACTGCTGGGCAGCACCTCCGCCCCAGGAAACGCCGGAGACGTCGATCTTTCCGTCATAGCCGAGCTGGCGCATCAGGTCGTAAGCGAGCTGTGCCAGTGTCGACGGCCTGTAGGGCAGGGTAGGCGCCGGAGATCCGCCGATGCCCGGCACGTCGAAGATGACCGCCTCGGTGTGTTTCAGGGCCGAGAAGAAGGGTTCGGCGAGTTCGAGATTCGCACCGATGCCGTTGAACATAAGCAACGGCGGGCGAGCCTTGTTTCCGGCCTTGATGCCGACGCGCAGCAACTGGCCGCCGACATCGACCATGCGGATGTCGAAAGAGCGTGGTGCATCCTCGGATGCCGCGGCTGCTGTCTTCACGTCAGGCTCCCCGGACATCGCCGATCGATCCGCCATTGTGCGGCGAAATGCCCGATTCGCCATACCGGCCGTCTGGCGGGTGCCGATGGCGCCTCACGGCTCGAACACATAGGTGCCCGGCGCGGGCCCGAGCGGCTTGTATGTCGCGTTGCCAGCCTGTTTCGGCGCCGGCACCTCGCCATTGCCGCGCTCCCTGATCCAGGCGGCCCAGTGGGTCCACCAGGAACCCTCCTGCTTGGAGGCTGTCTTGGCCCAGGCGTCGGCGTCGACCTGCTTCGCCTTGGCCGTGACGAACCAGGCCTTGGGGTTGCCGGGCGGGTTGAGCAGGCTCTGGAGATGGCCCGAATTGGACAGGACGAACTGCGTGTCCGCCCCATAGATTCGCGCGGTCTGATAGACCGCCTTCCAGGGGGTGATGTGGTCGGTCGTGCCGCCGATCACGTAGCTGTCGGCCTTCACCTTGCTCATGTCGATCGGCACACCGGCAATCGACATCTTGCCGGCGTTGACGAAGGGGTTGGTGAAGATCAGGTCGAGGAAGTCCCCGTGCAGGCGCGCCGGCAGGCGGGTCGTGTCGGCGTTCCAGTAGAGGATGTCGAAGGCGGGCGGCTGGTTGCCCATCAGGTAATTGTTGACCCAGTAGTTCCAGATCAGGTCGTTCGGCCGCATCCAGGCGAACATCTTGGCCATTTCCTGGCCGTCGAGCACGCCGATGGTCGCCGACATCTGCTTGGCGGCCAGCACCGATTCCGGCGTCACGAGCGCCGAGAAGTCGGTGTCCGCGCCAGCCTCTGTGTCGATGACGCAGACGGCGAGAATGATCGATTCGAGCTTCTTCTTGTCCTGGCCGGCGAGCCAGCCGGCATAGGTCGAGACCGTGATGCCGCCCGAACATGAGCCCATGATGTTGAGCGTCTTCTGACCGGTGATGGCGAGCGCGGCATCGACCGCTTCGTCCAGCGCCTGGATGTAGGTGTCGAGGCCCCAGTCGGCCTGTTTCGCCGTCGGGTTGCGCCACGAGATGCAGAATGGCTGGATGCCCTCGCCCAGCAGGAAGCGGACCATGCTCTTCGACGGCGACATGTCCATCGCGTAGTATTTGTTGATCTGCGGCGGCACGACCAGCAGCGGCCGGGCGACGACCTTTTCCGTCGTTGGCGTGTAGACGATCAGCTCGATCAGCTCGTTCTTGAACACCACGGTGCCGGGCGTGTTGGCAAGGTTCTCGCCGACCTTGAACTTGGACATGTCGACCTGGGACGGCAGGCCGCCGTTCTTCGACAGGTCGGCGATGTAGTTCTTGACGCCCTCGACGAGGCTTTGCCCCTTGGTGTCGATCGCCCGCTTCAGCGCCAGCGGATTGCCGACAAGCGTGTTGGACGGCGACATGGCGTCGACGAAGATCGACGTGACGAGCCGGGCGCGAGCGCCGTCCTTGCCCTCGAGCCCGGTCTTTTCCACAGCCTGGTGAACCGTGCTCGCCCAGGCCGTGTAGGACTGCATCAGCGCCCTGTGAAAACGATTGTCGCTCCAGGAGGGGTCGGCGAAGCGCTTGTCCTTCGGATCGGGCGCAACCTCCGACTGGCCGGTGACGATCCGGCCCATTTCCTTCATGAAGTCCATCCATTGCTGGGCGACGATCTGCGGCTGGGCGGCGAGAGCGCTCATCACGGTTTGCGCGCCCTGCATCATGTCCTCGGCGCGCATGCCGACCAGCGGATTCAGCGCCAGCGTGTTCTGCGAGGCCTCCTCGGCGATCTGGTCAGTGAGCGACTTTGCGGGAGGCGATGCGGCAGCCGCGGACCCGGCAGCCGCGGCATTGCCGGCGCGCGGCCGCTTCTCCGCCGCGGGCTTCGTCGGGCTGTTGCCGGTCCCCGTCGATGTCTGGCGCGCCATGGCGATCTCCCCGATCTGTTGTTTGTCGTTGGCCCGAGACTAGAACTCCGGCGGTGCGCGCTTCAAGCACCCGTGTGGGGCTTGTGCCGGCGGCCGGTCCGTCCTTGAATGATTGTGCCAAGGGTCCGTCAGAGATCCGGGCGCACATGCGCCAGGGAGTTACGCCATGAAGCAGCTCAGCGGTATCGACGCGACGTTCCTCTATATGGAGACGCCCGAGACGCCCATGCATGTGGCGGGGCTGACCCTCTACGATCAGCCGAAGACGATGGCCGGCTCGTTCTACGAGCATTTCCGGACGTTCTTCTCGTCGCGCGTCCATCTGATCCCGATCTTCTCGAAGAAGCTGGCGCGCTCGGTCCTCAATCTCGACCATCCCGGCTGGGTCGATGTGGGTGAGATCGACCTCGACTACCACATCCGCCATGCGCGGCTGCCGAAGCCCGGCACCTTTGCCCAGCTCGAGGCGATGGTCGGCGACCTTCATTCGGTCCCGCTCGATCGCTCGCGCCCGCTCTGGCAGTTCACCGTCATCGACGGGCTCGCGGACGGGCGGCTGGCGCTCTATTCGAAGGTCCACCATGCCGCGGTCGACGGCGGCGCCGGCATGGTCATCACCAAGGCGCTTTATGACGTGACCGAGACGCCGCGCGATGTCGGGCCGGTCCCGGCGCCGAAGTCCAAGGCCTCAAAGCCGTCCGTCGAGGCGCGCGCCCTCGTCGGGCTCAACGACCTGATGGCCAACATGATCCGCCAGCAGATCACGGTGATGACGGCCGGCGCGAAACTGCTCGGGTCGCTCGCCGGCGCGCTCGTCCCCGGTGCGTCCAAGGGCGAGGACAAGGTGGCGGGAGCGCCGGTGCTGCCGACGCTCATGCCACCCAAGACGCCGTTCAACGTGACGATCACGGGCCAGCGCTCCTATGCCGCCCGCTCGGTGTCGCTGGACGATGCCAAGTTTGTCGCGAGGGCCACCGGCACCAAGATCAACGACGTCGTGATGGCGATCTGCTCCGGCGCGCTGAGGACCTATCTCCTCGCCAAGAAGAAGCTGCCGAAGACGCCACTGATCGCCTTCGTGCCGATCTCGCTGCGCGAAGCCGGCAACACCGACATCAACAACCAGGTCTTCGGCATGAACTGCCCGCTGGCGACCGAGATCGCCGACCCGTTGGAGCGGCTCCTGTCGATCCAGAAGACATCCAGCACATCGAAAAGCATGGCGGGCGCCACCAAGGATGCCGCGCCCAAGGATTTCACGCTGATCGGTGCGCCGATGCTGCTGCCGGGGCTCATGCAACTGCTTGGCAAGTCCGGTCTCGCCGACGTGGTCCCGATGGGCGTCAACGTCGTGATCTCGAACACGCAGGGTCCGCCGTTCCCGCTGTATTGCGCGGGCGCGAAGGTGTCGGCGCTCTATCCGGTGTCGATCCCGACCCACGGCATCGCCCTGAACCTCACCGTGCAGAGCTACTTGTCGGCGCTGGATTTCGGCCTGACCGCCGATCGCAAGGCAGTGCCCGACGTGGCCGATCTCGCCGACGGGCTGAAGCCGGCGCTCGACGAGCTGGTTGCCGCGGTGAGGGCAAAGATGCCTGCACCGGCACCGGCCGTGGCCGCCGAGCCACCGGCGAAGGCTCCTGCCAACGGCGATGGCAAGGCAGCAGCTGCCAGGCCCAAGACGGCGAAAGCCGCTCCCGCCGCAGCCAAATCGCTGAAGGCAAAGGCCGCCACCAAGCCAAAGGGCATCGCGGCAAAAGCCAGCTCTCCCAAGGCCTTGCCGGCCAAATCGGCGCCCGCCCGGCGGGCGTCGCGGTAGGCTGCCCTTTCGCTTGGCGAGCGCCGTTCCTATGTCCACAGGCCGATGACGCGCCACGGCGGCCAGCTTGCCGGACAATCGCGACGATGATCTACCTGTTGTGCCCGGTTGTGATGCCGGGCCAACGAATCGGGTCTGCCGGACGGCCAAGGCCACGACTGGAGGGAACAGCATGGCAGCAGCATCGGACACGCTCGCGCCGCCGTCGACGGCGCTGCTCCTCATGGAAAGCCGGGCGATTCCGGAACTGGCGGCCTTCGTTGCGGCCTACCCCCTTCTCTCCTCCGCGCCGCGCGGCGACGGCCATCCGGTGCTGGTCCTGCCGGGCCTGATCACCTCCGATCGCGCGACCGGGCCGCTGCGCTCCTACCTCGCCGGCCAGGGCTATGCCGCCCATGGCTGGGATCTCGGCCGCAATCTCGGACTGCTGCCAGGCTTCGAGCGCCGCATGATCGAGCGGGTCGAGATGCTCAACGACACGTCTGGCCAGAAGGTCAGCCTGGTCGGCTGGAGCCTCGGCGGCATCTATGCCCGCCAGCTCGCCAAGGCCATGCCGGACCGCATCCGGCGGGTTGTCACCCTTGGCTCGCCGTTCAACGGCTCGCCGCGCGCCACCAATGCCTGGCGGCTCTACGAATTCACCTCCGGCCACAAGGTCGACGACCGCGACAACCACATGGGCGGGTCGATCTCGGCTGCGCCGCCGGTGCCGACCACGGCCATCTACAGCCGCACGGACGGCATCTGCGCCTGGCAATGCTGCGTTGAGGTCGAGGGACCGATGGCCGAGAACATCGAGGTCAAGGGCAGCCATTGCGGCCTCGGCCACAACCCTTCGGTGGTCTATGCGGTGGCCGACCGCCTGGCCCAGCCCGAGGGCACGCTGACGAAGTTCGACCGCTCCGGCTGGCGCAGCCTGTTCTATCCGGAGCCGGTCAGGCAGCACTGACGCGCCACCCCCTTGCAAACGATAAGGGCGGAGCCGGCGGCTCCGCCCTTTGTCATTGCGGCGTCGCAACGCCTATTTCTTCGTGAAGCTCTGGCGGATTTCCTCGTAGCTCTCCTTCATCCGGTCCTGGATGATGCGGATCGCGTCCTGGTTGGACTTTTGCAGGAGTTCGGCCATGTCGCGGGTGTTCTTGACCGCCGCCTCCATGGCGCGTTTGGCGAATTCGGTCTGCGCCGCCATCATTTCCTGTGCGCTGCCGGGAACCTTGAAGTTCTTCGAGGCTTCCTGGATGTCCTTGACCGCCGCCTCGACGAGTTCGCGCTGCTTGCCCGCAAAGGCCGCCGCGCCCTCGGCCGCCGCCTTGCCGCTTGCCGCGAGAGCCTCGAGGTTCTTGCGGTGGTGCTCGATGATCTTTTCGAGGTCGACGGCCGGAACCTTCATGTCCTGCCCGAGCTTCGTGAACATATCCAGGATCGATTGAGGCGTCTGCGTCATGGGTCTTCTCCGCTTCGCATCGGGATACGATGTTGAATACTCGGTCGCCAGCCGGCGGGCGCATGCACCCGGTGGTACCGGGTGTCGCGACGGTAGGCCTCGCTGACGAACGGATCAAGAAGGGTTGAATGGACGGGCGGACAGACCGTGCCTTCAACCTCGTCCACCGGAACAAACAGCGCCTAAGGACGTCTAGCAAGAGCAGCCGCTTCTGCGAGCAATCAAGGCTTTGCAGGGACAATCGGGTTCGATCTAGCGCGCCGCGAGGGGATCGACATGGATACCACCACACTTCTTATCATCATTCTGCTGATTGTGTTGCTCGGTGGCGGCGGTCTGTACGGCCGTGGGCGCTGGTTCTGAGCAGGCTTCCTTTCGTGAGGCAGACAAGCCGGAGCGCTTAGTCGGCGTTCCCTCTCATCCGACAAGGCTCGCACTGAGCGGCTTTCGCGACCGATATGGCGGGCGGTCGCCCCGCGCGCTATCGCACTAGCACCTCCACCGTGTGAAGGACGACGCCGGCGAGGCCGCCGATCAGCGTGCCGTTCAGCCGGATGTACTGGAGATCGCGGCCGATATTGATCTCGATCAACCGGATGAGCTGATCCATGTTCCACGACTTCACCTGGTCGGCGATGAAGGTGGCGGCGCCGCTCTTCTGCTGATCGACGAAAGTGGTCAGCGCCACCACGAAGCCCTCATTGATCTCCGCCTGCATCCGCGGGTCGGCAGCCAGCTTCCGGCCGATATCGGTCAGCAGGCTTGTGAACTGCGCGTCGATCTTGGAATCGACGGCGTGGATGTCGCGCTCCAGGAAGCCGGTGAGGCTGCGCCAGAGCGTCTGGGCGATGTCGCGGACCTCATGGCGGGTAAGGAGATCCTGCTTCAGCTTCTCGGCGCGGGCGGCGTAGTCGGGGCTGTCCCGGAGGTTGTCGATGAACTGCTTTACGAAGCGGTCGAACTCGTGCCGGAGCGCATGTTCGGGGTCGTCCCGGACCTCGTCGAGGAACGAGGCGGTCGATTTCATGATCTTGTTCAGGAGATAGGCGTCGGCCTTGAACAGGTTGAACAGGCTCGGCAGCTCCTTGCGGATCTTCTCGCGGATGCCCGCCGTCGTCGTCTCGTCGGCGAGGATCTTCTCGATCGCGCCGATCAGCTCGTCGAGCAGCTTCTGGTGCTTGCCGTCGTCGGTGAAGGCGGAGAGCAACTGGGCAGCGAGCGGGGCGACCTTCACCGCGCCGATCTGTTCCATCAGGCGCTCGGCGAAGAACTCCTTCATGCGCGATTGGTCGATGCCTGCGATCGCCTGCGGCAGCAGCTTCAGCGCGAAGCGCGACAGGTTTTGGCTTTTCACGGGGTCGGCGAGCCAGTCGGAGATCAGGCCGGCGAAATTGACCTCGCGCAACTTGGTGCCGACCGGACCGGGCGCGAGGAAATTGGTCTCGACAAACTGGCCGAGGCTGTCGGCGATACGCGCCTGGTTGTTCTGGACGATGGCCGTGTGCGGGATCGGTATGCCCATCGGGTGCCGGAAGAGCGCGGTGACCGCATACCAGTCGGCGAGACCGCCGATGGTGGCGGCCTCCGCGAAAGCCGCGACGAAGCCGAAGGCGGGATGCCGGTGCTCCAGCATCTTGGCGACCACCATGAGCGAGACGCTGCCGCCGAGCAGGCCGGTGGCGACGAGCTTGGCGCGCCTCAGGCCCGCGAGCTTCTCGCGGTCGCGCTCGGTCAGGTCGAGGCTTGCTCCCGCGAGCCGCGCCGACGCCGTGGCGGAGAGGTCCGTCGAAGCCATGCCAAATCTCCCGCTGACCGTCGTTCCTGAGATAGGCGGAACGCACCGGACAGGGAAGGCTTGACCTGAGAGAAGGTTCCATGGTCCGGTCCTTCCGGACCGATGTCGTTCCTAAAGCTGAAAAACCGACATAAAAATCAGCTAGATAGCCGAATTGTGCGTCGCAACAGAAAATCATGTTGCAACGCACAATAAGCAATGCTACACCATCGTCACTCGCACCGGGCCATACCGGACGGGGCGAACCATAGCTCTCAAGAGGATGGAGACAACGATGACCGACAAGACCCCGAAGACCAAGGCTGCGAAGGTCGAGACCACCGCTTTCGCCCCCGTGAACCAGATCCTGGAAACGCTGAAGAGCGCCCAGGCGAACATCCAGGTTCCGACCGCTGCCCGTGAGTTCGTGAAGCGCAATGCCGAGACCGCCAAGACGCGCGTCGCCGACGTCGAGCAGAACGCGATCAACGCCACCGCCACTGTCGAGAAGGCCCTCGTGGGCGTCGTCGGCGCCGGTGCCTCGCTCTCCCGCGGCGTGATCGATGCGACCATCGCCAACGTCAACCTGACGATCGGCGGCATCCAGTCGCTGGCCGACGCTTCCTGCCCGCAGGACGCCGCCAAGCGCTATGTCGACTTCGTCAAGGAGTTCGGCCAGTCGAACCTCGTTCGCGCCCAGGACGCCTTCAACAGCGTCCGCCAGGCGGCGACCGATGGCGCCAAGGCCCTCCAGGCCGAGGCCGGCAAGTTCGCGAACTTCGGCAAGGCCGCCTGATCGGCCAAGCGACGCTCAACTTCCTCCCCGCATGCGCGAAGGCCCGCCTCACGGCGGGCCTTTTCGTTTGTGCCGGCCGGTTCAGAACTTGAACACGCTTTCGGCAGCGGACTTGCTCGACTGCTTCCTGCCGACATCGGCCTCGAGGCGGGCGATCTCGATCTTCATGAGCGCGATGCGCTCGTTGAGTTCGTGGACCGAGAGGGTCGAGAGATCCTGTCCCATGACATGCTCGGGCAGCTTCGGGCGGGGCTTCAGGTCGTCGTCCATCGGAGCTTGTCTCCCTTGGGCAGGCTGGCGCAGGTCTGGCGCGGAGGCTACACCCAACAGCCGAAGCCCACCACCTGCCGCCTGCTCCCGCCAACCGGACCAAAGCCCATGACTGCAGTCCCGACGACCATGACCGCCATCGCCATTCCGGTTCCGGGCGGGCCTGATGCGCTCGTGCCCGAGACACGGGCGGTGCCGGCGCCCGGCGCCGGCGAGGTGCTGGTCAGGATCGCGGCGGCCGGCGTCAACCGTCCTGACGTACTGCAGCGCGCCGGCGGCTATCCGCCGCCGAAGGGCGCCTCGGATATCCCCGGCCTCGAATTTTCCGGCGAGGTGGTCGCTCTGGGCGATGGCGCGAGCCGCTTCAAGGTGGGCGACAAGGTCTGCGCGCTGGTCTCTGGCGGCGGCTATGCCGAATATGGCGTGGTTCATGAGAGCAACGCGCTGCCAGTCCCGGCCGGTCTTTCCATGGCCGAAGCGGCCGGCATCCCCGAGACTTTCTTCACCGTCTGGTCCAACGTCTTCGACCGGGGAGGCTTGAAGGCTGGTGAGACGATCCTGATCCATGGCGGCACGTCGGGCATCGGGGTCACGGCCATCCAGCTTGCGAAGGCGTTCGGGGCGACCGTCATCACCACGGCCGGCTCGGACGACAAGTGCGCGGCGGCGAAGGCCCTCGGCGCGGATCACGCGATCAACTACCGCACCACCGACTTCACCGCTGCCGTGAACGAGATCACGGGCAAGCGCGGCGCCAACCTCATTCTCGACATGGTGGGTGGCGACTACGTGCAGAAGAACCTCGACTGCGTGGCGGCTGACGGGCGCATCGTGCAGATCGCCTTCCTGCGCGGCTCGGAGATCAAGGCTGACATCCGCTGGCTGATGCTGAAGCGCGTCACCTTCACCGGCTCGACGCTGCGCATCCGCGACATCGCCTTCAAGGCGGCGCTGGCCGATGCGCTGAAGGCGAAGGTCTGGCCGCTGCTGGAGAGCGGCAGCGTGAAGGTGGTGATGGATTCGACCTACCCGCTGGCCGAGGCCTCAAAGGCTCATGCCCGCATGGAGGGCAGCACCCATATCGGCAAGATCGTGCTGACGGTGTGAGGAGCGCTCCTCACGCCCCCGCCGGCAAGGCGTAGGGGCTCTTGTCGCGGGGGAGGAAAGCTCCGTCCCCCGGCTTGCCGACGATCCTGCCGTCCTCGACCACCGTCTTGCCCTTGGCGATGGTCATGACCGGCCAGCCGGTGACCGCGAAGCCCTCCCACGGGGTGTAGTCCGAGCCGTGATGCAGGATCTCCTGCCGGATGGTCTCCTTCCGGTTCGGGTCCCAGAGCACGATGTCGGCGTCGGCGCCGACCGCGATCGTGCCCTTCTTCGGGTAGAGCCCATACATCTTGGCGTGGTTGGTCGAGGTCAGCGCGACGAACTCGTTCATCGAGATGCGGCCCTTGGAAACGCCCTCCGACCAGAGGATCGGCAGGCGCGTCTCGACGCCCGGCAGGCCATTCGGCACCCATTTGAACGAGGTCCGGCCCTTGGGCGTCAGCTTGCCGCGCGGACTGTCATAGAAGAACGGGCAATGGTCCGACGAGAAGGTGTGGAACACGCCCTGTTTCAGGCCCTCCCAGATGGCCTGCTGGCTGTCGGTGTCGCGCGGTGGCGGTGAGCAGACATATTTCGAGCCTGACATGTCCATGTTCAGGCCCTTCATGTCGTCCTCGGTGAGGGTGATGTATTGCGGGCAGGTCTCGGCATAGACCTTGAGGCCGCGCTGCTTCGCCCAGCGGATCTGCTCCATGGCTTCGCGGCCGGACACGTGGACGATCATCAGCGGCACGTCGATGAGCTCGGCATGGCTGATGGCGCGGTGCGTCGCCTCGCGCTCGATCACCTGCGGGCGCGAGGGGCCGTGATAGTACGGCGCGGTCTTGCCAGCTGCCTCCAGCCGCTCGGTGAGGAAGCGGATGTTGTCGTAGCCCTCGGCATGGACCATGACGAGGGCCTGCTCGCGCCGCGCCACCTCGAAGACCTCGAGCAATTGCCGGTCCGAGAGCACCAAGTCGTCATAGGTCATGAACACCTTGAACGAGGTGCAGCCGTCGGCGAACAAAGCTGGCAGTTCCTGATTCAGCACGGTCGGGGTCGGGTCGGACACGACGAGGTGGAAGCCGTAGTCGATATAGGCCTTGCCCTCGGCCTTGCGGTGATAGTCTGTGACGCAGGCGCGAAGGCTCTCGCCCTTGATCTGCATGGCGAAGGGAATGACCGTCGTGTTGCCGCCGGCCGCCGCCGCGCGCGTGCCGCTCTCGAATCCGTCGGCCATGGTGATGTCCGGCCCGGACGGCTGGTCGAGATGGACGTGGCTGTCGATGCCGCCGGGCATGACGAGGAGGCCCGAGGCGTCGATGGTGCGGGCTGCCTCCACGATGGTTTCGGCCAGTAGCGCCACCTTGCCGTCGCGGATGCCCACGTCGCAGCGGATCGTGTCCGAAGCGGTGACGACGGTGCCGCCGCGGATGGCGAGGTCGAGATCGAGCATGGCGCGGTTTCCGGGAGTGGCGATGCGGGTCGGCGGAGCCTCTGTCGCACTCCATTTCCGGGGAGGCGTCAAGTGCCGCGGGCGTGCGGCAGTCCGTCGACGGCCTCCACATGGACGCGTGCGCCGATCCGGACGCCCGCTGGCGCGCGGCACATGATGCGAGGCCCCTCGTCGAGCGTGACCAGCGCGATGCCGTAGCCGCCGGGCACATCCCACTCTGGGATAGGCGCGCGATGAACGGTCGTCACCGACCAGATGACACCGCCGCCCTGTGCGTCGATCGCCTCTGGATTGATCGCCGTGCAGGCGGGGCAGGCGGCGCGCCGGAACTGCCAGTGATGGCCGCAGGCGCGGCATCGCAAAAGCTGAATGCCGCTCATGCCGTGCGCTCCAGCACCAGCCCGACATGGCTGGAGAGGACGCCGCCGTCGGCATGGCAATAGGCGAGCGGCGCGTCGCGCACCTGCCGACCCGCCGCCTCGCCGCGCATCTGGCGGACGACCTCGACGACATGGGCGAGGAAGCCGGCGACGCCGGAATGTCCGTAGGAGAGCAGACCGCCGTGGAGGTTCAGCGGCACCGCACCATCGCGGGCGAAGCGGCCCTCGCGCACGGCGCGGCCGGCCTCGCCCGGCGCTGCGAAGCCGAGGGCTTCAAGGAAGATGGCGAGGGTCGGCGTGAAGCTGTCGTAGAGGCCGAGCAGGCGCATGTCGGCCGGCGTGCGGCCGGCTCTCTCGAAGGCCTGGCGCGCGGCGATCTTCGCGCCGAGGCCGAGATCGTCGGGCATTTCCGAGATGTGCTGATGGGTGTGGGCCTCCCCCCAGCCGATGAGCCGGATGGCCGCCTGCGGAGACGGCTCCGCCGAGACGACAACTGCCGCAGCACCGTCCGAGATGGGGCAGCAGTCGAGGAACTTCAGCGGTGTCGCGATCGGTTTGGAGCCCATCACATCCGCGACCGTGATCGACTTCGTCAGCTGCGCGCCGGGATGGGCGCCCGCATGGCGGCGCATCAGAACGGCGAGCTCCGCGAGTTCCTCCTCGGTCGCGCCGGTCTCGTGGAGATAGCGTGCCGCGAGAAGCGCGTAATAGGCGGGGATTGAGGCGCCGAGCGGCACCTCGTGCTCCGGGTGGCCGACGCCGGCCAGCGTCTTGACGGCGTCATCGCGGCTCTGGCCGGTCAGCCGGTTCTCGCCGCCGACCACCAGTACGTGACGGCAGGCGCCGGCGGTGATCAGGTGGCGCGCCAGCACGATGGCCATGGCGCCGGTGGCGCCGCCACAGCGGGCCTCGTGCGCGTGCGCGGGCGCGAGACCCAGTCGCTCGCACACGACCGTGCCCATCATCAGGTGCGGGTAGGTGGTGGCGTAACCGGAGACGAGCCCGTCGATGGCATCGCGGGGCAAACCGGCATCGGCGATGGCGGCAAGCGCCGCCTCTTCCATGAGGTCGACCGGGCCCTTGCCGGGGTGCCTGCCGAAAGCGGTGACGGCGACGCCGGTGAGGAAAGCCATGGCGCGCCGTCCCGAAGCCTTGGCTCAGGCGTTTTCAAGCACGATGCGGCCCGCGACCTTGCCGGCCTCGAGATCGTGCAGCGCCTCGTTGACGGCGCTCATCGGGCGCTTCTCGATCGGGATCGGCGGCAGCTTCACCTTCTTGGCCAGCGCCACGAACTCCTTCAGCTCCTTTAGCGAGCCGACATAGGAGCCGCGCACCATCAGCGCGCGCATCGGGAAGAAAGGCAGGGGATAGCGCAATTCGCCGCCGAACAGGCCGACAATGACCAGCTGGCCACCCTTGCGCAGGCCGTTGATGGCCAGCGTCGAAGTGTCCTCCCCGCCGACGAAGTCGAGCGCCGCGGCCAGCTGGCCGCCGGAAAAGGCGGCAAGCTGCTTGGCCGCGTCCGGCGCATTCGGGTCGAGGGTGGCAGCGACGCCGATGGCCTCGGCCTGCCGGCGCTTCTCGGGCGAGGGATCGACCGCGATGACCGGGCCCATGCCGAGCGCCTTCAACAGCTGCAGGGCCGTCTGGCCGAGGCCGCCGCAGCCGAAGACCGCGATCTTCTCGCCCTCGCGGTGCGGCCGGATCTTGTTGACCGCCGAATAGACCGTGACGCCGGAGCAGGCATAGGTTGCGGCCACCGCCGGATCGATCCCGTCGACATCGACGAGGAAGTCCTCGTCGCGGACCAGCACGTGGTCGGCAAAGCCGCCGCGCGCCTGCACGCCGAGGAACTGCGGCGCGCCGCAGAGGTTCTCGTCGCCCGACTTGCAGAGCGGGCATTCGCCGCAGCCGATCCAGGTGTGCAGCAGGCGGCGGTCGCCGGGCTTCACCGAGGTCACCTCCGGCCCGACCGCCTCGACCGTGCCGAGGATCTCGTGGCCGAGGGTCAGCGGCAGTTTCAGGCCGCGCTGGGCGAGGTCGAGCGATTTGCCGCCGCCGAGATTGTACTTGCCCTCGCGGATGTGGATGTCGGAGTGGCAGACACCGCAATGGCTGACCTTCATCAGCACCTCGCGGCCCTTCGGCACAGGACGCAGTTCCTCGGTGGCAACCAGGGCCTCGCAGGAGACGTTCAGGCGCCAGGATGTGGTGCGGGCGGGAGCGAAGTCTTGCATGGCGTGTCCTCGGATGCAGGCGGCGCCCGTTGGCCGGGCCGATCATTCGGGGCGAACGCTAGCATGCGAGGACAGGCTGTAAATGTGCCGAAGGGCCGAGCCGGCCTGCGCTCCGTCAGCTTGCCGGCGGGATCATGATGCTCACGTGGGCCGCGACCACCCTCCAGCCGTCCGGCGTGCGCATCCAGGTCTGCATCTGCCGCCCGATCCGGCCGGGCGGCATGGACGGCCGGGTGAACATGGTGGAGGCGGTCGCCATGTCCTGCCCGTAGGTGGTGATGACCGTGCGCTCCAGCGTGCGGTCGAGGCCGACCGGCGAGCGCCCGGCGCGGAAGGCGGCAATCTCGCCATGGCCGTAGAGATTTTCCGTGACGCCGTAGCGGATCGTGTGCTCGGAGGGCCAGAACAGCGCGTCGAGCGTCGCCACGTCGTTGGTCGTCAGGGCCTTCTCATAGGTCTCGAAGACGGCCGTGACCTCGACATGGACGGCGGGATCGTTGATGATCACGGCAGGCACCTTTCACGTGGGTTGGAGGTCAACGCTGGGCGATGATCCGGATGGCCGCATGGACCGCCGTCTGGTCCACCGCTGAAACGACGACGGCAACCGCGCAGATCGTCACGACGACGGCGGTGACGATGAAGAAACGAGGCATGGTACGCTCCTCTCACACGAGCAACCAACCCCCGCCATCGCTAAGCGCTCCATCATTGCCGCGCCTTTTCGGACAATTGTCGGAACCATGGTGAACGGATTGCAGCACGGGCGACATCGTCACGCGAGCGCGGCGACTTTCGAGACCGCGACGCCTGTGCGCTCCAGATGGCCGGCCACGCGCACCGCGATGTCCTCGCGCCAAGGCGGGGCGATGACCTGCACGCCGATCGGCAGCGCCGTCGCCGCGGTCCAGACCGGAACCGCCATCACCGGCAGGCCGATGAACGAGAAGGGTTGGGTGAACAGGCCGAGATTGGCGCGCACCGGAACCTGCTGGCCGTCGAGTTCGAAGGTCTTGGAGCCGAGCGGCGGCGCGACCGCCGGCGTCGCCGGCGCGAGGATCACGTCGACCGTTTCGAACAGCTTCATCATGGCCGCCCGATAGCGGCTGCGGATGCGCTGGGCCATGGCGACATAGGAGGCGGGCAGCAGGGCTCCAGCCATCAGGCGGGTGCGTGTGTCGGGGTCGAAATCCGCCGCGCGGGTCCTGAGACGGTCGAGGTGGAGATGGCCGCCCTCGGCCATGGTGATGAGGAACGCCGCGGCGCGCGCCTCGGCGACGTGGGGGATCTCCACCTCGCCCGCGCCAAGCGCCCTGGCGACGGTCGCCACCGCCTGCCGCGCCGGTTCGGTCTGCATGCGGTCAAAATAGCCGGTCGCACGCACGATCCTGAGGCCATTGATGCCGGCGGCAACCGATGGAGAGAGCGCTTCGGCGGGCCTGTCCTGGCAGGCGGGGTCGTCGGGGTCGTAGCCGCTCATCGCGTCGTAGAAGGCGGCGCAATCGGCGGTCGAGCGCGCCAGCGGCCCCAGATGGTCCAGCGTCCCGACGAAGGGGAAGGACCCCGCCTTGGAGAGCCGTCCATAGGTCGGCTTCAGCCCGAACAGGCCACAGAGCGAGGAAGGTACGCGGATCGAGCCGTTGGTGTCCGAGCCGAGGGCGACAGGCGCGAAGCCGGCGGCGGCAGCGGCGCCCGAGCCGCCGGAGGAGCCACCGGTCATACGGCTCAGATCGTGCGGATTGCGCGAGGGGCCGTCATGGGCGTTCTCACCGGTGAAGTCGTAGGCGTATTCGCCCATGTTGAGTGCGCCGACGAGCACGGCGTCCGCGGCCATGAGCTTGCGGATCAGGAAGGCGTCGCGGGCCGCCGGCGGATGCTCGCGGTTGATCTTCGCGCCGGCGAGCGTCGGCAGGCCGTCGACGTCAAAGAGGTTCTTCACCGCATAGGGCACGCCGGCGAGCGGGCCGAGCGCTGCGCCGGCCTTGTGCTTGGCGTCCACGGCATCGGCCTCCGCGAGGGCGCGGACGGAGGTCACCGCGGTGAAGGCGCCGACGCGGTCGTCGAGGGCTGCGATCCGCGCGAGATGCGCTTCGGCAACGGACCGGGCGGTGAAGGCGCCGGAGCGCACGCCCTCGGCGATGGCGGTGGCTGTCAGGCTGGTGAAATCGGCCATATCACGCCTCGAAGACAGGCGCGGCTTCGTCGTGGTCGGCGAGGTCCATCGCCTCGGCGATCCCTGCGATCCTGACCGCGATCTGGAGGTTCAGCACCACGCCGGGCCGATCCTGGGGCGCGACGGCAAGGCCGAGCATCGGCGCGACGGCGTCGATCAGCTTTTCGGCGTCATCGGCCGACAATTCCCTCGGTGCCATCCTGCCCTCCCTGCAACAGGCGCCGCCTGCCTCACTGCCCATTCTGCAGGCATTCGAGGGCGGGGCGCCAGCGATTGCATAATGCGAGCAAGTCCGGGGCCAGCCCCGGTATCAGCCGCCGCGGTACAGCAGCCTTGCGCGGATCGTGCCGGGAAGGTCGCGGATCTGGTCGAGAACGGCCTCGGCATCCTCCACCGCGCCGTCGGCGTCGAGCACCACGTAACCGACCTCGCCGTCGGTCTGGTAGTACTGCGCGGCGATGTTGATCCCGCGCCCGGCGAAGACGTCGTTCAGGCGGCGCAGTTCGCCCGGCAGGTTGCGCTGGACCTGGATGAAGCGCGTGCCGGCAGGGCGTACCGGCAGCTGGACCTGCGGAAAGTTGACCGCGCCGGAGGTCGAGCCGACGTCGGAATATTCGACGAACTTGCGGGCGACCTCCGCCCCAATGCGCTCCTGCGCCTCTTCCGTGGAGCCGCCGACATGGGGCGAGAGGATGACATTGTCGAGCCCCTGGAGCGGGCTCACGAAAACGTCGGCATTGGACGAGGGCTCGACCGGGAAGACGTCGACGGCTGCACCGCGCAGGTGGCCCGATTTCAGGGCGGCCGCCAGCGCCTCAAGATCGAGGATCGTGCCGCGGGCGTTGTTGATGAGGTAGGCACCCTTCTTCATCGCCGCGATTTCACGGGCGCCGATCATGCGCTGTGTCGCCGGTGTCTCGGGCAGGTGCAGCGACACGACGTCGGCGCGCGCCATCAGGTCGAGGAGGTCGTCGGCCGGCTCGACATTGCCGTGGCGCAGCTTGTCGGTGTGGTCGAAATAGATGACACGCATGCCCATGGCCTCGGCGAGCATGGCCAGCTGCGAGCCGATATTGCCGTAGCCGACGATGCCGAGCGTTTTGCCGCGGATCTCGTAGCTGTCGACCGCCGACTTGTCCCAGGCGCCTTCATGCGCCTTCACCGATTTCGGGAAGATGCGCCGGAACAGCATGACGATCTCGGCGATGGTCAGTTCGGCGACGCTGCGGGTGTTCGAGAAAGGCGCGTTGAAGACCGGGACACCCGCGCGGTTGGCGGCGACCAGATCGACCTGGTTGGTGCCGACGGAGAAGCAGCCGATGGCGATGAGACGGTCGGCGGCCTCGAGCACTTTCGGCGTGATCATGGTGCGCGAGCGGATGCCGAGCAGGTGCACGCCCTTGATGGCCTCGGCGAGCGCCGCTCCGTCGAGCGCCTTCGGCAGGCGTTCGATGTTGGAGTAGCCGGCGAGCTTCAGCGCGCCGACGGCGGTGTCCGAGATGCCTTCGAGAAGGAGGATGCGGATGCGATCCTTGGGCAGGGACAGCGCGGTCATGGCGAGGCTTTCGGGAGGCGAGGGCGGTCGAGGGGCAGGCCAATGACAGGAACCCGCCCGACCCGCAAGAGCGGCGGAATCTTCTCTTGTGCGATGCAGCGTAAAGGTGCCCGCCCGGGGCGTGCGCCCAAAAGCGAAAAGGCCGCCGGATCACGGCGGCCCTTTCGGGGGTCAGCTATCGGGTTTCGGGCGGCGGGCCGCCCGGGCCTTCAGCGGCTGCGGTCGATCATCTGCGACAGGGTGTCGTGGGTGCGGCGCAACTCGATGATCGCTTCCTCGATCTCGCGCTTCTGCTGCTCGAGATGGGCGATCTGCTCGAGGCATTTCTCGCGCGACAGTTTCAGCTGCTGGTCGGGGCCGGCGTCGTGGCGCTCGTGCGCCTCGATCATCTCGGCGATCTCGGCGAGGGTGAAGCCGAGGCGCTTGCCCTTCAGGATGAGCTGGAGGCGGACGCGGTCGGCAGCGCTGTACAGACGGGCAAGGCCTTCGCGCCGCGGCGCAAGCAGGCCCTTGTCCTCGTAGAAGCGCAAGGCCCGGAGCGTCACGTCGAACTCACGCGCGAGATCCCCGATCGTGTAGACGGCCGGGCCGGCCTTGGCGGCCTCCGCGTCGTCCTCGATCCAAAAGACGTCGTCGTCGTTGTTGCGAGTCATGAATGCCTTCCGTTCCATATTGTGCTCCATCCTTGCCCGACAGGAAACCTCGTTTGGGGGATGGCACGCCTATATCGGAAGCTGCCTTGTCAAAGGGAGAGCAGAACGGCGTTCCGATACGTTACATACCGTTAGGAGAGGCCTTGCGCGGAACACATGCAAGCCCGGCGACCGGTGGCAGCCATACTAACAGTGAACCCACTGAAGCCAAAGTTAACAAAAATCGCGACTGTTAACGCTCCGTTTACCATGATTGCCAAGATTGCGATGCGGGACCATCCAACATGCGCGATCAGGATTCGCGCCGAAGGATGCCCCGGCTGCAACAGGCGATCCAGCAATGGGCGGTTGCGGCCGAACCTCGACAAGCGTGCGGGTCCGGTATGCGACAGACCATTCCCTGGAGTGTGAAGGGCGTCGACCAGGATGCTCGCGAGGCCGCCAAGGAGGCGGCCCGGCGCTCCGGCATGTCGCTCGGCGAGTGGCTCAACTCCGCCATCGCGGAACAGGCCGAGACGGCCGCCCATCAGGACACCGATACCGGTCTTTCGACCGTGGCGCGCCGCCTCGACACCATTGCCCAGCGGCTCGACGCCGTGGCGCGCCGAGACCAGGGCGCGACCACCGTGCCGGCAATCCTGGCGCGGACCGAGCACGGCGATCTCGTGCGGGCGCTCGATGCCGTCGCCCGCCTCGCTGAAATCTCCGAGCGCCGGTCGGCGGCCGCCATCGAGGCGGTCGAGCGGCTCGGCGCGCAGTCCGCGCCGCGTCACGCCGGTCCGGTGCTCTCGCCCGAGCGGTCCGAGGCCCATGCGCGGCTCGACGAGATCGCCCGCTCGATCCGCGACCTCGATTCGCCGGCCATTGCTCGCGCCGCTGCTCCTGCACCGCGCATGCAGGCGTCGCCCCGCGCCCGCACGTTCCACCACGACATTGACGCGACCGTCGCCGAGATCGCCGCGCGCCAGCGCCAACTCGATTCAGAAACTGCGGCGCCCGTGCCGGCTCCTGCCGTGACGCCGCAGGCGCACGCGGGCGCGCCTGTCGCAGCTGATCACGACCTCGGTCCGATCGCGGCCAAGCTCGATGCTCTTGGCCGCCAGCTCGACGAGGTGCTGCGCCAGCCCGTCCAGCGCCAGCAGCCGGCCGTCGACCGCGCCGCCATCGCCGGCGAGATCAGCAAGCTCTCCGCTCGCATCGACGCGGTCGCCAAGCCCCAGGACGACGGGCTCGAGCGCGAGCTGAAAGCACTGTCCGGCCGCATCGAGCAGATGCGCAAGGACATGGCCGCCCGGGAGACGAGCCAGGGCGAGAGCGCCATTGCCGATATCCGGGCCGACATCGCCGCGCTCTCCGAGCAGCTGACCGATCTCGCGCCGCGCCGCGTCGTCGAATCGCTGGAAGCCGAAATCCACGCCATCGCCGACCGCCTCGACCAGGCGCGGGCGCAGGGCGTCTCTGACGCGCCGCTCCAGTCGCTGGTCGCGGAGTTCGAGCGCACGGTTTCGCGCCTGATGCCGGCCGAAGGCATCGCCGAGGAAATCCGGGCGCTGTCGTACCGCGTCGACACGCTCGCAGCGAAGGGGCTCGACACCTCCCTCATCGAACGTCTGACGGATGAGACCTCGGCCATCCGCGCGATGCTCGCGGACGCCGTCAAGCACGATGCCGTCGACGCGCTGGCCGCCCAGATCGCCGCTCTCGGCCAAAGGGTCGAGCAACTGGCCACGCCACGTGCCGACAGCGGCGCCGAAGCGCTGGCCTCGGCCATCGAGGCGCGAATCGACGAGATCGCGACGCGCCTCGAGAGCGCCTCGCGCGCCTCGGCTCCGGCCGCCGGCCCGGCGACCAGCCCGGAGCTGGAGGATGCGCTGCGCAAGCTCGCCGACAAGCTCGACGCGACCCATACGCGCGGCAGCGACCCCGCAGCGCTCGCCGAGATCGAGCGGCACATCCTCACGCTCGCCAACAAGATCGACGCCAGCGACGCCCGGTTCGCCCAGCTCGGCACGATCGAGCGCGGCCTGTCCGACCTCTTCGTCCAGATGGAGGAGATGCGGGCGAGCGCGATCGATGCCGCCGAGCGTGCCGCCCGCGAGACCGTGCTGCGCGAAGGCGAGATGCGTCGCGATCCCGTCGAGCCGGCCGCCCGCCGGCCGCAGGAATCGGTCGAGGCGGTCCAGAACACGCTGGAGCGCGTGGTCAAGCGCATTGCCGAGATCGAGGCGCCCGCCTCGGCGCCGGACCTGTCGCCGGCCGCGCCGATGGTGCAGGCGTCCGCGCCAGCCGAGGCGCGCCGCGCACCGGCCTTCGCGCCGGTCGTCGCCGAACGCCCGGCCGCTCCCGTCTCCCGCCAGACGGCGCCGAGCCGCCCGCCGGGCAGCGTCGACCTGCCGCTCGAACCGGGCTCGGGCGCGCCGCGCCTGCGTCCGCCGGTTCCCGGTGCCTCGGCACCTGGTGGTCGCACCGACTTCATCGCTGCGGCGAGGCGCGCCGCACAGGCCGCCGCCGCTGATCCGGTGCAGCGGCAGGAGGCTCCGGAAACCGAGAAGCCCTCGCTGCTGGCGAAATTGCGCGGTGTCATGCGCAAGGCGCCGTCGGAACCGGCGGTCGCCGTCGAGGCCCGGCCCGCCAGGAAGCGCAAGGAGATTGCCGCTGCCGCGCCGGTGGTGCGTGAAGCGGCCCCGGAAGTGCTGATCGAACCGTCCGTCGAGGCCCCACGGCCGATACACGAAGTCGACGGCGGCGCGCCGTCGCGCTTCTCGGCCAATCGCAAGACCATCGTCATGGGCATCGCCGCGGCATTGCTCGTGCTCGCCGCCGGCCTGTCGACGCTGCCGCGCCTGCGCGGTACGCCGCCCTCGGACGATACGACACGCTCGATCACGGTGGCGCCCCAGGGCCGCTCCGAGGCTTCGCCCGCGACGACCGCCGCCGACCAGCCACGCTCCGTCCCGACCACGACCTTCACGCCGGCCTCGACCGCCTCGACGCCGGTCGATCTGACGCCGCCAGCACCCGCGACCGCGACCGAAACGCCGGCAAGGCCGCCGGCCGCCACCCCCGAGACCGCGCCGGAGACGACCGGATCGGTGCAGCGCGCTGCGCCGACCGGCACCGCGGTCTCGCCGGCCGGCTGGCAGCCGGTCGACACGCGCACGGGCCGTGCGCTGTCGATCCCCCAGCAGCTTCGCGCGGCCGCCGAGGCCGGCGATCCCGCCGCCGCCTTCGAGATGGGCTCGCGGCACCTTGAAGGCCGCGGCACCGCGGTCAGCGCGGCCGAGGCAGCGAAGTGGTACCAGCGCGCGGCCGATGCCGGCCTCGCGCCCGCCCAGTATCGGCTCGGCAGCCTCTACGAGAAGGGCAGCGGCGTGCTGCGCGACTTCGAGCGCGCCCGCCGCCTCTACGAGCGCGCGGCGGAAGCTGGCAACGGCAAGGCGATGCACAATCTCGCGGTGATGTTCGCGCAGGGTCAGGCGAGCGAGCGCCCGGACTATCGGACCGCCGCCCAGTGGTTCCGCAAAGCTGCCGAGCATGGCGTCAGCGACAGTCAATACAACCTCGGCATCCTCTATGCCCGCGGCCTCGGCGTCGATCAGAGCCTTGCGGAGAGCTACAAGTGGTTCTCGCTGGCCGCCACGGGCGGCGACCAGGATGCCGGCAAGAAGCGCGACGAGGTCGCGGGCCGCATCGACGCCCAGACGCTGGTCGCGGCCCGCCTGGCGGTCCAGACCTTCGCGGTGAAGCCCGAGCCGGAGGTCGCCATCCGCGTCGCAGCGCCCGCCGGCGGCTGGGGTGATCCGCCGACGGTCGAAGCGCCGTCCGCGCCGGCGCAGCCGGTTCGGCCCGCAGCGCGCCGGGTGCAGTCGCAGTCCCGTTGACGCTACGGCCGATTGAGCTTGCTGCCGTAGCGTCCGCCCGGCGCAGAGAGGGCCGTTGACAGAGCCATGGCCGCCGCCCTCAATGCCTGAAAATCATTGAGGGAACGTCTGATGGCAGCCGCGAATTCGCTCGCTCCGATCCCGCATCCGCCGAAGAAGCCTGTCGTCGGCAACATGCTGACGGTGGACAGCGACAATCCGCTGCAGAGCCTGATGGAGCTGACGCGCCAGCACGGCGACATCTACTGGCTCGACATGATGGGCACGCCGCTGGTCGTGGCCTCCGGTGCCGATCTCGTCGACGAGCTTTGCGACGAGGCGCGGTTCGACAAGGCCGTGCGCGGGTCGCTCAGGCGCATCCGCGCCATCGGCGGCGACGGATTGTTCACCGGCGATACGCAGGAACCGAACTGGCACAAGGCGCACAACATCCTGTTGCCGACCTTTTCGCAGCGGGCGATGGTCAACTACCTGCCGATGATGCAGGACATCGCCTCCCAGCTCTGCCTGAAGTGGGAACGCCTCAACGCCGACGACGAGATCGACGTCGTCCACGACATGACGGCGCTCGCGCTCGACACCATCGGCGTCTGCGGCTTCGACTACCGGTTTAATTCCTTCTACCGGCGGGACTATCACCCGTTCATCGACGCGCTGACCCGCACGCTCGAGACCTGCATGATGCAGCGGGGCCTGCCCTTCGAGAACCTGCTGCTGTCCCGCCGCCTCGGCCAGATGAAGACCGACGTGAATTTCATGAACACGCTGGTCGATGACATCATCCGCGAGCGCCGGCGCTCGGGCGGTGACCAGAAGGATCTGCTCAACTACATGCTGGCCGGCATCGACAAGCAGACCGGCGAGGGGCTCTCCGACGAGAACATCCGCTACCAGATCAACACCTTCCTGATCGCCGGCCACGAGACGACGTCGGGGCTGCTCTCCTTCACCATCTATTTCCTGCTGAACCACCCGGACGTGCTGGCCAAGGCGACCGAAGAGGTCGATCGCGTGCTGGGCAACGACGTCAACCAGCTGCCGACCTTCCAACAGGTCAACCAGCTCACCTATGTCTCGCAGGTCCTGAAGGAGGCGCTCCGCCTCTGGCCGACCGCGCCGGCCTTCGGCATCTACCCCTACAAGGACGAGACGATCGGCGGGCAGTACCCGCTGAAGGCGCGGACCTTCGTCACCGTGCTGACCCTGATGCTGCACCGGGACAAGAAGGTGTGGGGCGACGACCCCGAGGCGTTCAACCCCGACCATTTCTCCCGCGAGGCCGAGGCCGAGCGTCCGGTCAACGCCTACAAGCCCTTCGGCAATGGTCAGCGCGCCTGCATCGGCCGCCAGTTCGCCATGCAGGAGGCAGCGCTGGTGCTGGGCATGATCCTCCAGCGCTTCCAGCTCTTCGACCACGCCAAGTACCAGCTGAAGATCAAGGAGACGCTGTCGATCAAGCCGGACGGCTTCAAGATCAGGGTCAAGGAACGGCCCGGCCGCACGCGCGGCACGATGATCGCCGCTGCCGGCGCACCGCAGGTAGCGGCGAATGGTGCGTCCGCCGTCGCGGCACGCGCGAAGCACGGCACCAAGCTGACAGTGCTTTATGGCTCGAACCTCGGCGCGACCGAGGAGGTTGCCCGGGCCATCGCCGAGAGCGGCGAAGTCAACGGCTTCGACGTGACCCTTGCCGAGATGGACGAGAAGGTCGGCGAGGTGCCGAAGGAGGGCGCGGTGGTCTTCGCCTGCGCCTCCTACAATGGCGGGCCGCCGGACAATGCCGCGCGCTTTGTCAAATGGCTGAACGAGGCGGCCGACACCTCGCTGCTCAAGGGCGTCAGCTATACGGTGTTCGGCTGCGGCAACCGCGACTGGGCCTCAACCTACCAGGCGGTGCCGCGTGCGCTCGACGAGCGCCTGTCTGCCCTGGGCGCGACGCGCGTCCGCGATCGCGGCGAGGGCGATGCCCGCGAGGACCTGGACGGTCAGTTCCAGGACTGGCTCGGAACGCTCTATCCGGCGATCAGCGAGGCGTTGAAGCTGGATATCGACTTCTCGGAGACCGCCAAGGCCGCGCCGCTCTATCAGGTGGAGACGGTCGTGCCGTCGGCGGCGAACCCGATCGTCAACGCGGCGGGCGCGCGCGAGATGACGATCGCGGCCAACAGGGAACTCCAGGCCAAAACGGGAGATGCTTCCCTCGACCGCTCGACCCGCCATATCGAGGTAGACCTGCCGGAGGGCGCGACCTACCGCCCGGGCGACCACCTGTCGGTGGTGCCGGTCAATCCGGAGGCGCTGGTGAAGCGCGCCGCGAAGCAGTTCGGCTTCGGCGAGGGGGCACAGGTGAAGCTCGCGGCCGAGGGCGGACGCCGCTCGGCGCTGCCAGTGGCTGAACCGATCGGCGTCGCGCGTCTGCTCGGCGACTATGTCGAGTTGCAGGCGGTCGCGACCCGCAAGCAGGTGCAGGCGCTGGCCGACGCCACCCGCTGTCCGATGACCCGGCCGAAGCTGCAGGCGCTCGCCGCCGAGACCGAACCGGGCGGCTATCGGAGCGAAGTCTGGACCAGGCGGCGCTCGATCCTCGACCTCCTGGAGGATCATCCGGCCTGCGAACTCTCCTTCGGCAGCTATCTCGAAATGCTGCCGCTGATGACGCCGCGCTACTATTCGATCTCCTCGTCGCCGCTCGCCTCGCCCGGGCGCTGCGCCATCACGGTCGGTGTGGTGCAGGGGCCGGCGCGCTCTGGCCACGGCACCTACGAGGGCATCTGCTCGAACCATCTGGACCGGCAAGTGCAGGGCTCGGTCATCCACGCCATGGTCAAGGAAACCAAGGCCGGCTTCCAGCTGCCGGCCGATCCGGCCAAGCCGATCATCATGATCGGACCGGGGACGGGTCTCGCACCGTTCCGTGGCTTTTGCCAGGAACGCGCGGCGCTGAAGGCGACGGGGCAGGCGCTCGGGCCGGCCGTGCTGTTCTTCGGCTGCCGCCATCCCGACCAGGACTATATTTATCGCGAGGAGCTGGAGGGGTTCGCACGCGACGGCGTCACCGACCTGCAGGTCGCCTTCTCGCGCCATGACGGCGCGCGAACCTACGTTCAGGATCTCGTGAAGGCGGAAGCCGCCAGGCTCTGGCCGATGATCGAGGCGGGCGCGACCATCTTCATCTGCGGCGACGGCAGCCGCATGGAGCCCGACGTGAAGCGGACGCTGGTCGGCATCTACTGCGACGAAAAGGACGTTTCGCTGGAGGAGGGCGAGGCCTGGATCGAGCGCATGGGCCGCGAAGGGCGCTACGTCCTGGACGTCTGGGCGGGCAGCTGACGCCTGCAGGAGTGACGCGAGGAGGGAACCGCCGGGGCCGGCCGGCGTCGCTGGCCCATGACCCGGTTACCATCCCGCCTCAATTCTGCGAGCCATGCGCGGTGCGCGGTTGACTTCCATGTTGCAGCGCACAATATTCGGCGACTAGGGAGTGAGCGTCCTCGGGGAACCACCCATGAGGAGATCACTATGGCACGAGCCCATCACGAGCTCGGCACCATTCGCGAATTGTCGAAATCCGACCAGGCGCTGCATCGCGATCATCTGCTGCGGCTCGATGCCGAGGGGCGGCGCGACCGTTTCAACGGCGTCGCGGACGACAGTTTCATCACCGCCTATTCGGAGCGGTGCTTTGCCGGCCGCACGCGCGTGTTCGCCTTCGTGGACCGCGATGGTGCCGTGCGGGGCACGGCGGAGCTGCATCCGCCGACCGATGGCGAGCCGGCCGACGTCGCCTTTTCGGTGGAAGCCGAGCTGCGGCGCCTCGGCATCGCCAGCCGCCTGTTCGAGGCGGTGATCGCGGCTGCCCGCTATTCGCGTTTCCGCCAGCTGCGCATCACGTCGACGGCGGGCAACCTCGCCATGCGCGCGCTCGCGCGCAAGTTCGGCGCGTCCTTCACCTTCGAGGCGGGCGAGGCGACCGGTCTCCTGCCGGTCCATCCGGCGGAAGCGATCGCGCGCCCGGCCAAAGCACGTCTCCTGGGCGCGCCCGCCGCAGCAAGCTGACGCCAAAGCCTTGGGCGGATTCCTGCGTCCGCTCAAGGGAATCGCGGCCTGCACCGGGCGGGGTTAACCGGGAGTTAACCTTTCTCGTTTATCAATGAAATCGTTCAGTTCGCTGGACGCGAGTGGCTCCTGTCCACTCTGTTTGACGCCTCCCTGTATTCGACTTCAAGGCCGCCTTCGGGCGGCCTTTTTTTGTCGTCGCCCGCTTGCGGCGGCGGCCGGTTTGGGATGGGATGCGCCGTGCCTTGGCCGCGCCCCGATCAGGCCTTCAATGGCATCCGTCCGCACGATCATGTGCCGTTTCGACACAGAATGCGGTGGCATTCGCCTTGCTGCATCAGGCCCAAGGCCCCGTTTACCCTTGTCGAGGCACCGCCTTTACACGAGGGGACGACGACGGCAGAGACCGGCCCTGAGGAGTTGTCCGCGTGATGTCGCATGAGAGCGTTTCGCCCGTCACCGAGCCCACCGTCGCCTTTGGCGCGCGGCTGGCGGCGTCCCCCGCCTTCAAGGAGCTGTTCCGCGACGGCATGGGCCTTGTCGAGGAGACGGCCGTCTATCTCGACGGCCCCGGCCGGGCGGAGAGCAAGGCGCTCGAACGCGGCGCGGCGCTCGCCTACGCCACCGAGAGCATGCGCCTGACCACCCGTCTGATGCAGCTTGCCTCCTGGTTGCTGCTGCAGCGCGCGGTCAACGAGGGCGAACTGACCCAGGAACAGGCGGCGCAGGAGAAGTCCAAGGTGCGCCTGTCCTCCGTCGGTGCGTCGACGCCCCAGGCGACCATCGACGAGCTGCCGGGATCGCTCGCCGGCCTGATCGCCAAGGCCATGCGCCTGCAGGAGCGGATCATCCACATGGACCGCCTGCTGTTCGGCCTGGATCGAGCCGAAGCGCCGGCCGCCGCGAATGCCATTTCCGGCCAGATCGATCTGCTCACGGCGGCGTTCGGCACCAGGCGCTGAGGCCGCGACCGGCTGGATTTCGGCCCGCCCCGCTCCTATAAGGTCGGCAACCTGTAGCCGGCGCTCCGCGCGGCGCAATCCGTCTGCGCCCCGAACCCCGGCATTCTATCGCCGCGAGGGGCATATGGCCGGGCATTCACAGTTCAAGAACATCATGCATCGCAAGGGCCGGCAAGACGCGGCCCGCTCCAAGCTGTTCGGCAAGCTGTCGCGCGAAATCACGGTCGCGGCCAAAATGGGCCAGCCCGACCCGGCCTTCAATCCGCGCTTGCGCGCAGCGATCATCGCCGCCCGCGCCGAGAACATGACCAAGGACACGATCGAACGGGCCATCAAGAAGGCCGCGGCGGGCGATGGCGAGAACTTCGACGAGATCCGCTATGAGGGCTACGGGCCCGGTGGCGTCGCGGTGATCGTCGAGGCGCTTTCCGACAACCGCAACCGAACCGCTTCCGAGGTCCGCTCCTATTTCACCAAGGCCGGCGGCAATCTCGGCGAGACCGGCTCGGTCGCCTTCATGTTCGACCGCGTCGGACTGATCGAGTTCGCGGCCGACAAGGCCTCGGCCGACGCCATGCTGGACGCCGCTATCGAGGCCGGGGCCGAGGACGTGGCGTCGAGCGAGAACGGCCACGAGATCACCACCGCCGCCGACAGCCTGGCGGAGGTCTCGAAGGCGCTGGAGGCGCGGTTCGGCGAACCGCGGAAGACCGCGCTGACCTGGAAACCGCAGACCAATGTCGCGGTCGATGACGACACCGGCGAGAAGCTGCTGCGGCTGATGCACCTGCTCGACGACAACGACGACGTGCAGAACGTCTATTCTAACTTCGAGCTGTCCGAGGCATTGGTCGCCCGGATGAGCGGCTGAGAGGTTTGCCTTCACCTCTCCCTGGCGGGGAGAGGTCGGCTGCGTCAGCAGCCGGGAGAGGGGGACAAGCCCCATCCGATCAGAACTCTCCCCCTCTCCCGATCCTCGGCTTGCAGCCTCGGATCGACCGCTCCCCGCCGGGGAGAGATGAAGTCGGGGCGCTCGTGCCTTATGCGACGAGAGTCTTACCGTAGCAGCCTGTCCAGCGCGGGCAGGCTGGTCAGCGCGGCCACGGCGATTACCCCGAAGGCGACGGGCCGGAACATGCGCGGGCTCGCCTTCTCGAACAGGATCGATCCGAGGCCGATGCCGACGCCATAGGGCAGGATCGTCCAAGCCGCCACGCGGAACACGTCCGCCGTATAGATGCCGGCGAGCGCCAGCAGCGACATGGACAACAGCGAGGCCGGCACGAAGAAGGCGACGGAGGAGCCGCGCACGCCCTCGTTGTGGCTGGGGCCGGCCAGCCAGAACAGCGACAGGATCATGCCGCCGAGGCTCGCAAGGCCCGAGATGATACCGGAGGCGGCGCCGGTGGCAAGCGTCGCCGGCAGGCCGGGCGAGGCCTCGATGCGGCCGACGGTCAGGAGCAGCGTCAGCACCATGACGATCGACAGTGAGGTGACCCAGCGCACCGGCGTCGGGTCGACGGTCATGAGCAGCCAGATGCCGATGGGCAGGCCGACCACATAGCCGATGAACAGCGGCCCGATCTCGCCCCAGCGGGCATGGCGCCAGGTGGAGCGGATCATGCCGAACTGCATCACCGCGTCGATGATCGACATGATGCCGATGGCCGTCTTCGGGCCGAGATAGGCCCCCGCCACGGGCATGAAGATCATCGCCGAACCGAAGCCGGTATAGCCGCGCACGGTGCCGGCCAGGAAGGCGGCGACGAGGACGAGCAGCGGGGGCGGGGAGCCGAGACTTGCGAGCGCTTCCAACGGGGAATGTTCCTGTCTGCCTCCCGCATAGGCAAGATTTTCATGGCCGGGAACGGGGTCCGGCGCGGGGCGGGCCTGCAGTGCCGGCCATTCGCAGCGGGGCGGCGCTGCGGTCGCCGGTCGCCTAGACTGCTTGCATGAGCGGCACGATTCGCATTCTCGGCATCGATCCCGGCCTCCGGCGTACCGGCTGGGGCGTCATCGACGCGACCGGCAACCGGCTGGCTTTCGTCGCCTGCGGCACGGTGACCTCCGACGACAAGGCCGATCTCGGCGCGCGCCTCGCCCAGCTTCATCGGGGCATTTCCGACGTGCTGGCGGCCTGGTCGCCCGACGAGGCGGCAGTGGAGCAGACCTTCGTCAACAAGGATGCCGGCGCGACGCTGAAGCTCGGCCAGGCGCGCGGCATCGCCATGGTCGTGCCGGCGCTGGCCGGGCTGACGGTCGCCGAATACGAGCCCAACAAGGTCAAGAAGTCGGTGGTCGGCGCCGGGCACGCCGAGAAGAACCAGATCCACATGATGATCGGCATCCTGCTGCCCAAGGCCGACCCGAAGACCATGGATGCCGCGGATGCGCTGGCGATCGCCATCACCCATGCGCATCACCGGGGCGGGGTCGGGCGCCGGTAGGCACTTCCTGGACCCCCGTCCCCTCCCTCGTTTCACTCGGCCGGCCGGGGATGACCGGAGGAGGCTCGGAGCCGATCGAGCCGACACCTCTTGCCGTCTCCCGGCAATCATCGTGGGATGAGGGCCACGAGGGGAAATGCCGCCATGACCGACTTTGCCAAGATCCGCGCCCGCGCCGCCAAGCGCAAGGGCGGCGAGGCCGTGCTCAAGGACCTGTTGCCGGCCGTGTCGCCGCAGTCGGACCTCGCCAAACTGCCGGACGACCGCATCCTCGCGCAGATGGCGCAGCGCGTGTTTTCGGCCGGGTTCGTGTGGAGCGTGATCGAGAAGAAGTGGCCGGGCTTCGAGGAAGCCTTCCTCGGCTTCCAGCCCAGGGCGCTGCTGTTCCAGCCCGACGAGTTCTGGCACGACCTCGCCCGCGACACCCGCATCGTCAGGAACCCGCAGAAGATCAGGTCGGTGCGCGACAACGCCGCCTTCGTTGACCATTTCGGCAAGGAACATGGCGGTTTCGGCAGGTTCCTCAGTCAGTGGCCCGCCGGCGACCAGGTCGGCCTGCTCGAGCTGATGGCCAAGCGCGGCTCGCGGCTCGGCGGCAAGACCGGCCAGTATTTTCTGCGCTTCATCGGCTTTGACGGCTTCGTCACCTCGGGCGACATGGTGATGGCGATGCGCGATGCCGGCCTCGACATCGCCGAGCAGGCGACCTCCAAGGGCGATCTCAAGAAGATCCAGGCGCAGATCAATGACTGGGCGACGGAGACGAAACTGCCGCGCGTCCATATCTCGCGCATCCTCGCGATGTCGGTCGGCGAGAACCATTCGGCCGAGACGCTGCAGCGCTATATGGGCGACGAGTAGTCGCTGGTTGGACAACGGGTTGCACGATCCGAGTGCGTCCTTCGAGGCTCGGGCTTTCAGCCCTCGCACCTCAGGATGAGGAGGGTAGCGGATTGCATGGTGCTTGACTCTGAAGCGCGAAGGTTTCGCCTCCGCCGACGGCAGTGCAGGTCACCAACGCCCCTCATCCTGAGGTGCGAGCGAAGCGAGCCTCGAAGGACGCACTTCGCCGATGCAGAGCGACAGGCGGAACGGAGTGCGAATCCGCTATAAGCACGCGACGGCAGCGGCGGAACACCATGATCGGCAAGCTCAAGGGCACCATCGACAGCTACGGCCCGGACTGGGTGATCGTCGACGTCCACGGCGTCGGCTATGTCGTCCATTGCTCGTCGCGCACTTTGCAGGCGCTGCCGGCGGCCGGCGAGGCCGCCGTGCTCTCCATCGAGACCATGGTCCGCGAGGACATGATCCGCCTCTACGGCTTCGCCAATGACCTGGAACGCGAGTGGTTCCGCCTGCTGCTCGCCGTGCAGGGGGTGGGCGCCAAGGTGGCGCTGTCGGTGCTCTCGGCGCTGAAGGCCTCCGATCTCGCCACCGCCATCGCCATGCGCGACAAGGCGGCCATCGGCCGGGCCAACGGCGTGGGGCCGAAGGTCGCCGAACGGATTGTCACCGAGCTGAAGGACAAGGCTCCGGGCTTCACCGACATTGATCCGGCGCTGGCGAAGCTTGCCGGCGAGGTCGACGAGAAGCGCGTACCGGGCCCGCTGGCCGACGCCGTCTCGGCCCTGACCAATCTCGGCTATGGCGGGCCGCAGGCGGCGGCGGCCATCGCGGCGGCGGCCAAGAAGGCGGGGGAGGGGGCGAATACCCAGACGCTGATCCGGATGGGGCTGAAGGAGCTGTCGTCTTGAGCGAGGCAGTTGTGGCCTCTGTGCCGGATCGCCGCCGGCTGCTATTGGCTGCGCTGGCTTTCGCGCTGATCATTCTGCTCATCGGCGCGATACTCGTTCTCATGCTGGCAGGTCTGGCCAATCCTCTTCGGCCTGTCTCGGGCGATGGTTTGTTGATCGCGCTGGCAATTGCCTACGGGTTCTTTGGCTTGCAGGCCTTGTTGACAGGCATCGGTACCGTCGCTCTGGCTGCTCGGCAGGGACGTTCACCTATCTGGCACCCGATCCTGGTTGTTGCCGTGATCCATGCTGCGGCAGTCGTCATTGTGGTTGCCTACCCGATCATCACCCAGCAGCGGATCGATCGGTCCGTGTCCTACTTTCTGGTGGGTTCGCCCCTTGTCTGCATCATCGGCGCGTCAGTTTGCTGGTTCATCGCGCGCCCCTTATTGAGGGCGCGATGACCGAGCCCAGCCGAATCCTCTCTCCCGAGCGCCGCGACGACGATGCCGACACGCATCTGAGGCCCCAGCGGCTCGCCGAGTTTATCGGCCAGGCCCAGGCACGCTCGAACCTCGAAGTCTTCATCTCGGCCGCCCGCACGCGCGGCGAGGCGCTGGATCACGTCCTGTTCGTCGGCCCGCCGGGCCTCGGCAAGACGACGCTGGCGCAGATCCTCGCCAAGGAACTCGGCGTCGGCTTTCGCGCCACCTCCGGCCCGGTCATCGCCAAGGCGGGCGACCTCGCGGCGCAGCTGACCAATCTGGAAGAGCGCGACGTGCTGTTCATCGACGAGATCCACCGCCTCAACCCGGCGGTGGAGGAAATCCTCTATCCGGCCATGGAGGATTTCCAGCTCGACCTGATCATCGGCGAGGGGCCGGCGGCGCGCTCGGTCAAGATCGACCTCGCCAGGTTCACGCTGGTCGGGGCGACCACCCGCGCCGGGCTGCTGACGACGCCGCTGCGCGACCGGTTCGGCATCCCGATCCGGCTCGCCTTCTACACCACCGAGGAACTGGAGCTGATCGTCACCCGCGCGGCGCGCGTGCTCGGCGTCGGCGTGAAGGCCGATGGCGCGAACGAGATCGCGCGGCGCGCACGCGGCACGCCGCGCATCGCCGGCCGCTTGCTGCGCCGGGTCCGCGATTTTGCGATCTACCGGGACTCGGACACGATCACCCGCCAGATCGCCGACGAGGCGCTGACGCGGCTGGAGGTCGACCATGCCGGCCTCGACAGCATGGACCGGCGCTATCTCTCGGCCATCGCGCTCAACTATGGCGGCGGTCCGGTCGGCATCGAGACCATGGCGGCGGCGCTCTCCGAGCCGCGCGACGCCATCGAGGAGATCATCGAGCCGTTCCTGATCCAGCAGGGCTTCCTGCAGAGGACGCCGCGCGGCCGGCTGCTGACCTCGCATGCCTTCAGGCATCTGGGGATGGCGGAGCCGAGCCGCGAGGGCGCGCAGTTCGCGCTGTTCAAGGGCGACGAGGATGAGGGCTGAACCCTCCACCGGCCGATCTGCCATCGACGGGAAACGAGAAAGCCGCCGACACCCGACAGGATGCCGACGGCTTTCGGTCGTCCGGCCGATTTACTGCAGCGCCTTGGTCATGGCGTCGGCAAGTGACGCGGTCGGGTTGGCGCGGCAATAGGCGATGATCTTGGCATCGGTCGGGTCGGTCGGGGGAGCGGCGGTGCCGGAGGCGCGCATGGCGGCCTGCATTTCGGCGAGTGCCTTGAGGTAGCCCGCACAGGTGTCGGCGCCCTGCGCCATGGCGGAGGTGCCCAGCATCGCGAGGAACGCAGCCGTCAGGATCGTTTTCATGGGGGAATGACTTCTTTTCGGAGCAAGCGGCCGCGGATGCGGCCTGGCGCGCTCTTAGGGTATTCGCGGCAGCCGGTCGAGCCTGCGCCGCATGCGCGCGGAGTGGCATGCGCGACGAGGCCGCAGCGTCGTCCACCGCGACGGCGGACGGGCCGGTGGGCCTCGCTTTCGCCGGACAGCGCCTGTATGCGGACCTTCGAACCCTTGTCCGCGACAGCCCGAAGGTTTCCGGCATGACTGATGGCCATGCGCTCGCCGGCCGCATCGACGGCGAGACCCATTTCCTGTCCGTCCGCGTCTACTACGAGGACACGGATTTCTCCGGCGTCGTCTATCACGCCAGCTACCTGCGGTTCATGGAGCGCGGCCGAACGGATTTCCTGCGGCTTCTCGGCGTCGCCCAAGGGCACCTGTTCGAACAGGCGAAAGAGGAAGCCGGCGCCGGCTTCTTCTTTGTCGTGCGCTCCATGGGGATCGAATTCCTCAAGCCCGCGCGGATCGACGACGTGCTGACCGTCGAGACGGCGACCCAGGCGGTGAAGGGCGCGACCCTCAACCTCGCCCAGCGTGTGCTGCGCAACGGGGAAGTGCTGGTCGAGGCCGCCGTGCGCGTGGCCTTCCTCGCCGGCGGCAAGCCGGTGCGCATTCCCGACGGTCTGCGCCGGGTGATGACGCCGAAGGGAGAGGGGTGACGCCCTCGCGCGGTCTGCCGCTGGCCGGCTCGCCCGTGCAGACCTCGTCCGCGCTGTCCTGCTTGTTCCGGGGAGCATGGTCGGCTATGGGCTCGCCGGTCGATCATCGTCCTATGGCCGCACCCGCATGCGTATGGCATGCCGGCGGCCGCGGTGGCCGGCGTCCTCGCGCGGGTCACCGAGCCAAGGCCCTACCCGCCGGCAGTGCGGCCTTGTCCCGATGCGCGCGTCCGCACTTTATGCTGCAGTGCCGAAGATAACTCGCCCTTAACCTTATCAATGGCTTGGTAGGTCACCACGCGGATGCACCTTCCGCGCCACGGTCACGACATATTCGGGGGGCATTTCGCCCCTCTGGGGACGATTAAGCGCGATTTTTCGACGATAGCGCTTGCCGCCCAGGGTTTTGCAAGACCGTGGCGAGGGGTGTTCGCGACCTCGAAGCCGACCTGTCGCGAAAAGGATCGCTGCCCATGAACCCCGCCGACGTCGCCCAGACAGCCGCGGCCGCCGCCTCCCATGACGTGTCGCTCTGGGGTCTGTTCTGGACCGCCCACTGGGTGGTCAAGGCGGTCATGATCGGCCTGATCTCCGCCTCGATCTGGGTGTGGGCGATCATCGTCGAGAAGGTCATCATGTTCCGCCGCACGCGCAACCAGATGGACCGCTTCGAGCAGGTCTTCTGGTCGGGCCAGAGCCTCGAGGAACTCTACCGCACGCTGGCCCAGCGGCCGACCACGGCCATGGCCGCGCTGTTCGTCGCCGCCATGCGCGAGTGGAAGCGCAGCCACGAGACGGCTTCGCGCTCCTTCGCGGGTCTCCAGCAGCGCATCGACCGCGTCATGAACGTCACCATCCAGCGCGAGGTCGAGCGGCTCGAAGCCCGCCTCATGGTGCTCGCGACGGTGGCCTCGGCCGGCCCGTTCATCGGCCTGTTCGGCACGGTCTGGGGCATCATGACCGCCTTCCAGGCCATTGCCGTGTCGAAGAACACCTCGCTCGCCGTCGTCGCGCCGGGCATCGCGGAGGCGCTGTTCGCCACCGCCATCGGCCTCGTGGCCGCCATTCCGGCCACCATCGCCTACAACAAGCTCGCCGGCGAGGTGAACAAGATCGCCAACCGGCTCGAGGGCTTCGCCGACGAGTTCGCCGCCATCCTGTCGCGCCAGATCGACCAGCAGGGCGGCGCCCACGACCAGCGCGCGGCGTAAGGGAGCACGGGAACCATGGGTGCTCAGATCGCAGGCGGCGGGGGACGGGGCAGCGGCCGCAGACGGCGCCGCGCCTTCGTCATGAACGAGATCAACATCACGCCCTTCGTGGACGTGATGCTGGTGCTTCTGGTGATCTTCATGATCGCCGCGCCGCTGATGACCGTATCGGTGCCGATCGACCTGCCGCAGGCCTCGGCCCGCGCGATCCAGCAGGACAGGCCGCCGATCACCGTCTCAGTGCGCCAGAACGGCGACATCTTCGTCGGCGAGAACAAGGTAGAATCGGCCCAGCTCGTCGAGCGCGTGCGGGCGAGCGCCCAGAACGGCGCCGAGGAACGCATCTTCGTGCGCGGCGACGCCGCGGCGAACTACCAGGCGATCATGGACGTCCTGTCGCAGCTCAAGGGCGGCGGCTTCACCAAGGTGGCGCTCGTCGCCACCGAACGCGCGGCCCGCTGAGGGCCGGCGAGGAGTAACGGGCGTTGGCGCTCCACCCGCAAAAGGTCGGCTACGGGATTTCGGTCGCAGGGCATCTCGCCTTCGTGGTCGCGGCCCTGATCGGCTTCTTGTCGTCGCCCTCCAGGGTCGACGAGGGCGAGAGCGTGCCCGTCGAGATCGTCTCCGACGAGGCGGCCCAGTCGACGAGGGGCGACAGGCGCGGCGAGCAGGCGCCGACGCCCCAGCGCGTGATCGACCGCCAGGCCGCCGAGGAGCGGCGCACCGAGGACGACGCATCCTTGCCGGTTGCGCCGCAGCGGATCCAGAACGTCCAGCTGCCGCCGCCACCCACGCCAAGGCCGCCGCAGCCCGAGCCGCAGCCGGAACAGGCCACGCCTCCGCAGCCTGCCCAGCTCGCCGCCGTCCAGCCCATGCCGGTGCCGCCGCAGCCCCAGCCGCGCCCGACGCCGCCGACCGCCGCGCCCGAGCAGCGCGAGGACCCGGCGGCGCGCGAGGCCGAACTGCTGGCCCAGCAGCGCCGCGAGGCCGAGCAGCGCCAGCAGGAAGAGCAGCGCCAGGCCGAGCAACGCCGCCGGGAGCAGCGTGAGCGCGAGCAGCGGGAGGCCCGCGAACGTCAGGAACGCGAACAGCGTGAGCGCGTGGCTCGGGAAGCCCGTGAACGCCAGCAGCGCGAAGCCCGCGAGCGCGCCGAGCGGCAGCGCCAGGAGCGCGCCAATGCTCGCCAGTTCGACCCGAATTCGATTGCCGCCCGGCTGAACACGACCTCCTCTCAGGAGAACGACCGGAGGCAGGCCACGCGCACCGAGGCGACCGGCGCTTCCGCGCCGACACGCACGGCCTCGCTCGGCACCGCGACCGGCGCCGCGGCCCGCATTACCGGCCGCGAGAGCGACGCGATCAAGGCGTGGGCCGAGCGCTGCTGGGAGATCCCGATCACGGCGCGCGAAGGCAACAGCCCGACGGTCAGGCTGCGCGTCTCATTCAACCTGGATGGCACCGTCTCGGCTCGCCCGGAGGTGGAAAACCCGCGCGCCGATTCCGGTTTCCAGGTGCTCGCCAACTCGGCGGTGCGCGCCGTCATGCGCTGCTCGGCCGAGGGCGGCGTCCGCCTGCCGCGCGAGCGTTACGAGATCTGGCGCGAGGTCGTCCTCAACTTCGATCCCAAAGAAATGATGCGCTGAAGCCTGAAAAAATGCCGCCGGGCCCTCGTCATGCTCTCGACGAAAGCCGCTGGTAGCGCCATCTGAAGGCTCGACTGGACCTAATCATGACCCTGCTGCTCAACCGCCGAACCCTCCTCTCCGCCGGTGCCGCCATCACCGGCTCGACGCTGCTCTCGCCCTATGCGCGGGCGCAGGGGGCGCCACCGGTCATCGACATCCGCCGCGGCCAGGTGCAGCCCTTCCCCATCGCCATCCCGAACCTTGGCGGCGAGGGCGATATGGGCCGCAACATCGCGGGCGTGATCGAGAACAACCTGCGCCGGTCCGGCTTCTTTCGGGTCATCGAGCGGCAGGCCTATGGCAATGCGACGGTCGACCCCGACCAGCCGCCGAATTTCCCGCAGTTCCAGCAGGCCGGCGCCGCCGGCGTCGTCACGGGTCGCGCCGGCCGCGGCCCTGACGGACGCTCGCGCGTCGAGTTCCGCCTGTGGGACGTCGCCCAGGGCAGCCAGCTCCATGGCCAGCAGTTCGCCACCCAGGAGGCCAACTGGCGGCGCATCGCCCATATCGTCTCCGACCAGATCTTCGAGCGCGTCACCGGCGAGAAGGGCCATTTCGACACCCGCGTCGTGTTCGTCGACGAGACCGGCCCGAAGGACCGCCGCAACAAGCGCCTCGCGATCATGGACCAGGACGGCGCCAACGTGCGCTTCCTGACCCGTGGCGGCGATCTCGTTCTGACCCCGCGCTTCTCCCCGTCGAGCCAGGACATCACCTACATGGCCTATACGGGCGGCGAGCCGCGCGTGTTCCTGCTCAATATCGAGACCGGCCAGCGCGAGCAGGTCGGCAATTTCCCCGGCATGACCTTTTCGCCACGCTTCTCGCCGGACGGCCAGCGCATCGTCCTGTCGCTGCAGCAGGGCGGTGGCTCCTCGCTCTATTCGCTCGACCTCAGGTCGAAGAATGCGGTGCGCCTGACCGACGGGGCCGCGATCGATACCGGCGGCTCTTATTCGCCCGACGGCCGCCAGATCGTCTTCGAGAGCGATCGCGGCGGCGGCCAGCAGCTCTACGTGATGAGCGCCGGCGGCGGTGCGGCAAACCGCATCTCCTTCGGCCAGGGCCGCTATGGCACGCCGGTCTGGTCGCCGCGCGGCGACTACATCGCCTTCACCCGGCAGGGCGGCGGCCAGTTCTCCATCGGCGTGATCAAGCCGGACGGCTCCGGCGAGCGGATCATCACCACCGGCCACCACAACGAGGGGCCGACCTTCTCGCCGAACGGCCTGTTCGTGATGTTCTTCCGCGAGCAAGGCGGCGGCCCGCGCCTCCACCAGGCGGATATTTTCGCGCGCGCGGAGAATGTCGTGCCGACGCCGAACTTCGCCTCCGATCCGGCCTGGAGCCCGACGCTGCGCTGAGGCGCTTCAGCGTGGGTCGAACCGATAGACCGGATCGCCGAGCACGGGCGAGGGCCAGATCAGGCTGGCGCAGGCGCGATCCAACCCCATCAGGATGGCGTGGCCGATCCGGCGCGCCTCGTCGGTCGGACCCATCGCGATCAACAAGTTGACCGCCTGCTGGTGCCGGCCGATGTGGCTGAGCAGGTCGGCGGCTGCGCCCCGATAGACATAGGAGATCTCGGTTCCGGTGCGGATCGCCTCGGCCGTGCTGCGCCAGCCGGCCCAGTCGAAGCCGCGCGAGAGGACGTCGGGGCGGGGCGGGGCCTGAGCGAGGTTGCCGCGCGCGAACGGGGCAAGCGTCACGACCGCGACGGCGCGCTCGGCTGTCTGCAGGGCCGTATCGTTGGGCGGCGGGCCGGCCTGGCGGAAGGATTCCAGCTGCGTCCGCGCCTTGTCTGCGCCGAGAATGGTCACCAGCCCCTCCAGCATGCGCGCCTCGATGAGATCGCCGTCCCGGACCGGGTCGAGCCGGCGCGCCTCGATATCTGCGATCAGCGGCGCAGCGACGTCACGCGCGAGCCTGATCTCGCCGGTCTGGTTCAGCACCGTGAGAAGGGGCCGGACCTGTGGAACAAGCCGCACCAGGTGCATGGCGGCATCGATCTCCCGGGCCTCCGGCGACAGGGCTATGTCGAGCGTCACGGCGGCCAGCTTCAGGTCCGACGGCAGGGTCTCCATGCGATAGGGACGCGGGCGCATATGGCGGTATCCGCGCCAGTGCGGCGCGAAGGCCTCGGTCAGCTTCTCCTGGTTGGCCGGCGCCATCGGCGAGCGGCGGAGCGCGGCCAGCCAGCCTACCGGACTGCTACGGGCGGCTAGCAGTTCAAGCGCCAGCAGCCAGAGGCCATGGGCCTCCGCCTCGGCGGCGATCCGGCCGAGCGTCGCATCGTCCAGATCGATGATCGAGCTGGCGAGGCGGAACTGGAACTGGTTCACCGCGGCACGGTCGGCGCCCGGATTGGCAGAGCGGCGCGCCATGTCGGCGAACAGCCAGCGGGCGCGACCGTCGACAATCATCGCGCGGAAGAACGAGGGACCACCCGGCGGCGCCGAGGCGCCTTCCTGCATGTCGTCGATCAGCGCGACCCGACTATCGGGCGGCGCCAGAGCGAGCCGCAGATCCTGGATGCGCAGCGGTGCGACGCGCCGCTGCCGGAGGCTCTCGACGAGACCCATCGCGCGCGCATCCGACAGACCGCCGTAGCGGATCATCAGATAGGCGGCGTCGGTGCTGATGTGGTCGCGCCAGAAGCGCCGTTCGGTCTTCGGATCGACCAGCAGGAAGCTGGCCATCGAGACAATGTCGGGCACGAGCGGGCAATCGCGGATTGCGGCGGCGGGCGCCGGGGCGGCTGCAAGCGAAGCGGCAAGAAGAGTGGGGAACAACTTGAGTCGCATGCCATCGACCCCGTCAGACGAGCGTCGCCCGTGACAGCTTAGAGCCGGGAGCGCGCCGGCTGCAAGCAAGCCCTGCAGCTGCGACATTGTCGAAAGCTGCATATGCAGCTATCGACTCGGCATGAGTGACGCCGACAGCGCCAGCCGCATCCCGGTCGCCTGCACCTGCTCGCGGGTCCGCAAGGCCGCGCGGCGCGTCTCGCAGATCTACGACCAGGCTCTGGAGCCCTACGGCTTCACCATCAGCCAGTACGGAATTCTCGTGAACCTGCGCCAGCTCGACGGCGCGAGCATCGGTCAGCTGGCCGAGCGGATGGTCATGGACCCGACCTCGCTGACCCGTGCCCTGAAGCCGCTGGAGCGGCAGGGCTTCATCAGCCTCGCCACCGACCCGAACGACCGCCGCGCCCGCCGGCTGTCGCTGACACCGGAGGGCCTTGCCGCCATGCGCGCGGCGAAGCCCGGTTGGGTCAAGGCACAGACGGCCGTCGAGCAGGCGCTTGGCACGGACGAGACGCTGGTGCTGCACGCCAGCCTCGATCGCGCGCTCGACCGGTTGGCACCGCGATGAATCGACCCGGTGCGCATTTCCACAGCCGATATCTGCATATGCAGCAAACCCGCCGTGCCGCCTTCGAAAGGCCGAGCCCATGACCGCCGCCGCCAATCCGATCCTGTCGGCGCCGATCCTGTCGACCATCCTGCGCCTCTCCACGCCGAACATGATGGCTATGGTGGCGGGCGCGGCCGTGACGATCGCTGAGACCGCCTATGTCGGGCTGCTCGGCACGCCGGCCCTGGCCGGCATGGCACTGGTCTTCCCGATGATCATGCTCATGCAGATGATGTCGGCCGGCGCCATGGGTGGCGGTGTCTCCTCGGCGATCAGCCGGGCGATCGGCGCCGGCGACATGGACCGGGCGCGCTCGCTGGCCTTCCACACCGTGCTGATCGCGCTCGGCGGGGGCCTCGGCGTCGGCGTCGTCTTCATCACGCTTGGCCCGTCCATCTACCGGCTGCTCGGCGGGCAGGGGGAATCGCTGGCGCAGGCCCTGATCTATTCCAACGTCATCTTCGCCGGCGCCTTGGCGATCTGGCTGTGCAACCTGCTCGCCTCGGTCCTCCGCGGGATGGGCAATATGAGCATTCCCTCGTCGGGCCTGCTCGCCGTCGCGGCGCTGCAGATCGGGTTCGGCGGAGGGCTCGGGCTCGGTCTCGGGCCGCTGCCACGCCTCGGCATGGTCGGTGTCGGGCTCGGCCAGATCATCGCCTACAGCCTCGGCGCGCTTGTCTTCTTCTGGTATCTGCGCTCGGGCCGCGCGCGTTTCACGCTGCCGCTGGCCGGCGTGGCGCTGAATGGGAGCCATGCGGCCGACATCCTGAAGGTCGGCGCGGTCGCCTGCATGTCGTCCTTCCAGTCGGTGCTCACCGTTCTGATCCTGACCCGGCTCGTCGCCCGCTTCGGCGACGAGGCGCTGGCCGGCTACGGCATCGGCTCGCGGCTCGAATTCCTGCTCATCCCGGTCACCTTCGCCATCGGCGTGTCGCTGGTGCCGATGGTCGGCATGGCGATCGGCGCCAACAATGCCGCGCGTGCCCGTCGCGCCGCCTGGACCGGCGGTATGCTCGCCTTCCTCATCACGGGTTCTGTCGGCGTCGCCGGCTGGCTGTTTCCCGAAGGCTGGGCGCGGCTGTTCACGTCCGATCCGGCCGTGATCGCCGCGACCAGCTCCTATCTCGTCTGGGCGGGACCTGCCTTCGGCTTTTACGGCCTCGGCCTTTGCCTCTATTTCGCGGCGCAGGGCGCGGGCCGCCTCGTCGGGCCGGTGCTCGCCGGCACGCTCAGGCTCGCGGTCATCGCCCTCGGCGGCTGGTGGCTCGTCGCCACCGACCAGCCGGCCTGGACCATGTTCGCCCTGGTTGGGGCGGCCATGGTCGCCTACGGGATTGGCACGGTCGTCGCAATCCGCCTGACACCCTGGGGCCGGCAGGCCTGAGGGGGCGGGTTCCTGCGGACCTTGCGGGACGGAGCGGTTCGGCCGCAGGCTCGCCCGCGAGGCGCATGATGACGGACCGGCGGGGGACATGCCGGCCGCAAACCCGGAGGAACCGCCCATGTCCATGGATCTGAAAATGCTGGTCTGGTCCGTCGCGCTGACGCTGGTCCAGGCGATCGTCGCCGTGCTCGGCGCGCAGTTGCAGGTCGGTCTCCCGCGTCTCGCGGGAAACCGCGAGAACATGCCCGAGATCGACGGCTGGGGCGGGAGGGCATCACGCGCGCACCTGAACATGATCGAGAACCTCGTCCTGTTCGCGGCGCTGGTGTTTGTCGCGCACGCGGCCGGCCGCGCCAATACGACGACGGCACTCGGCGCGCAGATCTTCTTCTGGGCCCGCGTCGTCCATTGGGGCGTCTATCTCGCCGGCATCCCGTGGGCGCGGACCGGCGTCTGGGCGGTCTCGGTCGTCGGCCTACTGATGATCCTGTCGCAGCTTCTCTGAGCTTCGACTGTCTGGCGCCAGCGCGGCCTGTGGCATTCGTGCCACAGGCGGCGGTAACCGGACCGGCCACGTCAGCCTCCTTGGACGCGCCACCCGGCTGCCACAGTCTGGTCACGCTCCGCCGCGATGCCGGACCGGTCGCGACGCCGCTCAAACGGCAGCGCGTCCGGGGCGGCTTCCCATTTACCGATGGTTGACCATCCCGGCGATTGGTCGGGCGGCGAGACGTTTACGCCTCACCGCCCGACCAATCGCCCATAACCCAATCAATTCAGGACGTTGCAGACCGAGACATCAGGCCATCGGGACGTGTTCGTAAGCCGCACGGCTTGGATGCAACCCACTCCGGGAAGGTTCGCTTAACCGACTTCCCTGTAGATGGACGGCAATGTTTCAGGTCAAGGAGACCATCATGCTCACCATGGCTCTGGGCCGCAAAATGAAGTTTGCTGCCATCATGGCTTTCGGCCTGGCGCTCGGCGCCTGCGCCCAGAATCCGACCAACCCGGCCGGCGGCGCGGGCGCGGCCACCCCCGGCAGCCCGCAGGACTTCGTCGTTAATGTCGGCGACCGCGTGTTCTTCGAGACCGATTCCTCGGAGTTGACCACCCAGGCCCGCTCGACCCTCGACAAGCAGTCGGTCTGGCTCAACCAGTACAACCGCTATTCCTTCACGGTCGAAGGCCATGCCGACGAGCGCGGCACCCGCGAGTACAACATCGCCCTCGGCGCCCGCCGCGCCCAGACGGTGCGCGACTATCTGGCGGCTCGCGGCATCTCGACGGCACGCATCCGCACGCTCTCCTACGGCAAGGAACGCCCGGTCGCCGTCTGCGACAACATCTCGTGCTGGTCGCAGAACCGTCGCTCGGTGACGGTGCTCTCCGGCGGTGCAGGCTCCTGATCCAATCGTTTGCAGGATGCATCTGGCGGCGCCCGGTCACCCGGGCGCCGTTTTTGCTTGAAATGGGTCGAAATCTCGCCCAACTCCACGGCTGAACTTCACGGCGCCGAGGGCTGAAGGAACGACATGATGATCCGCAGGGCGATTGCGACCTGGTTGCGGCTCGAGACGGCGGCAATGATCGCCGCGGCGGGCATCATGCTCATCGCCCTGCATGTCCCGTCGCGGGCGCAGTCCGCGGCCGAGTTCGTCGATCGCATCCAGCGGCTCGAAGCGCAGGTGCGCTCGCTCAATGGCCAGCTCGAACAGTCGCAGTTCCGCGTGCGCCAGCTCGAGGAGCAGCAGCGGCGCATGCAGGCGGATATCGAGTTCCGCCTGAACGAACTGGAAGGTTCGCGGGGCGGCGCCCGACCGGGCCAGCAGCGGCCCCCAGCGCAGCAGCAGCCACCTCAACAGCAGCAACCGCCCCAGCGGCGCGGCGATGTCGCCGATCCGGTCCCCCAGCAGGGCGGGCCCGGCCCCGTGGCCGGCGCCGCGCCCGCAGGCAGCGGCGGCCGTCGTGGCGATGCCTTCGACCCGACCGCGCAGCAGGGCGTGCCCGGCGCGCCGCGCGACCTCGGCGGCACGCCGCCGGGCGGTAATGCCGCGCCGCAACGCGGTCCGGGTGGAAGCGGGCCACTCGACCTCGGCCAGCTGTCCGGCCGGGCCGTGGCTGACCCCTCGCTCGATCCCGCCGCGCCGCGCCAGAGCATTCCGGGCGCCGTGGCCTCGACCGGCTCCACCGGCACGCAGCCGATCATCGCCTCCTCGCCGCGCGACGAATACAATGCCGCCGTCGCTTTCCTGAGCCGGCGCGACTACGAGCAGGCCGAGATCGCCCTGCGCGGCTTCCTGCAGAACCATCCGCGCGACCGCCTCGTGGGCGATGCCACCCACCAGCTCGGCGAGGCCATGTACCAGCGCCGCCAGTATCGCGAGGCGGCCGAGCAGTTCCTGAAGGTCTCGACCGACTTCCCGCGCACCGCGCGCGCACCGTCGAGTCTCCTGCGCCTCGGCCAGTCGCTCAATGCGCTCGGCGAGCGCGAGGCCGCCTGCGCCGCCTATGCGGAGTTCAACCGCAAATATCCGAACGCCAACCAGTCGACCCGCACGGCGGTCGTCAGCGAGCAGCGTCGTGCAAGCTGCTGAGGCGGCTCAGCCCGCTCCCCTCGACGCCGCCGAGCTCTCTGACCTTCTCGATCGTTATTCGACCTGTCCAGACCTCGTGCTGGCCGTCTCGGGCGGCCCGGACTCCTGCGGCATGCTGGCTGCCTTCGTCCGCTGGCGCCACGCGCGCGCGGACGGACCGGCGCTCCACATCGCGACGGTCGATCATGGGCTCAGGCCGGAATCGGCGGCCGAATGCGCTGGCGTGATGGCCGCGGCGGAGCGCCTGGGCGTTCAATCCACGAAGCTGCATTGGCAGGGCAAGAAGCCATCGGCGGGCCTTCAGGAGGCGGCGCGCGAGGCCCGCTACCGGCTGCTCGCCGATCACGCGCGGGCGGTCGGCGCGCCGGCCGTCGTGGTGGCGCATACCCAGTCGGACCAGGCCGAGACCGTGCTGATGCGGCTGGTGCGCGGATCGGGGCCACTCGGGCTCAAGGGCATGGCGGCATCGACCATGCGCGAGGGGGTCGAGATCGTCAGGCCGTTCCTGTGGGTGACCGGGGCCCGCCTTGCCGCAACCGCTCGCGCGGCGGGCCTCGAGCCGATCGCCGATCCCTCGAACACCGACGATCGCTTCACCCGCGTCAGGATGCGGCGGTTGCTCGCGGCGCTGGCGCCGGAAGGGCTCGATGTGGAACGGCTCGCGGTGCTCGCCGGCCGCATGCAGATGCTGGACGAGGCGCTGGCCCGGCAGGCGGAGATGTTGGCCGATGCCTGCGCGCAGCCCTCCATCGCGCCGGGCACGAAGGTCTTCGATGGCTCCGGCTGGCTGACCGAGCCCTTCGTGGTGGTGCAGGCGCTCCTGTCGCGCGCGATCGCGCGCGTGGGCGATCCCGCCATCGCGGAGCGGCTGGAAGCGCTGGAAGCGCTGACGGGGGCGGTGCTGATGGCGCTCGCGGGCGGGGCAGCCCACCGTGAGACGCTCCGCGGCGCGGCGGTGCAGGTGACAGCGGCGGGCCGCGTCATCGTGGCGCGGGAGCCGGCACGGCGCGGCGGCAGCCCGGTCGCCTGACCCGCATCGTGGCATTTCCAGGCGAATCTCCCGCCTGGGGCGTTCGGAAGCTGTCCGGCCGGCCGGAAACCAAACCTGCGGAAATGCCTGACGTTCCCGGAGCGCTCCTTGGCAAGGCGGCACCGCGCGCCTACATTGGCAGTCTACGGGTTATGCCGCATCACGCCCGCTTTCGCGCGCCCTTCCGGTGCCATGCGCGCGGCGACACCCTGGGGATGGATACGCGATGAACTCCAATTTCCGGAACCTGGCCCTCTGGGTGATCATCGTCTTGCTTCTGCTGGCGCTGTTCACGCTGTTCCAGAGCCCGCAACAGCGCGCCGGTTCCTCCGACCTGCCGTTCTCGCAATTCCTGACCGAGGCAGATGCCGGCCGGGTCCGCGACGTCACCGTCCAGGGGCCCGAACTCACCGGGCACTTCACCGACGGACGCACCTTCCAGACCTATGCTCCGCCGTTCCCCGGCCTGACCCAGCGCCTCGTCGACAAGGGCGTGCAGGTGCAGGCGCGCGCGCCGGGCGAGCAGGTACCGTGGTTCGTGGCGCTGCTGGCGCAGTGGTTCCCGGTGCTGCTGCTGATCGGTCTGTGGATTTTCATGTCGCGCCAGATCCAGGGCGCCGGCGGCAAGGCCATGGGCTTCGGCAAGTCCAAAGCCAAGCTTCTGACCGAGGCCCACGGCCGCGTCACCTTCGATGACGTCGCCGGCATCGACGAGGCCAAGCAGGATCTGCAGGAGATCGTCGAGTTCCTGCGCGACCCGCAGAAATTCCAGCGGCTCGGCGGTCGCATCCCACGCGGCTGCCTGCTCGTCGGGCCGCCCGGCACGGGTAAGACCCTCACCGCCAAGGCGGTGGCGGGCGAAGCCAATGTGCCGTTCTTCACGATCTCGGGTTCCGACTTCGTCGAGATGTTCGTCGGCGTCGGTGCGAGCCGTGTCCGCGACATGTTCGAGCAAGCCAAGAAGAACGCGCCCTGCATCATCTTCATCGACGAGATCGACGCGGTCGGCCGCCATCGCGGCGCGGGCCTCGGCGGCGGCAATGACGAGCGCGAGCAGACCCTGAACCAGCTGCTCGTCGAGATGGATGGCTTCGAGCCGAACGAGGGCATCATCATCATCGCGGCGACCAACCGGCCCGACGTGCTGGACCCCGCCTTGCTGCGTCCCGGCCGCTTCGACCGCCAGATCGTCGTGCCGAACCCGGACGTCAACGGTCGCGAGAAGATCCTCAAGGTCCACGCCCGCAAGGTGCCGCTGTCGCCCGACGTCGATCTCAAGATCATCGCGCGCGGCACGCCCGGCTTCTCCGGCGCCGACCTGATGAACCTGATCAACGAAGGCGCGCTGCTGGCCGCCCGGCGCGGCAAGCGCATGGTCACGATGAGCGACCTCGAGGACGCCAAGGACAAGGTCATGATGGGCGCCGAGCGCCGGTCCATGGCGATGTCCGAGGAAGAGAAGAAGCTCACCGCCTATCACGAGGCGGGCCATGCGGTGGTCGGCCTCAACGTGCCGGCCGGCCTGCCGGTCCACAAGGCAACGATCATCCCGCGCGGCCGTGCGCTCGGCATGGTGAAGTTCCTGCCCGAGGGCGACCGCTACTCGATGAAGTACAAGGAATATACCTCGCATCTGGCGGTCGCCATGGGCGGTCGCGTCGCCGAGGAGATCACCTTCGGCAAGGAGAACGTCACCTCGGGCGCCGTCGGCGACATCGACCAGGCGACCAAGATGGCGCGCGCCATGGTCACACGCATGGGCTTCTCGGAGGAGCTCGGCATGGTCGCCTATGGCGACAACCAGGAAGAGGTCTTCCTGGGCATGTCGATGGGCCGCCAGCAGAGCATTTCCGAATCGACGGCCCAGAAGATCGACACCGAGGTGAAGCGCCTCGTGCAGGAGGGCTACGAGGAGGCCAAGCGCATCCTCACCGAGAAGCACGCCGAGTTCATCCAGGTGGCCGAGGCACTGCTGGAGTTCGAGACGCTGTCGGGCGACGAGATCAAGGACCTGCTCGCCGGCAAGCCGCCGGTGCGCGACGCCGAGCCGGACAAGAACCAGCCGCGCCATTCGGCCGTGCCGACCGCCGGCAAGGGCCGCCGCCCGGCCAATGACGACGGGCTGGAGCCGCAGCCGCAGGCGTGATGCCGGCCGATTGAGAATACGCGAGGGGCGGGCCACAGTGCCCGCCCTTCGTCGTTTCCGGCAGCCCCATGACCATCACGTCCGTTGAGCCCTTCATCCTGCATGTGCCGGTCACCGGCTCGTCGATCTCGGATTCGACCCATACGCTGTCGCACTGGGGCGTGGTCGGCTGCCGCATCCATACCGATGACGGGCGGGTCGGCACCGGCTTCACCGGCACCCACGCCCATCTGCCCGGCGACCGCCTCATCACCGCCTGCATCGCCACCTGCTATGCCGACCTGCTGGTCGGCGAGGACGAGGCCGACATCACGCGCCTCTGGCAGAAGCTGGCGCGCCATCCGCCGGTGCAATGGATCGGCCGGGCCGGTATCACCCACATCGCGCTGGGCGCGGTCGACATCGCGCTCTGGGACCTGAAGGCGCAGGGCGCCGGCCAGCCGCTCTGGAAGCTGCTCGGCGGGGCCACGGGTGAGCGGCTGACCGCCTACAACACCGATATCGGCTGGCTCTCGATACCCGACGACGCGCTCATCGCGGGTTCGCGGCGCGTGGTCGAGGAAGAGGGGTTCCGGGGCGTCAAGATCAAGGTCGGCTCGGCCGACATCGTCCGCGACCTCAAACGTCTCGCGGCCGTGCGCAAGGCGATCGGCCCTGATGTCACCATGGCGATCGACGGCAACGGCCGCTGGGATCTGCCGACCTGCCTGCGCTTCTGCCGCGAGGCGCGCGATCTCGACCTGCTCTGGTTCGAGGAGCCGCTCTGGTACGACGACGTCGCGGGCCATGTTGCGCTCGCGGCGCAGGGCGGCATTCCCGTGGCGCTCGGCGAGCAGCTCTACACGGCCGAGGCCTTCGCCGACTTCATCGCCCGCCGCGCGCTTCACTTCGTCCAACCGGACGTCACGCGGCTGGCCGGCATCACCGAATATATCCGCGTCGCGGAGGCGGCCCACGCGGCGCGCCTGCCGGTGGTCGCCCATGCCGGCGACATGAGCCAGGTCCATGTCCACCTGTCGTTCTGGCATCCGGCGACGACCATGCTCGAATACATCCCGTGGATCCGCAGCTGTTTCGAAGAGCCGGTCACAGTGATTGACGGTGACGTGGTCCGTCCCGAGCGGCCCGGAGCCGGCACGGCGGTCACGGCCGCGGCCTTTACGCAATTTGCGAAAACCCTGGGCTGACAGGCGAAATCCGGCGCTGCGGCCTTGCCCGCGCGCCATTCGCGCGGCTAAGTCTTCCCGCAATCGAGTGCAGCCGCGCCGCATTGGCGCCACAAGCGAGGCCCATGGCGTGAAGCCTCACTCACCATCAGTGATCACTTCGCAACGCCACCGGCCTTCCGTGCTGTCTCCGCTCGTCCTTGTTCGGCATCTTGTGTTCTGCGTCGCCGTCGCCTGCGGGATCATGGCCGCCGCGCCGCGCGTGGCGCTGGCCGCGGACCCCATCGCGGTGACGGCGGGCACGCCGGCCATCAATCTCGGCCGCGCCGTCTCCTTCATGCAGGGCGAGGCCGACCGGATCAGCGTGCCGACCGCGCCGGGCGCCGACGGCATCGTGCGCCGCATGGAGGTGCGCCATACGCAGACGGGCTCCAGCCCGGTCTGGGCAGTCTTCGCGCTGTCCAACGCCACGGACGAACAGGTCGACCGCCTTGTGGTCGTGCCGCACTACCGGCTGATCCGGTCAGGCCTGGTGCGGCCGGATCTCGGCTCGCAGCGCATCGTCGCGCTGACGCCGAGCCAGGGCTTTCGTCCCGAGCGGCAATCGGCCGTCGACCAGGACGTGTTCCTGATCACGCTCGACCCCGGCACCACTGTCACTTTCGTTGCCGAGTTGAGGGACCCCCGCATCCCGCAGATCACGCTCTGGCAGGTCGACGCGTTCAAGGACCGCGAGAACTCCTTCACGCTCTATCGCGGCATCATCCTCGGCATTGCCGGCCTGCTGGCGCTGTTCCTCACCATCCTGTTCGTCGTCAAGGGCTCGCTGATGTTCCCGGCGGCGGCCCTGCTCGCCTGGGCGGTGCTGGGTACGCTGGCGCTCGATTTCGGCTTCTGGACGCGCGTGATGGAGCTGTCGCCCGAGGCTGTCGCCTTCTGGCGCGCGGTCGCCGAGGCGATCCTGTCGGCGACGCTGATGATCTTCCTGTTCGCCTATCTCGACCTCAACCGCTGGCACGTCCGCTACACCATGCTGACGGCGGTTTGGCTCGCCTTTGCCGGCGGCATGGTGACGCTCGCCTGGTTCGACCCGCCGATCGCGGCGGGCGTCGCCCGTCTCGGCATCGGCGCGGTGACCATCCTCGGCACGGTGATCCTCGTCTACCTCTCCTTCCTGCGCTATGACCGCGCCATCAATCTCGTGCCGACCTGGACACTGTTCATGATCTGGTCGGGCGCGGCGTTGCTGATGGTCACCGGCCGCCTCAACAACGAGATCGCGGCGCCGGCCCTCCTCGGCGCGCTGGTGCTGCTGGTCATGCTGATCGGCTTCACGGTGATGCAGCACGCCTTTGCGGGCGCCGGCATGCCCAAAGGCCTCGTCTCCGATACCGAGCGCAAGGCGCTGGCCCTGACCGGCGCCGGCGACATGATCTTCGACTGGGACGTCGGCTCGAACCGCATCGTCGTCGGCCCCGAACTGGAATCCCACCTCGGCCTGAAGCGCGGCACGCTGGAGGGCCAGGCAACGCGCTTCGTCGAGGCGCTGCATCCCGGTGACCGCGACCGCATCCGCTCGACCTTCGACACGGTGGTGGAGCATCGCCGCGGCCGCCTCGTCGAGGAATTCCGCATGCGCGCGGCGGACGGGCACTTCGTCTGGATCGTGCTGCGCGCGCGGCCCGTGGTCGGCTCGGATGGCGAGGTGGTTCGCCTCGTCGGCACGCTGACCGACATTACCGAGTTCAAGACGGCGGAAGAGCGCCTGCTGCACGACGCGGTCCACGACAATCTGACGGGACTGCCGAACCGCGAGCTGTTCCTCGACCGGCTGGAGGCGGCGCTCAACCAGTCGCAGGTCGAGGACGGGCGCCGGCCGACCGTGCTGGTGCTCGACATCGACCGGTTCAAGCAGGTCAACGATTCGGTCGGCCTGTCAGTTGGCGATTCCATCCTGCTGACCGTCTCGCGCCGGTTGTCGCGCCTGCTCAAACCGCAGGACACGCTGGCCCGGCTGAACGGTGATCAGTTCGGCATCATCCTGATCTCGGAACGTGCCGCCGAACGCATCACCGCCTTCGCCGAAACCATCCGCAAGACGCTGCGCGCGCCGCTGTCCTTTGGTGAGCGCGAGATTTTCCTCACGGGGTCGCTCGGCATTGCCTTGGCCGACGGCACGCAGCGCAAGCGCGAAGACCTGCTGAAGGATGCGGAGCTTGCCGCCTATCACGCCAAGCGCCTCGGCGGCGACCGGATCGAGGTGTTCAAGCCGGCGCTGCGCGCCCACAAGAGCGACCGCCTCGCGCTCGAGAGCGACCTCAGGCGCGCGCTGGAGCGCAGTGAGATCGCCATCGTCTACCAGCCCGTGGTGCGCCTCGCCGACCGCACTCTCGCCGGCTTCGAGGCGCTGGTGCGCTGGGACCATCCGCGCCTCGGCCGATTGCCGCCCGCCGAATTCATCGCCATCGCCGAGGAAACCGGGCTGATCGTCGATCTCGGCCTGTTCGTCATGGACCGCGCGGCCCGCCAGCTCGCCCAATGGCAGGCGCTGATGCCGCTCGACCCTCCGCTGTTCACCGCCGTCAACGTCTCCTCGCGCCAGTTGCTGCGCCACGACCTGCTGCAGGATATCAAGGGCGTGCTCGCGCGCGCACCGGTCGCGCGCGGGTCGTTCAAGCTCGAGCTGACCGAGAGCCTCGTGATGGAGAACCCGGAATATGCCGCGCAGATGCTCCAGCGCATCCGCGATCTCGGCGCCGGGCTCTCGCTCGACGATTTCGGCACCGGCTATTCCTCGCTCGCCTATCTCCAGCGCTTCCCCTTCGACACGATCAAGATCGACCGCAGCTTCGTGCGGGCCGACAGCCGCGGCACGCGCTCGGTGCTGCTGCGCTCGATCATCGCGCTCGGCCACGATCTCGGCATGGAGGTGGTGGCGGAAGGGGCGGAGACGGATGCCGACGCCGTAGAACTCTACCAGTTCGGCGCGGATTTCGCGCAGGGCTTCGCATTCGGCGAGCCGATGACCGCCGACCAGGCGACGAAGCTGCTCAAGGCCGCGGTCGCCCAGGCGGCCTGATCGCCGATCACCGCCAATCATCCCTCAACGGCATGATGCTTGCTGGGCTCGGGCACGTGCTTGCCCCACCCGCATCGCTTCACAAACTCATTGTGCCGAGGCCTGGCCATGCAAGAATCCGTACAGGAATCCACGCATCGCTTTTCATCCACCGATGCCGCATCAATTGTCAGGCAGATCGACGCCGACGGCTTCGCCGCGGTCGAGGGCTTCGTCGATCCGGCCGACCTCGCGGCCGCCCAGCAGTTCGTCCGCCAGAAGGTTGCGGCCAATGGCGGCAACTATCTCGACTTCAAGGGCGCCGACCAGCTCGGCGGCACTTTTCTGAAGGCGCTGCCGTCCGATCCGGGCTTCGTCGACCTCTGCCACTGCATCTACGAGCGGAGCACCGGGGAGCCGGCGCCGGAGGCCGATTTCTACCAGGTGCTCCGCTGCCTCTCGGGCAGCCTGGCGCGCGCCAACTCGCTCAATTTCCACTACGATTCATACGTGCTGACGGCGCTGATCCCGATCATTATGCCGGACCACGGCAAGCCCGGCGACTTGCTGATCATCCCCAATGTCAGGCGCGTCAGGTCGTCCTATGTCGGCAACATGATTGACAAGGTGATGCTCGACAATCCGCTGTCCCAGCGGGTGCTGCGGGGGCTCTACGCGCGCAACTCGCGGTTCATCCGCCATATCCGGCTGGTGCCGGGCACGCTCTACCTCTTCTACGGCTACCGGACGATCCACACCAACGAGGAATGCGATCCGGACGCGATCCGCTCGACCGCGCTGTTCCACTATGCCGACCCGCATGCCGACAGCGGGCTGAAGAACCTCCTGCGCCGGCACTGAGCGCCGACGCTCGGTCATCGGCCCGTGTCTGCGCGCCAGCAGGGGTCCACCTGTTCGGATTCAGGGATGGTCAGCACGGCGGGCCGCGGCGATCATGCGTCGCCCCGATCCGATCAGGACCTCCCCATGACACCCCGCAATCTCGGCCGCTCCGGCCTCAAGGTCTCGCCCATCTGCCTCGGCACGATGATGTTCGGCGGGCCGACCTCGGAGAAGGACGCGGCCCGCATCATCGCGCGCGCCAGGGACGCCGGCCTCAACTTCATCGACACGGCGGATGTCTATACCGAGGGCCGCTCGGAGGAGATCACCGGCCGCGCCATCAAGGCCGACCGCTCGCACTGGGTGCTGGCGACCAAGCTCGCCAACCCCACCGGTCCCGGTCCCAACGACCGCGGGCTCTCGCGGCTCTACATGATGCGCGCGGTGGAGGCCTCGCTGAAGCGGCTCGGCACCGACGTCATCGACATCTACTACCTGCACAAGGAAGACCATTCGACGCCGCTGGAGGAGACCGTGCGCGCGCTCGGCGACCTGATCCGGGCGGGCAAGATCCGCCATTACGGCGTCTCCAACCACCGCTCCTGGCGCATCGCCGAGATTTGCAGCCTCGCCGACCGCATGGGCATCGACCGGCCGGTGGTCAGCCAACCCTATTACAACGCCATGAACCGCATGCCCGAGGTCGAGCACCTGCCGGCCTGCGGCTTTTACGGCCTCGGCGTGGTGCCCTATTCGCCGCTGGCGCGCGGCATCCTCTCCGGCAAATACGACCCCAAGGCGCCGCCGCCGGAGGGCACGCGCGCGGCGCGCGCCGACAGCCGCATGATGCAGACCGAGTGGCGCAAGGAATCGCTGGTCATCGCGCAGAAGCTGAAAGCCCATGCCGAGAAGCGCGGCATCACGCCGGGCCAGTTCGCCACCGCCTGGGTGCTGAATAACGCCTTCATCACCGCGACCATTGCCGGGCCGCGCACGCTCGAGCAGTTCGAGGACTATCTCGGCGCGCCGGGCTACCAGTTCACCAAGGCCGACGAGGCGCTGGTCGACAAGCTGGTCGCGGCAGGCCACCCCTCGACGCCGGGCTATACCGACCCGGCCTATCCCTTGGAAGGAAGGGTGGCGAGGAGCGGGTGAACGGCTGTCTGCCGGTCAGCGGGGACGCCAGCTCAATCCTGGCATTCCGGGCGCCAGCAGCGATTGACGAGCACTGCGGCACGCCGATCGATCGCCCGGCGCAGCGCCGCAAAGCCGGCAATGTCGGTGCGCGCTGAGAGGTCGACGCTCTCGGCCGGATCGGCGACGAGATCGTAGGCGCGCTCGACCATGGGCGCTCCGGGATCGCCGCAACGGATGTATTTCAGCATGTCGCCGCCGGCCACCTGGACCGCCGCGAAGCAGGGGCCCCGCCCGCGGCGGGTCTGGTGGAGCGTCACGCGGTCGCGCTGCGGTTCGGTCAGCGAATGGCCTGGCCATGTCGCGGGAATCGGCAGACCCAGCCGGGCCAGAATGGTCGGCGCAATGTCGATATGGGTGGCAAAGGTGCTGTTGCCGTAGCGCCCGGCGTCACGGTCGTAGATGAGCAGCGGCACGCGGATGTCGCCCTGGTAGAGAAACCGCCCGTGGCCGACATGGCCCTTTTCGCCGAGACCCTCGCCGTGGTCGCCGACGATCACCACGATGCTGTCGTCGAGATAGCCCCTGGCGTCCAGGCCGGCGAAGATCTGGCGGATCATGTCGTCGGCCTGGAGCACGCCGTTGTCGTAATGGTTCGAGACGGCGTCGAGGTCGGCGGCGGACAGCTGCGGCCGTGCGGCGAACCGGCCGTCGACCACCGCCGTGCCGCCCATCTCGTTCCAGAAGGCCAGGATGCGCTGGCTGGCCGTCGGCGTCGGCTGGTAGCGCTCGAATGCCGGCTGGCGGGTGCCCAGGACATGGCTCGACATCAGGAAGAAAAAGAAGAAGTTCGGCTGGTCGTTGGCAGGTTCGATCCGGTCGAGGTGTGCGAGAACGTTGCGGTCGTCGTTGACCCCGAACGGCGCGCCGTTGGCCGCCTCGTACAGCCTGTCATACTGCCCGCCGTAGAAGGCTTGCAGGTAGGGCCAGCCGCGATGGTCGCCCGACACCAGGAAACTCGAGCGGTAGCCGACGCGACGCAGCAGGGCGGGCAGCGTGAAGCTGTGCCCCGACACTTCGTGGAACGGGCGGGCGGCGAAGGTGGAGGCGATGCCGCAGAAGGACTCGGGACAGGTCGACAGCGCCATCTCGACGCGGTGAAGCCGGCCGCTTTGCTGCAGCGACTGCATGAACGGCGTGGTGTCGCGGCCGTAACCGTAGATGCCCATGCGGTCTGCGCGCAGGGAGTCGACCATGATCAGCACGACGTTGCGCTTCGGCGGAACCGCGGGCCGTGGATAGCGCGCCTGGGTGGCATGGTCCTCGAGGGCCGCGATGAGGCGCGACTGGTCGATGGCCAGGAGGTTCGCGATCGGGTCGGCCCGGAAGAAGGTGGTCACCGGCTCGCCATAGGTCACGCGCGCATCGCTGACACCGACCAGGCTCGTCATGGCGACGGCCAGCGCGGTGAGCCAGGTGGCGGTGACGGCGACCGCCGCGCCCATGCGTGATGCGCGGCGGCCCGCCGCAAGCCAGAGCGTTGCCTGCGGCACGATCCGCCGGGCGATCATCAGCGACGCCGTCAACAGCAGCGTCGCCATCAGGCCGCCGCTGGCCGCCGCCAGAACGGCGAGCAGCCAACCGGCTCGATCCAGCGGCGGCAGGAAATCCAGCGCCGCCGCGGGGCGGGACAGGAGGCTGAGGACGAGCCGATGGTTCAGCGCATCCCCCCAGGCGAGATTGGAGAGGGTCGATCCGGCGTAGATCAGGGCCGTCGCGGCCATGATCGCACCAAGCCCCAGTCCGAACAGCCGTTGGCACAGTTTCGATCGCTGCGGATCGCTGAACCAGGCGACGGCAAGGGTCAGGAGGACAAGCGCGACGATGGCCGCGTGGATGACCAGAAGTCCAATGATGGTAATCCGCAGATCATAGCGAAAGAAAATCGCGTAGATCACCAGAAAGGCCAGCGGCATGACAATGCAGAGCATCGCCAGCGCGAGGATGATTGGCGACAATGGACGCCGGTTCCCGATCAAGAACGTGCCTTTGAACTTCAGGGGCCGAGCGGACCATGCATCTCGGCGATGGCGGGATGTTCGGTTTGCCGGCGCAATATATATTCCCCAAGGGAATGTATGCAAGTGCGTGGCGGCATTTTTACGGACTTTTTCCGGTTGGTCCGGATATCCGCTGGATAGGCGGGTGGCGAATGGCGGGCGAGGGCGCTCAGCCCGCCTCCCTGAACTCCAGGTCCATGGCCACCACACGGTCGCGGCCGGTACGCTTGGCCTGGTAGAGACCGGCATCGGCCTCGGCGAGCAGCTTGCCGAAGGTGCAGGCGCCGGCGCCGCTGACCGCCAGCCCGATGCTGGCCGACACCTTCACCGCCGTGCCGGCGAATTGCGGATCGAGCGCGGCGATGCGGGCGCGCAGGTCTTCGGCGATCGCGGTCGCCACCGGCAGCGGCGTGCCGGGCAGGACGCAACCGAATTCCTCGCCGCCAAGGCGCCCGCAAATGTCGCCCGGCCGCAGATGCCCGGCGATGGCACGTGCCACCGCGGTGATCACTGCGTCACCGCCGGCATGGCCGAGGCTGTCGTTGATGGACTTGAAGCGGTCGATATCGATGACGAGAACGCTGGCCGGACCGCCGCCCTGCGTGGCCGCCGCGATCATGGGGTCGGCTCGCTCGAAAAATGCGCGCCGGTTGGGGATGCCGGTCAGCATGTCCGTCTCGGCTACATGCCGGTAGCGGTTGTCGGCCCGGCCCTTGGTGAGCGAGAGCTGCAGGAAGGAGATCAGCACGACATGGACGAGCGCGCCGAACATGCCGAGCGTCAAGGTGCTCGACGCGAGCAGAGTCGCCCCGTCCGGCACCGACAGCGTCAGGGCGACCGGAACGCGGATCGCTAGCAGCGCCGCGTGGACGAGAAGCCAGGCGATCATGGGCTTGCGGGCAAACAGGTGCTCGCTGCGGAACGACCAGATCGTCGCCGCCGTCGCGACGGTGCAGGCCGCGACCATCACCGCGCTTAGCGCGAGGCGCCACTCGATCACCTGAAGAAACGGGATCTGGTTCAGCGCCAGCCAGAGGAGGGCAGGGGCGGGGATTGCCATGACGGGTGCCGGGCGGCGGCAGAAGCGCCGCATGCCCGCCCAGTTGAGCATGTAGGCGACAAGGATTACCGCGAAACCGAGATTGATGATCCGCGGCTGGGGGGCCTCGGCCGAGAGGCCCAGAACCAGCACGCCGATCGCAGCGGTCAGGTTGGCCGCGCCCCAGTAGAGCAGCCCGGGTTCCTCGCGGTTCTGGCGCGAGGATACGAGCTGGACGATGCCGGTGATCACGAGGACCGCGATCAGCGTGAAACACAGAGTGCGGGGGTCGAGCATCGGGAGCCTGCTTCAGCGTCCGCCGGGGGCGGCACCCGTTTCCGGATGCTTCGGCCAGGAACAATGGCGCAATCATCTTGCATGGAGGTTAAGCAGCACCGCACGGCCGGTCGCGACAACCTGATGCATTGACGGGCTGCGCGCTGGCGGCGACAGATCGGCCGATGACTGTCGTCCAACGCTTGCGCGCATCGCGCCTTGCCACCCTCGTGCGCGACGAACTGTTCCTCGTGCTGACCCTTGCCGCCATCGCCGGCGGCATCCTGATCTTCCTGAGGCTCGCCGATCTGGTGGTCGAGGAGGAGACCGACGCCTTCGACCGGGCGGTGTTCCTCGCTTTTCGTGTCGCCGGCAATCCGGCCGAGACCATCGGTCCGGCCTGGCTGCCGGCCGTCATGCGCGACATCACGGCGCTCGGCGGCGTCGCCGCGCTGACGCTGATCGTGCTGTTCACCGCGACCTATCTCCTGCTGGTCGGCAAGCGCGGAGCGGCGGTCCTCGTGCTCGCCTCGGTGATCAGCGGCACGGTGCTGAGCCAGGCGCTCAAATGGTGGTTCGACCGCGCCAGGCCCGATCTCGTGCCGGGTATCGTGCTGCCCGCCGACGCCAGCTTTCCGAGTGGCCACGCCATGCTCTCGGCGGTCGCCTATCTGACGCTTGGCGCGCTGCTGACGCGCGTCGAGGCGAGCCGGCGGGCGCGCATCTTCTTCATCGTCGTCGCGGTCATCATGACCGTGCTGATCGGCATCAGCCGCGTCTATCTCGGCGTCCACTGGCCGACCGACGTGCTGGGCGGCTGGTGCCTCGGCGCGGCGTGGGCGCTGCTCTGCTGGATCGTGGCGCTGTGGCTGCAGCGTCGCGGGGCGGTTGAAGGCCCCCGCAACTGAGGCGAGGCCGCGCGAGGGCTTGACCGGCGGGCGAGCCCCGGCGCACGCTTGGCGTGCAGATGGCCCTCAGGTCCGACCGACCAGGCGGGCCATGCCGGGGGGCGATCATCATGATGGTTGCAGTTTTCGCGACGATGGCGCTCGCCATCCTGATGGGCCAGTTTGGGCCGCGATGGCTGGCCGCCATCTGCCTCGTCGCCTGTTTCAGCCTGTTCGTCTGGCTGTTCCTGTTCGAGATCTACAGCCCGAATTTCGGCTTCCGGATGCCTTGGCTGCAATCCCTCCTCGATGCTCCTGCGCGGGAGGCCTGACCCATGCTCGGCGCGACCACCGACCAGGTTCATGACGAGGCCCGCGCCGGCGGCCGCGGCCGCCGGCTGCTCGCCGGGCTCAATTACCTCTACCTGCTGATGATGCTGGTGGTGATCGCCGGCATCCTGACGGCGGTGATGGCGATGCAATACGCGAAGGGCGAACTGCCCTGTCCGCTGTGCCTGCTCCAGCGCGTCGCGCTGTTCGGCATCACCTATGGCATCATCCAGAACTTCCGCGACCGGTTCTCCTACCAGAACACCGGGATCAGCCTGGTCTTCGCCGTGCTGCTGCTGATCGTCTCGACGCGACAGACCCTGCTCGACATCTATCCGCGGCCCGGCCACGAATATATCGGCACGGCCATCCTCGGCCTGCACATGCCGGTCTGGTCGGTGATCATCGCGGCGACGGTGATCAGCGCCTATGCGCTGAAGCTCGCGGTGCTCGGCGGCGACAGCCACCTGATCGACTACCCGGCGGAAAGCTTCCCGCTGCTCGCACGGCTCGGCGACTTCATGGCGGCCTATGTCATCGTCCTGTGCCTGATCAGCCTCGGCTCCGTGGTGGTCCAGTGCGGCTTCGGCGAGTGCCACACCATGGGCTACAAGCTGATCCAGAACGGCCTGCCGGGGCTCTGGTTGAAATAGCCGCCGGCGACAGCGAAAAGCCCGGCCGCATGAACGGCCGGGCTTTCCAGAACTGTGTTGAGGCCTCAGGCGATCAGGTCACCAGTACATCGGACGACGGCAGACCCACTCGCCCCAGCGGTTGAAGAAGCACCTGCGCGGCGGACCACCCCAGCCCGGGCCGCCCCAGCCGCGCCGGCGCCAGCCACCGCCGCCCCAGCCGCGCCGGCGCCAGCCACCGCCACCCCAACCACCGCGGAAACCACCGCCGCCACGGAAACCACCGCCGCCACCGCGGAACCCGCCGCGGCCACCGCCGCCGCGACCACCGCCGCCACGGCCGCGCTGCATCTCGACAGGTTCACCGCCGCCGAGGGCCGCGCGCACGGCTCCAAGATCCGTCGTGGTGACGGGAAGGGGCGCCGCTTCGGCGGCCGCCACCCCAAGTGCCGACGTGGCGACGACGCCACCGGCAAGCGCCAGAAAGAAGGATCTTCGATCCATGGTCACATCTCCTCGGATGTACATCGAACGCCGCCCACGCAAACATTAGCACACTTACGCAACGGCAGTGGGAAAACGTCAAGGAACTGAACGAGTTCCGCATTGCGATGCAGCAAGGCGGCATCCTTCGGTTCAGTGTCCGTTCACCTCGTTTGTGCCTGCGGGCTGGGATGGCGTCGAACGGCAGTTCGCGGCGCGGAAATCACGTCCGATTCTTGAGCCTGTTCCCTGTCTGCCCGCTCCTGCAGATGTGCTTGCGGCCAGACGCCTTCCGGCAGCACAAAGCCCGGCCGCAAGGGCCGGGCTTGGCGTCTGGATGCTGTCGCGCCGATCAGAAGAACGGCACGAAGGGGAAGGGGACGAAAGGCACCGCGGGCGCGAACGGCCGGCGGCAGACACGGTAGCCCCAGCGATTGATCCAGCAGCGGCGATAGGGATAGCCGTAGCCATAGGCGGGACCGGCATAGAAGCCGCCGCCGTAATAGGGGCCGCCATAATAGGGACCGCCATAATAGGGACCGCCACCCCACCGGCGGCCGCGCCAGCCACCACCGCCACGCCAAGCCCCGCGCGGGCCGGCGAACCCGCCGCCCCGGAAGCCGCCTCCGCCGCCGGGGAAGCCACCGCCGCCGCCGCGGAATCCACCGCCTCCGCCGCCGCGGAATCCACCGCCTCCGCCGCCGCGGAATCCGCCGCCTCCGCCGCCGCTACCACCACGGAACCCGCCGCCCCGGTCGCCACCCATTCCGCCTGGGCGCTGCATCTCGATGGGGTTGCCGGTGCCGAGCGCGGAGCGCACGCCGTCAAGGGTTGCTGGAGCGCCGCCTGCGGGGTTTGCCGTGGCGGCGCGGCCGACGACGGTGGAAGCCGCAAGGCCCCCGGCGACGACGGCGAAGAATGACCTGCGATCCATGCTCACTCTCCTTGGACGGGAAGACGCCTATCGCGGAAACGTCGGAGCCAGCAGTCCGGTTCCGCGGGCGGCGGCAGGCTCGCGCGCTGCCGGGTTGGCACCCGGCCCTGCGGAAGCTATCAGGGGCAAAGCGAAAGAGGTCCGATCATGACCGACACCCCAGCCGTCGAGCAGTCCGACGCGCCGCCCGACCGGCTCTCGACCCATCCCGACAGCCCCTATTACGATGAGGCGGTGCTCGCCCGCGACGTCGGCGTTCGCTTCAAGGGCGTCGAGAAGACCAACGTCGACGAGTATTGTGTTTCGGAAGGGTGGGTGAGAGTGACGGCCGGCAATGCGAAGGACCGTCACGGCAACCCTCTTACCATCAAGCTCACCGGCAAGGTGGAGCCCTATTTCCGCACCTGATGCTCAGGTGTGCGGGCCGTGCCCGCCTGCGCCTTCAGGAAAGCGCGCAGGCCGTCAGGGTCGGCCGCGGCGCGGATGGCGGTCTCGGGCAGCCAGATGGCCGCGGAGCCCTGAAGGACGACGTACCAGACGTCCTGGTCGAGAATCAGGTCGCTGATTGCGCCCCAGCGCACGAAATGGACACCGGTGCCGTTGGTCGCGCGAATGCCGTCGTCGGTCAGCTCCAGTTCCTGCGGTCCGAACAGGTCGCGACCCTCGGCATGGAGCGCGGCGGCATAGGCGAGGAAGGTCGGGCCGTTCCGCATCACGGCAGCGCAATAGGCAAGGCCGGCGATCACCGCGGCGACGATCAACAGCGGCCCGCCGCCAATATGCGTGGACCATCCCCAGGCCTTGACGTCGACATAGAGGCCCGAGGCGACGCCGAACATGAAAGAGGCGGCGATCAGCGCGGCGCCGACAAGCGCGATTGCGATGAGCCAGACAAGGCCGGGGTCGACCGCCGGCTTGCGCATGTGGCGGTTCGCCATCACGGCCTGCATGGCGAGATACTGGTCGAAGCCGAGCGCCGGAACGGCCAGGCGGAAACGGACATCGGCGGTTTCTGCGGGGACGGCGTCGTTGGCAGGTTCCGGCAGGTGCGGAGCCGCACGGAAGGTCGGAACACTCGGCATGGGATATCCAGTCGCGGCGAAGGAGGCTCCCTGAAGTCGCAGCATCGCAGCGAAAGGTTCAGAGGCCCAGCCATTCGCACCGCTGGCCGGGCGTGCCGCTCGCAGGTCCGTCGAGCCTGCGTCGCTTCACGCAGCCACCATGTAGCGATCCCAGAAGCCTGCGGCCGGGTCGCACTGCTCGACCACGTCGACCCAGAGGCCAGAGGGGTCGAAGAAGCCGAACCGGATCTGGCCGAACGGTTCGCGCGTCAGGGGAAGCGTGACCGGCAGCCCCTTGCCGGTGGCCTCGGCATGGGCGGCCGCGGCGTCCTCGACCTGCAGCTCGAAGCACATACCCTTGCCCGAGAAGGTTTCCGGGCCGGGCGGCGCGGAGGGGTGGTCCGGTGTCATGAAGGCGATTGTGGCGCTGCCGTCCTCGGCCATGACGAGCGTGAACCAGGTCGAATCGAAAACGATGGTGAAGCCGAGATGGGCCGTCCAGAAGTCCCGACAGGCATCCTTGGCGGGCGTGACGATGATCGGATAGCGGTCGGCGAAACGCATGGATCGTCCTCGTGTTTGACGTGGGTGACATCGGCGGGCTAGAAAAAGACAGTCAGTCTGTTTTCTATAAACAGACAGCCTGTCTGTCAAGTGAGGCGAGCATGGCGAGGAATGTCGACCGTTCCGCCGCGACACGGGGCAGGCTCCTGGCCGTGGCGCGGGACCTGTTCGCCGCCAATGGCTACGCGGCGACCGGCACCGAGGCGATCCTCGACGGGGCCGGGGTGAAGCGCGGCGCGCTTTACCATCACTTCCGCGACAAGGCGGAGCTGTTCGAGGCGGTCTGTCGACAACTGGCTGAGGAGGCCGCTACGGCCATCGGCGAGGCGGCGGCACGCGAGGCCACGGCCTATGGCGCACTGGTGGCAGGCTCGCTCGCCTGGTTCGACGCGATGCTACGCCCCGATGTCCGCCGCATCCTCGTCATCGAGGCGCCGGGGGTGCTCGGCTGGGAGCGCTGGAACGCGCTCGACGCCCAGCACGGCTTCGGCCTGCTCCGGCAGGGCGTGGCGGCCGCTCTCACGGAAGGCGCGATCCGCTTCGAGGGTGATGCCGACACGCTGGCGCTGCTGCTCAACGGAGCGATGAATGGCGCGGTCGTCCATGCCGGGGTTGCGGAGGCGGGCGAGATCACGGCCATCCGGCAGGGTATCGTCGCCTTGATCGCGGCGTTCCGGGCGCCTCCCGGCTGAGCGGGCGAGCGCCCGCTGTCACACACGCTTATCAATGTTGAAGCCGTTTCCGGGACATTTGCCGCCTTCGCGCCTATAAGGCGGCCTCGAAGGCGCAAGCCGTGCGAATCACGGTGGGGCCTTTGGGCGCACAAGACCAACCCAGCGAGACCACCTTCATGGCCCGCAAATATTTCGGCACCGACGGCATCCGCGGCCGCGCCAACGCTTTTCCGGTGACGCCGGAATTCGCCATGAAGGTCGGCCAGGCGGCGGGTGTCGCCTTCCAGCGCGGCGACCATCGCCACCGGGTGATGATCGGCAAGGACACGCGCCTGTCCGGCTACATGATCGAGTACGCGCTGGTCGCCGGCTTCACCTCGGTCGGCATGGACGTGCTGCTGGTCGGGCCGATGCCGACGCCGGCGGTGGCCATGCTGACCCGCTCGATGCGCGCCGATCTCGGCGTGATGATCTCGGCCTCGCACAATCCGTTCGACGACAACGGCATCAAGCTGTTCGCGCCCGACGGCTACAAGCTGAGCGACGAGGTGGAGCTGGAGATCGAGGCGCTGCTCGATCAGGACCTGACGCGGAAGCTCGCGTCCTCGCGCGCGCTCGGGCGCGCAAAGCGCATCGATGACGCCCAGGCCCGCTACATCGAGTTCGCCAAGCGGACGTTGCCGCGCAATCTCGACCTTTCCGGGCTGCGCATCGTCATCGATTGCGCCAATGGAGCCGGCTACAAGGTCTCGCCGGCGGCGCTCTGGGAGCTCGGCGCTGAGGTCATCACGATCGGCGACAAGCCGGACGGCTTCAACATCAACGACGAATGCGGCTCGACCCATCCGCACGCCCTGATCGAGAAGGTCAGGGAAGTGCGTGCCGATATCGGCATCGCGCTGGACGGCGATGCCGATCGCGTGCTGATCGTCGACGAGAAGGGCCAGATCGTCGATGGCGACCAGCTCATGGCCGTCGTCGCCCAGTCGTGGCTCGAGGACGGGCGTCTGGCCCAGCCCGGCATCGTGGCGACCGTCATGTCCAATCTCGGCCTGGAGCGCTTCCTGGCCGGGCTCGGGCTGCAGCTCGCCCGCACACCGGTCGGCGACCGCTACGTGCTGGAGCACATGCGCGAGCACGGCTTCAATGTTGGCGGCGAGCAGTCAGGCCACATCATCCTGTCCGACTATTCGACCACCGGCGACGGTCTCGTCGCGGCACTGCAGGTGCTCGCCGTGGTGATCAAGATGGGCAAGCCCGTCTCCGAGGTCTGCCACCGCTTCGAGCCGCTGCCGCAGATTCTCAAGAATGTCCGCTTCAAGGGCGGCCGGCCGCTGGAGAGTGCCGGCGTCGTCACCGCCATCGACGATGCCAAGGTGAAGCTCGGCAATCGCGGCCGCCTGGTCATCCGCCCGTCCGGCACCGAGCCGGTCATCCGCGTGATGGCCGAGGGCGATGATCGCGACCTCGTCGAGACGGTTGTCGACCAGATTGTCGATGCGGTGGCGAAGGCGGCCGCCTGACGCCATCAGCGGCGTTTTCACCGCCTGTTCACCACGTCCGTTAGGGTTAAGCGGCTTTTAAGCAATTCCTGCGATTTTCCCGGGTGTTGAACTTCGGTCGCGTCCTGGACAGGGCGAGGCCCTCACGCCGGGAACTCGCCATGCGCCGCCTTTCGACTTCCGTTCTCGCCGCCGCGGCGGCGCTCATCTCCACCGCCTCGCTTGCCGCCGACTTCCCCCCGCCGATGCTGCGCGCCTCGGCGCCGACGGTCGAGCCGGTCGCCGCCGGCGGCTGGTATCTGCGCGGTGACATTGGTGTCGCCGGCAACAATCTCCGCGACGTGGCCGTGCTGCAGAACGGCGCCCAGGTCCGCGCCGGTGTCGGCGGGGTCAACGATTACGGGCTGCGCATGAAGTCGCACTCCGAAACGGTCTCGCTTGGCCTCGGTGTCGGCTACCGCTTCAATTCCTGGTTCCGTTTCGACGTGACCGGCGAGTTCCGCGCCGGCGGCCGCCTCAGGGCGATGGACTATGTCAACTTCAACGCCAGCGGCGGCACCACGTCGCAGACCAACCTCTACAATGGCGGCGCCCGCTGGATCGTCGGCCTCGCCAATTTCTACGTCGATCTCGGCACCTATTGCCAGCTCGGCTGCCTGACGCCCTATCTCGGCGCCGGCTTCGGCTTCGCCTACTCGACGGTTAGCAACTTCACCGACACCTCCACCGGCTTCAACACGGTGACCGGCGCCACCGGCTCGCTCGGCGGCTACGCCACCACGGCCTCGCGCTCCAGCTTCGCCTGGGCCCTGATGGCCGGCGTCGGCTACCAGGTGAACGAGCGCCTGACGCTCGAAGCCGGCTACCGCTTCCTGGCGCTCGGCGACATGGCATCGGTGGTGCTGCGCGATCCGGCGACCGGCTTGCCGCGCCCGGGCAACGAGACTGTCCAGGCGCGCGGCGTGACCGCCCACGAGATCAAGATCGGCATGCGCTGGTCGCTCAACTGCTCCTGCGCGGTGCCGGCCGAGCCGATCGTCGCCCGCTACTGATCTCCGACAGCTCTTCCCAGACGGCGCGGGCCATGCCCGCGCCGTTTGCGTTTCCGGGCCGGGAGGGCAGGGCGCAGGTTAAGTCTTAACCTTAAGCCGACCTTAACCGGGTTCCCCGACACTGCCGCCATGGATGCATCGCCCGGCCGCCGGGCGTCTTGTAAGGCGTAGCAGGGACAGAGCCGATGAACCGCCTGATCATGGTCGCCCTCGCGATTGGCGCATCGGCCTGGACGGCATCCGCGCTGGCCGCGGACACCCGTCGCGGCGAGCTCCCCGCACCGTTGGCCCCTCCCGTTCTCACGGATGACTTTTCCTCCGGTTGGTATGTCCGCGGTGACTTCACCGCAAGCCTGTTCCGCCGGCCGGCGGCCCGCTATTTCGATGTGGTCAACTTCGCACCGGGGCAATGGGTCGAGCTGCGCGATACCCGCGGCGGCACGGCCTTCGGCGGCGGCATCGGCGCGGGTTTCAAATATCGCTGGCTCAGGCTGGATGCGACGCTCGACATCCGCTCGGCCGCGAGGGTCTCGGGTTTCGCGCCGCCGGAGGGCAACTGGGGCTATGTCGGCCCGCTGCCAGTGCCATCGCGCGTGGAGCGCTTCGGCGTCTCTGCGCATACGGCCCTCGTCAACGCCTATGTCGACCTCGGCGCCTTTGCCGGCATCTCGCCCTATCTCGGCGTCGGCATCGGCGCTGCCCGACTGTCGGCGTCCGGCTATACGTCCACGCCGGTTCCGGCCGCCGCTGCGCTCGGCGAACTCGCGACCGCGCCGAGCCTCACCAACACGGCGAAATGGACGCTGGCCTGGGCGGCCATGGCCGGCGTCACCGTCGACCTGACGCCGCAGACCAAGATCGATCTCGGCTACCGCTATCTGCACATGGGTTCGCTGCGCTTCGCCGACACCGCGGGCGGTGCCTATCGCACCACGGTCGCCGCGCACGAGATCCGCATCGGCCTGCGCTACATGTTCGGCGACGCCGCCGGCGACCGCTGATCCCTCAGGTCGTCACGCAACTGTCGCGCGAGGCTCCTAGTCCTTCCTGATCCCGAGGGATGAGGAGGGTGCGTTGCGGAAGTTCGTCGTTCTCGGTCTGGCGCTCGCCGCCTCGCTGCTCGCCACGCCGTCGATGGCGCAGTCCTTCTCCGGCGCCGGCTCCACCTTCGCCTATCCCGTGCTGCAGCGATGGTCGGAGGGCTTCCAGCGCGCGACGACGGATGCCGAATCCCGCCCCATCGGCCCGCTGTTCGACTATGAGGCGAGCGGCTCGCGTGCAGGCATCCAGCGCATCGTCTCCGGTGCGGTTGATTTCGGCGCAACCGAGATGCCGCTCGATGCCGCGGAGCTGACGAAGCGCGGCCTGATCCAGTTTCCCTTCGTCATCGGCGGCATTGCCATCGTGACCCATGTCGCTGGTGTCGCCGACGGCCGGCTCAAGCTGTCTGGCGAGGTTCTCGCCGACATCTATCTCGGCAAGGTGCAGAGCTGGGCCGACCCCGCCATCAAAGCGCTCAACCCGGACCTGACCCTGCCCGATGCCCGGATCGCGGTCATCCAGCGCTCCGACGGTTCCGGCACGACCTTCACTTTCACCGGCTTTCTCTCCGCGGCCAGTGCGGAATGGAAGCAGAAACTGGGACAGGATCTGGCGGTTCGCTGGCCGGTGGGGACGGGCGGCCGTGGCAACCGCGGCGTCGCCGAGGCGGTGCAGCGCACGCCCAACGCCATCGGCTATGTCGATCTTTCGCAGGCACGCAGCATGAACCTTGCGGTCGCCCTGATCCGCAACACGTCGGGCGCCTTCGTGGCGCCGACGCCGACCAGCCTCCAGACGGCGGTTGCCGGCATCGAATGGGGCGCGTCGGGCACGTTCGACCGCCTGCTGATCAACGCGCCGGGCTCGGCTGCCTATCCGCTGGTCGCGGCCACCTATGCCCTCATGCCGCGCCAGCAGCGGGCCACGACCTCCACACGCGCGGCGACCGAGTTCTTCCGCTGGTCGCTGCGCGAGGGATCGTCGATCGCTGCCGGGCTCGGCTACGTGCCGCTGCCTGCGACCGTGGCCGAGAAGGTGCAGGCCTCCTGGGTCACCACGCTCGGCCTGCGCTGACCGCGCCGTCATCGATCCGCTTGACCTGACTCATCATTGGTCCTATCTGCGGCGGCGGGACATGTCCCCCCAACGGGACACGCCCATCTGTGAGGATGGAGATCCAAATGGCGACAACCGCCCCTGCCGCGCTTCCGCGCGTGAATACCTTTTCGTCCGGCCCCTGCGCCAAGCGCCCCGGCTGGTCCCTCAAAGCTCTGGCTGATGCGCCCCTCGGGCGGTCCCATCGCGCCAAGCTCGGCAAGGCGAAGCTGAAGCTCGCCATCGACCTGACGCGCGAGGTGCTGCAGGTGCCGGCTGGCTATCGCATCGGCATCGTACCGGCCTCGGACACCGGGGCGGTCGAGATGGCCATGTGGTCGATGCTCGGCGCGCGCGGCGTCGACATGGTCTCGTGGGAGAGCTTCGGCGAGGGCTGGGTCACCGACGTGGTGAAGCAGCTCAAGCTGACCGACGTGCGCACCGTCACGGCGCCCTACGGCGAACTGCCGAACATGAAGAAGGTCGACACGAAGACCCGCGACGTCGTGTTCACCTGGAACGGAACGACCTCGGGCGTGCGCGTGCCGGATGCAAGCTGGATCGCCGACGATCGCGAGGGCCTGACCATCTGCGACGCCACCTCGGCGGCCTTCGCCCAGCGTCTCGACTGGGCCAAGCTCGATGTCGTCACCTTCTCCTGGCAGAAGGTGCTCGGCGGCGAGGCCGCTCACGGAATGCTCATCCTCTCGCCGCGCGCGGTGGAGCGGCTGGAGACCTACAAGCCGGCCTGGCCGCTGCCGAAGATCTTTCGCATGACCAAGGGCGGCAAGCTGATCGAGGGCATCTTCGAGGGCGAGACGATCAACACGCCGTCCATGCTGTGCGTCGAGGACTATATCGACGCGCTGAAATGGGCGCAGAAGGTCGGCGGCCTCGACGGACTGGTGAAGCGCGCGGATGCCAACACCCGCGTCATCGCCAAGTTCGTCAAGGAAAACGACTGGATCGACTTCCTGGCGGTGAAGCCGAAGACGCGCTCCAACACCTCGGTCTGCCTGAAGTTCACCGATCCGGCCGTGACGGCTCTGTCCGCCGACGCGCAGGCTGCTTTCGCCAAGGGCGTCGTCGCGACGCTCGAGAAGGAGGGCGCCGGCGTCGACCTCGGCCATTACCGCGACGCGCCTCCGGGCCTCCGCATCTGGTGCGGCGCGACCGTCCAGGCACGCGACGTCAAAGCGCTGATGCCCTGGATCGCCTATGCCTTCGCGGCCGAGAAGGCCAAGCTCAAGAAGGCGGCCTGACGCCGCGCCAAGAACCCTCTCCCCTCGTGGGAGAGGGTGGCTGCGCAGCAGCCGGGTGAGGGGACAAGTCCTCATCAAACGCAGCCATTTCCCCCTCACCCGGCGCCTCACGGCGCCACCCTCTCCCTCAAGGGGAGAGGGCTCATGCGGAGCACCTTCCCATGGCCCCTCGCGTACTCATCTCCGACGCTCTGTCGCCCGCTGCAGTCCAGATCTTCAAGGACCGCGGCATCGACGTCGATTTCCAGCCGGCCCTCGGCAAGGACAAGGACAAGCTCGCCGCCATCATCGGCGATTACGACGGCCTCGCCATCCGCTCGGCGACCAAGGTGACGCCGGCGATCCTTGCCAATGCCACGAGGCTGAAGGTGATCGGCCGCGCCGGCATCGGCGTCGACAATGTCGATATCCCCAACGCCACCTCCAAGGGCGTGATCGTGATGAACACGCCGTTCGGCAATTCGATCACGACCGCCGAACACGCCATCGCGATGATGTTCGCCATCGCTCGCCAGATCCCCGACGCCGACCGCACCACCCAGGCGGGGCAGTGGGAGAAGAACAAGTATATGGGCGTCGAGCTGACCTCGAAGACGCTCGGCATCATCGGTTGCGGCAATATCGGCTCGATCGTCGCCGACCGCGCCCTCGGCCTGAAGATGAAGGTCATCGCCTTCGACCCCTATCTCTCGCCCGAGCGCGCCATCTCGATCGGCGTCGAGAAGGTGGAGCTGGAAGACCTGCTGCGCCGCGCCGACTTCATCACCCTGCATGTGCCGATGACGGCGCAGACGAAGAACGTGCTGTCGCGCGAGGCTCTGGCAAAGACCAAGAAGGGCGTGCGCATCATCAACTGCGCGCGCGGCGGGCTCGTCGACGAGCAGGCGCTGCGCGACGCGCTCGATGCCGGCCATGTCGGTGGTGCGGCCTTCGACGTGTTCTCCGAGGAGCCGGCGACCGCCAACCCGCTGTTCGGCCATCCGAACGTGATCTGCACCCCGCATCTGGGCGCCGCCACCAACGAGGCGCAGGAGAATGTCGCGCTGCAGGTGGCTGAGCAGATGTCGGACTACCTGCTGTCGGGGGCGATCACCAATGCGGTGAACTTCCCGTCGATTTCGGCGGAAGAGGCGCCGAAACTTCGCCCCTTCGTGGCGCTGGCCGAGCGCCTCGGCTCGTTCCTCGGCCAGCTCACCGAGGCGCCGATCAAGGGCATCAGGATCGAGTTCGAGGGCAAGGTCGCCGACCTCAACGTGCGCCCGCTGACGGCGGCGGCGGTGACCGGCGTGCTCAGGCCCTTCCTGTCCGACATCAACATGGTCAATGCCGTTGGTATCGCCAACGACAAGGGCATCACGGTCGACGAGGTGAAGCGCGAGGCGCCGGGCGGCAACCTCGAAAGCCGCATCATGATCACGGTCGAGGCCGAGGACATGCCGCGCCATGCCGCCGGCACCGTGCTGGCCGACGGCAAGCCGCGCATCGTCGAGATCCGCTACATCGCCATGGACGCCGAGTTCGCCGACCACATGCTCTACGTCCGCAACGACGACAAGCCGGGTTTCATCGGCAAGTTCGGCTCGCTGCTGGGCGATGCCGGGGTCAATATCGCGACCTTCAATCTCGGCCGCGACAAGCCGGGCGGGGACGCCATCTGCTTCGTGGCGGTGGACGAGCGCATCTCGGACGAGCTGCTCGCCAAGATCCACGAGATCCCGCAGGTGAAGCGCGCGCGGCGGCTGGCGTTCTGACGGACAGCGGCGGAGGTCGCAGCACGGCTGCGGCCTCGGCTACACTTCGGCGTCCCGATTCGCTGAAGGCCCGCCATGTCGACGCTCGCCCGCCTGTTCTTCGGTTTCGTCGTCGGCGCGCTGGCGGTGCTGCTGGTCCACCAGCTGACGCTCTGGGGCCTGTCGCGGGTCGGTGTCGCCGCCGTCTCGCTGTTTCCCATGCGCGCCAACCTGCCCTGGGCCATTTCGGGCATGGCGCAGCAGGCCGTGATCGGCGGGTTCTGGGGCCTTCTCTACATCCTCATCTGGGATCGCTGGGGCCGCTACGGCATCCTGAAGAGCGCGCTGTTCGGCGCGGCCTTTGGCCTCGTCGGGCCGGCGCTCGTCCTGTGGGTGCTCTGGCCGCTGATCTGGTCGACGCCGCTGTTCGGCGGCGGCTCGATGGGACGGATCGCGGTGGTGGCGCTCACCGCCGTCGTCTATGGCGTCGGCCTTGCCTGGCTGGTGCAGTTCATCAACGGCTTCATGCGCCACGCCTCGCGCTGAAGCATTCTCAAGCGAAGTGGACACCGGTTCGCGTGAAGAGAATGCGAAAACCCGAGATACTTGGACTCACGCCCGCTTGCCACTCTCCGCGATGGCGATGCCGCCGAGGACGAGCAACAGCGCGACGGCGTGATACCAGGCGAAGATCTCGCCGAGGATCAGCGGCCCGAGGATCGCCGCCCAGACCGGCACGAGATTGACCCAGAGTCCTGCGCGGCCCGGCCCGATCAGTTCGACGCCGCGCATGAACAGCAATTGCGCGACGAAGCCCGGCAGCACCGCGACATAGAGGATGATCAGCCAGCCAGTCAGGTCGGGCCATTGTGCGGAGCCATGGATCGCCTCGGCGGTGACCAGCGGCAGCGACGAGACCAGTGCCACCAGCGACAGGCCGAGGAAGAAGGGCTGCGGCGAAATCTTCGGGCGCTCGCGCAGGGCCACCGTGTATGCGGCATAGCCGAGGCAGGCGACCAGCATCAGGACATCGCCGAAGTTGAAGGCAAGGCCCGTGAGCACGGTTATGTCGCCGCGCGCGGCGAGCAGTGCCACGCCGGCAATGGTCACGGCGATGCCGATGGCCTGCAGGGTGGTGATCGGCGTGCGGTAGGCGAAGAAGGCGCCGGCCAGCACCATGACGGGGATCGAGCCCTGAATGATCCCGATATTCACCGCGGTCGTGTAGAGCGCCGACAGATAGAACAGCGCGTTGAAGCCGGTGAAGCCGACGACGCCCATCACCGCCAGCCATTTCCAGTTGGCGCGGATCGCCGGCCATTCGCGGCGGAAGGCGGCGCCCGCCAGCACCGCCATCAGGCTGAGTGTGCCGACCCAGCGCAAGGTCGTCAGCATCATCGGCGAGACATGGCCGACCGCCAGCCGGCTGGCGATGGCATTGCCGGCCCAGATCAAGGTCGTCGCGGCCAGGATGAGGTAGGGGCGATCGTAGAGGCGCATGCGGGAAGACTGCCAGACCTGGGCGTTGGCGGGCGCGCACTATAGACGCCGCCCGCGGGAGCCGACAGGGCCGCAGCACGCAGCCGAGCAATGCCCGCACGGGGACTGCTCTGGATGTCGCAAACTTTGCGACGAAATTCGTCTAGATAATGTAAGCCTATGAAATTGCGGCAATATCATCTTCATGTTTCTGTCAACGAGAGGTCATAGAAGTATCGTCCAGCGGCCTTATCCAAGGCCTCGCATCCCTTGTCCGACCTGCCGCATCCGATGCGCTGGACGAGGTTCCTCCAAGGACAGGAGCTTCCTGTGAAACTTTCCCTCTTTCTCTCCGCCGCGCTTGTCGCGATCGGTGGCGCGGTTGCGCTGCCCGGGGTCGCCGAGGCCCGCGACCGCATCCAGGTTACCGGTTCGTCGACCGTGTTCCCCTTCACCACCGCCGTCGCCGAGCGCTTCGGCCAGGCGTCGGGCAAGGCCCCCATCGTGGAATCGACCGGCACGGGCGGCGGCATGCGCCTCTTTTGCGCCGGCGTCGGCGTCAATACCCCGGATGCCGCGAACGCTTCCCGCCGCATCACCCGTTCGGAGTTCGATACCTGCCGGCGCAACGGCGTCACGCCGATCGAGATCGTCGTCGGCTTCGACGGCATCGTTTTCGCGAACTCCAAGCAGGGTCCGGCGATCCAGCTCTCGCTCGAGCACATTTTTATGGCGCTCGCGGCCAAGGTGCCGAACGCTCAGGGCCAGCTCGTCGACAACCCGAACCGGAACTGGTCGGACATCGCGCCGAACCTGCCGAACGCCAAGATCGAAGTACTCGGTCCGCCGCCGACCTCTGGCACCCGCGATGCGTTCAACGAGCTCGCCATGCTCGAGGGCTGCAAGCTGGTCCAGAAGCGCCTCAACATCCAGATCGACGCCCGCGCCTGCCAGCAGCTGCGCGCCGACGGCGCCTTTATCGAAGCCGGTGAGAACGACAACATCATCGTGCAGCGGCTCGTCGCCAACCCCGCCGCCTTCGGCGTGTTCGGCTATTCCTTCCTCGAGGAAAACGGCGACAAGATCCAGGGTGCTCGCGTCGGTGGCGAGGAAGCCACGGTCGAGAACATCTCGTCCGGCAAGTACGCCCTGTCGCGCTCGCTCTACTTCTACGTGAAGAAGGAGCATATCGGCGTGGTGCCGGGCCTGCAGGAGTTCGTCAACGAGTACGTCTCCGACCAGGCCATGGGCGACGATGGCTATCTCGAAAAGAAGGGCCTCGTGCCGCTGCCGGCCGCGCGCCGCGCAGAGGTGTCGCGGGCTGCCCGTGCCGCCACCGGCCTCGCCGGCCTCTGATTCGGATTGACATGTTCGGAGGTCCGGTTTCGACCGGGCCTCCGCTCTACCAACCACCCGGCCGCGGCTGCCGGGTCTGAATGGGCGGACTGAAGCGATGTTCTTGACCTTGTTCGGCCTTCTGGCGGTGCTTGCAGCCGCCTGCTACCTGGTCGGACGGAGCCGTTCCGTCGCCCTCGCCGGCAACAACTACGCGGCGATGCATTCCCTGCCGGGATATCATGGGGCCTGGCTGGCGATGGCGGCTATGGGGCCCGCCCTGATCGTGCTGGTCGTCTGGTCCATCGCGGCGCCGAACGTTCTGCGGTCGAGCATCCTGTCGCAGTTCGCGAGCCAGATCGGTGCGGTCAGCCCCGCGCAGCTCGACGGCTTCTGGCGCGACATTCAGGCCATCGCCTTCGGCGGCACCGCAGGCATTCGCGACGCCGTGCGCGAAGAGGCGGCCGGCGCCCTGGCGTCGCGGGCCTGGCTCTCCACCATGGCAATGATCGCACTGATGGCCGCGGTCGGCATTGCCGGGTTCTTTTATGCCTGGAACGCCATCGATCCCGTCTTCCGCGCCCGTCACCGGGTCGAGGCGGTCGTCAAGGTTCTGCTCGCCGCGTCGGCGACCATCGCGATCCTGACCACGATCGGCATCGTGCTGTCGCTCATCGCGGAGTCGATGCGCTTCTTCTCCTTCGTCAACCCGTTCGACTTCCTGTTCGGCCTGACCTGGACGCCGCAGCAGATGGCGTTCCGCGCGGATCAGGTCGGCGGCACGGCCGCTTTCGGCTTCATCCCGCTGCTGACCGGCACGCTGCTGATCACCTTCATCGCCATGGTCGTGGCGGCTCCGCTCGGCATCATGGCGGCGGTCTATCTCTCAGACTATGCGACCCCGCAGGTCCGCGCGGTCGGCAAGCCGGTGCTCGAAATCCTCGCCGGCATCCCGACGGTCGTCTACGGCTTCTTCGCGGCGCTGACGGTCGCCCCCTTCATCCGCAATAGTGGCACGACGCTCGGCCTCGACGTCGCCTCCGAAAGCGCGCTCGCCGCCGGCGTCGTCATGGGCATCATGATCGTGCCCTTCGTCTCCTCGCTGTCAGACGACGTCATCAACGCGGTCCCGCAGTCGCTGCGCGATGGTTCCTCCGGGCTTGGCGCCACCAAGTCGGAGACGATCCGCAGAGTGGTTCTACCCGCCGCGCTGCCGGGCATCGTTTCCGCCCTGGTTCTCGCCGTGTCGCGGGCCATGGGCGAGACCATGATCGTGGTGATGGCCGCAGGGCTTGCCGCCAATCTCACCATCAATCCGCTGGAAGCGGTTACCACCATCACGGTCCAGATCGGCACGCTGCTGACGGGCGACCAGGAGTTCGACAGCCCGAAGACACTTGCCGCCTTCGGTCTCGGCCTCGTGCTTTTCGTCATCACCCTGTCGCTGAACCTCGTCGCCCTGCGCGTCGTCAACAAGTATCGGGAACAGTATGACTGACGTCTCGCTGCCGCAGGTCGCCACCGACCTCCACACGAACGATCAGGCCAGGGGCCGTCTCGCGGCGCGCTATCGCGCGGAGTTCATCTTCAAGGCGCTCGGCCTCGGGGCGCTGCTGGTCGCGGCCGGCTTCCTGATGATCTTTCTCTCGACGATCATCACGCAGGCGATCCCGGCGTTCACGCAGAACTACCTGAAGCTTGCGGTCGAACTGAAGCCGGAGCAGCTGAACGCCCAGAACGCCAGCGGGGCGGACCTGACGCGGGCCCTGGGCGCGGCCAACTACGATGCGCTCGTCTCGGGTGCGGTGCGCGGCTACTTCCCGGCCGCGACCGACCGGATCTCGCGCCGCTCGCTCGGCAACATCATTTCATCCGGCGCGCCGTCCATCCTGCGCCGCGAAGTGATCGCCAATCCGTCCTGGCTCGGCACCACCCAGACGGTCTACCTGCCGCTGGACGACAACGCCGACCTCTACCTGAAGGGCCAGACTTCGCCGACCGAGGTGATCAAGGGGCTTGGCGAACTCGGCGTTTCCGCGACCTCGGGCCAGGTACAGCTGTCCTCGACGGTCACCAACTTCCAGCCGCTGCTGGCCGCCATCAAGGCGCAGCTGAACGTGGTGCGCGGCAACCTGCAGCGCGAACTCGCCGGCAAGGAGCGGGTCGTCGCGGGCCAGGAGCGCGACATCGCCGCGCTCAGCCGCAGCGTCGAGACGGCGGCCGCCGCCGATCGCGAGCGCCTGCAGGGTCGCGTCGAAACGGAACGCCGCCAGCTGGCCTCGACGCAGAACGACATTGCGGTGCTACGCCAGCGAATCGATGCGCTGAATGCCCGCATTGCCGGCGCGGATCGCGCCGAGACGCTCGACAACACGGTTTCCAGCTATTTCGTCCGCATCAACGGCGGCATCGTGAAGCTGACGCAGGTGCAGAGCGCCAACGCCACCGGCGAAGTGATGATGCCGCCGACTTCAACCAATGTCGCCAGGCCCGGAGAGTGGGAGATCGTGCGCGTCGCCCAGCCCGAATCGAACCGGCGCATCAACGACCGCGAGATCGCGTATCTGGAATCGCTCAAGGAGCGCGGCCTTGTCGAACGGCGCATCTCGCGCGAGTTCTTCTTCGGCGGCGCCTCGCGCGAGGCCGAACTCGCCGGCGTGTGGGTCGCCATTGTAGGCTCGTTCCTGACCCTGATCATCACGCTCGGCCTGTCTTTCCCGGTCGGGGTCGCCGCAGCGATCTATCTCGAGGAGTTCGCGCCGAAGAACCGCCTGACCGAGATCATCGAGGTCAACATCAACAATCTCGCCGCCGTTCCCTCGATCATCTACGGCCTCTTGGGGCTCGCAGTGTTCCTCAACGTGTTCGGCATGCCGCGCTCGGCGCCGGTGGTCGGCGGCTTCGTGCTGGCGCTGATGACCCTGCCGATCATCATCATTGCCTCCCGTGCCGCCATCCGGGCGGTGCCGCCCTCGGTCAAGGAGGCGGCGCTCGGCGTCGGCGCGTCGCACCAGCAGGCCGTGTTCCACCATGTCCTGCCGCTCGCCATGCCGGGCATCCTCACCGGCACGATCCTCGGCATGGCCCACGCGCTGGGCGAGACCGCGCCGCTGCTGATGATTGGCATGGTCGCCTTCGTCGTCGACAGCCCGCGGGGCATCACGGATGCGGCGACGCTGCTGCCGGTCCAGATTTTCATGTGGGCCGACTTCCCCGAACAGGCCTTCCAGAACAAGACCGCCGCCGCCATCGTGGTGCTGCTGGTCTTCCTGATCTGTATGAACGCGGCCGCCGTGTTCCTGCGCAAAAGGTTCGAGCGTCGCTGGTAAGCGGCGGATCGCACATCCCGAGAGGACGTAGCTGATGAATTCGCTTCCCACCTTCGAGATCGCCGCGGCGGCCACGGCCAGTGCGCCCGTGGCGCTCGGCAGGCCGAAGATCACCGGTCGCAATGTCAACGTCTACTATGGCGACAAGCACGCCATCAAGGACGTGAACGTCGACATTCCCGAGCGCTCGGTCATGGCCTTCATCGGCCCGTCGGGCTGCGGCAAGTCGACCTTCCTGCGCTGCATCAACCGGATGAACGACACCATCTCGATCTGCCGAGTCACCGGCGATATCCGTATCGGCGATCAGGACATCTACGACCGCTCGCTGGATGTCGTGCAGCTGCGCGCCCGCGTCGGCATGGTGTTCCAGAAGCCGAACCCGTTCCCGAAGTCGATCTACGAGAACGTCGCCTACGGCCCGCGCATCCATGGCTTGGTGAGGAGCAAGACCGACCTCGACGAAGTCGTCGAGACCTCGCTGAAGAAGGCGAGCCTGTGGAACGAGGTGAAGGACCGCCTGCTCGAATCCGGCACGGGCCTGTCGGGTGGCCAGCAGCAGCGCCTGTGCATCGCGCGCGCCATCGCGGTGTCGCCCGAGGTGATCCTGATGGACGAGCCGTGCTCGGCGCTCGACCCGATCGCCACCGCCCGCATCGAGGAGCTGATCGACGAGCTGAAGCAGAACTTCACCATCGTCATCGTCACCCACTCCATGCAGCAGGCCGCCCGCGTCTCACAGCGCACGGCCTTCTTCCACCTCGGCATCATGGTGGAGGAGGGTGCCACCGACCAGATTTTCACCAATCCGGTCGATACCCGCACGCGCGACTATATTACCGGCCGTTTCGGCTGATCGCCGGCTTCACTTCGCTCGAAAATGCTCTGGCCGCCGCCGCGGTTCCGCCCCGCGCCGGCCCCATTCCCTTTCGTAAGCTCGGCGCTCGACAATCCCCAGGGAGCGCCTCCAATGCCCGTCCAGCGCCTTGCCGCGCAGCGGCCCGCCAATCCGGTCCGCCTGTCGTCCCGCGCCGTCCTCGCGGCCCTCTTCGTGCTCGCGCCGCTGCCGGTGCTCGCGGCCGATTTCGAGATGGCCTCGCCCATCCAGGCGGTCACCGTCTTCCCCGATGGCGCGAGCGTCACGCGGCGCTTCACGGTTGACGTTCCCGCCGGCGAGCATGTGCTTGTTCTCAACGACCTGCCGCTCTCCGCCGATCCCGCCTCGCTCCGGGTCGCCGGGGCCGGGGAGGGGCGCCTGATGGTCGGCTCGGTCGATGTCCGCCAGCCGCGCGCGACCGAACGGCCCGATGCCGAGCGGGTGCAACGCCTCGAAGCGCTGCGCGACGAACGCCTGTCGCTCGACGACCGCATTTCCGCGGAGCGGCTCAGGAAGCGCGCCGCCGAGGCGCTGACCGCACCCGGCACGCTGTCGGCCGGCGAGCGCGGCCTCAATGTCAGCGAGGCGCGGCTGGCCATGGCCGCCGCGCTGGAAGAGACCGTCGCGGCGGATCGCGCGATCCGCGAGGCCGAGCGGCGCCAGCGCGTCCTCGACCGGGAGATCGCCGAGGTCGAGGCGGGGCTGCGCGTCCAGCCGCCGCGCCATCTGGAGGCGCGCGTTTCGGTCGAGGCTGCCGCGCCGTTCCGCGGTGAGCTGACGCTGACCTATTCGGTTCGCGGTGCGCGCTGGGCGCCCGCCTATGACGCCCGGTTGACGTCGACGGGCGCAAAGCCCTCGCTCGAACTCGTGCGCCGCGCCGAGGTCACCCAGCAGACCGGCGAGGACTGGAACGACGTGGCGCTGACCGTCTCGACGGTGCGCGTTGCGCGCGGCGGCGCGGCCCCCCAGCTCGGCTCGCTCATCGTGCGCTTCGACGAGGGCCGGCCGGGCGCTGTCGCATCGGAAAGCCTGGGGGGCGCGCCGCGGCCACTGGCGATGCCGGCGCCGACCACGGCGCAGGACTCTCGGGTTGCGCGCGGTCGCGTCCAGGAGGCTGAGGCGGAGGTCGATACGTCGGGCTTCCAGGCGTCCTTCGTCATTCCGGGGCGCAGCAGGGTTGCCTCCGGCCCGGGCGCCCGGGCGCTGCGGATCGGTTCCAGCGCGATCGAGCCGCAGCTCGTCTCGCGCGCGGTGCCGAGCGTCGACCCCACGGCCTTCCTGGAGGCGCAGTTCCGCCATGCCGGCACGGTTCCGCTGATGGCGGGGCGGGTCGCGGTCTATCGCGACGGCGTCTTCGCCGGCCGCCACCAGCTTGCTGCCGCCACCCGCGACGACCTCGTCACTATCGGCTTCGGGCCGGACGACCTGATCCGAATCGAGCACCAGGCGGTCAGGCGCACCGACGGCTCGACCGGCATCATCTCGACCTCGAAGACCGAGGAGCGGGAGTTCCGGATCGCCGTCCGCAACGGTGCGCCGACCACCCGCCGCGTCGTCATCGAGGACCGGCTGCCGGTCTCGGAGGTGCAGGAGATCGTCGTCGAGCCGCTGTCGGGCATGACCGCGCCGACCGCGCGCGATGTCCGCAACCGGCGTGGCATCGTCGAATGGAGCTTCGACCTCGCCGCCGGCGGCTTCAACGAGATCAAGCACGGCTGGCGGCTGCGCTGGCCGTCCGATCGGCAGATCCGGCCAGTGCAGGGCCGGTCGTGACTGCCCATTGATGAGCCCGGAGGCCGTTGCATGACCGATCGGGCTGCCGGGCGGCCGCCCGGCGGCCGCTCTTGCCTCCCCGGCAGCGATCCTTTATCCGCACAGTGCAAGGGCCCCGGCCGTCAGTGGTGATCGCTGAGCCGGGGTTTGCCCTTGCCGTGGAGGATCAGGAACCATGGCAAACGTGGTAGTCGTTGGCTCGCAATGGGGCGACGAGGGCAAGGGCAAGATCGTCGACTGGCTGTCGAGCCAGGCGGATGTGGTGGTCCGTTTCCAGGGCGGCCATAATGCCGGCCACACGCTCGTCATCGACGGCGTCACCTACAAGCTGTCGCTGCTGCCCTCGGGAATCGTCCGCCCGGGCAAGACCTCCGTCATCGGCAACGGCGTCGTCATCGATCCGCACGCGCTGGTCGCCGAGATCGAGCGCGTATCGGCTCAGGGCGTCGCCATCTCGCCGGAGACGCTCCGGATCGCCGAGAACGCCTGCCTGATCCTGTCCCTCCACCGCGAACTCGACCAGCAGCGCGAAGGCGCCAATGCCGGTACCAAGATCGGCACCACCGGGCGCGGCATCGGCCCGGCCTACGAGGACAAGGTCGGCCGGCGCGCGATCCGGATGACCGATCTCGCCGAATTGCCGGCGCTGATGCCGAAGATCGAGCGCCTGCTCGCGCACCACAACGCGCTGCGCCGCGGCCTGCGCCTCGACGAGATCGACCCGCAGGCGATCTACGACGAGCTCGCGGCCGTGGCGCCGAAGGTGCTGCCCTATGTGACCACCGTCTTCGACTTGCTCGACGAGGCCAAGCGCGCCGGCAAGCGCATCCTGTTCGAGGGCGCCCAGGGTACCCTGCTCGACATCGACCACGGCACCTATCCCTTCGTCACCTCGTCCAACACGGTGGCGGGGCAGGCGGCGATCGGCTCCGGCATGGGGCCGGGGGCGCTCAACTACGTGCTCGGGATCACCAAGGCCTATACGACCCGCGTCGGCGGCGGTCCGTTCCCGACCGAGCTCGACGACGAGAACGGGCAGATCATGGGCGATCGTGGCCGCGAATTCGGCACGGTGACCGGCCGGCGGCGGCGCTGCGGCTGGTTCGACGCGGTGCTGGTGCGCCAGGCGGTCAAGACCAACGGCATTGACGGCATCGCGCTGACCAAGCTCGACATCCTCGACGTGTTCAAGGAGATCAAGGTCTGCATCGCCTACGAACTCGACGGCAGGCGGCTCGACTTCCTGCCCGCCAGCCAGGATGCCCAGGCGCGTGCAAAGCCAGTCTATGAAACCATCGAGGGCTGGGATTCGACCACGATGGGTGCAAGATCGTGGGGCGAACTGCCCGCCCAGGCGATCAAATATGTTCGCCGGATCGAGGAATTGATTGGCTGTCCAGTCGCGTTACTATCGACGAGCCCGGAGCGTGATGACACGATTCTGGTTCGTAACCCCTTCGAGTAAGAGTTGAGGGGCTGAGAAGCGAGTTTCGATGGCCGACTATACGCCCCTCATCTCCCGTGCCGTTGGGGCATTGGCGCAGAACACCGGCGAGGCGCGGCGCTCGGTTTATGAGCGCGCGCGGTCGGCGCTTCTCGCGCAGCTGAGGGGTATCAACCCGCCTCTGCCGGAAGAGCAGATCACGCGCGAGCGCATGTCGCTCGAGGAGGCGATCCGCAAGGTCGAGGCCGAGAACGCCACCGAGGGACTGGATCAGCTGCTCGAGCGCGAGCTCGCCGGGTTCACTCAAGCGCGCAATGCGCGGGTGGAGCCGATCTCCATTGGCGGGGCCCGTAGCGTCAGCGCAGCCGCCCACGATGCCGAGCAGCTCGGCGAGGCCGCGGCATCCAGCCGGCGCGCGGCGCGCGACCAGCTTTCGGTCGGCGCAGGTCCGCCCTCCGAGGCCGAGCGCATCGAGCCCGGCATGGAACGCGGCCCCTTCGCCAATGCCAACGATGCCGGTCGGGCGCCGATCCGCCCACGCGTCTCGGTGCTCGGCGAAGAGGAAGAGGCGCCCCCGCGGCGCGGGCGCGGCGGTTTCGTCGCCATCCTGATCGTCCTGTTGATGCTCGCCGGGGCGGGCGGCCTCGGCTGGTATGTCGCGGTCAATCACCCCGAGCGGATTCCCGCGCAGCTGCGCAATATCGCCGCGGCCCCGCCGGCCGCCCAGGCGCCGGCACCCGCGCCGGCTTCGCCGCCGGCCGACCCCGACCGGCCGAAGATTTCCGACCGCGTGGGCGGCGAGACGCCGGCTCCCGCGCCACAGCCGGCCGCTCCCCAGCCGCGCCAGATCGTGCCCGTCGACCCGCCGGCGGCGACCCTGCCGCCGGTCGCCACCGATCCTGCTCCCGGCGATTCGATGCCAGCACCGGCCGATCCGGCCCCGCAGGTCGCCACCCCCGCGCCCGCTCCCTCTGCCCCGACACCCGGCGACCCGGCTCCGGCAGCGCCCCAGACGCCCGCGCCGCCGCTGGTGCAGACGCCGACGCAGCCGCCCGCGCAGGGAGCGGCCATCGCCCCCGCGCGCGCTGCCCTGTTCGAGGAGACGCCCGGCAATGCCGCGGGCACCCTCATGCAAGGCTCGGTCGTGTGGCGGACCCAGACCGTCAGCGTCGGCCCCGGCCAGCCGCCCGATCTCGCCCTCGTCGGCGAGGTAACGATCCCCGAGCGGCGCATGGTCGTGACGCTGACGATCCGCCGGAACCTCGACCAGACGCTGCCGGCCAGCCACACGATCGAGGTGCTGTTCGCCTTGCCGCGCGACTTCCAGTTCGGCGGCGTCGCCGAGGTGCCGGGCGTGCTGATGAAGGCGTCGGAGCAGGCGCGCGGCGTGCCGCTGGTCGGCCAGGCGGTGCGCGTCACCAACGGCTTCTTCTTCATCGGCCTGTCGAGCTTCGACATGGACCGCAACACCAATATCCAGGCGCTCCGGACCCGGCCCTTCTTCGACATCCCCGTGCGCTACGATTCCGGCCGTCGCGGCATCCTGACCGTCGAGAAGGGCGCGACCGGCGACCGGGCCATCGAGGAAGCCCTGCAGGCCTGGGGGCAGTGAGAGCCGGCCAATCCGCCTGTGCCGCCACTAAATTCAACAAAAAAGGGAGGCCCAAGGGCCTCCCTTTTGCATGTTTCGCAGCGCTGACCGCCACTACGCGGCGAGCTGGGCCATCTGCGCCGCGGGCCGCTCGATCTCGCGGATCGACTTGACCACGGCGTCCTGGACCTTCTCGAAGGCGCGGACCTCGATCTGCCGGACGCGCTCGCGCGAGACACCGAAGCGCTCGGCCAGTTCTTCCAGCGTGATCGGGTCGTCCTTCAGGCGACGCTCCTCGAAGATGACGCGCTCGCGCTCGTTGAGCACGCCGAGGGCCCGGGTCAGCGCCTTGCGGCGGTTGTCGGTCTCCTCGTCGCGGGCGAGGATGGACTCCTGGCTGTCGGAATCGTCGGCCAGCAAGTCCTGCCACTCGCCATCGCCGTCCTCGCGGAGCGGCGCATTGAGCGAGGCGTCACCGCCGAGGCGGCGGTTCATGTCGATGACGTCCTGCTTCTCGACGCCGAGCTTGGTGGCGATGATGGCCACCTGATCGGGACGAAGGTCGCCATCCTCGAGCGCCGAGATGGAGCTCTTGGCCTTGCGCAGGTTGAAGAAGAGCTTCTTCTGGTTCGCGGTCGTGCCCATCTTCACGAGCGACCACGAGCGCAGGATGTACTCTTGAATCGAGGCCTTGATCCACCACATGGCGTAGGTGGCCAGGCGGAAGCCCTTGTCGGGCTCGAAGCGCTTCACGGCCTGCATGAGGCCGACATTGCCCTCGGACACGACCTCGCCGATCGGCAGGCCATAGCCGCGATAGCCCATGGCGATCTTGGCCACGAGACGCAGGTGGGAGGTGACGAGCCTGTGGGCCGCCGGGCTGTCGCCGTGTTCGCGCCAGCGCTTGGCAAGCATGTATTCCTCTTGCGGCTGAAGCATCGGGAACTTGCGGATCTCGTCGAGATAGCGCGACAGACCCGCTTCAGCGGAGAGGATGGGAAGAGATGCAGCGTGAGCCATGTGGCCCTCCTTTCCGGCTCCCGGACCATCCGGCGAGCCCCGGATCACCCGCCCCAAAGCTCGGGTGACCCGCTATGCCGCGACTGCGAAACGCCAGTTGCGGCGAGTACGAATTCTGGCCGCCGATCATGGCGGAAGGGTGACAAAGCGCCCCGTCGCCGGCAAGGATCGCCCTGTCATGTTTGCAATTCTGCAAATGACGGGCCTGCCCTGATCGGCTTCCATCAGACAATACGAAACGATGCGTCGTGTCGTTACACGTTGATGTGAGCAGCCTTAAACTGCGACAATCCGCCTCGTCGCGGACCAATCCGGGCGCCCGAACACCGAATTGAGCGCTCAGGGCGCATGAAGCGTCTGACCGGACCTAAGAGAATAATTCTCCTGTGTGTGCAGCAGAATGCGCGAAGAAGCCATTCTGTTCCCGGCCGATTGGCGAACCATACTTGCTGGAGAGCATAGAGGCGGGGGCCTTCGCATCAGCGAAGGCCGCTTTGCCGGATCACCCCAGCGCCGCCACCAGCCGCGCGAGGTCCGCGGGCAGGGGGCTCTCGAACCGCAGGTGCTCGCGGCTCGAAGGATGCTCGAAGCCCAGCACGGCGGCGTGCAGGGCCTGCCGCCCGAGGGCCTCCAGCGCCGCCTGCGCGGGGGCAGGCAGCTTGGTGGCCTTGGTCCTGAAACCCTTGCCATAGGTCTCGTCGCCGAGCAGCGGATGGCCCTCATGGGCCATGTGGACGCGGATCTGGTGCGTGCGCCCGGTCTCGAGGCGGCAGGTGACGCGGCTCACAAGGCCATCGGCCAATGTCTGTCCGACCGCGACATGGGTGATCGCCTCGCGGCCGCCCTTTCTGACCGCGATCTTCTCACGCGCGCGGGGATCGCGGTCCAGCGGCTGGTCGATGGTGAAGGCGTCGCGCTTCGGGCGGCCCCAGACCAGCGCCTGGTAGGCGCGCTCCAGCGGCCCGGTGCGGCCATGGTCGGCGAACTGCGCGGAGAGCGCCGCGTGCGCCCGGTCGGTCTTGGCGACAACCATCAGGCCGGTCGTGTCCTTGTCGAGCCGGTGGACGATGCCCGGCCGCCGGACGCCGCCGATGCCGGAGAGGCTCTCCCCGCAATGGGCGATGAGCGCATTGACCAGCGTGCCGGTCCAGTGCCCGGCCGCCGGGTGGACGACCAGCCCGGCCGGCTTGTCGATGACGATCAGCGCCTCGTCCTCGAACACCACGTCGAGCGGGATCGCCTCGGCCAGCGGCGTCGGATCCTCGGGCTCCGGCACGGCCATGCTGAGACGGTCGCCTTCATTGACCCTGTGGCTCGCATCCGTCATGGTCCGGCCGCCGAGCGTCACGTGGCCCGCCTCGATCAGCGTCTTCAGGCGCGAGCGCGACAGGGCCGGCACATGGCGCGCCAGCAGCCGGTCGAGCCGCTCGCGCGCCTCGTCCGCTCCCACCACGATCTCGGCGCCACCACCGTCCACTGCCGTCTTCTCCCCGTGAAACCTTGTCATGACCAACACGTCCCGCGACCCCGATGTCAACGACCCTGCCAACGAGGCCGTGGTCCGGCGCATCCGGCGCATCTCCATCGTCTCGTCCATCATCATGATCGCGGGCGTCGGCACCGTGCTGGCCGTCATCGTCTACCGGCTGATGGGCGCGCCGGGCTCGGGCCCCGCGCTGTCGGGCCGCATCGAGCCGCTGGGCAAAGTGGTCTCCTCGGTCGCCGCCGATGGCCGGCTGACCGTCACCTACGACCAGAACGGCGTGCCGGTCATCGTGGTCTATGACCTGAAGACCCTGAAGGAGACGCACCGCATCACCGTCGGCGGGCCGCAGGTGCCGCGCCCCTGATCCCTCCAGTGGAAGGCGTTTATGCCGGCGGGATGAAGGGCTGGCATATCGCCTGGAAGGCGGGCAGCGCCTCCAGCGCCGCGCAGTGCCTTGCCAGAGCCGGATAGTCGGCCAGCGCCACGGCGTCCGCATGGGCCTCGGTGACGAAACGCATCACCGCCGCCACGGCGATGTCGGCATGGCCGATGCGCTCGCCGAACCAGTAGGGCGTGCCGCGCGCCGCGCGGTCCTCTTCCAGCGCGGCAAGCGCCCCCGCCATCTGCATCCGGCAGCGCCCGGCCCAGAGCTCGGACACCTCCGTGTGCAGCCGCTTCTCGTAGAACAGGCTCACCGCCTTGTCGCCGAGCCCGGCGGCGAGCGCCGCGACGCGCAGCGCCCGGTGGCGCTCGGGTTCGCCGCGCGGGAACAGCGCCGCCTCGGCCGGCACGCGGCTGTCGAGATAGTCCAGCATGGCGTGGCTCTCGACCAGCGCCGTGCCGTCGTCCAGCACCAGCACCGGCACGCGCACCAGCGGGTTGAGGGCGGCCACCTTGTCGGCATCGCCGAAGACCGACCAGGGGCGGTGCTCGAAGGCAAGACCATAGAGCGTCAGGGCAATGCCGACGCGGCGGACGAAGGGCGAGTCATACTGGCCGATGAGAATCATGGACGTCGTTCCGGAGGCTGGTATCCGCACTGTGCGAGGTCGCCGGCCGTGGCGGAAGAGGCGGCCTTCACCCGATCCGGTTGCCCCGATCTGCCTTGACCTGATCTGCCTTGACCCTTGCCCGGCTTTCCGCTTAAGAAGCGCGCTCTCGCCGCCCAGCGGCGCCGCTCCCTTCGTCTAGCGGTCCAGGACGTCGCCCTCTCACGGCGAAAACAGGGGTTCGATTCCCCTAGGGAGCGCCAGAGCGCCTGCTGATCATTTTCTGCGTCGATTGGGTCGTCGAACGGAACGATCGTCCTGGATGGTCGGACGCCGGTGCGGTCTCCGCTTCTGAGCGCAGCTTGGATAGGCCAGCTCAGTAATTGCAAGTGGCGTCTTGCAGCCTGGCGGCTAGAACCCGATGTGAGAGCTGTTCTCGCCGGGGCAGGCAACGGTTTTGTGGTGGCTTGTTCCGCGCAACCGCAAGGCCAATTTTCTGCGAGAGCTAAATTTGTCCGCAGCACGTCAGATTACTGCGAGGGTCTAAGCGGTATCGACCGCTGACCCGAGGACGAGCTTGCGCGGCCGATCGACACTCGCTGAGCCGCCCTTTTTGCCGCGATGAGTGCTCAAGAAGCCGCCGCAGTCCATTCAGCTGGGGCGTAGGGGAAGCTGGGCATTGACGCGCATCCACATTCTACCGGAGATTGCTCGATCCGCTCAAGGCTACCGGTGCGATTCAGATGACGTCATTGCTAAACGCGGTTATCGCGGGATCGACTATCCTGCTGTTTTCCAACAGCAATGTGCTGGCGAATAATCTTTCGTTCTGGAACGGGTCGGATCAAGAAATAAGTTCAATTGTCGTGTCCTCACCTGACGGCAAATCGTTTAGGAAGGAATTATTGGAATCTCCGTTGCCTCCTGCTCGCGAAGCGACTTCGATAGTCGAGCCGCTTAGGAGCCGAGAGCGATGCATTTTTGATATAACGGCAAAATCAACCGGTGGCCAAGAATTAGTTAGAAAGGAAATTAATCTCTGTGATATGCAAAATGTTTTGAGTTTATATTCGCGTTTGCCGATAAGGTTTGTGGTTGCTGGCAATCGGATATTTGAACTTTCGCAACCAATAGACGGCACGCAAATTGAATTCGGCTGGAACAGAAGAATTGATCGTGTAGAAGCGAATTGGCGTGGCTACATATCTAGCACGGTTACGTTGGGGGTTCCGACTACGCCTCCGGAGCCGTTGCCTCTAGTAACCGACGAGCCGCCCGTCTCGCAGCAACCTCCTCACGCTGGGCAAGCTGTCGCGGCACCGACAGATACTGATACAGTAGTGGAAATCCTCTTCGCGACAAACAGATCGCGCCCTGATCCTCGACAAACAACAAGTTTTGGCAGTTCTAGCCAAGAGCGGCTCACACTGGGAGCTGCTCGCATTCTGATCCCATCCTCGCACCAGATTGGCAGAGTTGAGCTTCCACGAACAATGGATTGGCTTCGGAGTTGGCTTCCCAATCAGGCGTATTTTACAAATCAGCACTTCAGAATTTACAATGTTTGGACAATAAATCGTAGTGATTGGCTCACACTTGCGTCAGCTAAGAATGACGTTCTGATTTACGTTCACGGATTCAATAACTCATTCCAAGATGCTTTATTTCACGCGGCCCAGTTTGCATGGGATACAAAATTTCCAGGAACCGTCGTACTATTTTCATGGCCGTCAAGAGGCGGGACATTTGGCCCCGTCCTTTACAATCAAGACAGAAATGATGCGCAGGCCTCTTCGGAGAGGCTCCTTGATCTATTGAAATTGCTGCATAATGAAGCAAGAGCCGAACGAATTAACATTGTTGCGCATAGTATGGGAAATGAGGTTGTTACGCTGGCGCTTAAAGACGCTGGGCAGCGTGGTTATCGAGCGCCGATCGGCGAGTATGTTCTCGCCGCACCGGATGTTGATAGACGTGTATTTGGCAGCGCCTTGCCATTTATTCGCCGCGTTGCTCCGCGGCTGACCTTATACGTATCAAGTGCTGATCCGGCGCTCCGGATGTCGTCTGGATGGGCTGACTTTAAACGTTTGGGCGATCTCGACGGTGGCGCCCCTTCGATTTTTCAAGGAACAGAAACAATTGATGTATCTGCCTTGGGTGAGGGCCACAGCATTTACGCTCAGCAAAGATCTACTATAAATGACATTGGCCTTCTCTTGCGTCCACCGCAACGCGAAACCGGTCGACGCCTGCCGAATGAACGACTTCCCGAAATTCAACGGGTTCCGGGTGGGGATGCACCGACACAGTATTATCGATTCGTGCGTTGAGCGTTTGGGCGCCCTTCGTTCTCGAACGGAGACGCAATGTCTTAGTTCGTGATTTCTCCGGCGCTTCGGTTGTCGGATAGAGCCGCAACATCGCTCGGCAGTAGCGCGGTTTAACGTTGCGAGCCAGAGTCTCGCTGCGTATCGGTGGCTAACCTTATACCCCCACTCATGCGCGGATCGAACTAATCACCGTGCGGTTCGAATTGGACCGCGCCGCCGCCCTCCGGCGATCTGTTCCCCACAAGAACCACGCGGGGGAATGACACATGGCGGCAGGAGCGGGCAGCGAGCCGAGGCGCATGATCCCGGCGCTCGGGCCCCTCTATGACCGCTACGCCGACCTGTACTGGCCGCTGATCCGCGCGACGCTCGGCCTCACCCTGCTCGCCCATGGCTGGCCGAAGCTGATGGCGGGCGCTCAAGCCGTGGCTGCCGCGACGCTGGCACGGCGCGGCATCGAGCCGGCTCTGCCGCTGGCCTACGCCCTGATCCTGCTGGAGACCGTCGGCGCCGTGATGATCGTCCTGGGGCTGTGGACCCGGCCCATCGCGGTCGCGCTGGTCGTCGAGTTCGCCGTCATCGTCGTCCAGCACATCCCCAACGGCTTTGCCTGGACCAACCGGGGCTATGAATTCCCGCTCTTCTGGGGCCTGCTGTTCGTCGCCGTGGCCCTGCGCGGCGGCGGGCCCTGGTCGCTCGACCGGCTGCTCGGCCGCGAGGTCTGAGGGCCGGCCCCTTCTCGACGCCACCGCCGTTTCAGGAACCCCGCGTGACCGCACCCGAGACACCCCGCGACCTCGCCCATCTCGGCCATGTCGAGCTCCTGACGCCGAAGCCGGAGGCGAGCCTGCGCTTCTTCGTCGACGTGTTCGGCATGACCGAGTCCGGCCGCGAGGGCCAGTCGGTCTATCTGCGCGGCTACGACGATTACGAATTCGCCTCGCTGAAGCTCACCGAGGCGCGTGAGCCCGGCCTCGGCCATGTGGCGTTCCGCACCTGGAGCCCGCAGGCGCTGGACCGCCGTGTCGCGACAATCGAGGCAGCCGGTTTCGCCATCGGCTGGGTCGAGGGCGACCAGAGCCACGGCCGCGCCTTCCAGGCCCGCGGGCCGGACGGGCATGTGTTCGAGCTCTATTTCGAGACGCGCCGCTACGAGGCGCCCGAGGCGCTGAAGCCCGCGTTGAAGAACCAGGCGCAGCGCTTTCCGGCGCGCGGCATGTCCGTCCGCCGGCTCGACCATCTGAACCTCTTGGTCTCCTCGGTGGAGCCGACCCGCGACTTCCTTGCCGACCAGCTCGGCATGCGCCTGACCGAGGCCATCGTGCTGGATACAGGCGTCTGGGCCGGCGCCTGGATGACCGCCACCAACAAGACCTACGACATCGCCTTCACGAAGGACCATTCCGGCCGCGCCGGGCGCTTCCACCACCTGACCTATGCGCTCGACTGCCGCGAGGACGTGCTGCGCGCCGCCGACGTCGCGCTGGAGGCCGGCGTGCCCATCGAGACGGGGCCGCACAAGCACGCGGTGCAGCAGACCTTCTTCCTTTATCTGGAGGAGCCCGGCGGCAACCGCGTCGAGGTTGCCAATGCCGGCGCGCGACTGATGCTGTCGCCCGACTGGACCCCGGTGATCTGGACCGAGGCGGAGCGCGCCAGGGGCCAGGCCTGGGGCCTCAAGACGGTCGAGAGTTTCCACACGCGCGGCACCCCGCCGTGACGGCGGCGTCCGAGCCCGTCATTGCCGAGACCGCCGCCAATGTCCGCATCGAATGAGCCGGCTCATCGCGGCGACTTGAATTGCGCCCGGGCCCAAGCTGGGCCTGAATGGCATCAGAAGCGCCGAATGGAGCCAAAACAGGGGAGCCCCATGACCGACACGACCCGACGCAACGTGCTTGCCGCATCCGCCAGCCTCGGCGCGGGCCTTGCCGCCTCGCCCCTTCTCGCCCAGACGAGCCCCGCCCCGGCCGCGAGCACTGCCACGAGGCAGGCTCCCGGCTTCTATCGCATGAAGGTCGGCGAGGCCGAGATCACGGTCCTGCACGACGGTTTTGTCGCACGCCGCGCCGAAGGCATGGTGCGTAACGTCGCGCTGCCGGAGGTCGAGACGCAGCTCAGGTCGAGCTTCATCGATCCGAACGCCCTGGAGAACCCCTACAATTTCGCGGTCGTCCGCACCGGCGGGAAGACCTATGCCATCGATGCCGGCTTCGCCGACAACGGATCGGCGACCACCGGCCAGGCGGCGGCGAACATGCGCGCCGCCGGCATCGACCCCGACGCCATCGACGCCGTGATCGTCTCGCATTTCCACCCCGACCACATCAACGGCATCCGCCGCAAGGACGGAACGCTGGCCTTCGGCAAGGCCGAGATCCACGTGCCGGAGGCCGAGTGGGCCTACTGGATGGACGATGCCCAGATGGCGCAGGCGCCGGAGGCCCGGCGCAATGCCTTCACCGTCGCGCGTCGCGTCTTCGCGCCGGTGGCGGGCCAGGTGCGCCGCTTCTCCGGCGAGCGCGAGGTGGTGCCGGGCATTCTGTCCGTGCCGACGCCGGGTCATTCGCCGGGCCATATGTCCTTCATCGTCGCCTCCGGCAATGCCAAGGTGCTGATCCAGGGCGACGTCTCCGGCAATCCCTGGCTGTTCGTGCAGAATCCCGGCTGGCATTCGAGCTTCGACCAGGACGCACAGCTGGCCGAGGCGACGCGCCGGCGCGTCTACGACATGGCGGCGGTCGAGCGCATGCCGATCGTCGGCTACCACTTCCCGTTCCCGGCGGTCGGCATGGTGGCCAAGGAGGGCAACGGCTACCGCTTCGGCCTCGCCAACTGGCGCTCGGTCGTCTGACCGGGCTCAGCCTGCGCGGAGACCGGCGCGGCGGGCGATGACGCCCCAGCGTTCGATCTCCGCCGCGATGTGAGCGGCAAAGCCCTGCGGCGTCGAGGTCAGGCCCTCGGCGCCCTCGGCATTGAGGCGGGCGACCATCTCGGGCGCGGCCATGGTCTCGGCGCAGATCTGGGCGAGGCGTTTGTTGGGCCGATCCATGAATCCCGTGCAGTGGGCGCGCCCGCCGTCAGGTGGACGGCCGCCAGACCAGCAGCCGGCGCTCGACCTCCGCGATGATCGCCGCGGCGAGATAGCCGACCGTGCCGAGCAGGATGACGCCGGCGAACAGGTCGGGCGAGCGGAACATGCGGGCCGAGATCAGGATCCACTGGCCGAGCCCGTCGAGCCCCGCGACGATCTCGCAGACGACCGACAGGATGAGCGCAACCGTCAGGCTGACGCGCATGCCGGCGAGGATGTCGGGCAGCGCCGAGGGCAGGGAGATCTTCCGGATCGTCTCGAGCCGCGAGAGGTTCAGCGCGCGCGCGACCTCCAGCAACCGCGGCTCGACCCCCTGATAGCCCTGGATGGTCGCCAGCAGCATGGGCCAGAGCGTGCCGAAGGCGATCACGAAGATCGCCATGCTCTCGCTCAGGCCGTAGAGCGCGATCGCCACCGGGATGATGGCCGAGACCGGCAGGGGGCGCAGGAATTCCAGCGACGGCGCGACATAGATGCGCGCCCGGCGGGACGTGCCGATCAACGAGCCCAGCACGATGGCGGCGGCGCAGGCCGCCAGCCAGCCGAAGGTCATGTGTCTGAGCGTGCCGATCAGCTTGCTGCCGAGCCCGCGGTCGGTGAAGCCGTTGACCAGCGCCGCCCAAGCCCGGTCCGGACCGGGCAGGAAGATCGGCGAGATCAGCTGCGCATTGGCGACGAGCTGCCAGGCGACCACGAGGCTGGCGGCGAAGGCGAAGCTGGCAATCCGCCAGGAGATCTGGGCCAGCGGGCTCATCGCATCGCCTCCGAGAGCGCGGCCCGGCCGAACAGGTGGCGCTGGGCGAACAGCAGCGCGGCGTTCCAGCCGAAGCCGACGACACCGATCCAGAGAAGGTAGCCAAGCATGACGTCGGGTCGCAGCGCCTGCTGGGCGGTCATCATGGCATGGCCGAGCCCTTGCGGATTGATCGTGATCTCGACCGTCACCGCGACGATCAGGGCGGCGCCCGCCGCCAGCCTGAAGGCGACGAAAATCTGCGGCAGCGCGGCCGGCAGGACGATCTTGGTGACGCGTGCGATTGGCGACAGGCGCAGCGCGCGGGCGACCTCGATCAGGCGCGGCTCGACGCCCCTGACGGCCGAGCGGGTCAGGATCAGCGTCGCGAAGAGACAGGTCTTGGCGACGATCGAGAATTCCAGCGCGTAGCCGAAGCCGAAGACCATCAGGGCGATCGGCAGGAGCGCGACGGACGGGATGGGGCGGATGGATTCGATGGAGACTTCGAGCAGCCTGTCGAGCGGGCGCAGGAGCCCGGTCATGATGCCAAGGACGAGCCCGATCGACGAGCCGATGGCCAGGCCGATCATCGCGCCGAGCAGGGTGTCGAGGGTCGCGCGCAGCACCGACCCATCGGCAAGGCCCTGGACGAGCGCCATCACCGCCGCGGACGGCGGCGCCAGAGCGTCGCTGGCGATCGGAAAGGCCCTGAGCCAGATCTCGAACGCCAACACGGCCAGCGCCGGCAGGATCAGTCCCTTCAGCCGGTCACCGGACATCAGTGGTGGCCCTCCGACTTCTCGATGAAGTCGAACAGCACGCGCCGGAGCCGCAGGAACTCCGCTTCCTCGCGGGTGGCCAGCTGGTTGCGCGGCCGCGGCAGGTTCACCTCCACCTCGATGCCGACGCGCCCGGGATGCGGCAGCAGGCCGATGACCCTGTCGCCGAGATAGATGGCTTCCTCGAGATCGTGGGTGACGAAGATGATGGTCGCCCCGGAATCGGCGTGCAGGGCGAGCGTCTCGTCCTGCAGCGACTGGCGCGTCATGGCGTCCAGCGCGCCGAATGGTTCGTCCATCAGCAGGGCCTTCGGCTCCTGGGCGAGGCAGCGTGCAATCTGCAGGCGTTGCTGCATGCCGCCCGACATTTCGGTCGGGTATTTGTCGGCGTGGTCGGCGAGGCCGACCTTGGCGAGGCAGGCGTCGATCCGGCGCTTGCGATCGGCGCTCGGCACCTTCGCCGCCTCCAGCGCCAGCGAGACGTTGCCGGTCGCGGTGCGCCAGGGCAGCAGGGCGCGGCCATAGTCCTGGAAGATGATGGCGACGTCCTGGCGCGGCATGGTCATCGGTGCGCCGTCGAACAGAACGGAGCCCTGCGAGGGCCGATAGAGCCCGCCGGCGAGACGCAAGAGGGTGGTCTTGCCGCAACCCGAGGCGCCAACGATGCACAGGATTTCGCCTTTGCGCACCGACACCTCGATGGCGTCGAGGATCAGCTTGCCACCCAGCGTCAGGCCGACGTCGCGAAAGGTGTAGAGCGACTGCTGGCCGGATGGGTTCATATCACTGTCGATCATGGAGTTCCCGTTTCGGGATAGACGTATTTGAGCGTCGAGTGGATGTGCTCGACCAGTTCGGCACGGGCCTGGTCGAAGCCCCGTTCGAGCACGCGGTTGGCGAGCCGCTCGTGCGACGCAATGAACCGGTCGGGATCGGAGAACTGCTTCATCATGATCCGCCGGTAGCGATAGGCCTGGTCGTAGAGATCGGAGATGGCCTGTTTCAGTCGCGCCGAACCGGCCGCGCCGATCACCTCCGAGTGGAAGGTCTTGTGGAGCTCGTCGAACTCCTCCGTGCCTTCGCCGAAGGCCGCGCCGTGGCGCGCCACATAGCGCTTCAGCCTGTGGAAGCTGGCGACGATCCCGGCCTCCCAGGGGTCCGCCCCATTCGCGATGGACAGGCGCAGCGCCTCGGCTTCCAGCACGCAGCGGATGTTGGTGATGTCGGCGAGGTCGCCCCGCTCCAGCGGCGCCACGCGAAAGCCGCGCTGGCCGATGGCGATGATCAGGTCGCGGGAGGCGAGCCGCGACAGCGCCTCCCTGACCGGGGTCGCCCCGATCCCGTAGCGCTGGACGAGGCCGACGACGCCGAGGCGCGAGCCGGGCTGCAATGATCCGGCGAGGACGTCTCGCTGGATCATGGCGATCGCCCGGTCCGTCAGCGTGTCCTGTGCCGGCGCGGAGCCGCCGGACGTCGCGAGCGACGGCGCCATGCCGGGCCTCTCAGGGCAGGATCAGCGCATCGGGATTCGGCGTGCCCTGGAGCAGCCGCTGCTGCTTCATGACCTCGATCCACCAGCGCAGGTCATTGGCGACCAGGGTCGGATTCTGCCGGCTGCGCGGGACGGAGCGGACCAGCTCGATCTGCTGCTTGGTGAAGTTGGCGATGGACTGCGACGCCTTGGCGTCATCGGTATTGGCGATCTCGGCCGCCTCGCGGATGGCCGTCCGGAAGGCCGCGACGGCCTGCGGGTTCTGTGCCGCCCAGGCACGCGATGCCGCGTAGAGGATGATCGGGTCGGTGCGGTTGAGCTCGGCCACGTAGCGGGCACCGACCGTGCCGACGCCGGCCTGCACCATGCGCGCGACCGTCGGCTCGCCGGCCAGCACGACGTCCACCGCCTGCGAGCGGACGACATCCGCCATGGTCGGGAAGCTGACCTCGACGAAGTTCACGCGGGCGGGGTCGACGCCGTTCTCCATCAGCCACTTGACGAACAGTACGTGCAGATAGGCCCCGAAGCCGGGAGCGCCGATCTTGCGGCCGACGAAGTCCGCCGGCTTGGTCAGCGTCAGGCCGTTGCGGACGAAGGCGGCAACGACCGGATTGGTCACCGGCGACATGACCGAGGCGCCGGCGACCGCGACGATCGGCAGGCCGCCGTCGGCCGCCTGCAGGAAGACGCTGGATGTCGGGCCGCCGATCTGGATCGAGTTGGACAGCAGGGCCGCGGGAATGTTCGAGTTGATGCCGATCAGCACCATCTCGGCTTCGATGCCGTGACGGCGGAAGATGCCCTGGTCGACCGCGATCATGGCCGAGGAGCAGTCGCTGGTGGCCGTGCAGCCGATCTTGATGCGGTGCTGCGCGCTGGCGGAGCCTTGAGCCATCAGCAGTGCGGCGGATGCTGCCAGGAACAGTGCGAGCTTCTTCATGTTTGACCTCCCGAAAGCCGGTTGTTGACTTCACCGTTTTATCGATATTTCATCCTTATATATTTTCGATAGGGAGGCAAGCGATGAAACTCGCAACCGTCGTTCATCAGGGCGCAGAGAAGGTCGCGGTCGTGCTTGGCGACGGCACGGGCTTCTTCGATCTGGCCGCTGCAGCCAGGCGAAGCGGGACGGATGCCGGGCCGTTCGGCTCGATGCTCGACCTGATCGACGGCGGCGACCGCGCCCTCGACGTGGCGCGCGAGACCGTCGCGCGCCACGGCGGCGATGCCGACCTCGCCTATCGGCCGGAGGACGTTGCCCTGCTCGCGCCCCTGCCGCTGCCGCGCCAGATGCGCGACGGCATGTCCTTTCCCCAGCACATCCTGCAGAGCCCGCGCGGGGGCGCGAAGATGGCGGCGCGCGCGCGGGGGGACATGGAGGAGCTGAAGCGGATCGAGTCGGAACCGCTGGGCGAGCTGCCGGAGGTCTATCGGCAGGTGCCGATCTACTACATCACCAACCGCTTCACGGTGGGCGCGCCGGGCTCGACGGTGAACTGGCCGAAATACAGCAAGGTGATGGATTACGAGCTGGAACTCGCCTGCATCACCAAGGGCAAGGGCTCGGACATTCCGGCCTCGCGAGCGAAGGACCACATTTTCGGCTTCACCATCTTCAACGACTTCTCGGCCCGCGACGCGCAGCGCATCGAGATGGCCGGCCGGCTCGGCCCGGCCAAGGGCAAGAGCTTCAACAACAGCAATGTCATCGGCCCGTGGATCGTCACCTATGACGAGATCGGCGACCCCTATGCCTTGCGCATGCAGGCCCGGATCAACGGCGAGACCGTCTGCGACAATGTCAGCAAGGGCATGCTGTTCTCGTTCGAGCAGATCATCGCGCACATGTCGCAGGACGAGACGATCATGCCGGGTGAGTTCATCGGCTCGGGGACCGTCGGCAACGGCTGCGGGCTGGAGAACGGCCGGTTGCTGAACGACGGCGACCGGATCGAACTGGAGATCGAGAAGATCGGCGTTCTGGCCAATTCCGTCAGGGTCCAGAAGGCCTGATCCGGCCCGGCAGAGCGGCGGCGGAGTGTTCCGCCGCCGATCGTCGCCCGACGCCATCAGCCGTCGATGATGGCGACCGCGCGGGTCCAGCCGGCGGAAGCCCGCTCGATCTTCACCGGGAAGCAGGCCACCATGAACCCTGTCGAGGGCAGCTGCTCCAGGTTGTGCAGCTTCTCGATGTGCGAGTAGCCGATATGGCGGCCGGCCTTGTGGCCTTCCCAGATGAGGCTGGCATCGCCGGTTTCCGCATATTTCCGCGCCGTGTGGACGAAAGGCGCGTCCCAGCTCCAGCCATCGATGCCGGTGACACGCACGCCCTTTTCGAGCAGGTACATGGTGGCCTCGTAGCCCATGCCGCAGCCGGAGGCGACGTAGTCGGCCTGCCCGAACTTCAGGCCGGCGCTGGTGTTCACCACCACGATGTTGAGCGGCTGGAGCGTGTGGCCGATCCGCTTCAGCTCTGCCTCCACCTCCGCCGCGCTGACCACGTGGCCATCGGGGAGATGGCGGAAATCCAGCTTCACCGCCGGCTGGAAGCACCATTCGAGCGGCACTTCGTCGATGGTCCAGGAGCGCTCGCCGCGATTCATGGTCGGGTGGTAGTGCCAGGGCGCGTCGAGATGGGTGCCGTTATGGGTCGACAGGGTGACGCGCTCGACCGCCCAGGCCTGGCCGTCCGGCAGGTCCCCGGGCTTCATGCCCGGAAAGTTCGAGAGCATGCGGGCCATGCTGGCCTGGTGGTCGATATACTCGATCGTCGGATGGCCGCCCGGCGGATCGGCCGGCACGTCGTTCTGCAGGGGAATCGAGATGTCGATGATGCGGCGGGCCAACATTGCCTCCCAATGAGCAAGCGCCTGGCTGGGTCCAGGCTGTCTGACCGCCAAGCCAATAGGATGCGGGCGGGGGGCAAGACAAACGACCGTTTTGAACAGCAGATGAGCCTTTGCGGCTGGTCGCCTGTCTGCCGGCGGCGGGCGGGCGGCGCCGTGACACGATTTCGTGTGCCGCGTCCTCTTGCGTTCCGGAGCGAAATAGAACATAACAAGAACGAATGGGAGTATGTGTGATGGAACCTGTCCGGATTGTGCCGCCCGACGCGGCAATCGAGATCGAGGACGACGAGGTGGAGGCCGTGCTCGCCGAGTTTGACGGCGACCCGCGGCGAGCGATCCGCGCCCTGCTCGACGACATCGCCGCCCTGGCCGAGGACCGGGCGGAGGGCCGCAACTTCCTGAAGACCTACGGGCATCTGGAGGTCGTGAAATAACCGGCCGCGGTGCCCGGACAGGCTACGCCCGGGCGACGGCGCGCGGCCTGGCGCTCCGGAACCAGGCCATCATCGGCCGCTCGAGGACGAGATGGACGGCGACGCCGATGCCGGCGGCGACGACGAAGGTCGCGATGGCGAGCAGGGGCTGATCGAGGGCGCTGGTCATCGGCAGGCCGGCCCGCCGCAAGCCGAGCAGGAGGACCGACACGGCGATGCCGTGGCTGAGATAGATGGCGTAGGAGGCATCGCCGAGCAGGCGTAGCGGGCGCGACTGGCTGAGGAACCCGCGGTCCTCGATAGTCACGGCGCCAACGACGAGGGCCATGGCCGGCAGGCCCCACCACAGGATGCGCGGCCAGCCCTCCGGGGCTCCCGCGACGAAAGCGGCGAGGGCAAGCCCGCCCAATCCTGCGGCGAAGAGCGCCGCGCCGGCCGGGGCCGTCGGGTTTCCGCCCTGGTCGCGCCAGCGGGCGAACCAGTAGCCGGTGAGGAATTCGAGGAGCAGCGGATCGGTATAGGTGACGCCCACCGGTCCCTGCGGTCGCAGCACCATGCCGGCAATGACGAGCCCTATTAGCATGGCGGTCAGGGCGAGGCCCTGGCGGTTCGGCGAGAGGACGATGGCGATGACGGCGATGAGGTAGAACAGCGCCTCGTACCACAGCGTCCAGCCCTGGTAGAGGAACGGGAAATTCTCGGTTGTGGCGGGGATGGTGGCGGGGATCAGCAGGAAGGAACTGACGATCCAGCCGGCATCGAGCGGCAGGCGTGGCAGCAGGGCGGGCGCTGCGACCTTCACGGCGACGAGCAGGGCGGTGAACAGCCAGTAGAGCGGCAGGATGCGGGCGGCACGGTCATAGGCGAAGGCGAGGGCATCGACCTTTCGCCCCGCTGTGATGAGGCCAATGACGAAGCCGCTGATGACGAAGAAGACGTCGACGCCGGAGGCACCGATGACGCCCGGCGCTCCGAGCATGTGATAGGCGAGCACCATGAGGGCTGCGACCGCCCGCAGGTACTGGATCGACCAGAGGCGGCCAGGCGGCGATGCTGTCATGCGGCCGGGGCCGACTGTTCCATTCGGGGCATGGTCCTTATCGACAACCGTGCAGAGCGCCGCGGACTGGCCCGAAACGGGCCATCCGATGCGCCGGAAGCCCGCAACGCAAAGGCTGCGCCATCCGGCGGCCCGTCGACTGCTGGGCCGGACCGCGGTCGGCCAGCCTGCATACAGGCATACAGGGATGCCGCACGGTGCGAAACCTTGGCGGCCCTGGCCCAGCCATGTCTCGGTGCGCTGGGAGGGTTCGAGAGGCTCGCCGAACCATCGCCGTCCGGCGTCCGGGCTGACCGTGGCGATGCGGATCTCCGTGGAGATGCAGCAGGCCATCGCGGCTGCTATCCGACGGACCAACACGATGCGCGCATGGCTGGGTTTCGGCCGGACCCTCTGCTTTGACAGCGCTGCGTGGCGAGCCATAGAATTTGGTCAATACATTAATATTGCTGAACGATACGATGCCTTTTGCGTGCGTCGGCGGCCGTCAGGCGCCGTGCATGGACCGAATGCGAAGGAGGCCCGCTTGTCCCTATCGATGATCGAGGGCCAAAGCGCCGCTCCCGTGATCGACGTCGATCCCTATGACGACGCCGTGCTGGAATGCCCGCACGCCATGTATGCGGCGGTAAGGGCGGCCGGGCCGGTCGCCTATCTCGGCCGCCACGGCGTGCATGTCATGGGCCGGCACCGCGACATCATGCCCGTGCTGAAGGACTGGGAGACCTATTCGTCCACCGGCGGCTCCGGGCTGGCCGACATCCGCAAGCCCGGCGCCTGGCGCCCGGCCAGCCCCATCGTCGAGGTCGATCCGCCGCGCCATACGCAGGTGCGCACCGTGCTCCAGCGCATCCTGTCGCCGGGTCTCCTGCGCCAGTGGCGCGAGAGCTTCGAGAAGGCTGCCGACGACCTGGTCGGCGCGCTGGTCGCGCGCGGCACCTTCGATGGCGTCAAGGACCTGTCCGAGGCCTATGTGTCCCGGACCTTCCCGGATGCGCTGGGATTGCGGGATTCGCCCGAGCGCCGCGACAACCTGTTCATCCTTGGCGCGCTGAACTTCGACGGGCAGGGCCCGCGCAACGCCCGCTACGAGGCGACCCAGCAGCGTGCCGACGCCATCTGGGACTGGTATCTCGACAGCATGAAGCGCGAGGCCATGGTGCCGGGCGGCTTCGGCGAGAAGATCTTCCAGGCGGCCGATGCCGGCGAGATCGAGCAGGAGACGGCCCCGTTGCTGGTGCGCTCGTTCCTGCGCGGCGGCCTCGATTCCACGACCAGCACGATCTCCGCGGCGCTCTGGTATCTGGCGCAGGATCCCGCGCAGTGGCAGTTGCTGAAAAGCGATCCGTCGAAGGTCAGGACCGCCTTCGACGAGGCCATGCGGCTGGAGACGCCGATCCAGAATGTCTGCCGGCAGACGATGCGGAATGTCGCGATCGACGGGGTGGCCGTGCCCGCCGACAGCAAGATCCTCATCCTGCTCGGCTCGGCCAATCGCGATCCCGATCAATGGGAACGCGCGGATGACTTCGATCTGACGCGATCGACCTTCGGCCATCTGGCGCTCGGCACGGGCGTCCACATGTGCGTGGGACAGATGGTGGCAAGGCTCGAGGGCGAGGCCGTGCTGAAGGCCGTCGCAGCGCGGGTCGGCACGCTGGAACTGGCCGGCGATCCGAAGCGCGCGCTCAACAACAATCTGCGTAGCCTGAAGACGCTGCCGCTCAAGGTCATGCCTGCCTGATCGCGGCCGCCATTGCCCGGTGCTCGCCGCCGGCCTATCCGGGAGACGGACGGTAAGCGAAGGGTCGGGCAGCGGCATGACGGGCGACGTGGTGATTGTCGGCGCGGGCCAGGCGGGATTGCAGGCCGCGATCTCGCTGCGTGACGAAGGCTTCGCGGGCACGATCCGCCTGATCGGCGACGAGACGAGCCTGCCCTACCAGAGGCCGCCCCTGTCCAAGGCCTTTCTGACCGGCGAGGCGAGCGAGGCCAATCTGGTGCTGCGGCCACAGGCGCTGCTGGACCAGGCGGGCATCACCTTCATGGCGGGCCTCAGGGTCGCGGCGATCGATCGTAGCGGCAGTCGCATCAAGGTGGGCGCTGACGCCATTCCCTACGACCACCTGATCCTTGCCACCGGCTCGCGCAACCGCCGGCTGGCGGTGGTCGGCGTAGAGGCCGAGGGCGTCGTTTCGCTGCGCGGCATCGACGATGCGCTCGGGCTGAAGGACCGGCTCGCCGCCGCCCGAAACATCGTCGTGATCGGCGCCGGTTTCATCGGGCTCGAATTCGCGGCGGTGGCCGCCAAGCTCGGGCGCACGGTCCACGTCGTCGAACTCGCTCCGCGGTCCATGGCGCGGGCCGTGAGCGAGCCCGTCTCGGCGCATTGCCGCGCCCGCCACGAGGCCTGGGGCACGCGCTTCAGCTTCGGCGCTCAGGTGGCGTCCATCGAGCAGGATGGCGGCAGGGTCAGCGGCGTGCGGCTCGCGGACGGCGAGCGGATTGCCGCCGATCTGGTGCTGGTCGGGATCGGGGCAGTTGCCAACGATGAACTCGCCGGGGCGGCGGGGCTTGCAACCGGCAACGGCATTGTCGTCGACGCGCACCTGCGGACCGCCGATCCTGCGATCTCCGCGATCGGCGATTGCGCGCTTCATGCCAATGCTTTTGCGGGCGGGCCGGTGCGGCTTGAATCGGTGCAGAACGCCATCGACCAGGCGCGCAGCGTGGCCGCGCGACTCGCCGGCCGGCCAAAGCCCTATCATGCGGTGCCATGGTTCTGGTCCGACCAGGGCGACATGAAGGTGCAGATGACAGGCCTCACTGCCGGCCGCGACCACGGCGTGCTGCGCGGCGATGCGGCGGGCGGGCGCTTCTCGGTGTTCTGCTTCCGCGATGGGCTGTTCATCGGCGTGGAGAGCATCAACCGGCCGGCCGACCATATGCTGGCGCGCCGGCTGCTCGGCACGGGCAGGGCCTGGACGCTCGGCGATGTCGAGGCCTTCGACTTCGACCTGAAGGCCATGACGGCGGAGCCGCCCCGCCATGCGGAAGCCTGACCGGCGGGGATAAGGTATCGATCTTCAATACGACCGTGTTGAAAAACGCAGATGCCGCCGCCATAGTTGCCGCGCCGGGATGATCCTGTGCTCCCGCCGCAGGGTCAATCGCGGAACCGATACCAGACCCATGCCGGGAGACGATGCGTGAGCACCACCGCTGACAAGGCCAGACGCGCGGCGGGGCGCGGCTCGGCATCCCCCGCCGCCAAGGCGCCGGTGTCGAACGGCGCGGGCGAGGTCGACGACCGCCTGTTCCTGCAATCCGTGGCGCGCGCCATCGATGTCATCGAGGCCTTCGCGCAGAGTCCGAAGCCCAAGTCGCTCGGCGAGATCGCCGCGGCGGCCGGCGTCAACAAGAGCGCGGCCCAAAGGATCGGCCTCACCCTGCTCAGCCGCGGCTATCTGGAGCGCGCCGAGAGCGGCGGCCTGACGCTCGGCCGAAGGCTGCTCGACCGCTCGTTCGACTATCTGCGTTCCAATCCGCTGATCGAACGCGCGACGCCGGTGCTGACCGACCTGCGCAAGCTCACCGGCGAGCGCATCGACCTGTCGCTGTTCGACCGCGCCACGATCATCTATGCGACGCGCCTGCAGAGCAAACGCGAGACCTTCTACGCGACGCTGGCCGGACGGCGTATCCCGACCTTCATTTCCTCGGGCGGCCGGGCCTGCCTGGCGTACCTGCCTGACGGCGAGGTCGACGCCATCATCGAGGCCTCCGACCGCCGGCCCATGACACCGAAATCGGTGACCGATCCCGCCAAGATCTGGGCCAAGGTGAAGGAAGCTCGCCGCGACGGCTATTCCCACACGTCGGAGGAGGCACTGATCGGCGAGGTCGTGCTGGCGGCGGCGATCCTCGACGCCGGGCGGCGGCCGATCGGCGCGGTCCATATCGCGGGCTCGCTGAGCGAATGGTCGATCGAGGATTTCCGCCGCCGCTTCGCGCCGCTGGCCTCGGAGGCGGCGCGGGCGCTGAGCGGCTGAACGAGGGTTGCGGGCCGGGCGTGCAGGGCAGGCATCCGCCCCTTCCCGGAGAAGGACCTCGCGCTATCATCGGCGGCGAGTGTCCTTTCCAAGGGAAGCGCCAGCCGATGAAACTGCTCGCCGCCGTCTTCGCCGCCTTGCTCGTGCTTGCGCCCTCCGGTGTCGGTGCGCAGCCGACCACCTCGCCCTCGGACCAGGCGCGCGCCTTCCTCAACGACTATTTCGCGTCCGACCAGAAGCCGCCGCAGCGGGCGCAGCGCCGGTTCGAGGAGTGGATGACCTCGCGCTTCGCGACGCTCTACCGGCAGGCGGTGGCGCAGTCGCGCACGCGGGGCATGGACGATCCCTTCATCGAGGCCGATCCGGTGCTGAGCGCGCAGGACAGCGACCGGCCCGGCGACATCCGCATCGAGAGCGTCGGCGGAACGCCCGACCGGCCGGCGGTGCGCGTGTCGTTCCGCGTGATCGCGGGCGAGGCGACGCGCACGACGCAGATCCTCGTCTTTGCCGAGGATCGCGGCGAGTGGAAGCTGTTCGACATCCAGACGCCACACGAGACGGGCGGCGGGATGTCGAGTCTCAGGCAGCATACCGAGAGCTATGTCGCGCGCGGCCGGCAGCGCCGGTAGCCGGTGCAGGAACAACAAGGCTGTTCGCCGGGTTTCAACAGGAACCAACCGTTCGCAATGGCGACAAGTCCGTGATCTGGGTCACATGAACCTGCAGACGAGCAGCAGATACTCATGATCACGGGCCGCAAAGCGTGGCCCCTCCGCCAGGAGAACCGCGATGCCCCAGTCTCAGATGATGACATCAGGCGCAGTCGCATACGCCCCGACGCTTCGCCCGATCCGCAAGATTTCGCTCGACCGATCGGCCAAGGCCGGCGCCCGTCCGGCATCGGCCGTTCAGGGCTGGGCCCGCGCCTTCCTGCGCGAAGGCCTCTGAACGTCTTTAAGAAATCAGGCGCGGCGCGGCTCGAGCCCGAACAGCGGGCGCAGCTTCGTGCCGACCCAGATGCCGGGCAGCGCCGCGGCGATCCACAGCCAGCCGTGCAGGCTGCCCGAGGCAACCCCCGAGAAATAGGCGCTGACATTGCAGCCGGTCGCCACGATGGCGCCGAAGCCGAGCAGCAGACCGCCGAGGATCGAGCCGAGCGCCGGACCGAAGCCGATCTTCCACACGGGTGCGAACTTGCCGGCAAGGCCGGTGGCGGCCAGCGCGCCGACGATCAGCCCGACATTCATCACGGTGGTCGTATCCGTCAGCAGCCGGCGATGCAGCGCCTCGGCGCGGATCGGCTCGTCCCAGTAGGCCCAGAAGTTCGGGTCATCGAGGCCGAAGCGGTCGACGACATGCGAGCCCCAGACGGCGAAGGCCTGGGTGATGCCCCAGGGCCGGCCGGCCAGCAGCAGCGTCGCGAAGTTGAGGATGGCGAGCGCCAGCGCGGCCCAGGCGAAGGGCCAGGGGCCAGTCAGGAAGCGCTGGCTGCCGGACTTGTTGTCGGCACTCCTGGCAAGGATCGGCTCGACGCGGCCGGTGCGGGCCTTCTCGATGCGGGTGACGGCGAAGGCCACCGCCGCGAAGACCGCAAGGTTCAGCGCCAGGGCGGGGACAAATCCGAGCGTGTCGATCAGCGAGATGCCGGGGACCTTGGGCAGGGCGCCCCAAGTCTCGAAGGTGAAGGCGGCGAGCGTCGCGCCGGCGACGAAAAAGAGAAGCGTCATCAGCATGCGCGTGCCACCGCCGGCAACGGTGTAGAGCGTGCCGGAGCCGCAGCCGCCGGCGATCTGCATGCCGATGCCGAACAGGAAGGCGCCGAGCGCGACCTCCAGCCCTACGGGGAAGACGAAGCCGCGGACCGGCTGGCCGGCAACCGTGCCCCAGGCGAGCGCCGGGAAGAACAGCAGGACGGCGGCGGCAAGCATCAGCAGCTGCGCGCGGATATGGGCGCTGCGACCCTCGGCGATGAAGTTGCGAAAGCCTGCCGCGAAGCCGAACGAGGCGTGATAGAGCGCCAGGCCAAGGCCGGACCCGACCAGCCAGAGCGCCGCGAGCCGCCAGCCGGCCGCCTGGAAGGTGACGGCGGCGCCAGCGGCGATCAGCGCGATCGCGATGCCGAGGACGACGGTCTGGCCGTCGAAGGCCGGCAGGCCGCGTGCCGGGCGCGCGGTGGAGACATTGCTGGTCGAGACATTCGCCATGGCCAAGCAGGTCCTGTTCGGAAGGGCAGGGGCCGCCCATTCCACCTGTGTGAGTGGCGATAAAGGCCATCGCGGTTGGCGCGTTCAAGGGGTTGGAAAAAAGAAGATTGCGGCGTTCGCGGTCGGCGCGGCAGACAGTAATGAAATGTCGCATAAACCCGTTATCGTAGAACTAAGATCCACGTCAAATGATCGGGTTAACTGACGGCAGTCGGAAAATTCTCCTGACGGCCAATGTCAGATCGACCGCCGCGCCTTTTGCGCAGCCCCCGCTGCGCACCAATCCGGGGGCCATTCACCGTGCAGATCAGCCCCGACATTGTCGTTCTCAGGACGATGCCGTCAGATGAGAACGGCTCCAGCCGGCGTGAGACCGGCAGCCGGGAGAGGCATATGGGCAGGACGGCATGACGACGAGGCTCGATCCGGTCGACGTGGTGGTGGTCGGTGCCGGATTTGCGGGCGCGGCCTTCGCCTGGCGGCTGTCCCAGCAGAAGCCGTCCTTGAAGATCGTGGTGCTCGACCGCGGCGGCTGGGTGGACCGCGCGGCCATGCCGACGACCACGCCGCAATGGCAGCGCGCCAATCTCGGCGCCTGGCACATCTCGCCCAATGCGCGGCTGGCGGCCGGCGGCAATCCGTTCTCGGCGGACTATCCGGTCGACGACTCGAATTCCGTGTTCAAGCCGCTGATGTGGAACGCGCTCGGTGGCTCGACGATCAACTGGGCGGCGCATTTTCCGCGTTTCCACCCGTCCGACTTCCGGACCCGCACGCTCGACGGCGTTGGCGACGACTGGCCGTTCTCCTATGCCGAGCTGGAGCCCTATTACGATCTCAACGACGCCCGCATGGGCATTTCGGGGCTGGCCGGCGACCCCGCCTATCCGCCGAAGCCGGCGCGGCCCATGCCGCCGGTGCCGCTCGGGCGCTTGGGCCGGCGGGCGGCGGAGGCCTTCGACAGGCTCGGCTGGCACTGGTGGCCGGTCGATGCTGCCGTCAACATGGGCGAGTATGGCGGCCGTGCGCCCTGCAATTTCTGCGCGCCCTGCCTCTCCGGCTGCGTGCACGACGCCAAGGCCTCGGTCGACGTCACTTATCTGAAGGATGCGATCGCAGCCGGCGTCGAGGTCCGCCCCCATTGCATCGTGCAGCAGGTGGAGATGGCGGGCGGCCAGGCGACCGGCGTCCGCTATCGTGACGGCGAGGGCCGGAAGGTCGTGCAATCGGCCGCCGCTGTCGTCGTCGCCGGCAATGGCATCGGTACGGCCCGGCTGCTGCTCGCCTCCGGCGTTTCGTCGCCGGCGCTCGGGCGCAACCTCATGTTCCACGGCGGCGCGCAGGTGCGCGGCCTGTTCGACGAGGAGTTCGACGGGCCGATCGGCCCGAACGGCTGCGCCATCTACAGCCACCAGTTCTATGAGACCGACCGGTCCCGCGGCTTCGTGCGCGGCGTGCATCTGCAGGTCACGCGCGAGATGCCGCTGCTGACACAGGCCGCACGCCTCGACCGGCCCTGGGGCGCGGAGGCGCAGGAGACGGTGAGCGAGGAGTTCCGCCGCTCCATGACCGTGCTGGTGCTGAACGAGGATCTGCCCGAGGCGCATAACCGCGTCAGCCTGACGGAGCGGATCGAAGCGGACGGGCTGCCGGGCGTGAAGATCGACTATGCGCTGTCGGACCACTCGCGGTCCGCGCTCGATTTCGGCCTCGATCGCGCCGAGGAGATGCTGCGCGCGGCGGGCGCGCGGAAGGTGATCCGCTTCGACGTCGCGCCGCTGACCGGCTGGCACCTGCTCGGCACGGCGCGGATGGGCCTGGACCCTGCCGCCTCTGTCGTCGATGGCGACGGGCGCTGCCATCAGGTGGAGAACCTGATCGTCGCCGACGGCTCGGTCTTCCCGACCGTCGCGGCGGTCAATCCCGGCTCGACCATCGGGGCCGTGGCGCTGAAGCTTGCCGACCGGCTGGCGGAGGCCATGGCATGAGCTTCGAACCGACACCGGCCTTCTGCGCCGCCGCGATCGACGCGATCTGCCCCGGCCTTGCCGGCCACAAGGTCCTGCCGGCTGCGACGCAGGCAGGCCTTTCAGGCATGGCCTATGCCGAGCGCCACGCCGATGCGCTGGGCGCCGTGGCAGCGGAAGCGGGAGACGCGGATGCCTTCGTTGCAGCTGCGCCAGCGGCGCGTGCCGCCATCCTGCAGCGCGTCGAGGCGCAGCATCGTGCTGCCTTCCGTAGCCTCGTGCAGGCCGTCATCGCCGACTATTACGAGTCGCCCGCGGTTCTGTCGGCCCTCGGCTGGCGGGTGGAGCCGCCGCAGCCGAGCGGCCACCGGCTGGAGCCAATGGACGAGGGTCTCGATGTCCTGCTGGAGCGCGTCAGGGCGCGCGGACCGATCTGGCGGAAGCCGGACTGAGGGCGCCGTCAGCGGTGGCCGTTGCCGGGGATGATCGGGTTACCGCAATTGCGGTGGCCGGCCTCGATGCAGGTGAGGCGGCGGGAGCTTGATCGCAATTCGTCGAAGACCATGTAGGTGACGACGCCGAGCACGGCCACCAGCACGGCTGCGATGATGTTCTGGCGCGAGCGGACGCGATCATCCCAGGCGTTGAAGCCCGGCCGCTCCGGCTCGCCCCGCTGGTGCTCGACGCTCCAGGTCGGCGGACGCCGCAGCAGCAGGGGCCTCTCGTCCTTGTCCGGCTCTTTGGCGCCGTTCATCGGCCATGACCTCGCGCCCGCAGGCCGGGTGCCTCAGCCCGGCCGGGAGGATGAAGGACGATAGCGCGATTTGGCCCGGCGGTCGAACGCTGGCGCGGAAATGGGGGTGGGTCAGGCCGGAACTGGAATAAGCCAGCGCGCCGTGGCATCACTCTCGCCCCGGGGCCGATCCGGGCGCGCCGCTCGGGAGCCGATGACCGCAACGATCAAGACACGCCGGGTCTATCTGCTGACGGGCTATGAACCGCTGGCCCCTGAGGCGCACCATCACCGGTTCGCCCGCGAGATCCGCCGTTTCGAGAAGACCTGGTCTCTGGCGGCCGAGATCGGCGCGCTGACCCTGCGCGCGGATTCGCCGGTCGCTTCGTGGAGCGCCACCGTCTCGGGGCCGGATTTCCGGACCGAGGCAGATGTCAGGCTATTGCGCTGGGACGACATCGTCGCCGAGGACATGGAGCAGCCCGCGGCGCTGCGGCTGCCGCGCTACCTGCTGGCGGCCGGTGACATTCTCGTGACCGGCACCTTCTTCCGCTACGTCGCGGCCTATTGGCGCTATTCGCTGTTTGCCGGCTATCCGCTCGTTCTGATGGCGGTGATCGGCGCGCTCGCCTGGCTGGCCGGGTGGCTCTGGGCCGTTGCCGGGCTTCCCGACACGGCGCTCGTGAGGCTGGGTGTTGGCGGCGCGGTCGCGGTCAGCCTCTTCGCCCTCGCCAGCCGCCGCCTGCACCTCACCTATATGCTGAGCGACTGGATCTTCGCCCGCGCCATGATCCGCCGCCGGCGCCCGGCGATCGAGGCGCGGGCCGAGGCCTTCGCAGCCGAGATCGCGCAAGGTGTCGGCGCGGGCGACGTCGACGAGGTCGTCGTGATCGGCCACAGCCTGGGCGCGGCCTGGATGGTCGATGCCGTGGCGCGGGCGCTCGCGCGCGATCCCGAGCTCGCCCGTCGCGGCTTTCCGCTGGGGCTTGCCGGCGTCGGTTCGTCGACGCTGAAGATCGCCCTCCATCCGGCGGCCGGATGGCTGCGGGCCGCGGTGCAGCGCGTCGCGGACGAACCGGCCATCACCTGGGCGGAATATGACAGCCACGTCGATTTCATCTGCTTCTACAAGCGGAATACCGTCGATGCCCTCCGGCTCGAAACGGCTACAAAGCCGGTCCGCCGCTCGATCCGCCTGTCGCGCATGCTATCGCCCGAGACCTGGAGCCGGTTCCGCGGCAATCTGCTGCGCATCCACCGGCAATATGTGATGGGCAATGAGCAGCGCTATGCCTACGACTTCCACATGATCGCCTGCGGCCCCTTCGCCTTCGCCGACATCGTCGCCCACGGGGAGCGCCTGCCCGGCGCGCTCGGGGCGGACGGGTCGCTCGCCGGCGCCACCATGCCGCTCGTCCCCCTTGCCGAAAGCGCCGCCGCCCGATGACCCGTTTCGCCGCCCAGATGATCGTCCTTCTCGGCATTGTCGGCTGGGGCGCCATCCGCATACCCCATGAGATCAAGAACAAGCGCCGGAACCGCGTGAACGTCAGCGAGGCGGACCTGCGCGAGCGCGTGCTGCTGTTCGTCTCGCTGACCGGCCTCGGCATCCTGCCGATCGCCTATTGCCTCTTGCACGGGCGCGGCTTCCTCGCCTTCGCCGACTACGGCTTCTTCACGAGCCAGGCCTGGGCCGGGGCGGCCGTCTTCGCCGGCGCGCTGGCCCTGTTCCTTGCCACCCATCGCCAGCTCGGCCGCAACTGGTCGCAGACGCTGGAACTGCGCGAAGGGCATACGCTGGTGACAAACGGCGTCTATCGCCTCGTGCGCCACCCCATGTACTCCGCCTTCTTCCTCTGGGGTCTGGCGCAGGCGCTGCTGCTGCAGAACTGGATCGTGGGGCCGGCCGGGCTGATCGGCTTCGGCGTCCTCTACGCTTTCCGCGTCGGCCGCGAGGAGGCGATGATGCGCTCCGCCTTCGGCGCGGACTATGCGGCCTATGAGGCGCGGACGAAGCGGGTCGTGCCCTTCATCCACTGACGGCGGACGCACGGGCCGAGGGAACCGATGGCGCCCCCGGCGATTGTTGGAGCGCGCCGGGCGGCGGGCTGTTGACGTTGTAGGGAAGGCCTCGTGTCAGCGGCTTTGCGGCAACACCTGCGGCCGGACTTCGGTCGGCACCGGGCTGTCGCATGCTCCGGCATTGACAGCGCGCCGGCCGCTTCATTCAGTTCCGCTTAACCATGGCGGAGCCAGTGTGGGCACGGATTCGTGCGGCGCCAGGCGAGACCTGCCGCGGGACTGGGGACAGATCGATGAAGGGCATGGCGTCGAGGACGGGTATCGTGGCAAGGCTTGGCGTTGTCGCGGTGGCGCTGTCGGGGCTTGCCCTCGCCGGCTGCCAGACCACCGCGCAGACGAGTTCGGATTCCGGCGACGGCGCCGTCCAGATGGCCCGTGAGGCTATTGCGCGCGGCGACGTGTATTCCGCTGCCGGCGCCCGCCAGGCCCGCGTGCAGCAGATCGCGCCGCGCGTCTACCTTATCCGCGGCCTCGCCAACGTCTTTTCGCAGGGCATGGACGACCTTGGCGCGAAGCTGCGCGCCCGCGGCTACAATGCCAGCGTCCATGAGCATGGCGCGTGGAGCACCATCGCCGCGGAGATCCTGCAGAACCAGCGCGCGTCAGGCGGCCGGTTCCAGGCGGTGGTCATCGGCCATTCGCTCGGCGCCAATGCCGTCACCGACATTTCCAACGAACTCGCCCGCAATGGCGGTTCGGTGGCGCTGGCCGTCGCCTTCGACCCGACAGTGCGCCAGCAGCTGGCCGGCGGCGCGCGGCGCTACGTGAATTTGTTCCAGTCGAACAACGGCTGGGGCGCGTCGATCGCCGCAGCGCCGGGCTATCGCGGCCGGCTGGAGAATATCGACCTGCGCCAGCAGGGCGGCCTCTCGCATTTCAACATCGAGAAGGACCCGCGCCTGCACGCCCAGGTGATCGGCTGGGTCGGACAGGCCATCGGCGGCGGCCGCCGTCAGGCCGCGGCGCGCTGATAGTCCTTGATATCCGAGAAGACGATGCCGGGTGCTCGCTCCTGCTCGTAGCGGAGCGAGAAGCCGCTGGACGCCATGAACACCGGCGCCCCGTCGAGATCGCGGGCCATCGAGGAGCCGTGGCTGTCGATGAAAGCGTCGAGCACCTGCGGGTCGTTGGACGAGAGCCAGCGGCAGACGGAGAACTGGCAGGGGTCGAAATCGACCGGCAGCGTATATTCGGCCGACAGCCGCTCCTTCAGCACGTCGAGCTGCAGCGCGCCGACCACGCCGACGATGGCCGGTGAGCCGTCATTCGGCACGAACAGCTGGACGACGCCCTCCTCGCCCATCTGCTGCAGTGCCTCGCGCAGCTTCTTGGCTTTCATCGCATCCTTCAGCTTGACGCGGCGCAGCTGTTCCGGCGCGAAGCTCGGCACACCCTTGAACACGATGTCCTCGCCGTCGGTCAGCGTGTCGCCGATCCGGAGCGTGCCGTGGTTGGGGATGCCGACGATATCGCCGGCATAGGCTTCCTCGGCGAGCTGACGGTCCTTGGCGAAGAAGAACTGCGGTGCGTTGAGCGGCATCGGCTTGCCGGTGCGCACCAGCTTGGCCTTCATGCCGCGTGCCAGCTTGCCTGAACAGACGCGCAGGAAGGCGATGCGGTCGCGGTGGTTGGGGTCCATGTTCGCCTGGATCTTGAACACGAAGCCGGACATTTTCGGCTCGTCGGCGAGGACGGTGCGGTTTTCGGCGACCTGCGCGCGCGGCGGCGGCGCATAGGCGATCAGGGCGTCGATCAGGTCGCGCACGCCGAAATTGCGCAGCGCCGAGCCGAAATAGACCGGCGTCAGATGGCCCTCACGGTAGCTCGCGAGATCGAAGGGCTTGGCGCCTTCCTTCGCGAGCAGCGCGCTCTCGCGCCAGTCGTCGGTGTTGTGGGGCAGGAGCTCGTCGAACAGCGCCGCCTCGGGGCCGCTGACCTTGATCGGCTCTTCGTCGTGGTCGATGCGGCGGACGTGGTTGTGGACGAGGTCGTAGGTGCCGGCGAATTCGCGCCCCGTCCCGATCGGCCAGGTCATGGGCACGGTGTCGAGGGCGAGCGCCTTCTCCACATCGTCCATCAGGTCGAAGGGGTCGCGGCTCTCGCGGTCCATCTTGTTGACGAAGGTGATGATCGGAATGTCGCGCAGGCGGCAGACCTCGACCAGCTTGCGCGTGCGATCCTCGACGCCCTTGGCGCCGTCGATCACCATGATGGCGCTGTCGACCGCCGTCAGCGTGCGGTAGGTGTCCTCCGAGAAGTCCTCGTGGCCCGGCGTGTCCAGCAGGTTGAAGACGCAGCCGCCATATTCGAAGGTCATGACGGAGGTCACGACCGAAATGCCGCGCTGGCGCTCGATGGCCATCCAGTCCGAGGAGGTCTGGCGGCGGCCCTGCTTGGCCTTGACCTCGCCGGCCAGCTGGATGGCGCCGCCGAACAGCAGCAGCTTCTCGGTCAGCGTGGTCTTGCCGGCGTCCGGGTGCGAGATGATGGCGAAGGTGCGCCGGCGCGAGGCGGGCGTCGCCGAGCCGTTCGGAGCGTTCGGGAGAGGGGCGTTCATGCGCGCGGGTTTAGCGGCGGCAAGGCTTCAAGGTCAATGCAGACGCGCGGTGGCAGGCCCTCGACGTGCCCATGGCCGGCCCTATAGTGCCTGCTTCAGGCTTTTGTTCCGGGGGTTGCAGCCGATGTCGCCGTTTCGTCTGAGTCTTGCTCTTGTCGGCCTTGTCGGCCTTGCTGCACCCGCCGCCGCGCAGGCGCCGACGCTGCCCGCCGGCCCGCCCATCGCCATCCAGATGGTGACGCAGCTCTCGCCCTCCATCCCGCAATATACCCGCGTCGACATCCCGATGCTCCGAGAGGCGCTGCCGACGCGCTCGGGCGGGCGTATCCGTGTGACGCTGGCGAGCTGGCCAGAGCGCAACCTGACCGGTCCCGACCTCATCCGCGTGCTTCGCTCGGGCCAGATCGACCTCGCCGGCCTGGCGCTGCCCACTGTTGCCGGCGACGTGCCGCTGCTCGACATCATCGACATGTCCGGCCAGAACCCGTCGCACGAGCAGGGCCGCCGGATCGCCCACGCCATGCTGCCGACGCTCAACAAGGAGCTGGAGCGGGTCGGCATCAAGATCGTCGCCTTCTACCCCTTCCCAGGGCAGGTGCTGTTCTGCCGCGACCCGGTCACCAGCCTCGCCGACCTGAAGGGGCGCCGGGTGCGCACGCCGGGCGGCTCACAGAACGATTTCATCCAGTCGATCGGCGGCCAGCCGGTCGCGATCGGCTTCCCGGAAGTCTATGGCGCGCTGGAGCGCGGCGTCGTCGACTGCGCGGTAACCGGAACTGCCACCGGCAACGGTGCCCGCTGGTACGAGGTGACGCGCCATCTCTACACACTGCCGATCCAGTGGGGCGTTGCGGCTTACGCGGTGAACCTTGCCTGGTGGAACCGACTGGACCCGCCGGTCCGCGACTTCCTGCAGGCCTATATGACCGAGGTCGAGGAAGCCCAGTGGAAGCTCGGCGCCGAGCTGACAGAGGACGGCATCCAGTGCAATTCCGGCAATGCCGCCGGCTGCAAGATCGGCCATGTCGTGACCAACCGGCCGATGACCATCACGCGCGAGACGGCGGCCGACGTCGCCCTCCTGCGCGAGGCCCTGCAGAAGGTGGTGCTGCCGGCCTTCGTGAGGCGCTGCGGCGCGCGCTGCGGCGAGATCTACAACGAGATCGTCTCGCCGATCAGCGGCATCCGCTACACGGCGCAGTGAGCGCTTCCGGCGCATGACGATCCGGCTTCTCGATCCCGCGGCGTTCCAGACAGTGCCGTGGAAGAACGGCGGCGGCACGGCGACCGACATCGCCGTGCGGCCGGCCGCGGACGGCGATGTCGCTTGGCGTGTCGGCACCGCCGGCATCCTGAAGGACGGGCCGTTCTCCGACTACGAGGGCGTGACCCGCACCTTTACCATCGTCGAGGGGCCGGGCGTCCATCTCGACTTTGCCGGGGAGGGCACCCGCACGCTCGACCGCGACCAGCCCACGCGCTTTGCCGGCGCGCCGGCGCCCTATTGCCGGCTGCGCGACGGGCAGGCGGCGACCGCCTTCAACCTTTTGACGCGCGACGGGTTCGCCGCGGGCGATGTCGAGATCAGGCGCGGGCGGGCGGCGGCGGAGACGATCCGCCCGGCGGGGGTCGTGGTGCTGGCGGCCGTCGAGGAGGCCTGGAGCCTGACCGCCGACGGCGAGACGATGGTGGTCAGCCAGGGCTGGTCGGCGCTGGTCGAGGGCGCTTCTGCGATGACGGCGTCATCGAGCATCGGTGGGCGGGCAGCGATCGTCACGATCGATCGGGCCTGACGCGCCGCAGCCTCACCCGACCGCGATGATCTCGACCTCGCCGCCGCCGACCAGGGCGGTGTCGCCCACGCCCTTGCCCATGAGCGCCCGCGCGACCGGCGAGACGTAGGAGATGGTGCCCTTGGCCGGATCGGCCTCGTCCTCGCCGACGATGCGGAAGGTCTGACGGCGGCCGTCCTCACGGTCGAAAGTCACGGTGCTGGCGAAATGAACATGGCCGTCGGCTGGCGGCGGCTCCATGAGCTGGGCGCTGGCGCGACGAACCGAATAATACCGGAAATCGCGGCTGGCGCGGGCGAAGGCGAGACCTGTCGCGTCCTCGCCGGCATCCTTGGCCTTGCCGACGGCAGTCCTGGCGGCCTCCAGCGCTTCGTCGAGCAGACGCAGGCCCTCGGGCGTGACCAGATTCGGATGGGGCGAGATCGGCCTGTCCTGCAGGTTCGCCTCGGTGCCGTCCCGATCAGTCTCCTTGGTGAAGGCGACGCTCATGGCGGCCTCGCTTGCTGGTGCGCTGTTCGGGCGGCCTCGGCCGGACCCGTCACTGGTGCAGCTTACGCCGAAGGCGCGGCGGCGGATACCTCGGCGCGGCCCCTCGCAACCTTGACAGGCCCGGCTCGCGCACGTATAGCCCGCGCCTCCCGTTCATCGAGGTGCCAACCGTCGGGTTTCCCGGCTCCGGCCACTTCGTCCGCTCCTGAAGGATCGCCGCCATGAAGGTCCGCAATTCGCTGAAGTCGCTGCGTGGCCGCCACCGCGACAACCAGATCGTGCGCCGCAAAGGCCGCGTCTACATCATCAACAAGACCCAGAAGCGCTTCAAGGCGCGTCAGGGCTGAGGACCGCTCGCGCCGGCTCTGCCGGCGCAGTCGCCTCCCGACAGGCTCACGCGCCTGTCATTGCTGATCGGTTGACCGTCGACGTTTCGTGGCCCACGCTTTGTGCCATGACTCGCTCGGCGGTTTTGTTTTGCCTGATGCTCGGTGTCGCCGCGCCCGCGGTGGCGCAGGTGACGGGTCCCGTGCCGGCGCCCCAGACTCCGGCGCCCCAGGCCCCGGAGGCGCCCGCGCGGGGCGAAGGCAATGTCACCGCGCCCGCCCTGCATTCGGAACGCGCCCGCCGGCTTGACGAGCTGTTCTCGCGGCTGCGCGAGGCGGACGGGCCGCGTCAGGCGCGGGTTCTGGAGCTCCAGATCGGCATGGTGCTGGCGCAGTCCGGCTCGGACACCGCCGACCTCCTGATGGTGCGCGCGACGCAGGCCGCCCAGCAACAGCAGCAGGATCTCGCCCTGTCGCTGCTCGACGCGGTGATCGACATTTATCCCGACTATATCGAGGCCTGGAGCCGGCGGGCCACGCTCTATTTCGCACGCCGCGAGCTTGGCCGGGCAATGACCGATATCGAGCAGGTGCTGCGCCTCGAACCGCGCCATTTCACCGCCATGGTCGGCCTCGGCATGATCTTCCAGCAGCTCGGCGAGGACCGGCAGGCGCTGGTCGTGTTCAAGCGCGCGCTCGAGATCAACCCGCATGTCGAGCGCATCCCGGAGATCATCCGCCGCCTGACGCCCAAGGTCGAGGGCACGGAACTCTAGGGTTCGGCGACCCGGTCCTAGTTGATGCTGGCCGCAGGCGCCACAATCGCGTCGCGCTCGCCGCTCTCCCGCAAGGCACGTTCGACGAAGCCCGAGGCCTTCATCTCCTCCAGGAAGCCGCGCAGATAGCGCAAAGCTGCGGGGCGACCCTTCTGGCTGACCATGGCCTGTTCGATCGCCATGAAGCGGCCCTCGATCACCCTGAGCCCCGGACGCGCACGGGCGAAGGCCGCCAAGGGTTCCCGCACACCGGCCGCGGCGGCAAAGGAACCGGCCAGGAAGTCGTCGAGATAGGGGGCCGAGCTTGGCACGCGCACCAGCTCGGCTTGCTTCAGTGCGCGCGTGAGGAAGAGGTCGTAGGCGCTGCCCTGCCGGACGAGGATGCGCTGGCCGGGCTTGTCGGCGTCCGCGATGGCGCGGATCGGCGAGGCTTCGCGGACAAGATAGGTGCCCTCGATCAGCACGTAGGGCGCTGTGAAGTCGATCTCGGCGGCGCGGCCGGGATCGACGGCGAGGAAGGCGATGTCCCAGACGCCGCTCCTGGCGGCATTGGTGACAAGACCGGCGCCCTCGTAAGGCACAAGGTCGAGGGGTAGGCGGAGCCGCTCGGCCAGGGCCCGCGCCAGCGCCACCGAGACGCCCGAGGCATGGCCCGTCGCGTCACGCTTGGCGAGGACCGGGTTGCCGAAATTGATGGCGGTGCGCAGCCTGCCGGTCGGCGCCATCTCGGCGATGACCGCCGGCGGGACGTCAGCGGCCAGGGCGGCTGCTCCCGACAGGGACAGCCAGGCAATCATCGCGGCCCTGATCATGACTGCTCCCTTTGTCACACATCCGCCGCGTCGGAGCCGACGAAGGCGATGCGCAGCATGTTGGTGGCGCCCGGCGTGCCGAGCGGCACGCCCGCCACCACGATGATGCGCTGGCCGGGCTTGGCGAAGCCGTCCTTGAAGGCGAAACGGCAGGCACGGTTGACCATGTCGTCGAGGTCGCGGGCGTCCTGCGTGACGACGCAGTGGACGCCCCAGAGCAGGGCCAGGCGCCGGCCGGTGGCGATGTTGGGCGACAGCGCGATGGTGATCGGCTTCGGCCGCTCGCGCGCCACGCGCAGCGCCGTCGAGCCGGACGAGGTCCAGCAGACGATGGCGGAGAGTTCGAGCGTCTCGGCGATGTCGCGCGCGGCGAGCGCGATGGCGTCGGCGCCGGTCTGCTCCGGCGCTGCGCGCTGCGCCTGGATGACCTGCCGATAGGTCGGATCGGCCTCCACCTCCTCGGCGATGCGGTTCATCATGCTGACCGCCTCGACCGGATACTGGCCGGCGGCGCTTTCGGCCGAGAGCATGATGGCGTCGGCGCCCTCGAACACGGCGGTCGCGACATCCGAGACTTCGGCGCGGGTCGGCACCGGGGCCGAGATCATGCTCTCCAGCATCTGGGTCGCGACCACCACCGGCTTACCGGTGCGCCGCGCGGCGCGGGTGATCTGCTTCTGGATGCCGGGCACCTTGGCCATCGGCATTTCGACGCCGAGGTCGCCGCGCGCGACCATCAGCGCATCGGACAGTTCGAGGATTTCGGCGAGCCGGGCGACCGCCTGCGGCTTCTCGATCTTGGCCATGACCGCGGCGCGGCCGCGGGCGATCTTCTTGACCTCGGCGACGTCCTCCGGCCGCTGGACGAAGGAGACGGCGATCCAGTCGACGCCAGCATTCAGCGCCGCATCGAGATCGGAACGGTCCTTGTCGGTGAGGGCCGAAACGGGCAGGTCGGTGTCGGGCAGGCTGACGCCCTTGCGGTCGGACAGCTTGCCGCCCACCACCACGCGGCACTGGGCGCTCTTCGGCGTGCAGTGCTCGGCCCTCAGCGTCACCTTGCCGTCGTCGAGGATCAGGCGATGACCCGGCTCCAGCGCCGCGAGGATCTCCGGATGGGGCAGGTGGACGCGCTTCACATCGCCGGGCTTCTTGTCGGAATCGAGCGTGAAGACCGCATCGTTCGCGAGCAGGACCGGGCCGTCCTTGAAGGTGCCGACGCGGAGCTTGGGGCCTTGCAGGTCGGCGAGGATGCCGATGGGCCGCTGCTCCTCGTGCTCGATGGAGCGGATCGTCTCGACGAATTGCCTCAGCTTGTCGTGGGGCGTGTGGCTCATGTTGATGCGGAACACGTCGGCGCCGGCGGCGAACAGCGCGGCGATCTGCTCCCGAGTCGAGGAAGCCGGTCCCAGGGTCGCAAGAATCTTGGTCCGGCGCTGTCGTCGCATGATTTGTTTCACTCCCTGCCGCGATCCTAAACCGATTTGGGAACGCGCCGCGAGAGAGGATGTTCGCAGGCTTCGTCAGGAGGCGGGCCGGCCGCGCACCGGCTCGACATAGGCGCTGAGGCCGCGCCTGCGGGCGAGCGAGGCCAGGCCGCCGAGCGCCATCGCCTGCAACCCCTTTGGAACCTTCGCCAGATAGGTGCCGCCGAGCAGAAGCTCGCTGAGGCTGAGCGCGTTCTGCAGAACGCCCCTTATATTGCCGTTGCGATCGGCCGCGCCGCGCTGGCTCAGGGCCGCCAGGGTCTCGAAGAAGCGCTCCACGCCGACGAGCAGGGGCAAGTCGGGCGGATCGGGCAGGATCGTCTGACGGACGGACAAATCGGTGACGCCCGCGTTCCATGGATGGATGTGGGCGGCGTTGGCCGGAATGGCGATGGTGCCGGGCGCGATGCATTGTCCGTCGCGGCCGGCGAGCCGGTAGCCGGCCTTGCCTGCCAGGACCTCGAAGGTCTCGATGGTCAGCCCGTTCGGCCCGGGATGGAGATGTTCGGCGGCGACGAGCCGCTCGCCGGGCGGCACGACCCAGTCGAGCACGAGGCGGCGGCCTGCGTCGTCAGCGGCGCTGACAGCGACGGTTAGCATCGTCCGGGTCACCGGGTTCCACAGCACATCCCCCGATTGCGCCATGGATCGCCTCCTCGTCAGGCGTGGCCGGATTCGCTGGACAGCATGCCGGGATCGATACCGATCTTGCGCATGGCCCGGTCGTATTTGGTCTCGATGTCCGCGCCGAAGATCAGGTCCCTGTCGGCCGGGCAGTGCAGCCAGCCATTGGACTGGATCTCGTTCTCGAGCTGGCCGGCACCCCATCCGGCATAGCCGAGCGCGAGGACGGCGTCCGACGGCCCCTCTCCGACGGCCAGCGCTTTCAGGATGTCGAGCGTCGCCGTGAGGCAGATGCCCTCGTCGATGGGCAGCGTCGAGTTCTCGATGTAGAAATCGGAGGTGTGCAGCACGAAGCCGCGGCCGGTCTCCACCGGGCCGCCGCGCAGCACCCGGATCGTGTTGATCCGGTTGGGCAGGGTGATTTTATGCGCCTCGGGGATGATGTCGAGTTGCACCAGCAGATCGGGAAAGGCGAGGTTGGTCGCGGTCTGGTTCACGACGATGCCCATCGCGCCGTCAGAGGAATGCGCGCACATGTAGATGACGGTTCGCGAGAAACGCTCGTCGCGCATGGTCGGCATGGCGACCAGCATCTGTCCGTCGAGATAGCCGCGGACGCTGCTCTCGCGCCCCTTGGTTCGCGGTTTTGCTGCCATGCGGGAAGGGTAACCCGGTTCGTTCCCGATTGCCAACGCGGAGCCTCCTTCCGGGCGGTTCACGAGCAGTTGACGGCCGAGGGGCCGAAAGGTTCCCGCTCACGACCCTTTGGAGGTGGCACTCTTCACATCTCTCGCATAAATCGATTGCAATGCTCGATCGCCGTACCCTTCTCGCCTTTGCGCCGCTGGCCCTGCTGCCGCGGCCGGCTCTTGCCGGCCCGCCGGCCTCGGCATGGTCGCGCGACGCAAAATCGGCGATCCGGCTGATCTCCGGCGGCAAGGCTGCCGACGGGACGTTGCGCGCGGGCCTGCACATCACACTGGAGCCGGGTACCAAGACCTATTGGCGAACGCCCGGCGATTCCGGCGTGCCACCGAGCTTCGACTGGTCGGCCTCCGACAATGTCGCCGATGTCGCGGTGATGTGGCCTGCCCCGTTCCGGTTCCCGGACGGCAACGGCTTTTCCATCGGCTACAAGCTGGAAGTCGTGTTTCCGCTCAAGATCACGCTCCGCGATCCCGCGCGCGCCGCAAGGCTCGTCCTCAAGCTCGACTACGCGGTCTGCGACCAGATCTGCATCCCGGCCAAGGGCGCGGCCGAGCTCGCCATCCATCCCGTCCGGCAGCCGGACCCGACGCTCGCCGCGCTGATCGCGAAGTTCGAGGGCCGCGTGCCGGTGCGGCAGGCCGATGGGCTCGCCGTTCGCGTGCTGCAACTCGACCGTTCGGGCCAGCACCCCGTGCTGACGCTGGCCGCCGAAGTCGGGGCCGCGCGCTATCCCGTCGATCTGTTCGTCGAGGGGCCGGATACGCGGTGGAACCTGCCGCTGCCGGAGGCGCTCGACAGGGAAGGGCCGACGCGGCGCTTCAAGCTCGTGTTGGACGGCGCACCGCGCGGCACGGACCCCGTCGGCCAGGACCTGACCTTCACGCTGGTTGCCGGCGAGCGGGCGCTCGAAACGGTCATCAGGCCGGCCTGAGACGGGCTCGACGCCGCCCGGTTCTGCCCTTACGGTTTCGCCGTTCCATTCAGGCGGGCCGAACCGGTCGCGGCCTTGACCCCACACATATCAGGAGCATTCCATGACGATCCAGGTCGGCGACAAGCTGCCCGAGGCGACCTTCCGCACGATGACGGCCGATGGGCCGGCGGCGCGTACTGTTGATGACCTCTTCGCAGGCAAGACCGTGGTGCTGTTCGCGGTGCCGGGGGCCTTCACCCCGACCTGCCACAAGAACCACATGCCCGGTTTCGTCGCCAATGCCGAGGCGATCAAGGCGAAGGGGATCGATGCCATCTACGCCACCTCGACCAACGACGTTTTCGTGCTCGATGCCTGGCAGAAGGCTTCCGGGGCCGAGGGCAAGGTCGGCATTCTCGCGGACGGCAATGCGGATTTCGCCAAGACCATCGGCCTGTCCAACGATTCCTCGGCGGTCGGCATGGGGACGCGCTCGAAGCGCTATTCCATGATCGTCAAGGACGGCGTGGTCACCGCGCTCAACGTTGAGGACGCGCCGGGCAAGGCCGACGTCTCCGGCGCCGACAACCTGATGAAGCAGCTCTGAGCCGAAACGGGCTCAGGCGGGGACCCTGATCGCGCGCTGTGCGATCAGGGTTTCAATCTCGCTCTCGCCATAGCCGCATTCGCGCAGGATTGCGGCCCCGTCGCCGCCGAGCGTCGGGGCCGGCTTGGGCGGCGGCGGCGCATAGTCGCTGAACCGGGCCGCTGCCCTGGCCACGCGCACCCGGCCGACCGCGCCGTTGTCGATCTCGGCGATGGCATCGTTGTGGACGATCTGCGGGTTGGTCAGCATGTCCGCGCGCTCGTTGACCTGCCCGACCGGGGTGCCCGTCGCCTTCAGCGCCGCAAGCGCGTCGGCCGTCGTGCGCGCCGCGACAAGCGGCTCCAGCAGCGCTCTCAGTTCGGCCGCATGGCGGCTGCGCATCGCCAGTGAGGCGAAGCGCGGATCGGCCGCGATATCGGGGCGGTCGAGCGCCCGGCACATGGCGACAAATTCTTCCTGCTGCGGCGACATGGTCGCGAGGAACCCGTCCGTGGTCTTCCAGAGACGCTGGTTGGCGCCGAACTCCGCATAGGGCGGCGGCGGATCGTCCACGAAGACGTGGTTGTACATCGCATCCGGCCATTGGAAGGCCAGCGTCGCATCGAGCATCGACAGTTCGATGCGGCGGCCCTTGCCGTCGCGCTCGCGGGCGAACAGAGCGGCCGCCAGGGCTTGCGCCGCCGTCAGCGCCGTCAGCTTGTCGCAGATGGCGGTGGCGAGCAGCGCCGGCTCCTTGCTTCTGGGGTCGCGATGGGCGGCGGCGACCCCGGCGACTGCCTGGACCACGGCATCATAGACGCGGCCCCCGACATCCGGTCCGGTCTGGCCGAAGCCAGAGATCGACGCATAGATCAGGCGCGGGTTGAGCGCTGCCAGGGCCTCGTAGCCGAGGCCGAGGCGGGCCATGGCGCCGGGCCGGAAATTCTCGATCACCACGTCGCTGCGCCGGACGAGCGCGCCGATCACATCGCGGCCCGCCGGCGCCTTGAGATCGATGGCGATCGAGCGCTTGCCGCGGTTGGCGGCGATATACATGGCCGACATGTTGCCCTTGGCCGGGCCGATGAGCCGGGTCGTGTCGCCCTCGGGGGTCTCGACCTTGATGACCTCGGCGCCCTGATCGGCGAACAGGGCGGTGGCCATCGGTCCGGACAGGACGGCGGTGAAATCGAGGATGCGGATGCCGTCGAACGGGCCGGCCATGCGGTGTCCTTCTGCGTCGGGGAGCGGCGGCCGGCCTAGCGCGAGACGACAACGTCGGGCAGCGGCACCCACGATTGTCCGTCGAAACGCTGCAGGCGCATGGACTCGTAGAGTTCGTGCGTGTCGGGCGCGACCGATATCGCGATGCCCGGCAGCAGAACCGGCGTGACGTAGCCACGCAGACCCCGCATCTGCGCCATCACGTTGTCGCGCGACAGGTCGTTGCCGCTGCGCCTGAGCACTTCGGCGAGCACCATCGACAGGGAATAGGCGGTGACGTTGAGCGCGTCCTTGGCATCGAGCAGAGGCGCGTGGCGCGCCATGAAGGCGAAGTAGTCCTTCATGCCCTGGTCGTTGTCCCACTGGGGGTCGAGCGGGTTCTTGACGTTGGCGATGGTCATGGCCCCGACCGAATTCTCCAGCCCTGCCGGACGCAGGATGGCGGCGATCGAGGACGAGCCGGAGGCGATGTACATCTGCGGCCGCCAGCCGATGTCGCGGGCGCGCTGGATCGACTGAACCGCGAACTTGCCGAAGGCGAAGTTCATCAGAACGTTGGCGCCCGAGGCCTTGAGCGCGACCATCTGGGAATCGATGGTCGGATCGGTCGGCTCGTAGGTCGCCTCGCCGGCGATCACCTGGCGGGCCCGGTCGCCCAGTGCCTGCTTCACGCCGCGCACGAAATCGCGGCCGGAATCGTCGTTCTGGCTGAGGATGGCGATCCGCGGGTTCTGCACCGCCGCGAGCATGTGGCGCGCATAGGTCCGCGCCTCCGCCTCGTAGGAGAACATGCCGCTGACGGTCCACGGGAAGTTCTTCGGATCGTTCCACCGGTTGGCGCCAGTGAGGATCAGCAGATGGGGAACCTTGCGGCTGTTCAGGTAGCGATGGATGGTCTGGTTGGTGTTGGTGCCGACCGTGTTGAAGATCAGCAGGACATCGTCGCTCTCCACCAGCCGGCGCGTCTGCTCGAAAGTGCGTGGCGGGCTATAGGCGTCATCGAGCGAGATCAGCGTGACCTTGCGGCCATTGATGCCGCCGGATGCGTTGACCATCTCGAAATAGGCCTGCGCGGTGCGCCCCAGCGTGCTGCCGAGCATCGACAGCGGCCCCGAATAGGGCTGGGTCTGGCCGATGCGGATCTCGGTGTCGCTGACGCCGGGGAGGGCGCGGGCCTGGGCTCCCGCACGGGTGGCTGCAAAGGGCGCGCCGAGCGCCGCGCCGGTCAGCATGCGTCGTGTGATCCGCATCGCAGGTCCTCCCGATTAGCTCATTTTTTGAAATCCTACTTCATCAGATGAAAATGGCAATGGGATGAGGGCGGGCGCCCGCGGCCTTACAGGACGAGCGCGCCGACCACGAACAGCGCGCCTGCGGCGGCGATCGGCACGGCGACGCGCACCGGGATCGGCTGCGGCAGCCAGTTGCGCAGGCGGGCAGCGAGGCGGGACGCCTTCTTGGACGCCCGGAGGGGCACGACGACGGCCGCCGGCAGGCTGTCGCGGCAGATGGCGTGCTTGCGGACATAGTGGGGCACGCGCCAGGTCGACCATGTCCCGGCGCGGAACAGGGCGGCGTCGCCGGGGCGCAGCGTCCGCGCCGCGCCGGCCTCGTCGGTGACGGTGACTTCGCCCTCGATGATGTGGACGATCTCGTCGCCGCCGAAGAACCATCGGAAGGCGCCCGCCGTGCAGTCCCAGGCCATGGCCTGCGTGGTGCCGTCGGAGGAATCCGACCAGTGGCGGCAGCGCGCGACCGGAGCGCCCTCCAGCACCCATTCGGGGCGGATCGGGGCGGGGTCGAGCTCCAGATCGGACAGGCTCGCGGCGACGAAGGCGTGGCTCATGGCGGGCTCCCTGTATCAGTCAGGGACATCGGCCCCTGTTGCCGGGGGAGATCGCAACCGGCGTGCCGGGCGGCAGGGGCGTCAGGGGGTACGGGTCACGAAAATCGGTGGTTCGGGCAGGCCGAGGACGCGGCGCATGTCGGGCAAGGCGGCGTCGGCGATGACGGCGTGCCCCTGGGCGGTTGGATGGATGGCCCCGCCATAGGCGGAGGCGGCTAGTCCCCATACGGCATCGTTAAGGTTGGCCGGGTTGGTCCTCAACGACGGGAACGTCATGGCGGCGAAATAGGAATCATTCGGGGTTCTGATCCAGCGTTCACGCGCAGCATAAGCGCGGAACTGGTTTGGGTGCCTGCGACACTCAAGTGGCCGTTGGTCTTGGTCAGGAGTGCGGAACGACTCGCCGGTGCGGCTGAAACACAGGCGGTCGAATTCCGGGTCGGACGCACCTCTGGCGCAGAAGCCGCGCCCGGCGAAAGCGGCCTGGTGCTGGTCGACGAAGGTCATGGCCTGGCCGGGATTGGCGCAGCCGCCGTTCGAGCCGCAGGTGGCATAGGCGCGCAGGCGGGGAAGCATCGTGCGATTGACGAATGCAACGGCCTCGGCAACTCGCGCGCGGTCGACGTTGAAGGCGGGATGGATGTCGACGCCGTGCCGGCCGCCCTCACAAGCGGCTCCGTTCGGCCCGAGCGCCGGATTCGGGTAGCTGACGAAAACGACTCGCGACAGGCTGGGGCCGACGAAACGGGAAAGCTCGCGGCGCAAGGCACCGAAATCCTGGCGCAACTGGCCATTGAGAAGGATCGCGGCGTCGCGAACGGTCTTGATCAGGCCAAAGCTGGCGAAGGCCTGGCGTTCCCGGCCTTCCTCCAGCATGACGTTTGCCACGATTTCCGCGAAGCGGATGTCGTTCGCGCCGACGGTGAGAAGGATCAGGTCCGGCCGTCGGACGACGCTGCGCGCCCCTGGCGCGCCGATGCGGTTCGCCAACTGGCTGAACTGCGATTCAACGGTGGGCGGAGTTCGGCGGCCGGTATTGCCGAGCCAAAGGCGCTCGCGCGCCGGCTGGGCGCCGATGAGCCCGGCGCGAATGGTCGCGCCGCTGCATCCCAGAGGGATATAGGTGACGGCGACCTGCTTGTTCTCGATGGCGAGCGCGAGCGCGGCGCGGACCTGATAGCCGTAGAGTGAGCGGTGGCAAGCAGCATAGAGCCATTGGGCGCGGGCGGTTTCCCATTGCCGACGGAGTTCCGGTTCGTCGAGGTCCACGGCGCACGAAGAATCGAAATTGCCGACGGCTCGGCGAGGCCGGTGAAACTCAGTTCCGGGCCCGCCACCCACGCGCTCGTAGCACATCGCGCGGTTGGCGAGCTTGACCGTCCGCTCCGGATTACCCTCGCCCGATCCGATTGAATCGCCCATTCCGACAATCAGGATGTCGCGCACGAGAATGCTCGCCTCGGCTGTCGCCGCGCGGCCGTCCGCCACGCGCACGGTCAGGTGGACCTGGGTGGCCTGACCGAGGGGGAAGCGGCGCTCCACGGCTTCCGCGCAGGGGCGAGGTTGCGGCGCCTCGCTGGAAGTGGGATCGAGCTTCCAGATGCAGGTCGCGTTCGGGACCAAGGCAGCGGACGGCGCTGTCAGGCGGACAAGATGGTCGGCGGGATTGTAGTAGTTCTCATTCTTTCCGTCGCGCCAGCACTCGTTCCGCAGAACCCGGCCGGAGAGGCGATCGAGGCACGTCCTATCCAGGACTCGCGTCGCCCAACCCTCCCCCTGGGTCGATTCTGCGGCGCGGAGCTCGGTAGCCGCGACCGATGGCGGACTGCCCGGAACCCGCGCATCGTTGTGCTCCTGTTCCAACCGCTCGAAATCCCTGCGGTCGGTGAGCAGGCGAAACCGATTGACGACCTCCCAGTTGATGTCGGCGACCGGGTCCGGCGCCTGGGCGACCGCTGCTTCGGTCGACAATCCGGCACAGAAGGCAGCGAGCACGACTGCAATGCGACCGAGCCGCGCCATGGTGCAACATCCCTCTATTGCAATTTAGCGTAGCAACGTCATCCGGGTCTGACGCTACGTCAACAAGGGGATTCCCGGATGCTTGGCGACTTGCGGACAGACGCGCCTCAACCTGCGCTCCTCGTCGAAGGCTTGAACGGCGCCATGCCCTCGCGGGCGAGTTCGTCGGCCCGTTCGTTCTCGACATGGCCGGCATGGCCCTTGACCCAGTGCCAGGCGATCTCGTGGAGGTCGGCGACATCGTCGAGCCGCTGCCAGAGATCGGCGTTCTTTACCGGCTTCTTGTCGGCGGTCTTCCAGCCGTTCCGCTTCCAGCCGTGAATCCAGGTCATGATGCCGTTCTTCACATATTGGCTGTCGGTGTGGAGATCGACGGTCGAGGGGCGCTTTAGCGCCTCCAGCGCATTGATGGCGGCCAGCAGTTCCATACGGTTGTTGGTGGTCACCGCTTCGCCGCCCGACAGCTCCTTCACGCTGTCGCCATAGCGCAGGATCGCGCCCCAGCCGCCCGGGCCCGGATTGCCCGAGCAGGCACCGTCGGTGAATATCTCGACGCTGCGGGATGGCGGCTTGGCGGTCATGTGAGGCCGTACTCGGTGGCTGAGCCGACCTTCTGGTGGAAGCGCAGTTTCTTCAGATATTCGAGCGGGTCCTTCGGCGTGACCACCGCGCCGGACGGGACGTTCAGCCAGTCGACGAGCCGGGTGAGCAGGAAGCGCAGCGCCGAGCCGCGGGCGAGCAACGGCAGGGCTGCCTTCTCAGGCTCGCTCAGGGGCCGCACCGCCTGGTAGGCCGCGATCATCGCGGTGCCCTTGGCGAAGTCGAACTCGTAGTCGGGCGAGAAGCACCAGGCGTTCAGGCAGATGGCGAGGTCGTAGGTCAGGATGTCGTTGCAGGCGAAATAGAAGTCGATCAGGCCCGACAGACGGTTCTGCAGGAAGAACACGTTGTCATTGAACAGGTCGGCATGGATGACGCCGGCCGGCAGGCTCTTCGGCCAGTGCGCCTCGCAGTGGTCGAGTTCGTCGGAGATGGTCGCCGCGAGCCCGTCGGCCACGGTGTCGGCTCGCGGCCGGGCGCGCTCGTAGAGCGGTCGCCAGCCTTCCACGGAGAGCGCGTTGCGGCGATGGATGGCAAAGCCATCGCCGGCGAGATGCAATTCGGCCAGCGCGCGTCCGACGGCGGCGCAATGGTGGACCTGCGGGCGCCTGATCCACATGCCGTCCAGGAAGGTGACGATCGCTGCCGGCCGGCCGGCGAGTTCGCCGAGCGCCGCGCCGTCGCGCATTTTTACCGGCTGCGGGCAGATCAGCCCGCGGCTGGCGAGGTGCTCCATCAGGCCGATGAAGAAAGGCAGGTCGGCCGGATCGACGCGCTTTTCGTAGAGCGTCAGGATGAAGGAGCCAGCCGTCGTGTGGAGCAGGAAGTTCGAGTTCTCGACGCCCTCGGCAATGCCCTTGAACGACAGCAATTCGCCGATGTCGTAGCGGGTCAGGTGCGCCGACAGGTCCTCGGCGGTGACATCGGTATAGACGGCCATGGAATGCTCAGGCTGCCCGGTTCGGCACGGCGGGCTTGTAGCGCGGTTGGGGAACCGGATCGCCGTCTTCGGTTGCGACCTTGAGCCACTGAGCGATGGCGGACTGGACCTGCCGCGCCGCTTCCTCGGCGCTGACGCCATGGGCCGAGCAGAACGGCAGATCAGGCACGTCCGCAACCCAATGCCGGTCCTCCTCGGACCAGGACAGGTTGATATGGTAGTGCGGCTCGGTCATCGGTCGTCCATCTCCAGACCATGTTGGTCGATGATAGAGAGAAATTGCCGGATTTGATATCGTTTGGCGTCCTTCCCGTCCGTCTGGACGGAGAGGTTCACGCCGGTTGCTGCGTGTTTCCAAAGGCGGTGACTACCTTGTGTCGCCCGGAGCGCAAAGCCGAAGGCCGAGAGCAAAGCTTCGAACTCCCGGAATGACAGGCTGCTTCCTGACCGGGCCGCCTCAAGAAGTTTGGCGTGCCGACCCATGGTCAGGCGGCCGCGTCGGGCCGGAGCTGGCGGGGCAGGGGAAAGAACACGCTCTCGTCGGCGGTGGACACCGTCTCGACCGAGACCTGGTAGCGCGTCGCGAAGGCCTCGATGATCTCCTCGACCAGGACTTCCGGCGCCGAGGCCCCGGCGGTGATGCCGAGCGATGAAACGTCGCCGAACTTCGCCCAGTCGATGTCGGCGGCGCGCTGGACGAGCTCGGAGATGCGGCAGCCCTCGCGCTCGGCGACCTCGCGCAGGCGCTGCGAATTGGACGAGTTCGGCGCGCCGACGACGATCATCGCCTCGACCCGCGGGGCGACGCGCTTCACCGCCTCCTGCCGGTTGGTGGTGGCGTAGCAGATGTCTTCCTTGTGCGGCCCGACGATCGCTGGAAAGCGATCCCGCAGGTAGTCGACGATCTCGCGGGTGTCATCGACGGACAGGGTCGTCTGGGTGACGAAGGCGAGTTGTTCCTCTTCGCGCGGGACGAAGGCCCTGGCCTGGTCGAGTGTCTCGACGAGCGTGACCGCGCCGGCCGGCAGCTGGCCCATGGTGCCGACCACTTCCGGGTGGCGGGCATGGCCGACCAGCACCACCTCGCGGCCGCGCCTGTGGTGGATCTCCGCCTCGCGATGGACCTTGGTGACCAGCGGGCAGGTGGCGTCGATGGCGAGGAAATTGCGGCTCTCGGCCTCGACCGGCACGGATTTCGGCACGCCATGGGCGGAGAAGATCACCGGGGCCTGGGTGTCGGGAATCTCCGACAGCTCCTCGACGAAGATGGCGCCCTTGGCCTTCAGGCCGTCGACCACGAAGCGGTTGTGGACGATCTCGTGGCGCACATAGACCGGCGGGCCATAGATGCGCAGCGCCTGCTCCACCGCATCGATGGCGCGCACCACGCCGGCGCAGAAGCCGCGCGGCGAACAGAGCAGGATGGTGAGCGGCGGCTTGGACAAAGGGATCTCCCGGTGCGCGTCCCGGTTTCGGAGGGAACGGCACGCCTGTCAAGCAAGCCGCCTCAGGCGGCGGCGAGCGGTCGCGCCACCCGCACGCGTCGGACGACAGCGACGATCTCGTGGCGCGAGCAGGCGATGGCGCCCATGGCGATGGCCTTCTTCCGCTCGAAGCCGGTCAGGTCGTAGTGCGGCGCGCTGGTCTTCGGCGGGCCCTGATAGATCGAGCGGGGGACGCCCATCGCCCAGGCGAAGCGGTGCAGCTCCGCCTCGGTATCGGCGAGGAGATGGCACCATTTGAGCCCCTGCCAGTCCCAGATGGGATCGTCGACATAGACCGCCATGGCGCGTCAGGCCGCCTTGAGGCCTGCGGCGCCGAGGGCGGCCTGCTGCCGGGCGGTGACGTCGGCCAGGCTGAAACGCTCGATCTCCTCGTTGTAGAGACGGTAGAAGTTCAGCTCGGCCTTCAGGTGCAGGAACACCCCGCCGAGGCCGATGGCCGCCCGGTCCATCAGCACGAATTCCTGCGGGATGGTGATCGGCCCCTTCTCCTTCAGCGCCTTGTGGACCTGGAAGGCCTCGCGGCGGCCATATTCGCCGGGGGCGACGCCATCGGCGATCGAGCGCACGCGGTCGTCGAGCAGCGGCCCATAGATGAAGCGCGCCCAGACGTTCAGCACCTCGATCAGGTCCTTGCGCAGGTTCTTGAACCCCCAGGTCTCGTAGGCATGGACGATGCGGGATTCGTCGCCCGTCTCCAAGCCCCGGTAGAGGTCGATCACCGCGCCGATGAAGCGCGGCGGGAAGATCCGCACGCAGCCATAGTCGAGGAGGTTGATGCCGCCGGGCTCGCCGCCATCATCGAAGACCGTGTAGTTGCCGAGATGCGGGTCGCCGTGGATCACGCCGATGGCGGCGAAGGGATGCCACCAGGCCTTGAACATGGCGGTCGCCAGCCGGTTGCGAATGGCGAGCGGCTGGTCGACGTGACTGAGCATCTTCGTGCCGTCGAGCCAGGACAGCGTCAGCAGCCGGCCGGTGGAGAGTTCCGGACGCACCGTCGGCACCCGCACCAGCGGTTCGTCGGCGAGCACCTCCTGATAGAGCGCGGCGTGCTTGGCCTCGCGGCGGTAGTCGAGTTCCTCGCGGACCCGCTCGCCGATCTCCTTGATGATCTCGCGCGTGTCGATGGCCGGGTCCATGCGCCGCTGGATGGCGAACAGGATTTCGAGCTGGGCGAGATCGGCCTCGACCGCTGACTGCATGTCCGGATATTGCAGCTTGACCGCGAGGCGCATGCCGTCATGGGCGGTGGCGCGGTGGACCTGGCCGAGCGAGGCAGCGGCGGCCGGCACCTTCTCGAAACTGGCGAAGCGCTTCTCCCAGTCGGGGCCGAGTTCGGCCATCATCCGCCGCTTGACGAAGGCGGGGCCCATGGGCGGGGCCTCGGACTGCAGCTTCTGCAGTTCCTCGGCATATTCCGGGGGAAGAACCTCGGGGATGGTGGCAAGGAGCTGCGCCACCTTCATGATCGGGCCCTTCAGCCCGCCGAGCGCACGGGTGAGGTCCGCCGCGTTTTTCTCGCGGTTGAGGGAGGCACCGAACAGGCGCGACGCCGCGATCGAGGCTGCGGCTCCCGATACGTTCATGCCGACGCGAGCATAGCGCGACAGGCGGCCGGTGAGGCGGTTGGCTTCGTCGTCACGCGGCGGCATCGGCACTCCCGGTTGGCTGAGGGCCTCAGATAGGGCTTGCGGGCCGCAGATGCGAGGGCCGCTGGCTTACGCAAAGCGTTCGTCGCGGAACAGGGCAAAGAGGCCATCGGCGTCGTCGGTCCAGCCCTTGTAGGCAAGCTGGGCGGCATCGAGGCCGCGGAGGTCGTCGGCAAGCAACTGCCCGAGGCGGGTGCCGAACAGTGCAGCCGCCGGGTTCTGATGGATACGGATGGTGAAGGCGATATCGCCTGATAGCGGCAGTTTCGTCAGGGTCTGGCGCTCGACCCTGACATGCACGCGGCCGGGATCGATGCTGCCGTCAGGACCGCGCCAGGCCTTCGTGTGCGGCTGCGGGTGGTGCAGCCGGGCATCCTCGTAGAGCGACCAGTTGAACCGCTCGACGGGCTGCGCGGGCGCGAGTTTGTCGAAGATGCGCGCCACCATCTGGTCCATGCGGCCGGCGAAGCCCGGCACGGGGGCGTGGATGGCGGTCATCGGCCGTCCGATCTTCTCGGCCAGCCGCCAGGAGGAGGGGAAGGCGAGGGCTGCCGCCACGAGGCGCCAGCCGTCATCGGCGCGGCGCATCAGGCAGATGTCCTCCTGGACGAGACGGGAGGCGATCAGGAGCGGGGCGGCGTTGGTCGCGAGATCGATGCTCCGGCCAGCTCGCGGAAGCTCAATGCGGCCCTCGGCAAGCCGGTGCGTGGCTGCCTGGTGGGCGGCAAGGTGGCCGACCAGGGCATCCAGCAGCTCGCGCTGCGCGGCCTCCGTGCCGGGCTCGGCGCGAAAGACGGCGGCAAGATCGGCGGCTTCCAGCCGGGCTTTCTCGTCGAGGTGGGCGGCGAGGCGTTCGTCGACCTCGATCCAGTCGGCGAGGGCGATCGGCCGCATGCCGATGGTGAAGGGTTTTGAGGAACCATCCCACGGCGTGTGCTGGAACGGCTGGGTCATTTCGGCCAGTTGTCGCGGATCCACCGGGTCAGGCCGTCCTCGCCGACCTCGCCGGCGGCAAGGGCGAGGATAATGGCCGCCATCTCCGCTTCGGGCACGTTGAAATCGATACCGTTCAGGTCGAGGAACACAACGAGCGCAAGCAGCGCGGCGCGCTTGTTGCCGTCGACGAACGGATGGTTGCGGGCAATGCCATAGGCATAGGCCGCGGCGAGATCCGGCAGTTCAGCGCCCTCGTAAGCCCATTTGTTGCGCGGGCGGTCGAGAGCCGATTCCAGCATTCCCCGGTCGCGAATGCCCGGCGGACCGCCGAACTCACGCAACTGCTTGTCATGGAAGGCAATGACCAGGTCAGCCGTCAGCCAGACCGGCTCGCTCACTTGGCGAGCTCGGCGAGGGCGTTGCGGTAGCGCTTGATGGCCCTGTTGGCGCTGTCCATTCCCTTCGCGAAATGAGGATCGCGCGCGGAAAGATGCAGGGTTCCCTCCGTCTGCTCGACGACATGCAGCTTGTCGCCTTCCTGCAGGTTCGCGCGCGCCAGCAATTCCTTCGGCAGGATGAGCCCGACTGAATTGCCGATCTTGCGGATCTGCAGCACGAAGCCCTCGGCTTCGGCCTTGCGCGGTTGATCGTTCATGGCGGCCTCCGTGGCGTTATACGAAATGTATAACATACTCCGGCGAGCGGCGTCATGTCGTCAGGCGCTGGCGGGCCCTGCGTTGGCCCGAAGCTGCTCGATCAGTCCGTGGACGTCGCCGAGCACCCAGAGATCGCGCACCTTGTCGCCGTCGAATGTGAAGAACGGCGCGCCCGCCCAGGCGACATGCTTGCCGGTCGGCCGGAACCCGAACAGCTCCTGGCGGTGATAGCCATGGAAGCGGAGCCGGCCCGCCACTTTGTCACCCTGTTCGACCAGATCGAGGATATCGCTCGTATATTGGCCGAGCGCCCCGGTGACATAGTCGACATAGCCGGCGAACTGGTCGTGACCGACGAGCACCGGCCCGAGCGAGCCGCGGAAGGTGAAATCGGAGTGGAAGATGGTGGGTATCAGGCTCTTGTCCGCCTTGTCCCACATGGCCTTGTAGAACAGCGTAACGATATCGGTCTGGTGCGACATCACTCCTCCATCGCCTCCAGTTCGCCGATCAGCCGCTCGATGACGCCGAGGCCCCCCTGCCAGAAGGCGGGGTCGCGCGCATCGAGCCCGAAGGGCGCCAGCACCTCGGAATGGTGCTTGGTGCCGCCCGCCGCCAGCATGGCGAGATAGCGCTGGGCGAAGCCTCCGTCGGCCTTCTCGTAGACCGCGTAGAGCGAGTTCACGAGGCAGTCGCCGAAGGCATAGGCGTAGACGTAGAAGGGCGAATGGATGAAGTGCGGGATATAGGCCCAGAAGGTCTCGTAGCCGGGCTTCAGCTCGATGGCGGGGCCAAGGCTCTCGCCCTGCACGCTCATCCAGGCGGCCGAGATGGCGTCGGCGGTCAGTTCGCCGTCCTTGCGCTCGGTGTGGATCTTCCGCTCGTAGGAATAGAAGGCGATCTGGCGCACGACCGTGTTGATCATGTCCTCGACCTTGGAGGCGAGCAGGGCCTTCTTCTGCACGGGGTCGGTGGTCGCCTGCAGGATCGCCTTGAACGTCAGCATCTCGCCGAAGACCGAGGCGGTCTCGGCAAGCGTCAGCGGGGTCGGCGCCATCAGCGCGCCGTTGGGGGCGGCCAGCACCTGATGGACGCCGTGGCCGAGTTCGTGGGCGAGCGTCATCACGTCGCGCGGCTTGCCCTGGTAGTTGAGCAGCACGAACGGATGCGCGGATGGCACCGTCGGATGCGCGAAGGCGCCGGGCGCCTTGCCCGGGCGCACGGGCGCATCGATCCAGCTTTCGTCGAAGAAGCGCTTCGCGATGTTGGAAAGCTGTGGCGAGAAGCCCTCATAGGCCGAGAGCACCGTGTCACGCGCCTCGGTCCAGGCAATCGTGCGCTGCTCGACCTTGGGCAGCGGCGCGTTGCGGTCCCAGTGCGGGAGCGCATCCTTGCCGAACCAGCGCGCCTTGAGCCGGTAGTAGCGGTGGGAGAGGCGCGGATAGGCCTCGCGCACGGCGGCGACGAGCGCGTCGACCACTTCGCGCTCGACGCGGTTCGCCAGGTGGCGGGAATCGGCCACGTCCTCGAAGCCGCGCCAGCGATCCGAGATCTCTTTGTCCTTGCTGAGCGTGTTGGTGATCAGCGCGAAGGTGCGCAGGTTCTCCTTGAAGGTCGCGGCAAGGGCCTCGGACGCCGCGCGGCGCTTCTCCTCGGCGGTGTCCTGCAGGAAGTTCAGCGTCGGCTCCAGCGGCAGCTTCTCGCCGTCGATCTCGAACCGCAGCCCGGCAATGGTCTCGTCGAACAGCCGGTTCCAGGCGGAACGGCCGGTCACGCTCTTCTCGTGGAACAGCTGTTCGACCCGGTCCTCAAGCTGGAACGGTTTGTCCTTGCGGATGTCCTCGAGCCAGGGCCGATAGTGGCCGAGCCGCGGCTCTTCCGGCGCCGGCTGCGACATGGCCTGGTCGATCAGCCCGTCATCGATGCGGTTCAGCTCCAGCGTGAAGAACAGGAGATGCGAGGAGATCGCGGTGATCTTCTCCTGGATGTCGCCGTAGAACTTGGCGCGCGCGGGATCGGTGGTCTCGCCGGCATAGACAAGGCCGGCGAAGGAGGCGAGGCGGCCGAGCAGGTCTTCCAGCTTCTCGTAGCGGACGAGGGCTTCGGCGAGGTCGGCACTGGCGGTCTTGGCGCGCGCCAGCCCATCCAGCCGGCCCTTGTAGGCGGCCTCGAAGGCGACGGCCTCAGCCTCGGCCGCGTCGAGGTCACGGCGCACGGCGGGCGCGTCGATGCCGGAATAGAGCGCGGACAGGTCCCATTCCGGCAGGATGCCCAGCTCGCGGTCGAGCCTTTCGCGGGCGGCTGCGCTTTTCGACGCTGCGGCCTGAAACGTCCGACGCATGGCGACCTCCGGCCAAAAGCATTCAAGAGGCCGGTATGGGCAAAAGCCTCGCCGCTATCAACGTGGCGGATGGTCCAGAGGGTCGTTGTCCGGCCGGCGTTGCCGTCTTGCAACGCGCCGGTCCGCCGCCTGGAGTGTCAGCCGGTCGCCGCCAGAGGTTGGGCTGCCGAGGCGCCTTCGCCCAGCTTGCGGAACCGTACCAGCGAATAGACGCCGAGCGGGCCGACGAAGCTGCGCCCGATCACCTCGGCGCTGCCGTGGTTCCCGGCCCAATCCTTCAGTCGCTGGAACGGAAATTCGGGTCTCAGCCCGAAGGTGTGGGCATGTTTGGAGAACCAGCGCTCGACGGCCGCGGCGACACCCTTCTCCGAATAGAGGTGGTTGACGAGGATGATCTCGCCGCCCGGCCGGATGACGCGGGCGCATTCGTCCAGCACGCGCTCGGGGCGCTCCACCAGCGTGATGACGAACTGCGCCACGACGCAGTCGAACATGGCGTCGGGATAGGCGAGGTCGTGGGCGTCCATGACGCTGACCTCCTTCACATGCGGGAAGGCGCCGCTTGCCATGCGCTCGCGCGCCCTGGCGATCATCGGCTCGGACAGGTCGATGCCGTAGACCTCGAAGCCGGGCCCGTAATCCTGAAAGGACAGCCCCGTGCCGACGCCGACTTCGAGAATGCGCTTGCCCGCGCGTTTCGCCGCCGCTGTCGCCGCGCGCCGCCCCTTCTCGAAGACCGGCCCGCAGACCGCATCGTAGACGGGTGCCCAGCGCGCGTAGGCGCGTTCCATCGTCTCGCGATCGAGATCCTTGCTCTCGCGGTCGGGGCTGCTGGCCATGATCGTCTCCCATCGCCGCCCGCCGCGCGTGAATCGGTGGGCCTCAATCGCAGTTCGGGAGCGCTAGCAACGTCATGCGACAGATGGACGACAGCCCGCGCGGGCCGGGATCGACCGTGCGCGGTGTCACAAAAGGACAATGGGAATCTGCTGTTGGTCGGGATGAAACGGGGTCTTGGAGCCGGATGATGGCCGAGAAGCGCCACAGGGCGATGTTCATTTCCGACGTGCATCTGGGCGCCAGGGGCTGCCAGGCCGCCCTGCTGATCGATTTTCTGCGCCACAACGAGGCCGACATCATCTACCTCGTCGGCGACATCGTCGACGGCTGGCAGCTGAAGCGCGGCTGGCACTGGCCGCAGACGCACAACGACGTGGTGCAGAAATTCCTGCGGACGGTGCGCAAGGGCAGCCAGATCATCTACCTGCCGGGCAATCACGACGAGTTCATGCGCGACTATTTCGGCACGCATTTCGGCGGCATCGAGGTGATGGACCAGGTCGTCCACGAGGCCGCCGACGGCAAGCGCTTCCTGGTCATCCACGGCGACAGTTTCGACGTCGTCGTGATGCATGCCCGCTGGCTCGCCCATCTCGGTGACTGGGCCTACGACGCCGCGCTCTACTGCAACCGCTGGGTCAATTTCGTCCGTCGCAAGATCGGCCTCACCTACTGGTCGCTGTCGGCCTGGGCGAAGCTGAAGGTCAAGAAGGCGGTCAATTTCATCGGGGCCTTCGAAGAGGCGCTGTCAACGGAGGCCAAGCGCCAGAAGGTCGACGGCGTGATTTGCGGCCACATCCACCACGCGGCGATCAAGGACCAGGCTGGCATCCGCTACATGAATTGCGGCGACTGGGTGGAAAGCTGCACGGCCCTTGTCGAAAGCTATGACGGTCGCTTCGAAATCCTCCGCTGGACGGCAGTTCAGGCCTCGCCCGCTCTCGTTGAGGAGGAACTGCTTCCCGACATTCCGCTCGCGCTGCCCGGCCGGGCGCGCGTCAGCGCCTGACCGCCGCGATGCGGCTCGCCATCGCCACCGACGCCTGGGATCCCCAGATCAACGGCGTCGTGCGGTCGCTGAAGGAGACGGCGGCGGTCCTGCCGGCGCTCGGAATCGAACCCTATTTCGTGACGCCCGAGGGGCTGCCGAGCCTGCCGCTGCCGACCTATCCCGACATCCGCGTCGCCATCGGTGCGGGGCCGGCTGTCGCCGGGCGACTGGAGACGATCGCACCGGACGCAGTCCATATCGCGACCGAGGGGACGATCGGCCATGCCGCCCGCCGCTGGTGCCTCGCCCGGGGCCTGCCGTTCACGACCAGCTATCACACGCGCTACCCGGAATATGTGCGGGCAAGGGCTCCGGTTCCGGAGGCCTGGACCTATGCCTGGCTGCGGCGCTTTCATGAAGCTGCGGTGCGCACCCTCGTGCCGACCGAGACCATGCGGCGCGAACTGGCCGGCTGGGGGTTCGGCAATCTCACCGTCTGGTCGCGGGGTGTGGATACAGTGCTGTTCCGGCCGCGCCCAACCCCGGCGCTCGGCTATCCGCGCCCGCTGCTGCTCAGCGTCGGCCGGCTGGCGGTGGAGAAGAACGTCGAGGCATTCCTGTCGCTCGATCTGCCCGGAACGAAGGTGGTGGTCGGCGACGGCCCGCAGCGAGCCGAACTCGAGCGCCGCTTTCCCGACGCGATCTTCCTGGGGCTGAAGACGGGCGAGGCGCTGGCCGAGATCTACGCCGCGGCCGATGTCTTCGTCTTCACCAGCCGCACCGACACTTACGGCAACGTGATGCAGGAGGCGCTCGCCTCCGGCGTGCCGGTCGCGGCCTTTCCGGTGCCCGGGCCGCTCGATGTCATCACCGACGCCGGCGCCGGTGTGCTGGACGACGATCTCGCCGCCGCGATCCACGGCGCCTTGACGCTGGACCGGGCGCGCTGCCGGGCCGTAGCGGAAACCCGGACGTGGCGTGCGGCGGCCGGCCAGTTCGCGGGCGCGCTCGCGCCGTTCCCGCGCCGGGCGACCGCCGCCTGACCTCCCCGGCTGCCCAACCTTCATAGCCGCGACATCTAGGTCGGCGTCACGAAGATGAACGGAATGCCGGAAACGATGATGCCGAACTGTGCCGCATTATAGGCCATGCCGCCCCAGTGAAGGCGGCGCAACTGCCTGACAGCATCGGCATTGCCGGCGTCGCGGGCGCTCAACTGGGCGTCCATGCGCTGCAGGAACCAGCCCCGCGCATAGACGGCGAGCCCCGCGATGAGGCCGATGAAGACGGCCACCACCAGCCGGCCGGCCAAGGCGAAAGCGACCGCTCCGATGAGGCAGGCAATGCTCACGACGCGAAAATGGAAGCTGAACATGCCGCGCAGCAGCCAGGTGACGACGGGATCCTCGAACTTCGCCAGCAGGAAGGTCGGTGAGGCGATCAGGAAGTAGAGCATCGGCAAAAGCAGGATGATCGTCGCCGCCAGCGAAAACCCGTCTGTGGTCATGGCACACCCTTCTGTTCCGTTTGGGCACCGCCTTGCTGCAACGGTCAGGATATGCGCCCGCGCCGGCCCGGCCATTGGGCTTTAGTCGTGCTCCGCGGCCTGACCCGTTCGGGGTCGGGCCGTTACCGGCCTGTTAACGCCACCTTAAGCGGCGGCGACCACCCTCTCCCGATTCGAGACATCCGCATCGGGAGTGCATGCCTATGACCACCGTTCTCATCTGCGACGACGATCCGGTCCAGCGTCGGCTGGTCGAGGCGATGGTCCGCAAATTCGGCTACGAGCCCAGGCTTTGCGAGAACGGCGAGCAGGCCATGCGCGTGCTCAGCGAGGACGGCGATTCCATCGATCTGATCCTGCTCGACCTCGTCATGCCCGAGCGCGACGGCATGGGCGTGCTCGCCGCCATGCGCGAGGAGGGCATCGCCAAGCCGGTGATCGTCCAGACCAGCCAGGGTGGCATCGACACGGTCGTCAATGCCATGCGCGCGGGTGCGACCGATTTCGTCGTCAAGCCGGTCGGCGCCGAACGCCTGTCGGTGTCGATCAAGAATGCCCTGAAGACCGAAGCCCTGGTCGCCGAGGTGCAGCGCCTGAAGCGCAAGGCCGAGGGCACGCTGACCTTCAAGGACATCGTGACGCGCTCGCCGCGCATGCAGCCGCTCCTGAAAATGGCGGAGAAGGCCTCGGGCTCGATGATCCCGGTGATGATCGAGGGCGAGAGCGGCGTCGGCAAGGAGCTGCTGGCGCGCGCCATCGCCGGCTCGGGCGAGCGGCGTTCCAAGCCGTTCGTGGCGGTCAATTGCGGCGCGATCCCGCAGAACCTCGTCGAGAGCATCCTGTTCGGCCACGAGAAGGGCGCCTTCACCGGCGCCACCGAGAAGCACACCGGCAAGTTCGTCGAGGCCCATGGCGGCACGCTGTTCCTCGACGAGGTCGGCGAGCTGCCGCTGGAAGCGCAGGTGAAGCTGCTGCGCGCCATCCAGGAGGGCGAGGTCGACCCGGTGGGCGCCAAGCGCAGCGTCAAGGTCGATATCCGCATCATCTCCGCCACCAACCGCGACCTGATCAAGGCGGTGAAGGACGGGCGGTTCCGCGAGGACCTCTATTACCGGCTCTGCGTGTTCCCGATGACCCTGCCGCCCCTGCGCGAGCGCGCAGAGGACATCCCGGACCTCGTCCGCCATTTCCTGGCCCGCATCGCGGCCGAGGAGGGCAAGCGCATCCGCGGCCTTCAGCCGGCGGTCTTCGGCCTGCTCGGCGCCTATCCCTGGCCCGGCAATGTCCGCCAGCTCGAGAACACCGTGTTCCGCGCCGTCGTGCTCTGCGACGGCGACGAACTCTCCGTCGCCGACTTCCCCCAGATCGCGGCGCAGGTCGACGGCTACGAGGTGGTGGTGCCGCTGGCGCCGGCTCCCGTCATCGCCTCGCCGGCGATCCAGCCGGCCATGCAGCAGCCGGCCATGATCATGCCGGGCGCCTCCATCGGGCTGGTCGACCAGGCCGGCCATGTCCGGCCGATGGAGGAGATCGAGACCGAGGCGCTGCGCTTCGCCATCGACCATTATCGCGGGCAGATGTCGCAGGTGGCGCGACGGCTCGGCATCGGCCGGTCGACGCTCTACCGCAAACTCAAGGACCTTGGCCTTGAGAGCGAGGATGACGTGGCACAGGAGGTGTGACCGCGAATCCTCGGTCCTGGCGATTCTGTCCTGCAGGACGCCCGGACTCTTGATCGGCGGTCCCCCTCGTGATCGACATCATGGAGTGGCGGACGTCAAAATCCGCTGACGATTCATGACCGCAGACGAGGGGACCTGAGAGCATGCGCCTGCGGTCGACGCTCCTTCTATGCGCCCTGGTCGGGGCGGGATTTGCAGGCGCGCCCACCCGTTCGGGCGCGGCCGGGGACTTCCGCCTCGCCGACTGGGAGGTCGAGGCCGCGATCCCGCGCCCGCCGCTTGACGCCGCTCCCGCTCTCGCCGCCAGGCTGTTCGGGCTCGAGGTCTTCCCGGCCTCGCCGATCCTCGCCGAGGCGCCGAATGCCGACGACGAGGCCCCCGAGACCGTCCAGGCCCCCGCCATTCCGCAGCCGACCGAGGCCGATTTCGCGGCGATCCCTGACGATCCGCCGAGCGTGGTCGAGAACGGCAAGCCCGATCCTTCCCTCACCGCCGAGCGTGTCGCCCAGCAGCTGCGCATCCTGCTGGCACGGCCGGGCGGCGATCGCGGCCTCCAGCAGCAGTTCAATCCTTTCTATGCGACGCGCGGCTACGAGCCGCTGTTCGTCAGGGACGGCGTCGTCTCCGAACGTGGGCAGGCGGTGCTGACCCGCCTCGGCCAGGCCGGGGACGATGGCCTCGACGCCAGCGTCTTCCAGGTGAAGTTGCCCGAGGGCGCGCGCAACGCCGAGAGCGTGGCGCGGCTTGAACTGGCGTTGGCCCGCGCCGTAGCGCTCTACGCGCACCAGGCCTCGGGCGGGCGCACCGATCCGAAGCGCCTGTCCGGCTATTTCGACGTCACCCCGCCGCGCGTCGAAACGGCGGCGGCGCTGACCGCCATCGTGCGCGCCGACGGCGTCGTGGCGGCGATCGATGCGTTCAACCCGCCGCATTCCGGCTTCCGGCAGCTGCGCGCCAAGCTGATCGAGATGCGCGGCGAGCGCCGCGAGATGACGACGACCGAGACGACGCGCGTTCATGCCCTGCGCGAGCGCGACCTGATCGCCAATCTCGAGCGCTGGCGCTGGCTGCCCCGCGAGCTCGGGCGGACCCATGTCTGGGTCAACTCCCCCGACTACCACGTCAATGTCGTGCGTGGCACCGAGGTCATCCACCGCACCCGTGCAGTGATGGGCCGGGCCGAGACGCAGACGCCGGTCTTCTCGGACGCGATGAGTTTCATCGTGTTCAACCCGTCATGGCACGTGCCGCTGTCGATCGTGCGCCGCTCGATGGTCGGGCCGGCAAGCCGCAGCGGCGGCTATTTCGCCCGCCGCGGCATCCAGGTGACGCAGGGCGGTCGGCAGGTCGATGCCTCGACCATCAACTGGGCTTCGGCCAATATCGGTCGCTACTCGTTCCGCCAGCCGCCGGGCACGGCCAATGCGCTCGGGCGCATGAAGTTCATGTTCCCGAACCGGCACGCCATCTATCTGCATGACACGCCCTCGCGCAGCTATTTCGCCAACAGCGACCGAGCCTTGTCGAATGGCTGCGTGCGCGTGCAGAACCCCGAGGAACTGGCTGAACTGCTGCTCGGCATCGCTCTGCCCGGCGACAACTGGTCGGTCGCCCGCATGCGCGGCATCTACGGCGCCGGCGAACGCACGGTCCGGTTCCGCCAGCAGATTCCGATCCACCTCGTCTATTTCACGATGACGGTGGATTCGTCCGGCGCGCTGGTTGAGCTGCCGGACATCTACGGCCACAATGCCCGGGTGCGGACCGCCCTGACAGGCGTGCGCGGCTAACCACCCTTCACCGGCTGTGATGGGTGCCATCATGATCCGGCATGATTTCGCCACAGTTCATTCCTACCCCTCACGGGTCCGTGAGCAGGGTCATGGTTTTCGACTCGTTGACGTGACTCAGGGTTCTTTAACCGATCCCGACGATGATACGTTCACCACGAGCCGGGTTTGGTCCGGCGAAGAAACATCCTTCGTCAGCGAATAGAGACCCGTAGCATAGTGACCCCGGCTTACCGCTCACTGCCCCGTGCCCTTTCGCGTTCGCTCCTGCGGACGACCGTCACCGCCTCCCTCAGCTTCGGATTCCTGCTCGCCATTTCCGGCTCGACGCAGAACGTCGTGGCCAATGGCGATACCCGCACGCTGTCGATGCTGCACAAGCACACCGGCGAGCAGATCCTGGTCACCTTCAAGCGCAACGGCCGCTATGAGCAGGACGCGCTGAACAAGCTCAACTGGTTCCTGCGCGACTGGCGTCGCGACGAGCCGACGCGGATGGACCCGCACCTCTTCGATGTCGTCTGGGAGGTCTATCGGTCGGTCGGCGCGCAGTCGCCGATCCATGTCGTCTCGGCCTTCCGCTCGGCCGGCACCAACGCTATGCTGCGTCGCCGCTCGCGCGGGGTCGCCCAGCAGTCCCGTCACATCACGGGCCAGGCGATGGACTTCTACATTCCCGGCGCCTCGATGACGCGGGTGCGCGAGGCCGGCCTGATGCTCCAGCGCGGCGGCGTCGGCTTCTATCCCGGCTCTGCCAACCAGTTCGTCCATATGGACACCGGTTCGGTTCGCCACTGGCCGAAAGTGTCGCGTGACTATCTCGCGCGCCTGTTCCCGGACGGCCGCACGGTCCACATTCCCGCCGATGGCCGCCCGCTGGCCGGTTTCGACACGGCGCTGGCCATGGTCCGCTCGCGCGGCGGCACCGCCTCGCGTTTCTACGATTCCCGCGCCGACGAGAGCGCCACCTATGAGGACAGCGACAGCCAGGGCGGCGTGATCCGCCAGCGGTCGAGCTCGATGGGTCTGTTCGCCGGCCTGTTCGGCGGCGGTCAGCAGCGTCAGGCGCCGCGCGCTCCGACTCCGGTAGCAGTCGCGCCGGCCCCCGCACCGACGGCCAGCGCCACCGAGGCCGCTCCCGGCATTCCGGCCCGGCAGGAAACGCCCGCAGCGACCGCCGCCGCCCAGCCGCAGCCGGCCCCCGGCCGCCCTGTCCAGATCGCCCCGAACGCGCCGCGCATGCTGATTGCGGCGGCTCCCGTTCCGGTTCGCGCCCCTTCGGCGGCCGTGCGAGCCCGCGGCAACGAGGATGAGGCCGAGCAGGTCGTCGCCGCCGCGCCGCTCCCGGCGGCACGTCCGGTCATTCCGGGAGAGGCCGCGCCGCAATCGGCCGCGTTCGCGGCGCTTGCCCCCGCCGGCAATCGCCCGGCCGTCCTGCCAGAGACAGCGCAGACCCCGATCCAGACCGCGCAGGCGCCGATGCCGGCCGCCCGGCCGCAGGTCATCGGCGGCTCCGTCGTCACCGCGTCCGCCGCCTTGCCGGCGCTCATCACCACCGGCGATCAGCGCGGCCGCACGGCCGAGGGCCAGGCCGCGCCGGCCATGGCGCTGGCCTTCGCCTCGCCCTCGCGCCCGGTCACCCTGCCGAACGCCTCGCCGCAGGGCCCGCAGCCGCGCGCCGCCGCCGAACGGCGCCAGAGCGATCAAGCCGCCACCCGCCCGGCGCCGGTCCGCACCGCCACCCGCGCACCTGCTGCCGCACCGCTGATGGTGGCGCCGAGCACCGAGGGTGCCCGCGGCCGGGTCGTCTTCGTCCGCCAGACCACCGATCGCGCCGCCACCGTCGCGACGCTGACGACACCCGACCCGCGCCAGCTCCGGCTCATCGAGCAGCCGACGCAAATGGTCGCCATGGCCTTTTCGCAGACGGCCGCCGCGACGGTGCCGACGGCGCGGTTCTCCGGCCAGGCGGTCTCGAACCTCCGCACGCTGGAATTCTCCCGTGTCGAGGACGGCCAGCGCCGCGCCTCAGTTTTGCGCTGAGCGCGCCCGCCCGCGTGGCTGCCCTGCTGCCCCGGCCATCACGCACCCGGCTGATCTGAGGCAAATTCGTGCCGGGGCGGACGTTGTCCCGACCGATGCGGCCCGGCGGGCCCGCCCAGCCGGCAGCGCATGACCTCCATCCGCATCATTCCCTTCGCCCTGGCCATCCTCTGGGGCTTCAACTGGCCGGCGGTGAAGACCGGGCTTGCCGAGGTGCCGCCCTTCGCGTTGCGCATGGTGGGGCTCGGCATCGGCGCGGCCATGCTGGCCGGGCTCGCCGTCCTGCTCGGGCGCTCGATGCGGATCGAGCGCCGGTCCTTGTGGCCGCTGGTCGTGGCCGGCACCTTCAATATCGCCGGCTTCAACCTCGCGACCGTGTTCGCGCAGCTCAACACGTCCACCTCGCGCGCGGCGATCCTCACCTTCACGACTCCGCTCTGGTCGATCGTCTTCGCCTACCTCTTTCTCGGGGAGAAGCTTGACCGGGCGAAGGCGATGGCGCTCGGCATCGGCATCGCCGGCATCGCGGTGCTGGCCATGCCGCTCGTCACCGGCGAGATCACGGTGCTCGGCATCCTGTTTCCGATGGTCGCGGCGCTGAGCTGGGCGGCCGGCTCGGTCTACCAGAAGTCGCACCCGATCGACGGCGACCGGATGGTCGCGACCGCCTATCAGTTGCTGATCGCATCGGTGGTGGCGGGTGTCGGCTTCGTGCTGGCGGGGGAGACGCTGCCGACCACCCTGTCGACAAAGGCCGCCGTCGCCATCAGCTTCCACATCGTGGGCGCGACGGCGATCGCCTATCTCCTGTGGTTCATCCTGCTCGACCGGCTGTCGGTCGGCGCGGCGTCGCTGACGACCTTTGCCATTCCCGTGGTCGGCGTGCTCAGCGCCATGGCGCTGGTCGGCGACCGACCGACCCCGCTTGATTATGTCGGCTTCTCCGCCGTCATGCTGGCGGCGGCTGTCGCGATGTTCGGAGCACGGGCGAAGCCCGTCGCCGCGACCTGACGCCGTCAGGCCATGCCGAGCGCCTGCTTGTAGAGTTCGAGGATCGCCTCTTCCTCCATCCGCTCGTCGCGGTCCTGCCTGCGCAGCGAGATGATCTTGCGCAGCACCTTGGTGTCGAAGCCGTTGGCCTTGGCCTCGGCATAGACGTCCTTGATGTCGTCGGAGAGCGCCTTCTTCTCCTCCTCGAGCCGCTCGACGCGCTCGATGATCGCCTTCAACTGGTCGGCGGCGACGCTTTGGGTATCGACCATGCGAATGCTCCGGGGGCGGATTTCGAGGAAGCCGCACGGTTCGCGAATTCGCCGCGCCGGGTCAAGCGCCGTGGCGCTTGTCCACAGGCGCTCTCCCCCGTAATCAGGGCAGCCCCACGCGCCACAGGCCATGATGCGACCCGCCGAAGCCGCCGACCCCATCGAGACGCCGCCGGCGACGACGGCATCGTCGCAGAGCTTCGCCTTTCTCGCCCTGATCGCCGGCGCGATCGCGCTTGGCATCTCGCCGGTCTTCGTCCGCCTCGCCGATGTCGGGCCCTTCGCCTCGGCCTTCTGGCGCGCCTTTCTCGCCTTGCCGGTGCTGTTCGTCTGGATGCGGATCGAGAATCGGAGCGATATCAGGCGTGCCGGTTACACGCCGGCGGTGCTGGCAGCAGGCGTCTTCTTCGCCGGCGACCTGTTCTTCTGGCACCTGTCCATCCTGAACACGACCATCGCCAACTCGACCTTTCTCGCCACGACAGCGCCGATCTGGGTGGTGCTGGTGGCCTGGATCTGGCTGCGCGACCGCATTTCCGGTTGGACGCTGCTCGGCCTCGCTCTCTGCATCGCGGGCGGCGGCGCGCTGGTCGGCGACAGCATCCAGATCGACCGCTCGCGCCTTCTCGGCGATGCCTACGGGGCCGCTACCGGCATCTTCTTCGGCCTCTATTTCCACGCCATCCGGATCGGGCGGACAACGCACGGGGCAGGGCGCCTGACTTTCCTCTCGACAGCCGTTACGGCCCTTTGTCTTTTCGCCGTTGCGCTGGCTCTGGAGCCGCGGCTGCTGCCACAGACCCTGCAGGGCTGGCTGGCCCTCGCAGCCCTCGGCATGGTGACCCATGCGGCGGGGCAGGGCCTGCTGTCGGTCGCGCTTGGCACATTGCCGACGGTGTTCTCCTCGCTGGTCATCTTCATGGAGGCGATCGTCGCGGCCCTGTTCGCCTGGGTAGTGCTCGGCGAGAGCCTCAGCGTCATCCAGATTGCGGGCGGCTTCGCCATCATGCTCGGCATATGGGTTGCACGGCCGCGCTGATTGGCGGTTCGGGAGGCAGCATGCGGATGGGCGGCAAGCGCTTGGCGGTACTCGTTCTGGCCTGGGGGCTGGCGCTTCCGGCTGGTGCTGGCGCGCAGGAAGCGACCGTCGAGACGCTGGAACAGGCGATCTGCCGGATGATCGAGGCGGGCGCGCGCCGCCACGATCTGCCCGCCCATTTCTTCACCCGTCTGATCTGGGCCGAGAGCCGCTTCCGCATCCGTGCGGTGAGCCCGGTCGGGGCACAGGGCGTCGCGCAGTTCATGCCGGGCACGGCGCGCGAGCGCGGGCTTGCCGATCCGTTCGATCCGGAACAGGCCATCGCCGCCTCGGCCTCGCTGCTCGCGGACCTGCGCCGCCAGTTCGGCAATCTCGGCCTGGCGGCGGCGGCTTACAATGGCGGGCCGACGCGCGTCCAGAATTTCCTCGACGGGCGTGGCGGCCTGGCGCTCGAGACCCAGAATTACGTATTCCAGATCACCGCCCGGTCGGCCGAGGACTGGGCCGAGGAGCGTCGTCGTGCCGTGCCGCCTGCCGGCCCGATGCAGGACCAGCCACCGCAATCGTGCCTGATGGTGACGGCGCTGCTCCGTCGCCCGGGCGAGGCGCTGGCGGGTGTGGACGGGCTGTTCGCGCCCTGGGGCGTGCAGCTGGCCGGCAATTTCTCGCGCGCGGTCGCGCTCGCGAGCTATGGACGTGCGCGAAGCCAGCTCCGCGGCGTGCTGGGCGACCTGCAGCCGATGATCCTCGGCTCACGCCTGCGCAGCCGGGGCAGGGCAGTGTTCTGGCGCATTCGCGTGCCCGCCCAGACGCGCGGAGCCGCCGACGGCCTGTGCAACCGCATCCGCGCCGCCGGCGGCGCCTGCGCCGTGCTCAGGACATCGGGCCGGGGCTGAGCACGAATCGTTGTGCCGGGCCGTCCGGCGACGTTCCACGGCGCTTATCCCCCGGATTCGGCTTGTGAAAGCCCGGCAGCCCCGCCTTCGTTGACAGTCCGGCCGGTATCAAGGAAAAGCCAAAGAGATGGCCGATAGCGGACCCATGGATCGCTCCCTCTCTCGCCCGGCAGCCCTGATGCTCTGCCTGCTGGCGGGCGGATTCTGGCTGGGCGGAACGGCGCCGGCGAGCGCCGACCTGCGCCTGTGCAACACGACCCAGAGCCGCGTCGGTGTCGCCATCGGCTACAAGGACGGCGAGGGCTGGACCACCGAAGGCTGGTGGAACATCGCCGCGCGCAATTGCGAGACCATCCTGCGCGGCCCGCTGGTCGCCCGCTTCTACTATCTCTACGCGGTCGACTACGACCAGGGTGGGGAGTGGGCCGGGCGCGCCTTCATGTGCACGCGCGACAAGGAGTTCACCATCCGCGGCATCGAGGAGTGCCTGGCGCGCGGCTATGACCGGATCGGCTTCTTCGAGGTCGACACCCAGGACCAGCGCCAGTGGACGATCCAGCTGACCGATGATGGCCAGCGGAGCCAGCCGCAGTCTCCGTCGGCGGCGACGCCGGGCGTTCCCGTGCCGCCGGCCGCGCCGCTCCGCCGGCCCGGCCAGCCCGAGATCCGCGAGGCCGCGCCCGCTCGCTCGCGCCAGACGCCGCTGCCCAATGCACCGGCTGGCGGCGGCTCCGGCACTGCCGTCCCGTCAGGCGTTCCGGCCTTCACCACACCCCGCTGAACGGCTGTTGCCAATGGCGGCTTGCGTGCATTGCAAGATGCCGGCCCATGCGCTACGCCTCACCTCGACGATTGTCGCAGGAGATGAGCCATGGCCTCCGAGCCCACCGTGGATGGCACCGCGCCGATGGATTACGCCGAACACGAGCGGACCTATCAGTTCTTTACCGCCATGACGAAATGGGGCTCGATCGCGATCATCGTCCTGCTCATCCTGATGGCGATCTTCCTGCTCTGATCGCGCCTCGCGCCCGCATTGCGGGGGGCATCGGGCGCAGGGTAATTCACCAACAACAGACCCCCTGGCGCGCCCTCCGCACGGATGGGGCGGAGCGGAGGACTTGTCGATGCGGATCGCCATCCCGAAAGAGACGGATGCCAACGAGCCGCGCGTCGGCGGCACGCCGGACACCGTGAAGCGGCTCAAGGCGCTGGGCGCCGATCTCGTCGTCGAAAAGGGCGCCGGTCTCGGGTCGGGCATTCTCGATGCCGACTTCGAGGCAGCGGGCGCCAGCATCGCCGTGGATGCCGTCAAGGACGCCGACGTCGTCCTCAAGGTGCGCCGGCCGACGGTGGCCGATCTGAAGGCCTACAAGCCGGGCACCGTCGTTCTCGCCACCATGGACCCCTACGGCAACGAAGCCGCCCTTGCTGACATGGCGAAGGCCGGCATCTCCGCCTTCGCCATGGAACTGATGCCGCGCATCACGCGCGCGCAGGTCATGGACGTGCTGTCGAGCCAGGCGAACCTTGCCGGCTATCGCTCGGTCATCGACGCCTCATCCGAGTTCGGCCGCGCGCTGCCGATGATGATGACCGCCGCAGGCACCGTTCCGGCCGCCAAGATCTTCATCATGGGCGCGGGCGTTGCCGGCCTGCAGGCCATCGCCACTGCCCGCCGCCTCGGCGCGGTCGTCACCGCCACCGACGTGCGGCCGGCCGCCAAGGAGCAGGTCGAGAGCCTCGGCGCCAAGTTCGTCGCGGTCATGGACGACGAGTTCAAGCAGGCCGAGACGGCTGCCGGCTATGCCAAGCCGATGTCGGCCGAGTACCAGGCGAAACAGGCGGCGCTGGTTGCCGAGCACATCGCCAAGCAGGACATGGTGATCACCACTGCGCTCATCCCCGGCCGTGCCGCGCCGCGGCTCGTCACCGCTGCCATGGTCGCCTCCATGAAGCCCGGCTCGGTGATCGTCGATCTCGCGGTCGAGCGCGGCGGCAACGTCGAGGGCGCGAAACTGGGCGAGATCGTCATCACGCCGAACGCCGTCAAGATCGTCGGCCATGCCAACGTGCCCGGCCGTCTCGCGGCCACCTCGTCCTCGCTCTATGCCAAGAACCTGTTCTCCTTCATCGAGATCATGATCGACAAGGCCTCCAAGGCTCTCGTCGTGCCCTGGGACGACGAACTGGTGAAGGCGACGCTCCTGACGAAAGATGGCGTCGTGGTCCACCCGAACTTCCAGTCGGCGGCGCCGGCTGCCGCCGCACCCGCCGCGGAACCGGCGGCCGGGACGACCGCCGACGCTCCTGCCGGCAAGGCCAAGGCCGCGCCCAAGAAGTCCACCAAGGCTTAAGTCCACCAAGGTCTGACCTGAGGGGAATCAGATGACCACGCTCACGCCAGACCAGGCTCTCGAAAGGGCGCGCGCCGCGGCCGATGCCGCGCGCATCGCCGCCGAGCAGGCACGCCTTGCCGCCGACCAGGCGATCTCCATCGCCGACCAGGTGGCGCTGACGGCCGGCGCCGCCGCCCATGCCGCGACCGGCGGGGCGATCGACCCGACTGTGTTCCGCCTGACCATCTTCGCGCTCGCCGTCTTCGTCGGCTACTATGTGGTCTGGTCGGTGACGCCCGCGCTGCATACGCCGCTGATGTCGGTCACCAACGCCATCTCCTCGGTCATCGTGGTGGGTGCGCTGCTCGCGGTCGGCGTTCAGGTCATGGACACCGGTTCAGTGCTCGCCCGCGTTTTCGGCTTCATCGCCCTGGTCCTTGCGGCGATCAACATTTTCGGCGGCTTCCTCGTCACACAGCGCATGCTTGCGATGTACAAGGCGAAGGAAAAGCCGGCGATGAAGAAGGGCTGAACCGATGTCAGCGAACCTCGCGGCCCTCCTCTATCTCGTCTCCGGTATCCTGTTCATCCTCAGCCTGCGCGGGCTGTCGAGCCCGGAATCCTCCCGCCAGGGCAACCTGTTCGGCATGGTCGGCATGACCATCGCCGTGCTGACGACGCTGGCCTATGCGCGCCCGGCCGGCATCGGCGCCTGGATCCTGGTGCTCGGCGGTCTCGGGCTCGGCGGCGGCATCGGCGCCGTGGTGGCCCGGCGCGTGCCGATGACCTCCATGCCGCAGCTGGTCGCAGCCTTCCATTCCGGCGTCGGCCTTGCCGCCGTGTTCGTGGCGGCGGCCGCGCTCTATGCGCCGACCGCCTTCGACATCGGTGCGCGCGGCACGATCAAGGCGCTGTCGCTGTTCGAGATGGGCCTCGGTGTCGCGATCGGCGCCATCACCTTCACCGGCTCGGTCATCGCCTTCCTCAAGCTCGACGGGCGGATGAGCGGCAAGCCGATCCTGCTGCCGCAGCGCCACCTGCTCAACATTGCGCTGGCGGTGGCCATCGTCGTGCTGATGATCGTCTTCATGCGGACCGAGAGCACGCTCGCCTTCTGGCTGATCGTGATCCTGTCCTTCGTGGTCGGCGTGACCCTGATCATCCCGATCGGCGGCGCGGACATGCCGGTCGTCGTGTCGATGCTCAATTCCTATTCGGGCTGGGCGGCGGCGGGCATCGGCTTCACGCTCGGCAATACGGCGCTGATCATCACCGGCGCGCTGGTCGGCTCGTCGGGTGCGATCCTCTCCTACATCATGTGCAAGGCGATGAACCGGAGCTTCATCTCCGTCATCCTGGGCGGCTTCGGCGGGGAAGACGCAGTTGCCGGCGGCTCGGCCGAGGCGCGGCCCTACAAGGCCGGCTCGGCGGAGGACGCCGCCTACATCATGAAGAACTCGCAGAAGGTCATCATCGTGCCGGGCTACGGCATGGCGGTGGCGCAGGCCCAGCACGCGCTGCGCGAGATGGGCGACCTCCTCAAGAAGCAGGGCGTCGAGGTGAAGTACGCCATTCACCCGGTCGCGGGTCGTATGCCCGGCCACATGAACGTGCTGCTGGCCGAAGCCAACGTCCCCTACGACGAGGTCTTCGAGCTCGAGGACATCAACTCGGAATTCGCGCAGGCCGACGTCGCCTTCGTGATCGGCGCCAACGACGTGACCAATCCGGCGGCCAAGACCGACAAGACCTCGCCGATCTACGGCATGCCGGTGCTGGACGTGGAGCGGGCCGGCAACATCCTGTTCGTGAAGCGCGGCATGGGCGGTGTCGGCTATGCCGGCATCGACAACGACGTGTTCTATCGCGACAACACGATGATGCTGCTCGCCGACGCCAAGAAGATGGTCGAGAACATCGTCAAGGCGCTGGGCCACTGAGGCCCTCAACCGCCGGCCATTGAGGCCGGGACGATCGCACCGCTAGAATGGCAAACGGGGCGACAGCGCCCCGTTTCGCTTTTGTGGGGCAGCCTATGCTGTTCATGATCATCGAGCGCTTTCCGAACCAGGACGCGGTTCCGGTCTACCGGCGGGTCCGCGATGCCGGCCGTTCCCTGCCCGAGGGGCTGACCTATGTCGGCAGCTGGATCGAACCGAACTTCGACAGGTGCTTCCAGCTGATGGAATGCGACGACCTCCGGCTGCTGCAGGAATGGGTGCTGGGTTGGCGCGGCTCGGGCGTGACCTTCGAGATCGTGCCGGTGGTGCCGAGCGCGGAGACGCGCGCGGTGGTGGCGCCGTTCCTCGACCGGCCCGACCGATGACCGTCGCCCTGCGCCCCTATGCCGAGCCGGACCGCGTGGCCGTCGTCGGGCTCGTCCACCAGCTCAATCTCTACGAGGACGCCATCTCGCGGGATAGGGCCGGTGACCTGAAGGCGGCGGAGGCCTGCCTCGACAGCGACCTGAAGCGGGTCGAGCGGGAGGGCGGGGCGGTCGTCGTCGCCTGCGACGGGGCGGAGGTCGTTGCCATGATGTGCTTCGTCATCGACCAGCCACAGCCCTATCTGCGCACGGAGATCGGCCAGGTCGGCTGGGTCGCGGAACTCGTCGTTGACGAGCGCTATCGCGGCCAGGGCATCGGCACGCTGATGCTGGAGGAGGCCGAGCGGCTGGCCCGCGAGAACGGGCTCAAGCGGCTGATGATCGGCGCCATCGCCGGCAACCACATCGCGCGCAAGGCCTATGAGCGGTTCGGCTTCCGGCCGGCAGTGATCGAACTGGCGAAGGATCTGGACTGACCGCAAGTCTGGTCAGTTGAGAAGTCTGGTCAGTTGAACAGGCGGTAGGTCTGGCCGGCCCGGCCGCCGAGGCGGTTGAACCCCTCGCGGGCGCCGGGATGGTTCTCCTCGACGCTCATCGCCTTGGTGTAGGAGCCGAGCGCACGCTCGTTGTCGCCGGTGCGCTCCAGGGCCTGGCCACGGGCGACCCAGAGGTCGGCATTGCGCTGGTCGAACTGGACGGACTCATTGAAATCGTCGAGTGCGGACTTGTTGTCGCCGAGGGCAAGGTAGCTGAGGCCACGGCCGTAATAGGGCTCGGAATTGTTGGGCGCGAGGCCGAGCGCGGTGGTGAAGTCCTCGACCGCCTGGCGATGGTTGCCCTGCGCGGCCCAGACGAGCGCCCGGTTGTGATAGGCCTGCGCATTGGACCCGCTGATCTGGATGGCGCGGTTGTAGTCGTTCAGCGCGTCGTTGTGGCGGTTCTGCGTGCGGTAGATGTTGCCGCGACCGACATAGGCAGCGGCATAGTTCACATCCGCCTCGATGGCGCGGTTGTAGTCGGCGAGGGCAAGGTCCGCCCGGCCGGTCTGGCGGTGGACGAGCGCCCGGTTCGCCAGCGCCTGCACGTAGTTCGGGTCGAGCTGGATGGCGCGCGAGAAGTCAGCCATCGCCTCCTGCCGCCGGCCGGTGCGGGCGAGCACGGTGCCCCGCATGTTGTAGGCCTGCGGATCGTTCGGGTTGCGCTGGACCACATCGCCGAGCGAGGAGAGGTTGGCTGTCGATCCCAGATAGCTCGACTCGGTGTCGTCACCGCCGGTGGTCGCCCCCACCACGCCCGTGCCGCCGGTCGACGAGCAGCCGGCCAGCGCCAGCGCGCAGGCCGCAAGCGAGGCGCGCCGCAGGAACCGGAGGATGTCGGGGGAGAGAAACGTCAATCGTCTGTCCTCGTCATTGCGCTTGACCCGGCCTGTGACAAGACCGTTACGCAGCACCCGGGGCGGTGGACCACCGGAAACAACACGACCCGCGATGATCCTTCGTCGCGGGCCTGTCAAAAATACGGCGAGAACCGGAAAGAATGCCTGAATCAGCGCGCCGCGGCAGCAGGGGTGCGCGGCTTCACCGGTTTCGCGGGGATCAGGCCTTCGCGCTGGGCGCGCTTGCGGGCCAGCTTGCGGGCGCGGCGCACGGCCTCGGCCTTCTCGCGCGCCTTCTTCTCCGACGGCTTCTCGTAGTGGCCGCGCAGTTTCATTTCGCGGAAAATGCCCTCGCGCTGCATCTTCTTCTTGAGAGCTTTGAGCGCCTGATCGACATTGTTGTCGCGAACGAGAACCTGCACGCCTGTGTTCCTTTTGAGCCTTTGAATTCGCTGTCGAACAGACCGTCTGCGGGAAATCCGCGACAAGAGGCCTGCTCAAGGACGTGAGGCCGATAGCAGAATCATCAGCGACTGTCCACGGCAAACCCGTGCGTTTGTTGAATTTTGAAGTCCTCGTTTGCTTCGTGCCACGGGCGCGGCTATATCAGGCGTGATTTCCCGATCCATTGATCGATACGAGGCGAAAGTCTCGGCCTCGGCCTCCCGGCCAGGGCACGGGAGCGGCCACGCTCTCGAACGGTCGCTCCGGATCAGGCACAGCTCAAAGAGGCCAAGCCATGACCCAGCTCCTGATGCCCAAGGCGACCGCCGTCTGGCTGGTCGACAACACCGCGCTATCCTTCGAGCAGATTGCCGCCTTCTGCACGCTGCATCCGCTCGAGGTGAAGGCGATCGCCGATGGCGAAGCCGCGCAGGGCATCAAGGGCGCCGACCCGGTCATCGCGGGGCAGCTGACCCGCGAGGAGATCGCCAGGGCCGAGAAGGAACCTGCCTACCGCCTCAAGCTCGCGCCGCCGAAGGTCAAGCTGCCCGAGGTCAAGAGCAAGAAGGGCCCGCGCTATACGCCCGTCTCGCGCCGCCAGGATCGGCCGAACGCCATCCTCTGGCTGGTGCGCAACCATCCCGAGCTGAAGGATGCGGCCATCATGCGCCTTGTCGGCACCACCAAGCCGACCATCGCCGCGATCCGCGAACGCACGCACTGGAACTCGCAGACCCTGTCGCCGATGGATCCGGTGACGCTCGGTCTGTCCTCGCAGATCGACCTCGACCTGGAGGTCAACCGCGCCGCCAAGGAGCGCGGCCCGGTCGACACCACGCCGGAACAGACCCTGCTGCCGGCTGACCAGACCACCACCACCGCGCCGGCCAAGTACGATCCCTTCGAGCGGCCGGACGGCAGCCCGAAGCGCGAGGAGCGCTATGACGCCGCCAAGGTGTTTGCCAACCTCAAGTCGATCAAGACCGACGAGTGAGGGGCGTCCGCGCTCTTTCCGTGCGCATCCCGACGTTGTAACCCGATGCGCCCCGCGGCGAGCGGGGTGATCAGCCGATTCGCCTTGCCGGAGACCGACCATGGCCGATGACGTCCGTAGCCCGATTGCGCTGGAAGGTCTCGACCTCGCCGCCCTTGTCGCCAGCCGCGTCTGTCACGATGTGATCTCGCCGGTCGGCGCCATCGTCAACGGCCTCGAGCTGATGGAGGACGGTGCGGACGCGGCGACAACCGAGCTTGCCCTCGACCTCATCCGCAAGAGCGCCAAGACCGCCTCGGCCCGCCTGCAGTTCTGCCGCATCGCCTTCGGCGCCGCCGGCTCGGCCGGGTCGGCGATCGATACGCGCGACGCGCACCAGGTTGCGACCAACTTCCTCAATGACGACCGGACTACGGTCGAATGGCATGTTCCACCGGCCTTTCTGCCGAAGAACCGCGTGAAGCTGCTGCTCAACCTGCTGATGCTCGCAGCCGGGGCCATTCCGCGCGGCGGCACGATCAAGGTCGAGGGCACGGGCGAAGGCGATACGACCGGCTTCGCGGTGACGGTGACCGGCCTCAACGCGCGCGTGCCCCCGCACGCGCGGGAGCTGATGGCGGGCATTCCCGCGAACGAGCAGGGCACGATCGACGCCCACGCGATCCAGCCCTACTACACCGGCCTGCTGGCGCGTTCCGCCGGTATGCAGGTGACGATCGAGAAGATTGACGACTACGTGGCCATCCGCGCGGCCTGACCGGCTCGGCGCTGACCCAGCGTCAGGTGAATCTCTTTTGAATCAGGTGTTTCGCCCCATTTCACAGGGAGCGAAGCGGTATTTTTGTTTCAACAAGATTTAACCCTTTTCCGTGACACTTCGGGGTGATCGGACAACCGACCAGTCGGCTCGTCCATGCTCCTTCCTGTCCGGATTTCGACGATGGATGATCTGCTCCGCGAATTTCTGACTGAGACGAACGAGAGCCTGGACGTCGTCGACGTCGAGCTCGTCCGGTTCGAGCAGGATCCGAACAATGCCGGCATCCTCGGCAACATCTTCCGCCTGGTCCACACCATCAAGGGCACCTGCGGCTTCTTAGGGTTGCCCCGCCTCGAGGCGCTGGCGCATGCCGCCGAGACGCTGATGGGCAAGTATCGCGACGGCGCGCCGGTGACCGGCGAGGGCGTCACGCTCATCCTCTTCACCATCGACCGCCTGAAGGAAATCCTCGGCGACCTCGAAGGCGCCGGCGCCGAGCCGGACGGCGACGACGGCGACCTGATTTCGCAGCTCGAAGCCATGTCGGCAGCGGCGGGCGCCGCGCCGCCCCCGAAGGTGGAGCAGCCGAAGGTTGCCAGCGGCACGCAAGCGCTCGAGCGCGCCCTGCGGCCGGGCGAAGTTTCGCTCGACGAGCTGGAGCGCGCCTTCCGCGAGACCGAGGCCGAGGTTCAGCCGGTCGCCGTGCCGGAAATGGCCTCGCCGCCGATCGTGCCGGAGGCGAAACCGGTCAAGGCGGAGAGCAAGGCCGACAAGAAGGCCGCCGCGCGCGCTGCAAAGCCGGCTGGCGCCGCCAATACGGACGAGGACGGTGAGGGCGGCGTGAAGGGCCAGCAGACCCTGCGCGTCAATGTCGACACGCTCGAACAGCTGATGACCATGGTCTCGGAACTGGTGCTGACCCGCAACCAGCTCCTGGAGATCGGGCGCCGGCACGAGGATTCCGAGTTCAAGGTGCCGCTGCAGCGCCTGTCCAACGTGACCGCCGAGCTGCAGGACGGCGTCATGAAGACGCGCATGCAGCCGATCGGCAATGCCTGGCAGAAGCTGCCGCGCATCGTCCGCGACCTCGGCAACGAACTCGGCAAGCAGATCGATCTGGAGATGCACGGCGCCGAGACCGAGCTCGACCGCCAGGTGCTGGACCTGATCAAGGACCCGCTCACCCACATGGTCCGCAACTCGGCCGACCACGGGCTGGAGACGCCGGAGCAGCGCCGGCTCGCCGGCAAGTCGGAGAAGGGCACGATCAAGCTCGCCGCCTATCACGAGGGCGGCCACATCGTCATCGCCATCTCCGACGATGGCCGCGGCCTGAACACCGACCGCATCAAGAAGAAGATCGTCGAGCAGAATCTCGCAACCGAAGCCGAGCTCGAAAAGCTCACCGAGGCGCAGATCCACAAGTACATCTTCGCGCCGGGCTTCTCGACCGCTGCTGCAGTCACCTCGGTGTCTGGCCGCGGCGTCGGCATGGACGTGGTGCGCACCAATATCGACCAGATCGGCGGCGCGATCGACCTGAAGTCGGTGCAGAACGAGGGCGCGACGGTCACGATCAAGATCCCGCTGACGCTGGCGATCGTCTCGGCCCTGATCGTCGAGAGCGCCGGCGACCGCTTCGCCATCCCGCAGCTTTCGGTCATCGAACTCGTCCGTGCCCAGCAGAATTCGGAGCACCGGATTGAGCGGATCAAGGACACGCCGGTCCTGCGCCTGCGCAACAAGCTGTTGCCGCTGGTCCACCTGCGCCAGTTGCTCGGCATCGCCGGCGGCGAGCCGCTGGACGAGACCAACGGTTTCATCGTGGTCACCCAGGTCGGCAGCCAGACCTTCGGCATCGTGGTGGACCAGGTCTTCCACACCGAGGAAATCGTCGTGAAGCCGATGTCCTCGAAGCTGCGCCACATCACCATGTTCTCGGGCACGACCATCCTCGGCGACGGCTCGGTGATCATGATCATCGACCCGAACGGCATCGCGTCCGCCATCGGCACCGACATCTCGGCCAATGCCGACGAGGCCGAGTCCGACGGCCGCCGGAGCGATGCCCGCCAGCTCATCTCCATGCTGGTGTTCCGCGCCGGCTCGCGCGAGCAGAAGGCCGTGCCGCTCTCGCTCGTCACCCGCCTCGAAGAGGTCGCGGTCGACAAGATCGAGCAGGCTCACGGCCGCCATCTGGTCCAGTATCGCGGCGCGCTCATGCCGCTGATCCCGGTCTCCGGCGCGATCCAGATCAGGAGCGAGGGTGTCCAGCCGCTGCTGGTCTTCTCCGACTCCGGCCGCTCCATGGGCCTCGTCGTCGACGAGATCGTCGACATCGTCGAGGACGCGCTCAACATTGAGGTTTCGTCCGACGTGCCGGGCCTGCTCGGCTCCGCGGTCATCAAGGGCCAGGCGACCGAGATCCTCGATATCGGCCATTACCTGCCGCTGGCCTTCGAGGACTGGTTCAAGCGCAAGGAAATGCGGATCGAGGCGCTGACACGCAAGCTGCTGTTCGTCGACGACTCGCCGTTCTTCCGCAACATGCTGACCCCGGTGCTGAAGGCGGCCGGCTACGACGTGATCACCGCATCGGCCGCCTCCGAGGCGCTCGACATCCTGAAGAGCGGCGATCGCTTCGACGTGGTCGTGTCCGACATCGAGATGCCGGAGATGAACGGCTTCGAGTTTGCCGAGGCCATGCGGGCCGACAAGCGTTTCGCCGCCATGCCGGTGATCGCGCTGTCGTCGCTGACCAATCCGGCGGCCATCGAGCGGGCGCGGGTTGCCGGCTTCCACGACTATGTCGCCAAGTTCGACCGTCAGGGCCTGATCGCGGCCCTGAAGGAGACCACCGTCGAATACGCCCACGCGGCGTGAACCTGATCGCGCGCGAGGATTGAACCGATGCAGAAGACCACCACCGACGATGTCACCGAGTATGTGACCGTCCTGATCGGAGGCCAGCTCTTCGGCCTGCCGATCTCGCGCGTCCAGGACGTGTTCATGCCGGACCGGCTGACGCGCGTGCCGCTCGCCCATCCGGACATTGCCGGCGTGCTCAACCTGCGCGGCCGGATCGTCACCGCCATCGACATGCGCGTGCGCCTCGGCCTGACGCGCGAGCGCGATGCCAAGCCGGCCATGGCGGTCGGCATCGAATCAAGGGGCGAGAGCTACGGCCTGCTGATCGACTCGGTCGGCGAGGTGCTGAAGCTGTCGCCGGACTCGCGCGAGCAGAACCCGATCAATCTCGACGCCCGCTGGGCTCGCGTCTCCGGCGGCGTCCACCGCCTCGACGGCCAGCTCATGGTCATTCTCGATGTCGATTCCGTGCTCGCCATGGGCGGCGAGCAGATGGCAGCCTGATTTGTACGAAGCGTAGGACCGAAGCCGATGAAAACCTGTCTCGTAGTCGACGATAGCTCGGTGATCCGCAAGGTGGCCCGCCGCATCCTGGAAGGGATGGGGTTCGCCATCGAGGAAGCCGAGGACGGCAAGAAGGCCCTCGAATTCTGCTACGGCACCATGCCGGAGGCGATCCTGCTCGACTGGAACATGCCGGTCATGGACGGCTACGAGTTCCTGCGCGAGCTGCGCAAGCTGCCCGGCGGCCAAGCCCCGAAAGTGGTGTTCTGCACCACCGAGAACGACGTCGCGCATATCGCCCGCGCCATGCATGCCGGCGCCAACGAATACATCATGAAGCCGTTCGACAAGGACATCGTCCAAGCCAAGTTCGCCGAAGTCGGCCTGATCTGATCCGCGGGCGGCCTTCGGGCCGCTTCCCTGTAGTGTGTATGTGTTCGAGTAGCGGCGTATGAGCGTAGCGTCATTGACAGGGTCCCCGCTGGGGACCGCGGCTTCGTCGGCTGACCCGATCAAGGTCATGGTGGTCGACGACGCGGTCGTCGTCCGCGGCCTGGTTGGCCGGTGGATCGCCGACGAACCCGACATGGTCCTGGTGGCGAGTCACAGGTCCGGCCGCGAGGCGGTCGCCGACATCGCCCGCAAGAACCCCGACGTCGTCATCCTCGACATCGAGATGCCCGACATGGACGGGCTGACCGCGCTGCCGCTGATGATCGCGGCGAAGCGCGAACTGATGGTGCTGATGGCGTCCACGCTGACGCGCCGCAATGCCGAGATCTCGCTGAAGTGCCTGTCGCTTGGCGCCGCCGACTATGTGCCGAAGCCGGAGTCGAATGCCGGCGTCACCACCTCGACGGCTTTCAAGCGCGAGCTGGTCGACAAGATCCGGGCGCTGGGCCGCCGGCGCAAGTTTACCGGCCGCACGTTCAAGGCCGCGGCGCCCGCGATCGCTTCGGCGCCCGGCCAGCGCATCGCCTCGCCGTCGATCGCGCCGCATGGCGTCGGCTTCCACGAGCATTCGTTCAAGCTGCGCCCCTATGGCACGACACTGCCGAAGGTGCTGCTGATCGGCTCCTCGACCGGTGGACCGCAGGCGCTGACCATGGTCCTGAAGAGCCTCGGCAGCTTTATCGACCGCGTGCCGGTGCTGATCACCCAGCATATGCCGCCGACCTTCACCACCATCCTTGCCGAACATGCCGCCAAGGCTACCGGACGTCCGGCGGCCGAGGGGAGGGACGGCGAACCGGTCATGCCCGGCCGCATCTATGTGGCGCCCGGCAGCAGGCACATGATCGTCAAGAAGACCGGCGGCACCACCGTCCTCCACCTCGACGACGGCCCGCCGGTCAATTTCTGTAAGCCGGCGGTCGATCCGATGTTCACCTCGGCCGCACAGGCCTGGGGCGCCCAGGCTTTCGGCTGCGTGCTGACCGGAATGGGCCATGACGGCGCCCATGGCGCGGGCGACATCGTGGCTGCCGGCGGCAGCGTCATCGCCCAGGACGAGGCAACCAGCGTCGTCTGGGGCATGCCCGGCGCGGTGGCCCAGGGCGGCCATGCGGCAGCGGTCCTGCCGCTCGACCAGATCGCCCCGAAGATTGTTCGCGTGTTCTCCGGAGACCGGTCGTGACCCCTCTCGACTACGACTATCTCAGAGGCTTCCTGAAGGCCCGCTCCGGTCTCGTCCTGTCCAACGACAAGCAGTACCTGATCGAGAGCCGTCTCATGCCGATCGTGCGCAAGCACGCCATGGCCGGCATTGGCGAGCTCGTCAGCAAGCTCAAGGTGCCCGGCAACGAGGCGCTCGCCGCCAAGGTCACCGAGGCGATGACCACCAACGAGAGCTTCTTCTTCCGCGACAAGACCCCCTTCGACCACTTCAAGGAGGTCATGCTGCCGGCGCTGCTCAAGGCGCGCGCGGCCAAGCGGCACATCCGCATCTGGTGCGCGGCCGCCTCGACCGGCCAGGAGCCCTATTCGCTCGCCATGATCCTGAAGGAGATGGGGCCGCAGCTCGCCGGCTGGCGCGTCGAGATCATCGGCACGGACCTCTCCGGCGACGTGCTCGATCGCGCCAAGGCCGGCGCCTACACCCAGTTCGAGGTGCAGCGCGGCCTGCCGATCCAGATGCTGCTGAAATATTTCACGCAGAACGGCGACCAGTGGCTGATCTCGCCCGAGATCCGCTCGATGGTGCACTACCGCACGCTGAACCTCTTGAACGACTTCTCGGCGCTGGGCCAGTTCGACATCGTCTACTGCCGGAACGTGCTGATCTATTTCGACCAGCCGACCAAGATCGACGTGCTGAACCGCACGGCACGCCTGACCGCGTCCGACGGTTATCTGCTGCTCGGCGCGGCCGAGACGGTGGTCGGCCTGACCGAGGCCTTCAAGCCGGTGCCCGAGCGGCGTGGCCTCTACCTGCCCGCCGGCAAGGCAGCGCCGGCAGCGGCCCCGAAGCTCGTCGCCATGACCGGCGGTCGGGTGGCCTGACCCGGACTATTGACGGCAAGCGAATGGCAGGGCGCCTCCGGGCGCCCTTCGTCGTTGAGGGGCATTGGTGTTAGGCGTGGACGCATCCGCTCCACCGATCCAGTCAGGCCCCAGCTGCGATGATCACAGACCCCGCGTTCTACGCGGTCGCCGTGCCGGCGGTGACGCTTTACGGTTTGTCGAAAGGCGGCTTTTCTGGCGTTGCCATCCTGTCCATGCCGCTCCTGTCGCTCGCCATTTCGCCGATCCAGGCGGCCGCCATCATGCTGCCCGTGCTGATGGTCCAGGACGTCGTGACCGTCTGGAGCTACCGGAAGACCTGGGACGCGCGCACGCTCCTGTTCCTCGCGCCCGGCGCGCTCGCCGGCATCCTGGCGGGTTTCGTCTTCGCCTCGTGGGTGTCCGATGCGGCCGTCAGGATCATCGTCGGCGTGATCGCGATCGCCTTCTGCCTCGACCGCTGGATCAGGGGTGGCACGCGCATCGAGGGGCGGCCGCACGACTGGCGCTCGGCAACGATCCTCGGCGCGCTGTCGGGCTATACCAGCTTCGTCATCCATGTCGGCGGGCCGCCGTTCAACATGTATGCGCTGGCGCGTGGCTTGAACCGCGACGTGTTCGTCGGCACGGCGGCGGTGTTCTTCGCGGTGCTCAACCTTGTGAAAGTGCCGCCTTTCATCGCGCTCGGCCAGCTTAACGCGCACAGCCTTGCAACCGCCGCCGTGCTGTTCCCGCTGGCGGTGGTCGCCAATCTCGCCGGCATCTGGCTGGTGCGGCGGGTACCCACCGAGATCTTCTACCGGATGATCTACGGCCTGACGTTTGCGGTCGGCTGCATTCTGCTGGTCGGCGGCGTCCGGGCCTATTTCTGACGGCGGAAACGAGAAAGGGCCGCCCGAGGGCGGCCCTTCCCTATCCGATCCCGAGGGATCGAAAGGTTCAGTAGCGGGCGACGACCGCCGACGGGCCGGTCGAGAACAGGTAGCTCACGCCAGCGCGCACGGTGTGGGTGTGCGTCTTGAACGAGGTCGAGCCGGCGAAGACCGGGTTCAGGTTGACGTTCCGCGAACCGAAATCGGTGTAGCGGTACTCGAGGCTCGCCACCCAGTTCGGGGTGAAGGCGTATTCAGCGCCTGCACCGACAGTGTAGCCAACGCGGGTGCTGGTGTTGCCGATGCGGGTCAGGGTGCCGGCGTCGAAGGCCGAGTAGTTGATCCCGGCATAGGCGACACCGCCGGTGGCGTAGACGTGGAAGCGATCGATCGCGACGCCGAGACGGGCGCGCGTCGAACCCTGCCAGTTGATGCGGGTGCGGTAGTCATCGCCGTTCGGGAACACGCCCGTGCCGCGGATGTTCGAGGCCTCGATGTCCGTCACAACGCCGAGAACGATGTTGTTGAACTGGAAGTTGTAGCCGAGGTGAACACCGCCGGTGACGCCGTTGATGTTGTACGAGCCGCTCGACGCCGGGACGAACAGGCCGCCGTTGTCAAAGAAGCGCGCGTTGGTGTTGCCCCAGCCGTAGCCGATCTGGGCGCCGACGAACACGCCGGACCAGTTGAAGATGGGAGCGATAACGGCGGTATCGATCCGGCCGCGGGGCGAACCGAGATCGGCGGCCTGGGCGCCGGTGGCGAGGGCGGCGATGGCCGCGCCTGCGAGGAGGAACTTCTTCATGGTTATGTCCTTGTCATGTCGGCCGTGGTCGCCCACCGCCTGCCTCTCGTGTGTCCGGTTTCGGACGTTGACTGCGGACCCCCTCCTTGGCCGCCGTCGTCCAAACGGAGGGCGACGAATAAAGGCGCAAGGTTAGAAATCAACTACCAATCGCGTGAGCAGGCAGAGTGTTCCCGGGGGCCTCGGCGTTCGCCCGGCGGCTGTGGCCGGATGGGCACAGGTGCCCTTGCGTCACCTGTGACTCGCTGCGGCAAGCCGTGGGCGAGGCTGTCAAATTGACCGATTTTGCGGGCACGGCAGATTCGCGTCCTACCCACGGCGGCGAGGCTGCTGAAAACCGTTGGGCAGGCATCATCGCGATCACCTGAAAGCGAAAGGGGCCGCACCGTGGCGGCCCCTGTCTGAAATTCCCTTGGCGGAATTCGTTAGCGCCCGAATAGCGCCCCTGAGGCAAAGCGATAGTTGACGCCGACCTTGACCGTGTGAGCGTCCGTATGCTGATCGGCGACGAAGGCGCCACCTCCCGCGCTGGTCATGTTGAGGCGCGTATTGCCGATGTGGATGTACAAATACTCCGCCTTGACCGTCCAGTTCGGGGCGAAGGCATATTCAATGCCGCCGCCGACCGCCGGACCAAACCTGAACTGAGTTCGCGACGTGCCGGCGACGAGCGTCGTCCCGAGCGGATCGTCGTCGATGAACGACTGGCGGACGTTGACGGCGGCGATGCCCGCCTTGGCGTAGATCAGCGTATTCGGCCCGAAGAGAAGGCCCGCGCGCGCGGCGAGGACCGCATAGAAATCGGCGCGGGTCGAAGCCAGCGAGTCGACCGGCAACCGCACGCCGACGAAGGGCGGGTGCTGGCGGCTGCCGCGAATGCCGAGATAGCCCACATCGAGTTCAACGCCGTAGACACTCATGCCGGCCTGAACGTTATAGCCGAGTTGGGCGCCGCCCATGAAACCGGTCGCCTTGTAGTTGAACCGGCCGCCATTGTAGTTGTCGGTGTGATCGGTCTGGCCGTAGCCGTAACCGGCATGGAGACCGACGTAGAAGCCGGTCCATGTCCATACCGGCACGGCCAGCGGCGGCGCCATGGCGATATCGGCGGCGCGCGAGGCTGTAGGTGCGGCGCTCAAGGCGGCGACGGCAGCACAGGTGAGTGCGAATTTCTTCATCATGGCATCTGTCCTTCGAGTTCAATCGACTGGATGCAAATGCACTTTTCGCGTTTCGGAACCCGCAGGTCAGCGCGTAGCGGAAGCCTGCCTTCGGCGCGTATTCGCGACAAGGGCCTTGGGCCGCAACAGTCATTTCCGAGATCACTCGCTTCGCCATTGTTGCCGAATTGACACGCTTGGCCTGTCGTTCCGCGATGCAACCGGTTACCAGACACCGCTGAGGCTTGGCTGTCTGTTCTGTTGAATGCGGCCCGGCCAACACCTACGCTCGACTCGAGAACCATGCAGGGATGCGCCATGGCGGGCAGCTACGACACCGATCTCGACCGCAATCCGGCCAATTACCAGCCGCTGACGCCGATCACCTTCCTGGAACGCGCCGCGCGGGTGTTCCCGGATCACCCGGCCATCGTCCATGGCCGCATCCGCCGCTCCTATGCCGAGTTCTATGCGCGCTCGCGCCGGCTCGCCTCGGCGCTGGCCAAGGCCGGCATCGGCAAGAACGACACGGTCGCGGTGATCTGCGCCAACACGCCGGCCATGCTCGAATGCCACTATGGCGTGCCCATGTGCGGCGCCGTGCTGAACACGCTGAACACCCGCCTCGATGCGCCGATCATCGCGTTCTCCCTCGACCACGGCGAGGCCAGGGTGCTGATCGTCGACCGCGAGTTCTCGTCCCTCGCCAGGGAGGCGCTGGCGCTGGCCAGGGCGAAGCCCATCGTCATCGATTACGACGACCCCGAATATGACGGGCCGGGCGAGCGGATCGGATCCATCGAATACGAAGCCTTTATCGCCGCCGGCGATCCGGAGTTCGACTGGCAGCGGCCCGGCGACGAGTGGGACGCCATCGCGCTCAACTACACGTCGGGCACGACGGGCAACCCGAAGGGCGTCGTCTACCACCACCGTGGCGCCTACCTGCTCGGCATCGGCAATGTCGTCACCTGCGGCATGACCAAGCACCCGGTCTATCTGTGGACGCTGCCGATGTTCCACTGCAACGGCTGGTGCTTCCCCTGGTCGATCTCGGCGGTGGCCGGCACCCATGTCTGCCTGCGCTGGGTGCGCGCCAAGGCGATGTACGACGCCATCGCCGACCACGGCGTGACCCATCTCTGCGGCGCGCCCATCGTCATGAGCCTGCTGCTCAATGCGCCGGCCGAGGACAAGCGGCCGATCGACCGGACCATTTCCTTCTTCACGGCCGCCGCACCGCCGCCGGAGGCGGTTCTGGCCGCGATGAAGGCGGCCGGCTTCGACGTCACCCACCTCTATGGCCTGACCGAGACCTACGGCCCCTCCGTGATCAACGACTGGAACCGCGACTGGGACGCGCTCGATGCCGCGGACTTTGCCGCCAAGAAGGCGCGTCAGGGCGTGCCCTATGTGGTGCTGGAGGACATGACGGTCATGGATCCGGAGACCATGGTGCGCGTGCCGAAAGATGGCGCCACGCTCGGCGAGGTCATGATGCGCGGCAATGTCGTGATGAAGGGCTATCTGAAGAACCGGACGGCATCCGACGAAGCCTTTGCCGGCGGCTGGTTCCATTCCGGCGATCTCGGCGTCATCTACCCTGACGGCTACATCCAGCTGAAGGACCGCTCCAAGGACATCATCATCTCCGGCGGCGAGAACATCTCCTCCATCGAGGTAGAGGACGTGCTGTTCAAGCATCCGGCGGTGCAGGCGGCGGCGGTGGTCGCCAAGCCCGACGACAAATGGGGCGAGACGCCCTGCGCCTTCATCGAGTTGAAGCCGGGCATGAGCGCCACGGCGGAGGAGATCATCGCCTGGTGCCGGCAGAACCTCGCGGCGTTCAAGTGCCCGCGCACCGTGGTGTTCACGGAACTGCCGAAGACCTCGACCGGCAAGATCCAGAAGTTCCGGCTCAGGGAGATGGCAAAGGCGGCGTGAGATGGCAGTTCTGAAATCTGTCGAAATAGAGAATATTCGCTCGTATCAGTCCCGTCAAATATTTGAGTTCAGTATCCCTGGAAACGGAAGGTACTCGGGTCTCAACGTAATTGTTGGAGAAAACAACTCCGGAAAATCGACCTTCATCTCTCTATTGGGGGCGTTCTGCTGGGATCGAGAGCAGTTCGTCGTACCTTTCGAGCAGCGGCGTCGCGATCGGAGGCCAGAATTTCGATTCGAGTTTGACTACATTGAAGACGGTCAACGGAAGACCGAGTGCTGCGGAATAACGTATGTTGGCTCAGAGGCAACATTCTCCAAGAATGGGAATGTAAGTCACCTCATTCCGCATCTTCGAACAGTTCCTTCCCGCCGCGCGTTTAGTGCTAGATTTACTTCGCAGGGCGTTAATCCTGTCGACTATGAGTATAATGATTTTTCAAGTCGGAAGAGTAATCCTGGTCATTTCGATTCGTCTCTCGCAGCTGGGATAAATAAGATCGTTCTGGATGGAAGAAAATCGGAATTCATCGCGTTTCTGCGACGGGTGGATAGCTCGATCGAAGACATTAGTGTCGACAATTATGCCAACTCTGACGTTCTCTTATTCAGAGGATCAACTGGATTGTCCCACGCTATGTCAGAGGTTGGAGATGGAGTTGGAAGCCTCATAAGGATATTTTTTGCGATATTTTACTCGTCGGATGAATCCGTTATTATAGTCGACGAGCCTGAGTTGTCGCTGAGTCCTCGACTGCAAAGAAACCTGTTCGATCTTCTTTTGGATATTTCGCAAACAAGACAGGTAATCGTTGTTACTCACAGTCCTCATTTTGTGGATTGGGCGTCTATTCGTGGCGGAGCGAAGATGTTGCGGGTGCAGATATCCGGCGGTGGATCAAAAGTGTTCACTCCGTCAGAAGCGTCGATTTCGAATATCGCAAACACCATTGATAATGATTTCAAGAACCGCAAACTTTATGATGTTCTAGCCAAGGAGATGTTTTTCTCGCCTGCCGCGGTTTTTGTCGAGGGCCAGGAAGATGTGCATTACTTGGAGAACTACGCAGTTGTGTCCGGGCGGCTTCGGCTGCCGATGATGGGATACGGGTGTGGCGGCGCCGGTAACATCATCAAGTGGATGCAGTTTGCCAACGACATCGGCATACGGTCGGTCGGCTTGTTCGACGGGAACAAGAAGGATGAGTTCGAACGAGCTAGTCGCATCTTGGCGGAGATTCGAGCTGCTGGGATGCGCGTCGAATTGCTTCCGGCGAGTGATATTCGAGACAAGTATGTTTTAAACGAGCGTGGGCGCGAAACCGCAGTTCTCGATGAGCCTGGAATCTTCGCGAAAGGCGGCGAACTGAATCCTGAGTTCCGAGAGCTCTTTGAGGGGCTTTATCTCAGGATAGAGAAATTCGTTCTATAGTAGTCGCTGGCGCTAGCTGGCCAGCGCCTCCTCTGCCATCGTCTCGTGGAAGCTGGCGATCACCTCGGCGGGGTCGACACCGCGCAGGATGAGCACGATGCGCGTGCGGCGGTCCTCGTCCGGCCATTCGGCCAGCGCCACCGGCGGGTGAAAGGTCGTGTGGACGCCGTGGACGACCAGGGGTCCTGTCTCCTCCTCGACCGCCACCAACCCCTTGAGCCGCAGCAGCCCGTCGCCCCAGGTCGCGCGGAGGCCGCGGAACCAGTGGTTGACCCGGTCCCAGGGCAGGGGGCGATCGTGGACGATGGTCACGGCCCGAATGTTGGCCCCGTGCCGCGAGCCATGGTCGGGGTGGCCGCAGGAGGGATCGGCGCAGGCGGCGTCGTGCCTGGCGTCTAAGGCCGCAGGAATGTCGGCTGAAAGCGGCCGCTCCGCCGCGAAGAGAAGCGCGGGCGCGATCTCGCCTGACAGAATGCGATGCCGGCGTGCCCGCGGCGCGAGCCCGGTGAGCCGGGCTTCCAGGCGCGCCAGCGCTGCCACCTCGGCGAGATCCGTCTTGCTCACCAGCAGCGTGTCGGCGACGGCGACCTGCACCACCGCCTCGGCCTGTTCGTCGAGCTGGCGCGGCGCGTTCACGGCGTCGACCACGGTGACGATCGCGTGCAGGCGGAAGTCGTGCATGACCATCGGATGGCTGAAGAACAGGCTCGCGATGGGCGCGGGATCGGCCAGCCCCGTCGTCTCGATCAGCACCCGGTCGAAGGGCGGCAGGTCGCCCGTCTGCCGCCGCGCCGCCATGTCGCGCAGCGTCAGTTCAAGATCGCCGCGCACCGTGCAGCAGATGCAGCCCGAGGACAGCAGGACCAGGTCCGTGTCACGGCTCTCCACGAACAGATGATCGAGCGCGACCGCGCCGAACTCGTTGATGATCACCAGCGTGCGCGCCATGTCGGCATGGCCGAGCAGGCGGTTCAGCAGCGTTGTTTTGCCGGCTCCAAGGAAGCCGGTGATGATGGAGACTGGCGTGCGCTCGGTCGATCTGTCTCTGTCGAAGAGGCTCATGCGGCATGAATAGTGGCGATTGCTACCCACCGCCAAGCCAATTCTACGACACTGATGTTGTCGTAATGCTATTACGTAATGAAAGCTGCCGCTTTTTCTGTCTTTCGGCTATCTGCCGATTGATCAGGAGGTCGCTAAACTCCCGCCGCGGCTGTGACGCCCGGTCTCTGCAACGACAACGAACGGCACGGAGGAACCCCATGACAGTGCGTGATCCGAAGGAGCTCGCTTCCCCGCCGGAGGCGCCCGAGCGCCGCGGCTTCCTGAAAGGCGCGGCAGTCGGCGGCGTCGTCGCCGCGGCCACGTCCCATGTGGCGCAGGCGGTGGTGACATCGGCCCAGGCGCAGACACCGGCCATCCAGCCGTGGTGGCCGTCGCGCTGGGGCGCCGACGATCAGGTGGGCGCCACCAACCACATCACCCCTGCCAAGGTGCTGGAAGCCGCCAAATGGATCCGCGACGGCAGGATCTACCGGATCGGCCGCGTGTCAGAGGCGGCCATGCCGAAATTCGGTGACCGCGCCTTCACCCTGCGCATTCCCGGCAATCCGACCGGCGGGCCGTTCGGCGCCAACAAGCTGGTTTATTTCGACGAGTATCTGGCCACCGAGATCGGCCAGACCGGTACCCAGTTCGACGGGCTCGGCCATATCGGCCTTCAGGTCGGCAAGGACGGCGATACTTCGGAGCACATCTATTACAACGGGGTGCGCGGATCGGAGATTGGCACCTCTACGGGCATGAAGAAACTGGGCATCGAGAACGTGAAGCCGATCTTCACGCGCGGCCACCTGATCGACGTCATGGCCCATCGCGGGGCGATGATGGATGTCGGGCAGGAAGTCACACTGGCCGATGTGCGCGGCGCGCTGGCCAAGCAGAACATGAACGAGAACGACATCCAGCCCGGCGACGCCGTGTTCTTCCATACCGGCTGGGGCTCGCTCTGGATGCGCAACAACGAGCGCTATGGATCGGGAGAGCCGGGGCCGGGCATGGAAGTGGCCCGCTGGCTGGTCGAGAAGCAGATCGTGGTCATGGGCGGCGACAGCTGGGGCGTCGAGGCGGTGCCGAACCCGGACCGCAATCTCGCCTTCCCTGTTCATGCCGAGCTCATCACCAAGAACGGCATCCACATTCATGAGAACCTGCAGTTCGACGCGCTGATCGCCGACCGCAAGTACCAGTTCGTCTATGTGATGTGCCCGGTGCCGATCAAAGGCGCGACCGGTTCGCCGGGCGGGCCGATCGCGATCACCTGATACCGCTCCCCTGTTGCGCGGTCCGGCCGCGGCGGCGATGATCGCCGCGGCCAATCAGTGACTGTGCCGCGCTCGCTCTGGCGACGACGGGATAGCGACCGGGGGAAACGGGAATGGATGCCGATGTCATCGTCGTGGGGGCGGGGCTTGCCGGCCTCGTCGCCACCGCCGAACTGGCGGCCGCCGGCCGCAAGGTCATCCTGCTCGACCAGGAGGGCGAGCAGAACCTCGGCGGGCAGGCGTTCTGGTCGTTCGGCGGGCTGTTCTTCGTCGACAGCCCCGAGCAGCGCCGCATGGGCATCAAGGACTCGGTCGACCTTGCCTGGCAGGACTGGCAGGGCTCGGCCGGATTCGACCGCGCCGAGGACGACTGGGGCCGGCAATGGGCCGAGGCCTATGTCAATTTCGCCCATGGCGAGAAGCGCGCCTGGCTGCACGAGCGCGGCGTGCGCTGGTTTCCGCTGGTCGGCTGGGCCGAGCGGGGCGGCGGGCTCGCCACCGGCCATGGCAATTCGGTGCCGCGCTTCCACGTTACCTGGGGCACCGGGCCCGGCATCGTCGCGCCCTTCGAGCAGCGCGTGCGGGAGGCCGCCGCGCAGGGCCTCGTCGACATGCGCTTCCGCCATCGCGTCAACGGGCTGACCAAATCAGCGGGCGTGGTCGACGGCGTCGAGGGCGAGATCCTCGAGGCGACCTCCGTCTCGCGCGGCGAGTCGTCCTCGCGCGCACCCGTCGGCTCCTTCGCGCTGAAGGCGCAGGCGGTGCTGGTGACTTCCGGCGGCATCGGCGGCAATTTCGATCTCGTCCGCCAGAACTGGCCGGAGCGGCTGGGCAAGTTGCCGGACTTCCTCGTCTCGGGCGTGCCGGCCCATGTCGACGGGCGCATGCAGCTGATCACCGAGGGCGCCGGCGGGCGCATCGTGAACCGCGATCGCATGTGGCACTATGTCGAGGGCATCCGGAACTGGAACCCGATCTGGCCCAACCACGGCATCCGCATCCTGCCCGGCCCCTCGTCGATCTGGCTGGATGCGACGGGACAGCGCCTGCCGGCGCCGAACTTCCCCGGTTTCGACACGCTCTCCAGCCTCGAACACATCGTGAAGACCGGCCACGGCTATTCGTGGTTCGTGCTCTCCCGCGCCATCATCAAGAAGGAGTTCGCCCTGTCGGGCTCCGAGCAGAACCCGGACCTGACGGGCAAGAGCGTTCTCGGCATCCTGTCGCGGCTCGGCAAGGGCCTTCCCGCCCCGGTCCAGGCCTTCATGGACAAGGGCGCTGACTTCATCGTCGAGAACGATATTCTCACCCTCGGCCGGCGCATGAACGAGCTGGTCGGCACCAGCCTGATCGACCCGGAGGCGCTGGAGCGCGAAATCGTCGCGCGCGACCGGGAGATCGACAATCCGTTCTGCAAGGACATGCAGATCCTGGCGCTGAGGGCGATGCGCAACTATCGCGGCGACAAGCTGATGAGGACCGCGCCGCCGCACAAGATCCTGGATCCGAAGAACGGCCCGCTGATCGCGGTGAAGCTCAACATCCTCACCCGCAAGACGCTGGGCGGCCTGCAGACCGACCTCGACGGCCGCGTGCTGACCGAGGGCGGCGTGCCGCTCGGCAATGTCTATGCGGCCGGCGAGGTGGCCGGCTTCGGCGGCGGCGGCGTCCACGGCTACCGGGCGCTGGAGGGCACCTTCCTCGGCGGCTGCATCTTTTCGGGGCGCACGGCCGGTCGAGCGGCGGCCGAAGCGGTGGGATAAGGGGGCGTCGCGCTGCGATCCTTCTCCCCTTGTAGGAGAAGGTGGCGTCGCATAGCGGGATGCGAAGGCATCTCGCGTTCGCTCGATGCTATGGGCGCCGGATGAGGGGCAGCGCGAGCCATCCCCCTCACCCGCCTGCTGACGCAGGCACCCTCTCCCACGAGGGGAGAGGGTTCGCGTTGGCGTCGCGCGCCTCCGAGACGGGGATAACTCCGCGCGCCTTCATAAGGTCTTCTCCCGCCAAGCCGCTGATCCGCCGTGCCTTATCCGTCTGCTGCCAGAATCCGGCGCGCAAACTTATCCCCATCCGCCGATCCTCCTCCATCCTCGCCCGACCTTCTGCCCTCTCGAGGCATCTTCCGGTGGTGTGGATGATGGGGCGGAAGGGCGGTTCCCCTGCGGGACGGCTTCACCAGCCGAAACGCATGGGCGTCGCCGGGAAAGCCGCCCCTTCGGGCCCTTCAAGGGCCACTGCGCCGGAGGGCGACCGTTGCGCGAGGAGCATCGCTCGGCGGGCGAGAGGAACCGGCGGGATAGGGCAACCCCTCCTGCCGGACGGGAACGGGGTGCAAGCCCTCACGTCCCGCAACGGTCGCGGTTTCCAACGGGGGCGGTAATCCCCCGGAACCCCGGCCGGAGAGGCGAGGCAAAGGCTCTTACCAGCCACCCCGCCGCTTGTCCTCCGCCCCGGAAGCGCGGACCCGGATGACGACAAATGCCGCGGTGAAGCGCCGTGAGGCGCGCCGGCTCGCGTCTGTCCCTCAAGGTTCCCAAAAGGCGGGAGCCCGCCGCAGGGAGATGGACGCGAGCCGGCGGGCTTCGGCGATCCGAAGTCCGGTCTGTCGCCTCGGCGGCGGGCCTCTGGAGGCGGCGTTCCGCCTCCGCGCCTGACGGCGCTTCACCCCTCGTGCCTTCTCCAGGGAAGGACCGGGGACCGACAAGCTCAAACCCCGGCCATCGCGGCGCGGGAACGGGAAGGCGTGCCGGTATGAATGCGAGGCGCCTTGCCCTTGGCGCGTGGAGAGGCCGCCCCCAAGCCCTTGCCCACCTCGCCGCGCGGGGGAAGGGAACGAGGGCGAGGAACGTCCTGCCCATGTTGCGGAGAATCGGGCACGGGGCGACGATCATCCCTGCGCTCGTCAGGACCTTCTTCATGCTCGGCATCCACGACTTCTGGCTCTTCCTCCTCGCCGGCCTGCTGCTCAACATCACGCCGGGTCCGGACATGGCGCTGGTCATGGGTCGCTCGCTGCGCGACGGAGCACGGGCCGGCGCGGTCGCCGCGCTCGGCATCGGGGCCGGGGCTTTCGTCCATATCGCTGCTGCCGCCCTCGGGCTGTCGGTGATCCTGTCGACATCCGCCTTCGCCTTCGCGATCGTGAAATGGGTGGGCGCGGCCTATCTGGTCGTCATCGGCCTGATGCTGCTGCTGGCACGGCCGGCCGAGGACGCTAGCGCCACCCTGAAACCTGCTTCGCTCCGCGCCGTCTTCGCGCAGGGGTTCCTGACCAATGTTCTGAACCCGAAAGTGGCGCTGTTCTTCCTCGCCTTCCTGCCGCAGTTCATCGATCCCGCCGCGCCAAACAAGGCGCTGGCCTTCATCGTGCTGGGCCTTGCCTTCAACGTGACCGGCACGGCCTGGAACCTCGCCGTCGCCTGGGGTGCGGCACGCATGGCCGGGTTCTCGGCGGTCAAGGCGGTGAGGCTCTGGCTCGACCGCGTGCTCGGCGCGCTGTTCCTCGGCCTCGGCATCCGCCTCGCCCTGTCGGACCGGCCCTGACGTCCGACCAAAGTGCGGGCGTCTGTCCGCCGAAGGAGGGGCGCGCGGCGGCTTGTGCTTTGACCTGTGCCCATGACAATGCGCGCCGATCGGTCCATGGGTTGCGGCCGACGGCAAGCGGCGGCAAGACCGCGACGGCGATTGCAAGGAGACGGCTCATGGACGCGCCCGCACCCTCCCGCTATGCGGCGACCTACGGTGCCTGGCAGGCTGACCCGGTGGCCTTCTGGGCAGAACAAGCCAGGGCCATCGACTGGGTCGTGCCGCCGAAGACCGTGTTCGATCCAAACCAGGGCGCCTATGGCCGCTGGTTCGTCGACGGTGTCTGCAACACTTGTTTCAACGCGGTGGATCGCCACGCTGCGAGCCGGCCGGACCAGGCGGCGATCATCTACGACTCGCCGGTCACCGGCGCGAAGCGGTCCATCACCTTCGCCGAACTGAAGACCGAGGTCGCGACCTTCGCCGCCGTGCTGCAGGGCCTTGGCGTCGTCAAGGGCGACCGCGTCATCGTCTACATGCCGATGGTGCCGGAGGCGGCCATCGCCATGCTCGCCTGCGCGCGCATCGGGGCCATCCACTCGGTCGTGTTCGGCGGCTTCGCGGCCAAGGAACTCGCCACCCGCATCGACGACTGCCAGCCGAAAGTCATCGTCTCCGCCTCCTGCGGCATCGAGGGGCAGAAGGTCATTCCCTACAAGCCGCTGCTCGACGGGGCGATCGAGCTGTCACAGGCCAAGCCGCAGGCCTGCATCATCCTGCAGAGGCCGCAGGTTGCGGCCGATCTCACCGAGGGCCGCGACCTCGACTGGACCGATCTAGTCGCGAGCGCGAAAGCCTCCGGCCGCGAAGCCGACTGTGTGCCGGTCGCCGCCACCGATCCGCTCTACGTGCTCTACACCTCCGGCACGACCGGCAAGCCGAAGGGCGTGGTGCGCGACAATGGCGGGCATCTCGTCGCGCTCCACTGGTCGATGTTCAACCTCTATGGCGTCTCGGCCGGCGAAGTGTTCTGGGCGGCCTCCGACGTCGGCTGGGTCGTCGGCCATTCCTACATCGTCTATGCGCCGCTGATCGCCGGCATCACCTCGATCCTCTACGAGGGCAAGCCGGTCGGCACGCCCGATCCCGGCGCCTACTGGCGGGTCATCGCCGACCATGGCGTCAACGCCATGTTCACGGCGCCGACCGCCTTCCGCGCCATCAAGAAGGAAGATCCGAACGCCGAGCATCTGAAGCGCTACCAGCTGCCGACGTTCCGCACGCTGTTCCTCGCCGGCGAGCGGGCCGACCCGGACACGGTGCTGTGGGCGGAGCGCATCCTCGGGGTGCCCGTCATCGACCACTGGTGGCAGACCGAGACCGGCTGGTGCATCGTCGGCAATCCCGTGGGCCTCGGCATGCTGACCGTGAAGCCGGGTTCGCCGACCGTGCCCATGCCCGGCTACGACGTGCGCATCGTCGACGAGACCGGCCGGGACGTGCCGGCCAAGACCATGGGCTCGATCGTGGTGAAGCTGCCGCTGCCGCCGGGCGCCTTCCCGACGCTCTGGCACCAGGACGACCGGTTCAAGGAAAGCTATCTCAGCCAGTTCCCCGGCTTCTACTCGACCTCGGATGCGGGCTTCGTCGACGAGGACGGCTACCTCTACATCATGGGTCGCACCGACGACATCATCAACGTCGCCGGCCACCGGCTCTCCACCGGCGGCATGGAGGAGGTTCTCTCCTCCCATCCGGATGTCGCGGAATGCGCGGTGATCGGCATGGCCGACAGCCTCAAGGGCGAGGTGCCCTGCGGCTTCGTGGTGCTGAAGTCTGGCGTCAACAAGCGGCCCGAGGAGGTCGAGAAGGAGCTGGTGGCGCTGGTGCGCGAGAAGATCGGCCCCGTCGCGGCCTTCAAGCTGGCGATCGCCGTCCAGCGCCTGCCGAAGACGCGCTCGGGCAAGATCCTGCGCGGCACGATGAAGAAGATTGCCGACGGCGCGGAATGGTCGATGCCTGCGACCATCGACGATCCGGCGGTCCTCGCCGAGATCGCCGAGGCGCTGAAGGGGCGGACGGGATAATCGCGCACACCAGAGAAACCGGGTGGAGCCGCTCCCCCGGATGTCATTCTTTCGCCTCGCTCGCTGCAGAGCCGAGGAAATGACGATGTCGAATGCAATACACCGTGAGATCGAGCCGGCGATACTCTATCTCGGAACCCCCGTCGTTCTCGTGACGACCGAGAACGAGGACGGCACGACCAACATATCGCCGATGTCTTCGGCCTGGTGGCTCGGCTGGACTTGCATGCTGGGGTTCGAGGCATCGTCGCAGACGCCGCAGAACCTGCTGCGGACCGGTCATTGCGTGCTCAATCTGCCGTCCGCCGAGCTGGTCGGATCGGTCGACCGCCTTGCCTGCCTGTCGGGCTCCGATCCGCTGCCGCGCCACAAGACGATGCTGGGCTATCGGTCCGAACGGGACAAATTCGGCGCAACCGGTCTCACCTCTCTGCCGTCGGTCGACGTCAGGCCGTCGCGCATCGCCGAATGTTCGATCCAGCTCGAGGCGGTGGTCGAATCCCATCGTCGCATCGGCGCCAACGACCCGCGCCTGCTCGTGCCGTCCGTGGCGATCGAGGTCAGGATCGTGAGGGTCCATGCCGCGGAAGGCGTGCTCTCGCCGGACTACGAGAACCGCATCGACGCTGCTCGCTGGCGGCCGCTGATCATGACTCTCCGCCAGTTCTTCTCAACCGGCGAGGCGATCCACGGTTCGCGCCTCGCCGTGCCGCCCGAGGAGACCTATGCCGGGCGCGCGCCCCTGCGTCGGCAGCCGGCGCAGGCTGCGGAGTAGTGGGCATCACCCGTCAGAACATGCCGTTGCCGTGGGCCATTGTCTCCGGCACCGGCTGGATGACGTCCCAATGCTCGACGATCTTGCCGTTCTCGAGCCGGAAGATGTCGACGATGGCGAGCCCGCGATCATTGGGCTCGCGCTTGGCGTGGACATGCAGCACGACAAGATCACCCTCGGCGACGACCCGCTTGATCTCGCTGCGCGCTTGCGGCGACCGCTCCTTGCGCGCGGCGATGAAGCGCTTGAACCCCTCGATACCATCCGGTGCGATCGGATTGTGCTGGATGTAGCGCGGGCCGAAATGGACGGCGGCCGCCTCGAAGTCCATCTGGTTCAGGCCCTTCTCGTAGAAGTCGAGAACGGTGCGCTTGTTGGCTTCGAGCGATGATCCTTGCGCGGCAGCCGCTCCGGCTGCGACGGGGGCGGCTGCCAAACCCAATCCGAACGACCGACGATCCATGCCACTCTCCCCAAAAGCCGTCGCGATGGCGCGAAGCTAGCCGCAGGGAGCCGAGGCAGATAGCCGGCCCCGCCTCCACTGCGGCTCAATTTCCAGTGATGGGCAGGTCGTCACAGCCCGTCGAACAGCGCGGTCGACAGGTAGCGCTCGGCGAAGCTCGGGATGATCACGACGATGGTCTTGCCGGCATTCTCCGGCCGCTTGCCCAGCTCCAGCGCGGCATGAACGGCCGCACCCGCCGAGATGCCGGTCGGGATGCCCTCCGAGCGCGCCAGCTCGCGCGCGAGCGCGAAGGCCTGGTCGTTCGAGACCGTTACCACCTCGTCGATGACGGCGCGGTCGAGGATGTCGGGAACGAAGCCCGCGCCGATGCCCTGGATCTTGTGCGGACCGGGATTGCCGCCGGACAGGACCGGCGAATCCGTCGGCTCGACCGCGACGATCCTGACGTCCGACTTGCGGCCCTTCAGCACCTGCCCGACGCCGGTAATGGTGCCGCCGGTGCCGACGCCGGAGACGAAGATATCGACCTGGCCGTCGGTGTCGTTCCAGATCTCCTCCGCCGTCGTGTGGCGGTGGATTTCGGGATTGGCCGGGTTCTTGAACTGCTGGGGGATGATGGCGTTCGGGTTGCCGGCCGCCAGCTCCTCGGCCTTGGCAACCGCGCCCTTCATGCCCTTCGGCCCCTCGGTCAGGACGAGCTCGGCGCCGAGCAGGGCCAGCATCTTGCGGCGCTCCAGCGACATGGTCTCGGGCATGACGAGGACGAGGCGGATGCCGCGCGCCGCCGCCACGAAGGCGAGCGCGATGCCGGTATTGCCGGAGGTCGGTTCGATCAGGACCGTGTCTTTCGTCAGTTTGCCCGAGGCCTCGATGGCGTCGATCATGGCGACACCGATGCGGTCCTTCACCGAGCCGATCGGGTTGAAGAATTCCAGCTTGGCGAGGATCGTCGCCCTGGAGCCGTGGGCCTTCGCGAGCTTGTCCAGCTTCACCAAGGGCGTGTCGCCGATCGTCTCGGTGATCGAGTTGTAGATGCGGCCGCGGCCGGGTTTGCGGGTCTTGTCGGGCGAGACATGGGCGGTCATCGGGGCACCTCGGCGGCAGAAGTCGGGCCGGGATAATGGGGTGAGCTGAGAGAATTTTCTATCTGCGCGAGGACGTTCCGCGAAACTAAGGCGGCGCGTTTCGTGTGAGGGCCGGTCGAGAGAAGAATAATCCACTTCCACCAAACCGCGGAGAACGTCAGCCAGCCCGCCTCACAGCACCATCTGCGTCTGGGTGACCAGCGCCACGGCCTTGCCGTCGCCGCGCGTGATCCGTGTCTGCCAGACCTGAGTCCGGCTGCCGCGATGAACCGGGGTCGCGGTGGCGGTCAGCACCTCGCCGACCGGGCCGGCGGCGAGAAAGTTGGTCTTGCTCTCGATCGTGGTCGTGCTCTTGGCGCCGGCCGGCAGATTGATGAAGGTCGCCATGGCCCCGACCGTGTCGGCAAAGGCCATCAGCGCGCCGCCATGGACGATGGAACCGGCGGTGCAGAGGTCCGGCCGGACGGTCAGCGTCGCCACTACCTCGTCCTTCTCCGCCGAGACGAATTCGACGCCCATGAGCACGGCGAAGGGCAGGGCGTGGCTCCTGGCGATGTCGAGCGGTGAGGTGGGCATGGATGCCTCCTGCGAGGGGGGAGGATCAGGCTCGCTGCCCGGCCGTCAGCGGTCAATTTCCCAGAACGTCATGGGCTTCGCCAGCCGCCCTGCAAAATCATTCAACCAATGAGTTGACAATCAGCTTGTTGTCGCTACATTCAACGACATGGTTGAACATCAAGCCGCCCAACTCGACACGGTCTTCCACGCACTCGGCGACGCCACGCGCCGGCAAATGCTCCGCGACCTCGCGAATGGCGAGCGGACTGTCGGCCAGCTCGCCGAGCCCTTCGCCATCTCGCTGGCGGCGGCCTCCAAGCACATCAAGGCGCTGGAGCATGCCGGACTGATCCGGCGCGAGGTGCGGGGCCGCACGCATCACTGCCGGTTGGCGCCGGAGCGGCTCGCCACCGCCCACGGCTGGCTGAGCTACTACGAGCGCTTCTGGACCGGGCGTCTCGACATTCTCGAACGGCTGCTCCGCGAGGAGGAAGTCGGCAAGACCCAGAACCCCGAAGGAGATGACCGATGACCGACCTTGCCGTGCGATCCGCCTATGGCGAACTGACTGAACCCATGACACTGACCATCCAGCGCGTGCTGCCCGGCACCGTCGAGCGGGTCTGGGCCTATCTCACCGAGAGCGACCTGCGCCGCCAGTGGCTTGCCGCCGGCGCAATGGAGTTGAAGCTCGGCGCGACCTTCGAATTCGTCTGGCGCAACAGCGAACTGACCGATCCGCCGGAACAGCGCCCGGAGGGTTTTCCCGAGGAGCACCGGCTGACCGCCGAGATCACCGAACTCGATCCGCCGCGCCGGCTCGGCATCACCTGGGGATCGACCGGGGGCGTGACCTTCGAACTCACGCCGCGCCGCGACGGCGTGCTTCTGACCATCGTCCACAAGCGGGCGACGGATCGCTCGACCCTGCTCAATGTCAGCGCCGGCTGGCATCGCCATCTCGATATCCTGGAGATCAGGATGAACGGCGAGAAGCCGGTTTCCTTCTGGAAGGAATGGGTACGTCTCAAGGCGGAGTACGAGGCGCGCTTCCCGGCGTGATGCCTCACGGCGCCTCTGCGGCGAGCGCCTCGAGCACCGCATGGGCCGCGGCGATGCGGGCCGGAATGGGCACGTTCCGGTTCGCCAGCATGACGATGCCGATGTTCTTCGCCGGCACGAAGGCAACATAGGCGCCGAAGCCGTTGGTGGAGCCGGTCTTGTTGAACAGGGTCGGCCCTGCCGGCGGCACGGGCGGGACCAGCGCCACCGCCGGGTGCGGGTCCATCGCCATCGTCGCGGCATTGCCGGCAAGCAAGCGCTCCAGCGCGACCGGCCAGGGATATTGCTCCCAGCCAAGGCCCTGGACCATCGCCCCGACGCGGAAATGGCCGACCTGCGTGCCCTCTACCGCGCGGCGCATGGCGGGATCGAGTGCGCCAGGCCGCAGATTGGCCTCGACGAAGCGGATGAGGTCTGTGGCGGAGGTCTTCACCCCATAGGCCTCGTCGGCCAGCGCCGCCGGGCTCACGCGCGCCGGCTGGTTGGTCCGGCCATAGCCCATGGCATAGCGCGCCATCTCCGCCGGCGGCACGCGGATGTAGGTGCGCTGGAGGCCGAGCCGGGGGAATATCTCGCGCTCCATGAGATCGGGGAAGCTGCGGCCCATGGCCCGCGCTGCGGCGTGGCCCATGAGGCCGATGCTGGGGTTCGAATAGCGGCGCTGCGCACCCGGCGCCGCATCCGGTCGCCACGACCGGAAATAGTCCGTCATTGTCGTGGCGTTGCGCACCGTGCCAGGAAACTGCAGCGGCGGCCCGCCGGCCGTGTAGGTTCCGAGGTGCAGGAGGCTCGCGCGGTTGATCGCGCTGCCCTCCAGCGCCCGCACGAAGCGGCCGGGACGGTCGGCGAGCGACAGCTTGCCCTGCGCCTCGGCATAGGTGGCGAGTGTCGCGGTGAACGCCTTGCTGACCGAACCGATCTCGAACAGCGTGTCTGACGTTACCGGCTGACGGGTCTCGCGCGAGGCGATGCCGAAGCCGAACACATGCTGCCGGCCGCCGACTGTCACTGCGACGGCGATGCCCGGCACGTCGTACTGCCTGAGGAGGGGGCGGAAGGCCTGGTCCACGACCTGGGCGATCCGGCCGGTCTGATCGCTGGCGCTGCCGGTGGTCGGCATCAGGCACAACGCGATGCCGGTGAGAGCGAGCGCCAGCCTGGTTGTTGCAATTGCGGTCACGAATGTCGTCCCGAAGCTTGGGTGGTGCGGGATCTCTCGATCCGGCACGAGAAAGCGGCCCATTGCGGCAGGGGCGAGGCTGTGCCCGGCGTCGGCGATCGGGTTGCCATGCAGCGTCGCCGCAGGCGCGTCCGGACAACAAAAAGCCCCGCGCGGTTTCCCGGCGGGGCCCTCGTCACCTGGCGGCATTCCATCCGTGCGCGCCTGGTTCTCGATGCTGTCTTTGCCAAACGGCCGTGACGGCCATGTGACGCAGAAGCGGCGGAACTGTTGCCGCGTCTGAAATCAGGCTGTGATGCGCTCGTCGATTTCGGTGGGCTCGCGCAGCACATAACCGCGGCCCCAGACCGTCTCGATGAAGTTCTTGCCGTCGGAGGCGTTGGCGAGCTTCTTGCGCAGCTTGCAGATGAAGACGTCGATGATCTTCAGTTCGGGCTCGTCCATGCCGCCGTAGAGATGATTGAGGAACATCTCCTTGGTCAGGGTCGTGCCCTTGCGGAGCGAAAGCAGCTCCAGCATCTGGTATTCCTTGCCCGTCAGGTGGACGCGCTGGCCGCCGACCTCGACCGTCTTCTGGTCGAGATTGACCAGGAGGTCGCCGGTGGTGATGACCGACTGCGCGTGGCCCTTGGACCGGCGCACGATGGCGTGGATGCGGGCGACCAGCTCGTCCTTGTGGAAGGGCTTGGTCAGGTAGTCGTCGGCGCCGAAGCCGAGGCCGCGAACCTTGTCCTCGATGCCGGCGAGGCCCGACAGGATCAGGATGGGCGTCTTGACCTTGGCAACCCGAAGCGACTTCAGAACCTCGTAGCCCGACATGTCGGGCAGGTTCAGGTCAAGTAGAATGATGTCGTAGTCGTAGAGCTTTCCGAGGTCGATGCCTTCCTCGCCCAGATCCGTCGTATAGACGTTGAAGCTCTCGGACTTGAGCATCAGCTCGATGCTCTTCGCAGTGGCGCTGTCATCTTCGATCAACAGAACGCGCATGCCCATCCCCTTCCGCTGACCCGAAGTCGGCTGCCCCACCCTGACGGGAGAAGCAGACGCCTGGCATAGCGATCCCATGCCCCCGCCGCCGCGCGGGTTGCGCTTGGGATCCGTCCCCGTTCACTGATTCGACGCTACGCCGTAATGGTTAACAAACAGTGATTCGCGGGGGCAAGAGTCTTCGCAAAATATTTCTGCGACTCACTCCAACCCTCTGCCGAATCGACCATTTCGGTCGGCTCGTCGGGATACGGTTCCTGCCTGTCCGTGACCGGGGTTCGTCGTGGGTCGTTCCAAACGAACCCCTAACGGCCGCGAACGCCATTAATTGGCTGACAACGATCATTAACGGGGCGGGTTAAGGAAGGGTTACCCCCGGGGACGGAATCCGGGCGCGAACTGGCTTTACTTTGAATCGAAGCCGCCGGGTCCCGTTAAAACTGGGGGCGGAGAAGGCCCGCCGCGGCGGCAGCGGGCCAGGTTTCGGCGGCGAACCGGGGAAGGGACGAGCCGCACCGAATGGGCAGTTTCTACCGGGCACATGGTTAAGGGCCGGTAAACGGCTCGGGGTGACCCGTGCAATCCGCGAGACTTTTCGCAATTTGACCGAGAAGACGCAGCAAGTTCTGCCGGGTGGCGTTTACCGATGGTCGGGCGTTAACCCTTCGTTGACCATGCTGGCGGAAGGTGGCCGACAGCCGCCCCCGATGAGGCGGTCCTCGACGGGATTCATCATGCGCGCGCTTGCCGACCAGATCGCCGATATCGACGGCGTCGCCATCTACGGGCGCGTCGCGGGCGTGAAGGGGCTGATGGTCGAGGCTGCCGGCCCGGTCCACGCCATGTCGGTGGGCTCGCGCGTCACTGTCGAGACCGGCGCCAGGCCCATTCCCTGTGAAGTTGTCGGCTTTGCCGGCGACCAGGCGCTGCTGATGCCCTTCGCCGGGCTCGAGGGCGTGCGTCGCGGCTGCAAGGCCATGGTCCAGATCGCGCCGGCCGCTGTCAGGCCGAGCGCCGCCTGGCTCGGTCGCGTCGTCAACGCGCTCGGCGAGCCGATCGACGGCAAGGGGCCGCTGCCGCAGGGCGGCGATCCCATGCCGTTTCGCGCGGACCCGCCCGCCGCGCATACGCGCAGGCGCGTGGGCGCTCCACTTGATCTGGGGGTCCGTGCCCTCAACACGTTCCTCACCTGCTGTCGCGGCCAGCGCATGGGAATCTTCGCCGGCTCCGGCGTCGGCAAGTCCGTGTTGCTCTCCATGATCGCGCGCAATGTCGACGCTGATGTCTCGGTGATCGGCCTCGTCGGCGAGCGCGGCCGTGAGGTGCAGGAATTCCTGCAGGAGGATCTCGGCGAGGCAGGCCTCGCCCGCTCTGTCGTGGTGGTCGCGACCTCCGATGAACCCGCCCTGATGCGGCGGCAGGCGGCCTATCTGACCCTCTCCATCGCCGAATATTTCCGCGACCTCGGCCAGCAGGTCATGCTGATGATGGATTCGGTGACGCGCTTCGCCATGGCCCAGCGCGAGATAGGTCTTTCCGCCGGCGAGCCGCCGACCGCCAAGGGCTACACGCCAACCGTTTTCTCCGAGCTGCCGAGGCTTCTGGAACGCGCGGGCCCGGGCGCGGGCGAGGGCGCGATCACCGGCATCTTCACCGTGCTGGTCGACGGCGACGACCATAACGAGCCCGTCGCTGACGCGGTGCGCGGCATCCTCGACGGGCATATCGTCATGGAGCGCGCCATCGCCGAGCGGGGACGCTATCCGGCGATCAACGTGCTGAAGAGCGTCTCGCGCACCATGCCGCGCTCGTCCGATCCGGAGTACTGGCCGGTGATCCTGCGCGCGCGGCGAACGCTGGCGACCTATGCCGACATGGAGGAACTGATCAGGCTCGGTGCCTATCGGGCCGGTTCCTCGGCCGAGGTCGACGAGGCCATCCGGCTGCAGCCGGCGCTGCAGGCTTTCCTCGGTCAGCGCCAGGACGAGGCATCGACCATCGGCGCGGGCTACCAAGCGCTCGCTGCCATCCTCGACGGGCCCGAAACCGGTGCCTGAGGCTGCGACGATTTCGCCTTTGTCCGCGAGGACTTATGAACGGCCGTTTACCAAACATCGTGGTTTCCGGAAACGGATTCTCAACCTCGCCGGTCTATCTTCACAATTCATAAGGGGTAAGGCGTCCCTGGGACGGACGCTGGAGACGACCGTTCGCCGTGTGTGTGGCGAGCGGGATGCGGGGACTTCTGGGAGTATGAGTCGATGAAGTCGCGAGAGACTTTGATCCGCCTGAAGCGATTTCAGGTCGATGAGAAGCGCCGTCAGGTGGCGCAGATCGAGATGATGATCGCCGAGTTCGAGCGTATGGCCGCCGATCTCGACCGTGAGATCATCACCGAGCAGAACCGCGCCAATGTTCACGATCCGGCGCACTATGCCTATCCGACCTATGCCAAGGCGGCGCGCACGCGCCGTGACAATCTCCTCGGCTCCGCCGGTGAGCTGAAGGGCCAGCTCGACGACGCCAAGGCGGCGCTCGCCGAGGCCTTTGAGGAACTCAAGAAGGTCGAGATTCTTGACGAGCGCGAAAGCGCCCGCGACCGGGCGGTCGACAACGCCCGCGAACAGGCGGAAATGGACCGCATCGGGCTTTCCCGACGTGGCGCCTATCTCGGCGTCTGAAACGCCGGGCCATGGCGGGCCCGCAACGGGCCAGATCAACAGTCTGAGGCGCGGCGAGGGGCCGCGCCTTTTCTTTGCGCGTTTGTTCTTGGCGCGGTTTTTCTCGGCGCGCTTGCCGCTCAGGCCTGATCCACCACGCGCGCTTCAACCTGCACGCGCCAGTTGCCGGGCTCGCCGTCGATGGTGACGAGGTTCCACGCCGCCGGCTCAGCGGTGCCGTCGGCGCGGGCCGAGGCGGAGGGCACGCCGACCACCGGGATCGGTCCGTCCGGCCCCTTGAGCTGATGGCTCGTGCCCTTGTGGGTGTGACCGTGGAGGACGAGGTCCGCGCCCTGCCGCGCAAGCGCCGCCGCCACCGCATCGAAATCGTTCAGCCGCTTCTGGAAGCCGATGTCGAAGGGCGGATGGTGGATCATGACGACCCGGGCGAGGCCTTCCCGCCTGGTGTCCTCCAGCATGTCCTCCAGCGCGGCGATCTGCCGGGCGCCGACGAGGCCGGTGGCGAAGAAGGCAGGCGAGGGCACGCCACTGTTGATGCCGATCAGCGCGACATTCCCGCGCCGGCGCAGATAGGGAAAGGCATAGCCGCCCGCGGCCTCGCCCAGGCCGTCACCGAGGAACCAGGGCCGCCACTGGAGCACGATCTCCGGCACGGTCTGGCGCATGTAGGCGTCATGGTTGCCGGGCACGAAGGAGACCCGGTCCGGCTCGCCGATGCGCCACAGAATGGCGCGGGCCGGGGGATATTCGGCGGCGAGCCCGAGATTGATGAGGTCGCCGGTCACCGCAAGATGGTCGGGGGCGGCCTTGGCGATATCGAGCAGCAGCCTGTCGAGCACGGCCATGCTGTGATGCTCGCGCCGGCCGCGCTGCCAGTTGAGGAATCCGGTCAGGCGCTTGTTCAGGAGATCACGGACGGCAGGCTTCGGCAGCGGGCCGATATGCAGGTCCGAAAGATGGGCGAGGCGGAACATGGCCCCTGCCTAGTCGAACCGGCAATCCGGGGGAAGAGGAAGCCCGAAAAAGGAAACGGGCGCCCGCGGCAAGCCGCAGAGCGCCCGTTCCACGTCGCCTGGATCAGAGGGGAGGTTGATCTCAGCGACGGGAATAGATGCCAAGGGCGACGGCGGTGGCGCTGTCGCGGACCTCGATCGCCGGCTGCCAACGGAAGGCGCCGCGACGAGCGAAGAGGGAGGAGATGAACGAGATGAGCATGACACGCTCCGGGTTGGTTGCTGCCCGCTTTTGCAGCGCAGCATGGCGATGATTTAGGCGCGTTGCGGTTTTGTAACCAGAGCCGATACTGCCGGGCCAGCCATGCAAAAATGATTTGCGTCGTTCATGGCTGAGTAATCTCTCATTCCAGAGATTGATGAAAGCGATTGCCGCATGATCTTCTTCAACCCCGATCGCCGCTCGCGCCTGACCCCGCTTCTGCACGCCTACTGGCGCTTTTCGCGGGGAATGACGCTCGGGGTGCGCGCCTGCGTGGTCGATGGCGAGGGGCGTGTCCTGCTGGTGCGGCACAGCTACACGCCCGGCTGGCATTTTCCCGGTGGTGGGGTCGAGGTTGGCCAGACCCTGCGGGTGGCACTGGCCGACGAGCTCAAACAGGAGGCAAATGTGGAACTCGCCGGCGAGCCTGATCTCGTCGGGCTCTACCTCAATGCGCGGGCGTCGCGGCGCGACCACGTGGCCCTCTACAGGGTGGACGCCTGGCGGCAGCCGGCGCCCTTCGTGCCCACGCGCGAGATCCTCGAATGCGGCTTCTACGGCCTCGATGCCCTCCCCGAAGCGACGACCCGCGGCACGCGCGAGAGGATTGGCGAACTGTTCGAGGGACGCGAGAAGAGCGAGGTCTGGTGAGGACGGCTACCGCCTTCGCCCGGCCAGATAGGTCGCGATGGCCAGCCCGAAGAACACGGCGGTGAGGCCGAAGACCAGCGGCGCCTCGCCGGACGCGCCCGGTGCTGCCAGCGTCCATTCCCGAACCAGCCCGTAGGCAGCCGGTGCGAAGGCGTAGAAAGCTTGTCCGACCGCGACCATCAGCGCGACGGCGCGCGGCACGTCCTCCCTGACGAACTCGACCTGCGCGATGAGCGGCGGCAGGGAGACGAGATTGCCGATGCCGAGGCCGAACAGCAGCACGCCGATCCAGATAAAGGCTGGCGATGTCCCGCCGCCCACGATCAGGGCAAGGCAGCCGCCGATCTGGATGGCGTAGCTCACCGAGGCGACGAAGCGCCGGTCCGCCCCCGCCGGCATGAACCAGCCGACCAGCGAGCGGCCGGTCACGGCGGCGACCGTTGCCGTCGCCATGGCGATGCCCGCCCATTGCGCCCCCAGCGCCGGCACCATCAGTGAGAACAGGTGGGCGATGAGCCCGACCTGCGCGAACAGCGCCAGTGAGGTGCCGAGCGTCAGCGTCAGGAAGGCCGTATCGCGCCAGATCAGCGGGCCGGGCAGGGGTCTTGCCAGCGGCGATGTCAGCGAGACCGACGGGTCGCCCGGGGCATCGCCGTCCGGCGACTGGCCGAGGCTCTCGGGCGTCGGGGCAAAGACGCGGTCGGCGAGCACCCAGAGCAAGACGACGATCACGCCGCCGACGACCGCGACCGCCATGGGAAAGCCGAGCGTGCCGATGGCGAAGACCCAGAGCGGAGAGAACAGGATGCCGCCGACGCTCGCGCCGTTATAGGCCATGGCGAGCGCCGCCGGCCGGGAGCGAACGAACCAGGGGGAGACGATGGCGTTGACCGCTGCAGCGCCGAGCATGATCCAGCCGGTGCCCGACAGCGCTGCCGCGAGGAAGAGCTGCCAGGGGCTTGCCGCCAGCGCCCAGCCGAGAAGCCCTACGACCAACGCGATCGCCCCCACCTTGGTCGCTAGCGGAATGCCGAAGCGGCGGTAGATGGCGGGCAGGTTTGCGACCGTGATGGCGCCGACGAGGTAGTGGATGGTCACCGCCACAGAAATGAGGCTCAGCGACCAGCCGCGCGTCTCGCGGATGGCGTGGAGGAAGACCGGCGGGCCGTAGAAGCCGAGGCCCCAGCCGGATACCGCCAGCAGGAAGGCGCCGGCGACCACGGTCCAGCCGAAGAAGCGCGGACGGGCGGCGGCGGGCTCTGGCGACATGGAATCCCGGGCTGGCATCTGGGGCTGCGGCGAAACGGCGGCGGGTCCGATCCTGGAGGCATCCTGACCGAAGCGTGGCGGCAATGCTTCGGCACGGACCGAAGGATGGCCACCCGAATGCGCGGGGATGACGCGCGGGGCCGGCCCATGCTATGCGCGCTGCCATGACGGGTTTGGAAATCCTCAGGGTCCTGCGACGACGACGGCCGGCTTGACTGCCTGCGCCCGCCGTTTCCGTTCGTCATTTCGCTGAGCCCTTGAGAGCCATGCCCGACCTCACGCTCGACCTGCACCCCGAAGCGCCTTCCGACCACGCCGCCATCGAGCGCCTGCACGAGCGCGCCTTCGGTCCCGGCCGCTTCGCCCGCACCGCCTTCCGCCTGCGCGAGAACGTCCCGCCCTTCGCCGAGCTCTGCTTCACGGCGCGTGTCGGGACGCTGCTGGTCGGCTCGATCCGCCTGTCGCCGGTGGAGATCGGCACTGGCGTGCCGGCGATCCTGCTCGGCCCCATCACCATCGATCCGGCGTTCCAGAGCCGCGGCATCGGCGGCGCGCTGATGCGCAAGTCGCTGGAAAAGGCCCGGGAGAAGGGCCACAGCCGGGTGATCCTGGTGGGCGATGCGCCCTACTACCAGCGCTTCGGTTTCGCGGTGGTGCCGCCCGGCAAGCTCTCCCTGCCGGGGCCGGTCGATCCCGCGCGGCTGCTGCTCTGCGAACTCGTCGAGGGCGCCTTCGAAGGGATTTCGGGGCCGGTGCGGGGGGCTACGAGGTTACCTGACCGTTACGTCATAGGAGACGTTGGCGCAGCCGGTGCCAAGATTGCTCCTTCCACATAGACGCAACACGAAGGAGTCGCTGCGGGCTCCGGCCCGAGGCACGTAGACGAACCGATTGTTGCCGGATGCCCGAAGGCTTCCGTTTGCGGCCGTCCGCACGACCGTCAGCGACGTGAACGAGAAGTTGTCTCGACCGCCCGCAGGGAGAGTCGCCTGACATCCGGTAGCCGCAGCGAGGACTCCCCAGTTGCCGTCGCGGCCCTGGACGACGCTTGGTTGCTGGCCGCGGCGGAATTCGCACGAGGTCATCTGCGCGGAGGCGGCGTCGACAGCTAGCAGTTGCCCGACGAGATATGCGGCCACCGCGATCGCGATGTGATGCCTACTTGCGAGATTCACGTGCAAATCCTCAGCTTCCGCTACGGAAGAACGGTACTTGGACGTGTATCGCTTCGCAAGCGGTGGCGTCGGTATTTCCGACGATGCGCGCCGGCTGAAACAGTTGAGGGGCTCCGGTGACGCACGCGCGAGGCCTGATGTCGCTACCGTCGCCTCAGGATCGGAGCTTCTGACCCTAGGGAGACGTCCATGACCCGTCGAGCCGCCATAGCCGTTGCCTTCACCTGCGTCGCGCTCATCGCTGCCGCGCCGGCCGAGGCGCAGTCCCCCCGCTGCCGGGTGATGGACCCGACCGGCACGCCCCTGAACGTCCGCGACCAGCCGAATGGCGTGATCATCGGCTCGGTTCGGAACGGCCGGCTTGTCACGCGCCTGCGTTCGAGCCAGGACGAGCGCGGACGGCCGTGGTCCTATGTCGCCGACCGCGACACCGGCGAGCCGCTTGGCTGGGTCTATCGCGAGTTCATCGCCTGTTTCTGACGGCGTGCCAGCAGCTTGGAGAATCGCCTCTGGAGGTCCAGTCTGCAGCGGAATGAGAACCGCGTCAGGAAGACGACCCATGCTGCGTCGCGACTTTCTCAAGGCCCTGCTCGTACTGCCCGTCGCCGCCGCCGTGACCGTGGCGACAACATCAGAAGCCGAGGCATCATGGGCGTCCGACAACGCGCGCCGCGTTGGCCGCGGCGTCAATCGCGCCGGGCGCAGCCTCAACCGTGGTGTGACCCGCGCCGGACGGAGCGTCGGCAGGGGCGCGCGCCGGGTTGGCCGCAGCGTCAATCGCGGAGCGGTTCGCGTGCGTCGGCAGGTCTTCGGTCGCCGTCGCAGCTGACCGCCACGAAGCCGTCAGCTGGTCAAGACGCAGCTTGCCTGCCGAACGGCGAAGCTTTGGCGGGCGAATTCCCTGCCGTTTGCCGACAGGATGAAGGTCCAGGTGCCGGCGACAAGTTCGTAGGGTTCATCGAAGTGCCAGCCGGTGTAGCGCGTCCGGGTCGAGAGCCCCGTCCGCCAGCGGCTGATGTGGCTGCGCCGGCCGTCCGGCGCGACCTGTTCGGGATGCTCGACGGTGACATCGATGGTGGCCGTGGTCGCCTGACGGCCCTTGCCGCGTTACAACAGCCCGAAGCGCGTCCCGATACAGGCCGCGATCTCCGTGGTGCGCTCGGCGATGGCAATCTCGGCGCTCGGATCAACCAGGCGGTTGCGGCTGAGCAGCGTGTCGGACGCGATTGTCCCGATGGTCGGCAAGCGATCGACGATGCCCCGGTCGATGATCGCGGCGACAAGCTGGCTGGCCGGGCTTCCGGTCTCTGCAGAGGCCTTCCGGCTGGTCATACGGCGATAATGAAAAGGGTGATGGCGCAGGCCGTGAGGGCAGCATGGAAGCCTTGTGGTCGGAGCGGGCTCATGATTTCGGTGCGGGCTCGGGGTTCGGCGTCAGAAGCATCGTCTTTGCAACCTTTTCCCGTTGTCGGCGTTTCAATTTCGCGAGGCCGCGGAGCATCGTGCTCCCGCAGCATTCTCATGCCGTTCGTGTCCCGCCCGTTGGGCCGGGGCACGATCGCAGATGGGTCGAGGACAACGACGATGGACCGTAGAACTCTCATCATGGCGCTCCTCGGAGCGTCGGCCCCGGCGGGCTTCGTTTTGGGCATCGGGTCGCAAGTCTCAGCGATGCCGATCCAGTCGATGCGCGTGGCGGGAGAGGCGGCCATCTCGGGGCCAGTCGGGGTCGACGAGCCCGTGATCGAGCAGGCGTCCTGGCTGACCGAAGGCGTGCACCGTACGGGCCGGCAGATTTTCGGACGCCGCCGCCGGTACTATCGCCGGCGCTACTACCGTCGGCGTTACTACCGCCGCTACTGATGCGGGCGGCGCGGAGGGGGTCAGCGCCCCTCGCGCGCCCAGACCGCTGTCAGGGCGCCGAGCAACAGAAGTAGCCCCAGCACGCCCGCAAAGGCCGGCAGGATACCGATGCCGCGGATCACCGAGGCGTCGCGCTGGCGGATGCCCATCCAGTCGTCGCCGCGCAGCGAGGTGGCCGAGCGGGTCGGCACGATGCGCGGCACCGTCAGGTTGCCGCTTTCCGAAATGCGCCAGATGCCGCCGCCGGTAGCCCGCACCAGCGGCTCCAGCAGCCGCAGCGTCGAGGTCACGTCGGTGAACTCGCGCGGGTTCGGCGGGCCGACATTGATCAGACGGGTCAGGCGCCCGGCCTGGGCGCGCCAGAGCCCGAGTTCGGTCACGTCGGTCTGGCCACGCCAGAGGCCCGGCTCGGCCTCCTGCAGCGCGACAGTCTCGGTCGCGCCAGAGGGGCGCGTCAGGACGACGGTCTCGGGGCGTTCGGCCATGGTCTGGAGTTCGACCGCAAGCTGCCGGCCGCGGACGGCGAGCCTGAGGCTCTCCTCCTCCAGCTCCGGCTCCTTCATCAGCCAGTGCGAGAGGCGGCGCAGCAGTTCGAGATGCGGCCCGCCGCCCTCGAAGCCGCGCGCCCACAGCCAGATGTGGTCGGAGAGCAGGAGGGCGACGCGACCCTCGCCCTGTCGCGCGAGCAGCAGGAGCGGGCGCTGGTCCGGCCCGTCCATCACCGTCGCCGCGCCCTGTGCCGGCTGGCGGCTTTCGATCAGGCGGAACCACCGGCTCCAGTTCGGATTGCCCTCCTGGGTCATGCCCGGCAGCGCACGGGTGACGGGGTGGCGGCGGCCCTGGTCGGAGACGCGGGCGTGGAATGGCCGCTCGATCACGTCGCCGGTCGGTGCCGCCGGCAGGATCGATTCCAGCGGCGTGTCATTGATCGAGGCGGAGGTCGCATGCTCGGGACCAGCGGCGATCAGCAGCGCGCCGCCATTGCGGACGTAGCGCGCGATGTTCTCGAAATAGATCAGCGGCAGCACGCCCTGCTGGGCGTAGCGGTCGAAGATGATCAGGTCGAACTCGCGGATCTTGATCTGGAACAGCTCGCGCGTCGGAAAGGCGATCAGCGACAATTCGTTGATCGGCGTGCCGTCCTGCTTCTCCGGCGGCCGCAGGATGGTGAAGTGGACGAGGTCGACGCCCGCGTCCGATTTCAACAGGTTGCGCCAGGTCCGCTCGCCGGCGTGCGGCTCGCCGGAGACCAGCAGCACGCGCAGCTTCTCGCGGATACCGTCGATGATCACCACGGCGCGGTTGTTGATGGGGGTCAGCTCGCCTTGCAGGCCCTCGACCTCGATCTCGATGATGTTGGCGCCGGCATGGGTGATCTGGACCGAGACAGTGGTGGTCTGGCCAGTGGTCACCGTGCGCCGCTCGATGATCTCGCCGTCGCGGCGGATCGATACGGAGGCCTGCGCGGCGGCCCCGCCCGTGCCGTTGTCCTCGATCCGGAAGCCGATGGTCTGGCTTTGCTGGACGATGCCGAAGCGCGGCGTCTGGGTCAGCACGACCCGCCGGTCCCGATCGGTCGAGCGGCCGGTGATCAGCGCGTGGACCGGGGCCTGGAAGCCGACGGCGGCCGCCTGCGCCGGCACGTCGTGGACCTGTCCGTCGGTGACGAGAATGGCGCCGCCGACCCGTTCGGCCGGCACGTCGGAAAGCGCCGAGCGCAGCGCCTCGAAGAGATGCGTGCCGTCGGTCTGGCCGTCGGAGGCGCCGGCATCGATCCAGCGCACCTCGAAGCCCGGCGACCGCGCGAAGTTGCGCTCGATGGCCGCCTTCGCCTCGTCGGTGATCCGGGCGCGGTCGGCCAGCGACTGGCTCGCCGATCGGTCGAGAACGACGGCGACCACGGTCCGCAGCGGATCACGGTCCTCCTGCGTGAAGACCGGGTTTGCAAGGGCGAGCAGGCCGAGCGCCATGGCGCCGACGCGCCACCATGCGCCGCGGCTGCGCGAGGCGAGCAGCAGGCCGGCGACGAGCAGCACGGCGACGGCCGCCGCGATCAGCGCCCAGACCGGCAGGATAGGAGACCAGACGATGCCGAAGGCCATGTCAGTTCCCCAGCCGTTCGAGGAGGGCGGGAACGTGGACCTGATCGGTCTTGTAGTTGCCGGTCAGCGCGTACATCACGAGATTGACGCCGAAGCGGAAGGCGAGTTCGCGCTGCCGCGCCTCGCCCTGGACGGGCAGCAGCGGATTGCCCTGCCGGTCGATGGCCCAGGCGGCGGCGAGATCGTTGGACGAGATGATGATCGGCGAGACTGAATCCGAGGCCCGCGCCGGTCGTGCCGCCTCGTCCTCGGTCGGCGGCGGAATCGCCTCGACCCAGGTGGTGCCTTCCGCATAGCGGCCGGGAAACTCGCGCAGGATGAAGAAGGCGCGGGCCAGCACATGGTCGCGGGGCACCGCTTCCAGCTCGGGAATATCGAGGCCGGCGAGGATGCGGCGGAGCGTCGACTGCGCCGGGCTCGTCTGGCCGGGGCGGGCGGTCAGCGCATCGCGGGTGTCGAAGATCACCATGCCGCCCTGCTTCATGTAGGCGTCGAGCTTCAGGAGCGCCTGCGGTGTCGGCTCCTGCGCTCCCGCCACGATCGGCCAGTAGAGGATCGGGAAGAAGGCGAGCTCGTCGCGTGCGATGTCGACGCCCTGCGGCGTCGCAGGCTCCAGCGCCGTGCGCGCCGAGAGGAAGCGCGTCAGTCCGTCGAGCCCGGCGCGGCTGACCTCGTCGATCTCGCGCGAGCCGGTGACGACATAGGCGAGGCGGGTCGCCTGTGTCGCCCTGAGGGCCGCGTCATCGGCCGGGTTGCCGGTGGCGATCGGCGGCCGATCCTGGTTGCGCCGGGTCTGCGCATCCGCCGGTGCCAGGGCACTGGCGGCGAGGATGGCAAGGCCCGCGACGGCAGCCGTGCGCATGCCGCGTGGGCCGCGGAGCCGGCCGAGGCCTCCGGCGATGGCGAAGACCGCCAGCCCGTCGATGAGCAGGAGCAGCAGGGCGGCGATCAACAGCGGCGACCTCAGGTCAATGGGTTCACCAACCCGATACCGTTCGATCGTGGCATTCAGGCGGCTGAGGTCCAGCGGTTTCAGGCGCTCGTCGGGCCCGAGCACGTTGACTGCGACCGTGCCTTCCTGCGGCCCGTAGAAGCCCGGCGGGAAGTCGAAGGTCGCGGGCTCCCGCCAGTCGGCCGGAATGGGTTTGGCGGTGGCCGGCGGACGGATGAAGGCGCCGAAGCCGTCGAGCACGCGGGTGGGCGGCACGCGCTCGCTGGCGCGCGGCTGGCCGGGAATGGCGGCGAGGCCCTCGGCGGCCGGCTTGCCGGCGGCGGAGAGGCCGGCAACGCGCTTCAGCATGTCGACGAAGGCGCCGGAGAGCGGCAGGTCGGACCAGGCCGTATCGGCCGTCACGTGGAACAGGATCAAGAGGCCCTGGCCGCGCTTCTCGGCGGTGACCAGCGGTGTGCCGTCGGCGAGCTGTGCCCAGGTCTTGTCCGCCAGCAGCCCGTCCGGCTCGGCGAGAACCTGCCGTCGCACGCGGACATCGGCGGGCACCGGGATGTCGAAGAACGGGCTTTCTCGGCCGAAGGGGGCGAGCGCCTGCGGGGTTTCCCACGACAGCGAGCCGCCCAGCTGGCGCCCGCCGCGCCGGAGCTTCACCGGCACGAGGTCGTCGTTCTGCGCGCCTGCGAGGCGCGTGCCGGCAAAGCGCAGCAGGATGCCGCCGCCGTCGATGAAGCGGTTGAGCGCGTCGCGCGCCGGGACGGTCACGGTACCGACGTCGGTCAGAATGATCATCGGCACGCGGCTCTCGATGAAGCGCACGACCGCCTCGGAGGGCGAGGCGCCCTCGACGGTGCGGATGTCGGCGAAGGGCTCGAGCGCGCGGCCGAGATAGTAGGTTGGCGACAGCAGCGGCTGGGCAGTGTCGGCCGTGCCGCCCGAGACGACGCCGATGGTGCGCCGCGCCCAGCGCGCGTCGATGAGCTGGACCGCGCCGGCGGAGCGCTCGGAGACGATGTCGAGCCGCGTGATCTCGTTGCGGATCTCGACCGGCAGATCGAAGCGGATGTCAGCCTCGGTCTTGCCGGGCTCGAAGGCGTAAGCCGCCTCGCCGAGCGGCAGCCCGCGCACGTCGAGGGCGCGCACGCGGCCCACCTGCGCAGGACCGGCATCCGCGCGGATGACCTTCGCCGAGAAGCCGCCGGACGTGTTGGTCGCCGCGGTCAGCGCGATGGGAGAGGGCGTTCCGCCGTCGTAGATGGTCAGTGCGTGGTTCGCGCCGACGCGGCGCAACTCCTCGGTGAAGGTAACGGCCTTACCGGTGTCGATGCCGTCGGTCAGCCAGACGATCTCCGCCTGCGGCTGGGCGCCGAGGAAGCGCGTCAGGGCGGGGAGAAGGCCGGCCCGGTCGGGCGTATGCGGCAACGGCTCCAGCGAGCGCAGCCGCTCGCGCACCGAGCCGGGCGTCTCCAGGCCGATGTCGATGACGGGACGCCCGGTGGTGACGAAGGCCACGGGCCGTCCGGCGCTCTCCGCCGAGGCGACGATCTGGTTGGCGACGCGCAGGCGCTGCTCGAAGGCGGCTGCTGCCGCCCAGCCATCGTCCATGACGAGCAGAACCGGTCCCTGCGAGCGCGAGGTCGTCGCCGGCGGATTCCACAGCGGCCCGGCCATGGCGAGGATGACGATGGCCGCGAGGAGAAGGCGCAGCAGCGTCAGCCACCAGGGGCTGCTGGAGGGCGTCTCCTCTTTCGGGGCGATGTCGATCAGGATCTTGGTCGGCGGGAACTGCACGCGGCGCGGCCGCGGCGGCACGAGCCGTAGCAGCCACCAGAGCGCGGGCAGCGCGGCCAGCGCGAACAGGACCAGGGGCGAGGCGAAGAGGAGTGGCAGGCCGAGCATCAGCCGCGCCCTCCCGCCTTGCCGACGTCGCGCGAGCCCGGCCCCATGCGCTGGTGCAGGGCTAGGATCGCTGAGGCCGGTGCCTGGTCAGTGCGGTGGATGCCGAAGCTCCAGCCGCGCTGGTCGCATTCGCGGCGCAGTTCGGCGCGATGGGCCGCGAGCCGGGCGATGTAGTCGTCACGCCAGGTTTCGGCGCGCCCGGCGGTGATCGTCAGCCGTTCCTCCATCTCCTCGAATTCGACGCGGCCCTTGTAGGGAAAGGTCTCCTCGATCGGATCGTTGATCTGCAGGACGTGGCCGCGCGACCCCGTGGAGGCGAGGCTGCGGACCTCGTCGGCGAAGTCGTCGATGGGGACGAGGCAGTCGGACAGGATCACCACTTCCGACAGGCGCGACACTGGCGCCTTTGGCGGCAGGTTCTGGCCGGCATTGCCGGCATTGGCGATCAGGGCGTCCGCCATGCGGTCGATGATGGCACGACTCGCGGTCGGGCGCAGCAGGCCCGGAATGCCGACCCGCTCGCCACCGCGCACCATGATGTCGGCGAGCGCGAAGGCGATGACGACGCAGCGGTCGCGCTTGGTCTCCCAGGCGAGCGGCGAGACGAACTGCATGGACGGCGAGCAGTCCGGCCAGATCCAGACCGTATGCGCCGCCTCCCATTCCTGCTCGCGCACGTAGAGATGCTGGTCGCGAGCCGAGCGCCGCCAGTCGACACGCGCGGCCGGCTCGCCGTCGACGAAGCGACGGAACTGCCAGAAATTCTCACCGGTCCCTGCGCGCCGGCGGCCGTGCAGGCCGTGGACGACGGTCGAGGAGACACGGCGCGCCTCCAGCACGAGCCGCGGCAGGGCAGCCGCCAGCATTTCGCCGTCGCGGGTCAGGCGGCGGGCATGGTCCTCGCGGGTTTCTGGCGTGGCGAGGCCGAACATGTCAGCTCAGCCGATCGGCTTCATCAGCGTGGCGATCGTGCCCTCGATGGTCATGCCGTCGGCACGGGCGGAGAAGGACAGGGCCATGCGGTGCTTCAGCACGGGTTCGGCGAGCGCCAGAACGTCGTCGATCGAAGGGGCCAGCCGCCCGTCGATCAGCGCGCGCGCACGCACGGCGAGCATCAACGCCTGCGAGGCGCGCGGGCCGGGGCCCCAGGCGATGGCCTGCGCCAGCTCGCCCTTGGCCGCGCCCGGGCGGGCCGAGCGAACCAGCGTGAGGATGGCGTTGACCACCGAATCGCCGACAGGCAGCCGGCGCACCAGCCGCTGGGCAGCCGCGAGATCGTCGGCGGTCAGCGCCTGCTTCGGCTTCGCCTCCTGCGAGCCGGTCGTGTCGAACAGGATCGCCCGCTCGGCCTCCAGATCCGGATAGCCAACGTCGACCTGCATCAGGAAGCGGTCGAGCTGCGCCTCGGGCAGGGGATAGGTGCCCTCCTGCTCCAGCGGGTTCTGGGTCGCCAGAACGTGGAACGGCCGCGGCAGGTCGTGGCGCTCGCCGGCGACCGTCACGTGATATTCCTGCATGGCCTGCAGCAGCGCCGACTGTGTGCGTGGCGACGCGCGGTTGATCTCGTCGGCCATCAGCAACTGCGTGAAGACCGGCCCTTTGAGGAACCGGAATGCCCGTTTGCCGCCGGCACTCTCCTCCAGGACCTCGGAGCCAAGGATGTCGGAGGGCATCAGGTCGGGCGTGAACTGGATGCGCCGGGCCTCCATGCCGAGCACGATGCCCATGGTCTCGACCAGTTTGGTCTTGGCGAGGCCGGGCAGGCCGACCAGCAGCGCGTGGCCGCCCGACAGGACGGTGATCAGCGCCTGGTCGATGACCTGCTGCTGGCCGAAGATCACGGCGGAGATGTGGGCGCGCGCCACACGAACCTGCGCGGCCGTCGTCTCGGCGGCCTTGATGATGGCGTCTTCCATCCGTTCGGCGGTCTCGGCGGTCATGGGCGCTCCCTTCGAGGCTGAACGTAGCTGCACTGCATCATGGCCCATGCATTGCGGCTGGCATAGCCGAGTCTTACGTTTGTCACAGGGCGCGGCCAGCCGTTTCAGGCTGTCCGGGGTCTGGTTCACTCAATCGTGAGGCTCATCGGCGTGGCTGTGGAACCACCGGCGGCAGGCGGGCTCGACGGGCTCGCCAAGGAGGTCAGGAAGGTCAGGGGTCCACCGCCGGTGCACCTCTGGAACCCGCCCTATTGCGGCGACCTCGACATCCGCATCGCCGCCGACGGCACCTGGTACTACATGAAGACGCCGATCGGGCGGATGCCGCTCGTCAAGCTGTTCTCCTCGGTGCTGAAACGCGAGGACGGCCGCCATTTCCTGGTCACGCCGGTCGAGAAGATCGGCATCGTCGTGGACGATGCGCCCTTCGCCGCCGTGGAACTGCAGACCGAGGGCGAGGGCAGGGATCGCCGGCTGTCGTTCCGCACGCAGGTCGACGACTGGGTCGAGGTCGGTCCGGGCCATCCCCTGCGCTTCGAGAAGGAGGCAGGGACGGACGGCGTAAAGCCCTATGTCCATGTTCGCCGCGACCTCTGGGCGCGGGTCTCGCGCACGCTTCTTCACGATCTCGCGAACATCGGCGAGGTGGTCGGCCTCGACGGGGTCAACTGGTTCGGGGTCTATGCATCGGCAACCTTCTACCCCATGGTCCGCGCCGACGAACTCGAGGGGTTGATGTGATTCCGGTGTCGCCTGAGCAGTTCACGGCTGCCGTGACCCGTCGGCTGTCGCTCGATGTTCCGCGCGAGCCGCAGGACCTGATCCGGGGCCTCGGGCCGTCGCGCGACGACCAGGGCGACCACACGATCAACGAGGGCAGGCCCGCCAGGCCCGCGGCCGTGCTCATTCCGGTCGTCGCACGGGCTGAGCCGACCATCCTCCTCACCCAGCGCTCCGGCGACCTGCCGGACCATTCCGGCCAGATCGCCTTTCCCGGCGGCAAGATCGATCCGGGCGACGCGACGCCGCTGGACGCGGCCCTGCGCGAGGCGGAGGAGGAGATCGGTCTCGCCCGCCGCCACGTGCGCCCGCTCGCCTACATGCCGCCCTTCCTGTCGCGGACCGGCTACCTCATCACGCCGGTCATCGGGCTGGTCACACCGCCGTTCGAGCTGACAATCAATCCGCGCGAGGTGGTGGACGCCTTCGAAGTACCGCTGGCCTTCCTGATGGATTCGCAGAACCACCAGCGCCAGTCGCGCGAGTGGCAGGGCCAGATGCGCCATTTCTACGCCATGCCCTATGGCGACAGATATATCTGGGGGATCACGGCCGGCATCCTGCGCAACCTCTGGGAGCGGCTCGCCGACCAGGAGACGGGCGGAGGCCAGTGATGCGGATCGCCATCAACCTTGCCCTCTTCGTCCTGCCCTTCGTGCTCTACTTCTTCTGGCTGCACCTGAAGGAGAGGAGCCCGTTCCTGAAGGAGCACTGGGACCGGCAGCCGGTCATCTGGCTTGGCCTGTTCGGCCTCGTACTCGGCGGCGGCTACTTCCTCTACCACCTCGCCTATCAGGTGCGGGACCCGAATGTGATCTACATGCCGGCCCGTGTCGAGAACGGCGTCTTCCAGCCGGCCCGGATTGAGCGCCGGCCGGCGCCGCCGCCCTCACAATGACCGCCCTGCCGGACCTGCCCGGCTGGCTCAGCGAAGGGCCGGTCAGGGGCCTGATCGACGCTCTTGAAGCGTCGGGCGAAGAGGCGCGCCCGATCGGCGGCGCGGTGCGCAACTGGCTGGTGGGGCGGCCGGACGGCGACATCGACATCGCGACGACGGCGCTGCCGGGCGCGGTCTCGGTGGTTGCCAGGGAGCTCGGCTTCAAGGTCGTGCCCACCGGCATCGACCATGGCACCGTCACGGTCGTCGCGGACGGGGTCGGCTACGAGGTGACGACGCTGCGCGCCGATGTCGAGACCGATGGCCGCCGCGCGGTAGTCCGTTTCGGGCGCGACTGGCGCGAGGATGCCGCGCGGCGCGATTTCACCATCAACGCCATGAGCCTTGGCGCAAACGGCCAGCTTCACGACTATTTCGGTGGACGGAAGGATCTAGCAGCCGGGCTCGTCCGCTTCATCGGCGAGCCGCTGGCCCGCATCCGCGAGGATCGGCTGCGCATCCTCAGGTTCTTCCGCTTCCACGCGCAGTTCGGCCGGGGCGAGCCGGATGCGGAGGGGCTTTCGGCCTGCATTGCCGAACGCGATGGCCTTGCGGACCTGTCGCGCGAGCGCATCCGGGCTGAATTGCTCAAGATGCTGACAAGCGAGGGCGCGGCGGACGTGCTGCAAGTCATGGCCGATGCTGGGTTGCTGCACCGGCTCACCGGCGGCGTTGCCGTGCCGTCGACGCTGCGGCGCCTTGCGGCGATTGAAGCGACGGCCGGGGTCGAGGCCTCCGCTGCCCGGCGCCTTGGAGCGCTTGCCGTGCTGGTTCGCGAGGACGCCGAGCGGCTGCGGGCCAGGCTGGCGCTCTCCAACGAGGAGTATCGCCGGCTCGACGCGATCGGCAGCGGCTGGCATGGGATCGATCCGGCCCGAGGCGAGCCTGCCGGCAGGATCGCCCTGTTTCGCGTCGGTCCCCGTGCTTTCCTCGACCGCGCGCTTGTCGCTTTCGCGCGATCCGCGGCGCCCATCAACAGGCCTGACTGGCTTGCGCTGCTGACCCTGCCGCAGCGCTGGAAGGCGCCGTCCCTGCCTGTATCGGGCGAGGATCTGATGCGTGCGGGCCTCGCCGAAGGCCCCGGGATCGGGACTGCGCTCGCCTGGATCAGGCAGGCCTGGATGGAGGCCGGCTTTCCCGTGGGCGCCGCGACCCGGAAAGAACTCATCGATCTCTATTTGAGTTCGCCGAGGCTTTGAATCGGTTCGACGGAATTCCGCTCACTGACGGTTATCTGCAACCATTCGCGCTCAATTAATTGCTGGGCAAGGTTTTTTTGCTTGATTGCATGGGTGGGTCCGGCTGCTCGAGCCGGCCGACAATGGTCTGTCGCGAGTATGATGCGTATCCAGAACGAGACCACGAGCGCCTCACAGAGCGAATTGCCCTTCGAAATCTACGTTTCGATGGTCGATGCGCTGTACGAGGATTTTCGCTCGTTCCTGTTCGGGCTGGCGGCTGCGCTGGCCGGCATGCTCTATGCGGCCCATCTGACCGGAAATGCCGTCCTCTGGGGTTTTCCCGCCGCCATCGTCCTGCTCGGCGCCATCCGCGGCGCGCATATGATGCGCTACAAGAAGGCGCGCGAGCACCTCGATACCTATGACGAGGCCAAGCGCTGGGAGCGGGAATATACGCTCGGGGCCAATACCTTCGTCTTCACCATCGGGCTGTGGTGCTTCGCCACCTTCATGATGACCACCAGCATGGCGGCACATCTGTTCTGCGTGTCGGTGGCGCTGTCCTACATGGTCGGCATCATGGGCCGGAACTTCGCCAACAGCCGGTTCGTCGACAATCAGATCCTGCTGATGTGCGTGCCGCTGGTCGCCGGCATGTTCCTCACCGGCGTGCCCGACTACATCATCCTCGCCTTCTTCGCGATGCCGTTCTTCGGCAGCGTCCGGAAGATCGCGACGCGCCTGCGTGACATCCTGCTGCACGCCATCGTCGCGCAGCGCGACGTGTCGCTGCTCGCCGCCCGCTTCGACACTGCGCTCAACAACATGCCGCACGGCCTCGCCATGTTCGATGCCGATGCGCGCCTGCTGGTCGTCAATAAGCGCTGGGCGGACATTCTGCCGTGCGATCCGGAAGCCGTGCGCTCGGGCGCGCGGGCGCAGGCGATCCTCGCCGCCTATGTCGAGCTCGGCGTCGTCAGCGAGCGCGATGCCGGCCGCGTCATGGACGGCATCAGCCGGCGCTCCGACCACCTTGCCGCCGAGCAGATCGAACTGACCGCCAACGAGCGCAACATCGAACTGACGTTCCAACCGATGTCGTCCGGCGGCCTCGTCATTGTCATTGAGGATATCACCGAGAAGCGCCGCACCGAGGCGCGGATCGCCTATATGGCGCGTCACGACGCGCTCACGGGCCTGCCGAACCGCTCGCTGTTCCAGGAGCGGCTCGATTCCGCGCTGGCGTTGTCGCCGACCGACGAGCTTCTCGCCGTCCTGTTCGTCGATCTCGACAATTTCCAGCAGGTCAACGACACGCTGGGGCACTCGGTCGGCGATTCCTTGCTTGTCGAGGTGGCGGACCGGCTGCGTTTCGCCGTCGGCGAGAACGATGTGGTGGCCCGTTTCGGCGCCGACGAATTCGTCGTGCTGCAGTGCGGCGCACGCACGGTGAACGACGTCACGCGCCTCGCCGGCAAGATCATCGAGGTTGTTTCCGAGATCACCCAGATCGAGGGCAGGGCGATCGCCTGCGGCGCCTCCGTCGGCATCGCGCTTGCACCGCGCGACGGTCGCGAGCCCGACCAGTTGCTTAAGAGCGCCGACATGGCCCTGAAGCGCGCCAAGGATGGCGGCAAGGGCATGCTGCACTTCTACGAGGACGAGATGGACCGCAAGGCGCAGGCGCGCCGGGCGATCGAACTCGACCTGCGCAAGGCGATCCAGAACGACGAGCTCGCCGTCTATTTCCAGCCGCTGCTCAACCTTAAGACGCTCGAGATCACCACCTGCGAAGCGCTGGTGCGCTGGCCGCATGCGACGCGCGGCATGGTTTCGCCCGGAGAGTTCATCCCGATCGCCGAGGAGACCGGGCTGATCGTCGAGATCGGGCGTCAGGTGCTGCGCAAGGCCTGCAGGGCTTGCGCGACCTGGCCGAACGACGTGCGCGTCTCGGTCAACCTGTCCTCCGTCCAGTTCGAACGGGAGGATATCGTCGCTCTGGTGGCGGAGACCCTGGCGGCGACGGGCCTGCCGCCCGATCGTCTCGAACTCGAGATTACCGAGACCCTTCTGCTGCAGGATTCAGAGGCCATCCTCGGCACGCTGAATGCGCTGCGCGAGATGGGCGTGCGCCTGTCGCTGGACGATTTCGGCACCGGCTATTCGAGCCTCAGCTACCTGCACAAGTTCCCGCTGCACAAGGTCAAGATCGACCGTTCCTTCGTCCGCAACATCGAAACGGACAAGAAGTCGGCCAAGCTGCTACGCGGTGTCACGCGGCTCGGCGCCGAGCTCGGCCTGTCGGTCGTGGTCGAGGGCGTCGAAACCCACGAGCAGCTCAAGATCATCGATGCTCCGGGCGTCGTGACCGAGATCCAGGGCTTCATCCTCAGCCCCGCGATCCCCGCCGAGCAGGTCCGTCTGATGATGGGCCGGCCTGCCAAGGACCTGCTTGCCAGCGCTGCCTGACGCTGCCGCTTTCAATTACCGTTACGGTATCCGTATTTCACCGTATTCCGGGCGCGCCTTTCAGGTGCCTGTCCATGGACACGGACGGCCGCAAGGCTGGTCGATCTTGCCTGCCGGCTATCCGACGCCGGGCGCAAGTCGAAATACAACCAGTGCGCGAAGCAAACTTAATGAAGAGGCCTGAAGGCCGCCAAATATCGCGCGAAATCAACGAAGCGATGCGGATGTCTGATCAACTGTCGCAACCGTTGCAACCATGACGCGATGCAGCGAAGTAATTTTCATGGCCAAGGTGGAGGTATCATAAGAACGACCAGCGTTGTTGGCGCTGTTTCCGCGGTCGTATTAACGATGTTTTAACCAGACGCTTTCCAGCTGTTAAAATTTGATGAACAATTGACCTACGTTGCAGGGCGGACGGCGGCGCTTGACGTGGGGCATTTCAAGATGAATACGGTTAACGCCGCCGGCATATTCGCGCAAAATGTCGCTGATCTCATCTCGAAGATCGAATACAGGCGAGCTGACACCGCCACCGAAAGAGAAGCCATCTACCGACTGAGATATGAGTGCTATCTCCGCGAGGGCGCGATCCTGCCCAACGAGACCAGCCTCTTCTCCGACAGCTACGACGAGGCTCCGAATGTTTCGATCTTCGGCCTCCATCTTGACGGTAAGCTGGTCAGTTCCATCCGCGTCCACGTCGCGACCGCGGATCAGCCGTTCGCGCCGGCGCTGACTGTGTTCCAGGATCTGCTCGGGCCGCGGATCGCAGCAGGCGAGGTGATCGTCGACCCGACGCGGTTCGTGGTCGATCACGATGAGTCCCGGCATCACTCTGGCCTCGCCTACGCCACCGTGCGCCTCGGCATGCTGGCCTCCGAGCACGCCGACGCCGATTTCGCGCTGGCGACGGTCCGCACCGAGCACCGGGCCTTCTACCGTCGCCTGCTATGCATGCAGCCGATCGGCGAGCCGCGCGCCTATCCGAGCCTCAAGGACCCGATCAACCTGATGGGTGTGTCCTTTCCCGAAATGCGCCAGCGGGTCTATGATCGCTATCCTTTCATGGTGTCGACCGTCGCCGAGCAGGAACAGCTCTTCGGGCCGAAGCGTCAGACGAGCGCCAAGGTCAGGGAGACCAGCAAGGGTCAGGCAGCGGCCGCGTAGCCTCAATCGAGGGGGGCGCATGCGATCCGACCGCAACAGGCCGTTCGACGCATTCAGGCGTGGCGCCGGGACGGCCGGGCCGAAATCGGACGGCTGGATGCGCGAGACCTACGTGCTCCCGCGCGAGGACGCGCGCGCGAAGGCGCGCGAGATCCTCCTGAAGTTCCCGCGCGCCGCCTACATGACCGAGGTCGAGTTCTGGCAGGAACTGGCCGACGGGCGCATTGAGTTCACGATGCGCCGCCTGCCTTCCGCCGACTGACGCTTCAGGCCGGCTCGCGCTCGCGGCGCGCTTCGGCCTCGTCGTCCTCTTCATCCGCGTCGGCGACACCCTCGGCGTCCTCTTCGTCTTCATCCTCATCGCCGCCGTCTTCGTCGAACTCGACCGGCGCGAGGGCGACCAGCGGAATCGTCTCGCGGAACAGATCGCCTTCCTCGCCGAGCCAGAGGCAGACTGCCTCCTCGGTCGTAACCGACGCGACGGTCAGCGGCTGGCCGCCGGATTTGAGCATCACGACGTCGCCTGCGTTCATGGTCATGGGAGCCTCCTGTTGGGACGATCGCGAGGCTAGCCGGGCTCGGTGACGGTCTGATCACAGGGGCCTGGCAGCGGTCCGGCATCGCGCCGGATCAGGCGAGCGTGCCGAGGCGCGCGAGCGTCGGCACAAGCAACCGGTAGCGGCACTTCCTGCGATCGCCGCGCAGATACATGTCGCTGTCGGGCGGCAGGTCGACGGTATCGACAAGCACCGCGCCGAGACGCTCACAGGTGCGGCGGGACGCTCCGTTCTCCGGGTCGCAGGTGATCCAGACATCGCGCTGGCCGTTGGCGCGCATCAGCGGAAACAGCAGGCGGCAGGCGCGCTCGGCATAGCGCCGGCCGCGGAAGGCGGGCAGCACCTCGTAGCCGACATGGCCACCATAGAGCACGAGGTCCGGCCCCTCGCCGACCCGCAGGCGGATGGCGCCGGCCGGTTCGCCGCCGGCAGCGATGGCGAAGGTGTAGTAGGGGAACCAGCCCTTCGCGGCATCGGCGGGGTGCATGCCCGACAGGATCAGCGAGACCTCGCCGTCGCGGCCGATGAGACCGTCGGGCGCGGCGAGGCCTGTCATGGACGGCGGGCTGAGAGGCTCGCCATCAGCGCGCGGATGCCGCTGCTCCAGGGCGCGCATTCGGTCGACAGGCGCACGCGATTGGTGAGTGATCCCAGCTCGTCGCTGGCGATGGTGACGATGTCGCCGATCTTGTGGGTGAAACCCTGGCCCGGCGTGTCGCGGTCCTGGATCGGCGCGAACAGCGTGCCGCAATAGAGCACCAGCCCGTCCGGATACTGATGGTGCGGGCCGATGGCCTGTTTGGCAAGGTCCTCGACGTCGCGCGAGATGGCCGCCATGTCGCTCCTGCCATCCATGACGAAGCCGTCCTCGCCGGTGACCTTGAGGGACACCTTCATGCGGCGGACCTGGCCGATGCCGAAACTGGCGTCGAACAGGCGCACGAAGGGGCCGAGCGCAGCGGAGGCATTGTTATCCTTGGCCTTGCCGAGCAGCAGCGCCGAGCGGCCCTCGACGTCACGCAGGTTGACGTCGTTGCCAAGCGTCGCGCCGACGATGCGACCGGCCGAGGAGATCACGAGGACCACCTCCGGCTCCGGATTGTTCCAGGTCGAGACCGGGTGGATGCCGACATCAGCGCCGGTGCCGACCGACGAGAGCACCGGGGCCTTGGTGAAGATCTCGGCGTCCGGGCCGATGCCGACCTCCAGATACTGCGACCAGAGCCCGCGCTGCTGGAGGTGCATCTTCAGCGCCGCGGCCTCGGGTGAGCCGGGTTTGAGGCCGCGCAATTCGCCGCCGATAATGTCGCCGATCTCGCCGCGGATAGCCGACGCGCGGGCGGGATCACCCTTGGCCTGTTCCTCGATGACCCTCTCGACCATGGAGATGGCGAAGGTGACGCCGGCCGCCTTCACCGTCTGCACGTCGACGGGCGAGAGGAAATGAGGTTTCGCTGCGTCGCGCGACGGCTCCACGCTGTTGGCGAGGATAGCGGCAAGGTCGCCGATCCGCTCGCCGGGAATGGCGGCGACGGCGGCGGCGGGATCGCCGAGGTCGAACAGGTCGGCTGTCGTCGGGAAGGCGGCCGTTACGTCGAAGACGCCGCCCGCGCGGAGGGCCGCAACGGAGGGTCCGAGGCCCGGCCTGAACACGCGGCCGACAAGGGTGCCGGCGAGGCCGTCGGCGGGGAGGGTGGTCGCAACGTCGAGGGCGAGGGCCATCAGATGCAGCGCCCGCCGTCGACTTCCAACACCACGCCGGTGAGGAAGTTGCCGGGGTCGGCGGCCAGGAACAGCGCCGCATCGGCAATGTCCTGCGGCGTCGAGAGGCGACCCATGGGTATGGAAGCGATGAACTTGGCGCGCATCTCGGGCGTGTCCTCGCCCATGAACATGCCGAGCAGGGGCGTGTCGCCGGCCACTGGCGCCAGGGCGCAGACGCGAATCTTGTCGGGCGCGAGTTCGACGGCCATCGACTTCGACAGGAGGTTCACCGCGCCCTTAGAGGCATTGTACCAGGCAAGGCCGGGGCGCGGGCGCAGGCCCGCCGTCGAGCCGACATTGATGATGACGCCGCCGCCCTTCGCGCGCATCACCGGTACCACCGCGTGGGCAAAGTGGAAGATCGATTTCACGTTGACGTCGAAGACGCGGTCGAAGGTCTCCTCGTCGACGCTCAGCATCGGCTGGTTGCGATGCGAGGTGCCGGCATTGTTGATCAGCACATCGACCGTGCCGAAGCGCTCGACTGCTTTTGCCACCGCGCGCTGCACGTCCTTTGCCTTGGATACGTCGCACCGCATGCCGAAAGCCTTGCGGCCGTAGGGCTTGGCGGCCGCCTTCGCGCCTTCCTCGTTCAGGTCGAGAACCACGACCTTGGCGCCTTCCCTGGCGAAGGTCTGGACGATGCCGAGACCAAAGCCCTGTGCGCCGCCGGTGACGATGGCGACCTTGTCCTTGAGACGCATGGATTTCCCCCTGTTCGAATGCTTGTGGTCTGGCTCAGCCGTGATTGATGACGACGGTCTTGGAAGCGGAGAATTCGTAGAGCGCCTCGAAGCCCTTCTCGCGGCCGTGGCCCGACTTCTTGACGCCGCCGAAGGGCAGCTCGATGCCGCCGCCGGCGCCGTAGCCGTTGACGAAGACCTGGCCGCAGCGCATGGCGCGGGCGACGCGCATGGAGCGCTTCGCGTCGCGGCTCCAGACGCCGGCGACCAGTCCGAAATCGGTGCCGTTGGCGAGGCGGATGGCGTCGGCTTCGTCGTCGAAGGGAATGGCCGAGAGGACCGGGCCGAAGACCTCGTCCTGCGCCAGCGCATTGGAGCGTGGCACCGGGCCGAACAGGGTCGGCGCGACATAGAAGCCGCCGGGCGGCAGGTTGGGCGCGAGCTGGCCCTCGGCGATGACGGGCACCCCGTCCGCGCGGGCGCGCGCGACGAAGCCCTCGACCCGTTTCTTCTGGCCGGCATTGATCATGGGGCCGCAATCGAGGTCCATGTCCCAGGTGCCGACGCGCACGGTCCGGAATCGGTCGGCGACGCGCGAGACGAGTTCGTCATAGGCAGGCCGTTCGATCAGCATGCGCGAGCCCGCCGAACAGGTCTGGCCACCGTTCTGGACGATGGCGTTGACGAGGGTCGGCACAGCTGCGTCGAAATCGGCGTCGGCGAAGACGACCTGGGGCGACTTGCCGCCGAGTTCCAGCGTGCAGCCGATATGGTTCCGTGCCGCCGCGGTCTGGATCAGCGTGCCGACCTCCGGCGAGCCGGTGAAGGAGACGAAGTCGATTCCTCGATGGTTCGACAGGGCTGCGCCCGCCTCCTCGCCGAGGCCGGAGAGGATGTTGAGCACGCCTGGCGGGAAGCCGACCTCGAGCGCCAGTTCGGAGATGCGCAGGAGCGACAGGCAGGCGTCCTCGGCGGGCTTCACCACGCAGGTATTGCCGCAGGCGAGGGAGGCGGCGACCGACCGGCCGAAGATTTGCGCGGGATAGTTCCACGGCACGATATGGCCGGTGACGCCGTGCGGATCGCGCACGACCGCGACCGTATAGCCGTTGAGGAAGGGGATGGTCTCGCCATGCACCTTGTCGGCGGCGGTGCCGTAGAACTCGAAATAGCGGGCGGCGGCGGTGATGTCGGCCTTGCCCTGGCGTGCCGGCTTGCCGGTATCGATGCTCTCCAGCAGCGAGAGTTCGTCGTGGTGGGCGAGGATGGCCCCGCCGAGCTTGCACAGCAGCCGGCCGCGCTCGGTGGCGGTCATGCGGCTCCACGGGCCCTCCTCGAAGGCCTTGCGGGCAGCCGCCACGGCCTTGTCGACGTCGCCGGCGCCGGAGCGCGGCATCCAGGCGATGACCGACCCGTCGGACGGCCCGATGGCGTCGACGACGCGGCCGTCTGCGGCCTCCGCCTGCCGGCCGTCGACGATGTTGAAGACCTTGCGCGGCGCGCTGCTGGCAAGCGGGGTTGCTGGGGTCATGATGTCCTCCCGGACCGCTTCTTGAGCCGGCAGTGACCGGCATGTCGGCGCGCAAGCTAGCCGGGGCCATGCGGAGGGGGAAGATGCCGCGCGCATGGGAGACCCGGCGCGCGGGGCGCTCTCAGAGCCGGGTGGCGAACTGCGCGACAGCCAGCAGGCCTCCCGCGCCGGCGGCAAGCCCGAGCAGGAACAGGACGAAACCGCCGAAGCCTGAGAAGCGGATGCCGCCGCGGTCGGCACGGGCAAGCGGAGGCGCGGGTGCGGCAGGGGCTTCCGAGGAGTGCGGTGCCGGCGCAGTCGTCTCGGCCGATTCGGGAGGTTGCGGCTGTGCCACGAGGGCTGCGGGCAGGTCGGCGCGCGGCAATTCGGAGCGTGGCGGTTCGGTGCGGACCAATTCTGCCTGCGCCGGCTCGTCGGCCGGCGCCGCTACCGGTGGTAGCGCCAGCATCCGCTCGCGCTCGATCAGCCGGCTCGCGACATAGGCGGTGATGCGATCGGCGACCACGCCACCATTGGCGCTCTCCGCCAGAACCCGCCGGCCGTTCCGCGTATCCTGCAGGAAGCGGTAGGTGCGCTTGTCGCGGCCCATCTCGACGAAGGCGATCATGTCGAGCCACAGGCGCGGCGTCTCGCCGGGCGTCAGGCCGGCGTCGAACAGGTCGATGCCCTGCGGCACCTGGTCCAGAACCGGGCGAATGCGGTCCTGCAGGATGGCGAGGCGCGCAAATTCGGCATCGCGCAGGGCGACGACGACGCCGGTGCGCTCGGCCTCGTCGATGCGCAGGCGGCGCATCGCGTCCCTCAGATTCGGTGTCGCCGGATCAGCGTCGGGCCGGTCAGCGTGGGGCCGTTCGGTCATGGTGGTTCCTCGGAGCGCGCGCCCGCCAGCATGGTTAACAAACCCCAAGGCGAAATGACGGCGGATCGCGACGACGAGACTGAACCCCGTCCCGCGCCTCCTGCCGCCGCCGCACAGACTTCGGCGGTGCCGCTGGCTGGTGCCTCAACCAGTGAGTTCTACGGCCGATTCTCATTTCGTGCAGGGAAAGAGTCACCGGCATGCAACACAGCGCCTGCGAATACTCGCGAGAGCAGGCTTCAGCCTGCCGTAGCGGCAAACGGTTGTTGCCGGACGCCCGGAACGGCTGCATCACGGTTCGAAAGAATGCTCCGGGAGGTTGTCGTGCATCGTTTCCTGCTTGCTTCGGCAGCGGCCCTTGTCCTCGGCGCTGGCGCGGGAACCTCGTCGCAGGCGGCCGATATCGGTGGCGCGCGCGTGGCGGTCGCCGCCGAGGTGGTCGCGCCCGCCGGCCTGTGGCACGGCTTCTATGCCGGCGTTCATGCCGGCTGGGGCCGGGGCCGTTCGGTCTATGACCCGCCGGTTCTCGGCATCGACATCAACCACAGCTATGGTGGCGCGCTGCTCGGCGGCCAGTTCGGCTGGAACTACCAGGTCGGCCAGTTCGTCCTCGGCCTCGAGGCAACGCTCGCCTATTCGACCTTGTCCGGTGGCCTTCCGGCATCGGCTGCCCCGATGTTTCGCACCAATCTCAACTGGCTCGCCACGATGGGGCCGCGGCTCGGCTTCGCCGTCGATCGCGCCCTCGTCTACGCCAAGGGCGGCTTCGCGATGGCGGGCTTGCGGTCCGGTGTTTCCGATCCGGTCATCGGCGACTTTCGCGGGCCCTTCGCCCGGGCCGGTTGGTTCCTCGGTGCGGGCGTCGAGTATGCCTTCGCGCCGCACTGGAGCGTCCGGCTCGAGTACAACTACCTGAACTTCGGCAACGGGATGGTGACGTTCCAGCACCTGCCGCCGATCGGCATCTCCATTCCCGCGCGCATCGACGCGCACACGGTCACGGTTGGCGTCAACTACCGGTTCGGCGGCGGCATGCCGGCCGCCGCGCCGGCAGCGGGCGTGCCGATCTGGACTGGCTTCTATGCAGGCCTGCATGCCGGATACGGCACGGGCAGCACCGTCTACGACCCGCTGGTGCCCTTTCCGCTCGATCACCGGTTCAGCGGCATGATTGCCGGCGGCCAGTTCGGCTGGAACTACCAGGTCAACCAGTTCGTGCTCGGCGCCGAGGCGACGCTCGCCTATGCCGGGCTGAACGGCCAGAACGGTTTGGCCTTCGTTCCGATGCGGACCAGCATGCAGTGGCTGGCGACCATGGGGCCGCGCCTCGGTGTCGCCATCGACCGGGCCCTGATCTTCGGCAAGGGCGGCCTCGCCGTCGCCGGCCTGCATGGCGGCTCCGACCAGCCCCCGTTTGTGACCGCCGGCGCCTATGTCCGTTCGGGCTGGTTTCTGGGTGGCGGCGTCGAATATGCGTTCGCGCCGGGCTGGAGCGCCAAGGTGGAGTACAACTACGTCCATCTCGCAAAGGGGCCGACGGTCCTCGGGGCCCTCTTCGGCGGCGCGGAGACACTCGATGCCACGCAGCACGCCCACACGGTCACGCTCGGCGTGAACTACCACTTCACCACGGGTCCCGGAGCGATCGTCGCGCGCTACTGACGCGGGCCACCTTTCGGAGGGGAGGGACGGGCGGTCTGGGGGCCGCCCGTTTCGCTTTCCGGGGGGAACTTCGACGGGCCTTCCATGTTCTGAGCCCAAGTCATCGCGGAATGGGCTTGCCCGACGCGATTCGCCCCGCTGCCGGACCCGGTGGCGGCGACGGCGTCGGCGAGGTCATGGCCGTCATGGACTGGCTCGCCCGGCACGTCGACTACGTTCCCGGCAGCAGCGCCGCGCAGACAGGATGCCGAGCATACGTTCACGCTCCGCGCCGGCGTGTGCCGCGACTTCACCCACCTGGCGATTTCGCTGTGCCGGGCGCTGAACATTCCGGTGCGGGCGGTCAGCGCCTATGCGCTCGACCTCGACCCTCCCGACTTCCATGCTGTGACCGAGGTCTTCGTCGACGGGGCGTGGTGGCTGGTCGACCCCACGCGCCTGGCGCCGGTCGAGGGCATGGTCCGGATCGCCGAAGGGCGGGACGGCGCCGACATCGCCTTCCTGACCTCCGACCAGCCCTGCACGATGATCTCGCAGACGGTGACCGTGTCACGGCAGGCCGGAACGTGAGGCATACGCGGCGGCTTGGTTGCCGTGGCGCCAGCGCGGGACGCGTGGCGGTCCCGGGGACACTTGCCACGTGGGGCGCGTCGACTGTGGTAATTTGATCACATGCCATCCTCCTCCTGACGGGTTTACCAGGCATTGTAGCGAAACCTCTCAAAAGCCCTTGCCCGCCCGTACGACAGGCTGCCAAAAATCATGTTGAACCGGAGCGACACGTGGGTCGTGGGCAAGGTTCGACCGGGAGGCCGTGATGAAGAAGCTGGTTCTTGCCACCATCGCCGCCGTCGCGCTGGCCTCGGGGGCCCAGGCCGCTGATCTCGGCGTGCCGCGCGGACCTGTCGCGGCAGTGGTTGTCGCTCCCGCCTATGCGTGGACCGGATTCTATCTCGGTGCCCATCTCGGCGGCGGTTTCGGCCGACAGACCTGGGCGAATGTCAGCCTCACGGGCGAACCCGTCAGCCTCAGCCCGAACGGCGTCCTCGGCGGCGTTCATTTCGGCTACAACTACCAGATCAACAGCATCGTTCTGGGTCTCGACGTTGCGCTCTCGGCGGCGAGCCTGCGCGCGAGCGCAGTCAGCGCGGCCAATCCGGCCGTCACCTATGGGACGCGGATCAACTTCGTGACCACGGTCACCGGCAGGCTCGGCTTCGCTGTCGATCGCGCCCTGCTCTACGTGTCGGCCGGTTACGCGGGCGCCAATATCCAGACGACCGGCGTCAATGCGGGTCTCGATTCCTTCTCGAACAGCAACTTCCGTTCGGGCTTCACCGTGGGTGGTGGCCTGAACTACCAGATCACGCCGAACTGGGTGGCTGGCCTCGACTACAAGTACATTCATCTCGGCAGCGAGAACCGCGCGGGCAATACGGCCATTCTGGCATTTCCCTATACGCAGACGCGGATCCGCACGGATATCCATCAGGTCACTGTTTCGATCAGCTACCTCTTCGCCACGGGCCCGTCGGCTGTGGTCGCGCGCTACTGACGTCTCATTGCATGTCGGGCGGGACGCAAGGGCGGCCTTCGGGTCGCTCTTTCGCGTTCAGGCGCCGCCTACCGGAAAGCCGCCAATCTGCCGCAGGGCCTCGCCCGCCACCATGGCGACCGAGACGGCGACATTGAGCGATCGCATGGCCGACTGCATCGGGATGAGGACCCGCGCATCGGCGGCGGCATGAACCTCCTCCGGCACGCCGACCGATTCGCGTCCCGCCATGACCAGGTCGCCGGGACGGAACGCGAAATCCGTGTAGGGCAAGGCGGCGCGGGTGGTCATCAGGACCAGCCGGCGATGCTCGCCGCGCCGCCAGCGCTCGAAGACCGCGAAGTCGTCGTGGCGCGTCCAGGCGACTTGGTCGAGATAGTCCATGCCGGAGCGGCGGAACGACTTGTCGGACACGGGGAAGCCCGCCGGCTCGACGATGTCGACGGCAAGGCCCAGGCAGGCCGCGAGGCGCAGGATCGTGCCGGTGTTCTGGGCGATGTCAGGCTGGTAGAGCGCGAGGCGGATCATGGGCCGCCGAATTGCGCCGCGAGCGCCGGCGGGTCAAGCCGGACGCGGCACGGCAGGGGCCCTGCGAGGGCATCCGACGAAGGTGCGATGCAGTGCAGCACCGCTCACCGCGCCATGCACTGGACATCACCTTATAACGGTGCGAATAAGCCCCTGCCGACGGTGGTTTTCCCGTGTGGATTCCCGTGCCCTTCTCCCGAGGGCCGGCCGGCGTGGCGGCGCCCCTTGAAGGCAGCCCAGCGCAGGCCAGACGGTCCACGTCGCCCCTTCCACGGGGCAGGCGGAGCCGGCGGCGCGATCGAGGCCTGACACCGGCCGGTGAGCGAAAGGACGACGAGAGTGGCTAGCGTTCAACATGCCGAGGGCGACCGCCGCGACTTCCTGTTCCTGGCGACCGGGGCGACGGTGGCGGTTGGCGGCGCGGCCGCAATCTGGCCCTTCATCAGCCAGCTCGCCCCCGATGCCGGAACGGTTGCAGCTGGTGCGCCGGTCGAACTCGACCTCTCGTCCATCGCGCCCGGCGCGCAGATCAAGATCCTGTGGCGCGGCAAGCCCTATTTCGTGCGTAACCGCACCGAGGCCGAGATCAAGGCCGCGCAGGACGTGGACGTCGCGACGCTGCGCGACCCGCAGCCCGACTCGGCCCGCGTGAAGGAAGGCCACGCCAAGTGGCTGATCACGGCGGCCAACTGCACCCATCTCGGCTGCGTGCCGCTTGGCAACCAGGGCGATTACGGCGGCTGGTTCTGCCCATGCCACGGCTCGCATTTCGACACGTCGGGGCGCATCCGCAAGGGTCCGGCGCCGACTAACCTGCCGGTTCCCCAGTACACTTTCGTCAGCGATACGCGCATCCGCATCACGGGTGCGGCGGCGTCGGTCTGACGGCGCGGTTTCAGAAGGCTCACGACCATGCAGGGTCATTCCCACTACGTTCCGAAGACCGGCATCGGCAAATGGTTCGATGTCAGGCTGCCGCTGCCGCGCCTGGTCTATGACTCGTTCGTCGCCTATCCCGTCCCGAAGAACCTGAACTATTTCTGGACCTTCGGCGGCATCCTCTCGGTGATGCTGGTGTGCCAGATCATCACCGGCGTCGTGCTGGCGATGCACTACACCGCTCATGTCGACATGGCCTTCAATTCGGTCGAGAAGATCATGAGGGACGTGAACTACGGGTGGATGCTCCGCTATCTGCACGCCACCGGCGCCTCGATGTTCTTCATCGCGGTCTATATCCACATGTTCCGGGGCCTCTATTACGGGTCCTACAAGGCGCCGCGCGAGATCCTCTGGATTCTCGGCGTCATCATCTACCTCCTGATGATGGCGACCGCCTTCATGGGCTACGTGCTGCCCTGGGGCCAGATGTCGCTGTGGGGCGCGGTGGTCATCACCAACCTGTTCTCGGCCATTCCGGTCGTCGGCCCGACCGTCGTCGAATTCCTGTGGGGCGGCTACTCCGTCGACAATCCCACGCTGAACCGCTTCTTCTCGCTGCACTACCTGCTGCCGTTCATGATCGCAGGCGTCGTCGTGCTGCACGTCTGGGCGCTGCACGTCACCGGCCAGAACAACCCGACCGGCGTCGAGGTGAAGGACATCAAGAAGGACACCGTGCCGTTCACGCCGCACGCGACCATCAAGGACGCCTTCGGCCTGGTCGTGTTCTTCATCCTGTTCATGTTCTTCGTGTTCTTCCAGCCGAACTACCTGGGACACGCGGTGAACTACGTGCCCGCCGACCCGCTGGTGACCCCGGCGCATATCGTGCCGGAATGGTACTTCCTGCCGTTCTATGCGATCCTCCGCGCCATCACGTTCGACATCAACCTGGTGATCGTCGTGATCCCGTCGAAGCTCGGCGGCGTGCTCGCCATGTTCGCGGCGATCGCGGTGCTGGCCTTCCTGCCCTGGCTCGACACTTCCAAGGTGAAGTCGACCGCCTACCGCCCCCTGCACAAGCAGTTCTTCTGGGCCTTCGTGGTGGTCTGCGTGATGCTCGGCTGGCTCGGCTCGAAGCCCGCCGAATATCCCTACACCGTGCTGTCGCTGATCTTCACCGGCCTCTACTTCGCCTATTTCCTGCTCGTGCTGCCGCTGCTCGGCCTGTTCGAGACGCCGAAGCCGCTGCCGGCCTCCATCGCCGACGCCGTGCTGGAGCAGGAGAAGAAGAAGGGTGGCGCCCCGGTCACCGTCGGCGCCACCGCTGCGCCGCAGACCAAGGGCTGAGGCGCGAGAGAGAACAGGATCCATGACGATGAAGCGTTTCTCTCTCGTTCTCGCCGCCGCGGGCCTTGCCGGCCTCGCGCTGGCCATGCCGGCGGCGAAAGCCGCCGAGCAACTGGCGCCGCCGCGCGCGACCTGGTCGTTCTCCGGCCTGTTCGGCCTTTATGACCGGGCGCAGCTGCAGCGTGGCTTCCAGGTCTACAAGGAGGTCTGCGCTTCCTGTCACGGCATCGGCCTGGTCTCGTTCCGCAACCTGTCGCAGCCGGGCGGCCCGGAGTTCCCGGCGGCGCAGGTCGCCCAGATCGCCGCCGACTGGCAGCACAAGGTCCGCGAGATCGGTGACGACGGCCAGCCGGCCGAGCGCGCGCCGCGCGCCTCCGACCGCATTCCTGGCGCCTACGCCAACGTGAGAGCAGCCGAAGCCGCCAATGGCGGCAAGGCGCCGCCGGACCTCTCGTTGATGCCCAAGGCCCGCTCCTACGAGCGTGGTTTCCCGTGGTTCCTGACCGACATCGTCATGCTCTATCAGGAGCATGGCGCCGACTACGTGAAGGCCTTCCTGACCGGCTATGATCCGAGCCACGAGGCCCCTCCCGGCACGCATTACAACAAGTACTTCCCGGGCAATCTCGTCGGCATGCCGAACATCCTGCAGGCCGACCAGGTGACCTATTCGGATAGCTCGCCGCAGACGCCGCAGCAATATGCGACCGACGTCACCGCCTTCCTGATGTGGACCGCCGAGCCGCATCTGGAGCAGCGCAAGCGCATTGGCTTCCAGGTGCTGCTGTTCCTGCTGGTGCTGGCCGGCCTCGTTTATTTCACCAAGAAGAAGGTCTGGAAGGACGTCCACGCCTGATTGGCGGAGCGTCTTGGACCGAGTGACGAAGGGCCGCGCGAGCGGCCCTTTTTCGTTGGCTGAAGCCCGCATTCGCGAAGTGCGTCCTTCGAGGCTCGCTTCGCTCGCACCTCAGGATGAGGAGGTCGCGGATTGCACAACGGTTCGGCTGAAGCGCCTGTGCTCCGCCGCCTCCAACTCGGATGCAGATCACCAGCATTCCTCATCCTGAGGTGCGAGCGAAGCGAGCCTCGAAGGACCCACTGCGGTCGTGTAGCAAGCGGGATCAACAGGCGCTCATGCGCCCTTGCCACGGCACGGTGCTTTCCCGATCCTCCAGCTGAACGCAAGCGATCGGAGACAGACATGACCAAGGCCGTGCTCGGCGTGATGGGCGGATCAGGCATCTACGACCTGCCGGGCCTCGAGGGGCTTGAGGAGATCGCGATTGCCTCACCCTGGGGCGAGCCCTCGGACCGGCTGCGCCGCGGCCGGATCGGCCAGACCGAGATCGTCTTCCTGCCGCGTCACGGGCGGGGTCACGCCCTGTCGCCGTCCGAGATCAACTACCGGGCCAATATCGACGCGCTGAAGCGGGCAGGAGTCACCGACCTCGTCTCGCTGTCCGCGGTCGGCTCGTTCAAGGGCGAGTTGCCGCCCGGCCATTTCGTGCTGGCCGACCAGTTCATCGACCGCACGTTCAAGCGCGAGCCGAGTTTCTTCGGCAGGGGTTGCGTCGCCCACGTCGCCTTCTCGCATCCGGTCGCGCCGCTCCTGCAGAAGCGCCTCGCGGCCGCTGCGGAAGCCGAGGGCATTGCGCATCAGACCGGCGGCACGGCGGTGTGCATGGAAGGGCCGGCCTTTTCGACGCTCGCCGAGAGCCTGTTCCACAAGGCGCAGGGCTGGGACCTGATCGGCATGACATCGATGCCGGAGGCCAAGCTCGCCCGCGAGGCCGAGATCGCCTACGCCTTCGTCGGCATGGTCACCGACTATGACGCCTGGCACGAGGAAGTGGGGCCGGTGGACGTGGCGCAGGTCATCCACCACCTCGGCGCCAATGCCGACAAGGCGCGCCGGCTGGTGGCGCGCCTCGCCCGGGATTTTCCGGCTGAGCACGAGCCGTGCCCGATCCGTTCCGACCGGGCACTGGAGCACGCGATCATCACGGCGAAGGATGCGCGCGATCCGGCGCTGGTCGCCAAGCTTGACGCGGTGGCCGGCCGGGTGCTCGGCCGCTGAAGCGCGGAACCTGAAGGGCCTCGTCAGGTTGCGTTCATGCGAGCGGGCGCCCAGTAGGCGGCCAACCAACCACGGGAGGCTTCGATGCGAACACTTGCCCTGATGGCTGTCCTGATCGTCGGCGCGGCGATGCCGGCGACGGCCGGCAGCACCTCATCCAATTCGAGTTCGAACTCGTCGAACGGCATCCATACGCGTATCGACACGATCGACCGCACGGACGATCGCGGCCGCCGGTCACGCGTCGAGCGCCGAACCTGGCGGGACGAGCGCGGCGGGCGCGAGGTCCGCCGCTTCTATTCCGAGCGAGATTATCGCCGCTATCCGCGTTGGTAGCCGCTGACTACATCCACATCCCGTAGCGCCAGCCGCCGACCGTCCAGAAGACGAAGCCAGCGAGGATCTTCACGACGAGGGCCACGGCAATGATCGCGGGAATGGCGGCGAGCGCGGCCTTGAAGAAGAAGCCGACGAGGCGGAAGAACGGCACGTCGATGGCCGTGACGGTCACGGGTGTAGCGGCCGGCGGATAGGCGGCCTGCTGGTAGGTTCCCGGCTGCGGCATGGCGCTGGAAGGCATGGTCATCTTAGGTCTCCTGAGACTGCCGCGCGGCGGTTCTTCAAAGGGACCGCTCGTGCGGGTAGTGGTCGCACCCGATGACAGAGGTAGGAGAGGACAGGCCGCGACCCTAGTGAATTCGCAGTAAGGTTCCAGCCAACCCCGACGAAGGAAGAGCCGTCGGCGCTGTCCGCGACGACGGCTCTTGCGACAAGGGGCGGGGATGTCGAGGGCCCCTTCAGCGCGCCGTGCGATGTCTGCGCGCGCCACTTTCCGGAATGCAGGGAAGGGTCAGGAGCAGCCAACCGGCGGGCGCGATCCGCGCGCGCAGGAGCGGCCGAAATTGCGGCCCGTGCCGTACCAGGAGCCGTCGCGATGGCGCTCCCAGCCGGCGCCGAAATTGTTGCCTGTGCCGGTGATGCGGCCGCGAGAGACATCGTAGCCGCCGCCGAAACGGCTGCCTGTGCCGGTGATGCGGTTGCCCTGGCGCTCGTAACCGCCGCCGAAATTGCGGCCCGTGCCCTGGAAGGTCGTGGTGCCGGAGCGGCGCGAGCGGGAAACGTCGTAGCCGCGGCCGAAGCGCCGGCCCTCGCCGCGCAGGTTGCCGCGGCTGTCCTGGACGTACTGGACCGGCTCGATGATGTGGTTGGGGGAGCTAAGGCCGGCGGTGGCGATCTGGCCGGCCATCATCAGCGACAGGGCAAGGCTCATAGCGGGTCTCCCGTTGCGGTATTCTGTTGTTGTGGGGAGCCTTGTGGAACCTAAGCGTTTCAGCCACGTGCCGGACGCTCCGCCGCTTTCTTTCGGTGTCGCAGCGCCCAGGCGCAGCGGCTGAAACGATCCACGATGAATTCCAGGAAGACCCGCACCTTCGGCAGCCGCTGCCGCCCGGGCGGGCAGGCGCGTCACGGTTTTGGCAGGGCCGATCACAATGACGTTGCGTTAAGCCGGTCTTCAGCGGGCGGCGCTAGCGTGTCACGATCGGTATTCTCCGGTCGAGGCGTGGCTTTTCGCAATGGCACTTCTGGATGGACTGATGGAGCCGGGCGCGCCGGCGAACCGGAGCGCGGTCGTTGCAAGGTCGATCGAGGCGGTGCGCCAGCATCTCGGCATGGAAGTGGCCTATGTCTCCGAGTTCGTCGGCAACGACGCAGTGTTCCGGGTGGTCGATGCCCCCGGCCTCGAAGCGCTGATCAAGCCGGGCGATTCCCGCTCTCTCGACGATGTCTACTGCCGGCACATCCTTGACGGTCGTCTGCCGGAGTTGATCCCGGATACGGCCGCTATTCCACTCGCGATGGCGTTGCCGATCACGCGGGACGTGCCGATCGGCGCCCATGTCAGCGTGCCGATCCGTCTCGAGGACGGCTCGGTCTACGGCATGTTCTGCTGCCTCAGCCCCAGCGCCAACCCGACGCTCAACGAGCGCGACCTCCAGGTGATGCGCGCCTTTGCCGATATCGCCGCCGACGAGATCCGGCGCGAGCGGTCGGCCGCGCGTGAATCGGAGGGCAGGCGGGCGCGCATCCGGCGCGTCATCGCGGAACAACAGTTTGCCGTGCACTTCCAGCCGATCTGGGATTTCCAGCATGACCGGCCTGTCGGCTTCGAATGTCTCGCTCGCTTCAGCGCCGAGCCCGCCCGTTCGCCGGACAAGTGGTTCGCCGAGGCCGAAGCGCTCGGGCTCGGCATCGAGCTGGAACTGGCTGCCATCCGCACCGCGATCACAGCCGCCAGGAGACTTCCCGACGGCGTCTATGTCGCCATCAATGCGTCGGCGAACACGATCGTCGCGCCCGGACTGACGGAGGCTCTCGGGGACTTTCCGCGCGCGCGCATCGTGGTGGAACTGACGGAGCATGCCGCGGTGGGCGACTACGACGAGCTCGAGACGGTGCTGGGCGCCCTCCGGGCAGGCGGCATGCGGCTGGCGATCGACGATGCCGGCGCCGGCTATTCGGGGCTGCAGCAGATCGTCCGACTGAAGCCCGACATCATCAAGCTCGACATGGCGCTGACGCGTGACGTCGATACCGATCCGGCGCGCCGTGCGCTGACGGCAGCGCTGATCTACTTTGCCCGGGAGACCGGCTGCCAGATCCTGGCGGAGGGGATCGAGACGAACGAGGAATGTGCCACGCTGAAGCTGCTCGGCGTGAGCAAGGGACAGGGCTATCACCTGGGACGGCCGGTCGACCTGAGCGCGGCGCTCCGCCTGTGCCAGGGCCATGATCTCTCGGTGGCCTGAGCGCCGAGACAGACGCGTTAGCGGGGCACGAAGACCGTGCCCTCGAACGAGAAGACCAGATCGCCGTTCTGGTTCACGCCGGTGTTGAGCGAGAAGACGATGCCGGTATCCGGCCGCGAGGCGAGCGGCCGCTTGCCGGTGTACTCCGTGAAATAGGTCACGGTGTCGCCGACATGGACGGGCTTCGGCCATTTCAGGTTCTTGAAGCCGCCGGATGGACCGTTCCACTGGGGCGGCAAGCCCCTGGCGGCGCGATCGGCGGCAACGCGTTTCGAATGTTCGACACGCATGCGCATCCACATGCCGCCGGTGTGCCAGCCCGAGGCGACGAGGGCGCCGAAATGGCTCTTGCGCCCCTCCTCTTCGGACAGGTGGAAGGGCTGCGGGTCGTAGTTGCGAGCAAAGGCGATGATGGTTTCGGCCGTGAATGTGTGCGAGCCCATGTTGTCGCGCTGGCCGATGACGATGTCGTCGTACATCACGCAGCTCCCGGGACGCGCCGGCCGAAGAAGACCGGGTTGACCTGGACCATCACCACGTCGCCGTTCTGGTTCATCAGCTCAAACTTGAACCGGACGATGCCGCGGTCGGGCTTCGTCGCGGAGGCCCGCGCCTCCAGCACTTCGCGGCGGACGGAGAGCACGTCGCCGGGAAAGACGGGCTTGAGCCACTTCACCTCCTCCAGACCCGGGCCGCCCATGGAGGTGGAGGCCGTGATGAAGTGATCGCAGTTGATGCGCATCATGATCGCGCAGGAATGCCAGCCGGAGGCGGCGAGCCCACCGAGCAAGGAGGCGCGACCGGCCTCCTCGTCGAGATGGAAGGGCTGCGGGTCGAACTCCGCAGCATATTCGATCACCTCTTCCTTCGTGACCGGGTAGCGGCCGTAGGTGGTGATCTCGCCGGGAACGAAGTCCTCGAAGGCGGGGTAGGGCGCTGTGCTGTTCATGCGGTCGATGCCGGTCGTTGTCGGCCGACACTATGCATCAATCGGACAAGTCCGCCCGTCCACCGTTCGGCTGGCTGGTTTGCGGCTGCAGCTACGTCAGTTGGCGAAGCGGAAGTGCAGCACGTCGCCATCGGCGACGATGTACTCCTTGCCTTCAAGCCGAAGCTTGCCGGCATCGCGCGCGCCGGCCTCCCCGCCGAGCGCGGTGTAGTCGGCGAAGGCGATGGTCTCGGCGCGGATGAAGCCCTTTTCGAAGTCGGTATGGATGACGCCGGCGGCGCCCGGCGCCTTGGTGCCCCGGGTGATCGTCCAGGCGCGGGCCTCCTTCGGCCCCACGGTGAAATAGGTGACCAGCGCGAGCAGCTCATAGCCGGCGCGGATGACGCGGTTGAGACCCGGCTCCTCCAGCCCGACGGCTTCGAGGAAGTCCTTCTGGTCCTCAAGCGCCATGACGGCGATCTCGCTCTCGATCTTGGCGGAGACGACGACGGCCTTCGCTCCCTCGGCCTTTGCCCGCTCGAAGACCTTGGCCGAGAAGGAATTGCCCTTGTCGGCTGAGGCCTCCTCGACATTGCAGACGTAGAGCACCGGCTTGGTGGTGAGCAGGTTCAGCATGGCGAAGGCCTTGGCCTCCTCCGGCTTGACCTCGGTCATGCGGGCGGGACGGCCATCGCGCAGGTGGACGAGGGCGCGGTTGATGAGGTCGACCTGCTCCTTGGCCTCCTTGTCGCCACCCTTGGCCTTCTTCTCGGCCGCGACGACACGCTTCTCGAGACTTTCGAGATCGGCGAGCATCAGCTCGGTCTCGATCGTCTCGATATCGGCGAGCGGGTCGACCTTGCCCTCGACATGGGTGATGTCGCCGTCCTCGAAGCAGCGCACGACATGGGCGATGGCATCGACCTCGCGGATGTTGGCGAGGAACTGGTTGCCGAGGCCCTCGCCCTTGGAGGCGCCGCGCACGATGCCGGCAATGTCGACGAAGGTGATGCGGGTCGGGATGATCTGCGCCGACTTGCCGATGATCGCGAGCTGGTCGAGCCGCGGGTCGGGCACGGCGACGTCGCCGACATTCGGCTCGATGGTGCAGAACGGATAATTGGCCGCTTGCGCCGCCGCCGTCTGCGTCAGCGCATTGAAGAGGGTCGACTTGCCGACGTTCGGCAGGCCGACGATGCCGCACTTGAAGCCCATCAGGGGAATTCCATCATCAGGTTTGGCGCCTTGTCGAGCGCGCGGGAGGGGGTGTCAAGCCTTGGGCGTGTCCCCGGCCTCGCCGGGACGCTTCACCTCGCCCCAGCCGCGGCCTTCCATGGCGAGGTGGATGCGGTTCTGGAACAGGGGATCATCGCCGGTGGCCAGAACCTCGGCATGATCGGCGCAGGCAGCGCAGAGATCCTCCACCCAGGGCATCTCCGCCTTGGCGAAGTCGTTGAGCACGTAAGTGTGGACGAGGTTCTTGTCGCCGGGGTGGCCGATGCCGAGGCGCGCGCGGCGATAGTCGTTGCCGCACTGGGCGGTGATCGAGCGCAGGCCGTTATGGCCGGCATTGCCGCCGCCGGTCTTCACGCGCAGCTTGGCCGGCGGGAGGTCGAGCTCATCGTGGAAGACCACGACCTGGCCGAGATCGATCTTGAAGAAGCGCATGGCCTCGCCGACCGCGCGGCCGCTCTCGTTCATGTAGGTGCCGGGCATCAGCAGCATCACCTTGTGCGTGCCGATGACGCCTTCCGCTGTCAGCCCCTGGAAGCGCTGGCGCCATGGCGCGAAGCGATGCCGACGATGAATCGCCTCGGCCGCCATGAAGCCGATATTGTGCCGGTTGTTCTTGAACTTCGCCCCGGGATTGCCGAGGCCGGCCAAAAGAATCATCGCCAGAACCTTCGGATCATCGGTCCGGTCCAACGAAAAGGGCGCCCGTGCAGGGCGCCCTGGTCTCGTCGCGATCGAGGGCCCTGGCCCTCGGGATCACTTCTTGGCGGCGGGCGCCGCGGCGGCGGGAGCAGCTTCGGCCGGTGCAGCCTCGGGCTCGTTGAAGCCGGACGGGGCCACGATCGACAGCAGCGTCGGGTTTTCCTTGGTGATCGCCCGCGTGCCGGCCGGCAGCTTGATGTCGGCCAGATGGACCGACGAGCCGATGCCGAGCTGCGAGATGTCGATATCGACCGATTCCGGAATGTTGTCGGCCTTCACCATCAGGGTCAGCGCGTGCTCGACCAGATTGACGGTGCCGCCGAGCTTGACGCCCGGGGAGGCTTCGGAGCCGACCACATGGATCGGGATGTCGACGGAAATCTCCGCGCCCTCGCCGAGACGCAGAAAGTCGACATGCAGCGGCGTGTCCTTCACGGGGTCGAGCTGGTAGTCGCGCGGGATCACGCGATGCTTCTGGCCCTCAACCTCGAGCTCCAGCACGGTCGACAGGAAGTGACCGGCGTAGATGCGATGATGAACGGTCTTGTAGTCGAGCGAGATCATCAGGGGAGACTTCTTGTCCCCGTAGATGACGCCGGGCACGCGGCCCAGCCGACGTTCAGCGCGTGCGGCCCCCTTGCCGCCCTTCGCGCGGACCGTCGCCGACATCTCTTTGATGGCAGCCATGGTCTTGTTCTCCAAATAGAAAGACCCGCGGCGGGAGCCTCCAGGGGTGCGGAGATGCCACGGGAAGCGCGGCCTATAGCGGAAACGGTCCGAGCGGGCAAGGGTTGGCAGGTCACCCGCCCCGCCTTCAGGTTTCCTCCCTTGAGGTCCGGATGGCGTGGATGCGAAACACGACGGACCTATGCAGGATGGGCCTTGCAGGAGGAGAGCGTCATGCGGCGGACAGTCACGGCTCTGGCGATTATGATGGCTTCGGCGGCCGCATTGACCCCTGCGGCAGCCGGCGAGACCTATTTCCGTCTGTCGGGCGGCGCGCCGGTCAGCGATCCCTGTCTCGCGCGGACCTATGACGACAACCACATGCGCCGGAACCCGCGCCAGACGGTGACACATTTCCACCTGAGGCGGCAGCGGCAAACGGGGCCGGGCGAGAACGCCGCCGAGCGTTTTACGGTCAGGATCGGCTTCAGTCTGAAGGGCGCCCGCGACGCCTATTCGGTCAACGGCATCTGTACCACCAACGGTGCGGTGGCGGATTGTCTCGGCGAAGGCGATACGGGCGAGTTTCGCCTCGAACTGCGCGGCGATGACGTGCGTGTCTCGGTGGAGCGGCTGGAGGTAGAGGGATCGCGCGGGTCGAGCCCCGATCTCGCGGCAAGCGACGACCGCGTGTTCCTGCTGCGGCCGGCGCCGTTCTCGGCCTGCCGGTAGAGCCGCTCAGTTGTCGCGGCCGAGCACGCCGTCGAGCGCTGCCCTGAGGTTGTCCAGTGACAGCGGCCGGTAGGTGAAGACGACGCGGCTTGCGCCTGCCGGCACCTCGACGCCCCGGAACAGCACGTCGGTGCGCAGCAGCGGCCTGGCAACACCGTCAACCTCGACCTCCCAGCCCGGATACCAGGGCTCGTGCAGGGTCAGCACGGCGGTGTTGCGGGATTCGACCGATATCTCGATCCGGTCGGGCTTCCACGTGATGATCCGCGCGCTGCCGGGCGGGCCAGCGAGCGCGCGCAGGGCCGGCGCGGGGGCCGATGGTGGCCGGCCGGAGGCGGGCGCTATCACCTGCGTCTGGCTACCGGAAGCATAGGTCTGGGTCAGCTCGTCGTCGTCGTCGACCATGACCTCGGTGCCGGAGGGCGCCGGAAAGCGGCCAGCATCGACGAAGGCGTCGGCATCGGCGACGCGAACGACGCTGGAGAGCGCGACGCGCGGCTCGGCCTGGGGCAGGCGATAGATCCAGGCGGTCGGGCCGTCCATGATCGTCTCGACCGTCTGCCATTGGCTGAGGTGCGGCATCAGTTCGATCGGCCGGTCCAGCACGATGTATTCGAGGCCAAGCGCGCGCGAGAGGTCGCAGCTGTAGCTCGCGAAGGAGGCGGGGAATCGGCGATGAAACACCGTGTAGGGGCTCTCGCCGGGCGCAACGAGACGGTCATAGGAGCCGATTCGCAGCGGGTTGTAGCCGTTGGTCGCCTCGAAGCCATAGACCATGGCGGCGTTCTGCCAGGGGCCGCCGAGGCCGACGATCTCGACCCGCGGGCGGACAGCACCCACCGACTGGCGCTTCATGGCGCGGGTCAGCGTCGCGATGATCTGCGCGTCGCGCCCGGAGGGCTCCTCGAGGAAGGCGTAGTTCGAGCGCGGCTCGGCATTGAGCGAGGAGCCGGCATTGGTCAGCACCAGTTCGCCAGCCGTGAAGACGACGGCGAGCGAGGCCGCGGCAAGGCGCATGCGCGGCGCACGGGCGAGAACGAGGAGCGCGACCAGCCCGAGATAGACGGGGAGGGTCGTCGCGATCGCCCAGCCTGCCTTCGCCCCGTTGCCCGAGAGCGACGAGAACTGCACGGCCCAGCCAAGCAGTCCGATGAGCGCGAGCAGCAGGGCCGCCGCGACCGGCCAGCGAACGCGCGGCAGGCCGTGGCGCACGTAGTCCGAGAGCAGGTGCCCGGCGAGATAGGCGAAGGCGAGCACCGCGACGAACAGCCCACCGACCGGCCGGCGGAATTGCGAGATGCCCGGTACGTGCTCGAACAGCCAGGGGAAGACCGGCGTGTAGCGGCCGAGGGCATAGATGACGGCGCCGGCGGCGACGGCCGCCATGACCCGCCGGCCGGAGACCCAGAGGCGGCCGCCGGCAAGGCCGTGCCAGAGGATCAGCAGCGCGGTCAGGCTGCCGGCGAACAGGTAGTTGAAGGCGCGGTCGGTGCCGTCGATCCCGGGGCGGGTGCCGTGGCCCGGCCCCCAGTCACCGAGCACGGCGGCCTGCAGCGAGCCGAAGATGTTGGGCACGAGGAAATTGGCGGCGTTGACCGGATACCAGGACGACAGGAGCGCGTTCTGCAGGTCGATGGCCGGGCGGTTGGAAAAGGCGGCGAACTGGGCGGTGAGCAGGAGCGGCACCGCCATCAGCGCGATGCCGGCCACCGCCATGACCAGGAAGACCGGCAGGCGGCTCAGCGCGAAGCGTGCCGGCGCCGGTTGGTTCAGGATGTGGCGCAGCGCCAGGACGACCAGCACGAAGCAGAGCAGCAGCGGCGTCTGTGTGCGGCCGAGCGCGATGATGACGGCGACCACCGCGAAGCCGAGCGCGGCGAGGACCGAGCGTCGGTCGAGCGTGACTTCCAGCAGCAGGAAGGCCAGCGGAAACAGGCCGAAGGCGGTGATGATGCCAACATGGTTCATGCGCCCTGCGACCACGCCGCCGAGCATGAAGATGCTGGCAGCCAGCACCGAGGCGGCGGCCGGCCAGCCATGGCGGTGGCCATAGGCGCCGAGCGCCAGCCCGCCGACGAGCAGGTGGGCGAAGACGATGAAATCGAAGGCGTAGAGGGAGGGTGTCGGGTCGAACAGCGCCCAGACCAGGAAGGGCGGCGAGAAGATCAGCGACTGAGGGTCGGCGATGCTGGGGTGCCCGGCATAGTGGTAGGGGTTCCAGAAGGGCGTCGAGCCCTCGTGGATGGCGCCGGCCAGAAAGCGGAAGAAGGCGTAGAACTGGTTCTTGGAATCCCAGGGAACCACGAGGTCGTTCAGCCACCACTGCAGCCAGGCGGCAGCCCAGACCAAGGCGATGGCGGCAAAAGTCAGCGCCAGCCTTGCGGGGCCAGAGCCAAGCAGGGAACGAAGCTGATCGAGACGGGAAGGGGAGGCACCGCTCGACCGCGCGCGCCGTCCGGCGGCGCGATCCAGAATTTCGACAGTCACTCACATCCCCCAAGCAGCCAGCGGCTACCCCACGCTCAGATCACTGGATCGTGATCGTGGCTTTTTTTCAAGTGGTTTGTCTGGTTCGGAATACTTTTGTTGGGCGATCGTGGCCTGATGTTGCGCTGCGGTCGCAACCGTCGGCCCGCTGCGCCTTTCCTGGCCTGCCGGCGCCTACACCTTTTCGACAGGCCCGGCAGCCGTGATATGGTCGGTTCATGTCGACGATCGAACGCCCGCAATCGACCTATGGCGGCCTTCGCGGGCTGATCGCCAATCTGGCGAGCCGCCTGTCTGCGTCTTCGGACAGCGCCGGGCGGCGCTTCAACGACATGATGCCGAAGGGGCTCTATGCCCGCTCGCTGATCATCGTCATCGCGCCGATCGTCATCCTCCAGTCGATCGTCGCCTATGTGTTCATGGAGCGCCACTGGCAGCTCGTGACGTACCGCCTGTCGGCGGCGGTGACGCAGGACATCGCCGCCCTCATCGATGTCCAGAAGACCTATCCGCAGGACCGCGGCTACGAGACGCTGCGCCGCATCGCGCGCGAGCGGCTGAACCTGATGGTCGAGATCCTGCCGCCCGAGCCGCTGCCGATCTCCGGCCCGCGGCCGTTCTTCGACGTGCTCGACGCCGCGCTGTCGCGCGAGATCGCGCTGCAGGTCGGCCGGCCCTTCTGGATCGACACGGTGGGCAATTCGGCGCTGGTCGAGATCCGCATCCAGCTTGAGGACAATGCGATCATGAAGGTCTTTGCCCGCCGGGGCATGGCCTATGCCTCGAACAGCCACATCTTCCTCGTCTGGATGATGATCGCCTCGCTGGTGCTGATCGGCATCGCCATCCTGTTCCTCAGGAACCAGATCCGGCCGATCCAGGCGCTGGCCGCAGCGGCCGAGGATTTCGGCAAGGGGCGCGAGGTCGTCGGCTTCCGCCCGCGCGGGGCGAGCGAGGTGAGGGCGGCAGCGCTCGCCTTCATCGAGATGCGGCGCAGGATCGAGCGGCAGATCGACCAGCGCACGACCATGCTGGCCGGCGTCAGCCACGATCTCCGCACCGTCCTGACGCGCTTCAAGCTGGAACTGGCGCTGCTGCCCGAAGGGCCGGAGACCGAGGCCCTCCATCGCGACGTCGACGAGATGGGCCGCATGGTCGAGGGTTATCTCGCCTTCGCACGCGGCGATTCCGGCGAGCACCCGGCGCCGACCGACATGGAGGCCTTCCTCACCGAACTGGCGGCGGATGCCGAGCGCTCCGGGCACAAGGTGACGGCCAGCTTTCACGGCGAGCCGATCGTCACGGTGCGGCCCGATGCCTTCCGCCGGTGCCTTGCCAACCTCGTCGGCAATGCCGCGCGCTACGGCGACGCCATCGCCATCGTCGGCCATCGCGACCATCGCTGGCTGACCTTCACAGTCGACGACGATGGGCCGGGCATTCCGGCCGATCGGCGCGAAGACGTGTTCAAGCCGTTCCTGCGGCTGGATGACGCCCGCAATGTCGATGAAGGCGGGTCGGGTCTCGGGCTGGCGATCGCGCGGGACATCGCGCGCTCGCATGGCGGCGAGATCACCCTGGCCGACAGCCCGCTGGGCGGCCTCAGGGCGACGGTGCGGGTTCCGGTCTAGACTCTTTCGAGGGTCAGGCCTCGGCGGGCTCGGGCAGTTCCTCGCCCAGCCAGCGGCGCTTCGCCCAGAGCGCGATGTCGTGCGTCAGCAGCGACAGATGCGCGGCGACGATGGCCGCCGACAGCCCCATGCCGAACAACCAGTAGGCAGGCAGAGAGGAGAAGGTCGTCGAGGCCGAGGGGATGCGGCTTGCCTCGTCGAGCAGCGGGCGCGTCCATGCGGCGAGCAGGACGAGGCCGGCAAGGCCGCCGAGCACCACCGCGGTCGACCGGATATTGGCAAGCGGCAGGCTGGAGCCGAGGAAGGCGCGCAGCGCGCCGACCACGATCAGCGTGAGGATCACCGCCCAGGACACCGCGTGGCTGCCGGCATAGACCTGCGCCTCGAACACGCGGCCGGCGGCTACGAGGGCGTCGATGCGCGCCTCCAGCGTTTCCGGCGACATCCAGAAGATCGACAACCTGTAGCCGGGCACCGGCTCGACCAGGCCGTATCCCGTGGTCGCTGCGGCCAGCGCAACGGCGGCGAGATAGATCCCGCAGAAAGTCATCACCAAGCGTCGCATGCAGATACTCCGCGTCCCCAGCCTGACACTAGGGACGGGTGGGGGCGCGCGGCAACGACAAGGTTAAAAGTTGGTTAACCTAGTTCTCCGGATGCGTGTGTCCTTTGGCACGATACACGCCGTCGGATGGTTCGGAGCTGGCGCGCGTGCCATTCCTGAATGGTCGCCCAACAGGGCTGACATGACCAAAAAATAATGTTCTCCGGCCGCTCTGGCGCAGCCTTGGCGCTTCTCCTAGATGCCCGCCGCCATGGCCTGACGATGCCATGCGAGGAGGGGTCCATGGACGGCATGCGCGCCGCATTCGACGAGGCGGTCACGCTTCGCCAGGCGAAGAAACTCATCCAGTGCATGGCGTATGAGCAGAGCTTCCTGCTCCTCTCGGCCCCCGGCATGGGCAAGTCCGAGATGGTCTACGAAGCCGCCCGCGAGGTCGGGCTGCCGTGCCGCTCGCTGCTCGGCACACAGATCGCGCCGGAGGATGTCAGCGGCGTGCCGCGCATCGTCGGCGAGCGCTCGGTGTTCTGCCCGCCGCGCCTGTTGCTGCCCGAGAAGCCGGAACCCTTCTGCCTGTTCCTCGATGAGCTGCCGGCCTGCGCGCCGGACGTCCAGAAGGCGTTCTATTCGCTGCTGCTGGAGCGCCGGCTCGGCGAGCATGCCCTGCCGCAGGGTACCTGGGTGGTGGCCGCCGGCAACCGCCTGCAGGACCGCGCGCTGGTGCGCGCCATGAGCTCGGCGCTGGTCAACCGCGTCACGATCCTGCAGCTGCGCATCGACACGGACGAGTGGCTGGTCTGGGCGCAGCAGCACGGCGTCCGCGCGGAGATCCGCAGCTTCATCCGCACCATTCCGGATGCCCTGATGCGGCCGGTCCCGGCCGATCCGGTGCCGTTCTCGACGCCGCGCGCCTGGGCGCAGCTGTCGCGGGCGCTGGACCTCGCCGAGAAGGCGAATCTGCTCGGCAACGACACCCGCCGGGCGCTCGCCTTCGGCCGCCTGTCGCCGGAGGATGCGGTGGTGTTCTGCGCACTGGCCGAGGAAGCCATCGGCGCGATCCTTCCGCTCGACGAGTACCTGCGCAAGCCAGAGCTCCTGCCGAAGGGTGATTCCGCCCGGTGGTTCGTGCTGGACTGCATCCGCCAGCATGTGCGCGACGGCCGGGCGACTGGCCTGAAGCCGGCGGTGATCAACCGCTTCCTTCGGAGCCTGTCGTCGGAGCACCAGCTGACCCTCCTCACCGACATGGTCGAGACCTGGGGCGCGCTGGGCGCCGACAAGGCCATGTTCGACCTCCTGAGGAAGGTCACGGCGATATGAGCTTCGCGGCCGAACGCCCGCCGGAACATCGGGCGACGCTGGCGCGCATCGCGCGGGGCCTGAGGATGGTGACGGTGCCGCTGCCGCACCTCTCCGGCCTTGCCGCGGCCGTGCGAGTCGAGATCGACGAGCGCGTGCCGACCATGGGCGTCTTCGCCTCCGGCCGGCTGGTAGCCAATCCCGCCTTCACCGCGCGCCTGTCGGAGGACGACCTCGTCTTCGTGCTGGCGCACGAGCTGCTGCACCTAGCGCTTCGAACCCACGAGCGCGCCAAGGGTTCGGGCCAGCTCGAGTTCAACTACGCCCACGACTACATCATCAACGACACGCTGCGGCACGCGCTCGGCGTCGCGGCCATTCCGGCCGGCGGGCTCGACATGCCTGGCGCCCGCGAGAAATCGGCCGAGGAGATCGTCCTCGACATGCGGCGCAGCGGGCAGTTCATGCAGTCGCGCAGCCAGGTCTGGGAGGGGCGCCTCGTGACCGTCGAGCAGGTGCTTGGCGCCGCCAGCCAGGCCCCCGCTGGTTCCATGGGCGACGTGATGGACGCTGCGCGCGAGCGCGAGATGTTCCCCGGCGACGCGGAGGAAGCCGAGCAGCGCGCCCGTGCGGTCCGCGACCTCGCGGCGAAAGGCATGGCGCTGGCGAAGGCGATGGGCGTCATGCGCGGCAAGGGCACCAAGCCGGGCGGCCAGCAGCAGAGCGTGCGCGCGCTGCGCGGGCTCACCCATGCACCCTGGCAGGCGGCGATGCAGACCTGGCTTGAAGGCGTGTCGCCGGGCGAGCGCACCTTCACGCGCGCCTCGCGGCGTGGCGCGGAGCATGACGACGACATGGTGTTGCCGGGCCGCAGGCGGCATTCGTGGATCCTCAACGTCGTGCTCGATACCTCGGCCTCCATGGCCGACGACATTCCGGTCGCGCTTGGCGCCATCGCCGACTTCTCGGAGGCCGCCGGCATCGACGTCATCCGGATCGTCCAGTGCGACACGGTGGTGACCTCGGACGAGGAACTCTCGTCGACCGAGCTCGCCGAATACGAGGTCAGTGGCTATGGCGGCAGCGACATGACGCCGGCTCTCGCTTCGCTGGCCGCTGATCCGCGCGTCAACGCCGTCGTGGTGATCACCGATGGCGAGATTTCCTATCCCGCGGAGGCACAGCCCTTCGCCGTGCTGTGGGCGCTGCCGCGCGCCATGCCGAGCTTCCAGCCATCCTACGGCCGGGTGGTCATCATGCAGAGAGGGGACAGGCCATGAAGGTGGTGCAGGAACTGGTTTCGTATTTCGACCGGCGCGGGAAACTCTCCCGCCGGCAGCTCCGCGACATCCTCGACAAGCACTATGTCGCGACCGATGCGCCGGGCACCATGCACGGGCTCTGCGAGAAGGTCGGCGCGACCTACTATTTCCGCGTCACCGGCATCACCGAAGGCCAGCTCTGGGGCACAGACATCTATTCGGGCGACTCGACGATCGGCGCGGCGGCGGTCCACCAGGGACTCCTGAAGTCCGGCGAGACGAAACTGCTGCGGGTGACCGTCATCGATCCGCCCGACAGTTTCCCGGGCACGACCCGCAACGGCGTGACCAGCACCGAATATGGCCGCTACCAGTACGCTTGGGAGCTATCGGCCATCTGACGGAGCCGGGGGAGCACCGGTCGGCGGTTCCTTCCGGGATGCTCCTGCCCTAGCGTGGCGGCCCCGCCAAGGAGCCGCCATGACCGCATCCCCGACCGTTCCCGCCGTCATCCGCCGCTGGCACGAGGTCGCCGAGGCCCGCGATGTCGCCGGCCTCGAAGCCCTGCTCGCCGAGGAGGCGGTGTTCCAGTCGCCGGTGGTTCACACGCCGCAGGTTGGCCGGGCGATCACGACGCGCTATCTCGCGGCGGCATTCCAGGTGCTGAACAACGGGCACTTCCACTACCTGAACGAATGGTTCGGCCCGACCTCCGCCGTGCTCGAGTTCCAGACCGAGGTCGACGGCATCGAGGTCAACGGCATCGACATCATCACCTGGGACGCCAGCGACCGGATCGTCAATTTCAAGGTGATGATCCGCCCGCTGAAGGCGATCAACACCGTGTTCGAGCACATGCGGGCGACGCTGACGGCGATGCCGAAAGCCTGACGCAACGGAATGTTCACGCTGCCGGGAAGCAAGGCAGCGTTCATCATCTTTAGTCACACGTCCTTTTCCTGTGGAACCCATCCTGTCTCGTGTCCTGACCGGTGTCTGAACCGGGACGGACAGCAGGGGACAACCACAAGCGGGATACCCGCAGGGGAGGACAACATGCGCAATCTCGGACTTCATCTGATGCTCGCCGCCCTCGGCGTCGCCGGAATCGCGGCTCAGGCCATCACCGGCACGCCGGGCGCCTCGGCGTCGGTCGCGGCCATCGACCGCTCGGCCATCATCATGCCGGCCACCGACGTCATGCACCGGCGCGCCTCGCAGGACCTGCCGGTGGTCGTCGCCGACCTGTCCTGATACCGGACCGGCCCCGGCGCCACCCCAGACACGCGAAAGGGCCGTCCCTCGGGACGGCCCTTCGTCGTTTCGGGGCATCGTGTCGTCGGTCAGTTGGCGCCGTGGCAGGCGGTGGGCGCCGAGACCGCCTGGCCGGCCGGGCGGAACTTCAGCACGGTCGAGCCGCCGAGGACCTGGCCGTTCGGCACCCAGTCGCCGGCGACCGTCATGGCCGGCGGGTTCGACGTGCAGAGGCAGGCGCCGCAATAGGTCACCGGGCGGGGCCCGAGGGACTGGGCCGGGGTGAAGCCGGCGGTGGAAGCCTGAGCCGAAGCGGCGAAGCCGGCGGCGAGGACAAGGGCGGAAAGGGCCGATTTGGCGAAGCGGATGGTCATGGCGTCATCTCCATGGTGGGCCGCTGTCTGTGGGGGCCCGGTTGCCGTGAACTTGACCATGGGTCGCGCCGGGCCGGGAAAAGGTTCAATGCCTTGCCTTGGCCTCGCCTTGCGGCTGGCATCACCCGCGCGCGGGCGGACGGCAGGAGGCGATGCGCCGGTTCGGATCGGTCGGGACGAAGCGCAGGGTCGTGCGCGCGCCCATGGTGCCGCTGGGCACCCAGGTGCCGGGCACGGCCATGACCGGCCGCTGCGCGTCACACAGGCAGCCGGAACAATAGAGGACGTCGCCGCGCGGGCCGGCGGCAGTCGTATCGCCGGCCAGACCGGTCAATCCGGCCAGCGCCAGCGTGCCCGTCAGCATGGCAGCGGACAGCGAGAAAGGCATGGCAACGGTTCCGAAGTCGCCGGGGTCCGGCTCCATGCCGGGCGGCGCTTCACACCTTGAGTTGGACATCCCGACGAGAGGTACCATGTCGTCTGGGACTGCCACGAAGAGAAGCCCTGAAGCTGCTCACTTGGACATGGGTCGGCGATTCGTGGGGCAAGGTTCAAGCGCCGCTAAAAAATCACGCGGCGGACGGCGGGTCCTGGCGCGGGGCGAAGCGGATGGTGGTGCGCAGGCCCGGTCGTTCGGCGCCGGCGGCGGCCGGGTCGCTGGTGAGCTCGCCGCGCATGCTGCGCGTCAGGCTGGCGATCACCTGGCTGCCGAGCCCCAACGAAGACTTGCCGCCGTCAGCCTGGCCGACGCCGTCATCCTCGACGGTCAGCACGAGGCCGCCATGTGTCGTGGGCGAACGGTGAAGCCCGACCCTGATCGTTCCACCCGCTTCCGCGGGAAAGGCGTGCTTCAGCGCATTGGTGACGAGTTCGTTGACCAGCACGACATAGGATACGGCCTCGCGGCCGGGCAGACGGATGTCGTCCATCTCGAGCGTGATCGCGACAGGACGCTCGCCAGCCGCGCGGCCGATCTCAGCCAGAATGTCCTCCAGGTAGGGACGGGCGTCGATCTCGTCGGTATCGACGTCGAGACGCAACCGCCGCTGGCCGGCGGCGATCGCCTGAATGCGATGCTGGGCCTTCTCCAACTCCTGCTTGACGGATTCGTTCTTCGACTGGCGCGCTTGCATGTTGATCACGGCCGAAACCATCGAGAGGCTGTTGCCGACGCGATGGCTGACATCTTTCAGGAGGGCCTCGACGCGCAGCTTCTCCGAGGAGAGTTCGGCGGTACGTGCCTCGACCCGTTCCTCCAGCGCGACATTGGCTTCGTCCAGCGCGCGGTTGCGCAGGATGGCCGAACTGATCTGCCGCCAGCCGAGGAACATGAGCAGCGACAGGATGGCGATCGAGAGCACGGAGCCGATCAGCCGGCGCTGCTCGGTGCCGCGGTCCCGCTGCTCCTGCAGCGCATCTTCGGCCAGCTTGACGTCGCGGATCAGGTCGCGGAGCCGGTCCATCAGCGCCTTGCCGGTACCGTCCGCGACGAGGGCCAGCGCGGCCGCCCGATCGGACCGGTTGAACGCGTCGATGGAGGCCTTCAACTCGTCCAGCTTCTCGGCGACGATGCGCCTGATCTCGTCGGTGCGCCGGGTCTGTTCCGGATTGTCGGCGACGAGGCGGCGCAGTGACTCCGTCTCGATCGGCACTGCGGCGAGTGCCGCCTCGTAGGGCTCCAGGAACCGGCGGTCGCCGGTGAGCAGATATCCGCGCTGGCCGGTCTCGGCGTCGCGCACCTGCCCGAGCACGCGCTCGGCATTGGCGCGCACGCTGATCGAGTGGGTCACCAGACGCGCCGATTCAACGGCGCGGAAGTTCACCCACGCAGCCAGCAGCACCGCGGCGATGATGGCCACAATGGCGATGGTCGGCGCCGATGTCTGACGCGACTCGAAGACGCGGGGCCATTCTCTGCCGAGCACCATGCGGGATCGTGTTCTCCGGGAAGGTTCGCCACTGGTAGGCGGTTGCGGACCCGCCAGCCATGTCAAAAGACATGGGCGAGCTTGTCAAACCAAGGCGCCCATGCGCGAACGGCGCGGCGGCGTTAAGCCGTCGCGCCGTTCAAGCAGGTCGGACCAGATCAGGTTCAGCGCAGCTCGGCGCAGAACTTCTGGATCTTCTCGCAGGCCGTGGTCAGTGTCTCGGTCGATTCCGCGTAGGACAGGCGGAAGGCCGGCCCAAGGCCGAAGGCCGAGCCGTGGACGATGGCGACACCCTCGCTCTCGACCAGCTCCATGGCGAAGTCCTCGTCGGTGGCGATGGTCTTGCCGCTGGCGGTCGTCTTGCCGATCACGCCCTTCAGGGATGGATAGACGTAAAAGGCACCTTCCGGCACGGGGCAGTTGAGACCCCTTGCCTGGTTGAGCATGGAGACGACGAGGTCTCGGCGCTGCTCGAAGGCCTTGCGACGCTCGGGGATGTAGTGCTGCGTGCCGTTCAGAGCCTCGACCCCCGCCCACTGGGCGATGGTGTTGGCGCCCGAGGTCTGTTGCCCCTGGACGAGGTCCATCGCCTTGATCAGCGGCTCGGGACCGGCGGCGTAGCCGATGCGCCAGCCGGTCATCGAATAGGCCTTGGACAGGCCGTTCATGGTCAGGGTGCGCTCGTAGAGCCGCGGCTCGACCTGGGCCGGCGTCGTGAAGGTGAACTCGCCATAGACGAGGTGCTCGTACATGTCGTCGGTGAGGATCCAGACATGCGGGTGCTTCATCAGCACGTCGGTGAGAGCCTTCAGCTCCTCGCGGGTATAGGCCGCGCCGGTCGGGTTCGACGGCGAGTTGAACAGGAACCACTTGGTCCGCGGTGTGATCGCCTTGTCGAGCGCTTCGGCCGTCAGCTTATAGTTCGATTCCGGACCAGCCGAGACGAAGGTCGGCGTGCCGCCGCACAGCGCCACCATTTCCGGATAGCTGACCCAGTACGGCGCCGGGATCAGGACCTCGTCGCCGGGGTTCAACGTCGACATGAAGGCGTTGAACAGCACCTGCTTGCCGCCGGTGCAGACGATCGCCTGCTGCCACTTGTAGTCGAGGCCGTTCTCGCGCTTGAACTTGGCGACGATGGCCTGACGCAGTTCGGTGATGCCGGAGACAGCCGTGTACTTGGTCTTGCCTTCGGCGATGGCCTTGATGGCCGCCATCTTGATGTTGTCCGGCGTGTCGAAATCGGGCTCGCCGGCCGAAAGCGAGATCACTTTCTTGCCCTGCGCATTCAGGTCACGGGCCTTCTGCGCCATGGCAATGGTCGCTGAGGGCTTCACGCGCTGGAGGGCATCGGCAAGAAAGGCCATCGGTGGGCTCCGGGTTTGAAATTCTCCGAAGGCGAGCTATGACCACGACAATATTCTCGTGGGCGTCTTCGGTCGTCCGGCGGGACGTTTAGTCGCGCCATACCGTGCGAACAAGCGCAAATCATTCATAGAAGCCATCATTTTTGGGAGGCATCCAATGGCAGGCAGCCACGAGAGCTCGCGGCGCATCGTTCTTCTCGGCCTCGGCTCGGCGCTCGCCGCGCCGGTCTTCGTCCGTAACGCCTCCGCGCAGGCCTGGTCCCCCTCGCGTCCGATCCGGATGATCGTCGCCTATCCGGCCGGCGGCCCGACCGACGGCATTGCCCGCATCGTGGCGCAGGATATTTCCGGCACTCTCGGCCAGCAGGTGGTGGTCGAGAATGTCGGTGGCGCGTCCGGCGCCATCGGCACCCGCCAGGTGGCCAAGGCCGATCCTGATGGACACACGATCACCTTCGGCAACAACCAGACCCACGGGAACAACATGTTCCTGATGAAGGAGCCCGGCTACGACGCGGTGAAGGATTTCGCCCCGCTGGCCGGCGCCGGCGCTTTCGAGCACATCTTCGTGGTCAAGAACGACTCGCCCGCGAAAACGATCCAGGAGTTGATCGCGCTGGCCAAGTCGAAGCCCGGCGAGCTCAACTATGGCTCGACCGGGGTCGGCTCCGGCTCGCATCTGTCGACCGAACTGTTCATGGTCCGCACCGGCATCACGATGACCCATGTGCCCTATCGGGGTGCAGCGCCGCTGGTCCAGGACATTGTCGGCGGGCGCATCGACGTCGCCAACTCGACCATGGCCAGCGTGTTTACCCAGATCAACGGCGGCCTGATGCGCGGCATCGCCATCGGCTCGCCGAAGCGCAATTCGCAACTGCCGAACCTGCCGACCCTGCGCGAGCAGGGCGTGGCCAATGCCGACGCCGAGAGCTGGACCGGCTTCTTCGCGCCGGCCGCCACCCCGCAGGCCGCGCTCGACCGCCTGTCGCGCGAAATCCTCGCCTCGCTGGCCAAGCCCACCGTGGTCGAGGCGATCACCAAGCTCGGCTTCACCATCACCGCGCGCGACCCGGCGGCCTTCCGCCCCTATCACGCGCAGGAAATGCAGACCTGGGCCGAGATCATCCGGGCGGCGAACATCCAGCCCTCGGGCTGACGCGCCTTCAAGAGGCCGGAATGCCGGTCTAGTGCTGCGGCCATGAAACGTCTGGCCGCAGCAATCTTGGTCATCGCCACGCTGGCGAGCGTGGCGCCCGCCGCCGGGCAGGGGCGTGGCGCGGAACCCGGGGGAAACGTCGTCCCCACCCGGCCACCGCCGGTCCGTCTCGTCTGCTGGGTCGGTCCAGCCATTGGCGATTTCTGCGCGCTATCGGCCCCCTCTGAACGCGGCAGGCCCTGCTCGTGCGAAGGGCAGGGCGGCGCCAGGCCAGGACAGGCCGCCCTTCGCTAGACAGCTCGCGTTTCCGCCGTCGCGGAAACCATTTCTTCGGCCCTTGCTGCCATGGTGCCCGGGATCGCAATCCGGGGCCCGCATGCTGGCGACCATCCGTTCTGGAGACTGGCTGACCGAGGAGCGCGCCCGCGCCTATGCGGTGATCATTGCCGTGATCGGCTTCGCCGGGCTGGCACTCGTCTGGACCACCGGCGGACCGATGACCGACCGCTTCGGCCGGCCGATCGCTACCGATTTCTCGGGCGTCTGGACGGCCGGGCGGATGCTGCTCGGCGGCGACCCCACCGGCCTGTTCGATCCCTGGACGCATTTCGCTTTCCAGCGGCGGACCTTCGACGACCCCAATGTCGAGGTTTATGGCTGGCACTATCCGCCGTTCTTCCTCGCGGTGGCGGCGCTCCTGGCTTCGATGCCCTATGTGCCGGCGCTGGCCGTCTGGCAGGCCTCGACCTTCGCCCTCTACCTCGCCGCCATCCGGGCGATCGCACCTGCCCATCGGCTGCTGATCCTCGTCGCGGTTGGCTTCCCTGCTGTCTTCGTCACGCTCGGTCATGGCCATAACTCCTTCCTGACGGCAGGGCTGCTTGGCTTCGGCCTGTTCCTCCTGCCGAAGCGGCCGGTCATTGCCGGCATCTGCATTGGCCTCCTCGCCTACAAGCCGCAGTTTGGCCTCGTCCTGCCGATGGTTCTGGCGCTGGGCGGCCACTGGCGTGCCGTCGCCGCCGCTGGCATCACGGTCGCCGTCATGACGGCCGGCGTCACGCTCTGGCTCGGGCCGGAGGTCTGGCTCGCCTTCCTGAAGGGCGCCGATTTCACCCGCGCGGTGATCCTCGAGGACGGCATCACCGGCTGGCACAAGATCCAGTCGACCTTCTCGGCCTTCCGCTCGTTCGGCGCGCCGCTGCCGCTGGCCTATGGCGCGCAGTTCGCTGTGACAGCGGCGGTGGTGGCGACGCTCGCGCTGATGGCGCTCCGGGGCGCGGACAGACGCCTTGTCGCGGCCATGACGGCCACCGGGGCGCTGCTCGCGACGCCCTATTGCCTCGACTACGACATGACCATCCTCGGCGTCGCGGTGGCCTTTGCCGCCGCTCACGGCGCCGAGAAGGGCTTTGCCCCTTACGAGAAGAGCCTGCTGGCGCTGGTCTGGATCGTTCCCTTGATGGCGCGCGGTACGATGATGGTCACCGGCCTGCCGCTCGGCGTCATGGTCATGGCCCTGTTCTTTGGCTTCCTCGCGGTCCGCGCGCTGGCCGAGAAGCCCGACATCCTCGCCGCTCCCTGGAGGCTTGCCCGTGGCTGAGCCGAAGAAGTCCGCGCGCCCTGCGCCTGCCGCGCCGGATAGTCCTGCGCGCGCGTTGATCGACGATCTCGCGAAGAAGCTCGGCGCGGCCGCCGGCCTGCCTGATATCGCCGTGCTGCTGCCCTGCTACAACGAGGCGACAACCATCGCCGAGACGGTCGCCGCCTTCCGGGCGGCCCTGCCGGGCGCCACCGTCCATGTCTACGACAACAACTCGACCGACGGCACGGCGGAGATCGCCCGCGTGGCCGGCGCCATCGTCCGGCGCGAGCCTTACCAGGGCAAGGGCAACGTGGTGCGCCGCATGTTCGCGGACATCGACGCCGACATCTACGTCATGGCCGATGGCGACATGACCTACGATCCGACCGCCGCGCCCGACCTCGTGGCGCTGCTGATGCGCGACCAGCTCGACATGGTCGTGGGTGCACGCGTCGACAGCGAGGAGGCGGCCTACAGGCGCGGCCACCGCTTCGGCAATGCGCTGTTCAACCGCATCACCTTCGCGATGTTCAAATCGCCGTTCAAGGACATCTTCTCGGGCTACAGGGTGTTCTCGCGACGCTTCGCCAAGTCTTTCCCGGCGGCGTCCTCGGGTTTCGAGATCGAGGCGGAGCTGACCGTCCACGCGCTCGACCTGAAGCTGCGGACCGACGAGGTGCCGCTGCCCTATGGCCGGCGTCCGGAGAACTCGCATTCCAAGCTCAAGACCTATCGCGACGGCGCGCGCATCCTGTGGACGCTGGTCAACATGTACCGCACCGTCCAGCCGTTCCGCTTCTACGGGCTGATCGCGCTGGCCCTGGCGGCAGCGAGCGTCGGCCTCGCCGCGCCCATCGTGCAGACCTATCTTGAGACCGGGCTGGTACCGCGTTTCCCGACGGCGATCCTGTCGGCGGCGGTCATGCAGCTCGCCTTCCTCATGCTGGTCTGCGGGCTGGTGGTGGACGCCATCTCCGGCGGCCGGCGCGAGATGAAGCGCATGCGCTATCTGGAGCTGAAGGCGGCCTCTCCGCCGGACAGGCCTTGAGAGAACAACGTTCTCCCGTTTCGTTCTCTTAAACGGCTGACTTCGCCATCATCGTTCGCTATATCGAACGTCATGGACCTCACCCTTCACGCCATGCAGCGCTCGGCAAACTGCTACAAGGTGCGCCTCACGCTGGCGCATCTCGGCATTCCCTTCGTGCTGAAGGACGTCGACATCCTGCGGGGCGACACCCGCACGCCGGAATTCCTGGCCATGAACCCGCGCGGCCGCGTGCCTGTGCTGCAACTCGCGGACAGCACCGTGCTGATCGAGTCCAACGCCATCCTCATGTATCTTGGCGAGGACACCCCTTTCGTTCCTGAGGACAAGGTCGAGCGCGCCCGTATGATGCAGTGGCTGTTCTTCGAGCAGAACTCGCACCATCCCTCCATCGGCGAGGCCCGGTTCTGGATGGCGCTCATTCCCGGCGGACGCGAGCTGAAGCGCGACCTGATCGACGACTGGATGGAGCAGGGTGAGGGCGCGCTGGCGCGGATGGAGGGCCAGCTCGTCGGCTCGACCTTCATCGCCGGTGACCAGTTCACGCTGGCCGACATCGCGCTCTACGCCAATACGCATCTCGCCCATGAAGCCGATCTCGACCTGGCCCTGTTTCCGGCGGTGAAGGATTGGGTGGCGCGGGTTGCCGCGCTCAAGGGCCATGTCGACATGGACTGGCGGCCGGAACTGGTCGCGGCCTAGGATCGTCGCATGTCCGTCCGGGTGCAGCGCGAGGATTTCGATCTCGGGGCCGAGGTGAAGCGCCTCACCGCCGGCCGCGTCGACGTCGGCGCGGTCGCGACCTTCTCGGGGCTCTGCCGCGGGGTCACGGGCGAGGCGCGTATCGGCGCCATGACGCTCGAGACCTACGAGGCCATGGCGGAGGCCGAGCTGGCGCGGATCGAGGCGGAGGCGCGGGCGCGCTGGCCGCTGCAGGATGTGCTGATCGTCCACCGCTTCGGGCGGATGGAGCCCGGCGACAACATCGTGCTGGTGGTAACGCTGTCGGAGCATCGGCAGGCGGCGTTTGCGGCCGCCGAATTCCTGATGGATTTCCTCAAGACCAACGCGCCGTTCTGGAAGTTCGAGGAGACGGCTGTCGGCAGCGGCTGGGTGGAGGCGAAATCCGCCGATGACGCGGCGGTCGATCGCTGGAGCCCGCCCCACTGACGCGCCATCGCATCAAGATGTCGTTGCCGGCCGGACGTCCATCTATTTGAATGCTTCCAGATTGCATTCGATTGCAGCACGGCGCGATTTCGCGTCGCCCTGTGTTGGCTGGCCGATATGTGCTCTCGATCGATGCCGCCGTCCTGTTTGTCTGGAGAGTTGACCCAATCTGTGCGACGGGTTGCCTCAAGGAGGGCACAATAACTTCGGAAACTGCCGGAAAATTGCTCTTTACATCGGGCCGTGCCGCTCATCATCCTGCGCCGCCGCATCAGGGGAGGCCGACCGATGACCAGCTGTTTCAACCGCCGCCAGTTTCTCGGAACGACGGCGGCGATGCTCGCCGCTCCGCGCCTGTCGCTGGCGCAGGGCGCCAATGTCCTGAAGTTCGTGCCGCAGACCGACGTCGCGGTGTTGGACCCGGTCTGGACGACGACTTATCCGACCCGCGACCACGGCTATCTCGTCTTCGACACCCTGTTCGGTATGGACGGCCAGTACCGGATGCAGCCGCAGATGCTGGCCGGCGCCGTCACCGAGAGCGATGGCAAGGTCTGGAATCTGGCACTGCGTGACGGGCTGAAATTCCATGACGGTTCGGCGGTGCTGGCGCGCGACTGCGTCGCCTCGATCAAGCGGTGGGGCGCACGCGATGCTTTCGGGCAGGTGCTGCTGGCCGCCACCGACGAACTCTCCGCCCCCGACGACAAGACCATCCGCTTCCGCCTGAAGCACGCCTTCCCGCTGCTGCCGGATGCGCTCGGCAAGGCCTCGCCCAACATGTGCGCGATCATGCCGGAGCGCCTCGCCAACACCTCGCCGATGGAGCGGATCACCGAGATGGTCGGCTCCGGCCCCTATCGCTTCCTCGCGGCTGAGCGGGTGCCGGGCGCGCTGATGGCCTATCAGAAGTTCGACGGCTACGTGCCGCGCGCCAGCGGCACGGCCGACTGGACGGCCGGCCCGAAGGTCGCCCATTTCGAGCGGATCGAATGGCGGATCATGCCCGACCCGAACACGGCGATGGGCGCGCTGCGCGCAGGCGAGATCGACTGGTGGTATTCGCCGGATGCCGACCTGCTGCCGGCACTGAAGGCGATGCGCGGCGTCTCCACCAAGGTGATCGACCCGACCGGTTGGATCTCGACCATGCGGCTCAACCACCTGGTGCCGCCGTTCGACAATCCGGCGATCCGCCGGGCGGTGCTCTCGGCCGTCAGCCAGGCCGAGTTCATGGAGGCGCAGACCAACGAGAAGGAGCTCTGGAAGGACGGGGTTGGCATCTTCTGTCCCGGCACGCCGATGGCAAGCGATGCCGGCATGGCGGCATTGACCGGGCCGCGCGACCTCGAGAAGGCGAAGGCCGCGATCATCGCCGCCGGCTACAAGGGCGAGAAAGTGGTCGTGCTGGGTGCTGCCGAGATCGCCAGTTCCAAGGCCCTGTCCGATGTCGGCGCCGATCTGCTCAAGAAGCTCGGCTTCAACGTCGACTACCAGCTGTCGGACTGGGGCACGGTAGTGCAGCGCCGCGCCAAGACCGATCCGGTCGAGCAGGGCGGCTGGAACGTTTATCACACGTTCTGGAGCGGCACCGACCAGTTCACGCCGGCCGGCCATGCCTTCCTGCGCGCGCACGGGCGCAACGGCGGTCCCGGTTGGCCGACCATTCCTGGCCTCGAGGAGATGCGCGACGAGTGGTTCCGCGCGCCGGACGCAGCGGCGCAGGTCGTGCTTGCCCGGCGGATGCAAGAGCTCTCCTTCCAGGAGGTGCCCTACATCCCGCTGGGACAGCGCTTCTTCCCGACCGCCTTCCGCAGCAACCTGACGGGGATGTTGAACGGCAATCCGGTGTTCTGGAACATCCGGCGGGCCTGAGGCGGCGGACAAGCACCGCCCCAGTCCGCAGGCGCGTCAGGCGGCCTTCGCAACCGCGGCGCCGATATTGGCGATCGATGCCTCGGCGTCGGCGATGGCCTTCGCCTTCTGCTCGTGGCCCATGTTGACGCCCTCGGCGCGGACGAAGCTGATGTCGGTGATGCCGATGAAGCCGAATACGGCGCGCAGGTAGTTCTCCTGGTGGTCGATGGCGGCGCCCGGCGTGCCGGCGCCGTAGAAGCCGCCGCGCGAGGAAGCGATGATCACGGTCTTGCCGCCGGCGAGGCCCTCGGGGCCCTTCTCGGTGTAGCGGAACGTCTTGCCAGCGATGGCGAGGCGGTCGATCCAGGCCTTGAGCTGGGACGGGATGCCGAAATTGTACATCGGCGCGCCGACCACGACGATGTCGGCTGCGAGGAACTCCTCAAGCGCCGCCGCCCCGTCGGCAAGGTCCTTCTGCATCTGCGCGTCGTGCTGGCTCGGATCGATCGACTGGGCGGCGAGGTGGGCGCCCGAGAGATGCGCGATCGGTGCGGTGACGAGGTCGCGATAAGTGACCTTCACGCCGGGATAGCGGGTCTTGAGATCGGCAACGGTGGCGGCCGACAGCCGGCGGGTGACCGAGTTGTCGCCGAGGATGCCGGAATCGATGTGGAGGAGGTTCATGGCAGGGGTCCTTGCATGAGGTGGGGCCGGCCACTTATCTAGAATCGCGAACAATCAACCTGTAGCCCGTGAATTTCGAACGGATCGTTTCGAATTGGAAACGCTCACCCTGCAGGTGGGCAGGAGCCTCGCGATGCTCGACCTCAACGATCTGTCGCTGTTTGCGGCCGTGGTGAAGCATCAGGGCTTCTCGCCGGCCGCTCGTGCGCTGCAGGTGCCGAAATCGAAGCTCAGCAAGCATGTGGCGCGGCTGGAGGAGCGGCTGGGCGTCCGCCTGATCGAGCGCTCGACCCGGCGGTTCCGCGTCACCGAGACGGGCGAGGAGGTCTATCAGCAGTGCCAGGCCATGCTGGTAGGCGCGGAGGCGGCCGAGGCCGCGGCACTCCGGGCCCGCGCGGAGCCGAGCGGCGTTGTCCGCGTCGCCTGCCCGCCGGACTTCGGCTACAACCTGATGGCCGTGATCCTGCCGGACTTCATGAAGCGTCATCCGGCCGTGAAGGTGCAGCTGAACGTGTCGAACCGGCGCGTCGACCTGATCGAGGAGCGCATCGACATCGCGCTGCGTGTCCGCACGAAGCTCGATACCGAGCCGGACCTGACCCTGCGCGTGCTCGGCCAGAGCCGCAGCCTGCTCGTCGCCAGCCCGGATTTCGTCGCCCGGCAGGAGGGCACGATTGATCTCGGCCGTCTCAGGACATTGCCGACGCTCACCCATACCGGGGGCGTGCTGCATGATCGCTGGCAACTGACCGGTCCGGACGGCCATAGCAAGGACGTGGCTCACGAACCCATTCTCGCCTGCAGCGGCTTCACCATCCTGCGCAATGCGGCGTTGGCGGGGCTCGGCGTCGCGCTGCTGCCCGACCAGGTCTGCAGCGACGAGGTCGAGGCCGCGCGTCTCGTTCAACTGCTGCCGGACTGGACGACCCCGTTCGGCACCATCCACATGGTCTTTGGCACCCGCCGGGGGCTGCTGCCGGCGGTCAGGGCGCTCGTCGACCACATCGTTGCCGAGTATCCGCGGGTCATGAGCGAATGCGCCGAGGTGCGCGCCGCGGCTCGCGCGAACGTGTCGGACAGCCTGAGGGACAAATGGCCCGCGCGGGTGTAGGGTCGCGGTGTTGATGTTCGGGCCAGACGCCGCGCGGCGGCCGGATTGAACCGACCTCCGCGGCGCGTTTCGGGCTTCGAACGGCCACGATAACGGACGGTCGCCATGGCACAGGCATTGTCTCCGCAGGCCCATACCATCCAGCCCGGCACGGTGCGCGTCGGCGAGGATGCCGATCACGCGCCCATCGTCGTGCGCCGGATCGGCGTGGAGGATCTCAAGCAGGCGCTGGCGCAGGGTTTCGACGACTTCAACCGCCAGCCGAGCCACCTCGTCTTCCTCGGCCTGATCTATCCGATCATGGGCATCCTGCTCGCCCGCGCCGCGATGGGCGCGGAGGTCGTGATGCTGCTGTTCCCGATCATGGCCGGTTTCGCGCTGGTCGGCCCCTTCGCGGCGATCGGCATCTACGAGATCTCACGGCGGCGCGAGCAGGGGCTCGACACGGCCTGGAGCCATGCCTTCGACGTGCTGAAGGCGCCCTCGCGGACGGCGATCTTCCTGCTCGGCTTCCTGCTGATGGTGTTGTTCGTCGCCTGGCTCGCCACGGCCATGGCGATCTACCGCTGGGCCTTCGGTGACTATGTGCCGGGCGGCATGGGTGAGTTCTTCACGCAGGTGCTGTCGACGCCGTCGGGATGGGCGCTGATCGTCGTCGGCAACGGCATCGGCTTCCTGTTCGCCGTGGTGGCGCTGGCGGTTAGCGTGATCTCCTTCCCGCTGCTGCTCGACAGGCATGTCGACGCCTTCACCGCCATGGGCGCCTCGATCCGGGCGGTCATGGCCAATCCGGCGCCGATGGCGCTGTGGGGCCTGCTTGTGGCGGCGCTGCTGGTCGCCGGCTCCATCCCGCTCTTCGTCGGGCTGGCCGTCATCGTGCCAGTGCTGGGGCACGCGACCTGGCACCTCTATCGCAAGGTGGTGGTGCGCTAGGCGATCCCGGCCGGGATTGGGCGCAGGCCCGTCCCGGTCCGTCCCGGGCTTCGACGTCCGCCATGCGTTCCTGCCGGACCTGACGCGCCGTCATGGTTTACGGAACGTAAATATTTGTCCGCCAGAGTCCTTCTTCAGCGCCTTGCCGGCTTTGGCGAGGGAAGAAGACGATTCTGGAGGGAACAGCATGACAAATCGCCGTGAACTGTTGGTTGGCGCTGCCGCCGCTGCGTCCGCCGCAACCCTGCCGCGCCAGGCCTTTGCCGAGACCGGCGTCTCGGCCGACAAGATCCTGTTCGGTCAGGCGGCCGTGTTCGAAGGCCCCGCTAGCGCGCTCGGCCTTGGCATGCGCGACGGCCTGACCGCTGCGTTCCATGAGATCAACGCCAAAGGCGGCGTCGGCGGCCGTAAGCTCGATCTCGTCACCCAGGACGACGGCTACGAACCGAACAAGGCAATCGACGCGGTCAAAGCCCTGATTTCCAAGAATATCTTCGCGTTGGTCGGCCCCGTCGGCACGCCGACGTCGCTCGCCGCCCATCCTATCGCGAAAGAGGCCGGCGTTCCCTTCATCGGACCGTTCACCGGCGCGGAAGGGCTGCGCAGTCCCTATCTTGCCCATGTCGTCAATGTCCGAGCTTCCTACTTCCAGGAGACCGAGGTCATGGTCGAGCGCCTGACCAAGGACAAGGGTTTCACCAAGATTGCCATCTTCTATCAGGACGACGCCTTTGGACGCGCCGGTCTCGCCGGCGCCAAGCGTGCCCTCGAGAAGCGCAACATGAGCCTCGTCGCCGAAGGCACGTTCGAGCGCAACACCGTGGCGGTGCGCGGCGCTCTGCTCGAAATCCGCAAAGGCCAGCCCGAAGCGGTGATCATGGTCGGGCCTTACAAGCCCTGCGCCGAGTTCATCAAGCTGTGCCGGCAGGTGCGCTTCGATGCGACCTTCATCAACATTTCCTTCGTCGGCAGCGACGCGCTGGCCGCCGAACTCGGCACGGCCGGCGCTGGTGTCTTCGTGACCCAGGTCGTGCCGCTGCCGACGGATGCTGCCATCCCGGTGGTCAAGGCCTATCAGGCGGCGCTGAAAGCGGCGCTGCCCGACCGCCAGCCAGGCTTCGTATCGCTGGAAGGCTATCTCGTCGGCCGGACGGTGATCGCGGCGCTGGAGAAGGCCGGTGGAACGCCGACCCGCGCCGGCATGATGGCGGCCCTCACCAACGGAAGCTTCGATCTCGGCGGGTTCAAGATGACCTACGGGCCGAACAACAACCAGGGTTCGACCGACGTCTACCTGACGATGATCGACCCACAGGCGAAGTTCAAGGCGGTCACCTCGCTCTCGGCCTGAGCCGGATGGACCGCTTCGATTCACGATGTTTCTGATCGACTTGAACGACGCCGCGCTTTCGCCCGGATACCCGGGCGGAAGCGGCGAGCGCGGGAGATCCGCATGCCGGATGTCGCAGTAGTAGCAGACGCGCCTAAGGGTGCACGGACCGGAATAGGCGCCAGAATCTATCTCGCCGTCGGGTTGCTCACCTCCCTGACGATCGCCGCCTCGGTGGTCGCCTGGTGGTCGTTCGGCGGGGTCGGGCAAACCGTGGCCGATCTGGTCGACCAGAAGATGCCGGTTGTCGAGCGTTCGATGGAGCTGTCCCGGCTGGCGACGCAGGCGCTCGCCATTGCGCCGAAATTGTCCGATGTGGCAACCGAAGCTGAACGGACCTCAGTTGTCGCAGAGCTGTCGGATGTCGAGAAACGCCTGCGCGCGCTTGTCGAGCAGGTCTCGCGGGGCGCCGGCGTCGACAGAGATCGCCTGGTTTCCGCTGTCGGGCAGCTTTTCGCCCAGATCGAACGCATCAACGGTGCGGCGCGCGACCGCATCGCCATCGACGCCCGGGAGGCGCAGCGCATCCAAGCCCTGACGGATGCGCGCGAGACCTTCGCGAAGTTGATCGCGCCGGAGGCCGACGAGGCGCAATTCAACGTCGTGCTGGGCCTTGAAGGCATGGCCGGCGCGACGCCGGAGGAGATCCAGAAGACGCTCGATGCGGTTTCCAAGAAGGACTTTCCGGTCTATTCGTCGACGCTGATCCTGCAATCGGAAATCAACCAGCTGGTCAGCCTCCTGCGCGAGGTCGCGCAGATCGACCGGCACGAGCGCCTCGTGCCCGCGCGCGAGCGCTACCAAGCCTCGGCCCAGCGCGCGACTCGCGCGCTCACGGAACTGGAGAAACTGGCGCCGGGCGCGCCGCGTCGAACCGCGGTGACCGCTGTCGTCGATTTCGGCGCCGGCGACGACAGCCTGTTCGCGCTGCGCGAGCGCTACATCGCCAATCGGCAGGCGATCCAGAAGAGTCTGCTCGATTCAGCGGCGGCCGCCGGTGTCCTGCAGGGGCAGGTCGAGGCGATCGTTGCCCTGTCGCGCAACGAGGCGACGGCGGCGACCGTCTCCACCCGGGCGCTGATCGACCAGAACACGCTGCTGCTGGCGCTGATCGGGCTTGGATCGGTCGTTGCGGCCGTTCTGCTCTCGGTCTTCTATGTCCGCCCGAAGATCGTCACCCGGCTGGTCCAGCTGTGGTCGTCGACGCAGGCCATCGCCAACGGCCGCCTCGATACGGAAATCGATGCCCGCGGACGGGACGAGATTTCCGACATCGCCCGCAGCGTGCTGCAATTGCGCGACAGCACCAGCGCCCGCAAGGAACTGGAAGCTGCCGCCCAGGCCGATGCCGAGAGCCGTTCGCAGCGCCAGGAGCGGATCGAGGCGCTGATCCGTGATTTCGATGCCTCCATCGCCACATCGCTGGAGGCGGTCAGCGCCAGTGCCGCCGACATGGAGACAACCGCCCGCGACCTGTCCGCCATCGCGGCGACGGCGACGGAACGGGCGACGGCGGCGGTTTCCGCGACCGGACGGGCTTCGGACAATGTCCAGTCGGTGGCAGCCGCCTCCGAGGAGCTCGGCATGTCGATCGGCGAGATTTCGAGCCGCGTCGCCCAGGCGAACGAGGTGGTCGGCAAGGCGACCGCCGACGCCGAGGACGCCAACCAGCGCATCACCATGCTGGCCGAGACCGCCGACCGCATCGGCGCGGTCGTCAGCCTCATCCGCGATGTCGCCGAACAGACCAATCTCCTGGCGCTCAACGCGACCATCGAGGCGGCGCGGGCCGGGGAGGCCGGACGCGGCTTCGCGGTCGTCGCCTCCGAAGTGAAGTCGCTGGCGGTGCAGACCGCCAAGGCGACCGAGGAGATCGGTGCGCAGATCAAGACCATCCAGGCCGAGACGGCCGGCGTGGTCGAGGCCATCGGCGTGATCGCCCGGACGATGACCGAGGTCTCCCACTTCAACGGCGCCATCGCCGCCGCGGTCGAGCAGCAGAACACGGCGACCAGCACGATCTCGCGCGAGGTCCAGGATGCGGCCAACGGCACGGCCGAGGTGTCCCAGAACATCTCCGGCGTCATGACCGCCTCGGGTGAGACCAGCCAGTCGGCGGCGCAGGTGCTCAGCGCAGCCGGCGACCTGGCCCGGGAATCCATGAAGTTGCGCGAGACTGTCCGCGGCTTCCTGACCGAAGTGCGGGCCGCCTGAGGGCGGCGTCAGCTATCCACAGCCGCGCACGGCTTCTCCCAACCGCCGCCGCCGAAGTGCTATGCATTCCGGATGCGCTTTCCCCCGTCGTTCCTGGACGAGATCCGGCAACGCCTCCCCGTGTCGGAGGTGGTGGGCCGGCGCGTCAAGCTGAAGAAGCAGGGCCGCGAGTGGCGCGGCCTTTCGCCGTTCAACGCCGAGAAGACGCCGTCCTTCTACGTCAACGACCAGAAGGGCTTCTATCACTGCTTTTCTTCCGCCAAGCACGGCGACATCTTCCGCTTCCTGATGGAAACGGAAGGCCTGAGCTTCCCCGAGGCGGTGGAGCAGCTGGCGGGCCAGGCCGGCCTTGCCATGCCGAAGGTGACGGCGGAGGAAGTCCAGCGCGCCGAGAAGGCGAAGACGCTCTACGACGTCATGGAAATGGCCGCGATGTTCTTCGAGGCGCAACTGCAGGACAGGGCAGGGGCCAAGGCGCGCGGCTATCTCGCCGGCCGTGACTTGCGCGCGCCGACGCAGGTCAGGTTCCGCCTCGGCTATGCGCCGCCCGAGCGTTTCGCGCTGAAGGAGCATCTGGGCAGCCGGGGCGTGCCGGTCGGCGACATGATCGCCGGGGGCCTGCTGGTCCATGGGGACGACATTCCTGTTCCCTACGACCGGTTCCGCGACCGGGTGATGTTTCCGATCACCGACCACCGCGGACGGGTTGTCGCCTTCGGCGGCCGGGCCATGGAGAAGGACGTTCCGGCCAAATATCTGAACTCGCCGGAGACTGACCTCTTCCACAAGGGGTCGCTGCTCTACAATGCGTTTGCGGCCCGCGAGCCCGCGCACAAGGCCAACCGCGTCATCGCGGTCGAGGGCTATGTCGATGTCATCGCCATGGTCATGGCGGGAATCGGCGAGACCGTTGCCCCGCTCGGCACGGCGCTGACCGAAGGCCAGCTCGAACTCCTGTGGCGCATGGCGCCGGACCCGGTGCTGCTGTTCGACGGCGACAAGGCCGGCCGGCGGGCCGCCTATCGCGCCGTCGATATCGCCCTGCCGCTGCTCAAACCCGGCCGCAGCCTGCTCTTCGCCGCGCTCCCGGAGGGCCAGGACCCGGACGATCTCATCCGCTCGGCCGGCCGCGAGGCCATGGACGCGGTGCTGGCGCAGGCCCAGCCGCTCGCCAGCATGCTCTGGCAGCGCGAGAGCGAGGCGGGCGTGTTCGCAACGCCGGAGAAGCGCGCCGCCCTGGAGGCGCGCCTCGCCGAGGTGGTCGCGACCATCGGCGACGAATCGGTGCGCCGGCACTATCGCGACGACGTTTTCGGGCGCCTGTCCGACCTGTTTCGGCCCATGCAGCGCGAGCGACGCGGGCCGGCACGCGGGCAGGGCGGCGGTTTCCGCGGCGGCGGGGCCTTCGCGGTGCCCGACCACCGGCCCTCGCCGGGACTGGCGACCAGCGCGCTCGTCAGGGGGCCGCGCGCGGCCCTGCCCATGCGCGAGGCGCTGATCCTCAATGCGCTGCTCAACCATCCCTGGCTCATGGACGGGGCGGAAGAGGCCATTGCCGGGCTCGATCTCAGGCATCCGCAGGCCGAAAGCCTGAAAACCGCCCTGCTCGACCTACATGCGCAGGGGGTGGAAGGCGAGGCGGAGGCCTATGCCGGGGCGCTGGCGGCGGCCGGCCACGACGGCCTCGTCGCCCAGATGCGCGCCACTGTTGCCGTCCCTTCCGTATGGGGAGCCATGCCGGGAGCGGCAAAAAACGACGTCGAGGTGACATTCGGCCAGCTGCTGGCCTTGCATCACAAGAAGCAGGCGCTAATTAAGGAAATCCGGGATGCCGAACGCGCTTATGGCGAGGACCCGACCGAAGCCAACTGGCAATGGCTCTCCGACGCCAAGCGGCGCGAGGCGGAGCTTGCCGGCACCGAGGCCCTGATCGAAGGCTTCGGGGCTGCTTCAGGACGGGGTTCGCGCCGGGCATGATTCCGGGTATTGCGGGTGGGTGGACGTGCATGGGGGTCATGGCCGCGCAGCGGAGACGAGGCGCAAGCACATGGTTCATAAGGTCTTAAGGACGCAGGCCTTAGGGGATAACAGTCAGGTGTGACAGGGGCGCGCCAGCGGTCGGGCGCAGCCCCTTTTTTGGCGTTGAGGCGGGCCTTGAACCCGCTCCCGGCGCGTGAGGCGGCAGGTTTCAGCCTGTCGCGAGCGATGGACGGTCTAGATGGCAACCAAGGCAACCGAGAAACCGGAAGGCGCGGATCAGGAGACGGAAGGCCCGGATGGCCCGCTCCTGGACCTCTCCGATGCCGGCGTCCGGGCGATGATCAAGCGCGCCAAGAAGCGCGGCTACGTGACCATCGACGAGATCAATGCGGTGATGCCTGCGGCCTCGTTCACCTCCGACCAGATCGAGGACATGAACTCGATGCTGTCCGAGATGGGCATCAACGTGGTCGACAATGACGACGCGGCCGACGATGCCGAGGGCGAGGAGGCTCCCGCCGAGGCGGACGAGCCGGACACCGAGCTGCAGGAAGCTTCGCCCCGCGCCGTCGTCAAGTCCGAGCGCGCCTCCGAGCCGCTCGACCGCACCGACGACCCCGTGCGCATGTACCTGCGCGAGATGGGCTCGGTGGAGCTGCTCTCGCGCGAGGGCGAGATCGCCATCGCCAAGCGCATCGAGGCTGGCCGCGAGGCCATGATCGCCGGGCTCTGCGAGAGCCCGCTGACCTTCCAGGCCATCATCATCTGGCGCGACGAGTTGAACGAGGGGAAGATCTACCTTCGCGACATCATCGACCTCGAGGCCACCTATGCCGGCCCCGACGCCAAGAACGCGCCGATCGTGACGACCGAGGGCGAGGCGCCGATCGCGCCGGCGGCCGAGGGTGAGGGCGAAGGTCTGCCGCCCGGCGTGACCGAGAGCGACCTCGACGAGGACGACATGGAGAACGCCGTGTCGCTGGCCGCCATGGAGGCCGAGCTGAAGCCGAAGGTGCTCGAAATCTTCGACACCATCGCCGACGAGTACAAGAAGCTGCGCCGGCTGCAGGACCAGAACGTCGAGAACCGGCTGAACGACACTAAGCTGTCGCCGAGCCAGGAGCGCCGCGCCAAGAAGCTGCGCGAGGACCTGATCCTGCACGTCAAGTCGCTGTCGCTGAACACCGCCCGCATCGAGGCGCTGGTCGAACAGCTCTACGACATCAACAAGCGCCTGGTCGGCTACGAGGGGCGCCTGCTGCGCCTCGCCGAGAGCTATGGCGTCGACCGCATGTCGTTCCTGAAGGAATACCAGGGCTCCGAGCTCGATCCGAACTGGATCCGGCGCGTGGCCTCGCTCGGCGCGCGCGGCTGGAAGAGCTTCGTGGCGGAAGAGAAGGACACGGTGAAGGAGATCCGCGCCGAGATTCAGGCGCTGGCCACCGAGACCGCGCTGGAGATCGGCGAGTTCCGCAAGATCGTCCAGATGGTGCAGAAGGGCGAGCGCGAGGCCCGCCAGGCCAAGAAGGAAATGGTCGAGGCGAACCTCCGCCTCGTCATCTCCATCGCCAAGAAATACACCAATCGCGGCCTGCAGTTCCTGGATCTCATCCAGGAGGGCAATATTGGCCTGATGAAGGCGGTCGACAAGTTCGAGTATCGCCGCGGCTACAAGTTCTCGACCTATGCGACCTGGTGGATCCGGCAGGCCATCACCCGCAGCATTGCTGATCAGGCAAGAACCATCCGCATCCCCGTCCACATGATCGAGACGATCAACAAGATCGTGCGGACGAGCCGTCAGATGCTCCACGAGATCGGCCGCGAGCCGACCCCGGAAGAGCTGGCCGAGAAGCTCGGCATGCCGCTGGAAAAGGTCCGCAAGGTCCTGAAGATCGCCAAAGAGCCGATCTCGCTCGAAACGCCGATCGGCGACGAGGAGGATTCACATCTCGGCGACTTCATCGAGGACAAGAACGCCATCCTGCCGATCGACGCGGCGATCCAGTCCAACCTGCGCGAGACCACGACGCGGGTGCTGGCCTCCCTCACGCCACGCGAGGAGCGCGTGCTGCGCATGCGCTTCGGCATCGGCATGAACACCGACCACACGCTGGAAGAGGTTGGCCAGCAGTTCTCGGTGACCCGCGAGCGCATCCGGCAGATCGAGGCCAAGGCGTTGCGGAAGCTGAAGCATCCGAGCAGGTCAAGGAAGCTCAGGAGCTTCCTGGATAATTGAGCGGAACGGCTCCGCTGGCTGGGCGTCATGCCCAGCCAGGTCGCGATCCTTGCGGCCGTCGCCGCTCACCGCCCGACTGCCGCCCGCTCTTGGTTGAGCGCGAATAGCCGCTCCAGAACATCTTCGTCCGACAGATCGGCGTGCCAACCGTAGGCATCTGCTGCGGCGGCGTCGAGGCGCTTGTGGGCCATGGCAAGCCATGTGGGGCGTTGGTTGTAGAGATTGGTTAGGGTGCGCGTCTTCAGTACCATTGCGGCGTCGTCGTCGCGGGGCAAGATCCGGTCAGGATAGCCGGGAACTACTTCCGGCTCGATGCGAACCAGGTCGGGTGGGTTCAACCAGTTCTGGCGCAGCCGATCGAGTTCCTGTGCCGCCTCCGCGATGGCGACGGCGCGCGGATCGGCGGCGTAGTCGGTGGCAGGAACGCTGGGATACAGGCCATCGGGGAACGGGAAGGTCTCAAAGGTGGAGGTGTGCATATATTCAGGATCGTTGCCAACTCCGTGATTGCCGCCGAAGCGAAGCGACCAAGCTAGATGGAATCGAGATTCAAGAATCCCATGGAACGTGTCGTCGGATCGTCGAAAAACAACAAGCCGGGTGTCGGGAACGTCTCCCTTCAGCAGCCAAACGAAGAAGCGGTGTTTGGAAACTCGAGGGGTTGCGAGAAACCGATCTTGAGACCAAATATCGGATAGCAAAGTGCTCCGGCGTCTCTGCATAATCCATGGTCGTGATCGCGAGCGAGGTTCGCCGGCTCGCAGGACCGTTTCTCCGGCGGCAATCCGCTTCTCGTCATCCTCTGCCCAGCGCTGCATCAGAAATTCGAACGGCCGTTCAAAAAGTGCAGCTTGAGCGCGGGCTGTCTTGTCTCCGAAATCGATAATCCACCAATCGGCAGGTCGATCCGTGAGATCATCTCCGTTGATCCAACGCCGCAGCACAGCGCTGTTGCTTTGGCCGTTGGGGTTGATCGGTAGGGTAAGAAGCTCTCGGGCAACAGAAGGAGGAACCTCAAGCGGTCCACCGCTGATTGTGCCTTGGGCTGCAATCCCCAGGCATTCTGTCAGCGTTAGAGGTCGAGCTTTGGCTACGTCGGCCCTAAGGTCAGCACTAATATGCTCAACTATCTCACCATCCAGGCGCATGGTTAGATTTGGTTCAGAGCAGCAGAGATTGACGAACGAGACACGCACTGCTGCGCCGTCTTGGTTCCAGAGTTGGTTTGACCAAGCATCGAAGATGTCGAGCCCGGCGTCCAGCGAAGCTTGAACAACCTGGCGAGAAGCTCCTCGTCGAATGGCTTGTGTGGCGATGAAACCAAATCTTGGTGCTGCTCCGGACACAGCCAACTCGGCAGCCTTGTAGAACCAATAGGCTACTAGATTCGCATCAGCAGGAACTCGGCCGACGTAGGCGCTACGAATGCGTTTGAGGTCGTTTTGTCTCAACGCAGTTTGCAGCTTTTTACCGCCAACGAATGGTGGGTTTCCAACGATTGAATCGACCTTCTCGCCCGGTTCAAGCCAAGCGGCTTCCGTGCCGTCCAGGTTCAGCAAAGCGTCCCGGTTCTTAATTTGGTCGAGCCGCGAAAGGATTGGCTGAGGCCAAGTGCGGAATCCGTTCTTAAGCCGCCATTGCAGGTCGCCGATCCAGAGGGTCACCCGCGCCAATTCGGCGGCGTAAGGTTCGATCTCGATACCCTTCAAAGCCTCCAGCCCAACTCGCGGAGCCGGGGACTGGAGACCCGTGAGACGTTCGGCCTCGATTAAGGCGCGGAGCTCGATGTCCTTGAGTGCGTGCAGGACAACATAGAGGAAGTTGCCGCTGCCGCAGGCAGGGTCGAGAACACGATAGGCAGCCAGTCGGTTGAGAAAAACTTCTAGACAATCGCGCGCACGATCCAGGGCCTGGATACGCTCGCGATCGGCTGCGGTGACGGCCTTGCGCCGCTTCGCCTCGTCAGCCTTGGCTTCGCCGGCTCTCAAGGCTTCGGCAGCTGCGTCGAATACCGCCTTTCGACGCGCCTCGGCCGACTTGGCCTCGTCCATTGCGGCCGCGATGTCCGCTCGGGCCTGCGTCCATTCGGCTTCCAGCGGGCGGACGACGACTGGATTGACAATCTTCAGGATTTTCGCGCGGTCGGTGTAATGGGCTCCGAGCGCTGCACGCTTGCGTGTAGTCTTGAGCGCCGCCTCGAACATCGTCCCGAAGATCGCCGGGTCGATCTCAGACCAGTCATGTTCCTCGGCCGTACGGGCAACTAGCTCAAGGTCGGGCACTTCCAACGCCAGTGGCTGGGCTCCATCAAATAGGCCGCCATTGAACCAGTTGATGACGCCGATGCCTATGAGATAGCGGTCCTCCTCGTCGGGACTGGTCATGGCCTGGAAAAGGCCGGACAGGGCCTTCCGTGCGCGATCCGGCCGACTCTGGACGCCGCGCAGAGTCTTGGTGAATAGCTTATCGGGCAACAGGCGCGCGTCTTCTGCGAACATGCAGAAGACCAGTTGATTCAGGAAGTGGGCGATGGCGCGCGGGTCATGCAAGGGCTCGCCACCGGGCGTCTTGCGCTCCTGCAGTCGCTTGCCAAGCTCCGCGAACCGCTCGACCGCCTTGGCCGTCAATTCCTGGGGGCTGATGACCGGCTTGAGCCTGTCGGAGCCCTGAAAGACCTGACGCAGCAGGTCGAGCTTGGCAGGATCGCGCAAGTCTTCCAGCGCCAGTTCGATCTTGCGCGTGACGGTATTGGTAAAGTTGGTCCGGACAATGATCCGCACCATGTCCGAGGTTACCAGATAGGGCGGATTCTCCAGATCCGAGACGTAGGTGGCCAGTTGGCGGAACGCGGCGTCGAGATCCTTATGCGGCCCCTTGTACTCCCAGGCGAAACAGCCGCGACGCCAGACATCGGCCCAACCGTCGCCACCGCCCGCTTTGGTTGCGCCTCGCTCGAAGCAGTACCGGTCTGCATCGTCGGGTTGAGGCTCGCCGAGCAGGGCGCAGAGATTGAGGAAATGCATCTGTGACCCTTGCCGTTCGCGAAGGGTCGCGTCGCTCCACGTCCGGACAAAATCTGCAGGCGTCATTTTTGATGGAGTTCCTGTCGCGCGATTCTCGCATGTTCGGTGCTAGGGATGAAGTCGACAACCCCGCCGCCGGGTCGTGGCGCCCCCCGGAGACCCGCCATGCCCGGCACAGTCCGCTTGCACCGCGTCCTCTCGACCAGCCCTGACAAGGTCTATCGCGCCTTCCTTGAGGCCGATGCTCTGGCGAAATGGTTGCCGCCCAACGGTTTCGCCTGCACCGTCCATCACCTCGACGCGAAGGTCGGTGGCAGCCGGAAGGCCTCGTTCCGCAATTTCACGACGGGCCACAGCCATTCGTTCGGCGGGGATTATCTGGAGCTCGTTCCCGGTCAGCGTCTGCGCTACACCGACCGTTTCGATGATCCCAACCTGCCGGGCGAGCTGCGCGTGACGGTAGACCTGAATAAGGTCTCCGTCGGCACCGAGATCAGCATCTTGCAGGAGGGCATTCCCGACCTCATCCCGGTGGAGGCCTGCTATCTCGGCTGGCAGCAGTCGTTGCTCAACCTCGCAAGGCTCGTCGAGCCCGACATCAATCAATAGCGACAGCGGAGCGCGCGCCCGGTGGGCTGGGCGGCCGCGCTATCGCGTGCCGGGCGTCCGCCCCCAGACCTGCGCCACCGTGTACATGGTGAAGGCGGTGTCGGGCCTGGCCAGATGGGTCCGGCATTCGGAGAGCGCCGTCCCCAGCTCATTCTCACCCATCAGCCCCAGCCCGATGATCGTGCCGCGCAGCGATTCCACGGTCGACGGCAGATAGTCGACCATCGGGTCCATCGCGCGGACGCCGATGACGAAGGGGCGGAACTGGACATGTTCGAGGCCGGCGTGCCTGGCCACCCAGTAGAGCCGGCGCGCCAGGGTGAGGTCGGCGCCGACGCCTGAGAAGGCGCCGAGCAGCGCCGCCTTCAAGAGGTCCCAGGCGGGATGGGCGGGGTAGCAGTCAAGGCTCCTGGCATCGGGCTCCTGCAGCGCCACCACGCCGCCGGGGCGGGCAAGGCGGATGGCCTCCTTCAGCAGGCCCTCGGGATTGCCGGCGGTGCTGGCGACGAAGCGCATGTGGACGAGGTCGAAGCTGCCGGCCGCCAGGTCCGAGCCATAGGCATCGCCCTGGCGGAACTCGACATTGGCGGCGGCCTCGGCGCGGGCCAGCGCGAGGAAGGCGGCATCTCGGTGATGCCACGCGGGCCGCAGCCGATGTCGAGACAGGACCAGCCGGGCGCGACGCCGATGCGGTCCAGCATGACCGCCGCGTCGGGCGCCATGGCGGCGCCCTGGACATGCAGCCGCTCGATCTCGCCGGCGCGGTGCTCGATGGGATAGTGCCCTGAGAACGACTGGGTCATGGCGCCTGCCGGGCGGAGGCCGGATGCGCCAAGCTTGGTCATTTCGCCTGCCGGGGCAAGTGCGGGCGGCCCCTGCACCGCCAGCCCGCCGGTGACGGCACCGTGCGGACGCGCCGGATGGGATGCGCCGTCATGCCCGGCATAGGCAACCTTTGGTCGCCGTCCAAAGACGATGACGCCGGGGCAGCACCCCGGCTAGGCCCGGCATGACGTTGGTCGGATAAGGACCTAATTCGCGCGCCGGCTCACAGCGTTTTCGCGAGCGCCACCAGCTGGTCCAGCGCCGTACCCCAGCCGGTGTGGAAGCCCATCTCCTCATGCTGCTTCTTGCCCTCGACGTCCTTGTGGACGGCGCGGGCGATGTAGAGCGTGCCCTTCCCCGATGGCGCGATCGACACCGAGCCGGTCATGAATCCACCGCCGGTCGGGCGGTATCCCGGCCCGAGGGCGTCGGTGAAGACGAGGAACTCGCCGGGCACCACGGCCAGCACGCAGCCGGTATTGTCGTGCTTCTCACCGGCCGGGCCTTCCATCACGGTGCGGAACTTGCCCCCGGGGCGCAGGTCCAGTTCGCAAGCCGTGGTGCGCCAGGGCGCCGGCGTGAACCACTGCATGAGCAGCTTCGGCTCGGTCCAGGCGCGCCAGACGAGATGCGGGGCCACGTCCACCTCGCGCCTCAGTTCGAGATCGAGCGCGGGATCGAAGACGGTGTGAAGGGTGGTCATGGGCTTTCCTCTTGGGCTTTCAACTGCATGAGAAACTGGTCGAGCTGGTCGAGCCGCTGCTCCCAGAACCGGCGCTGCGCCTCCAGCCAGTGGTTGGCGGCGGTCAGCGGTTCCGTCCGGAGCGTGCAGGTGCGCACCCGCCCGGCCTTGGCCGTGGCGACGAGGCCGCCCTCCTCGAGCACCTTCAGGTGCTGCAGGAAGCTCGGCATCGCCATGGCGAAGGGCCGCGCCAGCTCGCTCACCGAGGCCGGACCCCGCCCCAGCGCCTCGACCACGGCGCGGCGCGTCGGGTCGGCGAGGGCACGGAAGGTTCCGTCAAGGGCGGTCTGGGCTTGGGCCATGGCGGCGATATAGGCGATCCCAATAGTTAGGTCAATGCCTAAGTATTATGTTCTGGATGATCCGCGCGCCGGCCGCGTGCGCGGCTTGCCAAGCGGGGCGGGGCGGTCCTTCCTTGGCGCCTCCCGCGGAGTTTTCCCATGTCGCTCGAATTCCTGCTGACCACCCTGATCATCGTCGCTTCGCCCGGCACGGGCGTAATCTACACGCTGGCCGCCGGCCTTTCGCGCGGGGCCAGGGCCAGCGTCCTCGCGGCCTTCGCCTGCACGCTCGGCATCGTGCCGCATCTCCTGGCGGCCATGATGGGACTCGCGGCGCTGCTGCACACCAGCGCGCTCGCCTACAACCTCGTCAAATATGCCGGCGTCGCCTACCTGCTCTGGATGGCCTGGCAGACGCTGCGTGAGCATGGCGCATTGAAGGTCGAGACGACGGCGGATCGCCGCTCGTCGTGGCGGGTCATCGTCGACGGCATCGCCATCAATGTGCTGAACCCCAAGCTCTCGATCTTCTTCGTCGCCTTCCTGCCGCAGTTCATCGCGGTGGACGAGGCAGCGCCGCTGGCGCGCATGCTGCAGCTTTCGGGCGTGTTCATGGCCATGACCTTCGGGGTCTTCGCGGTCTATGGCCTGTTCGCCGCCGCCATGCGCGACAAGGTCATTTCGCGGCCCGCGGTGATGGCCTGGATGCGCCGCACCTTTGCCGCCGCCTTCGTGGCGCTGGGCGCGCGGCTGGCGCTGCAGGAGAAGTGAAAGAGAGACGTGAAACGGCAAACGGCGGGCCGAGGCCCGCCGCTGATCTCAATTCGCTCGATGCTGTAGGGCGTCAGCCGCCCATCCCGCGGCGGTCGCCGCCGGGACCACCGCCGCCGCCGGGACGCGGGCCGGAGGGCCGGCCGACATCGGGCCGTCCCCCGCCGCCGGGCGGGCGAACCATCGGAGGCCTGCCGCCGCCGCCGGGATTGCCGCCGAAGCCGGGGTTACCGCCACCGGGCGGACGAACGAAGGGCGGACGGCCACCACCGCCGCCGGGATTGCCAGCCATTCCGGGGCCACCCCATCCCGGACCCGGTCCGGGAGGCGGACGCCAGCCCGGCGGACGCGGACGATAGGGCGGGCGCCAGCCGGGACGGTAGCCGGGAGGACCGTAATAGGGGCCGTAGTAGGGCGGGGGCACATAGACCGGCGGCGGCACGACAACGGCCGGACGTCCGGACGCGCCGTCGAGATAGGCCTGCGAGATGTAACCGGCAATGCCACGATAGATCACGCGGCACCAGCCGCCGTCACAATCCTCGACATCGACGCCCGTTCCCTCGGCAAGCGTCGCGATCCGCTCGAACTGCGGGCCGGGGCCGGACCGCATGCTCACGTCATCGGTGGTGTAGGCGCTCTGCGCCATGGCCGCGGCCGGGGCGAACAGCCCTGCGGCGAGCGCGCCCGCCAGAACCAGAAGCGTCGGGGGTCTGAAACGCATGGGATCCAACTCCTGCCATCCAAGGCGGACGATGTGCGGCGGATAAAGGCTGCCGCAGCCGACGGTTCCATCTCGGGAACCTGCCACCGGTACCCTGGGGTGCGGGCCATGAACGGCGTATGAACCGGCGCGCGTCCAAAGCTAAAAGTTTAGTAATGTCATTAGGTTCGTCAAAAGAGCGATGAATTAGAACACAATCCCGCCGATCCCATTAAGTCGCTGCACGGCATCGCCATCCAATGCTGTCCGCCTTCATCACTCTTGAGCGCAAAGCCGACGCGATGGTCATCGACCGCCGCGACACGATGCGCGTCATCCTCAACATGGGCGGGCGCTACATGCTCGCCTCGCGCCGCGACAAGCAGGGCAACCGGCGGGAATATGCCTGCCGTGCCGTCAACATGTCGACACGCGCGCTTCTGGTTCTAGCGCCCGTGCTGGGCCCTGTCGGCGAAAGGGTGATCGCCTATTTCGGCGAATTCGGCACGATCGACGGCGCGATCGTGCGGGTGCTCGAGCACGGCTTCGTCATGAACATCTCGGCGAGCGAGCCACTGCGCGACAAGATCGCCGCCAAGCTGGCCTGGATCGAGGACCATCGCGCGCACGACACGCCGGATACGCGCGGCCATCGGCGTATCGTGCCGCGCCGGCCCTTCTCGACCCTGACGCTGGGCAACGGCGAGACCTGGACCTGCCTCGTCATCGATCTCTCGGTGTCCGGCGCCGCGGTTTCGGCCGACGTGATGCCACCGCTTGGCACGCCGGTGGCGGTGGGGTCGGTGGTGGGGCGGGTCCAGCGTCATTTCGCTGAGGGGTTCGCCGTGGTCTTCGAGGAGGTCCAGGTGCTGCGCACGCTCCAGAAGCGGCTCATGCAGGCCCCGGTGTGAAGCGACAAAGCCGCAGAGGCCGGCCGCAGCCATACCTAAACACCGCCTGAACATTCGTATTTGACATTTAGTCTTTGTCAATTCGATCAGGCTAACGTGAGTTCGATTGCCAGGGGCGGATGTCCAGCCGTGAGCGTCGTTCGGGCCACGTCATTCCAAGCTTTTACCCGCCGTCCGGCTGCGCTGGACCGGCGCGACGACGAGCGCGTCGCGATCGATATTTCCGGCCGCTACATGATCAGCACCAAGCGTGACGCGGAGGGCAAGCGCCGCGAGTTCGTCTGCCGGGTGCTCGACATGTCGTCGCGCGCCATGCGCATCGCCGTACCGGTGGTCGGGCCTGTCGGGGACCGGATCATCGCGCATTTCGACGAGTTCGGCACCCTGGACGGCCAGATTCTCCGGGTCGAGCAGCAGACCATGGTCATCAACCTCATCGCCAGCGAGAAGATGCACGAGCGCCTCGCCGCGCGGCTCGCCTGGCTGAAGGAGGCCCAGGCCGAGGAGGCGAAGGACGCCCGGCAGAGCCGCCGCATCGTGCCACGCAAGGCACTGTCGACGCTGACCTTCGCCTCGGGCGATACGGCCAGTTGCCTTGTCATGGACATGTCGGCGACCGGTGTTGCGGTTTCCGCCGATGCCGTTGCACCCGTCGGCACCGTGGTGGCCGTCGGCTCGGTGGTTGGGCGCGTCAAGCGGCACTTCGCTGAAGGCTTCGCGGTGGTCTTCATTGCCCCGCAGGATGTCGAGCAGCTCGAAGCCCTGTTGATGCTGCACTGACGCGTCTTATGCGCGCGGGAATGCCTGGAAGGGTTTTCCGTCGCAGGCGATCCGGGCTAGGCTCGCTTCAACAGAAATCCCGCCGGTGGTCCGTCCATGTCGTTCCTGAAATCGCTGTTCGGCTGGGGCAAGGCCGCGGAGGAAGCAGAGCCTGCGCCAGCCGCCTCCATCGAGCACAAGGGCTTCACGATCTCGGCCGCGCCCTATCGCAACGAGGGCCAGTTCCAGACGGCGGGAACAGTGACGAAGGAGATCGACGGCGCGCTGCGGGAGCACCGGTTCATCCGCGCCGACCGGCACGCCTCGCACGAGGACGCCGTGCAGTTCTCGCTCGCCAAGGGTCGGCAGATCGTGGACGAGCAGGGCGACCGGCTGTTCCGCTGAGGCTGCCTGTCGCACTTCTGAAATAATTGCCGGTCGACCCGACATCACGGTGACATCGGGCGCTGCGACACGGGGGCAGTCACGAGTCCCGGATCGCCCATGTATGCCCGTCTTGCCACTGGCCTGATTGCTGCGATCACCGCCTCGTTCGCGGCGGCCGAAGCCGCGCCGCGTTCGCCGGCCCGGCTCGACACTTCGGTCGCGCGCCTCGCGCAGCCGATGCCAAGCGGCGCGGCGATGATCGTCAACCAGGGGTCGCGGCCGCTCTGGGTGCTGCAGGTGACGCCGGTCGATGCGCCCTCCTGGGGTGGCGACCGGCTCGGCAGCGGATCGCTGGCGCCCGGCGCGAAGGGCATGCTGCGGCTCGGTGCAAGCGGCCAGTGCCGCTTCGACTTGCGCGGCAGCTTCGCCAATGGCCGCGAGATCACCCGCTTCGACCTCGACCTCTGCCGCAATCCGGAAGTCGTGCTGAGCGACGCCGATGCCGAGACGCCGCTGCCCGAGGCCCGCCCGGGCCTTGTGCTATTTCGTGTCGCCAACCGCGCCGGCGCGCCGGTCGTCGCCCTGCACGTGTCACCCTCGGAGGGGCCGGAGCGCGGCGACGTCCTCGGCGCCTGGGTGATGGGCGAGGGGATGCACTACACGGGACGCGCGCCGATGGGTTCGACCTGCCTGTTCGACCTGAAGAGCGCCTTGTCGCTACGAGCCCCGGACGCCGCCACCATGACCGGGCAGAACCTGTGCGAGACCCGTGAGATCGTGCTGCCCCGCCGCGGCGCGATGGGCGCGCTCATCCCCTGATCTACGCTGATTCCGGCAACAAAAAAGGCCCCGAAAACGGGGCCTTTTCCATGTCGTCGAGATGAACTCGAGGCTCAGCGCGGAACGATGGGGTTCGCAGCGCCGGCGGCAACGCCGGGGGTCGAGGAGGGCATGCCGGGGCGCGGCTTGCGCTCGGGGCGCGGTTTGGCCTTCGGCGCCGGCAGGAGGCCGTCGCGCTGGGCCTGCTTGCGGGCGGCCTTGCGGGCGCGGCGAATCGCCTCCGCCTTCTCGCGGTTCTTTCGCTCCGAGGGCTTCTCGAAGGACTTGCGCTGCTTCATCTCGCGGAAAATGCCCTCGCGCTGCATCTTCTTCTTCAGAACGCGCAAAGCCTGGTCGACATTATTGTCGCGGACGAGAACCTGCATATCGTCTCCCGATCGGGTGTTGGGTTGAGAAGCTCAGGCCGTCTTGGCCGCAGCTTCCTTCTTGCGCCAGAGCTGGAAGCCGAACTCGGCAATGCCGTTCTCGATAGCTTCGCGCTTCAGGCCGTGGGGTGGCTTCTGGTCGCCGCGGATCACGCCGATGCTGGTCCAGGGGCCGAATTTCTCGGGTAGTTTGCCGCCGGCGGCGTCAGAAGCGAAGCCGAAGAGCATCTCATTGGCTCCCGACTTGAACATGAAGAGCCTCTGGCGTTCGGTATTCATTACACGTCCTCAATCGCCTTGGCAGCAGCGCCGTCATAACGGACGCGGAGCCGCACCGTCTTTCGACAGCGCGACTCCGGAAAGTTCGGGCTCTACGTCTGGAGAAGCAAAGCGTCCAGGCGCCCGACCCTTGATCCTGTCCTCACACGCCGCCGGTACATCCGCGGCTGGCGTGTAGGAACGAGATGCCTGAAATCAGTCGACAGCCTTCAGGTTGTCGGCCGACGACTTGCCGGAGCGGCGGTCGGCGACGACTTCGAAGGAGATCTTCTGGCCTTCGTTGAGGCCGTAGAGACCAGCGCGCTCAACGGCGCTGATGTGGACGAACACGTCAGTGCCGCCACCATCCGGCTGAATGAAGCCGAAGCCCTTCTGGGAGTTGAACCACTTCACGGTTCCGGTCTGCATAGAGTATCCTTTCGCGTAAGCGAGTAGAGAGCGACGACTCGCGTCACGCACGAGTAGTTCGGATCACGTTTTCGAAGAGTTTTCGTCAGCGGAGCGCCGAATTGCGGGCGCGGGGCCAAAAAAGAACGGCCGAAACGTTGCGCATAGATAGTCGGTTCTTCCGCGGAAAGCAAGAAAGATATTCGGGGTGCCGGGGTCGGGCTAGCCGCGGGGCAGGCAAAAGCCAGCAGCGGCAAGGGCTTACAGAAGCACACGCGTTGCGAGCGGTCTCTCGCGGCCGGTGCGGGGGTGCCTCCGCAGGTGCCGTCCGAGCCCTTCGCGGCGTGTTGCTTCGGCAGCGATTTGCTGCATGAATCAGTGTCCGATCTCCCGCATCCGGACATCTCCATGCCCAACACATTCGGACCGACCGGCGCCGGCCCGCGCGGTCTCCTGACCGTGCGCATCAGCGCCATGCCGGCCGACACCAATGCCAACGGCGACATCTTCGGCGGCTGGGTCATGGCGCGGATGGATCAGGCCGGCGGCATCGCGGGGGTCGAGCGCGCGCAGGGGCGCGTGGTGACCATCGCTGTCGAGGCGATGACGTTCATCCGGCCCGTGCGCGTCGGCGACGTGATGGAGGTCTATACGGAGGTGTTCCACGTCGGCCGCACCTCGATGAAGATCCATGTCGAGGCCTGGGCGCAGCGCTTTCGCACCGTGAACCGGGAGAAGGTAACGGAAGCGACTTTCGCCTTCGTCGCCATCGACGAGGATGGCCGGCCGCGGCCGGTGCCACCGCTGGACAGCTGAGGATGCGCCTCGAGCGCCCTCACGAGCCCCTGGCGCCCCGGCAGGTGTTTGCCTCCCGGCTGGTGCGCGCCGCGCTGATCGCCGCGGGCATGGTCGCGGCGATGCTCGCGATCGGCATGACCGGCTATATGGGCTTCGAGGGCATGAGGGTGGTGGACGCCTTCGTCAACGCCGCGATGATCCTCTCGGGCATGGGGCCGATGGGGGAGCTGAAGACCGATGCCGGCAAGATATTCGCCGGCTGCTACGCGCTTGCCTCGGGGCTCGTGGTGGTGATCGCGATGGGCTTCGTGCTGGCACCGATCGGCCATCGTCTTCTCCACGCCTTCCATATGGAAGGCGGGCGCGGGCCGTGAACGCGTTCAGCTCCAGCGGTAGTTGAAGCTGACCGAGATGCGCTCGTCGGCGCTGCCGTTCACCGGCACCTCGTGGCGGACGAAGCTTTCCCAGAGCAGCACCGTACCGGGTTCCGGCGCGACCGATACGAAGGACTGCAGATCGCGCGCGGCGTTCTTCCGGCGCGGCGGGTGGGCCATCATCATGGCGAGCCGGGGGTCCTCCAGCCTGAGCGCGGAGGCGCCATCCGGCATGGCGACATAGAAGGTGCCGGAGACCACACTGTGCGGGTGGATGTGCGAGGCGTGCGAGCCGCCCTCCGGCAGCACGTTCACCCAGAGCGAATCGAGGGTCAGGCGGCGGCGCCCGAGGTCGAGCGCCAGGTCCTTCGCGAAGGCCGCGACATGGCGATCGAGGTGCTTGGCCAGCGCCTTGAAGGTCGGGAACCGCCAGGGCAGGTCGTTTAGCGAAGCGTAGCTGGTGTAGCCCGGATAGCTGTTCTTCGCGCACCAGCGGATGCCGGCTGCATCGTCGACGGCAAGCGAGCGGCACGCCTGATCGATCTCGGCGAGAAAGGCAGGCGCCGCGCCGAGATCGGCGCGATAGAGCTTGGTCGCGAACAGGGTTTCGAGGGTTGCCATGGCAGGGTTTTTGGCAGGTCGCGGGCGGGCCGGCAAGGTTTGCCCGTGGCCGGTCCGGCGGGTGGGCCGAACCGCCGTTGGCCATCACGATCGTGCCAAACGGCACCGCGATACCGCCACCGTCCTGACCTGCAACGGCAGCCCGATCTTGGTGTTGCCATGCAAACCTGATATTTGCGCTGCAAACAGCCTTATCGCTGCAAGCACCCTTTCGAGAGCCACCCCAAGATGAGGCTTCTCAGCCTGATCCTCAAAGTCGACGTCCAGAAGGGCGAGACGCTGAAGCGCCTCGTCTCGGAGAGCTTGCGCACCTACGCGAGCCGCTACGTCGTGGCCTTCATCTGCATGGCCATCGTCGCGGCCTGCACGGCCATGTCCGCCTGGATCATGCGCGACCTGATCAACGGCGTGTTCCAGAATCGCGACTTCACGCTCGCTGTCTGGTTCGGCGTCACGGTCTTCGCGGTGTTCCTCGTCAAGGGCGCAGCGGCCTACGCCTCGAACATCATCCTGGCCCGGATCGGCAACGCGATCGTCGCCGCCCAGCAGAAGCGCATCTTCCGCCATCTGCTGGCGCAGGGCGTCGACTTCTACCAGCAGCATGCCTCGGCCGACCTCGTCACACGGGTGACCCACAACGCCCAGGCAGCGCGCGACGTGCTGCAGAACATCGTCACCACGGTCGGCCGCGACCTGCTGACGGTCGCGGGCCTGATCGCGGTCATGCTGATCTCCGACCCGCTGATGTTCCTCGTCTCGGGCGCGGTCATGCCGATCGCCGTTTATGGCGTGAACCGCCTGCGGCGGCGGGTGCGCCGTCTCGCCCAGAGCGAGTTCCTGTCGCTCGCCTCCATGGTCGGCGTCGTCCAGGAGACCGTTCAGGGTGTGCGTATCGTCAAGTCCTTCGGCATGGAGGAGCGGATGCAGGCGCGCATGGACGAGACCATCGATTCGGTCCGCCAGCGTGCCGACAAGATCGCGACGCTCGGTGCACGCACCGCCCCGCTGATGGAGACGCTGGGCGGCCTCGCCATCTCGGCAGCCATCGTCTATGGCGCCTGGCGCGTCATCCACCAGGGCGTCGATGCCGGCGCCTTCTTCGCCTTCGTGACAGCGCTGCTGCTCGCCTACGACCCGGCGAAGCGCCTGGCCCGCCTCGGCGTCGAGGTGGAGAAGGGGCTCGTCGGCGTCAGGCTGATGTACGAGCTGCTCGACACCGAACCGACGCTGAAGGAGAAGCCCAACGCCAAGCCGCTCGCCATCGGCGCGGGCACCATCGCCTTCGACAAGGTGTCGTTCGGCTATCGCGGCGACGAGCGTGTGCTGAAGGACCTGTCGTTCGTGGCCGCCGGCGGCAGGACGACCGCGCTGGTCGGCCCCTCGGGCGGCGGCAAATCGACGATCATTTCGCTGGTTCAGCGCTTCTTCGACGTCTCGCAGGGCGCGGTGACGGTGGACGGGCAAGACGTGCGCGACGTCACCGTCGCTTCCCTCCGCGATGCCATGGCCTTCGTCAGCCAGGACGTCTTCCTGTTCCAGGGGACGGTGCGCGAGAACATCGCCGTCGGCCAGCCCGCCGCGTCGGAGGACGAGATCGTTGCGGCGGCGCGCGCGGCGCACGCGCATGATTTCATCACCGGCCTGCCCGAGGGTTACGAGACGCTGATCGGCGAACACGGGCAGGGCCTCTCCGGCGGCCAGCGCCAGCGCGTCGCGATCGCCCGCGCGATCCTGAAGAACGCGCCGATCATGCTGCTGGACGAGGCGACCTCGGCGCTCGATTCGGAGAGCGAATTCGAGGTGCAGCGCGCGCTCGACGAGATGATGACCGGACGCACCTCGCTGGTCATCGCGCACCGGCTCTCGACCGTGATGAATGCCGACCGCATCCTCGTCATCGAAGGCGGCCGGGTGGTCGAGACCGGCACCCACGCCGAACTGATCGCCCGCAACGGGCTCTATGCCCACTACGTCTCGATCCAGTTCGGCGAGCGCAGCGACGCGGCGGAATAGGCCGCGTCGGGACGCAGCGTCAGTCAACCAGTTCCCAGGTGACGTTCACACCGATCCGGAAGGTCTGGTCGCCGGTCGCGACCGGTACAGGCTCGGACGCGGCGGCCATCGGGGCCGCCCGGCGCAGGACCGGCGCCGGCTGGGAGGCTCCCTCTTCCTCTATGGTCAGAACACGGCCGAGCCGCGCGCCTGCGGCACGGGCAAGGATCTCAGCCTTGCGGCGGGCGTCCTCGATGGCGGCGGTGCGCGCTTCGTCGACCTTCTTCGACCAGTCGGCAACGGTCATCTGCAATCCGTCGACCTGGTTGGAGCCGGCGGCCACCATGCGGTCGAGCACGTCGCCGAGCTTGCCAAGGTCGCGCACGCGCACCTGCAACTGATGGCCGGCCGTGTAGCCGACGACGCGCGGCCGGCGGGTGTTCGGCTGGTACTCGATGTCGGGCCGGAGGCTGAGGGCCGAGGTCGTGACGTCGCGGTCGGCGATGCCGACCTCCTTCAACGCCTGCTGGACCTGGCGCATGGTGCGCGAATTGCCGTCCATAGCCTCGCGCGCCGTGCGCGCCTGCACCTGCGTGCCGCCGGAAATGACCGCGAGGTCCGGCGCGGCACTCGCCTGTCCCTCGCCCTGCAGCGTGATGGAACGCTGGACCGGCGCGGTCGCCGGCTGGGCGAAGGCGGGCGCCGCGAGGGCGGCCAGACCCGCGAGTGACAGCGCCATGGCGTGGAGTGCCTGACGCTTGGAGGGGAGGCTATCGGGGCGATTGTGGCTCATGCGGATCTCGAACGGTTTCGGCGGCGGTCAGGATTGACGGCGCGGGGCAACGGATGCCATCACCGCATCCTGCCCGCGCAACGGCCGCTTTGCAGCCTTTTCGCGGCAGGCCGAGCGGCCCCCGCCGCCCGGACGGTGGGCCTGTAGCTCAATGGTTAGAGCCGGCGGCTCATAACCGCTTGGTTGGGGGTTCGAGTCCCTCCGGGCCCACCAACTTACCCTCGCCGACTGCGCGATCCTGACGCTGTCTGGCGTTTGCCAGGACCGGGAACGCCGGGTGTGGGGAAAACATTCGGGGTCGACCCACCAACGCGTTGAAACGAGGTTGCATCCCGTGCGCTACTCGCGCCGGAGATGACCCGATGTGGTCGTCCAGGCATCCGGGCACCGCGGCGGGTAGGCCATGCAGTTCATTTCCTATCCGGCGCCGATCTGGCAGACGGTGGCCCGCCTGGCGCGGGGCGCCTCCCGCCCTGACGGCGCGGAGAGCGGAGCAGCAGTCGAGTTGCTCGTCATGCTGGCCGTGCCGGAAGGGCCTGCAGAAGCGCGCGCGGGCGCTTTCAAGACGCTCGCGGCCTACCTCGACCTTGCGGCTGCGGCGTCGGACGTGTTCCAGATCGTTGCCCCGGATGCGCCGGGCCTCATCTTCGTCGCTGCCATGTCGCAGCCGTCGCGGCATCTGCCGCGCTGGAGCGCCGACGAACGCGTCAGCGCCGGCGGCTGCGGCGAGACGTTCCAGCACGCATTTCTTGCCTGCATGGGCGAACTGGCTGAGCGTCTGCTCCTCCACGCCGACCAGCCCTTGTTAGCCGAGACCGAGCCCGGCATGGCGCAAGCCGGCGCGGCGGCAGAGGACCTGCTTGCACTCGCTAACTTCGATGGTCCCGAAGCGTCCCCGGCCGAATGGCTTGCAGCGCGCGACCTCGCCAACGGCGCCGCCTCGGCCGTTCCCGCCAGCCTCTGCCGCGTCGGATCGACGAGCAGCCCATCGCCCATCAACCCGGGCGTCGGTTGCGCCAGCGGTGCGACGGCGGAACAGGCCGTGCTGTCGGGCCTGCTGGAATGGGTGGAGCGGGATGCCTGCGCCCACTGGTGGTTCGGCGTGAGGGAGCCGCGGCACATCGCGCTCGAAACGCTGGACGAGGCGGGGCTGCCGGATCTCGTCCGTACGCTACGAGGCGGCCGCTCCGAGCGGTCGAGCTGGTTTCTCGATATCACCAGCGAATGGGACATTCCCTGCGTCGTGGCGGTCTCGTTCGATGCTGACGGCAAGGGTTTCGTTCACGGCGCGGCCGCGCGGCCCTCGCTCGGAGCGGCGGCGCGGGCCGCCTATCTGGAAATGTGCCAGATGGAGGTTGCCCGGCATCTCATCGCCACCAAGATCGACGCAGGTGGGCGGGACAGCCTGTCGCCGGCGGACCGGCGCCATCTCGTGCGCTTCGAGGCCGTCGTCGCCGACGACTGGCCGATCGTTCGACCGAACGGCGCGCCGGCGCGCCGGCCTGTACCAGAACAGCCGATCGACCTCGACCTGATGGTGGGCCGCCTGTCGGCCGGCGGTCTGACTTGCCTTGCGGTCGACCTGTCGGTGGCCGAGCTTGGCATCCCCGTCGTCAAGACCATCGTCACGGGCCTTCAGCCGCTGCCCGCATCGGTGCGCACGCAGCGGTTCCGGCGCGCGCTGAAGGCGGCGGGGAGCCCGGCTAGCGAGCCGGTCGACCTGTTCTGAGCGGCCGTTGGCGACGCGATCGGCGTACTCACGCTCGGATCACGTTCGCCAGTCAGGTTTGATGTGCGGCGGCTGGGGGGCAGCCGTCCACCGGGGGGTGTCATGAAGCAGCACGGGACCAGTTCGCCGATCGGCGGGGCTCAACGCTTTCGACCCGGGCAGCCCGACAGCGCGGCCCCCATCTCCATCCGCGGGATGACCGAGGGGGCGCTGCCGGAGGCCGCGTCGATGCGCGGGTTGGAGCTCCCGAGGTCGGCGCTCCCGCCGATGACCGACTTCTGTCTGCTGCTCGAGGGCACCTCCGCGGCGCATCTCCCCAGCACGGCGGACAGTCTGGCGGTCGACTTTGGCAAGGGGAAGGACCAGGAGCGCTACACCCTGATCGCTAAGCTCGGCATGCGCATGCTCGATGGCTCGCGCCAATCGGATAGTCCCGTCGCCCCAGGGCATCCGCCGCCGGCTGCCGCGGGCTATACCTATCTCGGCCAGTTCATCGCGCACGATCTCAGCTTCGCCGCCGAGCGCATTCCGAAGGTCGGCGTCGGCGGTGTGGCGCCCGAAGTCTGGCAAAACCTCCGGGAAAGCCTGCTGAGCCTGGAGACGATCTATGGTGGCGGACCCCGTCAGTTTCCGCTGGCCTATGCCTGCCCCTGGCACACAGGAAAAGGTAGCGACGACCGGCGCGAGCCCTCGGACAGGACCCATCTCCGGCTCGGCCGCCTCAAGCCGGCCGGCGCTCCCGATCCTGACGTTCAAACGGCCTTCGACCTGCCAAGGCTCGCCCTGCCGGAGATCGACAGCGGCAGGCCGCTCGGGCCGAGCGACGTGCTGATCCCGGACCCGCGCAACGACGACCACGCGCTTATTTCGCAGATCGCCGTGCAGTTCTGCCGCCTGCACAACCGCATCGCTGACGCCATCATCAAGGCCGAACGCGGAGAAGAGAGCGCACCCGGCCGGAAGATCGATTACGCGGCCATCTTCGACCGCGCCCGCGCCGCGACCACCTGGATCTACCGGACCATCGTCTGGAACGACTATCTGCGGATCATGCTCGATCCCGGGGTCTATCGGCGCTATGCACCGCGTGCCGATGACGCGCCTGCCCGCACCGTCCGCTTTCTCACCACACGGCGGCCGGGGCAGGTTCCCGTCGAGTTCTCGCACGCAGCCTTCCGGTTCGGCCATGCCATGGTGCGGCACGAATACCGGTTGCGCGGCCCGGTGCCGTTCAAGCTTGCCGATATCCTCAAGCAGAAGTCCGCGGATCATCCGGCGTTCATGCCGTTCAACGAGGACTGGCTGATCGAATGGCGGACGTTCTTCGACGATCCCAGCCGGCGGGCCGCGAACGAGGCGCCTCCCGATCTTGTCCGCTCGCGCCCGCTGGGGCCAAGCGCACATCCGATGGGCGACAATCCAGTCTTCCTGGCCGACAAGCCCGACGACTTCGGGGACTATCCGGCGCTTTCGATCAAGGTTTGCCGAAACGGCCGGCCGAGCGGGCCTGCGGGACTGGCGACGCGTGACCTGGCGCGTGGCCTCAGCGTCCCGACTGCTGCGGTCTCGGCGATCCTTGAGGTGATGCAGGAGGATGCCGAGCTCGAGGCTGTCATTGCCGGGGCGGGCGGCTGGCTTGGCGATGCGGCCGGCCGGGCCGCCATGCTCCGCGCATGGCTCGACCGCGCGCCGGATGGCTGCGGGGACGAGGCAAAATTCTCGCCGGCCGAACTGGGGTTCCTCGCGGGCGATCCGCCGCTGTTCTTCTTCGTGCTGTTCGAGGCAGGGCACGCGACGCTGGGCAAGGGCGCGAGGTTGGGACCCGTCGGCTCCTTCATCGTGGCTGAAACCATGCTCCGCAACCTGGCCGATGTCACCGATGACGGTGTCACCGCCAGCTATCGCTCGCTGCTGGTCCCGCCCGCGCGCGTCGGCGGCGACCTGCGGCTCGCCTTCGCGGCCGGAGCGCCGGAAACGATGTTCGATCTGGTCGGCGCCCTCGGGGCTTGACCGGTGAGAGGGCGGGAGTTGCGCCAACCCGTCCTGATTTCACATTGGCGCCGGACAGGAGCCGAACGATGCCAAAACCGCCACCTTACGCAAGCGAAGAGCAGGTCAAGCAGTTGGTCGTAAACAACGACCAGGCGGCACTCAGAGAGCTGCGCAGCAAGTATCTCGCCTATCTCCAGGAGAACCGCTGCATTCCATTCGCCCAGGAGAGCGACGACGATCCCGGCGGCTGGGGCGGCCTCGGTGAGTATTTCCTGACGCTCGCGCGCAGCGGCACGGCCCACGGCATGACCCAGACCCGCGAGGAGTTCATCGAGGCCACGAAAGACTGGCTCGAAGTCGTTCCCGCATGGATCAAGAAGGTCGAGTACGTTCAGACTGTCGATCTCGACACGGACACCTACTTCCTCTCGCTACCGCCGAAGGTGCTGGCCGAGCAGGCCTATATTCATGCCCGCAATCCGCAGGCCGCGGACGCCGACTACATGCCGCCGCCGATCTACAATGGCTTCATCCCCCAGATCCTGCCCGAGCCGCGCGCGGTCCAGATCCTGAATTCCCGCATCTGCGACTATACGATCTCGCACTGCGCCTGACGGCGGTCAGGGGTGGCGCGGGATCTCTGCGATCGGTGGGACATCGAGGCCTGCGCGGGCGAGACCCTCGCGCAGGTTCTCCCATATCTCGGCCTGCCGGATCGGGAAACTGTGCAGGAACCAGGCGACGAGCTTCGGCTCGGTCGGCAGTTCGGGCGCGGCCCAGCGCGAGCGTACATGCTCGACGAAATGCACGGCCGCCTGCCGCGCCTCGTCCAGCCGGCCGAGATGGGCAAGCGAAGCCGACTTCCAGGCGCCGAGGTCGCCGATGATGTCGCCCGACTGTTCATACGCCTCAACGGCTGCGGCGTAGTTGCCCGCGATGAAGTGGATGGCGCCCTGATAGGCCGAATGAAAGGCGGAAGGCCTGAGCCCAAGGCCGGGAAGGCGCTCGATCGCGGCGACCGACTGGGCGACATTGCCGCAATAGGCGCGGCCGAGCGCTGCCGAGTTGATCGTCCATGGATCGTTCTCGTTGAGCTCCAGGGCGGTGCGGAAGGCAGCGTCCGCCTGGTCGAACAGGCCGTTCATCGCCGACGCCCAGCCGAGCGCCAGATGCGCCCGCGAGTCGAAGGGATCGAGGCGGACCGCGATCTTGGCGTGCTCAAGCCCCGCACCCTCGCGCTCGGCTGTCCTGAACACGCCCGGCAGGGCCAGATGCTCGGAGCTCTCCAGCTGGGCCAGGCTCGAATGGGCGGGCGAGAAGTTCGGCGCCTCCGCCAGGATGGTGCGGTAGAGCGTCCGCGCCCGGTCCCGCTCCGGCCGCCAGTTCATGATGATCGACTGGCCGCGCAGCCACAGGTCATAGGTTTCCATCGAGACGTCCGGCGCTCCGGAAGAGGCCAGCAGGCGCGCCGTCGAGATATGCAGGTTCATCGTCAGCGCCACGCGCGACAGGATCTCGCGTTCGATGTCGAACCAGTTGTCGAGATCGAAGCGGAACGACTCGCTCCAGATCAGGTTCGCGATGGGCTGCTCGCGCACCGACAGCGTGATTTTCATCTGGTTGCCGGCCTGGGCGACGAAGGCGTCGATCCATATCTGCTGCGGCCAGCGGGCGGCGAGCTCGGCGCCACCGGCCTCCTGCACGTGTTGCCCGTCGATGATCACCCATTCCCGGAAGCGCACCAGCTTGCCGATCAGGTCCTGCCGGAGGCCCGACGCGAGATAGCCGAACTCGGGCTCGAGATTGCGCGTATCGAAGGGGGCGACGACCACGGCGCGTTGCGGGTGCGCGCGCGCGCGCATGAGCATCGGCGCGGGCGCCTCCGGGCTCTGGCCATGGTCCGGGACCGCGGGCGGGACCGGATCGCTCTTCAGCCGGACGGCCAGGGCCTGCGTCTCCGGCGACGGCTCCATGTCGTAGTCGGCGTCGAGATGGTCCCAGAGCCGCTTGTAGGCTTTGAGTGCGCCCGCGATATCACCGTGCTGCGCGCGCAGGTCCATCAGCCGCCGGCAGGCGTGCTCGTTCGACGGGTCGATGTTGAGGAGCGCCGAAGCGGCGGCCAGCGGCGTATCGCCGACCCCGTTGTCGAGACATTGGACCAGGCTCCGCTCCATCTTCTCGCGCAGCAGGCGGCGCTGGATCGTCAGCCAGACGTCGAAGCCACTGTCGATTCCCTCGAACCCGGCGAGCAGGGCGTCCGGGAGCCCCTCGAAGGAGGCAAGCGCCTCGGGAACCTCGTGCCGGCCGAGGCGATCCAGCGCATCAGAGACGTCGAACCACAGGGCCCCCCTGGTCAGGCGGATCGACTCACGGTCGACCGATAGCCCGTGGAAGCCGAGTTCCTCCAGAAGCTCGCGCAGGCCGTGGAGGACCTGCCTCAGCGAGGCCCGCGCCTTGTCCTCCGGGTGCTCGCTCCACAGAAGGCCGCACAGCCGCTCGCGCGTCTCCGCCGCCATGGGGTTGAGCAGCAGATAGACGAGCAGGGCCTGGGCCTTCCTGCTGCGCAGTTCGATGCGCTGACCGTCGACCCGGAGTTCGAAGCCGCCGAGCGCGGACACCGAAAGCACCAGGCTTCTCGCTCTGCCATGCGTCATGGATGCCCGTGCCTTCGCCGCCCGCGCGAATGTCGATCGCTTCGATCACCGTAACATTGCAAGGAAGCCGGACTTTTCAACTTGGCACAAGGCGTCCGGCCATGCCGACCGATCATGGGCGGATCACGCTTCGATCACGGCATCGGCGGATTGTCCTCGGTCTTACGGGGGCACTGGCCCCGACCCGCCGGATCAGGAGGCGACAGTGGCACTGCTTGGCCAGGATGTGATCGACATCGGTTCGACGCGCGTCGGACAGCGTTACGTCTTCGGCGCGCAGGTTCCCCTCGACAATCCCAACTGGAAGGGGCCGTGGGACTGCGCCGAATTCACCTCGTGGTGCGCCTTTCAGGCCTACAGCCTGATCTTCGGCGCCGGCAACGTGACCAAGGTGTCCAAGGCGGAGCCCTTTTCGGGCCACTGGCACACGGATGCGAAGAAGCGGGCCACCGTCATTCCCTGGCGCGAGGCGCTGAAGATCCCCGGCGCGGCGCTGATCAGGGCGCCCGTGCCTGGGCGCATCGGTCATGTCGCCTTCTCCCTCGGCGACAACGAACGGACGCTCGAGGCTCGCGGCGCCGCCTTCGGGGTTGGCATATTCGACAACGCCGCCAGCCGGGCCTGGGGTATCGGATGCCTGTTGCCGGGTGTTGAATATGGTGACGTTCCGAACATTCCCGGCCCGGTCCAGCCGTCGCATCCGGCGCTCCCCGATGGCTATCTCTGGCTGAAGACTCCGAACTTCAAGGGCGCTGTGATCGTCGCCCTGCAGCGTGCCCTGAAAGCCGTCGGCATCGACCCGGGGCCGATCGATGGCGAGTTCGGGCCGATGACCCATGCCGCCGTCGTGTCGTTCCAGATCCTGAAGGAACTGGAGGTTGACGGCGTCGTCGGACCCAGGACGGCGGCGGCGCTCGGCCTTGCCTTCCCGGTCACCGCCACGGCCGAGGATGAGACCATCTTCAGGAACGCCCGCAACCCGCGCGGCCCCGGCAACATCATCCTGCCGCCGGCCGGCGCCTTCGACGGCATCGTCGAGATCAAGCAGTCGGGCCGCAGCTTCAACGCGAAGGCCGCCACGGGCTTCCAGTTCGTCGTCGGCACCTCGACGTCATTCACCGACGACATGAATCGCGTCGGCCTGTTCCAGGGCACGTCGGCGATCGAGGACAGCCTCCGGTTCGGCCGCTACCGGGCCGCTGACTTCGCCGGAGCCTTCGAGCAGTGGGCGCATTTCATCGAACCCACGCTGACCGCCGAAGGGGGCGGCCGGTTCGCCGCACTGAACACGTATGATCGCGCGGCCTTCACGTTCGGCGCGCCGCAGCTGGCCGCCCATACGCCCGGCGAGAACTTCGTGGTCTATCTGCGCGCGCTGCTCGGCCTGCCGGACGCGGCGAAGCACTTTCCCGAACTGTCGCTGCGCCCGAACGCGGCAGGCGCCAAAACCATCCACCTGACGAAGGCGAATGGCTTCGAGGATCTCGAACGCGTCGTCCAGGTCGTCCGGCCGAATGGCAGCCGGGAGAAACAGCTGGCGCTGCTGATGGCCTATCTCAACTCCTCGCCAACGAGCATCGATTCCGCCGAGCTGTCGGCGGCTGCGCGGCTGATGAATTGGCTGAGGATCGACCCCAAGGCCAAGGAGCTGCAGATCAGCACGTTCATCAGCCATGCCAAGGAGAAGCTCAGCCGGGCGAAGACCAAGGTCGCCGGTTTCGACGGCGGGGACTGGCGCACCGCGCTCTGGGTGATGGACATCCTGCACCAGGGGCGGGGCTCGTTCGCCCAGATGACGGTCGCCTTCGCCGCGGCCGACCCCGAAGCCGCCCTGAAGCGGATCGGCTGGCCGAAATACAAGACGCGCATTCTCACCGTCGAGGCGGCCGTGAACGCGCTCGCGCAGACACAGATCATGAACGGCTTCCGGGTGTAGGAAGGCCTCCAAGGGTGCGGCGCGAGGGCGTCGGCGGGCGCTACTGAAGCGTCGGGTCCAGCCGGTCGCGCAGCCAGTCGCCGAGCAGCGAGACGGACAGCGTGGTGACTACGATGACGCTGGCCGGCGCCAGCATGATCCATGGGGCGCGGGTGATGTATTCGCGCCCGAAGCCGACCATGTTGCCGAGGCTGGTCATCGGTGGCTGCACGCCGAGACCGAGGAACGACAGTCCGCTCTCCAGCAGGATCACCTCGGGAAAGACCAGGGTCATCGAGACGATCAGCGTCGAGGCGATGTTCGGCAGGATGTGCCGGAGATAAACGCGCGTCGGCGCGGCGCCGAGCTGCGTGACCGCCGAGGCATAGCCCTGCGCGCTGGCGGCGATCGCCAGCCCCCGCGCGATACGGGCGTAACGCTCCCAGCCGAAAAGGCCCATCAGGCCGACGAGCAGGACGAGCGAATTGCCGAAGAAGGCGAGCACGGCCAGCGCGAGGATGAGGAAGGGCATGCTCGCCTGAAAATCCGCCAGCATCAGCACGGCCTGTTCGACGAGGCCGCGGAAATAGGCGGCGAGGAAGCCGAGCGTGGTGCCGGCGACCGCCGAGATCAGCGTCGCGCCGAAGGCGATCAGCAGCGAGATGCGGATGGAGACGATGAGGCGCGAGAGCACGTCGCGGCCAAGTTCGTCGGTGCCAAGCCATTGCAGCGGATGACCGGGCGCGACCAGCCGGTTCCGCAGGTTCGGCGTGGTGTAGGAATAGGGTGCGACGAGATCGGCGAGCAGCGCGACGAGGATGATCCCGGCGAGCCAGAGGATCGCCAGCCAGACGAGGGGCGGGATGGCTGCGAGCGCCGCGAGGCGGCTGCGCGACGGCGAAGCGTGATCGAGGGCGCGGTCGGTCAAGGGTGGCTCCTCACGCGTTCGCCATCATGCGTTCGCCTTGCCGCCGGCATGCCGCAGCCGCGGGTCGAGGAAGCCGTAGAGGAAGTCGACGACGAGGTTGGAGGCGACCATGGTGGCGGCGACCAGCAGAAGGATGCACTGGACCACCGCGAGATCGCGGTTGGAGACGGCGACGACCAGCAGGCGTCCGACGCCGGGCCAGGAGAACACGCTTTCGACCACCACCGCGCCGGCAATCAGCGATCCCACCATGAAACCGATGATGGTGACGGTCGGGATGGCCGCGTTCGGCAGGGCATGGCCGATGACGACCCGCCGCCAGGGCACGCCCTTGGCGCTGGCGGTGCGGATATAGGGCTGACCGAGCACCTCCAGCATGGCGCTGCGGGTGAAGCGCGCGAGCACCGCCGCACCGCCGATGCCAAGCGTCAGGATCGGCAGGATGGCGTGCCGCCAACTGTCCTGCCCGCCGGAGGGCAGCCAGCCCAGCCGGACGGCGAAGACCAGCATCAGGACGAGGCCCAGCACGAAGCTCGGGATGGTGAAGCCGGCCACAGAGAGAAGCATCACCGCGCGGTCGGCAAAGCGTCCGCGGTTCAAGGCCGCGAACATGCCGGCAGGGATGCCGATGGCGAGCTTGAGGAACAGCGCGGGAAGTGTCAGCGCGAGGGTCGCGGGGATGCGTTCGGTAACCAGTTCGATGGCCGCGCGGCCGTCGCGCATCGAGCGGCCGAGCTCGCCCTGCGCGATGGCGCCGAAATAGCGGAAATATTGCAGCCAGACGGGGTCATCGAGCCCCCAGGCCCTGCGGAACGCGGCGATGGCCTCCGGCGGCGCTTCCGGCCCGAGGATGATCTGCGCCGGGTCGCCCGACAGCCGCAGGACGATGAAGGCGAAGGTCACCACGAGCGCGATGGTCAGGGCGGCACGCAGCAACCTGAGGGCGATGAAACGGACCATCAAGCGGCCTTCCGGGCGAGATGGGCCGGCGTCTCGACGAGATGACAGGCGACCCGCCGGCCACCCTCGATCGTGCGCATGGCGGGTGCCTCCGTGCGGCAGCGATCGCTGGCGAGGGGACAACGCGGATGGAAGGCGCAGCCGGATGGTCGCTGCGCGGGGTTCGGAGGTTCGCCGATCAGGACGATGCGGTTCTGCCTGACGCCGGGCGCTGGCGCGGCGGAGACCAGCGCCTGGGTATAGGGATGTTTCGGTATGGCGAAGAGATCGTCGGCATCGCCCTCTTCCACGAAACGGCCAAGATACATCACCGCGACGCGCCGGCTGACCTGCCTGACGACGCGCAGGTCATGGCTGATGAACAGCATGGCGAGGCGCAACTCCTCCTGCAGGTCGACGAGGAGGTTGACCACCTGCGCCTGGATCGAAACGTCGAGCGCAGAAACTGGCTCGTCGCAGACCAGGAAGGCGGGCTCGGTCATCAACGCGCGGGCGAGCACCACGCGCTGGCGCTGCCCGCCCGAGAGTTCATGCGGGTAGCGGCCAGCAAGGTGGTGGGAGAGGCCAACGCGCGCCAGCATGGCGAGCGCCCTGTCGGCGCGTTCGACCGGCGCGCCAATGCCATGGATGTCTAGCGGCTCGCGCACCTGGTCGAGGACCGCGAGGCGGCGGTCGAGCGCACCGAGCGGGTCCTGGAAGATCATCTGCATACGGGCCCGGGCCTGTCGCCACGCGGGCGTGCCGCGCGCGGGCATCGCCGCCCCGTCGAAGCGGACGAAACCCTCGTCCGGAGGTTCGAGCCCGAGGACCATGCGGCCGAGCGTCGACTTGCCAGATCCCGATTCGCCGACGATGCCCAATGTCTCGCCGCTCGAGACGCGCAGGCTGACGCCATCGACCGCTCGGACCGCAGACGCGCGGCCGAACAGGCCGCGTCGCTGCGCATAGGTGCGCACGAGGCCCTTCGCCTCGATCAGGGACGGGATCATGCTGAGACGACCTCGGAATGCCGGGCGGTGGCCGCTGCAGGGGCTGGCGCACCGGCTCGGTTCGCTGCCTCGGCGTCATCAGCCTCGTCGGCCCGCAGGCAGGCAACGCGGCGATCGGCCGACCGGGGCGCGAGCGCCGGCGGCGATAGTTCGCAGCGCGGCTCTGCAAGAGCGCAGCGCGGCGCGAAGGCGCAGCCCGCCGGCATGGCGCGCGGATCGGGGACAATGCCGGGGATAGAGGTCAGCCGCCGTCTCGGCCCAGCGAGCGGCGGCAACGAGCCGACGAGCCCGCGCGCATAGGGGTGGCGGGCGTCCTCGAACAGGACTGCGGCGGGCGCCTCCTCGACGATGCTGCCGGCATACATGACGAGGACGCGGTCGCAGGTCTCCGCGATGACGCCGAGGTCATGGCTGATGAGCACCAGCGCCATGTCGAATTCGCGCCTGACGGAGCCGAGCAGGTCGAGGATCTGCGCCTGGATCGTGACGTCGAGCGCGGTGGTCGGTTCGTCCGCGATCAGCAGGTCCGGCTTGCCGGCCAGCGCCATGGCGATCATCACGCGCTGGTTCTGGCCGCCGGAGAACTCGTGGGGATAGGCGTCGAGCCGCCGAGCGGCGTCGGGAATGCCGACGAGGTCGAAGAGGCGCTTCGCCTCCGCGCGCAGCCCGGCCCCGGATAGGGCGGTATGCAGCGCCAGCGCCTCGGTGATCTGCCGGCCGACGCTCAGCACCGGATTGAGGGCGCTGGCCGGGTCCTGGAAGATCATGGCGGCGCGCCCGCCGCGGACCCGGTCGAGGACGGCACCGGGAGCGCCGACCAGTTGCTGTCCGTCGATGACGGCGCTGCCGGTAACCGTCGCCTTCGGGGGCAGGAGGCCGAGCGCGGCAAGCCAGGTCACCGATTTGCCGGAGCCCGATTCACCGACCATGCCGACGGCCTCGCCGCGCGCGACGGTAAGGTCGATGCCATGGAGAACCGGCACGCCGTCGAAGGCGACAGCGAGGCCGGAGAGACGGATCAGCACGTCTGGCTCAGGCATAGTTGCCGGGCCGGAAGTCCATGGCGAAGGCCGGAGCGGTCTTCCAGCGGATCGCCTTGGTCTTGGCGGTGAAGGTCGCGTTCTGGTGGAGCACGGTGTAGGCGGGATCTTCGCGCTCGCAAATTTCCAGCATGCGGCGGAAGGACCGGCGGCGCAGCGCCCGGTCGGTCGAGGTCTCCAGCAGCTCGCAGAGCTGGTTCATCTCGGCATTGGCCCACTCGCCGACCTGCTGTTGCTGACCGTTCGGACCGTGCTGGTTGACCAGCGAGGAGACCGGGTCGTTGAAGGGCGCCGAATTCGACCAGTCGCGCACCGCCCGCTGCGGACCGCGGGCCATGATCTGGCCCCAGTTCTCCACCGTGCTCATCTGCACGTTGAGGCCGACCGAGCGCCACATCTCGACGAGGACCTGCGCGGTGGAGTTCTGGTTCGTGTAGTAGTTGTTGAGCACGCGGTAGGTGATCGCATCGCCCTTGTAGCCGGCCTGTTTCAGGAGGTCGCGGGCAAGCGTCGGGTTAAATTCCGGCACGCGCCAGTCAGCGTGGAACATGTCGCCGTAATAGTCCCATTGCAGCCCCGCCGGCACCTTGGTGCGGCCGGCCCAGAGCGAGTCGACAATGGCCTGCCGGTCGATGGCGTGGGTGAAGGCGCGGCGCACCAGCGGGTTGGCCAGCTGGGCGTTGTTCTTGTCGAAGCAGGTCAGGCGGTGGTTGAGGATCGTGCCGCCCTGCACCTCGAACGAGGCGTTCTTCTCGACCTCGCCAATCTGGTCCGGCGGTATGTCGCAGGCGAACTGGTACTGGCCGGAGAGCAGGCCGGCGATGCGGCTGGCGACCTCGGGCACCTCGACGAAGCGGATCGATCTCAGGGGCGGCGTGCCGCGCCAGTATTCGTCGTGGGCCTCGAGGGTGAGCGAGTTGTCCGGGCGGAACTCGGCGACCTTGTAGGGGCCCGTGGTGATCGGCTTGCGGGCCCAGTCGAGATAGCTCGGCGCCGCTTCCCAGCCGCGCCGGCTCATGATGTCCGAACCGTAGCGGGCGAGCCGGCCTTCGAGCGTCACGTCCGGTGAGCCATTGTGGAAGCGCACGGTATAGCGGTCGACGGCCTCGACACGGACGAGATCCGGCCAGGCGCGGCGGGCGACGGCCGAGACTTCGGGCGGCAGGTCCTTGGTGGCGCGCGAGGTCGGGATGGTCTCGCCAACGCGGAGCGTCGCGCGGTTCTTTGGCTGGGTCTCGCCGAACATGCGCTCGCGCGAGAAGGTGAAGACCACGTCATCGGCGGTCATCTCGTCGCCGTTATGGAACTTGACGCCGCGGCGGAGTTGCAGTTCGACAGTCTGGTCGTCGATGCGCTTCCACTCGGTGGCGAGGCCCGGCTGCGGCATCAGATTGCCGAGCCAGTCGCGGCCGATCAGGGCCTCCCACAGGGAGGTGAAGAACACCCGCTCACCGACGTTGGACTGCTCGCGCAGCACGTCGAGCGTGTTCGAGTTGACGATCTTCTGGACGGCGATGGTGATACGCGGGCGGCTGTCGGTCTGGGCGATAGCGAAGCGCGGCACGAAGGGCGCGGCGACGGCGGCGCTGCCGGCCAGCAAAACGGAACGACGGGATGGCTCGCGCATAGTGGTCACTGTGTCTCGAGGGTCAGGATCCTGCAGGGGCGGTGCTTGGGCGACCGCGCCGTGGCTCTCGTCTGGCTATCGGGGACCGGTAACGTCGGCATGACCGGCGCATGTCGCCGGGGTGACAGCGTCTCGCGCCGGTCGCGGCGGAGGCCGACTATTCCGCGAGGCCGAGGTCGATCAGGTGGTCGGCGCCTTCGCGGAGCCGCTCCTTGTTTTTCACCTCGAGGATCAGGCGCGGGTGGCTGGCGATCGGCGCCAGCGCGCGAAAGAACTGCGGCCAGCCGATATTGCCCTCGCCGGGGTTCCAGTGGCGGTCGGCATAGCCGTCGGAATCCTGCAGGTGGACATGGTGGAGCATGTCGCCGGCTGCGACCGCGTAGTAGTCGACAGGCGGGGCGCCGGTGGAGCGGTGGGCGTAATTGGCATGGCCGGTGTCGATGGAGATGCGGACCGCCGCGCTCTCGAAGGAACGGGCGAGGGCCACCCGCTCGTGGGGGTCCTTGTCCTCAATATTTTCGATGACGAGCACGAGGCCAAGCGCCTCGGCTCTCCGCACGGTCGGCCCGAGCGCGTCGTGCATGCGCTCGACGATCTTCTGCCGGCCGCCCGGATTGTAGTCGAGGTTGTTGTAGTCCCAGGTCGTGTAGGGCGAGTGGATCACCATCTGGGTCGCGCCGACCGCCTCGCAGACGTCGAGCCCCTGCGCCATGCGCTTCTGCACCACCGCGCGGATGTCGGGGTCCTGGCTGGCGATGTTGAAGCCCCAGAAGGGACCATGGACGCCGAGCCGGCCGCGATAGCCGTCGAGCTCCTTGCGGACCGCCTCGACGACCGCGCGCCAGTCGCCATTGAGCACCTCGGCCCAGAAGAAGTCCTGCAGTTCGAGGTCGCGCTGGCGGTCGAGAACCCAGTCGCGATGCAGGCGCAGGCCGTCGAGCGGCAAGGCTGCGCCGAGAAGGGGAAGGGCTTTCGGATGTGTCATGGGAGGTCCGGTCAGAAGCCTAGCGTCGGGAAGCGCGAGACGTCTTCGGACCTTTGCGCGACAGCGCCGTGACAGCACGGGGCGGGCGGCTGCTCGGCGGCGCGCCGTCAGCGGATGAACGGCACCAGGCTGGCTAGCACGAAGGCGCCCAGCATCAGCAGCGAAACAACCAGCGGATTGTTGTCGGGCATGACGGCCTCCATCGGCTGCTCAACCCGGGCATCGCGGCGAAGTTCCCGACGCCACCGCGATAGCCGTTCGGTCAGCGGGCTTGCTCCTGCCGTTGCGGCGCCGGTCTGGCCGAATGCGCCGGGGCCAGCCGCATAGCGGGCGCCCCGACGGCCCCCGTTGCCTTGGCGCCAGCGCCGTCCCGGCCGAGGATGCGGCGGACCATTTCGGCCATGGTCATTTCGGGGAAGTGCCGGAACTGGCCTTCTTTCTGGGCCAGCCGGTCGGCCAGCACATGGAAGACGAAGGGATTGTGCGGCAGGCCGATATGGCTGCCAAAGACGCGCACGCTCTCGGCCCAGCGGGCTTTCGATTCGGTGCAGCACTGCCATGCGCAGATGCCGTCCGACCGGCTGTAGATCGCCGTCGTAGGCACCGGCGGAGGCGTGTTCAGGGCGCCGCCGAGATTGTCGTGGCGCGCATCGATGCTGAGGCCGCTGACATATTCGTAGATGCGCCATGCGTGCGTCGCCTTCGGGCTTTGCGCGAAGGGGCTGCCGAGTGTCACGACGGAGCGGACCATGCCGGGCCGCGCCTTGGCGATCTGCCGCGCGTAGATGCCGCCGAGGCTGGTGCCGATCAGCGTCACCTTGCGCCCGCTGGCATCGGCCATCGCTGCAATGCGGTCGATCAGCGCCTGTTCCAGGCCGGCGCGCGGGCCGCGGTTGGTGCCGAGGCCCCAGCCATGGGCGTCATAGCCGAGGCTGCGGAGATAGGATCGCAACGGCCCCGTCGACCAGTCCGAGGATATCAGCCCGGGGATCAGCAGTACGGAATGGCCGTCACCGCGGGGGGCCTGGCTGAGAGCGCGTCCGAGTAGGCCTAGGGCGGCAAGTTCGGCCAGCGCCCGCGCCTCCAGAAGCAGCAGCCAGAGGGGGGGCGGCAGAAGGTCCGCGGCAGCTTTCGGTGCCGAGAAACCGGCCGCGGCGATGGCGATCTTCGGACTGCTAGCGAGCATGGGCGGCAAGGCTTTTGGCGACATGGAGGGCCATCCTGTCGGGTCGATATCGGAGTCCAATCGACGGTGGAATGCGCGGCAGGGTGAAAAGGTTCCGGCGGCCGAATTGCGGGTGCTGGCCCCATTTGCCGCGACTTTCCCGTGGGAACCGAGGGCGAGGAACGCCGTTCACAGGGCAACCCAATCACCCGGGATTGAACGTCACCGGAGCCACTTCATGCCTCAACTTCTTGCCCATTCGCAGGATTTCACGAGAGCCGAGCTTGACCTGATGCGGCGCGCCTTCGAAGTGGCGCTCGCCCGTCTTGGCGGCGCGGGACATCATGCCGTCGAAAGGGAAGCGGCCTGCGCGATCATCGGCGCGGCGCAATGTGGTTGCCTCGATCACGATCAGTTGGTCGCGATCGGTGTGGTGGCCGGCAGCGACGCCGGCTCCGGCCGGCGCTTCAAAGCGGCTGTGAACAGCAACAAGCCGGGCGCCGCGTGATGATCGCGGCGCCCGGCGCGGGTGATCCCGAACAGTGTCAGGCCGGGACAGGCATGGCAGCCCCCGGCGCTTCCGGCGCGGAGCGCAGAGCCTCGGCCGGCTGGGCGGCGGTCGCCATGCGCATGACCGAGCGGCGCTCGGTGTCGATCCGCTCGATCAGCCCATAGGACCGTTCGGCACTCCCGAGCAAAGCGAGGATGGAGCCGCGCTCGACCGGCGGCACTTCGAGCTTGAGGGCCCGCTCGCGCAGCGCCGTGCAGTCGGCGATGCGTGCTGCCGTCATGTCCGCTGTCACCTGCGTGACAGTGACGCCCGTGATGCCGCGGATGGCATCGTCGATCTTCTCCAGCATCTCATTAACCAGCGTCCGGCCGGGTACGGTGAACTCCTCGCGCATCACGCGGCGGGCCACCTGATGCAGCGTCTCGGAGAGGCTCGCCGTGAAGTCGGCCTCCTCGATCAGGCTGGCGATCAGGTTGGCCTCCTCGTAGGTCCTGGCGTGCTCGAACAGCGCGGAGGCATAGGCCCGGATGTCGCGTGACAGGATGTCCGCCGACATGGCGTGTTCCTTGACGTCCTTCGGTGCGGTTGGCACGCCGCGGGCGGAGGCGAGGAAGACGCCGGCCGCCTCGACGTTGCGGGCGATTTCCTTCTGCACGGTGGGCGCCGCCAGCGCGATGTTGGCACGGTTGCGGGCGTCCAGGTAGCGCGGGGTCGAATAGTCCTCGACATCCTCCGCGGCGTCGCGGCCGACGCGCGAGAGCACGCGGTCGAACACGCCGATGAAGGGGAACATCAGCGCCGTGTTGAAGACGTTGAAGAAGGTCGAGTAGAGGCCGACCGCGACCGGGACGAGCGGGAATGTCTCCTTGCCGTCCGCCCCCACGATCGGCACGCCGGGATCGCCGCCGAACCAGCCCATGACGAACGTCAGGAGCTGCATGGACAGGAAGAAGAATGGCAACATCACCGCCACGCCAATGATGTTGAAGGATATGTGCGCGTAGGCCGCTCGCTTGGCATTCTTCGACAGATTCAGCGAGGCCATCCAGGAGGTGATAGTGGTGCCGAGATCTGCACCCAGTGAGAAGGCCACCGCCGTCTGCCAGTCAAGCACGCCGGCGGCGCCGAGGCCCATGACGATGCCGATGGTGGCGGACGAGGAGTGGATGAACGCCGTGATCGCGGCTGCGGTGAGCACGCAGTAGATCAGGCTCAGATAGTTGTCGGCTTTCAGCGTCGAGATCACCGACATGACCTCGGGGATGTTGCGGAGCGGACGCAGGCCGCCGGTCATCATCGAGAGCCCGTAGAAGATGAGCGCAAAGCCCATGCAGGCCAGCGAAATGTTGCGGACCTTGTCGGACTTGGAGAAGCAGTAGACCAGCGCGAAAAAGCCGGCGAGCAGCAGGCCGAGCGGCCCGAGCGGCAGGGCGATGAGGCCGTTGCCCAGCGTCGTGCCGATGTTGGCTCCCATGATGACCGAGATGGCCGGCCTAAGGGTCATGACACCGGCATTGACGAGGCCGACAACCATGACGGTCATGGCGGTGGACGACTGGATGACGCCGGTGATGACGGTGCCGGCGGCAAGGCCGGTGATCGGCGTGCCGGCGACCTTGGCCAGGAAGGCGCGCATCTTGTTGACGGCCAGCGCCTGGATGCCGTTGGACATGAATTCGAGGCCCAGCATGAAGATGCCAAGGCCGCCGATGACCGGAACTATGATCTGGCTGAAATAGTCGATCTGCATTGCCTTACCCCTCCACAAGCCGCAGCCCGGACGAGGGGGCAGGCCCGCCATCCGGTCGCACCCCGACCTAAGGGCGACCGCATGACATCAAGAAGAAGCTCTGATGACGGCTAAGCGACGCACAGAAACTGTGCGTCCGAAAGCGCACCCCAAAAGGCGTCAGGCGGCGGCCTTCACGCCGCCGTCGGTCAGGCGATACCAGGTGATGATCGCCGAGACGTAGAGTTTGTGCAGGGCATGGAGCGGCAGCGGCTCGATCGGAACCACGGGAAAGGGCAGGGCCGCCCTGTCGCCGGTCGCGACATAGTCGGCCATCGCCTGGCCCATGGCCGTCTGCAGGCCGACGCCGCGGCCCATGCAGCCGATGTCGACGAGGATGCCGGGTTCCGGCTCGTGGATGTGGGGCAGGAAGTCGCGCGTCAGAGATACCCGCCCGCACCAGCGGTACTGGATCGCGACCCCGGCGAGCTGCGGATACATCTTGGCGACGACCCGTTCCAGATGGGCCCAGTCGCCGTCCGATTTCGGCTCGCGGAACGGGCCGCGCCCGCCCATCAGGAATCGGTTCATGTGGTCGCGGCGGAAATAGAGCAGGAGCTGGCGTGTATCGGAGGTCACCTCGCCGCCGGGCAGGATCGTGTTCGCGATATTGTCGCCGAGCGGCTCCGTCGCGACGATAAAGGAGTTCGGCGCGATGATGGTTTGGCGCAGCTTCGGGATGAGGTCGCCGGTATAACCGCCGGTCGCGACGACGACGCGGCGTGCGGTGACGGATGGGCCCTGCTCGGTCTTCACCTCGAAGACCTCGCCGCGTCTCGCGATCGCGGTTGCCTTCGTGCCCCCGTGGATCTGCGCGCCCGCCTTTAGTACCGCCTTCGCCATGCCGCGTGCATAGGCGAGAGGCTGGACGCCGCCGCCGCGCCGGTCGGCCCAGCCGGCGAGATACTGGTCGGTACCGAGCGCTCGCGCCATGGCGTCGCGGTCGAGGAACTCGGTCTTCGCGCCGCGTGCGGCCCAGTCGGCGGCGCGCTTTTTGACGGTTTCGACCATATCCGGCGTGTGCGCGCCCTGGATCCAGCCGCGGCGAATGTGGGGCACGTCCATCTGGTGCTTCGCGATCAGGTCGAAGACGCGGTCGGCCGTCGAGCCGATGAAGGTCGAGAGCGCCCGGCCGGCCTCGGCGCCGTATTTCGCCTCCATCTCGCGTGGGTCGTATTTGATCCCGGGGATCACCTGCCCGCCATTGCGGCCCGAGCCGCCCCAGCCCGGTTCGCGCGCCTCCAGCACCACGGCGCCGACACCACGTTCGGCGAGATGAAGCGCGGTCGACATGCCGGCATAGCCGCCGCCGATGATGCAGACCTCGGTCGCGATCGAGCGATCGAGCGGAGGGGTCGCCGCCGCCTCGGGTGCGGTCGCGTGCCAGAGCGAGGGGACAAGCGGGAAGGGTTCGGCCAAGACGGCCTCCTACATGGGTTTGAGCACGCGGCGCAAGAAGTCCTGCGTGCGCGGCTCCTGCGGGTTGGACAGCACCTCGCGCGCCGGTCCCTGCTCGACGATGACGCCGCCGTCGATGAAGATCACCCGGTCGGCGACCTCCAGCGCGAATTGCATCTCGTGGGTGACGACGACCATGGTCAGGCCGTCATCGGCAAGGCTGCGCATGACGGCGAGCACTTCGCCGACGAGCTCCGGATCGAGCGCCGACGTCGGCTCGTCGAACAGGATCGCCTTCGGCTGCATCGCGAGGGCGCGCGCGATGGCGACACGCTGCTGCTGCCCCCCCGACAACTGATTCGGGTAGGCATCCGCCTTCTCCGACAGACCGACGCGCGCCAGCAAGGCCTTGCCCCGTTCTCTCGCTGCGGCGGGAGACTCCTTCTTCACGAAGATCGGCCCCTCGATGATGTTCTCGAGCGCGGTGCGGTGGGGGAAGAGGTTGAAGCGCTGGAACACCATTGAAACTTCCAGACGAATGGCCTGGATCGAGCGGTCGCGCCGGTCGACCTTCGTGCCCTCGACGACGATGCTGCCGGAATCGTAGCTCTCGAGGCCGTTCATGCAGCGCAGAATGGTCGACTTGCCCGAGCCCGACGGCCCGACGATACAGACCACCTCGCCTTTGGTGACGCTGGCGGAGAAGCCGCGCACCACGTGGTTGGCGCCGAAGCTCTTGTGGACGTCGATGAGTTCGATCATGGCCATGGTGTCAATTCCAACCCGTCACTTGCGTCCGAAATGCTTTTCCAGCTTCGAGACGAGCCAGATCAGCGGCAGGCTCATGCACAGATAGAGCGCGGCGACGAGCGTGAAGACGGTGGTGTTCTGGAAGGTGGAGGCGGCGATCAGCCGGCCTTGCTGGGCAAGTTCGGCGACCGTGATGGTGGAAGCCTGCGAGGAATCCTTCAGCATCATGATCATGATGTTCCCGTAAGGGGGCAGGATGATGCGGAAGGCCTGCGGCAGCACCACGCGGCGCATGGTCAACCACCAGCCCATGCCGATGGTCTGCGCCGCCTCGATCTGGCCGTGGTCGACCGCCTCGATGCCGGCGCGGAAATTTTCCGAGTGGTAGGCGGAATAGGCGATGCCAAGCCCGATGATCGCCGCCTGCAGCGCGGTCAGCGTGATGCCGAAGTCGGGCAGCACGAAGTAGATCCAGAACAGCTGGACGATGATCGGGATGCCGCGGATGACGTTGACGACGGTCGCCGCGATGGTCGCCAGCATCTTGATGCCTGAGACGCGCATCAGCGCCCAGACGAGGCCGAGTAGTGTCGAGAAGATCAGCGAGCCGATGGTGATGAGGATCGTCAGCCTCAGGCCCTGCGCCAGGATTGGCAGGTACTCGGTGGCGCGGGCGAGAAAGACATCCATGAGGCGGTCCGGCAGGCGTGTCGGCGGGACGGCCGGCGGCCGTCCCGATAATTGATGATGTCAGGCGGCGACTGCTCTATTCTTGGCCCCACTTGGCCAGCACGCGCTTCACCGTGCCATTGGCGCCGAGCTTGGCGAGCGAGGCGTTGATCTTGCCGAGCAGTTCGGTGTCGGTCTTGCGCACACCCATGGCGACGGCGCCGGGAATCGACGCCTTGTAGCTGCGGACGAGGCGCACATCCGGGAAGCGGCCGAGCTGCAGGTTGTAGGCGACGATCGGGAAATCGGCGAAGCCGGCGCCGACGCGGCCGGCATTCACGTCGCGCATGATGTCCGGGATCGTGTCGTAGATCTTCACCTCGGAGAAGATGCCGGAATCCTGCAGCGGCTTGACGAAGGCGGTGCCGACCTGGACGCCCGCCACCTTGCCGCGCAGTTCGGCGAGCGAGGTGTAGTCCTTGGTGTCGGCCTTAGGCACCATCAGGCCCTCGCCATAGGTGTAGACCGTCTCCGAGAAGCTGATCACCTCGCGACGGGCGGGGGTGGCGAACATGGCCGCCGAGATGATGTCGATGCGGCTGGAGGTCAGCGCGCCGATCAGCGCCGAGAACTGCATCGGCTCGACCTGGACGTTGAAGCCGGCATCCTTGCCGACCTCGGTGACGAGATCGACCATGATGCCCTGGATCGTATTGGTCGCCGTATCGAGGAAGGTGAAGGGGATACCGGTTGGCGTCGAGCCGACCTTCAGCGTCGGCACCTGCGCCCAGGACGGGCGGATCGCTGCCGCGGCAAGGCCGCTGCCGGCAATGGTGAGGAACGTGCGGCGCTTCATGACAAGACCCTCCAGCGTGTCCGGCTTTACGCCGGAATTTTCATGACTGTGAAAATCAGTGCACGAGACGGACTTGCTTGCAAGTGGATTTCACAGATATGAAATCTGCATGGACCTCGCGACGGGGACAGTCCGCATGACATCCAGCTCCGTTCTGCCGCTGCCCGCAAGCGTCGATCGCGAGGTGGGGGGGCGTATCCGCGCGTTGCGGCAGGCCAGGGGGCTGTCGCTCGAAACCGTTGCCGGGGCGGCGGGCCTGTCGATCGGTTTCCTCAGCCAGATCGAGAGGGGATTGTCCTCGCCGTCGCTCAAGGTCCTGGCCGCACTGGCGGATGCGCTGGATCTGTCGATCGCCGCGCTGTTCGGGGCGTCGGGCCAGCCTGCCGGCTCGGAGGCCGTGGTGGTCCACGCCGACCAGCGGGCGACGCTGCAGCTCTGGCGCTCGGGCATCGTCAAGCAACTGCTGACGCCGGGCGGGCAGGGCGCCCGCCTCAACGTCTATCTCGTCATTCTTGCGCCCGGCGCCAGTACCGGCGATGAGCCCTATTCGCATCATGGCGAGGAGGCGGGCCTGGTGCTGGAAGGCGCTATGCTGCTCACCGTCGAGGACCAGAACTGGCTGCTCAAGACCGGCGACAGTTTCCGCTTCGAGAGCGCGCGGCCGCATCGCTTCGCCAGCGCCAGCGAGGCCGAGACGCGGGTCGTCTGGGTCAATGCGCTGGATTCCGCCTGATCCCACGGCGATAGGCGCGGTGGTTCCCGTATGATAGAGGAATGATCTCTAATACGGGAATGTAGAGGCCATGGACTCCTGGCACGTCGCCGCTGCCCTCCTGAGCGCGGCCCTCCACGCCGGGTGGAATGCCGCCGTGAAGGCCCAGCCTCATCCCGCCGCGGCCATGACCGCCCAGATGCTTGTCGGTGCCGTCATGGCGATCCCGGTCCTCCTCTGGACCGGCCTGCCGGCATCGTCCTCCTGGGCGTGGATCGCGGGCTCGACGCTCTGCAACCTGGTCACCGTCGTGGCCCTGCTGCGGGCCTATGAACTCCTGGGTTTCGGCATGGCCTATCCGGTCATTCGCGCGCTCTCGGTGCTGCTGGTCGTGCCGCTGGCCGCGACCCTGTCCGGCGAGCGGCTCAGCATCGCGGGCCTTGCCGGCATCGGAATGGTGATCGCTTCGCTGGCGTCCCTCGCCGCCGACCACGCGCGCGGCCCCGGCGTCCAGAGCAGCGCGCTCGGCTGGATCGGCCTCGCGGGCATCGGCACCGCCGCCTATGTGCTGTGCGACGCCCAGGGCGTCAGGACGGCGGGCACGCCGCTGTCCTACGGGATGCTGGCGGGAATTAGCAACGCGGCGGGGATGCTCGTCATGCAGCGCCTGCGGCTCGGCCGCTGGAGCCTGTCGGCGCACCATCTGGCGATCGCGGTTCCCGTCGGGATCGCGTCGATGGTGTCCTATCTTCTCATCCTGTGGGTTCTGACCCTTGCGCCGATCGCCCCCTCCGTGGCGCTGCGCGACACCAGTGCGGTCTTCGCGATTGTCATCGCCCTGGTCTGGCTACGGGAGCCGATCACGCGCTTCCGGTTGTGCGCGGTTGCGCTGTCGGCAGCAGCGGTGCCGTTGCTGCGCCTTGCATGATACGCGTCCGGCCCTAGTCGACGATGACAGGCGCGCGCTGGCGGGCGAGCCGGACCGCCGCCGGCACGGGCTCGATGAGCGGCACCGGCATGCCGGCGACCAGCGACCGCGCGGCGACGGCGAGCGGGCCGCCACCGATGATGATCGCCTCGGCCCCCAACTCATCAATGGCCCGCTGGCAGGCCAGCCGCAGGGCCTCCGCAAGGCTTTGACGGTTGGCCATCAGAGCATGAACGTCGCCCTCGGTCAGCACGGTGCCGAGGAAGCGCCGGCCATGGCCATAGGACACGGCCAGCGCGGCGATCGAGTCGACGAGATCATGCGTGGTCGTCACGACCGCGAACCGGCCGTGGACGGCCGCTTCGGCCATACCGGCCTCTGCGATGCCGGTGACGGGCACGGGAAGGGTCCTGCGCAGGGCCAGGACGCCCGGATCGCCGAAGGCGGCGACCACCACGCCGCCGAATCCAAAAGGCGGGCGGGATGCCATGAGCGTCGTCACGGCCTCCTCGGCGATGGCGAGCTCGACCGGCGAGGTGATGAGCGGCACGCCGAAGGGCGCGGACATGCTGTCGATCGTGATGTCGGGCGCCGACTCGCGAGCGATGCCGACCATGGCCGCCGTCGTGGCGTGGCTGGTATTGGGATTGATCAGGAGCAGGCGCATCGTATCCCTCGAGGAGGATCGCCGGTCCATGCGCTGCCGACGGAGGCGGATGGTCCGACACGATGAGGGGTTGCGGCAAGTCCCCCGTCCGACATCACCGGCCTGCGCGCCGGCGGCCGCTCCCATGCGTGACAATGGGCGTCCTGATCGCGCAGCATGACGCAACGCTGTCCGCCCGAGGTTGCCCCGATGTCCCACGAGCTCGTCGTCGCCCTTGGCGCCATGCGTTTCCGCGTCCAGCGGCCGTTCGGCTCCTGGCCGAAGAACACGGGTTTCGTCACCGACGTCACCGTCGATCCGCGCGGCCATGTCTTTGTCATGCTGCGGCACGACTCGCTGGTTCATCCGAACGATTCCCGCGTGATCGAGTTGGCGCCTGACGGCACCTATCTCAACGGCTGGGGCGGCGAGGCCATCGCCGATTCCCACATGCTCACCGCCGATGCTGCCGGCAACATCATCGCCGTCGACCGCGACATGCACGAGATCATCTGGTTCACCAATACCGGCGAGCGCATCGGCCAGCTCGGCGTTCGCGGCCAGCCGCTTTCCCCTTTCAACCACCCGACCGATGTGTCGGTCTCGGCCTGGGGCGACATTTATGTGTCGGACGGCTATGGCGCTGCGCAGGTCCACCGTTTCGCCACCGATGGCACGCTCGTGCAAACCTGGGGCGGGCAGGGATCCGGCGATGGCGAATTCGTCTGGCCGCATTCCATCTGGACCTTCGCCGACGGCCGCGTGGTGGTCGTGGACCGCACCTGGAACCGCGTCCAGGTCTTCGACGGCGAGGGGCGGCATCTCCAGACCTGGCACGACTTCTACCAGCCGGTCGGCATCTGGGGCGATGCCGAGGGCAATGCCTACATCACCGACATGGTGCCGAGCCTGACGCTGATCGGGCCGGATGGCACGCGCCTTGGCCGCTGCCGCCCCATGCTCAACGGCGCGCACGGGCTCTACGGCACGCCGAACGGCGACATCCTGCTGGCGGAGGGCAATCCGAGCCGGATCACCCGGCTGGTCAGGATTGCCTGAGGATCAGACGATCCGCACCTTGCGGTCGCCCCAGTACTTGTCGCGGAGCGACTTCTTATAGAGCTTGCCGGTCGGTAGGCGCGGCAGCTGGTCCATGAAGTCCACCGAACGCGGGCATTTCTGGATCGACAGGTTCGCCCGGCAGAAGGCGAGCAGTTCGGCCTCCAGCTCCGGCCCGAGCGCAGCCCCCGGCATGGGCTGGATCACCGCCTTCACCTCCTCGCCGAGATCGTCGTTGGGAACGCCGAAGACGGCGGCGTCGGCAACCTTCGGATGGGTGATGAGCAGGTTCTCCGCCTCCTGCGGGTAGATATTCACGCCGCCCGAGATGATCATGAAGGTCGAGCGGTCGGTGAGATAGAGAAAGCCTTCGTCGTCGACATAGCCGACATCGCCGACGGTCGACATGGAGCCGTCGTCCGAGCGGGAGGCGGCCGTACGTTCGGGATCGTTGAAATAGACGAACGGATTCGCGGTCTTGAACCAGATCTCGCCAGGTTCACCCTTCGGGGCTGGCTGCATGTCGCCGTCGAGGATGTGCAGGTCGCCCATCAGCACCTTGCCGACCGTGCCGCGGTGGGCGAGCCACTGCTCCGAGTCGCAGGCGGTGAAGCCCATGGCTTCGGTGGCACCGTAATATTCGTGGATGATCGGGCCCCACCAGGCGATCATCTCCTCCTTGACCTGCGGTGGGCAGGGTGCGGCGGCATGGACCGCGATTTCCAGCGAGGAGAGATCGTAGCGTCCGCGCACCTCGAGTGGCAGCTTGAGCATGCGCGAAAACATGGTCGGCACGAGCTGCGTGTGCGTGACCTTGTATTTCTCGATCAAGGCCAGATAGGCCTCGGGATCGAAGTGCTCCATGATGATCACCGTGCCGCCGGCACGGATGGCGAGGCCGACGGCCGCCTGCGGGGCCGAATGATAGAGCGGCGCGGGCGACAGGTAGGTCATGTCCTCGCGGTAGCGCCACAGGGCCGTGAGGAACTTGTAGAGCGGCAGCGGCTCCCCGGGCGGGTTCTCGGGCAACGGGCGGAGGATGCCCTTCGGCCGGCCAGTCGTGCCGGATGAATAGAGCATCGGCGTGCCGAGCCATTCGTCGGCGATGGGACTGGTCGGATAGGGCGCGACCGCGCTGGCGAGGTCGCGCGTCTGACTGTCCTTCGGGTCGCCATCGACCACGATGCAGAGCTTCACGCCGGGCGCCTGCTTCAACGCCTGGAGCGCCACCTCGCGCTTCGCCCGGGAGGTGATCAGCACCTTGGATTCGCTGTTGTTCAGGATGTAAGCGAGTTCGTCCGCCAGCAGGTAGGAGTTGACACAGGTGTAGTAGAGGCCTGCCCGCTCGCCGGCCGCGCAGCACTCGATGTAGCGCGGATGGTTCTCCATGAAGATGGCGTAGTGGTCGAGGCGGTTGAGGCCCTCCGCGCGCAAGAGATGAGCAAGGCGGTTCGCCCGCCCGTCGAGCTCCCTGTAGGTCACGCTCTCGCCCGTGCCGGCCATGACGAAGGCGCGCCGATCCGGATGGTTCTCGGCAGTCTTGCGGGTGAACATGAACGGTCCTCGATGCGCCTTGTGCGGGCCGGACAAATGCCATCGCGGGCGGCAAGCCGCCCGCGACGGGTCATGAAAGCGAAGGTCAGACGCTCTCGTTGGAGAGTATGTTGCCGAACAGCTCGAAGCTCTGGCCCTTCACCCGGGCGAGTTGCACCGCCTGAATCGGGAAGAAGTCCGTCGGGCTGGTGTTGATCTTGATGCCCGGCAGCAGCAGCGGCGCCTCGAAGTTCTTGAGGTTGGCGGCTTCCTTCATGACGTTCTCGCGCGTCAGGTTGTCGCCGGCCTGCCTGAGCGTCTGCAGCAGGGTGTGCGAGCAGGAATAGCCGTAGTTGTGGACGTCGTCCTTGAGGTCGGCGTTCGGCATGTATTTGGCCATGAACGCCTTGAAGGCGGCCACGTCGGCGGCGTTCGCCCATTGGGCGTCGAGCACGTCCTTGCGGTAGAGAGCGAGGAGGATGCCCTGCGAGTTGTCGATGCCGGCCGGACCGAACACGGTGCCGAAGGACGACGACACGTTGTTCAGGTAGTGGACCGGCTTCCAGTTGATCTCCGCCGCCTTCTTGATCGCCTGCGCCGCGAACTTCGGCGTGGTGATGTTGAAGAACACATCGGCGCCGGAATTCTTCAGCTGGATCATCTGGCTGTCGACCGTCGGATCGGTGACCTCGTAGGTCGAGATCTGGACGATCTTGCGCTCGTTGGCCGTGCCGAGGCCCTGCTTGAACCCGGCGAAATAGTCCTTGCCGTAGTCGTCGTTCTGCATGAGGACGCCGATCTTGGCGTCCGGCTTGGTCGACAGGATGTGCTTGGCGTAGATCGCGCCTTCGGTGACGTAGTCGGGCTGCCAGCCGATGGTCCACGGGAACTGGCGCGGATTGCCCCATTTGGACGCGCCGGTGGCGACGAAGAGCTGTGGCACCTTGCGCGTGTTCAGGTAACGCTGGATCGCCGTGTTCGACGGTGTGCCGAGCGGGTTGAACACCAGCAGGACCTTGTCTTCCTCGACGAGCTTGCGGACCATTTCGACCGCCTTGGGCGGCGAGTAGCCGTCGTCATAGGTGATGAAGTTGATCTTGCGGCCGTTGATGCCGCCGGCATCGTTGACCATCTTCATCACCGCCTCGTGGGTACGGCCGATATTGCCGTACGCCGAGGCATTGCCCGAATAGGGCATGATGTTGCCGATCTTGATCTCGCTGTCGTTGGCGCCTTCGTCATAGCGCTTCTGGGCGATGGCGGGAGCGAAGACGGGGGTGACGGCGAAGGCGCCGAGCCCCGCGAGCACTGTTCTGCGCTTGATAAGGGTCATGTTCATTCCTCCGGGTGGGTTGCGGGTGTTTGAGACCGCATGTGTCCAGTGTCTCGATGCACTGTTGTGGGGAGATCGACGGGAATGCTCAGCCAGCCTGTCGCCGCTTGAGCCTTGCCCATAGGGCAGCGAGGCCGCCGGCAATGCCGCCGGGCATGACGTAGATGAGCACGATCAGGGTGATGCCGTAGAGCGTCCACGGCTGCAGTTCGAGTGGCAGATGGATCGCCTGGGTCACCTTCTTGGTCATGGCGTCGGCATATTTCTCGATGAACTGGACGAAAATGCCGCCAATGATCGCGCCCGGCAAGGAGGCGACACCGCCGACCACCGCACCGACCAGGATGGCGATGGACAGTTCGAAGCGGAAGCTGTCGGGCGAGACGAACTCGAAGATGATGGCGTGCAGGGCGCCGGCGACGCCCACATACATGGCGGAGATGCCGAACACCGTCGCCTTGTAGCGCGAGGTGTCGATGCCCATGGTGCCGGCGGCCATGGTGTGGTCGCGGATCGCAATCATTGCGCGACCAGGCCGCGAGTTGAGCAGGTTGCGGGCCATCCAGAACATCACGATCGCCACGATCAGCACGACCAGGTACATCCACTGGTCGCCGGACAAGGGCAGCCCGAAGGGTGCGTCGGGCTTGAGCAGATTGATGCCCATGACGCCGTTGGTGAAGGGCTCGATGTGCTTGTACTTCAGCATCTGCGGCACGGCGATGGCGAGCCCAAAAGTGGCAAGCGCCAGGTAGTGGCCCTCAAGCCTGAGCGCCGGCAGGCCGAACAGGTAGCCGACGACGAAACAGAACATCGCTGCGGCCGGCAGGGTGAACCAGTAGTTCACGCCGTACTGCTCAATCAGGATCGCTGCCGTATAGGCCCCGACCGCGAAGAAGGCGCCGTGGCCGAGCGAAATCTGGCCGTTGAAGCCGGTCAGCAGGTTCAGGCCCAGAACGGCGATGGCATAGACGATCATCAGCGAGAGCTGCAGGAAGGTGAAGTTGCTGATGAAGCCGGACTTGCCGACGAGGAACGGCAGGGCAGCCGCCAGCACGACCAGGCCGATTAGGACGTAGCGCAGCGGGTTGATGGCCGGGGCAGTGGCGATCGGGGCGGTCGAGGAGATCGCGGTCATAGGCCTACACCCTCTTCACGGTCGTCTTGCCGAACAGCCCGGCGGGCTTCAGCGTGAGGATGGCGATGACGATGATGAGCGCGACCGTCAACTTCTCGCCGTTGCCGACGATGTAGATGCCGAAGGTCTTCTCGGTGAGGTTGCCGAAATAGGCGACGAGGTTCTCGAGGACGCCGACTAGGAAGCCGCCGAACACGGCGCCCGCCGGGTTGGAGATGCCGCCCACCAGCGCGCCGGCGAAGCCGTAGAGCAGGATCGAGGCCATCATGTTGGGTTCGAGATAGACGACCGGGGCGACCATGGCGCCGGCCACCGCGCCGATCGAGGCGGCAAGGCCCCAGCCAAGCGCCAGCATCCAGTCGACCTTGACGCCGACGAGGCGCGCCGAAACCGGGTTCTGTGCCGCCGCCCGCATGGCGAGGCCGAGCGGGGTGAAGCGGAAGAAGGCGAACAGCGCGAAGAGCATGAGGATCGACACCAGGATCATGCCGATCTGGTGCGAGCCGATATAGCCGGAGCCCGCGAAGGCAACGTTCGGGAACGGCGAGGGAAAGGTTTTGATCGTGTGGCTCCAGATACCGCCGGCCAGCGAGTGGAAGATCGCCAGGAGGCCGATGAAGACCACCACGATCGACAGGATGGAGGCGTCATGGAGAGGCCTCAGGATGATCCGCTCGATCAGCACGCCGAGGATGAACGACAGCACGATGGTGAAGCCGAGCGCCGGCCAGAACGGGAAGCCCCACTGGATGAGCTGCCAGCACAGATAGGTCGAGAACATCGCCATCTCGCCCTGGGCGAAGTTCAGGTGGTCGGTGGCGGTGAAGATCATCACCAGCGCCAACGCGACCAGCGCATAGATGGCGCCGGAGGCAAGGCCCGATGCGATCTGCTGGATCAACTGTTCCATGCGTGCCTCATGTCGCTCTGCGCCCTTGGCATCAGTAGCCGAGATAGGATTTGCGAATGCCCTCGTCGTCTTTCATCAGCGCCGAGGGGCCGGACATGACGACGTTGCCGGTTTCGAGGACGTAGGCATTCTCGGCGAGGTTGAGCGCGAGCGCAGCGTTCTGCTCGACCAGCAGCATCGAGACGCCTTCCTCCTGGTTGATCCGCCTCATGATGTGGAAGATCTCCTGAACGATCAGCGGAGCGAGCCCAAAGGACGGTTCGTCGAGCAGCATCAGCCGTGGGCCCAGCATGAGGGCGCGGGCGATGGCCAGCATCTGCTGCTCGCCGCCGGACAGCGTGCCGGCCTGCTGGCTCATGCGCTCCTTGAGCCGCGGAAAGTAGGTGAAGACGAGGTCGAGGTCGCGCTGGACATGCGTCTTGTCGCGCCGCCCGTAGGAAGCGATCTTGAGGTTCTCCTCGACCGACAGGCCGACGAAGGTACCGCGGCCTTCTGGCACATGGGCGACGCCGAGGCGGACGATGTCCTCGGTCGCCATCTTGTCGATCGGCTGGCCGTCGAACTGGATCGTGCCCTCGCGCCTCACCATGCCACAGATGGCCCTGAGCGTCGTCGTCTTGCCCGCCCCGTTGGCGCCGAGCAGCGTGGTGATGCCGCCCTTCTCGAGCGCGAAGGCGAGGCCGTGCAGGGCCTGCGTCGCGCCGTAATAGGCCTTGAGGCCGCCGATCTCGAGCAGCGCCGCCATGTCAGTTCCCCGTTCCGAGATAGGCGCGGATCACCTCGGGGTCCCGCTGCACTTGCGCCGGCGTGCCGTCGGCGATCTTCTTGCCGAAGTCGATGGCAACCACCTTGTCCGACACCGACATGACGAGGCTCATGTGGTGCTCGACCAGGAGGGTCGTGACCTTCTGCACCTCGACCACGCGGCGGATCTGCTGCTTCAGGACGTCGATCTCGTCGTGGTTGAGGCCGGCCGCCGGTTCGTCGAGCAGCAGCAGCTTCGGCCGTGCGGCGAGCGCGCGCGCCAGTTCGACACGCTTGCGGATCGGGAAGGGCAGCGGTCCCGCCGGCATGGCGGCGAAAGGCTCGATGTCCATGAAGGCGATGAGTTCGCGCGCCCGGTCGGTGATCGCCTGCTCCTCGGCAGCGACGCCGTTCAGGCGAAGCACGCTGGCGATGAAGCCAGAGCGGGTCTGGCTGTGGCAGCCGACCTTGACGTTGTCGAGCACCGACATGCGGTCGAACAGCGCGACGTTCTGGAAGGTGCGGCCCATGCCGATCGCGGCGATGGCGTGCCGCGGCGCGTTCATGATCGAGCGGCCCTCGAACAGGATGTCGCCCTCGTTCGGAATGTAGAGGCGGCTCAGGCAGTTGAACAGCGTGGTCTTGCCGGCTCCATTCGGGCCGATCAACCCGACCACGTCGCCGCGGCTGACGTCGAACGAAATGCCGTTGAGAGCGATAATGCCCCCGAAGCGGACGCTGATGTCCCGGACGGCAAGCAGCGGCTCCGTCGCGGAATCTGGATATGCTTCCGCCGTGCCAACAGATGGCATTGACTGTCTTCTCCCTGGAAGGCCGGTCGCTTGTCGCGTCGCCTCTTGCGGGCGCGGCCATTGTCGTTGTCAGCAGTGTGAGCAGATTACGCGCGGGGTCGCAATGCCGCCGAATGGCGATTTCAGTGGCCTTTCGGCGCCTTGACGTGCCGTCTCCCGCGACGTGCGCAAAGGGAAACGCACAAAATCAGCGAAATATCATTCCACTAGCCGAAATCGTTGCGGCCGGACTCGATCCGACCATGCGCCGTTCGGCAGAGGCCGTGGCGAGGCGGAAAACGGTATGCGGGCTAATCGACGCCGGTGCCGTCTCGACCGGCGAACTTTCAAGTTTCGCAGGGTGAAATTCAGCGCTCGTTCCAGTGGACCATGGGCAGCCCCGCAACCGGCGAGCGGAACCACGGAATCCGCGTTCCGCGCAGCGAGCCGATATAGACCGTCTTGAGGTCCGGGCCGCCGAAGGTGATAGATGCGAACCACGGCGCGATGCGCCCGCCGGCGGCCAGCATGGCCTCGGGCGAGGTACGGCCGGCATAGAACTCCTTCATCATCGCCCGGCTGGTCCAGGGATCGTGGTCGTCGAGGATGATGCGCAGCTCTCCCTCCGGCGTGAGGGCGAAGATGCGGTCCATCATGACGTGTGTGCCCCAGAGATTGCCGAAGGCGTCGAAGGCGATGCCGTCGATCGGCGCGCCATGGTCCTCGGGCCCGAAGGTTTGGCGGTCGGAGAGCGAGCCGTCGGGCGCGGCGCGGAAGCGGGTGATCCTGGGGCCACAGGTTTCGACGACGTAGAGCCATTCTTCGTTCGCGTCGAAGCGGATCTCGTTGGTGAAGGCGATGCCGTCCGCGACCACGCGCAGGCGGCCGTTCTCGTAGAGGGCGATGTAGCCGTCGGCGATGTCGGGAGAGACCGCTTCCATCCAGTTGACGACGCGGGTGGAGATGGTCAGCCAGAGGCGATCCTTCGAATCCCGCAGCACGAAATTGACCTTGCCGATGGGTTGGCCGTCGAGCGTGTCTGCGAGAACAATGGTCTTGCCGGTTTTCCGCTCCATGAGCTCCAGCCGATCGGTGCCGAAGTTGGAGATGACGATGTCACCGTTCCTGGCGAAGGCGAGACCGTTCGGCAGGGTGCCGACCGTGAAGCGTGTCGTCTCGTCGGTGGCGCCCGCGAAGGCGGTGCCCTCGCTCTGGCTGATCAACTGCTGGCTGCCGTCCGGCCGGATATGGACGACGCCGCCACGCGCATCCGCCGCCCAGAGCGAGCCGTCGCGCTCGGCGAGGATGCACTCGGGGCGCTGCAGGCCCTCGCCGACATAGCCGATCGTGCTGCGGTCGACGGTGAAGCCGTCGATGGGGTTGGCGGGCATGGGTCCTCGCTACGATCCGGCGCGTCAGGTGTCGGGGAGTTCAGGCGTCCTTGCGCAGGACGCGGTTCTTCAGCGTGCCGAGCCCGTCGAAGGTCAGCTCGATCGTGTCGCCGTGCTTGAGGAACCGGTCGATTTCCAGCCCGCAGCCGCCGCCCAGGGTGCCCGAGCCGAAGAACTCGCCGGCATGGAGCGTCTCCGACCGCGAGACATAGGCGATCATGTCCTCGAAGGAATGCAGCATGTCGCCGGTATGGCTGTCGGACCAGACCTCGCCGTTGACGACGGCCTTCGCCTTCAGGGCGTAGGGGTTCCTGACCTCGTCGGCGGTGACGATCCAGGGGCCGAGCGCGTTGCCGGCATCGAAGCTCTTGCCCTTGGTCGGCCCGAGCATACCGGCCATTTCGGCGAGTTGGGCATCGCGCGCGGAGAAGTCGTTGAAGATCGTGTAGCCGAAGATGTGGTCCTTTGCCGCCTGTTTTGGAATGTCGGCGCCGGCCTTCGACAGCACGATGCCGAACTCCAGTTCGTAGTCCATCATCTTCGAATAGGCTGGCCAGACCACATCCGCGCCGGTGCCGACCACCGAGAAGCGGTTGGTGATGTAGTAGATCGGCTTCTCGCGATAGACCGCCGGCACGTCGGGATCGGCCTTCAGCGCCTTCGCGCCGGCCTCGTCGCCCTTCATGCGGGCGATGATCCGCCGCATGCCGACGGGCGCGTCCTTGATGTGGCCGGGAAAGACCGAGAAGTCGCGCATCTGTGGCGGCACGGGCAGTGGCGCGCGCAGCTTCGTGCGCGCCAGCGGGCGCGAGACGTCCTCGTCCGTGCCGTGCGTTTCGGCCAGGCCGCGGGCCGTGTCCAGCGCGGCCGGGCCAGCCTCGATCAGCGCCTGCATAGACCGGAAGGCGACGACAGGCGCCTTGGCGCGATGGGCGGCGGTGGCAAGGTCCAGCACGCGCTCCGCGCCGGCCTTGCCGGTGACGACGCCGATCCGATCGCGGCCGTGGGCGCCGACGAAGGTGACGAGCTTCATGGCGGTCAGTCCTCGAAGATGGCGACGGCCCGGCAGAAGCCGGCGGAGGCCTTGTGGATCTTGTAGGGGAAGCAGGAGATCATGAAGCCGGTGGCCGGCAGCTGGTCGAGATTGGTCAGCTTCTCGATATGGCCGTAGGCGCGCACCATGCCGGCGCGGTGGCCTTCCCAGATCAGGCCGGCATCGCCTGTCTCGGCGAATTTCTTCGCCGTGTAGACGAAAGGCGCGTCCCAGCTCCAGGCGTCGGTGCCGGTGATCCTGACGCCGCGCTCGGTCAGCCAGAGCGTTGCCTCGCGGCCCATGCCGCAGCCCCGGCCTACATAGTCGGGCTGGCCGTAGCGCGCACCGGCGGCGGTGTTGACCACCACGATGTCGAGCGGCTGGAGCGTGACGCCCGTGCGCGTCAGCTCGGCCTCGACATCGGCGGCCGTCGCGACATAGCCGTCCGGGAAATGGCGGAAGTCGAGTTTCACGCCGCGCTGGAAACACCAGTCGAGCGGCATCTCGTCGATGGTCCAGGCCGGCTGGCCGTTATCGGTGGTCGAATGGAAGTGATAGGGCGCGTCGAGATGGGTGCCGTTGTGGGTGGAGATCTGGAGTTGCTCCACCGCCCAGCCGTCGCCGCCCGGCAGCTGCTCCTTCGTGAGGCCCGGGAAGAACTGCAGGATGCCGTCGACCGAGGCCTTGTGGTCGATATAGGTGATCGAGGGGAGAGCGCCCGGCGGATCGGAGGCGATATCGGCTCTCAGCGACACGGACAGATCGACGATCCGGCGCGGCATGGGTCTTCTCCCTTAATGCGTGTTCTGCCAGGCGAGCGCCCGGATTTCGACGGCGCGCAGCGCCATGTTGGAGACGAGGCCGATAGCGCCGAGCAGCGCGATGCCGGCGAACAGATCCGGCGACTGAAAGGCGCGCGCGGCGAGCAGGATCGCCGTGCCGAGACCGGATTGCGAGGCCAGCATCTCGCAGATGATGGCGAGGATCAGCGCGACGGTCATCGACAGCCGCATGCCGGCGAGGATGTCGGGCATGGCGTTGGGCAGGCCGATCTTCCAGGCGAAGGCCGGGCCGGACATCTGCAGGCAGCGTGAGACTTCCTTGAGGCGCGGCTCGACGGCGGCGAAGCCGTGGATGGTGCCGAGCAGCGTCGGCCAGAGCGAGCCGAAGGCGACAACAGTCAGCGCCATGGCCGGGGAGAGGCCCATCAGCGCGATGGCGACCGGGATGATCGCCGAAGCGGGCAAGGGCCGCAGGAATTCCAGCGTTGGCTGGAGATAGTCGCGGGCGGTCTTCGACAGTCCGATGGCGGCGCCGAGCGCGACGCCGATAAGGCTCGCCAGCAGCCAGCCCTGCAGCATGCGGCCGACCGTTCCCCAGGTCTGGGCGAGCAGGTCGCCGCGCGAGAAGCCGCGCACCAGAGCCGCCCAGGCATCGAAGGGGTTCGGAACGAAGGCGCGCGAGACGGTGCCGGTGACGGCCGCCAGCCACCACAGAAACAGGATGGCGAAGACGACGGCGATGGAGCCGGCGAGGACGATGGGGTTGCGGAGCGTCACGGTCTGACCTCCACGACCTGCTGGTGGCGGAAAAGATGGCCCTGGGCGGCATTGAGGCCGGCATTGACGGCCCAGCCGATCAGCCCAATCCAGATCAGGGAGCCCAGCATGAGTTCGGGCCGGAGTGACTGCTGGGCGATCATCAGCATGTAGCCGAGCCCCTGCGGGTTGGCGGCAATCTCGACCGTCACGGCAACCACCAGCGCGAAGCCGGCGGCGAGGCGCAGCGCGACGAAGATGCGCGGCATGGCGGCGGGCAGGATGATCTTGAACATGCGCTGCCAGGGGGTAAGCCCGATGACGCGCGAGACCTCCATCAGCCGGGGCTCGATCTGCGAGGCGGCGGCCTGCGCGAGGATCAGGCAGGGCCAGAAGGTCGCGAAAGCGACGATCGACATCTCGAACCGGTAGCCGAAGCCGAAGACCAGCATGGCGAGCGGGATGAGCGCGACCGAGGGGATCGGCCGGAACAGCTCGACCGAAGGCATGGACAGCGCGATGGCGGTGCGCGACAGGCCGATGGTGAAGCCGAGCACGAGGCCGAGACCAGCGCCGATCGCCAGCCCGCCGAGGGCGGCGACGAGGGTTTGGCGCGTCGCGGTGACCAGCGTGCCGTCGCCGATGGCTTCGACGATGGCGCCAAACGCCGCCGAGGGCGGGGCAAGGCTCTCCGAGCCCGCGCCCGGCCCGCGGAACCACAGTTCCGCGCCGACCAGCAGGAGCAGCGGCAGGGCGGCTGCCTTGGCGAACCTCATCAGTGCGTCTCGTGCATCATGTCGAAGAGGTCGCGGCGCATCGCGAGGAAGTCGGGATGCTCGCGGGTGGTCAGCTGGTTACGCGGGCGCGCCAGCGGCACGTCGACGATGCGCGCGAGCCGGCCCGGATTGGGCAGCAGCGCTACGACCCGGTCGCCGAGATAGAGCGCTTCCTCGAGGTCGTGCGTGACGAAGAAGACGGTGGTGTTGCGCTCGGCGGCGAGCGCCAGGACCTCGTCCTGCAACTGCTGGCGCGTCATGGCGTCGAGCGCGCCGAAGGGCTCGTCCATCAGGAGAATTTCCGGGTCCTGCGCCAGGCACCGGGCAATCTGCAGGCGCTGCTGCATGCCGCCCGAGAGCTGGCCCGGGAACTTGTGGGCATGGTCCTTGAGGCCGACCTTGGCGAGCAGCGCCTCGATCAGCGGCTTCTGCTCGGCCCGGGACATCCCCGCCGCCTCCAGCGCCAGCGCGACATTGCCGGTGGCATCGCGCCAGGGCAGGAGGGCGCGCCCGTAGTCCTGGAAGACCACGGACACCTTGCGGGTCGGCCCTTGGACGGGCCGCCCGAACAGCGAGAGCTTGCCCGCGCTCGCGTGGACGAGACCCGCGACGACACGCAGCAACGTGGTCTTGCCGCAGCCGGACGGGCCCATCACGCAGATGAACTCGCCGGGCCTCACGTCGAGCGTGATGTCGGTCAGGATCGTCTTGCCGCCGAGATCGACGCGGATGGCGTCGAACGCGATGGCAGGTTCGGGCGGGCGGGCAAGCATCTCGGTCTCTCTCACGGATAGACGACGCTGGCCGCCACCGGCTGGCCGCGCAGCATGTCCTGCTCCTTCATGATCGTGATCCAGTACTCGATCTCCTGGACCGTGATGGTCGGCTTCTGGGACGAGATGATCGCGCTGGCGATGACCGCCGGCGGCAGCGGGATGAACTTGCCGATAATGGCGCGCACCCGGGCGTCGTTGGCCTTGTCGTTCAGGTAGGCATTGCCCTCGGCGAGGCCCTCGCGGAACGCCTTGAGGGCCACGGGGTTGCGGGTCGCCCAGGCACGGGTCGTCGAATAGAGGATGGCGGGCAGGCCGGCCGGGAGCTCGGTGTGGAAATAGGACACCACGCGGCCGACATTGGTCTGGACGATGCGCTCCATGATCGGCGAGCCGGTGACGAGCCCGTCGACCGAGCCGCCGCGCAGGATGTCGGCCATCTGCGGGAACGGTGTCTCGACGAAGGTCACCTTCTTCCAGTCCGCGCCCTTCTCGCTCATCCACTTGCGGAAGAGCACGTGCAGGAAGGCGTTCATGCCGGGCACGCCGATGCGCTTGCCCTCGGCGGTCTTGGCGTCGGTGATGCCGGCGCCGGTCTTCTCGACGAAGCCATAATTGGCGACGTCGCGGTTGGTGAAGGAGCCACCGGCGACGGCGACGAGGTCGAGGCCGCCGTCATTGGCCTGCAGCATGACGGAGGGCGTCGGCCCGCCGATCTGCACGCTGTCGGCCTGCATCGCGGCCGGAATGTTGGAGTTGAGCGCGATGAGCTGCATGGTCGTATCGAGGCCACGCTTGCGGAAATAGCCTTCCTCCTGGGCGATGAAGGCCGAGGCGAAATCCGACACGGCGGTATAGCCGACGATCACCTTGGTCGGCGCCTGAGCGAGGGCGGGGGCGGATACGAGCGCGGAGCCGGCCGCGATGCCGGCCGCGAAATGGCGGCGGGTCAGGTCAGTCATGGACGTTGTCCTCTCACGTGAGCTTTTCGGTTTCTGCGGGTCTTCGTGCCCGGTGGTCATGATGGGTCAGGCTGGTCCGGTTCGGGTCACCGTATCAGGCCTTGCAGCAAGTGCCCGCATGCCGGCAGCCGCGAATGCGACCGCGCGCGAAAGCATGGTTTCGGTGTTGCCGTCGGTGGTTTCGCCGTCGGACAGCCGGTCGGCGCGGCCGGTCGGCGTCATCTGGGTCAGCGCCGATCCAATGATGAACAGATAGCCCCAGGTGGCGTTGGCGACGGTGATCCCCGGCAGGGAGAGGCGGAGCGCGGCGATGTAGCGCTTCGCCATGGCGTCGTAGCTCCTGGAGATCAGGTTCTTCTGCCAGTCGAGATTGGAGGCGCCCATGACGAGGATCAGGCTGGCGAAGGTCGAGCCACCGCGCGCCGGGTCGTAGCCAGCCTCGACGGTCGGGCGCAGCAGAGAGTCGATCAGCTCTTCGAGCACTGGCGCACCGCGCACCAGCATGGCGTCGAGCCGGGCGAGGCGAATGCGGTTGATGGCGCCGGACCGGCGCGCGAACATCGCCTCGAACAGGCCGTCCTTGGTCTTGAAGTGATAGTGCAGCAGCGCCTGGGCGACGCCGGCCTCCTGCGCGATCTCGCGCATGCTGGTGCCGTCGAAGCCGAATTTGCCGAACAGCCGTTCCGCCGCGTCGAGGATCTCTTCCTTCGACGTCGCCTTGGCGCGGGCTGTAGCGAGAGTGGCGATCATCGGCTCGTATGTCTGACTGTTCGATCAGTCAAGATCAGAGTCCGGTGACTGTCAACGCCCCGAGCGGGCTGTTCTGAGGTGTCGTCCATCTGCCGTTCGATGGATGACAGGTCCGGTCGCGACAGTCGGCCTCAGCTACGCGCTTTCGCCTGCAGGTTGCGCTTGCGGGTGGCCGCCGCCTTCTTCGCCGAAGCCGAGCGCTCGGCGGTGCTCCGTCGGGCTGATGTGCGGCCGCCGAGCTTGCCGCCACGTTTCGCGGAGACATTCGTATCGGGCACGCCGCGGCCCGAGCCGCTCTTGTTGCCGCCACCGCTCTCCTTGTTGACGGTCGCCCAGGCAATGGATTCGGCGCGGTCCTCGGACATGCCGCGCTCCTTGTAGCCCTCTTCGATATGCTCGGCCTTGCGCTTCTGCTTGTCGGTGTAGGCAGACTTGTCGCCACGCGGCATTATGCGCCTCCTGTCAGGGTGTTCAACGATGAACGGCTCCGGCAGGGTCGCGGTTCCTCGGAGATGCGGCATGTCCGGCGACCACCACGATCCCGCCATCGCGCTGAAGACCATCAAGGCCAACGGCATCACCCTCCGCTATGCCGAGATGGGCGAGGGCCCGCTGGTGCTCTTCACCCACGGCTGGCCGGAGGGCTGGGCATCCTGGCGGCACCAGCTCGCGGCGGTCGCGGCGGCCGGCTACCGCGCCGTCGCGCCCGACATGCGCGGCTATGGCGGCACCGACGCGCCAGCCGAGATCGAGCGCTATTCGATCCTGGACCTCGTTGCCGACCAGGTCGAACTGGTGAAGGTGCTAGGCGCGGAAACGGCCGTTGTCATCGGTCACGACTGGGGCGCCCCGGTCGCCTGGCACTCGGCGCTGCTGCGACCCGACATCTTTCGCGCCGTGGTCGGCATGAGCGTGCCGTGGACGCCGCCCGGTTACACCGACATGCTCTCCTCGCTGGAAAAGCTCGGCATCCGCGACTTCTACATCCAGTATTTCCAGGCACCGGGCGTCGCCGACGCGGAGCTCGACCGCGATCCCGACGAAAGCCTCCACCGCATCTACCAGGACGGGTTCGGCAATCGCGAGGGCCGCCGCAAGTCCATGATCCGGATGAAGAGCGGCGGCGGCATCCTCGACAACACCGATCCGCCCGGCGTGCTGCCCGACTGGCTGCCCGCGAGCCACATGGCCTACATGGCCGAGCAGTTCCGCCATTCCGGCTTCCGGGGCGGGCTCAACTGGTACCGGAACCTGCGCCGCAACGCCTCGCTGATGGCGCCCTGGCGGGGCCAGCCGATCCGCCAGCCCTCGCTGTTCATCGCGGGCGCGAATGACGGGGTCATGCATTTCCCGGCGTCGAAGGCGCAGATCGAGGCCTTTCCGAAGACGCTGCCTGGCTGCCGCGGCGTCCATGTCGTGGAGGGCGCCGGACACTGGATCCAGCAGGAAAAGGCCGCCGAGGTCAGCGCGCTCGTCGTCGCTTTCCTCGACGGCCTTGATCGGTAGGCTGGAGCCCGGAACGGCTCAGCGCTGGGGAACGAGGCGCTCTTTGCCGATGCCTTCCTGGCCGGCGATCGTCCAGGTGCCATCCAGCGTGCCGTCGTCATTGATCCGGTAGACGACAAGGCCGACGGATTCGCCGAGCTTGTAGGCGGCCGAGAGCACGTTGCCTTGGCGCATGCAGAACCCTTGGGTCGGCGGGGTGTTGGGGATCTGCCAGCGGATGGCGCAATTGCCGCCGGCCGTTCCGGTAATGGCCGCGACACCGCGATAACCGGTGCCGTTGCCGTTGTCGCCGAGCACCTGATAGTTGCCGGTCAATTGCTGGGCGCCGGCGGTCGCAACGCCGGCAACGAGAATGGCGGCGGCCGCCGCGAGACGATGCATGGACATGGATAACTCCCGTGGTTAGGGCTCTTGCGGCCCGGGTGCGGACATTCCCCGGAGATTGTTGCCGCAGAGTGTCGCTGGGTCACGTTGGGAAGTTTCCGGGCGGAAGGGCGGTAATTTCCGGGCGCGGCTTGCGGCAATGGCCGGCGTTGGCTATCTCGCGGCAATCCCTTTGACACGCCCGATCTCATCAGGAGGCGCGACCCCATGGCCCGCCAGTTCGCCTATCACATGTCCGGCCTCACCAAGGCCTATCCGAACGGCAAGAAGGTTCTGGAGAACGTCCACCTCTCCTTTTACCCGGACGCCAAGATCGGCGTGCTCGGCGTCAACGGCTCCGGCAAGTCGACGCTGCTGCGCATCATGGCGGGCATGGACAAAGAATATATCGGCGAGGCCTGGGCGGCCGAGGGCGTGCGCGTCGGCTACCTGTCGCAGGAACCGCAGCTCGATCCGGCGCTGACGGTGCGCGAGAACGTCATGCTCGGCGTGGCCGCCAAGAAGGCGATCCTCGACCGCTACAACGACCTCGCCACCAACTATTCCGACGAGATCGCCGACGAGATGGCGAAATTGCAGGACGAGATCGAAGCCAAGGGGCTGTGGGATCTCGACAGCCAGGTTGACCAGGCGATGGACGCGCTGATCTGCCCGCCGGACGATGCGGAGGTTACCAAACTCTCCGGCGGCGAGCGGCGCCGCGTGGCGCTCTGCCGCCTGCTGCTCGACCAGCCGGAGGTGCTGCTCCTCGACGAGCCGACCAACCATCTCGACGCTGAGACCACCGCCTGGCTGGAGGGGCACCTGCGCGCCTATCCGGGCGCGATCCTGATCGTCACCCATGACCGCTACTTCCTCGACAATGTTACCGGATGGATCCTCGAACTCGATCGCGGCAAGGGCATTCCCTACGAGGGCAACTACTCCTCCTGGCTGCAACAGAAGCAGAAGCGGCTGATGCAGGAGGGCCGCGAGGAGGAAACGCGCCTGAAGGCGCTGACGCGCGAGGCGGAATGGATGGGCTCCTCCCCGAAGGCCCGGCAGGCCAAGAACAAGGCACGCATCCAGCGCTACGACGAACTGGTCAAGAAGGCGGCCGAGGCCGGCCCGACCACCGCGCAGATCATCATCCCGATCGCCGAGCGGCTGGGCAACAACGTCATCGAGTTCAAGGACCTGTCCAAGGCCTTCGGCGACAAGCTCTTGATCGACGAGTTGTCGTTCAAGCTGCCGCCGGGCGGCATCGTCGGCATCATCGGGCCGAACGGCGCTGGCAAGACCACACTGTTCAAGATGATCGCCGGTCAGGAAAAGCCCGACAGCGGCGAGATCGTCATCGCCGACAACGTCAAGCTCGGCTATGTCGACCAGTCGCGCGATGCGCTTGCCGACACCAAGACAATCTATGAGGAAATCTCCGGCGGCAACGAGATCCTCTATCTCGGCAAGCGCGAGATCAATGCCCGCGCTTATTGCGGCGCTTTCAACTTCAAGGGCGGCGACCAGCAGAAGAAGGTCGGCCAGATTTCGGGCGGCGAGCGCAACCGCGTGCATCTGGCGAAGATCCTGCAGCGCGGGGCGAACGTCTTGCTGCTCGACGAGCCGACCAACGACCTCGACGTCGACACGCTTCGTGCGCTGGAGGAGGCGCTGGAGGACTATGCCGGCTGCGCCGTGGTGATCAGCCACGACCGCATGTTCCTCGACCGTATCGCCACCCACATCCTCGCCTTCGAGGGCGACAGCCATGTCGAGTGGTTCGAGGGCAACTTCCAGGACTACGAGGAGGACAAGAAACGCCGCCTCGGCATCGATTCGACCATTCCGAAGCGCATCCAGTACAAGAAGTTCGCGCGCTGACGGGAGGCCTGATGGCGGCCGGCCTGACCATCCGCCTTGCTGGCGATCACTTCAGGGACGGGATGCCATCGCCAGAAGGCGCACCTCACCAATGAAGCTTTCCAGCGATTGAAGGTGAGGCTGGACGCTCTTCGGGAACTTCGCGACCAGCGGTGCCGGCACCACCAGTTGGACCCCGGCGTCTGTCATCTCACGGAACTGTCCTTCCGAAACGCCTTCCTGCAAGGTCAGAAGATGCTTGACGCCGATCCGGTCAGCCTCATTCAACACCTGTCGCCACCGGTCACGGCAAGTGGTTTTGACCGCGAGCATTCGTAGCCCCGAAGTCGGGAACGCGGCGCTCTTGTAGGCAGCTTCCGACGGGAACAGGAAATCGGGCTTCTTCCCCGGATCGGATTCCGGCCCGTGCGAAAAGTCGGTTCCCTCCCGAAGCCGCTCTTCCATGAAGATTTCACGCGCGTGCAACTCCAGTGAGCGACCGGAGCGTGCCTTGCGGCGCTGAAGGATGGTTTGGGCCTTCGCAATGAAGTCGTCCAGCGTCGTGAAGCGTGCCTTAATTGCAGGCAGTTCAACTGCCTCTTCCACGCTTCGAAAAATCTCAAACTCGCATTCGCGACGGCGCATCAGGCGCTTGTCAGGCGTCAGTCCGGAGTCAGCCCGCAACTCCACGGTTTTGCGGACAACCTCTTCACCACTCGGGAATTTCAGTAACCACGCTGGCGGTATCTCTGTCGGCTCCAGCCAACAGCTGGCAGGGGAGGGGGCGCGGCAGGAAACAGGCTTGGATGGCGCGGGTTCCAGATTGCCCACTTGCCGGGCTCAACTGGCCCGACCCGATCCTCAACAAGATCTCTTCTCCCTCATGGCGACAAATTCAAATAGGGCGGTCTGAAGCCATTCCTCGGGAGGATGCTGGTTAGAGGAACCCGAAATGTCGCCGATGCTCTCGCAACAATGCAATATCCGGCGCAAATTTCTTAGGAATATTAAATTTAGCGCCCATGTTTGATATCTTTTCCGTAGTCTCACTCGAAAGATGCGGTGAAAATAACAAATGACAATCATCAGACAAAGTAATGAGCCCAGTATCGAAGGCCCGATCAAAAAGTGCGTTCAAGCAGATGCCGTTTCGAGGGTCGAGGCGCCTACTTTTATGTGTCGCCCATGGCGCAATGTGACTGGCCACGAGGAGGCGCTCGTCTGAGATACCGCTGATTGCGCACCTGTGATCGTAAGACGCCAGCACGGCTCGTCGAAAACGTTGCTGTCCTCTTCTTGCCTTCATCAAAGCTAAGACGTCCGTCGCCTCATATGACACGTCCGATACAAATTCCGTCTGCGGAAGGTCGCTAAATCCTTCGTTGCCCTCCTCATCGATAGACAAATAATAGTCAATATTGCCAAAGAAATCGCTCCAGACCTTTCGATCCAAAGCAGATACATTTGCCATCCCCTTTCGGTCAATAGTCGGGTCAAGAGATGCAAAATTCACCATCTTCAACGCGATGGCAGATGGCGTTCGACCTAGGCGTTTCGATAGTTCGACGACCTTTGGATTTTTTGAATGCAGTCTCCCGAACGGGATCTCGCAATATATAGTCAGTAGCTTGAGTAGCTCCGACTCTGTCCATTTCGCTCCCGCCACTCGAACCACCCCTCCTTAGCCGCGCGCTCGAACCTTCTCAAAAGGCTGGCCGCGCTCACCTGACATTCAGATATTTCCACCTCAAAAAAACCGGCAAACTCATGGAGATTGTGATCGTCCTGCGTCAAATGCAGCGGAGCAAGAGAGTTTATCCCAACAACGCTAGGAATAAAATACTCTTGATCAAATAGAAGCGGCTCAATCTTATTGAAAGTTATTCTCCCAGAAACGAGAATAACCCCGCGAAATTTATAGTTGGCCGCGTCTCTATAAAGATATTCTATCTTAGTTCCTATCATCACAGCGACCCCAATCTATGGCAGATCAATAGTCCACGTTGCTGCAGAGAAACCTTATGTGAGAAGCACACACTAAAGAAAGAACAAAAATTGAATTTCGACACTGCGCGGCCTAAAGAAGAGAGCGCGCGTTAAACCCGCATCTCCAGATCGCCCGCGCCGATCCAGAACACCTCGCCGTCGCTCTCTGCCGAATCGAGCCAGAGGAACGGCAGGTCGTATTCCTCCTCGAGGATGTCGCGGCCTGTGCCGATCTCGCAGATGAGCCCGCCGCGGGCGGTCAGGTGGTCGCCGGCCTCGTCGAGGATGCGGCGGACGATGTCGAGCCCGTCCGCGCCGCCGAGATGGGCCATGACCGGCTCGGCGCGGTATTCGGCTGGAAAGGCATCCACCTCCGCTTTCGCCACATAGGGCGGGTTGGCGACGACCAGGTCGTAGCGGCGGCCGGCAACCGGCCCGAACAGATCGCCGGCGAGGAGCGCCACGCGGTCCTCCATGGCGTGGTCGGCGACGTTCAGCTTCGCGACCTCCAGCGCGTCCCTCGACAGGTCGACCGCGTCGACCGTGGCGTTCGGATAGGCCATGGCTGCGAGGATCGCGAGGCAACCCGAGCCGGTACAGAGGTCGAGGACGCGCGCGACGGCAAAGGGCTCCGGCACGGGGCCGAGCCCGTCCTGCTCGAGTCCACCGGTCATCATCAGTTCGCCGAGATAGGAGCGTGGCACGATGACCCGCTCGTCGACGCGGAAAGGAATGCCCTGGATATAGGCCTTACCGAGGAGGTAGGGCGCCGGCTTGCGGGTGGTCACGCGCGCCTCGATCAGGGCGATCACTTTCTCGCGTTCGGCGCGCGTCAGGCGCGCCTCCAGCCAGGGCGCGAGGTCGTCGATCGGCAGCGACAGCCCTTCCAGGATCATGAAGGCGGCCTCGTCGAGCGCCGTGGTCGTGCCGTGGCCAAAGGTCAATTTTGCCGCCGAGAAGCGCGAAACGCCGTAGCGCAGCAGGTCGCGGACGGTGATCAGGTCGTCGGCGGGGGAGGGCGGCTGGGCCATCGGGCGGGTCTCCTGCCGGGCCGATCGGCCCGCCGGACCCTGCTAAAGCGCGCGGGGTGGCGCATCAAGCCCGCGGCGGCATTCGTGCCGGGAAAGCGCCATCCTGCCACGGCATCGCCCAAGTCGGCGGCAATGGTCGCCTTGCGGATCACCGGGTTCGCGGGCATGGTGGCTGGATGTCCGGTTGCCTTTGCGCCGGGCCTTCGTACCCCATGCGGACCCATTCCTGCGGACCCCTTTTGCGGATCCTCCCCTCGGGATGACGAGAGAGCGATAGTGACGTTCAACACGCTTCTGCGGGCGGTCGCGCTCGCTGCCGGACTTGCCGCCGCGACGACTGCAGCCGCCCAGAGCCGCAACACCACCTTCCAGCCGCTCGGCGCCACGCCGGTGTTCCGCGACGCGTTGCGGTCCTCGGTCTATGGCAATGTGCTCGCCGCGCGTCTTGCCGGGACCGTGCGCGACACGTCGGCCTCGTCGGTCTACTGGCGCGCCGCGCTGCGCCAGGACCCGCGCAACAACGAGATTCTCGAGCGGGCCTTCGTGACCACGCTCGCCGACGGCAATGTCGACGAGGCCGTGCCGCTGGCCGAGAGGCTGATCCTCGTCGATCGCGGCCATCGCCTGGCGCGTCTCGCGCTCGCCATGCGGGCCATGAAGGCGCGCCAGTACCAGGCCGCGCGCACCCATCTCAACGCCGCGCCGCGGGCCGGCGCCGACCTGACCTCCGCCCTGCTTGTCGGCTGGTCATATCTCGGCTCTGGCGATGCCAATGCCGGCGTCGCCGCCATCGACCGTCTGACCGGGGCCGACTGGTATGCGCTGTTCAAGAACTTCCATACCGGTCTGATCCTCGACGCCGCCGGCCGGCGCGCCGATGCCGGAACGCGGTTCGAGGCCGCCTACAAGCAGGACCCGACCATCCTCAGGATCGTCGACGCCTATGGGCGCTGGGCGTCGCGCGCCAAGTCGGCCGACGAGGCGCGGCAGGTCTTCGATTCCTACGACAAGGTCATCCCGGGCCATCCGATCATCGCAGATGCCCAGCGCCGGCTGGGCGCCGACGCCAACGGCCTGCCCATGCTGATCCGCAGCCCGCAGAGCGGCTCGGCCGAAGTGCTCTATGGCCTCGGCTCGGCGCTGTCGCGGCAGGGCGGCGAGGATCTCGCGCTGATCTACCTTCAGCTCGCACGCTGGCTCGACCCGCAGCACGACCTCGCGATCCTGTCGCTGGCCGACCTCTACGAATTCCTGAAGGTTCCAGGCCGGGCGATCGCCGTCTTCGACGCCATGCCGGAATCCTCGCCGCTGTATCGCAACGCGCAGATTCAGCGGGCGCTGAATCTCGACCAGATGGAGCGCACCGACGAGGCCCGCAAGGCGCTGCAGGACCTGATCGCCAAATGGCCGAACGACCTCGAGGCCATCCAGGCGCTCGGCAACGTGCTGCGCGGCCGCAAGCAGTTCGCCGAGGCCGCCGAGGCCTATTCGCGGGCGCTGGCGCTGATCCCGAACCCGACCACCCAGCACTGGATCTATTTCTACTTCCGCGGCATCGCCTACGAGCGCACCAAGCAGTGGCCGAAGGCCGAGGCGGACCTCAGGCGTGCGCTCGACCTGATCCCCGAGAACAATGCGCGCGGCCGTGCCCAGGTGCTCAACTATCTCGGCTATTCCTGGGTCGACCAGGGCATGAACCTCGAAGAGGGCCTCGCCCATATCCGCAAGGCGGTCGAGCTGACGCCGGAGGATGGCTACATCGTCGACAGCCTCGGCTGGGCCTATTACCGCATGGGCCGCTACGACGACGCGGTCGTCGAGCTGGAGCGCGCCATCGAGTTGCGCCCCGAGGATCCGGTAATCAACGACCATCTCGGCGATGCCTACTGGCGCGCCGGCCGGCAGTTGGAGGCGCGCTTCCAGTGGAACCATGCCCGCGACCTCAAACCCGAGCCGGACGACCTGCCGCGCATTCTCCAGAAGATCGCCGGCGGCCTTGCCGACGACCGCGAGCCGGCCGCCCGGACGACCACTGGCCAGGCTGCGCCGCAGACGGCGCCGAACTGATCCCGGCGGGCTTTGCGCCCGCCGCTCCCGCTCATGCTGGTCGAACGCGCGCCCGCCAAGGTGAACCTGACGCTCGCCGTGCGCGGGCGGCGTGCCGACGGCTATCACGACCTCGAAAGCCTCGTGGTCTTCGCCGCCACCGGCGACGAATTGCGGTTCGTGCCCAGCGGTGACGGCTTTGTGCTGGCCGTGCGCGGCGCGACGGCGGCCGATGCCGGTCCCGCCGCCGACAACCTCATCCTGAAGGCGGCGCGATTGCTCGCAGCGCGCATGCCGCGACTGCCCGGCGGGCAGTTCGTGCTGGTCAAGCGCCTGCCGGTGGCGGCGGGCCTTGGCGGCGGCTCCTCGGATGCCGCGGCGGCGCTTCGGCTGCTGGCGCGCGCCGGAGGCCTGGCGGCCGATGATCCGCGGCTCCGGGAGGCGGCGCGGTTGACCGGTGCGGACGTGCCCGTCTGCCTTGACGGTCGCACCCGCATGATGCGCGGCGTCGGCGACGATCTCGGGCCGCCGCTTAGCCTGCCGCGCCTGCCGGCGCTGCTGGTCAATCCGCGCGTTGCTGTGCCGACACCCGATGTGTTCCGCCAGCTTGGCATGGCGGCCGAACAGGTCAATGCCAGCGATCCCGTGGCCGGTTTGGAGGCCATGGCCGCCAACGCAGCAGCCAGCCGCGCTGACCTCGTCGCCCGGCTCGCCTCATCCCGCAACGACCTTGAACCGCCGGCAATTGCTATTGCCCCGGTCATCGGCGAGGCGCTGACGCTGCTGCGCGCCATCCCCTGCTGCGGCCTCGCGCGCATGTCGGGATCGGGCGCGACCGTCTTCGGCCTGTTCGACACCTGCCGGGCGGCGGCCGCGGCCGGCAAAGCCATTGCCGCTGAACATCCGGGATGGTGGCTGAAACCGACCATGCTGGGGTGAGGATCAGGCCCCGCGATAGCCCCGCCAGCCGGCCGCGCGAAGGTGGCAGGCCGGGCAGGTGCCGCAGCCATAGCCCCAGTCGTGTTTCGACGTCCGGTCGCCGAGATAGCAGGAATGGCTCTCGTCGCGGATCAGCGTGACCAGCGCCTCGCCGCCGAGCCGCTCGGTGAGCGCCCAGGTCTCCGCCTTGTCGATGAACATAAGCGGCGTATTCAGCACGAAGCGCCTGTCCATGCCGAGGTTCAGCGCCACCTGCAGCGCCTTGATTGTGTCGTCCCGGCAGTCGGGATAGCCGGAATAGTCGGTCTCGCACATGCCGGCGATGATGTGCTTGAGACCGCGCCGGTAGGCGAGCGCCGCCGCGAAGGTGAGGAAGACGAGGTTGCGTCCGGGCACGAAGGTGTTCGGCAGGCCGGCATCGGTCATCTCGATGGCGACATCGCGGGTCAGCGCGGTGCTGGAGATTTCACCCAGCGCCGCGAGGCCGATCGTGTGGTCCTCGCCGAGGCGGGCGGCCCAGTCCGGATTCAACGCGGCAAGGCCCGTCCGCACGGCGGCGCGGCAATCAAGCTCCACGCGGTGGCGCTGCCCGTAGTCGAAACCAAGCGTCTCGACCTGGGAGAAGCGGTCCAGCGCCCAGGCGAGGCAAGTCGAGGAATCCTGCCCGCCGGAAAAGAGAACGAGGGCGCCCTGATCGTTCATGGCGCGATCCCCTCGCGCTGCCGACGCGGAGTGGGCGCTTCACCTCGCCCCGGTGGGGAGAGGTCGGCCGAGGCGAAGCCGAGGGCGGGAGAGGGGGAGGGTGTCAGCCGGATGGAGCTCTCCCCCTCACCCGACGGCTTCGCCGTCGACCTCTCCCCGCCGGGGAGAGGTAAGGCGGCGGCAACGTCCAGCGAACGGCCGATCCCCGACCATGCAGGCGCCCTGCCGGCCATCAATGCGCGCGAGCGATGCAGAACTCGACCGCCTGTTTCAGCGCATCCTTGAGGGGCGAGTCCGGAAACAGCGCCAGCGCATCGTTGGCCATGTCGCCGTAATGGCTGGCGCGCTCGATCGTGTCGGCCAGTGCCCCGTGCTTGGTCATCAGCCCGATGGCGGTGTCGAAGTCGCCGTCGGCGATCACGCCTTCGACCAGCGTCTTCTTCCAGAAGGCGCGCTCGGCCTCCGAGCCGCGCCGGAAGGCGAGCACGACGGGGAGGGTGATCTTGCCCTCGCGGAAATCGTCGCCGGTGTTCTTGCCGAGCTTCTGCGCCTTGCCGCCATAGTCCAGCGCATCGTCGACGAGCTGGAAGGCGATGCCCAGATTCATGCCATAGGCGCGGGCGGCGGCCTGTTCCGCCTTCGGCCGGTCGGCGATCACCGGGCCGACCTCGCAGGCCGCGGCGAAGAGCTCGGCCGTCTTGCGGCGGATGACCGCGAGATATTCGTCTTCCGTCGTGGCGGTGTTCTTGGCGGCCGCGAGCTGCATCACCTCGCCTTCTGCGATGACGGCGGCGGCGGTCGACAGAATGTCGAGCGCGCGCAGCGAGCCGACCTCCACCATCATCTTGAAGGCCTGGCCGAGCAGGAAGTCGCCGACCAGCACCGAAGCCTCGTTGCCCCAGACCATGCGGGCCGCGGGCTTGCCGCGCCGCATGTCGCTCTCGTCCACCACGTCGTCATGGAGGAGGGTGGCGGTGTGCATGAACTCCACCGAGGCCGCGAGCTTCACATGGCCCTCGCCGCGATAGCCGGCGAGACTTGCGGTTGCCAGCGTCAGCATGGGCCGCAGCCGCTTGCCACCCGAGGAGATCAGGTGGTTCGCCACCTCCGGGATCATGGTGACCTCGGACCCCGTCCGCGACAGGATCATCGCATTGACCCGCTCCATGTCGGCGCGCGTCGCCGCGACCAGCGCCTCGATGGAGGCCTTTTCCTTCTCGAAGGGGACGACGACTGCCACACCATGCTCCAGACTGTGTGCGCCCGCATTGGACGGATTTTCTCGGGACAATAGGGAGGTGGCGCATCCTTCTCAAGCGGTGCGGCATCACGATTGAGGGCACAGGACCACCGCACAAGGAGCGCCGGCCGTTGGAGGAAATCATCCGCACCCCTGATCCGGTGCTTGTCGGCGCCGTGGAGGCGCTGCTTGGCGGCGAGGGCATCGCCGTGTTCGTTGCCGACCGGCACATTTCCGCCATCGAGGCCCGTATTGCCGCTTTTCCGCTGCGCGTGCTGGTGCCGGCCGGCGATGCGGACCGGGCGCGCCGGCTGATCCGTGAGGCCGGATGGGGCGCTGAATTGCGGCCTGCACCCTAGCCGGCCGCCCAAGCGGCGGGCGGGCCGCAAAGTGACGGATGGGCTCTGCCGCCGATCCATGCGATGGCTGGTGCCATGTCGACCACGACGCAGGACCAGGACACGACCACCGACACCGTGCTGGGCGGGCGGGTGCAGCTTGTCCAGCCGCGCCGCGGCCATCGCGCCGGCCACGACGCCGTGCTGCTGGCGGCCGCCGTCCCGGCTGCACCGGGCGACCGGGTGCTCGATCTCGGGGCTGGCGTCGGCACCGCCGCCTTCTGCCTCGCCGCGCGGGTAGCGGTCGGCTATCTCACGCTGGTCGAGATCGACCCGGCGCTGGCGGCGCTCGCCGAGCAGAACGCCGCCGCCAACGGCTATGGCAACCGCACCCGCGTCATCGTCATGGATGCGCTGGCGCGTGGCACGCCGCGCGAGAAGGCCGGCCTGCTCGTCGGCGCCATCGACCGGGTGATCACCAATCCGCCGTTTCACGATGCCGCCCGTCACCGCGCCTCGCCCGCGCCGGGGCGCCGGCTCGCCCATTCCGGCGGCGACGACATGCTCGCCGGCTTCCTCAGGACCGCCGTCTCGGTGCTGCGGCCCGGCGGCACGGTGACGCTGATCCACCGTGCCGACCAGCCGGAAGCACTGCTGGCCGCCCTGCGCGGCCGGTTCGGCGGGGTGACGCTGCGGCCGATCCACCCGAAGCCGGGCGCGCCGGCGGTCCGGCTGATCGCCAGCGGCATCAAGGGCTCGCGGGCGCCGACCGCCATCCTTCCCGGCCTGGTGCTGCAGGACGGCGAGGGCCAGCCGACGGCCGAAGCCGAGGCGATCCTCAGAGAGGGACGAGGTTTCTGATGCATTGGGTTCGCATTCTGTGGCTTGCCTGCCTTGTTCTGATGGCGGCTGCGCCGGTCGCTTCCGCGCAGCAGGCCCCGCCCGGTCTCGACGTCCTGCTGCAGCGGCCGGCCTTCAAGGAGGCCTGGGACAAGGTGTTCCGGCGCGAGCGCAACATCGACCGGTGGGTGCATGTCTTCGGCGGCGGCGGGGAGGGCACCGTGCAGCCGGGCCGCGCCTTCGCGCGCGACGGCGTCAGCTACATCGTCGGCATTGTCTGCCGGCCGCAGGACTGCGAGGACAACCGGCTGTTCGTACTGTTCCGCGAGGATGGCAGCCAGGCCTGGGCGCGCTGGCTGGGCAAGGACATCGAGCTGACCTACGGCCAGCCGACGCCGGCCATGCGCGCGCTGCTGGTCGAGGTGGCGGGACGGTAGGGGCGGGTGAAGGCCGCTGCCTGCGTGAACTTTCTCGCGTAGGGAGAGGACGCCGCCCATAGCGCGCAAACCCTCTCCCGTGGGGAGAGGGTGGGTCCGGAGGACCCGGGTGAGGGGTATGCCTTTGCCGGATGAGGCGGAGACACGCCGAACGTGACGCTCACCTGTCGAGCCCGGACCCCTCACCCGGCTGCTCCGCAGCCACCCTCTCCCCACGGGAGAGGGCTCGCGCGCCCGGTGCGCTGCGCCCACGGCACGCTCGAAGGTCAAGGCTCCACTCGCGAAGGGCTAGGCGCTGCCTCTTCACCCTCCCCTGCAGGGGGAGGGTCGGCGGCCGAAGGCAGCCGGGGTGGGGTGACTCCAGTGCCAGTTGCATCGCCCGCGCCAGGTATAGAAGAGGGTGCTTCACCCCATCCCGATCTCGCTGCGCTCGATCGACCCTCCCCCTCCAGGGGAGGGTGATGGGGCGGCTCGCCTCCGCGCTTCGCCTCGCTCCGCGCTTCGTCTTTCATCCCGGCACGCCTCCCCGTTCCCGCGCCTGAACCGGCCGGGGTTTGAGCTTGTCGGTCCCCGCTCCTTCCTTGGCGAAGGCACGAGGGGTGAAGCGCCGTCAGGCGCGGAGGCGGAACGCCACCTCCTGTGGCCCCGCGAGGCGTGCCCCGCGGAACCGGACTTCGGATCGCCGAAGCCCGCCGGCTCGCGTCCATCCCGTGGCTCCTGGTTGGCCCGGATCAACATCCGGGCTTCAAGTTGGAGACACGGCCCGCACGCGAGCCGGCGCGCCTCACGGCGCTTCACCGCGGCATTTATCGTCATCCGGGTCCGCGCTTCCGGGGCGGAGGACAAGAGACGGGGTGGCCGGTAAGGACCTGGCCTCGCCTCCCCGGCCGCGGGTTTCGGGGGATTACCGCCCCCGTTGGAAACCGCGGCCGTTGCGGGACATGGGGCTTATCGCCCTGGTCCCGTCCGGTGCTGCGGGTTACCCCCGAAGCACAGGTTCCTCTCGCCCGCCTGGCGATGCTCCTCGCGCAACGGTCACCCCCGGCGCAGTGGCGCCTTGAAGGGCCCGAAGGGGCGGATGTCCCGGCGACGCCCCGGCGTATCGGCTGGTGAAGCCTCCACGACGGGGAACCGCCCCTCCGCCCCATCATCCACACCACCGGAAGATGCCTCGAGAGGGCAGAAGGTCGGACGAGGATGGGGCAAGCGCGGGGGGTGGGGATAAGTTGGCGCGCCGGATTCTGTCAGCAGGCGGAAACAGCAAGGCGGAACAGGGGGTTGGCGGGAGAGGGTTTCCTGGAGCCACACGAAGGTGTCCCCATTTCGGGAAGGAGCGCGGCCCTTCTTTCCCCTCCCCCCGCAAGCGTCAGCGAGTGGTGGGGAGGGTAAGGGTGGGGGGCGGTGACGCTCGCTTGCTGTGACAGGCCAAGGCTGAGGAAACCAGCGGCAGCCAGCGCGACGGCGCAATCTGAGCCCCCCACCCCTGACCCCTCCCCACCGCAGGCGGGGGGAGGGGAATAGATAGGCGCTCTTTCCGGTATCCACGCCCTCTCCCCTCGTGGGAGAGGGTGCCTGCTTCAGCAGGCGGGTGAGGGGGATGGCTCGCGCTGCCCCCCTCATCCGGCGCCCATAGCATCGAGCGAACGCGAGATGCGTTCGCGCCTCGCTATGCGGCGCCACCTTCTCCCACGGGGGGAGAAGGATGGCAGCCCTATCCCTCGATCTTCGAGAAGTCGGCCACGGTCGCCGTCGCGGCGCGGAGTTCGCCAAGCATCTTCAGGCGGTTCTCGCGAAGGGCGGGATCGTCGGCATTGACCGTCACCTTGTCGAAGAAGGCATCGACCGCGGGCCTGAGCTCGGCGAGGGCCTTCATGGCGCCGGCATAATCCTCGCGCGCGACATGGTCGCGGGCATGGGCGGCGGCGCTGTTTAACAGGTTAAAGAGTGCGCGCTCTTCGGCCATGCCCTTGTCGTGGACGAGGGCGGCGTCGGGGGCTTGCGTATAGGCGCGGCCGTCCTTTTTCTCCTCGATGCGCAGGATGTTCATGGCGCGCCTGGTGCCGGCCAGCAGGTTCCTGCCGTCGTCGGTGGTCAGGAAGGCAGCGAGTGCCTCGACGCGGCGGACGACGAGGAGAAGATCGTCATTGCCCTCGCCCGAGGCGAGCACGGCATCGACGAGGTCGTGCCGCTGGCCCTGGTCGCGGAGCAGGACCTTCAGGCGATCGTGGAAGAAGGAGAGGAGGTCGCCTCGCATGGAAGGACCAATCTTGAGTTCCGTATCGACCATTGGAGATACGAAGAAGCGTTCCTGTTTATTTGTACGTGAATCCTTGGGAGGTATTATGGCTATAGGTAGCTCTTGTTGCAGAGCGTCCGGAATGGATGGGTATTGTATTTCGTCGAACTTAATCGGCGCGCCATCTAACAAGACGATATTGTCGATATGGGACAACTGCCTCAGTAACGCTGCTGCTGCTACGAAGTGCGCCTGAGACAAGGAAATCCGAGATCGAACTTCGAGTACTAACCTGATCACGCCCAGCGCCGCCCGCCTCAGCGCAAACGGGTCCTTCGACCCCGTCGGCTTCTCGTCGATGGCCCAGAAGCCGACCAGCGTGTCCAGCTTGTCGGCCAGCGCCACCGCCACCGCCACTTTGTCGGTCGGCACGCGATCTGACGGCCCCTGCGGCTTGTAGTGGTCCTCGATGGCCGCCGCGACGCTCTCGTGCTCGCCCTGCAGCAGCGCATATTTCCGGCCCATCAGGCCCTGCACTTCCGGGAACTCGCCGACCACCTCGGTCATGAGGTCGGCCTTGGCGAGTTCCGCCGCGCGCTCGGCGAGATCGGGATCGGCGCCCACCAGCGGCGCGATGTGGCGGGCCAGCGCCTTGATGCGCTCGACCCGCTGCCCTTGCGTCCCCAGCTTCTCGTGGAAGACCACGTTCAGCGCGCGGAGCTTCGCCATTCGCTGGTCGAGCGGCTTGCCGTGCGTCTCATAGCCGGGCAGGGGCTTCTGGTCGGTCTGCCAGAAATAGAGCGCGTCCGAGAGCCGCGCGCGGATGACGCGCTCGTTGCCGGCGACGATGGTGGCGCCGCCGTCGCTCGCTTCCAGATTGGCGGTCAGCACGAAGCGGTTGGCGAGCCGCCCCGTGGCCGGATTGCGCACCACGAAGCATTTCTGGTTGGCGCGGATGGTGGCGCGGATGACCTCGTCGGGAATGGCGAGGAAGGCCTCCTCGAACGAGCCCATCAGCACGACCGGCCATTCGACGAGGCCGGCGACCTCGGCGAGCAGCCCCTCGTCCTCGACCAGTTCCAGCCCCTGCGCGAAGCAGATCGTGCGGGCGTCGGCGAGGATGCGGCGCTTGCGCTCCTCCGGGTCGGCGACGACCTTGGCCCGGTCGAGGCTGGCGAGATAATCGTCCATGCGGCGCACGCGGATGTCGCCGGGCGCCATGAAGCGGTGGCCGCGCGTCGTGTCGCCCGCCGCAATGCCGTCGATGGAGAAGGCGATCACCTCGGGGTCTTCGGTTTCCGGCCCGAAGGTGCAGACGATGGCTTGCAGCGGGCGCACCCAGCGCAGCGAGGCGGTCGACAGCGAGGCCTCGCCCCAGCGCATCGATTTCGGCCAGGGGAAGGACCGGATGATCTCGGGCAGAACCTCCGCGATCACCTCCGGCGTCGGGCGGCCGGGCTTATTGATGACGGCGATGTAGCTGTCGCCCTTCTTGGGGTCGGACTGGACGGTGGCCTGGTCGATCGAGGCGAGGCCGGCGGCCTTCAGGAAGCCCTGGATGGCCGCTTCCGGCGCGCCGACGCGCGGGCCCTTGCGCTCTTCCTTCACGTCGGGCGAGGCGGCGGGCAGGCCGTGGACCGACAGGGCGATGCGGCGCGGGGTTACGACGGCGCGCGCGCCCTCGTAGAGGCAGCCCTTCGCCACCAGCGCGTCGGTGACCGCCTTCTTCAGGTGGGCCGAGGCGTCGGCCTGCATGCGGGCCGGAATTTCTTCCGAGAGCAGTTCGAGAAGGAGATCGGGCATCGGAACCTGACAATGACAACCGCGCGCGGGAAGCCCCGCGCTTGTTAATTCACCCCGAGGCGGAAGTCACGACCGGGTGGAGGCGGCGACAAGCTTGATCTTTCACCGTGCAAGGCTTAGATTGTCTTGATCTGTACCAAGGATGATCAAGATGGCTGCATCGTCTCCGCCACTCGTTCAGACCGCCGCGGAAGCGGTCGAGAACATTCTTCGCTTCGCGCAGGAAGCGAACGCGCAGCCGGCGCTGAGCCAGCGGGTCAGTACGGTGCATGAATGGTATGCCGCCCGCGACGGCGCGGGCCAATGGCATTTTGGACCGAGCAAATGGGTCGGATACCGGCGCGCCCGCGCGGCCAGTTATCTGGCCTCGTCGGGCAAGGACGGTATTCGGGCCGGTGGGAAAACGGAAGAAATCCTGCCGCAATGGTTCGAACAGATCGATCCGACGACGGCACTTGGCAAGCAATTGCACAAGGAGATCACGCAACTGCTCGCGCGCTGGGGAAAGCGGCCGCGCAATCCGATCGGCATCAGTGTTCTCAAGACCGAGATGGATGTCTTCCGGCAGGCGCAGCAGCCGGCATTCTCGGACGAGGAGACCATGAGCCGAATTTCGTTCGACCCGGACATCTGCGGCGGGCGGCCGGTGATCAGGGGGACGCGCGTCAGGGTGGCCGACCTCATCGACATGATGGCTGCGGGTGCCGGACGTGACGAAATCCTGGACGACTATCCATACCTGACCGACCGGGATCTGACGGCCGCCCTTTCCTATGCGGCCCGCGCGACGATGCACCTGGTGATTAGGGCGGCATGAAGCGCAAATTCCTGATCGACGCCCAGCTGCCGCCGGGACTGGCGAGCATGTTGGCCGAGTACGGCGCCAGTGCCCAGCATGTGAGCGATGTCGGCCTTGGCGTGGCGACGGACCGGCAGATTTGGCAGTGGGCCAAGCGAGCCGGCGCCGTGCTGTTGACCAAGGACCAGGACTTCGCGGCGCTGTCGCGCCATGATCCGTCCGGCCCGCCGGTCATATGGGTTCGTCTCGGTAACACCACGAACCGGGCGCTGCGTCAGACCTTCGGCCCCATCCTTCCCATGATCCTCGACGCCCTCGACGCGGGCGAGCGGCTGATCGAGGTGCGTTGACCGAAGGCGGGCCTTGAGCCTCCGTTCGAACGCCTGCCGAGCGCTAGTTCGCGGTCTGCAGCAGCCGCGACATGGTCCAGCCGTTCTCGCCGCGGCCACTGATATCGTCGATCAGCCAGCGACCGTCTTCCCGGATGAGGCTGTAGGCGATCTCGGTGTCGCGATCGAACAGGCGGAAGCGGGCGACGACGCTGGCCGTCGCCTCGGTGCGGGCTCCGGCGACGAGCTGCAGCGTCCGCTTGAAGGCGTCGTCATAGTCCTGGCAGCCGCAGGTATAGTCGAAATCGAGGCCGGGCATGACGTCGTCCGTCTCCTGGCTACGGCGGCGCTGGGCGGCGAAAAGGGCGGTGAGCCGGCGCGTGAGGAACGGCGCGTCGCTGATGCCCTGCGGCCGGGCATAGAGCGAGCGGATGGTGTCGACCGGCTCGGTCGTGCTCTGCGCGAGCGCGACGCGCGGCAGGACAGCGCCAGCGAGTACGCCCGAGGCGACGGCGAGAATCCCGCGGCGGGAGGCAAGGCGGTTCATGTCATGGTCCTGCGGACGGCGGCGTCGATACCCCGAGCCTGCTATCGCAGGCCGAGGTTTCCGCCATGCGTCGCCGGAGGCAGGCGGACCGTGTCAGGCCGCGGCCGTGCCGCCGGCCTCGGTCTGGAGCCAGCCCGCGCCGCAGGCCTTGGCCAGCTCGCGCACGCGCAGGATATAGCTCTGCCGCTCGGTCACCGAGATGACGCCGCGCGCGTCGAGCAGGTTGAAGGCGTGGCTCGCCTTGATGCACTGGTCATAGGCGGGCAGGGCCGACAGGTGCCGCCCGCCCGAGCCTTCGGCCGGCGCGCCGGCGTCGAGATATTTGCGGCAGGCGCGCTCGGCCATGCGGAACTGCTCGAACAGCATGTCGGTGTCGGCGAACTCGAAATTGTGCCGGGAATATTCCTGCTCGGCCTGCAGGAAGACGTCGCCATAGGTCACCTTGTCGGCGCCCTCGCGGCCGTTGAAGTTGAGGTCGTAGACGTTCTCGACGCCCTGCACATACATGGCGAGGCGCTCGAGGCCATAGGTCAGCTCGCCGGCGACGGGCGCGCATTCGAAGCCCGCGACCTGCTGGAAGTAGGTGAACTGCGAGACCTCCATGCCGTCGCACCAGCATTCCCAGCCCAGGCCCCAGGCGCCCAGCGTCGGGCTCTCCCAGTCGTCCTCGACGAAGCGGATGTCGTGGAGCGTCGGGTCGAGGCCGATCGCCTCCAGCGAGCCGAGATAGAGCTCCTGCAGGTTCGGCGGGTTCGGCTTCAGGATCACCTGGTACTGGTAATAGTGCTGAAGGCGGTTGGGGTTCTCGCCGTAGCGGCCATCCTTCGGCCGGCGCGAGGGCTGCACATAGGCCGCGTTCCACGGCCTGGGGCCGAGCGCGCGCAGCGTCGTCGCGGGGTGGAAGGTGCCGGCGCCCACTTCCATGTCGTAGGGCTGCAGGATGACGCAGCCCTTGTCCGCCCAATAGGCGTGCAGCGTCAGGATGAGGCCCTGGAACGAGCGTTCAGGCCGCATGTGCGGGGCAAGGTCGGATAAGGACATCGGTCGGGCGGCCTGACTTCAACGAGTGGGCCGACCCTTAAGGTCCGGGTGCAAGGGGGTCAACCGCCGTCAGTACGGCCGGTATTCGCCGGTCACGGGATCGCGGCGCAGACGCCGGATCGGCTGGTCGGCGCGCACGGGGCGGGGCTGCAGCGTCAGGCTGCGCCGAACCAGGATGTAGGTCGCGATCACGACCGCCACGACAGCGGCCCCCATCAGAACTGGCGGCATGAATCCCTCCTGCCCCGCATGATGCATCGCGGAATATCGCTTCGCAAATCCGGCAAAACCGGGGCAAATGGCATGAGACTATCGGTTTATCCGCAGGCCGGCTGGCCGAGGCGCACGCCCTGGAACAGGCCCTTCACTTCCGGAGAGGTGTCGATGCCGAAATCGTAGGGGGCAAGCGCGCCCTTCTCGGCCAGTTCATGGACGGTGCGGCGGATGGTGCTCGCCTCCGTCCGCGACCAGAAGCCGGCATTGGCGGCGGCCCGCGTGTCGATGGCCGCGCGCAGCGGCATGAACGAGGCGACGAACAGGTTGATATTGGCGGCCGCCAGATAGCGCAGATGCCGGTCGCAGGGCGTGAAGGCGAGGCCACGCAGGTCGTTGGCGAGCTTCGTCGAGTGGTCGAGGACGGCGCGGGTGTTGCGCTGCTGGCCGATGGGCGGGACGATCAGGCGGGAACCGTCGACCTCGACGAAGGTCTTGTCGGTGCGGATCACCGCCGGGCCGACCGGGACATAGCTCTGCGACAGTTCGCGCGTGCCGGTCAGCGACATGCCGGTGACGCCGCCGCCATCGACCTCCCTGACGCCGGGGACGATGGCGATGACGCGCGGGCCGGCGACCGGTGGCGCGCTCGCAGCCTGGGGCGTCTGCGAGGATCGCAGCAAGCCGAACAGGCCGCCGCCTATACCGCCCTGTGACAGGAAGGCGTAAGCTGCAAAGCCGATGGCGGCGGCGCCGACCACCAGCCAGATCGTCGACAGGCCATTCTCGCCCTTCGGTTCCGCGGCGGCCGGCTGGGTCCGGCCCTTGCGGAAATTCATCGCGACATTGTCGGCCATGGACCCTCACGGCTTTACGCAACAGCCGGAGAGCATGCAGGCCAACTGATGAGAGCCGGTTTAACGGATCGTGGGGATTTGAGGAAAAACCAGAAGAGTGCCCCGGTCAAAGCCACGCGCTCATGCGTAGGTATTCCGATAAATGCAGCACGCGCGATCCGTCGGTACCCATCAACAATCTACGTGATGCGATTGAACAAAGCCGATTGACGGACAATGTGTAAATTGTGTAAATTACACACAGGCCTGCGCTAGACAAGCCAATCTGGGAATCATGACAGGACGGACAAATGACAATTACCGCTCCGGCCACGGAGTTCGCGCGGAATTTCGCGAAGATCAAGGACCAGGCAACCGCAAATGGCATGGTGGAGATCACCAGTCACGGCCGTGTCGTTGGAGCCTATATTTCGGCACAGGAACTCGAGGAGTTCCGCCGATTCAAGGCTGCTGATCGTCGCGTTGTCCATGTGTCCGAGTTCGACGACGAGATGCTGCGGGCGCTGGAAGCTGCCAAATTCACGTAGGACGCACCTTTGAAGGCCAAAAAGACTGTCTTTAGCAAGACGAAGGTGACGAAGATTCCCCGCGCCGATCCCGGCGCGGTCATCAATTACGTGTATCTGTGGAAGAGCGAGCATGAGGCGGGCCTGGATGAAGGCACCAAGGCGCGCCCTTGCGCTGTGATTTACGTTGCGGAGAGGGAAGTGTCTCGTCCCTCCGGGAACGTCATCATGAAGCGGGCGGCGATCGTGCCTATTACCCACACGCCGCCGGCGAAGGACGTCGATCCGGCCCGCTTTACCGCCCTGCCCGCCAAGATCGCGAGGCTGGCGGGACTGGACCACCGGGATCACTGGATCTGGGTCGACGAGGTGAACGAGTTCACGTGGCCTGGCTTCGATTTCCGTCCGATCGACAAGTCTGGCGAGATGGTTTTCGGGAAAATGCCGACGGCGATCATGGAAGAGGTAGTCAAGAAGATGATCGCCAATGTGAAGGACAAGAAGCTCAAGCAACTGCCGCGCGATTGAACGCCTCGTGACTTGGGGCGGGCGATGCCATTCCGGCACCTCACCCGCCCCTCTCCGGGCGGGGCAGGGGCAACACCAGGCGAATATCTGCAGCCTCTGCCTCCGAGGAGCCTCAGGCCAGCGTCCAGTCCAGCGTGATCTCGGCGTTCAGCAGCTTGGAGATCGGGCAGCCTTCCTTGGCGCCCTTGGCGATCTCGCCGAACTTCGCCTTGTCGATGCCGGGAACGGTGGCCGCGAGGGTGAGGGCAGACTTCGTCACCTTGAAGCCGGCGCCGTCCTTGTCGAGGGACACGACCGCCTCGGTCTTCAGCTCGGTCGGGGTCAGGCCCTCCTTCTGCAGCGCGAAGGCAAGCGCCATGGTGAAGCAGCCGGCATGGGCGGCCGCGATCAGTTCCTCAGGATTGGTGCCCTTCTCGTTCTCGAAGCGGGTGGTGAAGCCATAGGGCGACGCGCTGAGCACGCCGGATTGGGTGGTGATGGCGCCCTTGCCGTCGCGGCCGGTGCCGTTCCAGACGGCGCTCGCAGTGCGGTTCATGGTCTTTCTCCTTCGGGGGTGGAATGGATGATGCCGTCAGAATATGGGGCACCCGGGGCCGGCCGGCGATGGTCGCCGGCGTGATGCTGCCCGGCTTGTCTCAAACCACCGTGACATCGGGCCTGTTCCGGTCGGCGATGGCGGCCGAGACCTGCGCGCCGCAGAACCGGCCGAGCAGGTCGGTCGCATCGGCGACCGCCGCGTCGAGATCGCCCCAGCCATTGGTCTGGATGGTCAGGATCGCTCGTGATGTCGCTGATGTGATGATGGAGCGGGCGTCCTGCCGCCAGTTCCACCGCCTGCACAGCACGTGGGACGCGCCGGCATAGATCACCTCGCCCGGCTTCGGCGGGTCGTTGGGGTCTTCGCCGGCCTCGGCGCCCATGTCGATGAACGTGTCCGAGCCCCGCGAGAAGCGGAAGGCGAAGGGGCCGGCCGCTTTGCCAAGATCGTCGGCGCCGATACAGGCGACGGACGACAGCGAGACGGCGTTGTAGGCGTCGACGAAGGCGTTGATGGCGGGCAGGGGCCGCTCCGCCAGCGCATTCTTCATGAGACGCTCGACCGAGCAGCGATAGCTGGTCTTCCTGATGCCGAAGCCCTTGTAAGCGGCCCGCCAAGCGGCGATGCCGGGGATATCGGCGAGTTCGGTGCCGCCATAGCGGGCGCGCGCGGCCACTTCCCGTTCGGCGATCAGGGCATCGAGTGCGGGCGGCCGTGCCTGGGGAATCGCGAGGTTGTCGCAGACGAGGACAGCGACACGGAAGTCGGGAAAGGCCTCGACGAGTTCGGCGATGGTCAGGCTGACGGGCATGGCAGGGTCCGGCTTTGTCCGGCGAGGGGTAGCCGCCGCTTGCTCGTCCGGCAAGCGCCGCTCAGGGTTCGGCCGCGATGCTGTCGCGCCTCGGACGGGCAGCGGCTAATCTCGGCGACATGGATTCGCCGCAAGCCGCGCCCATGGGTGCCGGCCGCTTCTGGGATGATCGCCATGCTGAAGACCGCCGCCCTCGCCGCCGCCATGCTGGTCGCTGCGTCTGGCTTTGCCGCCGCCCAGCAACAGCCGCGCCCGCCGCAGCAGGGCGCGCCGCAGGCGGGAGCTGGCCATCGGATCGAGGACTTCCTCGGCCTGTGGGCGGCCCAGCCCGGCGGGCAGGCCGGCGTCGAGATCCGTCGCAGGCAGGCGATCCTGATCGCCCGGGAACTGTTCAGGCCGTCGTCGGGCGGGGGCCAGGTGCGCTGTGGAACCGAGGGGCGCGGACGCTGGACCGGCAAGACCTCCAGCTTCAATTTCCGCGGCGTCTGCGCCGACGGCCGGCCGCTGCCCTATACGCGCTGCGCGGTGACCGCCGAGACGCCCGACCGTCTGTCCTCGCGCTGCCAGAACGGCCACCGCATGGTGCTGCACCGCGTCGGGCGGTAGTCCCTCCCGCAAGGCGCAGAGATCGGGTGGAGGGATCGGGTGGCCGGCGGGCCCAGGCTTCCCGCATGACGCGCTCCTCGGCGGCGGATGGCCGCCGCAGACGAGGAGCAGGACATGGCAAGACTCACGGACAAGGTCGCGATCATCACCGGCGCGAGTTCCGGCATCGGCCGGGCGGCGGCGATCCTCTTCGCGGCGGAGGGCGCAAGCATCGTGGCGGTCGCGCGCGGACAGGACGGCCTCGACCGGCTGGCCGGTGAGATCGCCGCGGCGGGCGGCGGGATCGTCACCCTTGCGGGCAGCGTCGCCGAGGAGGCCGTGGCGGAGCGGGCCGTCGCCCTGGCGAAAGAGCGCTTCGGCGGGCTCGACATCGCCTTCAACAATGCCGGGGCGCTGGGCGAGATGGGACCGGCCGCAACCGTCTCGCGGGCAGGTTGGCAGGAGGCGATCGACGTCAACCTGACCGGCTCGTTCCTTGGCGCGAAGCATCAGGTGCCGGCCATGCTGGAGCGCGGTGGCGGCTCGATCCTGTTCACCTCGTCCTTCGTCGGCCATACGGTCGGTTTTCCCGGCATGGCGGCCTATGCCGCGGCGAAGGCGGGGCTGATCGGCCTGATGCAGGTGCTGGCGGCCGAATATGGCCCGCGACGAGTCCGCGCCAATGTGCTGATCGTCGGCGGCACCGACACGCCGATGGGCCGGCAGGTGATCAACACGCCGGAAATGCGCTCCTTCGTCGAGGGGCTCTATCCGCTGAAGCGCCTCGCGGAGCCGGAGGAGATCGCCGAGGCGGCCTTGTTCCTCGCCTCCGACGCGTCGAGCTTCGTCACCGGCGCGGCGCTGCCGGTCGAGGGCGGCGTCTCGATCAACCGGACCTGAGCGGGCGGAAAGCGGAAGGGGCGCCGGTAGTGCCCCTTCCTCGGCCTCACATCCCCGGATAGTTCGGCCCGCCGCCGCCTTCCGGCGTCACCCAGTTGATGTTCTGGGCGGGGTCCTTGATGTCGCAGGTTTTGCAGTGGACGCAGTTCTGCGCGTTGATCACGAATTTCGGGTCGGTCTTGGCCTCAGCGTCGGCATAGACCACCTCGTAGACGCCGGCCGGGCAGTAGAGCCGCGCCGGCTCGCCATAGATTGGCAGGTTGTCGCGGATCGGGACCGACGGGTCCTTCAGGGTGAGGTGGACCGGCTGATCCTCCTCGTGGTTGGTGTTCGAGATGAACACGCTCGACAGCTTGTCGAAGGAGATCACCCCGTCCGGCTTCGGATAGACGATCGGCTTCACCTGATCGATGGGTTTCAGCGTCTGGAAGTCCGCCTTGCCGTGCTTCAGCGTGCCGAAGGGCGAGAAGCGGAACAGCGAGTTCAGCCACATGTCGATACCGCCGAGGATGACGCCGCCGATCGTGCCGAACCTCGACCAGAGCGGCTTGACGTTGCGGACCGTCCACAGGTCCTTGCCGATGGCGCTGGAGCGCCAGGCGTCCTCGTAGGAGGCGACCTCGTCGTGTGCGCGGCCCGCTGATATGGCTTCGCTGAGATGCTCGGCCGCCAGCATCCCCGACAGGATGGCGTTGTGCGAGCCCTTGATGCGCGGCACGTTGACGAGGCCGGCCGCGCAGCCGACCAGCGCGCCGCCGGGGAAGGCGAGTTTGGGCACCGACTGCCAGCCGCCCTCGGTGATGGCGCGCGCGCCGTAGGACAGGCGCTTGCCGCCCTCCAGCACGGGCCGCACCATCGGATGCTGCTTGAAACGCTGGAATTCGTCGAAGGGGGAGAGCGTCGGGTTCTCGTAGTTGAGATGCACGACGAAGCCGACGTAAACGAGATTGTCCTCGGCGTGATAGAGGAACGAGCCGCCGCCGGTCTTCATGTCGAGCGGCCAGCCGAAGGAATGCTGGACGAGGCCCGGCTTGTGGTTCTCCGGCTTGACCTGCCAGACCTCCTTCAGGCCGATGCCGTACTTGCCGGGCTCGCGGCCCTCGTCGAGGCCGAACCTCTTGATCAACTGCTTGGTCAGGTGGCCGCGCGCGCCCTCGGCGAAGACCGTGTACTTGCCGCGCAGCTCCATGCCGCGGGTGAAGCGGTCGGTGATCTCGCCATTGCGGTCGATGCCCATGTCGCCGGTGGCGATGCCGGTGACCGCGCCCTTGTCGTCGAACAGCACCTCGGCGGCCGCAAAGCCCGGATAGATCTCGACGCCCAGCGCCTCCGCCTGCGCCGCCAGCCATTTGGTGACATTGCCCAGCGAGCCGATGAAGTTGCCATGGTTGTTCATCAGTTTCGGCATGCCGAAATTGGGCAGCCGCAGCGCGCCCGAATGTCCCAGGAAATAGAACCGGTCGTCGGTCACTTCCAGCTTCAGCGGCCGGTCCGGATCACTGCGCCATTCGGGCAGCAAGGCGTCGAGGCCGACCGGATCGATGACCGCGCCGGACAGGATGTGGGCGCCGACCTCGGAGCCTTTTTCCACAACGACGACGGTCAGGTCGGCGTTCAGCTGCTTCAGCCGGATCGCCGTCGCCAGGCCCGCCGGACCGCCGCCGACGACCACGACGTCGTAGTCCATGCCTTCGCGCTCAGGCAGCTCCACAGCTTCGGCCATCGGGAATTCCCCTTGTGATTTCAAGCGCCGGGCGGACGCCATGGTCCAGAGTTTGGTGATTTTCTAAAGCACGGTCCGCGCGCGATGACAACGCGCCGAGCGGGAGAGGGGCGAGGGCCGGCGCTGGCACGACATCACCGCTGTCCAGATCGGCCCCCGGGGCAGGTTGCCACGGCCCGCGCACGATCCCCGTGCCGCCCGGTTAATGGCCGGCGTCTAGCGCGGCGCGAGCCTTGCCTCGGGTTCCGGCGCGCGGGGCTTGGACCACAGGCCCTTCAGCGCGAGTGCCGGCCGCTCCACCAGCAACCACGAGATCATGGCGAGCCCGGCCGACACGGAGATGACGAGCGGCCAGAGCCACCAGTGGCCCTTGATCCCCGCATAGCCGAGCGTGAAGATCACGAGCATGTGGTAGAGGTAGATTCCGTAGGAAGGATCGACGCCGCGCAGCACCTTGACCATGGATGGCAGGGTGTAGGCGAAGGACAGGACGGCGCCGGTGAGAACCGCCATCCTGAAGACGGATATTGGCGTCAGCCGGATGCGGTCGATCAGCAGGCTGCCGAAGACCACTGCGCCGACGACCGTCGCCGCAGCATAGAGCGCGATCCAGATGAGGAACGTCCCCTCGAACAGCCACTTTACCCTGTTCCAGAGGAGCGCGGGCACGGCGCCCAGCAGGAACATCCAGAAATACGGGAAGGGGCTGTTGGACAGCATGCCGGTCGTCGTGAAATGGCCGGCGGTCCGGACCCAATTGGTGAGGATGCCGTTCACGTAGAACGAGCCGGCAAAGGCGATCAGAACCGCGATCCAGACGAGCCCGGTTCGCCGGAGGAAGGGCGCGAAGACCAGCGGCACCAGCAGGTAGAATCCCAGCTCGGCGTTGATGGTCCAGAGCACGCCGGACGGGAAGCGCTTGTAGAAGCCGGAATAGTCGAACAGGTTGTTCTTCGCGACGACATTGCCCCAGAAATCGGAGCCGATGAAGAAGGCGCCGGCCACCCATTTCCAGAACACCGGCGTGACAATCGTCGACATCGCGAAGGCGCCGGCCAGCGCCAGCGCAGCGAAGATGACGACGTAATGCGCCCATAGCGCCGGATAGATCCGGAGCGCACGGCGCCAGAAGAAGTGCAGAACCCCTCCGGGGCTCTCGATGAAGGACCGGGTGACCAGAAACCCGCTGATCACGAAGAAGATGTACACGCCCGGAAAGGCATCAATGAAGTACGGCGCAGGCCAGCCGAAAGCCGGCGCCTGAAGGTGCACGGCCGTGTGGACGTAAAGCACCTGCATGGCGGCGAACAAACGGATCAGATCGAAATTGTTGTAGTGGTCGATCGGTCGCACGCCGGATTGGTAGCGCCCGGCGCCCGGCCGCGCAACCGCTGCGCCGGTCCGCTCCGCGGGAACCGAACCTGGACAGCCGCAGCATTGCCGCGCTCGCCATCGAGCCGCCGCGTCACGTGCCGGGTGAGGATAGGAGGACCAAGGCGGCGCTGGCCTGGCCGGCCATGACCCCACCCACTGGCCCGCGGCCGGGCGGATGGCAACGCGTTTACACCGCTTCCGGGGCGGTTCGCCGCCGCTCCGGGCGGGGGGAGCCGCGAAGCGTTGCCCTGCTGCAACAATCCCGCCGGCTTCGTTAACGATATCTTAACGTCGCACTTGAGCCGCAAAGATTAACAGGAGATTAATGATCCCGGGTCGCAGGGCAGTCATCGTCGGTTCAGGGGTTCTTACCCATGCGCAGCTTTGCGTCCTGGTTTTGTGTGTGTGTGCTTGCCGCCGCGTGGGGTGGCCTTTCCGCCGATGCCGTAGCGCAGCCGGCGCGCCGGCCGGTATCACTCGCCGCTGGCGTGACCGCGTCGCCGCCGATCGGCTGGGTGCAGTTCTGCTCCGAGAACGCAGCCGATTGCCAGCAGCGCTCGCCGGCCGCGCGCACCCTGACGCTGACCTCCGCCGCCTTCGCCCAGCTCGCCCGCGTCAACATGACGGTCAATCGCGAGATCGAGCAGATTTCCGACCAGGAGCATTTCGGCGTCGAGGAGTACTGGACCTATCCGGTCGACGGGAAGGGCGACTGCGAGGACCTGGTGCTGGAGAAGAAGCGCCGTCTCATCGCCCTCGGCGTGCCGCGCGAGGCGCTGCTGATTACGGTCGTCCGCGATCTCGTCGGTGACGGCCACGCCATCCTGACTGTGGTCACCGACCGCGGCGACTACATCCTCGACAACTTCACCAACGAGGTGAAGCTCTGGCACGAGACCGGCTACCGCTTCATCAAGCGGCAGGCGCAGACCGATCCCAACCAGTGGGTGTCGCTGAATGGCGGCGGAGCCGGTCCGGCCCTCGTCGCCAACCCGGCCCAGGCGCCCGTGCGCCGCTGAGCCGACCCTTCAAACGTCTCCCTGTTGTCGCAGGCAGGTCGAGACCGAAGGCCGGGGCGTGTCGCAGCGCTCCGGCCTTTCGTTTTTCCGGTTTGCCTTTCGCTTTTTGGTCTGCCTTTCGCTTTGCGCCCATCCATGGCTTAAGTTGCCGGCATGACCACAACTCTCGACAGGGACGCTCTGGAGGCCTTGCTCGCCTTCTACCGGGATGCCGGCGTCGACACCGCGCTCGACGAGACGGCGACGGACTGGCTGGCGAAGGGCGAGGCCGAACTGCAGGCGCCGCCCGCGGTCCGCCCGGCGGCGCCGCAGAACTCAGGCGACGAGCGCGTCGCGGCCCCCGCCATGCGCCGGCCGCAGCCTGTGAGCGCCGCGGGCGCGCCGCCCGCGCCGGAGGCCGCCGTGATCTCGGCGCGCGAGGCCGCCCGTTCCGCCGGCGATCTCGACCAGTTGCGGGCCATCGTCGAGAGCTTCGAGGGCTGCGCCCTGAAGGCCACCGCCTCGCGCACCGTCTTCGAGGATGGCGCGCGCGATGCCCGCGTCATGTTCGTCGGCGAGGCGCCGGGCCGCGAGGAGGATATGGAGGGCAAGCCCTTCGTCGGGCGGTCGGGACAATTGCTCGACCGGATGCTGGCCTCCATCGGCCTCGACCGGCGGACCAATGCCTATATCGCCAACATCATCCCGTGGCGGCCGCCGGGCAACCGGACCCCGACGCCGCAGGAGATCGCCATCTGCGAGCCCTTCGTGCGCCGGCAGATCGCGCTGAAGGCGCCGGACCTCCTGGTCTGCGTCGGCGCGCCCTCGACCGAGACGCTGCTGGGGCTGAAGGGCATCATGAAGTCGCGCGGACGGCTGATGCCGTTCGAGGCCGGCGGGCGCGAGATCCGCGCCATCGCGACGCTGCACCCGGCCTACCTTTTGCGCAGCCCCATCGCCAAGCGGCTCGCCTGGCGCGACATGCTGACCATCAGGCAGGCGCTGGGGATGTAGGGCGGGCGGACCGCCGACGGCTACCGCGGATCACGGAGACCTGTCGGGCAGTCCGCACTCAAGACCTGCAAGCCTGCCTCATTTGGCGCGACGGGCACACCGCGCACCTCTCCCCGGTGGGGAGAGGTCGGCTACATAGCGAGATTCGAACGCCTCTCGCATTCGCTCGATGCTATGGCAGCCGGGAGAGGGGGCTGAGACCTCTCCGGCAAGCACTCTCCCCCTCACCCGATCCTCGCCACGCTCGGATCGACCTCTCCCCGCCGGGGAGAGGTGAGAGGCGCGGTCGTCGCACGTCATCGATGCAGCGCGCCGTGTCCGATCGCTCCGACAAGGATCGGCCCGCCGATCACCGCCCCTTCAGGCTGCCGAAGGTCATGCGGTGGTGCGGGCAAGGACCGTGATCCGTGATCGCCTGCCGGTGCATCTTCGTCCCGTAGCCCTTGTGGATCGCGAAGCCATAGGCGGGGTGCGCCGCGTCGACATGGCGCATCAGCCGGTCGCGGTGGACCTTGGCGAGGATCGAGGCGGCGGCGATGGAGAGCACCAGCGCGTCGCCGTCGACGATCGCCTCGCCGGTGACGCCGAGCGGCAAGGCGGGGAGGTCGCGGCCGTCGACGAGCACATGGCGGGCCGGCACGGCGAGGGCGGCGACCGCCGCCGTCATGGCGTGCAGCGTCGCCTTGCGGATGTCGGTGGTGTCGATCCGCGAAGGCGAGGCCGAGGCGACCGCGGCGGCGAGCGCCGTCGCCATGATCGTCTCGTAGAGCGCCTCGCGGCGCGCTTCGTTCAGCACCTTCGAATCGGCAAGGCCTGCCGGAATCGCCTGCGGGTCGAGGATCACCGCCGCCGCCACCACGGGGCCGGCGAGCGGCCCGCGGCCGGCCTCGTCAACGCCTGCGACGGGGGCGAAACCCTGCGCCAGCGCGCGGCTCTCGATGGTGAAGGAGGCGGTGGGGGAGGCGGTGGGGGAGGCCATGGCCTCCTGTCGCTGAAAGGCGAGGCGAGGGCAAGGCGGGTGCCGGCGGGCTGCAGCTCAGATTCAGATTCGACCGTGAAAGCGGAGTCGGGGCAGGGGCTTGCGTCCTGCTGCTACGGGTTCGATTCGGGTCGCGATAACCCGATTCAACGACTTCACGGGCTGATTCAGGCGGACGGCATAATGCTTTGCATCAGCGAAGTGCGTCCTTCGAGGCTCGCTTCGCTCGCGCCTCAGGATGAGGAGGATTGCGGATCGCACAGCGGTTGAACGATGCGCGACGGAGGAGCTTCATCCGACGCTGATGCCAATCCCCAACCTCCCTCATCCTGAGGCGCGAGCCCGAAGGGCGAGCCTCGAAGGACGCACTTCGCTGGTGCAAGGCATCCCTTCGTTCCCGCGGCGTACGGCCCGTGCGGGCTCTACATCGGCAGGTCGATGCTGCCGTCCTCCTTCAGCGGGAAGAACGGGTTCCAGGCGAGTTCCAGCGGGTGGCCGTCGGGGTCCGCGACATAGCCGGAATAGCCGCCCCAGAATACGTCCTGCGGCTGCTAGAGCACGCGCGCGCCGGCCGCCAGCGCCTGTTCGAAGACGGCGTCGACCGCGCCTTTCGACGGCAGGTTGCGGGCGATGGTGATGCCGCCGAAGGGGCCGCGGGGCGCGTCCCCGAGATTGGCGTCATGGGCAAGCTCGGCCCGGCCGAACAAAGCGAGGACAACGCCGCCGGCCTTCAGGAAGCTGACCGCCTCCTGGCTCTGCGAGGCCGAGCGGGAAAAGCCGATCGCCTCGTAGAAGGCGGTGGCCCGGGCGACATCGGCGACGCCGAGGGTGATCAGGGAAATGGCGGCGGACATGGCGGTCTCCGGGTCACTCGGAACAGGGTCAATCTCAGAACAGGGTCAGCTGCTGCGCGGCGGCGGGGCCCTTCGCCGCTGGCCGGGTGAAATGCTCGGTGGCCAGCTTCAATGTGCGGCGGTTGAAGCCGAGCCGGTTGCGGGCCAGCTCGAAGCGGCGGCCGATCATCCAGGCGAAGGGGCCGGTGCCCTTCTGCCTGAGATGGAAGGTCGCATCATAGTCCTTGCCGCCGCGCGTGCCCTGTACCAGCGAGAGGACGTGGCGGGCGGCGTCCGGCCGGTTGGCCACCAGCCATTCGCGGAACAGGTCGCGGATTTCGAGCGGCAGGCGCAGCAGCACATAGCCGGCCTCACGCGCGCCCATGTGCCAGGCGGCATCGAGAATGCGCTCGATCTCGGCATCGTTGACCGCCGGGATGATGGGCGCGACCAGCACGGCGGCGGGAATGCCGGCTTCCGACAGCATGCGGACCGCTTCCAGGCGCTTCGCGGGGGTGGAGGCGCGCGGCTCGAGCGAGCGGGCGAGCTTGCGGTCGAGCGTCGTCACCGACAGCGCCACCTTGGCAAGCCCCTTGGCGGCCATGCGCGACAGGATGTCGATGTCGCGCGTGACCAGATGGTTCTTGGTAACAATGCCGACGGGGTGGTTGGCCCGTTCCAGCACTTCGAGGATGCGGCGGGTCAGCATCCAGGTCTTCTCGATGGGCTGATAGGGGTCGGTATTGGTGCCAAGCGCGATGGTGCGCGGCTGGTAGGCGGGGTCGGCGAGTTCCTTCTCCAGGAGCTCCGGTGCATTCGGCTTGACGAACAGCCGCGTCTCGAAATCGAGCCCGGGCGAGAGGCCCATATAGGCGTGGGTCGGCCGCGCGAAGCAGTAGGCGCAGCCGTGCTCGCAGCCCCGATAGGGGTTGATGGAGCGGTCGAAGGACAGATCCGGCGAGTCATTGCGCGTGATGATCCGGCGTGCCTTCTCCTCCGTCACGGTGGTGGCGATCGCCGGCAGATCATCCACCGTGCCCCAGCCGTCGTCGACGGCTTCCCGGCTCTGCGCCTCATAGCGGCCCGACGCGTTGGTCAGCGTGCCGCGCCCGCGCCGGCGCTCCTCGCCAACCCCCGGTCCGGACGAGAAGTCCAGCGCCCGTGCCGTCCGGGTGCCGAACAGCCGGGCCGCAGCCGCCTCCATGCCGCCTGCGTTCAGGCGATCCGCGAAGTCCTGATCTTTGACGGCAAGGGAGCGTGACATAGCGGAAGGTATAATACCGTCATGAGATCAAAACAAGAACAAAAAGGGCTCAGGTGCGAACATGCCGCACCTTTCTGTCCGGGTCTTGCGAAAGCGACGATAACGGTATAAAGATATCTTTATATGTGAGTGAGGCCAGTGGCGACCCTGAACACCCGACCTGCGAAGGCGCATGACTTCGACGATGCCGTGGCGGTGCTGCGGGCCGTCGGCGAGCCGACGCGCCTGCGCCTTCTGGCGCTGACCGCCGAGGCCGAGCTCACGGTCACCGATATGGTCGACATTCTCGGCCAGAGCCAGCCCCGCATCTCCCGCCACCTCAAGCTGCTGCTGGAGGCCGGTCTCGTGGAGCGGGTGAAGGAGGGCTCCTGGGCCTTCTTCCGCGCCGCCAGCGAGGGACCGGGCGCCAGGGCCGTGACGGCCGTCGTCGCGCTGGCCGACCATTCGGACGCGATCCTGGCCAGCGACCGCGAGCGGCTCGCCGAGGTGCGCGCCAAAAGGTCGGACGAGGCGCAGGCCTTCTTCCGCCGCCACGCCGCCGACTGGGACCGGCTGCGCGCGCTGCATGTCGCCGAGGAGCGGGTCGAGCGGGCGGTCAGGGAGGCGCTCGCCGGGCGTCCGGTGCGCTCGCTGCTCGACCTCGGCACCGGCACCGGCCGCATGCTGGAGCTGTTCGCGCCCGAGATCGAGCGCGGCCTCGGCATCGACGCCAATCCGGAAATGCTCACGCTCGCGCGCGCCGCCCTCGACCGCGCGGGCATAAGGCACTGCTCGGTCCGCACCGGCGACATCTATTCGCTCGCGCTGCCGCGCGATGCCTATGACGCGGTGATCATCCACCAGGTGCTGCATTTCCTCGACGATGGCGGGCGCGCGATCCGCGAGGCCGCACGCGTGCTGCGTCCCGGCGGGCGGCTGGTGGTCGTCGACTTCGCCCCGCACGAGCAGGAGTTCCTGCGCGAGGCCCAGGCGCACCGGCGGCTCGGCTTTTCCCGCGACGCCATCGAGGGCTGGATGGAGGCCGCCGGCCTCGAGCCGGTCCGTTTCCAGAATCTCGCGCCCGACAATCGCGGCGCGGATCATCTCACCGTGTCCATCTGGGTCGGCCGCGACCCGCGCATCGTCACCGACGTTCCGGCCACGCCGGACGTGTCAGCCGTCGAGGTTGCCTGATGTCCTCCTCCTACAAGCCCAGCCGCTCCATCTCGCGCTCGCGCCTGAAGGTGTCGTTCGAGTTCTTCCCGCCGAAGACCGACGAGATGGAGGCGACGCTGTGGGAATCGATCGAGCGGCTTGCGCCGCTCAATCCCTCCTTCGTCTCGGTGACCTATGGCGCAGGCGGCTCGACCCGCGACCGTACCCATTCGACGGTCTCCCGCATCATCAAGGAGACCGCGCTGCGGCCGGCGGCGCATCTCACCTGCGTCGCGGCCACCAAGGAGCAGGTCGACGAGGTCATCCGCGACTACTGGTCGGCGGGCGTCCGCCATATCGTGGCGCTGCGCGGCGATCCGGCCGGCGGCCTCGGCACGCGCTATGAGGGCCATCCCGGCGGCTATGAGGGTTCGCCGGAACTGGTCGCCGGCATCAAGGCGATCGGCGATTTCGAGGTCTCGGTCTCGGCCTATCCGGAGAAACATCCCGAGAGCGGCTCGATCGACACCGATATCGAGATGCTGAAGCGCAAGGTGGATGCCGGTGCGACGCGCGCCATCACCCAGTTCTTCTTCGATAACGACGTTTACCTGCGCTATCTCGACCGCGCGCGCGACGCCGGCATCACCATCCCGATCGTGCCGGGCATCGTGCCGGTGCAGAACTTCAAGCAGACGGCGGGCTTTGCCGCGCGCACCGGCGCGAGCGTGCCGGACTGGCTCGCCCGCCGCTTCGAGGGGCTGGAGAACGACCCGGCGACGCGCAAGCTGATCGCCGCGGCGGTGGCAGCCGAGCAGGCGTTCGATCTAGTCGACCGCGGCGTCACCGACTTCCACTTCTACACGATGAACCGCGCCGACCTCGTCTACGCCATCTGCCACCTGCTCGGCATGCGCCCGCAGGAGGCCAGCGTCAGTGCGGTGGCGGCGTGAGGGACGCCTATATGTAGAGGCTGGTCCATTCGATGGAGCGTGTGATGGCCGATGACAGCAATCTGGTTCTTTCGATCCTTCGCGAGCTTCGCGTGGAGATGAAGACGCGGTTCGACACCAACGACACCAGGTTCGCCGAACTTGCGTCCCAGAACGAGGCCCTCGCCAAGAAGATCGAGAGTCTTCGGCAGGCGATGATCGGCGAGTCAGTCCTCGGGCGTTACACGGTAGCTGAGGTCGAGGAACGGCTGGAAACGATCGAGAAGCGCTTGTCGAAGATCGAAGCAGGACATTGAGAACCGAGCCATGACCCAGTTCACGCCCCGCCATGCCGATGGCGCCGACGTTCTCGCCGCCCTGACCAAAGCCGCCTCGGAGCGCATCCTCGTGCTCGACGGGGCCATGGGCACGATGATCCAGCGCTACAAGTTCGACGAAGCCGCCTTCCGCGGCGAGCGCTTCAAGCACTGGAACCACGACCTGAAGGGCAATAACGACCTCCTGATCCTGACCCGGCCCGACGTGGTCGAGGCCATCCACCTCGAATATTTCGAGGCCGGCTCCGACATGGTCGAGACCAACACCTTCTCGTCCACCTCCATCGCCCAGGCCGACTACGGCATGGAGGAACTCGCCTACGAGCTGAACTACGAGGGCGCGCGGCTCGCCAAGAACGCGGCGAGGACAGCGGAAGCCAAGGACGGCCGCCGCCGCTTCGTGGCCGGCGCCTTCGGGCCGACCAACCGCACGGCCTCGATCTCGCCGGACGTCAACAATCCCGGCTTCCGGGCGATCACCTTCGACCAGCTGCGCGAGGCCTATGCGGAGGAGGCGAGGGGCCTGATCGACGGCGGGTCCGACATCATGCTGGTCGAGACGATCTTCGACACGCTCAACGCCAAGGCGGCGCTGGTGGCGATCGAGGAGGTGTTCGAGGAGAAGAAGGTTCGCCTGCCGGTCATGATCTCCGGCACGATTACCGACCTGTCGGGCCGCACGCTGTCGGGCCAGACGCCGGAGGCCTTCTGGTACTCGGTGATGCACGCCGAGCCCTTCTCCATCGGGCTCAACTGCGCGCTCGGCGCCAAGGAGATGCGCGCCCATATCCAGGCCATCGCCAAGGTGGCGGACACGCTCGTCTGCGCCTATCCGAATGCCGGCCTTCCCAACGAATTCGGCCTCTACGACGAGAGCCCGGAGGCCATGGCCGCGATGGTCGGCGAGTTCGCGACATCCGGCTTCGTGAATGTCGTCGGCGGCTGCTGCGGTTCGACACCCGATCACATCGCCGCCATCGCGAAGGCGGTGAAGGGCGTGAAGCCGCGGGCGATCCCTGACATCGAGACCAAGCTGCGTCTGTCCGGGCTCGAAGCCTTCGAGTTCGCGGCGTGAGCAAAGAGCGCGAAATCCCTTCTCCCCTTGTGGGAGAAGGTGCCCCGAAGGGGCGGATGAGGGGGGCTTCAAGCTCCCCTCCGGCGTGTAGCCGCAGGCAACGAAACCCATACAGATTTTGCGTGTACACCCCTCATCCGGCGCCTGACGGCGCCACCTTCTCCCACAAGGGGAGAAGGTCGGTCGCGCTTCCCTCGTCCAGCGCGCCTGGTCCGATGAAACAGTCCATTGAGTGCCCCAAATGACCGGTCCCGTCGCGTCCTTCATCAATATCGGCGAACGCACCAACGTCACCGGCTCGGCGAAGTTCAGGAAGCTGATCACCAACGGCGACTATTCCGCCGCGCTGGATGTCGCGCGCGAGCAGGTCGAGAACGGCGCCCAGGTGCTCGACGTCAACATGGACGAGGGCCTGCTCGATTCCGAGAAGGCCATGGTCACCTTCCTCAACCTGATGGCCGCCGAACCGGACATCGCCCGCGTTCCGGTGATGGTCGACTCCTCGAAATGGGAGGTGATCGAGGCCGGCCTGAAATGCGTGCAGGGCAAGGCCATCGTCAACTCGATCTCCATGAAGGAGGGCGAGGAGAAGTTCGTCGAACAGGCCCGCAAGGTGCGCCGCTACGGTGCCGCCGTGGTGGTCATGGCCTTCGACGAGGTCGGCCAGGCCGACACCTTCACCCGCAAGACGGAAATCTGCGCCCGCGCCTACAAGATCCTGACGGAGCAGGTCGGTTTTCCGCCCGAGGACATCATCTTCGACCCCAACGTCTTCGCGGTGGCGACCGGCATTGAGGAGCACAACAATTACGGCGTCGATTTCATCCAGGCGACCGAGTGGATCCGCAAGAACCTGCCGCATGCCCATGTGTCGGGCGGCGTCTCGAACCTGTCCTTCGCCTTCAGGGGCAACGAGCCGGTGCGCGCGGCCATGCACTCGGTCTTCCTGTACCATGCGATCCGGGTCGGCATGGACATGGGCATCGTCAATGCCGGCGCGCTGCCGGTCTATGACGAGATCGACCCGGAACTGCGCGACCTCTGCGAGGACGTGATCCTCAACCGCCGGCCGGACTCGACCGAGCGGATGGTGGATGCCGCTGCCCGATTCAAGGGCGACGGCTCGGTCGCCCAGGACAACAAGAAGGACATGTCCTGGCGCGAGAAGCCGGTCGGCGAGCGCCTGACCCATTCCCTCGTCCACGGCATTACCGAGTTCATCGAGCAGGACACCGAGGAGGCGCGCCAGCAGTCGGCGCGGCCTCTGCACGTCATCGAAGGCCCGCTGATGGACGGCATGAACCATGTCGGCGACCTGTTCGGCGCCGGCAAGATGTTCCTGCCGCAGGTCGTGAAGTCGGCGCGCGTGATGAAGCAGGCGGTGGCCTATCTCCAGCCGTTTCTGGAGCAGGAAAAGCGCGAGATGGGGCTGGTCGACAAGCCCGCCAACGGCAAGATCCTCATGGCTACGGTCAAGGGCGACGTCCACGACATCGGCAAGAACATCGTCGGCGTCGTGCTCCAGTGCAACAATTACGAGGTCATCGACCTTGGCGTCATGGTACCGGCCCAGCGCATTCTCGACGAGGCGCGGAAGCACAACGTCGATATCATCGGCCTGTCGGGCCTGATCACGCCCTCGCTGGACGAGATGGTCCATGTCGCCAACGAGATGGAGCGGCAGGGCTTTTCCGTGCCGCTGCTGATCGGCGGCGCCACGACATCGCGCGTCCACACCGCGGTGAAGATCCACCCTGGCTATAATCGCGGGCAGACGGTCTATGTGCTCGACGCATCGCGCGCGGTCGGCGTCGCGTCGGCGCTGCTCTCGGACGAGCAGAAGCCGGCCTATGTCGCCAATATCCGGGCGGAATACGCAAAGATCGCCGAGGCGCATCTGCGCGGCGAGCAGAACAAGCAGCGCATGAAGCTGGCCGATGCGCGGGCCAACGCGCTGAAACTGGACTGGAAGGACTACCAGCCGCCGCAGCCCGGCTTCATCGGCACGCGGGCCTTCCAGGATTTCGACCTTGCCGACCTTGTCAGCGCCATCGACTGGACGCCGTTCTTCCAGACCTGGGAGCTGAAGGGCCGCTACCCCGCCATCCTCGACGACGAGAAATACGGCGAGGCGGCGCGCACCCTGTTCAAGGACGCGCAGGTCATGCTCCAGCGTATCGTCGGGGAGAAGTGGCTGACCGCAAAGGCGGTGGTCGGCTTCTGGCCGGCCAATGCGGTCGGCGACGACATCGCCGTCTATGGCGATGCGGACCGCACCCAGGAGGTCGCGCGGCTGCACACGCTGCGCCAGCAGATCGCCCGCCGCGAGGGCCGCGAGCGCGCCCACATCGCGCTGTCGGACTACATTGCCCCGACCGGCACGAAGGCCGACTGGGTCGGTGGCTTCGTGGTCACGGCCGGCATCGGCGAAGACGTGCTGTCCAAGCGCTTCGAGGCGGCGAAGGACGACTATTCCTCGATCCTCTGCAAGGCGCTGGCCGACCGCCTCGCGGAGGCTTTTGCCGAGCGCATGCACCAGATCGTCCGCAAGCAGCTCTGGGGCTATGCGCCGGACGAGGGCTATTCCAACGAGGAGCTCATCCTCGAGCAGTATCGCGGCATTCGCCCCGCGCCGGGCTATCCGGCCCAGCCCGACCACACCGAGAAGGACACGCTGTTCCGCCTGCTCGACGCCGAGCGCGCCATCGGCGTGACGCTCACCGAGAGCCGCGCCATGTGGCCGGGCTCCTCGGTCTCGGGGTTCTACTTCTCGCATCCCGACAGCGAGTATTTCGGCGTCGGCCGGGTCGAGCGCGACCAGGTCGAGGATTACGCGCAGCGCAAGGGCTGGACGGTGGAGGAGGCCGAGCGCTGGCTGGCGCCCGTCCTCAACTACGATCCGGGCTTGATGAAGACGATGAGCGTGGCGGCGGAATAGCCGCCCGCGACGACGCCACCAGCAGTGCCCCGATCACTATGCCTACGGGGAAGCCGGAGGGCTGGTTGATGAGGCTTGCGACAAGCGACCAGCCCGCGACCGCCCACCCGACGAAGCCCGGGATGGGCACGCCGCGATGGTCGAGCCAGAGGACAAGCGCGCCGAGGATGATCAGCGGCACGGCGAAGCTGCCGAGCGTCGCCCAGAAGGCGTGACCGCTGCGGACCAGCGTCGGCGCCTGATCGACCAGCGGTTTCACCGTCTCCATGCTCCACAGCTCGAAGCTGACCCAGCCGGCGAGTTCCGGCAGCGCGTCGCGGCCGAGCACAATCATGTGCACGATGCCGATAGCGATCATCAGGTAGGCGGCCCATCGCGTCATATCCGGCTCCCGATCAATCCTCGTCCCGGCCGCCATCGGCCCCGCTCCTGGCAACGCCGACCAGCCATTGCCGCACGATCCTCAAGTCCTCCGCCGGCATGCCGCCCTCAAGATCGACCTCGATCGCATGGACGCGGGTCCGGCAGGCGGCGAGCAATGTCCGACCTTTGTCGCTCAGTTCCAGCTGCTGGATGCGCCCGTGCACGGCATGGGCGTGGCGCACAACGGAGCCGGCCCGGAGCAAGTTGGCGACGATGACGCTGAGCGTCTGCGGCGTCAGCAAAGCGAGGCGCGCCAGATCGGCGTTCGACAGGCCGGGATAAGCGGCCAGCATGGTCAGCACGGCGAATTGCGGGGGCGTGACATCGAGATCGGCCAGCGCGCGGGCCATGCGCAGGCGGAAGGCGCCCGCGGCCTGCTGGAGCAGGTAGCCGATACGGCCATCCTCGCCGCGCTTTCCCTCACCCGTCCGCGGAACGCCGGGGGCGGTCGCTGTCTTGCGCATTATGTAAGAACTCTTATATGATGTTCGTGTTCTGATATTAGAGCACAAGGGCCGCACTGTCGATGCCGGCCCCCCCGGAAGGAGACGATCATGGCGACGAGAGACGAGAACATGGCCTGCCTTGCGCGGCATCTGGAGGCCGAAGGCCGGCATGACATGGCCGTGACCCTGGCGACTCTGCATCCGGAATGCCTGTTCGAGGATCGCCCGATCGGGATGACCCTGCACGGGCGCGAGGGCGCGAGGCGCCACTATTCGCTGTGGTGGGAGGCCTTCGGTGTCACCACGGATGAGGGCAGGCTGCACTGGGTGCGCGACGACCTCGCCATCGGCGAGGCCTTTTTCGGCGGCGTTCATCGCGGGGTCTTTCTCGGCATCCCGGCGAGCGGGCGGACGATCCGCTTTCCCTTCACCGTGGTGGTCGGTTTCAGGGACGGCCTGCTCGTCGGCGAGCGGTTCACCTACGATCTGAACGACATCCTTCGCCAGATCGGCCAGCCGTTCTTCGACACGGGACTGGCCGTGGCCGCGTAGGACGACGCGGTCTGGCCTGTCGCGCGGTGGCGGCAATTGGGCTATCGAGAGCCCGTCGCCGCCGCCGAGTGAAGGGCCCATGACCGACGAGAGTTCGACGCGGCCAGCCGCCTGGGTGGTGCTGGCGGTTTTTCTGGGCGCCTGGGTGACGCGGCTCATTCCGGCGCTCCTGGCGCCGACGATCCACCATCCCGACGAAGTGTTCCAGACGCTGGAACAGGCCCATCGCGTGGTCTTCGGCTATGGCTTCGTGCCGTGGGAGTTCGAGCACGCGGTGCGGTCGTGGATCCTGCCCGGCTTCGTCGCGGGCATCATGAAGGCCAGCCTCCTTGTCGGCGACGGGCCGCACATCTACCTGCCGCTGGTCTCGGCGGTGCTTGCCGCGATCGGCGCGCTGGCGGTCGTCTGCGTGTTCCTGTGGGCCCAGCGCCTGTTCGGCACGGCGCTGGGACTGGTGGCCGCGGCCATCCCGGCTTTCGCGCCGGAACTGCTGTTCTTCTCGGCTAAGGCGCTGACCGAGGTGGTCGGTGGCCACCTGCTCATCATCGCGGCCTATCTCGCCTTGCCCGGCCGGGTGGTCGAGAGCCGGGGCAGGGCGGTACTGGCGGGGGCGCTCGCGGCGCTCGCCGTCACGATCCGCCTGCAGCTTGCGCCGGCCGCCGCGGTGATCGGCCTGTTCGCCCTGCTGCGCTGGCCGCTCGGGCGCGTCCTCTGGCTGACCCTCGGCGGCCTCGCCGTCGTGATCGGTGCCGGCGCGCTCGACTGGGCCACCTGGGGCTCGCCGTTCCTCTCCTACTGGAACAATGTCAGCTACAATATCGGCTACGGGGTTGCCGCCCATTTCGGCGTGAAGCCCTGGTTCGAATATCCGGCATTGCTGATGGTGGTGTGGGGCAGCGCGCTTGGCGTCCTGCTGGCGCTCGCCGGTATCGGCGTGCGCCATGTGCCGCTGCTCGGCTGGATGGCGCTCGCGGTCCTCGCCGCGCACCTGCCCATCGGCCACAAGGAGATCCGCTTCCTCTATCCCCTGATGATCGCAGTTGAGGCGCTGGCGGGCATCGGTCTCGCCGTCGCGCTGCGCTACGCGCACGACCAGGGCATCCTCGCCCGGCTGCCGGGCGCGACGCTCGAACCGCGCATGCGGATCGCGGCCGGGCTGGCGATCCTGGCGGTCTTCCTCGCTGGACGGCTGCCGAACTTCATGACGATACCCGCCGCGGGCTCGGCCTGGCTCGAGGAGCGCGCCATCGTCCAGGCGTCACGCCATGTGGCGCGGCTGCGGAACGTCTGCGGCATCGGCGGCTACGGCCTGCGCTGGGTCCAGTCGGGCGGCTATGTAAACCTGCACCAGCGGGTGCCGTATCACGAGGCGCACAGCCCGGCCGAGTTCGCCGAGCGCCTGCCGGCGTTCAACACGATCGTCTATCTCAGGTCCTACGAGAACCAGATCGGCATTCCCGGGGGGCGCTGCTTCGGCGGGCGCTGCGTCGTCCAGCGGGAAGGGGGCTGCACGCCGCGGCCGGTTGCGCCGCTTGACCTGCCGGCGCCGCTCAACGGCGTTCCGCGGGTCAAGGTGCTGTGGCCGCCGGCGCCGTGACTGGTCGCTAGATCGTCACCTGCGTGCCGACCTCGACCACGCGGCCGGTCGGGAGGTGGAAATAGTCCGACGCTGAGTTCGCGTTCACCGCCATGCCGATGAAGATGTAGTCCTGCCAGAGCGGCATTCCGAGCTTGCCGGAAGCCTTCAGGTGCCGGCGCGACAGGAAGAATGAGGTCGACATCATGTCGAACTTGAGCCCCACCTTCTTGCAGGCGATCAGCGCCTTCGGCAGGTTCGGCGTCTCCATATAGCCGAACTTGATGGTCAGCTTCGAGAACCTGTCGTTGATCCGCTCGAAGCCGATGCGCTCGCCGTCGGTGATGCGCGGCGTGTCGGCGCTCTTCACCGCCAGGAACACGTTGTGCTCGTGCAGCACCTTGTTGTGCTTGAGGTTGTGCAGGAGGGAGGCCGGCGCGTAGGCGTGGTCAGAGGTCAGGAAGATCGCCGTGCCCGGCACCTGGTGCGGCGGCCGCTTCTCGAAGCTCTTCAAGAGGTCGGCGAGCGGCACCTCGATGCGGCGTGTCTTGTCGGCGAGGATGCGGGTGCCGGTGCGCCAGGTGATCATCAGGAACAGGATGACCGCGCCGATGACCAGCGGCACCCAGCCGCCGTCGACGAGCTTCAGCATGTTGGCGCCGAAGAAGATCAGATGGATGACGATCAGCGGCACCATGATCAGGAGCGCGAGGCCAAGGCTCCATTTCCACAGCTGGCGGACGACGAAATAGGCAAGCACAGCCGTAATCAGCATTGTGGCGGTAACCGCGATGCCATAGGCCGAGGCAAGACTGGACGAGGTCTTGAACAGCAGAACCAGCGCCAGGACGCCAATCAGCAGCCCCCAGTTCACCGCCGGCATGTAGATCTGGCCGGAATGTTCCTCGGACGTGTGGCGGATCGCCATGCGCGGCAGCAGGCCGAGCTGGATCGCCTGGCGCGACAGCGAGAAGGCGCCGGTGATCACCGCCTGGCTGGCAATGATGGTCGCCAGCGTCGCGAGGATCACCATGGGCAGCAGCGCCCAGGACGGCGCGAGCAGGAAGAACGGGTTGGACAGCGTCTCGGGATGGGCCAGCACCATGGCCCCCTGTCCCAGATAGTTGAGGGTCAGCGCGGGGAAGACCAGCATGAACCAGGCCCACTGGATGGGCTTGCGACCGAAATGGCCGAGATCGGTATAGAGCGCCTCGCCGCCGGTCACCGCGAGAAAGACCGCGCCGAGGGCAAGCAGGCCGATCGTGCCGTTATTGGCGACGAATTTCAGGCCGTAATAGGGGTTGAAGGCGTAAAGGATCGAGAGGTCGTCCCAGATGTGCAGCAGGCCGACCACGCCCATCGCGACGAACCAGACGATGCAGATGGGGCCGAAGTAGCGGGCAACGCTGGCAGTGCCGTGGCTCTGAACGGCGAACAGCCCGACGATGATCACCACCGTGATCGGCACGATATAGGGTTCGAAGACCGGGGTGACGAGCTTCAGCCCCTCGACCGCCGAGAGCACCGAGATGGCGGGCGTGATGGCCGCATCGCCATAGAACAGGGCGGCGCCGGCCATGCCGAGCAGCGCGACGATATAGCTCGGCTTGCCCAGTGCGCGCTGGGACAGCGAGACGAGGGTCAGGATGCCGCCTTCGCCCTTGTCGTCGGCGCGCAGAAGCAGCAGCACGTACTTGCCGGTGATGATGAGGATCAGCGACCAGAGGATCAGCGAGATCACGCCAAGCACGAGGTCGCGGCTCGGCACGACGCCGGGGACATGGCCGGTGGCGGCCGCGACCGCTTCGCGGAACGCATAGAGCGGGCTCGTGCCGATATCGCCATAGACGACGCCGATCGATCCGACGACGAGGCCCCAGAAGCTCGCCTGCGAATGCCCTGCGGATGCGTCGTGGGCCAGCGGCTTCGGCTGCTCGACCGTTTCGGCAGGCGCGGCTGACGCCGTCGCAACCGTCTCATTTGCCATGTGTTCGGAACCTTCGGGACGCCCGGACTGCCCAGCCTCTATGGACGGAAGCTCATGCCCTTCCGGCACGTCCTCGTGCCGCCAGCGGACGGGCTCGCACATCCCGTCCGATCGTGGCGCGCGTCATAGCGCGGCAGGGGGCGCTGATCAACCGCCAGGCGGTGGAGCGCACCGCGCGTTATGTCGCGCCGCGGCCGGTCACTGGACCGATGTCGGCGTCGGCCGGCGGGTGATGTCCAGCACGCGCACGGGCGTGGCCACGGACGCGACCGGCGTCTGGTCGCTCATGAGCGCCGCCGCCTGTGCCGGCTCCGCGCGGGACGGGGCGATCGTTCCCATGCGCCCGGGTGCGCGCGCGACCGGCGCCAGGGCGCCGTTGTCGCGCGCCTGGATACCGGCCTGGATCTCGACGACCCGGCGCTGGACGTCGGCGGGCAGCCGGCCATAGGAGCGCGCCTCGACGAAGTCCTGGTTGCGATAGGGGAACCGGGCGGCGCCGCGGAAGACCCGGACGCCCTGCTCGGTGACGACGACATCGCCGGCGCGCAGGGTGAAGTCGTGGGTGATCGGCAGGCGAGCAAGACCGTTGGTCGCCACGCCCTGGCAGGAGCAGGTGCGATCGACGCTCTGGCGGAACCTGAAGGCGGTGCGCAGGGCCGAATAAGCCTGGCCGCGCGGTCCGACCGCGTCCTCGATGCTGCCTTGGCTGGCGAGCGTGTAGAGCGCAACCTCGGCGCCGGGGCACATGCTGTTGCAGGTCACCTGCTGGGCACGGCGGCCGTCGCCCGACAGGGCCGGCCCGGCGGGGAAGAAGAAGCCGTCGCAGGTGCGCACGCAGAAGGCGCGGGCGCCGGAGACGTTCTCGCCCGTGGGAGTGCGGCCCTCGGCCTGGCGTGGCGTCGCGTTCGCCGGCAGGCCGTTGGGGCGAACGGTGATCTCGGGGACCTCGCGGCGGGATCCACCGCCGAATAGCGAGAAGCCCGGAAAGCCATTGCTGCGGGGCTGCGCGGCGGCAGGGCGGCGGCCGCTTTCGCCACGCGCGATGGCGTAGAATTCGTCGCTATCCTGCGCACTGGCGGACGGCGCGCCCGCGCCGAGAATGGCCGCGGCGAGGATCAGGGATCGAAGAGCGGTCGGCTTGATCATGGCTGCCCTGCCGGCTTCGGATACGCGGAACGATGAGCGGCCTCGACGGGAGGCTCCCCGGGACGGAATAGCGATGAAGGCTGTCGACGGTATGACGGTCTTGTCGCAGCGGAATGTTGCGGTGAAATGTCGAACAGCCGCGTGAAATCGCCGCGCGAGCCGGTTCGCAGCAACAATCGGCGCTGAGACAATCCGTGTGACAGGGTAGGAAAGGCCGCGGCAAAAGACAACGCCGGACGATGGGTCCGGCGTTGTTAGCGTTAAAGGCTGGCCGGCATTGGCCTTCAAATTCAAGGAAATGAGCCGGAACGAGAACTCCGGCCGTCCGCAGCGGGGATGGCTCAGAACGCGCCGAACAGGATGGCCCCCAGAAACGCGAAAGCCGCACAGGCGGCGACCACGTTGGTGTGTCGAGCAAGCTCCACGGCTGACCTCCCTTTCAGGAACCGCGCCCGAGAAGCTAAGGCGGCTTCCAGGCACTTGGAAAGCGGATTCTGGAAATCCACAGGGCGAAATCTGGGGCGTCATCGGCCGGCTCCTGTGCCCACCTTGATAGGATTGGGGAATTCCGACGGAGTGAACGCCCGGCAATAGGTGAGGGTTCCTGTCGCATGGGATGTTTCATGGCCGAGGGGCCCGAGCCGGAGCCTTCTTCCGGTATGGCCACCGTTGGGCGCGGACGACTTGACCTTGGGCGCTCGCGATGTCACGCCTATTCACTTCATGGTCAGGCAACCCGATTCAGAACTCGCCGAACGGCGTGGCTATCACCACGGCAACCTCAGGGAATCGCTGGTGGAGGCCGCGCGTCGCCTGATCGCCGAGCGCGGTCCCGCCGGCTTCACGCTCTCGGACGCGGCCAAGATCGCCGGCGTGTCGCCCGCCGCGCCCTACCGGCACTTCAAGGACCGCCAGGCGCTGCTGCGCGAGGTCGGCCGCCAGGGCTTCGAGGCGCTCGGCCAGAGATTGGGCGCCGCCGCCCGGTCGGGCGGGCCGGACGGCTTCCTCGCGATGGGCAAGGCCTATCTCGCCTTCGCGCGCGAGGAGCCTGCCTTCTACGCTGCCATGTTCAATACGGGGACCGCGGAGGGGCCGAAGCGTCCCGATGACGACCCCGGGTTCGCCCTGTTGCGCGAGGCCGTCGGGCGGCATCTGGGGACGACCGATACCGGGCAGATGCGCGAGGGGGCGATGCTGGTCTTCGCGCTGACCCACGGGCTGGCCTCGCTGGCCGCGCCCGGCTCGGTCGCCATGCCGGGCGGCCTGCCCGATGTCGAGCGAACCCTGGACATCGGTGTCGTCGCGCTGCTCGGCGGATTGCCGGCAGCTCTCGCATCGCGCGGCCGCCCGCTCTGACCTGACCCGCGAGTGAGATAATGTGAGTTCTATTGATATATCGCAGGCCGGCCGGCGACCTGACGGATCTGGTGCGGGCGCCTCTCGTGAGGTGCCCGTCGCCCCTTCAGTTGAGCGCAAAACGCATGAGGCCGAGCAGCAGGCTGAGCAGGGCGCTGGCGACCAGGATGCCGAATTTCAGCGCCGACACCCATGGCAGCACTACCGCAGTGTCGGCGAGGCCGGCATAGGCCAGGCCGAGAAGGGCATCCTCGGCGAGATCGACGATTGCAAAGCTGAGCGGCAGCCCGACCAGAACGCGCCGTGGCCGTTCCGAGATCGGCAGGCCGCGCGAGGCAAGGCCTGCAGCGGCCAGAAGGGCGGCAACCAGCGCCGCGATCACCGGCAGGTCGGTCAGAAGGGCGGCGAGCGCCCGGCCACGGAGCGCGCCGATGGCCAGGAGGAACTCGCGAAACTCGGCCGACGAATAGCCGCCATGGCGGGCTTCCGGCCGCAGCGGCCGGAGGCAGTCGAACAATCCGCATTCCATGGCCCGCAGCGCCTGTTCGACTGGCGCATTGGCGGCGGCATTGACGAGAAGGGCGACGATGACGGCCGCCAGCGCAGCCGCGAGCCGGGCGGGCGTCGCAGCGGCGGCGAAGCGCTCCGCCCAGCCCAGCACTGTCAGAGGCCCTTCGCCTCGAGCCAGCCGACGATATGGCCGGTGGCGCGCCGGGCGATTGGGATGGCGATGTAAGCGGCGACCGCCGCCGCCGGCCAGGCGATTACGAAGGCGGTTATCCAGCGGGCGAGATAGTCCGGCGGCAGGCCGAGGTTGAGCCAGGTGATCAGGGCGGTCATCAGGAAGGCCATGACGCCGGCCATGAGGATCGGCTGGATGATGGCGGCTTTCGGCGGCATGGGGATGTCTCTCGGCAGGGAGCCGGATAGCCGCCAGATTATGCTGCGCTGCGCAAGGGGGCAGGCGCGGTTCAGCCCTGCTCGCTCTCGCGTTCGTGAATGCGGCGCATCAGCCGGCGGTTCTGGTCCTCGATCGCCTTCATCTTGCGCGCCAGCGCGTCCTCGGAGTGCGCCTCCTCGGCGGCGAAGCTGACGCCGACCTCCGGCGAGCGACGCCAGACGACATGGCACGCGAAGGTCTCGCCCTTCTGCGGGATCTTCAGCTCGAAATGGTCGGGAATGTCGATCACGGCGCCGCAATCCAGCCGGGCGCCCTTCAGCGTGAAGTTGCGCACCGTGCATTCGATGGAGCGCAGGCCGCCGGGGAACAGGATGGTTCCCTTCCAGAAGGTACGTCCGCGGGGCAGGACGCGGCGCTCGGCGGCGGGCTGTTCGGACAAGGCAGTCGGCTCGTTGGGACAAGTGATCAGACATTCATCTAGCCGATAGGCCTTAATCTTCCGTTGAAACGGCGGCGGACGCGAAGATTCCGGCATAGACCTTGGGCCGCGGGGCGGCATAGCCACCGGCCTTCGAGGTCTTCAGGCCGATGGCATGGAGGCTCTCGGCGAGCTTCACGGCGGCGGCCACGCCGTCGATCACCGGCAGGCCGTGCTCGGCGGAGAGAGCGGCGGCCAGATCCGCCATGCCGGCGCAGCCGAGCACGATGGCTTCGGCGCGATCCTCCGCCTTGGCGCGTGCGATCTCGGCGGAAATGCGCGCGCGGGCGTCGGAGGCCGGGTTCTCCAGTTCGAGGACCGGCACCTCGCAGGCGCGCACGCGCGCGCAGCGGTGGGCGAAGCCGTATTTGTGGACGTTGTGCTCCAGCGCCGGAACCGATACGGCGAGCGTCGTGACCACCGAGAACTTCGTGGCGAGCAGCGTCGCCATGTGCATCGCCGCCTCGCCGATGCCGACCACCGGCGCCTTCATCAGCGAGCGGGCGGCGTCGAGGCCGGTATCGTCGAAACAGGCGATGACGAAGCCGTCCGCGTGCGGGCGCGCGCGCATTTCGGCGAGCATGCCGGGAATCGAGAAGACCTCGTCGTAATAGCCCTCGATCGAGGCCGGGCCGCTGGCGGGATTGACCGCCTCGATGGTGGTGCCGGGCGCCGCGACGGCGCGCGCCGCCTCGCCGATGGCGCGGGTCATGGAGGCGGTGGTGTTGGGATTGACGATGGTGAGATGCATGGCTGTCCGGATCGGCTGCGGCACCCGCGCTCAGGGGCGGGCGACCTGCCGCAGCATGGCAGGGACGATGATCCGATGGAACGGCAATACCGCCTGCAGATAGGTGCGGCCGAACAGGTTGTGCGTGCGTACGAGCGTGGTTGCCATCACGCGCCGCGGCCCATCATCACCTATCACGTCGACGACCACCCGGAAATCGAGATGGCGGTCGTCGAAGCCGAGCACGACGCGCTCCGGCGTCTGCGCGATGACCGGGAAAAAGCCCATGCGCTCGCGCGTCGAGGTGCGTTCCGGCGGCGCGCCCCTGAGGCCGAACGGCGCGACCGCCAGGTTGCGCAGCACGAGGAGCCCTGCGACCCAGCGCGGCGTGCGGGTCATCATGCGCTGCGCGGCCGTGACTGCGTCGAGGCCGGGCTCCTCGACGGTGATGCTGTAGCTGTCCGAGAAGTCAGCACCTTCGAGCAGATGGCCGATATCGGACATTGGACCGGTCGCCTGCGCCTGCATGGCCGTCTCCTGCGGTGATTCCTATGCCGTTCAGATGGCAGTTCGAGCGGTTCCGGGAAAGGCGGCGCGGCATTCGACCGCGCCGGGCGCTGCCCGTCCTCCTCAAACCCCGGTCGCGCCACGCAATCAAGCGGAAACGCGGACCCGGAAGACTACTGCGTTGTTCGGGTGGGAGTGCATCCACATGAAGCGTTCCGCGATGCTCGCGGCCGGCCTTGTCGCGCTGGTTTCGGGCGATGTCGGTGCCGGCGAGCGCGACTGCAATGCGGATTCATTCCGCGCAACCGTGCAGATGCGTGCAGCCCTGATCCGCAATGACGGCCCAAGGCTGAACTTCGTCAGGAATGCCGAGAGCCAGCCCGATTGCCCCGCCCTGACCGAAGCCTGCCGCGAGCGCGCCTATCTGGTGCCCGGCAACGGCGTCATCGTCGGGCAGCAGGTCGACGGCTTCCGCTGCGCGATCTATCTGGCGAGCAACGGCCAGTCGCGCGCCGGCTGGCTGCCGGCGTCGGGCCTCATGCTGGTGCCGCCGCCGCTCGCGCCCGACTGGGGCGGGCGCTGGACCGCCGGTCCCGAGCAGACCATCACGATCTCGCAGAACGAGAACCGCGCCTGGGTCCTCGAGGGCGAAGCCACCTATGGCGCGCGCGACCCCGAACGCGTCAGGCGGGGCGGCGTCAATATGGGCAATTTCTCCGCGACCGTCGGGCGCGACGAGGTCGAGGGCGGCACGTTCATGTCGTTCACCGAGGGCGCCGAGGCGACGCTAGCCTACGACAAGGGCGAGCCCGGCAATTGCCGCGTTTCGCTCAGGCTGGTCGGCCCCTGGCTGGTCGTGACCGACAATACCAACTGCGGCGGCCACAACGTCAGCTTCTCCGGCATCTACCGAAGGGCACCCTGATCGCTCAGGCCGCGACCGTCTGGTCGGTGCGGAAGCAGCGGGCTTCGTGACCCTCGCCGACGGCCACCGGCTCGGGGGTCGCTTCCGAACAGGACGGCAGCGCGAGCTTGCAGCGCGGCGCGAAGGCGCAGCCGGGCGGCAGGTTGGCAAGGTCCGGCGGCGAGCCCGGAATGGCGTCGAGGCGCGTGCCCTTGGCCATGGCGTCATGGGCGCGGCTCTTCAGCAGCCCGATCGTATAGGGGTGGCGCGGCCGGCGGATGATGTCGCGGATCGGCCCGGTCTCGACGATACGGCCGCCATACATGACCGCCACCCGGTCGGCGACCTCCACCGCGACGCCGATGTCGTGGGTGACGAAGATCACCGCGATGCCGAATTCGCGCTGCAACTCGCGGATCAGCAGCAGGATCTGGATCTGCACGGTGGCGTCGAGCGCAGTGGTCGGCTCGTCGGCCAGCAGAACTTTCGGATTGCAGGCGAGGGCCAGCGCGATCATGGCGCGCTGGCGCATGCCGCCCGACATCTCGTGCGGATAGTTTCCCAGCCGCCGCTCGGGCGAGGGGATGCGGACGCGCTCGAACAGATCCAGCGCGCGGGCCATGGCGGCGGCATAGGAGCCGCCATCGTGCTTGACGATGGTCTCGGCGATCTGGTGGCCGAGCGTATAGACCGGGTCGAGGGCGAGCGCCGGCTCCTGGAAGATCATCGAGACGGTGCGGCCACGAAAGGCCTGCAATTCCTTCGATTTCAGCGCCAGCACGTTCTCGCCGCCGACCGCGATACGGCCCTCGATCTTCGTGCGCTTCTCCGGGTTCAGGCGCAGCATGGCGCGCAATGTCACGGACTTGCCGGAGCCGGATTCGCCGAGGATGGCCAGCGTCTCGCCGCGCGCCAGCGCGAGGTCGACGCCGTTGACGGCGCAGATGGGCTTCGGTCCGCCGGTGAAGGTGACCTTGAGGTCCTGGATGTCGACGAGGGGAGGGACGGTCAGCATGGCTCTGTCCTCATGCCGCCATGGCGGCGGCGGGCGCCATGGTGTGGCCGGAGCCCGGCTCCGAGCGCAGGCAGGCGACGTCGTGATGGTCGCCGGCGCGGGTCAGGACCGGCTCGCGCTGGGAACAGATGCCCTCGGCAAACGAGCAGCGGGTGTGGAAGCGGCAGCCGGGCGGCGGATCGATGGGGTTCGGCGGGTCGCCGAACAGCGGCGCCTCCATGGTGCGGTTGTCCGGGTCCATGGTCGGCATGGAGCGGGTGAGCGCACCGGAATAGGGGTGCAGCGAGGCGTCGAAGATCGCCTCCGACGGGCCGATCTCGGCGACCTTGCCGAGATACATGACCATGACCCGGTCCGACATGTAGCGGACGACGTGGAGGTCGTGGGAGATGAAGATGTAGGTGAGCTTGAACTCCTCCTTGAGGTCGAGGAGGAGGTTGAGCACCTGCGCCTCGACCGATTTGTCGAGCGCCGAGACCGCCTCGTCGAGGATGACGATCTTGGGCCGGAGCGCCAGCGCGCGCGCGATATTGATGCGCTGCCTCTGGCCGCCCGACAACTCGTGCGGATAGCGGCCGGCGAAGCGCGAGGGCTCCAAGCCGACCTTGGCGAGCAGGTCGCGGGCGCGCTCGATGGCCTCGCGCTGCGGGGTGCCGTGCACCTGCGGCCCGAAGGCGACGGAACTCTCGATGGTGAGCCGCGGGTTGAGCGAGGCGTAGCTGTCCTGGAACACCATCTGCACCTGCCGGCGATATTCCGACAGGGAGAGGTCCGGCGAGCCGACCTTGGCCGCGTCGAACAGGATCTCGCCTGCCGTCGGCGGCATCAGGTGCATCAGCAGGCGCGCGGTGGTCGACTTGCCGCAGCCGCTCTCGCCGACAATGCCGAGCGTCTCGCCGTCCAACACGTCGAAGTCGATGCCGTCGACGGCGCGCACGACCTTCTTCGGTCCGAACAGGCCGCCGGCGATGGGGAAGTGCTTGACGAGGCCGCGGACGGTGAGCAGGGGCTGGCTCATACTCTGCTGGCTCATACCTTGACGTCCATGGCGTTGCGCAGGCCGTCGGCGAGCACATTGAAGGAGATCGAGGTCATGAAGATCATCGCGCCGGGCAGGGCGGCCACATAGGGCTGGGTGTAGATCGCGGTGCGCAGCGTGTTGAGCATCAGGCCCCATTCGGGTTCCGGCGGCCTGACGCCGAGGCCGAGGAAGGACAGGCCCGAAGCGAGGATCATCGAGACCGAGATGAGGCCCGTCGCATAGACGAAGATGGGGCCCAGCACGTTGCCGAGCACATGGACGCGGATGATGGTCAGCGCATTGGCGCCGGAGGCCCTCGCCGCCTCGACATAGTCTCGGTTTCTGACCTGCGTGGTGACCGCCTCGGCGACGCGCGCGATCGGCGGGATGAACACCACCGTGAGCGACACGAGGGCGTTCTGGATGCCGGCGCCGAGCGCACCCGACAGCGCCACCGCGAGGAGCACCGAGGGGAACGCGTAGAACACGTCGATGGTGCGCATCATGATCGTGTTGGTGGCGCCGCCGACATAGCCGGCGACGACCCCGATGAAGCTGCCGATGCCGAAGGCCATCACCACGGGGGTGACGCCCATCATCAGCGAGAAGCGCGCGCCGTAGATGAGCCGCGAGAGCATGTCGCGGCCGAGTTCGTCGGTGCCGAGCGGGAAGCCGTCCGTGCCGATCGGGCGCAGGCGGCGAATGGTGCGGCCGGCATAGGGGTCCATCGGCGCGATCAGGGGCGCGAGGATCGCCATCAGGAACAGCAGGAGCACGACAATCCCCGCCGCAATGGCGAGCTTGTCCTTCTTGAAGCGGGTGAAGACGCCGGCCCAGTAGCCCGGCGATTTCTCAATGGGTGCAATGGCCTTGGCCGGGTCCTGCGGAAGGAACGACGTGACGGAAGTCATCGGTTCAGCTCCGCTGAATGCGCGGGTCGATCGCGGTCTGGATCACGTCGACGATGAGATTGAGCATGACGAAGAACAGGGCGAGGACCAGGATCGTGCCCTGCAGCAGCGGCAGGTCGCGCTGGAAGATGGCGGCGTTCAGCAGGAAGCCGGTTCCCGGCCAGGAGAACACGGTCTCGATCAGGATCGAGCCGCCCAGCAGATAGCCGAGCTGCAGGCCCATGACGGCGAGCGCGGTGGGCGCGGCGTTCTTGACGACATGGCCGAAAATGCCGAGTTCCGACAGGCCCTTGGCGCGCAGCGCCGGCACGAAGTCCTGGGACAGGATGTCGGCGACCAGCGCGCGGATGGTGCGTGCCACGATGCCCATGGGGATGACGCTCATGGTCACTGCGGGCAGGATCAGATGGCGGATATGGGCCCAGTCGGGGCGCCAATCGGATGAGCCGCCCGGTCCTGCGCCGGTGGGAGGAAGCCAGTTGAGCTGCGCGGCGAAGATGATGACCAGCACCATGCCCAGCCAGTAATGCGGCACCGAGACGCCGATGACCGAGAGGATGGAGGCGATCTTGTCGATTGCGCTGTTGCGGAAATAGCCGGCGACGAAGCCGAACAGCAGGCCGAAGAAGAAGCCGATGAAGGTCGCGCACACCGCCAGCAGAAGCGTGTTGCGCACCGCGTTCATGACCTCGGTGGAGACCGAGCGGCCGGAGGCGATGGAGGTGCCGAGATCGCCCTGGATGGCGCGGACGCACCATTTGAAGAACTGCTCGTAGTAGGGGCGGTCGAAACCGTAGGCCGCCATCATCTGGATCTTGAGCTGCTCGGATGCATCCGGCGGCAGCACCGAAACCAGCGGGTCGCCAGGCGCGATGTGGACCAGCATGAAGCAGACTATGGAAACGCCGATCACGATCGGAATCGTGTAGATGAGGCGCTTGCCGAGATAGACGAGCATTGAACTGTGGCCTCGCGGAGCAACCGGTGGGGAGCTGTCGCCCAGAGAGGCGACCAGCCGCGCCGGCGAGGGGCCGACGCGGCGGTGAGGTCGGGATGGGCCGGCGCAGGATTGCAGCGCCTGCCGGGAGGCGTCAGGAGCCCGGACGGATGTCCATCGGCGCGATGTCGATGAACCACGAGCGCGGCTGGACCACGCCGGAGACGCGCGGCGACATGGCGCGCGGGCCGACGTCATGGGCGACCCAGAGGAACGGGGCCTCCTCGACGATGCGCTTGTGGAGCATGGCAAGCGCTGCGTCGCGGCCCTTCTCGTCGAAGGTGGCGCGGGCGGTGGCGGCCAGCTGGTCGAACTCGTCGGAGTTGAAGAAGCCCCAGTTGTTCGAGGCCGGCGGGTTGGTCTGCCGGGTCACGAAGCGGAGCATGCCGAAGAACGGGTCCATGGCGGCGAAGGTGACGTTGGTGGCGTTCGCCCCGCGGGCGCCGGCCGAACCGGCGCCCTCGCGCCAGTTGGTGAAGACCTGGTTCCACTCGCCGACTTCGAGCTCGACGTTGAAGAAACACTCCTTCAGCGCCTGCTGCAGCCATTCGTTCATGACGATCGGCTGCATCTGGCCGGAGCCCGAGGCCGAGGTCAGGATCTTCACCGTGATCGGGCGGGCGGCCGAGAAGCCGGCCTCCGTCATCAGGCGCCTGGCGTTGGCGAGGTCATACTTGATCTCGAAGGTCGGGTTGCCCCACCAGGGATGGCCCGGCGGATAGGTACCGCGCGGCACCTCCATCTGGCCGTTGAGGAGCTGCTTCAGCTCGTCGCGGTTGATGCAGAGGTTGGCGGCATGGCGGACGCGCCGGTCGAGCCAGGGCGAACCCTCGCGGAACGAGAACTGCCAGGGCCAGACATGTGGCTGGGCGTTCTGGTACATCTTGAAGCCACGCGAGGTGATCTGCGCGACGGCATCCGGCGCGGGAGCCTCGATCCAGTCGACCTGGCCTGCCAACAGCGCCGCCGAGCGCGCATTGGCCTCGGGCAGCGGCAGCAGCACGACGCGGTCGATCTTCGGCGTGCGGGCCGGATCCCAGTACGCCTTGTTGGCGACCATCTCGAAGCGCTCGCGCGGCACGAGGCGGACGCCGCGGAACGGGCCGGTTCCCGAGGGATTGCCGGCGAAGGCGGTCCAGGCCTGCGCGGCGCGGGCCTTCGGATCGGCGACGCTTGCCGGCACCGCGGCCAGCAGCGCCTGCCAATGCGTCGGCGAGGCCATGAACAGGTTGGTCAGGTTGATCGGGATGAAGGAATCCGGCGCGCGCGTCGTCAGCTCCACCGTCATGTCGTCGATGACGCGGGCCGAGACCAGGTTCGGCATGCGCGAGACGGTGACGCCGACCTGGCTCTGGTCGAAATGCGGGGCGGTCTGGTCGAGCACCTTCTGGACGTTCCAGACGACGGCGGCGGCGTTGAACGGCGAGCCGTCATGGAATTTCACGCCGGGACGCAGCTTGAAGATCCACTTGGTCGGATCGGTCGGGCTGACCGACCATTCCGTGGCGAGGCCCGGCATGATGACCGAGGGGCCGTCAGCCTTCGACAGGTCCCAGTGGACGAGGGCGTCGTACATCGGGATGCCGGTGAAGCGGTTGCCCTCGAAGCCCTGGTCGGGCTGGCCGTGGGTGCGCGGAATGTCGGCGGCGGTCATGCCGATCCGCAGGACCTTTTCCTGGGCGATGACGGAGCCTGACGCGAGAAGCGTGCCGGCGAGGGCGAGGGCGAGGGCGCCGGCGAAAGCGGCCGGGCGGAAACGGGTCCACATGCAGAAGTCTCCCTGATAATGCTTGGATCGGGCTCGCAAGCCACATGCCATCAGGTCCGGGCTGCCGGAATTTCCCGGCTTGTCACACTCGGATTGATCCGCGGCCCGGCACCATGCCGGGCGGGATGGCAAGATGCCCAATCCTTAAGCAGATCGATTTAAGTCGCAAGCCGCTGTGTCAAGTTGTCCGGAGAGAAAGTGGTTCTCCCCGACAGAGGACGCCGGCCGCTCAAGGAAGGCGCAGGTGCGGCCCCGGATTGGCGCCTGGAGCTGCCTGTCACGCGGGCAGGGCGAGCGGTCCGCCGGCGGCCCGTTCGACGGCCTGGGCGACCCGCAGCGCCATGGCGTCGTCGTAGTGCGCGGCGACGATCTGGAAGCCGATCGGCAGGCCGGCCGCCGTCGTGCAGACCGGCACGGAGATGCCGCACCATTCGAGATAGTTGACGAAGCGGGTGAGGATGCCCGGCGTGCCGGCCTCGTCCACACCCGCGAGCGCGCCCGCGGGTGTAGGTGTCGTCGGCAGGACCAGCACGTCGATGCCGCGGTCGTGCAGGAAGGCATTGGCGGCGCGGATGCGGGCCTTGCGTGTCTCGACGCCGGCGAAATACGCCGTGCCGGATATGCCGAACCCGCCGCCGATGCGCTTCGCCGCCCATTCGCCCAATCGGCAGGGCGTTTCCTGCGCGAGCCGGCCGTGGTGGTGCGCGCCCTCGACCATCATCAGGTCGCCGCAATCGGCCGTGTAGCGCGCCAGCGTCTCCGGCAGTTGGACCGGGACGAGGCGCGCGCCAGCCTTTTCCAGCCCGCTGGTAGCTGCATCACAGGCGGCGGCGACCGCGCTGTCGACGGCAATGGCGGGATCGAGCGCCAGCACGCCGACCGTCAGGCCCTTCACGCCCGCATCAAGGCCGGAGACGAGGTCGAGGCCCGGCGCGGCCCAGGTGGAGGCGTCCATGGGGTCGGAGCCGAGCATGGCCTGGCTCATGGCGGCAGCATCGCGCACGGTGCGCGCCAGCGGGCCGATCGTGTCGAAATGCAGCGCCAGCGGGACGACGCCCGAGCGGCTGACAAGGCCCATCGAGGTCTTGTGGCCGACCGTGCCGCACCACGCGGCCGGCAGGCGGACCGAGCCGCCCGTGTCCGTGCCGAAGCCGATGGGGACCAACCCGGCGCCGACCGCGACGCCGCTGCCCGACGACGAGCCGCCCGGTACGCGCGGCGTGGCCGCATCGTGGGGGTTCACTGGCGTGCCGGCGATCGGGTTGGTGCCCCAGCCGCCGAAGGCATATTCGACGGTGTGGGTCTTGCCGACCACGACGGCCCCCGCGGCCCTGAGGCGGGACACCACGAAGGCATCCGCGGCGGCCGGCGGCAGGTGGTCGCGCGTGACCGAGCCCGCGCGGGTCTTCTGGCCGGCGACGTCGATGATGTCCTTGACGGCGACCGGCACGCCGTGGAGCGGGCCGCGGCGAACGCCGCGCCTGGCGAGGGTGTCGAGCAGATCGGCCTCGGCGCGCGCCTCCTCCGATGTCACCGCGATGAAGGCATGCAGCCGATCGTTGGTCGCGGCGATGCGCCCCAGCGAAGTCTCAACCACGTCGCGCGCGGTGATCCGGCCGGTGGCGATGGCCTCGGCGGTGGCAATCGCACCCCTGGCGAGAAACGAGGCGGCATCGGACATCAGACGGTCTCCGAAAAGGGCAGGCCGAGGCGATCGGCGACGAGGTCGGCAAGGGCGAGGGCGGCGGTCAGGCCGGGGCTCTCGATGCCGAGGAGGTTGACGAGACCGGCGACGCCGTGAACCTCCGGTCCGTCGACGCGGAAATCCGGCATGGGCGTGGTCGGTCCGTGCAGCTTCGGGCGGATGCCGGCATAATCGGGCTGGAGCGCGCCGTCCGGCAGGCCCGGCCAATAGGCCCGGATGGCCGCGTAGAACTGGTCGGCGCGGTGCGGGTCGACCACGAGATCGTCCTCGTGCTCGACCCATTCGACATCGGGCCCGAAGCGGCAGCGGCCCTGCAGGTCGACGGTGGCGTGGACGCCGAGGCCGGCGGCGTCGGGCATGGGATAGACGAGCCGCGAGAACGGCTGGCGGCCGACCAGCGAGAAGTAGTTGCCCTTGGCATACCACTGGCGCGGCACGTGCTCGCCCGGAAAGCCCTGGAGCCGGCCGAGGAATTTCGGCGCGAAATGGCCGGCGGCATTGACGACGATGCGGGCGGTGACGGACGTCGCCTCGGCGCCCCCGGTCTCGATCTCGATGCCGTCCGGCGTGATCGCCGCGCTCGCGACGGGCGTCTCGAAGGCGACCATGCCGCCGGCGTTTTCGAGGTCGCCCTGCAGCGCCAGCATGAAGCCGTGGCTGTCGACGATGCCGGTCGAGGCGGAGAAGAAGCCGCCGATGGCCGCGACCTCGGGTTCGAGCGCGCGGATCTCGTCAACACTCTTCCAGGCGAGGCCCTCGACGCCGTTGGCCTCGGCCTGGTCCCAGATCGCCTGCAGCTTCGGCAACTGACTCTCGGCGGTCGCCACCATTAGCTTGCCGCAGTTGATGGTCTTCACGCCGCGGTCGGCGCAGTAGCGGTAGAGCAGATGCTTGCCGGCAAGGCAGGCCGTCGCCTTGATCGAGCCGGCTGGATAGTAGAGCGCCGCGTGGACGACCTCGCTGTTGCGCGAGGAGGTGCCGGTGCCGATGGCGTCCGCCGCTTCGAGCACCAAGGTGTCGAGCCCGGCCAGCGCCAGCCGGCGCGCGCAGGCAAGCCCCACCACTCCGGCCCCGATCACCACGGCATCGATCGAATAGACTGTCATGCGCGGATGCGGACAGGGCGGGCGGTGGCAGAAAGACCTTGGGCGGGCATGGCCCCTTCATAGGGCGCATCGCGTGGTCCGCAAAGCGCGATGCCCGCGAGGCTGGTCCTCGCGGGCGCCGAGGATGGTTCAGGCGAGAGCCGTCACTCGGTCAGGCGGACAACCGTACTGCTCGTGGTGGTGGTCGAGGGGCATTCGACGATGACGCGGATGTCGTCATAGTCACTGTCCGTCCAGCCATAGCCCGGGGGGCGGTCTTCCCAGCCGAAATAGATGTATTTGCCCGGCGAGCAGGCTTCGGTCGCCTGCTGCGGCGTGCGGTTGGTGCCGCTCGGCAGGATGCCGCCATTGCCCTTCGACTTGCACTGGCCGAGGTTCTTGCAAATCACCGTTTCGAGGATCGGCACGCCGTTCGAGAACTGGTGTGTCGGCACGCCGCCGACCATGCGCGTGTCGGAATAGTAATTGTAGGACAGGTTGTTGGCCCAGGGATTGGCCCAGTCCGCCGCGTTGTTGGCGATCAGCGTGCCCGGCAGGGCGGTGTCCCAGAGATGGGGCTGGGTGCGGGCGTTGCGGACATTGTAGAGGCGGTACGAGAAGGTCTCCGTCGCCTTGCAGGCCGGCATGTTGAAATTGTAGGTCGTGCCAGCATTGTCGGCGATAGCCGTCATCTGCGAGCGGCCCTTGTCCGGCTGGTTCCGGCGCGCGTCGTCGTAGCAGTAAACGTACATCCGGTTGTAGTCGCCGGCCTCGGGGTCGAGCTGGGCGGTGACCGGCTTCTTCGATGTGACGGTCTCGATGGTGGTCGAGGTCGCCGTCGACCTGGCGACGATGTTCATCGTCTTCATGCCGATGATGCCGAGGAAGGTTGTCTGCATCGTGCCGTTGGTGGTGATGCGAACGGTCTTGCCACCATTCGAGGGAGCGATGGTGACCGGATAGGTCTTCAGCCGCGTCGGCAGGTTGGCGGCAAGAAAATTCTGCGCGGTCAGCGTCACGACCGCAGAGCCGAGGGCAGCCTGCCGCACGCCGGCAATCGCCGCGGCGTCGAAGGCGGACTGGAGCCCGGCCATGTCGCGCGTTGCCTGGCTGAGGTCGACCGCACCGCCGGTCAGCCCCATCACGGGCACGATCGAGATGCCGAAAATGACGGCGACATTGCCGCCGCGGTCGCGGCGGAAACCGGACACTGTTTCGCGAATGTGGCGCAGCATTTCCTGCCTCCCCTTGAAGTTCGGGCTTGGCAGGACCCTACGTCAGGTGGATTGACGCAATCTGAGTGGCATTTGGCTAAAGGTGTCTAATTGACGTCAACGTTAATGCGACCTCTCCGGATGCCGCGCGGCGCGCCGGTATCCCGGTCAGCTGCCGACGACCGCCCCGATGGCGGTGGCGATCACGGCCCATAGTCCGACGCTCACCAGAAGGGCGAAGCGCCAGTGGCCGGACAAGCGCCGATCACGCGCGGCGGACTCCGGCGCGAGACTGGTCTGTCGGATTCGCGGGATATGCATGGGGCCGCCGTCCCGATTCGATGGGACAGTGTAGCGGACAAGTTTTGCTGGCTGCTAGAGTCGAACACCTGCAATCCACAGATCGCAAGTGTGGCTCCCGGCTACCGCCACGGCGCAGAGGCGGGGCCAGTGTTTGGGACTCAAGCGCTGCGGCCGCGCGTCGCTCGCTTCATCTGGACTCGAACGGCCAGCCGGAAAGGCGGCCCTCCGGAAGGCTGAACCATCCAAGCAGCTTGTTCGCGGCATAGACCAGATCGTAGGGGAGCACAGACCACAGAGGCGTCCCTCCAGCGACCCAGACGAGTGGAACAACCAGCCAGACGAGCAGGAGAGCCGCGGCGGCGCGACGCGGAACCGAGCGCAGGAAATCCCGGTCCGAAAGCCAGAAGACATAGACCAGGGGAAACAGCACGATGGCGATGACCCGCGTGTGGTCTGCGACGATGAGCAGTACCGGAATCAGCGCCGCGACGCCGATGAAAAACGGGACCGAACGCCGGCCGCGGTCGGCATAGGCGATCGCGACGAGCCATCCGACCCCGAGGGCGCCCCAGAGGATGACCTGGAGGCGCAGCCAGAAGATGCCGAGCAGCCATGTCAGGTGCGCGAAGAACCAGCCGGATCGGCCGGTGACGGCCATGTCGTTCCAATGAAAGATGCCGAACAGGGCGAGCTTGCCGACACAGATCCCGACCAGCGTCGCCGCAGCGGTCCTCCAAGCATAAGTGGCCTGGCCGCCGAAGCGCAGCGTCGCCACGCCGGCGAGGCACAGGCCCGCAAACCCGAACAGCGCCTGTTCGAAGTGCTGAAGACCCAGCAGGACGCCGACCACACCCGCAGCGATGGGCCTCTCGCGCAGCGCCAGAGCGGCGAGCATGAGCAGGAGCGTCAGCGAGTCGTTGCCGATCCAGAAATAGGCCGTGACCGAGACCGGCATCGCCGCGAAGATCAGCATAGCGACGCGCGCTTCCGCCTCGGCCAGCCGCCTGAAGGTCAGGATCGCGAACAGGGTTGTGAAAGCCAGCGAGAAGCCAAGGTGCAGCGCGAGGAACGGACCTTCGCCCGTCGCGCCAAGGAACCACGCGACGAATGGGCTGAGCCAGCTCGTCATCAGGTACTGGGCGGTTGGATCGCTCGTATAGACGACAAAAGGATTGCGGGCGATGTCGGCCGAGGCACTGAGGTTGGGGATGTGCCAGACGCCCGTCTTCACGAACATGATGGCAAACAGGGCGGTCAGAAAGCGCCAGCGTGGCTGACTGAAGATCAACCGCTCGACATGGGCAAGTACGATCAAAGGAAGGCTCCGGCGGGCAGGAAGGCACGGCGTGCAATTGCTGTCGAACCCACCCAGCCCGTCAATCTGCGAATTGGATCACCTTTGAAGGGTGCAGGATGTTGCGCACACTGTCGAACCATTGATGGTTGCGCGCACGGGTGTTCGCCAGAACCCGCATTCGACAAGTACTGCTCGACGCCGTTCACCCGAGTTCGCATATCTCCAGTGCTTCATTCGTGCGGATAGCCAAACTCCGGTCCAGACGAGCGGCTGTAGGATGGGGGGCCGACGAATGCTCCAAAGCCTGGCATGCGTCGTTCAAGCAGGACCGGAACGCCTGCGCGCGAGGCCCATGGTTGAATACGAGCGACGGGAACTTCGGCAATGATCTCGTAGCCGTAGGAGCGCATGTAGGTGATCCGCAGCACCGGGTCATTGTGCCAGCTTGGGAGCGCGCTGATGTTCTTTACGGCTCCAACCCTTCCGTAAAGGTGCCATCCGTTCAGGATCCATCCGGCATCGATCGTGTCGCGCGCATACCCTAGCGACAGAGCGTGCTGAAGCGCCGCGAGGCGTGCACGTTCTTCCGTCAGGAAGTCCTTGGTGCCCGCCACGGCGAAGAAGCAGAACCCGGCGAGCACAAAGGCGGCCAAAGCAACACGACGCCTGCTACCGCCAGGTGCTGCAGGAGGTCGGCGATTGCCGGTCTCGGGCCGCACGAGCAGGGCGACAACAAGACAAGGCAGTATCGGCAGCAGGTAGCGGTCAAAGCGCGCGGGCATCAACAAAAGCGGCGCGAACAACAGGCTTCCGACGACGAAGCACGCGACGACCGTGCCGGCGGCTGCGCTGGTGTACCGGCCCGACAACACCTGCCACAGCCGGACCAGAAGAATGACGGTTCCCAATGTGCCGCCGACCGCCGCTGCGAACGTGATCAGGACGCGCAGTGGGATCGGCGCTCCGGGCACGCCGATATGGATACCAACACCTGCCGGCGAGAGAACCCCTGCCCAGATCGGCATCGGGCCATCAATCAGCGTGATCGCGAGGGTGGCGAGCCCTGACACGGCCAGGATCGTCCAGCGCAGTGCCAGTTTCGTACGGAGGGGGAAAGGTGCCACGGCGCTGCGCATGACCAGCAGCGCCGCGGGCAGCACGAACAGGCCCCCGTACATGAACAGGTAAATGATGCCATTGCCGGCCTGGACCAGGATCACCGAGATGGGCTCGGCCAGCCGGGTGGTTATTTCCTCGGCATTGAAGCCGAACTGTGCCGGCAGTCGTCCGGTCGCGTCCAACCAGCGCTCATAGAGCTTCTGGGCGATCCAGAAGGCCAGAACCGGGGCGATCGCCAACGCCAGACTCCTTACGCGAATCCCATCGCGCCAGAGCAGTGCCGCTCCGTAGCCGAAGGGAATCGCGACGCCGACCTGCCGGATGGACAGCGCGAACAGGGCCAGCCCCCACCCGGACGCCGTCGCAATGCCGCCGCTGCTCGCGAGGCCCGTCGTCAGCAGCAACATCGCGGCGATCTGCGTCGCGACATAGGGCACGTCGGTCATGAAGGTGAACGACAGGGCCAGGTAGATCGGATTGAGAAGCAGGCAGAGAGCCCCGATGAGGGCGTGGGCCGGACGCACCTTGACCGCGCGCAGCCAGAGATAAAGCGCCGCGCCGCCGAGGAAGCCGAGCACCAGGGTCGACGCCCTCAGCGTCTCGAACCCGATGCCGAACAGGGTGGCGAACAGCGCCCCCCACAACACGTGGCCGGCAAGGTTGGTCGCGGACCAGTCCGACAGCGCGAACCGCCCGTGGACGACGAGCTGATCGACCGACCAGCGATACGCCCAGTCGTCGATGAGCGGAAACTCCCCGCGCGGGTCGACAATGACGATGGCGGCGATCCAGATCAGCGCCATCAGCGCGAGGCGGAGCCAATCGCCGCGTCCCCAGAGGCTTGCATCTTGCCGGTCTGCTGATGTCGCGGGCAAAGTTCTTCTCGATCCTGGCTGCACGCTCTGTGGTGGGGTTCGCGCTTCTACGTTCAGCGAAGCGCGGTGGTCTCGCGCGGCAGCCCAGGCTGGTCGGCGCTCGCTCCGCCAACCTCCCCGTCGGTGGGTTGCCATCGGGTTTCCGAAGACGATCTGATGCAACACGATGTCATCTGCGCGTCACCGCCACCGCCGGTGCAGCCACAGCCATTGCTCGGGATGCTCGCGCACCCAGCCCTCGACGATGTCGGTCATCATCTGCATGGCGGCCTTCACGTCGACGCGGCCATCGGCATCGCGGGGGAGGGCGAGCTCCTCGGTCGCCTCCAGCCTGAACCGGTTGCCGGGCAGGCGGATGACGCGGGCGCCGTGGACCGGGCAGTCGAACTCGCGGGCGAGGCGCGCGGCGGTCGGATTGGCCTTGGCCGGGCGGCCGAAGAATGTGACGTCGACGCCGCGATGGAGATGCTGGTCGATCAGCATACCGACATGGGCGGATTTTTCGAGCTCGCGGGCGAGCTGCAGCACGCCGGCGCCGCCGGAGGCGACCATCTTGCCCATGGTCTTGCCGCGGATGCGCTGGATGGCGCGGGCGACGAAGCGGTTGTTGGGCATGCGGTAGAGCGCCGTCATGTCGAGGCCGTGGGCGGCGGCGGCCACCGCCGGCATCTCCCAGTTGGCGAGATGGGCGGCGAAGAAGACCGCTGGCTTGCCGTCGTCGCGCAGGCGCTCGTAGAGCGGCACGTCTTCCGTGACGACGCGGCCCTCGTTCGGGCGGGCGGGATCGTAGTCCCACAGGTCGTCCATGCAGGCATATTCAAACGCCGTGCGGCCGAGATTTTCCCAGACGCCGCGGAGAATCGCCCGGATCTCCACCTCGGACTTCTCGGGGAAGGCGGCCTTGAGGTTGGCGTAGCCGGTGCGGTTGGCCGAGATCAGCGGGGCAATGACGGGCAGGATGCGGCCGCCGAGGTTGCTCGCCCGATCCGGACCCAGCGCGCGGATGGCCGACATGGCGCCGAGCACGAGCATGCCGACGACCCAGTCGAACGGCAGCATGGCCCAGGGGATGTGGTGGCGGATCCAGCGGACCAAGGCGCGGCCCTAGATGTGGACGAGGATCTTGCCGAAGACCTTGCGGCCTTCCAGCCGGTCGAGGGCCTCGGCGAAGCGATCCATCGGCAGTTCGGTATCGATGACCGGAGAAGCGCCGGCCTCGATGCGCTTCAGCCCGTCGGCGATGGCGCGGATCGGCGCACCGAACGAGCCGTGAATCTTGTACTGCTGCTGGAACAGCTGCATCAGGTTGAAGGTGATGGTCGCGCCCGAGGTGGCGCCGCAGGTGGCGAGCCGGCCGCCGCGCCTGAGGCAGAACAGCGACTGGTTGAACGTGTCCGCGCCGGTGTGTTCGAAGGCGACGTCGACGCCCTTCTTCTTCGTGATCTTGCGCACCACGCCCTCGAACCGCTCGGTGCGGTAGTTGATGGCGTGGTCGGCGCCGATGGCGAGCGCCTTTTTGACCTTCTCGTCGTCGCCGACCGTGGTGATGACCGTGCATCCCAGCGCCTTGGCGACCTTGATCGCGACCGTGCCGATACCGGAGCCGCCGGCCTGGACGAGAACCGTCTCACCGGGCTGCAGGCGGCAATTGTCGAACAGCATGTGCTCGACGGTGGAGAAGGTGATCGGTGCGGTGGCGGCATCGCGGAGCGACACGGAAGCGGGGACGGCGACGACGTGGCGGGCCTCCATGGTGACGTGTTCGCAGGCGAAGCCGTCGATATGGAAGCCCATAATGCCCTGCACGTCGGTGCAGAGATTGTCCTGGCCCGCCTTGCAGAACGGGCAGATGCCGCAGGTCTTGGCGCCGAACATGGCAACCTTATCGCCCGCCTTGAACGCTGTGACGCCCGACCCGACGCTCTCGATGGTGCCGGACGCCTCGGCGCCGACGACGAGCGGCATCTTGCGCTTGGCGAAGGCCATGCCGCGGAAGCCCCAGACGTCGATATGGTTCAGGGCCACGGCGGCGATCCGGATCCGGACCTCGCCGGGGCCGGGGGCGGCGGCGTCCTCGATCTCCTCGACGCGGAGGTCACGGTCGCCGTGGAGGCGGAGCGCGCGCATGGAACGGTCCTTCTTCGGGCCGAAACGGCCGCGGACGGGGCACAGGCCCTTGGAAATCCGGAACGGGGCTGCCTAAAGGGCGGCGCCAGCGGCGTCAACCGAAGCGGCCCCCACATGCCCGGAAAGGGTTGAAGCCGGTGTCCCGCTCCTCTATAGCAGCACCAACTGTGCCGGACGCCCCTTTTTGGGCGAACGTGCCCCTTTGCGCTACGCGACAGCTTCGCGCGGCCCGCACGGAGACTTCTGAGCCATGTCGTCCACCTTTGAAACCGTCTCGAAGATCATTTCCGAGACCTGCGACATCCCGCTGGAGAAGATCACGCCCGAGAGCCACGCGATCGATGACCTCGGCATCGATTCGCTCGACTTCCTCGACATCGCCTTCGCCATCGACAAGGCCTTCGGCATCAAGCTGCCGCTGGAGAAGTGGACGCAGGAGGTCAACGAGGGCAAGGCCAAGACCGAGGACTACTTCGTGCTCGGCGCGCTCTGCGGCAAGATCGACGAACTGGTCGCTGCCAAGGGCGCGGCCTGATCCCGTTTCCGCGGCTGGCCGGCCCGGCCGGCCAATCCTGTGTGGCGCTGCTGCGTTCCTGTCGGCAGTCCTGACCCGGAAACCCCGCCTCCATGCGGCTCGAAACATTCCAGATGATCACGCGCGTCGTCGCGTTCGATCCGCAGGCGAAGACCCTGACGGCGGCTGCCGACGTGCCGGCGGAGAGCCCGGTCTTCGAGGGGCATTTCCCCGGCTATCCGCTGCTGCCCGGCGTGCTGATGATCGAGGCGATGGCCCAGACCTCGGGCTGGCTGATTCTCGGCATGAACGGGCTGACTGCCATGCCGTTTCTCGTCGGAACCAATTCCGCCAAGATGCGCGACTTCGTGAAGCCGTCGACGGCGCTGGAAGTCCACGCCCACCTGATCGGCGATGGTTCCGGCTATGCCGTGACCAAGGCCCACATTACCCGCGAGGGCAAGAAGGTGGCCGAAGCCGAGATCAAATTCGCGGTGAAGACCTTCCCCGACCCGTCCTTCGCGCAGATGATCCGCGCCTGGGGCGAGCGGCTGGAATTTCCGTTCGACAAGCTTGTCGCCGCCTGAGCGGCCGCGTCAAAGCACTCCGTTTGCGAGAATTTGCTCGATGCCGGGACGGTCGGCTGCGAGGAAGGCCGCCTCGATGCGCTCCGTCACCACGGGCCGCAGAAGGAAGGCAGCGATCGCCTCTCCGGCTTGGCGGTGGTCCGAATCCAGGTGCGCGTCGCGGAAATAGGGCGTGCCGTCGCGATAGGCGATCCGCTGACGCGCCGCCGCCATGTGAACCGCGCCTGCCGGATCGGGCACCTTGTCCCATGCCGCAAGGATCTGCACGATCTCGGCTCCTCCGGTGATAAGGCAGGTGAGTGTCTCATCGGTGCGGGCGGTCAGCTCGTAGATCGTGCCCCGCTGGCCATAGGGCGGCCAGCAGGTCATGGCGAGATCGTGGATCCTTTGCGTCATGAACGCGTCGAAGAAGGCATCGATGGCCGCGACCTCGTCCTTCGGCCAGACGCCGCGAAAGCCGCTGTGGCCGAGGCGGCGCAGGCAGATTTCAAGACCCATGTGGTCCGGCGGCTCACCCGCGGCCAGAAGCTCGAAATAGCGCGGCAGGAAATGGCGCAGTTCGTCGGCCGGCCGGCCCTCGGCTTCGGTATCGTGGGCGGAGTTGGTGAATTCGGCGAGGAGCGGCGCCGGAATGGCCCATAGCGGCGTCGCGACCAGCAACGCCTCGTCCTCTTCGGTCATGCAGACCGGGCAATGGCAGACCGCGAGCCGCTTGCCGATCCGGTAGCGGGCGAAGATGCGATAGGCGTTCTCGACGGTCTCGGCGATGGGCAAGGTCATTGTCGGCGGCCGGGAGCAGCAGTGGATCGGGCATACGGCATCTCCTGTGTCGCCCGCCACTGCGCGACGGTTCGACCAGCCCGACCTTGCCCTTCCGCCGCCCTGTCGCTATTTCCGAGCCTCCGCCGCCCAAGAATCCGCAGGAACAGTCTCGATGGCTCATGAAAAGCCCCGTCCCGAGAGGGAAGCCTGGATCACGGGGATCGGCCTCGTCTCGGCGCTGGGCGAGGGGCTCGACGCGCATTGGGCCGCGCTGAACGGCGGTCGCGAGGACTGGCTGAAGCTCGATACCACGACCTACGCGCCCTACCAGCTGCATCCGGCGGTGGCGATCGACGTGGCGAAACAGATCCCCGACCGCGGCGACCGCCGGCAGATGGAGGCCTGGCAGCGGCTCGGCACCTACGCGGCGGGCCTTGCCCTCGACGATGCCGGCGTGAAGGGCAATGACGACCTGCTGAAGAGCATGCACATGATCGTCGCGGCGGGTGGCGGCGAGCGTGATTATGCCGTGGACGGGCAGGTCCTGTCGGGGCTCGCGGCCTCCAACGAGCCCGGCAAATTCCTCAACGAACGGCTGATGAACGATCTCAGGCCGACGCTCTTCCTCGCGCAGCTCTCCAACCTGCTGGCCGGCAACATCTCCATCGTCCACGGCGTGGTCGGTTCCTCGCGCACCTTCATGGGCGAGGAAATGGCTGGGGTCGACGCGGTTCGCGTGGCGCTCGCTCGCTGCCATGCGGCCCAGGGCGACATTTTCCTCGTCGGCGGCGCCTATTCGGCTGAACGGCCGGACACGATCCTCCATTTCGAGCTCGGCCACATGAACTGGACGAAGGAATGGGCGCCGGTCTGGGAGCGGGCGAAGGACGGGGGAGGGACCATCCTCGGCTCGGTCGGTGCCTTCCTGGTGATCGAGGCGCGCGAACATGCCGAAAAGCGCGGCGCGAAGCCCATCGCCCGGCTGGCCAGGGTCTCGTCCGACCGCACCACGCGCAAGGACGGCAAGGCCGAGCACACGATGGCCGTGCAGTGGAACGAGATTTCGCCGAGCCTGATCCCCGGTGCGACCGTGGTCGTCTCCGGCGCGACCGGCGTGGCCGATGCCGCCGCCATCGAGCGCGACCTGCTCGACCAGCGGCGCGTGCCGACACGCGCCACCGGCTCCGTCCTCGGTCACAGCGTCGAGGCAACCTTTCCGGCGAATGTCGCGCTCGGTGCCATGATGGTCTCGCGCGGGGCCGCCGTACCGCCGGTCGGCGGATCGGCAGCGGAGGCAGCCATGGCGCGCAAGGTGAAACAGGCGGTGGTCACCTCGGTCGGCCATTGGCGCGGCGAGGGCATGGGCCTCGTCGAGGCGATCTGAGGAGAAGACGATGGCTTCGATGAAGGACAGGCACGGCCGGCCGGTTGTGGTCGTTACCGGCATGGGCGTCGTCACCTCGCTCGGCCAGGGCAAGGACGAGAACTGGGCCAAGCTCACGGCGGGCCAGTCGGGCATCCATACGATCACCCGCTTCCCGATCGACGGGCTGCGCACCACCATTGCCGGTACGGTCGATTTCGTGCCGTTCGACAACGCGCCGGATCTCACCACCCGCATGGCGGCTCTGGCCGCAGACGAGGCCGTCGCGGAATCCGGGATCGGCGATGCCGGTTCCTTCCCCGGCCCGCTCTTCGTCGGCATGCCGCCGGTCGAGATTGAGTGGCCGCAGCGACAGGACCTGGCGCGTGCTTCAGGCAAGTCGGCTGACATCACCTACACCGACATCCTGAAGGGCGCGGCCGCCAAGGATTTCGGCTCGATGCAGAAGCGCTTCCTGTTCGGTTCGGTGGGCGATGAACTCGCCGACCGCTTTGGCACCAAGGGTGCGCCGATCTCGATCTCGACCGCCTGCGCCACCGGCGCGACCGCGATCCAGCTCGCCGTCGAGGCGATCCGGCGCGGCGAGACCGAGGCGGCCCTCGTCGTCGGCGCGGACGGTTCGGCCAACCAGGAATCGCTGGTGCGCTTCTCGCTGCTGTCGGCGCTCTCGACGCGCAATGGCGACCCGACCGCCGCCGCGCGGCCTTTTTCCAAGGATCGCGACGGCTTCGTCATGGCGGAGGGGGCAGGGGCGCTCGTGCTCGAATCCTGGGACCACGCGAAGGCGCGCGGCGCGACCATCCTCGGCGTCGTCGAGGGCTGCGGCGAGATGGCGGATTCGTTCCATCGGACACGGTCGAGCCCGGACGGCGCGCCGATCATCGGCTGCATCCGCAACGCGCTGGACGATGCCGGCGTGACCCCGGCCGACGTCCAGTATGTCAATGCCCACGGCACCTCGACGCCCGAGAACGATAAGATGGAATATGTCGGCCTTGCTGCGGTCTTCGGCGAGCACCTTGCCAATATCGCGGTCTCGTCCAACAAGTCGATGATCGGCCATACGCTGTCGGCGGCCGGCGCCATCGAGGCCGTGTTCACGCTGATGACCATCCGCAACGGCGTCATCCCGCCGACCATCAACCATGCCGAGGCCGATCCGGCCATCAAGATGGACGTGGTGCCGAACAAGGCCCGGGAGGCGAAGGTGACGCGGGCGATCTCCAATTCCTTCGGTTTCGGCGGCCAGAACGTCTGCCTGGTGCTGGCGGCGGAGCCCGCCTGATGGGCCGTGTCCTCGTCACCGGCGGCGCCAAAGGCATGGGAGCCGCCATCGTCCGCTCCCTTGTCGAGGCAGGCCACGACGTGACCTTCACGGTGCGCTCGTCGGGCGAGGCGGCCGAGGCGCTGGCGGCCGAACTGAAGGCAGCCCATCCGGCGCGCGATATTGCCCTCGCGACCCTCGATCTCGCCGACAAGGCGGCGGTCGACGCCTTCTGCGCCGAACTCGAGAAGGGCGAGACGCTCTACGGCCTCGTCCACAATGCCGGCCAGCCCTACGACCAGTTGGCCGCCGTGATGGACCAGGCGAAGGCCGAGGCCGTCATGCAGATCAACTTCTTCGCCTTCACGCGCCTCGTGAACGCAGCGATCCGTCCGATGATGCGCGCGCGGACGGGCCGGATCGTCGCCATCGGATCGGTGACCGCCGAGCGCTCCAACCAGGGCAATGCCGCCTATGGCGCGTCCAAGGCGGCGCTCGCCGCCTATTGCCGGACGCTCGCCATCGAGAGCGCCAAGCGCGGGGTGTCGGTCAATGTCGTCGCGCCCGGCTTCGTCGACACCGACATGATGGCCAAATATGCCGACTACCGGGAGAAGATGGAGAGCCAGATCCCTGCGGGCCGCTTCGCGCGTCCCGAGGAGATCGGCGCGCTCGTTGCCTATCTCCTGTCGCCGGCCGCCGGCTACATGACGGGTGCGACCCTCACCATGGATGGCGGCCTCTCCGCATCAATGGGCCTGCAGCGCTAGCCGGAGGGCTTCGGGACGCATGACCGCGACCGTCCAGCCCGCTCCCGCTGATCCGCCTCCACGCCGGTCAATGGCCGGTGCGGCCTGGGATTGGCTCTGGGCCACCATCGACGACCTCAACCGCGCGGCCTGGCTCTACCTGCCGGTGCTCGGCTTCCTGCCGCTCACCTTCGGCAGCGTCGCGACCTTTTTCTATTTCGGCGCCTGCATCTATGTCGGGCTGGTCTTTCTTGGCCGGCGGATCCGGTGGGTGTGGCCACCGACCACGGCCTTCGGCTGCCTCGTGACGCTCGGCTATTTCGCCGTCGCGATCGTGTCGCCGCTGTTCTTCCCCGACAAGGTCGACGGCTGGCGGGATGTCGGTACGGCCTTCCACTATTTCACGCTGACCCTGCTGGTTGGTGCGCTGGTCCAGACGCCGAAGGTCGACGTGTTCGACCTGTTCCTGAACGGCGCCAGGGCGGCCGCCATCGTCTCCTTCGGCCACGCACTGGTGCAGGTCTTCGTCCTCGGCCACCCCAGAGCGACCGCCGGCATGGCCAATCCGATCCCTTTCGGCGACACCGCCATCCTCGCCGCCGGCCTGTCGATGGTCGGGTTCCAGCGCCTGTCGCCGCGCATGCGCGCCTTCGCCTTCCTGGCGGCGCTCTGCGGCATCGGTGGGTGCCTCCTGTCCCAGACCCGCGGCGCGCTGCTCGCCCTGCCGCTGCTCGCCGTGGCGATCGGCGTCCATCTCTGGCCGCTGATCCGCCGGCGTGCCGCCCCCGCGCTCCTGGTCGTCGGTCTCGTCATGGTCGCGCTCGGCCTGTTCGCTTCGCTGACGAAAATCCCCGAGCGGATCGAGGAGGTTCGCCAGGCCATCGAGGCGGCCGAGCCGGCCAGGCACCGCGACCCGTCCACCGCCCACCGCGTGGTCCTGTGGACCTACGGGCTCGATGCCTTTCTCGACAGGCCGCTGACCGGCTATGGCAGCCAGAATGCCGTGGACGAGGTGCGCGAGCGGGCGCGCCGCGCCGGATTCGCCATTCCGCCCTACAACCACCTGCACAACGAGTTCATCACCACGGCGGTGGGCAAGGGATTGCTGGGGCTCCTGGCCCTGCTGCTGCTGCTGGCAGCGCCGGTCATCATTGCGCTTGGCTCGCCGGCGGACGGGCGCCAGCGCGACCGCATCGCCTTCGCCGTCATGCTGTCGGGCGGCTACGGCCTGTTCGGCCTCACCAACCTGCTGTTCAGCCACGATCAGACCAATACCGTGTTCGCTTCCGCCTATCTGGTCCTGCTGGTCGCTTCCCACCAGGCGGCGTTGGGGCTGACGACATTCACGCGGCCGTTCCTCGGGGTGCCGCCGGCGCGCTGAAAGGCTCTGTGGCAACCATGCTCGTTGACCATGGATCGCAATCGCTGTGGCGCGCTGCACTGCGAGAGGCTACGCCTTGAAGGGGTATGCCGAGCAAAGCGTAGAAGGTTCTGGTGACAATGGCTGACACGTCGCGGATCGTCCCTGTCATCCTGTCCGGCGGCGCGGGCACGCGACTCTGGCCGGCCTCGCGCGAGGCTTATCCCAAGCAGTTCCTGCCGCTGCTCGGCGCCCGCTCGACCTTCGAGGAGACGCTCGCGCGGGTCTCCGACAAGGCGATCTTCGCCGATCCGGTCATCGTCACAGGTGAAGACTTCCGCTTTCTCGTCGCCGACCAGCTCGCGCGCGCGGGCGCGTCCGGACGGATCGTGCTGGAACCGATGCGCCGCGACTCGGCGCCGGCGATTGCGGTCGCCGCCGAGCTGATCCGCAAGAGCGATCCGGACGCAGTCATGCTCGTGCTCGCCGCCGACCATCACGTGACCGATGCCGGCGCCTTCGCCGCCACCGCCGCAGCGGGCCTTGCCGCCGCCGAGGCCGGCGCGCTGGTGACCTTCGGCATCAAGCCGACCTATCCCGCTACCGGCTACGGCTATATCCGGCCCGGCGACATGATGGACGGCCGGGTGCGCATGGTCGCCGCCTTCGTCGAAAAACCCGACGAGGCCCGCGCGCAGACCTTCCTCGTCGAGGGCTATCTGTGGAACTCCGGTAATTTCCTGTTCCGCGCCGATGTCTTCCTCGGCGAGCTCGCCCGGTTCGAGCCTGAGATCGCCGCCGGTGCCGCGAAGGCGGCAGGCGCCGTCGCGGTCGACCAAGCCGGGGCGATCACCTTCGAGCGCATCGAGCGCGAGGCCTTCGCCGCGACGCCGGCGAAATCCGTCGACTATGCCGTGATGGAGCGAACCGACCGCGCCGCTGTGATCGAGGCGAACTATGCCTGGTCCGATCTCGGCTCGTGGAACTCGCTCTGGGAGATGTCGGACAAGGATGCCGACGGCAACGCCGTGCGCGGCGCCGTCTCGCTGTCGGGCACCCGCAATTCCTATGTGGCCAGCGAGGACATGCACACCGTGGTCGTCGGGCTCGACGATGTCGCCGTGATCGCGACCAAGGACGCAGTCCTCGTGGCGCGCCGCGAGGTGGCGAACGAGTTGAAAGCCGTGGTAGGCACCCTGCGCGCCCAAGCCGCCACGCGCACCATCGCGGACGAACACAAGCGGGTGCTCCGGCCCTGGGGCTCCTACGAGAGTGTCGACCGGGGCGAGCGGTTCCAGGTGAAGCGGATTATCGTCAAACCGGGCGCCCGCCTGTCGCTGCAGAAGCATTTCCACCGGTCCGAGCACTGGATCGTCGTCAAGGGGACGGCGACGGTGGAGATCGACGAAGTCCAGAAGATCGTTCGGGAGAACGAGAGCGTCTATATTCCGCTCGGCGCCTGGCACCGCCTGACCAACGAGGGCAAGATCCAGCTTGAGCTGATCGAGGTCCAGTCGGGCAGCTATCTCGGCGAGGACGACATCATCCGCAGCCAGGACGACTACAAGCGGGTGTGAGCCGGCGTTCCGCTTCAGCGGATGGCCGATGCGCCGTCGACCAGCGAGCCGCACCGGAAGACGTTGAAGGTCCGGCTTTCGTCCCAGTCGTAGAGATAAGCGCTGCGGAACGCGGCCGTGCGGCGCAATTCGGCGACGAAATTTTCGAACAGGCGGGCGCGATCCGGCGCAGTGCCGCAGCCAGGCAGGCGCGCAAAGCCCCATTCGGTCAGGTGGCAGGGCTTCGCCAGTTCGACGCAGAACCGCTTGCCATAGCCGATCGCCTCGCCGATGTGCCGGCCCGCGCGCTCCGGGTGCGGGTCCGCCTCCGGATAGAGATGGATCGCGACGCCGTCGAGATCGGCCGTGGCACCGCTGTCCTTGATCAGACGCGCGGTGAGCTCGGCCGACAAAGCCGATCCGCCTGAACGGATCACGAAGGGCGAGCGGGCATCGATCATCCCCGCACCGATCAGGGGAACGGTCGTAAAGGGCTCTCGTCGTGCGGTCTGCCGGCGTGTCGCCGCGACAGCGTGGGCATAGATGGCGAAGCCGGTGAGCACGTCAGGCGCCGCGGTTTGCACCTCTTCGACGGTTGAGAAGACCCTGCCGGGGCGCAGCAACGGCAGGTCCCCATTGAAATCGGCCCAGTTGATCTCATTACCGATCTCGATGCCCGCCAGCCGCGCCCCGCGCTGCTCCAGCGCATCGAGAAAGCGGCCCATGAACAGTTCATAGGTCTCGATGTTCAGGCGAGACAGCCTGTGGACCTCGCGGATCGGTCCGTTGCCCGGCCGCCGCCGCTCGCCGGGGGCATAGAAGGATGCCAGGGACAAGGGGACGTTGAGGAGCACGTCGATCCCGCGGGCATTGGCATAGGCGATGGTGTCGGCGGTCACCGGCCAGGGCTCGACGAGGGTCAGTCGGACGGCCTTCACGCCGTGCTGATGGAGATCGTCGACAATGGTGCGCCAGTTCCGCTCCCAGGTCAGATTCGGCCTGTTGACGCCGAGCGATACCTCCGCGCGCGCTGCCCGTGGGTCAGCGCCAGGGCTGAGCACGCTTCCGCCGACAAGCAATGCGCAGAGCCAGGTCAGTCGTCGTCCAAGAGGCACAGGCGAAGCTCCTTCACGCTCGATGCAGGGTACGATGCCCGCGTTGCGCTTGCAGGGCCGCGGCTCGATCAGCCTGCTGCGGTTGCGCGCCTGGCCATGACCCGGTCGAGTTCGAGCTGCGTGTTCCAGGCGCGGTCACGCAGTTCCAGCACACGGCTGGTCAGGTAGGTCGTCTCCTGCCGAAACCAGTCCGACAATTCCTCATTCGAAAACGCGATCGGCAGTCGATTGGCTGCCGAGGCCGGAACTTCCGTGACATCCGAGCGCGGCAACCGATGCTGCAGGCCATTCTCGTCGAGAAACCGCACATACTCTGCGTAGTTTCGCGCGTACTGGCGCTCCCACTGCGAGAAATCCAGCGCCTCGTGAATGCGTTGCACCGAAACCGGCATGTAGTGATCGACTTCGATGGATGGAACGCCAAAGAAATCGGCCAGCTCGCGGATGCGGGCATCGTAGGTGAAGAACACGGCAGGGATTCCCTGGTGCAGGGCAATGACATTGCCGTGCAGGCGGAAGCCGACCATCAGATCGACGTTCCGGGCGACGTGCCGGGTCCACTCGTCGACGTCGAACGACGCGACCATGCGCTTGAGCAGCAGGCTCTCGACGGCAGCATCGCCATCAAGGCCGTACTGCCGAAGGATCAGGCGCGCGTGGTCCATCTGCTCCCGCCCCTCGGAATAGATGACCAGCGTTTCCTCCTGTTCGCCCTGCGAATAGACATGACTGTCGGCCGTCCTCGATGCCTCCTGCAGCAGCGCTCGCTGCGTGCGGTTGGTCTTGATCGCATCGGACGCATATTCATCGGTCAGGTAGCGGTTGAGGGTGATGCCGACACGTGTTTCGTCGAACTGCTTCATCGGGCCGATCGGGCGCTTCGGCATCAGCGAACGGTAGAAGCTGGGGCAGCCGATGACCCTGACGTTCTTGATCCCGTGGTCGTTCAACACTTCGGCGCTGTAAAAGCCGCGCACGCCGACCGACACGCTCTTGTCGGCGATGATCTTCAGCGCCCGCAGGGTTCCCGGCGTCAATTCCAGCTTGCGATAGTCCGCTGCCTGGGCGCCGATGCCCATCGCGACGATCGGCGTCTTTATCGACTCGAGCAATGGAACGACATGGCTGAGGTCGAGCGAGGGAGTGATGTAGTTCGATCCGCGCACGATCGCCGAATAGAACTCGCCCTCTGGCCAGGCCCGGCGGTCTGCCGCGTCCGTGAACTGGACATTGGCGACCTCGTCGCAGTCGAGCTGCTTGAGGATTGCGTCGTAGACGAGCACGTCGCCCGTATTGATGCCGCCCGTCTTGAACTGCGCGACCGGGTCAGGAAAATCGAGATAGGCGGAGCGATTGTCGTCCCTGACTGCGGCGCCGCCGTTCAAGACAAAGAGCCTGTTCATCGTACCGATCCAACCTTTCGGGTTCCCTTTCGGGGCCTGGAGCGACGCACTGCGTCGCATGCAGCGCGGCCGCGCATACCGCCGAGCATGATCCGTGCCGACGCGGAGGCGGCGCTTCGCTTCAGGCGGCGTAATGCGGCGGCGAGTGATCGGAACTGCAACGGACCAGATCCTCGCCGGACAGGTTGCCTTCGCATCTGCGGCAAGCGTATGACCGCTTGTCTCGGCCTGTCAAAGACAGATCAGCCATATCGCGGCTGACCGGGGCGCTTGTAGATTCAAAGCTTAATCAAATGTTTCCGGAGACCGCCGCGGTCCATGCAATGTCGCGCATGGGGTTGCAGGATGCGGCGATGCCCGGAATTTGCCGCAATACAGTCTGGGGCTGGTCGCCAGCTACCGGTAGATCACATATGACTGCAATTGAAGGCGCTAGATTTACCGCCGCGAGAGCAATCCGGTCGAATCCCGGTCGCATTCTTCCTGTACCGCGAACCTCTCCTCGTCCGACGTTTGCTCCGCCGCGAGGGGCTGTGCTAGCGTTTTGGTGCGGTGCGAAATCGGCGATACGCCCGCAAGCCGGACTATGCTCCTCCTGATCGGGATGGCATCGATTGACGCTCCTGTCCGACGATCATTTTCTTTCCAAGGAACTGCGCGAGGTTCGGCCCGCCGTCGTCGCGCTGCTTTTTTTCAGCAGCGTGATCACGCTGCTGTATCTCGTGCCCTCGGTCTACCTGCTTCAGGTGTTCGAGCGCGTCATGCAGAGCCGGAACACCTCGACGCTGCTGTTCCTGACCCTGATCGTGCTCTTGCTGACCGTCGTCTGGACCGCGCTCGAGGCGATCCGGCAGCGCATTCTCGCGCAGATCGCCAATGCGCTCGACGAGCGGATCAGCGCCCGTGTCTTCGATGCGCTCAACCGACCGTCACGGCAGGTCGGTGCCCAGTCCAAGTCGCTGGTGGTCCAGGATCTGACGGTGCTGCGCGACTTTATCGGCGGCACCATACCGATCCAGGTCTGCGACCTTGTTTTCGTGCCGCTCGTCATCCTGGCGGTGGCGCTGTTCCATCCCCTGATGGGGCTGGCGCTCGTTGCCCTGACGGTGATCGTCGCCGGGCTGTCGGTCTGGACGCAGCGCGCGTCCCGCCACGAGACCCGCCAGTCCCTGACCGCTTCCGGCAAAGCCAACGAATTCGCTCGTGCGGTGCTTGGCTCGTCCGAGCCCGTCCGTGTCATGGGCATGCTGCCGTCGCTTTCGGCGCGCTGGCGGATGCAGGTTCGCGAGGCGTTGGGCTGGCAACAGGCAGCATCGAATGGTGCCGGCTTTCCGGCGGCGTGCCTGCGCTACCTGCGCCACCTCTACATGCCGATCATGCTGTGCGTCGGAATCCTGTTGTTCCTCAACGAGATGGTCGGCGCCGGCATTGTCTTCGCCGCAACCATTGTGGTCGGCCGTGCGGTGCAGCCGGTTGACGCGATCGCGAGCAACTGGCGGGCGATCTGGAACGCGCAGATGTCCATGGAGCGGATCGACCGCCTGCTGCGCGAGGTCGGCCAGCGCGCCGAGAAGGTGGCGCTTCCCCCGCCCGACGGGCCGCTGGTGGTATCACGCATCGTTGCAACGCCAACCGAACGGGACAATGTCGTGCTCGCCGACGTGTCGTTCGTGGCGCGGCCGGGGACTATCACCGCCGTGGTCGGCTCCAGCGGCTCGGGCAAGTCCTCGCTCGCCAAGGTGCTGGTCGGGGCCTGGGCCGTCCGCAAGGGATCCGTCACTCTCGACGGGCATGACCTGACACACTGGGACCAGGACAGGCTCGGCCGGCACATCGGCTACGTGCCGCAGGACGTGGTGCTGCTGCCGGGGACGCTGGCTGAGAACATCGCCCGCTTCGATCCGTCCGAGGAAGACCGCGATCGCCGCGTGGTCGAGGCGGTGCGCCTCGCACGCATCCAGGACATTGTGACCAAGCTGCCCGACGGGCTGAACACGCGCATTGGCGCCGACGGCCACACCATGTCCGGCGGCCAGCGGCAGCGCGTGGCCCTGGCAAGGGCGGTCTATGGCGACCCGCGGCTGGTGGTGCTCGACGAGCCGAATTCGAACCTCGACGCGGTCGGCGAGAAAGAGCTTGGCGAGACCCTGGCGGCGCTGCGCGACGGCGGCGCCGTCGTCATCCTGATCACACACCGGATGAACATGCTCTCCTACTGCGACAACGTTCTCGTCATGACCGGTGGCACGGTCCATGCCTACGGTCCCCGTGACATCGTGCTTGAACGCCTGTCGATGACGGTGCCGCGCCAGATCACCCAAAGGCTCCGTGCCGAGGGCGAATCCAGTGCTGCGGCCAGCTAGCGGAGGACGGGTCTTGTCGACAGCCGAGACCACACTCCCGGGAGGCGCCGCGCCGATGGCGCCGTCGGTCGACTGGCGGCGCACCGCGCGGATCGGCTACGTCGTCGTGGTCGGTGCGCTCGGCGGGTCCCTCACCTGGGCGAGCCTGGCGCGGCTCGACGGGGCTGCGATCGCGAACGGCGTGGTGGCGAGCGAGTCATACCGGCGCACCGTGCAGCACCTGGAAGGCGGTATCGTCGCCCAGATTCTGGTGCGCGATGGCGACCGGGTCAAAGCCGGGCAGGTGCTGCTCAAGCTCGATCCGACCCGGGTGACGGCGCAGAACGATCTCTATGGCAATCAGCTCGCCATCTTCAGCGCGCAGGAGGCCCGCCTGCTCGCCGAGTTCGAGGGCCACGCGGCTCTGGATTTTCCCGACGCCGTCATGGTCCGCCAGGCCGATCCCGCCGTGCGTGCGATGATGGAGGACCAGAAGCGCCTGTTCGAAAGCCGGAGGCGTGGGCTGGGCAGCAACGTGCAGATCGCGGAGACGCTGATCGAGCAGACCCGGCGGGACATGGAGCAGACCCAGTCGGACATCCGGACCGCACAGGCGACGCTCGACCAGGTCGATGCCGAGCTCGCGCAGTTGCGGCCACTCTACCAGCGTCAGCTCGTGCCGACCACGCGAATCGCGCCGCTCGAGCGCGAGCGGGTGCGGCTCGGCGGCGCCGTCAGCTCCGGCGCTATCCAGATCGAGCGGCTGCGCGAGCGGCTGTCCGAGCTGCAACTGCGCCGCCGGCAGGTCGAGCAGGACTTCCGGCAGGAAACCTCCGGCCAGCTCGTCGAGGTACGCCGGCAGCTCAGCGACACCCGCCAGCAGGTGCTCATCTCGGTCGACGGCCAGAACCGCGCCGATATCCGCGCGCCGATCGACGGGACCGTGCAGCAATTGCGCATCTTCACCGTCGGCGGCGTGATCAGGCCAGGCGATGCGATCCTCGATGTCGTGCCGCTGGAGGATGACTTCGTCGTGCGTGCGCGCGTGCACCCGAACGATGCCGACCGGGTCACGACCGGCATGGGCGCCGAGGTGAAGTTCCCCGCCTTCAACTATCTGGGCAGCCAGGTGATGCGCGGCACCGTGCGCTCGCTGTCGCGCGACCGGATCGTCGACGAGGCCAGCAAGGAGGCCTATTTCGCCGCCGAAATCGTGGTCGACCGGGCGACCGTTCCCGAGGCTGTCGCGCGCCGCATCACGGCGGGCATGACGGCCGATGTCATTCTGCCGACCGGCGAGCGGACTGTGATGAATTACCTCCTGCGGCCGGTGCTCGACCGCTGGACCATCGGCATGCGTGAAAGGTGACGGTTTGGCGGATTCAAGCGACCTGCGGATCACCACGCGCCGACTGGCCCCCGCGTCCTCGTCCGGGGGGCAGGCCGCCCCGGAGCCCGACCGGCGCCGGGTCCTGAACATCGGCTCGGGGCCTGCCGGGCTCGATCGCCTCCATCCGGCCTTCCATGAAGCCGGCGCCTGGCGCGAGGTGCGGCTCGACGTCGATCCGCGCGTTGCCCCGGACATCCTCTGCTCGGTCATCGACATGGGCGAGAAGGTTCAGCCCGGCAGTTTCGACGCAGTGTGGTCCTCCCACACGCTGGAACATCTCTACGACCACGAGGTGATGCTCGCCCTCGCGCAGTTCCGGCACGCGCTCGCCAAGGGCGGCTTCGCGCTGATCCGTTGTCCGGACCTGCAGACCGTCATCGACGCCGCGCGTTCGGATGGCCTCGAGACGGTCGCCTATGTCTCGCCGGCCGGTCCCATCACGCCGCTCGACATGCTGTTCGGGTTCCGCCGCGCCATTGCTGGCGGCAACACCTTCATGGCGCACAAGACGGGCTTCACCGACCTCAGGCTTGGGCGGATGCTGATCGAGGCCGGCTTTGCCGAAGTGCGCACCCAGAGGCTGCATTTCGACCTCTGGGCAGTAGCCGTCGCCGAGACCCGATCGATGAGCGGGGTGCTGAAGCGGCTGGCCGCGACCGGCCTCGATTTCAAGGACAGCTGACGGAGGCCGGCCGGTGGCATCCGGGCCGCGCCCCTCGTTTCACACCCTCGCCGGGGTGGATGGCCGGGATCTGCCCGACCGGTATCGCGCCGCCATGCGCGCGGGAGACCATGCCACGACCTGGCTGATCGCCGACCGTCTGGTGCGTACGGCACCGGCGACCGACCCGACGCCGCTGGTGCTGCGGGCATCGAGCCTCGCCCGGCTGGGCCTCTCCGATCTCGCCCGCGTCGATCTCAGGCGCGCCGCCGATCGCGATCCCTTCGATGCCCTGACCAACACGGCGATCGTCGCCGCCGCCGACCGGCCGGACGCCCTCAAGGCCCTGTTGCGCATGATGGAATCGGCTCAGAAGGTGCCGCGGGGGTGGCTGCTCGACAGGCTGGCCCAGCTTGGCAGGACCGCGATCGTATCGTGCCGGGCAGAGGCTGCAGGCCCGGTTGTCGAGGGGCTGGCGGCGGCACCGGGTGTCGTCAGGCTCGTCTGCCGCGGTGAAACCGGTGAGCATTCCATCGAACTTGCGATCGTCGCGCCGCTCGTCTCCGAGGAGGGACTGTTCGCTGGTCGCGCCATCCTGACCTGGCCGGAGGGTGAGATCGCCCTCGCTGTATCCGGGCCGCCCACGGCGCTGATCCATCCGGCGACGCTGCTCAGGCCACAGCGGGCGACCAGCGCGCCACTGCGCAGTGACGAAGGCGACGCGGTACGTGGGCTGATGCTGCTGGTGCCAGTCTACGACGACTACGAGGCGACGCGCGCCTGCCTGCAGTCGGTTCTCGATACCTGGCCCCGGGACCGGACCGTGCGGCTCGTCGTCGTGGACGACGTGACGCCGGACCCGCGCATCGCCGCGATGCTCGACCAGCTTGCCGCGGGGGCTGGCGTCGATCTCGTCCGGAACCGGATCAATCTCGGCTTCGCCGGCGGCGTCAACAGGGCGCTCGCCCAGCGCCGGCCCGGCGAGGATGTGTTGCTTCTCAACGCCGACACGGTCGTGCCGCCTGACGCCATCGCGCGATTGCACGACATCGTCCTTGCCAATCCCGGCATCGGCACGGTGACGCCACTGTCCAACAATGGCGAGGACACCAGCCTGCCGGTCCGCTTCACGAGCAATCCGCTGCCGCCGCACGCGGAGATCGCGCGGCTCAACGATCTCGCCTGGCGCTCCAGCGGCGCCGAGACCGTCACCATGCCGAACGGCGTCGGCTTCTGCATAATGATCGCGGCACCTCTGCTCGATCGTCTGCCGCAACTGCCGATCGCCTTCGGCCGCGGCTACTACGAGGACGTCGCCTATGGGCTGGAGGCCCGCTCCCTCGGGTTCGACAATGTCTGCGCTGCCGGCATCTATGTCGGTCATGCCGGCTCGCGTTCATTCGGGGACGACAAGCGGGCGCTGGTCAGGCGCAACCTCGACAGGCTGCGGCGACGCTATCCCGGCTATTCCGACGAGGCCGCCGCGTTCTTCGCGAACGATCCGCTGAAGCCGGCGATCGCGCGCCTCGAAAGGGCCTGGCTTGCCCAGACGGATTTCGCGCTGGTCCTGACTCCCGAGGGCAATGAAGCCGACAGGCTGGCGCAATGCGTCGCTCCCACGGGGATGCCGGCTGTCATCGTCGCGGCCGACGCGGCTGGTCTGGTTCTCCGCGGCTGCGGCGGCGAGCTGCCGCAGTCCATCGTCATCGCGCCGGGCGACGCGGCTGATACCATCGTGTCGCTTGCAGGGCGGGCTGCCCAGGTGATCGTCATCGATCCGCATGAGATGCCGCCCTCTGTGAGCGAACTCCTGCCGCTTCTGCCCGGCGGGGCCACGGTCCTGCTGTCAGCTGTCCCGGATGAGCGAGAGCCCGCCTGGCGCGGCGGTTTCTCGCGCCTCCTGTCGACCAGCCGGGTCCTCGCCGCGGCATGGGGAATGAAGGGGATCGCGACCGAAATCCTGCCGTCGGAGCCCGCCGCCGCGCCGTCGCTGGCTGGCGTGGCCCGCAACGATTGCCTGTACGTTTTGGTTGGGCCCGATGACGGGGAGGGCGCCGCCCTGGCAGCGGCGATTGCGCGTCGCGTCGGCGCGTCGACTGACAGGCCGGCGGTCGTGCTTGTCGCCGCGCGATCTCAGCCGCCCGACGTGGAGGGGATCGCATGGCCCGGACCGATCGCGCGCGACGAGTTCTTCCACTGGGCATCGATGGTTGGGCCTGCCCCCATTCTGCTGGCATCGCGCCGCCATGGCTGCGGAGACGATCGTGTCGGCGCCTGGCTCGATGCCGATTGTCCCTTGGCGTTCTTCGATCCCGGCGTGGTGATGGCCGCACAGATCGGCCGAAGCCTGCGCCTGCCCGCCGATCTCGGCGATGCGGCGGCGGCGGGCCTCGTTCTCGACTGGCTCGGGCAACCTGGTCTGATCGGGCGCGCCTAGGGTCTGTACCCAATTAGGTCTGGCGTGAGATGGCGGTTGCTGATTCAAGGTTCCAGGAAGGAGCCTTGGGATGGCGAAGCGGGTTCAGTGGCTTAGCGATGAGGAATGGGCTCGTATCGA